>Ga0207695_10000012_pt1 | contig 840961 bp, 815 predicted proteins | sample KBSC54metaG_FD_184354 | JGI IMG/M metagenome (GOLD analysis project Ga0207695, IMG submission 184354) | Corn rhizosphere microbial communities from Kellogg Biological Station, Michigan, USA - KBS C5-4 metaG (SPAdes) (version 2) | ecosystem: Host-associated > Plants > Roots > Rhizosphere >... | reverse complement strand
GGCAGAGGAGCTTGCTGAGGCACGGGCATCAAGCCCAAGGATGACACGATCCTCCGCCGTCCGCGCCCCCGCTTAACCGGCAACGCAGACAGCAAAGATACACCCTCCGCCACATACAAGGATGACGTGTTGGCTTCAACAAAAAGCGATCATGCGGTACGGTCTTCATCCGGAGGCCCACGATGTTCAGCCTGCGCACCCATGCAATTATCTGCGGCGTGCTGTTCGCGCTGCTGATCGGCATTCCGATCCTCGGCAACACGCTGCAGGCGATGGGCACGGCGCCGCCGCCGGCTGGTTTCCGGCTCACGTTCATGATCGGCTACATGATCCTGTTCCTGGCGTTCGGGCTGTCCGCCATTCCGGTGATGGTGATGAGTGTGCTCAAGGGGCAGGCAAAGATCGGCGACGGCGCACCGTTCGAAGGTCTGGTCCGCCACCAGAACAAGATCATCTGGGCGATGTGGATTCTCATTCTCGCCGGAACCGCGGTCGCGCTACCCACGATGATCCAGAGCGGCTTCTTCACGCCGCCGGCGCAGTGAACATCGACGGGGTCGTGCTGGCGGGCGGCGCGAGTTCGCGCATGGGCGGTCACAAGCCGCTGATCCCGTTTCGCGGCGCTACGCTGATCGAAGCCGTCATCGCGCGCGCCAGACCGCAGATCCAAAGACTCAAGATCGACGTGCCCAAGGCGATGGCCGATGCCTATCGCGCGCGGTTCGGCGACATCGTGCTAGCCGATGCTTTCGACGAGACGCTGGGACCGCTTTGCGGGATCGTTACCGGACTTGAATGGACGACGGCGGAATGGCTCGCGACCTTTCCCTGCGACACCCCTTTTCTGCCGCTGGACGTCGTTGCCCAGCTTGCGAGGCACGCACACGAGGTGCCCGTTGTCGCAAAAGGCGCACAGGTTTTCGGACTCTGGCCGAAGCGCTGTCTCACTGAGCTAAGAGCGGGGCTGGAAAGCGGCGCGCTGCGCAGCGTACTCGGTGCCACGGATGCGCTTGGCGGTAAGGTGTGCGAACTTCAGGCCCCGGAGAATGCCTTCTTCAACATCAACACGCCGGACGACCTGAAGATCGCCGAAGCGCTCAGTGGATGAGGGAGATGGCTTTACGCACCAGCGGATGCAACTCGGCATGGTCCGCGACACCTAAGAACTTCCGGCGCATATCGGGGTCCCAGAATTTCTGGATGTGATCGGCGATCGCGGGCACGGCCTTCGCTTCGCCCTGGGCGGCGAAGAAGGAGGCAATCTGGTTGGCCATATAAACGAGTTTTTCGTCGGTCTGCATCTTATGGCGCGTCCGCTATGCGCTCCCCATGGGTGAATACTTCGAAACCGTCATCGCGCGCCACGGCCGCCAGGGTGATGCCGGCGTCATCCGCCGTCCGGATCGCGAGCGCGGTCGGCGCCGACATCGCGACCACGACGGGCGCATTGATGGCGGCCGATTTCTGCACCATCTCGATAGAGACGCGGCTGGTAAGAATCATGATCCCGTCATGCGCGTCGCCGCCCCCGCGCGCGAGCGCGCCACAAACCTTGTCCAGGGCATTGTGACGGCCGACATCCTCGCGCACCGCCTTGAAATCGTTTGCGCCAAGCGGCCAGAATCCGGCGCCGTGGACCGCGCGCGTATCGAGATTGAGCTTTTGGTGGGCGCCGAGGCGGCCCAGCGCCGCGAAGATCGTGTCACGGCCGATTTTGATCTCCGACTCCACACGCCGGACCGGCGTAATGGCGGCATCGAGGCTTTCGACGCCGCACAATCCGCAACCGACCGGCCCCGCGAGCCTTCGCCGCCGGTTCAGAAGCGCGACATCACGATCGTCGCACAACGCCATGCGAAGCTCGATCCCCTTCGGATGTTCGACGATTTCCAGCTCCGCGATCTCGGACGGCGCCACGATGATCCCCTCGGTGAGCGAAAACCCGACTGCGAAATCTTCCAGATCTGCAGGCGTCGCCATCATCACGGCATATGTCGTGCGGCCATAGGTGAAGGCGATGGGCATCTCTTCGGCAACGATGCGCGTACCGGAGGCGGCGCTCTCTCTGCCGATCGCGCGGCGAATGGCCGTGCGCGAGGGCTTCACGTTCATTCGGCGGGCACGGCTTCCGCGTGGCGGATGTGGCGGCTCTTCTCGGAATGGGCTTCGTACTCGACCTGCCATTGCGTCGGACCATTCGAGGGCGAGACCTGCACCGCCGTGACCTTGTATTCCGGGCAATTGGTCGCCCAGTCGGAATAGTCGCTGGTCACGACATTCGCCTGCGTATCCGGATGGTGGAAGGTCGTGTAGACGACACCCGGCGCGACGCGGTCGGTGAGCAGGGCGCGCAACGTCGTGGCCCCCGCGCGGCTCGCCAGCTTCACCCAGCTTCCCTCTGTGATGCCACGTTGCTCGGCGTCGTGGGGGTGGATCTCGAGCCGGTCTTCCTGATGCCATAAAGAATTCGCTGTGCGACGCGTCTGCGCGCCGACATTGTATTGGCTAAGAATACGTCCGGTGGTCAGCAGCAGCGGGAAGCGCGGCCCGACTTTCTCGTCCGTCGCCACATATTCGGTGAGCACAAACAGACCCTTGCCGCGAGCGAACGCCGCGCGATGCATCACCGGCGTGCCTTCCGGCGCGGCGTCGTTGCAGGGCCACTGGATCGAGCCCAACGCGTCAAGTTTTTCATAGGTCACGCCCGCGAAGGTCGGCGTCAGCGCCGCGACCTCACGCATGATCTCGGAGGGATGCGTGTACGGCATTTCGAAGCCCAGCGCCTTCGAGAGCAGCAGCGTGATCTCCCAATCGGCATAGCCGTTCTTCGGCGCCATGGTTTTGCGCACGCGCTGTATGCGGCGCTCCGCATTGGTGAAGGTGCCGTCCTTTTCGAGGAAGGTCGAACCCGGCAGGAAAACATGCGCGTAGTTCGCGGTCTCGTTCAGGAACAGGTCCTGCACGACGACGCATTCCATTGCCTTGAGGCCACCGACAACGTGCTTGGTGTCCGGATCGGATTGCGCGATGTCCTCGCCCTGAACGTAAAGGCCCTTGAAGTGGCCATCGACCGCAGCGTCCAGCATGTTCGGGATGCGAAGCCCCGGCTCATCGTCGAGATGCACGCCCCACGCCGCTTCGAACAGCGCTCGCGTCGGCGCATCGGAGATATGGCGATAGCCGGAAAGCTCGTGCGGGAACGAGCCCATATCGCAGGAGCCCTGCACGTTGTTCTGGCCGCGCAACGGGTTCACGCCGACGCCTTCGCGGCCGATATTGCCGGTCACCATCGCGAGATTGGCAATCGCCATCACCGCGGTGGTGCCCTGGCTGTGTTCCGTCACGCCGAGCCCATAAAAGATCGCGCTGTTGCCAGGTCGAGCATAGAGCCGGGCGGCGCCGCGCACCGACGCTGCAGGGACGCCGGTCGCAGCTTCGGTGGCTTCCGGGCTGTGCGATGGATCGGCAACGAACGCTTTCCATTCCTCATAGGCATCCGCTTCGCAGCGTTCGCGGATGAAGGCTTCGTTGGTGAGCCCTTCGGTCACGATGACATGCGCCATTGCGGTCAGCACGGCGACATTGGTGCCCGGACTAAGCGCGAGATGGTAATCGGCATAGACGTGCGGCATGTGCACGAGATCGATGCGCCGTGGGTCGATGACGATCAGCTTGGCGCCTTCACGCAGCCTCTTCTTCATCCGCGACGCAAACACCGGATGGCCGTCGGTTGGATTGGCGCCAATGACGACGATCACATCCGCCTTCTCGACAGAGACGAAATCCTGCGTCCCCGCGGACGTACCGAACGTCGTCTTCAGGCCATAGCCGGTTGGCGAATGGCAGACACGCGCGCAGGTATCGACGTTGTTGTTGCCGAACGCCGCACGTACCATCTTCTGCACGAGGAACGTTTCCTCATTGGTGCAGCGTGACGAGGTGATGCCGCCGACGGATGTGCGGCCATATTTCGCCTGGATACGCTTGAATTCGGATGCGGTGTGCGCGATCGCTTCGTCCCAGGTCACTTCCTGCCACGGATCGTCGATCGAAGCGCGCAGCATCGGCTTCAGGATGCGATCCTTGTGCTGTGCATAGCCCCAGGCGAAGCGGCCCTTGATGCAGGAATGGCCGCTATTGGCCTTGCCCGATTTCGACGGCGTCATGCGCACGACCTCGTCGCCGCGCATCTCCGCATTGAAGGTGCAACCGACGCCGCAATAGGCGCACGTCGTCTGGATCGAGCGTTCCGGCGTGCCGATCTCGATCACCGTCTTCTCGATCAGCGTCGCCGTCGGGCATGCCTGCACACAGGCGCCGCACGAGACGCATTCCGATTCGAGGAACGGGACATCGGCGCTCGCCGCCACGCGCGATTCAAACCCGCGCCCGCCGATAGTCAGCGCAAATGTCCCCTGCACTTCCTCGCAGGCGCGCACGCAGCGCGAGCAGACGATGCATTTGGCGGGATCGTAGGTGAAGTAGGGGTTGGACTCGTCCTTCGTATCGGCGAGGTGGTTCTCGCCATTGTAGCCGTAGCGCACGTCGCGCAGACCCACCGCCCCCGCCATGTCCTGCAGCTCGCAATCGCCATTGGCGGCGCAGGTCAGGCAATCGAGCGGATGGTCGGAGATGTAGAGTTCCATAACGCCGCGGCGGAGCTTCTTGAGGCGCTCCGTCTGTGTACGGACGATCATTCCCTGCAGGACTGGCGTCGTGCAGGACGCCGGCGTTCCCGGCCGTCCATCGATCTCGACAAGGCATAGCCGGCAGGAGCCAAACGATTGCAGCGAGTCCGTCGCGCAGAGCTTGGGCACCTGGAAGCCCGCCATCGAGGCTGCACGCATGATCGAGGTGCCCTCGGGCACTTCCACCCGCGTGCCGTCCACCACGAGCGACACCGTACGCTCTGCCAGGGAGGTAGGCGTTCCGCGATCGATATCGTCAGCGAGCGGCGTCATGATACGAAATCCTGCGGGAAATGGTTGATCGCGCTCAATACCGGATAGGGCACAAATCCGCCCAGCGCGCACAACGATCCCGACTTCATTGTATCACAAAGGTCGCGCAAAAGGGTGAGGTTTGCGTTTACGTTCTGCCCACGGATGATCTTGTCGATGGTCTCCGTCCCACGTACCGCGCCGATGCGGCAGGGCGTGCACTTCCCACAGGATTCGACGGCGCAGAATTCCATGGCGAACCGGGCCTGATGGGCCATATCGACGGTATCGTTGAACACCACGACGCCGCCGTGGCCGAGGAGACCGTCGCGCGCCGCGAAGGCCTCATAGTCGAACGGTGTATCGAACAAACTGGGCGGAAAATAGGCGCCCAACGGGCCGCCCACTTGCACCGCGCGCACCGGGCGCCCGCTGCGGGTTCCGCCGCCAATGTCGTTCACCAATTCGTCGAGCGAGACCCCGAACGCGGTCTCGAACAATCCGCCGTATTTGATGTCGCCAGCGAGTTGGATGGGCATTGTGCCGCGCGAACGGCCCATGCCGAAATTCGCGTAGAACGCCGCGCCTTTCTCAAGGATCGCGGGAACAGACGCGAAGGTCAGAACATTGTTGATGATGGTGGGCTTGCCAAAGAGACCGTGATGCACCGGCAGCGGCGGCTTGGCGCGAACCTGTCCGCGGCGGCCTTCAAGACTTTCGAGCAGCGCCGTCTCCTCACCGCAGACATAGGAGCCCGCGCCGGCACGGACTTCGAGATCGAACGCATAGGACGAATCCAGCACGCGCACGCCAAGCAGTCCTTCCTTGCGCGCAACCTCGATGGCGCGCTGCATCGCCGCGATCGCATGCGGATATTCCGAACGGATATAGACAAATCCTTTCGAGGCGCCGCCCGCGACGCCCGCAATGGTCATGCCTTCGATGAGAAGGAACGGATCGCCTTCCATCAGCATGCGGTCGGCGAAGGTACCGCTGTCGCCCTCGTCCGCGTTGCAGACGACATATTTCTGATCGGCCCTGGCGTCGGCTGCACCCTTCCATTTGATGCCGGCGGGAAAGCCCGCCCCGCCGCGTCCGCGCAGGCCGGATTTGGTGACGTCTTCCAGAATGCTTGTGGGACCGATTTCAAGCGCGCGTTTCAGGCCAGTAAGACCACCGGCATTTCGATAGTCGCTCAACGAAACTGGATCGATCATGCCGCAGCGCGCGAAAATCAGCCGCGTCTGGCGCTTCAGCCAGGGATGATCTTCGATGTTGCCCAGCGCCTTGACCGATGTTCCGCCGAAAATCGCATCCGCATCTTCGGGAACGAGCGGACCGAATGCGCGCCAGCCCTTTTCCGTTTCGACCTCGAGCAGCGGCTCCAGCCAGATCAGGCCACGCGAGCCGGTGCGCACAAGATCAAGTTCGATCCCCTGCTTTGCCGCCGACTCGCGAAGTGCCGCGGCCACACGGTCGGCGCCGAGCGCCAGCGCCGCGGCATCTTTCGGCAAGCGTGCGCGCAGCGTCTTCATCGCGATACGAGCTTTTCCAGGACCGCGTTGTCGAGACGCGCATGGACCTCGCCATCGATCATCGCCGACGGTCCACAGGCACAGAGCCCGAGGCAGAACACCGGCTCGAGCGTCCATTCGCCGTCTGGTGTTGTGCCGCCCCAGTCGAGTTTCAGATGTGCCTTCGCGTGTGCCGCAACCGCATCGGCGCCAACGGCCTGACACGCTTCCGCACGGCAGAGCTTGAGCACATGCTTTCCTGGCGGATGGTCGAGCTTGAAGTCGTGATAGAAGCTCGCCACGCCATAGGCTTCGGCTTCGGTGATATTGAAACCTCTGGCGAGGAGCTTCAGCGCCTCGCGCGGCACATAGCCGAACGCCGCCTGCATTTCGTGCAGCGCAGGCAGCAGCCCGCCGGGGACGGACGCAAATTGTGCGACGATCCGCTGGGCAATCTCGCTATCGAAGGCGGGGCGCAAACTCATGGCCGGTGAAAACAAACACGCGCAATTATAGGTCCGCGCCACCGACAGGGAAACCACATATGACGTGGGCATCGGCCCACGCTTCGATGCGCAAAACCGCTTTAAGCCGCAAGCTTCTTGCGCACTTCGGTGATCACCACCGGGATCGCGGCATCGTTCATCGGCGCCATGATGTGTACGCCCCCGACCCCTTCGATGGTGGCGAGTTCCTGGATCAGGTCGATGCAGATGGCACGGCCTTCGGCTTTCGGATCGGCGGCCGCTTCCATCCGCGCGACGATGCTGTCCGGGATGACCGTGCCAAAGAGATTGTTGCGCATCCAGTGCGCCGACTTGGCCGAAGCGAGCGGCGCCACGCCGATCAGGAGACGGAAACTCGCGGGCACGCCGTTCTCGCGCAGCCGCGCCATGTATCGGCGCACAACGCCGGCATCCATGCAGAACTGGGTCTGCGCGAACTGGCCGCCGGCTTCGATCTTTTTGAGCAGGCTTTTGGGCGTCCAGTCGGGCTTGGGATCGACCGGCGCATCGGCGACACCGATGATAAAGTCGATCTCGCCCGCGATCTTACGGCCGTTCGGAAGCTCGTGCTTGTCGCGCATGGTGGCGATCGCCGCGACGAGGCCGGTCGAATCGAGATCGAAGACAGGCTTCGCGTCCGGTTGATCGCCGAGTTTGGGATCGTCGCCGGTCAGGATCAGCAGGTTCCCGATACCCGAGGCCGCGGCACCCAGAATTTCGCTTTGCAGCGCGATACGGTTGCGGTCGCGGCAGGTCATCTGAAGGATCGGCTCGATCCCGCCGGCGAGCAGAATCTGCGAGGCCACCAGCGCGTCCAGATGCGCGCGCGCACTCGCGCCATCGGTGACGTTAACCGCGTCGGCCAGTCCCTTGAGCGGCGCCACGCGCTCCATGAGTTCATTGCGGTCGGACGATGCCGCCGGCGTCACCTCCGCCGTCATCACGAAATGACCCGAGGTGAGTTTCTTCTTCAGATTTGTGCTCAAGGGGAAGCCGTCCGTATATCGCGGGCGCGATGCTACGCACTACCGCGGCACATTCAAGCGAACTCAGCCGCGCAGATCCTGAACGATGGGCTCGCCCTTGGCTTCCTTATAGGCACTCGCCACGATCGGATCGGCAAAGAACGCCTTGAACCACCTGTTGAGCCATGGGTCGCTGCCCACAAAAAGCTTCGCATCGGCGCCGAGATCGACCTTCGCCTGAACCTGTTCGAGCGTGAGACCTTGTGCCGCAAGCGGGGCCACCTGCGCACGGACGTCCTTGAGCGCGCGCTCGAGCCTGTCGATCTGCGCGCGATCGGTCTGCGGCATGCCATGGCCGGGAATGAGGGTACGGAACGGGATCGCGCGGAGCTTGCCCAAGGTCGCGAGCCAGTCGGACAGATAACTCTCAAAGCCATAGGGGAACGGCAGGATGACAATCTCGCCCGCGACGAGGATTTTCTGCTTTGGCAACCAGACGACCGCGTCGCCATCGGTGTTGGCGCGGCCGAGGAACAACGCCTCCGCAGGACGCTCCGGATCGGCGAGCATGAGATGGTCCGTGAATCCCTCCTTCGTCGAAATCGTCAGCGCACCATCCATGTCGGGCGCGTATTGGCGTAGCATGCGGATTGCGGTGCTGTAGCCTTGGCGTTCGCCATCGGTCGCGGCTTTAGCCTCAGCTTTCTGCATATACTCGATTTCATCCTGCACCTGCTTCTGGAAATCCGCATTGCGCTTCGCATCGGGCGCGGCTGGGGTATTCATCGTTTTCGGATCGGCGAGATGGGCCTGCGTCGCGGCAGTCGAGATCGTGCGCGCGTTGGGCCACGCTTTCAGAATCTCGGTGAGCCCTTGCGGCTTGTCGCCATGCCATTGGCTGATAACGACAGCTTTGACCGGCTTGGGACTTAACGACTTCACCATCGCCACAATGCGCCGCCCGGCACCGGGCGACCCGCCGGCATCGACCAGCACCAGCCCGTCGCGTTGCTCGATGACCGTCACATTGCCGATGGGCTGCAACTGGAATTTCGGCTCGGTCAGAAGCCACACGCCCTTCGTGACCGGACGGACGATCTGGAAATAGCCAATATCCGCCGCGGGCGAGCCCTGCGCGCCGACGGGAATTTCGCCGATCTGGGCAAATGATGGCGCGGCGCAAAGAAGCAATGCCGCGAACAGAATGGGGGCCCGCATCTCATCAACTCCAACGATTGCGAATGAAGGCTATCGCCGAAGTACAGCCGCAGGGCTCACGAATGGTTGAGGGCGCACGCATATCCGCTGCATCACGGATGCATGTCACCATTGCTGCGGCCAGGCGCCTTCCTGGCTCTTGCGCTGCCAATGCATATTCGGCGCGACTGGCTTATCCGCAGGATCCGCGACATAGGCAAGCGCCGCTTCGAGCGCCGCATCCCGACCAATGACGTAATCGGCAAAGGTTTCCGGCGCCGGGATATCGGGGAATATCCAGCCGCGCTGATCGCGCGGATCGGATAGCTCCCAATAGATGGTCGCTACCATGGGATGAAGACGGGTGTGCGGCAATTCCATCTGCCTGGCGTCGCCATAGAGGCTCGGCGAAGATCCCGTCGGTTCGCCCACGAAGATGGCCTGCGTCAGACGCTCCGCGTCAGCGACGAAATTCTGGGCTGCGGAGAATGTGCGCCGGCCCGTGAGCACGAACAGGTGACCGGGCTTGTCCACCTTCGAACGGATCATCCCTAAGACGATCGGCTGGTTGAGATAATTGTCGCCGCCGCCATTGTCGCGAACGTCGATGACAAGCCTGTCGACCGGATTGCTGTCGACGAATTTGAACAGGCGATCGGCAAACGCCACCACCGTTTCTTTGTCGGAATCCGCGCACTCGCGATAGACCGCGTAGACCGCCTTTTTTTCTGGGAGATAGGTGAAATCGAAGGGCACGTCTTCACCGTGCAATGGCGTTGGATGTGCGATACTGGTCTCTTCGCGCGCGTGCACCCAGCTCGATTTGCGGCGTTCGGAATCTACGGAAGCCGGCAACGGCACCACGGCGAAATCTCGCGTCCGGCCATCCTTCTCGACGCGAAAGACAACCGGGTCGGAGATCGCCCCACCGGCGATACCGGTTCCGTGGAGATAGCCGGGGCGGCTCAAAATCAACGGCATCCAGCGCACGACCCAGCGCTCGTTCTCATGCGCCCAATAGGGCAAGAGCGTTTGCGCCACCTCCGCCATCGGATGGCCGCCGATCGCCACAATTTTTCCGCCGACGGCATCGCGATACGGCGCATCCGCCGCCGTCACATGCACACCATCGGCAAAGACATCCGTCAGAATCGGCAGGCGCGAGTCGAAACCGGGTCCGGCGTCGGGCACGGGATAGAACGTCGTGTGGCCATCTCCCACCAGCGCCAGCAACCGGTACATGCCCATGACGTATTGCGGCCAGCTTTCTGAGACGATCTGCTTGTGCAGCGTGGCGACAGCGGCATCCATCGTTGCCGCATCGGTTTTGTGGTGCAGGTTCGGATGGATTTCCTTCATCGCTGCATAGAGCGTATCGAGGTCGGCTGCCCAGTCCGCGCGATCCATCGACGGCGCCGGCTCATCGGCGCGCACGCCAGCGGCCATGATGACGGCGACGATCAGAACCAGATATTTTCGCATGCCTGCACTCTCCCGCCGAAATAGCGTGAGGCCGTACTATGCGCGCCGCACCTCACAGGACAGAGAGCGCGGCGGGGTTGCGCGAAGCGCGCGGCTCGATACTAGCGGAAGACGATCCCGATGGTTTCGGCGATGCAGGCCGGACGCTGCTGGCCTTCGATCTCGATCGTCACTTCGCTGGTGAGTTGCATGCCGCCGCCGCGCGACTCCACGGCCAGCAATTTCGACCGCGCCCTGACGCGGCTGTCCACCGGCACCATGTTGGTGAACCGCACCTTGTTGGAGCCGTAATTGATCCCGCGCGTGACACCTTCGATCTTGAGGAATCCACCCGTCAGCCACGGAATCAGCGACAACGTCAGATAGCCGTGCGCGATGGTCTTGCCGCCGGGCATTTCCTTTGCCGCACGCGCGGCATCGAGATGGATCCATTGATGGTCGCCGGTCGCGTCGGCGAATTTGGCGATGCGATTCTGGTCGATCGTGACCCAGTCCGATACGCCGGTTTCCTGGCCCACGAGCCCAGGCAATTCCTCGAACGTCACGGTCTTCATTTCGGATCCTTCATACGATGCGGGAGTCGCGCTTGCCCCAGTAGCGGTCGCGGATGAGGCGTTTGTAGAGCTTGCCGGTGGGATGGCGCGGCAATTCCGGTTCGAAATCGACGGAGCGCGGGCACTTGATCGGCGACAGACGTTCGCGGCAATAGGCGATGAGCTCCTCCGCCAGCGCCGGCCCGGCCTCCTGCCAATCGGCGGGCTGCACCACAGCCTTCACCTCTTCGCCGAACTCTTCGTTGGGGACGCCGATCACGGCGACGTCGGCCACCTTGGGATGCGAGATGAGGAGGTTCTCGGCTTCCTGCGGATAGATGTTCACGCCGCCCGAGATGATCATGAACGCCTTGCGGTCGGTCAGATAGAGATAGCCTTCCGAATCGAGCTTTCCGACATCACCGAGCGTCGACCAATCCGCATGTTCCGGGTGGCGCGACTCTGCGGTCTTCTTGGGATCGTTGTGATACTGGAACGTGGTCGCACCGGCGAAATAGATCACGCCTTCATCGCCGACGGGCATTTCCTCGCCGTTCTCGCCGCAGATATGGATTTCGCCGAGGACAGGCTTTCCCACCGTGCCGGGATGGGCGAGCCAGTCGGCGCTGCCGACATAACAGAAGCCGTTTCCTTCCGTGCCCGCGTAATATTCATGGATCACCGGCCCCCACCATTCGATCATCCGCCGCTTGATGTCGACCGGACAGGGCGCTGCGGCGTGGATCGCGGATTTCATCGAGGAGACGTCGTAATTCAGGCGCACCTCGTCCGGCAGCTTGAGCATGCGCACGAACATCGTCGGCACCCACTGGCTCGCGCTCGCCCGGTACTGTTCGATGTATTTGAGCGCCGCTTCGGCGTCGAAATGCTCCATCACGATCACGGTGCCGCCACCGCGCTGCACCGACATCGAATAGCGCAGCGGTGCCGCATGATAGAGCGGCGCCGGCGAGAGATAGATCGTGTCGGGGGTAAAGCCGAACAGGAACGTCACCATGCCAAGCAACGCCGAAGGCGCATCGATCGGATCGCCGGTCAGTGGTGAGCGCACGCCCTTCGGACGTCCCGTCGTGCCGGACGAATAAAGCATGTCGAGACCGGAAGTCTCATCTGCGATCGGCGAGGTGGGCATCGCGCCAGAAGCGTCTTCAAAACTTTCAAATCCCGGTATCGCGCCACCGACACTGAGGAACGTCACGCCGGGAAGCAATGCCGCCATTTCGCTCGCGACTTTGGCGAGGCCAATGCTCGCGATCAGAATCTTCGCGCCGCTGTCCTTGACGATGTACTCGACCTCGCCGGCGGTCAGTCGCGACGAGATGCAGGTGAAATAGAGTCCCGCGCGCTGCGCCGCCCAGCAGATCGGCAGATAGAGGAGATTGTTCTCCATGAAGAGCGCGACGCAATCGCCGGTGCGAAGCCCGAGCTTGCGAAACAGCTGCGCCCCCTGATTGGAGAGCGCATCAAGCTGCCGATACGTCAACGTTTCGCCGCTTCCCGCCATGATGAGCGCGGGCTTGTCGGGCGTGGTCTGTGCATGACGCACGGGATGCATCGCGTTCCCTCGTTTTTCTTTTGCGGAAATTGTTAGCGACGCAGCCGCGGCGCGTAAAGCAATCGCGTCTCAGCGCCCGAAATGCTCGTCGAGGCGCCCCAGGATTTCTTCCGGCGCAAAGCCCAGCGCCGACAGTCTTCCGGAGCGTGCGAGCAGCGCCAATCCGGCGAGTGCGGCTGCGACGAGCACAATGTCGCACTGGCTTTCACGGCTGTCCGCGGGCCGGCCTGCCGCATCGGAAAGCACCTTCAGCGCCGCGATCATCCGGCCATTGAACAGACGCTCCGCCTCACCGCTACCCGCTGTGGCAGGCAATGCGCCTTGCGCCGCCGCCATCGTTTCGTTGTCGCACAGGAGCGTGAGCGCCGCGGATGATGCCGCAGCGAGCTTGCCGGTGCCGTTGCCGGCTTTGACCGCTTCGCGCATGGCGCGGGAGATCGACGCCAGATCCTCGGCGGCTAGCGCGAGGAGGAGATCGTCCTTTCCGGTGAAATAGCCATAAAGCGCGGCCGGCGCATATCCGGCTTCGGCCGCGACGCCACGTAAGGAAAGGTCGCGCGCTCCATCGCGCGCAGCCACCCGGCGTGCAGCCTGCAGGATGGAGGCCCGTGTGGCGCCGTGCTCACGCGCCCGCCGTTCGTTGCGAATGGGTCCGCTCATGCGGCGATGATAGGCGATTCGCGCGAAGAGCGGAGCGCCCTCACATCTTCTGGTCGGGGTGCTTGGCCTTGAAGGCGGCAACGGCGGCCTGGAATTCCGTGCCCACCTTTTCCTTTTCCTTCTGGTTGGACCCGATCTTGGCTTCGACGTCGGCTTTGATCGACGGGTCGAGCGTCCTCTTGTCCTTGTCCTTGCTCTTTGCCGCTGCCTGCGCCTGGGCCATGTAATCCGAGTTCAGGCAGCTCTGGTAATCGTCGGACGCCTTCATGAATACATTGGCGTCATGCGCCGCAGCCTTGAGCTGATCATAGGTAACGGTGTTGCCGTCGATCGCCGCCGGCGGATACGGCTCGGAACACGAGCTTGAATCGGCCAGCGCAGGCGCCGCCATGCCCAAAACAAATGCCGAAGCCATCGCAATTCTGCTCAACATGATCCCTGCCGTCTCCCCTCAGTGTGAAGAACAGCAGATACTCAAGCATATTTATTTGGGCGAAACCAAGGCCTTGGCACGTTCATGTGAACGCGGCATAGGGCGGCGCGGGATCGTATTCCATTCCGCGCTGCACGAGCCGTGCGAAGTCCGGCCCATGCAATTCGCCCACGAGCCACAGCGCCATGTCGATCCCGGCCGAAACGCCGGCAGCCGTCAGCAGATTGCCGTCGCGGACATAGCGATAATTGGAGAGCACTTCGGCAGCTTCGTTACGAGCCCGCAATGTCTCGACAAACGCCCAGTGCGTCGTGACCCGCTTGCCCCTTGCCGGGCCTGCGGCCGTCAGAAGCAGCGCTCCGGTACACACACTGGTCACCCATTTCGCGCCGTCCGAAACCGCGGCGATCCATTCGAGCAGCGGCTTGTTCAGCACTTCGCGCCGCGTGCCCTGCCCGCCGGGGATCAGCAGAACGTCGAGCGCGCCGCAATTCGCGGTGGTGGTGTCAGGAAGGACCCGCATACCCTTGGCGCAACGGACTGGACGGTCCTGTTCGGCGATCAGGAAGACATCATGTGGAACGGGCCTGGCCGCGCGGCGCGCCATTTCGTTGGCCATGGTGAAGACTTCCCATGGTCCGACGAAATCGAGTTCCTCCGCGTCGTCGAAAACCAGAATGCCGATCTTCAGTGTCATCGAATGCCCCGATGCGCGAATTCCCGCGCATCATATTAGGGCGAAGGGCCCGCGGCCGGAACGTGGCTCAGTGCGCCTCTGCCATGCGCATCCGGCGCCGCTCGGCGAAGGTATCCGCGAAACGGACAAACAGGGTCAGTACAAGGAGGCCCAGCGAGACCTCGTAGAACGTGTCGAACACAGTTGCCCGATGCGGGCCGACCAGGTGCTCGAGATCGCTGGCCGCAAAAGCACACCAGAAATAAGCGTTCGACAGACCGAGTATCGCGCGTCCCGCAACCGAACCGAGAGCGCGCTTCGTGCTGGTGCCGAACACCATGACGGCAAGAATGAGCGCCGAAAAGGCCGCAAACGCCAGTGTGGGCAGCGAAACCACATTGTCGGTGAAGAACCCCGGAAGCACGATGCAACCCAAGAACACCGCATACATGCCGGCGAAAGCCTGGGTGAGGCCGACGCTTTCGCGGGCCAACGCGCGTGTGGCATCGGTGGGAAGCAACCTGCACAGGGGCTTGGCGACATACGCGATGACGAACGCCAGTGAGGAAGCCGCCAGGACCAACCTCGCCGCGAAACCACCGCCCTGAAAAATAAAACCGCCCGCGGCGAGACAGAGCGCGAGGCTGGTTCCCGCCAGCGCAATGGTGAGCTTACGCCCGGGCGTGAGCACAGGCATTGGCGTCCCCTCGAAATCAGCGATAACGACCATGTTCGGATTTCCGCGGCTTCAGATGCAGCAACGGACGGAGTGGGAATTCGTTGCTAGGAACCCGGCAACAAAGCGACCGCGAAGCCCTCTACAGGCTGATTTGCCTCATGGCGCGGCACTGCCGCCATGAAACCCGCGACATCGAACCCCACCTTGGCGGCTTGTTCCCGCAGATAGGCCTCGGAATGGCGCCATCTGCGCTTTGGTCCCAATTCGAAACCTTCGCCCTGTTTGCTTTCGACGGTGAACAAGAAGAATCCACTATCGTGCAAATTGTGTCTGGCGCGGTCGAAGACGGTTTCCAGGTCCCCGAGATAGACGAGCGTGTCCGCCGCCAGCAGAAGGTCGTATTGCGTTGTTCCATCGAGCGCGGACTCGATATCACCGACAAGCAACCTGTCGTAGAGGTTGCGGGCGCGGGCCTTTTCGACCATCGCCTGGCTCAGATCGATCCCGTCCAGCCGCGCCGCCACATCGCGAAATACGACGCCGGTCAAACCCGTGCCGCAGCCGAGATCCAGAACGGCAAGACGATCGCGTCCCGGCATGATGAGATCGAACAGCGCGCGCAGGATCTGCGGCGCCCGGTAGCCAAGTTGGCCGATCATCCGTTCATCGTAATCCGCCGAGAACTGATCGAAGAGATGGCGGACATAACCCGCATCCGAACGCGGCCGGTCCTTCATCGCGCGCGCTTCGGCGATCTTCGGCGCCACCGCTTCGTCTTCCTCGAGATGCGAGAAGGATTCGAGCGCCTTTTCCGGCTCACCGGCCTCGAGCCACGCGCAACCGAGCACGAAGCGCGCATCGGCCGAGGTGTAGTCCAGCCGCAGCGCCCGTTGCAGTTCGGCGATTGCTCCAGGCAATTGACCGGCGCGCAAAAGCGCCTCGCCATGGGCGAGCGCAAGCGGCGCGCTTCTGGGATTTAAGGCCGCGGCTTCGCGGGCTGCGGCCATGTCCTCATGCGGCGAGCGTGCATTTGCCATTGTTGATGACGACGACGTCGCGCTCCTTCAGCTTGCAGCGGAAGGAAACGATTCCGCCATCGACCCACATCTCGGTGATGATCGTCTCGCCGGGGAACACGGGCGCGGAGAAACGCACATCGAAGCCTGTGATCTTCTTTGCGTCGTAATTGCAGACCGTCGAGATGATCGCGCGGCACGCCGTGCCATAAGTGCAGAGCCCGTGGAGAATCGGACGCGGGAAGCCCGCCATCTTCGCCACATTGGGATCGCGATGCAGCGGATTGCGGTCGCCGGAAAGCGCGTAGATGAACGCCTGATCGGGGCGCGTATCGCATTCGTGAACGAGGTCCGGCGCACGCGTGGGAAGCGGATGCGGATCGGGCGCGCCTTCCTTCGGCCCCCCAAAGCCGCCGTCGCCGCGCGCGAAGATCGTGTTGACCAGCGTGCAGAGCTTGTCGCCGCCCTTCTCGCTGATGACGCGTTCCATCAGGATCACCGCGCCTTTGTCCTTGCCCTTGTCGAAAACGCCGATGATGCGCTCGTCGAAGGTCACGTCGGCGGCACAGGGCAGCGGCTTGTGCATGGTGAGGCGCTGCTCGCCATGCACGACCATCAGATAATTGATGCCAGCGCGCGCCATCGTGCTGCCTTTGCCCCAGCCGATCACGGTCGCCATCGTGGGCACGGTCTGCAGATCGTTCTCGTAGACGAATTTCAGTTCGTCTTTGTTCATGGGATCGCGCATGAAGCCGATGCCGAGCGCGTAAAGCATCGTCTCGCGGTCGCCATAGCTGGCGGTCAGGCCTGTCTCTTTGGCCTGCATGAGCTCGTCGTAATTGATGGGCATGGCGGCAACTCCGGAAATGTCGATGCCGGAGTCCTAGCCCGGCGCGGCCTCGCTGCCAATGGAACGGCGCGGCGACCAATCGACCGGCTCAACCTTCGGTATGATCACGGCCCAGCCTAGGACGCCAAGCAGACTGATCATTCCCGAAACCAGGAATGCCGCGGTGAACAATCCCGTCCGGTCGACGATGTAGCCGGTCACAGCGGGGGCCACGATGCCTGCGAGATTGCCGATGCAATTTTGAACGGCGATCCATTTTCCGGCTGCGCGCGGTCCGGCCAGTGTCTGCCCGATAGCGTAAATCGTCGGCGTGTTGAAGCCGAAGCAGATGGCCGCCAGAAACAGCCCCGCGATGGCGATGGCCGTTCCTCCCAATGCACAGGCAAGCAAGCTGATCGCGGCGCCAACGTGGGAAGCGACGGTGAATCCCTTGCGCACCCTGGTCGAACTCACACCAGCACGCATCCACATGTCCGAGACAAGCCCGGTCAGCTGCGCGCTGATCGCGTAGACGACGTAGATGACACCCCCGACCACGCCCATTTCGGCAACGCTGAAGCCGCGCGCCTTCACGAGATAGAGCGGCAGCCAGAGGATCACGAAGTAGAAGGAATAGTTCGCGGAGAAATGGCCGAGGCCTGCGCCCCACATGGCGCGCTGACGCAGTATGGCGCGAAACGAAGGCGCATTTGTCGCTTTCGGTTCATCTGCAAGCGCCGATCCCTGCCGCGTCATGCCAAGCCAAGGGATCAGCCAGAGTGCGGAGACCAGGCCGAAGAGAATGAACACCGGCCGCCAGTCCAGTTTGGCCATCAGCAGTCCGCCCGCGAACGTCCCGAACGCCGGCCCAAGCGCGAGCCCGACACCGATCATGCCGTTGGCGAAACCGAGACGATGTTGTGGGAGATGCTCGCCCAGGAGCTTCGAGCTGCACGGGAATGCCGCGCTCTCGCCCAAACCCAGCACAAGGCGCAACGCGAGAATGGAGACAAACCCGGTCGCGAAGCCGGTCGCGACCGTTGCGAGCGACCACAGCGCGACGCCAAGCGCGAGGGAGCGATAGGCATTGATCTTTTCGGCCAGCCAACCCGCCAGCAACTGGCCCGGCGTGTAGGTCCAGAAGAACGCGCCCAGGAGCATTCCGATCTGGGTGTGGGTGAGCTTCAGCTCATCGCGTATCAAGGGCGCGGCGGTCGCCAGATTTCCGCGGTCGACGTAATTGATGAAGATCGCGAGCGCGAGGAGCACGACGATCCGCGTTCGCAAGCCCCCTTCCCCAGCGTCACGGGCCGCGCCGCCCGCCAGTTCTGCCTGTGTCACGCTCGCCCCCTACGATGCACATAGAGGCGCTGCCTTTTGCAGCGGATTGTCAAGGCTGGCTCGCCGCGCCCCGCCTCGGGTGATAGCGTCCCAGGACCCCATTCACGCAGGATCGCTTCCCATGACCTATCGCTGCTTCAACGTCGAAATCACCAACAACATCGCGCATCTCGAGCTCAAGCGCGGCGACGAACTCAACACGATGGTGCCGGAGTTCTGGCGCGAGCTGCCCGATATCGTGAGCGGCATCGACCGCGATGCCAAGGCGCGCGTGATCGTGGTGTCGTCGACCGGCAAGCATTTCACCGCCGGTATGGATTTGTCGGTCTTCACGGACGCGACCACAGGTACGTCAGGACGCGAGAAGCAGGAACGCGGACGCCGCAACGCCAATTTCCGGCAGCACGTGCTCGATCTGCATGAGACGTTCAACGTTCTCGATCGTGCGCGCATTCCGATCCTGATGGCGGTGCAGGGTGGCTGCGTCGGCGGCGGCGTCGACTTCTCGAGCGTCTGCGATTGCCGCTATGCGACCGAAGACGCGTTCTTCGTCATCCAGGAGATCAATATCGGCATGACGGCCGATGCCGGGACCTTCCCGCGCCTGTGCAATCTGCTGCCGCAAGGAATCCTGCGCGAACTCGCCTATTCGGGACGGCGTCTTCCGGCGCGCAAGGCGTTCGAACTCGGCTTCGTCAACGCGATCTTCCCGAACCAGGCGGCGATGATGGATCACGTCATGGCCGTGGCGAAGGACATCGCGGAGAAATCGCCGCTCGCCGTTTATGGCTCCAAGGTGATGATCAACTACGCCCGCGACCATTCCATCGCCGACGGGCTCGACTACATCGCAACCTGGCAGGCCGGCATGTACAACCCCGAGACCGACATGGCCGAAGCCTTCAAGGCCAAGCAGGAAAAGCGCCTCGCGGACTTTGCCGATCTTCTCCCCATTCGGCGCGTGCGGGAAGCCTGATCCCGGCGCTGTAAGAAACACCCCGCCCCGGCGACTATCCTTTGCGAAGTGGCAAGGTGGCGGCATGCCGGAGGCAGATCAGGACGCGCTCTACCGTCTCGCCATCGCCGAGCACGGATCGGCGATCGGCAGGCTTCTGCGCGCCTATGAGGCGAACGCCGAGCTGAGGCGCGACCTGCTGCAGGACATCCATGTCGGACTGTGGCGAAGCTTCGCTGTGTTCGATGGACGCTGCTCGCTGCGCACCTGGGTCTATCGCGTCGCGCACAACATCGCGAGTTCCCACGTCGCGCGGCGGATGCGGGCGAGCAAACAGGTCAGCCTCGATGCGCTCATGGAATTGCCGGACGCCGGAGACGTCGAAGAAACGGCTTCGGAAAAGCAGGTGCTCGAGAAGCTCACCGCCCTGATCCGCACGTTGGGTCAGCCGGACCGACAGATCATCCTGCTCTATCTCGAAGACATGGATGCGGCCGCCATCGCCGAGATCACCGGCCTCAAACCCGGCGCCATCGCCACGAAAATCCATCGCATCAAGGCACTGCTGGCGCGGCGCTTCAAGGACGGGAGGCCGGAATGAACGACCTCAAAACCCTCTGGAAATCGCAAGGAACGGAGCACGCCCCCATGTCGCTCGAAGAAATCCGCAAGCAGGCCGGCAAGCTTCATTCGAACGTCCGCTGGCGCAATATCCGCGAAGCGGCGGCGGCTGTCCTCGTTATCGGCGGGTTCGGCTTTTATGTCTGGTGGTTTCCCGATCCGGTGATGCGGGCCGGAAGCGTGCTCGTCATGCTGGGCACGCTGTTCGTAATGTGGCGGTTGCTCACGCGCGGCACAGCCACGGCGCTGCCGGGCGCTGCATCGGCCCTCACCTGGACCGACTTCTATCGCGGCGAACTCGTGCGTCAGCGCGACCTGCTGAGGAGTGTCTGGAAGTGGTACCTGGGCCCACTGGTGCCGGGCATGGCGGTCTTCCTTGCCGGTCTGGCGCGCACCATGCCCCAAGCGGCAATGGGCAAGCTTGCCGTCACTGCCGTGCTTTGCGTCGTGGTTTTCTTGGGGATTGGATTTCTCAATAGCTGGGGCGCGCGCCAGCTGCAGAAGAGGATCGACGCACTGGGCGAATGAGATCGCTTAACTCGCCGCGGCAACATGATGGGCAAGCGCGACCGCGGGGCCTTCGGTCCAGACATCGGTGAGCGGCAGGCCGTTCTTCTCGATCATCATAAGTGCGTGCTCATAGCCCTCGGCGATGGCGCGGTCGAAGGACAGCCAGTCGCGCAGACCGATATCCGGCAGCGGCGGCTCGAAGAGATAGTCCACCTGCTCGCGCACGACGCGGCGCTGGGCTTCCGAACCCACGGTGCCGGAGCGCATCAGGATGGAGACGATCGAAGGCGTTCCGCGCATCTGCTGCCAGATCAGCCACCACAGCGGCCGCTCGCCATACTTGTCGTCATGGACCTCGAACTCGACCTCGCCGGTGACGTCAGAGGCGATGATCGGCCCGCTTTCGCGCTGGCGCATGACGTCGACCGGCAGGTTGTTCATCACGCCGCCATCGACGAGCAGATGGCCGTGATGGGTCACAGGCGGAAGGATTCCCGGCAGCGCCACGCTGGCACGCAACGCGCGCCAGAGCGCACCGCTGCGATGCTCATGAATGCGCCCGGTGGTCAGGTCGGACGACACGCAGAAATAGGGTTTCGGCAATTCCTCGATGCGGATATCGCCGAAATTCTGCTGGAGCAGCGTGCTCACCCGCTTGCCGCGCACAAGGGCGATCAGCGGGAAGGTGTAGTCGGAGAGCGGATTGGCTTCGACGAAGGCCGCGCGCACCCGTTCCGTTAATTCTTCAAGGCTCCATTCCGCTGCGAGGCCGGCCGCGATGATCGCGCCCATGCTGGTGCCGCCGAGATTGTCGAAGGGAACGCCGGCCTCGCGCAGCGCCTTCAGCACACCAATATGGGCAAACCCTCTTGCGCCGCCACCGGCGAGCACGATGCCGACCGCGCGTCCGGAGATGAACCTGGCGAGCCGGCCGATATCGTCCGTGTTTCCGATCCGCAGATGATGATGGGATTCGAACAGCCCGCTGCGCAGCGCGAAATGCTCGGGCAGATTCTTTAGGCCGCTGGACGGATGCAGCAGAAGGAGTTCGGGAAGCGCACCGGCGCGTTCCTTGGCGGCGGGAATATCGAGCGGGCGGAGCGGCAGCGGCCTGTCCGAGCGCGCCAGAAGGAAAACCCGGTCGGCTTGCCTAAGACAAAGATGCGTCCAGGCCGAGTCCGGCACATCGCCGCGGTAGAAGACGACATCGTGCGCGGCCTCGAAGGCGTTGAACCATTCCGCCGATTGCTCCGCAGCCGATGCATCGAGCACCGCTGCGCGCGAGCCCATCTGCGTCAACGCGGCCGCGACACGGTGCGCGATCGGCTCCTGATCGAGGCCCTCCTGCAGCGGCACGATGGCGAAGGTCTTGGGGCGGGAACCGTCGCTGTCGTGGCGGGTGGTGGCCTGCAGGCGCTTCACCAGAATACGCATGAGATTGAGCATCACGCGCGGATGACGCGCGATCAGCGCATCGAAACCCTGGGCACTGATGCGCAGCAATTCGGTATCGCGCATCGCCACAATCTCAGCCGAGTGCTCGCTGTCGCCCGAGATCAGCGACATCTCGCCGACCGTTTCACCCGCCGGCACATGCGCGACCAAGCGGCGCTTGTGGTGCTCGTCCTCGACGAAGACGCCGAGATTTCCGGTCACGACCAGGAACAGCGCCTGCCCGTTCTCGCCGTCGCGCTTCAGCTCCATGCCGCCCGGCAGACAGAACCAGTTCGACTCAGCCAGCACCCGTTTCAGCCCCGCGTCGCCGACATCGGCAAACAGCGGAAAATTCCTTAAGCGGGCACGGAGGTGCTCCGGATAGATCGTCTCTTGCGCGGTGCGGAAGGAAGAGAGGAAGGCCATGTTCATTGTTCTAGCTCACCAGGCCGTCCAACCGCCATCGACCGCGATGGCCGCGCCGGAGACAAAACTCGATGCCCGCGATGCCAGGAACAGCAGCGGGCCGCGGATCTCGTCCGCCCGGCCGGTGCGCCCAAGCATCGTTTTGGCCGAAAGCCGCGCCGCAAAATCCGGATCCCCCCGGGAAACATCGTCCCGGGGAAACGGCCCTGGAACCAAAGCGTTCACGCGAATGCGTTCCGGTCCCAGCTCGGCCGCGAGATGGCGGCTCAATTGCAACAGGGCCGCCTTCGCCGGGCCGTAGTGGAAAGGGCTCGCCTGTCCCGGCTGGGCATAGATACGCGCATCGGGCGACACGGTGGCGTACATGGAAGCGATGTTGACGATGCTCGCCTCGCCGGCGGCACCGGCCGCATTACGCAAGGCCGGGCGAGCGGCGCGAACGGCTTCAAAGGCGGCGGTCACACTGCTGGCATAAGTCTTTTCAAAATCGGCGGGTTCGAGTGCGTCCATCGGCCTCGGCGTCATGCTGATGGCGTTGTTCACAAGCACGTCGAGCCGTTCCAGGCGCGCGAAATACGCACGAACCGCCGGGATATCGGCCACATCGAAGACCGCGCGCTCGACGGAATGGCCCTCGCTGCGCAACTCGCCCTCAAAATCTTTGAGCCGGGTGTCGTTGCGACCATTGAGGATCACGTGGGCCCCTGCTTCGCAGAGCGCGCGCGACATCGCGCTTCCCAGATGCCCTGCCGCGCCGGATACGAAAGCCACGCGGCCATCGAGACGGAAGAGATCGCTCATTTCGGCCAGAGCGCGGGGTTGAGAAGCTGGATCGGCAGGCGCGGAATGCAGGTCTCCACCCGTCGGCATTCTTCGCGCGTCAGGGGCCGTTTTACGAACAGGCCCAGGTTTTTCTCGAGCTGTTCTTCGGTCTCGAGCCCGACCACGACACCGTCGATCCAGTCCTGCCCGCGCGCATAGGCAAGGCAGAGATCGGCGGCGCTGTCGCGCTTCAGCTCCCACGCCAGATAGGTGATCAGCTTCACAAGCGCGTCGGCGCTCACCTCTTCGATATTGGGCCAGACGGAGGGATCGTTGGCAGCAAGGATGCCCTGAAGGAACGTGCTGCGTGCGTGGATAGTTACGTTCGGCCGCGCGGCAAGACAGTTCTGGAAACCGGCCTCACGCCAGCGCCAGTCGAGGATGTTGAACGGCAGTTGCAGATGGACGACGTCCGGATTGGCGAGCGCCATCAGCGCCTCCAGTGGCGACTGGACCGACACGCCAAGCGTGAGAAGGCTCCCATCTTCCAGCCGCTCCACCAGCCGTTCCCAGATCGCGCCGCCGAAGGCTGTCATATGCGAAGCGCGATGCAGCAGCAGGCAATCGAGCCGTTCGCGGCGGAGTGCCGCGAGGGACTGGCCGATGCTGGCATCCACCGCCGCACGAACCACATCCCGCGGCGCATCCGCCGCGAGTTCGCCGAGCGGGCTCAGCTTGGTGATGGTACGAACGGCCTTGCGGCCCTGGAGCGCTTCGCCGATGCGCTCTTCGCTATCGCCATAGGCGCGCGCAGTATCGAATTGCGAGACGCCGGCATCCGCGGCGCGGCGCACGAGTTTGAGTGCCGCGCCAAGCGCGGGCTTTCCGGTCCGGTTTGCAGCCCCATAGGCCAGACCCAGTTGTACCGAGCCCAACACAAGTTCGGCCGAACGCTGTTCGCGCATGGAGGCGTGACCTTCTTCCGCAGTATCAGGGTCGCACCGTATGGTAAAAATCTGCTTACCTTGACGGGGCGGAGCCTAATCCTTGCCCAGCAGCTTCCACACGCTCTGGGCCGTCATCACGATCTCGCCGTCCACGGTGAAATCGCCGCGCATGAAGACCATGCTGCGCGTGCGGCGCGTGAGTTCGGGTCTGACCTCGATAAGATCGCCCTCGCGCGCGGGTGCGATGAACTGCGTCTGCATATTCAGGGTCACCGACGGCGCCTTATCGGTCACGTCCCAGACCGCCTGACCCAGCGCCAGATCGGCAAAGGTCATGAGCATCCCCCCATGCACCACGCCGCGCAGATTGCAGTGATGGGCGGCAACGCGAAACGCATAGCGCCTCTGGGGGATATCGCCCGCGCCATAAGCCGGCCCGACGTGGATCTCGAAGGGATCGATAAGCCGTATCTCGCTGAAGCCTTCAGGCACCGTCATGGCGTGATCTTCCAGAGGCCCGAGGCGGTCATGACGATGCGGCCGGGCGCGGACAGCTCCGCGCTCAGGAAAACCAGCGTGCGCGTCTGACGGGTCGCGCGCACGCGCGCCTCGATGACATCGCCCAGTCGTCCGGGCCCGACAAAATCGCAATTGAGCGCGACCGTGCTGCAGGACTTTGCACCCGAGACCAGCCGCGACGTGCGGCTCATGGAAATATCGGCGAAGGTCATCAGCAACCCGCCATGCACCGTGCCGGAGCCATTCATGTGCTTGTCCAGCGCGACGAAAGCAAAACGGCGGATATCTGCATCGTCGCAAAGGCGATAAAACGGGCCGGCGAACTTGTTGAAGCCCGCAATGGAGATATTTTCGGCGTCCGCCGGGAGGCCTGGCGCCGCGATCTCTGCCCCTTCCGTCATGGTTCCGGTGATAGGGTTATTTACGCTGCACCGCAATATGGACGCCATCGCCGCATTGGAGGCACAGCCTCGCCATAGTAAAGTTGCAAATTCCTTGAAAGTCGGCCAAGCGAGGGCCGCGCAATTGCCAGAGAGGAACTTATGAGACAATCCCTGCTTCGTGTCGTCTTCGGCGCGTGCCTTGTTGCAGCAGCCGCATTCAGCGCCGGATCAGCAAGCGCCGCAGATAAAGCTAGTTCCTCCGAGAAGGTCAGCGCGGCCGTCGGCAAGCCTCTCGTCGCTGCGCAGACCGCGATGAAGGCCAACGATTTGACCACTGCGCTTGCACACGTTCACGAAGCACAGGCCGTGCCGGACCGGACGCCCTTCGACGACTTCACCATCAACGAGTTCCTGGCCAACATCGCGATCGGCATGAAGGACTACAAGGCTGCCGCGACCTCCTTTGAGGCCATGGCGGATTCGCCGGCCCTGCCGGAAGACAAGAAGTCCAATGTGCTGACCAACGCCGTGCTGCTGGCCGCCAATGAAAGCGATTGGCAGCGGGTCATCAAATACGGCGAAGCCCTGGAGGCGATGGGTCCGCTCGATCCGAAAGTGGCGAGCCCGATGTCGGTTGCCTATTTCAACACCGGCAATGCCGCAAAAGCGACGGCGCTTGCGCAAAGCCAGGCCGCAGCGGCGACAGCTGCGGGCAAAGCCCCCGATCAGGCCGCACTCGACATCGTGGTGCGCGGTCAGCTCAAGCAGAACGACTATGCCGGGGCCGCGAAGACACTCGAGACACTGGTGGCGAATTATGGCGATGCCAACGATTGGGGCGAGCTGATCGATATGGCTTTCATGACGAAGGGGTTGCACGATCTTGATGCGTTGCACCTCTATCGTCTGCGTATTGTGACCGGCGCGACGACACCGGCTGACGACTACGCGATCATGGCACAGGTGGCATCCCAGCTGACCTATCCCGTGGAAGCCGTCTCCATGATCGAACACGGCATGAGCAAGGGCGTGGTCAAGGCAGGCGACAAGGCGAGCGGCTTGCTCGCCGGCCTGAGGCCCAAGGCGGAAAAGGACAAGGCCTCGATCGCCGAGTTCGACAAGCTGGCGCAAGGGCACAAGACCGGCGACTACGATCTGAAGCTGGCCGAGACGTATTATGGTTATGGCCGCTATGGCGATGCAGCCGACGCGGCACAGCGCGCCATCACCAAGGGCGGCAACAAGGACCCCAACGACGCACAGATGGTCCTTGGCGAGTCGCTCGCGATGCAGGGAAAGAATGCCGAAGCGGCGGCGGCTTTCGCCAAGGTGAGCGGCAATGCGACCACGGAGAAGAGCGCCCATCTCTGGACGCTCTATACGCAGCGGAAAAGCACCACGGCGGCGACGCAATAGATCGCGAAAGCGGGCGCCTGCGGAAACAGGCGCCCTCCGGCCACTTTGCAAGCGCCACCGGAGCGCCTACCTAACCCTTATGCGCATGGCGGCAGATCCGGATGTCGACAGTCCATAGTCCTTTGCAGGTTGCAAAGCCGATCGTCCTTGATCTGCTGGCGGCGATCACCTTTGCGGCGGCGTTCTTCATCGCCAAGCGCGTGTTTGACGTTTCCGGACTTCACAGCGTTTACATCGCGACCATTGTCGGCATAGCGACCGGCTTTGCTCAGCTCATCGTGAAGAGGGTCACGCGCGAAGAGATCGGGCCGCTGCAATGGCTGAGCCTCGGCGTGGTGCTGATCCTCGGTCTGATGACGATCGCGCTGCATGATGAGCATTACATCAAGCTGAAGCCTTCGGTGATCGATCTTTCGGTCGGCATCTTCATGGCGACGCGCGACTGGATGACGCCCTATATCCCCGCCGACACGCGCCGATATCTCGAGGCGCGGGTCGTCTATCGCGCGGAGAAGCTCTGGGCCGTGCTCATGGTCGGCTTCGCGATCGTGAACGTGCTCGTCGCGTTTCTTACCGATTTCGCGGTGTGGGCGCTCTATGCGACCTTCGTGCCCACCCTGATCATCGTCGTTCTGTTTTTCGTCCAATACGCGGTCTTCAAGCGCCTATCCGACCAGGCTGCCCTTCAGGCTGGGGAAAAAGCCTCGCCGTCGGCTCCTTGACATATTTCGCTATTTCGCTAAATAGCGAAATATGAGTGATGTCTTTGGCGCGCTGGCCCATCCAATCCGTCGCAAGATTTTGAAACTGCTTCGGAAAGGCCCGCTCAGCGCCGGCGACCTCGCGGCGGATTTCGAGATTTCCAAGCCAACCCTCTCGGGCCACTTCGCGGTGCTCAAGGCCGCCGATCTGGTTCACACCGAACGCCAGGGGACGTCGATCATCTACCGCTTGAACATGAGCGTGCTCGAGGAAGCGATGGCCGCGTTGATGTCCATCGCCGGAACTCAAGCCCCCGACCCCGAAGGAGAGCCATCGTGAATCTGCGTCTGCCTTTGACGTTGAGCCTCTTTCTCGTCGCAATCATGGCCGCGATCAGCGCTTGGGCCTGGGTGAAGCTGCCGGAAAGCGCGGTCATCGCCACCCATTGGGGCGTCGACGGCAAGGTCAACGGGACCATGCCCAAGGATTGGGGTCTCGCGGTCCTTCCCGCAATCGCGCTCGCAATGACCCTGCTCCTGGCGGGGATCCCGAGCATCGAGCCGCGGCGCGCCAATATGATCGCGAGCCGGAAACCCTTCTATGCGTTCTGGCTCGGCGGGCTTGTGGTGCTTGCGGTCGCGCATGCCCTGGTCGTCGGCCTTGCACTTGGATTTCCGGTCGACGTTCCCGGCGTGCTGATCGTTCTGCTTCCGCTCTCCATCGCCATCGGCGGCAATTATCTCGGCAAGGCGCGTCCGAATTTCTTCATCGGTGTGCGTACGCCATGGACGCTCTCCAGCGATCTCTCCTGGGACAAAACGCACCGCATGCTGGGGCGCCTGTTCGTCTGGAGCGCGCTGATCGTTCTTGCGGTCCGCTTCGCCATCGGAATCGAAGCGGCCTATCTGGCTTTCGCCGCCACAATCTCAGCAAGCGCCGTATTCGCGATCGCGAGTTCCTACGTCTTCTGGAAAAACGACCCGGCCAGGCGTACGGCCTAGGACAATTTCTTCCGTGAAATGCCGGGAAAATCAGTGTAGACCACCGGCCGCAGCGTCGGAGTGCGTCCCGTGAGCATTTTCACCACACATCCCGCCAGCGTCGGCGAGACCTATCTTGAACACCTCGAGACCGCGAGCTTCTTCGGAAGCCGTATGATCGTGGCCGGCTGCGCCTGCATGCTGCACGGCCTGTTCCCTTTCCTGTTTGTCACGACCGGCAGCACCACCGTGAAGCATCTTCACGAGCGGATGATCACGCATCGCACGCGCCTGCGCGCCGCCCCCGAACTGATCGACCAGGGCGCCTATATCTAGGGTTGCCCTTCCGCGCCGTGAGGCCACAGGCTAGGTTCCCAAAGCACCCATTGGAGAACCGCCATGAGAGAAGCCGTCATCGTTTCGACCGCGCGCACCGGGCTCGCCAAATCGGTGCGGGGTGGCTTCAACATGACTCACGGCGCGGTCATGGGCGGCCATGCGATCAAGCACGCCATCGCCAAGGCGGGGATCGAGCCCGGCGAAGTCGAGGACGTGGTGATGGGATGCGCACAGCCCGAAGGCGCGACGGGCATGAACATCGCGCGGCTTTCGGCAATCTGGGCGGGCTGCCCAGTGACGACCTCGGGCACCACGATCAACCGCTTCTGTTCCTCCGGATTGCAGGCCATCGCGGTCGCGGCGCAGCAGATCATCACCGAAGGTTCGCCGGTGATGATCGGCTCGGGCGTCGAGTCCATTTCGCTGGTGCAGATGGGCGGGATGAACACCAAGAACATTACCGAAGAGCATCTGATGCAGGTGAAGCCCGAGCTCTGGATCTCGATGATCGAGACGGCGGAGATCGTCTCCGAACGCTATGGCGTGAGCCGCGACCGGCAGGACGAATATGCCCTCGAAAGCCAGCGGCGCACGGCAGCGGCACAGCAGTCCGGCAAGTTCGCGGACGAGATCGTCCCCCTCGCCGTCAAGATGAAGAAGACGGACAAGGCGACCGGCCAGGAATCGATCGTTCCGGTCACGGTCGATCACGACGAGTGCAACCGCCCCGACACGACGCTGGAAGGCCTGAAGGCACTTAAGCCCGTGCTTGCGGGCGGCATGAAGATCCAGCAGGGCAAGTATGTGACCGCGGGCAACGCCTCGCAATTCGCCGACGGCAGTTCGGCCTGTGTGCTGATGGATTCCAAGGTCGCGGCCCAGCGCAACCTCAAGCCGCTTGGAATCTTCCGCGGCTTCGCAAGCGCTGGCTGCGAACCGGACGAGATGGGCATCGGCCCTGTCTTTGCCGTGCCGCGGCTGCTCGAACGCCACGGACTCAAGGTCGAGGACATCGATCTGTGGGAGCTGAACGAAGCCTTCGCCGCCCAGGTGATCTACTGCGCCGACCGGCTGGGCATCCCCTATGACCGCATGAACGTGGACGGCGGCTCGATCTCCATCGGTCACCCTTACGGTATGTCGGGGGCACGCATGACGGGCCATATCCTGCTCGAAGGCCGCCGGCGCAAAGCCAAATACGGCGTTGTGACGATGTGCATCGGCGGCGGCATGGGGGCCGCGGGCCTGTTCGAATTCGTCCATTGAATATGCGCCGGGCTTTTGTCGCGGCGCTGCTGCTCGTGCTCGCCGGCTGCACGGCAACGCCGCCCGCACCGGTGAAAACGGCTCCGCCGCCCGATCCGGCGACACTGATGCCTGCGCTGGAACAGCGCGTCGCGCTCCTGATCGAAGAAGAACGCGAGAAAAACGACCCCAATGCCAAGCCGCTTGCCATCGATCCGGAATTGAGCGGGATCGCGCGCAAGCGCTCGGCCGATATGGCGGCGAAAAACTACATGGCCCATGCCGCTCCCAACGGCGACACCTCGGGCAGTCTCCTCACCGAACAGGACGCAAAGTTCCAGGGCCTCCTCGGCGAGGACATCGCAGCCCTGCACTACGTCAAGCAGAGCGGTGTCGACGTGGATGCGTTTGCCCGGGGTTTTCTCGATATCTGGCTGAAAAGCCCCCAGCATCGCGACAATCTCACCTTTGCGGACTATGATCGCACTGGCATCGGCGCCGCGGTCAACGGCGACACCGTCTATGTCACCGCGCTGTTCGCGCTCGATCTGGATGTTGGTGCGAAAAGCACGCCGGTGCCGAAGAGTCCTTGAGGGAGAGGACGATGGACGCCCATACCAATCGCCCGATCGAGAGCTATCGGGACTTCTGGCCCTATTATCTGCAGGAACACGCCAAGCCCGAGACCCGCGCGATCCATTACGTGGGAACGATCCTCTCGAGCGCCTGCGTCCTCGCAACGCTCGTCACGGGAAATCTTTGGTATGTGCCCATCGCGCTCGTCGCCGGCTACGGCCCTGCCTGGATCGGACACTTCTTTATCGAACACAACCGGCCCGCGACCTTCACCTATCCCCTGTGGTCGCTCGCTTCCGACTACCGCATGACGTGGCGCTGGCTCACCGGCCGGCTGCATGACGATCTGATGCGCGCGGGCGTGCCACATTAAGGGGCGCGCGATAACCGTCCATTAAGCCTGTCCGTGGAAGATGCTGTCCGTGGAAGACAGCCGGAAGCGACCCACGCCTTGGGCACGTAACGTTCCTTTACACTATATCTTGTCGTCGGTACTTATAGTTGAGGGTGCGTCGCCCAGTGATTCGAAATGCGGCCTGATCTTTCTTGGAACGTGGCAGGCATTCTGCCGGAGGCGCGCGAGACGGCTCGCGCATCGGCCCGGCGTGAAGGTCTGTCAGTCGGCGAGTGGCTTACGCGGCGCATCCTGCGCAGCATCGGCGACGCCGGGGATGAGGATGAATTGACCCGCGAAAACATGAGCGCCAACAGAATGTATCGCGCTGCCCCGGAGCAGCCGATGACGACCCAACGCGACACCGACGAGATGCTTGATCGCGTCAGCCGCAGTGAAGCGGAGGCCAATGACGTCTATCGCCGTATCGAGGAGCAGCTGCGTGGCGTTACGCGACGCCTGGACTCGACAGAGCGCAATCAGAACGAAAACAACAAGGTCATGAGCAAGGCTGCGACCGAGATCAATATCGCTACGCGCGAACAGGCGCAGGCGTTCGATCAGCTCGCCGGCCACGTCGTCAGCCTTTCCGACCGCATCGGCCGTGTCGAACAGTCCAGCAACCACGCGCCCCTCAAGGACGCGATCAAGGGATTGCATACGGGTCTGGCGCGGGTGGCAGACCAGCTCACGCAGAATGCCAATCACTCGGCGTCACAGATCTCCACGCTCGCGACCAATCTCGAAGCGCTGGCGACCAATCTCGAAGCGCTCACCGCCCGGCTCGACGCACATTCCCTGCGGCTCGAGGAAGTGCGCGAAGCCGCCGACGACAACACGCGCACATTCGAGAACCGTCTCACCGCAATGGATAGCCGCGTTTACACCGCCGAGAGAGCGGCGCAATCGGGTACCGATACGCTCGAGCGCGTGATCGAAACGCTTCAGGCTCACAAAGATGCCGAGCAGGCAAATAAGGATGCCCAATCCGAGGCTTCGCATCGCGAAGCCATGACCGCTGGCGCGATCGCGCGGCTCGAAGACACAATCGAGAAGCTTGAAGCGCGCGGACCGGACCCCGATATCGAACGCCGCCTCGGCAGCATCGAGCGCAGCCTTGCCGACATCGTATCGCGCCTCGAGACCACCGAAACGGTTTCGCCGAAAACCCTCGAGGAAAGTCTACGCAAGCTTGTAGGGCGCGTCGAAGCGACCGAGAACCGTCAGCGTGACTCTGTAAGCGAATTCCGCAGCACGCTCGGCGACATCGCGAGCCGCATCGCGACGCTGGAGACCAAACCCGCTGTCGCTGCGCCTCCGCCGCTGCCGGCTTTCACACCTCAGCCAAGTTTCGCGACGCCGCCGGCATCGTTCGATGCCCCGCCATTCGCCGAGACACCTCAGCCCGCGGTGCCACCGCCGTTCCAGGCCTATGACGACCTTCCGCCGCAGCCCGAGGCCTTCGAACCGGCGCCCGATTTCGCGGCCGAACCGCCTTTCCCATCGACCGAGAATTTTTCTAACGACGCGTTCGCGCCGCCGCCACAACCCGATTCCTTCCTTTCGGCCGCCCGCCGTTCCGCACGCGCTGCTGCGAACCAGGTTGAAGCGGAGGAACCCTCCCGGGGTTTTTCCTGGGGCTTGCCAAAGGCCGAGGCAGGCGCTGAATCCCAAGGCCGCTCGCGCACGATGCTGATTGGCATTGTCGTGCTCATCGTCGTGGCGCTGATCGCGGGCATCGTTTTGAGCAAAAGCCTGATCGCGCCTTCCGCTGCGCCGAGTTCGAATGTCGGCGCCCTGTTCCCCGGCAAGACTCAGACGCCGCCACCGCAAGCCGGAACACCTTTGCATGCCTTGTCGTCGCCGAACGACGACACGGCGGAACCGGCTCCGGCACCTTCGGGCGTCCAGCCGCTGCAGCAAAGGACCGTCGAACCCGCACCAATTCGTCCGGTGCCATCTGCGCCACAGGGTACATCACAGCAAAGCGCGAGCATTCCGGCGTTGGACCGCCTCACTGCGCTTGCCAATAGCGGCAATGCGAAAGCGGAGACGGTCGTCGGTCTCAAATATCTGAACGGCGATGGTGTCGCCGTGAACGAAGCGCAGGCAGCCAAGTGGCTCGAGCGCGCGGCCGAGAGCGGTGAACCGATCGCGCAATATCGTCTGGGCACGCTTTATGAGCACGGCAAGGGCGTTGCGACCGATCCGGCCAAAGCGACGCACTGGTACCAGGCTGCCGCGATGCAGGGCAATCGAAAGGCGATGCACAATCTCGCCGTCGCGCTCGCCGAAGGCACCGGCACCAAGAAGGACATGAACGAGGCCGCGCGCTGGTTCTCCAAAGCCGCGTCTCTCGGCCTTGCCGACTCCGAGTTCAATCTCGCGGTTCTTTATGAGCGCGGTCTTGGCGTGCCGCAGAGCCTACTCGATGCATACAAATGGTATGCCATCGCCGCGTCGCAGGGTGACAACGAGTCGAAATCGCGAATCGAAGCGATCGCAACACAACTCTCCGCCGACGATCGTGCGGCCGCGCAGCACGCCGCCGACACATTCAAGCCGGCCGCCACCGATCCCCACTCCAACGTGACGCCGCAACTGAACGATCTCCCGCAGGGCTGAGGCCTAAAGATTCGATTTTCGCGCGCGCATTCACGATAAATCTCTTGCGGTTGACCCTCGCCCTGTCACCGCGCACATTGTGAGTCCCGTTCACGCTCCGCGCGGTCGATGGAAATCTATCTCCCCGTCGCTCAGATGTCGGCTTCCTGGGTCCTCCTTCTGGGTCTCGGCATGGCAATCGGCATCCTGTCGGGCATGTTGGGCGTCGGCGGTGGATTTCTGCTCACGCCGCTTTTGATCTTCAGCGGTATTCCCTCCTCCATCGCGGTCGCCACGACCGCGAGCCACATCACCGCCTCGTCGATGTCGGGCGCGATCGCGCAATGGCGCAAGCGCGCGATCGATTTGAAAATGGCGGCTGTGATGACGGTTGGCGGCATCGTCGGCACCATTGCGGGGGTATGGCTGTTCGGCGTTCTGCGCCGCGCCGGTCAGATGGATGTCGTCGTCTCGATCAGTTACGTGCTCCTGCTTGGCACCATCGGTGCGTTGATGCTGCGCGAAAGTCTGGGGACCTTGCGCGCCGCGCGCGGGGGCGCGGTGACGCCAACGCGCCGTTTCGGCCAGCATCTCTGGATCCACGGCCTGCCGTTCAAGCAGCGCTTCCCCGCGTCCCGGCTTTACATCAGCGTCATACCGCCGCTCGCGATCGGGTTCGCGGTCGGCGCACTCTCGGCGATCCTCGGTGTCGGCGGCGGTTTCATCGTTGTGCCGGCGATGATCTATCTCCTGCGCATGCCGACGAATGTGGTGACCGGCACCTCGCTCGCACAGATTATCGTCATCACCGCGGCGACCACTGTCCTGCAGTCCGTGAACAACCACGCCGTCGATGCGTTTCTGGCGCTTGTCCTGGTTGCCGGCGGCGTCATCGGCGCACAAATCGGCGTGCGCATCGGCGCGCGACTGCGTGGCGAACAACTGCGCCTGTTGCTTGCGCTGATGGTCATCGCGGTGGCGCTGCGTCTCTTCTTCGGATTGGTCGCGCGCCCGCACGAACTCTACAGCATCGCATCGGGGATCACATGAGGACGCTCGCGGTCCTGCTGCTTGCCGTCCTCTGCGCAATACCGGCGCACGCGGACGAGAACCTCGTGTCGGGCCTCAGCCAGGATTCGATCCAGATCACCTCGAGCTACAACGGTACGAGCATCGTTGTGTTCGGCGCCGTCGAGCATCCAACCGCCACCAAACCGGACATCATCGTCGTGCTGCGCGGCCCGCCGAACGACATGCGCATCCGCCAGAAAACCCGCTTTGCCGGCATCTGGATCAACAGCGACCGCGCTATCTTAAAGCGCATGCCGGGCTTTTACTTCGCGGCGAGCACCAGGCCGCTCGACCAGATCGCCTCTGTCAGAACGCTTCGGCAATACGATCTGGGGCTGGCGGCCGTCGAGCCGCACGGCGCAACGGGACCGAAAGACATCGAGCCCTTCCGCCAAGCGCTGCTGCGCTTTCAGAAGCGCGCGGGTCTTTATCAGGAGATGCCGGGCGCTGTGCAGTTCCTGAGCGGGACGCTGTTTCGCGTGCGCGTCTCATTGCCGGCCTCGGCGCCGCGCGGGCGCTATATCGCGGAAACCTATCTGCTGCGCGACGGCCGCGTCATCGATGCGCGGTCCTCTACGCTCACCATCGACCAGACCGGGCTGGAGCGCCGCGTTTTCGATTTTTCCCTGAACGATCCGCTCGCCTATGGGCTTTCGACCGTATTCATGGCCATCCTGCTGGGCTGGCTATCGTCGCTCGCCTTCCGCCGTGCGGAGTGATAATCGCCGCGCCCTTTGGCGGCATAGACGCGGGTCTGGCCTAGCACATAGGCGCCGAACGCACCCTGGAACAAGGCGTGGATCGCCGGCTCCCAGAGATCGAGACCTCCGGCATAGGCGCCGAAGGCCGGCAGAACCATGCGTGCGCCATCGGCGACAAAGCAGCGGCGGCGCAGGCTCCGGCCCCGCATCGTCACCGTCGTGCAGGGATGCAGATGGCCCGCAATCTCGCCTGGCAGGAAGAACACGCCCGGCTCATGCCGGAACACGAGGCCGCCAAGCCGGTATTCTTCGACGATCTCGCCGCCAAGCCAGGAAGGCGGTGCGGGATCGTGATTGCCGGTGATCCAGATCCAGTCCGCGCCCTGAGACAGGCGGGAGAGCATTGCGCGTTCGTCTGCATCGAGGCGCTCGGCGGCGTCACGATCATGGAATGCATCGCCTAATGACATGATCGTCTTCGGCGCATGACGCGCGATCACAGCCTGCATCCGCTTCAGCGCCGTGCGCGTGTCGTAGGGCGGCAACATCTGGCCGCGCATCGCGAACGACGAACCCTTCTCCAGGTGGATGTCGGAGAAGACGAGCATCGCCCGAGCCGGCCACCACAAGGCGCCGGAGACATCGAGCACAAGCCGCTCGCCGTTCAGGTCGATCTCAGTTCCTTCCACGCTCGCAACTCTTTTCGTCGATCCGCATCGCATCTGCGATCAGCGATTCTTCCGCCTCGCGCAGGATATCCTCATGCGCCTCGCCCGCGACCATTTCCTTCGAGATCTCGAGCAGCGCCGGAACCGCAAGCGGCGAGACGCGGTCGAGGCGTCTGGTCACGATCCGGCTCTTCACGCGCGCCAACATCTCCGACAGACGTGCGATATCGAGCAGACCGGTTGCCGCATCCTCATAGGTCGCGCGCAACAGGATGTGATCCGGCTCGTGCTCCCTGAGCACGTCATAGATCAGGTCGGAGGAGAACGTCACCTGTCGTCCTGTCTTCTCCTTGCCGGGGAACCTGCGCTCGATCAGGCCGGCGATGATCGCGCAATTGCGGAACGTCCGCTTGTAGAGATTGGACTCCGCGAGCCAGGCGTCGAGATCGTCGCCCAGCATGTCCTCATCGAACAGCCTGTCCATGTTGAGCCCGCCCATGTCGCGCAGCGCCCAGATCGCGAGTGCGTATTCGTTGGCCGAAAAGCCCAGCGGCCGCATGCGCAATCGTTCGAGACGCCGGGTGAGCAGCATGCCGAGCGTCTGGTGCGCGAGCCGGCCCTCGAACGGATAGCAGACGAGATATTCTTTCGAGCCGCGCGGAAAGGTTTCCACCAGCAATTGGCCGGGCTGGGGAATGACCGAGCGCCATTCCTGGATCCGCAGCCACTCGTTCACGGGATCGGGGAAGACGTGCCACGTCTCCGGCTTTGACACCATTTCCCGCACGCGCTGGGCAAGGAACGTGGAAAGCGGGAACTTGCCGCCATTGTAGGAGGGTACCTGCGCTTCCGGATCGTGAGTGCGCGACACGTAAGCCGCGTCCTCATGCATGCCCTCAAAGCGCAGCACGTCGCCAGCGAAGACGAATGTATCTCCCGGCGCGAGCTGTTCGACGAAGTATTCCTCCATCTGGCCGAGTACGCGTCCGCCGGCGCCGGTCGGACGCCCTTTGGCCTGCAGGCGAATATCGATCATCGGATCCTCGACAATGACCCCGACATTCATGCGGTATTGCTGGGCGACGCGCGGATGGGAAACGCGCCATTTGCCTTCCGGCGTCTTGCGCAGCCGCGCATAACGATCATAGCGCTTGAGCGCATAGCCTCCGGTGGCGACGAAATCGACGACCTTGTCGAAATCCTCGCGCGAGAGATGCGCGTATGGCGAGGCCGAGGTCACTTCCGCGAACAACTTGTCCGCATCGAACGGCTTGGAGCAGGCCGAGCCCAATACATGCTGCGCGAGCACATCGAGTCCACCGACACGCAGGCGTTCGCCATCGAGCTCGTTCGCCATCACCGCGTCGCGCGCGGCCTCGCATTCCAGCACCTCAAAGCGGTTCGACGGCACCAGCAGCGCCTGGCTCGGCTCGTCGAGCCTGTGATTGGCGCGTCCAATGCGCTGGACGAGACGCGCAGCGCCTTTCGGTGCGCCGATGCAGATGACGTTGTCGACCGCGCCCCAGTCGATGCCGAGATCGAGCGTCGAGGTGCAGACCACCGCCCGCAGATCGCCGCGCGTCATGGCACTCTCCACCTTGCGGCGCTGTGCAGGCGCCAGCGAACCGTGATGCAGCGCGATGGCGAGATTGTCCGTATTGAGACGCCAAAGCTCCTGGAACGTACGCTCCGCATTGGCGCGGGTGTTGACGAAGACGAGCGAGGTCTTCGCGCGCTTGATCGCCTCCAGCACATCGGCCATGGCATAGCGCGCAATGTGTCCGGCCCAGGGGACATACGTGTCGGAAGCCAGAATCGAAATCCGTGGCGCTGCGCCCGCAAGTCCGCGCACCAATTCCCCACCGCCCATGAAATCGATCAGGGGCTTGGGATCGGCAACCGTCGCGGACAGTCCGACCGTGCGATGTGCCGGAGCCAGCGTGCGCAAGCGGGCCAGGCCCAGCGCCAGAAGATCGCCGCGCTTGGAGTTATAGAGCGCGTGCAGTTCGTCGAGCACGACGGCTTTCAGATTCTCGAACAGGCGCGGCGCTTCGCGCGAGGCAATCAGCAGGGCGAGCTGTTCCGGCGTGGTCAGCAGAATGTCGGGCGGCAACGTCTTCTGGCGCTGTCGCTTCGAGGCAGAGGTGTCGCCGGTGCGCGTTTCGATGCGGATGGGAAGGCCCATCTCGGCGACCGGCGCTTCCAGATTGCGTGCCACATCGACCGCAAGCGCCTTGAGCGGTGAAATGTAGAGCGTGTGAAGCGCGCGCTGGCCGGGCATCCCGGGTCTGCGCGGAGGGCGGCGCGCGAGGTCGATCAGGCTGGGCAGAAACCCCGCCAGGGTCTTGCCCCCGCCCGTGGGGGCGACCAGCAGCACGGACTCCCCGCGCATCGCATGTTCGATCAGCGCAAGCTGGTGCGCGCGCGGCGCCCAGCCGCGCGCGGCGAACCATGCAGCAAAACGCTGCGGAAGCAACGATGTGTCCTCGGCGCGGGCGAGCATGCAGCCTTGTCTTGTCCCTTGTGCGGCCTACTCTGCCCCATCGTTATCCGGAGGAACAGATCATGTACAATCTGATGTTCAAGAACGACATTCTCAAGGGTAAACGGATTCTGGTGACCGGCGGGGGTACGGGCCTCGGCGAGGTCATGACCGAAGCTTACGCGCAGCTCGGCGCGACGGTTTACATCTGCGGGCGGCGTGCTTCCGTGCTCGACGAAACCGCGAAGAAGATTTCGGGCGACACCGGTTCGACCGTTAAAGGCGTTGCCTGCGACATCCGCGTGGCGGAAGCGGTGGACGACATGATCGCGCAGATCTGGCAGGACGGCGGCGCCTTGACCGGTCTCGTCAACAACGCGGCGGGCAACTTCATCAGCCGCACGAAAGACCTCAGCCCGCGCGGGTTCAACGCCATTGCCGACATTGTCTTTCGCGGCTCGTTCTACGTCACGCTGGCCTGTGGCAAGCGCTGGATCGAAGGCGGCAACCAGGCAAGCGTGATCTCGATCCTGACGACCTGGATCTGGAACGGCGGGCCTTTCACGGTGCCGAGCGCCATGTCGAAAGCCGGCCTCAACATCATGACAAAGTCGCTCGCGACCGAATGGGCGCCGAACGGAATCCGTCTCAATGCGATCGCGCCAGGTCCCTTTCCGACAAAAGGCGCATGGGAGCGCCTCAGCCCCTCCGCAGCAACAGAAAGCCGCGGCGATTCTTCCGATCGCATCCCGATGGGGCGCAATGGCGAGATGGTGGAACTCGCGAACCTCGCCGTGTTCCTGATGGCGGATGGCTGTGATTATCTCACCGGCCAGACGATCGCCATCGACGGCGCCGGACATCTGGGCGGCACCGGGAACTTTTCCGCACTCTCGAAACTCGGCGATGCAGAATGGGACGCCATTCGCGGCCAGATCCGCTCCGCCAACGAGAAAGACAAGGCAAACCGCGCGGTGTGACGCGATGCTATATAGTCCGTGTACGGACTTATATTTTTATCATTGACTCGACGCGGCCACGGACGGAAGCTTTTGATCCGCTGCGGCGTTGTCGTCCGGCACGCGGAATGCTTCGGCAAGGGCCGGAGCCGGGACGGCAAGAGCCTGCGCGACGGATGCAACCATTACCAGGAGGCTCCGCATGGAAGAAACGCCACCGGGCATAGAACCGGGGCTCCCCACGGGAGCCACGGCTGGCTGATGAAAAGGCCGGCCGCCGCCCACAATCGAATCCGTACTGAAACGAGAGCAATCTCGTAGAAACGTTTTTCTTAAGACCATCAAGGAAGCAGAGCTTCCTCGCCGAGCAAAACCCCGCCAGCAACTGGCGGGGTTTTGATTGTGCATTTGCGAACACAGACGCGCGATGATCGCCGCAACGATTTATGGAATAAATCGTCACGGACTTGTCTTGCTGCTCTTTCGAGTCAGGCATCAAGCTGCTACAAGGCCATTGAGGGTGCGTCTCATCTTCAGGATTTCACAACATCTTAGACCACGTCTGAGGGAGGAGAGTTTATGCGAGGTATTCTAACGGGAGGCCTTCTGTCGGCCTTCGTCGCTTTCGGGGTTGCTGGGAGTGCAAGCGCCGATGGCGTCGAACGCTCCGGCAATACATTCCACAAGGCCATATGCGGACGAGTCGTCGGTGCGGTCGCGCGCTGCCACGCGCATGTCGTGACGGACAGCACAGGCAAGATGATCACGTCCGTGCGGCCGCCGATCTCCGGCAAGACGCCGGCCGATCTGCGTGACGCCTACAAGATCACCGCGACGGGCAGTTCGTCGACCATCGTCGCGGTCGTGGACGCGTTCGGCTACGACACCGCCGAAGCCGATCTTGCCGTGTATCGCACACAATGGGGTCTTCCGGATTGCACCACCGCCAATGGTTGCTTCAAGAAGCTGAACCAGAAGGGCAAGCAGAAGAATTATCCGCCGCAGAACAATGGTTGGGCGCTGGAATCGGCACTCGATCTCGACATGGCGAGCGCCATGTGCCCAAACTGCCAGATATGGCTGGTTGAGGCCAACACCAACTCATTCAAGAATCTCGGAACGGCGGTCGACACGGCCGCGGCGCTCGGTGCGCACGTCATCAGCAATTCCTATGGTGGCGGCGAGGGCGGTTACGCGCCCAAGTTCGAACACTATTACGACCATCCCGGTGTTGCAGTGACGGCAAGCACCGGTGACGCCGGCTATGGCGTGCAAGCGCCCGCCGACATGCCGGGTGTGATCGCCGTCGGCGGCACGCATCTGGTTGCCGACGGCAGCGATCGCGGCTGGAGCGAAACGGTTTGGACAGGCGCTGGCAGCGGCTGCAGCAAGCAGTTCGCGAAACCGGAATGGCAGACGGACAAGGCGTGCAAGAACCGCATGGTCGGTGACGTCTCGGCGGTGGCCGATCCCGCAACCGGCGTCGCGGTCTACATCCAGGGACACTGGACCGTCGTGGGCGGCACCAGCGTTTCTGCACCGTTGATTGGTGGCATCTTCGGCGCTAATGGCGGCGTGGTCGATCGTGCGACCACGCTTTACGCAAACCCGTCCGCCTTCTTCGACGTGACGACGGGCCACAACGGTACTTGCAACACCGGTACGAAAGCCTACTTCTGCAATGGCGAAGTCGGTTATGACGGACCGACGGGTCTTGGCACACCGAACGGTTCGTCCGCGTTCGGCAACTAAAGCCTTGTGAGGCAGTACAAAGACAAACCCCGCCGGGCGACCGGCGGGGTTTTGTTTTGATCTGATCGCGTCGAACATCCCCGCACGCGTTCATTTGAATCTGTCACGCGACCAATCGATCTGTTAGGAAGTCTTGTGGGGGAGGACGTTGCGCGTCCTCGAAATTCCGAACCAATCAATGTCTTTTTGAGGAGACAAATCCATGCACAAAATGCTGAGGGTGGGGCTGTTATCGGCTCTGGTGAGTATTGGCCTTATGTCCGGCGCATCGGCGCGGGACATGGATCTGCAATTCAGCGGCGGCGTCTATCATAAAGCCGCCTGTGGTCCTGTTGCGGGCCTTGCCATGCGCTGCATGTCGCGCATCGTGACGGACAGCAAAGGCAATCCGCTCGAGAGCAAACCCGGTCAACGCATCTCCGGCTATGGTCCGCCCGATCTGCGCGATGCCTACAAGATCACCGCGACGGGAAGCTCGTCCACGGTCATCGCGATCGTCGATGCGTTTGGATACACCAACGCCGAAGCCGATCTGGGCGTCTATCGCGCCAATTATGGACTTCCGGCGTGCACGACCGCCAATGGCTGTTTCAAGAAATTGAACTCGAAAGGGCATCAGGGGAATTATCCGCCGCAGAATATCGGCTGGGCGCAGGAATCCGCGCTCGATCTGGACATGGCCAGTGCGATGTGCCCGAACTGCCAGATCTGGCTTGTCGAGGCCAAGACCAATTCTCTGGCGCATCTGGCGCAAGCCGTCGACAAAGCCGCGGAGCTCGGCGCACACGTCATCTCCAACTCCTATAGCGGCCACGATCCCGACAGGACGAACGATTACGAGTCGTCCTACACCCATCCGGGTGTCGCCATGACCGTCAGCACAGGCGATTCCGGCTATGGCACGGGCTATCCGGCAACCTCGCCGCATGTGACGGCGGTGGGTGGAACGCACCTCGTCCGTGATGGCAGCGATCGCGGCTGGGCCGAGACGGTCTGGGCCGGCGCGGGCAGCGGCTGCAGCAAGACCCACGTGAAGCCCGTGTGGCAGCAGGACAAGGGGTGCAAGTTCCGGACGGTTGCTGACGTCTCCGCGGTGGCCGATCCGGCAACCGGCGTGGCGGTCTATGGTCCGGGCGGCAATGGCGTGTCGACGTGGCTGCGGTTCGGTGGCACCAGCGTTTCGGCGCCGCTCATCGGCGGCATCTATGGCGCCAATGGCGGCACGGTGAACTTCGGCAGTAACCCCTATGCCCACACCGATGCGCTGTTCGACGTCACCACCGGACACAACGGCACCTGCGGGGCGGGTCTGAACGGCAGGAAGACCTATCTGTGCACGGGCGAGGTCGGTTATGACGGCCCGACCGGTCTCGGCACGCCGAACGGCACGGCCGCGTTCGGCGACTGATCGAACGACGGCTTGAATACAAAACCCCGCCGGGCGACCGGCGGGGTTTTTGTTTCAGACGAGTGTAAAGTCCTTTGGGTCCGGTTTGACCGTCGCGTTCCAGTAATCGACGAGCTTGAACGGCCAGTTCTGGCTGACGCGGCCGAGCGAATTCTTGTACCAGCTCTTCGCGTTGGGAATGCCCCAGGCCATCTTCTTGTTCTCCTCGTCGACGCGGGCATTGAACGCGTCGTGGATATCGGCGCGCACCTCCATCGTCTTCGCACCGGTCTCCGCGAGCAGCTTCAGCGCGTTGACGATATAGCGCACGCTCGCTTCGGAGAAAAAGATGATCGAGCCGTTGACCACGATGTTGGTGTTCGGCCCGTAGATCGTGAAGAAGTTCGGAAAGCCCGGAACGGTCATACCGAGATAGGCGCGCGCATCGCCCTTCCAGCGCTCATGCAGCTCCACGCCGCCGCGGCCGACGATGCGATAGGTGCGCAGGAAGTCGCTCGCGTGGAAGCCCGTGCCGTAGATGATGACATCAATCTGGTGTTCGACGCCGTCCTTGGTGCGGATGCCGGTGGGTGTGACTTCTTCGATCCCCGTCGTGATGAGATCGACATTGTCCCGCGCCAGCGCCGCCAGATAGACGCCGTTGTCGCGGACCGAGCGTTTCGATCCAAACGGATAATCCGGTGTCACCTTATCCAGCAGATCGGGGCGAGCGGGGATCTGCTCGCGCATCTTCTCGATGAGCATGACACGCAGCATCTCGTTCATCGGAGACACGGAGCGCGAGGTGTCGTTCCACGCGGGATCGACCGTCACCGCATCGAGAATGCCGTCTGTCATAGTCCAGAACAGCCAAAAGCGATACCACTTGTCGTAAAAGGGGAAGTGCTCAAGCAGCCATTTTTTCCCGTCGGCGACTTTGTCGTGATAGTTGGGTGTCGGTCCGAGCCACGGTGCCGAACGCTGGAAAACCAGCAGCTTTCCCACCTTCGGCGCGATTTCGGGGATGACCTGGAACGCGGTGGCGCCGGTCCCGATCACTGCGACGCGCTTACCCGTGAGGTCGACATCGTGCCGCCACCGCGCCGTGTGGAAGGCAGGCCCCTTAAAGGTATCGATGCCTTTGATATCCGGCATCTTCGGCTGATTAAGTTGGCCGACCGCGCTGATGATGGCGTTGGCGCTCAGCGTTTCCTCTTTGCCACTCTTGTCGCGGATCCGGACATTCCAGTGCGAGGTTTTCTCATCGAACACCGCTTCGAGAACATTCGTTTCGAAACGGATGTGCTTCCTGAGGCCATACTTGTCGGCCATGCGGCGGAAATAGTCGTGAAGCACGTCCTGGGTCGAGAAGTGATACGGCCAGTCGTGGTTCGGCTCGAACGAGAACGAGTACATGTGGTTGGGATTGTCGACGCGGCAGCCGGGATAGGCGTTCTCGAACCAAGTGCCGCCGACGTCGGCATTCTTCTCGATGATTTCAAACGGCACGCCCGCCTGCTGTAAGCGGATCGCAGACAGTATCCCCGACAATCCCGCGCCGATGATGACGACCTTCATCTTAGGGGCAGCGTCTTTCAGTTTGGGCGTGTCCCATTTTGGCTGGCGGCTATCCTCGACTGCGATGCCGAGTTCCTCCTTGAGGAACGGGACGTAACGATCAGGAATTTCGGCGCCTGCAATGAAATCCATCATCTTGCGGATCGTTGCTGCGTCGGGCGGCGGCGGAAGTTTCTTGCCGGCGTCGAGATCGAGGAGCGCCTTCTTCGCGGCGTCGCGCACCCATTGCTGCTTTTCGGCGCTCAGACCCCCCTGTCCGTCGCCAAAGAAATCGTAGACCGGCTTCATGTCCGGTGTGAGGAAACTCGCATCCCCCGTCAGATGCACGAGTGCCATCATCAGGCTTGGGATGTGCGCATCCTTCAAAGCCCATTCGATTTCGCTGGACCTGTCGGAGAGTTTCGGCGCGGCGCTCATCGTGTGCGTTCCCGTATTTTCGGAAAGCATGAAGCGCGCTTTCACACGTGTCCAGAGACCTTATCCGGCACTTACGCTGCGGAAATGGCGCTGTTTATCGCGGTCGCCAACCGGGGATTGAGGAAGGGTCGTACAGCGGCAGCCGAAGATCGGGCCGCGCCGGTTCCGCGCGAAACTTCGCAGCCGGCCCGATGTGCCGGTTCCCGGCCTCATCGGTCAGAACCATCCCGCGCGCCGCAGTGTTCGGATTGTGGAAGGCTTCCTTCAGATTGAGCAAAGGCGCCCAGCAGAGGTCGATCTTTTCCAGAAAGGATTCCCATTCGGCGCGGGTCTTCGAGCGAAAGGTTTCTACGAAGAAATCTATCAGCTTCTGCTGCGAGGGACCGGGTTCTCCGGCCGCAAGTGATGCGAGATCGGGACGGCCGAGCGCTGTGAGCAGATGTTCACAGAACTTCCGCTCGTTGCCTGCTAGCGCGATATGGCCGCCATCCTTGGTCTCATAGAGGCGGTTCATGGCCTGCCCGCCGTAATTGCGCATCTGGCGCGGGACCGGCGCACGATCTTCGCCAAGCACGGTGCCGGTGATATTGGGCGTCCAGGCGAGGAGTGAATCGTACATTGAGATGTCGATGAAATCGCCCCTGCCCGTCTTCTCGCGCGCGAGCAGCGCCATCAGGATCGCCGACAACGCCGTGAGCGACGACGCCATGTCAGCCGCGACGAGATTGGGCATGGCCGGTTTGTCATCGCTTCCGCGCGACAAATCGGCTGTACCCACAAGTGCCTGCACGGCCAGATCATGGGCCGGCTTGTCGCGATAAGGCCCGTCCTGCCCGAAAGCCGATATGGAGCAATAGACGATGCGCGGATTGCGCGCGGCGATCGCGTCGTAATCGATGCCAAGGCGCGTGGCGACGCCGGGGCGGAACGCCTCCACGATCACATCGGCTTCATCGGCAAGCGCGAGAAATGTTTCTTTCTGCGCAGCGTCTTTGAGATCGAGCGCGAGCGAACGCTTGCCGCGTGCAATATTGCGGAACCAGATACTCGCGCCGTCCTTCGCGCGCGTGCCCATGGCGCGCGTGGGCTCCCCCGTGCCGTTCCGAGGCTCGACCATGATCACATCGGCGCCGTGATCGGCCATCGTCATCGTGAGATGAGGCCCCGGAAGATATTGCGAGAGGTCGAGAACACGGATGCCGGCGAGCTTCATACGAACAGACTTTCTTGCCGCGAATCGGGAATCATGCGCAGGTCAGGGCGTTGCGACGCGGATTTCACCTTTTTGCGGACGAAACTGCAATGAAACGTGCCGATTGGGACAGGCTCGCCGACGATTTCGAGACCGAGACCTGCGATATCACGCGCGAGGAAAGCGCCGACCTCACCGAGCAATTCGTCTCGCTGGCGCACATTCCAAAGCGCAAAGCCGTTCTGGCCGACCTCGGCTGCGGTGTCGGCACCTTCATCCACCGGTTCGGCGGCCGGTTCGACGGGATCTTCGGTGTGGAGTTCGCACCGCGCATCATCGCCCGCGCCAAGGAGCGCTGCGCGGACATTGAAAATGCCGTCTGGCTCAACAATGATATTCCTTTCGCCGCCCGGAAGATCGGGGCGAAGGCCGATCTCACCGTTTGCCTGAATGTCATCACATCCGACAGCGCCGCAAAACGAAGAGCGCTGTGGGCCAGCGTCGCAGCCGTGACGAAGAAAGGTGGGCACGCACTGGTCGTCGTGCCCTCCCTCGAATCCGAAGATGTTGTCGCCTCAGAAATGAAGACGCCGCCGAAGCGCAAAACCGGCGGGATCGTGAAGCGCGACGACGCCTGGCAGAAGCACTATGAGCGCGGCGAACTCGAAAAGTTGTTCGCTGCGCTGGGCTTCGTGGTGAAACGCATCGAGCGCGCGCACTATCCGTGGAACATCGAAGGCTTGCGCGAGACGGTAGCCCGGCGCAAGAACCGCCCTTGGGACTGGATGTGCCTCGCGCAGCGTCTCTAACTGAACGCTGGAATGCCCGTTATCGCGCGGCCCATGATCAGCGCATGTACGTCGTGCGTGCCTTCATAGGTGTTGACCGCTTCGAGATTCAGCATGTGACGGATGACGCCATATTCGTCCGAGACGCCGTTGCCGCCATGCATGTCACGCGCCTCGCGGGCGATGGCGAGCGCCTTGCCGCAATTGTTGCGCTTCATCAGCGAGATGGAAGGCGGCGCGGCGTTGCCCGCGTCCATCAGTCGCCCAAGACGCAGCGCGCCGAGCAGCCCAAGTGTGATCTCGGTCTGCATGTCGGCAAGCTTCTTCTGGATAAGCTGATTGGCGGCGAGCGGGCGGCCGAACTGCTTGCGCTCCATCGTGTAGCTGCGCGCGGCGTGCCAGCAGAACTCGGCTGCACCCATCGCGCCCCAGGCGATGCCATAGCGCGCGCGGTTGAGGCATCCGAACGGGCCGGAAAGCCCACGCACATTCGGTAGCAGATTGTCTTCCGGCACCAGACAATCGTGTAACACGATCTCACCCGTCACCGAGGCGCGCAGGGAGAACTTGCCCTCGATCTTCGGCGTCGAGAAACCCTCCGTGCCGCGCTCGACGATGAAGCCGCGGATGTCCCCATCGAGCTTGGCCCAGACGACGGCCACATCGGCGATCGGCGAATTGGTGATCCACATCTTGGCACCATTCAGACGATAGCCGCCCGCTTCCTTCACCGCCCGCGTCACCATCGAACCGGGGTCGGAACCATGGTCAGGCTCCGTGAGCCCAAAGCAGCCGACCCACTCGCCCCTCGCGAGTTTCGGTAGATATTTTAGCCGCTGGTCTTCGCTGCCGTAAGCGTAGATCGGATGCATCACGAGCGAGCTCTGCACGCTCATCGCCGAGCGGTACCCGGAATCCACCCGCTCCACCTCGCGCGCCACGAGGCCGTAAGACACGTAGTTCAGCCCGGCGCCGCCGTAGGTCTCGGGGATCGTGGGGCCCAAGAATCCCATCTCACCCATCTCGGTCATGATGGCGCGGTCGAAGGTCTCATTGCGGAATCCGTCGCGCACCCGCGGCAGCAGCTTTTCCTGGCAATAGCCATGCGCGCTCTTCTGAACTAGGCGTTCGTCCTCGTTCAGTTCCGCCTCGATCATGAGCGGATCGGCCCAGTCGAAAGGATTGGATTCGAGACCGGGTTTACGGGTTTTCTCGGCAGCGCTCATCTCTTACCTCGCGAAAGCGCGGGTATAACCCTGATCTCGCCTCGCGGGCAATCAGCCCGTCTAGTGGCCGATATGCGTCGCGAGAAACGCCTCTACCTGCTTGAGGACCGAAACGCGCGCTTCGCTATGCGACATATAGTGATCGTCGCCCATGATCTTCACGAAATCGACCTGCTTCCCGGCCGCTTGCAGTGCCGTCTGCTCGCGCTCACTTTGCGTGACCGGCACGGTGATGTCCTGGTTGCTGTGCAAGAGGAGAATCGGTGCGCGCACATTTTCGGCGTGCAGGGCCGGTGAAATCGCCTGTTGCGAGGCTACGTCCTTATACCGGTTGCCAAGGCGGTTTTCCCAGAAATGCACGAGAGAGGAATCGGAGCCGCCTTCTTTTGACGCTTTGCCGAGAATTCCGGGAACATCGGAAATCCCCGCATAGCTGATCGCACAGGCGTAGAGGTCCGGTGTAAAGGTCGCGCCTGCCAGCGCGACATAACCACCAAAGCTGCCGCCAAAGATGCAAATTTTCTTGGGATCGGCGATGCCGTCGGCGATCAGCTTCTTCACGCCGTCGCTGACATCGTCCTGCATCTTGCGGCCCCATTCGCCATAGCCGGCGTTGCGGAAGTCGATGCCATAGCCGGTAGAGCCGCGAAAATTCGGCTGCAGAACGGCATAGCCACGCGACGCGAGGAACTGCGCGATCCAGTCGAACCCGATGTAGTCGCGATCGTCAGGGCCGCCGTGGGGAAGAATCACCGTCGGCAGTTTGTGGGGATCGCGGCCTGTGGGCAACGTGAGGTAGGCATGAATGTCCAAGCCGTCACGCGCCTTGTAGGGATAAGGTTTCATATCCGAAAGATCGGAAGCTTGCAGCGCCGGATAGGCGCTCATCAGATATTCAAGCGTGCCTTTTGCCGGCGTGTAGAGATAGACGCCGGGCGGATTCTTCGGATTGTCGGCGGTCACCAGATAGACCGTTCCAGTCGCGTCTTTTGATGCGATGTGTACGCTCTGCCCCGGCAGCGCGCCGTCGAGAATTTTCTGAAGATGTGCCAGGTTCTCATCGAAATACCGGTCTTGCAGCCGGTCGTCGGCGTAAGTGACGCCTGTCACCCGCCCCGTCCATTCGTCATGCAGAACGCGACGCACGTCGTATTGCGGATCCGAGAATAGAACCTTGGGCGCCTCTCCCGCTTTGAGAGGCAAAGTTTCCAGAAAAACCCGGCCGTGATCGTCGTAGCGGTCTACCGCCAACGCCGTACCGTCCAATGTTATGCCGTCGATGTTGGCAACTGAGCCCGAAAAATTGTCGTGGGCCCCCGCTTCACGCCAATTGCCGCCATCCTTGATTAAAAATGTATCCTTGCTTGGCGGCGTCTGCTGGTCGCTGGTCACGTCCACGCGCGCCACAGGGTGGCCGTGCTGATCGACAACCCATTGGCCGGTGTAGAAACTGCCGTTCTCGACAAGATCGACCTTGTTGGTATCGACATTGACTGCATAGAGATTGAGTCTGTACCCGGCATTGCTGAGACGCGTATCGGGATCGCCGTAACCATAGACTTTGAGCGCGGGCATATAAACGATGTTCGGATCGTCGGCGCTGCGCGCTTCAATGTCGCCTGTTGAGGCATTTTCGATATACATTTCCGTGCCTCGCATCAGCATCTGCGGCTTCTTGCCGGAAATGCTGACCGACACCGAGCGTGAAAGCTGGCGCAAGATCATGCCGGCGCTTCGCTCGCTGTTATATTTATTTTCATAGTAGTCGCAGACCAGTCGGTCATTGTTGACCCACATGGAATCGTAAGCGATCGAGTCGGGAAGGCTGTAGATCAGTGGCGGTGTTCCAGGTTTCGGATGAACCTCGAAAACAAGAACGGCTGGCCGTCCGTTTACGGGCTCGATTGCGGAGAAATGCGTTCCATCGGGCGAAAGATGAACACGCTCTATCGCCGGAAGATCGCCGAACGCCTCAACCGGCGGCGGCGCGCCAAGTGCAGATGAAACGGAACCAGCGAGCAGCGCCAGGCATAGCGCCGCCGACATGCGAATTTTCACAGTTTCCCCCCAAGCCGAGTGGCTCAATCAAGACGAGAATATATTTTGCAAGCGATTACACTGCAAGGAATTCCAGAACGGCCTGCTTGTAGACTTTGTCGCCCACTGCCGTCATGTGGTCCCGGTGCGGCACGGTGACCGCGCGCCCCTGTGGGAACATTTCCGCCAATCCATCGGGCTTGCCGGTCAGGTCGTCGTGTTCGCCGCAAACGACCAGCACCGGTCCCTGCCAGCGGCCCAACTGTTCCGGCGTGTAGACCGTGCGTTCGGCGCGCATGCAGGCCGCGAGCGCTGCCAAATCCTTGCCTGCCTGGCTCGCAAATAGCCGGAACCGTTTGTTCACCGGATCGGTAATCGTGTCGGGATCGGGCACGACGAGCGCATCGGCGATCTCATGCCTGCGGACCGGCGCGTCCCGGAAATAGGTTTCGCCGACGCCGGCAATGATCGCCCGGCGCGCGAGATCGGGCCTGCGCATCAGAAGGCCCATTGTCAGCATGCCGCCCATCGAATAACCCATGATGTCCGCATTGCCGAGCCCGGCGGCTTCCATCACGGTCGCGATGTCGTCGACCATCCTGTCGCCATAGGCGGCCGTGTCGTGCGGCTTGTCGCTTTCGCCATGCCCGCGGCAATCCATCGCCACAATGTGCCGACCGGCACGGGTCAGCGTGTCGTACCAGAGCGCGCCGCGCCAGTTCTGTCCCCGGTCCGAAGCGAAGCCGTGCACCAGGACGATCGGATCGCCCGAACCCACCTCTTCATAGGCGATCCGAACGCCATCGTTACCTTGCGCGAACTTTACCATCGGTGTCGCTTTGGTTCCTCCACGGCCACCTTCGCAAAGCGAGGCGGGACTGTCTATGATCCCGGCGCTTCTCACGCGGTCGAAGATCATGGGTCTGGAAGTCCTGAAGAAAAACGTCGCGGCGATCATCGATTCGATGCGCGACGAATTGCTGGCGATGAGCCACGCAATCCATGCCGAGCCCGAACTGGCGCTGGAAGAATTCAAGGCCGCTGCGCGCCTCAGCGAAGGCATCGAGCGCCACGGTATCGCGGCACAGCGCGAAGCTTTCGGTCTCAAGACCGCCTATGCCGCGGAGTTCGGTGCGGACAAAGGTCCGACGGTCGCGATCCTGTCGGAATACGACGCGCTGCCCGGCATTGGCCATGCCTGCGGGCACAACATCATCGCGACGGCGGGCTTCGGTGCGGCGATGGCGCTGTCGAAGTTGAACGGGCGCCTGCCCGGCCGCGTGCGCTATCTGGGCACGCCGGCGGAGGAACGCTTCGGCGGCAAGGAGATGATGGCGCGCGAGGGCGCGTTCGAGCGCGTCGACGCAGCAATGATGATCCACCCGTCCAATCTTAACCTCGTCACCATGCCCTGCATCGCGATCTGCGATGCAACCGTCACCTATCACGGCCGCGCGGCGCATGCGTCCGCCATGCCGCATCGCGGGCTGAATGCACTGGACGCCGTGGTCACCGCCTATCAGGCGATCGCCCAGCTGCGGCAGCACATCAAGAACACGGACCGTATCCACGGCATCATCACCGAAGGCGGCCTGGCGGCGAACATCGTGCCGGAGCGCGCGGCCTGCCGCTTCAACGTGCGCGCCATCGATGCGCATGAGTTGATGGAATTGAAGCAGCGCGTGCATGCCTGTTTCGAGGCCGGCGCGCTGGCCACGGGCTGCAGGGTCGAGATCGTGTGGGGCGAAACGCTCTATCTCGACCTCAAGACAAACTGGCCGATGGCAGATGCGTTCCAGCGCAACGGCGAAGCGATTGGGCTGGAATTCTTCCCGATGAAGGAATTGCCATCCGGCTACGCGGGTTCGACCGATATGGGCAATGTCAGCCACCGCGTGCCATCGATCCATCCCTGCCTCGGCGTGGCCCCCATGAACGTCATCATCCACAACGCCGAATTCGCGCGCCATGCGGTGTCCGCAAAGGCCGATCAGGCCGTCATCGACGGCGCGAAAGCGATGGCGATGACGACCCTGGATTTCATGCTCGACACAGACGTCCAGTCGCGCGCCAAAGCGGATTACGCAGCGACCGCGGAACTGTCGAAGGCTGCCATCGAGGCCTCCCATCGCATGGTGCGTGAAACCAAGGGCCACAGCCACGCGCATGCCCATGGCGGATGCGGCTGCGCGTGAGGCTCTGGCTCGTCATCGCCGCGTTGAACGGTGCAATGGCCGTTGCGTTCGGCGCGTTCGCTGCGCACGGGCTTTCGCAGCAGCTGGATTCACAGGCGATCGGCATCTTCGAGACCGGTGCGCGCTATCACATGTATCACGCGCTCGCGATGGGGCTGGCGGCGCTCGCGATACAGGGAAAGGCTGTGCGCACCGCGACCTGGTCGGCAGCCTTGTTCCTCGCCGGAATCGTGCTGTTCTCCGGATCGCTGTATGCGCTCGCGGTCACGGGTGAACGGATATTCGCGTTTGTCACACCCGCCGGCGGTGTATCGTTTCTCGTAGGCTGGGTGCTGCTCGCTCTCGCGGCATGGCGGAGCAAGGCATGAGCGGTCAGAGCATCCTTGTCGCCGGAACCGGAATTGCGGGCCTTGGTGTCGCGCTCGCGTTCGGCAACAGCGACTATCACGTCACGCTCGTCGACCGCGATCCTGCAACGCCTGAAGGAAGTCCGGAAGAAGCCTTCCAGAACTGGGAGCGCCGGGGCGCAACGCAACTGCGCCATAGCCATGTGTTCCTCGGGCGCCTCACCACATTGCTGCGTACGCGTTATCCGCAATTGCTTCAGGAGTTGCTTGACTCCGGCGCGCGCATCTTTGGCTTCGCGGATGGATTGCCGCCGACACTGCAAAACACCTATCGCCCACGGCAAGGCGACGACGACCTCGCCATCCTGTTCAGCCGCCGCACGACGCTTGAACTCGTGATGCGCCGTTACGCCAGCCGGTTGCCGAACGTCACGTTTCTCAACGATGCCGGCGTCCGCGGCATGATCGCGAATCACGACGCTCCGCTCACGCTCGAGGGTCTGAAGGTAGAGCGTAACGGTGCCATCGAAGATATCCGCGCCGATGTGGTAGTGGATGCCAGCGGGCGCAACACGTCCTTTCCCGACTGGCTGCGCGTAGCAGGCGCAACCGTGACCGAAGAAGAAAGCCCCGCAGGCATTCTCTATTTCACGCGGCATTACAAATTGCACGACGGCGCGGACGAGCCGGTGCGCGACGGAACGCCGGGGGCCGGCGACCTGGGCTACATCAAGTTCGGCGTGTTTCCGGCCGACAACCGGCATTTCTCCGTCACACTCGCCGTGCCCGAGATCGAGACCGCCCTGCGCCTGGCGATCGTGAAGCCGGAGATCTTCGACGCGATCTGTATGGAAATCCCGGGCTGCGCGCGGTGGGTTGATCCTGAGCGTTCCGAGCCCGCGAGCCAGGTCTTTTCGATGGGGAATCTCAAGAGCGTGTGGCGCAGCTATGTCCACGCGGGCCAGCCACAGGCGCTTAACTTTTTCGCGGTCGGCGATGCAATCGTGCGTACCAATCCGCTTTACGGCCGCGGCTGTTCGGCCGGAGTGGTGCACGCGCATCTTCTGCGCCAGACCCTGGATACGAGCAACAACCCGCGCACCCGCGCCATCCTGTTCGACGACGACACGCGCAAAGAGCTGCGCCCGTTCTACGATTCGATGGTCCGCCAGGACAAACAGGCGATCCGCCGCGCCGAGCACGAGCGCGATCCGGGCTACGTGCCGTCGTTGCGCGCCAGGACGATGAAGAGCTTCATCGAAGACGCCATCGGTCCCGCCACACGCGGCGACATCGAAATTCTGCGCGCCTTCAGCCGCGCATTCCACATGATCGACGATCCGAACGAATGGCTGAAAAAACCGGCAACGCTTGCGGGCCTGATGCGCTTCTGGGCGATGCCGGAAAAGACCAAGCGCGCGCGCGGATTCTATCCCCCCAAATTCGGGCCGGAGCGCGCCCAGATGCTTTCCAAACTCAACCTTGCCGCCTGACCGGAGATTGCGATGACCGATTTTCCAGCGCCCACCATGATCAAAACCAACGGCATCGACATGGCCGTATACGAAGCCGGTCCGAAGGACGGCTTGCCGGTCGTGCTGTGCCACGGCTTTCCGGAGCTTGCCTATTCCTGGCGCCATCAGCTTCCGGCGCTTGCCGCCGCGGGCTTTCGCGTGCTCGCGCCCGATCAGCGCGGCTACGGGCTGACCAGCCGTCCGGCCAAGGTTGAGGATTACGACATGGCGCATCTGACCGGCGACCTCGCCGGGATGCTGGATGCGTTCGGTATCAAGGATGCGGTCTTTGTCGGCCACGATTGGGGCGGCCTCGTTGTGTGGCAGGCGCCGATCTACCAGCCCACGCGCGTGAAAGGCGTCATCGGCGTCAACACGCCGTTTTTTCCGCGTCCGCCGATCGACCCCATCATGGGAATGCGCGCGATGCGCGGCGAGAACAACTACGTCGTTTTCTTCCAGAAGCCGGGTGTCGCTGACGAGATTCTGGCCCGCGACACGGGCAAGACATTCCGCTTCTTCATGCGCCGCGGCATGGTGACGGCAAAGGAATTCGATGCGCTGCCGCAGGAGATGAAAAACTTCGAGCTTGTCCAAGCGATCCAGCAAGACGAATCCACCTGGCGCGGCGAACTCCTGCTAAATCCGGAAGAGACGAAATTTTTCGTCGACACTTTTCAAAAGACCGGCTTCACGGGCGGCATCAACTGGTACCGGAATCTGACGCGCAACTGGGAGCAGAGCGGCACGATGGAGCAGCGCGTCAACGTGCCCGGATTGATGATCATGGCGGAGGATGATGTCGTCCTGCCGCCGTCGTTAACCGATGGCATGGAGCGGTTCGTACCCGATTTGGAACGCGTCCTGATCCATGGCAGCGGCCACTGGACCCAGCAGGAAAAGCCCGAAGAAACGAGCCAGGCCATGATTGGCTGGCTGAAGAGACGCTTCGGCTAAAGGGCGCCGCCATGTCGCCGGATCTGATTTTCACCGTCGCCAACAACGGCATCCTGATCTTCTGGCTTCTGCTGATTGTGGCGCCGCGCTGGCGTGGCACCCAGCTCGCGGTCCATTCCATCGCCGTCCCGCTGGTTCTGGGCCTCGCCTATCTCTGGCTGTTCGCGCGCGTCTGGATCGGTGGAGAAGCCGCGCCGGGGACGAGCTATTTCACCCTGCCCGGTGTGATGGCGCTCTTCGACTCACCCACCGGCGCGGTGATGGGATGGATTCATTATCTCGTCTTCGACCTGTTCGTGGGCGCGTGGGAAGCACGCGATGCGGCAAGGCGCGGCATACCGCATTGGATGGTCGTTCCCTGCCTCATCGTGACACTGATGGCTGGACCCATCGGGCTCGCGCTTTACTTTGTGCTGAGAATCACGCTGCGCCGCGGCGGTTTCCTGCTCGATGCGGCTTAGGCCTTCAATCGGCCGCTACACTCTGCAAATATCCGCGCCATGGCCGAATCCGCAGACGCCATCGACACCTTTTCCTACGCCGCGCCGGACGATCCGCGGCTGAAGCGGTTCTTCATCCGCCTGGTCGAGCGCCTGACGGGCCAGCCCTATCTGAAATGGGTCTATGAGGACAACCGCGCACACCCCGTGCCAGGCGAGAATTTCTGGTCGGCCGCGATCCGGCGTCTGGAACTGAAGCTCGACTACAACAGCGAGGCGCTCGCAACCTGGCCGAAGGAAGGCCCGCTGGTCGTCGTGGCCAACCATCCCTTCGGCGTGCTCGACGGACTCATCATCTGCCAGATCGTGTCGCAGGTGCGCAGCGATTTCCGTGTCCTGACGAACGCGGTTCTGCTGCGCGCCGAAGAAGTAAAGACGTTCCTGCTGCCGGTCGATTTCGCCGAGACCGATGAAGCCCTGAAGACGAACCTCAGGACCCGCGCGGAAGCCAAGAACCATCTGATGAAAGGTGGTTGTCTGGTTGTCTTCCCGGCGGGCGGCGTGTCGACCACGCCGACGATCTGGCACAAGCGCGCCGTCGACACCGACTGGAAGAACTTCACCGCACGCATGATCAGCCAGGCGAAGGCACCGGTCGCGCCGGTCTTCTTTGCGGGCCAGAACAGCCGCCTGTTCCAGCTCGCCAGCCACATCAGCATGACCTTGCGGCTGTCGCTTCTGTTCAAGGAAGTCCACAATAGGATCGGCAGCGTGGTGCAGATTCGCATCGGCAATTTGATCCCGCACGAGCGCCTCATGGCCTTCAGCGACCGGCAATCTTTCATGGACCATCTGAAGGACCTCACCTACGCGCTCGGCGAGAACATGCCGCGCGCGCCGAAGAAGCGCGTCAGGCGGCCGCGGCGCGCGCCGAAAAAGCCCGTCACATGAGCGCAAAGCCGCGCGTCGGGCTTTTCGTCACCTGTCTTGTCGATCTGGTCCGGCCGCAGATCGGATTTGCCGCCGTAAAGCTGCTCGAACAGTCCGGATGCGAAGTTTTCGTGCCGCGCGTACAGACCTGTTGCGGCCAGCCTGCATGGAACGCCGGCGCCGACAGGCACGCACGCGAGATCGCGGAACAGGTCGTCGCGGCCTTCGGCGAATTCGACTATGTGGTCGCGCCATCCGGATCCTGCGCCGGAATGATCAAGCGGCATTATCCCGAAGTGTTGAAGAACGATCCGCGTGCACTGGCGTTCGCGGCCAAGACGCATGAGCTCACGTCGTTTCTCGTCAATGTACGCGGCATGAAAGCCGTCACGTCGAAGTGCGAAGCGTACGCGTGCTATCACGACAGTTGTTCCAGCCTGCGCGAAATGAAGGTGCACGATCAGCCACGCGCGCTGCTGGCCTCGGTCGAAGGGCTGTCGCTTAGCGAATTGACCGATGGCGAGGTGTGCTGCGGGTTCGGGGGATTGTTCAGCGTCAAATACCCCGAAATCTCCGAACGCATGGCCGACGACAAGATCGCAGACGCCACAGCCACCGGCGCGGAGATGCTGATCGGCGGCGATCTCGGCTGTCTGTTGCATCTCGAAGGCCGCATGAAGCGCCAGGGCAAGACCATGCGCGTGCGCCATGTCGCGGAAGTCCTGGCGGACGAGCCATGAACGCCGATCCGCGTGCGTTCATGGCATCGGCGCATGACGCACTCAACGACGCCAGGCTCAAAAGTGCGCTCGGGCGACTGAAGACGCATTTCGCGCTGCGACGGGCCGAAGCAGCCGAGCGCTATGGTGATTTCGAAGGGCTGCGCGAGGCGGGCAAAGCGATTCGCGACCATGCCATCGCCAATCTCGATACGCTTCTCGAGACCTTTGAGCGCGTCGTCATCGCGCGCGGCGGGCAGGTGCATTGGGCGCGCGACGCAGCCGATGCACGCGAGATCATTCTGAGTATTCTGCGCGACGCGAACGCAAGGACCGTGACCAAAGGCAAATCCATGGTCAGCGAGGAGATTGGACTTAATGCTTACCTCGAAGCCAACGGCATCGTCGCGGTCGAGACCGATCTCGGCGAATACATCATCCAGCTGCGGAAGGAACCGCCGAGCCACATCATCGCGCCGGCATTTCACCTGCACAAGGAACAGGTCGAAGAGACATTCCGCGCTGCGCACAGGACACTCGATCCCGATCGTTCGCTGGATGAGCGTCAGGCGCTGGTCGCTGAGGCGCGGACCATGTTGCGCGCGTCGTTCGAGGCCGCAGACGCCGGTATCACAGGCGCGAATTTCCTGAGCGCTGCCGAAGGCGCCGCCGTGATCGTCACCAATGAGGGCAACGGCGATCTTACTCGCCTCCTGCCACGCACGCATATCGTGCTGACCGGTATCGAGAAGGTCGTCGCCGATCTCGACGATGTCGCCGTGCTGCTCAGGCTTCTGACGCGGTCGGCGACCGGTCAGGAGATTTCATCCTATGTCTCGATCATGTCGGGACCGACGGCGGAGCAACCCGGCAGCGCCTTCCATGTCGTGCTGCTGGACAACGGACGCTCGAAGCTTCTCGGCACGGAAGCGCAGGATGTGCTGCGCTGTATCCGCTGTGCGGCCTGCCTCAATCACTGCCCTATCTACGGCGCGATTGGCGGGCACGCCTATGGCGCGACCTATCCGGGGCCGATCGGCGCAGCCCTCAATCCCGGACTGATCGGTGATAGTACCTACCATCATCCCAACGCCTCGACCTTCTGCGGGCGCTGCGCGGAAGTATGCCCGGTCAAGATCCCGCTGCCCACGATCATGCGGCATTGGCGCGCGAAGGAATATGCGGATGGGCTGGCGCCGAAGACCATCGTCGCAGGTCTGGACATTTGGGTCTTCGCCGCGAAGCGGCCGGCGCTCTATCGCTTCGGCACGAGAATTATGGCACGCCTGCTGAAACTCGTGAGCCGCAACGGCGCCGTGCGTTCGCTGCCGCTGATGCGCGGCTGGTTCGCGGTGCGGGATTTCCCCGCGCCACCGGGAAAGACATTCCAGGAGCTGTGGCGTGAGCGCGCGTAACGACATCCTTGGCAGCATCCGCGCGCGAACCCGCGCCCCCGTCCCCAAGCCATCGCCTTATCGCACGCAGCCCATCATCTCCGATCTTGTCGCCAGCTTCGTCGCCAAGGCTGAAGCGGTGAGCAGCGAGGTCCGGATATTGGAGCGCGAGGATGAGATTCCGGCGGCGATCGCAGAGATTCTACGGGCACACAATCTCGCCGCGCGTATTCACCTGCCGCCCGACAGCGACGTCACGGGCCTGGATGCACTGACCGTGCTGCGCGATCCGCCCGGACCGGACGACACGGCGGTGACACGCGCGCCCCTCGCGATTGCCGAGACCGGGACGCTTGTACAGCCCGCGCGCGCGGCGTCGCCGGCGTCGTGGCATTTCCGGCCGGGCTTCGAGATCGCAATCCTGAAGGCTTCGGACATCGTCGCGCATTTCGAAGATGCGCTTCAAAAGTTGAAGTCCCAAGCACCGCCCCCGACCATCAACCTGATCACAGGGCCGTCGCGCACCGGCGATATCGAACAGACACTCGAGCTCGGCGCACACGGCCCGAAGGCGCTGGCCGTGCTGGTCGTCAGGGATTGATCCCCAGCTCCCGCCGCGCAAACTCACCCACCGCCTTGTAGTCGGCCTTGCCGTTCGGGGCGCGCAGCGCCACGCCGGCAACCAGGATTCGCTTCGGCGTCTTGTAGCCCGCGAGCTGCGTGCGGACATGTTCACGCAGCGCCACCTCGTCGAAGCGCGAGCCATTCGCGAGCAGCACGACACCCGTCACCGCCTGTCCCCATTTCTCGTCCGGCACGCCGAGCACCAGCGCGTCATCCACGGACGGGTGCGTCTTCAGCGCTTCCTCGACCTCTTCCGGAAACACTTTTTCGCCTGCGGTGTTGATGCAGTTGCTGCCGCGGCCGAGAAGCGTGACCGAGCCGTCGGCTTCCACACGCGCGAAATCGCCCGGCACGGCGTAGCGCTTGCCCTCGATGATACGGAAGGTCTTCGCGGTCTTGGCGTCGTCCTTGTAATAGCCAAGCGGCTGCGGCCCTCCAAATGCCACAAGGCCGGCTTCACCCGGACCGACACGATTGTCATTTTCGTCGATCACGATGGCATATTCGGTGAGCTGGAAATCGGCGGTCTTCACATGGCCGTCCTTGCTCGCCATCGACACGCCCATGCCCATCGCTTCGGTCGAGGCGAAACTGTCGGTGATGACAAGAGCCGGTATGTGACGGATGAGACCGTCCTTCACCTCCTCCGTGAACATCGCGCCCGACGACGTGATGCCGGTGAGGCTGGAAAGATCGTAGCGGCCCGGCGCTTCGTCCAGCGCGCGCAGCATGGGCTTGGCGAACGGGTCGCCGACGACAGAAATCGAAGTCACCTTGCGCTTCTCGACCGCGTCCCACACCTCTGCCGGATCGAAAGTATGGCCCTCGACCGTCACGACACACCCGCCGGCGAGGAAGCAGGTGAGCGTGCCCATCAGGCCGGTGCCGTGCATCTGCGGACAGGCCGGCAGCACGCGCGGGATCGCGGGATTGATCTTCAAGAGCGCGCAAAATGCCTCGATCGACGGCGGCATGTAACCGGTCAAACGCTCCACGCGGTTGAGCCAGAGCTGCATCAGATCGCCATGCTGGTAGATCACGCCCTTGGGCATGCCGGTCGTGCCGCCGGTGTAGATGAAGAGCTGGTCGTCCGGCGAGCGTTCGATGCCGAGCGGCGAGCCGTCCCCCTTCGCCGCCAGGGCCTCATAATTCTCGGCGAACGAAGCAATCTCCGCGCCGTTCACCTCGATGAAGGTCTTCACTTTCGGGAGTTGGTTGTGGATCTGCGCGACCGCGTCGCGGAACTCGCGCGCATAGATCAGCGTCTGCGCATCCGAATTGTCGAGGATGTAGCGCACCTCATCCGGCTTGTAGCGGTAATTGATGTTCACATGCGTCAGGCGCGCGAGAAAGCAGGCGCCGAGCGCCTCGGTATATTCGGCCGAGTTGCGCAGATAGAACGCAACCTTGTCCTTGGGCTTTGCGCCGCGCGCGATCATCGCACGCGCGAGATTGTTCATGCGCTTGATGCCGTCGCCCCAGAGCGTGACCGCGTCGCCATGCGCATAGATCGGGGACCCTGGCGGCACGACCGCAGCAACCGCTTCCAGAAGGTCGCCGTAATTCCAGGGCATGCCGTTCCTCTTATGCGCGCGCCGCTGCGGCGATGTTGCTGACCGAGCGGTTCCTGATCCAGTGACTGTCGACGTTCCTGCGGAAATGTGCCGGGCGATCCTTCAGGTAATTGGTCGCCAGCCAAAGCCGTTTGAAATGCCGCTTGTGGCCCGATGCAGTATCGTCTTCGTAGGACGTGCGGCCGTGCAGCACGTGATAGTTGTTGATGAACTGCATCTCGCCGGGCTCAAGGTCCATATAGACGTTGAAGCGCGGGTCGCGTGCCATCGCGCTGACTGTGTCGAGCGCTTCCTGTACGAGCGGCGACAAGCGCGGCGCATCGGGATGGCGCTGCGAGGCGCGGATGTAGGCCGGAATGAAGCGGATGAAGAACCGGTCGCCCTGCTCGGTGAATACCGGAAACAGGTAGTACGGCTTTGCGCCCGGCGCCTGCTCGCCGCGGGTGTCGTATGGCTGCGGCTCGAACAGCACTTCGGCGAGATCGGGCCGCGTGCGCACCAGTTCGTTGTAGATCGCGACCGCATTGGCGACGCAGGACAGCCCGCCACGCGCCGCTTTGCGCAGGCACATCAGCCCGATCACATCTGCGCCGTCGGTGTGATAGTCGAGCGCGACCTGTCCCAGTTCGTTGCCGCGGAAGGTCGGATCGTCGAGCCGCTTGCCCTGGTCGGTGACGTCACCCATTACATGGCCCTTGGCGTTCTGCGGCCAGGGATCGCCGAGATGAAGCCCGATGCCCCAGTAAAGCATCGTTAGGTCGTCGTCGGAGTAACGCGTGTGATCAAGGGCTGAGATACGCGTAAAGCCGCGCCCGTCGATCAGCTCGCGCTCGATGCCTTCGAGCTTGCGCGCCAGGCCATCGAGCGGAAAATCCTCACGCCCGATGTCGAGCAGATTGTCGGAGACCGATTTGGCGTGCGTGAGCGCATCATCGAGTTCGCGATGGTCGGCGGGCGTCAGTTCGACGGTCCAAACGGAAGGATCGGCAACGTCTTTCGAGGTCCAGTCGATGTGAGTTTCGAGGGCGCGCGGCATCACATAACCCCTCTGCCATTCCCGGCGAGCATTGGCGCGCAAGCGCCAATGTGAGGGAAGGGAATCCAACTTGTTATAGATATACGGGAAGAAGTTGGATCCCCTTCCCTCGCGCTCAGCTTCGCTTCGCACTCGCCGGGGATGACAGCGGTGTGGAGCGGAAAAGTTTGCGCCGTCACGCTTGCGGTCCCCGCACCAGCTTGCCCGGGAGCGCGCCGGTCGCTTCGCCGTCGCGATAGACCACCGTGCCCGATACGATGGTCGCAACATAGCCGTCTGCGCTCTGCAGCAAACGTTTGCCGCCGGCAGGAAGATCGAAGGCCATCTTCGGCGCCTGCACGCGGAGGCGGTCGAAATCGATCACGTTGAGATCAGCCTTCCTGCCCGGCGCTATCACGCCGCGGTCCATCAGGCCCACGGCGCGGGCGGTGTCGGAAGTCTGCCGCCTCACCAGATAGGCGAGATCGAAGCGGCCGTACGGGCGGTCGCGGCCCCAATGGCTGAGCAGATAAGTCGGATAGGAGCCGTCGGAAATGATGCCGACATGCGCGCCGCCGTCGCCGAGGCCCATCAGCGTGTCAGGATGGGCGATCATCTCGCCGCAGCAATCGAGGTTGTAATTCACGTAATTGGCAAACGGCGAGAACAGAAAGGCTCGGCCTTCGTCCTGAAGCAGCAGGTCGTAGGCGAGTTCGGCGGGATCGCGGGCTGTGCGCTTCGCCTGCTCGCCGATCGCGGTCTCGCGCGGCGGCTCGTAATCCGGCGGATCGCCCAGGGGATAGATCTGGTCGAATGCCATGACGCGGCGGGCCAGCGGATGACCTTGCCTTGTGTCGTTTTCCGCCATGATGCGCGCGCGGAATGAAGGATCGCGCATCGCCGCCACTTTGTCGGCGAGCGGCTTGTCGCGGATCGCCTGGAACGCCTCATGCGCGATGAACGGGTTGAGCGTGCCCTGCAGCCCAAGCAGCAATCCGATGGGACGCGGCGCGACTTGGCCCTTGATCGGCAGGCCTTCTTTCGACGCGCTCTCGATCATCGCGAGCAGGCCCTTCCAGCCATCGGCCCAGCTTCCACCCTGTGCCAGCGAGAAGGACAGCGGCCGTCCGCTTTTGCGGACAAGATCGCGCAGCATCGCAAACTCCGTCTGCGCGTCGGGCGCGTTGAAGTCGGAGAGCAACTCGATCACGCCCGAGCCGGCATCCTTCATGCCGAGCGCAATACCCATCAACTCGTCCCTTGTGGCGCGGAGCGACGGCGTCGGATCGCCCTTGACGGTGCGATGATTGAGCGAGCGTGACGTCGAGAATCCGAGCGCGCCGGCGCGCATCGCTTCCGCGGTCAGCGCGCGCATCTGCGCGATATCGTCTTCGGTCGCGGGCTCGAGCCTGGCGCCGCGCTCGCCCATCACATAGACCCGCAAGGCACCATGCGGGAGCTGTGCCGCGACGTCGATGTCGCGCGGCCGCGCTTCGACCGCGTCCAGATAATCCCCGAACGAATGCCAGTTCCATTTCAGGCCTTCGTTCATCACCGCGCCAGGGATGTCCTCGACACCCTCCATCAGCTCCACAAGCCGGTCGCGGTCGCTCTCGCGCACCGGCGCGAACCCGACACCGCAATTGCCCATGACCGCGGTGGTAACGCCATGCCAGCTCGACGGCGCGAGACGTTCGTCCCATGTCGCCTGACCGTCGTAATGCGTATGGATATCGACGAAGCCCGGCGTGACGAGCTTGCCTCTGGCGTCGATCTCCTCGGCGCCTTTGCTGTCGACTTTCCCGACGGCCGCGATCCGGCCGCCCTTCACTGCGACATCGGCCTCGCGGATCGGAGCGCCTGTGCCGTCGGCGACGTTCCCGCCGCGCAGAATCAGATCGTAATCGCCGGTCATGTTCGTCTCCACCCTTGCCTAAGGCTTTGCGCCCACTGACAGAAAGTCAAGCTTGCAACCATTGATTATCCATTGCGCCGAATTCACCTTCTCCCCTGGGCCGTTCTCCGGCTGAATACGCAGGTTGGCTGGGCGGGTGCTGGGGACCGCAGTCGGAGGACTGGGCATGCGGGCGGTCGAGGACGTCCAGAAGCGCGACCAGCTCCGGGATCGCACCCCCGGGAGCATTGCGGACAAGTATTTCAGCCTGGACCGGATCACACCCCATGGCTGGATGATCCTTTCCACCGTCGGCACGGTGATGGCGAGCTTGCTGACGCTGATGCATGGCACGCTTCTGCCCTTTATCCTCGTCGCGCCCATTCAGGCACTTCTGCTCATCCATATGTGGCGCCTGCACGTCCAGAATCAGAGCTGGAACACCCGCTATCGAAACCTCCTGAACGCGATCTCGTCCGCTGTCGTCATCTCCGACGCCGAGGGCAATCTCGCCGAGCCGCACTCCGGCGTTGCGCACCTGACGGGCATGGACTGGCCGCAGTATCGCGGCACCGGATGGCTAAACGCCGTTCACCCCGACGACCGCAGCGAGATCTTCAGTGACGGCACCGAACACGAGATCCGCGTGCGCGAGCCGCAATCCGGCGACTGGCATTGGTACCTGCTGCGCTCGGTGCGGCTGCCGGGCGCGAACGAATGGATATCGATCGTGAGCGACATTCACGCCGGCAAGCTCGCGGCCGAGCGGCACGACATCCTCGTGAACGAGCTGCGCCACCGACTGAAGAACCTGATGAGCGTGATCGGCGGGATTGCGACGAGCTCGAAACCGCAAAGCGAACAGGCCGTAGACAGCTATGTCCGCAAGTTTCTCGGGCGCCTACAGGCGCTGAGCACCGCCGGCGATCTGATGCTCGCAAATGGCCACAATCTGGTCGAAGCCGGCGACGTTGCGCGCGCGACGCTCAAGCCATTCATGGAAGACGGCCCGCACCGCATCCGGATTGCCGGGCCGAAACTGGTTCTTTCGGAGGAAACCGGCGGCGCGCTTGGACTTGGCATCCATGAACTTGCAACCAACGCGATCAAATATGGCGCGCTGTCGGTACCGGATGGAACGGTGACGCTGGTCTGGCAGATCGAACCGCAGGGCCAAGACGAGCGCATCACCATCGAGTGGAAGGAAAGCGGCGGGCCGCCCGTCGCCATACCGCTGCGTCAAGGATTCGGAACGCGCATCCTTCAGTTCGTTCCGGCGCGCGAAAAGAACGGCGGCACGGCGATCGAATATCAGCCCGACGGCCTTTACGTCCGTATCGGCTTTGTGCGGAAAATAGCCGGCGCGACGCAGGAGAGCACCGCGGAGATCAAGCGAGCCTGCTGAGCGCCGCCATCGTTTCCGCGGTCTTCTCCCAGATCACCATGTGGCCGGCTTGCGGAATGACGGCGAGTTCTGCGCCCAAGAGAACCTTCTTCCACGCCTGCCCATAGACCGGTGCGATCAGCTTGTCGTCATCGCCCCAGATGAGCAGCGTCTTCGCGCGCACACGATAGAGACGCTGCGAAAGCCCGCGATCGGGAACCGGAAAAAGAATCTTTCCTGCCATGCCGAGTTGGCGCGCATTGGTGATGAGGAAACCTTTCAGCCATTCGGGATCGTCGAAATTCGCACCGGCCGTGAACAGCGCCGCACCCGCTTCTACGTTGTGGAAGAGCAGCGGTGGGTATTCGTACGGCACGAGCGAGAAGATGTCCGGGATCGGGTGATCGTCGAGCCATAATCCCGCCGGCGCGATCAGCGCGAGCCGCGAGAAGCGGTGATTGTCCAGCGCCGCCATCTCGGCTGCGATCATGCCCCCCATCGAATGGCCGGCAAGGATCGGATCCTTCAGCCCCAGCGCGTCGGCGAGATCGAGATAGTGCAGCGCGATATCGAGCATCTCGCGCAGCTCCGGCGCTTCCTCACTGTCGCCATAGCCGGGCAGCAACGGGGCGAAGACGTGATATTTCGTGGCGAGAGCCGCGAGGAACGGATCGTCGGCCATCACCCCTCCGGCGCCGTGCAGGAACAGCAGCGGTTGGCCACTGCCGCCTTCGAAAATTCGAACGGGAACGTGGGGTGTTTGAATTGTTTTCAGCTCGACGCTCATGACTGCCCCATCACTCCGCTGCCACCATCGCGTCACGTGGCAGGGAGCCCGGCGCGACTTGCGGGATCGGGTGGCACCAGAAGCGGCCGTCGTCTGCGTAATCCGGGAACAGCCCGCGCAGCTTCGGCATCACTTTTTCGGCGAACAGCCTGCTCGAATACATGCATTTCTCTTTCGGCATATCGCCGACATGGAAGAGGCAGAACACGTTTCCGACGCGCAGCGACTTGATCAAATCTTCCATGCGCTGGCGCACGGTTTCGGGAGACCCCGCGATGATGTAACCGCCTTCGGTCAGTTCCTTCCAGGAGATCTCGCCCCAGCCCTTGGGGGGCGCGTATTGCGAGAGCGCGCCGGTCTGGATCGTCTTGATGGTGCGATAGCCCGGCGCATCGGCAAAGCCCGGAAACACGTGCAGGCAGCGATTGTAGAAATAGCTGACGTGTTTCGAATAAAGCCGTTCGGCTTCGGCGTCGGTGTCCGCCACGCAGATCGTCTGCGCGAAGCCTGCGCGATGCGGCGAGTCGTCCGGCGCGTTGCGCTCCGCCACGCGCCGCCAATAGCCGTCCATCAGCGCCTTGCCGCGGATGTATCCGCTGAACGACAGGTACGAATAGGAATAGGTGTGGTCGATGCAGAAATCGTAGGTCTCGACCGAGCCGCCGCCGGGAATATGGATCGGCGGATGCGGCTTCTGGACCGGTCGCGGCCAGAGGTTCACATGGCCGAGCTTGGTGTAGCGCCCGTTCCACGCAAACGAGTCCGGCTCCGTCCACGCCTTGATGATGAGGTCGTGAGCCTCGGCATATTTCTCGCGCGTGAGCGCGGGAATCTGGCCGTAGCAGTAATTGGTATCCATCGAGGTGCCGACGGGAAAGCCGGCGACCAGCCGGCCGCCCGACATGCAGTCCAGCATCGCGAATTCCTCCGCGACGCGCGTCGGCGGGTTGTAGAGCGCGATCGAATTGCCGAGCACGACCAGCGCAACATCCTTCGTGCGCCGCGCCAGCGACGCCGCGATCAGGTTGGGCGACGGCATCAGGCCGTAGCCGCACTGGTGATGCTCGTTGCAGCCGATGCCGTCGAAGCCGAGCGTCGAGGCATATTCCAGAAGGTCGAGATAGGTATTGTAGACCTCGTGCGCCTTCACCGGATCGAACAGGCGCGAGTCGATATCGACCCAGACCGAGCGGTTCTTCTCCCGGAAATCGTCCGGCAGATAGGGCCACGGCATCAGATTGAACCAAGTGAATTTCATGGTTTCGCTCCCGCACGGCGGCGCTTTGCGCGCTCTTTCGGGAGCAATCCTGATCAATTGTCAGAAAATTGGCAAACGGCCGATCATTCCGCCGCGTCAAGGCTTTAGTCTGGCAGAAAACATCACTCGAACGACCGGGCGAAAGAGCACGGCCCCCATGATTGCGAGGCCTCAAAGGCCAGCATGCTGGTAAGCGTGGTGTCGGTCATCTGACTGGCACAATCAGCGCTGCGAAAAGCGTCCAATGTCGTTGCAGGCCAAGGCCCTGTCGCGCCTCGGCAAATTCCGTCGTGGCCGTCCAATCATGCTGTCGCGCAACCCCAAGAAATCAAATGATTTTTGCATTAGCCAGTGAAACGCCAATCTGGAGAGTGCCAATGAACATCGATGGAGAAGCGCGCGAGCTGAAGATATTGCCACTCATCGCCGCCGCCGCATTGCTGGCATTGCCCGCGCGGGCCTCGCTGACGCTGTCCAACAGGCCAACCAAGAACGTCGATTGCTCCGGTGGCTTCTGCTTCGCAAATGCCGATCAGGCCAATCTGAACGTGACCGATCTCGCGGCGCTGCTCGCCACATCCGACATCCGCGTGCTGACTGAAGACGAAGTTGCGCAGGACATACGCATCGACGCGCCGCTGAGCTGGTCGAGCAGCCACGCGCTGAGTCTGGAGTCGGAAGACGCGATTTTCGTGCGCAGTCCCATCACCGTCGAGGGTACGGCGCATCTCTCGTTCGCCGTCCCCGGAGGTCCGTTCTTCCAGAACAAGGGCGCTGTGCGCTTCTGGGATATGGCGAGCCAGCTCACCATAGAAGGCGACGACTACACGCTTGTGAACTCCATCGCCGGTCTTGTGAGCGCCGTGAATGCGCATGATACGCTCATCGCGTTCGCCAACGATTACGATGCGAAACAAGACGGCGTTTATACCCAATCGCCGGTCAAAACTCTCTCCGCAACGCTCGACGGGTTGGGAAACACGATCTCCAACTTCTCGATCCTCAACGAGACCGACCTGCAGGTCGCTTTGATCTCGAACGTCCGGAAGGACGGATACGTCCTCAATCTCGGCATTGTCCACGGCCACGCGACAAGCAGAAACATGGAATCGGTCAATGTCGGCCTGCTCGCGGCCGATTCCGGCGGCTATATTCACAATTGCTTTGCGACCGGGCGCGTCAGCGTCGGCACAAACGGCTTCGCGGGCGGGTTGGTGGGAGCAAGCTACGGCATTCTCAGCCAGTCCTATGCCAATGTGGACGTGACCGGCGGCGACAATGCACAGCTTGGCGGCATCGCCGGAGACAGTTATGGCTTCGCAGGCGATCTCTATGCGACCGGCAGCGTAACGGGCGGTGCGAGCGCCGTTGTGGGCGGCTTGGCCGGTCTGACCGGCGGCAAGATGCAGACGAGCTATTCGACCGGTACCGTGACTGCCGGGGAGAATTCGTACGTTGGCGGCCTGCTCGGCGAGAACAACGGCAAAGCGAAATACGACTACTGGGACACAACCACCGCCAGAACCGAAAAAGGCACGGGCGGGGGATTTACCGACGGCATCACCGGACTGACGACCGACCAATTGAAGGCCGCGCTGCCGGAGGGCTTTTCGACTGGCTACACTGGCTACTGGGGCCAGAGTGCGCAGATCAATGGCGGGTTGCCGTACCTTCTGAACATCCCGACGCACTGAAGCTCGGGGCCGATTGAAATCGATCGACAGAGGGCCATAAACCCTTAATCGTGCACCCATTTTTTCCTTGATGAACGTCAAGCCCGGTGGGCACACGGGCGGTGAGGGGGCGGTCGCGCGAGAGACCGCTAGTGGAAGAGCACAACGTTCCGGCAACCGCTAACGCGCGGCACGATTTCTATATGCGTAAAGCTGCGGACGCAGCACAGCAGGCGGCTGCTACAGCCGATCCCTCCATGCGCGCCTCATGGGAGCGGATCGCGGAATCGTGGCGCGACCAGGCAAAGCAGACAATCCGGACCGCGAGAATTTAGAATGCCGGATTTCCGGGCGCGCTTTCCAAACTGCGACCCTCTTGGCGTTGACGAAGGCGCTCCGGCGCGCGACAACAGCCAGATGCGAACGGGTTGCAAATTGGCCGCTATGCATCTCGCCCTCGTGGCGATGCTGCTGCGCGCGCTCTTGCCCGCAGGCTGGATGCCGGCGGCGATCACGCCCGCAAATGCCTCGCCGTTCGTCATCTGCACGATAGACGGCCCGCTTCACCCGGCGAAGCACGATCCGTCCTCCGACCGAGACCGCATGAACACGCCCTGCGTGTTTGCAGCAGCCGCGCATCTTTCGCCGCCGCTGTCCGACGCCCCGCTCCAGCTTCCCCAATTCGTCCAACCCATCCGCTTCGCGCAATCGCATGACGACGTTGTCGCGAGCGCGAGCTTCCGCCCCAACACCGCCCGCGCGCCACCTGCGTCCCTCTGAACGATCGCCATCGGCGCGGCCTTGGCCCGCGCTCGCGTTTCATTCAATGGGAGAGTTCCATGCCCCGTGTTTCGCTTAAGCCCGCGCTTGTGGCGCTGGCCTTCTCTATCCTTCCTTCGGCCGCCTTCGCCTGTGCCTGCGGCTGTGCCATCTTCGATGTCGGCACAGCGGCGCTCCTGCCCAGCGGGCCGGGGGGTTCGGTGTTCCTCGAATATGATTTCCTCAACCAGACCACCAACTGGAGCGGGGGGCACTCCGCGCCCGGCGTCAACAACGACGACAAGAAGATCCGCTCCGACTTCTTCCTGGCCGGCGGCCAGTACATGTTCGACAACGATTGGGGCGTGATGGTCGAAGTGCCGGTGACGCATCGCGGCTTTCTCACCGCCGATTCCGGCACGCCGGAGGAGTTCGATCACACGAGCCTCGGCGATGTCCGGCTGATGGCCAACTACACCGGCCTGTCAGACGACATGTCGACCGGCATCATCGCCGGCATCAAACTGCCGACCGGCGATTCGACCTATCCCAATTTCGATCCCGACGTGCAGATCGGCTCCGGATCGACCGATATCCTGCTCGGCGCGTATCACACAGGCGAGATCTCCACCGATGGCGCATGGAATTACTACGCGCAGATCATGTGGCAGCACGAGATCGCGACCCAGCATCAATATGTGCCGGGAAGCGAGCTGAACGGCGCACTCGGCGTGTCGTGGCAGGGCTGGACCGTTGGCGGCGTGCAAATCTCACCGCTGTTCCAGCTCATCGCGTCCTATCGCGGGCGGGACGGCGGCGCGGCGGGCGATCCAGATGAAACCGGCTATGCAAGGCTGCTCATCTCGCCTGGCATCAAAGCCGATTTCGGCACCTGGACCCTCTACGCCGACGTCGAACATCCGGTGCTGCAGAGCGTGAACGGCAATCAGCTCATCGGCCCGCTCGCGACGAAACTTGTCGCCAGCTACAGGCTTTAGGACACGACCAGCAACCTCAACAGATGGAAATCCACGATGCGCAATAGGTTGGCACTCGCCCTCGCACTTGTTCTCTCCGGCGCGAACGCGCCTACCGCCATCGCGGGCCAGCCGTCCGGCGATTCGATGGCCGGGATGGCCGACATGAATATGGGCGGTTCCACGCCTGCAGCCGCGAGCGTGCATGACGGCTGGTTCCGTGCGCTTCCGGGCGGGCTCCCCTCGGGCGGCTATTTCACCTTGCACAATGAAGGCACCACCGCCCTGACCCTCACCAGTGCGTCCTCGCCCGCGTGCGGGATGCTCATGCTGCACAGATCGGAGAACGCCGGCGGCATGTCGAGCATGGCAGATGTGACCTCAGTCGATCTGCCGGCCGGAAAGTCCGTCTCGTTCGCGCCCGGAGGCTACCACCTGATGTGCATGCAGCCAGCGGCCGCGATGAAGCCGGGCGGTAAAGTGAAGGTGACATTCACCTTCGCGGGCGGAACGACGCTCGACGCCGATTTCGCCGTGCGCAACGCGGCGGGAAAATAATCGCATCGGTTGACGGACGAATCTCAAGGTCGGTGTCGCCCGGGTGCAAGTCTGGCGCACAAGCGCAAGAAATCTCCAGAAAGCCCGTGCAGTTTTCGGTACGGGGCATTTGATGATGGAGAGATGTCATGCGTTTCAGAATCCTGCTTCACACACTCACCGCGATATGCGTGGCGGTCCCAATGGCGGCTGACGCCGCGACGGCGATAAAGTCCACGTCGGGACTGATCGCCGGCGACGGCTCACGGCGCTTGGGTCACGGCTTCACGTCGCAGCGCCTTGGTGCCGGCGACTACCTCCTGACCTTCTCGGCCGGCGCGTTCCCCACCACCGGCCCGGCCTTCACCTGCTCACCGGCCGGTATCGAGCACAACGCCGAAATCTGCGATGTCTGGCTCACGGATTGGCACACCCAGAGTCCGACGACTGTAGAGATCCACCTCTACTCAAATCAGGACGGAACGATGGAGGACAACTCGTTCTTCTTCACCGAACTCACGACAAGATAAATCCTGTGAGGTCAGCGCGAGCACGCTCGCGCTGACCTGGTCGGGCTAATTCGCCATCGTGCGGCAGGTTTCGGCACAGCGGCGGCAGGCGGCGACGCAGTCCTCCATGCCGTCCAGCCGCGCGCAATCTTCGGCGCAGGCTGCACACACCGTGGCGCAGAGGCCGCAAAGCTCGCGATAGAACTGGCTTTTGTGCAGCATGAAGTCGGCCGTCGTGGCGCAGATCGACGCGCAATCGATCATCATGCGGAAATGCTGCGGCTTCATGTGTTCGCCGCCCTCTTCCAGACAATGTGTCATTGCGAGACCGAGGCAGGTTTTGTGACAGTTCAAACACGCGTCGATGCACTCGGACATTTCCTTGCTGAAAGCATGCATCGCGGGCGCTCCTTCGACTGAACGGGTAAAGCGCCGGCGCGCGACTGGTTCCCTGATGGATTCTCAGATACCAAAAACTTGACGCACAGATAGTTTCATCTGAAACTATCTTCCGCACCCAATCCGAGACCGACATGACAGACCTCTGGGAGAATCCGATCGGCACCGACGGATTCGAATTCGTCGAATACACTGCGCCCGACGTGAAGCAGCTCCACGATTTCTTCGAGCAGATGGGCTTTCGCGCCGTCGGCCGCCACCGCTCCAAGGACGTAACGCTTTACCGCCAGGGCGAAACCAATTTCATCGTCAATGCCGAGCCCGAGAGCCACGGCGCACGTTTTGCCAAGGCGCATGGGCCGAGCGCGTGCGCGATGGCGTTCCGTGTTAAGGACGCGGGGTACGCCTATCGCAAGCTGATCGAACTGGGCGCCGTACCATTCCAGAACCCGGTCGGTCCGATGGAGCTCAACATCCCGGCGATCGAAGGCATTGGCGGCAGCGTGATCTACCTCGTCGATCGTTACGGCATGCATTCGATCTATGACGTCGATTTCGTGCCGACCGATCCGGCGAAGGGCTTCGCGCATGAGGGCGCAGGGCTCGCTACCGTCGATCACGTCACCCACAACGTCTTCCGCGGTAACATGGACAAGTGGGCGGGCTTCTACGAGAAGCTCTTCAACTTCCGGGAAGTCCGCTACTTCGACATCGAAGGCAAGCTCACAGGCCTCAAGTCGCGGGCGATGACGAGTCCGGACGGCAATATCCGCATCCCGATCAACGAATCCTCCGACGACAAATCGCAGATCCACGAATATCTGGAGGAATACAAAGGCGAAGGTATCCAGCACATCGCGCTCGGCACCGACCGCATCTATGACGCCGTGGAGACGCTGCGCACGATGGGCGTGAAATTCCAGGACACGCCCGACACCTATTACGAGCGCCTCGACAACCGCATCAAGGGCCATGGCGAGGACGTGCCACGGCTGAAGCGCGACCGCATCCTGATGGATGGCGCGGTCGACGACGACACCGGCCTGCTTCTTCAGATCTTCACGCAGAACGCCATCGGACCGATCTTCTTCGAGATCATCCAGCGCAAAGGCAATCAAGGCTTCGGCGAAGGCAATTTCAAGGCGCTGTTCGAAAGCATCGAACTCGACCAGATCCGCCGCGGCGTCCTTAAAGACACGAGTGCCGCATGAGCACGAAGAACTGGATCGAATTCCCGCGCGTCGAAGGCAGAACCTCGCGCCAGGCCCATGCCGATCTGCCGGAAGGCACATTCGAGCGTGAGATCGGACGCGACGGCTTCTTCGGGCCCGCGACGCACATCTATCATCGCCATCCGCCGACGGGCTGGAGCGACTTTGAAGGTCCTCTCAGGCCCCGCGCGTTCGATGCGGTGAAGGCGGCGAAAGAGGCGACTGCGGAGCCCTATCGCGGCGCGCTGCTGCTGTCCAACGCCTCCTGCCGCATCGCGCTGTGGCGCTGCGACGAGGCGATGCCGCGCCTGCAGCGCAATGCCGATGGCGATGTGCTGCTCTTCATTCATGCCGGCGGAGGCGATCTGTTCTGCGACTTCGGTCACCTCGCCTATCGCGAGGGTGACTACATCATGATCCCGCGCGGCACGATGTGGCGGCTGGAGCCGAAGACGCCCACCGCATCGCTGCTGATCGAGGCGACCAACGGCAGCTACAAGCTGCCGGAGCGCGGCATCCTCGGGCCGCACGCGTTCTTCGATCCGGCGGTGCTGGAGACGCCGACGCTGGATGGCGCGTTCCAGGCGCAGCGCGACGGCGAATGGAAGGTCGAGGTCAAGCGCCGCGCGCAGATCTCCACCATCACCTACCCGTTCAATCCGCTCGACGCGGCGGGATGGAAGGGCAATCTGTCGGTCGTCAAGCTCAACTGGCGCGACATCCGCCCGATCATGAGCCATCGCTATCACATTCCGCCGAGCGTGCACTCGACGTTCGTGGCCGACCGCTTCGTGGTCTGCACGTTCGTGCCGCGTCCGATCGAGAGCGACCCCGGCGCGCTTAAAGTCCCGTTCTATCACTCGAACGACGACTACGACGAGGTGATCTTCTATCACCAGGGCGAGTTCTTCAGCCGCGACAACATCCACCCCGGCATGGTGACGTGGCATCCGAACGGCTTCACCCATGGTCCGCATCCGAAGGCCTTCGCCGCCGGCGCCAAGGCCGCCAAGACCATGACCGACGAGGTCGCGGTGATGGTCGACGCGCGCGATCCGCTCGACATCGGCCAAGCCGCCGAAGCCTTCGAGGATCACGGCTATGTGAAAAGCTGGATGCCGAAATGAATTTTCTGAGAAGCTTATCGCGGCCCGTCGCAAGCCCCAGCCCGAACAACAATTCGCGACAAACGCGCGCTGGCGCAAGACCGGTTGCAGCCGGTCTATTGCGAAGGAATTTGCGTAGCAGGCGTCATGTGAGTGCGGGGCATACCAGCTTCGCCAGGACCGGTGTGGCCAACCGTGTCGTTTCCGACGCGCGGTGGTTTCCGTTCGATTTCGATCCGCGCTCCGCAAGCGTGAACTTCGTCGAGACGGATTGGGGCGTTCTGGCCGGGCAGCCATTTCTGGATATGCGCTGGGATGTTCGCATGGCGCGGCGCGAGCGCGCCACGCTGACGGAACTCAACGGCAATCCGGCGCTCGGCGAGAATGTCCCGGCATTGAATTTCATCTGGCATACAGGTTTTTGCTGCTCGACATTGCTGGCGCGCGCGATCACGGCGCGCGGACATAATCTCTCTCTGTGCGAGCCGAAGATCCTCGCCGATCTTGCGGACGTGAAGCGGACGGGCATGTTCCTGCTTGATCGTGGGCTGGCCGAGCTGCCGGGAACCGCCCTTCGCCTGCTGGCGCGCAGCGGCACGGGCGCACAGACGACGGTCAAGCCCGCGCCGGCCGCGAACTATCTCGTGCCGGAGGCTGCGCGCCTCTCCACCGGGAAGATGCTGTTCCTGTTTTCCGATTGCCGGAGTTTCGTCGTCTCGATTGCACGTCTCGGCGACGATGGCTGGCGCTACGTCCGGCATATGTTCGCAACCCTGTTGCGCAGCGGACATCTCGGAGCGGAATGGGCGGGGCCGCGCCTCTGGGATCTGTCCGATCTGGAGGTCGCAGCGTTCGTCTGGCATCTGCAGATGGACGAGTTCCTGCGCGACTGGCGTCTGTTGGGCGATGACCGCGCACGCTCGCTCGACTGCGATGCATTCCTCGCGGCTCCGGAAGAAGCGCTGGCACGTCTCAACGAATTCTTCGGTCTCGGTTTGGCGCCAGAAGAGATTTCCGCCACCGTCGCCGGCCCACTGTTCCACCGCAAGGCGAAGGGCGGACATGTGGCTTTCGACGCCGCCCAACGCCAGTCGGAATACGATGCGGTCGCAAAGAGCCTCGGCGCCGAACTGGATCGCTGCGTCGCCTGGAGCTATGAGACCCGCCTCGGCACGCCGCGCAAGGCGCCACTGCCGGCCGCATTGATGCCGATCGACAAGGCTTATCTGCCATGAAACTCGCTTCACTGAAGTCCGGGCGCGACGGCGCGCTCGTCGTCGTTTCGCGCGACCTCACGCGCTGTGTGAGCGCCGGTCACATCGCGCCCACCCTGCAACATGCGCTAGACCACTGGCACGAAGCCGCGCCGCGGCTGATGCGCGTCTACGATCTGCTGAACGAGGGCGAGGTCGCCGGCGAGAAGCCGTTCGCACCGAAAAATTACGCATCGCCTCTGCCGCGCGCCTATCAGTGGGCCGACGGCTCGGCCTATGTCACGCATGTCGAGCTGGTGCGCAAAGCGCGCGGCGCTGAGATGCCGCCGAGTTTCTGGACTGATCCGCTGATGTATCAGGGCGGATCGGACTCGTTCATTGGGCCGTGCGATCCGATCCTCGCCGCCGACGAAGCCTGGGGCATCGATTTCGAGGCCGAAATTGCCGTCATCACCGACGACGTGCCGATGGGCACAAAGGCTGGCGCGGCCGAGAAGCATATCAAGCTCCTGATGCTCGTGAACGACGTCAGCCTTCGCAATCTGATCCCGGCGGAGCTGGCCAAGAATTTCGGCTTCTTTCAGTCCAAGCCCGCAAGCGCATTCTCACCGGTCGCGGTCACGCCGGACGAACTCAGCGAAGCGTGGAAAGAGACTAAGGTCCATCTGCCGCTCACCGTCACCTACAACGATGCGGTGTTCGGCCATCCGAATGCCGGCGTGGACATGACGTTCTCATTCGCGCAGCTGATCGAGCACGCCGCGAAGACGCGTGCAATAGCGGCGGGTTCCATCGTCGGTTCCGGCACGGTGTCGAACAAGAGCGGCAATGCCGGCTCGGCATGCCTTGCGGAAAAGCGCACGCTTGAGACCATCCAGAACGGGAAGCCCGCGACGCCGTTCATGAAGTATGGCGACCGTATCCGGATCGAGATGTTCGATCTCGATGGCAAATCGATCTTCGGTGCCATCGACCAGCAGGTCGCGAAATATGAGTGACTTCGTCCTTTACGGCTATTTCCGCTCCTCGGCCGCATTCCGCGCGCGCATCGCGCTCAATCTCAAAGGCATCAAGGCGGAACTCCGTTTCGTGCATCTGCTCAAGGATGGCGGCCATCAGCACACACAGGAATACAAGGCGCTCAATCCGCTGGAGCTGGTTCCGGCGCTTGTTCACGACGGGCACACGATCACGCAATCGATGGCGATCATCGAATATCTGGACGAGATCGTTCCCGAACCGCCGCTGCTGCCGAAGGACGCGTATGGCCGCGCACGCGTGCGCGAGATTTCCTATGCGGTCGGCTGCGACATCCACCCGGTAAACAATCTGCGCGTCAATCAGTACCTGAACGCCACATTCGGTGCCGACGCCGATGCTCAGATTGCCTGGCAGCGGCACTGGATCGAGGTTGGCTTCGGTGCATTGGAAAAGATGCTGAGCGGCTCGCCGCATACCGGGGCCTGGTGCCACGGCGACACGCCGACCATGGCGGATGTGCTTCTGATCCCGCAATGCGCCAACGCCAGACGCGTGAAGCTCGATCTCGCGGCATGGCCGACGATCGCGCGCATCGAGGGGCATGCGCTTGCGCACCCTGCTTTCGATGCCGCCCTGCCCGCGAACCAGCCCGATGCGGAATAACCCGCAGGCGCAGCAGGAACTCGATCTCGACCGGTTCCTGCCTTATCGCCTGTCGGTGCTGACCAACCGCGTCTCGAGCGCGATCGCGCGCCACTATTCCGAACGGTTCGGTCTATCGATCCCCGAATGGCGTGTGATGGCGGTGCTTGGGCAGTCCCCGGGTCTTTCCGCGCGCGAGGTCGCGACTCGCACGGCGATGGACAAGGTGCAGGTCAGTCGCGCGGTCGCTTCGCTGATGCGCGCACGGCGCGTTGCGCGGTCCGAAGACGCAAAGGACGGCCGTGTCACGCGTCTTTCGCTGACGCGGCAGGGTAAGACGATTTATGACGAGATCGTGCCTCTGGCTCTGCATCTCGAAGAGCTTTTCCTGTCGGCGCTCAACGCGGAGGAGAGAGGGACACTCGATCAACTGGTGACGAAGCTTACGCGCCAGGCGCGCCTGCTTGGACCGACGGTTTGAATCTCACGCGTTCGCGAAATTTCTTTCCGTTTGGTGGCAGAAAGCTTGATCTGAATTTATTGCGTATTTTAGGACGATCCCGCCATTTTCTGAAACATGCAGAAACGCCGTTTGGATTGCGATGCCATATCCGTCAAACGCGCATACACGCCTCATCCGAAGTGACTGGTCAGAGCGCGACTTGAGGCTATCCACTACAATAACTTAGCTCTGCTTTTGCGTATCAGACGCAATGACAGCTATGTACGAACCTGTGCCACAAACGGTGATTCAAATGCAGTGCATCGCGATGCGCGCCGCACGAATTTTGTCATAAGGGTTGCACACAACGCGCTTTGTCCTTCCTCCAATGTATCCGCCTGTGTAACTTGCATGAAAGATGGGTGGTCCATCTGGAAAAATCAGGGGTTTAGTCAGATGAAGAAATGTCTAGCGTCGCTGGCCTTGCTTGCAAGCGCCGTCGCGATGCCACTTGCCGCGAGCGCTGCTCCGAATTGGTCAGGGCCAGGCGTGCCGCACCCGATGTTCGCGCATCCGCCGGCGCAGCCTGCACTCGAATACCCGAAGGGTCATACGCCCGCGGGAACGCTGGCCACTTGGAATGGCAGCTTCGTCAACCTTATCGGCCATACCACGACCTTCGTCATGGTCGGCGCCGATCCGGCGACATCCAACGCCGAGACCCACATCACGACCTTCCTCATTCCGGTGGTGTTCACCTATGGCGCGTCGAACGGCAACATGACGTTCGATCCGCTAGCGGCGCATCTCAATGGCCGGAAGAACATCATCAAGAGTCTGCTGTCGTCGCCGATGTTCAACCCGGGCGCGGACTTCCCATCCGGTAGCGTCGATTGCGGCACGGCGCAGTTCGTCGATGCGTTCCAGCGCTGCAATTTCTGGAGCAGCGTCAGCACCAACACCGGCTATCACGTGATTCTGGACTATCTGAAGGTGAAGAGCCTGAAGCCGCTGAAGATCACGGTGACCTCGGCTCAAGGCAGCGTCATCAACAATCCGTTCGGCTCCGGCGTCGTCGGTACCTACAACATCAACAACTTCGAGGGCGTGGTACGTTCGTACATGACCGCGCACAACACGACCATCACGCCGGACACGTTCCCGTTCTTCATCTCCTATGACATCTATCTGACGAGCGGCGGCTGCTGCATCGGCGGCTATCACAACAGGACCGGTGCGCAGAGCTATGGCTATACGACGGTCGTCGACAGCCCCGGTGCCTTCTCCATGGACATCGACGCCGTCTCGCACGAAGTCGCGGAATGGATGGACGATCCGTTCACGAACAACGTCGTGCAGTGCTCGGACAACTCGATCCTCGAAGTCGGCGATCCGCTCGAAGGACTCGCGAACTACGGAACGTTCGCGGTCAACCTGAACGGATTCACCTGGCATCCGCAGTCGGAAGCCTACCTGCCCTATTTCGGCGCGCCCACGAGCACGTCGGCGAATGGCTGGTACACGTTCCACAACGAGCTGAAGGCGGTCTGTCCGGGCCCGCAGCGCTAATCGCCTGCAAAGCCTGAAATCGAAATTGGGGCGGTCTTCGGACCGCCCCTTTTTTTGCGTCCGCATACCTTAAATCGAGCGTGCCACCTGGTGCAGACGGTCGAAGGACTGGCGGGCAAACGGTTCCAGCCCGGAAATGACATCGCGCAGTTGCCCTGCGATCTGCTGAATGAATTCGTAACTGCCGTCGCGCCGGGACTCGTTTCTGGCGATGCGCGCCTGGATGTCTTCGCGCTCCTCTCCGGGTGCGACGCTCATCATCTGGCGGCTCAGCGCATCGATGTCCTGCACAGCCTCGATGTTGCTGTCGAGCGCCATGCCCAGCCGGATCACCAGATTCTGGATTCTAGTGCGCAGTTCGGCATCGCCCAGATAGAAGAGACTCTCGCGATTGCGGTCGTAGATGTCGATCTCGCGGCGCGCGGAGCGCAGCATGCGCATCGTGATCGGCCCGAAGGGATCGCCGATCTTTTTGGTGTCTTCCGCGAAAGACAGAATCACCATCAGCGTCGACAACACCTCGCCGAAGAACAGGGCGGCGTTGCGCTCGCGTTCGCGCTTGTCGAGATAGCGCTCGGTCGCAGTGGCGACAAAGCCACCGATTGTTGCGAGAACCGCCCCCAGAATGACGGCAATCAGCGTATTCTGATCGACGAGGAACCCGAAAGTATCGCTTGCCATGAAATTTGCCCCAGCCTGTTGACCTATTCTTATTCAGCAGCGATATAGCCTGCAATTCTTCGCGGTCGCACAAGGCGCTTTTGCGCTCGACACCGTGGATTTATCGAAACCCTCCGTTCCCTCCAGATGTGCGTGGAAGACGGCAACATGCCGTTCAGCGTGCGCATTCCGTGCGCGCCCGTGCATATTTAAGGACTTAAAGTGACTGTACCTGCGTTTTCCACCCTCGGGCTTTCCGAGGCTCTTCTTCGCGTTCTTGAAACCGAGAACTACACCCAGCCCACCCCCATTCAGTCGCAGACGATCCCGCTCATTCTGAGCGGGCGTGACGTCTTGGGCATCGCCCAGACCGGCACCGGCAAGACCGCAGCTTTCGGGCTGCCGCTGCTGCAGAGGCTCGCCGTGGACCGCAAGCCGCCGGCGCCGAACGGCGCCCGGGCCCTGATCCTGGCGCCCACGCGTGAGCTCGCCATCCAGATCAGCCAGAGCCTCAAGGTTTATGGCAAGCCCTACGGCTATCGTCAGGCCATCATCATGGGTGGCGTCAGCTCCCACGGCCAGATCCAGACGATGCGCAACGGCGTCGATATCCTCATCGCCACGCCCGGCCGCCTGCTCGATCTCGTGAAGCAGAAGGTGATCCGTCTCGACCAGGTATCGATGCTCGTCGTCGACGAAGCCGACCGCATGCTCGACATGGGCTTCATCCGGGACGTGCGCCGGATCGTGCAGGCGCTGCCGCGCCAGCGCCAGTCCATGCTGTTCTCGGCGACCATGCCGGAAGATGTCGTGCATCTGGCACACGAGATGCTGCACCAGCCGGTGCGCATCGACGTGGCGCCGCCGACCATGACCGCCGACCGCATCGAACAGAAGCTGTTTCACGTAGACACGCAGCTAAAGCGCAAGCTGCTTGTCGATCTGCTCCACGATCCCAAGCTCGCGCGCGTGATCGTGTTCACGCGCACCAAGCACGGCGCCAACAAGGTCGTCGAGCATCTGGAGAAGTCCGGCATTCCGGCGGACGCGATCCATGGAAACAAGTCGCAGAACGCGCGTCAGAAGGCGATGGAGAATTTCCGCTCCGGCCGTGCGCGCCTTCTCGTCGCCACCGACATCGCCGCGCGCGGCATCGACGTCGACGGCATTACCCATGTCGTGAACTTCGAGCTGCCGAACGAGCCGGAGAGCTACGTCCACCGCATCGGGCGCACTGCGCGCGCCGGCGCCGAAGGCATCGCGATCTCGTTCTGCGCCCCGGACGAGCGCGGCTATCTGCGCGATATCGAGCGGTTGGTAAAGCGCAAGCTCACGGTCGTCGGCGAAGAGCCTGTCGCTGTTGGCAATGGCAAGCCTGCCGCACCGGTCCGCGACTATGCCAAGAAGCGCCCGTTCCACCACGGCAAGCGTGGCAAGGCCAGCAGCGGCGGGGGCAATCGGAACAACAATCGCCGCGCAGCTTAAGCCTTCTGCGCGCCGGGCTTTCCATCCTCGACTACGAACGCGGCCAACGTCGATAGGGTCGCGTTCGGGTCGGTGACGTCGGAAACGACTTGGTATTTCGCATCCATCCGCTTGGACGTCAGCGCGACCGAGACATAGCCGCGCTTGCGGCTCTCGAAGAACTTCACGTGCGGGTTCTGGGGCACGAACTTGCTGAAGACGTCATAGGGCGGGCCGTCCGATGAGACCGAGGTGCCCACCAGCTCGGTTGCGATCACGGGGGATTTTTCGTCCGCGAAGTCGAGCTTGAGGTCGTTCGTCCAGAACGAATGGATGTCGCCGGTGATCACCACCGGATTGCTCGGCTTGTGGTCATGAATGCTGATCAGGAGCCGGTTGCGCGATGCCGGATAACCGTCCCAGTCGTCTGTCCAGTACTGCGGTTCGCCATCGGGCGCAGGCTGGTTGAGCCGGGCCATCAGCACATCATTGGCAATCACGTTCCACTGCGCCTTGGAGGTGGAGAGATTGTTGAACAGCCACTTCTCCTGCGCTTCGCCGATCATCGAGCGGTGCAGATCGAGCAGCTCGGGACAGGCCTTGGCGGTCTCGGCATGGCCGCCACCCTTGTCGGGTTTGCGATAGCACGCTTCGCGCGACCGATACTGCCGCCCGTCGATGAGATTGACGCGCAGGAGATCGCCGAAATCATAAGAGTCATAAACACGCATCTCGGAGCCGAACGGCTTAGAGAATTTGGGCTTCACGGGCATGTGCTCGTAAAAGGCCTGATAGGCCGAGGCGCGGCGCGAGAGGAATACCTGCGGGTCCTCGAAATCCTCCGACCATTGATCCGCATAGTCGTTCTGCACCTCGTGATCGTCCCAGGTGACAAGCGACGGGCACGCGGCGTGAATCGCGCGCAGGCCGGGGTCGGAACGGTATTGTTCATAGCGCGCGCGATACTCGGCAACGGTGTGCGGCTCCTTTCCGCCCGAGTGCGCGCGCACGACCGGATGGCGCGTCTCGATGTATTCGTAGATGTAATCGCCCAAGAAAACCGCGAAGTCGGGATGCTCTTCCGCTGCGTGGCGGTAGGCCGAAAAATATCCCGCCTGCCAGTTCGAACAGGAGAAATAGGCGAACCGCAGCTTGTCCGCACCGGGTGTGGGCAATGTCATCGCGCGCCCGAGAGCACTTTCGGCACTGCCGGAACTGAAGCGATACCAATAGGGCCGTCCGGGTTCGAGACCTGTCACTTCCTCATGGATCGAATGGCCAAAGACGGGGTCGGTGGTCGCGACACCCTTGCGCACGACATTGCGCATGCCTTCATCGGCCGCGATCTCATAGGGGACAGAGAGCGCCGTGCCGCCCTCGGCACCCATCATCCGCGTCCATAGGACAAAGCCGTCATTCGACGGCGCACCGGATGCAACGCCGAGGTTGAACGGATCGCTCTTCCAGGCTGGTGCGTTCTCCGCGCGCAGAACCGCTGGCGCCGCAACGAAACCCGCGCTCCATTGAAGCATCTGGCGTCGCGTCGGCATCTCTAGCCCTCCAAAGCCTGTTCCAGATCGGCAATCAGATCGCCCGCGTCCTCGATCCCGGCGGACAGCCTGAGCAGGTCCGGAGGACAGGGCGAACTGGGGCCTTCGACCGAAGCGCGGTGCTCGATGAGGCTTTCCGTGCCGCCGAGCGAGGTCGCACGCTTCCAAACCTGGACCCGCGCCGCCGTGCCGATGGCCGCCTGCTCGCCGCCTTTGACCCGGATCGACAGCATGCCGCCGAAACCGCCGCTCATCTGCTTCGCCGCAATCGCATGACCCGCAAACCCTTTAAGCCCCGGATACAACACTTCTGCGACATGCGGATTTTCCGAAAGCCGCTCCGCCAGCGCCTGTGCATTGGTGCAGGCAGTCTTTACGCGCGGATAAAGCGTGCGCATCCCGCGCAGCAGAAGCCAGGATTCGAACGAGCCGAGGATCGCGCCCATCTGCGCGCGCAGCATCTTCAGCCGTTGCCAATGCTCGTCGTCCGCGCGTGTCACCAGCGCGCCAGCGATAATGTCGGAATGACCGTTCAGATATTTGGTCGCCGAATGCATCACCAGATCGATGCCGAGTTCGAGCGGCCGTGTCAGCACCGGCGTCGCCACGGTCGAATCCGCAGCGACCCGCGCGCCGGCCGCATGTGCGATCTCCGCCACTGCGGCGAGATCGGTGACGCCCCAGAGCGGATTGGCAGGCGATTCCACCCAGACCAGCCTGGTCCCATCCTTGCGCACGGCCGCCTTCACCGCGGCGAGATCGCTCATCTCGACAAGCTCGACCTGCAGACCATGTCCGGTCGCATAGGTCATCAGCCAGTTGCGCAGGCCCCAATACATCACCTTGGGCGCCACGACGTGATCGCCGGGTTTGAGTGCCAGAAACACACTCGTCGCCGCCGCCATGCCGGAGGAATAGAGCATTGCCCCCGCGCCGCCTTCGAGCGCGGTGAGCACGGCTTCCGGCTGATCGAAGGCCGGATTGTCGGCGCGGATGTAGTCGCGGCCGGAGCGGTACTGATTGTCGGGATCGCGGATATAGGTCGACGACGCATGCAGCGGCGGGCTGACCGCGCGCGTGACGTCATCGATCCAGCCCAGGCCCTGTGCGGCCAACGTTGCGGGTTTCTGAGAGGGATCGTTTTTCAAGACATTCGCTCCACTGCGGAAGCCGTTACCCTACGGCAGTTTCAAACGCCGCGCTTGTTGCAACTGGAAACGCGGTGATAATGCCAACCAACGCTATCCGAAGGAATGGAGACTATCATGGGTGAAGCATACATCGTCGCGGCCGCGCGCACCGCCGGCGGCAAAAAGGGCGGCAAGCTCAAGGACTGGCATCCCGTCGATCTGGGCGCGCAGGTGATCGACTCGCTGCTCGACCGTAGCGGCGTCGACCCGGCGGCAGTCGAGGATGTGATCTGCGGCTGCGTGATGCAGGTGGGCCAGCAGGCCGTCAACGTCGCGCGCAACGCGGTGATGGCATCGCGCCTGCCAGAGAGCGTGCCCGCAACCAGCGTCGACCGTCAGTGTGGCTCGTCGCAGCAATCGCTCCATTTCGCGGCGCAGGCCGTGATGTCAGGCGCAATGGACTGCACTATCGCCATGGGCATCGAGAGCATGACGCGCGTGCCGATGGGCGCTTCCGTGATGCTCGCGATGAAGGAAGGCATGGGCACCTATATGAGCCCCGCGCTGCAGGCGCGCTATCCGGGCATCCAGTTCAGCCAGTTCATGGGCGCCGAGATGATGGCCGAGAAATACAAGCTGACGAAAGACCAGCTTGACGAGTACGGCTTCAAGAGCCACCAGAAGGCGATCGCGGCGACACAAGGCGGCAAATTCAAGGAAGAGATCGTACCCCTGAAAGTGAAGCTCGACGACGGCAGCGAGATCGAGCACACGGTCGATGAAGGCATCCGTTTCGATGTCAGCCTCGAAGGCATCAAGGGCGTGAAGCTGCTGCGCGAAGGCGGCGCGATCACGGCAGCGACCTCTTCGCAGATCTGCGACGGCGCATCGGGCGTGATGATCGTCAACGAGAAGGGCCTCAAGGCGCTGGGCGTGAAACCGCTGGCGCGCATCCATCACATGACGGTCATCGGCGGCGATCCGGTGATTATGCTGGAGGCGCCCTTGCCCGCCACCAAGCGCGCGCTTGAGAAGAGCGGCATGAAGATCGACGACATTGATCTTTATGAGGTCAACGAGGCGTTCGCTTCGGTGCCCGCGGCGTGGCTGCAATATACCGGCGCCAATCCGGACCGGATCAATGTCCACGGTGGCGCCATCGCGCTCGGCCATCCGCTCGGCGCCTCCGGCACCAAGCTGATGACGACGCTCATCAATGCGCTCAAGCAGAACGACAAGCGTTGGGGCCTGCAAACCATGTGCGAAGGCGGCGGCCTCGCCAACGTGACGATCGTCGAAAGACTGTAAGACTTATCCTCACCGTTTACGGAGGAAGTGCCGAGCGTGGCGAGGCGGAGGGGCTCCCTCCGTTTGCTTCGCTCCGCGGAGCATCCACCTCCCCCGCTTTGCGGAGGAGGATAAGAAGAGGCGGCATCGCGTGGATCTCTCCTACTCGCCGGAATACGAAGTCTTTCGCCAAGACGTTCGTGCCTTCGCGCGCGAATACGGCGCTCGCGCACCGCGCAGTTTCGGCTTCAACGAAGAGACGCGTGCGTGGCAGCGGCTGCTGATCGAGCACGGCTATGCCGCGCGGACCATTCCAAAAGAGTATGGCGGCTTCGGCGGCACCCCGGACATCCTGAAATCGCGCATTATTGCGGAGGAATTCATCGCAGCCAGCCTGCCGATGGGTATGGCGAACCAGGGTATCTCCATGCTGGTGCCGACGCTGCTCGAGCTCGGCACCGAGGAACAGAAGCAGCGCTGGATCGGCCCGACCCTGCGCGGCGAAGTGATCTGGTGCCAGGGCTATTCGGAGCCCGGGGCGGGCAGCGACCTCGCCTCGCTTTCCACGCGTGCTGTGGAGGACGGCGACGACTTCGTCATCAACGGCCAGAAGATCTGGACCTCAACCGCCGCACAGGCCGACATGATCTTCTGCCTCGTGCGCACGGAGCCCGACAAACCCAAGCACGAAGGCATTTCCTATCTCCTGTTCTCAATGAAGACGCCGGGTATCGAAGTGCGCCCGCTTGTCACCATGACCGGCCGGGCCGAATTCAACGAGGTGTTCTTCACCGACGTTCGCGTGCCGAAGAAAGACATCGTGGGTGGGCGTGGACAGGGCTGGCTTGTCGCCAACGCGACGCTCAAGCATGAGCGCGGCATGCTCGGCGATCCCAATCAGGCCGGCACGCGTTTCAAGGCGCTGGTCGACATGATGATGAGCGAGGAGATCGACGGCCGCAGGCTGATGGACCATCCCGTCTACCGCGACCGGCTCCTGAAGCTGCAGGCGCGCGTGATGGCGATGGAGTATCACGGCCTACGCCTTTTAACCGCGAGCCTGAAAGGCGAAGACCCCGGCATCGCGCGGTTGATCGTGAAGCTGATGGGCTGCGAACTGAATCACCAGCTCGCCGGTTTCGCCAACGACATTCTGGGCGAACTGGGAATCCTCTACGGACATTCGCCGCATTTACGCGCGGGTGGCGCATGGCAGACGAGCTTCATGTTCGATCTCGGCCTCATCATCGGCGGCGGCACGGCGCAGATCCAGAAGAACATCATCGCCGAACGCGGCCTCGGCATGCCGCGCGAACCGAAGGCAGCGTCATCATGAAGACGCAGCTCAATCGCGGCCTCAAGAAACGGCTGATGTACGTCGAGAACAAGGATGGCTTGATTGACGGTGTCAATGCCCGCATCGGCTACGTTACGTTCTCCAAGACGGGAAAGACTATTTACTATCGCGGCAAAGAACTTCTGAAGGCACAAGGCATTCGCGGCAACTTTTTGGATATCGAAACGCGTGAGGAGTATTGGGTGTCCGGCGTGAAGAAGCGCGGCTCGAATGTGCATTGGGCGGAGTCCGCTTCGGTGCGCATCGACGAGGACGCCGTTGCCGAATATCGCACCGTGAAGGCAGCTAGCTGATGGAATTCGGCCTGTCCGACGATCAGACGATGATGCAGGAGAGTATCGACCGCACGCTTGCGCGCGTGGCACCGCTGGAGCGCGTGCGCAAGTCGGTGGATGAGCCGTTCGCGCGCGATGTGTTCGACGCGCTGGTCGAACTCGGCGTACCCGGCATCCTGATCCCCGAAGCGTTCGGTGGCCTTGGCCTCTCGCTTCTGGATGCAGCTCTGGCGGCGGAGATGCTCGGCAAGCATGTCGCACCCGTGCCGTTTGCGGCGACCGCAGTGATGGCGCCCCTGGCGCTGATTGGCGCGGGCACGGAGGCGCAGAAGAAAACTTGGCTGCCGAAGCTTGCGAGCGGAGAAGCCATCGCAGGCGTGGCGGTCAGCGAACATGCCAGCGGTGCGCGCGAAAAAGCGCAGGTCACGGCCAAGAACGGAAAGCTCGGCGGCAAATCGCTGTTTGCGCTCGATTTCAACGGCGCGGATATCTTCATCGTTGCCGACAAGTTCGGCGATCTGCATCTGGTCGATGCCGGGGCGAAGGGTCTTGAGAAGACCCTGCTCACCACCATCGATGCGACACGCGCCATCGGCGAGCTGAATTTCGACAACGTCGAGGCCGAACCGCTCACCGGCGGCAACGGTCCCGCGACCTTGGAGCGCATGATCGATGCCGGCCGGATCATCCTTTCCGCCGACACGCTGGGGGCGGGCGAGCGCATGATCGAGAAAGCCGTGGCCTACGCGAAAGATCGCAAACAGTTCGGCCGCGTCATTGCCTCGTTCCAGGCGGTAAAGCATCTCTGCGCCGAGATGGCAGCCGAACTCGAACCCTGCCGTTCGCTGATCTGGTACGCGGCCTATGGCTTCGACGCGCAGCCTGACCAGTCCCGCCGTCTTGCCGCCCACGCCAAAGCGCACCTCTCGGAGATCGGCCCCTTCGTCGCGCGCACCGCGACCGAGGTCCATGGCGGCATGGGCTTCACCGACCTGCTCGGCCTGCACTACTGGTTCAAGCGCATCGGCTTCAACCGCCAGATCCTGGGCTCGCCGGAACGCGCCCGTAACGATGCGGCAATAGCCCAGGGCTGGGTGGGGAATTAACCGGAATCTTCCGGCGCGAACGGTGCGCCGTAAAGTCTCAGGGCAACGCGGTGGTTGAGTTACAAATTGGCAAAATACTTGCAGCACGCCTTCCCAGTGGAAAACTTCGGCCAAACGAGCCACCCTTCGGGAGGGTACAAACTGCAACTAAAGTGCAGGAAAACGATGTCGGGCCTTGTCCAGTACGGGGCCAATCCCGATATTATGGGCTGCATCGAATCTCAAACAAAAGCGTTTCCCAAATTCGGATAGATCGAGGGTTGGGGCATGTTGCGTCCTTTTTTGCTGTTGGCGGTTTTGATGGCGGGTGCGGCGCTAGGCGGCTGCGCGACCACAACCAACCCGGAATCGCTTGCCCAGAACGATCCCTATGAGCCCACCAACCGCAAGATTTTCGAGCTCAACGATAGCTTCGACAAGCATCTCGCCCGGCCGGTAGCTGTGTTCTACAACCACGCGGTGCCCGAACAAATCCGCAATGGCCTGCACAACACGCTCGAAAACATGGATCTGCCGGTCACGTTTGCGAACGACATCCTTCAGGGTGCGCCGGTCCGCGGCGCCCAGACGCTCGGCCGGATCGTGGTGAATTCCACGATGGGCATCGGCGGCTTCTTCGACATCGCGGCGAAGATGGGCATCCCACCCCATACGGAAGATTTCGGTCAGACCTTGGGTGTCTGGGGCATGGGCGAAGGTCCCTTTATAGTCCTGCCGCTCCTTGGGCCGTCGCCGCCGCGCGACACCGCCGGCAGGGTCGTCGACATCTTCTTCGATCCGTTCACCTATGCGCGGTTCGATGGTTATCGCACGCTCGGCTATGCCCGCGCAGGCCTCGGCGTGCTCGATCTGCGCGCGCGCAATGTGGATACGCTCGACCAGATCGAGCGCACCTCGATCGACTATTACGCGACGCAGCGCAGCCTTTACCGGCAGTATCGCAATTCCGAAATCCGCAACGGCGAGACCAACACGGAAGAGCTGCCGAACCTCTAGGCTGTCTATTCGCCCGGCTGTGGCGCGCGATCATCGCCCAGGAGATGGGCGTACCAGCGATCCCAGCCGCGCTTGGCCCATTCGCGGAAGCGATCGAGATAGAGATAGACGACCGGCGTCGTGTAGAGCGTCAGAAGCTGGCTGACGATGAGCCCACCGACGATGGCGATGCCGAGCGGCTGGCGCAACTCCGATCCCGTACCGAACCCGATCGCGAGGGGTAGCGCGCCCAAGATGGCGGCAAACGTCGTCATCATGATCGGGCGGAACCGCAACAGGCACGCCTTGTAGATGGCATCGCGCGAGGAAAGCCCCTCCTCGCGCTCCGCCACGAGCGCGAAGTCGATCATCATGATCGCATTCTTCTTCACGATGCCGATGAGCAGGATGACACCGATCAGCGCGAACAGGCTGAACTCGACATGCGCGATCAGAAGCGCGAGCACCGCGCCGACACCAGCCGATGGCAATGTCGACAGGATCGTCAGCGGGTGAACATAGCTCTCATAAAGAATGCCCAGCACGATATAGACCGCGACGATGGCGGCGAGAATCAAGAGCGGCTCGCCCGAAAGCGATTGCTGGAAGATCTGCGCCGATCCCGCAAAGCCGCCATGGACGGAAACCGGCACATGGATATCGCTCATCGTGCGCTGAATCGCCGCCGTCGCCTGGCCGAGCGAAACACCCTTTGCGAGGTTGAACGAAAAGGTTGCGGAGACAAATGGGCCCTGGTGGTTGATCGAGAGCGGCGTTGTGCCCGGACCGAAGGTCGAGAATGCCGCGAGCGGGACCATCGTTTCCTGCGCGGTGCTGACCGCGGCGCCGGTCGAAGCGCCGCCGCGCGCGCTGTTGGTCAGCGCATTGAGCTGCTGGTTGCGCACCGCATCCTGCGCCACCTGGCTCGCGGTCAGCGCGGTCGTGTTGGCAAGCGTTGTGGTTCCGGCGACAGCCCCGGTGGCCGCTGTGCCGCTGATCGCGCCGCCCGCGGTCGAGACATAGACGTCTTTCAGCGTCTCCGGGCTTTGCCAGAATTCCGGCGCCACGCCCATCACCACGTGATACTGGTTGAGATCGTTGTAGATCGTGGACACCTGGCGCTGGCCGAAAGCGTCATAGAGCGTGTTGTCGATCTGGGAGGCGGTGATGCCGAGCCGCGCCGCTGTGTTGCGATCGATAGTGAGTTCGACCTCGAGCCCTTTGTCCTCGCGATCCGAATTGACGTCTTCGAGTTCCGGGACGTCCTGCAGCGCGTTCGTGATCTTCGGCATCCACTCATCGAGATCGGCGAGCGTGTCGGCCTGCAGCGTGTATTGATAGGCCCCGTTGCCCTGGCGGCCGCCGGCGCCGGGCACACCGCCCGCGTTCTGCAGGAACATACGTGCACCCGCGACGGTGCTGAGCGGCGCGCGCAGGCGCTCGATCACCTGATCCGTGCTCAGGCCCCCGCGTTCGGATTTGGGCTTCAGCTGGACGAAGACATTGCCGGAATTCGTGGCGCCGCCGCGCGGCCCGCCACCACCGCCACCCGCAAATCCCACGACGTTCTGCACGGCCGGATCCTTCGCGATGATGGACACGAACTTGGTAAATTTCTGCTGCATCAGCTGGAATGAGATGCTCTGGTCGGCCCGGATGCCGCCATTGACATCGCCCGTATCCTCGGAGGGGAAGAAGCCCTTGGGCACGATGAAGTAGAGATAGAAATTGAGCAGGATCGTGACGACAAGGACGAAGACGATCGCGCCCGGATTGGCCAGCGCCCAACTCAATGAACGGTCATAGGCGCGAAGCCCGCCGTCGAACACGCGCTCGGAGGTGCGCAGCAGCCAGTTTTGTTTTCGGTCTGGCTTGTGGAGGTCGAGATTGGCGCAGAGCATCGGTGTCGTGGTCAGCGAAACCACCAGCGAGATCAGGACCGCGCCAGCTAGCACCATTCCGAATTCGTTGAAGAAGCGGCCGACGATGCCACCCATCAGCGTGATCGGCAGGAAGACCGCGATCAGCGAGAGGCTCATTGACAGCACCGTGAAGCCCACTTCGCGCGCGCCCAGAAGCGTTGCCTCGAAACGGCCCATGCCAGCCTCGATGTGGCGGGTGATGTTCTCGAGCACCACGATGGCGTCGTCGACCACGAATCCCGTCGCCACCGTCAGCGCCATCAGCGAGAGGTTGTCGAGGCTGTAGCCCGCGAAATACATGAGACCGAACGTGCCAACCAGCGACAGCGGCACGGCCACGCTTGGGATCAGCGATGCCCGGGCGCTGCGCAGAAACAGGTAGACGACGAAGACGACGAGCACGATCGAGATCAGCATCGTGATCTCGACGTCGCGTACCGAGGCACGGATCGTTCCGGTGCGGTCATTGGCGATGATGAGCTTGATCGAAGGCGGGATCGCGGCCTGGAGATCGGCCAGCTCTGCCTTCACATTGTTCACGGTCTGGATGACGTTGGCGCCGGGCTGGCCGAACAGGATCACCAGAATGGCCGGCTTGCCGTTCGCCATCCCGATATTGCGAACGTCCTCGACGCCGTCGGTGACATTGGCGACGTCCTGGAGGCGGACGGCCGCGCCGTCACGATAGGCCACGATCAAGGTGCGGTACTGATCCGCTACCCGGGCCTGATCGTTCACCGCGACTTGGTATTTGAGCGGGCCCTGCTCGATCGCGCCCTTGGGCGCGTTCGCGTTGGCGGCAGAGAGCGCGGCACGCACGTCTTCGAGGGCAATCCCGTATTTGAACAGCGCATGCGGGTTCAAATCGATACGCACCGCGGGCAGCGACGAACCGCCAATCTGCACCTGGCCGATGCCGTTCACCTGGCTCAGCTTCTGCTGCAGGATCGTGGAGGCGGAGTCGTAGATCTGTCCGGGCGACAGCGTGTCGGACGCCAGCGCAAGAATGATGATCGGCGCGGACGCCGGATTGAGCTTGCGATAGGTTGGGTTGGATTTGAGCGACGTTGGGAGGTCGGCGCGCGCGGCGTTGATCGCCGCCTGCACGTCGCGCGCGGCGCCGTCGATATTTCGGTCCAGGCCAAACTGAAGAACGATCCGGGTGCTGCCGACCGAGCTTTGCGAGGTCATTTCGGTGACATCGGCGATCGAACCCAGATGCCGTTCCAAGGGCGTCGCCACGCTGGTGGACATCGTCTCCGGCGACGCGCCGGCCATCGAGGCGGTCACGAAGATGGTCGGGATATCGACATTGGGAAGCGAGGCGACCGGCAGCAGGAAGAAGGCCGCCATGCCTGCCAGTGCGAACCCGATCGTGAGCAGCGTGGTCGCGATCGGGCGGCGGACGAAGACGGACGAGAAGCTCATGGTCCGGCCGGTTCGGGGCGCGGACCGCTCGAGCGCCAGCCGAAGCGTTCGCTCAGGCGATCGAAATAGATGTAGATCACCGGCGTCGTGAACAGTGTGAGGAGCTGGCTCACCAGCAATCCGCCGACGATGGAGATGCCGAGGGGATGGCGCAGTTCGGAGCCGGTTCCGTTGCCCAGCATCAGCGGAAGGGCCGCGAACAGCGCCGCGACGGTCGTCATCATGATCGGGCGGAAGCGCAGAAGCGCTGCCTGATGGATGGCGTCGCGCGGGCTCTTGCCTTCCTCGCGCTCGGCGGTGAGTGCGAAGTCGATCATCATGATCGCGTTCTTCTTCACGATGCCGATGAGCAGGATGATGCCGATGATCGATACGATGCCGAGATCGTTGCCCGTCAGGATCAGGAACAGAAGCGCGCCGACACCAGCGGACGGCAACGTTGAGAGAATCGTGATCGGATGGATGAAGCTCTCATAGAGCACGCCGAGCACGATATAAACGGTGACGATGGCGGCCAGGATCAGGAGCAATTCGCTCGACAGCGCGGACTGGAACGCGAGCGCCGAGCCCTGGAAATTCGTCGCGATGCTGGCGGGAAGGCCTGAGTCTTTCTCGGCCTGCTTGACCGCGTCGACCGCGGCGCCCAGCGAATAGCCAGACGCAACGTCGAACGAGATCATGGCGGCCGGGAACTGGCCGAGATGATCGGTCTCCAGTGGAACGCGCTGTTCCTCCACGCGCGCGAAGGCCGAAAGCGGAACCTGCCCCCCGCCAGCCGACGGCATATGGATATCGCCGAGCGAGGAGATCGTGTTCTGCACCGCAGGATCGGCTTCCATGATCACGCGGTACTGATTGGATTGGGTGAAGATGGTGGAGACGATGCGCTGGCCGAACGCGTCGTAGAGCGCATTGTCGATGGTGGCGGCCGTGATGCCGAACCGCGCGGCGGTATCGCGATTGACGATGACGGTTGCGGATAGGCCGCGATCGGTGAAGTTGGTCGATACGTTCTCGAGCTCCGGGCGTTTGGAGAGTGCATCGATCAGGCGCGGCACATACTGGTTCAGCGTTGCCGTGCTCGCATCCTCGAGCACGAACTGATACTGCGCGCGGCTGACCGTGGAATCGATCGTCAGGTCCTGAACCGGCTGGAAATAGACCGAGATACCGGCGACACCGCGCGCCGACCGTGACAGCCGGCGCAGCACCGTCGAGATATCGCTCGAGCGGTCGTCTTTGGGCTTCAAATTGATCAGGAAGCGGCCGCTGTTGAGTGTGGTGTTCGTACCATCCACGCCAATGAAGGACGACAGGCTTTGGACGTCCTTGTCCTTCAGGAGCTCGCGCGCGAGCGCGTTCTGCCGCCCGGCCATCGCATCGAACGAAACGGTGGGGCCGGCCTGGGTGATCGCCTGCACGAGGCCGGTGTCCTGCACCGGGAAAAAGCCCTTCGGAATGACGATGTAGAGCAGCACCGTCACGGCCAGCGTGATAACCGCGATCAGGAGGGTGAACGGCTGATGATCGAGAACCCAGACCAGCAGCCGGTCATATTCCCTGATCACCCGGTCGAAATATTCCTCGGCCTTGCGCGCGATCTTTCCCTGCTTCTTCTGTTCGGTCCTGGGACGCAGAAGCTTGGCGCAGAGCATCGGCACCAAGGTCAGCGACACTGCCGCCGAGATGAGGATGGTGATCGCCAGCGTCACCGCGAATTCGCGGAACAGGCGGCCCACCACTTCCTGCATGAAAAGAAGCGGGATCAGCACGGCGATCAGCGAGACCGTCAGCGACACGATGGTGAAGCCGATCTCGCCTGCGCCTTTCATCGCAGCGTCGTAGGGCTTCTCGCCCTGCTCGATATAGCGCGAGATGTTCTCGATCATCACGATGGCATCGTCGACGACAAAACCCGATGCGATGGTGAGCGCCATCAGCGAAAGATTGTTCAGCGAATAGCCGAGCAGATACATCGCGGCGAACGTGCCGACGATCGAAAGCGGCACCGAAAGGCTCGGGATGAACGTCGCCGGCAGGTTGCGCAGGAAGAGATAGATCACGAGCACGACGAGCACGACCGCAAGCCCGAGTTCGAATTCCACGTCGGCGACCGACGCGCGGATCGTGTTGGTGCGGTCGGTCAGCACCTTCACGTCGATACTGCCGGGAAGTCCGGCCTCGATCTGCGGCAGGATCTGCTTGATCCCATCGACCACGCTGATGACATTGGCACCCGGCTGGCGCTGCACGTTGAGCAGGATGGCCGGCGTTGTGTTCATCCAGCTCGATAGCTTGTTGTTCTCCGCGCTGTTGGAAACATCCGACACGTCGGAAAGATGCACCGGCGCGCCGTTGCGGTAAGCGACGACGATATTGCGATAGTCGTCGATGCTCTGGAGTTGGTCGTTGGCGTTGATCGTGTAGGAACGCGAGGCGCCGTCGAAATTGCCTTTCGGCGCGTTGGAATTGGCATTGGAGATAGTCGTGCGCAGATCGTCGATGTTGAGGCCATAAGCCGCGAGCGCCTGCAGATTGGCGCGCACGCGGATGGCCGGACGCTGGCCGCCAGCGATGCTGACGAGGCCCACGCCGGGAAGCTGCGAGATCTTCTGCGCGATGCGTGTGTCCGCGAGGTCCTCGACCTGCGTCAACGGCATCGATTTGGAGCTGATCGCCAGCGTCAGGATCGGCGCATCCGCCGGGTTGACCTTGGCGTAGATCGGCGGCGCCGGCAGGCTTTGCGGCAGGAGATTGCCGGCCGCATTGATCGAGGCCTGGACCTGCTGCTCAGCGATATCGAGGCTGAGGCTCAAATCGAATTGCAGCGTGACGACGGACGCGCCGGCCGAACTTACCGACGACATCTGCTTCAGGCCGGGCATCTGCCCGAACTGCCGCTCCAGCGGAGCCGTGACCGTCGTCGTCATCACATCCGGACTGGCGCCGGGCAGGAAGGTCTGCACCTGGATGGTCGGGTAATCGACCTCGGGCAGCGCCGACAGCGGCAGATACAGATATCCCACCATGCCCACGAGCAGGATCGAGATCATCAACAGCGACGTCGCAACCGGGCGCTGGATAAAGGGAGCTGAAGGATTCATCGCGCTGCCAAATCAGTCGCGCGTGGCCATCACGGGCCGCCGCCGCCGAAACCACCCCGGCCGCCACCGTTACGGCGCATCTTCTTCAACGCGTCCTGGCAGGGCTGGCTGAAATCGTCGCGATGCTCGCGCATGCACTGGAAGCGCTCGGGGCCTTCGGCATTGGCGCAATATTTCTTGAGATCGGCGCCGCAGACCTTGTTGAGCGCAGCGCGGCGGGCGGCGCGGTCGTTGGCGGCGGGCGCGGCTTCGGCCGGCGGATTGACTGCCGTCACCTTCTTGCCGCTCGGGATCGTCACTTCGGCGCCGTCGCGTAGACGATCGGCACCGTCGGTCACCACCGTCTCGCCCGGATTGAGTCCCTTGGTGATCGCGATCTTGTCGCCATCCTGCGGCCCGAGCGACACCGTACGCATCGCGACCGTCTTGTCGGTCTGCACCACATAGACGAAGGAGCCCTGCGTCCCGCGCTCGATCGCGGATGCTGGCACCCAGGTCTGATCGTGTAGCGTGTTGACCAGAAGGCGCACATTCACGAACTGATTCGGAAACAGCGCGCTGTCGGCATTGTCGAACATCGCGCGCATCTTGACGGTGCCGGTGGTGGTATCGATCTGGTTGTCGACAGTCGCAAGCGTGCCGGTCGCGAGCTTGACAGTCTGGCCACGGTCATAGGCTTCAACGCTGAGTGTGGCGCCGGCATGCACGCGGTTCATCACCGCATCGATGTTGTCTTCCGGCAGCGAGAACAGAACCGATATCGGCTGCAGCTCGGTCACCACGACGACGCCATTGGTCTGACCCGCCTGCACGAGATTGCCGACATCGACCTGGCGCAGGCCAACCCGTCCGGCCACCGGAGACGTAATGCGCGTGTAGTCGAGGTTGATGCGCGCGGCTTCCACCCCGGCGGCGTCGGATTTGACGGTGGCTTCCGTCGAACGGACAAGGGCCTGCTGCGTGGCCAGAACCTGCTGCGAGATGGCCTTCTGCGCATAGAGCGCCTGGTCGCGTTGCAGATCGACCTTTTCGTTCTGGAGCGTCGCCTTGTCACGTTCGAGCACGCCCACCGCCTGATCGTAGGCGGCCTTGAAGGGACGCGGATCGATCTGGACAAGCAGATCGCCCGCCTTGACCATCTGGCCTTCCTTGAACGCGAAGCGCAGCACCTGCCCGCTCACCTGCGGCCGGATCGTCACCGTCGCAAGCGGCGTGACCGTGCCGAGCGCATTCAGCGTGACCGCGATATCGCCCTTGGCGGCGCTCGCCACGCCCACCGGCATCGGTCCCGCGGACAGCGCTCCGCGGCCGTTCTTCGCGGTCTGTTCGCCGGGCCGGACCGCCCAGATCAGAAGCGCCAGCAGGACAAGCCCAAGCCCGATCCAAAGCGTCTTCGCGCCGCCAGGCAGATGCGTGTTGCTCCAGGCCGTCGCCCGGCCGGGAAAGGCGCCAGCCTCCGACTGCGCATGATTGAACCAGCTTTTACCGGTGTCTTGGCTGCTCATTCTCGTTCCGAACGGAAGACGCGCCCGCGCTCGCTAGTCTAACGCGCCACGATGGAACTCGGGAGCGCAGGCGTCACTAACAAAACGCAGGTGCGGAATTATGTCGGAATTGTCGCGGCCCAAAAGCAAACGGGCGGCGCAAGGCCGCCCGTTTACGTGAACAAAGTGAAAGAAATCAGGGCGAACCGCTCGCAGCCGGCGACGGGTTAGTGGCCTTCTGCTTGGCGTACTCGACCATCGCGGTGTGCGCCTCGCCGAATCCCGTCAGCGGCACGTTCAGGTCGATGCTCCTGCCCCGGAACTGGGTGACACGGACCTTCATGGCGTTCTGGCTGTTCAGCGCTTCGACGATCGGGTTGCCCTGCGGCACGACGAGGTAGCAGCCGATCCGGTCGCAGTGGTGGTACTTGATCGTCTCGGAGGTGAAGCTGCCCGCCATCACCTTGGCGCCGGAGGCAAAATCGACACCGAGCGGTACGATAAGCTGCATCAGGTGGGCGTCCTGCGACGGCACATAGACGATCGAAATGCTGACCGCGAGCTGGCCGCCTTTCTTAAAGGCAATGGCTTCCCACATGTCGCACGGCGCCGGCGACGACACCGGATAGCAGCGCACATCCCAGCCGCCGAACGTCTTCATGACGGTGGGCGTGACCGGCTTGCGCGACGCGGCCTGCTGCTGTTGCGGCTGGTCGCCCGAAGGCGCGTCCTGCGCCAGGACCGGCGATGCGGCAAGCGTGCAGACCGTCAGGGCTGCGGCGAGATGACGGGCGACGGAAGACAACATGCGTTTCATGACCACAATCTCCGCCACCAGGAATGGCGTCTGGCTTCGATACTGTTGAAGGCCTTGCGCGCGTCGCTATAGCCCTTCACCGACACCGGCAGGCTGACGCCTCTTCCGTTCTGTGCGGTCACCACGAGCGCCGCCGAGGAAGCGCCATCAAGGGACTTCAGAAGCGCGTCATCCACCTTGACGATGCTCACGCAGCCGGTCGCGACGCAGGTCTGGTAGGAATAGGTCTTGGTGTCGCTGCCGATCTGCAGGCCGACACCAGGCGGAATAAGCACGGTCAGCGGGACGCTGATCACGAGCTCTTCACCGGTCTTGCCGGGTTGGCTGCCGAGCGCAAGCTGGGCGAGCTTTGTGCCGCTGCGCGGATCGACGAGATCGGCCGTCATCCCGCACGACGCCTTCTCGTCCTTGTCCGCCGGGCAAACCAGGCGCCAGTCGTTGTAGAAGGACATCCGGGCGACATCGCCGCCGGATGCGGCGCCGTGCCAGATCCAGCCGAGAGCCAAACCAACCACCAAGCCGCCAAGCGCGATCAATCCGCGCGTCAGCCAAGTTCTCATCTGATCGTTCATGACGAGTTTCGTTTCGTTTCGAATGTGAGGCCGCCCAGCGATCTGCGGGCGCAAACGCGTATCCCATCTGCCGCGCCGTGCACAATGAAATAATTTGCAGGAAGGTTACCGTCACAATTCCGTTGTCTGACCAAAACGGCGACGCGACAAAATATTAAATGGTTACAATGGTTTAACGAACGAGAACCACACCGGTCGCGGCGGGAGTTCCATTCGCCAGCGCCGCCAGCGCTTCCACGCGAGGCTGCCTGTCGACCGGTGCAACCACCAAAAGCGCATCGGAAAGCCTTGCCAGCGCTTGGGTTTGCGGCCCGGCAAGCACAGACGGCGCATCGATGATCACGATGTCGCAGGTGCGCCTCAGATGCGCGATCAGCTCGGCCATCTTTGCCGAAGCTAGGACCACATCGGGATGGCGCACGGGATGTGACGGCGCCAGCACGAGCGCGGGCGAGCGCGCGTCGCGGCAGAAGGCGCGGCTCAAGGGCGCGGTGCCTTTGAGCAGCTCAACCAAGCCGAAGCGGATCGGGCCCACGCCCATTGCGCGCGCAGCGGCAGAACGCTGCAGATCGCCGTCGATGACGGCGACGCGCAGACCGGCGCGCGCAGCCGTTCTCGCGAGCGAGACGGCGACAGAGGTTTTCGCGCGTCCGGTGTCGGATCCCGTCACGGCGATCACCTTCGCGCCCTGCCAGCGCACGCGCCTGAGGAGGGCCGCGATCTCCCGCGCAAAGCCGGAGGCAGGCCAGTCGATCACGAAGTCGGCCGCACGCGGATCGAGCGCGCCACCGATCTCTGCAAGCACTGGGGGCCCACGAACGACCGGCCTGGGCGTCGGCCGAACGGACGGTGCGGGCCGTACGCGAGCCGGCACCGGCGCGCTGAAGCGTTCCGCCAGCAGGGCTGCGAGCAATCCAAGCATCAGCCCGGCCGGAATCGATGCCGAGGCGATCAGCATGCGTTTGGGCGAACTCGGCGCCATCGGCACCGCTGCGCGAGAGATCACCCGTGCGTCGGGGTTCTGGATGACGTCCTGGTCCTGCGTCTCACGCAGTCGCGTGACGAAGGCTTCGTACATAGTGCGCGTGGATTGCGCATTCGACTGCAGCGCGCGCAGCTTCACGCGCACGAGGTTCTGCGCGGAGGCCTGTTTCTCGGCCGACGACAGGCTTCCCTGCAGCGATGCGACCTGTGCACGCGAAACGACAACATCGTTGGAGAGCGATCCCGCGGCCCGGTTCACTTCCATTTGTATCTTGCTGTCGAGATCGCGCTTCTGGGTTTCGACTGCCTCGTATTTCGGATGGCGCGGGCCATAGCGCGTGGCGAGATCGGCCTCCTGCGCGATGAGCTGTGCCTGCTGCGTGCGCAACTGGACGATCAGCGGCGAGGCGATGATCTGGGACACGTCTGCGGTATCGCCGGCTTTCATCAGTTGGGTGACGCGGTTGCCGGTCGCTTCCTTCTGCGCGAGGTCGGCACGTGCCAGCACAAGCTGGTTCGAGATCGCGGTGATCTGCTGATCTTGGAGCGAGGTGCCGTCGGCCGCTTCGGTGATGTTGTAGTCGGCCTTGTAGCGTTGCACGGCCGCTTCCTGCGCCTGAAGCTGGGCTGCGAGTTCGCGCGTGCGCGTAACCAGCCAATCGGTCGTCTTGTCGCCGATCTGGCGCTTGGCCTCGACCTGATCGTCGATATAGGTGTCGACGAGCGTGTTGGCGATGAACGCCGCTTTCTCCGGATCGCGCGAGGTGAAGCGAACGGTGAGTGTGGTCGAAAGCCCCTGCGCTTCGACGGAAAGACCGGCCATGAAGGCGTTGACGATCTTCTCGTGCTCTTCGACCGCGTTGTTGCCGCTTCCTTGCGCGAACCAGTTGCGCGGATTGATCGCGGCCATCAGAGAACCCACGGCGCTGTGCTTGAGCGAGGAGTTGAATTCCGGATCGTCGTAAAGCTTGAGTTTGGCGATGACTTCCTGCGCCAGATCGCGCGAGGTCAGGATCTGGATCTGGTTCTGCAGCGACGACGGATCGGTTGGAAGTTGCGACAGCACCGAGGAAAGATCGGCCACATTGTTCTTGCGCGGATCGAGCATCACGGTGGCGGATGTCGAATAGAGCGTCGGTAGCGCATAGAGGACAGCCACCGTCAGCGCGACGACAGCGATGGCGACGAGCTGGATCAGCGCGCTCCGCTGGCGCGCGACGCGCACCAGGTCATCCCATTGGAATGTCCCGCCCGTCGTACCGGGCTCGGCGGTCACTGCAGAAGACATGGCTGTAGGTTTCGTCCTCTGCCTCAGTTCGGCGGCGCGTGCCTGGACCCGTCTGTGCCGATTTAACGCTTTACCGGCTGATGAATAGTTAACGGCGGGAAACGCTTTGGGCGCCCTAACTGACCTGAATGGATACACGTTGCTCACCGGGCGCGTGCCGGCCTCAGGCCCGCTCCCAGCCGGGCGATTGCCCGGTCGGCGACGTTCCGGTAGGTGCGGTCGGAGAGGAAAATCTGCAGGAAGACGATGCCGGCGAGACCCGGTCGGTAGCAGCCCCGGAGCACAGCGGCGAGATAGAGCCTCAGCGCTTCAAGCCGGTTCGTCATGGCGACGTGCTTGGCGATCGCCCAGCCGCGGCAGCCATAATAGGCCTTGGCCGGAACCTGCGGCCTGATCTCTTCCAGCCAGGGGATCATGCGACCACCCTTGCGGCCCGCCGAGGTGCGGTTGGGATCGGGGATATCGCGCCACACCGCGCCGGCCGTCTCCGCCATGACGAAGCGGCAGCCATCGAGGAAAAGGCGGATGGCGAAATCTGTGTCTTCCGCTGCGCGCAGGTTTTCGTGATAGCGCACACGCTTGGCGGTCGCGGTTTCCACGACCACCGTGATCGTCGGTACGAAACCGCGATCGCACAGCAGATACGTCGCCATGTGCTCGCCGGGCCGGATCGCGCGCGGGGGCTTCAGGAAGGTGCGGCCCTCACCCCGATCGACGACCATGCGCGCATAGCCGACCGTCCGGCTCGTACCGGTGAGGAGTTTGCGCATCGTTGCGAGATGATCGGGAAGATAGACGTCGTCGGAGTCGAGAAAGGCGGTGAAGCGTCCTTTGGCGAGATCGATACCCGCGTTGCGCGCGGCACCGCCGCCGCGATTAATCTGCCTGTGAAACCGGATGCGCGGATCGTGGAACGCATCGACGACGCGTGCCGGATCGTCCTTCGAGCCGTCATCGACGACGATGATTTCGAAATCCTGTTCCGTCTGCGCGAGCACGGAACGAAGCGCGCCATCCAGAACGTCTCCCCGGTTGTAGACCGGGATCACAACGGAGAAGAACGGCGTCATAGTGCCGTCGTCCGTCTTGCCGGTTGGTGTGTCTTCACGCGCCATGGGTTACGGCATATTCGTCGTAATAGCGGCCACGGATCGCAGCGAGCTTTCCAGCGGCCCGGCACAGCTTGCGCAACGCGGCGACGGCACGATGCGACACGACCCCGAAAGCCACAAGCTGGAGCGGGCACAACACCAGCACGCCGGCGATCTTCGCCATCTCGCGCAGACGGATCGCGAGCGAACTCTTGTGCTTCAGAAACACGCGCATGTCGGAATTGCCGACGCGATAAGCGCGCGACAGCGCCCATTTGAGACTGGCGCGCGAGACCGGTACCCAGGCATGCACCACCGCCTCGTCGCACCAGGCGAAGCGGCGGCCTTGCCGGCGCAGGCGCTCAAAGAAGTCGCGGTCTTCGCCACCAGAGAGCGCGAAGGCCGGATCGAAGCACGGCTTCGGAAGCCCTTCGAAACACGCGCGGCTGACGATGATGTTGCCCGAACCTTCAATCATCGCGACGCGGCCGGTGGTGCCGCGCATCGGCGCGATGCCCTCGCAATCGAGCGCCCGTGAGTCGGGCATCCGTTCGAATTCGCGCAAGATGGCGCCATGCAGCGCATCGGCGCCGGTAGTACGCTGCACGTCCAGGAAGGCCTGCAGCCAACCGGGCTCGGGCCACTCGTCATCGTCCAGCATCGCCACGAAATCGCAGGGCGACCGGAGCACGCGTTCGACGAGCGCGTTGCGCACCTGTGCGATGCCGCGTTCCGGTGCGATGAACACATCGAGCGGCCAGCGATAGCCTACCGCGCGCATGGCTTCACACACGTCGAGCCCTTCGTGCTTGTCCGCATCGTTGTCGGCGACGACGACGATCACCGCGGCCTTGGTCTCGAGCTTTTCGATCGCGATCAGGAGCCGCTTCAGGCTCTGGGGGCGGCGGAACGTCGGAATCGCGATCACGACCTCAGACATGCGCGTGCCTCCAGGAATTCATCAGCCCCATCATGCGCGTCGTCATCATCATCTCGCCGGCAAGGATCCCGCACAGCGATGCAACCGGGCCGAAAGCAATCAGAAGAACGGCCGTGCCCAGCAGTGAAACCACACTGCCGGTGAGCCCCGCACGCGCGAGCGGATGGAATTCGCCGGCTGCCGTCAGGAATGCCTGCTCCGGTGCGCGAACGGCGCGCGCGCCGACAATCAGCGTCCAGATGACGACGCCGATGATGACCGATTGCGCATGAAATCCGCCGCGAATGACGAGAGAAGGGAACCAGATCAGGATGCCCGCCGACAGCGCCACCGTGCCGAGCCAGACGGCAAGCATCACGACCCGGAATTCGACGATCGTGCGCAGCGCGCCGGCCATGTCGCCGGCGGCGAGACGAAGCGCGATGATGGGGCGCTCGCGGTCCGGCAAGGCGGTCAGCACCAGCGACAGCGGCCGCATCATCAGGCTGCCGACGGCCAGCAGCGCGAAGGCATGGGGACCCGAGACGAACGTCACGAGATAGGCGTGGGCGTTGGCCGTCATCTCCGACAGCACGACACCCATCAACGACCAGCGCGTGATATCGCGCCAGATCGGTGCGTAGACAGCCATGAACCCGCGCATCGGCAGGCGGAATTGATCGCGCAGGAAACGCAAGCCGAAGGGAAGGACACCAAGAAGCGAACTCAACAGGAGCACGCCGGCGGTGCGATGGAGCGTGAAAAGATCGGTCGCGATCAGGACAAAAAGTCCCGAAATCAACGTGACGCTGTAGATGAGATCAGACGCGGCGGCCGGTATCGGCCGGTTCGCGTTGTAAGACGTGTAACGTGAGAACCAGCGGAACGTCATCGCGGCTGCGTAGAAGCCGAGCAGCACCGAGGTGAGTTTCTCCGCGCCGCTGAAATACATCAGAATTGCGGTGACGAAGCCGGCCGACAGACAGTAAAGCCGGTTCACTTCACGGAACGCCGCGCCTTTGAGACCCGCGATGTCCGGGGACTTCCCCACCGCATTCAAAAGCGGTGCGCCGAGAAGGCCCGACGAAACGCTCAGGCAGAACGGCACCACGACTAGCAGGAATGAGAACAAGCCGAACTCGCGGGGCGGCAGCCTGTGCAGGAACATGAGCGAGGCGCCGAAATGCGCGCCGGACACGGCGATCGGACCCGCTGCCGAGAGGGAATACCGGCCTGCCAGCTGGACGAGCCGCTGACGTCCCGAATTGCCACACTCGACACCGGAGATAGGGGCAGTGGGAAGGGCAGTTCCCGCCATAAATATCCCTAACGTGCAAAATTGATCCGCGCTGAGAAGCACGGAGCAATTTGCGGGCCGGTTCAGGCTGCGGGTTTTGCGGCGGTACGGGTCAAAAGGAGAAAGATCGCGAGTGGATTGGTCACGGCATAGCGCCAGAACAGGCGTTTGGGCTCGCGCCAGAGCCGGTGCAGCCATTCGAGCCCTGTGCGCTGCATCCATTCAGGGGCCCGGCGATAGGCCCCAGTGGCAAAGTTGAAGCATCCGCCGCAGGTCACGATCCAGCCTGCCTTGAGGCGGTCGCGGTTGCGTTCGCAGAACTCGTATTCGAGAGGAACGCCCAGTCCCACCCACAGCACATCGGCGCCGCTCTGGTTGATCTCCTCGCAGATCGCCGCCTCGTCGCCGGCGGCGAAATAGCCGTGGCGGCGCCCGGCGATTTCGAGATCCGGGTAGGATTTGTTCAGCAACGCGGCGCAATCGGCATTCACCTTTTCGGTCGCGCCCAGCAAAAAGAATTTGAGCCCGTGCGCCTGGCCCATTGCGGCCGCATCGTGCAGGAAATCGGTCGTGGCGCTGCGTTCCGGGATCGGCGTCGTGGTCAGGACTTTCGAGGCGAACACCACCGGCGCGCCGTCGGCATGGATGATGTCAGCGGCCTCAAAGGTGCGGCGGAATTTGCGATTGGTCCCCGCCATAGCGACCGCATGACCGTTGGTCGCGAAAACAAGCTTTGGCCGGCGCCGGCCGCCGCGCGCGGCGAGGCAATCGCCGACCATCAACCGTCCCAGTTGTTCGCGGGAAAGGCACGCCGTCTTCACGCCGCCGACCACCACGCGCGGGAAAATGCGATCGCCGGAGCGGCGCTCCTGCGGCTGGCTGGAAGTGGCCTGATTCTGCGCCATCAATAAGCGTTCCGGGGGCGCAGGATTTCGAGCGGCGTGCGCAGCAGGATCTTCAGATCGAGCGCCAACGAGGCATTGGCGACATACCAGGCATCCAGATCGACCCTTCGCTGCATCAGATCGAGGGTCGGCGTACCGCCGCGATAGCCGTTCACTTGAGCCCAGCCGGTGATCCCCGGCTTCGCACGTTGCCGCAGCGCGTAGTTTGGTATCAGGGTCGTGTAGAGCGCGTCATGGGCGGTCGCGTGCGGCCTGGGCCCCACAAGCGACATTTCACCTTTGAGAACATTAAAGAGCTGAGGCAACTCGTCGAGACTGGCTGCGCGCAGGAACGCGCCCACACCAGTGACGCGCTTATCGTTGTGCGTGGCCTGGACGACCGCGTCGCCATCTTCGATCACGTTCATGGTGCGGAATTTCAGGATCGAAAAGGGCCGCCCGCCCAGTCCCAGCCGCGCCTGCCGAAACACGATGGGGCCATTCGAATCCATGCGAATTGCGATGGCGACCGCCGTCATCACGGGCGCCGCCAGCACAAGCAGCGCGCCGGCAGCGGCGATATCGAGCGCGCGCTTCATCGCCGGATAGAAGCGGCGTGGGCGGTTTACATTGGCGGGCGCGAGGTCGACCGGAAGCCGAGGCGCGATTCCAAAAGCAGGCGGGGCGGCCCCTGCCGTCGCTTCCGCAAATTGCTCCTGAACGCTCACTCGTCCCTCGACCCAACAAAATTCGTTGGGGTGGCTGCATCGACTGCGCCAAGGCGGAGACCGTTCGCTGTTTCAGATGGGGACCGAATCGTGCGGTTCGGGCACCGAGTAGCAACGGATAAACCCCATCACGCCGCGGGAATCCCGAACCGGGACAGGCAATCGTTAATCGGCCATTTGCCTTTGCCACGCCGTCAGGCGTGCGTTGCCGGCGCGCAGGAAGGGTATCACCGAGGCCAAGCGCGGCTCCCGCATCTGCAGACCATAGCGCGGCATGAGCCAGCGATTGGTGCTCGCATCCAGCGATCCGGACAGCGTGGTGAAGGCGTATTCATATCCGGCATCGCGCACGGCCTGCCACGCCTCGCGGCAGATGTCGGGCGTATTGCCGAAGGGATATGCGAAATACCGGCAAGCTCCAATTTCGGCTTCGATGCGTTCGCGCGGCAGCCGCGCCTGCTCGATCAGATAGTCGCGGGTCTGTGCGCCGTGCATGGGCCAATGCAGATGCGCGTGCGCGCCGATCTCGACGCCACGCTGTTTGAGCACGCGCACTTCGTCCCAGTTCAAAAACCTGTCGGAACGGAAACGTTCGAGAAGCGCGGAAAGATCGCTCGAATCAAACGCAGCCTCCATCGCAGCAACGGCCTCACCTGCCTTTACGGCACCCAGTGATTTCAGACTGTCGAGCCAGTGGTGCGCATCGCTCTCTCGTTCCTCTGGCGAACCAAGATCGATGCGCGATGCGAGATGCGGGATGTCGTAGGTGCCCGAAGGCGCAAACAGAAAGAACAGCCGCGCCAGAAATATCGGGTTCAGCTTTGCGGTGTCGATGTGGTGCGTGCTTACAAAGAGAGTCCAGGGCAGTGCGAATTCACCCAGAATATCCGCCGCGTGGGCCAGGTTGTTGGCGTAACCATCGTCGGACATCAGGAAAACAATGCGGCGATCGCGCTCCGGCCGCTTCAAAGCATCGTCGAGCGCGTTCAGCGGCAAGACATCGAAATTGCTTTTCAGGATTCGCGCGATCTCGATGAACGCGTTCACATCGTGGTGATTTGTCTGAACGCGCGAATCGACGATTCGCGACTCAACGCCGTGAAAGAAGAGTGCGACGGGTCGGCCAAAAGGCCGCACCAGTGCGACAGGAAGCCTGCTCGCGGCACTTCGAACGATTCGTCCAAGGCTGTTGACCATGTTTCTGGCTGATTTTTGCGCCTCTACTTTGGCGGAATTCCTTTACGGGAGCCTTAATCGCGCCGGTTGCAGGGGCATTCGTTCACAACGCGAATGTAGACAAAGCCTGCGTCGGGTGCTCAATTATGACAATTCGATATTTGTTTGAAAGAACAACGAGGAACTGATGGCTCACAACTCTGACGAACATTCACCGCACCCGCTCGACATCGCGCTCGGCGCGCGTGTCCGGTTGCGCCGCAAGGAGCTTGGGTACTCGCAGGATCAACTGGCACGTGCCGTCGGGATCACCTTTCAGCAAGTTCAGAAATATGAACACGGCACGAACCGCATCAGCTTTTCGCGTCTGGTCGAGATCTGCGAAGCGCTGGAATGCGGCGTCGTCGACCTCATCGGCAATCTCGACAAGTCCAAATCGTCCGGCTCGCTGTCCAAGCAGATCGCGTTCCTGACCGAGCCCGGTGCGACCGATCTTCTCGAAGCTTATGCGAGCATCGACTCGCCGAAGCGCCGTCGCGCGATCCTCAATCTCGCGCGTCAGCTTGCGAGCGATCAGGCCGAACCGGCAAAGCCGGCCGCACGGCGCGGTGCCGATAGACGCGCCTGATATCGTCATAGCTGTGCACGGCCGATGCGGCGGGATATAGATTTCGCCGCGAAGCGTCCCGTTCGCCGGAGCAGCCATGAAACTTGCAACATTCGAAGAAAGCGGTTCGGCACGCACAGGCCTGGTTGTCGAAAACGGTGTGATCGATCTCGCCAAGGCCGATCCCGCCATTCCGCAGGACATGCTCACGCTGATCCGGGAGTGGCCGGCGCTCGAAAGCCGCGTGCGGGCGCTCGACGGTATGACACCGCATTTCGCGCTTAAGCAGGTCCGGCTGAAAGCGCCCGTTCCGCATCCGCAGAAGATCCTCGCCATCGGTCTCAACTATGCCGACCACATCGCGGAGAGCGGCGTGCCGAAGCCCGATCGCCAGATCTGGTTCTCCAAGCTGCCCAATGCCGTGAACGGCCCCTACGATCCGATTCAGATTCCGAAAGCCTCGGCATCGGTCGATTACGAAGCCGAGTTCGTCGTGATCATCGGTAAGCGCTGCCGGCACGTCGCGAAAGAAGACGCGGCAGGCGTGATCTTCGGCTATTGCGCGGGGAACGATGTGAGCGTCCGCGACTGGCAATTCCACACCACGCAATGGATTCTCGGCAAGTCGTTCGACACCCATGCGCCGTTCGGCCCGTGGATCGTCACACCGGACGAAGCCGGCGATCCGCATGCGCTGGGCATCCGCTGCCTGGTCAACGGCGCGCTGCGCCAGAACTCAAACACCTGCAACCTCGTCTTCAATGTATTCGATCAGATTGCGCTGCTCAGCGAAGCGATGACACTGGAGCCGGGCGATGTGATCTTCACCGGCACGCCGGGCGGGGTCGGATTTGCGGCCAAGCCGCCGGCATTCCTGAAAGCCGGCGACGTGGTGCGTGTCGAAATCGACCGGATCGGCGCGCTAGAAGCAGGCTTGGTTCCGGAAGCCTGAAAAGGCGCGCTTTCTGAACAAGTGTTCATCCGCGCGAGGCGCCGCGCGGCGTCATCGCCCGCCCACATTTTCGACACGCCTTGTATATACTGCACGACGCCTGGATCGTAGCAGATGACCAATAAGCCGATTTTCTTCGACGCCACGGGCCGCCGAGCCGCACGCCTCTCGCTGTTCGGATGGACCGCGGCCGTCGTTTCCACCGTTCTTGGCGTCGCCTTCATCGCGAGTCTCGTCGTAGCCCCGCAGATGGAGCAGGTGAATTTCACCAACCGTCTGACCGCGGTTCACCTTCCCGAACTGGAAAAGAAGGCAATCGATCCGGGCCTGCTCAAATCGGCCGGCAGGCTGGCGGCCGAAGCGCGCGCGGCCCTGGCCAAGCGGATTGAGCAATCGCGCCTGAGACATCAGAAAATCGCGCGGGCGCCGCGTGTGTTCCCACAGGGCCTTCAGCCCCAGCACGGCCGCTCGCTGTCCATCGGGTTCTACGAAACCTACGAGGCTTCGAGCTATCCCGCGCTCAAGCGTGCGATCTCGCATCTCGACTGGGTCGTCCCCAACTGGCTGGGCCTGCACGGGCCGGACATGAAGCTCGCTACGGCCGTGGATCGCCGCGTCGTCAATCTGGTACGCAGCAGCCGGCCGAACGCCGCGATCGTTCCGATGATCCAGAACATCGAAAAAGGTGTCTGGAACGGCGAAGGAATGACCGGCCTCCTGAACGATCCGGCGCGGCGGACAGTTCTGTTGAACCAGATCGTCGCGTTCATGTCGGCGCATCACTTCCCGGCGCTGGCCGTCGATTTCGAGCAGGTGCCCGCCGCAGCGCATGACGGGCTGAAGACGTTCCTTTCCGAAATGTCGGCAGCCTTCGCGCCGCATGGCTGGATCATCGTGCAGACCGTGCCGTTCGATGACGATACCTGGCCTTACGAGGACTATGCCAACATCGTCGACTACACGATCCTGATGGCCTACGACGAGCACGACGATTCCGACGAGCCGGGCAGCATCGCGGGCCAAAGCTGGTTCGAGCAGAACCTTGCCAAGCGCATGCGCGTGCTCGACCCGCAATCGACGATCATCGGCATCGGCAATTACGGCTATGACTGGCACGGCACCCAATATGCCGAAAGCCTGAACTTCCAGGATGCCGTGCTCGCCGCGCGCGATTCCGAAGCCGATATCGACTTCGACGATGCAACGGGCAACGCGCATTTCTCCTATATCGAGAACGACAAATCGCATCACGAGGTCTGGTTCCTCGACGCGGTGACGGCGTTCAACCAGATCCACGCTGCCGATATCTACAAGCCCGCGGGCTACGCGCTGTGGCGCGTCGGAAGCGAAGATCCTTCGGTGTGGCCCGTGATGGGCAGGCCCTATGGCGCGCCGCCACCGGCCGGCCTGCACACCATTCCGACCAGCGAGGATGTCGACTTCGAAGGCGCTGGTGAAATCCTGCGCGTGGAATCGCACCCCACGCCGGGCGCGCGCAAGTTCGAGGTCGACGCCGAGACCGGCGCCATCACCGACGAGACCTACACCACCATTCCCACAAGCTATGTGATTCAAACCGTCGGCCAAGTGCCCGGCAAGATCGCGCTGACCTTTGATGATGGCCCCGATCCGGAATGGACCCCGGCCATCCTCGACATCCTGAAGGCCAAGAAGGTCAGGGCGACATTCTTCGTGATCGGGGAGAACGCCGAGGCCAATCCCGGGCTGGTCAGCCGTATTCTGGCCGAAGGCCACGAACTCGGAAACCACACCTTCACCCATCCCAATCTGGCGGACACGCCAAGCGCCGGTGTCGCGCTGGAACTGAACGCCACGCAGCGGCTGGTCGAAGCGATTACAGGTCATTCGATGCGGTTGTTCCGGCCGCCTTATCTAGGCGACGCGGAGCCGGCATCGGGCGACGAAATCGCGCCGGTCGAGATCGCGCAGAGCCTCGGCTACATCACCGTCGGCGAGCACGCCGATACGGAAGACTGGCAGCTGCCACCGCCCGCGACGATGATCGCGACGACGATGTCGGAGATCAGGAATCCAAACCCGGAATTCCGGGGCAACATCGTCCTGCTCCACGATTCGGGCGGCGACCGTTCGCGCACCGTGGAGGTGCTTGGCCCGCTGATCGACCGGCTGCGCGCCGAGCATTACCAGCTCGTTCCGGTGTCAGAGCTCGCGGGTCTCACGCGCGATCAGGTGATGCCGCCACTGTCGCCGACTGTCGCACTGATGACGGACCGCGTGGTCTTTCTCACATTGAGCTGGCTCGGCTGGGGCTTTTACGTCTGCTTCATGATCGCCATCGCGCTGGGCATCACGCGGCTATTGGTGCTCGCCCTTCTGGCTTTCTGGAATCGCCGCCAGACCGCGCACATCACGCCGCCCGAGCCCGATCCAAAGGCGCTTCCTGTCTCGGTTCTGATCCCGGCGTATAACGAAGAGGTTGTGATCGTCACAACGGTCGAACGCATCCTGGCGAGCGACTATCCCGGGCTTGAGATCATCGTCATCGATGATGGTTCGCGGGACAACACGTCAGCCGTCTTGAACGAACGCTTTGGCAGGGAGCCCCGCGTGAACGTGATCACGATCCCGAACGGCGGCAAGGCGAATGCGCTCAATATCGGCATGGTCCATGCGCGCGGCGAAATCGTGGTGGCACTCGATGCCGACACCCAGTTCCGGGCCGATACGATCTCGCGGCTGGCGCGCTGGTTCGTCGACCCGGCCATCGGCGCCGTCGCCGGCAATGCGAAAGTCGGCAACCGCATCAACATGATCACGCGCTGGCAGGCGCTGGAATACATCGTTGCCCAGAACCTCGAGCGTCGGGCGCTCTCGGCGCTGGGGACGCTCACCGTCGTGCCCGGGGCGGTCGGCGCGTGGCGCCGCGAGCTGCTGATGAAGCTGGGTGGTTTTCCGGTGGACACGCTCGCGGAAGATCAGGATTTGACGATCGCGGTGCAGCGCGCGGGTCACCGCGTGCTGTTCGATGGTTCGGCCGTCGCACGCACAGAGGCGCCAGCGACCGTGCGAGGCCTGGCGCGGCAACGCTTTCGTTGGGCCTACGGCACGCTGCAATGCCTGTGGAAATACCGCGATATGACCTTCAATCCGCGCTATGGCGCATTGGGAATGGTGGCGCTGCCGCAGGTCTGGCTGTTCCAGATCATCCTGTCGGCGCTGGCGCCGCTGGTCGATCTTGCCTTCATCTGGCAGATTTTCGTGGCGACGATGAACTATCTTCAACATGGTGCCGAGTTCAACAGCGCCAACGTCCAGAAAATCGCGATTTACTATTGCGTATTCGTGGTGGTCGATCTGTTGGCGGCGATGGTCGGCTTCCTGATGGAGAAGCGGGAAGACTGGAGCCTGCTGTGGTGGCTGATGCTGCAGCGCTTCGGCTATCGTCAGATCATGTATTACGTGGTGCTGCGCTCGATCTTCGCGGCGTTGCGCGGACCTTCGGTCGGCTGGGGCAAGCTTGAACGTGCAGGCACCGTCAAAGCCGAAGCCGTCTGACGCGGCACGAGGAAAACGCCGTTCTCATCCTGGTGATCGATACGGTAAGAATTGGCGAGCGCTTTGCGCACATTCGGGCCTAGCGCGAAAGCGGTGAGCGAATCGAATTCCAAAGCCGCATAATGGCGATGCTCGATCAGACGGACCAGATCGTTGTCGCTCCGCGCGCGCGTGGCATAGGCCTGCCCAAGGTTGAAGACATCGATCTCCGTCTTCTTGCCAGCCCAGTAGCAGAGTGACTGCATCTCGCATGCCACCGGCCCGTTCTGTGCGCTCAGGAACGCGATGTCGCGATGGGCACTCTGGGCCTCTTCGGCGAAAGGATGAAGCCAGAAATCCTGCTCAAGCCATTCGCTGTCGTAAGCCAGGATCATGCCGGCCAGAAGCGGAAGCACGAATGCCAGCACTAACGCCGGTGTCCATTTCACCAGACGGTGGAGCGCCAGGCCGGCCGCAAGCGAGAGCGCGATCGCAGCGTCGAACCACACGTTCAGGTCGACGCCGGCGCCGCCGCTGAACCCTGTCCCAACGATCACGGCAATGAGGGCATAGAGCGCACAAAATACGACGTATCGATCGCTGCGCTGTAAACCAAACAATACAGCCGCGACCATAAGCGGAAGACCGCACCAGATCAGAAAGGGCAAAACATTTTCTTCAAGCGTTGCAAGTGAATAGAGGCGGGGCGAGGCGAGCTGCGCGAGAAGTTCGACGCCAAACACGACGCGAAAGATCACGAGCCCAAGAAGGGCGGCCGTAGCTCCACATGCGGCAAAGCGGATGGCATTTCGCCGGTCAAAGACCGCGAGCCAGATCGCGGCGGCGAGCGGAAGAGCAACCAGATTGTGCTTGATGAAGCAGGCCAGCGCCATCAGAAGCGCGGCCGCGCACACTGTGCTCGCTGTCTTCGGCTCGCGCATTAAGATGACCAGTCCAACGATATCGACCGCCTGTCCGAGAAGCTGCGGATCGTTCATCCCGACATAGTCGGTGAAGACAAGCAGCCCTGCGATGAACGCCAGAACCGCGAAAATGGCGTTCCATGCGCCAACTTTCATCTGCCGGAGCGAGGTGAATACGCCTGCACCGACAATGGCCAGCGCCAGCAACGATACGATCCGCCCGGCGATAATGTTGTCGCCGGCGAGCTTCCCGAAACCGCCCACGAGGTAAAATGAGAGAGGGGGATAATTGTTGAAGAGGAAGCTGTCCGGACCAGGATACAGTCTGCCACCCGTCATCGCAGACTGTGCGTGATAGGCATTCCAGCCCTCATTGGGATCGAGCGGGATGTGAAGACCCAGGCTCGAAAGAACACGCGTGAGCCCGACGGCGCAGCCGACCGCGAGCAGCCCGCAGGCGACCGGCACGATGCGGTCGCGAGCCGTCATGGCCTGGCGCAGCCGGCGGCCGGATGGATATCGTAGATCGAAAAAAAACTGCCCGCGCGATACAGACGCAGCGGCGCCGGAATGCGCGTGCGCGGTCCGTTCAGATGGATGACGACCGCCTTGTCGTAATGGCACTGATACCGCATCAGATAAGGAAAGACGTTTTCGATGTCCTCATCCGCATCGATGCGGCTGGCTGCGAGATCGTCCAGTTCGTCGATGTCGGGCGGCGAGCCCTCCTCCGCGGACGCGGCCGCAAAGGGCCGGTAGGCGTCATTCAGGCGAACCACGTGCTGGTCGGGTGTGGTGAACATCAACTGCGTCATCGCGCCGGGATCGACGATCGCAAACTCCGTGATATGCCAATAAGGCTGGTCCGAGCGCATTCCGATAGCGTCGCCATCAAGGACCGTCAGGAGTTTGAGCCCCGGAGGAAGCATGTGGGCAGCTTTCCGGAATTCCTGAAACTGACGGTCATAGTCGCGCCAGTTCGATGTCAGCGCCGCAGCGTTATAGGAAATCAGCGCCAGGGCGGCGGCACCCGTTGCGACAGCGATCTTTCCCGCGCGAATATCGAGAGCCGCGAAGACAAGCGCCGCAAAGACCGCCGGGAGCCTTAAGTGCACGCCCCAGCCCCCCATCGCCCATTCCGGCGCAAGAACGGCGACGATGCCGACGACGCCGAGGGGAAAGACCATTCTGCGATGAACCTTTGCCGAGCCGAACCACAGCGCCACGACCAGCAGGACGAGAAGCACGATCGGAATAGTGAACGCGGGATCGTCGTGATGCTGCTGAAGTGCGGCGGTGGCACGATCCAGCCACGTATCCATGAAGTTGAACGCCACATCGCTATCGGCGTCGGGATTGTGGGGCTTGAGAAACAGCATCGCCAGGGCTGCTGGTACGAACACAATCGCCGCTGCTGCCAGCCGGCGCCACATCTCGCGCAGCGGCGGACGCGGCCGGACCAACCAGGCACCCAGCTCATAGCTTCCCATCATCAGAGCAAGCGTCGCGCATGCGAACAGATGGCAGAAGTAGAGGAAGGTCACGGAAAGCGCGAAGCCTGCCAGGCGCATGGGCGTGCGGCGGCCCTCCGTCGCGATCCATGCCGCGAAGATCAGAAGCCCCAACCCCATCGCGAAATAGTAGTTGAGAAATCCCCACATCAGATTGGCGTTGTAGGCGAAGATCGCGGCAATGAGGGGCGCCGCACCTAAGCGTCCATAAAGCGCGCGATGGATCAGCGCCGGACCCACGACCCACATGACGATGCCGGCCGTGATGAAAAGCTTCGTCGCGGCTTCCAACGCCATCAGCTTGGCAAGAAGCGGTACGAGGATTTCACCGGCAAGATTGGGGATGAAGGCCCATTCGATGCGATAGAACTGTGCAACCGCAGGAGCTTTCGCGCCGGTTGCAATCAGATAATAGGTGGCGAGGTGTGCTGGGTAGTCCGGCATTGCAGGGGAGATCACGCACCAGAGCGGGAACACGCTAAGGATCGCGGCAAGGGTAACGGCCACGGCGGCCCAGCCCGGCCTCCGGAACAAGGTCATGCCTGCATCTGTCCCCGCATCGAGATTCGAGACATAACCGGCGGTGACCGGGTTGGAAAGGTTCGAACCGCGCAGGCGCATTGTCCGTCCCCAGAACAAGACGGCTTCTGCCGCGTTAACTCCCTGCCGCTGGCCCGGTGCGCGACATGGATCGGCGAGGACACGGGCGGTAGATTCCGGCAGCAGAGCGATGGAGTGAACGATGCAACTTGGAATGGTCGGTCTGGGCCGCATGGGCGGCAATATCGTGCGGCGGCTAATGAAGGACGGCCATAAATGCGTGGTCTACGACAAAAATCCGGCGCCCGGACGGGCGCTGGCCGAGGAAGGCGCCAAGGCAGCGCGCGATCTCGCCGATCTCGTAGCCCAGCTCGAGAAGCCCCGCTCTGTGTGGGTCATGCTGCCGGCTGGCGCGATCACCGAGCAGACGGTCAACGAACTCGGTGCGCTTCTCGAGACGGGCGATACCGTGATCGACGGCGGCAATTCGTTCTATCAGGACGACATCCGCCGCGCCGAAGCGCTCAAGGCCAAAGGCATCACCTATATCGATGTCGGGACCAGCGGCGGTGTGTGGGGACTGGAACGCGGCTATTGCATGATGATCGGCGGCGACAAAGCCGTGTTCGAACGGCTCGAACCGATCTTCGCGACGCTTGCGCCCGGCGTGGGTAGCATCGCACCGACACCTGGCCGCCAAGTGGAAAAGGACCGGGCAGCGCAGGGCTATATCCATGCCGGACCGACGGGCGCCGGTCATTTCGTGAAGATGATTCACAACGGCATCGAATACGGTCTGATGCAGGCCTACGCCGAGGGCTTCGATATCCTTCGCCACGTTGCCGATGACACCGTTCCCGAAAACAGACGCTACACACTCAATCTACCGGACATTGCTGAAGTGTGGCGGCGCGGCAGCGTGATCCAGTCGTGGCTTCTTGATCTGACTGCTTCAGCCCTCGCTGAGGACGCGGAACTGGCAGGCTATTCGGGGTTTGTCGAGGATTCCGGCGAAGGGCGCTGGACGGTCAACGCGGCCATCGAAGAAGCCGTGCCGATCGATGTGCTGTCGGCCGCGCTGTTCGCCCGCTTCCGGTCCCGGATACGGGAAGGGTTCGCGGACAAGATGCTGTCCGCCATGCGGCATGGCTTCGGCGGTCATGTGGAACCGAAAGTCCAGCCTTAAGAGTTGTCCATCGCCACGGCCGCGTGATTAGGTCTCGCAACGGTGATCCATGCAAAAAGCGCGTAAGATCGTGACGGTGGTCGGTGCACGGCCGCAATTCATCAAGGCCTTCGCCCTGTCGCGCGCGCTCAAGCAGGCGCCGGACCTTGAAGAAATCCTGATCCATACGGGACAGCATTTCGACGAAAAGATGTCGGAGATTTTCTTTTCCGAACTCGGCATAACGCCGCCGCGTTATCACTTCGCCATTCACGGTGGCAGCCACGGCACGATGACCGCGCGCATGCTCGAAGAGATCGAGGACGTGCTGCTCCAGGAGAAGCCTGATGCCATCGTGGTCTATGGCGACACCAATTCCACATTGGCCGGCGCATTGGCCGCCGCCAAGCTGCACATCACGCTTGTCCACATCGAGGCGGGGCTGCGCTCGTTCGACCGCCAGATGCCGGAGGAGGTCAACCGCGTCGTTACCGATCATCTGAGCGACGTCCTGATCTGCCCGACGAAGGTGGCCATCGGCAATCTGGCTCGCGAAGGGATCGCCCGCGGAGTCCATCTCGCCGGTGACCTGATGTACGACGCGATGACGATCGCGACGCCATTGGCCGAGCGGCGTTCGACGATTCTGGAGACGCTTGGCCTCAGTCCGGGCCAATATGGCGTCGCCACCGTTCACCGCGCGGCCAATACCGACGATTCCAAGATGCTGACGCGCATCCTGGATTTCGTTGCCGCCGAAGCGCAGACGCGACCGATCGTCTTTCCGTTACATCCGCGGACGCTTGCAGCCGCGAGCCGTGCGGGAATCGATCCGGCACGTCCCGGCGTTCGTGTCATCGAGCCTGTAGGTTATCTCGATATGTGCCGGCTTCTTCATCATGCGGCCGTGGTGCTAACCGACTCCGGCGGCGTGCAGAAAGAAGCCTATTTCCACCGTGTACCGTGCATCACCCTGCGCAACGAAACGGAATGGACCGAAACGATCGATGCCGGATGGAACAGGCTCTGGAGCTCGGACTCCTACAAGGAGCGCCGTGAGATCCTGGACTATGGCGACGGCAATGCGGCGACCGAAATCGTTTCGATCATACGCGGCGCACTACAACCTGCATAATTCAGAAGATCGGACGGCTGCTACGCTTTCCGGTGATCGCGCACGTTGCTCCACATCAGGAAGCCGACTGCATAAATGACCGCCGCGATGAAGGTGATCGAAATGATGTTGAACAACCTCTCCGGACTGGTTGTTTCGGTCGGGTAGGATGGCGCCGATATGGGAACGATGAAAACGTTTTGCTGGTTGGCTGCACCTTCGGCTGCGGCCAGCGCCTGCTGCGCGGCCGTCAGCCGCATTTCGGCAACCGATTGTTGTTGGGGATCGCTCGCAACTTGAACGGCCTTGGCCGCGTGCTCCAGCTCAACCTGCGCAAACTTCATCGTCTGCGCCTGCATCTTCTCGTTGATGCCGTTTATGAATTTCTCAGACTCTGCTACGATGGCCGTCGCAATCTCGTGCGAGCGCTTCTTGTCGTAATCCAGAACGTCGATCGTCATGATGCCGACATCGCTCTGGTTATCGATCTCGACCATATACTGGTAGAACCAGAGGAAGTCCTCATCCGTATCCGGCCACCACAACCGCCAGAACGGGTTACGGCTGGACGAGGAATAGCTCTCTCGCAGATGGAACTGCTTGTCGAGAATCTTCAGCATCTCCATCGAGTCGATATATTCCTGGACCTCCTGCAGCTGGCTTGCGGATGCACCAGTACCCAGCGTGCCACTCAGGATAGAGCCGACCGCGCTGGAGGACGAATTTTTGTTCTGTATGCTGAGGATCGCCTGCGAATCGTAGAGAGACTCTGCAAACACGAAATAGTAGATCGTCGAGATCACCGCCGCAGCGCCGACGACCGACCAGAACGACACGCGGATGCGCAGACGGCCCCAGGTTTCCTTGAGCGCGGACCAGATCGTCTTTCCCGCACCAACAAGACCGGGGACACCGGTCTTGGGCGCGCTGTCTTCAATGGGGGCGGCACCGTCGTACGGATTGGACATTATCTCTCCCGCCGGGAGACGGTTTCAGCCCGCCGGCCAGTGCACACTATGCTTCGGGCCTCCGGAATAGACAACACCCTCAGAAATCCAGTGCCATCATGTTCTGCAGGTCGGAATCGTCATCCTCCTCCTCATCATCGCCGCCGGCTTCGCGATCCTTGTCTTTCGACTGGATGGAGTTGAAGTGTTCCGTGGCCGCTTCCATGTCGTCATAAAAGGTCGCTGTGCCCTGGTCGAATACATAGGCCTGGTCGCAGTATTGGGCAGCGGTCTTTGCTTGCGCCGTCACAAGCAGGAGGCCCGCCCGCGCGCGCAAATCGTCCAGGAGTCGTCCGGCAAGGTCGGGAAAAGCTTTCTTGCCGACTGCCGCCTTGGTGACGATATAACGGTCGAAGGGCAGCAAGACACCCGTCACAAAGGCAAATACCGTTTTGATTTCACTAGACACCTTGTCGACGCGCGTATCCATGAAGGGGGCAAGACCGGATTCGGAAACCCTAGCCAGATAATCTTTTTCGTCGACTTCATACAGGCGAGCAAGGAATCGTGCATTGGCCGCCAGGGAAACATGCCTCTGGATATACTGGGTGGAGGGTATGGACCATGAGATGGAGTGGTCACGGATGATCCGTCCCCTGTCCGGTGCGTCTGCGGCGCACAGGAGACTTAGAACGCTCTCAATTCCGGCCTCGCTATGTGCAAGGAACGCGACATCGGCGCCCTCGCTGAGACGAATGTTGAGGTCCTCATAGGTCACCCGCACCGAACCGGCGCGTACATTCTTCTTCACGTGCTGCAGTTCGATGGTCATATGTAGGGGATGCGCCTGACAAATCGTTCCAACGACAGGCCCAACAGCAGCATCCCTAAAATCCATTCCATAACATAGCTGGGACTGGCGATCGGAGAGGTGTATTGCACGAACCACCCGTCACGCGTCATTTCCGAGCAGTGCAGAATGGGGTTCCAGGTCAGGTACGGCCAGTAGGCGGACGGTATCTGCGTGATGACGAACATCATGCCGCCGATCATGCGGTTGGCCAGCGTATAATAGGACACAAACTGCTTGACCGGCGGAAACACCCTGCGCACGGCGCCAAAAACAAACCCAAGCGCGATGCCCAGAGTTAGCATCGAGAACAACGAGAAAAGAACCTCGAGAATGTTTTGCGGCGGCCAGGCCTTTTCGATGATCGAAGAAGGAATAACAAAAACACAGAACAGCACGAAATAGATGCAGAAGGCTCTGATTGCCGAGGCGATCGCAACGTCCACGGGCGTTACGCGAGGAAACTGCAGCATTTTGTCCTGATCGCCGGTCGCCCTCATGACCGCCTGCATCGCATTGAGAAACATATAGTTTGGGATGATGCCAAGGACGATAAAAGTGGTCGGCGGCAAATCCCCCGGGGTCAACCCTTTGAGGAACGATCTCGCCACGCGCAAGACGGCAATGAACATCAGCGGCTCGAGCAGAGCCCACGCAAAACCGTAATTGTACGTCTTTTGCAAAGACTGCAGTTCGCGGATCGTCAGCGCCACGATGACATTGAATTGAGTTCGTAAATCGGCGAGCACAGACCCTGCCTACTCAAGTTTCACCGAAGGACACGCAATCCTTTGGGGATGGGGTCCCGCACTTTTGCTTCCGGATCGGCTGCTCTTAGCATGCTGGTTTGGCTGCGCACAATGGCACAGTCTATTCCAGCGGGATGCCGGAGATCACCGGGCAACGAACGCCAAAATCGGCTTCCAAAAATTTCTGGGCAATGCGGGAATTTGTGTAAACGGTGCCGGCACGCTCGAATATCGAAAGAAGTTGTTGCCGGGAATAAACCCCTTCAGCCGCCGGAAACGGGTCACCGCTTGAGGGCAACATTTCCCCGAAATGCAGGCCGCAGATAAAGGCGATGTTGGTAAAACGGATCGCCTCCGCCACGACTGGGCCGGCGCCGGAAATCCCATGCACAATCGAGACGTTGTTTTCCAGCAGGAAACGGCGCAGGTCTGCCGGCATTTTGCGGATCCGCAGATGACCAGAGCCATCGGCCTCTTGAAGACCGATGCTCGTCACAGCGCCGACAACGGCCGTTTCCGCGCCTTGGCGCGCATGATGGGCAGCCGCACTCTCGGCAAACCGTTCGCCCTCGGGATCGTCCGCATCGTAAACGACGGCAACAAGCTCGGAGGGCGAAGACCGCCGTTGCGCGCTGTAAGCGTCTTTCCATCGCGCGAGACGACTCTTATTTTCATCGCTCCGAATGAGTCCGCTGTCGCGCAAATCGGTGAGGACCTCCGATCGCCAGAAGTCCAGCTTTTGATTGCCGGGCGCCGCAATCTGCACATAGCCTGCAGCGGCTTGTATCCTGCGCCCAAAATCGCGGAGGGTTTCCAGGTCGAGCTCCCCCGCTTCACCGACGCAAACCCAGCGATCCGCCTCGCGTTCGGTGGGCTTAGGCACCGCTGCAAGGCCCGAAAGCGCTTTCAGTCCCAAACGTGCCGCCGCGTTGTCGCGGTCCAGTTCGAGCACGTGTTCGTAAATCGCATGCGCTTCCGCGACTTCATTGCGTGCGACGTAAAGCCTTGCCCGCATGACGAGCGCCCGGACGTCGTTTGGCGCGGCCGCAAGCACGCTATCGACCGTCGCGATCGCCTCATCGTACCGGCCAGCGGTGTAAAGGGCCGCCGCAAAGGGTACGCGATAGCGTGCTCGTATACCGGCATTTTCCGAGGTGACCAGCGCACCCAGCAGACTCAGATGCTCCGCTTGCATCGCCGACCGCTGCTCCGGACTTACGGGATTGCGGAGCATCTTTCCGAACAACGCCACCATCTCGTGCTTGGCACGCGGGTCGTTCTCGTCCAGGAGGTTGGCGGCTCTGAAGAACGTCAGCGCTCTGTCGAGTTCGCCATGCGCCGACATCGCTATGCCCGCCCGGTAGCTTGCCTCGAACGATTGTGGAAAGAGCGCGGCAGCTCCGGTCAGGACCCGCGCCGCAGTGGCTTGGTTGTGCGCTTTCAACGCGCTGCGGCCGAACGCCAACAACAAGTTCTCGAAAGCCCCTCCCAGAAAAAGACGGCGAAACACGGAAGCGGCTTGCCAGTCCTCTGCCCTTTCGTAGCGGCCGACCCGATCGACGAGGATATCGCGCTCGATCGCGATAACGAGATTGGTGAGATCGGCATCGGAAAGAGCTTCGATCTTTTTCAGCAGCTGACGGGTTGGATTGCTTTGTTCTTTATTGGCTTCGTGAGCGTCCTCGGCACGTTCTTCGCTATGTCCAACCGGGCCACGATCCCGGACTCCCAGGGAAACCTGGCCGCTGACGACGTGATCCTCGAAATTTTCGTTTGGTGCCGGCCCGAGCTTCGCCGTCAGCGCCAGATCGAGGGCCGCGCTTGATGGATCTTCGATGCGGATCGTCTGCTGCTCGCCGGTGATCCAGGCGCGGCGGATCGGAATGGAAAAACCGTGCGTGTCCTCGACGGTTTCCTTTTTCTTCCGGACGAAGGACAGCCGGCGCCGGTTCGCCACGAATGTCCCACGGAGTTGACCGTCGATGATCAGATTGAAGCGAACGCGCCGGGCGGGACGCTTGGCATCGACGAGCCACCCTTTGAAAGTGGACCCCGCGACTTTCAACGCGCCACGATATTCGCCCGCCATAAACTCCTCAGCGCCAGCTCAACGAGAAGGCCATATGATTGAGGACGCCAGTTCCCCTTATAACGCTACCGATCGAAATTATCTGTCTCTGGCGCTATCTCTTCAACCTGCAGTTCGTTTGACACAAGGGAAATATTCAAACGGGTGCCTGCTGTCGACACGGAAACCTGCCAGTTCTCCGGCTCTTCTCGCGGCAGAGAAAGGGTCGCTGCCGTGCTCGAGGCCGTCCACTGAAAGAGACTCGCCGCGACACCCTGCCCAACACGAAGCGTGCGGCGAATGCAGGAACTGCTGGCGTCCCGGTCCATTGAGACAGTGGGTTGGCCGTCAAACGCAACCGTCAGAAATCCGTCGTCTGGAACACCGAAACACAGAAGTCCTTCGGGATCAGTGGGCGGTACCAGACTCGGGGCAAGATGCCAGAACTGTTCAAATGCCGCTTCGCCGCCACCGGCAATCTCATCGACGACGAGCAACCCGTGAAGGGCTTTCAGATGAATAACGGTACGTGCCAGCTCCGCGCGAACGAGCGATTCAGCGCCTCTGGCCGCCGCCCAGCCCGCGCCGCGCCAAGACTTCACGATGCGCGCTTGTGCGCTCGGCGAGCCCGGCTTCTTTTCGGCGTCCGAGACGCCCGTATAGTAGCCATTGCGGAGCGCAGGATTCCAAGAACCGAGCATGCTCAGGCCAGTCAGCTCTTTTCGGCGCGACACAAGACCTAACAGCAGATTGCTGGGGCCATGCGCGAATGCCAGCAGGAGACCGCCTGGGTGGCCCTTCGCGGTCTTTGCGTGAAGAGCGACCTGCGAGGAATCCGGGGTGACTTTGGGGGTGGAATGACTGACGAAGTATTGCGCGTCGCGGAAAACATAGGTCTCCGTGATGCGATTTGCGGCCATTCCCCTCGCGGGTTTGCCCTTGGATGGACGGGCACCTATCAAAGCCAGTACGCGCCGCGCATTGGAAAGTGTGGATGCCTGGGATGTTCCGCGCGTGCTGTCGATCGGAAGCGACTGACCATTGCTCTTGAGCATGGCGTCCACAAAAAGCGTCATCCTTTTTGCGGCTTCGCCAAGTGGCTCAACGGCGTCATTCCCTGCGGTCGTGAGATCCCCAAGCAGCACGGTCAAAGCGGAAAGAACTTCACAATGCGCCGTAAAAGATGCGCTACGCCATACGCCATCGGCAGAAAGGCCGATATCCAGTTGCCGCCTTCGCAAACGATCCAGGCTTTCGCGCAGCAGCAGCCCCCCATAATCCGTCTGCTGCAGCGCGAGTCCTACACCTGCAAGAAGACAATCACGTTCAACGCCTTCGGCGGCGGCCAACGGATATGCGAGGCCAGAACGCAGGAATTCGACGTGATCGACGAGCATCCGAAAAACGGCGCCACACGCAGCGTCGTCGAATTTTATGCGGCGCTTGACGGCAAGCCTGCAGCACAGGATGTAGAGGGTCAGTACACGTATCCGAGCCGATACCGGAAACTCCCGCCAAGCAGGCGATGAGGCTTGCAGTGGTACCTTTTCGCTGAAGTCCCGGATGATATCGCCGGCGCTCGTGAGAATCGCGCTTGCCGTGACACCGCGCTGTTTCAGTGAGGCATCGATCTTTTGCAGCTGTTCGCTCTTTCGATCGCTCGCTTTGCTATACCAATAGGAAAGCGGTGCGATCAGGAATACGAGCCCGAACAATCGCGATTGTGCGCGCGCATCCACAACGGCCGGTTGCCAGTCTATGCCTTCTGAGAAATCACGGACATCTTCGCCCGACAGAACGATCTTGCGATCGGCAAATCTCTCGACATCCTCCTGCGAATATTGCGCGTGAAGTACTCTGGGAGGCCTTGTCGAACTCCAAGTGAGTTTCGACAACAATTCGAGAGGCGCGCCGGCGAGACGCAGGGCGTCGGCGAGATCAGCTGAGGCGCTCAAAGGCTTGCGTGAAAGCGACAGCTTTGGGCTGTTGGCGGCCTCGCGTGCAATGAGCGCCGCCGTAAGAGCAAGAGCTGCCGCGCGCTGTTCGGCATCCTGCGAGGCGGCATCGATGCCGTGGCGGCCGAAATGCGTACCCAAATCCAAAAGCGCGCCATTGCACAGAAGTGACGCCCGCGCGATCGCGGGATTTTCGGGTTCCTTCTTTTCGGTTTCGGCTCGAAACGCCGTCCGGTCGAGCAGTATTCTCAGCCAGCCCGCCCCAGCGAGGGTCTCGGCAACACGCTCGGCTTCTTCGATATCCGCCGGATAGCGATCAAAAGCATGAACCGAGATGCGCGCCTTGGCCGAAGGCTTCGCTTCCACGACACGCGCGCCAGACTCGCCAAACGCGTGTCTCAGAGATTCCATCAGCGCTGCTTTTTCCTCTTCGCCCAGCCCACTGAGGGCAATGGAGACAGAAGGCAAACGAGCCGCTTTTTGAGCCGGTTTCGCGGGCCGCGCAGAGCGTTTCGCCGGCACAAGATCGACGGACACAGTCGCGGTGCCAGCGGCTTCGGGCCGTGCGCGAGGTGCCTTCCGCTTCGCACGCGGCGTTTTCTTGGGACCAGCAGCCTTTGCTTCCACGACCGCAGGAGCTTCAAGCGCGCGTTTACGCTTCCGCCGCCGCTTTTTGCTTCCGCGCTCTTCCTTGCCCCGCGTTTCTCGTCGCGCCTCCCTTTTTTGCACACGCTCGAGGGTGCGCTTTTCTCGCGGTTTCTCAACGGGGGTCGACGGTCTTTCAACCGCAGCCGCCGCGGACGCTGACGATTTTTCCTTCAGGATTCGCCCGATCCGCCGTGCGTGGTGACGGAAGAGCCGCTCAGTGCCACCCTCATCTTCGGCCCCGGCGTTTGCAGCCATCCATTCGACGCCGCCCTGCGCACTGATTCTATCTCGCAGACGGATCATCCGCGCTTGAGCGTCCGATTCGTCCGCGGCCGCGGGCTCGACCACAATCTTCTCTGCCGCCGTGTCACGCGCGATGTCCGCCGCGAAAGATTGCGCCGCGTTCTCGCTCGCGAAATCTTCTTCTGCGGGAAGATAAACAATGACGTCGGCATCCGCGCGGCTCGCATGCACTTGTGGCGGCCGATTGCGGCTTTGCGCGCGGTGATCGAGTGCGTTCCAAAGCGCGTCGGCTGCGCCTTCCGTCCGCGATACGATCGCCATTCGCAACGCAGGCGCGCTTTCGCCTGCGGCGTCTGCTGAACCCGTTTCGGAAGGTATGTAGCTGTCGTCAGACATTGGAAGGACTCAGCGCCGTTCAGGCCTTTGCACCGGAATCCAGTCTTGCCAGTCCGTCAAGGGCACGCTGATCGCCCGGCGACAGCTCAAGCAATGCATTCCAGTGCATCTTGGCCTTTTCAAAATCCGATGCCCGCTCCGCCATCCTCGCCAGGCTCAGATGGCACCATTCCATTCCCATCTGCGCCTCGCGGGAAAACGGATCGACGGACTTCAGAAGCTGCCAGGCCTGCAACGCATCCGCCATCATCGAATCGTTGTCGGCGCTTTGTGCAACATAGCGTGCGCATTCCCGCAAATTCTTGAGACATTTGTCGGTGTCGGACGTGGCCCGGCCGAACACGACCCACATTCTGCAGGCGTCCAGCCAGTCACCTCGGGACTGCGCATCGCGCGCACCGCGGAGCGCGGCACTTTCGAGGCCTCTGCTGAGACGCTGATCGGCCGGGTGTTCGGCAAGAAGCCTTTCGTAATCTTCGATGGCTTCGTTCCAATGTTTCGCTTGCAGCGCCAGCCGAGCACGGCGGAGCACGATCCGGAATTGGGCGGCAGGAGCCCTCCCGTTCGGATCGAGCGTCTTCCAGGCGGCGAGCGCTTCCGCAAACCGGCCTTCTTCCTCCAGCCGGTAGGTGCGCATCGTGATTCCACCCTCTGGCGAGAGCTTCGCCACCAGGGGAGAGAGCCAGAACCGGCCACTGCGCAGGGCACGAAGCGGCTTTCGCGCGAAAAGAACGATATCGGTGCTCATGTCGGCGCATTCATCGCGGAAAACACAAGCGGGCGCAACTCGCTTTGCAGACCGTCGCAAAATTGCCTTTTTGAGGAATGATCCGGAGGCGGCCGGACTAATTTTAACGGAGTTTCGAACGAATGGCGGCTATTCGTTCCGTCAGCGTGGCACGAAAAGTTCCCACGGCATATTTCTCCACGATATTTGCCCGGGCCCGTGCGGCCTTTTTCATCGCATCGCCATAATTCTCGAAGACCAGCCGCATCTGGCCGGCCGCAGCTTCGACGTCCGCATCGGCCCATTCTGCGCCATCGCAGTGCCAGCGGGTTGCAACCTTGTCAGCGCTGATGAGCCGGTAGGGAACCGGCCAGGATGTATCGGAGTCGCAGAAATCGGCGTTTCCGGAATAGTCGGTCGCGATGACCGGTGTTCCATAGGCCATTGCGTCGGACATCAGATATCCAAAGCCTTCCGACCTGTGCAGCGAGACGACGCAATCGGCGTCGCGCACCAGAGCGATCATCTCCGCATCGCTGAGGCGCGCGGTTATGATCTTGATCCGCGGATCACTGGAGGCAGCTTGCATCAGGCGTTCCCAGTGGCGTTCGCTGTTGCTCCAGTGTCGCGGGTTGACGTTCGAGGTCTTCACGACCAGTTCGACGTTCTCGCCGGCTGGGAATGCTTTGAGAAACGCCAGTACGACGGCGAGCGGGTTTTTCCGTTCGATCGATGAATCGAAATCGAAAACGGTGACGAACCGGAATGCGGCATTCGTTCCCGGCGTCTTTTGATGCGAGAGAAACGCCTCGTCGCCACGAAACAGCCCCTTGCCCACGACATAGGTCCGATTGAGCGGCGCATAAACATCCGCCACATATCGGGTCGGCGCCCAGATTTCGTCCACGAGCGCGGCACCGAGTTTTTGAACCGCGGCCGGACGGGATACCTCCCACAAGAAAAAGCCCGTCGTGAAACAGTCGAACAGGATTCCGCTTCTGTCCTTGACGAAGAAGTCGGGAACGTCCTGCGCGTTTACCGCAAAGACGACGATGGGACGAGACCGGCAACTCTTGAACCAGCGGCCGAGTTCCTCGTGAACCATGGCTGCGGTCCAATCATAATCGAAGCCCGCCAGTTTTACCGATTCCATCGTCAATGCATTCGACAGCATGGCGAAGTTGCGACCCAACCCGGATTCCTTTGAGGCGTGGCCGACGAGAAGGATGTCCTGGGCCGCGCCATCGACCCTGATGATGGGGCGCGCTATCGGGATACTGCCCGTCAACTGCGTGATAACGCGCTGCGGAAGACCATCGCTCTGATCCGCGTCGAACAGAAAGCTGAAGAACGGAAGAAATTGCGTGTTGCGCGGAAGGACCGAGGTCACCATCTCGATAACAAAAAGCATGCGGTCGATTGCGTTTCCGAAATCGAATCGCTTGCGATAGGCCTCGGAGTTCGACCAGACGAGTTTCAGGAAGCGGCTGGTGTACAGTCCGGGAAGATCGCCGCTGGCCGCCGCTTCGTCGAGATAAGCAACAACTTCCGGCTGCAGACAGGCGGGAGGCACCTTGCCTGTTCCGGCAAGCGCACTGAGGTACCACCAGCAGAAATCGTCATAGGCTTTCGGCTGCGTGAGTGAGATCTGCGGACGATTTTGCAGAAGCCCGAAAGCCGCGAGCGCATCGATCGGCCTGCCGTTTCCCATCGATAGCACCGGACGCCCCAGCCGCGACGTCAAGCTCTCCCCGGCCGGAACCGTGGCAACCGGCCTCTGGTGCGACAGAGCAGAGAAATAGGTCAGCGCCATTTCACAGAACTCGAAATCGCCGGCCATCTCGTGAGATTGGTCGCTGCGGCGCTCAAGATAATGTTCGAAATAATCCTCGCGGAGATGTGCCGCATGACTTGCCGCAGGCGCATCGCGCAACGTCTTCGCCGCGGCCACAATGTCCATCAGATCGGCGAATTCGGGGCCCGAGAAAAAGTCCCGCACAACCGGCTTTATCCAGAACGTGACGAACAGCGCCAGACTGTTCAGCACGTCATCCCGAGAGCCCAATCGTTCCGTCACAAAGCCGGCGAGACGGGCAAGACGCGTCTTTTCCCGCGCATAAAACGTCTCGGCAGAGACAGGCGCGATAACGCGTGGCAACAACTGCAACATGGCGAGCGCCGCATCTGGATCGCCGGTCGTGCCGAAGCGCTGGGCCGCTTCCAGATAGGTCTTCGCCTCGCCCTGCGCCTTTCGTTCGTCGAGAAAGCCTGTCAGCCGCGGCGAAAGGAACTGGGCCATATGACTGGGCGGAAGATCGTTGAGGACCTGCGTGAAGCAGGCGTTCACTGCTGGTGAAGAAGCACCATATCGCTCGTGGACGCGCAGAAGCGGCTCGATCTGGCCGCGGCGCGCAAGGTAAGGAATGACAGCGAGAAGAGAAGCCTCGTCGAGCACTGCCGATTTCTCTGAATCTTGTTGCAGCCTTGCCAGAACGCTGTCGAGAAGATCCGCAGCGACCAGATGCGGCATGAGGGCCGCCGCAATCGAACCTTCCGTGCCCGGCACCGTCGCCAAAGCATAAGCAATCTCCGGATCGAGTTCGCCCGTCGGAATGCGCTCGAGCAGAAACGCAAATTCCTTGCCCAGACCCGGCCGATAACTACCGGCACGCAAAAGGCGGCCCATCGCCTTTTCGGCTTCGGCGTATTGCTCGAGTGCTACGTGGCTTGCGAAAACGCGCTCGACCACCTGCGACGTGGGCTTGATACGGAAGGCCTTGTCATAATATTTGAGCGCTTGCGCGTGCCGGCGCAGTTCGCTGAGCAAACGACCGGCCGAGTACTGAAAGGCATAATCTCGCGCCCGCGCCACGGACATCTCTTCAAGAATTTTTTCGCCTTGATGAGGCGCACCGTTCGCGGCCAACGCACGGGCGTGCTCGAAGACGATCAGATCCGGTGTTTTGTCGTCATGGGACAAACCCTCGGCAAAGGCGACCACGATGTCAGGCCGGCCAAATTTGTTCAGATGCTGCAGAACCATGCCTGGCGGCGGCTGCCTCTGTAGCAAATCGCGAATCAGAGCGAGAGCCGCGGCACGGTCCGTGGCGAACAGCGAAGTGACGCGCCGCACATCCGCGGCGGAGGCCACACCTGAAACGGAATCCTGAGCCTGTTCTGACATGCTGTTTGCGGAACCTGTGTGGGTGCTTGCGGCTGTCCCCGCCGTCCGGCTACCTAGCAGATGTTCGTTTGAATCGTCCAACCAGGCCTTGCGAAACGCCATGAAAGTCCGTTCACGGAGAGCTACGGGTGCTCCGGCAAAGAAGCCGCCGGCCAAAATCATCCTCTGCGCGGGGCTGAAGAGCAGCGGTTCGACCTGGCTTTACAATGTTGTTATCCGGCTTTTGAAGGAGACGCGCAGCGGTAAGACTGCGGCGTTCTATGCCGACGAGGTGGCTCTTTTTCCCAAAGGAACCGAGCAGGCGCAGTTTCTGGTGGTGAAGAGCCACGTTCCCTCCGAGCCTCTTCTGTTTGTAACCCGGCTGACACGCGGCAAGATCTTCCTGACCATCCGCGAACCGCGCGACTCGGTCGTCTCCCTCATGCAGCGCTTCAGCTTCCCGTTCGAAGCGGCGCTGAAGGACGTGGCCGAGGAAGCGGCACGGATCGTGGAATTCTCCCGCGCCCGGGATGTTGTCCTCCTGCGTTACGAAGACAGATTCCACGAAGACCAGAAAACAATTGCCGAGGTGGCGGCGCTTATCGGCGTGCGGGCGCCGAAAGCCCTGCAGCAGAAGATCTTCAAGGCGCTGACCCCCGATGCAGTGAAACGCAAGATCCGGAATTTGAACACCCAAGGCGTATTCGGAGCAGCGCCGAAGCCGGAATACTTCGATCCCGCAACCCATTGGCACCCCGGCCATGTGGGCGACGGCCGCATGGGTAAGTACGCCGAGTTCCTATCGGCAGCACAGCAGGATGAGGTCATCGCGCAGACGCGCGATTATTGCAAACGCTTCGGCTATCTGCGTGCGCGAAAGAGGTAATGCCAGGCGGCCAGCCACGCGACCCCGCCCATCGCCACCGCACCGCCAATGGCAACCAGCAGGTCGGCGTCGCCTGTGTACCGAAAGATGAAATAGTAGACGATGATCGCGATCGCGACCGCGATCACATGTGGCCAAGCCCAGTGTGGCTTCTTGTCGGCGGGTTGTTCGTCCATACCGGAGCCCATAGCACGGATTTCAGATCAGCACAGCAACGACGGAACGTATTTCCGGAGCGCGCCGGAGCGCACGTGGGTTGTGATGGCCGCGATATCGGGCGCGAAGTACCGGTCGCGCTCATAGCTTCCCACCAGCGCGCGAACCTCGCGCGCAGCAGCTTCGAGCGGCTCGGAGCTCGTCAGCGGGTGGCGGAAATCGAGCCCCTGTGTCGCCGCCAGCAATTCGATTGCCACGACCGCGGCCGCGTTCTCCGCCATGTCGTGCAGACGCCGCGCGCCATGCGTCGCCATGGAGACATGGTCTTCCTGGTTGGCGCTCGTCGGCACGGTGTCGATGGAGGCCGGATGCGCAAGCATGCGGTTCTCCGCCACCAGCGCCGCGGCCGTCACCTGAGCGATCATGAAGCCGGAATTGAGTCCCGATTCCCTCACCAGGAACGCCGGCAGCCCGCTCATCTTGGGATCGACAAGGATCGCCGTGCGGCGTTCGGAAATATTGCCGATCTCGCACAGCGCCATCGCGAGCTGATCGGCGGCGAAGGCGACGGGTTCCGCGTGGAAATTGCCGCCGGAGACGATTTCAGTTTCGCTCAGCACCAGCGGATTGTCGGTTACGCCATGCGCCTCAACGAAAAGCGTGTCCGCGGAATGGCGCATCAGACCGAGCACCGCACCCATCACCTGCGGCTGACAGCGGAAAGAGTAAGGGTCTTGCACCTTGTCATCGGCGCCCGGCGCGCGATGAGACTCACGGATTGCACTGCCAGCCATCAAGCCGCGAAGCGCTGCCGCGACATCGATCTGCCCCTGCTGCCCGCGCAGCGCGTGGATGCGCGCGTCGAACGGCGTGTCGGAGCCTTTCAGCGCATCGGTCGACATCGCGCCGGCGACGATAGCGGCGGCGAAAACCTTTTCGATCTCGAACAATCCGCTGAGTGCCAGCGCGGTCGAAACCTGCGTGCCATTGAGAAGCGCGAGGCCTTCCTTCGGACCAAGTGTCAGCGGTTTCAGACCGGCCTTCTGCAGCGCCGCAGCTGCCGGAACGATCTCGCCCTTCACCCGCGCCTCGCCGACGCCGATCAGCAGTGCCGCCATGTGCGCCAGCGGCGCGAGATCGCCGGAAGCCCCCACCGAGCCTTTCGACGGAATGCAGGGATAGACCTCCGCATCGACCAACTTCTGCAGGGCCAGCACGGTTTCGCGCTTCACGCCCGACGCGCCGCGCGACAGTGACGCAGCCTTCAACACCAAGATCAGCCGTACGACGTCATCGCTCAATAAGGGGCCGACACCACAGGCATGACTGAGGACGAGGTTGCGCTGCAATTCCTCGAGATCGTTCTTCGCGATGGAGGTGTTAGCGAGAAGGCCGAAACCCGTGTTCACGCCATAGACCGTGTCGCCGCGCGCGACGATATCGGCGATCGTCTTTGCGCCCTTGTCGATAGCCGCCAGCGCATCGCGAGAGATCGTAATTCGGCAAGACCGCTCATAGGCGCGGCGCAGGGCCGCCAGAGGCAACCCGTCGCCGATTTCCAGAGTTAACTCAGCCTCTGCCACGTCCATACCCGGTTAATTCCTCGATCAGCATAGCCGTGCAGTGGACGAAAATCCGCTGCGATTTCTTGACATTTCCCAGCAAGAAACAGCGCCGCTGGCCCGCGGCTTGCAGAAATGCTCCCGAAATGTCCTGCAGGGGGGCAGCAAGCGATGCGGCAGGCTGATAACGCGTATGGCGGCACGCGCGCGGTTCATAAGAATGCGATCCCGGTCGAGATTACGCTAACCAGTGGAAAAGTGCTCGGGGCGAAGGTGTTTTTGCCAGTCCAGGGGCGCATCAGCGATCTGCTTAACGACGACCGCAACTTCATACCGGTCGAATGCGACGGCGAGTGCCTCGCGCTGGCGAAGATATCCATCGTGCAGGTGCGCATGCCCTCTGCCCAGGCCGCTCAGCGCAAGGGCTGCCCCTATTCGATTCTGGGTCTGCCGGAAGGCGCCTCAATTGAGGAGATCAAGAGGGCCTATCATGAGCTCAGCCGGGCCAATCATCCCGACCGGATCAGAGGCGCGGGGCTGTCGCAGGACATCGTAGATTTTGCAAATCAAAACATGATCCGGATAAACGCCGCGTATGCGCTGCTGACCAAGGACGCCGGATTGCACGCAGCCTGAAGGCGCAAGTCCCTCAGCCGATGGACGGCAGATTGAGATGGTTCTGGCGCGCGGATTCGATCGCGATCTCATAGCCGGCATCGGCGTGGCGCATGACGCCGGTCGCCGGATCGTTCCACAGCACACGTTCGAGCTTGCCGCGCGCGTCTTCCGAGCCGTCGGCGACGATCACCACACCGGCATGTTGCGAGAAGCCCATGCCGACGCCGCCGCCGTGATGGAACGATACCCATGTCGCACCTGACGCGGTGTTGAGCAGCGCATTCAGGAGCGGCCAGTCCGACACGGCATCCGATCCATCGCGCATCGATTCCGTTTCGCGGTTCGGGCTGGCGACCGATCCGGAATCCAGATGATCGCGGCCGATGACGATCGGAGCTTTCACCTCACCCTTCGCTACCATGTCGTTGAACATCAGACCGGCGCGGTGGCGGTCGCCTAGGCCGATCCAGCAGATGCGAGCGGGCAGGCCCTGGAACGCGATGCGCTCCTTCGCCATGTCGAGCCAGCGGTGCAAATGCTTGTTCTCCGGAAACAACTTCTTCATGGCTGCATCGGTCTTGAAGATGTCTTCCGGATCGCCCGACAGCGCGGCCCACCGGAATGGACCGATGCCGCGGCAGAACAGCGGGCGGATATAGGCCGGCACGAAGCCTGGAAAATCGAATGCGTTCTGGACCCCCTCGTCCTTCGCGACCTGGCGGATGTTGTTGCCGTAGTCGACCGTCGGGATGCCCTGCTTGGCGAATTCGAGCATCGCGCGCACATGCTTGGCGATGGATTTGCGCGCCGCGGCGCCGACGGCGGCGGGATCGGAGACGCGCTTGGATTCCCATTCCGCGAGCGTCCAGCCTTCGGGCAGATAGCCGTTGTTGGGATCGTGCGCGCTGGTCTGATCCGTCACCGCATCGGGCTTCACGCCGCGCCGGATTAGCTCCGGGAGAATCTCCGCCGCATTGCCAACGAGCCCAACGGAGACCGGCTTCTTCTCCTTCACCGATTTGTCGATCAGCGCCAGCGCCTCGTCGAGCGACGACGCGGCGATATCAAGATAGCGCGTCTCCAGCCGCTTCTCGATGCGCGACGGTTGGCATTCGATGGCGAGCATCGACGCGCCCGCCATCGTCGCGGCTAGCGGCTGCGCGCCGCCCATGCCGCCGAGACCGGCTGTCAGGATCCATTTGCCGGAGAGATCGCCGCCGAAATGCTGGCGGCCCATCTCCACGAACGTTTCATAGGTGCCCTGAACGATGCCCTGGCTGCCGATATAGATCCACGATCCGGCCGTCATCTGGCCGTACATCATCAGGCCTTTCTTATCGAGCTCGTTGAAATGCTCCCAATCGGCCCAATGTGGCACGAGATTGGAATTCGCGATCAGCACGCGCGGTGCGCCCTCATGCGTGCGGAAGACGCCGACAGGTTTGCCCGATTGCACGAGCAACGTTTCGTTCGCTTCGAGCTTCTTCAACGTCTCGACGATGCGGTCGAAGGCGGGCCAGTTGCGCGCGGCCTTGCCGATGCCGCCATAGACGACGAGATCCTGCGGCCGCTCCGCGACTTCGGGATCGAGATTGTTCATCAGCATCCGCATCGCGGCTTCGGTGTACCAGGTCTTGCAGGTCTTCTCGGGCCCGCGGGGGCTGCGGATCACGCGCGTGTTCTTGATGTCGCTCATGTGTTCGTCTCTTTGTCAGAGCGTCCCCGGACATAGCGGTCGAGGAGCAGATCGGCGCCGATCCAGTAGCAAAGCTCGGACGGATCGGAAACCCGCCACACCGCGAGATCGGCCGTTTTTCCCGCTTCCACGGTGCCGATATCGTCGCGTCCGAGCGCCTTCGCGCCATTGCGCGTCATGCCCGCCAGCGCTTCCTCCGGCGCAAGGCCGTAAAGCGTGCACGCCATGTTGAGCGCGATCAGCGGCGAGGCGACCGGTGATGTTCCAGGATTGCAGTCGGTCGCAATCGCGAGCGGCACACCCGCCTGGCGAAGCGCCGCGATCGGCGGCTTTTTGGTCTCGCGCAGAAAATAGAAGGCGGTCGGCAACAGCACGGCGGCCATCCCGGCTTTAGCCATCGTGGCCACGCCTTCGTCGCAGAGATGTTCGAGATGGTCAGCAGACAGCGCATGGTATTTCGCCGCCAGGATCGCGCCACGCGAATTGGAAAGCTGCTCGGCGTGCAACTTCACATGCAGCCCATGCGCTGCCGCGGCGGCGAAGACGCGTTCCGTTTCCTCCGGCGTGAAAGCAATGGTTTCGCAGAACGCATCGACCGCTTCGGCCAGCCGGTCGCGTGCTATGACCGGAATCATCACGTTGCAGATCAGATCGACATAAGCGGACCGATTGTCCCTATATTCCGGCGGCAATGTGTGCGCGCCAAGGAACGTGGGCGACACGGAGAGGTTTGCCTGTGCGCCAACCTTGGCCGCAGCCCGCAACATCTTCAGCTCGCTGTCGGCATCGAGCCCATAGCCGGACTTGATCTCGACCGTCGTCACACCTTGCCGCGCCATCGCCTGCGCGCGCGGCAGAGATTGCGCAACGAGATCGTCTTCGCCGGCCGCGCGTGTCGCGCGCACGGTGGAAAGGATTCCGCCGCCGGCGCGCGCGATCTCTTCATAGGTCGCGCCTTTCGCGCGCATTTCCCATTCGGGTGCACGATTGCCGGCGAAAACGAGATGGGTGTGGCAGTCCACGAGTCCCGGCGTCACCCACGCCCCGCCAAGCGAGACGACGTCACGTGCCAGTTTTTCGGGAGCCGCGGGCAACGCCGATTGCGGACCGGCAAACGAAAGACGGCCACCCTCTATCCCGATCGCGGCATCGCCAATGGCGCCATAGGACGTGACACCCGCGGCCATCGTGGCGGCGTGGCAATCGATGAGCAGCGTATCCCACATGGTGCGGACGATACAGGTTACAGTGACCGAAACGAGGACAATTTTCCCCGAATTGAGCCGCCCTTTCGAGGATTTTGGTCAACCTGCGTGGCGCAATCCGCTGGCTGGAACTTGGCGCCGAGTTTAGACTTCCTATGTCAGATAGTGCCACGCCCGTCATGCGGCGCCGGCGTGGCGAGCAAAGCACCAGCCGCGCAAAGGCGTCACCCATGGAAACACCGCTGCAACTCGAACTTCAGGGCATCAAGGCGACCGACTATGTCCGCGAACTCATCGCGGAGAATCTCTCCAAACTCGAAAAGCGCCATGGCCGCGCGACGGCCTGCAGAATTGTCGTACGCGCGCCGGTGGCGCATCACCAGAGTGGAGAGCCCTACGCGGTCAGTATGCGAATTGCCTTGCCGTTGCGGCGCGAAATCATCATCGGCCACAAGAAAAGCACGGATGGCCGGTTCACCGATCTGACATTTGCCATCAACGACGCCTTCAAACGGGCCCTGCGCCAGCTCTCCGACGAGACCACGCAGCTTCAAGGCCGCAGCAGGCGCCGCACCACAAGGGAGCCTGCCGAAGCGATCTAGTATTGCAAAAAAGGGCCTGGTTGCGGCACGATCACGCCACTTCTGCGTAGAAGGAGAACACTGCAGAGGGGGTGTGGTCGTGTCGCTGCTGGTCACGTTCTTACGAAAAATCGTCCGTCAGGGTCACCTGACGCTTATCGATGCGGATGGCCGCGTTCACGAGATCGGGGTTCTCGAACAGCCGGCCATCGTCATTCGCGTGCACGACAAAGCCACCGAACGGGCGATGCTGCTCAACCCGCAGCTCGCATTCGGTGAGGCTTATATGGACGGCCGTCTCACGGTGGAGACGGGCGGCATCGCGGGTCTGTTGGACCTGCTCATGAAAAATCTCGGCACGACATTCGGTAGCGGGCATTGGGAATGGATCGCCTCACTTCGCCGCTGGACCAGAATGTTGCGCCAGCGCAACGACCCGAGACGGTCGAAGCACAATGTCGCGCATCACTACGACCTCTCGGCCGGGCTCTACGATCTCTTCCTCGATTCCGACAAGCAGTATTCCTGCGCGTTCTTCGAAACGCCGGACGACAGCCTGGAAACGGCCCAGCAGAACAAATGCCGCCGCATTGCCGCCAAGCTCGACCTCAAACCGGGCCAGCGCGTACTCGATATCGGCTCGGGCTGGGGCGGTTTGGGACTGCATCTGGCGAAGACGGCCGATGTCGATGTCACCGGGATCACGCTGTCGGAAGAACAGCTCAAGATCGCGCAGGATCGCGCGGCGCGGCAGGGACTGTCCGACCGCGTGCGGTTCAGGCTTGAGGACTACCGCAAAACAGAGGGCAGGTTCGACCGCATTGTTTCCGTGGGCATGTTCGAACATGTCGGCGTCACGCACTATCGGGAGTATTTCAAAGACGTCGCGAAGCTTCTGACAGACGACGGCGTGGCGCTGATCCATGCCATCGGCCGCAGCGACGGCCCAGGCGCGACCAATCCCTGGATCGCCAAATACATTTTCCCCGGCGGCTATACGCCGGCACTGAGCGAAGTTCTGCCCTCCGTCGAGCAAAGCGGATTGATCGTCAGCGACATCGAGATTCTGCGCCTGCACTACGCGATGACGCTGGTCGAATGGCGCAAGCGCTTCGTCGCGAACTGGGAGCGCGCAGCACGTTTATACGACGAACGCTTCTGCCGGATGTGGGAGTTCTATCTGGCGGGTGCCGAAATGGGCTTTCGAAGCCAGGGGCTGATGGTGTTCCAGCTGCAGGTCACCAAGCGCGTCGACGCGCTGCCGCTCGTGCGCGATTACATGATGCCGGAACGCGAGCAGGCTGTCGCGAAGCGCCAGAACGTTAGGGCTTGAGCGTCAGCCGCTGGATTGTCTTTCCATTGGTCCCACCGACCGTCACCGTGCCCGCTGGCAGATTGAGACCGGCATGGTTGCCCGCGTTCGTGGCGGAGAACGCCTGGTTGGGCGAGATGCAAGCCTGCGTTTTGTCGATGAGCTTTTCATGGCCGATCGCCGGATCGAAGGCCGCGAAATTGACACCGACCTTGCCCTTCACCGATTGCGTGCCGTGAAACGTCATGCTGGTGACGAGATCGATATTGGAAAAATCGCTGCTCACATAGGAGAACTTGCCGTTCACGATATCGTAGCCGTCACCAAGGCCGATCCCGATATAATTCAACGTTTCCTTGGATTTCTGGCAGAGCGCGCTGATCCCAAACGCGATGACCTTGATTTCCAGATTCGCGTTGTTGGGATCCTGTGCAACCGTGATGGTGACCGAACTGCCGTCGGTTGTCGTACCGGTGTAGTTGCCGATCTGCTGAGCCTGCGCAGCCGAAACTGCGAACAGACCTAACGCCGATATGACAGAAAGTTTAGCAACCCGCATAGAATCCTCCCACATCCACAATCGATGCGCGAAGTATCACAAGCAGAGGTTCTTGTCACTTTGATGGATGAGAGGATTGGGGTTTCGGTCCACGGCGCGCGAGTTCTTTCGCCAGAAAATCCGCCAGCACTTCGACGCGCGCGGGCTTCGGCCCTCCTGGCGGTGTGACCCAGTGCAGGCCCGATGTGCCGAGCGACCAGTCCGGCAGCACGATCTTCAGCGATCCGTCTTTCAGAGCCTCGCGAAGTATGAAATCCGGAAGCACGCCGAGGCCAAGCCCCGCGATCAGCGCCGGCATCATCGCATCGCCATTGTTCACGCGCAGCGGCCCTGCGGTGCGCACGCTCGCGACCTCGCCGCTCTTGTGCGTGAAACGCCAGGTATCGGGCGTGCGCTGATACGCATAGCCAAGACAGGAATGCTCCGCGAGCTGCAGCGGATGTTTCGGTGTGCCGCGTTTTGCCAGATAGGACGGTGCGGCGACCAGATACGTCGTCACACTGCACAGCCGGCGTGCGATCAGCGACGAATCCGGCAAGGTCGCGATGCGCAGCGCGGCATCGAAACCTTCTCCGATCAGATCGACCATCGCATCGCTCAGATGCAGATCGATCTGCACATCGGGGTAACGCAACAGAAACTCGGGCAGGATCGGTGCCACATGCTGAAGCCCGAACGACATCGGCACGGCGAGACGGACCAGTCCGCGCGGGCTGACCGATTGTGCCAGCGCTTCGCTCTCCGCCGCCTCGCCTTCGGCCAGGATCGCCGCCGCCCGCGTGGCAAGCTGCCGGCCGGCATCGGTGAGCGCTAGGCGGCGGGAAGTGCGGTTGAACAGGCGGGCGCCAAGCCGGGCTTCCAGCCGGCTCACGGCCTTGGAAACCGTGGCTTTTGAAAGGCTTAGCTCGGACGCAGCGCCTGAAAAAGACCGGGTCTCTGCGACCTTGGCGAAGATCGCCAGCGCCTCGAAATCGGGGAGTTTCGACATATCAAACTCGGAAACAATGAGTTTCGGTTGTTTCTATTTTTATTCGACCCTGCTGTCGATATCTCTGGTGCCAGAAAACGGGCGGTCCCCCGCCCAAGGAGCACCCAATGATCGACGTCAGACCCTTCAATTCCCTCGGCGGCGCGGACCATGGCTGGCTGAAGGCCAAGCACCATTTCTCGTTTGCCGACTATAACGATCCCAAGCGCGTCCAGTGGGGCAATCTCCGCGTCTGGAACGACGATGAGATCGCGCCCAACACCGGCTTCCCCCCGCATCCGCATGCGAACATGGAGATCATCACCTATGTCCGCAAAGGCGCGATCACGCACAAGGACAGCCTTGGCAATGAAGGCCGCACGGAAGCCGGCGACGTGCAGGTGATGAGCGCAGGCTCGGGCATCCGTCACGCCGAATACAATCTCGAACCCGAGACGACGACGCTGTTCCAGATCTGGATCCTGCCGACGCGTTCGGGTGGTCAGCCCGGCTGGGGCGCGAAGCCCTTCCCGAAAGGGGATCGTTCCGGCCAGTTCGTGACACTCGCCAGCGGCTTCGAAGACGACAAGGATGCGCTTCCGATCCGCACCGATGCGCGCGTGCTCGGCGCCACGCTGAAAGCCGGCGAGACGACCGAATATCCCGGCGGCGGAACGCGGCATCTCTATCTTGTGCCGGCGACCGGCAAGGTCGAGGTGAACGGCGTGCGCGTGAATGCGCGCGACGGTGCCGCGATCACCGATGTCGAGACGGTGAAGGTCACCGCACTCGAAGATTCCGAGCTTGTGCTGGTGGACGCCGCGTAAGCACACCAGCCGCGGGCACGATCCTCTGGCCCCTCCCGGATCGTGCCCGCCCCTTTTTCAACTCCAACTGACCAATCCAAACTGAAAGGTGCGTCATGCCCAAAGTTCTTGTCCTCTACTATTCGGCCTATGGCCATATCGAGAAGATGGCGGAGGCCGTCGCCGAGGGCGCGCGCGAAACCGGCGCCACGGTCGACATCAAACGCGTGCCGGAACTGGTGCCCGAAGAGATCGCGAAGAAGTCTTATTACAAGATGGACCAGAAGGCGCCGGTCGCGACCATCGACGATCTCGCGAATTACGATGCCATCATTGTCGGTACCGGCACGCGCTTCGGCCGCATGTCGTCGCAAATGGCGAATTTCCTGGACCAGGCCGGCGGGCTTTGGGCGAAAGGCGCACTGCATGGCAAGGTCGGAGGCGCTTTCACCGCGAGCGCTTCACAGCACGGCGGCAACGAAACGACGCTGTTCACGATCATCACCAATTTGCTGCATTTCGGCATGGTCGTCGTCGGCATGGATTACGGTCATACCGGCCAGATGACCCTGGACGAGATCACCGGCGGCTCGCCTTACGGCGCCACCACGATCACCGGCGGCAACGGCGCGCGCCAGCCAAGCGAGAACGAGCTGATGGGCGCGCGCTATCAGGGCCGCAAGATCGCGGAGACCGCGAAGAAGCTCGCTGCCTAAACTATTGTGGCGGCGGGCCCTGTGTGATGCGCACGAGGTCCGCCGGCCGTAACCATTTGCGGAAAGCATTCTGAACCTCTGCCGGCGTCAGCGCGATGTAGCGCTGCGCCGCCTGGGTGGGCTCATCCAGCGGAAGATCGAGTTCGCGGCGATTGAGCATGCCGCGCGCGATCGCGGCAATGCTGGATTCGCTGAGCGGAATTTGGCGCAGCAGCAGCATCTTGGAACGATCGAGCTCGTCCACCGGAACCGGCGTCGACTGCATCGCGAGGATTTCTCTGTTCACGATGGCCGCCGCCTTGGAGACGTTCTGCGGATCGGACGCGTATTGCACGAAATAATTGCCGCGGGTCCGTCCGACCTGAAGATCCGAGCCCACCGAATAAACGAGCCCGGCGTTCTTCCGCAGGTCGATGCTCAGCCGCGTCGAATAGAAGCCGCCGCCAAGAACCGAGCTGCCGAGCTGTAGGGCGTAATAGTCGGGATCGGCGCGGTTGAGCGAAAGCGTCTGGGCGAGGATCACATTATCCTGCACGCGGCTTTCGTCCGGCACAGCAACCGCCGTCGCTTTGTTCGGCGGCGGTACGGGCAGATCGACGGGCGGCTTCGGACCGGATGCGGCCCAACCGCCAAAATATTTCTCGACCGTGGCTTTCGCCTTTTCGGGCGTGACATGGCCGATCACCACGATGGTCGTGAGGTCGGGGCGGACAACCGTGCGGTAATACTGAAGCAGATCGGCCCGCGACAGAGCGCGGATCGTTTCCGGCGTCGCCTCGCGCTGCGCCGGATCGTCCTTCGGAAACAGCGCCGCGCGCGTCGCGCGCGAGACGAGATAGCCCGGACTCTTCATGCGCGCTTCAACGACGCGCGCGTATTGCTCCTGCACGATGGTCATCGCGGCCTGCGGCAGAGCAGGATGCAGTTCGTTGTCGGCAAGCAGCTGCGCCCCGCGGTCAAGGTCGGGCGAGAGCACCTGAATGGCGAAATCCGTTCCGGCGCGCGCGGATGCACCGATGTCATCGAGCGCTTTCTCGAAGGCGAGCCTGTCGAGACTTTCGCTGCCATAGCCGAAAAGCTGCTCGAGGATCGGTGCAATGCCGTCCTTACCGGGCGGTGTCTCGGTCTCCGGCCGGTTACGGATATGCCCATAGATACTGATCGTGTCGCTGACATCCTCAGGCTGCACGATGAGCGTGATGCCGTTCGAAAGCGTGCTGACCACCGGATGTAGCGTCGAGGGCGGAACCACGAGACGGCCCATCGCGGTCTGTGCCCAATCGGGCAGATCGGTCGGCTTGGCTTCGCCGAGCGCGATGTTTTCCTGCCCCCCGAAGCTGGCATTCGATGCGACCGGCTTACCCGAGCGCTGTGGTGTCACGATCGCGGTGACGGACTCATCGAGGCGGAGATATTTGCGTGCCACGCGATTGACGTCGGCAGGCGTGACTTTCTCGATGCGCGTCAGATCTTCCTCCGGCGAGCGCAGACCGTAGAGCGCCACCGCGTCGGACCACACCGATGCGAGATCGGCGATGGAGTTCTTCTGAAACTCGGTCGCGCGCTGTTCCTGCAGCTTGGCGGCTTCGACAAGCTCGGCGGGCACACCGTGTTTGGCGACGTTCTCGAGGATCGTGCGGATATCGGCTTCGACGGCCTTCGCATCGCCGCCTGCGGGGTAGGAAACCGCCGCATAGGCCAGAGAGGCGTTGGGGAGCGGATCGAGCGAGAAATCGGCATCGAGCGCCTTCCCGGCCGGCACGAGCCCATAAAGATCGAAACGGTGACTCGAAAGCACATCCGCCAGCACTTCGAGCGCCGGGAAATCCGGATCGTCGAGCCCCGGCAGCCGCATCGCCACCACCGCCGTGGCGTTCGGCCGGTCGGTATCGAGCGCGATCGGTGCCCGGTCCACCGGCTTGAGTGTCATCTTCGGCTTTGCCGGAAGCGTCTTGGACTTGATGCCGCCGAACAGCGCCTTGACCTGGTCCAGTGTCTTCGCCGGATCGACGTCGCCCGCGATCACCAGAATGGCATTGTTCGGCGCGTACCAGGTGTCGTGGAACTGCTTGAGCATCGCGGCCGTCGTCTTATCGAAGGACGGCCGGGTTCCGAGCGCGACATGCTCGTACGGTGTGCCCGCGAACATCGCAGCGCGGAGTTTCATATAGAGCGTGTAGGACGGGTTGGAGTAATCCGCCGCCACTTCCTGTTCGATCGCGCCTCGTTCCTTTGCCCAGTCCTCTTCGCTGCTGAGCAAGCCCTGCATGCGCGTGGCTTCGATGTGCAACGCAACGTCGAGATCTTCCGACGGGACGGTGAAGAGATACTGGGTCAGGGCTTCGCGCGTGTTGGCGTTGAAGTTGCCGCCCATGACGCTGCCGATATTGGCAAGCTGGTCCGCCGTGAGACCCGGGCTGCCGCGGAACATCATATGCTCCAGCGCATGCGCGGTTCCGGGAAAGCCGGCCGGCGTCTCGTCCGAGCCCGCCAAGTAATTGACCGCGGTCGCCACCACCGGCGCCAGCGTGTTGCGTACGATGATGACACGCAGGCCGTTCGGCAGCGTCGCGCGCAGGACATTTTGCTCCGGTGGCGTGGGGGCAGCGCCCACCGTCAGAGTCAACGCAATCACCGCCGCCACCGCGCCGATAAGGCGCAGCGGGCGAAACCCCTTAAGATCGGTCATGGAATCGGATTTCCTTTATTGCTCGGTCAGATTCGCGACCAGCGCTTTCTGACCATAGATTTTGTCCAGGGCTTCCGTGATCGCCGCCGTCGATACGACGACACAGCGGTTCTGCGTATCGTCGAAGCCGAAGGCTCCGCCCAGGCTGTGGATGTTGCCGTCGAAGGCGGCACCGATCACCTGCCCCTGCGCATCGATCACGGGCGAGCCCGAATTGCCGCCGGTGATGTCGTTGTCGCTGACGAAGTCGAATACGGTGTTCTGGTTCACTTTGCCCTGCGCGTTCACCCAACGCGGCGCCAGCGCGAACGGATCCTGCCCGGTCGCGCGATCCCACAATCCGCTGAAAGTGGTGAAGGGTTTCACCGGCACGCCGTTCTCGTTCCAGCCTTCGACCTTTCCGTATGAAAGGCGCAGCGAGAAGGTGGCGTCGGGATAGGTGCTGGTGCCGTAGACCGCAAAGCGTGCCTTGGCGATCTTCTCCGCCGCGCGGTCGGACGGACCGGTGACGCGCGTTTCGTATTCCTTGCGGATGGCGCGCGACGTGGCATCGGTCGCCAGCACGAAACGGATTAGGGGATCGTCGGAGGCGCGCACCGCCGCCTGTCCGCCATCCCACAATTGCTTGCGATAGGCGGCGTCGGTGAGCTTGGATTTGGAAAGCCGGGCCGCGAGAGCCTCAGGCGAATCCTTGCCGAGGAAGATTTTGGTCCCGGGTGCATCGGCGGTGAGATGCTCGCGCAGCTTGGTCAGCCAGAACTCGAGCGTGAGTTTTTCGAGATCGGGATAGACCGGGGTGGCGTCGAGCACGCGCTTCTCGAGCAGCGCAAGCCGGCTGTCGGTGTATTCCGGCAGGCGCTCGCTGTTCGGTTTGACGCGTTCGTCGCCGGCACGCACCAGCGCGCGTGCGTAGCCGAAGAGATCGGAGAACAGCCCCGCCCGCGTTTCCAGATAGGTATAGGACTGAAACAGGGCCTTCCTGTCGGCCTGGACCTTGGCGATGTCGGTCCATGGATCGCCTATCTCTGCGGCGAGCTTCTTATCTTTCATCACGCTCGTGCGCAGATCGGTATCGGCCTTGTGCTTGGAGGCGACCAGGGCCGGATCGACCAGCGCCTCGTGCTGTCCGCGATAGACCTTGAAAGCATTTTCGATGCTGAACAGGTCTTCATTGGAAATACGCGCATGTTCCGGGCTTTGTTCTCCGAACACGATCAGACGGCCGCGCAACTCCGAGAGCATGGTCATCGTATCGGGCAGTGCAACATCCCGGATCGTTTCGAGTTGCTCCGCCGTCAAGAGGCGCTGCGTCGTGCCAGGATTGCCGGAGACGAACACGGGCTCACCCTCCTTCGGCGCATCGACTCGCCATTTGAGGTGCGCCGGTGTCGCAACCGGTGCGCCATTCTCATAAAGCCGGACGAACGAGCAATCGAGGTCGTAACGCGGGAAGTTGAAGTTGTCGGGATCGCCGCCGAAGAACGCCATCACCTGTTCCGGCGCGAAGACCAGACGCACGTCGGAGTATTTGCGGTAGGTGTAGAGCTTGTATTGGCCACCCTGGTAGAGCGTGACCACCTGACAGCGGAATTGCGCCTCGCGTCCGTTGCAGCCTTCCTTCTCGATCGCCGCGATTTCGGCATCGCGCGCCTTCACGAAGTCCTGTCCAGTCTTGCCTTTCGCAGCGCCGGAGACGCGGTCGGTGACATCGGAGATGGCGGTGAGAATCTCGGCCTGCATGCCGGGGCAAAGCTTTTCGTCCGTCCGTGCGGCGGTCCTGAAGCCATCCCGAACGTAGTCGACCTTCGCGTTGGACAGGTTCTGCGCGCAGTCGCGGACGCAATGGTGATTGGTCAGCACGAGGCCGTCCTTCGTCACCACCGAAGCAGAGCAGCCGGAGGAAAGACGCACCGACGCGCCGCGGACATTGTCGAGCCAGGGCTGATCGATGGTGACGCCGTATTTCGCTTTCACAGCAGCCGAAGGAAAATTGTCGAAGGTCCACATGCCTTCGTCGGCGAGCGCGGCGGTTGCAGTGCATAGGCTTGCAGCGGCGAGCGCCGCGAAAAGATGGTTCCTCACGATGACCTCGTTTTCATGCGGCCCGTGCGAATTCCCCCGGCCGCGGTATCTCGCGCCGCATTAACACCCGCGCGACTGGGATTGCAAAGGGCGGAAGCCCTGCGGCGCGCGGCCTCAAGATTTAGTGAAAATCGCGGGATTTCGGCACCACGCGGACGTTGCGGGGATGATGATGGCGCGCCGCACCCTGCGAGCGGAAGGACGGCGCACCGTGGTCGTCCTCTGACAGGCGTTCGAGTTCCGCCGTGCGGTCGACGATCCGCTCCGCGACGAGGTGCACGACACCCTGGGAGCTGCGCTGGACCTTGCCTTCCACCACGAGCAGCCGCGCGCCCATGATCTCGCGGCGGAACTCCTCCACCAGGCGCGGCCAGACGACCACATTGGTGATGCCGGTCTCGTCGCTCAGCGTGATGAATACGACGCCAGCATCGCCCGGCATCTGGCGCGTAAGCACAATCCCGGCGCAGGCGGCGCTGTCGCCATCTTTGCAAATGGGACGCTTGCCCTCTTCGTTGCAGGGCTCGGCTTTCAGATCTCCACTGACGTCCCAGCAGCTCAGAACGCCCTCGCTTTGGAACAGGCCGCGCAGGAATTTCATCAGATGCGCGCGCAGGGAGAGGCGCAGCATCTGGTAATCGGCGAGCACGTGCTCGCTTTCCGGCATGACCGGCAGTGCCGCGATCTCCTCTTCCGGCTGTTCCTCGACGAACTGATGGGCGAAGAGCGGCAGCGCGTCGTCGTCTGCGAGACGGCGCACGTCCCAGAGCGTTGCCCGGCGGTCCTTGTTCTGCGACTGGAAGCAATCGGCTTCGGCGAGGATGATGAGCGCACGCTTGGGCAGCTTGGCGCGGCGCGCGACATCGCCGACGGTGCCGTACCGATTGCCGCGCTGCTTTACGAGTTCGATGGCCCACTTCTCCTGGAAGCCATCGACCTGCCGGAAGCCGAGGCGTAGCGCGAGGCCGCCCTTGCCGTCCTGCTCCAGCGTGTTGTCCCATGCGCTGAAGTTCACATCGACGTGGCGCACTTCGACATCGTGTTCGCAGGCGTCGCGCACGATCTCCGCCGGTGCGTAGAAGCCCATCGGCTGCGAATTGAGCAGCGCGCAGGCGAAGGCTGCCGGATGAAAGCGTTTGATGTAGGCGGAAACGTAAACCAGCAGCGCGAAGCTAGCGGCGTGGCTTTCCGGGAAGCCGTAGGAACCGAAGCCTTCGATCTGCTTGAAACAGCGTTCCGCGAAATCCGCTTCGTAGCCACGCTCGATCATGCGGCCGACGAACTTGTCCTTGAAAGTATTGATGGTGCCGAGATTGCGGAACGTCGCCATCGCGCGGCGAAGCCCGTTCGCTTCTGTCGAAGTAAACTTGGCGGCCACCATCGCAAGCTTCATCGCCTGTTCCTGAAACAAAGGAATACCAAGCGTCTTTTTCAGAACCGGAATTAACTCGTCCGGCTTTCCGTGCTCAGGCGATGGCGATGGATATTCGACTGTCTCAATTCTATCCCTACGGCGGAGATAAGGATGCACCATACCGCCCTGGATAGGACCCGGGCGAACAATCGCGACTTCAATGACGAGGTCGTACAAGTTTTCCGGCTGCATACGCGGCAGCATGCTCATCTGTGCGCGGCTCTCGACCTGGAACACGCCGATAGCATCGGCTTTTTGGAGCATTTCATAGACCGCGGGATTATTCGCAGTCATATTCAGATCGAGTGTTTGATTTTGATGCGTCTTAATTAGATCGAAAGCCTTGCGGATACAGGTCAGCATCCCGAGACCAAGCACATCGACCTTCATCATCCGCACGGCATCGATGTCGTCCTTGTCCCATTCGATGAAGTGACGATTCTCCATCGTCGCAGGACTGATGGGCACGCATTCGTCCAGCCGGTCGTTGGTGAGCACGAAGCCGCCGACATGCTGTGAGAGATGTCTCGGGAACCCGATCAGTTCGCGGGTGCATTTCACGACGCGTGCGATGACGAGGTTGAAAGGATCGAGCTTTCCCTGCCGCACTTGTGCGTCGCTGAGATTGCTGCCCCAGCTTCCCCACACACCGCTGGCGAGATCGGCCGCGATGTCTTCGGTGAGGCCAAAGACCTTTGCCACCTCGCGCACGGCGCTGCGCGGGCGATAGTGGATGACGGTCGCGGCGAGGGCGGCGCGGTGATGGCCGTAGCGCCTATAGATATACTGGATCACTTCCTCGCGCCGCTCATGCTCGAAATCGACGTCGATGTCGGGCGGCTCCTTGCGCTCCTCGCTGACGAAACGCTCGAACAGCAAATCCATCTGCACCGGATCGATCGAGGTGATGCCAAGCGTGTAGCAGACTGCGGAGTTCGCGGCGGAGCCTCGCCCCTGGCACAGGATCGTCTGCGCCTTGCCTTCTTCTTTTTCGCCCTCGCGCGCGAATTTCACGATGTCGTGGACGGTCAGGAAATATTGCGCGATCTCCATCTTCGCGATCAGCGCCAGTTCTTTTTCCAGGATTTCGCGGACCGTGTCGGGGAGAAGACCCGGATAACGCCACCGCGCGCCCTGCCATACGAGATCCTCGAGATGCTGCTGCGGCGTCTTGCCTTTCGGCACCGGTTCGTCGGGATAGTTGTATTTGAGCTGGCCGAGCGAAAAGCCAATGCGATCCGCGAACCGTATGGTCTCGGCGATGGCTTCCGGCGCATGCGCAAACAATTCCGCCATTTCCTGCGGAGCCTTGAGATGACGCTCCGCATTGGCTTCGAGCCGCCGCCCGGCCTCGTTCAGCGTGACGCCTTCGCGGATGCAGGTCACGACATCCTGCAATTCGCGCCGGTCGTGACGGTGGTAAAGGGCATCGTTGGTCGCGATCAGCGGTACGCCAGCCCTGCTCGCGACCGCGCGCCAGGTCTCGAACCGCCGTGCATCGTCGCCCTGCATATGCTGCGACACGCCAAGCCACACGCGATCCGGGGCGGCAGCCAAAAGCTGTTTGAGCAGCATTTCGATCTCGTCCGGGTCAGCCCGGAGGCGCGTCTCGAAACTTTCTTTCGGAATCGAACCGGGACCGCCGTCGCGATCCGCGAGTCCGTCGTTCCAGACCTTCTCCTGCAGACCGATGGAGGTTCGATCACGCCGCGGATGCGGTGGCATCACCACCAGAAGCAGCCCATCCTGCCACCTAAGAAGATCCGCAAGCGTGAGAAGGCACTCGCCTTTCGGCGCACGCAGCTTGCCTTCGCTCAGGAGCCGGCAGAGACGGCCATAGGCTGGGCGGTCCGTTGGATAGACGAGGATGTCCGGCGTGCCATCGACAAACACCAGCCGCGCGCCGATGAGGAGTTTCGGAAGAACATCGGTCTGCTCCTTCATCTCCTCATGTGCGCTGTAGGCGCGCACGACGCCCGCCAGCGTATTGCGGTCGGCTATGCCGATGGCCGTGTAACCATACCCCGCCGCCTGGGCGACAAATTCCTGCGGATGCGATGCACCGCGCAGGAAGGAGAAGTTCGTCGTGACCCCGATCTCGGCATAAGAAGATGTCATTGTCGTAGATAGGCTTTCTGCCTTATGCTAAGCCGCATGGCGAAGACCCGCATCACGCTCGATCTCGATAGCGAGGCCGATGCTCGCCTGCACGCTCTTGCAGAACAGCGCGGACAGGAAAAAACGAGGGTCGTCGCAGACGCGCTGGCGCTCTTGGATTCGCTGGAAACCGACGATGTAGAAGAAGATCTACGACGGCTGCAGAATTTTGAGCGTACGCAGGAGGGCGTCCCTCTTGATGAAGTGAAGGCCTGGGTACGAAGCTGGGGTACGGCGAACGAATTGTCGCCGCCTACATCGCGCGTTATACAATCCGCGAGAGCGATGGTGCCTTGATCGTTCTGCGCATTTGGCACAGCCGCGAAGCGCGGCAATAAAATTGCGGAATTGAACCGCGATTTTTTCACGCGAACGTCCCCTGTATCCGCCATTGCGCGGAGAAAGCCTCGCGATCCGGAATCCCTTCGCGGAAAATCCAGGAACGGCGGCCCTCCGCATCCTCGATGCGGTGATAGTCGCGCGTCGGCTGCGGGTCCTGATGCCGCCACCATTCCATGACGATGCGCTCGGGGCCTTCGGCCTGGGTGACAACGCGCTGGGCATGGCGCCAGCGCATATGCGGCGCATTGCTTCCCGGAACTGCACGCAGAAGGCTTACCGGTTCGGGCTTTGTCAGCAGGCGCAACGGCCGCCGTGGCGCTTCACCGGGACCGCGGATTTTTTCCCACATTACTTTGGTCTCCTGCGCATGTTGCGCAGGCACCGCGGCAAAGGCGTATTCGGGGATGTGGGTGTCATTCGGCTGGAAGGCGAGGATGCGATGGGCGCCGAAGCGCGCGGCAAGCCTGTCGATGAGAAACCGGATCTCGCGCTTCGCATTCAGATCGGCATCGAAATCGGCGACGCCGGCTTCAGCACGTTCCGCACGGCTGGCCGAAAGCCGGATGAGATCGTAGCCGAAGCCGGGATCGAGCGGATCGGCGAGTGCGTCGAGCCTTTCCCGGAAGAGGCGTTCGATAATCGCGGGATCGCGAACCGGCGTTCCGGTCTCCACCGCGATGCGCCGGACGATGCCATCGGCGCGGAAGAAGGCGGCTTCGAGACAGCGTGCGCCCTCGCCGCGTTTCTCTAAGATTTCGCACAAGGAAGAAGCCAGTTCCGTGAGTGCCGCGCGGATGACGTCTTCGGTCATGACCGGTTCGGGAAAATTCCGCTCAGCGCGGTAATCCGGGAGCGGCGCGCGCGGCAGGATCGGCGCCTCAGTGGCGCCAAGCGCGGAATCGAGGGTGAACACCATGCGTGCGCCGAAACGGGACGTGAGTTCGCGACGGTCGCGGCCTGCCACCTGGCCCACGCGCTTCAAGCCGGCACGGCGGAAGGCATGGGTGGTGACGGGATCGAGTAGCAGGGCTTCGACAGGCAGCGCCGCGATGGCTTTCGCTTCGTCGCCCGGCGCTGCGACAGAGCCGCTCCGATAACGCGCGAGAGCGCGCGCGGCGAGCGCGCTTCCGGCCATGCCGCCGCGCACGGCAAAGCCTTGACCCTCTAGGTTTGCACGAATTCGGTCGAGCATCGCCTGTTCGCCGCCGAAGAGATGGGTGGCGCCGGTCACGTCGAGCAAAAGCCCGCGCGGCGGATCGAGGGCCACGAACGGCGTGAAGCGCTCGCACCAATCGGCAATGCGGCAAAGCAGTTTCAGATCGGCTTGTTCATTCGCCGTCACCGCTTTCAGCGCAGGCAACATCGCCCGCGCATTGGCGAGCGGCTGGCCGACACGCAGCCCCAGCGCCGTCGCCTTGCGGTCGAGCGCTGAGATGACAAGCGCGTTCTTCTCCTTCGCGGCGACGACGAGCGGCGGCGCGTCAGGCGCAGGCACGCCGCCTTTCGTTTTCCATCGCCGCTGCAGCCGGTCGGTCGAAAGGCGCGGAAACCACAGCGCCACGATCCGCCGCTTCACGCTTCCTGAAGATTGCATCGTCACAATTCCACTCCATTACCCAACGACCCGTTCGCCCGTGGCGATTGCGCGCGAGTTCGGCGTCGAACCGCGGCATGCCCCAGTTTTTGTCTTGTTCGTTCGAGCGCGCCGCCCGGATCATCCAGCGTGTTTCGGCGCTCGACGTATCCGGGACTGCATTGAAGCGCAGCAAGAGCGCGGTCACGTTCGTCTCCGCGGCACCGAGCGTGATGCGGCGGCTGGTTTTCAGATCGAGCACCCGGTGCTCGCCCACGATTTCGATTACCACCGCTCCAAGCGCAGAACAGGTGAGCGCATCCGAGGCTGCGCGCAGCGCTTCTTCCGCATGGGCCACGCGCAGCACCAGAAACCGCGATGGATCGATGCCAAGTTCGAGGAGACCCGTGGCCGCGACCTCGCCAAATTCGAGGGCGGAAAAATCCTGCTGAATCCAGAGGATGGGTTTGCGATCGGCCACGCGTGCGGCGAAGCCCGCCGCAAACCCCGTTGCCGAAGCTTCGTGACCGGCTTGTGCAAACACCTCATGCAACGCACCGCGGAGGAGCCCGCCTTTCAGGCAGGCATCGGCCGCCTCATGCCCGAGGGGAACGCGCGCATGCCTTTCCGGAAGATCGAGTCCCGCCTTTGTCAGGGAAGCGCGAAGGGCTGCGATCTTTTCCGAACGCATGACCGCTCACACTCATGCGACGCGGGCGGACGCGCGCGTCACGGCCACGGCACCGGTTTCCACACGCCTGAGACAGGCATCCGAAAGCGGGCAGGAGATGCAGTTCGCCCGATAGGCCGTGCAGGTGTTCTGCCCCAGCCGCTTCAGATGCCAGTGCAGCTCATAGAGATCGCCGGCATCGAAATCCGCCGCCGCTGCCATCACGGCATCGTAGACTTCTTTGGTTTCGGCGCGGGCATCGACAAAGCCGAACCGGCGCAGCACCCGCAGCACATCCCCATCCACTACAAAGGCCCGCATCCCGAGCACACTGAAATTGAGCGTGCAGGCGGCGATCTTGCGTCCCACGCCGTCGATCTCCTCCAGCCAGCGCAGCGCCTGGTCCACCGGATGATCGATGAGAAAATGCAGATCGAGCGCGCCCGCGCGCACCCGGATCTTGCGCAGCGCACGCTTCAGCTCCGGCACCTTCTTTTCGGCATGGGTGACGCCCGCAAGCTGGGCCCCGATTTCCGCCTCCGGCGCGTCGGCGAGCGCATCCCAGCTGCGGAAATGGCGCGCCATCCGCCAGAACGCCTTCCACGACACGGCATCCTTGGTCTTGCTGCCGATGAAGCTGCGGACGAACTGATCGATGGCCTCAAGCCGGTCCGCCGGACGGACGCGCCCATAGACGATGCGGAGACGGTCCCGGAGAACCCGGATGTCGACAGCGGCACAGGAAAAGAGGTTCGCTTGCATGAAAGCGATGTAGAACAAAAAAAGAACAAAAGTCAATAAGACTCTGGCAGGAAAGAATATTTCAAAAATACCAGATGTTGTCCGTCGCGACCTCCAGACCTCTAAACAAACGACCGGACCGGGTTGCTGCCGTCCCAGGTCAGCGCCGCGCCGTAGAAATTTCCGAACGCGCGTTCCATCCCGAGGCTGGTCTCGATCAACTCGACGAAGCCGGGCAGCGCCCCGTTGGTATCCAGGTAGGCGACCTCGCCGCCGGTGGGCACACCGAGCCGGAACGCGAGCTCCATGCCTTTCGCTTCATAGCGCGCGAGATCGGTCTTGAAATCCGCCGTCGCCACGCCCCAGTGATGGAAGCCATAACCCTTGCTATCGATCAGCTCCTTGTAGACGGAAGGATGCTCGTCATTGCATTGGATCAGTTCGATGTTCATGTGCCCGGCGAACGACATTGCGAGTGTGATGTCGGCCTTCGAGGGCCGGCCGCGATAGACCGGATCGATGCCACTGAAATGGTCGAGCACAAACCACGGCCCGACATTCAGGCGCTCGACCCATTCGTTGATCGCCGCATGCAGATCCTTCACGACATAGGCCATCTGCATGATGCCCTTGTCGGGCTGGCCAAAGCTGAGCAGTGTCATGCGATCCTCCATGCGCGCGTGATGGACATTGGGCGCGCCAACAGCTTCAATTCCGCAACCGGGAGCGAAACGACATGCGCGATCTGACGAAATTCTATATCGGCGGGCAATGGGTCGCGCCGCTAGACGCGAAACCGTTCGACGTCATCGATCCCGCGACCGAAAAAACCTTTGCGCGCATCTCGCTCGGTTCGGCGAACGATGTCGATCGCGCCGTCGCCGCCGCGCGCAAGGCGTTCGAAACCTGGTCGCTGTCGACTCGCGCGGAGCGGCTCGCGCTGTTCGCCGCGATCCGCGCCGAATTCGAGAAACGCTATGACGATCTCGTCGATGCGATCACGTCGGAGATGGGTGCGCCGCTGTCGCTCTCGCGCGAGGCGCAGGTTGCCTGCGGGCTCCAGCATCTCGATGAAGCCGTGCGCGTGCTTTCCGATTTCCCGTTCGAGGAAGACAAGGGACGGATCACGATCCGCCACGAACCCATCGGCGTCTGTGGGCTGATCACGCCGTGGAACTGGCCGATCAACCAGATCACGCTGAAGGTATTCCCGGCGCTCGCAGCCGGCTGCACCATGGTGCTCAAGCCCAGCGAGCTGACACCGGTGAGCGGCATGATCGTCGCGGAGATTCTCGACGCCGCCGGCGTGCCGGCTGGTGTGTTCAATCTCGTCAATGGTGACGGGCCGACGGTCGGCCAGGCCATGGCCGCCCATCCCGATATCGACATGGTCTCCTTCACCGGCTCGACGCGCGGCGGCGTGGCGGTGACGAAGGCGGCCGCTGACACTGTCAAGCGCGTGACGCTCGAGCTCGGCGGCAAGTCGGCGAACATCATCCTCGACGATGCCGATCTGGCGGCAGCGGTGGAGCGCGGCGTACTCAACTGCTTCGGCAATACGGGGCAGTCCTGCAATGCACCGACGCGCATGCTGGTGCCGCGCGCGAAGCACGACGAGGCCATCGCGGTTGCGCGTGCGGCAGCCGAGAGCGTCGTCGTTGGCGATCCACGCGGTGACGATACGACGATGGGCCCGCTTGCCCATCGGGCACAGTTCGACAAGGTCCGCGGCCTCATCCAGAAGGGTATCGACGAGGGTGCAGTGCTGGTCAGCGGCGGTGCGGATTCGCCACTGGCGAGCGGCTACTTCGTGAAGCCCACCGTGTTCGCCAACGTCACGAACGACATGACCATCGCACGCGAAGAAATCTTCGGGCCCGTGCTCAGCATTCTTCCGTACGACAGCGAGGACGATGCCGTGCGCATCGCCAACGACACCCCGTATGGCCTCGCGGCTTATATCGAGTCCGGCGATATGGGCCATGCGCGCAAGATTGCGGCACGGCTGCGCGCCGGTAACGTGCACATCAACGGCGCCTCCGAAGATCCCGCGGCACCATTCGGCGGTTACAAGCGCTCCGGGAACGGCCGCGAAGGCGGCGAGTTCGGCTTGCGGGAATACCTGGAAGTAAAAGCGGTGCTGACGCCAGAGTAATTACTGTCATCCCGGCCAAGCGATGCGCGAGCATCGCGCAGGGCCGGGACCCAGCGTGCCGTTCGATCCCTGGGTCCCGGGCCTCGCTACGTTCGCCCGGGATGACAAGTTTGGTTTAACCTCTCCTTCGGAGAACCGTTATGAAACTCAAAGACGAAAACCTGTTCCGCCAGCTCTGTTACGTCGATGGCGAATGGAAAGGGGCGGATTCGAAAGCGGCGATCGATGTCACCAATCCGGCGACGGATGAGGTGCTCGGCACCGTGCCGAAGTTCCTAGGAAGCGAGACTCGCGCGGCCATCGCGGCGGCGAAGCGCGCGCAACCGGCATGGGCGGCGATGACGGCGGGCGAACGTGCAACGATCCTGCGCCGCTGGAACGACCTGATGCTCGCGCATACCGACGACCTCGCGCTGATCATGACCTTGGAGCAGGGAAAGCCGCTCGCGGAATCCAAAGGCGAGGTCGCCTACAGCGCCTCCTTCATCGAGTGGTTCGCGGAAGAGGGAAAGCGCATCTACGGCGATGTGATCCCGAGCCACGCGGCCGACAAGCGCATCGTCGTCCTGAAGCAGCCGGTGGGCGTCGTCTGCGCGATCACGCCGTGGAATTTTCCGAGCGCGATGATCGGGCGCAAGGCAGGACCTGCACTCGCCGCGGGATGCACCTTTGTATGCAAGCCCGCGACGCAGACGCCCTACTCCGCGCTGGCGCTGGCCGAGCTCGCCCATCGCGCAGGCATTCCCAAAGGCGTGTTCAATGTGCTGACCGGCTCGGCGCGCGAGATCGGGGCTGAGATGACCTCGAATCCCGATGTCGCGAAGCTGACCTTCACCGGCTCGACCGAGATCGGGCGCCAGCTGCTCGCGCAATGCGCCCCCACGATCAAGAAAGTGTCGATGGAGCTTGGCGGCAATGCGCCCTTCATCGTGTTCGACGATGCCGATCTCGACGCCGCGGTCGAAGGCGCCATCGCCTCCAAATACCGCAACACCGGGCAGACCTGCGTCTGCGCGAACCGGCTGTATGTGCAGGCGGGCGTGTACGACGTGTTTGTGGAGAAGCTGAAGGACGCCGTCGGCAAGCTGAAAGTCGGCAACGGCACCGAGCCCGGCGTGACGCAGGGCCCGCTGATCGACAAGGCCGCCGTCGCCAAGATGGAAGAGCACATCGCCGATGCGGTCGCCAAAGGCGGCAAGGTCGTGATGGGCGGCCATCCGCACAAGCTCGGCCACACCTTCTTCGAACCCACGATCATCACCGGCGCGACGCAGGACATGCTGATCGCCCGCGAAGAGACGTTCGGCCCGCTCGCGCCGGTGATCAAATTCGACACCGACGCCGACGCGATCCGCATGGCGAACGACACCGAGTTCGGACTGGCCGCCTATTTCTACGCGCAGAACTTGAAACGCGTGTGGCGCGTGGCCGAAGCGATCGAGGCCGGAATCGTCGGCATCAACACCGGCATCATCTCGACCGCGGTGGCACCCTTCGGCGGCGTGAAGCAGTCGGGCCTCGGCCGCGAAGGCTCCAAATACGGCATCGACGATTATCTGGAGATCAAATATCTCTGCCTCGGCGGGATGTAGCGCGGGCACGCACCTTCCTCTATAGATTCCTGAAATCGTTCGTAGAACATACGAATCGGGGAAGAGGGGCGCGTGGTGGATCAGGCAGTGGGGCAGAGTCCGCCCGTGGCGCGGAACAGCGCGTTCTATCAGTCGCTGCTTGTGGGCCTTTTGAGCCTCAATTTCGGCATCCTGTTCTTCGACCGCAACGCGCTCAACTTCCTGATGCCGTTCGTGCAACCGGAGCTTCACCTCAACAACACCGAGGTCGGGCTGACCGGATCTGCGTTGTCCTTCAGCTGGGCACTATCTGCAGTGATCGTGGGCGCCGCCGCCGATCGCAGCGGCAAGCGCAAGACGTTCCTGATCGCGGCCACGCTCGCCTTCTCGGTCTGCTCGTTCCTGAGCGGACTCGCACAGTCTTTCGTGATGCTGTTCGCAGCACGTCTGTTGATGGGCGCCGTAGAAGGCGGGGTGATGCCGGTCTCGCATACCATGATCTCGGTTGCAGTCGCTCCGGAACGGCGCGGATTTGCGATGGGCGTCGCGCAGAATTTCGGTTCCAACCTGTTCGGCTCCTTCATCGCTCCGGTGGTTATGGTGTGGTTCGCGACACATCTGAACTGGCACAGTGCGTTCTACATCGCGGGACTGCCCGGCATCGTGTCGGCCGTTCTGCTGTGGTTCTTCATCGATGAGCCGAAGAGGGACGCGGTGCCCGCGGCGAAGCGGCCCCAGCTGGCCAAGCATTTTTCCGGCATCCTCAACAGCCGCAATATGGTGATCTGCGTGCTGATCTCGATCCTGCTCGTCTCCTATTTCGTCGTGGGCTTGCAGTTCGTGACGCTTTACCTGACCAAGGTGCGCCGTTTCGATCCCACCACCATGAGCTGGCTGATGGGCACGCTCGGCATCTCGGCCACGATCGGAAGCTTCGCGGTTTCGGGCATTTCCGACCGCATCGGCCGCAAACCCGTGATGATTGTGACCGCCTTCCTCGGGGTGATGCTGCCACTGGGAGCGATCTACTACACAGGATCGGTCTGGGTGTTGGCGGCGATCTTCTTCTTCGGCTGGTCGCTGACCGGAATCTTCCCGTTGTTCATGGCGACGGTGCCTTCGGAGAGCATAGGCCAAGAAAGGCTGGCTACCGCTATTGCCCTGGTCGTCGGCGCGGGAGAAGTGCTGGGCGGTGTGTTATCACCGGCCATCGCCGGCTGGGCGGCCGATCGGGCGGGTTTGTCGATACCGCTCTGGATCATGTTCGGCCTCTGCATTGGGGCAGGCTTGCTCGCCATGGGGTTACGCGAAACCGCACCCGCGGTGCTCAAGGCCAGAGCTGGCTGATTTCGCCGCCGCGCATTAGGATTCGCGTGCGAACGGGAGCGGGCGATGACGGACAGGCGCGACAAGGACCTCGGGATGGATCGGCCGATCGTGCGGCGCGATTTCCTGCAGGGCGCGGCGATGGGGACGGCTGCGGCGTTCCCAGGACTTGCCCCCGCCGACGCTGCCGCGGCGGAAGCAGAGCCGCAGAACACGGCCGGCTATTATCCGCCGACCCGTACGGGCCTGCGCGGCAGCCATCCCGGCGCATTCGAGGCGGCGCACGCGGTACGCGACGGCGATTTCTGGAACGGCGCTCACACGCTCGAAGACCTGCATGAGAGCTACGACCTCGTGGTCGTGGGCGGTGGGATCAGCGGTCTTTCGGCGGCCTATTTCTATCGCGCCAAGAATCCCAATGCGAAAATCCTGATCCTCGAGAACCACGACGATTTCGGGGGGCACGCCAAGCGCAACGAGGTCCACGTCAACGGCCGCATGCTGCTGATCAATGGCGGCACGCTCGATATCGACAGTCCCTACCCCTACAGCGCGGTGGCGGGCGGGCTGCTCAAATCGCTCGACATCGATCCGGTGGCGCTTTCCAAGGAATGCGACGATCCGTCGGTGTTCGCAGGCCTCAAGATGGGCGTGTTCTTCGACCGCGAGACCTTCGGGACCGACAAATTCGTGCCGCTGGATGCGACCGAGCGTGGCAAGGCGAAACCGGAAGCATGGAAGGCCTTCGTCGCGGCCGCGCCGCTCAGCGAAGGGGTGAAGCAGGGCATCCTGAAAATCCAGACCGGGACCACCGATTACTTCCCGGGACTGACGGGCGACCAGAAGAAGGACAAGCTCTCGCGTATCTCCTACAAGGATTACTTCCTGAACGTGATCAAGGCCGATCCCGGCGTGATCGCATTCTACCAGCATCATACCGACGGCTGGTGGGGCTGCGGGATTGACGCGATCTCGGCGCTCGATTGCTGGGCCCTGGAATATCCCGGTTTTGCGGGCCTGGGCCTGAAACCCGGCGGCCCGATGCAATCGCGCATGGGCTATACGCCGGCAGGCTATTCGACCACCGGCGGTTCGGACTTCTTCCACTTCCCGGACGGCAACGCCTCCATCGCGCGATCGCTGGTGCGTGCGCTTGTCCCGGGCGCAATCGGGGGAAAAGGCATCCACGACCTCATCACCGCGCAATGCGACTACGCAAAGCTCGACCAGCCGTCGAACGCCATCCGCATCCGGCTGAACAGCCTCGTCGTGCGCGCGCGCAACACCAAAGACGGTGTCGAGGTCGCCTACACGAAATCCTCCGGCGGCGGGAAGGTGATGCGCGTTCGGGCCGGCCGCTGCGTGATGGCGGGCTGGAACATGATGATCCCCTATCTCGTGCCCGAACTGCCCGAGGGGCAGAAGAAGGCGCTCCATGCCCTCGTCAAAGCGCCGCTGGTCTATACGAACGTCGCCATCAAAAACTGGACGGCTTTCAAGAAGCTGGGCGCGAAGCACGTGCTGTGCCCAGGCTCCTATTTCTGCGATTTCGATTTTCCGCCCACGATCAACATCGGTGCCTACAAAAGCCCGAGCGCGCCCGATCAGCCGATCCTGCTGCGGATGCTGCGCACGCCTGCGAGCCCGGGCCTCTCCGAGGACGACCAGAACCGCGCCGGACGCGCAGAATTGCTGGCGACGCCGTTCGAGACTTTCGAGCGCAACATCCGCGACCAGCTTGGCCGTGCGCTGGCGGGCGGTGGCTTCGATCCCGCGCGCGACATCGAGGCGATCATCGTCAACCGCTGGCCGCACGGCTATGCGCCCGAGTACAACTCACTCTGGGACAAAGGCTTCGACGCCGACCACGGGCCGAACATCGCCGCGCGCAAGCGCTTCGGCAACATCACGATCGCCAATTCCGATTCCGGCTACGCCGCCTATACCAGCAGCGCCATCGACCAAGCGCACCGCGCGGTGCACGAACTGACCGGTTGACGGCTCAGTACCGGTAGCTCGCCGTCAGCCCAATCGTGCGCGGCCGGAGTGTCGATGCTTCGTAGAGCAGCGTGGTGGAATCCTGGTGATTGAAATCGAGCCGTGGGTTCGTGTTCAGCAGATTCTCCGCAAACAGGGCGAAGTTGATATCGCGAATCTTCGTCCCCATGCGCAGGGCGACCTGATGTGTGGGCGGATCGGGAACGAGATATTTGTCGAACAACGTCGTGGCCGGATCGCGCTCCGGTGTCAGGGCCGACAGTTGGCTCGCATATTCGTATTCCACGCGGATGAACGATTCGAAACCCCACAGCTTGTCGCTGTACTGCGCACCCAGCGAGAAGGTCCAGGGCGAGCCGGGGAGCCTGTCGCCGTTCTTGGCAAGCACGAGGCCCGCGGACTCGCTCGTCTGGGTGTAATGCGCGTCGGTGTAGCCGAGGCTGAAATCGAAATCGAGTTGGTCGGTCGCCAGCCATTCGCCCTGCAGATCGAAACCTTTGCTCACGGCAGCGCCCTGGTTGACGGTGTAGCGGAACGCGCAGGACGGCAGCGTGATCGATTGCTGGATATTGTTCCATTCGAGGTAATAGACGCTGCCCGAGGCCTCGAGACGTCCGCCGAAGAATTTGTTCTTGCTGCCGAGCTCGTAGCTCAGGACGGTGTCGGAATCGTACGATGTCGGCTCGACCTTGATCTCGGTACAGGCATCGACCGGAAACAGCGGATTGGCGCCACCGATACGATAGCCCTTTGCAATCGTCGCATAGACCAGATCGTCGTCGTTGATCTGGTAATTGATGCTGCCCATCGGCGTGAACGGCGTCTCGTCCTTCTTGCCGCCGGGGACAGACAGATAACCGAAGTTCTGCGCGCCGTCGGAGAAGTTCGTGAAGTCGAAATGGGTGCTCGCGATGCGCGCGCCGAGCTGCAGCTTGAGCTGGTCGGTGATCGCATAGGTCGCGTTCGCGAACGCCGCGATCTGGCGCGAGTGCGCCTGTGTGTGGTTGATGTAGTCGTCGCCGTTCGGAAGCAGTCCTTCGCCCCAGATATTCTCGATCGTGTCGCCCCAGAGATATTCCGACAATTGCGGTAATTGCGGATCGTTGATTTCCTCGACGCTGAGCTGATCCTGCGAGGTGTAGAACACGCCCACGATCCAGGTGAGCGGTGAGTTCTCGTCCGTCGATTGCAGGCGCACTTCCTCCGTCACGTTCTGCTGATTGTTCGTGACGTTGTTCGTCGCTTTGTAATGCCCAAAGCCCGGGAGGCTGATTCCGGTTGGGGTAAGGAGCGCTTGCGGATCGCTGACGCACAGACCGCCCGGACACGGGGTCTCGAAATCCGGTTCCAGCCCGTAATGCTCAGACTGCTGGAAATACGAAAGGTCGTAGAGTGTGGCCGAATAATCCTGCACCAGTTCGTGGCGATCGAAATAGGACGTGTTGGAGATCAACTCGCCAAAGCCGAGATCGTAATCGATCTTCAGCGCCGGGAGCACAAAGTGATCGCGGTCGCCCATGTTCTCCGGCGTGCCGGTCCTGTAATCGCCGCGATCCGGATTGGAAATGCCAACCCAATAGTCGTCGATATTGTTCTGATGGCGGTTCTGATAGAACACGCTCGGCGTGATGGTGAGCGATGCCATCGGCTGCCACATCAGCGCACCGCGCACGACATAGGTGTCGACATAGTTGGTGTTGCTCTGGAGCACAGTGTTCGGATCCATGTAATCGACCTTGTCGATCCATCCGCCGTCCTTGCGTCCCCAGGCGCTGATCCGAAAGCCCAGCTTGCCGTCGACGATCGGACCGCCGACAGCCGCGCCGCCTTCATAGCTCGGCGCACCGTCTTGCGTTCCGGAGATTTCGGCTTTCGCATACACACCAAAATCAGTGAGGCTCGGCTGCGGGGTGATGTAGCGGATCGTACCGCCTTCCGAACCCGCACCGAACAACGTGCCCTGCGGTCCACGCAGAACTTCGACACGGTCGAGATCGAACACGGACGGGAGCGTGTTGTCGGATCCGAAGCCGAGCGCGCGCAATTGGATCGGCGTGTCGTCGATATAGATGCCGGTGGTCGCGTCGCCGGCATCGGAATTGACGCCGCGGATCGACACGCTCTTGGTCGCTTCATCGAAGCTCACGCCCGGCGTGAAGCCCACCAGATCGGCGACCGATTTGGCATTGAGCTGATCGATGCGCTCTTTGGTGAAAGCGCTGATGCTGACCGGCACCTTGTTCAGCAACTCGGAACGCCGCGTCGCGGTCACCACGACCTGTTCGATGCCGCCCGGCTGTGCGCCAGCCTGATCTGCGGTCTGCGCGGAAACAACCGTAGATGGTAATGCCAACATCAGAATGGCGGAGGCGCAAACCGTGCCCCTCAAAATGCAATTGCGCACCATCGGAAATCTCCCCGTCAATTGAGGGAATCTACTCGCCGGGAATCGGCGAGAAAAGCCCGATTGTCGCAATCTATGGCGCCTTTAGCGCCGCTCTGCCCGTGGCGTTACCCAATAGCCACGCATTGCGCGACCCGTTCGGCCTGTTGTGGTGGCAATTTGCCGTTTTCAGACGCAAGGTGCGGCTATTAACATTCTTCCAAATGAACCTCGGGGGTAGCTCGTGAAACGCCAGATCGCCTTAGCCGCCGCTTGCCTTGTTTTTGCCGGCGGCGCGGGTCCCGACAATGCATCGCTCGAACAGCGCTTCGATGCCGGTGTTCGTCCGAATGAGATGTCGGACTGGATGAAGCTCATGGCGGCGGAGCCCAATCATGTCGGCAGCCCGCACGACAAGGCGAACGCGGAATGGGAAGCCGCGCAGTTCCGGTCGTTTGGCTGGGATGCGCGTATCGAGACGTTTCAGGTGCTTTATCCGACGCCGGTGTCCGAAAAGATCGACCTTCTTGGCCCCAAGCCCTATCACGTCAAGCTGCAGGAACCGCCGATCCCGGGCGACACCAGCGCGCGCTCGAAGCAGCCCCTTCTGCCCGCTTATCTCGCCTATCAGGGCGACGGCGACGTCACGGCACCGCTTGTCTATGTCAATTACGGGATGCGCGACGATTACAAAGCGCTCGAGCGTCTCGGTGTCAGCGTCAAAGGCAAGATCGTTATTGCGCGCTACGGCGCGGGCTGGCGTGGATTGAAGCCGCGCCTAGCCGCCGAGCATGGCGCTGTGGGTTGCATCATCTATTCCGATCCGTCGGATGATGGTTACTCGGTCGAATCGACCTATCCGAAAGGCCCCGCGCGTCCGCCGCAGGGCTTCCAGCGCGGTTCGGTGACGGACATGACGATCTATCCCGGCGATCCGCTGACGCCGGGCGTCGGCGCCACCGCCGATGCCAAGCGGCTTGCAGTGAAAGACTCGCCCGTCATCTTGAAAATCCCGGCACTACCGATTGCCTATGCGGATGCGCAGGTTCTTCTGTCGTCGCTTGGTGGCCAGCCGGTGCCGGAAGGCTGGCGCGGCCGACTGCCGATCACCTATCGCGTGGGTCCGAGTGCCGCGAACGTGCATCTTGTCGTCAAATCCGACTGGAGCCTGAAGCCGGCCTACGACGTCATCGCAACGCTCAAAGGCTCGACTTATCCCGATCAGTGGATCGTGCGCGGCAATCATCACGACGGTTGGGTCTATGGCGCGGAAGATCCGCTATCCGGACAGGTGGTGCTTCTTGAGGAAGCCCGCGTGCTGGGCGAGCTCGCGCGCAGCGGCTGGAAGCCCAAGCGCACCATCGTCTATGCGAGTTGGGACGGCGAGGAGCCGGGCCTTCTGGGTTCGACCGAATGGGCGGAAGAGCACGCGGCTGAGCTGAAACAGAAAGCCGTTCTCTACATCAACACCGATGGCAACAATCGCGGCTTCCTGAATGTCGAAGGCAGTCACGATCTCGAACATTTCGTCAATCAGGTTGCGGCCGACGTCAACGATCCGGAGTCGCATGCGAGCGTGGCCGACCGTGCGCGCGCAAAAATCCGCATCGACGCCGCCAACCCGCCGTCGCACGATCCTGAAGTCGTCGCGCGCCTGAAAGGCGAAGCGAAGATTGCAGCCGATCCTTCGAAGGATTTTCCCATCGGCGCGCTTGGATCCGGTTCGGACTATTCCGCCTTCATCGAGCACCTGGGCGTTCCGGCGGTGGATGTGGCGTTCGGCAGTGAGGGTGTGAGCGGCGGCGTCTATCACTCGCGCTACGACACGTGGGAGCACTTCAGCCGCTTCGGCGACCCAGGCTTCGTCTATGAAGGCGTGCTGGCGAAGACGGTCGGGCGCATGGTGATCCGCGCGGCCGATTCCGATCTGCCGATCCAGCGCACCGCCAATTTCGCCGATACGGTCGCGATCTATGTGACCGAAATCAAGAAGCTCGCCACCGACAAGCGCGAGGCCGCCGAGATCCAGGCCAAGAACCTCAGCGATCGCGTGTTCGAGCTGAGCGCCGATCCGACAAAGTCGAGCGCGCCACCGACCGCGCTGAAGCCGGTGCCGCAGATCGATTTCGCGCCGCTCGATGCGGCGGTCACGCGGCTCAAGGCGAGCGCCACAGCCTATGACGAGGCGCTTGCGAAGAACGGTGCGGCGCTTTCCCCGGCCGCGCTGGCACAGCTGCAATCGCTGATGCTGACAATCGATCAGACTTTGGCGCCGGACAATGTCGGACTACCGGAACGGCAGTGGTTCCAGAACCTGATCTATGCGCCGGGCCGCTTCACGGGCTATGGCGCCAAGACGTTGCCGGGCGTGCGCGAGGCCATCGAGGACGAGCGTTTCGCCGATGCGGACAAATATTCGAAGCTGACCGCCGATGCGCTCAACGCCTATAGTGACCGGCTCGATCAGGCGACGAAGGTGCTGGCGGCCAAGTAGGCGGCGTCTTTCAGCGTGGCCTCCAATCGCGGCGTCAGGATCGCGTCCACCAGCATGTGGACGCGATCCGTCACACCGTTGTTAGCAACGCTGTGAGGATCGCGAAGCCTGAGATACCAGGCACTGCCCGCCTCCATCACGACGCGCGTGCCATTGAGCAGGAAGACGACCTCGGAATTGGTGACGACCGGAATGTGAAGGCGGAGCACACCGTCGTCCGCGGTGTTCTCGTGGTCGGTATGCTCTTTCAGCTTCGAGCCCGGCGTGAGCCTGAGCAGCCGCACGCCGCGAATCTCGGTATCGAACGATGCGATGACCTCGCGAAAATAAGGACAGGCATCCAGCACCGGGGCGTCGGCAAAATTCTTCTGGCCCGGCGTGGTGACGATCATCATCACCGGATGCTGCGCGTCTGCGGGGCCGCGCAGCGGCAGCACATTCCAGTCACCCTCATAGCGATCGGTAAGGAAGTGATCGATCCACTCCGTCGCCGCGAGGTTGACCAGATCTCGCGCGAGCAGCACAGGGTCGAACGTGAAGGGCAATCTCACCCGGTCCGGCAACCCCATCCGGTCACGCATGATTCAGAACGAATCCTTTCGCCGCCGCGTCTCGCCGAGGACGTCCACGTCGCTCGCGCTCTCCATGTCCAGTGTCTTGCGCAGCTCCGGCGAGTCGGGACGCATGAAGGGATTGGTCTTCTTTTCAAGCCCGATGGTCGAGGGGATCGTCGGCGCTCCTTTAGTGCGGGCAGCATCAACGTCCTTCATGCGCGCGATAAGGTCTTGGTTATGAGGCTCCATCGTCAGGGCGAAGCGGCCGTTGCTCTGGGTGTATTCATGGCCGCAGAAGACCCGCGTCGCGTCCGGCAAGGTCATGAGCTTCGACAGGCTCGACCACATCATCGCAGGCGTCCCCTCGAACAGCCGCCCGCAACCCATCGCAAACAGCGTGTCGCCGGTAAAAGCCGCGTCGTCGACGATGAAAGCGATATGCGAACTCGTATGCGCCGGAATCTCCATCACCCGCACCGGCCACGCCCCGAAGGTCCAGCCCGAGCTTTCATCGACCCCGGTATCCAGACCCGCGAAGCGGTCGCGATCCTTGCCCGGTCCCACGATCTCCACGCCGAACTTCTCCTTAAGCGGGATGTTGCCGCCGGTATGATCGAAATGGTGATGGGTGTTCAGGATATGGGTGAGCTTCCAGCCTTTGCGCTCGAGCGCGGCTTCGACCGGCGGGGCTTCGGACGGATCGACCACGGCGCACAGCCCGGAATCCGCGTCGTAGACCAGATAGGCGTAATTGTCGCTGAGGCACGGAACCAGTTCTATGGCGAGCGGTGTCACGGTCGTCTCCTTCTTGGGCGCCGACCCTAGCAGCGCAGGCTGCGCCGTTGAACTGGCCGCGTGTTGGGTTTACCTCCTGTCCCATGCAGCTCGACGCGCGCGAACTCCTCGCGTTCTACGACTCGCCGATGGGTCAGGTGGCGCGACGGATGATTTTGCGCCGTCTAAGGGTGCTTTGGCCATCCACGGAGCATTGCCGCGTTCTCGGCTATGGCTTTGCGACACCGTACTTGAGGCTTCTTCAGGGTGAATCGGAGCGCGTCATCGCCGTCATGCCGGCCCAGCAGGGTGTGATTGGCTGGCCGTCCGAGGCCCCGCTCGTCGCCCTGGGCGAGGAGGATGCCCTGCCCTTTCCCGATGCGATGTTCGACCGGATCGTGGTCGTCCACGGCCTCGAAGGCGCAGACGCGGTGCGCCCGGTCATGCGCCAGCTCTGGCGGGTTCTGGCGCCGGAGGGACGCATCCTCATCGTGGCGCCCAACCGCGCGAGCCTGTGGGCCCAGCTCGAGCGCTCGCCATTCGCGAACGGACGGCCGTACCGCCGCGGCGAACTCGACCGGCTCCTGCGCGCGTCGATGTTCGAACCGCTGCGATGGGATCGCGCGCTCTACGGACCGCCGCTCCAGAGCCGGCGGCTGATCGGCAGCGGCACGGGATGGGAGCGGCTGGGCCGCAGACTATGGCCAGGGCTGGGTGGCGTGCATCTCGTGGAAGCGTCGAAGTCGCTCTATGCGCCGGTCGCGATCAAGGCCAAGAAGATTCCAGAACCCATCCTCGCGCGTGCGTGATGTATTCGCGTCGCGCATAACACGCATGCATCTTGGAATCGTCCTACGCACTACCGCGAAAATCATGGCTTCGCGCGCGACACTTACAAACATGAAACGAACATAACGCAGCGCTGATCGTTGAAGCCCTTTTCGTGCCGCTTTGTGTTCCTACCTCCAGCAAGCCGGTGCGAAGACCGGCGATCGAACCCCGGAGGAGTACATGCGTTTCACGAAATCGACAGCGATCGCGCTGATGCTTTGCGTTACCGGCACAGCCACAGCCTCATTCGCCAGCGAACCACAGGAGAACATGGCGTCGTGCTTCGCTTCGGCGAAACAGGTTTCGGCCGCGATCGGGGCGGCGTCATCGTCGGACGTCAGCGCCGCGCGATCCGAAAAGCAGCTCGGCATGCAGTTCTGCAACGCCGGCTTTTACCATCAGGGCGTCGTGCACTACGCCAAGGCGATGGAATTGCTCGGACAGAAACTAGCACTGGCGCAGTAGGAAAATCGCCCCCTCGGCGAAGATGTTGGGTCCCCACGCGTCCGGACGCATCGGGCGCGTGTGACCCTTTCCATCGAGCGCGAGCGCGCTCTCGATCACGCCGTTCGTTTCCTGCACAAGACTGACGAAATCGGCGATCGTGCAGAGATGAATGTTCGGTGTATCGTGCCACGAATAGCCGAGCGCCTGAGTCTGCGGCATGCGACCGTTGAAAAGAAGGCTTAAACGCACCCGCCAGTGCCCGAAATTGGGCAGCGACACGATGGTGCGCTTTCCGATGCGCAGAAGATGCTCCAGCACACGGCTCGGATCATAGGTCGCCTGAATGGTCTGGCTCAAGATGACGATGTCGAACACCTGCGACGGGTATTCGTGCAGATCGGTATCGGCATCGCCCTGGATGACGGCGAGCCCCCGCGCGACGCAGGCATTCACATTCTGCTGCGAGAGTTCGAGCCCGCGTCCGTCGACACCCTTGGTCGATTGAAGATGCTCGAGCAAGAGGCCATCGCCGCAGCCGACATCGAGCACACGCGCACCTTGCGGCACCATCTCGGCGATGGCGGCGAGATCGGGCCGCAAGCTCATGCGATTCCCCGGCTCTGCGCCACCGAGTTCAGGAAGCCGCGCGCGGTCGCGAACAGCTCGGGCTCATCGAGCAGAAAGGAGTCGTGCCCTTTGTCGGTCACGATCTCGACGAAGCTGACCGTCGCGCCGGCAGCGTTGAGCGCGTGCGCAATGCGCTTGTTCTCAGCTGTCGGAAACAGCCAGTCGCTGGTGAAGGAGGCAATGCAGAATCTCGTCCTTGTGCCGCGAAAGGCTTCGGCCAGCACACCGCCGTAATCGGCCGCCAGGTCGAAATAGTCCATCGCGCGCGTGATGTAGAGGTAGGAATTGGCATCGAAACGGTCGACGAAGCTCGATCCCTGATGGTGAAGATAGGACTCGACCTGGAAATCCGGCGCGAACTGGAACGAGATTTCGGCGCGGTTCTGGAGCGAACGTCCGAACTTTCGCTGCAACGCGGCTTCCGAGAGATAGGTGATGTGTGCGGCCATGCGCGCCACAGCCAACCCCTTTGACGGCTGAGTGCCTGCGGCCTGATAGGCGCCGCCATGCCAGTCCGGATCGGCCATGATTGCCTGACGGCCGACCTCGTGGAACGCGATATTCTGTGCGGAATGCCGGGCGCCAGTCGCCATCGGCATCGCGCTGACCACGCGGTCCGGATAGGACGCCGCCCATTGCAACACCTGCATTCCACCCATCGAGCCGCCGGTGACGCAGAGCACCTGCTCGATGCCGAGCGCATCGAGCAGCGCTGCCTGCGCGCGCACCATGTCGTGGATGGTGACGAGCGGGAAACTCAGGCCATAAGGTTTCCCGGTTGCCGGATCGATATCCGAGGGTCCGCTCGTGCCCATGCAGCCGCCCAGGACATTGGCGCAGATGACAAAGAAACGGTCGGTATCGATGGGCTTTCCCGGACCGACCATCGACGGCCACCAGCCAGGTCTTCCCGTCATCGGATTGTTGCCGATCACGAACTGATCGCCGGTGAGCGCGTGACAGACGAGCACGGCGTTCGAGCGCGCTGCGTTGAGCGTACCGTAGGTCATATAGGCGACGGTCCAGGGCGCGAGACCGCGTCCGGCGTCAAGTGACAGCGTGGCATCGAACGTCATGGCCTTGCCGACGTCGACACCGGGCGCCGTTGCCGGACGCAAAAATTTGGGGCTCGCACTTTCCGCCATGGGCCTTCTTTGGGGCGCAGGTTGCAGGCTGTCAACGAAATGCGCGTCCCACTTTGCTTTTGGGATAGGCCGCCCTTATCAATACCGCCCCCGCGGAGCAGCCTCCGCGGGCCTGAAGAAAGCCGTCATGAGTCTGACACCCAAGCCCGGAGTTCTGGACATCACGCCCTATGTCGGCGGGCGGGCGGAGGCTGCCGGCGTGACAAGTCCGATCAAGCTGTCCTCGAACGAGACGCCGCTGGGTCCGAGCGCTGCGGCCATCGCCGCATTTCACGACATGGCGGGACGGCTGGAATTCTATCCCGAAAGCAGCGCGCGGATTCTGCGCGAGGCGATTGCGGAAACCTATGGGCTCGATCCCGTGCGCATCGTCTGCGGCAACGGCTCCGACGAGCTTCTCACCCTGCTGGCCCAGGCCTATCTGAGGCCCGGCGACGAGGTGATGTTCAGTGCGCACGCGTTTGTGGTCTATCGCATCGCCACGCTTGCCAACAGTGCTGTGCCGGTGGTCGTGCCGGAGAAGGACCTGCGCGTCGATGTCGACGCCATGCTGGCCGCCGTTACAGCGAAGACGCGTCTCATCTATCTCGCCAATCCGAACAATCCCACCGGCAGCTATCTCCCCCACGATGAGGTGCGCAGGCTGCACGCGGGCCTGAGGCCGGACATCCTTCTGGTCCTCGATGCCGCCTATGCCGAATATGTTCGCCGCAATGACTACGAAGCGGGCATCGAGCTTGTAGCGAATTATTCGAACGTCGTGATGACGCGGACCTTCTCCAAGGTGCACGGCCTTGCGGGGCTTCGCGTGGGCTGGGCCTATTGCCCGGCCCATATTGTCGACGTTCTGAATCGCATCCGCGGGCCGTTCAACGTCTCGACGCCGTCGCAACACGCGGCCGCCGCGGCGCTCAAGGACCGCGCCCATATGGACACCTCCGTCGCGCACAACGAGAAATGGCGTGACTGGCTGATCGAGAATATCCGCGCGTTGGGCCTGCGTGCCGACGACAGCGTCGGCAATTTCGTGCTGATCCATTTCGCCGATGCCGGGACAGCCACGGAAGCCGATGCCTTTCTCTGCGCGCGCGGTCTGATTCTGCGCGGCGTTGCGAACTACAATCTGCCGCAGTGCCTTCGCCTCACGGTCGGCACCGAGGATGCCAACCGGAGGGTGGTTGCCGCGCTGGCCGAATTTCAGGCACGCAACAAATGACTGGGCAGCCCGTTTTCGAGAAAGTCGCGTTGATCGGCATCGGCCTGATCGGCTCGTCGATGGCCCACGCCATGCGGCGCGGAAACGTCGCGAACCATATCGCGGGCTATTCGCATCGCGCCGAAACGCTGGAGCGCGCACGTTCCATCGGCTTTGCCGATTCCCTGCATGACGACGCCGCTGACTGTGCGCGCGACGCCGATCTGGTCGTACTGGCGACGCCGGTTGGAGCCTTCGGCGAACTTGCGAAGGAAATGGCGCCGCAATTCAAGGCCGGCGCGATCGTCAGCGATGTCGGCTCGGTGAAGACGGCGGTGGTGCGCGATGTGGGCCCGCATATTCCGGCGGGCGTGCATTTCATCCCGGCACATCCCATCGCGGGCACAGAACAGTCCGGACCCGATGCGGGTTTTGCCGAGCTGTTCGACGGGCGCTGGTGCATTCTCACGCCGCCCGAAAACACCGACCCTGCGGCGGTCGAAAAGCTGCGGACCTTCTGGACGCGCCTCGGAAGCCAGGTCGAGGTGATGGACGCGAAACATCACGATCTGGTGCTGGCGATCACCAGCCATGTGCCGCATCTCATCGCCTACAACATCGTCGGCACGGCGGACGATCTCGCGACCGTCACGCAGAGCGAAGTGATCAAGTTCTCTGCGGGCGGCTTCCGCGACTTTACGCGCATCGCGGCTTCCGATCCCACGATGTGGCGCGACGTGTTCCTCAACAACAGGGAAGCGGTGCTCGAAGTGCTCGGCCGCTTCAGCGAAGATTTGAGCGCATTGCAGCGGGCCATCCGCTGGGGCGATGGCGACGCGCTGTTCAATCTCTTCACCCGCACCCGCGCCATCCGCCGCAGCATCATCGACGCGGGCCAGGACTCCGCGGCGCCAAATTTCGGGCGCAACAAAAAGCCTCAATAGAGCGGCTCGGCCATTCCGACCGGATCGTCGCCCAGGTAGACCACGCTGTCCTGGATCCCGAACACCGCGCCCATGCGGCCGCCGGCATCGCTACCGGCCTTGGCCGCACGGTCGCGCAAGCCTGCCGCGACACCATCTGGCGCCATCTGCGGATGGCGCGCCAGCCATTGCGAAACACCGGTGGCCTTGAAGTCGATGATCCCTTCAGGTCTGCGGCCGTCATCGAGCGACATGGCGCCCTTGCCCACCATGTCGACACCATCGGCCCAGCGAAATTCGATCGGGTCCAGCTGCAGCCTTCCCGGCATGTTGCGCCAGGCCTCCACGGCGCTGCGCCAATCCGTCTTGCCGGCGCGCAGCTCGTCGAAGGCAGACGCCTGCGAAATGCTCCCCTGCAACGCTATCTGCTTGAGCTGATCGCCGAACGCACCGCGCAGGCGCGGCGAGAGATGGACCTCGTCTCCATCTGCGAAGACGTCGAGGCTCTTTCCATCGGCGGCGCGGCGGGCATGAATCTGGATGCGCGCCGCAGTCAGCGCCGGCGATCCGAACCCCACCAGATCGAGATCGAAACGTGTGAGCCCTCCGGCATTGCGGATAGCACTGGCGTGAAGGCTTCCGGCCTCAAAGGGGAGGATATGCTGCCGGCCTTCGGTGTCTTTCCAGCTGAAGCCTTGCTTGCCCGCGGCTTCGAATATTGTCTTGTCGGCGCCATAGGTGAGTGCGTGGAGCGCGAAATTCTCAGCGTGCCACACGAATGGCCCGTGACCGGTTTCGACAGAGACCCGGAAATCGGTGAATACGACATCGAGATTGAAGGGAAAGCCGCTGATCGTTCGTGTCGCATAGCGCACCGTGACACCGGGCATCGCTTCGTGCGTCTGCAAAATGTCGAGACGGCGGCCCAGCGCATTCGCCACCTGCCACCAATAGACGCCGCACGCCGCACCGATGAGCAGCAGCAGCGCGAAGGGCGCATAGAGGAAGAACCGGCTGGAATAGTTCATGCGGAAGAGCGCTTCGCGAAGTTTCACGATTTCTTCCGTCATGGCCGCCCTCGAGGCGGCCATCCAACTTTTTTTGCTTCGATGGATGGCCGGGTCAAGCCCGGCCATGAGGAGTTGGGAGCCATTCTATCCGCATTTCGAATAGCCGCAGGAGACGCAGGAGTCGCACCCCTCGAGCCGCACAAAGCTCGGGCTGCCGCAGCGCGGGCAATAGCGGGCGGGAGCACCCTCGGCCGCTACGGCGACGGCGCGGCGCTCTTCCTTGGGCAAGGTCGCATCGCGCGGAGACATAAAACCGATGGCGACCAGATGGGTTTCGATCACCTCGCCGATCGCGGCCAGCAGCGAGGGCACATAGCGCCCGCCCATCCATTGCCCGCCGCGTGGATCGAACACCGCCTTCATCTCGTCGACCACGAACGACACATCGCCGCCGCGCCGGAATACCGCCGAGATCATGCGCGTGAGCGCGAGCGTCCAGGCATAAGCCTCCATGTTCTTGGAGTTGATGAAGACCTCGAACGGGCGGCGGCGGCCATCTTTCTCGATGTCGTTGATGGTGATGTAGAAGGCGTGATCGGAATCCAGCCATTTGATCTTGTAGGTCTGGCCGAGCAGCACTTCGGGCCGGTCGAGCGGGCGGGTCATATAGACAACGCCACCGTCGCGCGCGCGCGCCGCTTGTTCCGGTAGCGCCAGCGGCAACATTGGCTCGCTCGTCGCCTCGATGGGCGCAGGCGGTGCAATCTCTTCCAGCACCGCGCCGGTCACGGCGTTCGGGCGATAGGTCGTGCATCCCTTGCAACCCATCTCATAGGCCGAGAGATACACGTCTTTGAACGCATCGAAGGAGATCTCCGCCGGGACGTTGATCGTCTTGGAGATCGAACTGTCGACATATTTCTGCGCCGCGGCCTGCACCCGCAGATGATCGTCGGGAGACAGCGTCTGGGCGTTGACGAAATAATCCGGCAGCGCCGCATCGCCGAAACGCGCGCGAAACGCGCGATAGGCATAGTCCTCGACAGTCTCTTCGGTGCGCGTGCCGTCCGGCTGCAGCACGCGGCGCTTGTAGGCGTATGCGAACACCGGCTCGATCCCGCTCGACACGTTGCCCGCGAACAGCGAGATCGTGCCGGTCGGCGCAATCGACGTGACCAGCGCGTTGCGGATTCCGTGTGTCGCGATCGCATCGCGAATCTCTTGGGGCAACGCCTGGATATGCGGCCGTGCGAGATATTCCGCCGCATCGTAGAGCGGGAAGGCGCCCTTTTCCTTCGCCAGTTCTGCCGATGCCGCGTACGCCGCATGGCTGACGGTCGAAAGCCAGGTCTCGATCAGCGCGATACTTTCGGGCGAGCCGTAACGCGACCGGCAAAAGATCAAGGCATCGGCAAGGCCCGTGACCCCAAGACCGATCCGGCGCTTGGCCTGTGCCTCCGCGCGTTGTGCATCCAGCGGGAAGCGGGATACATCGATCGCATTGTCCATCATCCGGATCGCGCTTCTGGTGAGCTTGGCGAGTTCGCCAAGATCGAGATGCGCGCCTTCGGAGAACGGCTCTTTCACAAGCTTCGCAAGATTGATCGAACCCAAGAGACACGCGCCATACGGGGGAAGTGGCTGCTCGCCGCAAGGATTGGTCGCACGGATAGTTTCGCAATAAGCGAGATTGTTGAGTTCGTTGATGCGGTCGATGAAGATCACGCCGGGTTCGGCATATTCGTAGGTCGCGCGCATGATGCGATCCCAGAGATCGCGCGCGCGTATGGTCTTGGTGACGCGGCCGTCGAATTTCAGATCCCACAGCGCGTCGCTCTTCACCGCCGCCATGAAGGCGTCGCTCACCAGAACCGAAAGATTGAAATTGGTGAGGCGTCCTTCGCGCTGTTTCGCAGCGATAAACTCCTCGATATCGGGATGATCGCAGGCGAGCGTCGCCATCATCGCGCCGCGGCGCGCGCCCGCACTCATGATCGTGCGGCACATCGCGTCCCACACCTCCATGAACGAGACGGGCCCCGACGCATCCGCGCCGACGCCCTTCACCGGCGCGCCCTTGGGACGCAAGGTCGAGAAATCGTAGCCGATGCCGCCGCCCTGCTGCAGCGTCAGCGCGGCTTCGCGCAGGGCGGAGAAAATCCCGTCCATCGAGTCCTGGATCGTGCCCATGACGAAGCAGTTGAAGAGCGTGACGCTGCGGTCGGTCCCGGCGCCCGCGATGATGCGGCCTGCGGGCAGGAAGCGATGGCCGGCAAGAGCCTGCGCAAAATCGAGGGCATGGCTGCGGCGGTCTTCAGGTTTCTCCGCCTGCGCCAGGGCCAGCGCGACGCGGGCCCAGGTGGACTCCACATCGGCGTCCACAGGCGTGCCGTCCGGCGCTTTCAGCCGGTACTTCATGTCCCAGATTTGTTGGGAAATATCGCTCATCGGGCCCTTCTTCCGCCCAAGCCGAGCGGGTGAGAGAGGTATAGCAGGTAGCGGTTAAATTCAAGGAATGTTCCCCGTATGTTCCAAAACTTGGTCGCCATCTGACGCTTCCACATCGAGGGGCCGGAAAGGCGATGTACCCAACATCTTGATTTCTGTTCTTGCAAATCGCGCATTTTTCTCCCTACCCCTCCCCCTCTCCATCCACAATTCTGGGCTTGTGCGGCAGGCAAAAGTTCTCCTTCGCGCGGGAAGGTGTTCCGTGCGGTTAAGCACCCTGCAATATAGAACATAGAGAGAACAAATCAAACCGACTGGCTTTAATGGACGTGGGTCGCACTCGACGCCGAAAGCAAGCTTGTTGGCGCGTGGTACATCGGCGACCGCGATAGCGAAGCGGCGATGTTCTTCATGGACAACCTCGCGAAGCGCTTGGCAAACCGTATCCAACTCACGAGCGATGGTCACAGGCCACATCTTGAAGCCGTCGAGGGCGCGTTCGGTGCCGACATCGATTACGCCATGCTGGTCAAGATTTACGGCGTGACGGAAGGCAAAGGCCCCGAGAAGCGCTACAGCCCCGCGCAGTGCCTTGGTGCGCGTAAGCACGCAGTTGAAGGAAAGCCCGACAAATCGAAGGTTTCAACGTCCTACGTAGAGCGCAACAACGGCATCATTCGCAAGCACTATGCGCGCCTTACGCTGGCCTTTTCAAAGAAGATTGAGAACCACGCTTACGCCTTCGCCCTCCACACGATGTACCATAACTTCGTGAAGATCAGCGGCGCGCATCGTATGACGCCTGCTCAAGCCGCTGGCGTTGATAGCCGCTGCTGGGAAATGACCGATCTCGTTGCTATGATCGAAGAATGGGAAGCCACTTCAATCGGTGCATAGCTTTTGGCGCATTAGCGCTATCTGGGTGCGTTTCTGAAACTCTCGCGCCAGATGATCTAATCCGCAACAGTCATTCAGCAATTCAAATCGCACAAGCTAAATGCCGCGTTGGCCCCGAGAATATGAGACTGCCGCTCGATAACTGGCACGCCCGATTGCATGGCGACTACTGGAAAGTCTGGCAGGGAACGAGGCAGGATGGCCACGCCTTCCTAGACGTATCTGTGGCGAAACGGGATGGGGCGACAACGGAATGCTTGATGACCGTCGAATAATCCAAACTGACCCACTACCGCTTTAATTATTGCGGCGGCCCAGCAGGTTCCGGCCTTCCGCCACGAGCTGCGCCGTCGCCTGTTCGATGCGCTCTTCGAGCACCTTCATGAATTCGCGGGGTCGCAGGCCCGGCGGGATGGGCTCGAGAAACTGGAGAACGACATTGCCCGGCTTTTTCACAAAGCCCGCCGGACCCGTCCAGAACAGGCCGGAATTGAGCGCCACCGGGACGCAAACAACACCCAGTTGGCCGTAGAGGCCCGCCACGCCGCCCTTGTAGTCCGGTGGCGCGTCCGGCTGCTTGCGCGTTCCTTCAGGGAAAATCAGCACCGAACGCCCCTGCGCGATCACGGCCCTCGCCTCGACGGCCATTTTCCGCAACGCGGACGCTTTTCCTTCGCGATCGATGGCGATCGATCCCGCCTTCAGGATGTACCAGCCGTAGAGCGGCACAAAGAGCAGGCTGCGCTTCAGGACCACCGCTGGATCGTCGAGCACCATGTAGAGCGCCATCGTGTCCCACATGCTCATATGCTTGGACGCGACGAGAACGCCGTTCTTCGGCGGCGTCCCGCGCACTTCGAAGCGCAGGCCTGCAAAGACCCTCAGCCCCCAGAAATTGAGCGCGCTCCAGCGCCGCGACATCCACACCGTCACTTTTCGGGGCAACAGCAGCGCAGGCAAAAAGCCGATCGCCAGAACCGAGGAGACGAGCGCGAACCAGAGAAAAAAGATCGTCGAGCGAAGAACGGTCACGGCAACCGGATCAGTTGGAATGGTGAGCTTTGCCTTTGTTGCCGCCGTGGTCAAACAAGGTCATGACGAAACTGGCCAGATATTTCAGATATTCGAAATGCAGCATCTCCAGCTTGTGGGGATGGGTCCACCAGGTGGAAAAGCTTTCGATCTCGACCGGATACGCGATCAGTTTCACGCCCGGCATCAGGCTTGTGAACACGCGAAGGCTGCGCGGCATGTGATAGGCGGCCGTCACCACGATCAGGCTGCGGAAATGGTGCTCAGCGGTCCAATCCGCCGTCTCTTCCGCATTGCCGTTGGTATCTTCGGCGTCATAGCCGATATCGGCGCAGCAATCGAAACGCCGTCCGCCGCTCGATAATTTTTTCAGCTCCGCGTGCGTGGCCGCCTTGTTCGCGCCACTAATCAGAAGACGCTTGGCCACGCCCTGCTCTAGAAGCATCACCGCCTTGTCCAGCCGCTCGTCGCCGCCGGTCAGCGCGACGATGCCATCCGCCTTCACCGGGCCGGCGGGAGTCACCGGAAGCGTTGCCATGAACAGGACAAAGCCGCCGATGTAGAGAACCAAAATCACGGCGATGACATGAAGCAGCTTCAAACGGAATCTCCAGGCCGTTCAGGACTAGGCACGCATGACGGCAATGTTGAGGCAGGATGTCCGCTCAGCCGTCACTTTAATAGATTTCCCGCAACACCGATAGAACCGACAGCCGCGCAGTCGCGAGCGCGATCAGACCGGACACAACGGGAACCGCGAGCAGCCACGGCATTTCCGAAAGCCTGAGCGCGATCGGCGGCAGAAAGGGAACCGCCTCGATGCCCGCGAATTCCAGTCCGCCCGCGGCCAGGAAGACAAGTGCGGCCAATGCTGCACCAATGGCTGCGGCGCCCAGCGTGGAAACGAGATAATGCCGCTCGAAGGCGCGCGCGATGAAGCTTGCTTGCGCGCCCATCTGATGCAGGAGCGCCACCATCTCGTGATGCGCTTCGAGACCTGCGCGCGTGGCGAACGACACCGCCGCCGCCGTCGCAATCGCGATCAGGAGCAATATTCCGTAGGCGGACCAAGTGATCGCTTCGGCCAGACCCTTGAGCCGCGAGATCCAGCGCGCATGATCGTCGAGGATGGAATCGGGCGCGGCCTGTTTCAGTTGCCGGCTCAATCGTGCGAGATCGACTTCGGAGCCAGGCGTGATTTTCGCATCGATGAGACGCGGCAACGGCAGATCCGCGACCAGTGAATCCGCGCCGAGCCAGGGCTGCACCAGCGACAACGTCTGTTCCTGTGTCAGTGCTGCTGCATGCGCGATGCCGGGCGTCGCGCGCAGCACGGACAGAACCGCGTCTGTTTCCTGATCGAGCCCCGGTCCGGGCGCATTTTTCGCAGGCGGAAGAATCTGCACCGTCAGCCGGTCGGACAGGCCAGACTGCCAGCCCTGTGCGGTGCGCTGCGCAATCAGCGAGGCACCGAGCGCAAGCGCTGCCAGGAACGCCATCACCGCGATCACAACATCGAGGGGTGCTGCGCCCTTCTCGCGCGGCAGAATGCTGTTTGGGGCCCCTTTGAGACTCATGAACGCTGCGAACCGAGTTCCACGAGCCGGCCATCCACCAGCCGCATCTCGCGCGCGCGCGTGGCCTCGATCAGCGCGCGGTCATGGGTTGCGATCAACACCGTCGTGCCCAGCCGGTTCAACTCGCCGAACAGCCGGATAAGGCGCGCGCCGATCTCGGCATCGACGTTGCCGGTGGGCTCGTCGGCGATCAGCAGATTGGGCCGCGCCACCACCGCGCGCGCGATGGCGATACGCTGCTGCTCGCCGCCGGAAAGCGTTGCGGGTTTGGCGCGCATGCGGTCGCCCAGACCGACCCAGGACAGCAGTTCTTCGACGTCCTTCACATAATCGCCCTCGCGCCTCCCGGCGAGCCGGAGCGGCAACGCGACATTGTCGAACGCCGACAGATGATCGAGCAGGCGGAAATCCTGAAAGACAACGCCGATACGGCGGCGCAAACCCGGAAATTCGGAACGTTTGGTGACGCTCAGATCGTGACCGAACAACGTCACCAGCCCGCGCGAGGGCGGTTCCGTCATGTTGATGAGCTTGAGCAGCGTCGTCTTTCCGGCACCCGAAAGACCGGTCAGAAACGTGAACGAGCCCGCTTCGAGCGAGAAGGTCACATCGCGCAGGACCTCGGGGCCCGCGGCGTAACGCATCCCGACATTTTCGAAGCGCACCATGCGCCGAACATAACGGTGCATCGTTCAAGTTTCGAGCCTTGCCTGATGTCGCGGCTTACGCCATTTTTCATCGGCAATTCGCGTAGTCCCGGACGTGATCCTCACCTGTCCGCAGTGCTCGACCCGCTACCAGACCGACGCGGCGAAGTTTCAGCCGGCGGGACGCAATGTGCGCTGCGCAAAATGCGGTCATGTCTGGCACCAGGACGCGCCGGCGCCGGACCCCGATATAGACTCGGAGGCCCTCGCCGAAGAGACCCTTCCGGAGCCGGTTGCTGCGATTCCGATCGCGACCCAGGAGGCGGAGGCGCCATTGTCGCGACCGCAGACGTTCACGCCCAACCCCGTGATGATGCGCGACCGCCTCCAGACATCCTTCACCGAACCGTCGAAGCTGCCGATGCGGCTTGCGATCGGTTTGGGATGGCTCGGGTTGATCGCGATCATTCTGCTGATTGGTTGGTCGGCGCTGCGCTTTCGCCAGCAGATTGTAGCGGTGTGGCCGCAATCGGCGTCGCTCTATTCAGCCGTAGGGCTGAAGGCGAATGCCAGCGGCCTCAATATCCAGGACGTCGCCTATCACCGCGGTTTCGAAAACGGACAATCGGTGCTGTCGGTGACAGGCGTTCTGAGCAACACCGGCGCGCGCGAATTGCCGGTTCCACAGCTCCGCGTCGGCCTGATCGACGATGATCGCCATGAACTCTATCATTGGACCTTCATGCCAGGCGTGATGACGCTGAAGGCCGGCCAGTCAACGAAATTCCTGACGCGGCTGTCGAACCCCCCGGCGGGCGCCAGTCATTTCGAACTGCGTTTCGCCAAGGCCGGCGAGTGACCCCCGCGCCTTCGATCCTGTTCTCCGAAACCGAAATTGCGCGGCGCGTGGATGACATCGCGCGCGAGATCGCGCCATTGAAGCCCGAGATCGCGGTTTCGATCCTCGTGGGCGGCTTCGTCTTCGCGGCCGATCTGATCCGCGCTCTGGCCGCACAAGACACCCATCTGGAAGCCGAATTCCTCTGGCTGCGCAGCTACGGCAATGCGCGGACAGGCTCTGTCGGCGTTTCGCTGCTGGCGGGACCGAGCGAGAATGTGCGCGGCAAGAACATCCTTCTGATCGATGGCGTCCTCGATGTGGGACGCACCATCGCGAAGGCGCAGGAGCTTCTGCTTGCGGCGGGTGCGGCTTCGATCGTGACGGCTGTCGCCATCGACAAGAGCCGCCCGGGCGCAATGGTGTCTGCAGATTTCGCCTGCTTCACCGGTGTGCGCGACTTCATCATCGGCTATGGCATGGACGATGCCGGCAAGCATCGCGGTTTGCCCTATATCGCCAAGGCCATCTGATCAGAACTGTTTGAGCAGCCGGTCGATGTAATCGAGTTCTTCCTGTGGCCTGCCGCGTTCGGCAGCCCGCTTGCGCAGTTCTTTCAGGATTTCGCGCGCGCGCTGCAGGTCGGACATCGTGGGCACTTTCACGTTGCCGTTGGCGCCGTTCCCGTTCGGACCGAGATTGCGGCCCAGCGGATCGGTGTTGCCTTCCTGGCCCGGCTTGCCCGATTCCATCAGCTTCTTGGCGAGATCGGACGCCGCGCTTCGCATCGCATCGAGCGCATTCTTCTGCTCGCTGCTCGCACCGGGAAGATTCTGGGTACTGAGGTTGCCCTCGGCCTTGCCCATCGACTTGCCGGCGTCGCCGAGCGACTTTGGCTGTTCGAGCTTCTGATCGCCGAGCCCCTTCATCACCTTGTCGAGCTGGTCGTGCAGTTGCTTCTGGCTCTGCGCGAGGCCCTTTGGGCCGCCATCCTGCGGCGTTCCCTTGCCCATTTCCTGTCGCATGGTCTTGTCGATCAGGCCGCGCTGCTTGCCCATCAGGTCGCCCAGCCCCTGAATCGCGTCGCTAAGCGCCTTGTCCTGTGGCGAATGGCCGGAGCTGCCACCAGCACCGCCATTGGTCATGTGCAGGTTCTCGAGCATGCTCTGCAGCAGCGCGAGCATTTGTGCAGCCTGCCCGCGCGCACCGCTCTGCGCCATCTGTTCGATCGCCTTCAGCAGGGTTTCGAGATCCTGCTGGCTCATCACCTTCGCACCGGGCGGCGGCTTGGCATCGTTGGAAGGGGGGTTCTGTGCAAGCGCCTGGAGATAGCGCTGCAAGGCTTCGCGATAGCGCTGCAGCAGCGAGTCGATGACCTCCTGCGGCGCGCCCTGCGCCAGCGCCTGGCTCAACATCTGCTGAATGCGCCGGAGCTGTTCGGCGGCGCTCATCAGCCCGCCGCGTTCGAGCCCGGTTGCGATCTGCCAGAGGATATCGCCGGCGCGGGTGTAGTCCTCGTCATGGGTGGCGTTTCTGAGTGTCCAGAACACCGACCGGAGCGCGGTGTAGACGCCAAGATCGCGCTGATAGAAACGGTCGGGCGCAATGGTCAGCGCCTCTACCGCACGCGCCACGCCTTCGCGCAGACGCACATCGCCCGTTCCCAGAATCTGCCTCTGCTCGATCAGCGCGCGCGCCAGCGGGTTGGTGAACACGCGCGCGGGAAGCGTGAAACGCACCGATTTGCTGAAGCCGGTCTGCCCCGCGCCATCGATGGCTTCCAGCACGATATCGACGTTCAGTCCGGCATAGGGATGACCGGTCAGATCGCTGTAACTCGTATGCGAAAGCGTCTTCGCCGAGGCCTCATCGAGCGGCAGATCGACGACCAGCGGCTTTCCATAGCGGCCATGTGGCTTGATGATCGCGCGTGCCGCGACCACGCCGTAATCGTCGCCGGCCGTGAAGGCGAGCTTCAGCGCGTCGTGATCGGTGCGCGCAGGCGCTAGAGCGAACGCGATGACAGGCTTGTCGTCGGGCAGCGCCCGCAGCCGCCAGTCACCGATGGTCCGCCCCGCGGCCCGCACGACAAGATGCGTGTTCTCCGTGATCCGCGCCGTGCCTGCATATTCTCGTGACCCGCCGCTGAGCGACACACCATCCATCGAGACGTAGGGCGCATGGCTTGCACCATGGATGCGCAGATTGATCGTCGATCCTGTCGGCACCGTGATGGCGCGACCGTCGCCCTGTGTGAGATAGATCGGCGCATCGCCGGTGTAGGGCGGAGGATCGATCCAGGCATCGAGCGTTATGTTGCCGGCTTCTGCGGCGCCGGGTCCAAAAGCAGCGACGAGACGCTGTCTCCAATCGCTGTTCGCAACCACAAACCCGGCCGCGATCAGGAGCAGGACGACATAGCGCAGCGCCTTAGGGTCGCGACGCGGCAGATCGGAGCGTGGCGGGAACAGCTTCAGCTTGCCGATATCGGTAAGGCGGCGGCTCAGATGCGCGTTCCAGAGCGCTTCGGCATAGGGATCGCCCGCGCCGGCAGCGAGCGTGTCCGTGCTTTCGGAAATCGGCCGGTGGACCAGCGTGCTGTCGCGCTCGAGCCGGCGCGCACCGTCGAGCCATGTCGGCCAGCCCACGCCTTCAAGCGCGAAATACAGCATAAGCCCCATCGCGGTGATGAGGCCGGCCAAGATCAGTGCATGAAGCGGCCAGGGCAGGATGGCAAAAACGTCGAACAAGGCGGCGGCGATGAACACCCCGGCAATGCCGGTCGCCGGCCACAGCGCCGGCCAGATGCGCTCCCACGCCACAATGCCACGCGCCCCGGAGACAAACGCCTCCGTTCGCCTGGCATCAGAGCCAAGGCGGAATTCTGTCGGCAGCGATAAGCGCGTCATCGGCGATCCGTGGCCTGACCACACTCCATAGGCCGCCCCGGACCAGGATTTCCGGGGCAGGCGGCCTTGCATTGTAGGCCGAGGACATCACCGCGCCATAGGCCCCTGCCGTCAGGAACGCGACAAGATCGCCCGCCTTGAGTTCCGGAAGGTCGCGGTCGCGGGCAAAGAGATCGGTTGTTTCGCAGATGGGACCAACGACATCGTAACGATGACGCGGATGCGCACTCCCGGGTTCCGTCACGGACACGATCTCGTGATAGGCGTCGTAGAGTGCTGGCCGCAAAAGATCGTTCATGCCCGCGTCGAGGATGAGAAAGGTCTTGGCCTCGCCCTGTTTCACATAGAGAACGCGGCTGACCAGCACGCCGGCATTGGCTGCGATCAACCGTCCCGGCTCGACGATCAGCTCGACCTCGAGTTCCGTCTTCAACCGTCCTGCCAGCGCGCCGTACTCGGCCGGGTCTGGCGGCGGCGAATTGTCCTTGAGATAGGGCACACCCAAACCGCCGCCCAGATCGGCACGCGCAATCCTGTGGCCGTCGGCGCGAAGCTGCTTCACCAGCTCGGCGACACGCCGGAAGGCCTCCGCGAACGGCGCAAGGTCCGTCACCTGGCTTCCGATATGCACATCGACGCCGACAATCTCCACGCCGCCGAGCTGGGATGCGAGTGCGTAGGCGTCCCGCGCGCGGCTCCAGGGAATGCCGAATTTCGTTTCCAATGTGCCGGTCGTGATCTTGGCGTGCGTCTTCGCGTCGACGTCGGGGTTGACCCGGATAGTGACCGGCGCGCGCCTGTTCATCGCCAGCGCCACTTCGCTCAAGGCTTCGAGTTCGGGCTCGCTTTCCACATTGAACTGATGAATGCCGGCATCGAGGCCGAGCTGCATCTCCGCTTTCGTCTTGCCGACGCCGGAGAACACGATGCGTTTCGCCGGAATGCCCGCGGCCAGCGCCTTCTTCAATTCGCCGCCCGAGACGACATCCGCACCGGCGCCGAGAAGCCCAAGCGTTTTCAACACCGCGAGATTGCCATTGGCCTTGACCGAGAAGGCAATGAGCGTGTCTTTCGGCAGCGCCGATGCGAACACGCGAGTGTGCCGCTCCAGCGTCGCGGTCGAATAGCAGTAGAACGGGGTGCCGACCTGCTCGGCCAGCGCCGCGAGATCGACGTCCTCGGCATGCAGAATGCCGTTCTGATAGGCGAAATGGTTCATTCGCCGATGGGCTGTGGCGGCTTGGAGGGGTCGTGCTGGCCCTTCGCGGTCTGCTTGCCATCGGGCAGGACGAGGTCGTTCTTCACGCCGCACGACGCGAGCATCAGTGCCAGAAGGGCTGTGGCTGCGAGGCGCTCTATCATCCCAGTCTCTCCCGCCAGAAGGCGATCTGCTCGCGCACGCGCTCCGGCGCCGTGCCGCCGAAACTTGCACGCGATCTTACCGATGCCTCGAGCGACAGCACATCGTACACCTCTTTGCCGATGGCGGGCTCAATGATCTGCATTTCTTCCAGCGGCAATCTGTCGAGCAGGATGCCCAGCTCTTCGGCACGCTTGACGACGCTGCCGGCGATGTGGTGCGCGTCACGGAACGGCCGTTTCAATACGCGCACGATCCAGTCGGCGAGATCGGTGGCCGTCGGATAGCCCATCTCTGCCGCACGCCGCATGGCGTCAGGCTGCGCCTTCAGATCGGCGATCATGCCGGCCATCACCGCAAGCGACAGCCGCAACGTGTCGGCAGCGTCGAACACGCGCTCTTTGTCTTCCTGCAGATCGCTGCCATAGGCGAGCGCGAGGCCTTTGACGACCGCCGCCAGCGCCGTGAAATCACCCAGCACGCGCCCCGTCTTGCCACGCACGAGTTCCGCCGCGTCCGGATTGCGCTTCTGCGGCATGATCGAAGAGCCGGTGGTGTAGGCATCCGACAGGCGGACGAAACCGAAGGCTGGGCTTGTCCATTGCACAAGCTCGCCCGCGAGCCGCGACAGGTTCGTCATGCAGATCGTGGCCGCCGCGAGATATTCGAGCGCAAAATCGCGCGCCGACACGGCGTCGAGCGAATTGCGCATCGGGTGCGAAAATCCAAGCGCGCTTGCGGTCGCGTCACGATCGATCGGAAAGGACGTTCCTGCGAGTGCTGCCGCGCCCAATGGGGATTCGTTCAGTCTCTTCGATGCACCGCTGAAACGCCCGGCGTCGCGCGCGAACATCTCGACATAGGCCAGGCAATGATGCGCGAAGCTGATCGGCTGCGCGGGCTGCATATGCGTGAAGCCGGGCATGATCGTATCGGCATGGACATCGGCCTGGCCAAGCAAGGCGCGCTGGAGCTCCGCGAGCAGATGCTGTGCCACGTCGCAAGCCTCGCGCACCCACAGCCGGAAATCGGTTGCGACCTGATCGTTGCGCGAACGGGCGGTATGGAGCCGTCCCGCTGCATCGCCCACGATCTCTTTCAGCCGCGCCTCGATATTGAGATGGATGTCCTCCAGTTCGCGCCGGAAGACGAAGCCGCCGGACTCGATCTCCCTTTCGATCGTATCCAGACCGGAAAGGATCGCGTCGCGGTCCGCGCTGCCGATGATCTTTTGCGCCGCCAGCATCCGCACATGGGCACGCGAGCCCGCGATATCCTGCCGCCATAGCCGTTTGTCGAAATCGATGGAGGGCGTTATGTCCTGCATCGCGGCGGCGGGTCCGCCTTCGAAGCGGCCGCCCCACATCTTGTTCGTGCTCATGGGAAGCTCACGATGCAGTCTCGTTCCATCGCCATCGCCGCAGCGTTCGGCGCAGTCGTTCTGATCGCCGTTCTATATGGGATCAGGACCTTCAGTGTCCACGCGCCGTCCACGCCGCCGACCCCGCCCGCATCCTTGGCGCGGCTGGTTCCGGCAAAACAGGCTGCTTCTGTCCCAGCCGTGGCATTCAATGGCACCGATGGGCAAAAGCACACACTCGCCTCGTTCAAAGGCCGTTACGTTCTGCTCAATCTCTGGGCGACATGGTGCGCGCCCTGCGTGAAGGAACTTCCGGCGCTTGCCGAATTGCAGGGCGCGATGGCCGACGGGCAACTCACGGTCGTCGCCGTCGATGTGGCGCGCGGCACACCGGCCGACGCAGCCGCCTTTCTCAAGACGCACAGCGCGGAGCGGCTGACACCGTATATCGATCCCGATCTCGCGCTGATGCGCGCGTTCGGCGCTTATGGCTTGCCGTTGACCATATTGATCGATGACAAGGGACGTGAGATCGCGCGCTCTGTCGGACCCGCCGACTGGTCTGCGCCGGAATCGATCGATTACTTCAAGGCCCTGACCGCGCGTTCTTGAAAGAGCTTTCATCGATGGGCGTGGCACGATTCTGCGCGCACATTTCTGTGAAATAGCAAGCACTTGACCGACACACTCTCGCCAAAAGTCGCCGTTACAAAGCCGTCATCTGGGGGTGCGTCCTTCAAATACGGAGAACAATAATGTTGCAACGTAAACTTCTGACAGTCTGTGTGTTGATTTCCACCATCGGCCTTGCCACATCGGCTTTTGCGCAATCATCGGGCGGCAACGCACCCGCGCCTCAGCCCGGAACCGACACACCAACCACAACATCGGCGCCGCAAGAGCCCGGCCAGAGCACGACGCAGACCGATCCGTCTTCGTCAGGCGGGCAGCAACAGCAGGCGCCGCAGGATCCCCAGCCCTCGCAACCGGGTCAGGATTCGTCGCAACAACCACACTAACGTAACATCAAAAGAAAAAGTGGAAGCGCCGCCACAAGCGGCGCTTCTTTTTTTGGCGAAAACCTAGCGCGTCGGAACCGGTGTCTCGCCGCGGTAGTCGTAGAAGCCGCGGCCGGTCTTCTGTCCGAGCCAGCCGGCTTCGACATATTTCACCAGCAGCGGACAAGGCCGGTATTTGGAATCGGCGAGGCCTTCGTAAAGCACCTGCATTACCGACAGGCAGGTGTCGAGACCGATGAAATCGGCGAGCTGCAACGGGCCCATCGGATGGTTGGCGCCGAGCTTCATCGCGGTGTCGATCGCTTCGACGTTTCCGACGCCTTCATAGAGCGTGTAGACCGCCTCATTGATCATCGGCAGCAGGATGCGGTTCACGATGAAGGCGGGGAAATCTTCCGCGTAGGCCGCCGTCTTGCCGGTGCGGCGCACGATGTCCAGCGCGGCCTGGAAGGTAGTGTCGTCGGTCGCGATGCCGCGGATCACTTCCACGAGCTGCATCATCGGCACCGGGTTCATAAAATGAATGCCGATGAAGTGCTCCGGCCGATCAGTCGAAGCAGCGAGCCGCGTGACCGAGATCGACGAGGTGTTTGTCGCGAGCAGGGCGTTCTTGGAAATCCGCGGGCAGAGATCCTGGAATATCTTGCGCTTGACGGTTTCGTCTTCGGTGGCGGCCTCAATGACGAGGTCGCGATCCTGCATCGCATCGAGGTTCTCTGCGGTGTGGATGCGCTTCAGCGCCGAGTCGACCGCCTCGTCCTTGATGAGTCCGCGCGCGGCCTGGCGGCGCATGTTCTTGGTGATGCGCTCCAGCGCCTTGCCGAGCTGCTCGGAATTGACGTCCTCGAGCATGACGTCGAAGCCTGCCAGCGAGAGGACGTGGGCGATGCCGTTGCCCATTTGGCCGGCGCCGATTACGCCGATGCGTTCAATACCCATGATACGTTCCTTGACTCTACTTATAGCCGAGCTTGGTCAGCTCTTCGTCCATCTCCGGGATCGCCTTAAACAGGTCTGCGACCAGTCCGTAATCGGCGATCTGGAAGATCGGTGCTTCTTCGTCCTTGTTGATGGCGGCGATGACCTTGGAGTCCTTCATACCAGCCAGATGCTGAATGGCGCCTGAAATGCCCACCGCGATGTAGAGATCGGGCGCCACCACCTTGCCGGTCTGACCGACCTGATAGTCGTTCGGCACAAAGCCCGCATCGACCGCCGCGCGCGAGGCGCCGACGGCGGCGTGCAGCTTGTCCGCGATGCTGTCGAGCATGTGGAAGTTCTCGCCCGACTGCATGCCGCGGCCGCCGGAGATGATGATCTTGGCGGAGGTGAGTTCCGGGCGCTCCGACTTCGAAAGCTCTTCGCCGACGAATTTGGAGATGCCTGGGTCTGCAGCGGCGGAGACTTTCTCGATTGCGGCCGAACCGCCTTCGCCCGCCGCCTTGAACGTCGTCGTGCGGACAGTGATGACCTTCTTTCCGGCCGGCGCCTGCACCGTTGCCAGCGCGTTGCCCGCATAGATCGGGCGCACGAAGGTGTCGGGCGAGACGACGGAGAGGATCTCGGAAACCTGTGGCACGTCGAGCTTTGCAGCCACGCGCGGCATGTAATTTTTGCCGTTGGTCGTGGCAGGAGCCAGGATCGCGTCGTAATTGCCCGCGAGCGAAAGGATCAGCGTCTCCATCGTCTCGGCGACCATCTTGGCGTAGAGAGCGTCGTCCGCGACGAGCACCTTCTCCACGCCAGCGATCTTGGCAGCCGCTTGAGCTGCGGCATCGCAGCCCTGTCCCGCGACGAGGATATGCACCGGTCCGCCGACCTGCGTGGCGGCGGTGACGACCTTGGCGGTCGCGTCTTTCAGCGTCGCGTTGTCGTGTTCGGCGATAACGAGGGTGGCCATCAGATCACTCCCGCTTCGTTCTTGAGTTTGTCGAGCAGCTCGGCGACAGTCTTCACCTTCACGCCGGCTTTGCGCTTCTCGGGCTCTGTGACTTTTAAGGTCTTCAGACGCGGTGTGACATCGATGCCGTAATCGGCAGGTGCTTTCTCGTCGATCGGCTTCTTCTTCGCCTTCATGATATTCGGCAGCGAGGCATAGCGCGGCTCGTTCAGGCGTAGGTCCACCGTCATCACGGCCGGAAGCTTCACCTCGACGGTCTGCAGACCGCCATCGATCTCGCGTTCGATATCGGCCTTACCGTCGCCGAGTTCGAGCTTGTGCGCGAACGTGCCCTGCGGCCAGCCGAGAAGGGCCGCCAGCATCTGGCCTGTCTGGTTGCTGTCGTCGTCGATCGCCTGCTTGCCGGTGATGACAAGCTGCGGCTGTTCGGCGTCGCAAATCGCTTTGAGGATTTTGGCGACCGCGAGCGGTTCGACCTCACCGTCGGTCTTGACCAGGATGCCGCGGTCGGCGCCCATCGCGAGCGCGGTGCGGATCGTTTCGCTCGCCTGCTGCGGCCCGATCGAGACGGCGATGACTTCCGTCGCTTTGCCCTTTTCTTTCAGACGCACCGCTTCTTCGACGCTGATCTCGTCGAACGGATTCATGGACATCTTGACGTTCGCCAGGTCCACGCCGGTCTGATCCGCCTTCACGCGGACCTTCACGTTGTAGTCGATCACCCGCTTCACGGGCACCAAGACTTTCATGACTGAGCTGATCCCCTGATGGGCGGCGTTTTCTCGCGTCGGACCTTGCTGGTCCGCAACCTTGTTCGAGCCGCCCCTCTCTTGTGCGGCGCAAAAACTAGGTCCGGGGATGACCGTCTGTCAACGAAGCGTCACGGCCAAATGCCTGACAATTAGAGGTCCCGGAATCCTTGAGAAGTTTGGTTGCGGCGCAGCAAATGCTATAGACTGCGTCATCGCGCCGCAGGGCCAGAGCGACCGAGAAAGCTGCCTTGGCAGCTCTCTCGACACGGCCGCGTGCCTAAAGCGCAAACCAGGTGAAGATCCGCAGCGTATCGTTGTCCGACGCGCTGCGGCCGGTGCCGTCATAGTTTCGGCTTGCACCGTCGAACTTCGAATAGAGCGTGTACTGCAGACCCACGCGCATGTTGAAGCGAGGTCCGAGCGGCGAGACGTCGTTGCCCCACGGCGTGGCGTCGATCTGGAAGCGCACGCCATCGCTGTCCGGCGAGAAGGTGCGGTTGTCGCCATACAGCAGCACGTCGCGCGAGCCTTGAGTGTCGAAGACCTGCACCGTGGCACCCACCCAGTCATGCCAGTAGTACGACACGTCGAAACGGAAATCGTCGAGCGTGTCGCTGCTGCGCGCCGCGCCGCCCAGCAGATACGTCGCATGCAGATCCTGCTCCTCGTGCGTATAGCGCGCGTTGAGCGTGTAAACATTGGTCTCGTCGCCCAAGAATTCATACGAGGCGTCGATGCCGTAATCCGAATAGGAATCGGTTTTGCCGGTGCTCTTGTCGTTGTCGGGATAGAAACTCGGGAAGAAGCCGAAGGCGCCGACCTCGATATTGCTGTTGCCTGCGAGGTCCTTCTGCCACGCCAAGCGCACATAGGGCGCCACGCCGTCTAACTGGCCCGGCCCTTCATCGGCGCCGAGCGCGCTCAGGAAATGCTGGCCCGGCGTGAAATAGAAGCCGCCTTCGGCGTAGAGCCCGTTCTCGAGTTGCGCGTAGGCCGTTGTGCCGAGCAGCGCCATCTCATAGCCGCCGTCGAAGAGTGTCGCCGCCGCAGGACCGGGCGCCAGATCGCTGTTGGTGTAGGGAAATCCCCAGGCAGGCAGCGTGTTGAACGGGTCCTGGATCCCCGGATTGTTGTTGAGATCGAGGCCAATCAGAACGTCGCTCCCGCTGAGCGTGACGTGATCGACGGCGCGCACATCGAGATTGTCCCAACCGAAAGCGCGGCCGACACCGTCATAGGTGAATTGCGCGAACGCGCCGAAATGATCGCCGATGCCGCCGGCGATGAAGAGGCTCGTCTCGTCGAGGGTGGCGTTGTTGTTGGTGCCGTAATGGTCGGCCGGCGGCGCAGCCTGGTCCTTCGCGGTGCTGACGTAGGAGGCAACCGCCATCGCCGATACCGGCAGCGTGAAATTGCTGCCTGCGCGCATCGTGAAACCGTTGGTTTTGAAATTGCGGCCGAGGGCCGTGAGCTGCGGTCCCAGCCCACCGACATGGCAGGACTGGCATCGCAGACCCGTCTGCTCTGCGAAGGCGGGCAGGGCTTTCGACGGCTGTACCGAAAGCGATGCGATCACGATCGCGAAAAGCGCAGACAGCAGAATGTTTGAAGTGCGATGCAATTGCATGTGTCCCCCACGCGGCCAGAAAGGCCGAGAAAACCGGCCGAATCCGGTGCGAGGAAATGCTAATGCAACTGCGTTGCAGCCGTAAGAGATAAAACAGGGTTTACGGTGTAATTCTTGTATTTATACGCTGTAATTCTGTGTGAAGCGAAAATTGTGCATCTCAGGGAATTCGCCGACTCGTCCGTACATAGACAAGTCGGACACCAGCCGCGTTACTTCAGCGTCGCGAGGTAGGCCACCACATCGGCGCGCTGTTCCGCGTTGCCGATACCGGCAAAGGCCATCCGGTTGCCGGGCACGACAGAAGCGGGGTGCTCGATATAGGCGGCGAGTTTGTCAGACGTCCAAGTGATGCCAGAGTTCTTCATCGCGGACGAATAGGCGAAATTTTCCACGGTGCCCGCCTTGCGGCCGACGACGCCGAACAGATTGGGACCCAGCCCGTTGCCGCCGTCCTTCTCCGCGCGGTGACATATCGCGCAGCGCTGGAAGGCGACCTTGCCCTTCGCCGCATCGCCTGCGGCCTGCGCCGCGCCGGCAAGCGAAACCAATAGTGCTGCCACGACGGCAGTTCTGAACGCGGACATCCCAAGGTCTCCCGGCAAACTAGTTCTTGAGTTCATCTTTGGCAGTTTCGATCGCAGCGCGGAAGGCAATGGGATCGGCAATGGTTGGCAATTGCACCGCGTCCACGCCGGTCCCTTCGATACGCACCTGTCCGAAACCGAAGATGCGCCCCCAGAACCCCTGATCGACCCGCACGCCTTCGATGTTGTTGAGCGAAAGCTCGTCGGTATGCAGCGAGAACAACCCCGTCTTCCTGACGAGGCGATGCGACGTGACCGCGATCTCGGTCGTCACCTGGCGGATGAACATCGGGATCGCAATGATGAGACCAATGATCGTGCAGGCAAGGAGGACCGCACCCAACGTATAGGACCAGTGGAAATGCGCTTCCGCCACGATCCGTTCTTTGGCGCCGAGCGACTTCTGGATATAGGACATGAACCCCTCCGCGATACCGCGCCCCTTATATAAGGGTCTTCGGCCCGGCGGAAAGGCGCATCAGGCGCCGGCGGGCCGGCGTGGACGCTGCTTTGCCGATACCGACTTGATGACGATGCGGCCCCTGCCGCCAGCGGCGAAGGGGTTGTCGGCCTTCGTGAGCGCCTGCCCGATCAGCGCATGGACACCGGGGCTCGCCAGCGTCTTCGCGCCCTCGATCAGAACGATGTGCCGCGTTGTCGTGCCCGAACCCTTGAGCAGCTTGTCAGGGTCTTTCAGCGGCAAGGTCTTGAAGAAGAAAATGCTCGCCCATTTGGGATAGACCGCAATGGAGAACCACACATCCTTCACACGCTCCCCGGTCGCAAACCCGATCGCGAGCGCGTTGTAATTGTCATAGACCAGTTCGATCGCGCCGGGACAAATCTTGCGCATCGCCGCCAGCACGCCCTTCGTGCTCTTCGCCATTTCCGGCGTGAATTTGGCGAGGAAGGAATCGAGCTGCGTTTTTGGACTTGATGGCTGCTGTGTCGCGTCTTTTCCTGCCGTCATTTCGCCCCCCAGACACACTAGGCTATCATTTCGGCGCCGGGGCGAAATACGTGTCGAGGAGAGTCATGCAGACGGAAATTCATGAGATCGCGCCGGGAATCCACAAGCTTTCGACCTTCATCGCGGATGCGCCGCCCGCCGGCTTCGGCTTCAACCAGTACCTGATCGAGGCAGATGAGCCGTTGCTCTTCCATTGCGGCGGTCGCGGGCTGTTCCCGGTTGTTTCGGCGGCTGCGGCAAAGGTCGTTCCACGTGCGCGCCTGCGCTGGATCTCTTTCGGGCACGTCGAGTCCGACGAGAGCGGGTCGATGAATGAATGGCTCGCCGCCGCGCCAAATGCGCAGGTCGTTCATGGGGCCATCGCCTGCATGGTCTCGCTCAACGATCTCGCCGACCGGCCGCCCCGCGCGCTTGGCGATGGCGAGGTGCTCGACCTCGGCGGTAAGCGTGTGCGCTGGATCGATACGCCGCATGTGCCTCATGCATGGGAGTCCGGCCTGATGTTCGAGGAGACCACCGGCACGCTTCTGTGCGGCGACCTTCTCACTCAGGCAGGGCCTTATCCCGCCACCACGCGCGACACTATTCTGCCCGTCGCGATCAGCACAGAAGAAGGCTTTCACGCCACCGCACTGACGCCGAACACCGGCCGCACGATCCGCAAGCTCGCGGCGCTTAAGCCGAAGCGCCTCGCCGTCATGCATGGCGCGGTGTTCGAGGGTGATTGCGTGTCAGAACTCGAGCGTCTGGCGGATTATTACGACGCGGCCCTGAGAGCCGCCGTCTCCTGAAGACGCCTTACCGCTGCTCGTGCTCGGGCAGGAGGACTTCGCGGATGCCCTTGTGGTTTGGGCTTGAGATCACGCCGTCCTGTTCCATGCGCTCGATCAGCGTGGCGGCACGGTTGTAGCCGATCTGCAGACGACGCTGGATGTAGCTTGTCGTCGCCTTGCGTTCGCGCGCGACGATGGCGAGCGCCTTGTCGTAGAGATCGTCGCCCGATTCCGAATTGCCGCCCATGACGGCATAGGGATCGTCGCCCGGCTCGTCCGGCTCTTCAGTGACGGCGTCGAGGTACTCGGGCTGTCCCTGGCTCTTCAGGAAGCGCACGACGTCTTCGACCTCATGATCGCTGACGAAGGGCCCGTGCACGCGTTTGATGCGGCCGCCCGCCATCATGTAGAGCATGTCGCCTTGGCCCAGCAGCTGCTCGGCGCCCTGCTCGCCCAGGATGGTGCGGCTGTCGATCTTGCTCGTCACCTGGAAGGAGATGCGGGTCGGGAAGTTCGCTTTGATCGTGCCGGTGATGACGTCGACCGACGGGCGCTGGGTCGCCGCGATCAGGTGCAGGCCCGCGGCGCGCGCCATCTGCGCAAGACGCTGGATCGCGCCCTCGACCTCCTTGCCGGAGGTCATCATCAAATCGGCCATTTCGTCGACCACGATGACGATGAACGGCATCGGCTCGAGTTCGAGCATTTCGTCTTCGTAGATCGGCTTGCCGGTTTCGCGGTCGAAGCCGGTCTGGACGGTGCGCTTGAGCTTCTCGCCCTTCTCCTTGGCCTTGCGGACGCGATCGTTGAATGCTTCCACGCCGCGCACGCCGAGCTTGGACATCTTGCGGTAGCGCTCTTCCATCTCGCGCACCGCCCATTTGAGCGCGACCACCGCCTTGCGCGGCTCAGTCACCACAGGCGCGAGCAGATGCGGGATGCCTTCGTAGACCGAAAGCTCCAGCATCTTGGGATCGATCATAATCAGGCGGCAATGCTCCGGCGGCATGCGATAGAGCAGAGAGAGGATCATGGTGTTGATGCCGACCGACTTGCCCGAACCGGTCGTACCGGCGATGAGCAGGTGCGGCATCTTGGCGAGATCGGCAATCACCGGTTCGCCGCCGATGGACTTGCCCAGCGCCAGCGTCAGCGGCGCGCGCGCTTTTTCATACTCGTTGCTCGACAGCATCTCGCGCAGAAAGACCGTTTCGCGGTTGATGTTCGGCAATTCGATACCGATGACATTGCGCCCCGGGATCGTCGCAATGCGCGCCGCCACTGCGGACATCGACCGCGCCACGTCGTCGGAGAGCGAGATGACGCGCGAGGATTTCACGCCGGCCGCAGGCTCGAATTCGTAAAGCGTCACGACCGGGCCGGGACGCACGGCCACGATCCGGCCCTTCACGCCGAAATCGGCAAGCACCGCTTCGAGCATGCGCGCATTCTCTTCCAGCGCTTCGTCGGAGAGGGACGGCGTGTCGTGAACGTGCAACGGTTCGGCCAGGAGACCGAGCGACGGCAATTGATACTCGCCCGATGCCAGATTGAGCGCCGGCTGCTTGGCACCCTTTGCAGGCTTTCCGGCACGGCGCGCTTCTTCGCGCTTGATGCGGGTTTCGCGGCGCTCCGCCAGGCGTGTGGCGGCGATCGGTTCGGGCGCGATGTTCAGCGCGTATTCGTCCTCGTTCTCTTCCTCGTGTTCGACATCCGGCTCATCGTCTTCCTCATCATAGCTGCGCACGATGCGGCGCGATGAGGAGGACGGAAGCTTGATCTTGCTGCCGAGCCAGTAGACCGCAGCAGCACCTGTGCCGACATGGCGCGCAACGCGCGAGAAGTGCAGGCCTGTTGCAATGAAGGCCAGCGGCAATCCCGTGACGAGCAGAAGAATGGGCAGCGCGATGCCGATCCAGTTCTGTCCGTAAACCTGTGCGGCGTGGGTAGAGAGCTGCGATGCGGCGATGCCGATCCAGCCGCCCGCGCCGGCAGGCAATGCTTCTATCCGCGGCAGCCAGCCAAGCCCCGCGGCGACCAGAACTGTTCCGATCGGCCAGGCGATCGCGCGCCACACCGCATGCGTGATGCCCTTGCCCATGAGCGCGCGCGTTCCCCAGACCGCGAGCGGCGCAATGAACGTGAAGGCCGCGATGCCGAAAGCCTGAAGCAGGACGTCGGCCGCGGTCGCGCCAAAGGGGCCGAGCCAATTGGCAACGTCGCGTCCGGTAGCGTTGTTGAGGCTGGGATCCCCCGGCGAATAGCTTGCGAGCGCAAGGCCCACCGCCAGCGTGCAAAGGAGCACCAGAAGGCCCGCACCGCGCAGGATCAGGATCTGCAACAGACGCGCGAGCGCATAGCGCGCATCGGCGAGCGCATCGCTCACCGCGGCGCCGCGCGAACGCGGCTGGTACAACGTCCCCATCAGCTCCGGCCCAGCACGTCAACCATCCTTTCAAGGGCGGTCATAATGGTTGATAAATCGTTTACGAGCGCGACCCGGAGGTATGGAAACCCAGGATTTGTGCGGGGTTTTCCGCGCTCAATTTCGCGCCCCATATAAGCGCCCGGGAGCGTGCGTACCCCCGCCTCGCGCCAGAGCCTGAGCGCGGTCTCTTCGCCATTGCCGACATCGAGCCAGAGGAAGAAGCCGCCTTCCGGAATGCGGAATCCCGTGCGGTTGCCGAGCATGCGTTCGGCCAGCCGGAATTTCTCTCGATAGGATTCGCGATTGGCCTCGACATGCGCCTCGTCGCTCCAGGCGGCCGCCGACGCGGCCATGATCGGCATCGGCACCTGCGGACCGGCGTAATTCCGGTAGGCGCGGAACGTTGCCATCAGCTTCGCATCGCCCGCCACGATCCCCGAACGCAAACCCGGCAAGCCAGAGCGCTTCGACAGCGAATGGAAGGTCAGGAGCCTTTCGAACGGCGCGCCGCGCGCGGTCAGCGCGCCAACCGGCGGCTTATCGAGGTAGATATCTGCATAACATTCGTCCGCGAACACCTTGAAATCATAGCGATCTGCAAGCGCGAACAGCGTTCGCCAATACTGTTCGCTCGCAACGGCACCTTCGGGATTGGAGGGCGAGCAAATATAGGCGGCAACGGTGCGTTCCAGAACACTGTTCGGAAGCGACGCAAAGTCGGGAAGGAAGCCATTCACGGCGTCGGCACTGACGAACACCGGTTCGGCGCCGGCCGATAGGATCGCAGCCGCGTAGCATTGATAGAACGGGTTCGGTAGCAAGATCGCGGGGCGGCCGCCCGCTTTCGATTCGGGCGTCACGATAAAGGGTGCGAGAAAGAGGCCCTCGCGTGTGCCGTTGAGCGGCAGAACCTCGCGCTCAGGATCGACCGCCACGCCAAACCGGCGCGTCAGCCACGATGCCGCCGCTTCGCGCCAGGCTGCCGTTCCGTTGATCGGCGGGTATTCGCCGAACTGATGCGCGTGCGCGTTGAGCGCTTCCATGACGAAGCCCGGCACCGTGCCGCGCGGATCGCCGACCGCAAGACTGATCGGCGCCATGCCCGGCGTCACCGGGTCGAGCAAAGTGGCCAGCATCGCAAACGATCCCGGCGGCAGTTCGGAAAGGCGGCCCGGTAACACGGCATTTACCTGCTGTTAAGCAACACACGCGGCGCGATGCGCCGCTGCCTGCGAGATGAACACCCGTTTTTAACCATGGCAAGCCATCATCGCAGCGCAGCCCATATCGCGGGATTTCATGGCCGAGCTTCGCACATTGATCATGCCCTGCGCCGGACGATCCTCGCGCTATCCCGGCGTGCGTCCGAAGTGGATGCTCACGCTGCCCGAGGGCGAACTCGCGCTGGCGCGCGCCGCGGCCAGCCTTCCGCAAGACAGTTTCAACCGCATCGTTATCGCCATCCGCGCCGAGCATGAGGAGCGCTATGAGTGCCGCGTGCTCCTGAAGCGTGTGTTCGGTGCGCGTGCCGACATCGTGGTGCTCCCGCACGAAACGCGCGGGCCCGCGGACACCGTCGCGCAAACGATCGCGCGGGCGGGCGTTGAAGGCGCGATCGCAATCAAGGACGCCGACAGCTTCTTCATGCCATCGACGCTTCCCGACACCAGCTTCGTATCCGTTTCGGACGTGCGCCAGAGCCCGCGCATGACCAATGTCGGCGCCAAGAGCTTCGCGGTGATCAACGGTGAAAACCTGATCGTCGACATGGTCGAAAAGAGCCTCGCCTCGAACCATGTTTCGGTCGGGCTTTATGGCTTTGCGGATGCAGAGCGCTTCCTCGACATTTTCGGCGCCATCGCTGAGGCCAATCGCGACGGCGAAATCTTCGTTTCGCATGTGATGAGCCGCGCCATCCGCGACGGGCTCATCGTCAAGCCGCATATTGTGGAAGGACTGATCGACGTCGGAACGCTCGACGACTGGCGCCGCTACACGCGCACGCGCGGCACCATCGTCACCGACATCGACGGCGTCGTGTTCCGCAATCACTCGCGCTATTTCGCGCCGCTGTGGGACGAGCCGGATGAGCCGATCGCGGAAAACATTGCGGCGCTCCGGACCTGGGAACAGGACGGCGCGCAGATCGTCTTCATGACGGCGCGCCCGGAAGAATATCGCGGACGCACGGAAGCGGCGCTTCGCCAGCACGGTCTCAACCCGCATGCGCTGATCATGGATTGCCGCCATGGACGGCGCTTCCTCGTCAACGATCATGCCGGCACCAATCCGTATCCGTCGGCGGTTGCCGTCAGCCTCGAGCGCAACAGCACGGCGCTCGGCGATCATCTGAGCGACTGGCGGTGAGCCTGCCGCTTCCGCGCCAGGCCTCGCGCGCAAGCGGAGACCTGAAAGCCCACGTCCTTCAGGGCGGGCATTCGGGCGCGGAAGTGATCCTGCTCACGGACGAAGCCGACACATTCGTACGCAAAAGCGCGCAACGCACCACCGGGAGCGCAAGGCTGCTGAAACAGGCCGTGAAGCAGCGCCTGTTCGCAGCCCAAGGCCTGGGCTTCCCGCGCGTACGCGACATGGGCGTCGACGCGACACGCCGTGCTTGGTTCGAAATGGACTATGTACCGGCGCGGACTCTGGGCGATCTCGTGCGGACGCAAACCCCGTTCGATGGCGAGCGGATCATTGGAGCCATCGCAAATCTTCTTGCGCTGTTCCGGTCGACAGAGAGTGCCACGCTTTCCGCCGATCTTTTCCGCAGCAAGATCGCAGACATCGCACGGGTGGCAACGGACAGCGCTTCGGCCACCAAACACATTGCCGAGCTTCGCCGCGTTGCGGCGGCGCTCGATGCCAAAGATTGGTCGGGCATTCCGGCTTCTGTGAGCCACGGCGATCTGACGTTTGAGAACATTCTGATCGCGCCGGGTGGCGGCGTGTCGTTCATCGATTGCGACGAGCCGTTTGCGTCTTCGTGGTGGCTGGATGCGGGAAAGCTGTTTCAGGATATCGCCGGGGCGTGGTGCCTGCACACACTGGCGGCGCCGTCCGTCGGTATCACCGAACGTCTCGTTCGTCTCGATGGCGAAATGCGCGCGCTTGCGGCCGAGTTCGACCCAGCGCTGCCGCCACGCCTGCTACAATTCGCAGCGCTGCATCTGCTGCGCACCGTTGCGTATTCGCGGTCCGAGGGCGCTGTCGCGTTTGCGATCCGCCGCGCGGCACGCCTCTTGGAGATCGACCCGTGACCCGTCCGACAGACGCCATCGTCATCGGCTTCACCAAAAACGCCGAGCTTTGCCGGCGCGCCTTCGAGCCGCTTCTCGATCTGCGCCAGCAGGGCGTCCTGCGTGACGTTCATTACGTGACATGGGATAGCGCCGAGATCGACGAATTCGTGGCGCCGGTGAATGCGCTCGGCGGCGTTCGCATCGCGCGCGTTCCGCAACCCGTGGCTTCGGGCAATCGCAATCAGCGCGGCATCGTCTATCAGACCCGCAATCTCGAAGCGGCGTTCGCGCGCGTGGCGGAGCCGGACGCGTTGCTGGTGAAGCTGCGGCCCGACTACATTTTCCGCACCGGTTTCCTGAAAACCAAGCTGCAAGGGTTCGACCGCCTTTGCGCCAGGTCGGCTGCGATGACGATCCATAACGTCACGCTCCCGCCATCGCCGTTCGAGCGGAAAATCTGGATCGCGTGGGCGGACGCGAACCAACCGTTTTTCCATGACGATGCCGCGTTCATCGGACTCAAGGGCGATCTGCTCAAGCTGACCGGCGATGATGTGGAAAGCAGGCTGCCGCTGCTCGAAGACCTTTCCTGCGGCTCTCTGGTCCATGTGTTGCGCTACGCGCCTGCGTTTTTGCCGTGCTATCCCATGTTCGGGCGCTACATCGCCGAGTATGGCGGCTTCATCAACGACATGGCTTACCGCGGGAAACTCATGTCTGCGCTTCTGGCGGACAATTTCTTCTGGCACCTACTCGTCGCACATGCCTGGATTCTGTACACGTCGTTTCACATCGATTGCGGACGCCCCGGCGATATCGCCTTCTATCCCAATACGATAAACGCGGGTGCAAACTGGAGCGATCTCACCGACATCAGGCTCGCGCCGCCCTTCGATCGTGTCGACGAGTGGCGCCAAAGGACGAAGGCCGGCAGCGAAGTGTTGCCTGCGCTGACGCGGATCTATGGGCGCCTCATGGACGATGCCTGGCCCCGCGCGCTTTTCACCAGAGAGATGACCGATCTGCCGGCCACGACGATTGCCGCGCTGATGCGCGGCGTATCGCTTTATCGGACGGGTTGCCTCTCCAGAATCGAAGACGCGTTCTATAGCAAGCTCGCCTCGTTCCGCCGAGAGCATCAGCAAGAGCGGAAAGCCGCCTGAAAAAAGAGGGGCGCCCTTTCGAGGCGCCCCAGTCCAGAGGAGAAATGGCCGTGTGCGGCGGGATCAGCCGTGCACGGTTTCGCCGTGGAGATTGATGTCGAGCCCTTCGACCTCGACCTCCGCGGAGACACGCAAGCCGATCACCATGTCGATCAGCTTCAAGATGATGAATGTGCCGATGGCGCAATACACGAACGTGCCGGCGACGTCGTAGAACTGGATCAGCATCTGATGGCCGTTGCCGTCGAAGATCCAGCCCTTGCCGGCCGAGTTGATGGCGTTCTTTGCCAGCGCACCCGTCAGGAAAGCGCCAAGCGCACCGCCGACGCCGTGCACGCCCCACGCGTCCAGAGCATCGTCGTAACCGATCCACCTTTTCACCCACACGGCAGAGAAGTAGCAGACGATTCCGGCCAAGATACCGATGATGAGAGCGCCTTGTGCATCGACAAAGCCCGACGCCGGCGTGATCGCGACGAGGCCGGCAACCGCACCGGAAATCATGCCGAGCACGGAGGGTTTCTTTGCGATGATCCATTCCGCGAACATCCAGCCCAGCGACGCGGCAGCGGTCGCGATCTGCGTCGCGGCAGCCGCCATGCCGGCATTGACGTTGGCCGTCACCGCCGAACCGGCGTTGAAGCCGAACCAGCCGACCCACAGCAGAGATGCACCGATGACGCTGAGGACGAGGTTGTGCGGCGCCATGTTCTCGACACCGAGGCCTTTGCGCTTGCCGAGGACAAGACAGGTGATCAGCGCCGCAGTACCGGCGTTCAGGTGGACGACGGTTCCACCCGCGTAATCAAGCGCTCCCATCGCGCCGAGCCACCCACCACCCCACACCCAATGGGCGATCGGGCAGTAGACGAACAGCAGCCACAACGACATGAACCACATGAACGCCGAAAACTTCATGCGGTCCGCCAGCGCGCCGGCGATCAGCGCGGGCGTGATGATCGCGAACGTCATCTGGAAGAACATGTAGACGGATTCAGGGATCGTCGCGGCCAGCGGGTTGACCGCGTTCAGCCCCATCTTGCCCAGAAGGAGCTGATCGAAACTTCCGATCCATTTGTTGGCATCGGCATTCGGATTGGTGGTGAAGGCTATGGAATAACCAATGATCATCCACAGCACGGTGATGATGCAGGTGGCGCCGAAGCTTTGCGCCAGCGTGGCGAGCACGTTCTTCTTGCGCACCATGCCGCCATAGAAGAGCGCCAATCCCGGAATCGTCATCATCAACACCAGCGCGCTGGACGTCAGCATCCAGGCGGTGTCGCCGCTATCGATCTTGGGCGCGGCTGCGAGCGCGGGCCCGACGCTGGCGCCAAGAGCGGCCGATCCGGCAAGCGCCGCAAATCCAATTCGTTTCAATCTGTCGATCGTCATTCCTATCCCCTTCTGAGTGCTAAAGCGCTTCGCCATCGAGCTCGCCGGTGCGGATGCGCAGCACCTGTTCGAGCGGCGTGACGAAAATCTTTCCATCGCCGATCTGCCCCGTCTTGGCCTTGGTGGTGATGGCCTCCACCACCGCCTCGGTCATTTCGCTTTTGACCGCGACCTCGATCTTGAGCTTCGGCAGGAAGCTCACCGCATATTCCGCCCCGCGATAGATTTCGGTGTGGCCCTTCTGGCGGCCAAAGCCTTTGACTTCGGTGACCGTCATGCCCTGGACGCCGAGCGCGGAAAGACTCTCGCGCACCTCGTCCAGCTTGAACGGCTTGATGATGGCCGTGATCAGCTTCATTCGCTGGCTCCCCTTGTTAACCCCGCCTTCTGCGGCTTTAACCCGTTATCAAGAATTGTGCCGCAGTGCGGCATTTTGATAAGATATTGTTCTGAATGATATTTTTGTGAAACCTAAAGACCGAACGCTGTTCGTATTCTGGATTTCTGCTCATTTCATGTGCGATTGTCCGCAAGAGCCCAAAACTTGTGCTTTCGGCGCCGTTGACCCGAAGCGCGGTGCGTGAGAAGCGGGCGGATGGCCAAGACGTGCGACATCATCATCGGCGGCGGCGGCATGGTCGGGCTCACGCTTGGGCTCGCGCTCGCCAAAGGCGGGCTAGCAGTCGCGGTTGCCGACCCCCTGCCGCAGAGCGCGGTCGTCGATGCCAAATTCGACGGCCGGGTGAGTGCGCTCGCCTATGCCGCCGTGCGAATGTTTCAGGCGTTGGGGATCTGGGAGCATCTCGCCCCCCATGCCCAGTCCATCGAGGACATCCTGGTCACCGACGGTGCGCCGGGCCGTGCGCCCTCTCCGTTTTCCCTGCATTTCGATGCTGACGAGGCCGGAACGTCCTTGGGTCACATCGCGGAGAACCGCTTCATCCGCGCCAGCCTGTTCGCGGAAGCAGCCGCGACACCGAACCTCACCATCGTTTCGCCGGCCTCGATCGAAGACCTGACGTCCCAAACACACGGCATCGCCGCAACGCTGAGCAATGGCGAGATCTATACCGCGCGTCTGGCGGTGGCCGCCGATGGCCGCGACTCGGCGATGCGCGAGCGCATGGGGATCGGCGTCGTCGGATGGTCCTATCCGCAGACCGGGATCGTGGCGACCGTCGAGCATGAGAAGCCGCACTACGGCGTCGCCTATGAGCATTTCCTGCCGGCGGGACCCTTCGCGATCCTGCCGATGACCGGCAATTGTTCGTCGCTCGTCTGGACCGAACGCGACACGCTTGCGCCGCGCCTGATGAAGCTGCCCGACGACGAATTCAACGCCGAGATCGCGGCCCGATTCGGTACACATCTGGGCGCGACGCACAGCGCGGGGCCGCGCTGGTCTTATCCGCTCAAATTCCATCTGGCGCGCGCATACGTGAAGCCGCGCTTCGCGCTGGCCGGCGATGCAGCGCACGGCATTCACCCGATCGCGGGCCAGGGCCTCAATCTTGGCCTCAAAGATGCGGCGGCGCTGGCCGAGATCGTCCTCGATGCAGCACGGCTCGGGCTCGATTTCGGCAGTGTCGATCTTCTGAAGCGATACGAACGCTGGCGGCGCTTCGACTCCTTCACGCTCGCCGCCGCGACCGATGCGCTGACGCGGCTGTTCTCCAACGACATCGCGCCGTTGCGCGCGGTGCGCGATCTGGGCATGGGAATCGTCGACCGCATCGGCCCCGCGCGGCGGTTCTTCATGCGCCATGCCGGCGGCGACATCGGCAAGCTTCCCCGCCTGATGCGCGGCGAGGCGGCATAAAAGAGCGCCTTGACTCCCACGATCACGCGGGCGTGAACTCCGTTACATTGCGGCAATTTCGCCGTATAAAACTTCATGGATGGGAAAGATGTATCAACGCGCTTTGATGGCTGCGGCCTGCGCTGCAGCGTTCACCGTGGCCGGCATGGGCAGTGGTTCGGCCAAGAGCATCAATACCTATAAGAGCTGGGACGGAAGCCAGTACGTCTACGCATTCGGCTGCCCCAATACGACCACCTATGGCCAGGTCATTACCGCGCCGAACACAGGCATGCTGAACAAGTTCAGCTTCTGGTGGGCGAATGCCGGAGGCGACGGCTCGATGACGGTGCGTGGTGAGGTCTACGCATGGGATGGTCAGAAAGCCACCGGCAGTTCTTTGTGGGAATCCAAGGCGAAGAAGATCTCCTACGCCGACACCGACTTCCATAAGGAAACCTTCAGGACGGGCCCTCTCCCGCTGACCCCGGGTGCGCAGTACGTGTTGTTCGCCTCGCTCGATAAGGATTACGAGAAGTGTTCGGGCGACTACACCCTGAAATGGGGTCTAGTGGACGACAGCGTCTATCCGGGCGGAACGTTCGTCTATCAGAACAACAGCGGTGACGAATCGCAATGGACGGCGACGTCGTGGAGCACCTATGGCGGCGACGTCGCGCTTATTGCGACCTTCCACTAAGTATCGCGAAATAATTCTGTCACGGCCGCGGTTCGAACATCGGATCGCGGCCGCTTTTTATTTGCGCACCTTGCCCGGAGCGAGGCGCGTAAAGAGTGCCTTGACTCCCACAAAGTTAGGGGCGTGAACTACCTCACATTGCGGTAATTTCGCCGCATGATCTTCATGGGATGGGAATCATGCTTCGACACGCTTTATTGGCGGCGGCCTGCGCCGCGGCGTTTACAATCGCCGGACTGAGCACCAGCTCGGCCAAGACCATCAACACCTATCAGGACTGGAATGGAAGCGATTACGTCTTTCCGTTCGGTTGTGCCGATACAACCACTTACGGCCAGCTCATCACTGCTCCGAAGAAAAACATGCTGAAGAAGTTCTCTTTCTGGTGGGCCAACGAGAGTTCGGGCAGCATGGTGGTGCGCGGAGAGGTCTACGCCTGGGACGGTACGAAAGCCACCGGCAGCGCACTGTGGGAATCCAAGCCGCGGCACATCTCCTATAGCGACTCGAGCTTCCACGAAGAGACGTTCAAGCCCGGCGCACTTCCGCTGACGCCCGGGGCGCAATACGTCCTGTTTGCGAGCATCGCCAAGGACTACGAAAAGTGCACCAACGACTATGAATTGATTTGGGGGATCGTGGACGACAGCTCGTATGCCGACGGAACGTTCGTCTATCAAAACAACGGCGGTGACGAGTCCCAGTGGACGACCGTGCCGTGGACCACGACCTATGGCCGCGATACCACGTTCATTGCCGCTTTCCAATAAATAGGACGTGGACGACATTCTGAAATGATCCTGTCGCGGCCGCGATTCAAAACTCGGATCGCGGCCGCGCGGGCATTTGCGATGCACATGCATAGCCCAGCGGGCAACGGACACCCCGCAGCGCGCAAAACCTGCCACCCCGAAAAAATCACCGGGCGCTCTACTGCCCGGGGTAGGGCGTGCCGTCCTTTGTGGACGAAGCGGCCGTCGGTGTTGGTGCTCATCATATCGATATCGGAACAGGTGGTGACGCCGTCACCCGTCGGTCTTCATCCACATTTTCATCACCTCGTCGTGCGGGATCGCCGGAGCGTCGTCGCTGACGAAGCCCGGGAAGGTGCGCAGATAGGTGACGAATTTCGGGCTCACGCCTTCCTGGGCCAGATGGTCCGCCGAGACCGGCAGCGCAGGCGATTGATAGTTGGCGTCGCGGCGCACGCGTTCGGGAAAATCGTGGCGCAGGATGGCGGCGCGGCCGATGAGGGCGTAATCGCATCCGGCGTCGATGACGTTCACAACGTCCTGCGCGTTGCGGATCTTGCCCGCGACACCCAGGCGTACATCGCCGCGCGGCAGCTCGGTGAACACGCTCATCAGCGAGCGGCCCTTGAAGGCTTCGTCGGACGGTTCGATCGTGTAGTCCCAGAGCGACATGTCGAGATAGTCGATCTTGCCCCGGTGCAGGATTTCGGCGGCGACATCGCGGATTTCCGGCAGGTTCACGCCGAACCGCTCTGGCGACAGGCGCAGGCCGAGCTGGAAGTCCGCGCGGCAGGTGGCGCGGATGCCGTCGATGATCTCGAATACGATGCGCGCGCGGTTTTCGAGACTGCCGCCATAGCGGTCTTCGCGCCGGTTGAGTTTCGGCGAGAGGAACTCAAGCAGGATATAGCCGTGCGCGCCGTGCAGCTCGACGCCGTCGAAACCGGCGCGTTCTGCGCGCTTCGCCGCGGCGATGAAGTCATCGCGCAATTGCTCGACTTCGGCGAGCGTAAGCGCGCGGGCACCCGTTGCTGGATCGTCGGAGGGGCAAACGACATCGCCGGCGAGATCTTTGGGCGAACGGTTGCCGGCGTGATGGAGCTGCACCGCCGCGATCGAACCCTTTGCCCTGATGGCCGATGCAAGCCGCGTGAGGCGTTCGAGGTGTTCGTCGCCGAAAATACCGAGCTGGCCGGGAAAGCCCTGTCCTCGCGCCTGCACATGCGATGCGCAGGTCATGGTGAGCGCGAAACCGCCTTCCGCGCGCATCGTGAGCCAGTGGAATTCCTCGTCCGAGAGGCGGCCGTCCGGATGGCTCTGGCAGTTCGTGAGCGGCGCCAGCATGAAGCGGTTCTTCATCGCCGGACCATGCGCGAACGAGAGCGGTTCAAACAGTTTCGCTATGGACATGCCGTTTCCGATTGCGGGGCTCTCCAATAGTTGAGCCCGTTAAGCGAAAACGGCGGCCTGCTTGGCCGCCGTTTTCATTTTGCGCTCATCCACCAAAGTTGCGCACGGAAGCGCGCAGCCGTTGATGTCAGCTTAAGGGATGGCGACTATGTGTTTCACCGCTTTGGTATTGACCGGATGAACCGCTGCCGCGCTGGCACCCGCCGGACACGTCACACCCTTCGGGCAGTAGATGAAGGGAGCTGTTCCGCTGTCGGTATCGAGGACGACCAGGCCAGCATTGTTGATACCCCATGCTTCCTGGGCGCTTGATCCATTTCCGGGATCGAGCGTCGTGAAGGTGCCCCTACGGAAGTCGTACACGAAGGCATGCCGAACGCCCGAGTCGTCCGTATAAAGTCCGGAGACTAGCCCATCATCGTTGATGCCTTCGGCCGTTGTTACGCCAACGGAGTTCGGAGCGTCGAACGAAATCAGCTTCCCGTTATGCAGCACAAAGCCATGCTGGATGCCATCTGAGCCGATATACCCGCCTGCCACGTCTTTCTTGTTGTTGATCTGACGGGGATTGGTCGACGTTACGCCCTGGACGTTCAGAACGAAGTCGGACTTGTACCTTCCGGATTTCCCTTCAAAGCCAAGCCGGGTCACGAAATCCGTGTCGAGATGGTCGCCGACGTAGACGCCTTGGTCGTTACCGCCTTGGGCGACGCCATCCATGACGTTTCCGGCAGGATCCTTGAGAAGTTTGATCTTGCCCGATGGAGACCGGTAGAATTCCTCACCGAAGGTGAAACCGTTGCCCAGGGCGAGCCCGGTGATGCTTCCGTCATTGCGGATGCCGCGCGCTTCTGGCGTGCTTCCGTCGGTCATGTCGAAGGTGGTGTAGTTGCTGCCGTCCGGCGGGCCGTAGAAGCCATGCAGAACGCCGTCGGCATCCGTATAACCGCCTGCGACGATGTTGTTGTCGTTAATCCCGAAAGGAAGCACGGTCGTCGCTCCGCTCGGAAGCGCTATGGGGACATACTTTGCCCCCCTTGCATCTGCTGCTGAACACGCCAGTAGCGTAACGCCCACAAGAGCGCTGACGCCCAACAAGAGTTTTCGCATGATATCTCCCCACTGTTTGAGTGAGCCGACACTATAGGCTGAGACAACCGGATGGCGTCAACAAGGCGGATGGCCAAGAGCACCATCGGCGATGACGGAACCGTGATGATCGCCATTGCTGACAGGAACTCAGTTCCGCACTTTGCCAGCGGCGCCCGCTAATAACTCGCTGGCCGCAGAGCCGCTCGCTCCACAAACTCCCGGAATCGCTCAGCGATTCAGAGCAATCCGAAATGGCACTATCTAATAATTGCCAATGAGGCGTCATTTCGCTTCAGAAAAAACTCATCGGGTCGACATCGACACTGAGGCGGACGGAATTGGGAATTTTCACCGCACTGAGCCACGCGCGCAGGTAGGCCTGCACATCCACACCCCTGTCGGCCTGCACCAGCAGGCGCTCGCGGGTCTGTCCGCGCAGCACGGCATAGAACGCAGGCGCAGGCCCCCATACCGTCACGCCGCGCGCGGCGGGGGCGGCCTTTGCAATCATCCGCCCGCTTTCGCGCACCGCATCGCCATCCTGGCCCGATAGCACAAGTGCTGCAAGCCGGCCGAACGGGGCGGTGCGCGCGCGTTCGCGATGGACGCGCTCGCCGGCATAGAACGCATCGCGCTCGTTCCGCACCAATGCCTGCATCACTACGTCGGCGGGATTGCGCGTCTGAATCAGCACCAGCCCTGGCCGGTCGGCACGGCCGGCGCGCCCAGAGACCTGATGCAGAAGCTGGAAGGTGCGTTCGCGCGCGCGCACATCGCCGTCCGATCCGCCAAGGTCGGCATCGATCACGCCGACGAGCGTCAATTGTGGGAAGTGATGGCCTTTGGCAACGATCTGCGTGCCGATCAGCACGTCGGTTTCGCGCTTGGTCATCGCACGGATCGCGGCCTGTGTTTCGGCGGGGCCATGCATCGTGTCGGAGGACGCGATGGCGAAACGCGCGGCCGGAAACGCGGCGGCGAATTCTTCCGCCACACGCTCTACACCCGGGCCGCACGCGATGAAGCTCGCTGTGGCATGGCATGCGGGGCATTCCTGCGGCAGCACCGTGTCGTAGCCACAGTGATGACAGACCAGGCGCTTGCGATAGCGATGCTCCACCAGCCACGCCGAACAGTGCGGACAGGTGAGCTTGTGCCCGCAGGCTTCACAGAGCGTGAGCGGTGCATAACCACGCCGGTTCAGGAACAGCATCGCCTGCTCGCCGGCATCGAGCGTGGCCTTCACTGCTTCGCGCAACGGCGGCGACAGGAACGTGCCCGGCTCGCCGCGCGTTTCGCGCAGATCGATCAGCCGCACCTCCGGCAGAACGGCCACGCCGTGGCGGCGCGGCAGCGTCAGATGCGCGTAGCGTCCGCCCGTGGCGTTGACGAAGCTTTCCAGCGACGGCGTGGCACTTGCGAGCACGACCGGGCATTTCGCGATCCGCCCGCGCACCACCGCCATGTCGCGCGCGTGATAGATCGCGCCGTCTTCCTGCTTGTAGGCCTGTTCGTGCTCCTCATCGACGATGATGAGGCCGAGCTCGCGGAACGGCAGGAACAGCGCCGAGCGCGCGCCGACGACCACGCGCACTTCACCGTTCATCACGGCGCGATAGGTCCGGCGGCGCTCCTTCTGCGACAGGTCGGAATGCCACTCGGCCGGCCGGCAGCCGAAGCGCGCGGCAAACCGGTCGAGAAACTGGATGGTGAGCGCGATCTCCGGCAGCAGGATCAGGACCTGCTTGCCGGCTTCCAGCGCCTCGGAGACAGCTTCGAAATAGGTCTCGGTCTTGCCCGAACCCGTCACGCCGTCGAGCAGGGCGACGGAGAAGCGTTTCGCCGCGACCGCCGCCTGCATGCTGCGCGCGGCGGCCTCCTGTTCGAGATTGAGCGTCGGGCGTGCAAACGCGGGATCGGGCGGCGTGAACGGTGCGAACTCCGGCAGCACGGTAGCGGCCAACGCGCCGGCATCGATCAGGCCACGGACAACGCCAGGCGTGACGTTCGCTTCTTCCGCCAGCGCCACGACGCTGCGTGCAAGACCATCTTTCGCCACGTCGAGCGCGCGCGCGCGCGGCGGCGTCATGCGCTGTGGCACGGTGCTTCCCAGCACATAGCCGGTACGCGGAATCTCCGGCTCGAACGCCTGGCGCGAGCGCAACGCCATCGCCAGGATCGAGCCCGGCGAATTCAACGTATAGGCCGCGACCCAGTCGACGAAATCACAGAGATCGGCCGGAAGAACGGGTTGACCGTCGAGCGGGACCGCATGCTTCAGCCGGTTGTCGCCGACGCTTCCCTCTGCCGGCCCCCAAACCGCGCCCAGAACCTCGCGCGGCCCCAGCGGCGCCATGACCAGCATGCCCCGCGCAACCGCGACGCCTTTCGGGAGTTTGTAGTCGTAAGCGCCGGCCAGCGGCAGCGGCAAAAGCACGCCCGCGCAAGGGTGCGCGCCCAACATCATTGCGGGCTTCAAGCTGGCGTCACTCATGGGCTACACTTGTGCCGTCAAACGGAAGGGTCAACACCGTGAAACTTTTCATCGACAGCGCCGATCCAAAGGAAATCCGCGAACTGGCCGCATCCGGCCTGGTGGACGGTGTGACGACCAATCCGTCGCTCGCCGCCAAAAGCGGGCTCGATTATGTCGAACTCCTGGGCGAGATCTGCTCGTTCATATCCGGTTCGGTCAGCGCCGAAGTTCTTGCCACCGATACCAAGGGCATGATCGCGCAAGGCAAGCGCTTTTCCAAGATCGCACCGCAGATCACTATCAAGGTGCCGCTTACCTGGGACGGGCTCAGCGCCTGCCGCGCGCTGTCCGGCGAGGGCCTGAAAGTGAACGTGACGCTGTGTTTCTCGCCGGTGCAGGCGATGATGGCGGCAAAAGCAGGCGCGACCTATATCTCGCCCTTCCTCGGACGCCTCGACGACATCGGCGAGGACGGCATGGAGCTGATCCGCGAAATCCGCGCGGTCTACGACAATTACGAGTTCCACACCAACATCCTCGCCGCTTCGATTCGCTCGGTCTATCATGTGCGTGATTCGGCGTTCGCAGGCGCCGACGTGGCAACGATACCGGGGAAGATCTTCAAACAGCTGCTCGACCATCCGCTGACCGACAAAGGCCTCAAGGCCTTCCTTGCGGATGCCGAGAAAGCGGGCGTGAAGATAAGCGATGCATGAGTGAAAGCGCAGGCGCGATTGCGCCGGAGATCGAGGAAGTCGTCAGGGCCTATATCCGCCTGAACCGCAAGCGCCTCGCCGCCGATGGCGGATTGCTCGCGATGCTCCTGCCGGAACGGTTTGCGCAGAGCGAAGTCCACGATCTGCAACGCCACATCATCGAAAAGCTCCGGGCGGAAAACGCGGCGCTGAAATCCAAGCTCGAAGCGGTCGAACGCGCGGTCCAGGCATGGGGCAACAGGCCCACGAACTGAAGACGGCATGGCTTTCGGCGCTGAAGCACGAACGGCGCGCGAGCCCGCACACACTCATTGCCTATGACGACGACGTCTCGCGGTTCCTTGCCTTTCTTCAGGAGCATCTGGGCGGCGCGGCCGATGCGCGCGCACTGGCGAAGCTTTCCGCCGCCGATATTCGCGCCTTCATCACGCGAAGACGCGCGGAAGGGTTGGGGCCGCGCGGGGTGCAGCGCGCACTCGCCGCGATCCGTGGCTTTTTCCGCTATCTCGCGCGCGAAGGCATTGCCGACAATGCCGCGCCGCGCGCCGTGCGCACGCCGCGCATTCCGCGCACCCTGCCGCGGCCTTTGAGCGTCGACGATGCCGCGCGCACGATTGCGGAAGCCGGCACGCGCGACATCGGCTGGCTGGCGGCACGCGACACCGCGCTGCTGACGCTGTTGTATGGCGCGGGCCTGCGCATTTCCGAGGCGCTCGCGCTGACGCGCAAGGACGTTCCGTTTGGGGCGTCTCTTTCCATCATTGGCAAAGGCAAGAAAGAGCGCGTCGTCCCAGTGCTGAGCGCGGTGCGCGGTGCGGTCGCGGACTATACGGCGAAAATTCCCTTCATGGGCGCGCCGGATGCGCCGCTGTTTCTCTCCCGCCGCGGCAAGGCGATGAGCGCGCGGGAGGCGCAGGCCCTGATGCAGCATTTGCGCAGCCGGCTGGGACTTCCGGAACGCGCCACGCCGCACGCGCTGCGCCATTCCTTCGCCACCCACTTGCTCGCCGGCGGCGGTGACCTGCGCGCGGTGCAGGAACTGCTCGGCCACGCCTCGCTTTCCACGACGCAGACCTACACCGCCATCGACACGCAGAAGCTGATGGAAGTCTACGCCAAAGCCCATCCACGCGGAAAAGCGGCGTAACCGGGATTCACCTACCACCTCACCATGGCCGGGCTTGACCCGGCCACCCAGCGCGCCCGCGTCTGCGGGCGCAAAAAGGGAATTCGCGCGGAAACACGGAGAAGAAAAACTCCGCGAACTCCGCGGCTCCGCGCGAGATACTTGATTCACGTTGCTCGCTGGCTGGGTGGCCGGGTCAAGCCCGGCCATGGTGATTTGTAGTTAGAACAACGACACCACGCGCCGTGAGGCCATTGTGTTTAGTGCTTCCCAGATTCGCTTCTGCGCTGCGCTGTCGCCTGTGTCTTCAATATGAATCTGCAGCGCGATCAGAAGACGCCGCAATTCCGCGTTGGCGGCGTTGAGGGCGGAGATCGCGAGCGATGTGTCCTTAGTCGCTGCCGCGGCCATCAACTGCGCGCGCAGTCCCGCATCGCCGATGTTCGGGGCAAGCTCGGCGAACAGCGCGCGCATGTCGGCGTTCTCGGCGAAGCGGATGTCGGCGCCGCGCTCGTATTCGCGCGCGGCGAATTTCAGCAGCAGCGCTTGCACCGCAAGCGAGCCCTGCAGATAATGCACGTTCAGGTTCGGCGCGATCTGGCCCATGAGTTGATCGGCGGCTGTGCCGAGAATGTCGCCAGCTTCCGGTTTCATGCGAGCGCCCCCAGACGTTCGGCCAGCACCTTGTTGTGATAGGCGAGGCAATACCAGCCCGAGAACGCGTTCACCGGATCATCGTTTCGGTGTGTCGCATATTCATGCGCAGCGGAAATCCAGATCGCGCACCCCTTCACACTCGCGAAAATCTCCCACCAGAACAGCGCCGCGGGATCGGCCTTCAGCTCGCTCGCCTGTTCCCAGAGCGCGATCGCCTCAGCGCGCGGAATCGTGCCCGCCGGCCGCGAGGGATCGTGATGCGCCCAGAGCGGATCGAGCGCCCAGCCAAGATCCTCGAGCGGATCGCCCAGATGCGCCATCTCCCAGTCGAGGATCGCGCGGATGTCGCCGTTCAGATCGTAGAGGAAATTCCCGCTGCGATAATCGCCGTGAACCACCACGATCTTCTGCGCGGGCGGCGGCGGATTGCGCTTCAGCCAGCGGATCGCGGCGCGTGCGATCGGTTCGGGCTCGCCCTCGTCCTCGTCGATTACCTTTTCCCAGCGCGCGAGTTCGTGACGCCAGCAATTGCCTACGTCCTTTGCGCCCTCGAAATCCGCGAGACCAAGCGCATCGGGATCGGCGCCTGCGATGCGGCCGAGATTGCTCCAAAACTGCTGGCCGATCTTGTCGCGATGCGCGCCATAGGGATCGGGCGCGAGGATCGAGCCGACGAAGGCATTTTCGACTTCCGCCATCACGAAGAATGGCCGCTCCAGCGCCGAGACGCCGAGTTCAAGCGCGATGGGCTCCGGCACGGGAAGGCCGAGTTTGTGGAAGGCCTCATAGGCTCGGTATTCGGTCGAGCGTTCGGTCTCGATCAGGCTCGCCGTCGGATCGCGGCGCAGGATCAACCGCCGTTCGCGACCGCCATAGCGCGCGATGAAACGATAGGTTTCGCGCGAGGCACCACCGGGAATGCGCGCGAGATCGTGGACCGTCAGGTCGCGCGCTTGGAGCTTCTTCGCGAGGTACTCGGCGAGTGCGAGCGAAAGCGCGTCGCTCATGGCGCGGGATCGAAGATGCCGGTGAGGCCATGCGGCCGGAAGGCGCCGATCACGAGCTGCTCGAGGATGCCCACCCCCTCGCGCGCGCCGTCCGGTCCGGTCAGGCGCGCGCTCACCAGCGCCTGGATGTGCTGATAGCGCGGATCGTTCTCGTTCACGCTCGCAAGATCGAGTGTGTCGTACCCGAGCGCGTTGTCGCCGCGATAGATGCCGTGGCCCCATTCGGGATGGCCGTAGCCGATGCCTGACATATGGAAGTGAGAACGCGTCGTGAGTTCGGCACGCCACTTGCCACCATCGGGATCGACGGTCTCGATCACCGCGCTCTGCGCATGCCGCGTTCCCGGTTTGTAGGTGATCTGCGATTCGCAACGCGCCATGTGCACCGGCTTTGCTTCGCCAAGGCCGCCCAGCACCGACGCCGTGTTCCATGCCGCGCCGTTCTCATCCGCATTGTTGTGATAGAGCATGAAGCGGTCTTCGAAATTGAGCGGCGCCCACAGCCAGTAGAATTGCGGCATGCGCGGCGGCGCCACCATCTGCGGATCGCTCAAGCCTATGGGCCGCACGCCCCAGGAGCGGTCGCGCGTGCCGAGCATATTGCGGCCGATATCGAAGCGTCTTCCGGCATGCGCGATGAAACCTTCGTAAAATCCGTTCTGGGTCAGGCGCGTGTAGTCGAGCAGCGTGCGCGGGCCGATGCGATAGGTGAAGCGTGGCTCCTCCACCGGCAACGCGCGGGCATGGAAGGTGAGGTCGGCGCTGATGCCGTGATCGTTCTCTGCCACGCGCACACGCAGGGTCTTGAGCGGCTCGACCACTTCGATGGAGATCGGTCCCACGCGCGTGTCCATGCGCTCCATGTTGAGCACGCGCGAGGCGCGCAGATTGTGCTGCACGCCGTCCACGATCAGGGAGAACGCTGCATCCATCACGTTCAGGTGCGGATAGACCCCGAAGGCGAGCGCGAAATAAAGGCTGCCGTCCGGCGTGTAACCATTGAAGAAATAGCGGTCGTAAAAGTTGCGGTCGGTGCCGGCCGTGGCGATCGGCTCCGGCAATTGGTGGATGGGATAGTCGTCCGCCCGGCTCAGCATCGCTCGTTCCGCCCTGATTTTCGGTCAGCATGGCGGCTCGCAGTCGCCTCGGCAACGGCGAAAACCCGCCTTCCTCTAGGGAAAAGCTTCTATTGCAGTGCGGCCCCGTTCTGCCTATTTTCCGCCGCCTTAAGCCGCTTTAGCTCAGCCGGTAGAGCACATCATTCGTAATGATGGGGTCGCGTGTTCGAGTCACGCAAGCGGCACCACTGGCCCACGACATAGGCCGGTCTTCCAGGATTTCCTGGACTGTGTTGTAGATCAAGTCCTTAGCTTTCCCTGCGTGCACCACAACGCTGCTACACATTGGGAAGCAAAGACTTGTCCAGCAAACATCGTCTCATTCGCCGCAACGACATTTGGTACTATCGGCGCCGCGTGCCGCACGCTCTCCAATCCGTGATTGGAAAGAAAGAAATTCAGGTCTCACTCGCAACGTGCAATCTCAAAGAAGCGCAAGCTCGCCGCGCGGTAGAAGACCTAAAATGGGCGGCGCAGTTTCAGAATGCAGCCAATTGCCCGATCCAGATCACCTCGCCCGCAACAGCGGCGAGTGCGCCGCCTCAGTTGCTGTCCGAAGCCGATGTCTTGCAACGGGTCAGGGATTTTGTAACCACCGAAGGCGGGCGGGTATGCCGAGCATTGGCCGAGGAAACATTCACAAGGGAAGAACGGCGCGAGGCCCGGGTCAGCATCGGAACTGCAACCTCGATACTTAGAGATCAAGAAGACCCGAGGTATCACGAGCTGGTCGATGCAAGTTCAACAAAGATTTTTCCTTCCGACCTAGCCCCCGGCGGCGCGACTGAAGCTTTTTTGGCCGAGATCGTCCGTAGGGGCATTGTCGAGCTGCAGCAGCGAAAACTCGCAGTGTTGAACGACGATCATTCGCGAGAATTCTTCGACACGCTTTTCGATCCAAGTCACAAGTCCGAGGTGACGTTTCACCAGTTAACCGAGCAATATCTTGAGAACGCGCGAGAAGACGCAGCCGCCAACGGAACGAGCCTAAAATGGATAGACCGCCTGCGCACGTTTATATTCGCGCTGGAAGAGATTGTCGGGGCGCAGACGCCCGTTCGCTCAATAGACTATGATGTCTGCCTCAAGGTCAGAGTTATGCTGGCAAAACTGCCGGCAGATCGTACCAAGCTCTACAAAGGTTTGGGGATAGATGAGGCCATCGCTAAGGGCGCAGCCGAGAACGCTGTCGGACTATCTCCCAAAACGCAGGAGCAATATCTAACGACATTCCGTAACGTTCTCGGCTTGGCGGCAAAAAAAAGACTCCTGGCGATAAACCCAGCCGAAGATTTGAAGCCGCTTAAGCGTGAGGTGCTATCAAATTCTCAGAAGCGGCTGCCATTCGACAATTTTCACCTAAGAGACATATTCGAGGGCGATTACTATCGGTGGGCTGCCGCGCACCACTCACCGCCGTATTCATGCGATCCCAAAGGATGGCGCTTTTGGTTGCCGCTCATTTGTTTGTTTATGGGATTGCGGCCCAACGAAGCGTGCCAGATGCGCCCCTTCGACGTTAAATGCACGCAATTGGGTACATGGTATTTCGATATCGTCGCAACCGAAGATGATGAGGAAGACACGGATGGGGTGAAGACGCTTAAGACAGCGACAAGCAGACGTCGCGTCCCTGTCCATCCTGAATTGATCGCCATAGGGCTAATAGACTACGCCAGGTCGCGACAAGCGCACGAGGCTCCACTTCTCTTCGCCGGGATAAAGGCTGACCAGTACGGCAATCACGCGAAGTACGTGTTGAAAAGGTTTCGCGAAGAGTACCTGCCTAAGGCGACGAAGTTGCAGCCGCGTCAGAGTTTTTACAGCTTCCGGCACAACTTTCGCGACGCTTTGCGAAGGGCGGAGGCGCCACCAGATGCCTTGCAGGCCTTAGGTGGATGGAGCCAAGGCAGTCTCGTGAGCGATAACTATGGTGAGCGCGACCACCCAGATTACCAACGGCAATTCATGGCTAAGGTGTCATTTCCGGAACTCGACCTGAAGTTTCTGTATGTTCAACAGGCCTTTCGAGTCGCTTAGACGTCCCCGCGGTTAATAGGAATTTTGACGAAGAATTCGATCGGTTTTCTGGCGCTGGACTCCGCGTGCTTTGCACAGGACAGGCGCGAACCCTAGCATGCTTCTAGGACGTTCCTACGCGGCAGAGAACTCCGGGTCGTATTTTCCTAACGCTTTCCCGTAGAGATTCATGATGTCCTTCCCGAGACGCTCCGCGTGATAGTTAAGCGGGTAGAGAAACGCTTTCTCATGTTCTGCTATGCGATCGCATTGGTTAAAGGCGGCCACCCAGCCCTTGATCATCGAACACATTTCGCTCAGCACGACTTCTGCTTTGAAGGCTTGAGCTGCACTTAAAGGGCCGCCAACAGGGTACAGAATCGGCAAGAGCCGCTCTTCAATTTCTAAGAGATCGGCGTACATTCGGTTCACGGCCGCCGGGGATGGTGACGTCTGTAGCCCGTCGGGCTTGAGAGTCATCACGTGCCCAAGAAACTTAACTCCAGGTTTCGCGTGGGCTTGTTCGATCAGCGTCAAGGTGAAATTCCCGCCAGGGAGTTTCGCGACAGCTGCTATGAGCTTCCCGACCCCAATGCTCAATTCGTCTTTCGACGGAGACATTAGAATGAAGTTGTCTGCGTAGTTGCAGAGGAACAATTCGGCTTGGATGAGCCAATCCAATTTGCTCATGCTGTACGCAGCAACAATCGGGGAAGACATAGAGCCCGTGGAAATTCCCTGGCGGGCCTTGTCGAGCAGCATAGAGTGTAGCTTCCCTATGTAGGGAGACACAGCTGCGATATGCCGTGAGGACACGGCATTTTCTACCCATTCCTTTGGGAGGGAGGGCAGCAGGTTGGCGAGCTTCGCTTCATCGAAGCTGCCGAAATGGTTTTTGATGTCGAGCGTGGCGCACCACACTGCACCGTTGGAGATCTGCGATTTCACCCGCGAAATCGCCTTGTGGACGCTGTCAAATTGAAAGGTGCGTGGGACGTAAATGCATTCCATCACCCACTTGATTTGGCACTGAAGTGTGCGGCGCAGAATGCCAAAATCGCACACTGCCCTAAAATCGCCGTTTGCCTTTTGCTTGGGCCGGACCTTCACTTGTTCCGCGAAGGCATCCTTTAGATCGAAACTGTTAGCGATAGCTAAACAATGCTCCAAGCTAAGCTGGCGGAATGGGTGCAATTTTATGTTCGCACATAGTACGGCATAGCGCACGACATCAGTCGAATTGAGAAAGTTTTGAGTTTCACACTCGACATCGTTGCTTCCCCCCGAAACGCTCGCTTCGAGCAAATGAGACTTGAGCAGTTTGGTCGCATTGCGGACGGCTTCGATCTTAGCGCAAGCGGTAGCCAGCTCCCCGCCAACGAGGCCACTCTTTATCTGACTTCCACGAAATAGAACCTTCGACATGCGCGCCAACAAAAAAATCTGTGGCGCGCTTTACAAGGGAGCGCGCACGTTAACCCGTGCGCCTGGCCGCATCAGCGGACGACCTCCTTGTCTCCAAGCGGAATAGAAGTCGCAAGCGAAAGAACAAGAGTCAACGTCTTAAGTCACAACGAAGGAAAATTTTTGCGCTGTAGAAGTTTTATTCGTGAATTCGCGCATTACCTCTGACGTGACTATTTCAGGAGCCACCACAGCAGCGATTTGGAGTGATTTGTTTCCGTTAGAATCTGTTTGTTTGCGTGAGACGAAATCGACCAAGTTGATTCGTTAAAGGAAGTGCGTGAGGCGACGGTGAAATCAGATGCAAAGTGAAACAGCAAAGCTGAAGTACAGCCGATCTAGACGTGATGCGCGCTTGATCCAACGCATACTCCCCAGTCTGCTTGACGCACGTTCAGGGGGGATCAGACAGCTACGTGAGCTTCATGCCTACCTCAAAGATAGAGCTCCTCACGCTTGGCGGGGTAAGCCGGTTACGCTCTCAACGCTAAGACGCGTGATACAAAGGCTGCACGAGCTAGGTCTCGACCCCGGTCTCGATGATCGCTCGACCGCGCGTAAGTTGGGGAGACCCACTCGAAAGAAGCCTTCAGCTGATATGCCCTTGGGCTGACGGGTGAATGATGCGCGCGTGTCAATGAGCCTAGCCTGAGCATTCAGACCCGACGACATTCTAAGAAGGCGATTTGAACCGCCCATTGATGAAATGTGCATGTCGACATGCAGTGTCGTTGGGGACATCAACGAGGACATACCTCGAAAGACAGATGCACACCCGGTCAAAGCTCGCAATTCCGATGAAGACTGAATCGCTTGCACCATTGAGAAAGATCGCCCGCGTGTGGGGGAGACACGTGGCAATACAGAGCCAAAGGGATTTGTCCGCCCGCAAAGACACATCCGTATGCTGTCATCGGCGGCGGACATTTGGCGGCGATTGAATGGTTTGGGGAACGCGCTCGTAGGCGGAATGTTTATGGGACTACCCCGACAGTCGGTTAGCGGCGTTTCCTGCCTACTGGTAAAGGCCTGGGTTGCTTGCCCGCTTTATCAGGGTCTCGAAAGAACTCGCAGAGACGCACATCGAGCGATGCCGCCAATCGATCCAAAAGGTCGACAGTCGCATTCCCCCGCTGTCGTTCAAGCTCGCTTAGGTAGGCGCGGTCAATAGCTGCATCTGCCGCCAACGCTTCCTGTGAGATTTCGCGCTCCAAGCGCAGCCGCTTGAGGTTCATCGCCAGGAGTGCCCGCCCTTTCATAAAAGTAAGCGAGCATTTCTGTTGGCCTAAAACCCACTGGCTATGGCCTACATATTTACGTACGCTCTAAGCTCAATCCTTGGGGGAACGGGATGGACGTGCTGAAAAGTGGAATTGGTTGGGCGTGGACTATATTCAGCGGTCTATTCGCAATTTTTCTATTCACTCAGCATTGGCAGGCCGGCCTCGTACTTGCAGCGTCAGGCATTGTCACGCTGCCGCCACTCACTCCGTGTATTAAGCGCGTCCATGGCGAACACGGTAGCCTACGAACTGCCATCAGGTTCATCATGGCCGTGGTTTTGTTTATAAAAGCATTGTCTGTGAATGATGCCTTGACGACCCCTCAAGAGCGCGCTGCGGAAGCTACCCGGGAGAAGCATGAGGCTGAGGTAGCTGCTCGAGAAAAAGCCCAGAATGACGCTCAAGCCAAACGTGACGCGGATGCTGCAGCAGAAAGGGATGCCGAAAGCTGGGCCTTTTCCCAGTGCGAAACGGCGGTAAAAGGCCGGCTCCGTGATCCCGACAGCGCAGAGTTTCCGACAGACTATGCCGCATGGGATAAGGCCCAGCGCGGACCCGGCGCGACTGGCACCGTCTACACGGCATTTGTAAAGGTTAGAGGCGCCAACGGCTTCGGGGGAAAAACGGTGTCAGTGTTCACGTGCACTATTCTCAAATCCAGCGGGGACGACTGGCCGGTGCTGGATATCCAGGAACTCAACGCTGACCAACTGGCGCGGTGATAAGAGGTTAGATTACAAGGAGAGTTAGCACTGGCCTAACGCGAAAAACATAGGTCGACAGCTCGAGATTTCCCTTTGTTGAAGATGCTCTGAACATACGCTCTAGGCGCAACATTCAAATCACTTGCGCATGTCGATGTTAGACTTTCATCGTAAGCACCTCGAAGACGAGCTTCAGCATTTCAGCGCGAGTGACGCGCCGCCAATGAGGAGCCGCGATCCCTTCATCTTATCCAGTTGCCTCCAAAAATCGCTTCGGAGAGGCGACCGAGGTTCCGCCCTGTCTTCTGCACGGACTCTCACGGAGATTGATCCCCCGCGCGTATGGAAGCGCCTCGTTACGATCGTTTTTGAAGATTTCGGGCTGAGCAGTGTGGAATCAATTGCACAAACTGTAGCGGCGGCTGCCGATAAGAGCTGGCGGCGCCGATCCGGGCGCGACCAGCTCATCGCTTCCTACCTTATCGATAAGCTTCTGACGGTTCCCCGGGATCGGCGCGTAGATGACCTTTATATGCTCGCTGTCCGTCTGGTGACCTATCCGGCGTCCCGGTCAATGTTCATTGCGAAGCGTCCATCGCTCACGATTATTGATCTCGTCTCGAGGGCCGAGGAAATCATCCGCGCATGCGAGCAAGAAATCCCTCATCGCTCGTTTCGTGGGATACGCGCCTCTCGGTGTGATGTAGCTTTGAACAACATGGGCGCAGCCGGCATAGCGAATAGCGAGCTCTTGGAAATCTGCGTTCAATCCCGCCGCTCTTCGATGTGTCTGCTTCCGGTGCTCTTCCCGTTGGTAAAAAACGCCTCAGACGCTGTCTGGGTAAACCGCTCTATCGCTTCAAATCCAGTCCCGCCGGCGTGCGATATAGATGGGGTTCCAAGCTATGCGCTCGATGGTTACACCCGGGTCGGAAAAGAGGCCTTATTGGTCCTTGCTAGATTAAACCGGGATGTAAGCACACTACTCCAAAGTGTGCGGGGCCAGACGCGATCTAATGCTCTGCAATATCTCCTTTTCGAAGTCGAGGGTGGGGTTTGTACGCGCGAGGTAAGCGATCCTGTCCGCGATGAATTGAAGCGATTGGCCTATGGCTGCTGGACAGGCTTTCCGCAAGAAATGCTTCCCGAAGCGTTCGCGACAATACGTGATGCAATCCCCGAACTGAATTCCATCCGCAAGCGCCTGTCCGTTGGTCAGCGCGATCTGTTCACGTTATGACGGGCTTGAAGTCGAAAATGCGCCGGGAGGCTCCTTGTTACGGACAAACCTTCCTTTAATCGTTCCAGAACTTTCAATGCGTCTGTTGGTTGACGCGCGGATACCGTTCATCCGAACGGCTGCGTCGAAAGTGTTCAGGCTGCCCAAAAACAGTAGCTAGTCATCGCGGAATGGCGCTTTTCACTTTGTTGGTGTCGCCAAGGACATACGCTTTACCCGTTCCAGCAAACGGGGAGAGCATGATCGTGCATAAGTTTGTCTCTTATTATCGTGTTAGCACGGAGAAACAGGGAAAATCGGGTTTAGGACTCGACGCGCAGCGCGAAGCCGTCTGTCAGTTCTTAGACCGGGGTATGGGTATCATTATCGCCGAGTTCGTCGAGATAGAAAGCGGGGGAAAGAATGACCGCCCGGAGCTCGCAGCGGCGCTCGCCGAATGTCAGCGCAGCAAAGCCACACTAATAATAGCCAAGCTAGATCGTTTGGCGCGAAGCGTCGCGTTCATAGCTAATCTCATGGAAAGGAATGTCGATTTTGTAGCCTGCGATATGCCGGAGGCGTCCCGTCTCCTGCTTCACGTAATGGCTGCTTTCGCTGAACACGAGAGGCGTGTAATTGGTGAGCGAACGAAAGCTGCCCTTGCAGCCGCGAAAGCGCGTGGCGTTCGCCTCGGCACAAACGGGGTCCGGCTAGCCGCACAACGTAAATCGGCGGCAACAGAATATGCATGTTCGATAGAACGTAACATGCGCGCGGCAAGAGAGGGAGGCGCCCGTACGATGCGAGAGGTTGCGGAACATCTCAATACTTTGGGCTTGCGATCTCGTGAGGGCGGTCGATGGCACCCCGCGAGCGTGTCACGCATCATGAAGAGGATTGACGCATTAGATGCGGCGCCGGGAAGCGCCGTCTAGCTCTAGCGTAAATGCCGCAAAGAGCTGAAGAAACTGGGCTCGGAAACGATTTGGGCGGCGGCCCATGGCGCTAACCGTACGAAATTGGCGGCCACTTTTGATGGCAAATCACATAGCACTAGGTGATTTAGGCGAAGCCGCGTGGACGAAAGTCAATCAGTGAGCGCAGTCTTAGCTACGGAGTGATGGACGCCTCGTTCAGAGCGATGCCGGTGTCCGCCAGCATCGAAGCGAACGGCCTTCTGGAAAATCCAGCGGTAGTTGAGGCGCGAGAGTGGGATAGTAGCGCATTACGTTGATTAGGTTGGGAACAATCCCACACGCTCGAATCCGTACCAAAACATCGGTATCTGCAAGGACCGGCATCTCGACCGTTTCGAGGAGTAGAGGCCCGCCGACTTGGTGCATCCTGGCCTCTTGCATTGTCGCCGGTAACGTCATCCGTCTCATCTTTCCCGAACGTTTGGAACAAATGGCTGCTCACTCAGCTCCCGGTAGCTGAATGGGAAGAGGGATAGCTGTTGAGGTAGCCCGCGCCAACAGCTTCCCGGACACATCAAAGAGTTCGGCTTGCAGGAAGGCTATCGACTTCCCAGTGTTCACTACACGGCCCTTTGCGATGACGCGGCCGAGCGTGACAGGACGAATAAAACTGATGGTCATATCAAGCGACGAGGCGACAAACTTGCGATCGGCCAAAAAGTACAAAGCCGGCCCCATTGTCTCATCGAGCATCGCCGCCACGATCCCGCCCTGAATGGTGCCGTGTGGGTTGAGCATCCGTGCGTCCGGATTGAAGGCCAGCTCAAGCTCGTTCTCCTCCTCGCGCACGGCAATAATTTCGCGACCAAGCAAATCCGCTACTGGGGATTGCAATTTCTGCCGTTCGGAGTTCGTCATTGGATACCTCTCATTGGCCTGTGCGCCTGCGTCCCTTCAACAATTCGTCTCAGACAAGGTTGTAAACGAGATACTTTGAAATCTTGGAAGAGACTTTTCCGCCCTACCGAGGCGCGCGTTACGCGCGGTTGCAGCTGTTCCTGTGCGAACGCGCTCACTGAGGCCAGGCACTGCGCGATCTTCTTCAGTGAGATGCTCCTCCAATCCAAGTGGATCGGTGGCGTCAAACTGTTGAAGCACCTCGCTACAGCCTGGCTCATGGAGCCATACCTCTGTTCACTAGAACTGAACCGCTTGCCCCGTCGAGCGCTCGGCAAGCTAGCCAGACCGGCTATTTCGTGCCGGAGTTCGAACCGAGCATACGGGGTAGATTTGGTTGACCCGTGTGCGCTGTTAGCCCGCCGTCCACAGCGATGATCGCCCCGATAAGATAAGAGGCCTCATCGGAGGCAAGGAACGCGACAACGTTTGCGATCTCCTCAGGCCGCGCAAATCGGCCGAGCGGAACGCTCCTGTTCCATGCCTCTTGTACATGCTGGATGTCCTTGATACCCGCAATGATCGGAGTATCCACTGGACCAGGACAGACGGCATTGATCCGGATGCCTTCGGCGGCGTGATCTATCGCCGCCGCGCGCGTATAGTTCACCACGGCGGCTTTTGCGGCGTTATAGGCGGTGAAATGATAGTCACCCGCGAGACCTGATGCCGAGGCCGTATTGATGATCACTCCGCCCTCATTCTGACGCATGTACGGTATCGCGGCCTTACAGCCGAAGAACACGCTGTTGAGATCGACGTCGATAACCTTCTGCCACTCCTCGACTGATAAGTCGGGCGTTGCCGCGAAGCATCCAATGCCCGCATTATTGAACAGAATATCGGGCCCGCCGTAGGCATCATGTGCCCGGGCCATGAGGTTTTGAACATCTGCCCATGCAGCGACATTGGTCCGATGGTAGACCGCTCGCCCCTCACCGAGTTCATTGGCAAGGGCGCTTCCCATGTCGTCATTGATATCGGCAATGATGACTGTCGCCCCTTCGCGATGAAAACGACGAGCCGCGGCCGCTCCGATGCCGGATGCACCACCAGTAACGATTGCGGTCTTCTTTGCGAACCTTTTGTCAGCCATATGATCTCCTGCCTCGCTCACAATCTTGGGGTTCTGAGATCTGCTCAGTTTTGTGAGCCGAGGGTGATTACGATCTTTCCGAGAGCTTCGCGCCGCTCTACTTTGCCGATGGCTTCTGGTGCGGATTCGAACGGAAACTTTTTTGGAGAACCCGGATGAATCGAGCCCTCTCGCCACATTGCCAAAAGCGTTGCTACGTTGCGGTCATTTCCTATTGGGTCGGAGAGAACGAAGGCGCGCCAGTCAACGCCGATTACCTTGCAGCGCTTGAGAAGAACTAGGTTTAGTGGGATGCGCGGGATACCTGCCGCGAATCCGACAACCATATGCCGCCCGCCGGGACAGAGTGTGCGCAGCGCAGGTTCACTGTAGGGACCGCCGACCGGGTCGAAAACGACATGCGCACCCTCGGGGCCAACGATTTGTTTTAATGCCTGTGCCAGATCTTGCTGAGCGGCTGGCTCATCCAACATGTTTGGATAGACCAAGCCGTTCGTCGCTCCACGGGACAGCGCGAAATCGAGCTTTTCCATGCTGGAGACTGCTACGACGACGCGCGCGCCAAGCGCTCGGCCAAGATCGACTGCCGCAGATCCCACGCCTCCAGCGGCGCCCAGGACGAGCATGGTTTCCCCGGGACGGAGTTCGGCCAGATCGCGCAACGCGTAATAGCTCGTCGCATACGGAAACAAAAAACCGGCAGCGGCGGCCGGAGATGTCTCTGTCGGAATCCGAACACAACGGCTTTGGTCTATCGCAATACGCTCAGCCAGAGCTCCCCATCCACAACGCCCCATAACTAGGTCGCCCGCCTTGACGTGGGTAACGTCCGAGCCCGTGGCCTCAACAAAACCGCTAAATTCGGCACCCGGAGAGAAAGGTCGAGGAGGTTTGACTTGGTACTGGTCGCGGATAAGAAGACCGTCTGTATAGTTTACACCGACCGCCGACACTCGAACTAACAGTTGGCCGGCCCCAGCGACGGGATCGTCAACGTCTGCGAGGACCAATGAATCAGGACCTCCCCGCATTCCGCTCAACCAGGCTTTCATGTCTCACCCGCAAAGTGTGCGGATGATCACCTCTCAGCCAGCATGAGAACATGACTTGCAAAGACAAACGACATGGCATGCATGTCGGCGGGCGGATGAGGCTAGTTCACCCTGTTGCCCCGCTCTCGAAACTCGGTCGGTGAACAACCGGTCCACCGGCGGAAGGCACGATGAAATGCGCTGTATTCCGAGTATCCCAACTCGCTCGCGATCGCTTCGAGCTTGACCCCAGGGTCGGCTACCATGTCCAACGCGCCTTGGCGGCGCGTGGCGTCGCGAAGATCCGAATAGGTCAATCCGCACTCGTCCGCGAGGCGGCGGCGCAGCGTCACTGCGGTCATATTCAGTTTTGCTGCTATTTCCTCGATATCGAGAAGTGCGCCGACGTCACGTCTCAAAATCGATTTTACCTTGTCATCGACGCGGTGACTGTCGCGGAACCTTAAGATCATCGTGCGTGGTTCAACCGACAGAAAGCGCCGCATTCTTCGCTCGTCCGCTAAGACAGGGAGCGACAGAAGATGCTGAGAGAGCCGAAGTCCGGTATATGCCTGCTCGAACAGCACCAGCGGCGCATCGTACGCCTTGATCGGCTCCGCACTACGCGGGCTCTTGCTGAAGGCGAAATGCACACTTTCGATCGACAAACGGCGGTCAGCTAACCAACAGAGGAGCTGATAAAGGATAAAGAGTGCTGCGCCTTGCATCTCGACACTGCGATCCATATCAAGCTGCCCCAGCGATCTCATTTTGAGCCAGATGACGGCTTGGCCTTCTTCACGTCGCACCTTGAGGGCAAAGTCACGGATGACAAGTTGATAGAATCGGCCCCCGATAGCTAGAACTTCGCCTAAGGTCCGACAGTTCACCGCGAGGCGGCAGAAGGTTCTGAATGTTCCAAGTGGCACGGGCGCGGCGCTCAAGCCCCAGAACTCATCGCGCGTCACGCGGCTCAGTGAGAGCAGAACTCTCGTAAATTGTAGTTCGGAGACACGTAAGCTCGGGTCATTGAGGGCGTTCGCATCTACTCCAGCGCCGGTAAGCACCGCTGCGATCTTCTCAGATGGGCACTGGGCGCGCTCAATGAACTGCCGAACGAAGGCCCCGGCTACGGGCAAATGATCATGAGTTCGTATCCCACGAACTCTCTCAGTAACGCGCGAATTCGACACAGCGTCCTACAGCGACAAGCGATGCTAAAGCCTGCCACATATCATCATCTTTACCCGCAGCGTTCAATGCTATCTCGGGCAAGGCGAATTTCGCTCAGAACGCCTGCAAAATCAATTCCAAGCGCCAAGAAGGCTTTTTGCGACCGTCATCTTCATCATCTCGACGCTGCCTTCGGCGATTTGGCTCATGCGGCTGACGAAGTAAGCCTCGGGCAGCCGGTTCTCTCTTAGAACGCCCACGCCGCCGAGGATCTGGATGGTGCGGTCCATGACATCGCACGCAATTTTGGGACAGTAGGCTTTCGCCATTGCCGCCTCGACGCGTGCATCAAGGCCCTGATCGATCTTCCAGGCAGCTTTGTACGCGAGCGCTCGGCTCATCTCCACCTCAGTCGCCATCTCCGCGAGGCGGAACTGGATGATTTGACGATCCGCGAGAGGAGCTCCGAAGGATTCGCGTTTCTTTGCGTAGTCGATAGCAATGTCCAAGGCGCGCTGTGCGGAACCAACATTGCCAGCAGCAATGACGGTGCGGTTGCGGTTTAGTTGGTCTTGCACATAGCGGAAGCCTGCATTGAGCTCGCCGAGCAAATTCTCCGCAGGAATTCTCACGTTGGTAAACTTGAGATCGGTTACACGCCCAAGAAACGAGCCCGGTGATGCGGTCTCTTTGACGTTGAGTACCTCGATGCCGTCAGACGGCCAATCTACGAGAAAGGTGCTTATCCCCTTATACCCCTTACCGGGATCTGTGACTGCGTAGACGAGGAGGTAGGCGGCCTCGGTGAACGGATGAAAAGGGTCGGGTGACCACCGCTTCAATCCATTCAGGATGAAGTGATTTCCTTCGCGAACAGCGGTCGTTTCTATACCAGCGACGTCCGAGCCGTGCTCAGGTTCCGAAATGCAAATGTGATACTGTGCTTTTCCATCCAAAATGGGCCGGAGATACTTGTCCTTCTGCCACTGCGGTGCTTGCCATAAGGCGGGATTGGGATCGAGGAACGCAGACCACGTCACCGTATTTCCGAAGAGAATCCAGCTTCGTTTGAACTCTTCGAAGATTAGACATTTTGCGATCGTCCCGGCGCCCTTACCGCCCGCATCGGCGGGAATGGCCAGTCCGCGAAAGCCAAACTCGGTGAATTTGCTGCGGAGATACGCCATGACATTTGGATCGGCGTCGTAGTCTGAGAGAGGCCAGTCCTTCTCGAGCGGCTTGCAGATTTCGTCAACGAACCTACGCGCCCGATCCCGAATTTCCTGCTGCTCCGGTGTGAGTGAGAAGTCCATAGCCTGCTCCCGTTTCTCGGAGCGAACCGTCCCACACCAGCCGAGACCGTCCCATGACAGAAGCGAACACATCGTATGACCTGACGCCCGGTGTGCACGGGCCCCATCCGTTACGCGCTTTCGATCTCGCGATGGCAAATGACGACATTCGAAAAGCCGCCATTGCTGCCGGCCGCGGCGAGCGCGTCATTGATCCGCGTGAGCGGGAAGACCTGGGTATCAAAAACGTCCAATCTCAGCGCCCCTGACTTTGTGATCGCCGCCAATTCTTCACCTTCAGCCGTCGTAAACCAGAGCGAGCCGATAAATGATTTTTGCTGCGCCATCATCCGCGACGGATCGAGCGGGAGGGACTCGATGACACCTCCAACATTGACGACTTTACCGCCTCTCCGCACTGCGTTGATCGCGTCGACAATCTTTGCCGCAGGTGCTTGGAACGCGAGCGCCTCGAGCATCGCGTCCGCCCCATAGCCCTCCGTCAATGATAGAACTTGAGAGGCGACGGACCTCTCACCTGCAATGACGTCTATTCGCTCGGGCGCGAGTTTTTTTAGGTTCTCAAGTCGTGTCCGATCGCGACCCGTTATGAATATTCGCGATGCACCCATCGCAAGGCCCAACAGGACCGCGCCCACGCCAAGCGTGCCTGTCGCTCCATTTACGAGCAGAGTTTGCCCCGGCCGAAAGTCCAACTTGCGAAGGCCGGAGTATGACGTTCCTAGATAGCCAAACCGGCATGCCTGCTCGAAGGAGATATTGTCGGGCAGCTTCACCACGTTGGCCGCCGGTGCGGTGAGATATTCGGAGAAGCCACCGTAAGGATAAGCGTCGAATTGTGTTTGCGAATGCCGTCCGAATCCGAAGTATCCCATGAAGGTAAAGTCTGGGCAGTTGTTGGGCTCGCCACTCCGGCAAGCTTGGCAGCCACCACACGAAAGAGCAGGATTTACGTAAACCCGCTCGCCGGCCCTGAGCCCTCCACTAACACCTTCGCCGACTGCCGCAATGACACCGGCGGAATCTAGCCCGAACACTGCGGGCAACTTGGGGAGCGGTAAGAAGGGCCTGGTGGTCGGATAATTGGCGACGACGTTCCGCAAGTTCGGTACGATGCCCGCCGCCTCGACCCGCACTAAGACGTCCGTTGGGCGCAACGACGGCACCGCCATTTGATCAATCTGGAAATTCCCGCCAATCACATGAAGCCGGGCTGCACACATTGTGCTCGGAATCATGGTGCCTCGCATTTGCCAATAATCTTCGAGCAGAGTTCGTTGAGGTAAAGCAATCCCTCATCGTGTGTGCGGGCTGTCGCATACACGTAATGATCCGGTCGCACGATTACAATGCGCTGGCCGCTCTCATATAACCACGGCTTCAACACAGGTGGACACTCCATGACCTCGAGCAGATGCACGTTCAGAGGCCCTTCTCGTCCGAACTGCACCAGCACCCCAGCGAACGGTTCCAGCAGCGACAGATAAGCGGTCTTGTCTTCGGGACCGACGAGACCGAGAACAAAAACTCGAATGCAGCCACCTGTAAGGTCGTCGAGGCGTCCTTCGAAACCTTTCGCCCGCACGGTCGGTTGCGGGGCTAGTGCGCCAGTCAGAGGGCTTCCGAGTGCTAACAGCCCCGCAGTTAGGGTGGGAATCATGTTCTGGCGATACTCGGTCTCTATGGTACCGTCATATGCAGCTCGCAGACGCTGATCGCGTTCCAAGGCGCGCTCAGGGTCGCGTTCGCAAATGATCTGACCGAGGCCCATGGCGGTGAGAATGGTCTGTTTCATGTGCGGCCTACGCTCTTGCATGACGGTATCTAGGAGAGAAGGGTCCGACCCGCGTTGCAAAATGGCGGTAAGCTTCCACGCGATGTTCACAGCATCCCGGAGACCTCCAACCATGCCCTGCGCCATGAAAGGTGGAGTCATATGAGCACTATCGCCTGCCAGCAGGATTCGATCCCGGCGCCAATCGGTGGCGATGAGCCCATGAAAACGATAGGCCGCTGCACGCCAGAGTCGAGCCTCTCCTGGTGCGATCCACCGCTTCAGCAGCGGCCATAATTCACTATCGGGGAAATCGGGCGATAGGCTATCTCCGTCGAGCAACATGATCTCCCACCGTCGGTGATTGCCAGGCCCAATCACATAGGTTGAAGGTCTCGCTGCCTCGCAATACTGCACCTGCGTCTGGGGCAGCCTGCTCAACGTTTCATCAGAAACGATAGCGTCCACGACGAGCCAAGGCTCGTCGAAGTCGAGATCTTCGAGCTCTATGCCCAAGCGTTTTCTGACGGGGCTGCCTCCACCATCGCACGCGACGAGAAACTGCGCCCTGAACCGGGTCGGCGCCGTGGTTTCGGCACATGCAACGTCGGCCCAAACGCAATTGTCGTCTTGGCCGGTGGAGACGACCTCTGCCTCCAAAAATACGCTCACCGTTGACAACGCAGCTACCCGTTGGCGCAATACGCGCTCAAGCGCCGGCTGGTCGAAAACGTAGTTGGGAGCCCAACTTTGTAGGTATGGTCTAGGCTGCATGTCGAGGCGCATTATGAGCTCGCCGTCCATGCCGCGATACTCGCTCGGGCGATACGGCGCGATATGCTCAGCCAGGCGATCTGCAATGCCAACCTGCTGCAAAATGCGCATCGCTTCGTGATCCAATCCGATCGCCCGAGGTAGCGGATAAAGGTCAGGCAGCTTGTCAAAAACGGCTACCCGAATGCCCGCTTGTCCGAGCAGGCTCGCCAGCGTCGCACCGGTCGGGCCAAAACCGACGATGATGACGTCAAACCCAGTCATTGGATCAACGCCGCCATTGCTGTCGGTCGCGCAGACCGCCGTTCATCGGAACAGTTTTTGCGGCAAGGCTCGCTCAGCGAAACGCGCATAGCGGACAACTATGACTGATTAGCTTGCCGCGCACTGAATTCGCGCGACCATTCTTCCGCAAGCTTAAACGTTGGATCAGCGCGGACAATACGCTCCGTTTCAGCCCAGATAACTGTATCAGGCTGGTCGAGGTCGACCGGGTCGCCATGCGGCTGCACGACATACCACGGAGTGTCGAGATAGACCTCCACTGTGTTGTCTTCGGGATCTTGAAAGTAGATCGAGATAGCGTTGCCATGATTAAGGCCCCGCATCTTGGTCGCGCCCTGATTGAGGGCCCGCTTCCGCGCTTCGCGCAGGCCATCAAGGTCTTCTACTTTGAAGGATAGCTGCATCACTGTACTTCGAGCGCCAGCTGGACGATTTTGCGCGAGGGCAAGCTGATGATGCTGATCCGGGCGACCGCTCAGAAAAGCAAGCATGAAAGGGAAGGTGCGGCCTGGTCCCTTATCGGTAAGTTGAAGCGCGAAGACCGTGGTGTAAAAGTCAATCATGCGTTCGATATCGAAGCATGACACGCCGACATGCGAGAGATTGGGAGAAAAACTCATTTATCTGCCCCTTTATCGTTGTCCGTCGTGAACGGAGACTTGCTCTTTGGTCAGACCGCCAAGTCGCGCATGGATACGTCCGCCCGTGCCCATAACGAGCGCAAAGAGAATTTCGTTTGGGCGAGGCGCGTCCTGGAGGCCGATCTCCATTGTATTGAAGTGGCTTCGTACATATGACGCGTGGATATAGTGCAGGGGAACCATTAGCCGGTATCCGGTCGCTGCAACCGCCATGGCGGCCGGAACCATTGCCTTAGGACCATCCAATGCCGCCCGCATGGCCCACCCTCCCGCTTCGTGCCACACGGCGGCATGCTCAAGTTCGCCTCCTACGCCGACGATTGCAGCCTTGCTGTAGACCTCCACGTTGCCTTTCCCCAGGGTTTGGACCAACTCCTTTGCAAGCGTGGTTCCGAGCGTGCGCAGCTCACTCATGAAGGGTAAGAGGTCTTCGACGTAGCGGGCGGAATAAGGATTGCCGATCACAGCGCACGACGCAGCCAATTTCAGCGGCACATTTGCAGCGGGGCCGCCTTCGTGAAAAACAGTTTCCACCGTGAGACTGCGCTTGCGGACATTGATCAGCGACATGCCACATGCCTATTCCTGATCAATGATGGGATTGCGGAGAACGCCGATGCCCTCGATCTCAACCTCGCAAACATCGCCGGCCTTCATGAAGCGCTGCGGCTTGCGACTCCATCCGACGCCTGCAGGAGTGCCGGTCGCGATGACGTCGCCTGGCACAAGCGTGAAAATTGTTGACGCGTAAGCAATGAGCTTGGGAATAGAGAATATCATGTGGCCCGTGTGGCTCGACTGAACCACTTCATCGTTCAATCGTGTTTCCAATCTGAGCGCTCGACCCGGGGCGATCTCGTCGGCGGTGACCATCCAAGGTCCAAAGCCGCCCGTTGACTCGAAGTTCTTACCCGCGGCGATCTGCTTGGCGTGGAACTGCCACTCCCTGATGCTAGCGTCATTGTAGATGCTGTATCCGGCGACATGGTGCCAAGCCGTCGCCTCAGAGATGCCGCGGCCGCCAACACCAATGATGACCGCTAGCTCGCCCTCCCAGTCCAGTGTCTCAGAGACTCGGGGTCGGACAATGGGGGCTTCGTGTGCCGCTTGAGAGCGCCACACGCGAAGGAAAATTGGTGGCTCCTCGGCCAGCTCGCGCTGCATGCCGGCGGCTAGAACCTCCTGGTGATGGTCCATGTAATTCCGCACCGCACAAACGATCTTTTCGGGGCGCGGGATCACCGGAAGGAGGGTGACTTCCCCCAGAGTGGCGACATTTTGGCTTTTTGCGAGAATCTCGTCTCGCTGGCCGAATTCTGGGCGGCCAACAAACTCGGCCAGAGTGGGAATACCACTGGCGCTGGCGAGGTCAAAAATCCGACCATTCACCACTGCCCCCCAAGTCTCGCGGTTCGTCAGCACGAACGAGGCCAGCTTCATTACGGTACTCCGGTAAGCGTGTGTCGAGGTGCGACCAATCTCAACTTTTTGCGCTTCGAACCATGACCCCCGCGATCACAAGACATGACTTGGCGTGAAAGGGCGATGTGCAAGCGGAGAATTGCGGAGCCCCGAGGCGCGCCTACCCCAGAAGGCTCAAGCGGGATGCGCAAGTGCTTTTCAACAAGGCGCCAAGGCAGAGTCAGAGCGACACAACCTTCGCCTCGGTAATTAGCGTTCGAGATTGCTGGCAAAGATCCACAATCATCCTCCGCAGCCTTGCCTTGGAAGCCGGTGTGGCAAACGCTGCGAAGACAATCGCGAAGCCGAGCTTCGTCTCAACTTCCAGCCTATCGAGAGAGATTTCACCTAGAATCCACTGCTGGATGGTCCCTCCAAGGTTTTGGCCCATCAGTGCGGAAATGACGAGCGAATCCGTTGAGCGTCGAAGGAACCCTTTGCGAATGGCTTCCTCGACCAGTAAGCGCCAAAAGCGCGACCTAGGCTCTATGAGCGCTCGGTTGAGCTCGACGCTACGTGTGGGCTGCCGCCACATGATCGCTCGGTAAAAGTTGGGCTCTTTACGGTAGAGATCCTTAGCGACATCGACGGCATCGAAAATACGAGCCAGCGGGTCGATGGATGAGACCCCCGCTACTCTCGCCTCGAACTGCGCAAGATCCTCGTCGAAAATCTCTGTAAGAACGCTCTGTTTGGAGGGAAACAAGTTATAGATCGTTGAAAGGCTCAAGCCTGCTCCATCGGCTACGGCCTTCATCGACAATTCGTCTATCCCCACCTCCCGCAACAATGCGCACGTGCTTTCTTTGATCCGACGGCGGCGCTCTGCCTTCCCACGCTCATGGCGGCCCCCCTTTGTTGAATGTGCGTCTGCGGCAAGCACTCCACGAACCTTTCGATGCCTGCCGGAGCGTAATCGAACTTGGAATCAATTCCAACTTTATCGTTGACAAACTTGCAATGCATTGCAAGATTGCCGAAGTCTGAATCGGCCCGCGCCTTTCACACGCATCGAGATCTCCGCTGCCAAGGTAAATGCACTGATTTCAGGAGGATAAGCTCATGACTGCTAGCTGGACGGATACGGCCGTTGCCCCTGCGCCTAAATTTTCGATTTATCGAGGAAAAGACGCGCCTTCGTTTTCGGAAGTCGATGTCATGCAGGTTGAAGGTCTCACGCCGGAGCTGCAGCAGACGTACGCTTCTTTGATCGAGGCTGGCTTCGACGAAGGCCAGTCCGTGAAGCTCCTGTTCGCGGCGCCGGGCTTTAGCCTTACATACGCTTGGTTCAAGAGCAGCTTCCCCTTGCCGCGTCACAGCCACAATGCTGACTGTCTCTACTACATCGTGGGCGGCTCGCTAACGCTAGGATCGGAAACGCTCGGGGTGGGCGACGGCTTCTTCGTACCTGCAGACGCAGCATATAGCTACGTGCCTGGCCAGGAAGGTGTTGAGGTTCTCGAATTCCGCACCACGGATCATTTCAATATCAAATTCCTGGTGGGTAGCGGCACCTTCTGGAGCAGGGCGCTTGCGAACGTGCGCGATCGGCGCCCCGCTTGGCAACACGAGACACCGCCGCAATGGCCCAAGTAGCGCCCTGGCTCTTCTCACATTACTTGTCAGACGCCCAAATCTGGCTGTTGCTGTTTTCAATAGCCGTTGCTGCGTGCACGAAGGCGCCGACCGTCGCCAACTGCTCGGCAGCGATCGAATTATCTTGGCACCCAATCTATCAGTCCACCTAAGAATGGGCCGCCCTGGACGAAGACTATCCCTGAGAACCGCTGTTTGGGACCTCACCTCACCACGCGCCCTTTGATTTGGCTCGGGGCGCAGCAAAAGCCAGCGGGGCTCCACAAGCCCAATGAAGCGCAGAATGAGGCTGAAGAATTTGAGCAACTATTCGAAATTGCACTTGAGAACACGATGCTCGGCGACCGGAATTGACGCAAAAATTAGCGAGGCGATTCCGGGTCGTGAGTGTTTGCAAGGCTCGTGAAATTGAGTTCAATGTGAAACTGCGAAACGAACAGCTTTGACAAAAAGTTGCATCAGATAGTTTACGCGTGCTGCCCTACCACGGCTTTAAGTGAGACGCAGGTGATGAATCCACTAGTCTGTACGGCCGCCAAACGCTCGGTAGTCCGCGAATAATTTTGACACCTAATCTATCAGTCCACATAAGATAGGCTGGCCAAGAGCGAAACCCCACTCGCACGAACGCTGTTTTGGACACCAATCGACATCATCGCCTCTCAATTGGCTCGTGGCGCAGAAAAAAACAAACGCTCAAACTATGGGACGGTGACCGCGGAAATGAGCCTACGTTGCGGTCCATTCGACTATAAAAACCACTTCCGGTGAGAGACCGCAAAACAGAGCCCTCGACAAATTTGTGCTGAGCAACGGCAAGTTTGTCCTTGTGAGAATGTTTCGCCTCGCAGAACAGTACCTGATCACCCAGCCACGCGAACACATCAAAGCATGACCGTGTCCCGCGGTCTTCCAAATCAGATCAAGGAGTTCCTTTTTGTCCGTGGAATCGAAATATACTCAGCCTTTAGAGACCAACTAGAAGGTATTGTGCGCAGGAAGTGCATCCCACCATAGGTTTCTAGCCGGTCTTTCACGGAGTTTTCGCATTCGGAAAACACCAAACTCTCGGTGTTCTTTTCCGCTACGGCGTCGGTATCGCGGTCGGCTTGGCGTACGGTCAATTGACGCTGGTTCGGCGGCGCTCAATCGCCATGGTTACGAATACAAGCGCCACAAACCAAGTCATCCAGAACATCAATGCGAAGAGAAGCAGTGGAAATGACTGCAGCAATATATTGATGCCCTTCCACCTTGTAACTGGGTACGGTGCCCCAAGGAATAATAGGCCGCTCCACAAAGTAAGAGGCGTCCACGCCCCGGTTTGCAGCCATTCAAAGCTTTGCCACCCTACCACTCCTAGGGCGCTGATTAGAGGAAGCGCGGCCAAGATGTGGAATGTTCGTTCTTTCACGGCTCCTCTCCACTCGTCGCGCTCTTTACCTCGCCGGCTGTGGCTTCTTCCTCAATGAGGTCTATTCCGAGCGCTCGGGCAATCTCATTCAGCTCCGTTTGCGACGCGTCGCTGTTCGCTACACTTAGCCGGGCAGCAAGACGATGAGAGAGCAGTTCCCTGTCTGCTTCTTCCGCCGTCAGAATCAGGCTTCGAAAGAAGTTTGCGTTATCCCTAATGAAGTTATGAGGATCTGGGCTTTCGGCTGCGAGAAGTGGATCAAGAATATCTGTCACAACGCCGCCTGCTCGCTCCGTCAACTTTCCGCTATTGACCAACCCTCGTCCGAAAAGCGACGTAACCGTAGAAATCTGCTCGGACGATAGAGAGTGCTGAATTAATCGATCCCGAAGCCAGACATAAAATCGGCCATTCCACATAGGTTCAAGCATTTCAGGCACTCTGTACCAGCGTGCAGCTACCTTAGGGCTTGGTCGGAATGAGCCATCAACAAGCAGGTCTACATTTGCTTGCAACGCGTCAAAAAGCGGGGCTCCAACTCGAATGGACGAGCCGCATTCGGTTAGCTCCAACAACACAGAAAGGGCTATCTCTTCGTCTCGTAACATCTCCTGCCAACGCTCTGCAGGCAGTTCGGCAGCGCTCTTTTGTGCTGCCTCGAATATCTGCCGATAATGCTTGGTGTCGGCACGGTGTGCAGCTTTTACGAAGGCCGGAGAAACATCTTCCCAACCTGCACCGTCAATAGATTTGGCAATGTCCCAAGAAGCAAAGTTTCTAACAAACTTTTCAGTTAGCGCCGCTCCCAGCACTCTCTCAAACTCGTCGAAGCTTTGTAAGACCTTACTCAACGAGAGCTGATTGTACTCTTCTCTCTCCACCATCTTGCGAAGAAGCTCGGTAAGCAGCTCATCTTTTCTCGACAAAGCTAGGTCAGCAAGCGTGGAAAACGACTTTGTTCCAGCCGCACTTTTGGCGATGTTGTCGATTAGCGAGGGTTGGGACTTTGGGTCATCGCGGAGCTTCGCTACGAAAGTGCGATACGGCTCCAAGGTACCGTAAGCATGATGATCACCAGTAGCATTGAGATCGCCGTTCTTCAGGACGAGAATTCTTTCCAGCGCAACAGCTGCTAAGATTTCGTCTTTGCTCTGGATACCTAATTGAGCCAACGCTTGCAGAGTATTGTCTTTTACTAGGTTCTGAAGGGGCGAAGGTGATTTCGGCGAGACAGGAATTGCAACCACGGCTTCGAGCAACGGACGAGCAACAGAAACGCTAACGGTAGGCGCGCTATTTTGGAGCCGATGTAAGATCGCGTCGCGGACTGGAGGCCAGTTTGTGAGCTTAGGTTGGCCGAGAAGACCTCGAGCCACTTCATCGAACCATTCCGGCACTTCCGCAGTTCTAACGGCTTGCACGAGTCCGTCTGAAACCTCGGTCTGCGCTTGTTTAACCTGAAATGCGCTAAGGCTCAGCTTGTCCGATTTTGTAGCGGCACGCGCAACTCCATATAATCGCCATACTGTACCCTGCAGTGGAATGTTATAAAATGCGGCGCGCCAGTCCGCATCCGAAAGCCTTGCACGGGCTGCGTCCGCAATCTTTTCTACAAGTTCAAAGTAATATTCGCCCCACGCCATCTGATCGTCGGACACCTGAGGCTCCTGCTCTGCCAGCGACACGGACCGGACGAGATTTTTTGTAGCAGCGAGCACAGAGCCATCGGACACTTTTGAAAGAACTGCTTCGACAGCTTTTTCCGCATTTTCTTCTTGATTGATTGGATGCTCCAATAGCGATAACGCATCTGCTAGCCTGGCCCAAATTTCTTGATCGATCGTGACATCGTCAATTTTCAAATCCGAGAGAGCCGCAATAGCGTTCGTAAAACCAAATTGGGGTGCACCGCTAGCCCACTCTGACGCGCTGTCCATTATCACTGAGTGCAAGACTAAATCGAAGCCTTGATTCGGCTGAATTGTGAGCAAGGCCTTTGCATCTCCTTCGAGCAGTCCCTTGCGGATATCGGCTGATAGCAGAACTTCCAAAGCATCGTCGGGCGCCACATTGAAATGCGCGGACGCCACGTACTTGGTCCACGGCCAGTTTTTGACATATTGGGCAGTTAGCGGATCAAGGATGACGTTACTTTGCAAAGCAGAGATATCGCGCGCTAGCTTTCCGCGGTTGAGAACATACAGGGCTTGGTACTCTAGGGGGATTTCATCACCCCACTGCTTATATTGAGCAACAATGGCATTTAAATAAGAGAGGATGGCGCGAGGAGTCACAGATCTTCTCGACGCTGTTGCATCCAAGTCAAAGAGCTTGAAAATCTTGTACTCTTGTGAGGGATCGACGACCCGACCCAGTGCTATCCGAAGATTTTCTTCAAGGAACGTCTTCCAATTTGACAGGAGCGGAGGCGAAACGCGCAAGACGATATCGAAAGTCTTTTCGATAAATCCTGGCGCACTACCGGGATCAACTTCGCCGTCTACATCCACAATCTTCGGTTCGTCGAAGACACTCTCAATATGAGTTCGATCAAAGGGCACCACTAATCTTACGTTTTCGAGAATCTGTTGGCGTTCGCTACCTGATGACGCTGCGAAGAAATTTCGCATTGTAGCCCACACGCTGCGAATTAGATCAGGCGGCAAGCGATCTAGATTATCCAGAACTATAACTACCCGGCTTGAATGTCTCTTGGCGTCGCAGATCAGTTCGTCAAAAATTCTGTTGAACTCGATGGTGGTAGCTTCCTCCTCTCTGATTAGCTGATCCGTGACAGTTTGATCGGTTTGCTGAGTGAATGCCCAGAGTACGCTTTTGCCGCCACTCCCGTCGCGCGGTACGAACCATCTGCCGTCATCTGTATGGATATGGTTCCAGCGGAACCACCAAAATAGTGCAGCCGCATAAGGAACGGCGATGAGAGCAACAGCCAACCACCTCCAATTCGGAGCTTTGTCGAGTAGCAAATAAGCGACCGGCCAGAGCGGCAACATCAATATTGCCAATCTGGCCGGCCACGTCAGCTTCTCCGCTTTCGTCTCGATCGTCTCTTTTCTGCGAGACCTCAGCCGCGTCAGCTTGGAAGTCCAAACATCTCTATTAACAGCGCCTATGCTATCGAGCTTCACAATCAGCTCGTCTAAAAATACGCGAAGGATCGGGTCGCCCTGATGTGCCCAAGCGTCGAATATGAACAGGCAATGCTTTTGCTTCGAATTTTCGTCGGACTTCGCGAAAATATCCGATGCAATCTCGATGACTGACGACTTTCCACTTCCCCAGGAGCCTTCAAGGCCGACGGCTTTGCCACCGTCGTCTGCCGTCAGAATTTCAACTAGGGCCTTTGCAACTCGATTGTGAGCTCCCCCTTTGAACCGATCCTCTCGCGAGGGATCACCAGAAATTAGCCGCACTTCTGATTTGCTAGATATGTGCGTCGTCATCAGGATATCTCTAGTTGTCGAAGCTAAATAAAAACCACCCGCGAGCCACGCGCGAACGGAGGCGTGACTCAACTCGGACAATAGAATGCCCAGCGAGAACATTTCAAGAACCATGTCGAGTGCGATGCTCACGCGTGGCTGATCAGTCCCAGAGTGCGGTGGATAGTTTCTCCTGCAATCCACCCGAACTGGAAAGAAAGGGATCAGTGTCTACTTTCGAGCTACCAAACGAGTGCCCCGTCGGCGGAGGAGGTCGGTCAGCCGCCTTCATCCAAGCGTCGAACTAGGCTTGTTCGTTCTCTCCGAAAGCGGCCAGCGGCGAAGATGCCTTTGGCCGACTATCTTTTCCTTGTAGTGGGCGACGCCGCTGCGGTGGTCGCTCTGCTATGAGGATGGAGACCGAGGAGATCAACGTCTTGCGCAACTAGCGCAATCGATTGCATTAGCGAGATCAGGATATCGCACCATTGCCGAAACGAACCTAGAGAAAGGCAAATAAGGACTGCTTGTATAGCCTTCCAGCGTTCGCCAATCGACGATTTAGACCGACATCAATTCTACAGCTCGAGCAAGATACGGCGGCCTTGAGCGAAACCACCGTCGCAGCACCCTGTTTTGGGCCTCGCCCCACAATGTCGCTCCAGACTTGGTTCGGGGCGCAGAAAAGGCAAAAGCCGGCTACTATCGATCTAGAGACACGTGTCGGAGGATGTTCGGTGCAAAGCTGAAGAATTTGATATCGCCTTCGAATCGGCTTCGAGATTTGGATGCAAGCCGCACGGAATTGGAGGGAAATTTGGCGAGACATAAATTCCAATTGACCCACAAAAGTGCTACACATCGCAAACACGCTTGGTAGCTAATACCTTGTTTTATAACGATTGCGCTTGCCAAAACTTCGCTTCACGCAAGCGGCACCACGCTTCGCACGCGACAGCGTGAGAAGCATGCCCGGCGTAGCCCGAAGGGCGAAGCCTGGGCCTTTCTCCGCGTGCTACGCATGGCAAGCCAGTCTTCGCGACGGTCCATAATCTGCATCTCTGACAGGTGTCACACGACCCATTTGGGGTGTTTAATCGCTGACCGGGTGCTGGATCGAGACAGGAGCGGTCAATGAGCAGCGTGCAAATCGGACAGAACAGCTATGAGATGCCGCCGCGGGATGGGTTCACCATCGCGCATTTTCTCACCGTCGCCGACATCGACCGGTCGGCCCGCTTTTACGAGACGGTCTTCGGCGGCCGCATTTTGAGCAGAGGCGACAGCAGCGGCGCGCCCGGGTACATCCAGATCGCGAACACATGGCTCATCGTCAACGTTGGCGGCGGGCCAACGCCCGACAAGCCGTCGGTAACGCTTAGCACCCTCGCCGACCCGGACAAGATCAGCAGCTTCATGAATATCCGCGTTGCGGACATCCAGGCCTGCTACGAATTGTGGAAAAGCCGGGGAGCCGAATTCATCACGGAGCCGAAGGACAAGTACGGCGAGACGCGCTGCTATATCCGCGATCCCGATGGCTATATTATCGAAGTCGGACAGAGCAAGCCGGACTTCAAATACGGCTAACGCGGCCAGGCGGCAGGGTCAGCATGACCGTAACAAGCTACGATGGGATCCGCTTTCGCCGTGAGGTCGTTAACGGCGTTGGAATCCATTTTCAGGCGGCCGGCGATCCGGCGCGGCCGGCGCTGCTCCTCCTGCATGGATTTCCGTCCACATCGCGGATGTGGGACCGGCTTATCCCTTCCCTGCTGCCGCATTTTCATGTGATCGCGCCCGACTATCCCGGCTTCGGGCTCAGCGATACGCCAACACCGGAAGCGTTTGTCTATACGTTCGACAATCTCGCATCCTGCATGATGGCGCTGCTTCGCCAGCTCGGCGTCGATAGCTATTCTCTTGTAGTCCAGGACTACGGCGGTCCGATCGGGTTTCGCATGGCGCTGGCGGAGCCCGAACGGCTTAGAGTCATCGTCGCGCAGAACAATGCTGCCTATGAAGAAGCGTTGGGGCCGCTCTGGGATACGCGCAAAGCGTTCTGGGCCGATCCCGAGGCCAACCGCGAAAGACTGCAGAAGAATCTTTTGTCGCTGGACGCCGCACGCGTTCGCCACGTCGGGTCTTCTCCGCACCCGGAGCTTTACGACCCCAACAGCTGGCACGACGAATACGCCATGTTGAACAGGCCCGGATTGGGCGAAATCCACACCACACTCTTTTACGATTATCGGAACAATGTCGCGTCCTATCCAAAGTGGCAGGCGTGGTTGCGTCAGGCGCAGCCTCAGTTCCTGCTGGTCTGGGGTCGCTACGACCTCTCCTTCAGGGAGGAGGGCGCTCTCGGGTTTTCGAGAGACAATCCCAAAACGGAAGCCCATATCATCGATGCCGGGCACTTCCCTCTGGACGAAGCGCCGGACGAGGTCTGCGCGTTGACAATCGCCTTCCTGCGCAAATGGCTGGTGTGAAACATGGGCCACAGCATCCTTGTGTTTTACGGCTCCTATCGCAATCCGAGATACGGGATAAGGCTGGCCCGCTATGTGACGTCGCGGCTCATGGCGCGCGGATTGGATGCCGAACTTGTCGACGCGCGCGAAATCGGCCTGCCCATCCTCAGCCGGATGTACAAGGAGTATCCGCGCGGTACCGCGCCGGCGGCAATGGAGGCGCTTGCCGGCAAGATCCGGTCGGCCCAAGGATTCGTTTTCGTCTGCGGGGAATACAATTGGGGCATTCAACCCGGCCTCAAGAACCTCACCGATCACTTTCTCGAGGAGTGGTATTGGCGGCCCGCAGCCGTGATCAGCTATTCCCTGCAACGCACGGGCGGCGCGCGGGCATCCTATAGCTGGCACGGGATCCTCAATGAGATGGGAATGATCGTGACCTCAAGCTCCATCTCTGTGAGTCCGATAACGGAAGCACTCGATGAAGATGGCAATCCCACCGGAGACTCAGGCAAATATCTGGACAAGGCATTCCCGCGGTTTGCCGACGATCTTGTCTGGTGGATGGAGGCGGCGGCCGCGCAACGCGAGCGAGCCGCTCCGCCCTATTGATAAATTCCGACCCGCGTCCACAGAGACGGGCGGCTTACCCGGCGCTTCCAAGCGCCGCCCATCCCGTAGTTGATTCAGTGTTGTCAGGGCTGATCATACCGAAGTGAAACGCATTGTCCTGGGCCGCGCCATCTTTTCGGCCCCAGACGCGGATCTGCCAGAGATGGGTTCCCCTTCGATTGAGAGCCCACGAATCGCACAGGCCTTCGCGGATTTTTTGCAGCAGCGCGACAGTCTGGTGCTACGATGACATCATCGCCTGCTTGGAGCGTTGAGTGGCATGCTGGCGTCTCCGGATCATTTCGGGCCGCGGCTTTTTCGGACCGGCGCAATCCCCGAAGCGCAGCGCTTCGCTGCCTGGCATGGTGTGGTCAATGGCTGGCTGCTTGGCGTCGAGTCGTGTCCGACCTCCGACGCGCCGTTTCGCGGCTCTGCCTGTCTTCGTGCGCTGCCGGACCTGCGGTTTGGCTGGGGCATTCTCGGCGGCACCATCAACAAGCGCACGCGTGCGATTGTCGCCGAGGACAATGACGACCTGTTTCTGTTCGTGAATTCCGGAGGCGTGTTCGGCGCAACGCAACGCGGTCGCGACACCGAGGTCGGCGTTGGCGGCGCGTATCTGATGTCCTGCTCGGAGGCGGGGACTTATCGCTGGCCAGAGGGCCTGAAGCTGACCGTCGTCCGCACGAAGCATGACGCGGTCTCTGCCCTCGTGCGCAACGTGTATGACGGCATGGGACGCGCGCTTGCACCGGAAAACGACGGCCTGCGCCTTCTCGTTCGCTATCTGCACATCCTGCACGATGCCGAACCGCTCACGACAGAGGAAGCGCGCACGCTCGTCACGCGCCATGTGCAGGACCTGCTAGCGCTTGCCCTGGGTGCCACAGGTGACGCGCGCGAGCTCGCACATGCACGAGGATTTCGCGCCGCGCGTCTGAAGGCGATCCAGGCCCACATTGAACGCAATCTCGCACAGCCGGAACTTTCGCCCGAGACCGTGGCGCGCCGCTTTCGCATTTCGGCGAGGACACTGCAGAGGCATTTCGAAGCGGATGGCACGAGTTTCAGCGAATATGTGCTGGGGCGACGCCTCGCGCGCGTTCACGCGGCGCTCGGCGATCCGCGCGGCGACACACGCGGGATTGCCGAGCTCGCCCTGGCATTCGGCTTCGGCAATATCTCCTATTTCAACCGGCGATTCCGGGCGCGCTATGGGGCGGCCCCATCGGACATCCGCAACCGGGAATTTGCGGCCGATAAGGACCATTAACCCTTCTTGTCCCGCATAAACGTCCCGGAAAGGATGATCCGGCATAGTTCCATCCTTGGCCGCCGCGCGCCTGTCGAGTCGCGTGCAAGGATACGTACGGCATGTTCCGGGAGAAACTGGTCACCGCACTCCGCTGGTCCGCGCTCTGCATCGCGGGCGCGATGCTGGCGGACTATGTGCTGACCATCCTGGTGCTCCGCGACTATCAGGCTTACACGCCGTTCGTGACGTTCTGCGTCGCCGCCGTCATCTCCGTGCCGATCTGCTATGCGCTGGTGAGCAGCCGGATCGATTTGCGCGAGGCGCGCGATCATCTCAAAGCGGCGCGCGATCACGCCGTGCAGGTCGACCGCACCAAGACGGCGTTCTTCGCCAATATGAGCCACGAACTGCGCACGCCGCTGAACGCGATCCTCGGATTCTCCGAACTCCTGAAGCTCGACGTGTTTGCGACGCGGCGCGTGGAATATTCCAACCTTATCCACAGTGCGGGCACACATCTGCTGAGTCTCGTGAACGACCTGCTCGACCTTTCGCGCATCGAGGCCGGCAAGCTCGAGTTGCAGGAGCAGATGCTGCGCTTGAGCGACCTGATCGAGGAATGCGTCGAGACGGTCGCGTCGCGGGCGCGGGCGCGCGAACTCATCCTCGTCCGCTCGATCGATCCGGCGCTTCCGGCGGTGAATGCCGATCTTCGCGCGATCAAACAGATCCTGCTCAACCTGCTCACCAATGCGATCAAGTTCAGCAAACGCGGCGGGACCGTCGAGGTTTTCGCGCGGATGCTTTCCTCTGGCGAGATCGCGTTCGGCGTCCGCGACCAGGGCATCGGCATCCCCGAACACGAACAGGCCCATGTGTTCGAACGCTTCGGCCAGGTCCATGGCCAGACCGCCAATCCCGAGAAAGGCACCGGCCTCGGCCTGCCGATCGTGAAGGGCCTGGCAGAGGCCCATGGCGGCCGGGTCGCGATGGAAAGCCGCGTCGGACAGGGCACCTGTATCACCGTTACCCTACCCGGCGAGCGTGTCGTCTCCGCCCAATCCATCGCGTTGGCATCCTGAACCGGCGGCGCGAGCGGGCTCCCACACGGGCGCATGAAAGAATTGCTAAAATTTACACCAACCTGAGTGGCGTAGCTTTCGGGATCGTTAAGAAGCTCACGTCATGATTGCAGTGATTTCGAGGAACGTTATTGGCGATGCAATCGGCGAATCGGCCCGCGTCTGTTACGCCCTTTGGGGACAAGCGCAAAACCCCGCGTTGGGCCGTGGGCATCAAGGCCAAGATATTCGTTCCTGAGCGCCAATATGGCGAGGAATGCCTGGTCTCCGACCTGTCGACCGCTGGCGCCGGCCTCAAAACCTCCTGCTCCGCGGCACTCGGCACAAAAGTCGTGCTCTATATCGATGAATTCGGCCGCTACGATGCGACCATCGTGCAGAGCTACAGGCGCAGGGTGGGTGTGAAATTCCAGATCTCGGACCACAAGCGTGCGCGCACGGCCGAACTGATCACCAACTACGTCACGCACGGCACCGCGGACGCGACTTCGCTCCGCTCGTCCGTTCGCGTATCGGGCACGTCATCTCTTAAATCCTTCGCCAGCGAGTCCGGGGAGGCAGCCCCATGCAAGGTTCTCGACCTTGCGCTGACCGGCGCGTCGCTCGAGACCGAAGCGAGACCGGAAATCGGGGCTCAGATTTTCTTCGGTGAGATCGCTGCTCGGGTGGTTCGCCACATGCCGAACGGCATCGCCGTCGTTTTCCTGGCGCGCGACGAACTGCTGCCGCCCCTAGCGTCCTGAGCCGCTACGCGCCAGCTCCCGTTGGACATCCGGCCTAAAGGAAATACTCTCGCGCCGTTCACCGCGTCGTGAAGTGCCTTGCGCGGTACCGGATTAGTCTCCATGTCCTACGGAGCTGCCGTCCGGGGAAGCGATCTGCCGAGGGGAAATCCAATGATCCGCAAAGTCCTGTGCCTGACCGCCCTGCTTCTGGCCGCGCCCGCCGCGGCGCAGGTCCCGCCCGAACAGCTCGCCAAGCCGCCTGCGAACGCGAAGGTGTGGACGCTGACATCGTCGAACGGCGCGTCGCGCCACGGACAGGTGTCGCTCTGGACCACCCCCGACGGCACGCAATGGTCGCGCATGAGCTTCAATCTGCGCGGTTTCGTGACCGAGATCGACGAGCAGAACCGTTTCGCATCGGACGGCACGCTCGCCTCTATGGTCGTGCGCGGCAAGAACCCGCAAGGCGACGTGGCCGAAACCTATGAGGTAAAGGACGGCACCTATACCTACAAGAGTCCGGTCGATCACGGCACCGGCAAGGCGGCGCCCAATCTTGCCTATGTGGCCTTCGGCGGCACGTTCGATTCGTTCACCTTCCTTCTCGACGCGATGCTGAAGTCGCCGGACCATGGCATCGATCTTCTGCCCTCCGGCCATGGTGTCATCGCGCCGCTGACGACTCTCGAGGTCACGAACAGCAAAGAGAAGAAGACGCTCACAGCCTATGCGGTGACGGGCTTCGGTCTGTCGCCGTTTCCGATCTGGATGGACGGCAACAAGTTCTTCGGGCTTGCGGGCGTGATCGCCTTCCTGCCCGAAGGTTGGGAGAGCGCCGGCGACGCGATGAGCAAGGCGCAGGACGCAGCGCTCGCCAAACTCGCGCCGGCACAGTACGCCGCGATCGCAAAGACGCCCGCAGGTCCGGTCGCGTTCAAGAACGTCAAACTCTATGACGCTGACGCGCGCAAATTCCGCGACGCCATGACGGTCGTGGTCGACAACGGCGTCGTTACCAGTGTCGGCAGCGCGCGGGTGGTCAAGATTCCCGCCAATGCCGAAACCATCGACGGCACCGGCAAGACCCTGATCCCCGGCCTCTGGGACAATCACCAGCATTATGGCGACGATTCCACCGGGCCTCTCCTGCTCGCGTCGGGTATCACCTCGGTGCGCGATCCCGGCAACCAGCCGGAAGAGCTGATGGCGCGCAAGAAGCGCATCGACGATCGCCAGCTTCTCGGCCAGCGCATCGTGCCGTCGCTGCTGATCGACGGTCCCGGCCCCTATACGGCGCAAGTCGCCGTTGTCGTACACAATGTCGATGAAGCGCTTGCCGCCGTGAAGCGAGCCAAAGACTCAGGCTATTTCGGCATCAAGCTCTACGGCTCGCTCGACCCGGCCTGGGTCGCGCCGATGGCGAGCCTCGCCCATCAGCTTGGCCTGCACGTCCACGGGCACATCCCGCACGGGATGCGGCCGCTCGACGCCGCGCGCGCGGGCTATGACGAGATCACGCACATCAACTTCGTGATGATGCAGGCCATGCCCGACGACATCGTGAAGGATTCGAACGGCATGAACCGCTTCGTCGGCACCGGCAAATACGCCAAGGACGTCGATCTTCATTCCAAGATGATGACGGACTATCTGGACGAACTCGCGACCATGCATATCGCGGTCGATCCGACGCTGGTGACGTTCGAGGATCTTTATGTCCCCGACCCTGGCACCTATCCGCCCGCCGATGCGCCCTATGCCGATACGCTGCCGTCGCAATTCGCGCGCGGGTTCCTGTCGAGCGCGATGGCGCCGCAGGCCGATCTCTCGCGCGCCGACATGCGTGCGAGCTTCGCGAAGCTGAAGGATCTGGTGGCAGAACTGAACAAGCGGCACATCGAAGTGCTCGCCGGCACCGATGGCGTGGGCTTCGAACTGATCCGCGAATTGCAGCTTTATACCGAAGCCGGCCTTTCGGTGGAGGACGCGCTTGCGACCGCCACGATCAATCCCGCCACAGTCTATGGCATGGCGGACAAGACGGGCTCGCTTGCGAAAGGAAAGCTTGCGGAACTCGCGCTGATCGACGGCGATCCGTCGAAGGACATCACAGAGCTTCGTCAGGTCGAACTGGTGATGCGTGACGGAAAGCTGATGAAAGCGTCGGAGCTTCGTTCATCGCTTGGAATCTCCGGCGCGCCAAAGCGGAACTGAACAGCCGCCGCTGCTCCCGCCCTGTGGCCGGTGCCATCGAGGTCACGGGAGCAGCAGCCCACTTTACGGATTGGGCGTAACGTGCGTATTGCCGTCTTTGTCGACAGTGGTTGTGCTGTCCGGCGGCGGGTTCACAATGACCGTCTTCCTGTCGGTGCTTCCGCACGCTGCCAGAAGCAGCGGAACAAGCAGCACGGCGATACGCAGGCTCATAGGTTGATCCTCGCAAGTTCCGTGAGAGAGAACGCGCGAGGAAAAGGGAATGTTCCCTTGGGAGCCTATGCGGCCTGCTGCGATTCGGTCGCGCCGAGTTTGCGCCGCAACCGGCCAACGACGCGCGGTGCGGCAAATTCGGCGCCGACCATGAAGCGCATCAACGGACCGAAGGTGTCGATCGCGGCAGGGCCGACAACGAACAGACCCGGAACCGGCGTTTCGAAGCTGTCGGACAGCGTGGGCGCAGGGCTGTAAGGCGCGACGCGCGAGGCGAGCGCGGCCTTCAGGAACGGCACGCGATACATGTCGGGCTTGTAGCCGGTCGCCGAGATCACGTGATCGAAGGTGAGCATCTCGTTGCGGCCGGTGCGGTCTTCCAGCGTGAGCGTGACGCGGCCGCTTTTCTCCTGCGCATTTGCGAGCGTGCGGCCGAGCGACATCGGGATGACGCCTTCCACTTTGTCGCGCATGAACCAGCCGGCGGCCGGATGCATGTGGCTCGCGATAGCGCGGCGCTTGAGAGCTTCGGGCAGGCGATAGAACAGAAGCGGTGCTTCGGCGCAGAACAGCGAACGCCAGCCGCGGCCGATACCAGACGCCGGACGGAGCGTGCGGCCGATCAACGTCTCATCGGAGGCATCCGGAACTTTGTTGTATTCGATCTCGGACGCGCGCGCGACGATACGCACCGACGCGCCTTCCTGGTGCAGCAGATGGGCGAGATCGACCGCGGACGAACCGGCGCCGACCACGGCAACTTCGCGGCCCTTGAAGCCGGAGACGTCGCGGTGCCCCGCGCTGTGGCTGACAGCGTCGGCGGAGAGCTTCGCCAGAACCGGCGGCAGATGTTCGAACCAGGTGATGCCGACCGCCACGACCACGTTGCGCGCGATGACCGTTTCACCGGTCTCGAGCGTGAGCGTGAAGCCGCCGTTCTGCTCGTCGAGCCCGACGACATTCGTCGGTTCAACGCCCGGCACATAGCGCTTCTGGAACCAGAGCGCGTAGCTCAGGAACGTGTCGATCGGGATCGGAAGCGCCTGGTCGGCGTATTCGATGCCGCGGCGCGCGCACCAGGATTTGAGAGTCGATTCGGGCGGCGGCGCCGAAAGGTTGGAGGCGAAGCCGTCCGACTTCAGAGTCATGTTCTTCGGCATGTGCTCGGACCATGTGGTCATCGGCCGACCGAAGATGCGATAGTCAATTCCGCGCGCACCAAGATGCGCCGCAATCGAGAGGCCATGCGGGCCCGCTCCAATGATCGCGACATCACAAACCTGTGCCATTTTCATTTCTCCGCTGTTTCACTCTGGGGCAAAGTGTCTCGACAAGAGGCGCAAGCGGGTCCCTCAGCCCGATTGCGTGCTGTTTGGTTCCAGATTCGTGCCAGGAACGGAGCGTGCATTTGCACCGTAACGAGGCCCCAGGATTCCCGCGATGGCACGCAAGGTTCTGCTGGTAACGACTGTCGATTGGATATCGACCGCGCGTTATGCCGGCGGCTTCGCGGCCGCAGCGTGGGCGGTGGACGTGGTCTGCCCAAAGAAGGCGCCGGCTCGGCTCAGCCGCTTTGTATCGGCCTGTTACACCTATCTTCCGCTCGCTGCGCTCTCTTCGCTCCGGCGCGCGATCCGCAGGGCAAAGCCCGATCTTCTGCTGGCCTGCGACGATCGGGCCGTGAGCCATCTGCTGCGCCTGTATCAAAAAGAAACCGCGCGCGACCCGGGAGCGCCGCTGGCGGCACTCATCCGCCGCTCGCTCGGCACGCCGGAAAAATTCGCGGCCATGCTGTCGCGCAGCCAGTCGATGACGGCGACGGCAGAACTCGGCATCCGCACGCCCGAAACCGTTCCGGTCGCGAACGAAGCCGAACTGGAGGCCTGCATTGCGAAGCTCGGTCTTCCGCTGGTCGTGAAGATCGACGGAAGCTGGGGCGGTGACGGCGTGATCATCGCGCGTTCGCGTGAAGATGCGCTCGACGCGTTCCATCGTCTAAGGAAACCAGCGTCACGGCTGCGCAATCTGGCGCGCATGCTCCGGCGCCGCGATGCGCATTTTCTCCTCGAAGCGATCCGGCCACAGCCGCGCTTCGTCAGCGTCCAGAAATTCATTCCCGGCCATTCGGCGGCGAGTGCATTCGCGTGCTGGCAGGGCGAGGTCGTGGCCGATATCCACTACGATGTGGTGATCGCGGACGGGGCGGTCGGACCGCCGGTCGTCATTTGCCGAGTCGATTGCGAAGAGATGACGGAAGCGTCGCGCCGTATAGCGAAGCACTTCGGGCTTTCGGGAATCTACGGGCTCGATTTCATCCGCGACGATGCCGGCCACGTGCATCTGCTTGAGATCAATCCGCGCACGACGCAGGGTGGTACGCTGCCCTTCGGCGAGGGGCGCGATCTTCCTTCCGCGCTCGCAAGCTGCGTCACGCAAGGCGCCGTAGGCCGTCGCGAGGAAATCCCGAACGACGTGGTGGCGTTCTTTCCGGCCGAATGGCAGCGCGACATGGCAAGCCCCTATCTCACCAGCGGCTTCCACAACGTGCCGTGGGATGATCCTGCGATCCTTCGTTACTGCATCGACACGCTGCCCGAGCCGCAGGCCTCGACCAAGAACCAGCTCATCGCGCTGCTCGGCCTCGATACTGCCGAAAAGGTAAGAAAGCCGATCTGGCGCCGGGCGTTCGCGGGGAACTGAGCCTCCTCAATTTCCATCGCAGTTTTCGCTTGACCGATACATAGCTAACCAGTTATACGTTGTCTCATAACTTACGGGTTATATATAATCATGCTGAATGCGCATGACGTGCTCTTCCGGACGCTTGCCGATCCGACCCGGCGCGCCATCTTCGAGAGGCTGTGCCGCGAGGGCGAGCAGACGGTCGGCGCACTCACGGCGCGGGCCAAGGTTTCGCAGCCGGCCGTTTCGAAACATCTCGCCGTCCTGAAACGGGCAAAGCTGGTGCGCGACCGGCACGAAGGCCGCGAAACGCATTACAGCGCGCAACTCGGCGCGTTGGCGCCCCTGATCGACTGGACGAGCCAGATGACGGGCTTCTGGCAAAAAAAATTCGATGATCTCGAGGATCTGCTGAAAAGGATGGACCAATGACCACTACGGCTGAAACGCGTTCCGTCGTCGTCGAACGGGAATTCCCGCACCCGCCGGAAAAGCTCTGGCGAGCGCTCACCCAGCCGCATCTGATCCAGGAATGGTTGATGCAGAACGACTTCGCGCCGAACGTCGGCCATCGCTTCAATCTGCGAACGACGCCTTACGGCACCTGGAACGGCATCGTCGACTGCGAAGTGCTGGCGATCGAGCCGAACAGGACGCTGAGCTACACGTGGGATTCCGGGGAAGGGTCGCTGCGGGTGACGAGTGTCGTGACCTGGACGCTCACGCCGGCGGGGGCTGGAACGCATCTTCGCATGGAGCAATCCGGTTTCCGCTCCGATCAGCCGCAGAACTTCGCGGGCGCCAAATATGGCTGGGAGAATTTCTTCAACAGGCTGGAGCCGGCTCTGGCGAAGGCGGACTAAGAAGGCGGACTAAGGAGAGATCACATGAACTGGAACTTCTGGATTCGGCAGATCCACCGCTGGCTTTCGATCCTGTTCACGGCCACCGTCGTCGCCAACTTCGCAACGCGATCGTTTGGAACGACGACCCCGGATTGGGTCACCTATTCGCCACTGCCGCCGCTTTTCCTGCTTCTGTTCAGCGGCCTCTACATGTTCGCGCTACCCTACGTCGCGAGATCGCGCGCGAGACAGGAAAGCGCTTAACTCGCCGCGATTCCGGCCTCGATGGTCGAACGGATATGCGTACGGCGGGCATCGAGCTCGCGCGCGATGCTGTCGTCGTTCTTCTGCAGCGCCTCGACGTCGGTGTCGGCGTAATCGAGCACGCCCATATCGGCATAGCCCTTCTGCACCTTGTCGCCCCAGAGGCCGATGTCCTTCACGATCGGCACGATGCGCATGAAGAGGCCGTTGCGGAACGTCTTCATCAGCGGCGAGCTGTACTGGAAATCCACGCACTCCTGCACCGGCAGACCGAGCGTCGCCCATACTTCGCGCGATTCGAACCGGTCGCGCATCAGGTAGCAGGCCTCGATCAGGAATTCCTCGCGTTCGTCGCGCTCCTTCTGGGTTAGCTGCGGATAGTAGTCGCGCAGCGCCAGCCGTCCGAACGCGACATGGCGGCTCTCGTCCTGCATCACATAGGCGTTGACCTGCTGGGCGAGCGGGTTCTGTGCGTAATCGCGCGTGGTCTGGAAGGCCGCGAGCGCAAGCCCTTCGATCACCACCTGCATGCCGAGATAGGTCATGTCCCAGCGGCTGTCGCGCAGCGTCTGGTCGATCAACTCTTTCAGCGGCGGCGTCATCGCATAGGCCACGCCGAATTTGGAGAGCAGCATGCGATAGGATTCGACATGCCGCGCCTCATCGATGACCTGCGTAGAGGCATAGAACTTCGAATCGATATCGGGCACCTGGGTGACGATCTTGGCCGCGCAGATCAGCGCGCCCTGCTCGCCCTGCATGAACTGCGAAAGCTGCCAAGCCTGAAAGTGCTTGCGCGTTTGTGCCTTCTCCTTCGCAGACATCTTCTGATAGAGGTCCATGCCCGCGATCGGCAGCATCTCTTCCGGCAGCTGCTGCGGATTGTCTTCGTCCAGCTCCTGGCTCCAGTCGATGCGCGTGGTCGCGTCCCACTGGAATTCCTTGCCCTTCTGATACAGGCCCATCATCCCGGCGCGGCCGGTGTCGTACATCCAGTTGAAGCAGACATCGAAGTTCTGCGGCACCGTCCAGGTGCTATCCGTCAATGCCTCGGTGTAGAGCGATGCGAAACTCATGAACGTCCTCCCCAGGATCGTCTCCGACCCGGAAAGGCTAAGCCCGCGCTGATCCCAAGGCAACGCCCTCAGGACGCCTTCGCCAGCCTGCTCGCCCGCATTCCGTAGAGGAAATAAAGGACCAGCCCGATCCCGTTCCACTCGAAGAACCAGATCTGCGTGCGCGTGGGCAGGCTCCAGGCGAGGTAAAAACACCCCAGGATGCACACAGGGCCGACCACCCAGGGCAACGGCGTCCGGAAGATGCGCGGCCGGTTCGGGTCGCGCACGCGCAGCACGAGCATGCAGACGGCGACCGCGACGAACGCGGTCAGCGTGCCCACATTGGCGAGTTCGACGATCTGGCTGAGATCCATCGTTGCCGCCATCGCGATCACCACAAGGCCGGTGAGCGAAGTCATCAGCACCGGCGTTCCACGCGCCTTGCTCACGACAGCGAGGCGCTTGGGCAGAAGACCGTCGCGCGCCATGACGAAGAAGATCCGGCTCTGTCCGTACATCAATACCAGGATCACGCTCGGGATCGCGATGACGACCGCGGCGGCGACGATCTGCGCCGCCGTGCCATGGTTCAGCGCTTCGAGGATATAGACGAGCGGAGCCGCTTCATGCGCCTTCGAGAACAGTTTGTACGACATCGCGCCGACAGCCAGCGTCGCCACGACGACGTAGATTGCGGTGCAGAGTGCCATCGATCCGACGATACCGATGGTGAGATTGCGCTCCGGATTCTTCGTCTCTTCCGCAGCGGTCGATACGGTATCGAACCCGTAGAACGCGAAAAACACGATGGCTGCGGCGCCGAGAACGCCATAGTTCCTGCCGTCTGCGGCTTGTGTCGCACCGTAGCCGAACGGCGCGAAGGGCGTGAAATGCGCCGGATCGAAAGACTGCATCGCCAGTACTACGAACAACACCAGCGCCGACAGCTTGATCAGCACGAGTACGATGTTCAGCGTCGCGCTCTCCCGCGTGCCCAGGATCAGAAGCAGCGTCACCACACCTGCGATCAGGACAGCGGGAAGATTGACGATGCCGCCGGACGCGATGCCATGGAGCAGCGCTTGCGGCACTGGCCATCCCGCAGCCGTGATCAGCGCCTCCGCATGTCCACCCCAGCCGACGGCAACGGCAGCGGCGGCGACGGTGTATTCCAGCACCAGGCTCCAGCCGACGATCCAGGCGATCATCTCGCCCAGCACCGCATAACTATAGGTGTAGGCACTGCCCGCGACCGGGATCATCGTCGCCATCTCGGCATAGCAGAACGCCGCGCAGGCACAGATCACGCCGCAGATCAGGAACGAGACAACGACGGCCGGACCCGCAAGGCCCGCGCCGACGCCGGTCAGGGTGTAGATGCCGGTGCCGACGATCGCGCCGACACCGATCGCGATCAGATGTGGCCAGCTCAATGTCTGTTTGAGCCGGTGCGTGCCTTCGAGCGCGACGCTGGCTTCGATCGTCTTGCGGCGCGTGATGGCGCTCATGCAGAACTCCCCCTGTTGGCACGGACGCTAGCGGATTGCGCCGCATCCGCGCTACGGTCTTTGGCTCACAATCGGGGGATAAGCATGTACGCGTTTCTGGCCGGTCTTTGCTGCGCTGCGGTGGTCTTGATCCTGGCCGCAGCGTCGCCGTCCTTCGCCAAAACGCCGTCCGCGGATGCGCACTTCAAGGCGCTCTACAGCAAAGAATGGAAGTGGCGCGACGACCAGTTCCCTGGGGGCGAGGACAACAGCAAGGAGATCGCCGATCACCTGCCCAAGGCCGACGAAGCCACGCAGCAGATGCGGCAGCGTTACTGGGAAGACACGCTGAAGGCGCTGGACGCCATTCCGCGCGCGAAACTTTCCCCCGCCAACCAGGTCAATTACGACGTCTATCGCCCGCAGATTGAAGTGCTGATCGCGAGCCAGAAATTCCGCGACTACGAAGCCCCGGCCAATTCAGACACCACGTTCTGGACGGACCTGGGCTATGTCGCGCGGCAGGACTTCAAGAAACTTGAGGACTATCAGCACTGGATCGCGCAGATGCGCGACATCCCTCGCTATTTCCGCGAACAGACGGAGGTGATGCGCGCAGGCCTGAAGCGTGGCTTCACGCCGCCGCAAGTGACGCTGCAGGGCCGCGACGCCTCCCTCACCAATGTGATCAACGCCAAGCCGGAAGACTCGCTGTTCTACACGCCGTTCAAAACCATGCCTGGCATTGCGGCCGATCAGCAGGCGGCCCTGCGCGCGCAGGCTGTCGACGTCATCCGGAGTCAGGTGCAGCCCGCCTATGTCGAACTCCTGAAATTCTGGAACACCGAATACGTACCCGGCGCGCGCAAATCGCTCGCGGCCGACGATCTTCCCGACGGCAAAGCCTTTTATCGCTCCAAGATCGTCGAGTTCACGACGCTCGACATGGACCCAGCCGAGATCCACAAGATCGGCGAACAGGAAGTCGCATCGCTGCATCAGCAGATGATCGACGCCATGAAAGCAGCGGGATACACGGGCGACTTCCCGGCGTTCCTGAATTTCCTGCGCACCGATCCGCAATTCGCCGCCAAGACACCGCAGGAACTGCTCGACAAGGCGGCGTGGATCGCCAAGACCTTCGACGGCAAGGCCGCGCTTTATTTCGGTAGGCTTCCGCGCGCGCGCTTTGCGATCAAGCCGGTGCCGGATGATCTTGCGCCGTTCTACACCTCGGGTCGCGGCGGGCCGGGCGTCTATCTGCTCAACACCTACGATTTGCCGCACCGCCCGCTCTACAATCTAACGGCGCTGACGTTGCACGAAAGCGCGCCGGGGCATGCGTTCCAGATTCCGCTCGCCGCCGAAGACAAGACGCTGCCGGACTTCCGCCGCTACACCTACATTTCCGCCTATGGCGAGGGCTGGGCGCTGTACTGCGAATATCTCGGCGACGAGATGGGCATGTATCAGACGCCGTATGATCGCTTCGGCATGCTCGGTTACCAGATCTGGCGCGCGGTGCGGCTCGTGGTCGACACCGGCATCCACAGCCAGGGCTGGACGCGCGAACAGGCGATCAAATACATGCACGACTATACAGCGCTTCCCGATCACGAGATCGAAACCGAAGTCGACCGCTATATCGCGTGGCCCGGTCAGGCGCTGTCCTATTACCTCGGCGAGATGACGATCCGCAAAGTCCGCGCCAAAGCCGAGAAGGCGCTGGGACCGAAGTTCAACATCCGCGCCTTCCACGACACCGTACTGCAGCTCGGCTCCGTGCCGATGCCGGTCCTGGAAACCCGCATCGACAAATTCATCTCCGACGGCGGAAAAGGGCCTTATCCGGACGAGGAGAAATAGGGTCGATGTGACCCTGCGCGGGTGCCACCCAGTGAGTCGCGCCAAACCTCATCCCGGCTGAGCGCAGCGAAGGCCGGGACCCAACGAGCCGCACGGCGCGCTGCTGGCGCAGCGCTTGGCCGGGATGACACTCGCCGCTAGGGTTTCCCATCCGAAATCCAAAACTGCGAGGAAACATCATGGCTATCGATTTTGAGATTCCGCCCGAGGCGAAAGCGTTGCGCGAGCGCGTGCGGCAATGGGTGCAGGACGAGTGCAAGCCGGCAGAAGATCGCCTGCTGGCCGGCGAAGACTACAAGACCGTGCTCGGCGAGTTGCGCGGCAAGGCGCGCGCGCAGGGCTTCTGGTGCCCGTTCATTCCGAAGGAATATGGCGGCATGGGGCTTGGGCCGTTGGCCAACGCGCTGGTGCAGATGGAGCTTGGCGAGAGCTATCTCGGCGCGCTTTCGATGAACACACAGGGACCCGACGATGCGACGATGATGACACTGCTGCATCACGGCACCGATCATCAGAAGGAGAAGTTCCTCAAACCGCTGCTCAATGGCGAGAAACGCATCTGCTATTCGATGACGGAGAAGGCTGCCGGCGCCGACGCCACCGGCATGCAGACGCGCGCGGAGAAGAAGGGCAATTCCGCCTATGTGCTGAACGGCGAGAAGTGGTTCTCTTCCGCTGCCAGTGTCGCCGACATCGCGCTCGTGATGGCCAAGACCAATCCCGATGCGCCCCGGCACCAGCAGTTCTCGACCTTCCTCGTCGAGCTTCCCAATCCCGGCTATCGCATCAAGCGCGACATCAAAACGATGGCGATCGAGGGGCCGCTCACCCACATCCTGGGCGGCGGGCATTCCGAGATCGAGATCAAGGACCTCGAAGTCCCGGCCGAGAACCTGCTCGGCGGCGAAGGCCAGGGGTTCAATATGGGCCAGCATCGCCTCGCCTACGGCCGCCTGCGCCACGGCATGCACAATGTGGCGATGGCGCAGCGCGCGCTCGACATGGCGGCGGAGCACGTCACCAGCCGCTCGACCTTCGGCAAGAAGCTCGACGAGCGGCAGGCGGTACAGTTCATGCTCGCCGAATGCGCGACCGAACTCTACATCGCCCGCCTGATGCTGCTGCACATCGCTTACAAGGCGGAAAAGGGACTCGACCTCCGGCAGGAGAACGGGATCGCCAAGGTCTATCTCGCCAATATGGTGCACAAGGTCGTCGACACGGCGATCCAACTCCACGGCGCGCTCGGCTACAGCCAGGACACGCCGCTCGCGCGCTGGTACACGCATATCCGCTCCCAGCGCCTAGTCGATGGGCCAGACGAGGTCCACAAATGGACGACGGGCCGCAATGTCATCAAGGCGTTCAAGGCGCACGGCACGACGGCATCGGCGGCGGGCGGCGACCTTCTCTGAGATGTGACGCGGCGGCAGCTTGGGTGCCGTGACAAATCGTCAAAGCGGACATACCGTGCCTCTCAAATATCGGGAGGCACGGTATGTCGGCGCACGCCATCCAACGCGAGCAATCGCCCGTCTGGGATATCCCGCTCGACAAGATCAATGTCAGCCAGCCCGAGCTGTTCCGCACCAACGCCTTCTGGCCCTATTTCGAGCGTCTGCGCCGTGAAGACCCGGTGCATTTCTGCGCGGAAAGCGATTACGGCCCCTATTGGTCGGTGACGAAATACAACGACATCATGGCGGTGGACACGAACCACCAGGTCTTCTCGTCGGAAGCCTCGCTCGGCGGCATCACGATGCGCGACCAGCAGGCCGATTTCCTGCTGCCGATGTTCATCGCGATGGACCCGCCCAAGCACGACAAGCAGCGTAAGGTTGTGAGCCCGATCGTGGCGCCGGAAAATCTGGAGCGGCTGGAAGGCACGATCCGATCCCGCGCGGCAAAGATGCTGGACGAGCTGCCGCGTGGTGAGACGTTCGATTGGGTTGACCGCGTTTCCATCGAACTCACCACCCAGATGCTCGCGACCCTGTTCGATTTCCCGTTCGACGACCGGCGCAAGCTCACACGCTGGTCGGACGTCGCGACCGCGGTCCCCGGCCACGGTATCGTGGACAGCGAGGAACAGCGCCGCGCCGAACTGATGGAATGCGCAGAATACTTCACGCGGCTGTGGAACGAACGCGTGAACAGCGAACCCAAGGGCGACCTGATCTCGATGATGGCGCATTCCGACGTCACACGGAACATGGAGCCGCGCGAATATCTGGGCAATGTGATCCTGCTCATCGTCGGCGGCAACGACACGACGCGCAATTCGATCACCGGCGGCGTCGTGGCGCTGAACGAGAATCCGGATCAGTATCAGAAGCTGCGCGAGAACCCCGGCCTGATCCCCAATATGGTGCCGGAGATCATCCGCTGGCAGACGCCGCTCGCCCATATGCGCCGCACCGCGCTCGCCGATGCCGAGCTTGGGGGCAAGACGATCAGAAAAGGCGACAAGGTCGTGATGTGGTACGTCTCGGGCAACCGCGACGAGACCGTGATCGACAATCCCAACGCCTTCATCATCGACCGCGCGCGGCCAAGGCAGCACCTCTCGTTCGGATTCGGCATCCATCGCTGCGTGGGCAACCGGCTTGCGGAGATGCAGCTGCGCATCGTGTGGGAAGAGATCCTGAAACGGTTCCAGAGGATCGAAGTGATGGGCGAGCCCGAGCGCATCTATTCGAACTTCGTAAAGGGCTATGCGCACCTTCCCGTCCGCATCGTCAACTGATGCTGCGCGCGGGCGTCATTGCCCTGTTCACGCTGGCCTCCGCTGCCCATGCCGAGAAATGTCCGCTGCCCTCGGAGAAACCGATGGTCGAAGTCCAGCTGTTCTTCGGCCGTGACATCCCGGGCGGGGGCCGCGTGAGCGATGCGGACTGGGCGGATTTCGCTGCCACCGTCATCACTCCGGCTTTTCCGGACGGGTTCTCGGTCACCGATGCGAAAGGCCAGTGGCGCGACAGCGCGACCGGCAAAATCGTTCGCGAGCCTTCTGAGGTTCTTCAGATTGTGGCGCCGCAATCGCCAGCGCTTGCGCCGAAGATCGGCAAGATAGTCGACGCCTATCGCACGCGCTTTCACCAGCAATCCGTGGGAATCGTCACGCGCCCGGTCTGCGCGGCGTTCTGACTTACTCGTCGTCGATTACCGGATCGCTGTCTTCGCGGCGCTGACGCACGAAGGTTGCAACGGTGGCTGCGGTGTAGAGCACAAACCCGGCGATCAGGGTCTGCCACGGCCAGTTGATGAGCAAGATTACGAACGCGCCAAAGGCAAGCCAGGCGAAAGCCCAGAGATTCCTGGGCAAATGCATGTATTTGATCGACGGCGTCGGCACGCGGCTGATCATCAGCACCGAGGCCAGCACAATCACCACGCTGGTAAAACCCGGGTCGCGCACAAGGCGGTCACCAAGCTGGAAGCTGAGCAACATCGGGAAGACCGCGAAGAATGCCGCGGCCGGCATCGGCAGACCTGTGAAATACGGATTGGCCTGCGTGGCGCCTTCATCGCGCGCGATCACGCTCTGGATGTTGAAGCGCGCCAGACGGATCGCACTGCAAGCGCAGAACACGAGCACGGCGGCCCAGCCGGCCTCGCCCATCCCTTTGAGGCTCCACATGAAGACGATGATGCCCGGCGCCACGCCGAAGCTCACGAGATCGACGAGACTGTCGAGCTGAGCACCGAAGCGCGTGTCGGCGCCAAAGGCGCGAGCAGCACGGCCATCCAGCATGTCGAAGACCATCGCGGCGATGATGGCCACGACCGCATGGCGCCAATCCTGTGCGAGGGCAAAACGAATTGCGGTCGCGCCGCAGCACAGTCCGAGCAACGTCAGAATACTCGGCACCAGTTTCGAGATGGAAATATCTTCAAGCCGTTCGACCACGCGCTGGCGCGCGGCCTGGATGTCCTCGAGCCGTTCGGCCATGCGCTGGCGAGCTGTCATTTTCTCAACGGGCACGAGCGTCGTCTCTCCTTGCCACCATCGCCAGAACGGTCTCGCCGGCTTTGACCGTCTGGCCTCTCTTTACCGCCACTTCGGTGCCGGCCGGTAAATAGACATCGAGCCGGCTGCCGAACCGGATGATACCGAAACGCGCACCCCGGCGCACCTGTTCACCCTGGCGGAGATCGCAGCGGATCCGCCGCGCCACCAGGCCCGCGATCTGAACGACCGCGATTTCCGGCCCGTCCGCGAGTTTCAGGCGAACCGCCATGCGCTCATTGTCCTCGCTCGCCTTGTCGAAGGAGGCGTTGATGAACTTGCCGGGATGATAGGCAAGGCCCGTCACAGTGCCGGCGGCCGGCACCCGGTTCACGTGCACATTGAAGACATTCATGAAAATGCTGAGACGCGTGCGCAGTTCGGCGCCCATGCCGAGTTCTGCGGGCGGTGCGGCTTCGACGACAGGAAGCATCACGCCGTCCGCCGGGGAGACGATGAGGCCTTCTCCCTCCGGCGCGGTTCGCTCGGGATCGCGGAAGAAGGCGATGCACCACACCGTCACCGGCACGAGCAGCAATCCGAACCAGCCCGCGAGCACGAACAGAAGCGCGTTCAGCGCAACCGCGATAGCGATGTACGGCCAGCCGTCGGGATGGAGATTCAAGCGCGGACCTCTTCAACGCAAAAGGGGCGGCCTTCCTGGACCGCCCCCCGGAATTTGCAAATTCAGTTTAGCTCAGGCGCGCTTGCCGGAGAACGGAAAGGAACCGAACGATCCCGCCTTCACGCTGCCGGAAATCGCGTCGCCGTCGATGTTGCCCGCGAACTCGAGCGTCATCGGGAAAGGCGTGGTGATGGCGTTCTTCCACGATACGGAATTGCCGTCGATCTTGCCGTCGGTGATCGCCTGCGAGCGGCCCTGCGCCGATTGCGAGCCCGTGCCGTCCGCGTTGATTTCAAGCGTAGAGGGCTGAGGGCCCATGGGGGACTGAACGACGATCTCGTATTTTCCTGCGACTGACATGATTTTCTCCTCCGAAAGCGTGCATCTAAAAGATGACCGCACCGTCACGCAAGGCCTCGGGTTGAAGCTTTCCCTTCGGCAACTGTCACAATTTGGCGGTCCCGAGGGGCCGGACGTCCATCGCGCCGAACAGCCCGCTGATCGTTTCGCCATCTTCCGACAGCGGCATGACGGCGACCTCGGTCTCCAGATAATCCTTGTCTTTCATCCGGGTACGGCCCGGACCAAAGGCGGCGGGGCGCTTGTTTTGCACGCATTCCAGAAGCAGCAGACGCATACGTTGGAAGTAGACATCCTCCAGCAGGGTTGAGAGCAGCGTGCCGCCGTAGCGACGGCCCATGAACTGGACCACGCGGTCGCCCGCGAACCGGAAGCGGAAATCCGCACCGCCATCGATCACGTCCATCATCCAGACGGAGGGAAGCGCCGAACGCAGCACGGCTGGTGTAATCTCCTCGCGCTTCGGCGCCATGCGTCCCGCGCTGACACGTTGCCAGCTCGCGTAAACACCGCGAAGGAGCTGGCTCACCAATTCATCGGCAGTCTTGAATACGCTCACGTTCGTCTCTCGTTCAAAAGGGAAAGCGCGCGTCACCGCAGAAAACGCGGTGAGATGTTTCGCGGAAAATCGGCGGCAGCGCGTCAAACGACGCTTACGAAAGCCGCACCGGCCGCGGTTGTAGAAAACACTGTGGCGAGAATTTGACGGCGTTACGCGAACGGCCGCCCCGCGCGCGCATAGGCCGCAGCGGAATTGAAGATATTGATCGCCATCAGGCTGGTTTCGGTATTGGCGCGGTTTTCATAGATCAGCGCCACCTTTTCGCGTACCGCTGCGTTCGAAGGCGCGGCTTCGAGCGCGAAATCGGCGAGATGGCAGGCGATGCGATATTCGCCGGCCTTCGCAAGCATCTCGGCACGGTCTGCGAGCTCCATCGCGCCACCGCAGAGCAAAGCGATCTCTTCCGCCAGTTTCGCGCGCGGCGCGGGCTTCAGCTCGCTCGGCCGGCCACTCCACCAGCCGCCGTAATAGCGGATCACATTGCGCACCAGGAATTCGGTATCGTCATAGACAGGCTGCAGCCAGGGCGAATCCGATTTCGGCAGATCGATGCCGGTTACGATATCGACATGGGGCGGTGAGCCGTTCTCCATCGCGGCAAGCGTCCGCGCGACGACGGTTTCGAGAAATGCCGCGGTCTCGATCAGCATTTGCGCGATCTTCTTCCCATCGCCGACAACCGGGCCACCATGTCCCGGGCATAGTGCCTGCGGCGAACATTCCGCCATCGCGCGCAGACCCTTCGCGCGATCCCACGGGTAACGCTGCACCTTTTGCGGATTGCCGTCATTTGGCACAGCCCAGATGAAGAGATCACCTGGACACAACACGCCGCGCTCGGGACACCACACCCAGGTGTGATCATCGGTCTCGCCGCGGCAGTGGCGAAGCTCGAAGCCGACACCACCGACCGTGATGCTCAGCCGCTCGTCGTAAAGCGTGTCGGGCGGGATTGGCGGCATGCCGAACGCCGCATAGGCTTCGTCGCTCTGCGCCTCCACCGTGCCGCCGAACTGTCGCGCGTTTAGGGCTGCATTGTGATGCGCGGTGGCCGCGTAGCGCGCGAACCGGGCAGGCATGGCGCTATGCGCGATGACGCGCGGACGTTTCTGCCCCGAAACCAGAAACGCTTCGAGCCCATAGGCGTGATCGATATGGCCATGGGTGTAGATCGCGGTGTGAACTGGCGCCTGCGTCTTCTGGCGCAGCATCTCCGCGATCGCGGGCGCGAACTGCTTGGTACCGGTGTCAACGAGAACGAGGCCTTCGTCCGTCTCGAATGCCGTGCAGCCGGAGAATTGCGACGCGAACCAGGTGCGCGGTGCAACCTCGACCGGGCCGCCGCTCCAGAAGAATTTCGCTTCTTCGGGCGATTCGCCCCGCATTGTGGCGAATTTTGCGGCCGGATTCTGCACCATTGGACTGCCTGTTATCTATTTCGGTGGCGTCATGCTAACCGACAGCGCGTTTGCTCCCAACGGAATTCCATGGCCGCCCATCCCACAGTCCGTCTCAAAGCCAAAGAAGGCCGACGCCTGCGCGCGGGTGCGCCGTGGGCGTTTTCTAACGAAATCGACATGAATGCAGCCGCCAAGGCGCTGAAGCCCGGCATGGTCGTGAATGTCGTGGGCGATGACGGGCATGAACTCGGCACAGGCTATTTCAACCCGAACAGCCTGATCGCGATCCGCCTGCTCGACACCAATCCCGGCGTCACGCCCGGCGTGTCGTTTTTCGCCGAACGGCTTTCACGCGCGAAGGCCTTGCGCGAAGCGCTGTACGACCGGCCATTCTATCGCCTCGTCCATGCCGAGGGCGATCATCTTCCCGGGCTTACCATCGACCGCTTCGGCGACGCCTGTACGGTGCAGATCACGACCGCAGGCATGGAGGGATTGCGCGAACCGCTGCTGGCCGCGCTCGACAAGGTGCTGAGCCCCAGCGATGTCATCCTGCGGGCGGATACACCGTCGCGCGCACTCGAAGGCCTCGATTCGTATGTGCGCGCCGAGAAAGGGGCTGTCGGCCGCATCGCGGTCGAAGAGAATGCCATCCGCTATTTCGCCGATCTTGGCAGCGGACAAAAGACCGGCTGGTATTACGACCAGCGCGACAACCGCGCGTTCATGGCGGCACTCGCGCGCGACAGAAGTGTGCTCGACGCCTATTGCTATGCCGGCGGCTTTGCGCTGGCAGCCGCAAAGGCGGGCGCGCGTGAGGTGATCGGGCTCGATTCGTCACAGCCGGCTCTTACGCTCGCCGAAGAATCGGCGCGCGCGAACGGGCTCAATGCGAAATTCGTGAAGGGGGATGTGTTCGACGAGCTCGAACGGCTCGGAAATGCGAAAGAGACGTTCGACATCGTCATCGCCGATCCGCCGCCTTTCGTGAAATCGCGCAAGGATCTGGAAGCGGGGGCGAAGGCCTATCGAAAGCTGGCGCGGCTGTCCGCGCGGCTGGTGGCGAAGGGTGGCTTTCTGATGCTCGCCTCCTGCTCGCACAACATCGCACCCGACCGCTTCGCATCGGAATGCGCTCTCGGCATCCAGCGTGCCGATCGGCGGGCGCGGCTGATCCGTCAGGCGGGCGCATGTCCCGATCACCCCGTGCATCCCATGCTGCCCGAAAGCGCCTATCTGAAGGCGCTCGTCTACGCGCTCGATTAGGGCGCGGTCATGCCGACGCGCTGTCCCCAGCGTGCCGTCATCACGCCGACCTGACCCTTGCGGAAATCGGCGACGGCCTTGGTCGTATCGTCGATGACCAGCGTGTTCTGCGAGGCCGTCGAGAAGGCCGGCCATTCGGGCAGTCCCGGAGCATTCGGATCGCCAGCCTTGGCGAAATTGGTCCAGTAATCGCCCATTTCCGTCGCGACCTTACGATCCGCATCGCTCGCGAAATGGCCGAGGAATCCGAGTCCTCGGAATCCGAAGACGAAAGGAATTTCGCCGCCATGATTGACGCCCGGCGCCTTGCCGCGGAAATGATCGGCGACATAGGCGAACTGATAAACGCGCGCTGGCGCGCCCGCCTTGTCCACGAAACTGGCCAGCGTCTGCGCCGCCGCGGTGAACAGCGAGTCGCCGAATGCCTGGCGTCCAAACTCCTCGTCGGTCAGCTTGCCGTTCGCCTCGTAGATCGCGCGCACCTTCGGCAGCGCATCGCCGAACTTGCTTAAATCCTTCACTGGGTCCGAGCCAATGGCTTTTGCGAGGCTCGCCTCGTTGCTGTTGGAGCCCGCGATATAGGGCACTTTCGCGATATCGCCCTTCGCGAACAGAACCGAGACCTGGCCGGTGACGACTTTGCCGTCGATGAACGGCGCAATGTTGCCTTCCGTCGTTTCTGTGGCGCGATGCTTGAGGATATCATCGACCTTGAGCGCACGAAGCTTTGCGAGCGCTTCCGCATCCGATCCGGTAACGCCCATCGCCGTGCCCCAGTCGGTACTGGCTTGCTGAGCTTTCTGCAGCGACGGAACCTCGTTCAATCCAAGACCCGATTGCGAGATCGCCTTGGCGAATAGTCCTCGTGCGATCGGGGAGGCGATGAGATCGTTCACGCTCATGCCGCCGGCCGATTCACCGAAGATTGTGACGTTGCTGGTATCGCCGCCGAAAGCAGCGATGTTCTTTTGCACCCATTTGAGGGCGGCGATCTGGTCGAGAAGTCCAAAATTGCCCGTCGCCTCGTCTGCCGTACGCTCGCTGGCGAGCGCCGGATGCGCGAAGAAGCCGAGCTCGCCCAGGCGATAGTTGAACGACACGACCACGACACCGCGCTTGGCGAGATCGGTGCCGTCGTAGAACTGCATGGCGGAGCCACCGTTCACGAATGCCCCGCCATAAATCCACACCATCACAGGCAGCTTCGCCGGCGATGTGGTGTTCGGAGTCCACACGTTAAGCGACAGGCAATCTTCGCTTTGGCTGAGGCTCTTCGTGTATTCTCTCGGAATCTGCGGGCAGATCGGTCCAAAATCGGTCGCATCGCGCGCGGTGGTCCAGATAGGCGCAGGCTGCGGCGCACGCCAGCGCAGATCGCCCGTCGGTGGGGCTGCGAACGGAATGCCCCGGAAAACCTGCACGTCGTCTTCCGTCTCGCCGTTCAGGACACCATGGTCGATCCGGATCGCGATCCTGGCGGCGAGCACCGGACTTGCGGCAACAATTGCGACAAAAAGAGCGAGCACAAAACGGCGCATGGACCACTCCGGGATGGCGATGGCGTAACGAGAACCCGGCACTGCGCGCCGGTCAACCCTGTCAGATCGTAATCTGCGTACCGAGTTCGACGACGCGGTTGGGTGGAAGCTGGAAGAACCGCGCCGGCGCGAGCGCGTTCGATGCGAGCCAGGTGTAGAGCGCGATGCGCCAATGCTTGAGACCGGGATGCTCACCGGGCACCAGGGTCTCGCGGCCGACGAAGAACGTCGTCGAGTCGATGTCGATCACGAGGCCTTGGGACCTGGCCCTTTCGAGCGCGCGCGGCACGTCGGGCGTCTCGAAAAAGCCGTAGCGGATACGCACCTCGAGGAAGCCCTTGCCGAGCTTGATAACTTCAATGCGCTTGGCGTTCGACACGAACGGCGTTTCTTCCACCACCACCGTGGCGAGCACGATGCGCTCATGGAGCACCTTGTAATGCTTGAGGCTGTGCAGCAACGGACCGGGCGCGACGTCGAGGCGCGGCGTCATGAAAACGGCCGTGCCCGCGACGCGCTGCGGCGTCTTGTCGGCGCGGTCGAGGAACAGATTCAGCGGGAGCGAGCCGTCGCGCACTTTGTCCTGGTGCACGCGGCGTCCCTGCCGCCAGGTGTCCATGACGACGAACACGCCTGCGGCCACCAGCAACGGGAGCCAGCCGCCCTCCACGATCTTGAGTGCGTTCGACCCCAGGAAGGCGAGATCGATGATGCCAAGCGTGCCGAACAGCGCGATGACCGCCGGAAGCCTCCAATGCCATTGCCGCACTGCCACGATCGCGACAAGAAGTGTGCTGATCGCCATCACGCCGGTGACTGCGATGCCGTACGCCGCGGCCAGCGCGTTGGAGGACTTGAAGATCAGCACGATCAGAACCACGCCGATGCAGAGCATCGCGTTGATGCGCGGGACATAGATCTGCCCGGACTCGGTCGCCGAGGTATGGCGGATCTCCATGCGCGGCAGCTGGCCGAGGCGCACTGCCTGACTGGTGATCGAGAACACACCCGATATCACGGCCTGCGAGGCGATGATCGTGGCAATCGTCGCCAGCAGCACAAGCGGATAATGGGCCCAGGCCGGCGCTACCGCGTAGAACGCGGCCGGAGCCAGCTTTGGATTGATCAGCAGCTCGGCGCCCTGCCCGAAATAGTTGAGGACCAGTGCCGGAAAGCTGACGGCGAGCCAGGCAATCTGGATGGGCGTACGGCCGAAATGGCCCATATCGGCATAGAGCGCTTCGCAGCCGGTGACCGCCAGCACCACCGATCCGAGCGAGACGAACGCCGTCCAAGGTTCGCGGATGAAAAGTGACACACCATAGGCCGGGTTGAGGGCCATGAGGATGCGCGGCGCCTTCAGGATCGCGGCGAATCCAAGCGCCGCAAGCGTGAAGAACCAGAGCACCATCACAGGCCCGAAAATTTTCCCGATCTGGTCGGTGCCGCGCGATTGCAGAACGAACAGGCCAATCAGGATCACCAGCGACAACGGCATGATGAGCGGCTCGAAAGCCGCGTTGCCGACACCCAGGCCTTCCACCGCGCTGAGCACAGAGATCGCGGGCGTGAGCATGCCGTCGCCGTAAAACAACGCCAAACCCAGGATCGCGGCGACGCCGATCGCCGTCTTGGTCCAGCGCCCAAGTCCCGGCGAACGATGCGCCAGTGCCGCGAGCGCGAGCACGCCGCCCTCTCCGTCATTGTCTGCGCGCATGATGAAAGTGACGTATTTGACCGTCACCACGATGCCCAGCGCCCAGAAGATCAGCGACAGCGCGCCCATCACTGCGTCCGGTCCGGGAAGCGCACCGCCGGCAGCGAGCGCGGACTCGCGCATCGCGTAGAGGGGGCTCGTGCCGATATCGCCGAACACCACACCCAGGGCGCCAAGCGTGAGCACCGCGTTGCGCCGGAGCGAGTGGCGCTTTCCGGCGCGACGGTCGACAGGTGCGTTCATTGCGCCGCTCGCTCTCAGATCGTGATCTGCGCGCCGAGTTCGACGACGCGGTTGGGTGGCAGGCAATAGAACCGTGCGGGCGAAAGCGCGTTGGCGGCAAGCTGCATGTAAAGCCAGGTGCGGAAATGTCCGAGTGCTGGATGTGCAGACGGCACCAGCGTCTCGCGGCCGACGAAGAACGTGGTGTGATCGACGTCGACGGAGAGACCGTAGGGCCGTGCACTCTGGAGCGCGAGCGGGACGTCCGGTGTCTCGAAGAAGCCGTGATGCACCGTCACGCTGAAGAAGCCTTTGCCGAGCTTCTTCACCTCGATGCGCTTTTCGGGTTTTACGAGCGGGGTGTCGTCGACCGAGACATGGGCCAGGATCACGCGCTCATGCAGCACACGATTGTGCTTCAGATTGTGCAGCAGCGACGCCGGCACCACATCGGTGCGCGCATTGAGGAACACCGCCGTACCTGCGACGCGCATCGGCGTCTTGTCGGCGCGTTCCAGAAAGAGATCGAGCGGCAGGGATTCGTTGCGCACGATCTCCTGATGGTGACGCCGGCCATAGCGCCACGTCTCCATGACGAGGAAAATCGTGCCGGCGATGGCGAGCGGCAGCCAGCCGCCTTCGATAATCTTGAGCGAATTGGCCGCGAGGAACGACCAGTCGATCAACGCCAGCAGACCGAACACGACGATGACGGCTCCAATGCGCCACTTCCATTGCCGTGCAGCGATCAGGCTGACGTGGAACGTGTCGATCACCATGACGCCCGTGACGGCGATACCGTAGGCCGCGGCCAGCGCAGCGGAACTCTTGAAGATGAGCACGATCAACACGACGCCGATGCAGAGCATTGTGTTCACGCGCGGCACATAGATCTGCCCATATTCGGTGGCGGAGGTGTGGCGGATTTCCATGCGTGGCAATTGACCGAGCTGCACGGCCTGTTGCGTCATCGAGAAAACGCCGGAGATCACGGCCTGCGATGCGATGATGCCGGCGATGGTCGCGAGCAACACGAGTGGAAAATGCGCCCAGGCCGGCGCCACGGAATAGAACGCGATGGCGGCGTTTTGCGGCGTAATCAGCAGTGCTGCGCCCTGTCCGAAGTAATTCAGCACCAGAGCCGGGAGCACAAAGAACAACCACGCGCGCTGGATCGGCTTGCGCCCGAAATGGCCCATGTCGGCGTAGAGCGCTTCGCAGCCAGTTACCGCGAGCACGACAGAGCCGAGCGCCACGAATGCCGTCCATGGCTCATGGGCGAACAGCCGGACCGCGTACCAGGGATTGATCGCCGCCAGGATCTGCGGCGCGCGCACGATCGACGACACACCGAGGACCGCAAGCACCAGAAACCACACGACCATCACCGGCCCGAAGAGTTTGCCGATTTGCGCCGTGCCGCGGCTCTGCATCGCGAAGACGCTGATTAGGATGATCAGCACGAGCGGGACCACCAACGGCTGAAGCGCATGGCTTTCGACCGCCATGCCTTCCACGGCGCTGAGCACCGTTACGGCCGGTGTCAGCATGCCGTCGCCGAAGAACAGCGCGAGGCCCAGGATGGCGCCGATGCCGATCGTCGTCTTGATCTTGCGGCCGATACCCGGCGAACGATGCGCCAAGGTCGCGAGGGCCAGCACGCCGCCTTCGCCATTGTTGTCGGCGCGCATGATCAGGATCACGTATTTGAGCGTCACCACGAAGATCAGCGCCCACAGGATCAACGACAGACCGCCCATGATCGCGTAGGGGTGCGGAACGGAGCCGCCGGTCGCGAGCGCGGTCTCGCGCATCGCGTACAGGGGGCTCGTGCCGATATCGCCGAACACCACGCCCAGCGCGCCGAGCGTCAGCGCCGCCTGGTGGCGGAACGACGACGGTGCGGGCGCATGCGCATGCGCGCTCAGCGGCACGGCATCGTGGGCTGCCAACGGATCGGCATCCGAAACTGCGGACGCTTTGGTATCGACGTTCACGGGAGGGTGTGGCCGGGGTTTGTCCGGGACCTAAACGCTTGGCACGCTACCGGAGTTCGCACGCGTCTGGTCCCTGTGCAGGCGCGAAAGGCGCCCTTGAGAAGCCGCGGAACATATGCCTGTGTCCCTGCGCGTCAAAGGGGGAGAGGCGGAATGGCGCAGAGCTTTCTCTATCTATCTGAAATTGTTATTTATTCGTCGTCCTGGCCGAGACTTGCCACGCGGTCCTGGCCGCGGTCCGGCCCGATGAAACCCTGCACATTGTAAGGGTGAGTCCCCCAGGCGTGGGTTTCCAGATTCCAGACGAGCACGAGGCTCCAGTCATTGCCGGGGCTAATGTCGGCAACGGGGTTGTTCAGATAGATCATGCCATTGTTGAGCCAGTTGGCGTGATCGACACGGATCTCACGCGATGACACGACCTTGCGCACGACGGCAAGATGGGCGTGTCCGGGTCCGGAATACCCGGTGAGCACCATGATCGAACCATCGCTCGGAGATGACGTGCGGCTGAAGCGGCCGGCAGCCTGTTTCCACCACGTATTGGCATCGCCGTGGAGGTTCACGCGCGAGTGGTCGCGCGCATAGGGCACGCACGAAATCGGCTTGTCGGGAACGGTGATGGAACCCCCGCGATCGGCCGCGGTTTGAGGGAAAACATTTTCCGTGGTGGAGCAGCCCGCCAACAGGGCGGAAAAAGCGGCTGCTACCGCGAACCGAAGGAAAGACCCCACCATCTCAAGCCTCTCGAGCGCTCAAGCGGCCAGCAGCCGAAGAGACACTCTATGAAGCCCTCCTCAAAACAGAGTTAGGACGACCGTTGGAATTCGACCTATTTAGATTTCGGTTAAGAAAGTATGAACGTCAGTCGCGGCGCACGACGTCACGCGACGGAGCGGCCCCCGAGCCGCTGAGACCCATCGCGCCGATCGAGACCAATCCCGCCACAGCGAAGACGAAGAACGGCGCGCTCCACGCCTGCTCGGCGAACGCGAACACCGGCAAAAGAAGGCCCGCGATCAGTTCCGGTCCGCCGCGCCAGCCACCGACATAGCGCTCCCCCGCGCGCAAGGTGCGCGTAAACACCATCTCCGATCCGAAGAACGCTTCGAACGTGGCGCGCGAATTGGCGAGGATAAGACCGCTTGGGAATACGATCGCGAGCAGCAACGAACGCGCAAGGCAGGGTGCTTTCTCGCGGCCAAGGATCACCTGGCCCAGATAGAGATAGCCGAGGCTGGCGGCGAGCCCGAGCGCCGATACCGACAGGCCCAGCGCGGCCACGCTCTGGATATAGACCACGCCCATCGCCATCAGCGTCAGGCTGATCACAGCGCTCATCAGCGCGAGCGAATAGAACGCAAACTGGCAGATCTGGAAGCTCAGAACGGCCTTCTTCCAGAGCGGAAAATCGCTCGTCCAGATTTCGGGAAGGAGCTTCTTGGCGCATTGCGCATGCCCCTTGGTCCAGCGCGCCTGTTGTGCGCGCCAGCCGGCCGCGGTTTCCGGCAGCTCGCCGGGGACTTCGAGATCGGGAAGCAGTCCGGCGCGCCAGCCCCTGAGCGCGCAGCGGATCGAAAGATCGAGGTCCTCGGTCAGCGTGTCGCCCGTCCAGCCGCCGCCGTCGTCGATCGCCGCACGCCGCCACACACCAGCGGTACCGTTGAAGGAGATCGGGAGACCTGCGCGGGTGCGTCCCTCCTGTTCGACAGCGAAATGCGCATCGAGCAACAGGCCCTGTACGCGGGTCAGCCAGTTCCGGGTGCGGTTGGCATGACCCCAGCGCGCCTGAACGAAGGCAAGGCCGGAATCGGCGACCAAGGCAGGCACGGTGCGCCTGAGGAAATCGGTCGGCGGGACGAAGTCGGCATCGAACACCGCCACATAGGGCGCGTCGCAATGCTTGAGCCCGAAGGCCAGATTGCCGGCCTTGAAGCCGATGCTTTCGCCGCGGTGCAGCACCTCAAAATTCACGCCTGCCGGAATGACGCTGCGGATCGCGCGCGCCAGCGACTCATGTTCACTGGTGCGGCCGTCGTCGAGCAGCTGGATGCGGAGCTTGTCGCGCGGCCAATCCATCCGGGCCGCAGCAGCAGCGACGCGCACGGCAAGCGGGCCTTCGTCGCGGACAGGCAGCTGCACCAGGACCTCGGGCAGGACTTCATCCGGCAGGGCGGGGACGCGCAGGCGTGGCTGGGCGCGGAACTGGCGGACAAAGCCGAGCGCGATCAGCTGGACCGACAGCAACGCCAGCAGCACAAGGACCACTGCCAGCAGGCACTGCAGGAAAATCGACAGGCCAATCACGGGTTCGGACCCCCACACTTCCTACGTTGGCGCCGTCCTGTCCCGGACGTTCGCGCGATGGTCTCGTTTGGGAGGTCCGGCACCGCCGGACCCTTAATGAACGATGAATTTGTTACGGCCCGCCCGGATTGGCAAGGCCCCGTCCCCTTAGTCCAGCGTACGGCGGAAGCGCAAGAGCGCGACGCTCCCCGCCACGAACAGAAAGAGAATGAGCGGCCAGACATCCGGCCAGATTTCCCCGGCGCCATTACCTTTAAGCAGGATTCCACGAACGACCCTCAGAAAATGCGTGGCTGGCAGAATTTCTCCAATCCACTGCGCCCAGACGGGCATTCCCCGGAAGGGAAACGCAAAACCCGACAAAAGAATGGAGGGAAGGAGGAAAAAGACGGTCATCTGCATCGCCTGGAGCTGATTCTGGGCGATGGTCGAGAAGGTATAGCCGACGGCGAGGTTGGCCGTGATGAAGAGCAGAAGGCCCAGCGACAGGAGCCAGAGCGAGCCGATCATCGGCACGTGGAAGAGGAATTTCGCCACCAGCAGCACCAAGGTGCTCTGCACCGCACCGATCAGCACATTGGGCGCGATCTTTCCAAGCATGAGCTCGAAGGGCTTAACCGGCATGGCGAGAAGGTTTTCGTAGGTCCCCCGTTCGCGCTCGCGCGTCAGCGCCATGCAGGTCAAGAGCACCATCGTCATGGTGAGGATCACCGCAAGCAGCCCCGGCACGATGTTGTATTGGGTGATGACCTCCGGATTGTAGAGCGGATGGAGGATCACGTTGAACGCAGGTGTTGCCAGCGCGCGCGTGGCCAGCGGTCCTTTGAGATCGTCGCGCAGGGCGTCATTGAACAGTTGATTGAGCGCGGCGGTTGCCTGCGAGCCGGAGGCGGGATCAGTGGCGTCCGACTCGACCAGGAGCGACGGCACAGCACCTCGCACCAGATCGCGCGAGAAATTGGCAGGGATTTCCACCACAAAAGAAACCTCGCCTCTGGCCAGCAATCCGCGCGCGACTTCCGGCGAGTTCGTCGCTTTCACGACGTCGAAGTAGGAAGAATTCTGCAGCGCCGCGACGATCGAATCCGAGAACGTGCCGGGATCGGAGATCGAGACCGCGGTCGGCAGGTTCTTGGGATTGAGGTTGATCGCGTAGCCGAAGAGCAGGAGCTGCATCACGGGGATGCCGATAATCATCCCGAGTGTCGTGCGGTCGCGGCGGATCTGAATGAACTCCTTGGCGAGCACCGCACCCACGCGCGCGAAAGAGAACCGCGCGCTCATGATCTGTGCCCGCCCTTTTCTTGGAGCTGGATGAAGACGTCTTCGAGACTCGGCGGCGATTCGATGATCGTGAGTCCCACCTGCGCGCGATAGGGCGCGAGTGCGCGCTCGATCGCGTCACGATCCCGGCCGCTGACGTGCAACACGGCACCGAAGAATGAGACATATTCGACACCCGGACGGCCGCGAAGCTTCTCCGCCAATTGCCGCGCGCCTTCGCCTTCTACGATAAAGGTGAAGAGCTTCGACTGTTCGATGACCTCGGCCACCGTGCCACGCGCGACGATGTCGCCGAGATTGATGTAGACGATGCGGTCGCAGCGCTCGGCCTCGTCCATGTAATGGGTGCTGACGAGAACGGTGAGGCCTTCGGTGCTCAGCCGGTGGATCTCGTCCCAGAAATCGCGCCGCGCCTTGGGATCGACGCCGGCGGTGGGCTCGTCGAGCAGCAAAAGCTTCGGCGAATGCAGCATGCAGGCCGCGAGCGCGAGGCGCTGCTTCCAGCCGCCGGAGAGTTCGCCCGCCAATTGGGTCTGGCATTTCTCGAGGCCGAGCCGCGCAATCGTGTCGTCAACGCGCACCTTGCCGTCATGCAGCTCATACATGCGCGCGACGAATTCGAGATTCTCGCGGATCGACAGGTCCTCCCAGAAGCTGAACTTCTGGGTCATGTAGCCGACGGCGCGTTTGATCTCCTCACTCTGGGTGATGACGTCGAAGCCGAGGCACGTGCCTGTTCCCGCGTCGGGGCGAAGCAGCCCGCAAAGCATGCGGATCGTCGTCGTTTTGCCGGAACCATTGGGACCTAAGAAACCCCACACCTCGCCATCCGGCACAGCAATATCCACTGCGTTCACCGCCACCTTCTGGCCGAAGCGCTTGGTCAGTCCGTGCACGTCGATGGCAAGATTTGCGGACATCAGAGCGGGCGCACGTCGACCGGCTGTCCGGGATGCAGCGCAAGACCGCCCGGCGCGCGCGCCTCAACCTTGAAGACGAGCTTCTCGCGGTTGCCGATGGAGAAGATCACCGGTGGTGTGAATTCCTCCTGGGCCGCGATGAAGCTCACCGTAGCTGTGATGTCCTTCGTGCAGCCGTCGCAGCGCACCGAGACCTTCTGCCCGAGGCGGACCTTGGAAAATTCCGTCTCCGGGACGAAGAAGCGCACATAGACATTGCCGGGCGGAAGGATCGAAACCACCGGCGTCATCGCGGGTGCATATTCGCCCGGCCGGAATAACACGTCCTGCACGCGGCCGGAGGTACGCGAGACGATGTCACGCTCGGACAATTGGTACGCGGCACCGGCGAGGGTTGCGCGCGCCTGATCCTCGGTCGCGGCGATCTGGCGGATGAGGGCCGCGGCGGTATCGTAAGACGATTTCGCCTGATCGTAGGCCTGCTTTGACGTGGCGCCCGCACGCAGCAATCCGCTTTGACGCACCAACTCTTTCTGCGCCAGCGCCAGACTCGCCTGCGCCTGACCCATTTGTCCCTGTGCCTGCGCGATCGCGGCCTTCGCCTGGTCGCGCGCGGCGGTCTGGTTGGTGTCGTCGAGCGAAAAGAGAAGATCGCCGGTCTTCACCTCCGCGCCGCGTTCGACGCGCAGATTGGCAACCCATCCCGCTTGCGGTGCGGCGACAAAGGCCGTGTCGCCTTCGGCATAGCCAAGCCAGGCATGATTGTCGTCCTGTCCGCATCCGCAAAGGGCAACGAGCGCTAGGAGCGCGAGAAGCTTTTTCATGACGCGCTTCCTTCGGCAGCAAGCCCGCGGAACAGAACATCGAGATGCGTCTCGATCAGCCCCTTGTAGTCGTACGGCTCGGCGTCGAATTGCGCGAAGGTCGCGCGCCACATCGCACCCAATAGCACGGGCGCAATGCAGAGGCGTACCGCATGTCCGACCGGCACGTCGCGGAATTCGCCTTGCGCAATGCCGCGCGCGATGAGGCCGGACATGAGCGCGAGGCCCTTGTCGATGATCTCTTCGCGATAGAAGCGCGCGAGTTCGGGAAAATTACCGCTCTCCCCGATGATGATCTTCGGCAGCACCACGCGGTCGCTGGAGGTCAGCAGATGCGCCATTGCGGTGAGCGCGAAGCGCAGAAGGTCTTTCGCCGAGCCCTGGTAGTCGCGCACATTTGCGGTGACGTCGCTCAGCGTGGCGCCGATCGACTCGCGCACCAGCGTCTTGAACACTGCTTCCTTGTTTTCGAAGTAGAGATAGATCGTGCCCTTGGTCACGCCCGCGCGGGCCGCGATGTCTTCCATCCGCGCGCCGGCGAAGCCCCTTTCCGCAAACGCTTTCAGCGCCGCGTCGAGAATCTCGGCGGGCCGCGCCCGTTTGCGGCGGGTCCAACGGACGGGAGCTGTGGCCAATGCACTCACTTCTTTGAGTTCCATTAAATAACTGAACAGTCAGTAATCTATTTGAAGCCACGGAGTCAAGCAAAACGCCGGAGAAAGCTCGGGTTTTGCGTTACAATGCCGGGCGGAGGGCAGGAGTCGCGTCCATGAGATCCAGGATTTTGGCCGTTTTCGCGGGGTTCGCGCTGCTCGGACTAGCCGCGTGCGCCACACCATCGGCCTATGCGCCGCAGACCTCGCCCGGGTCGGAGGGCTATGCCGACCGGCAGCTCGCCTCCAACCGCTTCCGCGTCAGCTTCCACGGCAATTCCGTTACGAGTCGCGAGATGGTGGAGGACTATCTCCTGCGCCGCGCCGCGGAAGTGACGTTACAGGCGGGCTTTGCCGCCTTCATGTTCGACCACCGCGATACCAAGACCCGCACGCGCTACACCACCGACTTTGTGGGCTGGCCGGGATGGGGCGGCTACGGCGGCTGGTACTGGCATAGCTGGGACTTCGACGGCACGGCGGACACACGGCCCATCACCAGCTACACCGCCTATGCCGAGATCACGACCTTGAAGGACGAGGACGCCAGGCATCAGCCTACAGCGCTGAACGCGCAGGACGTGCTCAATCATCTGGGGCCGTTGCCGCCGCCGCCGAAGTCCTAGGGCGGCGCAGCACCATCCGCGCCTCGTTTCCGTCGCGCGCAACGGAGATAAACTCGAACCCTTCGTGCCGGCACATATGCGGCACGTCGATCGGCGCCATCGGATCGTCGGTGACGATCTCGATCTCGTCCCCTTCGCCCGCGCGTTCAAGCGCTCGTCTGGCGAACAATGCGGGCAGCGGACATTTCAACCCGCGCAGGTCGAGAAACTCACGAGCCATTTTTTCCTCGCATGCTGCAGCGCAGCTGCATGAAGTTTGGCTTCGCGCATAGCATGACAGTTGCAGGGGTGCCGCCAATAGCTATCATGGAATGTGAACGATATAGTGCTTGTGATTCAGGCCTAAGAAGCGCACGGCAAAGAACGATGGTCGCGATTTGCGGCGGCGTGCTAATCCTATGTTCGAGTTTGTTTGCGCTGTTGAGCACAGTCACCGGCACCTGCACTCAGGGTTCCGCCGACGAGCTTGAGATCGGTGGCCTTGTCTGCGCTTTGGGTTATGCAAGTGGAGCGGGCCTGCTCGTTGCCCGTCCACCGAGACGATCGACTTGGTTCTTCTTGTCACCGGTTCTCATTGCAGTCGGTTATCAGACATATCTCGCTGTCAGCTTTTTCGTTGCCTATCATGTGCACGGGCTATCAGCTTGCGCATGGAAAGAGAGCATCCCCGAATTTGAGGCAGATGGCCGTGAACCCTTTCTGACGGCGCTTTGGCTAGGGGTATCTGCATTCGGCTTGGTCGGACTTGCCTATGCATGGTATCGGGGAGAGCAATTGCGTTTACGAAATTCAGATAACTCCAGCTAGACTACTATCGTGCATCGTTCTGCCTTGACCGTTCGCCACCCAATCATATTGTTTTTCCGAATCCAAAGCGATTAGCAATGGCATTGTTTGACGGGATTGCGCGCGAGTACACCTATCTGAGTTCGGTCGGGCGCACCTTCTATCGTCTGCGCACCGTCACACCGGACAGCCCGCGCACGATCAACGACATTGTCGAAGATTTCGCGCGCGAGAAACCGAAGAACATTGCCGTCCTTCATCAGGACCGCGTCCTTACCTATGCCGATCTGGCCGAAGGCGCGAACCGCTATGCGCATTGGGCGATGGCGCAGGGAATCCGCAAAGGCGACGTCGTCGCGCTCTTCATGGAGGGACGGCCGGAATATCTGCAAGCGTGGCTTGGTATCCAGAAGCTCGGCGGCATCGTGGCCCTCATCAACACCAATCTGCGCGGCGCGCCGCTTGCGCATTGCATCGGCATCGCGAATGCCCGGCATGTGATCGTCGGTGTCGAGCTTTGCGAGCAATATAACGAGATCGCATCGTCGCTCGTGCCGAGGCCCATCGCATGGGCCACGGGCGGGCGCGTTGCGGGCACCGAAGATCTGGATGCGGCTCTGGCCGGAGCGTCTTCGGCGACGCCGGACCGCGCGGTGCGCGACGGTCTCGTCTGCAAGGACAACGCCTTCTATATCTACACCTCCGGTACGACAGGCCTGCCCAAGGCCGCGAATTTCAGCCATATGCGCATGCTGTTCATGATGGACGGCTTTGCCGGCGCGCTGAACGCGCGCGAGAACGATCGCATGTACGACACGCTACCGCTCTATCACTCGACCGGCGGCGTCTGCGCCGTGGGCGTGGCGCTCACCACCGGCGGCTCACTCGTCATCCGGCGCAAATTCTCGGTTCAGGAATTCTGGGCCGATTGCCACAAATACCGCCCGACCTTCTTTCAATATATCGGCGAGCTCTGCCGCTATCTTCTCAATGCCCCACCAGGCCCGCACGAGCGCGATCACGCGATCCGCGCCATCACCGGCAACGGTCTCCGGCCCGAGATCTGGAAAGCGTTCCAGACGCGCTTCGCGATCCCGAAGATCATCGAGTTCTACGGCGCCACCGAAGGCAATGTGTCGATGCTCAATTACGACGGCAAACCGGGTGCTGTGGGCCGCATCCCGGCCTATATGCGTGGCATCTTCAAGGTCCGCATCGTGAAATTCGACATCGAGCGCGAGGAGCCCATACGCGGTGCGGATGGACTCTGCATCGAATGCGCCGACGACGAAGTGGGCGAAGCGATCGGGCGGATCAGCGACGAGGCCGGCCGCGGCTTCGAGGGCTATACGCAAAAGACCGATACGCGAAAGAAGATTCTCGAAGACGCATTCGAGAAGGGCGACCACTGGTTCCGCACCGGCGATCTTATGCGCCGCGATGCGCATGGCTATTTCTATTTCGTCGACCGCATCGGCGACACCTTCCGCTGGAAGGGTGAGAACGTCGCCACCAGCGAAGTGGCCGAAGCACTCGGCGTCGTGCCCGGAATCGCGGAAGCGAATGTCTATGGCGTTGCCGTGCCGGGGCAGGACGGCCGCGCGGGTATGGCGGCGCTGGTGGTCGCGCCCACCTTCGATCCTGCGACGCTGAAAGACACGCTGAAAGACAATCTCCCTGCCTATGCGCGGCCGATGTTCTTAAGACTCAAACCCGAGATGGAGATCACCGGTACCTTCAAGCAGCGCAAGATCGAGTTGGTGAAGGAAGGCTTCGACCCTTCGGCCATAGCGGATCCTCTGTACTGGTACAACGCCGCCAGCGAGCGCTACGAACGGCTCGACGCCGCGGTCTACGCGGACATCGTTTCAGGCCGGGTGAAGTTCTAGAACACCTCCGCCGAATTGTCCGACGCCGTCAGCGCGCGATAGGCGAACGCACTCGCCCCCGTGAAGATGCCATAGAAAATCACGGTCACGAGCAATCCCAGAGGATAGGTGATGAACCACAAGTTCTGCGAATTCGCGATCACCTGCCGCTGATGCTGGCTAAAGGCATTGAGTTCCTCCGGTGTGACGCCCGGATGCATGGGTGGAACCAGGCTTGAGCCATACACCGCCCAGAGAACGCCAAATTCCAGCACAAACAGCGGAATGATCATGGCGAGAAACACAACGAAGATCCGCCAGAAATTTCCCTTCGTCAGTTCCCAGGAACGGATCAGGGAGATCTTGTGTTCGGCGACGACAACCGGCGCCAGCAGGAACGACAGCCGGGTCGCGATGTAGACGAAGGCACAGAACACGAAGAGCACAAACACGACCGCGGCGATTCCGAGGCCGGCGATTGCCCCTCTAGCACCGCCGCCAGCTCCGGCTCCGGCCACACCGGCGAAAATCCCGGCAAACAACAGGCTGACCACGAACACGCCGATATAGAGAACGATCATCACGATGAGGTAGAGAAGATAGGCGCCGAGCAGCCGCCAGGTTGCTGCGCCAAAGGGAAACTGCAGCCAGGCATTTCCCGTCCTCAGTCCCAAAGCTTCTTTCGTGAGGCCCGCGATCTGCGCGACGATCAGAACCCCAAAGACGATCATGCCGACGAACAGATATTGAAGCCCCGCGAGTGCCGCTTGCGGATTGGTGCTCATGCTCAGGAGCGTGTTCGCGTAGCTGGCGCGAAACACGAACATGATCGCGTACAGGACCACAGCGGGTATCCAGATCGCGCCGAGATTGTTGAGAATGTTGCTAAACGCGAAGCCGTAGGCATGCGCGATCGTGCCGCCGACCGGAACCTTGTGTGCCATGTTCACCCCCAGACAGGCGGCCATCATAGCGCAGTTTGTGACGCTTCTCTAATCCGCCGGATTAACCAGAAAAGACGATCTCGACGGCCGCGACGATCTCGGCATAGGAACCGCCAAGCGTCTCGTTCTCATGGGCGATAATGTCGGCGGCCTTGAGCACCTTGGTATCGAAGGTCGTGTGCCCGTCTGCGACTAGGATGACCTTGTAGCCGCGCTCGACCGCGCCGCGCACCGCGGAATCCACGCAATACTCGCTCTGCATCCCACAGATGACGACGGTGTCGACACCGGCTTTTTTCAGCTTGGCATCGAGATCGGTGCGGTTAAACGCGCTGCCGTGATGCTTCACCGTCACATCGTCGCCGATGCGCGGCGTTAGCTTGTCGTGGAAGGGAAAGCCCGGTTTGCCGGGATGAAAAGGATCGTCCGGACCGCCATCGTGCTGCACAAAGAATATGGGCGTGCCATTGTCGCGCGCAGTTGCGACAAGCGACGCGATGCGGTCGACCACTGCCTCACCGTCGAGCGGCACGAAGGCCGGTATCTCGAACATGGCTTTCTGCACGTCGATCACGACAAGCGCCTTCATCACGCCTTCTCCATCCGGAATTCCACCACCGGCGTCCAGCGGCTCTCGCGGCGGGATACGCGCGCGTTGGCATCCTCGGCATCGAAGACATGCGGCATCAGCGGGAAATCGAGCGGGGGCCTGTCGTTAAACGCGTTCACGTTCACGGTGAACCAGCCGCCATCCGGATACGGCAGATGCGCGCCGATATAGACGCCACAGGTCCTGCAGATCAGGAAATCGGAGGTCTTCAGTCCGAAGCGATAGCGTTCAAGCTGCGCAGGCTCCCGAACGGAAATGCGGATAGTGCCATCAGGATCGGACGTATTACGAGCACCATGCGCGCGGCAAAAGCTGCACATGCAGGCGCGCAGCCCAAGCGACTCCAGCGGCGCGGTCGCCTCGAAGACGAAACTCAGATTGCCGCAATGGCAGCCGCCGTCAAAGCGATGGACCGTCATGCGAGAAGGATAGCGCGGGACCGCGCTCTCGTGGTCCCACAGTATTGCATGGCTGCTATTCCGCAGCCTTTGCGGCCTTCTTTGCTTCTTCCTCGTGGTGCTTCTGGATCGTCTGCATGGCGGCGGACATGGCGGCGCCGATGAAGCGTTCCTTGTTGTCGCGCGCCCAGTCGAAGGCGGTCGCGCGGGCCTCGTTCGATTTGTTGATCACCGGCGTCACGTAACGCTGCCACATCTCGTAGGATTTCTTCGTCGCCTCGAAATCCGCCCAGTTGTGCGCGAGCTGCAGGAAGCAACCGAACTCACCCTGCTTCTTCTGCAGGCGCTGGATCTGCGTAATGGCGTCGTCGGGCGTGCCGACGACGATGACGCCCTGGTTGATCAGGTCGTCTATCGATTGCGCCTCCATCGCCTGCCGGCCTGCGACTGCGGCGATGCCGGCGAAGTAATCCTGCCATTTGTGGAAACCGAACTTGATGTTCTCGAACGCCTTCTCGCGCGTTTCGGCGATGTGCACGGGGCCAACGAGGCGGAGTTTCTGGGGATCCATCTTGCGGCCGTTCTCGGCTGCTGTCTTGTTGGCAACGTCCCAGTTGATCGCGAGCGCGTCGTAGCCGCCCATCTGCGTTGCCGCCACGCACAGCATGCCGAAGCCGTGCCGGCCCGCGAGCTTGCCGCCGGAGGGCGTGACCGATGACGCCACCGCGATCTCCGGATGCGGCCAGGTGTAGGGACGGAGCTGGCAGGTCGCGTCGACGAGATTGAACCAGTCGGATTTCTGCGTGACGCGCTCGCCGGCCCAGAGACGCATGATGACCTCGATCGACTCGACCATGCGGTCGCGCTGTGTCGAGGGATCGATGCCCATCGAGAATGCATCCGACGGCAACAGGCCGGGCCCCACGCCGAACATTACCCGGCCGCGCGTCTGGTGATCGAGCTGCATGATCCGGTTCGCCGTCATCAGAGGCGAGTGGTAGGGCAGCGAGACCACGCCGGTGCCGAGCATGATGCGCTTGGTGCGCTCGGCCGCGGCGGCGATGAACACTTCGGGGCTCGGGATGATTTCGTAGCCGGCGGAGTGGTGTTCGCCCACCCAGGCTTCCTCATAACCGAGGCGGTCGAGATGCTCGATCAGCTCCAGATCACGCTGGATGCACAGCGTCGGGTCCTCATCGACCGGATGGAATGGTGCGAGGAAGATTCCGTTGCGCAGCTTGATAGACATGGACGTTCCCTTCGGCGGTTTGATGGCGGTTCCACGATTTATGACATGTTGTCAGCGAGCTGTCGCGGCCCTCTAATAACCCACTAGAAATGCTGGCCTTTGGTCGCCGGCTTCCTCTGACGCTCGCCACGCCCGGCATCGTGCTGACGTCGCGCGCCGGACGCTAGCCATGACCGGCGATTTCGACATCGCGAAGATCGACGAGATCATCCACGGACGGCTGCGTCTGGGCATCATGGCCTATCTCTCGACGGCCCAGATCGCGGAGTTCAACGAACTCAAGGAGAAGCTTCAGACGAGCGACGGCAATCTCTCCGTCCATCTGCGCAAGCTCGAAGACGCGGGTTACGTCACGATCAAGAAGAGCTTTTCCGGCCGCAAGCCACTGACCCGCGTTATGCTCGCCGAAAAAGGACGCGCCGCATTCGTGACCTATCTCCACGCGATCGAGCGGCTTCTGCCCAGAGCCGCACAATGACGCGTCAGAGCACGGGCGGTGAAATCCGCCCGCGCTTTTTCTATGGACGAGTTTCCACGTCGACCCCCAAAACTTTTTTTGTTGCCCGCGATGCCGCATGTTACATTGACGTGCCAACAAGGGGGTTTCATGGGGCAGTTCTCGGCACGCACTCTCACTATGGGCGTTGCGGTAACGTCGGTTCTCACGTTCGGCACTGGCCCGGCTATCGCCGACTCGCCGCCCAGGATTGATCACGCCTATCCGACGCTGCAGCCGGCGTATCCCGACAGCGCGCAATTGAGCGGCGAACAAGGCGACGTTCTGGTCGGCGTCCATGTAAGTTCCAGCGGAAGGCCGCGCAGATTGCGCATCGACAAATCCAGCGGGTTCCCAGACCTCGACAACGCCGCTGCCGAAGCAGTCGCCCAATGGCACTTCGTACCTGCCGTCGAGAACGGTGACACGACCTCGGCATGGACGTCGGTCAGAATTCATTTTGAGTTGCCGTTGCCCATGCAACCCGTTTATGCGACGCCGCCAGGACAGAAAAACTAGAGCCAAATTCGGGGCCAGAGTTACAGTTCCGATCCGAACCCACACACTCACAGTGAAGGCGGCGCAAATCCGCCAAGGCTTTCTTCAACCGCGCCAGCGTAATCGAACAGGCGAGACTCGCCATTCCACGGACCGACGATCTGCACGCCGATCGGAAGCTTTTCGTGGCTTCTTCCTGCCGGCACCGCAATGGACGGAAGATGCAGCGCGGTCGCAAGTGCGATCCAGCCTAGCATCGTAGGGTAGCGAATCGTGCTTCCATCCATCTCGAGCATGCGCGCGCCGAACGGTTCGCTGTGATCGTGCCGGAAGGCGGGCACCGGGGTCACCGGCATGAGGATCGCGTCGTGCTGTCCGAAGAAGTCCGTCATGCGGTCTTTGAGCGCTTGGCGTGCGCGCTGTGCCGCCAGCACTTCGGCCGATCGCGCGGTCATGGCAAGGCGATTGAGTTCCTGGCTCCATGGATCGCGCGATACCGCAAAGGCCTTTTCGTCTGCCTCCCGCGTTTGGGCGACCCTGTTCAATATCTCTTCGGGAAGGCCGGCGCTGACGATCGAGATCAGCAGCCACATGTAGTTGACGAGCAGTTCGCGCGTGTCGACCGGCGCCTTGATGGATTCGACCCGCGCGCCCTGTTTCGCGAGCGCGTCAGCCGCGCGTGCAACGGCGTCCTTGGCATCGCGGCCAAGCGGGATAAGCGCGTCCTCGTCCCAGACCGCGATGCGCCCGCCTTTTACGCTGCCCTTCGGCGCTTCCGGTGTCTTGTTCAACACGCTCCAGAGCAGTTTGAGGTCGTCGACATTGCGCGCCATCGGGCCGCCGACACCGAGATCGACTTCGGCGTCGATACCGGGTGGCGGCGGAACATGCCCGCGCATCGGCAACACGCCCCAACTCGGCTTCAACGCGCACACACCGCAGAAATTCGCCGGCACGCGCAGCGAGCCGCCGATATCGGAACCGATCTCGAGCGCCGTGATGCCCGTCGCCAGCGCTGCAGCCGAGCCGCCCGATGACCCGCCGGGCACGCGCGTCACGTCATAGGGATTGTTCGTCGTGCCGTAGATCGCATTGTAGCTCTGCCAGTCGCCGAGCATCAGCGGGACGTTGGTCTTGCCCCAGATCACCGCGCCCGCCGCCCGCGTGCGCGCGACAAGCTCGGCATCGGCGCAATCCTTCGGCCGCGACGCAAAAGGCGGGAATCCCGCGGTCGCCGGCATATGTTCGACATCGTAGCCGTCCTTGATCGTCATCGGCAGGCCGGCGAGCGCACCGAGGTCCACGCCCTTCGCGCGCGCGTCGTCGATAGCTTGAGCGTCCTCGTGCGCGCGCTCGGGATCGGTCGCCACGACGGCATTGATCGGCGCGGCAAGTTCGGCGCTGCGCGCGACGTGGGCATCGAGCAGCTCGCGCGCGGAGATGCGCTTCGCATTCAGATCGGCCAGCATCTGTCGTGCCGTGGCGTAAAGATCGGTCATGGACGTTTCCTGTTTCCCCTCGTGCGCGGGATGACATAGCCTTGCGCACTCGCTGTCCAGCCCCGAAGGTATCGTCATGCGCGCCGCGCTATTCAAGGAAATGTCGAAGCCGCTCGTGATCGCGCCGATTGCCGATCCGGTGCCGGGGCCGCATGACCTGATCTTGAAAGTGAAGAATTGCGGTATCTGCGGCTCCGACCTGCACATGACCGAGCCGACATCGATCATGCCGCTCGCGCTCGGCAGTGTCATGGGCCACGAATTCGCCGGCGAGATCGTGGAGATCGGCTCCGCAGTGAAGGGATTGTGGAAAGGCGGCGAGCGCGTCGCGGGCTTTCCCTACATCTGCTGCGGCGATGCGAGCCCGTGCAAGAATACCAGCTTCGGCACCTCGATGATGTGCGCGAAAGGCATTGCCGTCGGACTCGGTCACAGCCACGGCGCCTATGCCGAATATGTGCGCATCGGCGCCAACGGCGCCTACCGCCTGCCCGACAGCGTCTCGTTCCGCGAAGGCGCGCTGGTTGAGCCGCTGGCCGTCGGGCTGCACGCCGTCGACATGGCGAAGATGGAACGCGGCGCGACCGTGCTCGTGATCGGCGCGGGCCCTGTCGGGCTTGCGGTGATGCTGTGGGCGAAATTCTTAGGCGCCCGCCACGTGATCGTGAGCGAGCGCGCCCAGACGCGTCGCGCCTTCGCCGCGAAGTTCGGCGCCACCGATGCCATCGATCCCGCGCAGCCGCTGGTGCCGCAGGTCGAGAAGATCGCGGGCAAAGCGCCCGACCTCATCTTTGAATGCGTCGGCGCGCCCGGCCTGATCGGCCAGACCATGATGGAGGCGCCACGCGGCGGAAAGATCGTCATCGCGGGCGTCTGCCAGCAGCCGGATACGATCATGCCGCTTCTCGGCATCGTGAAGGAGCTGAACCTGCAATTTGTCCTCGGCTACCGCCCGGCCGATTTCGATTACGTGATCGCGATGATCGCCGCCGACCGCATCGACGTGTCGGGAATGATCACCGACATCGTGGACCTCGACGCGTTGCCGAGCGCCTTCGAAGCGCTACGCAAACCCGTGCATCAGTGCAAGGTGATGCTGGAGAACTAAGCTCGCCCGTCATCCCCGGCCGAGCAATTACGGCCCGACGTTGCCGTCCGGAATCGTGGCCCATGCCTTGCGGCGGTCATCGTCGGGTGCATTCGTCGCGTGCGGATCGCCGTTGCCGAGGATCATCGTGGCGCGCGCCGCCGCATCGTAACGCGGCCATGTTCCTGTGAGCGCGTTCGAGGGATCGCCCAAGCGCGCAAATGCGATCCAGGACTCCATCATGGCAGACGACAGTGCGTCGGCCTTCGCGCCAGTGCCGAAGAAGGCGCCCGCCATCTTCTCGTTGTAGGTCCCGAATACGAAGCCCAGCTCGAGTGCGTGGCATGCGCCGAGCACGCCTCCCAGCAGCTGCGAGCGCCAGTCGAAGCGATAGGTATAGGTTGGCGCAAATGCGCCCTGTGCTTCGAGAAGGCGCGCGGATGGCACGGCGAAGGAGTGATCCGTCATCACCGCATTCCAGCGCTCGAAGGAGGAACCGGTCGTATAAGCATCGAGCAGCGTGTCGGTACGATCTTCTCCAACCAGCCTCGCGGTGTAGCGGCGGAGCTTTGCGCTATCCATCATCCTGAGTTTCGGATGTGCCGCGGTGAACAGCTTCCATTCGTCCGCCGTCGTGCCGGAGAGAACGGGAATTCCCTTCGCCGAACCTGCGCGCACTTCGCCGATGGCGCGCGCCGGCAGCAATTCGCCGTCGGCGGTCGGGCCGAAAGGGAGCCCACCGGTGTCGCGCGGGATCTCGAGGATTTCACCCTGCACTTTCAGAATGGCGTCATACGGCAGCGCCATAAGCTTTTCCGCATCATCCACGCCGAGCTTTTCGAGAAAAAGCCGCGAGACTTTTGCCGAGCGCTCACGGGTGTGGCCGATATGGGCGGCGCCGGACTGCAGGATCGCCTTGTGGAACAGGCCGCGCGCGGAGGGCGCCGCGAGCAATGCGCCGACGCTCATCGCGCCCGCGGATTCGCCGAAGATCGTGACATTGCCGGGATCGCCGCCGAACGCCGAGATGTTCTGCTTCACCCAACTGAGCGCCACGATCTGGTCGCTCAGGCCTTCCGCACCGGTGCCGCCGATCTTTCCGTCCGTGGCATCGCGAAGATTGAGAAAGCCCAAAGCACCGAGGCGGTAGTTGATCGTCACCGCCACGACGTCGCCGCGCGCGGCGAGATACTTGCCGTTGTAGGTGCCGAGGCTGCCGGCGCCGGTCACGAAGGCGCCGCCGTGTATCCACACCAGCACGGGACGCTTGGCGCCGCCTAGCGATGGCGTCCAGATGTTGAGATAGAGACAGTCTTCCGATTGCGCGCCGGGTGTGCCGCCGATCAACCGTTCGGCCGCGCCCTGGATCTGTGGCGCGATATTGCCGAAGCGTGCCGCATCGCGGATGCCGGACCATGGCTCCGGCGCTTCCGCCATCCGCCAGCGCAGCGCCCCGACGGGCGGTTTTGCGTAAGGGATGCCGTTGAAGCGCAGGACGCCATCTTTGGAAAATCCCTTCAGATGGCCTTGCGAGATCTCGACGGTTTCGGCGGTCTGCTGGTCCATGGTCAGTGTCCGGCTGGAACGACCGTGAAACCGGCGCGTGGGAAATGCACCACCACCTCGCCCGCCTGATCGTCGTGGCGGCGGATCGCGATCTCGTGCGCATTGGAGAACACGATCTCCCCCGCAACCGGATCGCGACCGTAATCGTCGGCGGCGACCGTCACCCTGTCGCCGGGCTTGAGACCGCGCGGATCGAATTCGTCGGCGGCCGCCACGGCCTCCGGCATGGCAGCCTTCGCGACCGCGAGCGCTTCCTTGGAATTCATCGCTGTGGGTTTGCCGTGGCCGATCGCGGCGACGCGCTCGATCCACGCCCGCACCAGCCGGAATTCCTCGAGCAACGTCTCGGCGACATTCGGGATCGCCTGCTTGATCCACCAGAAATTCATATAGACGTGGACGTCATTGGCGGTCGGATTGTCGCCCTGCAGATAGGGACGGCCCGATGTGAGATGTTCTTCAATGAAGGCCGCATGGGCGCGCCACTGGTCGCGCGCGAACGGGGCGGCGGCTTTCAGCGCGTCGGTCGAGAACGTGCCCCCCGACATCTTCGCGCGGTCCTGTTTGAAGGCTTCCGGCACCATATGCCCAACTTCGGCAAACACCACGCCGACGCTCGGCATGAAGAACAGCCGGTCGCTCCAGAACGCGAGCGCATAGGGAAGTCCTCGGCCATACGGAAACAGCGATGGCGAGGGAAAGCAGCGGTCGAGCTCACGCAGAATGATCTGCGTGTCGCAGAAGATGTCGGCGCCGATCTGCATCACCGGCGTCTTGCGATAGCCGCCGGTGAGCGGCACGAGGTCGGGCTTGGGCATCATGTTCGGGATCTCGACCGAGCGCCAGGTGAGCTTCTTGATCCCGAAGGCGACGCGGATCTTCTCGGAGAACGGCGATGTCGGATAGTGATGCAGGATGGTGTCGCTCATGCTCAGCCCAACTCGTTCGAAAAGCGGATATTGCCGCTCTGGATTCCTTCGAGGACGACATCGAGACCGCCGGAGCGGATCATCCATTCCAGCCGGTGGTCGCGATATTCGCGCTTGAACAGGCCGCTCTTCAGTGCGGCATCGACCTGCGCCATCGAGCGCACGACGGCCGCCGCAGCCTGCGCGGCTTTCGCGACCGACGGGCGTGCGTTCGCGCGCGCGAGCCATGCGCCCAGCGCCGAATGCTCGTCCGGACCGATGCCGTTGCCGCGTGCGCCATTAAGATAGGGCACGACAGAGAGGTCGGCCCAGCCGAAGCTTGTGCCGCCGAACCATTCGGCGTCGCCCAACTGCCGCGTGAGCCAATCATAGATGCCGCGCGCCTGCGCCGAGGCGCGCGCTTCGAGCGTACGGGCCCGCTCTCCTTCCGCGCGCCGGAACCATTTGATCTCGCCCATGCCCCAGTTGATCGGTTCGAAGGACGTGTCCATCACATCTTCGACGGTGCGTGCCTGTGCGCGTTTGAGCGGATCCTTCGGCAGCAGCGCGGGTTCGGGCCATTTGTCCTCGATATATTCGAGGATGATGGTGGAATCGAAGATCGCCGCGTCGCCGTCGATCAGCGAGGGCACCTCGCCGCGCGGATTCGATTTCAGGAATTCGCGATCGGGCTGACCCGAACCGATCGCGACCGGCATCTTGGCCTCATAGGCAATGCCCTTCTCGTCGAGCGCGATCTTGACCTTCTGCGCATAGGGCGAGAGCGGATGTTCGTAGACGATCAGTGTCATAGGGTTTCCTTCCATTTCAAATTCCGCTCAAGCCGCCGTCGACGGCGAGGACCTGCGCCGTGATATAGGCGCTTTCGTTCGAGATCAGGAACAGCGCGGCATAAGCCGTTTCCCAGCCCGTACCCTGGCGGCCGAGCGGGATGTTTGTCGTCGCGCGGTTCGGCCGCCCCCGGGTCGCGAGGCGTCCGATGGAGGTATCCATCAATCCCGGCGCGATGACATTGGCGCGGATGCCGCGACGTGCGCCTTCGAACGCGACGTGACGGCAGAGACCGAACAGCGCGGATTTCGACGCGTCATAGGCGGGCAGACGGCTGCCCGCCGTCAATCCGGCGATCGAAGAGATGAAGACGATGGACGATCCATCCGCCATGCGGGGGAGTGCGGCCTTCACCGCGAGCATGTGGCTGGTGAGATTGATCGCAAAGACCTTGTCCCAGCTCTCGCGCGTCGTGCCTTCGAGCCACGGCCCGCCCGCACCGACGCCGACATTCAGCACCAACCCGTCGAGGCCGCCCAATTTCCCGATGGCTTCATCTACCATGCGCGCGATGTCGGCTTCTTTCGTGACATCGGCAACGATGCCAACCGCGCGGTTCTGGCAGAGCGCGACGGTTGCCTTCGCGGCCGCCTCGTCGCGATCCGCCACCGCAACACCGAGCGCGCCTTCGCGCGCAAACAGCACGCTCATCGCGCGGCCATTGCCGATTGGGGTGTCGGTTTCGCCGATGTCGGTCTGTCCACCACCCACGACAAGGATGCGCCGTCCGGCAAGGCGGCCTCGGGCAGGTGCGTCGCCTTTGCTTTCGGCTGGCGTGAAGGGTTGACGTTCGCTCATGGCTTGCCCGATTAGGACGCGGGCGGTTGGTCCGCGCAAGGGAGCAAAACATGATCCGGGCGGTCATCTTCGATTTCGGGGGCGTGTTCACATCCTCGCCCTTCGAGGCGTTCAACCGCTATGAACGCGAGCGGGGTTTTCCGGAAAACCTGATCCGCCGAATCAACTCGACCAATCACCTCGAGAACGCCTGGGCGCGGTTCGAGCGCGCGGAAGTCGACCTCGACGGCTTCGATGTGGCTTTCGCGGCGGAAGCAAAGGCCTTCGGTTACGACCTGCCGGGGCGCGATGTGATTCCGCTGCTGTCGGGGGACGTCCGGCCCGAAATGGTCGAAGCGCTGCACCGCATCAAGACTCAATTCAAGACCGGCTGCATCACCAACAACGTGCCGTCGATGCAGGCCATCGGCGCAGACCGGCCGGACAATCTCTATCGCCGCGAGATCGTGGAGATGTTCGACGAGATGATCGAATCCTCCAAGCTCGGCATCCGCAAGCCCGATCCGCGCATCTACCGAATGATGAGCGAGAAGCTCGCGGTCGCGCCGGAAGAATGCGTCTATCTGGACGACCTCGGCGGCAATCTTAAACCCGCACGCGCGATGGGGATGATCACAATCAAGGTGGAATCGGGTCCACAGGCGATCGCCGAACTGGAAGCTGTCACGGGAATGCGGTTAGGTTGATCCAAACAAAACAAGGGAGTGGTTCGTGACAATTTCGATGTATCAGGCCTCCGTGCCGGTCTACCTGCAATATCTCAATTCGATCTCCGCGGTGCTCGACAAGGGCGCGGCATTCGCGGAAGCAAAGAAGATCGATCCTACCGTGCTGCTGCAGACGCGGCTCTATCCCGACATGCATCCGCTGGTGAAACAGGTGCAGATCTTCACCGACCAGGCGACGCGCGGCGTATCGCGGCTCGCGGGTGTAGAGCCGCCGCCCTTCCCCGATACCGAAGCGAACTTCGCGGATCTCAAGGCCCGCATCGCTAAGGCCATCGCACATGTCCAAAGCTTCACGCCGGAACAGATCGACGGCAGCGAAGGCCGCGATATCGTGATGAAGACGCCGCGCGGCGATTTGACCTTCAAGGGCCTGCAATATCTGCTCGGCTTCTCGCTGCCGAACTTCTTCTTCCACGCGACCACGACCTACGCGATTCTGCGCCATGTCGGTGTCGAGGTCGGCAAGATGGACTTCATGGGCGGGCCGCCGCGGTAAGCAGCAGATGCTTCACGCCGCGCCGCTCGACCGACGCCGCCTGATCGGCGGAGGCTTTGCGGCGCTGGGACTTGCGGGCTGCGCGACACAATCGCGCGGCCCGTCCGTTTATCGGCCGGTGTTCGCGCCGATCCGCGCAAGTCTCAACAGGCTCTTCGACATCACGGTCTGCCTGCGCCCATTTCGTGCGCAGGGGCCGCGGCTCGATACCGAACAGGTCGGCGGCAAACTCGTTGTCCACAATTACGGCCATGGTGGTTCGGGCTGGTCGCTCTCCTGGGGCTCAGCGCATGTCGTGCTTGCCAAAGCGATGCAGGCGAGCCCGAAGGAGATCGCGGTCATCGGCTGCGGCGCGCTTGGCCTTACGACCGCAACCGTTGCGCTGCAGATGGGTGTGCCGGTGACGATCTATGCGCGCGATCTTCTGCCCGACACGCGTTCGGCGCGCGCGACCGGAAGCTTCACGCCCTTCTCGCGCATCGGGCTCGACAAAAGCGTGGCGCCGGAATTCCCCGCGCTGTGGGAAGAGATGGCGCGCACTTCGTTCCGCACCTATCGCCATTATCTCGGCCTTCCCGGCAATCCGGTCGCGTGGACCGACCGCTATACGGTCTCCGATCTCACGCCGGACGAACAGCGCGCGCGGCGAGCGCCCGATCCGCTGGGCTTCGCCGACTATGGCGAGCGCATCCGCGATCTGCTTCCCTTCGGCGACAACCTGCCTGCCGGATCGACCCCGTTTCCTGTGCCTTACGTGCACCGCACGCCGTCGCTGATGTTCAATCTCGCCGATTACGGCCACACGCTGATGAGCGACTTCTTCGCCGCCGGCGGCAAATTCGTCCATGCGGAGTTCGCGACGCTCGGCGATGTCGCGCGGCTGAAGGAGAAAGTCGTCGTCAACTGCACCGGTTATGGCGCACGCGATCTGTGCAAGGACGACAGCATCGTGCCGGTGCGCGGCCAGATCGGCTGGCTGATCCCGCAGCCGGAAGTGAACTATGCCCTGTTCTATAACGGCGTCTCCACGCTTCCGCGCCGCGACGGCATCGTCGTGCAGGTGCTCGCGGGCGGCGACATGCGCGGCTACAATGACGCGAACGAGACTATCGACCGCGCGGAGTCCGAAGACGCGGTGAAGGTGCTGGCGGGGTTGTACGAGAAGTTCGGGACGACATAGCCGGAGACAATCTCCCCCCGTTTACGGGGGGGAGTGCCGCCGAAGGCGGGAGGGGGGCCAGCGCGGGACGGCCGCCCCCTCCACCGCTTCGCGGTTCCCATCCCCCGTAAACGGGAGAGGATTACGCGAAATCTTTTGCCAGTTCGGTGCGCACGGCTTGCGGGACTACGGCCATGTGGCCGTAGTTTGGATGAGCGAAGCCCAGCACGGCATCGCCGCCGGCCTTGAATTTCACGATCTGCTCCGGCGTGAACACAAAACGTAGCCAGTGCACCGATGAGGTCTTGCCGTCCGGCGTGGTGCGGTCTTCGTACTCCGTGGGCGTGGCTTTGATGCGTTCGCCGCCGAGGTCGAGGAACGCGGTCTCCTCGATGTTGCCGAGCGTGCGCAGAACCTTGTCGCGGCGGGCGCCGTCTTCGATCTCGAGCATCAGCGTGGCGATCAGTTCGGAGCCCTGCGGGACCAGCGGATTGTAGGCCTCGAGTTCGCCCGCGATCTGATCCTTGCCGCCCTTCTCGATGCGCAGCATCTCCTGCACCTGCAGCCACATCGTCGTGTAGTTCTCGAAATAGAACGTCGCGAAGGGACCGACTTCGACGCGGCGGTTCTTTTTCATCGCGATCGCCTCGGCGCGCAATTCCTTGCGGCGCGCCTGGTAGTCGGTATCGGACAGAATGTCGGCTTCGGTGATCCTGCGTTGTACAGCGCTCATTCAGGACTCCAGCAATCCATAAGAACGCGCCAGTATCTGGATCGGATGTTCCGGCGTCTTCACCGGCGCCGTCTTTCCATCTTTCTGTGCCGCTTCCTGCACGTTCCCGACGATATGCTGCGCTGCAAGCGGACAATCGGAGACGATGTGGCCGCGGTTCTGCTGGGCGGCGGTGCGGAACACGGAGCGGCCAACCTTCACCGCCACCGCATGGGTCGGCTGCACCACCCCGAAGGTCCCACCATGGCCGGAGCAGCGCTCAATCACATCGACCGGCGTTTCGGGGATGAGGCGCAGCATCTCGACCGCCTTCGGTCCCATGTTCTGCGCGCGCGCGTGGCAGGCGAGGTGCACGGTCACGCCTTCCGGCAGTGGCTTCAGGCCTTCCGGCAGACCTTCGTTGCGCGCGATGTCGACGACATATTCGTCGATGTCGAACACCGCATCAGCTACGCGCTTCACATCCTGATTGCCGGGCACGATCAGCGCCCATTCGAACTTCAGCATCAGCCCGCAAGACGCCGTCGGCGTCACGATGTCGTAGCCCTCGTCGATCAGCTTCACGAGTTCGGCCGAAACCTTGCACGCCTGGTTCGCAACCTTCTCCATCTCCGCGTGTTCGAGGAACGGCATGCCGCAGCAGCCGGGATAGGCCGCACGGGTCTCGACACCCAGATGGTTGAGCACGGCGCGCGCCGCCATGCCTGTCTCGGGCTTGTTATAGTTGACGAAGCAGGTCGCGAAGATCGCGGCCTTGCGCTTGCCGAAAGCAGGCGCGGAGGCGTTGACCGTGCCAGGCTGCTTCTTGTCCGCGCGCATGAAAGTTTGCGATGCGAATTTTGGAAGCTCCGCGGTCTTGTCGATATGCGCGACACTTTCCATCAGTGGACGGGTCAGCCCGTTCGCCCTGTCGCCGGCCCAGTTCACGAGGCCGCTGAGCGGCACCGCCATGCGGCCGTTGCGGTCCATCTCCGCGAGCTGGCGCGCGGTAAAATCCTTCTTGCCCGCCTTCGCCTCGGCGACGCGGTGGCGCAGCATCAAATGCGGAAAGTCGAGCTGGAACGGATGCGGCGGCACATAGGGACATTTGGTCATGAAGCACATGTCGCAGAGCGTGCAGGCTTCGGTGACCTTCCCGAAATCCTCCGATTTCACGCCATGGACTTCGTCCGGACTGGCATCGACCAGATCGAACAGGCGCGGAAAGGAGTCACAGAGATTGAAGCAGCGCCGGCAGCCGTGACAGATGTCGAACACGCGCCGCATCTCGGCATCGAGTTTCGCCGGATCGGTGAAGTCCGGATCCTGCCACGCGATCGGATGGCGTGTCGGCGCGTCGAGGGAGCCTTCTCTCATGGCCAATAGCGAATAGCGAATAGCGAATGAAAAGCGAGTGGCGTGCTATTCGCTATTCGCCACTCACCATTCGCATTGGCTACTTCCCAAGCGTATCGAGCGCTTTCTGGAAGCGGCCGGCGTGGGATTTCTCGGCCTTGGCGAGCGTCTCGAACCAGTCGGCGATCTCGTCGAAGCCTTCGGAGCGCGCGGTCTTGGCCATGCCCGGATACATGTCGGTGTATTCGTGCGTCTCGCCGGCGATGGACGCCTTGAGATTCAGATCGGTCGCGCCGATCGGTTCGCCGGTCGCCGGATCGCCCACGGCCTCGAGATATTCGAGATGGCCGTGCGCGTGGCCGGTCTCGCCTTCCGCGGTCGAACGGAACACGGCAGAGACATCGTTATAGCCTTCGACGTCGGCCTTCTGTGCGAAATAGAGGTAGCGGCGGTTCGCCTGGCTTTCGCCCGCGAAAGCGTCGCGGAGATTCTGTGCGGTCTTGCTGTCTTTCAGTGCGGCCATGGCCGTCTCCCTTGATGGCGGCGCCGGATGCGCCGTGGTTCCCGGAGCCAAGATTGCGTCCGCGCGGCGGGCGCTGTCAATATAGTTTGGAATAATTCTAAAAGAGATTTTATAACGCTTCAGACGCGGCGCACGCGGATGACGACGTCCACGCGCTCGATCGCCGTTCCCTTGGGCGGCGTGGGCACGCCCGCGACCGCGATGGTGTCGCCCGCGATATCGATCAGGCGGCCTTCGTCCTCGCAATAGAAGTGCTGATGATCACCGACATTTGTATCGAAATAAGAGCGCGACGCATCGACAACGACCTGACGGAGCAGTCCCGCGCCGGTGAACTGGTGCAACGTATTGTAAACGGTGGCGAGCGAAACCTGGATGCCGGCATCCTGTGCTTCGGCGTGAAGCCCTTCCGCCGTTAGATGGCGGTCGCCGTCGCGGAAGAGAAGGCCTGCGAGCTCCAGACGCTGCCGCGTCGGACGCAATCCCGCCGTCCGCAGCCTAAGTGCTGCGTCCCTGTCGGAACCCGTGTTGGCCTTCTTGCGTATCAACTCTGGGACCTCTTGCGCGGCTGACACTCTCACCGCATCTTTGCTAGGATAGTAGCTGCTTTGTTAGAATGCTTCTAACAAGCGGAGATTGGCCCAAGGCCCGCTCTTGTCAAGTGGCCGATGGAAGGAAGCGTAAATTGGATACTCCCAACCCGGCGCGCAAAACCAGCTTCGACCTGCAGGGACTTCTGGCCTGCGCCCGAGGGGAACTCTTCGGCCCCGGCAATCCACAGCTTCCCCTTCCACCGATGCTGATGTTCGACCGCATCATCAATATCTCCGAGATCGGCGGCACCGCCAACAAGGGCGAGATGGAAGCCGAGTTCGACGTCAATCCGAACCTCTGGTTCTTCAAATGCCATTTCCAAGGCGATCCAGTGATGCCGGGATGCCTCGGCCTCGACGCGATGTGGCAGATGGTGGGCTTCTTCCTCGGCTGGCTGGGTGGGCTCGGCAAGGGCCGTGCGCTTGGCGTGGGTGAAGTGAAGTTCACCGGCATGGTGCTTCCGACGGCCAAGAAGATCAGCTACTACATCGACTTCAAACGCGTGATCATGCGCAAGCTCGTTCTCGGCATCGCCGACGGGATCATGAAGGTGGACGGCAAGGTGATCTACGAAGCGAAGGATCTGCGCGTCGGCCTGTTCACCGATGCTGCGGCCGCCTTGGCCCGGACCGCTGCGCAACCGGCCTGACCCACTTGCCTGATATTCTCCCCCGTTTACGGGGGAGTGCCGCCGAAGGCGGCGAGGTGGCCCCTCGCTCCGCTCGGCACCTCCCCGTAAACAGGGGAGGATCAATGAGGAAAAGCTTTCATGAAGCGTGTCGTTGTCACCGGGATGGGCATCGTCTGCTCCATCGGCAACAACAGCCAGGAGGTCGTAGCCTCTCTGCGCGAAGCGAAGTCCGGCATCGTGACGGCCGAAGACTATGTGAGGCTGGGCTTCCGCAGCCAGGTGCATGGCAGCCTGAAGATCGATCTCGATCAGGTGGTGGACCGCCGCGCGCGCCGCTTCCAGGGCGATGGCGCCGCCTATTGCTGGGTTGCGATGACCCAGGCGATCCAGGATTCTGGCCTCGAACCGGGTGACGTCTCCAACCCACGCACCGGCTTGATCGTGGGATCGGGCGGACCATCGACAAAAGCCATCGTCGGCGCGGCAGACATCACACGCCAGAACAACTCGCCCAAACGGGTCGGTCCGTTCGCCGTGCCGAAGGCGATGTCGTCCACCTGCTCGGCCAATCTCTCGACCTGGTTCAAGACCAAGGGCGTGAACTACTCGATCAGCTCGGCATGCTCGACCTCCGCGAACTGCATCGGCAATGCGTATGAGATGATCCAGTGGGGCAAGCAGGATGTGATGTTCGCCGGCGGCGGCGAGGAACTCGACTGGACCTTGTCCGAACTGTTCGACGCCATGGGGGCCATGTCGTCCAAGTACAACGCGACGCCGGAAAAAGCCTCGCGCGCCTACGACAAGAACCGCGACGGCTTTGTGATCTCGGGCGGCGGCGGAATCCTGATCCTCGAAGAGCTCGAGCACGCCAAGGCACGCGGCGCGAGAATTTATGCCGAGATGATCGGCTATGGCGCGACCGCGGATGGCGCGGACATGGTCGCACCCTCCGGCGAAGGCGCGGTGCGCTGCATGCAGATGGCGCTCGAGAACGTGCGCGCGCCGATCGACTACATCAATCCGCACGCGACCTCGACGCCGGTGGGCGACATTCCCGAGGTCGAGGCGATCCGCGAAGTGTTCGGCGCCGACACGATGCCGCCGATCAGCGCGACCAAGTCGCTCACCGGCCACAGCCAGGGCGCGGCCGGCGTGCACGAGGCCATCTACACGCTTTTGATGATGCAGCAGGGCTTCATCGCCGAGAGCGCCAACATCGAAGAGATCGATCCCGTACTCGCCGACGCGAACATCGTGCGCAAGCGCATCGACAACGCGAATATCCACACCGCCCTGTCGAACAGTTTCGGTTTCGGCGGAACCAACGCATCGCTTGTGTTCCAGCGCTACGACGCGTGAACCTCTTCACCGGGCAGCGTCCCGAATCGAGACAGACATATGGCTGAAAATGGCGCATTGATGCAGGGGAAGCGGGGCCTGGTGATGGGGGTCGCGAACGACCATTCCATCGCCTGGGGCATCGCGCGCATGCTAAGAGCGCACGGTGCCGAGCTCGCCTTCACCTATCAGGGCGAGGCGCAGGCCAAGCGGCTGCGCCGTCTGGTGACCGATAATTCCACGCTGATGATGCCCGGCGATGTCGAGAAGGATGACGAACTCGACCGCACCTTCGACACGCTCAAGAAGGAATGGGGCAAGCTCGATTTCCTCGTCCACGCCATCGCCTATTCCGACAAGAACGAGCTGAGCGGCCGTTATGTCGATACATCGCGCACCAATTTCGCCCGTTCTCTCGACATTTCCTGCTACTCGTTCACGGCGGTGGCGCGGCGCGCATCGCATCTGATGACGCCGCCGGCGAATGGCGGCAGCGGCGGATCGATGGTCACGCTGACCTATCTCGGCGCGCAGCGCGTCACGCCGAACTACAACGTCATGGGCGTGGCGAAGGCGGCGCTGGAGGCGAGCGTGCGTTACCTGGCCGCCGATCTCGGCCGCGACGGCATCCGCGTGAACGCGATCTCGGCTGGGCCCATGCGTACGCTGGCGGGCTCCGCCGTCGGCGATGCGCGCACTGTCTTCAAATGGAACAGAGCGCACAGTCCACTCAAGAAAAACATAGAGCTCGACCATGTTGGTGGAGCGGCACTGTATTTGCTTTCAGATCTCTCAGGCGGCGTCACAGGTGAGATTCACTATGTCGACGCCGGCTTCAACATTGTGGGCATGCCACCCACAGCCGACCTTAGGGGCTGGACCGCACCCGAGAACGGCGGAAGCGATGGAGAGACGAATGCGCGGGTGGAAGACTAAAGCTTTCGTGGTCGCACTTGCCCTGTGCGCACCGGCAATTGCCAGCGCCGGTTGGCAGGATCAGGCCACATCTTTCGATCAGAACCGGCTAGCACGCCTGGACGAGTCGCGTGCGAAAGCCATGAGCGAAGCGGGCGACGTTAAGGCCGCGCGCGAAGCGCTCGATGCGCCCGCCACCGGGCGATCGGTCACGGGCTCGTACCGTTGCCGCACGATCAAACTCGGCGGGATGGCGCGTGCGGTGGTCTATTCCTGGTTTCACTGCCGCGTCCGGGCCTATGCCGGCGGACTGGTGTTCGAGAAGCTCAACGGCTCACAGCACATGGCCGGGCGGCTTTACGCCGATGGCGGCAGCTATGTGTATCTCGGTGCCTCCTGGGTGAAGGGCGAACAACCGCATCGCTATTCCGGCAATGGCGATTCGGTCGGTGCGCGCGCAACGCCCGACGACCAGATCGGCCGCCTCACCGCCACGTCTTACGGCGCACGCCTCGAATTCCCCTATCCCGTTCAAGAATCCACCTTCGACGTCATCGAGATGCGGCGTTGACAGCTGCCTGGCGGCCAAGCTAATTCGCCGCCGTCCGTCACCTCTGTTCAGAGGTCTTATGTCAGAGATTGTCTCCATCCGCTGATCGCCTGCTTTCAAAGCGGGCATGACACACGCGTCCGCGTGCGCATTTGCACGTCCGGCGCGGAGTTCGGCTGGATGAAAGACATTTCCCTTGAATATCTCGAAACTGGAGCAGCGCGTGCTGCACTGCCTTGCGCAGGGCGGGCGCATTCAACATATCTGGCGCGATGACCGCATCGTCGAAGTGGATTGCTACAATCGCGACGGCTACCGCCTCGCGGACTGCACGCTCGACCTTTTCAAGAAGCTGAAGCGCCGGGGCCTGATCGAATCGCGGGGTGGAATGCCCTACCGCATCTCGCGCCTCGGCCTCGCCTCGGTACGCGCACAACTGGATAACCGATGATATCACGCGGAGACGCGGAGACGCGTTGGAGATTTGCTCTCTCTGCGTCCTCCGCGCCTCCGCGTGCGAATTGCCGGGGTACGGGCTATGCTTAGTGCATGATCGTTTTGCTTCGCCCAGCTTCCACATCCGACATCCCCTTCATCATGGCGTGCGAACGCCGGCCGGGTTACGAGAATTTCGTCGGCCGCTGGCCGGAAGAGAAGCACCGCAGCGTGATGGCGGATACGGATTTCCGCTATCTGATCGCACAAGATGAAAGCGGCGACCTCGGTTTCGTCATCCTGCATTCGACCTGGCTTCGGCCGCAGAACCTCTATCTCAAGCGCATCGCGGTGCATGACGCCGAGGCCGGCAACGGAAAGAAGGTCCTCGCCGCGCTGCATGCATGGGTGTTCACCGAGACGGACAGTGAGCGCTTCTGGCTGGAGGTGGTCGAGCACAACCATCGGGCACAGCACGTCTATCGCAGCATGGGCTGGGCCGAGGAGGGCATTGTCCGCGATGGCTATTTCGACGACGCGCTCGGCCGCCGTGGTTCCTTCGTCCAGATGTCGATCCTGAAAAGCGATTGGCAGAGCGGTGCGCGAGCCGCGCTCAGGTTCAACCAAGCGACCGTCCCGGCGCGCGATCTCGCCCGTTCCATCGCGTTCTATGAAACGCTCGGCTTTCGCCTGATCGTGAAGGATGTTCATTACGCACGCTTCGAGATCGGCGATGGACAATCGACCTTCTCGCTGCACATCGGGGACACGGAAGGGGCCGCGAATGGTCCAAGCCTCTATTTCGAATGTATCGACCTCGACGCCCGTGTGGCTGAGCTGAAAGCGAAAGGCATCGCCTTCGAGAGCGATCCGGTCGATCAGTCGTGGCTGTGGCGCGAGGCATGGTTCAACGATCCCGCTGGCAATCGGCTGTGCCTCTATTGGGCGGGGAAGAACCGCCGCTTCCCGCCATGGCGCATCGAGGAGAAGTGATGGCCGGCTACTCCGGAACGCCGCTCCCAAAGAAGCTCGGCATCAAGGATGACAGCCGCGTGCTCGCGATCGGCGCGCCCAAGGACTACGCGTTCGCGAACACCACCAAAGGCCCCGCCGATATCGTGCATTTGTTCGTGACCTCGCTGGCGGAGTTGGACAAGCAGCTTCCCAAAGCCCGCAAAGCGATGACGACCGATGGCGCGATCTGGGTGAGCTGGTACAAGAAAGCCGCAAAAATCCCGACCGACGTCACCGAAGACCTGATCCGTAGCCGTGCGCTCAAGACCGATCTGGTCGATGTGAAAGTCTGCGCCGTCGACGATCAATGGTCGGGGCTGAAGCTCGTGGTGCGAAAGGCACTGCGATAGAAGCTTTCACTTCACCACGATGGTCCCGACCATCCTCGGGTGGATCGTGCAGACATATTTGTAGGTTCCGGGCTTGCTGAATTTGAAGGAGAAACTTTCGCCACCGTCGATCGCAGTGGAGCGGAAGAGGCCGTCCTGGCTCACCACCGTGTGCGGCTCCTCGTCGTCGTTGTGCCAGGTGACCGTCGAACCGGCACTGACGGTGAGCGCCATGGGTGCGAAGTCGAAGTTCTTGATGGTGACGGTACCGTCGGCATACGCGGGACCTGCGGCAAGCGCGAGCAGAAGCGCCGCGCAAAGAGCGTGTCGTGTCATTGTTTCCTCGTGTTAAAGAAATTAGGCGAGTGTGGTGTCGCTGAACGCGGCCGCGTCATTCCTGATCGTGAGGCTGCTGAAGCCCAGCATGCCGGCGAGCTGATCCGGCGGCACTTTCAACGGTCCGGGCCCCGGCCCGACACCGGCTGCTGGCTGCGGATACGCGGTCGAGCGCGCAGTGTGGAAGGTGATGTGACCTTCGGTTCGCTGTACGATCTGGTGGATGTGTCCGTTGAGCACCGTCACCGAACCGAACCGTTTGAGCAGCGCCATGGCGCGATCGGCATCGCCCGTTCCCCAGCCCCAGGACTCGTAGATCGTCCAGAGCGGCATGTGCGCGAACACGACGACGGGCGTGCTCGCCGAGCGCGTTTTAAGATCGCTTTCGAGCCATGCGAGCTGCGCATCGCCGAGCGTGCCAAGCCCACCCGCCTTGAAGCTCATGACATTGACGAGCGCCACGAAATGCACGCCGCTGGAATCGAAGCTGTAATAGCCCTTGTTGTTCGACGCCTTGCCGAAGCGTGCGAAATATTCCTTGCCGATGCCATCGGTGACATCGTGCTCGCCGGGCGTGGTGTGCAGTTCGCTTACGCGCAAGCCCGAGAGCAGCTGGCTTGCGGTATCGAACTCTTCCGCCTTGGAAAGATGGGTGATGTCGCCGGTGTGAAGGATGAGCGGTGGCTGTTCCGGCAACGCGTTCACGAGATCGATCGTCTTGGTGAGCGTACCGTTCACGTTGGGATTGGCGTCTTTGCTGAAGCCGATATGGGTGTCGCTGATCTGTACGAAGAAGGGCTTGCCCGCCGGTTTCGCGATAGCGCCGCCTCCGAGGTCGAACGGCATGGGCACGCCGCCTGAAAGCGTGAACAGCGTTCCTGCGCCCCCATAAGCAAGACATTGGAGCGCGGCGCGGCGGGATGTCGGTTGGTTCATGGCTGGACCCTCGCGGTTTCGCGTGTCCATACCGGCGGGCGGAGCGATTTATTCCGGCTGGCTACGCACCAGGCCCACAAATTTTTCGAGCTCGTGGCGTTCCGTGTCGGAGACCGCCGCAAAGTTGAGGTCGCCGCTCTTCCAGAAGAGGACGTGATAGCCGTGACGGGTCGCATTCCCCGGCAGCACCGAGCCCCGGTCGGGCCAGACGAAGAGGTCGATGAGATGCCGTCCGTGACGATAGACCACGACGGCGGCGCGCGTGCCCGCAACCTCGTCAACGCGGCCGCCCGTCAGCGGGAAGCCCTGGGCTGCGAAATCGGCAGCCGGCGGCGAGACATCCACCTTTCCAGCGAACCATGGCTTTACGACGTGATGATTGCTGGAGGCGATCTGGATCAGATGTCCGCCGGCCAGCGCGCTGGTGTGATCGTCGGTGATGGCCTGCGCCAACGTTGCGGCGGAGGGCGGGAGCAACAGCATCACCGCCACGCTGGCCGCGATGGCGGAAACGCCCGCGCCGCTCGCAGCACCCAGCCAGAAGCCGCGCCGCACGAACGGCACCACGCGCCGGGAATCTTCGGCGTCGAGGCTCGCGCCAATCCGGCCGCGCAACGCGTCCGGCGCGCGGTGGCGCGTGGCATCGCTGCGCAGGGCGTCGCTCAGCTGCGCCACCTCCGCGCTCAGCGTCTGGCATTCCGCACAGCCCTCGACGTGGCGCTCGGCCTCGGCAGCGGCGGTTCCGTCCAGCACGCCGTCGAGATAGGCCTGTGTGCGCAGCGTTTCAGCGCAGCTCATGGGGTACCTCTTGAAACCAGCGTTCGCGCAGCATCGAGCGGCCGCGGGCCAGCCGTGACATCACCGTGCCGATCGGCACACCCGTCACCTCCGCGATCTCGCGGTAGCTCATGTCTTCCATTTCCCGTAAGACCAGCACCTCCCGGAATTCGTTCGGCAGCAGCGCGATCAGCGCATCGAGCCTGCGGCCTTCGCTCGCCTCGGCAGCGCGCGCCTCGGGATCGGGCTCCTCCGACCGCAGCGCCAGGCCGTCGTCCTCGGGGAGCGCCGTGTGATTCCGCCGTTTGATGTCGGCGCCGGCGTTGCGCCAGCAATTGCGCACGATCGCGAGCAGCCAGGGCCTTACGTCGCCACCGCGAAATCCGTCGAAAGCGCGATAGGCGCGCAGCATCGCTTCCTGCACGATGTCCTCGGCGTCGGCGGGCGAGCGCGCGAGCCAGCGTGCAAGATTGTAGGCCGCATCGAGATGCGGCAGGGCTTGCGCCTCGAAGCGTTGGCGCCGTGTGTCCATGCGCCAGTATAGACCGGGCGGGCGCGCGGCTTATTCCCGTTGCGTGGAAAATATTCGTGAGCGGGCGCGCCTTTAGGCTAATGTCGCGGCATGAAACGCGAAGACAAGAAGGCCGCCCTAATGGCCTACAAAGAACGCAAGGCCGAGCCCGGCATCTATGTCCTGCGCTGCGCGCCCACAAATCAGGTTTGGGTCGGCGCTGCGCCGGAGCTGTCGGCGATTTGGAATCGGGTGTCCTTCGCGCTGCGTCAAGGCGAGCAGAAGCCTGCGTCACTACAGGCCGCCTGGCGCGAACACGGACCGGACAACTTCACTTTCGAACCCGTCGAAGCCTTGACCGACGGGCAACTCGTCTTCGGCCGCGACCGCATGCTGAAAGAGCGCCGCGCGCATTGGTGCGAAGCGCTAAACGCAGAAGCGATCTGACCATTCCAAAATTTGATGGTGAGGTGGGAAGATTAAGCCCGCTTCTTCGCGGCTTCCGCAAAACGTTCGAACAGATAGTGCGAATCCATCGGGCCGGGGGAGGCTTCGGGGTGGTACTGCACGCTGAAGACGTTCTTGCCCTCGACCGCCAGTCCGCAATTGGAGCCGTCGAACAGCGAGACATGCGTCTGCTTCACGCCCGACGGTAGCGAATCCGAATCGACCGTGAAGCCGTGGTTCATCGACACGATCTCGACCTTACCGGTCTCGAGGTCCTTCACCGGATGGTTCGCGCCGTGATGGCCCTGGCTCATCTTCTTGGTCTGTCCGCCGAGCGCGAGCCCCAGCATCTGATGGCCGAGGCAGATGCCGAACACCGGCACATCGGCATCGACCAGCGCCTTGATCGTGGGGATCGCGTATTCGCCCGTCGCCGCCGGATCGCCGGGGCCGTTCGACAGCACGACGCCCTGCGGCTTGTGCGCCATCACGTCTTCGAAGGTCGCCGACGCCGGCACCACGGTCACGTCGGCCCCGAGGCCGGCAAGCTCGCGCAGGATGTTGTGCTTGACGCCGTAATCAATCACGACCGCGCGGAAGGTTGGCGCATCCTGTGCACCATAGCCGTCGCCCAGAACCCACGGCGTCTCGCGCCATTTGCGCGTCTGGCGTCCGCTCACCTCTTTCGCGAGATCGAGGCCTTCGAGACCCACGAAGTCCTGCGCGGCTTTGACGAGCGCGGCCGCGTCGCCGTCGCCATGTGCGATCGCGCCATGCGGCATGCCCTTTTCGCGGATACGCGAGGCCAATGCGCGTGTATCGATACCGGCAATGGCGGGGATGTTATGGCGCTTGAGCCAGGCATCGAGCGCCGAAAGGCTGCGCCAATTCGAGGGATGTGTCGCCTCGGCGCGCACGACGAGCCCGCGCACTGCCGGGTTGATGGTCTCGATGTCCTCGTCATTGGTGCCGACGATGCCGATATGCGGGAAGGTGAAACAGACGATCTGGCCGGCATAGGAGGGATCGCTCAGGATCTCCTGATAGCCGGTCATCGCGGTGTTGAAGCAGACCTCGCCCACAGCCTCCCTACTCGCGCCGAAGCCATGGCCTTCGAAGATCGTTCCATCGGCGAGCGCAAGCCGCGCGCGCACAAATGCCGCCGCCGGTCTCGCGGCGGGCTTTGTCCTGGTTTCCATCATGGGAGCCTCGAATTTGGCGATAAATAGGAGTGCAACCGCCTGAGGTCAACGTGCTATTTAGACCGGCGAAAAACGGAGCATTTCATGGGCTTGCGCGAACAATTCAACGAACAGATGAAAGAGGCGATGAGGGCGAAGGACGCTAAGCGCCTTGCGACGCTGCGCCTGATGCTGGCCGCGCTGAAGGACCGCGATATCGCCGCGCGCACGGAGACGAGCCGCGAGCTCCTGGGCGACGACGAGATCCTTCTGCTGCTCGCCAAGATGATCAAGCAGCGCGAGGACTCAGTCGCCGCCTATGAGGCAGGCAATCGCCCGGAACTCGCCGCGGCCGAGCGCGATGAGATCGAGGTCATCCGCTCCTTCATGCCCAAGCAGATGAGCCCGGAGGAAACCAAGACCGCTGCGCAAAGTGTGATCACGGAAGCCGGCGCCGCCGCCATGAAGGACATGGGCAAGGTGATGGCGGTGCTCAAGGAGCGCTATGCCGGCCAGATGGATTTCGCCAAGGCGAGCGCCATGGTGAAAGAATTGCTGAGCGGGCCGAAGTAGTCTTGTCCGATCGGTGCGAGACATGAAAGCCATCCGTTTCATGCCGTGGCTTATCAGCGGAATACCGGTGATTTTGTGCGCTTGGTTGATCATTGACGATCAGACCCTGAGATATGGATTTGAACGCATCAAAATCGGTATGTCCTCAGCGGAGGTGATGGCCATGCTAGGAACCCCACACCGCATCGACCGGTGCGGGACGTGGGGCGGCGATCCCGCAATCAACTGCCAGAGAGAATTCTCCTACGTAACCCTCCTGGAATTCCCGGACGTTTGGGTCGTTTCGCTTGACACGAGCGACAGGGTCTCGCGGACCTTGCGCTATAGGTCACCGTAATCAGAGAGGTGAATTTCGTGAACACGGCCGTAAAGGAAGCGACCAACGACGCAGATATCGCGCGGGTCTATCCGGTGATGCGCGAATTGCGGCCGCATATTGCGAGCGCGCGCGAATTCATGGAGCGGGTGCGGCGCCAGCAAGCGCAATCGGGCTGGCGGCTGATCTATGTCGAGGACAACGGCGCGCCGGTCGCGGCGGCGGGGTTTCGCATCTCCGAGTGGCTTGCCTGGGGCAAGGCGCTCTATGTCGACGATCTCATCTGCCTCGAATCGCATCGTGGCAAAGGCTTCGCCGAAGCGCTGATGCGCTGGATGGAAGACCTGGCGCGGACGGAAGGCTGCGCCGAATTCCACCTCGATTCGGGCACGCACCGCCTCGCCGCGCACCGGTTCTATCACCGGCTGAAGCTGGGCATCGCCAGCTTTCATTTTCAGAAAAAGCTTTAGGAAACGGGCATTTCTCTCGGAAGCTTTCGCGCGACCGAGAAATGCTCGGTGAACACGATCGCGATCAGTGCGATCAGAAGGAACGGGATGACCCGCCCGGGCGGGATTACGGCAGGCGGAGAGATGATGGGCACGATCCACAAGGCCAGCACGATCATCCAGCGCCATGCCTCGCCCGCTGTGCGTGCGATCCAGAGGAATCCCGCGATGACAAGCAGAAGGGCGTCATAGGCTCCGGAATGCGGGGCTGCGAGAATGGTCGCGACCAGAAGCACGGCGAGCTTCAGGTCGCGATTCATGCGGCTTCGATAGGCGGCGATCACCACACCTGCGCAGACGACAACAGCTATGGCCTGCAGCAGCGAGGCCATCCTGTTGTCCGCGCCGAGCAGTAGCGCGCAGGCATAGACGCTGTTGCCCCAGATGCGGCCGAACTCGATCCATTTCGGATCGGGGCTCGCGATGCTCGAAAGCGTCTGGTGCCACCACCAGATCCATGGCTCGATCCCGAGTGCGAGCGCACTCGCCAGCACAAGCACGGTTGCCGAAAGGGCCGCGGCCGCAAACGCACGCCAGGAACCGCCGGCGATGAGTGCGAGCGGCGCCATCAGTGCGAATTGCGGCTTCAGGGTCAGAAGACCCAGAATCGCACCCGCGATCCATGGGCGTCTTTCGAGCAGGAAGAAACCTCCGGCCAGGATCGCGGCGATCATAAAGGCGAGCTGGCCGTCGATGACGCTGATCGCGGCGGCCGGCGAAAGCAGAACGGCGGCGATGGTGCCGGCTTTCAATTCGCCGGCGCGCAGAGCGGCGACGAGCGCGCCGCCGGTGATGGCCTGAAACAGCAGATAGGCCGTGAAGAAGCCCATCATCCCGAACGGCAGCACCAGAAGAAGGAAGCTCGGCGGATAGACCCAGGGCCGGAACGGAAGCGCTGAGGTCAGCCAGTTCTTGTATTGCCCATTGAGAAAGGCCGTGAACTTGTCGCCGTCAAAGATGCCCGCGATATGGCCGTCGAGCGTCGCGCGGGCGGCGGCGTGGAACACCATCCAGTCCGTGCCCGGGGCATTAAAGTTCGGACCGATCGAACCGGGTTTCACGAACGTCGAGACGAACAGCGCCCAGCCATAGAGCGCCGCCAACGCCATGAGCGCGGCAAGCACGGGTTCGGAGCGAAGACGCGGCATGCACGGGAACCTAGCGGTCGTATGCTTGCGAGATGCTTAAATTCAGGCTGCGAGGGCCGTCTTGAGCGCGTTTCCGACCATGTCGGCCAGAGCCTCGATCACCGCGACTTCCTGCACCAGAAAGCTGCGCTTGTCGGCCCAATAGGCGCCGATCGCCGCCACCGGCCCGTCGGTGCGCACCGGCACCATCACCAGGCTTTTCACGAAGGTCTTGCGATAGGCGTCGTGTGGAATGCGCGCATCGGCGTAGATATCCTCGATCGGTGCGGTCTTGCCGTTGAGCATGGCCCATCCCGAGATGCAGGCGGTCAGTGGAAAGCGCTGGCCCTTCCACAAGGGCGCAATCGCGTCTTCCTCGACATAATGGCATTTGTCGGCATCGCGGAGCACGAAGGTCACGCCGTCGGCGGAGCAGATCGCCCGCGCCGATTGCCGGACGACATCGATTGCCTCCTCAAGTGTTGTCGTGCGTTCGAGCTTCGCTTCCGCAACCTTCAGAAGCTTCCAGCGCGCGTCCAATCCGACGCCTTCCGGAGCCTTGTCCACGAGGATGTCCCTTCAATCGCGAATCCAGATTAGCAATCTTGGGTTTAACGAAATACAAAGCGATAACAGAATTTTCCGTTTGCCTTGGGCCGGTTAGCGCGAAAAGCCGACTCACAGAAAAATCTCCACACCATCCGCAATTTCCGGTCGGAAAGCCCTACATTGGGGCAATGCGCTACGGCCCCAACCTGCTTGAGGAGGTGCTCCGGCGGACGGATATCGTCCAGCTTGTGGGCAAGCGCGTGAAGCTGACGCGAAGAGGCCAGCAATTCTGGGGCTGTTGCCCGTTCCACAAGGAGAAATCGCCGAGCTTCAAGGTCGAGAATGCGCGCCGCACCTACAAATGCTTCGGCTGCGGCAAGGGCGGCGACGCGTTCAAATGGCTGATGGAGACGGAAGGGCTTTCGTTTCCCGAATCCGTCGAGCGGTTGGCCGGCGAAGCCGGCGTCGAGCTTCCCAAATGGTCGCCTGAAGACGAGGCGCGCGAAGAGAAGAAGAAATCACTCTACGACGTGATCGAGGCGGCGTGCGCACTCTATGAGGCGCAGTTGCGCGAGCCCATCGGCAGAACGGCGCGCGACTATCTTGCGTCGCGGGGGCTGAACGGGGAGGCGGCGACGAAATTCCGGCTGGGCTTCGCGCCATCGAACAACGCGCTGATCGAACACCTGAAGACCAAAAACGTCACGACCGATGACATGATCGCGGCCGGGCTCGCGCGGCCGGGCGATCAGGAGCGCGGCCTGCGCGACTTCTTCTTCAACCGCGTGATGTTCCCGATCGGCGATGCGCGCGGACGGATCGTGGCGTTCGGCGCACGCGCACTCGAAACCGATGCCAAGCCCAAATATATCAACACCGGAGAGACCACGCTCTTTTCCAAGGGCCACCTGCTCTACAATTTCGCGAGCGCGCGTCCAGCCGCGATCAAGGCGCAGACCGTCGTCGTCGCCGAAGGCTATATGGATGTGATTGCGCTGGTGCGTGCGGGTTTCGACTACGCCGTCGCCCCCTTGGGCACCGCGCTCACGGAAGACCAGCTTCAGCTTCTCTGGCGGACCGCACCGGAGCCAGTCTTGTCGTTCGATGGCGACGACGCGGGGCTGCGCGCTGCGCATCGCGCTGCAAGGCTGGCGCTGCCGATGCTGAAGCCCGGCTATTCGCTGCGCTTCGCGTTCCTGCCGTCGGGCGAGGATCCGGACAGCCTGATCGGCGCCCAGGGACCAGCGGCGATGCGCAAGCTGCTGGACGAGGCCGAACCGCTCTCCAAGGTGCTGTGGCGGGCGGAGACCGAGGGCAAGGACTTCACCACCCCCGAGCGCCGCGCCGGCCTCGAACGCTCGCTGGCGGAGATCGTCTCCCTCATCTCGGACCAGAAGATCGCGGACTATTACCGTCGCGATTTCGAGAGTCAGGTCTTCGATTCCTTCAAGCGCCGCAAATCCGAGCCTCAGAACCGGGCACAACCCCGGCAGGACCGTCCCTTCCGGGGCCGGGGAGAGCGTGGCCGGTTCCCGCCCCCGCCGCTGGAAACCGTCTCGGCGGCGGTCAAGACCAGTTTGCTCGCCAAGTCCGGCAAGGCCGCGCCCCGGCACGCCAAGGAGCTGGAACTGGCCGGATTGCTGCTGAAGGACCCCGAAATCGCCGAAAGGCACGGGGAAATCCTGGCCGCCCTACCCTTTTCGGACCGCCAGCTTGACAGTTTGCGCCACGAACTCCTAAACCTCGCCGCTTCCGGCTTCCGGCTTGAAAACCGGGGTTTGGAGAACCATCTGATCCGTAAGGGAATGGCCGATCTTGTGACCCGTCTGGGTCATGGGCGGGCCGGAGAGCCTTCGGATATTCCGTCAGAAGGCGCCGATGCCGAGGATACCGAGGCCCGATTCCTCCTTGCCGCCCGGCAATTGCGCGACATGGCGGAACTCGAGCCCGAGCGGCAACGGGCCGCAGAACGGCATAAAAGCGAGGCAACCGAGGAAAGCTGGGGCGAGTTTCAAAGGCTCCGGGGCTTCCCGAACGAATGAGGCTTCTGCCTCCTTATAGTAGGAACAGGTGTGTTGCCCTTGGGGGCGCATACGAACGGGAATGACACGCGTGGCGAACAAGACGACAAAGAAGACAGCGAAACACAAGCCAGTGGCGAAGAAGCCGGCGGCCAAGGCCGCCGCGTCGAAGAAGACCGCCACCAAGGCGAAGCCCGCCCACAAGCCCGCGAAACCGGTCAAAGCCATGGCCGCCAAGGCGACGCACAAGCCCGCGCCTGCGCCCAAGATCGACCCCAAGGCCGCTGCCGCCCTGAAGGCCAAGCAGACCGCGCTCGAACTCGCCGCCCAGAAGAAGCCAGGCGTGATCGCGGCCAAGACGGCCGTGAAGGTTCCCCCGCCCAAGAACGGCAAGCCCGGCGAGAACGAGACCCCCGGCGACGCCGACAGCCCGCTGCTCGATATGTCCGACGTCGGCGTGCGCAAGATGATCGCGCGCGCCAAGGCCCGCGGCTACGTCACCTATGACGAGCTGAACAAGGTCTTGCCGTCGGAGAAGACGTCGTCCGAGCAGATCGAAGACACGATGTCGATGCTCAACGAGATGGGCATCAATGTCATCGAGTCGGAAGAGCAGGAAGAAGGCGCCGATGGCGAGAACCTGCCCGCCACCGCCGAGACCAAGGAAGTCACCACCACCACCGGCAAGGCGGCCGAAACTTATGACCGCACCGACGATCCGGTGCGCATGTATCTGCGCGAGATGGGCTCGGTCGAGCTGCTATCGCGCGAGGGCGAAATCGCGATCGCCAAGCGCATCGAGGCCGGCCGCGAGCTGATGATCGGCGCGCTGTGCGAGTCGCCGCTCACCTTCGAGGCGCTGACGGTTTGGCGCGACGAACTCAACGAAGGCAAGGTTCTCCTTCGCGACATCATCGATCTGGAAGCGACTTATGGCGCCGGCCCCGAGGGCCAGGCCGCCGCGGCCGCTGCTGCCGCCGCCGCCGCCAATGCGGTCGGCCCCGACGGCAGGCCACTGCCGCCGCCGATGCACATTCCGGGCGTCAACAACGGACACGCCGCACCGGCCTTCGTGGCGCCGAAACCCGCACCGCCGCCTGCCCCCAAGCCCGCGCCGAGGGCCGACGGCGAGGAGCCCGATCCGGCTGAAGTCGCCGCCGCCGCCGATGCCGCGAACGACGCCGACGATTTCGAGGATGAGGGCAATCTGCCGCTCTCCGCGATGGAAGCCGCGCTGAAGCCGCAGGTGCTCGAGACGCTCGACCAGATCGCGAACCTCTACAAGAAGCTCGGCAAGCTCCAGGACGCGAGCGTCGAAGCCGCACTGGGCGCCGAGGATCTTTCGACCAGCCAGGAGCGCCGCTTCAAGAAGCTGCGCAACGACACCGTCGATCTGGTGAAGGGCCTCAAGCTCAACAACAACCGCATCGAAGCGCTTGTCGACCAGATGTACGGCATCAACCGCCGTCTGGTGAGCCTCGAAGGCCGTCTGCTGCGCCTCGCCGAAGCCCATGGCGTGGACCGCGCGGATTTCCTCAAAGAGCATTTCCACAACGAGCTCGACCCCAACTGGGCGCGCCGCGTCGGACGCCTGTCGCGCCCGGGCTGGCGGGATTTCGTCGCCGACGAGCGCGACAAGATTCACGGCCTGCGCGATGAGATCCAGACGCTGGCGCAGGAGATGCGCCAGTCGATCAGCGAATACCGCCGCATCGTGCAGACGGTGCAGAAGGGCGAGCGCGAATCTGGTGTCGCGAAGAAGGAAATGATCGAGGCCAACCTCCGCCTCGTGATCTCCATCGCCAAGAAATACACCAACCGCGGTCTGCAGTTCCTGGACCTGATTCAGGAAGGCAACATCGGGTTGATGAAGGCGGTCGACAAATTCGAATACCGCCGCGGTTACAAATTCTCGACCTATGCGACGTGGTGGATCCGCCAGGCGATCACGCGCTCCATCGCCGATCAGGCGCGCACCATCCGCATCCCGGTGCACATGATCGAGACGATCAACAAGCTGGTGCGCACCTCGCGCCAAATGCTGCACGAGATCGGCCGCGAGCCGACGCCGGAGGAACTGGCCGAGCGTCTGGCCATGCCGCTGGAGAAGGTCCGCAAGGTCCTCAAGATCGCGAAGGAGCCGATCAGCCTCGAAACGCCGATCGGCGACGAGGAAGATTCACACCTCGGCGACTTCATCGAAGACAAGAACGCGGTGCTCCCCATCGACGCTGCGATCCAGGCCAATCTGCGCGAGACGACGACGCGCGTGCTCGCCACGCTCACCCCGCGCGAGGAGCGTGTGCTGCGCATGCGCTTCGGCATCGGCATGAACACCGACCACACGCTTGAAGAGGTGGGCCAGCAGTTCTCGGTCACGCGCGAACGCATCCGCCAGATCGAGGCCAAGGCGCTGCGCAAGCTCAAGCACCCAAGCCGCTCGCGGAAACTGCGTTCGTTCTTGGACAACTAAGCGCCACCAATCCTCCCCCACAAATCGGGGGGGGCCGCGCAGCGGTGGAGGGGGCGACCTCTCACCGAGCCTCATAAGCGGCAACGAAAGCCGCGATCGATACGCTCCCATGAAAGGGGCAATGCCAATGGCCGATCAGACGAAGACGTTCCCGCAAGGTCCGGTGAAACCCGCACCCACGATCTGGAAATATCCAAGCGAGGACGAAACCCTCATGCGCCGCCTCGGCAGCGCAACCCTCTCACTGTGGCCATCGCTCCCGCCCGAGATCCAGGAACGGATTCTCGCCGAAGCCAACCAGGTCTGGGACCGCGAATACAACTTCCCCAACCTCCCCGCCAAACTCCAGGCCTTCGTGAAACGCCGGCGATAGAGGCTTGGACCGCACTTGGTCCGGCTATGTTGACCGTGTGACGGTGAAATCGCAGACGATCGAAATTGACGCGGAGACGGCGGCGCTACTCGAAAGCCGTGCTGCCGAGCGCGGCATAAGCGTTTGCTGCCGCTGTTCAAGGTGGAAGCGAACTGGGCAGACGCCCGGCGCGGTTTTTTATGGCAACCCCTGTTCGGCGCGTTCCGACCGGCCTGCGCAACTCTGTCTGGGTGTCGGCGCTGCGCTCGGCTTCGCCAGCGAGTTCACACATTACCTGCTCGATCGGGCGGTCTACCGGTTCTCGATCCGAAGGTGCGCACGGCGGCGTGCGCACTCCTGAGGGCACGTTGATGGACATTCCGTTGCGCCAAACGCACGAGATGCGAAATTTGCCCGGGATGCGACCGGAAACTATCTTGCGCCGGAGCGCGTTTGCCGTTATCGGCTCGCCACAAATACCCCGTAACAAGAGCCTCTGAGAGAACGTCCGACCGATCATGCGTGGTTCCGATCCGAACAAATTTGGCGACCGTCTGGGCGATGCCCAGAAGGCGCGGCAAGCGATGCTGGACAAGGCGCGCGCCAAGATGGCCGCACTCGCCGAGACCAAACCCGACCGCGACGCCGAGCGCGCCAAGATCGCGGCCGAGCGCGAGAAGCGCGAAGAGCAGCGCCGCCTCGAGAAGGAAGCGCGCCTGAAGCGCGAGGCCGAGGAACGCGCCGCCGCCGAAACCGCCCGCCTCGAAGCCGAGCGTGCGGCCGCCGAAGAAGCCCACCGCAAGGCGAACGAGGAAAAGACGAAGCTCGCGCAATTGCTGGCCGATCAGAAGGCCGCGCGCGACGCCCGCTACGCCGCCCGCAAGTCGCGCACCGGCAAGCGCTAACCCAGAAACCGGTCGCGGTATTCCGGCCGCGGCGCGTAACACATCTCCGTGCATCCGAAGATGCGATAGCGGTTGCGCGCGACAAGGTCGTAGAGCCTGTCGCGCGGGATCGCGCGGAATACGACCGCAGGCGACCATGGAAAGGCAGACCCATCGCGCCAGCGCAGCTGCGCCATCCCATTGTCACGCGGAGATCGCGGAGTAGACGTGCGAACTCCGCGATCTCCGAGCCTCCGCGTGAGATTCTGGTTGGCCGGGACAAGCCGGGCACGACGTTGTGAAACCACTCTAAAGATGCGCCGCTTCGAGTGGCTCTTTGGTGCGGTGCTTTGCGAGTTTTGCGGCGAGCTTCAGGTCGGCGACGAACTTTTGGTATTCGATCTCTTTCGACGCGTGATCGGGGATGCGCAGGAGATAGGAGGGATGCACGGTCGCAAGTCCGCGCCGTCCATCCGCCCATTCAACTTCATGGCCGCGCAGCTTTGTGATCGCAACCCCTTTGCCCGAAAGCGCTTGCGCGGCAGTGCTGCCGAGCGCCACAACGAATTCGGGTTCGATCGCCGCGAGTTCGCGCGCCAGCCAGGTCGTCGAACAGATCTTGATCTCGCTCGCATTCGGTTTGGAATGGATGCGGCGCTTGCCGCGCGCGAACTTGAAATGCTTGACGGCATTGGTGACGTAAACCGTCTTGCGGTCGATGCCGGCATCTTCCAGCGCCTTGTCGAGAATCTTGCCCGCGGGCCCAACAAAGGGCTTGCCGGCGATGTCTTCCTGATCGCCCGGCTGTTCGCCGAGGAGTACGAATTCGGCGCGCGCCGGTCCTTCGCCGAACACGGTCTGGGTTGCGTGCTTGTAGAGGGGACAGGCGGTGCAATGCGCTGCCGCTTCACGCAGTTTGTTCAGGGTTTCCCGTGCCATCTACTTCTAACGCGCCAGCCGGACGTTCCGTTCAGGAGGTCCACCTCAGCCATCCGCGATAGCCGACGATGGAGCCGCACGGTGCCGATACTGGCCTGCATGTCGCGGATCGCCACGGCAAGACGTACCACGTGTCTTCGCCAAGCGTGCGGCGATAGAGCGGAAGAACCGGTTCGCGCATCCCGCCGGGTTATTTCGGCGCAGCAGCAGTATCGGTGACCGTGACTTTCGTGATGGTGACCGGCTTCAGTGGCGACGATTCCGGCGGGAACGGTCCTGTCATACCGCCGACGGGCACAGACGCGATCTGGTCGACGACATCCGAGCCGCCGGTCACATGACCGAAGACGGCATAACCCGTGGTGTTCGGCGGTGCCCCCGGGGTCGGATCCAGCGCCGCATTGTCGGAGAGGTTGATGAAGAACTCCGACGTCGCGCTGTTGGGATCGCTGGTGCGCGCCATCGAAAGCGTGCCCTTCACATTGGTCAGGCCGTTCGCGGTTTCGAGCGCGATCGGCTCGTGCATGGGCCTCTGGTTGCCCTTGGCGTCATAGCTGCCCATCTGCAGCACGAAGCCGGGCTCCACACGGTAGACGACCGTGCCGTCGAAATGGCCCTCGCGCGCATAGCGGATGAAATTCGCGACCGTCTTCGGCGCGTGCGCGTCATCAAGCGCGACGGTGATCTTTCCCATCGACGTTTCGATGGTGGCCTCTGTGTCCGCGGCGGCGGCGCCGGCGCAGAGGAGAACGGCAGAGAAAGCGATCGTACGAAGCATGAAGGGCATCCTTTGAAAGATGCCCTTCCCTATCATGGCGGCAGGAACGGCCGGAAGACCGTAAGCGTGACAGTTTTGTTGTCAGGCCGTGTGCTTGGTCCGCCAGCCTTCCGCATAGGTTTCGCGCGCGTCGCGGGCGTATGGAACCGGCGACACTTTCACGCGGACCTCGAGTTGCTTGTGGCGTTCGACCGTCGCCTTTTTGGAACCGCCGCCCGCTTCCGGCTCGCCCCAGATCAGCGTCAGCACATCGCCTTCCTCGATATCGGGATCGACAACGCCGAGCGACAGCGCCTGGCGCTCATTGGCCGAATAGCCCGAGAACATCGAAAGACCGACGACCTTGCCGTTCTTCGTCACCGCATCGAAGCTCGCCGAGCCGTAATTGCCGATCGGGATGTCGAAGAATTTGTAGATCTCGCGGCCCGGCTCGAACAGGCAATCATAGGTCTTGGCGATGTCTTCGCCGTTCCAGGCGAACGTCACCTTGCGGCGATGCTTCTTGCCTTCCATCGCTTTCAGGGCATCGGCGCCGATAAAATCGTGATCGAACTTCACGAACGGACCGTAGCCGAGTTCATAGGGATTCGAATAGTAATCCTCGATGTTGTCCGACACGAAGCTGCCGGCGATCGAGCCGGTTGCCTCGTATCCCGCGGCAGGCAGCCATTCGCGGTAGGACTTCATCGCATCGCCGCTGTAGACGGCTGGCAGCGGCGACGGGATCCAACCGGATTCGAGCGTGTTCGACGCATAAGCGCGCGCGCCAACCGCCGTCAGCCCGAACTCCTTCCCGGCTTCGAGAATGAAGTCGCGGATTTCGAGGTACTGTTCATAGGGGCCCCAGATCTCGAGTCCCGGCTCGCCCGCCATGCCATGACGCAGCGCGCGCACCTTGCGGCCCTTGATGGTGATCTCGCCCATGAAGAAGAACTTGATGTCCGGCACTGGCCCGCCATTCAGCTTGGCCATGACGTCCTTGGCTTTCGGTCCCTGGATCTGGAAGCGGTAGTGATTGCGCTTCACCGCGCGGCCCATCGGCGCGGACGGCGAACGGTCGTCACGTGTGACCTTCACATCCCACTTGCCGGTCTGGGCCTGGAAATCGATCCAGTTCACGGTCGGCGCGCGGCCGACGAAGTTGTACTGGTTCTCGGCCAAATGAAAGAGAATGCCGTCGCCGATGACGTGTCCGTTATGCGCCAGCGGCACCATCTGCTTGGCGCGGTTCACGGGGAAGTTCTTGAAGCTGTTGATCGTGAGATAGGAGAGAAACTTCTCCGCATCCGGTCCTTCGACCATCATCTCCGCCATGTGGTGCGACTGGTCGAACAAGACGGCCGAATGGCGCCAAGCGATCTGTTCGTCGCGCCAGTTCGAGAATTCGGACGGCACGACCGGATAGACATAGGCGCCGATCGGCGAATTGCGCAGCATGGTGACGGGATTGCCCGCCGCCTTCAGGACCGTTTCCAGATTGCTCATCGCGCGCTCCTTCGATAGCGAATTGATATTGAGTCGATGGGTGATCGCGCCAGACTTGTCAAGCGAGGTAAGGCGTTGAATTCCTGCCCACTTTCACGATTTTCTGCCCAATGAACCACAAGCGAAGTGGAAGTCACCCGGCGAGCGAAATGACGCCCAGCAAGTGGGATTGACGATGGGTGCTGGATGCTCTCTGGGTAGACTGGAAACGGGAGCGCGCGGCATGCCGAACACGAAACTTGTGGCCTCTCTGCTGGGCGCATTTCTTCTTCTCACCGCGACATGCGCCAATGCGCTGCCGCACCCCAAACGCATCGGCATCGAAGCCCGGAACGGCTGCCCAAGTGACGCGGAGTGCGGGACGATCATGCGCCCGCTCGACCCCGATCATGGGATCGGCGGCAAAATTTCCATCGCCTATCGGCTCTACCACCACACGGGGCATGGCGCCGCCGCAGGCACGATCCTCGCGCAGGAAGGCGGGCCGGGGCTCCCCAGCATCCGCAGCCATGGCGGCTACCTGTACCTGTTCGCACCACTACGCGCCGATCGCGACATCCTGATGGTCGATGCACGCGGCACCGGCGATTCCGGTGTCATCGATTGCCCCAGCATTCAACGCAACAGCGTTCGCACGCCGGAGGATGTCGGCGAATGCGGACGCTCGCTCGGCCGCGCCGCGGATTACTACGGCACGCGTCTCGCAGCCGAGGACACGAAAGCCGTGCTCGACAAGCTGAAGATCACGACCGTCGATTACTACGGCGACAGTTACGGCACGTTCTTCGGCCAGGTCTTTTCCGCGCTCTATCCCGGCATGCTGCGCAGTGTGGTGCTCGATGGCGCCTATCCCGTGATCGGGGAATCGCCATGGTATCCGCACGCCGGCGAGGTCGTACGTCGCGGCTTCAATCTCGCTTGCGAGCGCACGGCGTATTGCGCGGGGCTGAAAGGCAGCTCCTTGGGCCGCATTAAGAAGTTGCTGGATACCGTGCGGACGCATCCCATCTCCGGCCGCGCGCCGGATGGCGAAGGCCAGTTGCGCGATGTTGTCGTCGATCCGTCGAGCCTGGGGCTTATACTCTATGACGGCGAACAGGGGCCTTTGAACTATCGCGATCTCGATGCGGCCACACGGGCCTTTTTCGACAATGGCGACACGCTTCCGTTGCTCCGGCTCGGAGCCGAGAACATCGCCAACGAAGACCCCACGCCGGTGAAGGGGTACAGCTACGGGCTCTTCGTTGCCACGAGCTGCATGGACTATCAGCAGATCTACAATATGCAGTCGCCGCTTGCCCGCCGCGTCAAGCAGCGCGATGCCGCCGTCGCGAAGGAACAGGAAAAGCATCCCGGCGTCTATACGCCGCTGACGATTGCCGAGTTTCAAACCGTTCCGATCGATATCGATATTCTCAATCTCTGCATCGACTGGCCGGTGCGAAATCCACCATATGAGCCGGGCCTCCCGATCCCGGATGGCGCCGCATTCACCGAGGCGCCAACGCTCGTGATCAATGGCGAGCTGGATATGCTGACGACCGCGGCGGAGGGCGGAATCGTCGCGAAGCAGTACCCAAATGGACAGCAGGTCGTCATCGCCAACAGCTTCCATGTCGATGCGATCTACGACGTCGACAATTGCGCGCAGGCCATCGTGCGCCGGTTCGTCGAGACGCTCTCGGCCGGCGACACATCCTGTGCGGCGAACGTCAAACCCGTGCGGCTGGTCCCGATCTTTGCGCGCCACGCAGCCGATGCAATCCCGGCCGTGCCTTCAGGCTGCAACACCGCGACGTCGCTCGATCTCTCCATTGCTTCAGCGGCGGTCCAGACGGCCGGCGACGCGATGGCGCGCTGGAACATCAATTACAGCGAGCACGGCTCGGGCCTGCGCGGCGGCAAATGGCGCTATACCCAACCGGACGCGGTGGCGCGCTTCACCCTGTCGAAAGCGCTCTGGACCGAGGATCTGCCAGTTTCCGGACGGCTGGTCTGGAACCAGCACGATGGCGCGGTTCGGGCGACGCTCGAATACACCGATCCCGAAGGAAACGCGGCACAGCTGTCGGCGACCTGGAACGATCGTGACAACCAGGCTGTGGCAACCCTGACCGGCACGGTCGCAGGCCGCGCCATCCAGGCCACGATGCCAGCTCCTTAATAAGTCAGGAATATATTCAATGGGTTAGTGGCGGACAGGGAGGGATTCGAACCCTCGATACCCTTGCGAGTATGTCGCATTTCGAGTGCGGTGCTTTCAACCGCTCAGCCACCTGTCCGCAGCGCGGAAATCCAGCCATTCTCATGCGAGATTGACCAAATCACAGCGAACAAACACAGCCCGACGGCCATTCTTGGACCAAATGGCCTTCCAACCGGTTTGCGGGGCGGGTTCTACCCGCCTTTTGGGAGTGCCGACAAGACCCGCCGATCGTTCCACTACAAGTGTGTCCCAACTGCTCGCCCGCGTAGGGCGAGGAAAGGAGAGTATCGATCATGCCAAGAGAAGAGGATGTGTTGGCTGCACTGGACAAACCCCGTGCCGTTTATCCGCTACAGCAGCTACTCGACCCCAGCAGCAAGAGCACGGATGCGTTGCAAGAGTTGCTGATCCAGATGCGCGCCGCAGGAAAAGTGAAGTTCAACATAAAAACCGGCAAGTGGAGCAAGGCTTAGGACCATCTCCACGCCAGAATCTTGGCGGCCCCCTGCGTGCTTAAATCGCGCGGCCGCATTCAAGCGCGGTGCATTCAACCGCTCTGCCACCTGTCCGCGAACAAACGCTGTTCGTGAAGCCTTTCTGGACTTGCACCAGGTTGGCTCACGGTTGCGTTTGAGCGGGGGTTTCTAACCGTCTTGTGGAAGGTCGGGCAAGGGGCTTCGGATTCCGGGTGCGCGGGCGTTTCGCCGCAACGGAGCGGCTCCCGGGGCAATGGCAAATCGGGCTGGTTAAGCGCAGCAACCTTGGTGCCGTCACGCAGTCGTGAGCGCAGGTGACGGATCGGCGCGCAATTGATTTTTCCCGGAATGCACAACGGGTGTATTCTGTGTGCGAGGCTCTTGGGCGTATCGCGTATGAAAACCAGTGTGCGGGTTCTGACATTCTCTGTCGCGCTGGCTTTGCCGGTCGCCGCCGGAGCGTCCTCCGCGCCGGTCTCGACGGCGGAGCATATTCCCCCGCGTGTCAACTATGCGTGCCCGACACCTGCACCGGATGTTCCGGAGAGCGCGACGGTCAACGGCGAAAACGGTGCAGTGTATCTCAGCGTCTTCGTCAGCACCCATGGCCGCGCGAAGAAAATTCGGGTGCTTCGTTCGAGCGGTTACAGCGATCTTGACGACGCAGCCGTTACGGCTGCCGCAACCTGGCATTACATCCCCGGAAAGAGGAACGAGGGGACGATCTCGGACTGGATGGCGCTGAAGATGGATTTCGGAGTGCACGAATACGGCGCCACGCTGAAGGCCGCGGCTGGCGGCAACGCGGATAGCTGCGACTACTAAATCGCGAGACGCCTTCAGACGGCCTGCGCCACCATTGCCATCAGTTCGCTCTTGAGAATCTTTCCAGCCGGGCTGAGTGGCATGTTGGGCATCAGAAAGATTTCCGACGGCTGCTTGTAAGGCGCGAGCTTCGATGCCGCATAGTCTGCGAATTGCGCGACCGTTGCGGTCGATCCGGGCGCCGGATCGATGAAGGCCAAGATCTCCTCGCTGCCGTCCTTTTGCCGACCGATCACGGCGGAGCGCGCAACGGCGGGGTGCGCGTTCAGCACGCCCTCGATCTCCGCCGGGTACACGTTGAAGCCGAAGCGGATGATCATCTCCTTGGCCCGCCCGGCGATAAACCAGCTGCCGTCCTCGAAGCGGGCGAGATCGCCGGTCCTGAACCAGCCTTCGGCATCGACGACGGAAGCGGTTTCTTCCGGCGCCTTGTAATAGCCGTTCATCACGCCGGGGCTGCGCACGAAAAGCTCGCCGGTGTCATCGCCTTCGATCCTGGCTTCGATGCCCGGAAGGAGCCGGCCGATGCCGCAATCGTTGCGTGGCGCATCCAGCGGCGTCAGCGTGATCGTGGGCGAACATTCGGTGATGCCGTAGCCGTTGTGGAGCGTCTGTCCGAAAGCGGCTTCAACGGTTGCCTTGGTCGCGGCATCGAGCGGCGCACCGGCGGAAGAGATCAGCCGGAGGTGCTGTGCCTGGATGGGAGTCGCACCCTTGCGCGCCGCATATTCGGCGATCATCCCATACATCGATGGCGTACCGATCATTACCGAAACGCCGTTCTGCAAGGACTTCAGCGCCAGGGCCGGATCGAAGCGCGACACCAGTTGCACCGACGCGCCGTAATAGAGCGAACCCAGCAGCACACCGGTGAGACCCAGAATGTGCGAGACCGGGAGCACGGCATAGACGCGGTCATCCTGCGTGAGCGCGCGGGCCGCGCCGGAAGCCTTCGCCACAAACATCAGGTTGGCGTGGCTCAGCATCACGCCCTTGGGCTTTCCAGTCGTTCCCGAGGTGTAGATCAGCGCCGCGACGTTCTTCTCGGAAGCCTGCTCCAGTGGCTCGGGCGTGCAGGCGTCATTCAGCGGGGACAGGCCAATGACACCGAACCCGGCGGGATCTTCGAAGGTGGCGTTCGTGCGCGCGGCATGCGCTTTGGCGCGCGGCGAAACGGAGGTCGTGAAAACGATGCGCCTTGCCTCGCTGTGCTCGGCGATCTCATCGAGTTCACGCTCGGAAAGCCGCGCATTGACAATGACGGGCCACGCTTTGATCGCCGTGCAGGCCAGGAACAGCGAGACCGCGGCACAGCAATTCTCGCAGACCACCATCACGCGGTCGCCGGCGCGCACGCCGGAACGTGTCAACCACGCGGCCGTCTTCAGGATCGCGATGTCGAGTTCGGCGTAGGTCCAGCTGCGGTCCGGCTCGATCAGCGCGATGCGCTCCGGAGCGCGCGACGCCCAGAACCGTACCAGATCGGAGACGAGAACGGGCTCCGTCATGGCAGGCTGGCCTGCAATGCCATGCCGACGGGCGGGTGCGCGGGTTCTTCTTTCCGCGGTGCGATGAGTGCGGAGATGCGTTCGGCCAGAGCGGGCGCATGTGTCCCAAGCATGGAGCGATGATCGCCAACAGTTGTATGGAGTTCGAATTGACGCGTTTTCCGGCGCCAGACATTGGCGGCATCGGAGGGGAAAACAGGTCCGGTTTTTCCCGCGCGGATAAACGTGATCTTGCCCGGATAGTATTTCGGTGTATGGGCGATCAGAGCCGCATCGCCTGCGACACGCGTCTGGCGCAGCGGCAGAGGCAGGTTCGGATCGACGGCGCCGAGCCAGTTGTTGACGTAGACTGCGCGCTCGGTCTTGACCGTTTCGCGATCGCGGAACAGACCGCGCAGTTTATTGCGGACAACGGCGACCGTCGCGCTCAAGGGCTGCCGCGAAAGATCCCGCGCCCGGTAGGCCAGTTTGCGCGCGCGCACCATGGCCCGCGATTTAAGCGGCCAGGTGTGCGGATGGGCATAGGCATCGATCATCAGAAGCTGGGCAACGCTATCCGGCCCCAGGAGTCGCGCCATTTCGAATGCGACCACGCCACCGAAGGAATAGCCGCCGATGCGGTAGGGGCCCTTGGGCTGCTTGCGTTTGATTTCCGCGACATAGAGCGCAGCCATGTCCTCGATCCGTTCCAGCGGAGGCTCTCGACCATCGAGGCCGCGAGCCTGGATGGCGTAGACGGCATTCGGACCACGGATCAGCCTGCCGAGCGTGGCGAGTTCGATGACCGTGCCGCCGACGCCATGCACGATGAAGAACGGCGCACTGTCCTCCCCGGTCTTCAGTGTGACGAAGTGATCGTAAGCCGGCACCGCTTCGCTCTCGATGAGCTCTGCAAGCTCGCGGATGGTCGGCGCGTCATAGATGGCTGTGATCGGAAATTTGATGGCGAGCGCGTTCTCGATCTCCAGGAACAGGCCGACGGCCATGAGCGAATCGCCGCCGAGATCGAAGAAATTCGCGTCGATATCGACGGAGGACAGCCTTAACGCGCGTGACCAGATCGCGGTCAGGCGCTCGATGGTTTCGGCGCGGTCCATGTCACGCACCGATCTGTTGGAGCGGCGGCGCTTCGGGGGCCTTCGACTCCTTGGACTCCGCGATCTTGAGCAACCAGGCGCGGAAGATTGCGGCCGCAACCGATTTGCCCTGCGGATTCGGAAAGCGATTGGCGAGTGACGGGAACTCCTCCATCAGGTTCTCATCGCGCAGCTTGATGGCGCGGGCGCGAAAGCGATCGAGAAGTTCCTTTTCGCTCAGATTGAAGTAGCCGCGCGGCACGTTTGGATAATCCTCGCGCTCGCCCATGAGGAATCGACGCACATCGCGCTGGTATTCGCGTCCCAGCGTGGCGGTATCATATTCCGGGTGCCCCTGAAAAAAGAGCTGCAGGTTGCGGCGCTGCTTCACGAACAGATCGGCGCCGGCCTCGTTCGATTCCGTGAGAATGCGATAGCCGTTCTCGCCCAGCGCGTCTTCGGGGATCTCATTCCACCGGGAATGCGCGACCTTGAAGGAATGCGGCAGATGCTCGGTCAATTCGTCATGACCGGTGATTGCGTGATCGAACAGGCCGAAGCGCTTCTTCTCAAGGCGCCGGCGCTCGATGCCGTCAAAATGCAGCACGGCGGCGTGCGCCGCGAGACAGGAAAACAACGCCGACGGGCCTTCATCGTCGATCCATTCGAACAGCGACGCAAGCGCATCCCAATAAGGCTCGTCCTTCAGGTTCGGCTGTCTCGGCTCGGTTCCGGTAACGATGACGGCGTCGAGGCCGACATCTTTAAGCTCGGCAAGACTACGATAGGAATTATCCAGAAGGTGGCGCTTGCCCGTGTCGCTGCGCGCGATGCCCGGCAGCGAGAACAGGGACACGAACACACGGAAATCGGGAGCCGCCAGCTCGATCACGCTCAGGAACTGACGCGCGGTCGACAAGAGCGCCTTGTCGGGCATGTTGTTGACGATGCCCAGCCGCAATCCATCGATGCGGATATTGGAGTGCGGGTTGTAGAGGATCGCAGGCATTTACGACCAGCCCACCGCCAGGCGCGGATGCAGATCGACGACATTGTCGCCCGCAGAGGCTTCAAGCGCCTGCGCGAGATCGGCGATGATGTCGTCGACATGTTCGATGCCGATGCAAAGCCGGATCATCTCCGGCTTCACGCCGGCACGCTCCAGTTCCTCTTCTGTGAGCTGACGATGGGTCGTCGATGCCGGGTGGCAGGCTAGCGACTTCGCATCGCCGATGTTCACCAGCCGCTTGAAGAGCTTGAGCGCGTCGTGGAATTTCTTCCCTGCCTCGAAGCCGCCCTTGACGCCGAAGGTCAGGAACGGCGCGCCGCGGCCGTGGAGGTATTTCGCCGATAACGCGTGATGGGGATCGTTGACATGCCCCATGAAGCGGCACCATTCGACGCGCGGATGGTTGACCAGATAGGCCGCCACGCGCGTTGTGTTCTTGATGTGGCGCTCCATGCGCAGAGGAAGCGTCTCCACGCCTTGAAGCAGGAGAAACGCGCTCAGCGGCGACAGCACCGAGCCGGTGTTGCGCTGGCAGACGGTGCGGCAGCGCGCAACGAAGGCGCTTGCGCCGTATTGTTCGGTGTAGACGACGCCATGATAGGCATCTTCCGGCTCGGTCAACATCTGAAAGCGCTTGGCGTTGGCCTTCCAGTCGAAGCGGCCGCTGTCGATGATGGCGCCGCCCATGGTCGTGCCGTGACCGCCGAAGAATTTGGTCAGCGAATGCACGACGATGTCCGCGCCGTAGAGGATCGGCTTTAGAAGGATCGGGGTCGCGATGGTGTTGTCGACGATCAGCGGCACGCCGTGGCGATGGGCGACCTTCGCCAGTTCCTCGATATCGGCCATATTGCCGGCCGGATTGCCGATGCTTTCGCAATAGACCGCGCGCGTGTTGTCATCGATCAGCTTTTCGACATCCGCGGGGCTGTCGCTGGCGGCAAAGCGCGTGTCGATGCCCTGCTTGCGCAGGAAGCTGTTGAAGAGCGTGTAGGTTGCGCCATAGAGCTGCGGCAGGGTGACGATATTGGAGCCCGCGTCCGCGATATTGGCGATAGCGTAGTGGATTGCGGCCATGCCCGATCCGACGCACAGCGCCTCGACACCGCCTTCCAGCGCGGCGACACGACGCTCCAGAACTTGCACGGTCGGGTTGCTCAGGCGGGAATAGATGTTGCCCGGCACTTCGAGGTTGAACAGGGCCGAAGCGTGATCGGCACTGTCGAATTCGTAAGCCACGGTCTGGTAGATCGGCACGGTCACCGAATGGGTGGTGGGGTCGGTTTCATATCCGCCGTGGATGGAGAGGGTTTCGTCGCGCATGATGGCTCACCCGATTCGAATGGGAGAAAAACTGTGAATGGCGCCGAAAGCCTGGTCCGAACGCTCGTAAACGCGGGGGTGAACGTCTGCTTCATGAATCCCGGTACGTCCGAGATTCATTTCGTGGACGCGTTGGACCGCGTACACGAGATGCGCGGCATCGCCTGCCTGTTTGAAGGCGTTGCCTCCGGCGCAGCCGATGGCTATGCGCGGATGGCGGGGAAACCTGCGTGTGCGTTGTTTCATCTGGGGCCAGGACTGTCGAACGCTTTGGCAAATCTGCACAACGCGTGCCGCGCACATGTGCCCTTGGTTAATATCGTCGGCGATCACGTGACCTGGCATCGCCGCTTCGATGCGCCGCTGGCTGCCGATATCGAAGCGCTGGCGCGGCCATATTCGAAATGGCTGCGCAGTTCCAGCTCATCCGCCGTGGTTGGCAGGGATTGTGCCGAAGCAATCGCTGCCACGCGGGGCGCGCCGGAAGGGATCGCGACGTTGATCCTGCCCTCCGACACCGCATGGGGCGACGATGGTGTGGTGGGCAGCGTTCCCGCGACCGCGCCGGCGCCAATGCCGGCAACGGCAGCCGTCGAGCGCGCGGCCGCGATGCTCCGGAACGGGACACGTACAGCGATCCTGCTGGGAACGCCCTTAACCCAAGGCGACGCCCTTAAAACAGCTGGACGCATCGCCGCCGCCACGGGTACCACGTTAATGGCACCGTTCAACTTCAGCCGCATCACGCGCGGTGCGGGCCTGCCACCGGTCGAGCGCGTGGCCTATGTCGTCGATCAGGCCCTGGCCCAACTCCGCGCCTTCGATCAGTTCATTCTGGTTGGCGCCCCGATTCCAGTCGCGTTCTTTGGATATCCCGGCAAACCCAGCGTACTCGTGCCCGAAAGCGCCACCGTCCACACGCTCACGGACCTGCACGAGGACGGCGCCGGTGCGCTGTCGATGCTTGCCGAAGCCCTTGGCGCCGCGGGAACCGCGCCGACACTTCAAAGCGCCGGACGGCCCGCGATGCCGAGCGGCGCGATCACCATCGACGGTCTTGCGGCCGCGGTCGGCGCCGTGCTGCCGGAGAACGCCATTATCGTCGACGAATCCATCACCTCGGGCCGGGGCATGATGGCGGCCACAAAAGGTACGCCGCCACACGACTATCTCGTGAACACCGGCGGGTCGATCGGGATCGGCATTCCCCTTGCCGTCGGCGCTGCGGTTGCCTGTCCGGACCGTCCGGTCCTCTGCCTCGAAGCAGATGGCAGCGGTATGTACACGCTGCAGGCGCTGTGGACCGCCGCACGCGAGAGCCTCGCCATCACCGTCGTGGTCTTTGCGAATCGCGCCTATCAAATTTTGAAAGGCGAGATCGCCGCGCTCGCGGGTAATCCGGGGCCGCGCGCGCTCGACATGCTGGAAATCGGGCGGCCCGATCTCGACTGGACGGCGCTCGCCAAAGGCATGGGCGTGCCGGCGCGGCGCGTGGAAACGCTGGAGGATTTTGGGGCCGCGCTGCGCGACGGGTTCGCAAGCGGAGCGCCCAATCTTATCGAAGTCCCGCTTTAGCTATTCTTCTCCGGCAAGCCAGTCGACGCGCAGCCGTGCGTCCCGCTCACGCCCGAGCCGCGAGGCCAATGGCTTGAAGACCTCTTTCATGTCGTCCGTGAAACCATAGGGCGGATTGAGGATCAGAAGACCGGCGGCATTGAGCTTGTCCGAATCGCCGTCGACCGCCACATCGACGCGCAGCAATTTGCGCGGGCCAGCGAGCCGCACCTCGCCGCAAAACGCATCCGCCGCCGCGGTGGATTTGATCGGAAACCAGATCATGAAAACTCCCGTTGCGAACCGGCGCGTGGCATCTGCAACAGCCCGCGCAGCCTGCGAAAATTCATCGCTCGCCTCGTAGGGCGGATCGATCAGGATGAGGCCGCGCCGCTCCGGTGGCGGAAGCAGGGACGGGAGACGCGCGTAACCATCGGCCTGCGCTACACGGGCACGTCCATAAGGCGCCAGCGCGGCCTTAAGAGCCGCCACGTCCTCCGGATGTTTTTCGATAGCGACGAGCCTGTCCTGCGGGCGAAGGAGCCGTGCCGCGATCAGTGGCGAACCGGGATAGCGATCGTTGCCTAAAGCGAGCACTAGATCCAGATAGGTCCGAAGCGTCTCCGGACCGCCGGGGATGTCGAGCAGACGACCGATCCCCGCACCCGCTTCGCCCGAACGCAGCGCCTCTTCGCCGGCGAGATCGTAGAGCCCGCGTCCGGCGTGGGTGTCGATGACGACGAACGGCGCAGGCTTTTTTTTGAGGTGTGCAAGAATCGAAACAAGCGCCAGATGCTTGACCACATCGGCGAAATTGCCCGCATGAAAGGCGTGGCGGTAATTCATGGCGCCATGATGAACAAATCCCGGAACGGCGCCATACTGAATTCGCTTATGAGACCGACCGGCGAATGACCCGAACTGCGCGCGTGGCCGTCGCCATCATCCTGATCGCGGGATGGGCGCTGACGCTCGTCCTCTCGTGGCCGGGGCATCTGTCGTTCGACTCGATCGTGCAGCTTCATGACGGGCGCACCGGCTTCTATCATAGCTGGCATCCACCGGTCATGGCGTGGCTCTTGGGCGTCAGCGATGCGCTGTTGCCGGGCGCGGGACTCTATGTGCTGTTCGTGACTACGCTTATATTTGGTTCGTTCTTCGCGTTGATGTGGACTCGGGCTCGGGCCTCCTGGGTCGCTGCCGTGTTGGCGGTCCTGTTCGTGCCACTCCCGCACTTCCTGCTTTATCCGATGCTCGTCTGGAAAGACGTTCTGTTCGCAGCCGCCGCGGTTGCGGCTTTCGTGGCCTTGAGCCTTGCCGAGGTGCACTGGAAGCGACCGCCTATTCGCGCTTCTCTGTTGGCCGGGGCGTTTCTTCTGACGGTGCTCGCCACACTGACCCGTCAGAACGGCCTGATCGCGCTGATCGCCATCGCCGCCGCTTTTGCATGGATCGTCGCGCGCAACAGCAATTGGGCGCAGGGCGCCGTCTGCGGCGCGGCCGCGCTTGTCGTCGCCGGTGGCGCTGTATTTGCTATCTCGGTTGCACTAGCGGTGCACAGCGATGGCGGAGAAGGGACGCGCACGCAACTCAGACTGCTGCGTTTCTACGATCTGGTTGGCGCGGTTACGGCCGATCCGCAACTGCCGCTCGACACGCTCGCCGACAGTGAACCCGGCCTCGAAGCCCTGATGCGCAGCGACGGACGCCGGCTCTACTCACCTGAGCGCAACGATACGCTCGTGGGTTCGCCTGCTCTGCAGGATGCCTTGGGACAGTCCGAGCCCAGCGCCATCGCCGCGCAGTGGTACGATCTCGTGCGCCATCATCCATGGCTCTATCTCAAAGTCCGCGCGCGTGTGTTCGCGCAAGTCCTCTTCACGCCCGATATCGAGGGCTGCAGGCCCGTGTTCACCGGTGTGGAGGGCCCTTCGGGAGAGATGGGGGATTTGGGACTTAAGCCGCGGCGCGACGCGCGCGATCTCGCCCTTGCGCGCTATGCCAAGGGTTTCATGGGAACACCAGTGTTTTCGCACGTGGTCTTTGGCGGTCTGGCGATTGCAGCCCTTGTCCTTCTGCTCTGGCGCAGGTCCCAGGGCGATATCGCGATAGCGGCCCTGCTCGCGAGCGCGCTGGTCTTTACCGCGAGTTTCTTCGCGATCTCGATCGCCTGCGACTACCGCTATCTCTACTTTCTGGACATGGCGGCGCTTAGCGCGGTGTTTTACCTCGCGCTCGATCCGTCCTATCTGTTCGCGGTGGTCGCGATGTGGTCGGGATCGTTCTGGGATTCGCGTTCCGACGAGAGGAAATCGTAGTACCCGCAGCGCTTGCTGCCAGGATATTCGCGGCAAATCGTCGGGCGCGCCGTGTAGATCGTGCAGCGGCGCTTTTCCGTATCGAAGAACCGGCAGATACGGCCGAAATGTTTATCGTCCTTCCGGCGCATCGCATATTTCGCGCCGGTTTCCACCTTGGTGAACTTCTTGCGGGCTTTATCGAAGTCGAGCCCGAAATGCCGGGCCAGCCTTGCGACATCGCGCTTGGTGAGCTGGATCAGGGGGTAGGAGCAGCAATAGCCGGGGCACTTCAGACAATTGTACATGACGCCACACTTACGATTCGCCAACCAATAGCAGGATTCGCACGCGGTTAAACATGCCCGCGCCAAACTGGCATCTATGCCGCCTGGCCGACGCGCGCGGCTCGCATGCAGCGAATCCGGAAGAATTTGGTAACCAGTTATAAAGTTAGCGCCCAAACGCTTTGTTCACCCGGCTCGGTCACACTGTGGCTCAACAATGGGTGTGAGGGGCCTTGAGTCCCAGAGGAGCAGGCGTTTTGGCCGGCACGATGTCCGCCATGCGAGCGAGGACGACATCCGTCTGGACGCTCCCACGCGAGCGCCAGCTGATGCGCGACAGATTGCTCGATATCGCCCGCCAGCTGATCGCAAGAAGCGGCGAAGACAGGCTGACGCTGGGCGCCGTCGCCAATGAAGCCGACATCGCGCACGCAACGATCTATGGCTATTTCTCGAGCAAACGGGAGATGCTGGCCGCCCTTTCTGCCGAGCCCGCATCGCCAAACGAACCGGTGGCCGGGCCCGCTTTTGTGGCGGCCAGTCAGGCACCCGAAGCGAACGGCATTGCTCCGGTTGCGGTTACCGAGGAAGCCGTTCCGGCGCCGGTGGTCACGCCGGTTGTCCACAACGACCCGAAAGACGCCGTTCCGTGGGATGACGACGTGGCGGAGCAGCCAGGCGAAATGGCCAAGTTTCATCCGCCGGGCGCGGACGAGCAGCCCGCGGAAACGCCAACCGCCGCGCCGCACCCGGATGACGCCTCGTCAGCCGACGAGCCAGCCGTCGAGGTTCTGGCCGCCGAGGTTCAGGCGCCGGTCGACATCGAAAGAAGTGTTGCGAGCGGAGCCCCTGTCGAAACCGTCGAGGCGGTCACGGCTGGTGCAGAGGCCGAAGCGCTGGCCGCAGCCGAAGCGCCTGTCGAAACAGAAGCGCTCTCATTCGATGAGGAAACCGCCGAAACCGTTCCCAATGACGATGCGGCGCATTTTGAAGACACTGCGGGTGAAGTCGCGAGTCCGGCCGAAGCAATCGTCCTGGAGCAAACACAATCCGAAGAACCGGCCCCCGCCACCGATTTCATGCTACCGACCAATGCAAGGCGGCGCGCACAGGCCGAACAACTCGACGTCATCGCGCGTCGTCTGGTGCTTCCCGAGGGTGGAAGCCGGGAGGGCACGGATGCCCTGATCGGCCGGCTCGATACGCGTCTGCGCGTGCTCGAAAGTTCCATCACGAGCCTCGAAGCCAAGCATAACGCCCTCGACGCCAGAACCAGCCGGCAGGCGAGGCCCGTCACCGATCAGATGGAACAACTCCTGAAACGGTCGGAGGATTTCGAGGCCAAACATCTCAAGGCGCTTTCGGAATTGCGGCTGGAAATCCACGAATTGGGCGCGCGTGTGAACAGCCCGGATCCTGCGCACAAAGGCGCGGTCTCCGAACCCATCTCCTGGTCGCGGTTTGTGCAGGAGTCCGCGGCGGTCGAACCGGCGTCTGCCGCTGCAGAATCCGATTCGGATTCCAAAGACGCTGACACCGATGCGACGGCTACATCAGATGACTCGCGGCACGCTTACCTTTCAGCGGTGCGCACGCTCGCAAAGGAAGGCGCAAAACAAGCCGCCGAACGCGAAAGCATCGAAGAAGCCGAACAGCGTGTGCGCCGTCGCAAGATCTATGTCGCTGCAGGCGTCGCCGCGCTCTGTCTTGGCGCCGTCGGCCTTCTTTTCGAATTTCATCCCGGCTCCCATGGCGTGAGCGTCGCGCAGTCCAAGGTCGCCCCGCGGACGTCACATACGTCAGTGCGCACTGCCGCGATGGCGGGCGCTGCGCACACGCCGCTCGATCAGCTCACGGCGCTTGCCAACAAAGGGGACGCCCGGGCCGAACTCGTCGTTGGTCTCAAATATCTTTCCGGCGACGGCGTGGCGGCGAACGACGTACAGGCCGCGCACTGGCTGGAACGGGCTGCGCAACACGGCAATGCGGTCGCGCAAAATCATCTGGGCGCGCTTTATCAGAACGGACGCGGCGTCGCGCGGGATACCGCACAGGCTAGGCACTGGTACGAAATGGCCGCTGCGCAAGGCGACCGTCATGCCATGAGCAATCTCGCCGTTCTCTATGCGGGCGGGACTGGCGCAGACAAGGATTTCGCGGCCGCCGCAACCTGGTTTCAGCGGTCCGCGAGCCTCGGCTATGTGGATGCGCAGTTCAATCTCGCGGTGCTGTTTGAGCGCGGCGACGGCGTTCCGCAGAGCCTGCTCGACGCCTATCGCTGGTATTCGATCGCCGCCGCATCGGGCGATGCCGTCGCCAAGACGCGCGCCGAGGCAATTGCCACCCAGATTTCCCCGGAAGAATTGCAGGCCGCCCAGCGCGCGGTGGCCATGTTCAAGCCGCAGCCCTTGAACCCGGCTGCTAACGACGTTCCGACGGTGCAGCAGGTTCTGGCTTCGCGCTAGGCTGCTGCGATTCGCTCCAGCGCTGGATCGATGCGGTGCAGTTAGGCGGCAACGTCCATTCGACCTTGTCGGCATCGGCCGGCATTCCCCGAAATCCGGGATTGAGCATCGACTGCGAAGCGCGGATGCCCGTTGGCCAGCGCGATTTGATGAAAGCGAGAATTGCGACCATGTCGTCATCGCTCAGCGTGTGTTCGAACGCGGGCATATAGGATTTGATGTCGGTTGGCGCGGCGGCGAAGCGGCCATATTTCGTCATGTGAAAGAGATCTTCGTCTGCGTGCTGCCAGGTGTGGCCGGTGGCATCGTGTGGCGGCGCGCGGCGGCCGACATATTGATCCTTAAGCTGCCAGAGCGCCTGACCCTGCAGGCGGCGTCCATGGCAGCCGCCGCAGTAGGTCTGGTAGAGTTCCCCACCATGATCGGCCAGCGCCGCATTGTCCGCGTCCGCGAAATGCGACGCGTCACTGGCCGCGCGCGCACCCGCGACGGCGAGGGCAAGGCCGCAGACCGCACCAATGATCAGAAATGGCCTCAAGCGGCCCAACTCCTATTTGACGAGCTTGCGCAGATCGTCGGCCAAGGGATGACCGGGCAGGTCACCGGTCAGAAGCTCGACGAATTTCCCTTTGGGGTTCATAACATAGATGTAGGAGCTGTGGTCGACCGTATATTGCCCGTTCCCAAGGCTGCGCGGCCGGTAATAGACGTGGAACGATTTCGCCGAGGTTTCGATGTCGTCGGGCTCGCCGGTGAGCGCCAGGATGCGCGGATCGAACGACTTCATGTAGTCGCGCAACACCGGCACCTTGTCCCGCGCCGGATCGACGGTGATGAAAATCGGCTGGAACTTTTTCGCTTGCGGCCCCAATGCGTCCAGCGCGCCGCCGATCTGGGTCAGCGTCGTAGGACAGACATCCGGGCAGAAGGTGTAGCCAAAATAGATCAGAAGCCATTTGCCACGATAATCGGCATCCGTGACGTCGCGCCCGTCGAGCGTCGTCAACGCAAAATGTCCATCCAATGGCGCTGGCGCCGCCGCCGATGCGATGCCGGCGAAGAGCCCCGTGACGAGGCAAAGTGCAGCGATCCAGTTCCCGGACCGGCGTGTCGATATCATCGCAATCATCTCAATTTCTGACGCGCGCCACGCGGCGGTCAACGCCTTGAAAACATACAATATTGCGACTTGATCTCAACACAAAATTACGAAACCTTTAAGAGAATCCGCTGCCTAACCGCCGCGGAGAGGTTTACGAGTTCGATCCGTCAAGCGGCGAGGGGCCATGGATCAGGACGTCAAAGAACTGCGTAACGAGCGCGTCGTGCTACCGAAGGTCGAGCACCGCCCGACCGTCCGCCAATGGGCCTATACGATCCTGGAGGAAGGACAGACGGAAGGCGGCATCAGCCGCGCCGTCGAGTATGTGCTGATCGCACTGATCGTCAGCAACACGCTGGCGGTCATCCTGGAAACCGTGCCGGCGCTTTACAACGGCTATCGCCCATTCTTCTCCGCCTTCGAGCAATTCACGGTCTATGCATTCGCAGTCGAATATTTCGCAAGACTTTGGTCGGCGCCGGAGGATCCGCGAATCGGTGTGAATTCTGGTTTCCGCGGACGGCTTCGCTTCGCGATGCGGCCAATGATGGTGATCGATTTTCTTTCATTCGCACCCTACTTCCTGTTCACCGCGTTCGGCGGCGCGATCGATCTTCGGGCGCTGCGCGTACTTCGCTTGCTGCGGCTTCTCAAGATCGCGCGATACTCGCAAGCGATGCCGGCCCTCTTGGGCGTGCTCTATGCCGAACGGCGGGCGCTGTTCGGCGCTTTTATCCTCTTGATCTTCACGGTCTGCGTATCGGCGGAGGTGATGCACGTCATCGAAGGGCCGGGACAGCCCGATAAGTTCGGCACGCTTCCTGGCGCCATGTACTGGGCGATCACGACCCTGACCACCGTGGGCTATGGCGACGAAACGCCGATCACGTGGATAGGCAAGCTGTGGGCGGGAATCACGATGGTGACCGGCCTTGTGCTGTTTGCCCTGCCGGTCGGCATCATCGCGACCGGTTTCGTCAATGGCCTGCACAAGCGCGAGTTCACGATCAGCTGGAGCATGGTCAAGCGCCAGCCGCTGTTCGATGGGCTCGACGTGGAGGCGATCCGGCACATCCTCGACACGATGGGCGCGAGCGTCATGCAGGATCACACCCGCATCACGGTGACGGGCCAGAACGCGAACATGTTCTATCTCGTGATCTCCGGCCGGGCACATGTCGAGGACGAAAGCGGCGAATGGGATGTCGAGGCTGGCGACATCATCGGTGAGGAATCCCTGAGCGACCACGCCACCTACACGCGCACGGTTTGGGCGCGCACCGAGATACGGATGATGAACCTCTTGGGCGAGGATTTACGGCGGCTGGCGCGCAAATATCCCGTGCTCGGACAACGCATCCGCAACGAAGTTCCTTGGTGAAAAAATAAGTGGGGAGATTCTGTTGCCCAGCTCTCCCCGGGCTGCGCTTACCTATTAGGCAGCGAGGGCCATTTCATTATCGTTGGCACCTGTACGAATAGTCCGATAACGGCGGAACAACACCGGGCAAAAGAACCACCTTTACACGTCCGTCGATCCTGTTTCGCCCCCACAGATGCCCTCTCGGCCTGAGAGGGCATTTGGTGGAGGCGCCGGGTACTGCCCCCGGGTCCGGTCCGCTTATTACGAGGCCGTTTATCGCCATAGTCCGGTTACCCAGACCCCCCTAGTATAGGGGACGGGGCTTAATTATTAAAGGCGGGCCGGAATGGGGCGCGTTCTGAAATGGGCGGGGCTCGGCCTCTGCGTGATCTTGATCGCGGCGGTTGCCGGTTTCTATTTTCTGTCGGAACGGATCATCGCGAAGACATATCCGTTGCCGGAATCGCATATCCGGGCGGCACAAGGACCGGAAGCGGTAGCGCGCGGCGAAAGACTTGCCAGGGCTTACGGATGTGCCGACTGTCACGGCCACGATCTGCAGGGTGCCTACATTGAAGATTTTGGCATGCGGTCGCGCAATCTGACGCTGCTGGCCAAGGAATTTTCCGACGCCGATTTCGACCGCGTCATTCGCCACGGTCTCAGGCCGGATGGAACCAGCGTGGCGGAAACCATGCCGTCGGACGCTTTTCAATACATGACCGATACGGATGTGTCGGACGTCATCGCCTATATCCGCTCGCGGCCCCATGCGGGCGCGCCGGTACCGACACCGTCCTATGACTGGAAGGCGCGTCTCAGGTTCCTGTCCGGCGAGGGCAAGACAGACGTCATGTGGTTTCCTCTGCAGACGCCCGCGCTCGATCTTGGCCCCCAATTCGCGCGCGGACGTCAGATCGCGATGGCGGCCTGTGGCGAATGTCATACGACCGCGCTCACGGGCGAGATGCCACCGCAGCTGCACCATCCACCGGACCTGTCGATCGTTGCGTCCTATGAACGCGCGGACTTCCTCAAATTCATGCACACCGGAAAGGCGGCCGGAAACCGCGAACTTCGCATGATGTCGGCGGTCGCACGCGTCCGAATAAGCCATCTCAGCGAGGCGGACCTGAATGCGCTTTATGACTATCTCTCGGCGCGGGGGAAGAAGCTGACCGGCGGCTGATCAGCGTCACCGTGTTCCGGCCGAGAAAAAGCCGCGCGCTTCGCGCCACTGCCAGGACAGGAGCACGGGCGCAGCGATCAGCAGGTCCCGCGCTCTCCGCACCAGGGAAAATGCCAGCGCGGTGGCAGGCGAAATTCCGAAGAGACCGCACAACAGGATGTATCCGCCTTCCTGCACGCCGATAGCGCCGGGCACAAAAAAAGACGCGGCGCGGATTGCGCCGACCAGACTGTCGATAACCAGGGAGGCATCGAGCGGCACGGCAACGCGCATGAAATGGAAGATCAGCCACGTCTCACCGGCGCCGAGAATCCAGCAGGCAAGGTGGAGAAGAATGCTCGCCGCGAAGCTCTCGCCTTTCGCCGTCATCCGGCCCAGCGCGAGCGCCGCCCGGCGCCGCATGGAACGTAATCCCTGCCAGCGCGGAAAAAGCTTGAGTCGGGTAAGTTTTTGCAGTGGCCTGCGAAGCAGTGGCAGGGCAAGGAGCGTACAAAGGCAAAGCACCAACAACGCCACGGAAACGATCCGTTCGGAACGCAAATTGGCCAGCAGCGCCAACCCGAGCAGGATGTAGGGAAGCTTGGCGGCGAACTCGAGAATGAGATCGAGGAAGGTCGACGCACCGGCGGCCGTTGCATCGGCACCCGCAAGAGACAGCGCGCGCGCACCGATGGCATAGCCGCCGAGCTGCGAGAACGGCAACGCCTCCGCACTTGCGTCGCGCACGGCGCGCGCCCAGACAAAGCGCGGCAACGTTGGCCGCTTGCCGCTGCGATAGATCATCCACCAGGCGAGCCCCAGCAAAGCGACGATGGGCAGATGCGCGAGACTGACGAGGATAAGACCTTGCGCACCCATCGTGCCGAGGACATTGAGCACGGGCGCGACGCCCGCATGGATCACAAGCGCGAACAGCAGGCAGGCCCCGACCAGGAAGGCGGCGAGGCCTGCAAATTTCATTCTGCAGCCACCGCCTGTACCGGCGCCAGACGCGTGCCGAACTCGCGGCTAATCCCGAAATACTCGACATAAGGCTCGAAACGCTCGCGGAGGTTGTCCGGATCGAGTCCGAACTCCTCCAGCGCGTATTTGTTCTTGCTGGCCGGCATTTGTGCGAGAGAAGCGCGCATCTTCTGGCGTGTCGCCGGTGTCATTTCGAGATCGAAGTGCCGGTAAAGCGTCTCGATCGTGCCGATGGGATCATCCGCGAACTCCGAATAGTAGACGTGGAACACGCGGCTGTGGCGCGCCGCTTTCTCCCGCACCATCATGATGTCGGTTGCCTCCTCCGTACGCGCGAGCACCTGATGGCCGATTTCGTCCTTGTCGATATGGCGTGTGAACGGCCGGCGGATGACCTCCGTGAGCTTCATGGCCGAGGCCGCAACACGCACGGGATCGCGATGCACGAAGACGATGCCGCTATCGGGGTAAACGGTTTCGATCGCGCTCATCGCGTGGATGTGATCGGGGCTCTTGAGAATCCAACGGCCGCCCGGGTTCTGATGCTGCAGATGCTGGAGGAACCGCTTGTGAAACCGATAGGGAGCAAGATGACCGCCGAGATCGATCCAGTTCTGATAGGAGGGTACGCGATGGGTGGCCTCGTAGCGCAGGCTCTGGAACACCTGAGCGGTGATCTCGGTGCATTCCTGCGGTCCATCCGCGGACAGCGGATGCATCGCCTTCATCTGTGGAGCCAGAATCTGGAACAGGCGCAGCTGGCGCTCGACCTGTTCGAAGCGGTCGTCGCGCCCCTTTGCGCGCGAGGGATAGGGAAAGATCATATCCTGTACGCGCGGCACGCGAATCGCATCGTCCTGCGCCAGGAGCGAATGCAGCAAGGTCGTTCCGCTCCGAGGAAGGCCCGTAATGAAGATGGGGCGCTCGATCCGCTGCGCGAGAATACGGCCGTCGCGTTCCTCTTCGGCATCAAACCGCAGCAGGTTGGCGAGACAGCGTAGCGCGTCCCAGCGCGCACTATAGCGGCCCGCGACGTTGAGGTTCGCTTCGCGATCGTAGCTCTCGAACAGGACTTGCATCGGCTCGACGAAAGACCGGTCGCCAAAGGCGCCGCGCCGCGCGGTGCGCAGCGCGGTCGCGCACAGCTTTTCCGCGTCGAGCGGCAGGTCCGGCATCCTGGTCGCGACGGCGATATTGTCCAGCGTGTGAAGAAGGCGATTCAGCATGTGCTCGATCGGTCCGGGGTCTTCTGCCGATGCATTCTGATCGTTCCGGTTGTCGCAGGAAATGCGCCCAAGGGCCAACATTTCTTTGATGTTGCACGGCTGATTCTTGGGACATATAGGCATCCCGAACCGGAAAAAAAGCGCTGCTCCGGCAGGCGACAATCGGACAAGAATCGGCGACAGTTACGCCATGCGTCAGTATCACGACCTTATGGATAAAGTGCTCCGGAGCGGCGTCGAAAAACGCGACCGCACAGGCACCGGCACGCTTTCGATTTTCGGCCATCAGATGCGGTTCGATCTTGCGGACGGCTTTCCGATGGTCACGACCAAGAAGCTGTTTCTGAGGGCCATCGTCCACGAATTGCTGTGGTTCCTGAGGGGCGACACCAATGTGCGCTATCTTCAGGACAACAAAGTGACGATCTGGGACGAATGGGCCGATGCGAATGGCGAGTTGGGGCCCGTCTACGGACAGCAGTGGCGCTCATGGCCGGACGGGCGTGGCGGCACGATAGACCAGATCGCCAATCTGATTTCCGACATCCGCCGCAATCCGGATTCGCGCCGTCTGATCGTCACCGCCTGGAATCCGGCCGACGTGCCGAAGATGGCGCTGCCGCCGTGTCACTGCCTGTTTCAGTTCTATGTCGCGAACGGACGGCTGAGCTGCCAGCTCTATCAACGTTCCGCGGACATCTTCCTGGGCGTTCCGTTCAACATCGCGAGCTATGCGCTGCTGACCTTGATGGTGGCGCAGGTGACGGATCTCGAGCCAGGAGAGTTTATCCACTCCTTCGGCGACGCGCATCTCTACCTGAACCATCTGGAACAGGCCCGCGAGCAGCTTTCACGCCGGCCCTATCCGTTGCCAAGGATGCACATAAATCCGGCGGTGAAAGACATCTTCGGATTCCGGTTCGAAGACTTCAGACTCGAGAACTATCAGGCACACCCGCATATCGGTGCGGCGGTGGCCGTGTGAAGTAAAGCCCGGGAACGTTCGTCCCGGGCTCCGATCTCAATAGAACACGTTGTATTCGACACGGAGGATTTCGCCGGTGTCGATGTCGACGAGCAGCGCATCGTCACCCACCCGTACCCACTCATAATCGTACGGGGGAGCAATCAGGCCGAACAGCGAGAAATCCACGATCCAGTAATTGCGGGCGTACCAGCCGCCTGGCAGCCGCTCGCCGTAACCCCAGCGATGCGCGTACCAACCCGCCGGGCGAACATAGGCGCCATGATGGAAGCGGCGCGGCGCGGTGAAGTTACGACGTAGCGCGCGCACATTCGCGACGTGGCGATGGGCAACGGCAGGCGTCACGTGCCGATGGGTCGACACCGCATGGACATTGTGCGCGGTCGTGCGACGCACCGCCGTGACATGGCCATGCGTGGCCGTGGTCCTGCGATGGACCGTCGTCGTGTGCGGATGTGTCCGAACAGTCGTATGCGCCGTGCGGATGGCGGGCCGATGGTTGTTATGGATTGAGCTGCTCATGTGAGCACTCCCGCCATGGAAGGTGGGATGGCCGCCGCCCGAGACATGGGCTGGAGCCGGGTGCCCACCACCACCGCCGCCTCCGCCGTGGGGATGATGATCCTGCGCCATGGCCGGCGAGATCGCGAATGCACCAAGCGTAATAGCCAGTACGAAAATATGCTTCATCGAACGTCTCCAACGCGGAAGGCTCCCGTCACAACCGGAGCCTTCCCAAACACTCAATAGAACAGGCCGTATTCGACGCGGACAACCTCGCCGGTTTCGACGTCCACGAGCAACGCATCGTCGCCGACGCGGACCCATTCATAGCCGGCCCACGGCTCCATCAGGCCATAAAGTGCAAAATCCGCCAGCCAGTAATCCCGGGCATAAAACGCTACCGGCAGACGCTCACCAAACGTCCAGCGATGGACATAAAAGCCCGGTGGCTGACGGTAGGCGACGGTAATGTGGAAACGCCGCGGCGCCTGAATGTTGGCGCGGACCTTCATCACTTCGGTGCGATTCACAGTCTTGCGCACGACCGTCTTGTTCACGACCGTCTTATTCACGCTACGGTTGTCGTTGTTATCGCCGGGACGTGACCGCGTCGCGTCGTTGCCATTGCCGGGCCCGCTGGCGTCACGATCAGGCGCCGCATTGGGATTGCGGTCGGGCATATTGCGGTCGCGACCTTGGGTGTCGTTGCCCTGTGCCGCGGGACCTTGCATCGCGTTGCCGCCCGGGCCGCCATTCTGATCGTTATTCTGGCGATCGGCGCGAGCCGGGCGATCCTGTTTCGGTTGGTTGTCGTTGGGACCGTTCGGGTCCGCCATTGCTACAGGCGCAGCGACGAGCGCGGCAAATGCCACCGCGGACAACAGCAGCTTTTTCATGCAATTCTCCTCTTGCGCAGACGTAACGAACAAATTGTCATGAAGTTCCCCTGCGCGTTGGTCACGCCGGCGCGCGAGGCAGAGAGATTGCAATCAGAGGTGAATCGCAGTGAGCAATTATTCCATTCGGCCGGCGCGTTCCAGAGATGAAGCGGCGATTGTCGCATTGCTGAGAGATCTCGCAGCCTATGAAAAGCTGCTCGACCGCTTTCACATCACGTCCGATGTCGTGATGCGCGACTACCTGTGTGAGCAGCCGTTGGTCTTCTGCGATCTGCTGTTCGATGGCGAGACGCCTGCCGGCATTGCGACCTGGTACTGGACCTATGGAAGCTTCGCGGCGGCACGAAAGGCCTATCTTGCCGATCTCTTCGTTCGGCCGGAATTCCGCGGAAAGCATTATGGCAAGGCGCTCATCGGCCATCTCGCCAAACAGGTCGTGACGAAAGGCGGCGTCGCTATCGATTGGGAAGTGCTCGACTGGAACAAGCCGTCGATCGACTTTTACGACAACCTCGGCGCGGCATCGATCAAGAACTGGATCGCATACAACCTCTCCGGCGATGCGCTTCTGCGCGCGGCGCAATCGTGAGTGTCGTCACACTCGTCCTTGCGATGGCCGACAACGGCGTGATCGGCAACAAGGGCGGCTTGCCCTGGCGCATCCCTGAAGACCTGCGCCGGTTCAAGCAGCTCACCATGGGCAAGCCCTGCATCATGGGCCGCAAGACCTGGGAGAGCCTCCCGCGCAAGCCGTTGCCCGGCCGCACGAATATCGTGATTACGCGAGACAAGAATTTCCACGGCGAAGGAGCCCTCGTCGCCCGTTCCCTTGAGGAAGCCATCGCGCGCACGCACGATGCACCGGAGGTCGCGATCATCGGCGGCGCCGAACTCTTCAAGGAGGCGATCCCGCTCGCAAATCGCGTCGATCTGACGGAGGTCCATGCCGAGATCGAGGGCGATACGATAATGCCCGCATTCGATCGCGCGGTCTGGAAAGAGCGCGCGCGCGAAGACCACGTCACGGCCGATGGGCTACGCTACAGCTTCGTCACGCTGGAGCGCTGATTCAAATCCCTTGCCTGCAGCATCGTCTCGGTTAGCCTCTCGAGGAACGTTGGGGAGAAGATCATGGCACTGCGCGAACTCGCGACCGGTTTGAGATTTCCCGAAGGCCCTGTTGCGATGGATGACGGCTCGGTCCTCGTGGTCGAGATGGCGGCCGGATGCATCACGCGCGTCAAACCCGACGGCACGACGCAGACTGTGGCAACGCCGGGCGGCGGACCGAACGGGCTCGCGATCGGTCCGGATGGCGCGCTCTATGTCTGCAACAATGGCGGCAATTTCGAGATTCACGACCGCGATGGACTGATGATCCCGGGGCACACGCCGGCATCGCACAAAGGCGGGCGCATCGAGCGCATCGATCTTTCGACCGGCCGCACGGAAGTCGTCTATTCGGATTGCGATGGCGACGTGCTGCAAGCGCCGAATGATCTCGTGTTCGATCGCGATGGCGGTTTCTGGTTCACCGATCACGGCAGCACCACGGACCGGCACCGCACGCATGGTGCGCTCTATTATGCGCGGGCCGATGGATCGAAGATCACCAGGGTGCTGCGCGAATTGCTGTCGCCGAACGGCGTTGGCCTCTCGCCGGGCTTCCAGACTGTCCACTACGCCGAGACGTTTCCGGGACGGTTGTGGAGCCTACCGCTCTCCGCACCCGGCGTCGGAAAGCCGCCCGCCGGTTTCACGCCGGCGAATTTCGAAGGCGCCTATCCGGGCCTCGGCTATTTCGACTCGCTCGGCGTGCAGGCCGATGGCGGCGTGTGCGTCGCGACGATCCTGGCCGGCGGCATCTCGACCTTCTGGCCGGACGGCAAGAGATTCGAGCACACGCCGCTGCCAGATCTGCTGGTCACGAACATCTGCTGGGGCGGCGCGGATATGAAAAACGCGTTCATCACGATGTCGTCGACCGGCAAACTCGCCGCGATGGAATGGCGTTCGCCGGGCTTAAGACTTGCCTACAACGCTTGAGGCGTGGGCGGGGTGAGATCGAATTCGATCGTCAGGCGCTGCGCGGTTCCGTCGTAGCGCCGCTCCCCGCGTGGCTGCCAGGAGGGATGCAAGATGATCATGCCGCTCTGCGGACGGATGACCTCGCTCTGTCCGCTGGTCTGTCCGCCCGGAATGCGGAACGCCAGATGCGGCGCGACCATCGCGGGTAAGGGGCCGCGAGGATCGGCGAGCTCGCACTCGCCGCCGAGCGATTCATCGTCCGATTTCGCATAGCCGTCATCGACAAAATAGATGCCTGACCAGAACGCAGCATGGCGCGCCGACATTTCCTGATACTCGCCCTTTTCCCGCAGGGTGGCGCAGGCCGCGATCTTCCAGTCGAGCGTCAGGCGTCCGCCGGCGCGCGTTGACGTCAGCGTGTTGGCGATCTCCTGCACGACGCGGAACAGAGTCTCCGCGTGATTGCCGCCCCAGCTCCCGAAGTCCGGCGAAGAGCGCCAGCCCTGCCCGCGCGACCGCGTCCCGTTCGTTTGCGCACGCTCGAGAATGAGCGGCTTGAGCTCGGCATTCACCTCCGCTGCGATGGGAAGAAAATGCACGCACACGGGCGTCGCAAAGAAATTGCGAATTTGGGGTTTTGGGGTCGCCATGCCCTATTCCAGCACGATTTTCGGGGCTGCGCGCAAGGGTGTGGACAACTTTGTCGCGACCGCCTTCGCCAGCGTGAAATAAGCGCCCGCTTCCGTGCTTTCCGCAGCGACGGCGGCTATGGGCGTCCCGGCATCGGACAATTCGCGAATGCGACCGACCAGCGGAATCTCGCCCAGAAAATCGATCCCCATCATTCTTGCCGTCTCGCGCGCACCACCATGGCCGAAGATGTGGCTCGCCTCGCCGCAATGCGGACAGACATACACACTCATGTTCTCGACGATACCGAGCACCGGAACCTTGGTCTTCTCGAACATCGCAATGGCCTTGCGCGCATCGATCAGCGCCAGATCCTGTGGCGTCGACACGATCACCGCACCCTTGAGCGGCACGCGCTGCGCGATGGTGAGTTGCGCGTCGCCGGTGCCGGGCGGCATATCCACAACCAGCACGTCGAGCGGCGCCCATTGCACGTCGTTCATCATCTGGGTGAGCGCGCTCTGCACCATCGGACCGCGCCAGATCATCGGCGTGTCCTCGCCCACCAGAAAGCCGATCGACATCGTGCGAAGCCCGAATTTTTCGATCGGCTTCAGCTTGTGGTTTTCGCCCTGCTCCGGCTTGTCGCGAATGCCGAGCAGGCGCGGAACCGAAGGCCCGTAGATATCCGCGTCGAGCAACCCCGTCTTCAATCCCTGCCGCGCGAGCCCGATCGCGAGATTGACGGCGACCGTCGACTTGCCGACACCACCCTTGCCGCTCGCCACCGCGATGATCGATTGCACGCCGGCAATACCGGATGGCGAGGGTGCGGCCTGTGCCCGCGGCGCCGCTTTCGGCTGAGCCTTATGCGCAGTCAGAATCGCGGTCACGGACAAGACACCCGGCAGCGCGGAGACGGCCTCTTCGCAGCGCTTGCGCAGCGGTTCGGCATCACGGCCGCGGGCAGGGTCCACCTCCAGCGCAAAGCCGACATTGCCGTCCTTGACCACCAGCCCCTCGACCATTCCTGATGAGGCAACGCTCTGGCCCGATGCCGGGTCGAGGACGCCCTCCAGCGCTTTTAAGACGTCGTCTCGCGTCACGGCGGGCATGAATCCCCTTAATCCTTTGATACGGCGCGGTTTGCGCCCTGCCGGTGTTGCTCATATAAACGCCGCACCTTGGAAAACCAAGGAAACGAGGGTTTCTTTAAATGCCCTGGAATAACCAGAGTGGTGGCAATGGTACCGGGCCGTCGGGACCGCAGGGACCGTGGGGCCGCGGCTCTCAGGGCGGCGGTGGTGGCGGCGTGCGCCCGCCCAATCTGGAAGAATTCCTCCGCCGCGGGCAGGACCGGCTCAAGACCGTTCTGCCCGGCGGATTTACATCCGGATCGCTGACCGTCGCAGCCTTGGTCGTGCTGACGATCTGGCTGCTCAGCGGAATTTATTTTGTCAGCCCCGACGAACAGGGCGTTGTGTTGCGTTTCGGCAAGTTCGTCGCGCGAACTGCGCCGGGCCCCAACTATCATCTGCCCTGGCCGATTGAGACCGTCGAAACGCCCAAGGTGACACGCGAAAACCAGATCAATATCGGCTATCGCTTCGTTACCGACAACAGCGGCGTCGAATCCACCGAAGACATCGAGCAGGAAAGCCTGATCCTCACGGGCGACGAGAATATCGTCGACGTGAACTTCACGGTGTTCTGGCAGATCAAGGACGCCGCCGCCTGGCTCTTCAATGTCGAAAACCCCTACAACGCGCCAGACGCCACCATCAAAGCCGTGGCGGAAAGCGCGATGCGCGAGGCGGTTGGTGAAAGTCAGATCGACCGTATCCTCACTCAGGACCGCGAACCCGTGCAGATCCAGGTTCGCGAGCTGATGCAGAAGGGGCTCGATTCCTACGATGCCGGTGTGACCATCACGCGCGTGCAGATGCAGAAGGTCGATCCGCCACCAGAGGTGATCGGCGCCTATCGCGACGTACAAGCGGCACGTGCGGACCAGGAGCGCGCCCGCAACGAGGCCGAAGCCTATGCCAACAAAGTTATCCCGGAGGCGCGCGGTCAGGCGGCACGGATCGTCCAGCAAGCCGAAGGTTATCGCCAGCAGGCGATCGCCGAAGCGACCGGTCAGGCCAAGCGCTTCTCGTCGGTCTATGCCGAATACCGCAAGGCCCCCGACGTGACGCGCAAGCGCATGTACCTCGAGACGATGAGCCGCGTCTTCGCGCCGATGAACAAGGTGATCGTCGACGATTCCGCCAAGGGCGTGGTGCCGTACTTCCAGCTTCCGCAGATGCTGAAGAGTTCGCAGGCCACGCAGACGCCCCCCATTCCGCAATCGTCCACGCCTGTTGAAACCGTCGTGGCGACGCCCAGCGGAGGCAACCCATGAGCCGCGCCGTTCTGGCGGTCGGGGGCATCGTCGCCATCTTCGTGATCGGCGTGTTGCTATCGTGTGTCTACACGGTGCATCAGACCGAGCAGGCGCTGGTGGTCCAGTTCGGTGCACCGCAGGCCGTGGTGAGCGATCCGGGGCTGCACACCAAGCTTCCGTGGCAGAGCGTGCAGATTTTTGAAAAGCGCCTGCTCAATCTCGATGTGCCGTCGGAAGAGGTGATCGCGCAGGACAAGAAGCGGCTGGTTGTCGATGCCTTCGCGCGCTGGCGGATCGTCGATGCGCTGCGCTTCTATCAGGCGCTCTACGACCAGAACACCGCGATCACGCGGCTGACCCCGATCGTGAGTTCCAACGTGCGCCGCGTGCTCGGCTCGCAGAATTTCGCCGCGGTCTTGTCGACAAAGCGCGCGCAGCTCATGCGCGACATCCGCGATAACGTGAATTCCGATACGCAAAATTTCGGCATCCGCATCGTCGATGTGCGCATCCGCCATGCCGATCTTCCGGCCGCGAACAGCCAGGCGATTTACACGCGCATGCAGAAGGAGCGCGAGCGCGAGGCTTCGGAATACCGTGCCGAGGGCGAGGAAGTCTCGCAACGCATCCGTGCCCGCGCCGAGCGCGAACGCACCGTTCTGGTCGCCGAAGCCACACGCGAATCCGAAATCCTGCGTGGCCAGGGCGAAGCCGAGAAAACCCGCATCCTCGCCGAAGCCTTCGGGCAGGACCCCGACTTCTTCGCGTTCTACCGCTCGATGCAGGCCTATGAAACCGCGCTGCCAGGCGACAACACGACCCTGGTCCTTTCGCCCAACAGCGAGTTCTTCAAATATTTCGGCTCGGGCGGCGGTGGAACCGGGAAACGGAAATAGGCTGGTACGGTTACGACAAAGTTATGCATCGCACACCCTATTTGCTTCATTTCCGGTGCCCATTCGTTCTAGCTTTCCGCCAGCTTCAGAGGTTTCGCGCATGCGCGCCGGTTTTTCCGTCCTGTCGACAGCCAGATGCGCCGCCTTTTCGCTCGTCCTGAGTGCCCTTTCGGTCACACAGGCCGCCGCCCGCCCTGCGCCGGACTCCTTTGCTGATCTTTCGGACAAGCTATTGCCGACGGTCGTGAACATCGCGACCAGCCAGACGCTGAAACGGCCCGGTCCGCAGGCCGGTTTGCCGAACATCCCGCCGGGCTCGCCGCTGGCCGATCTGTTCAAGGACTTCCTTGGGCCGCAGCAGAACACCCCAAAGCACGTCACCTCGCTCGGGACCGGTTTCATAGTCGATCCGAGCGGCCTGATCGTCACCAACAACCACGTGATCCAGGATTCCGACGACATTACGGTCCAGCTCAACGACGGCACGACGCTTCCGGCAAAGCTGATCGGCCGCGACGAGAAGACCGATCTGGCGCTCCTCAAGGTCACGCCGAAAAAGCCGCTGCCGTCGGCGCATTTCGGCGATTCGGACAAGGCCCGCATCGGCGACTGGGTGATCGCGATCGGCAATCCCTTTGGGCTCGGCAGCACGGTCACCGCCGGCATCGTGTCGGCGCGCAACCGCGACATCAACTCCGGCCCCTATGACGAGTTCATCCAGACCGACGCGCCGATCAACCGCGGCAATTCCGGCGGCCCGCTGTTCGACATGAACGGCGACGTGATCGGGGTGAACTCGGCGATCTATTCGCCTTCGGGCGGATCGGTCGGGATCGGCTTTTCGATTCCCTCCAATCTGGTGCGCAACGTGGTCGCGCAATTGCGTGCCCATGGCACCTTGGTCCGCGGCTGGATCGGGGTACGCATCCAGGCGGTGACCGAAGACATTGCGCAGGGCCTGGACGCGCCGTCGGCCAGCGGTGCGCTCATCACCGATGTGACGCCGAAAGGACCTGCGGCAAAGGCCGGAATTCAGAACGGCGACCTGATCGTCGGTTTCGACGGCAAGCCTGTCGGCGATTCGCGCGCTCTACCGCGTGCCGTGGCCGAGACGCCCTTGGGCAAGACGGTCCCGGTCGACATCCTGCGCAAGGGCAAGAAGCAGACGGTGCGGCTGACCGTCGCCAAGCTTCAGGACGACAAGCCAATGCGTGCGACGCCAAAGCCCGCAGCGCCGCTTCAGCAACAGAAACCGAAATCGCGGGTATCGCAGCTCGGTCTTTCGCTGGCGGCGCTCGACGGCGACGCTCGCACCCAGTTCCGGGTGCCGCGCGATGTGCAGGGCGTGGTCGTGACCGACGTCTCGCCCGACAGTCCGGCCGCGGAGAAGAATTTCCGTCCGGGCGACGTGATCGTGCAGGTGCAGAGCCAGAACGTGCGCACGCCAGACGATGTCGCGCGCCATGTCGACGAACAGGCGAAGGCCGGAAAGAAGGTCGCGCTCCTGCTCGTCAACCGCGGCGGCGATCTTGCCTACATCGCGCTGAAGCTGAATTAGCGGACGATCTCGTCGTCGCGATAACCTTGCAGATAGAGCAGCGCCGTCAGATCGCCATGGACGATGCTGGCGCCGGCGGAATCGGCCACGACTGGCTTGGCGTGATAGGCCACACCGAGTCCGGCGCGCTGGATCATCGCAAGATCGTTGGCGCCGTCGCCGACCGCGAGCGCGTCTTCAACATCAATTCCACGCTTCGCGACTTCGCTTTCGAGGGCTGCGAGCTTGGCTTCGCGGCCGAGGATCGGTTCGCGGACGAATCCCGTAAGCCGGCTGCCATCATCCAGCAGCACATTCGCCTGCTGATCGTCGAAGCCCGCCTCCTTCGCGACCCGTTCGGTGAAATAGGTGAAGCCGCCTGAAACAAGACAGGTCCGCGCTCCGTGCGCCTTCGTTGTCGCGACAAGGGCCTTGGCGCCGGGGTTGAGCTTCACGCGCTCACGGAAAGTGGTTTCGAGTGCTGAGAGTTCCAGCCCCTTCAGCATCGCCACGCGTTCGCGTAACGCCGCGTCGAACGCGATCTCGCCGCGCATGGCGCGCTCGGTGATCGCCGCGATGCGCGGCTTCAGCCCGGCCTGATCCGCGAGCTCGTCGAGGCACTCGCAGGAGATGATCGTCGAATCCATATCGGCGACGAGCAGCTTCTTGCGGCGGCGTCCGGCGGAGACGACGTTGATGTCGCATGCCGCACCTTGGACCGCAGCGATGGCTGCCGCTCTGACCGAAGCGGGCTCCCCCGGAAATCCGATTTCGAAGGCATGGCGCTGCGAAAGCCAGACAATGTCGCCTGCAGCACCTTGGGCTGCGACAGCGGCGCGGACACGCGGCGCGATGACTTCGCCGCTGCCATCGGGCACTATGACGTTCAGAATGTTCGCGAAGATTTCCGGCACGACAACCATATGACGCGCGTCGACGCCGTGCTTATTGCAGGGCCTACTGCCAGCGGCAAGTCGCGCGCCGCGCTCGAGCTCGCCGAAGCCATCGGCGGCACGATCGTCAATGCGGATTCGATGCAGGTCTATCGCGAAGCGCGCGTGCTGACCGCGCGTCCGTCCATCGAGGACATGATGCGCGTACCGCATGCGCTCTATGGCCACGCGAGCGTTCACGAGGCCTATTCCGTGGGGCGCTATCAGGAAGATGCCGCAAAGACATTGGCGCTGGTGCGGGCGATGGCGCGTATCCCGATCTTCGTGGGCGGTACCGGACTCTATTTTGCCGCGCTGACCGAAGGGCTCGCCGATATCCCATCCATTCCCGCCGCCGTGCGAGAGGGTGCGCGCAAGAAGCTCGACGCCATCGGCGTCGGAGCGCTGCACGCCGAACTCGCCACGCGCGATCCTGAAACCGCGTCACGCCTCAGGCCGTCCGATCCGCAGCGCGTGCTCCGCGCCTATGAGGTGTGGGAAGCGACGGGCCTCCCGCTCGCACATTGGCAGACACGCATGGGAAAGCCGGTGCTCGACGGCTTGCGCGTTGCCAAGTTTGTTCTCGATGTGCCGCGTCCCGAACTGCGCGAGCGGATCGAGACGCGGTTCAATGCGATGCTGGCAGATGGCGCACAGAAGGAGGCGGCGGCTCTGAAAGGTCTGGAGCCCGCCTTGCCCGCCGCGAAGATTTTGGGCCTGCGGGAGCTATGGGCTCTGGCGGCAGGCGAGCTTGAGCAACCGGAAGCCGTCCGGCTGGCCGTGACCGCCACGCGCCAGTTTGCAAAGCGGCAGTCGACCTGGTTCCGGAATCGCATGGCAGACTGGAATTGGCTCTCTGCGCAACTTTCTGGCAATATTCTTCCCGCTATACTCGCGCAGGTTCGCTGAAATTGCTTGACCACGATTTCGGGGAACCCTAAGTTCGCAGTTGCAACAAGGGTTGAGGGGCAATGCACCTCGCACTCGTACTTATTGGTGGGCCGCTTTCCAGGCCGGGCTAGACCCGGTTTTCCTGGATGGCGGCGTTTGGACAAAGGGGCGGCGACGCCCCTTTTGCTTTGGTGCCCTCTTACTTTGACGAGACGTTCCGATGGACAGAGAAACGACAGGACTGAACGATTTGGCCGCCACCACGGAAATGAGCGGCGCGGAGATGGTGATCCGCGCGCTCCGGGACCAGGGCGTCAGCCACATTTTCGGCTACCCCGGCGGCGCGGTGCTGCCGATCTATGACGCGCTGTTCGCGGCCGAGGGGATCGTCCATGTCCTTTGCCGCCACGAGCAGGGCGCAACCCACGCGGCGGAAGGCTATGCGCGCTCGACCGGCAAGCCCGGCGTCGTGCTGGTGACGAGCGGTCCGGGCGCGACCAACGCCGTGACAGGGCTCACCGACGCGCTCATGGATTCGATTCCGCTGGTCGTGCTCACCGGACAGGTCGCGACCCATCTCATCGGCAACGACGCGTTCCAGGAATGCGACACGGTCGGCATCACGCGGCCCTGCACCAAGCACAACTGGCTGGTGAAGGATGTGAACGACCTCGCCCGCGTGTTGCACGAGGCGTTCCAGATCGCGACCACCGGCCGCCCCGGCCCGGTCGTCGTCGATATCCCGAAGGACGTGCAGTTTCGCAAAGGCGCCTATGTCGGCCCGGCGTCCGTGCGTCATCGCACCTATCGCCCGAAGACCGAGCCCGATCTCGGCCCGATCGTGAAAGCGGTCGAGATGATGAGCGCGGCCAAACGGCCGCTGTTCTACACCGGCGGCGGCATCGTCAATTCCGGACCGGAGGCGAGCCGGCTGCTGCGCGAACTGGTGAAGCTCACGGGCTTTCCCGTCACCTCCACGCTGATGGGGCTCGGCGCCTATCCGGCGTCGGAGCCGGAATGGCTCGGCATGCTCGGCATGCACGGCACCTATGAGGCCAATCACGCGATGCACGATTGCGATCTCATGATCTGCCTCGGCGCGCGGTTCGATGATCGCGTCACCGGCGCGGTCGACAAATTCTCGCCGGGCTCGAAGAAGATCCATCTCGACATCGATCCGTCGCAAATCAACAAGAATGTGCGTGTCGATCTGCCCATTATCGCGGACGCGACGAAGGCGCTGAAGGAAATGCTGCATTTCTGGAAGACCCAAAAACGCAAATCCGATCTGGAGGCGCTGCAGGAGTGGTGGCAGCAGATCGAGCAGTGGCGGGCACGGAAATCGCTGTCGTTCCGGAATTCCAGCACGCTCATCAAGCCGCAGCACGCCATCGACCGGCTTTACGAACTCACCAAGCATCGTGACGTCTACATCACGACCGAAGTCGGCCAGCACCAGATGTGGGCGGCGCAGCGCTTCAAATTCGAGGCGCCGAACCGCTGGATGACGAGCGGTGGACTGGGCACGATGGGTTATGGCCTGCCCGCCTCGCTCGGCGTGCAGATCGCCCATCCCGATGCGCTCGTGATTGATATCGCGGGCGAAGCCAGTGTGCAGATGACGATGCAGGAGATGTCGACCGCCGTGCAGTACGAGCTGCCGGTGAAGATCTTCATCCTCAACAACCAGTACATGGGCATGGTGCGCCAGTGGCAGCAATTGCTGCATGGCGGGCGCTATTCGCACTCCTATTCGGAGGCGCTGCCCGATTTCGTGAAGCTCGCCGACGCCTTCGGCTGCGTCGGCCTGCGCGCCGAGACGCCGGCAGAGCTGGACGCGAAGATCGTGGAGATGATTTCGGTGCGGCGGCCCGTGCTGTTCGACTGCCGCGTCGATCCGAACGAGAACTGCTACCCGATGATCCCCTCGGGCGCCGCCCATAACGAGATGATCCTCTCCGACGCGGAGGAAGAAGAAGCGACCGTGTCCGACGAGGGAAAGATGCTGGTGTGATGTCGCCCCCTTCGCCTCGCTTCGCTCGGCACTTCCCCCGTAAACGGGGGAAGAAAAGAACCGCGCCCGCTTTTCCTCCCCCGTTTACGGGGGAGGTCCGCCCGAAGGGCGGGGAGGGGGCGAGTCCATGAGCGGTTCCAAATCCATCGAACGCCACACCATCGCAGTCCTTGTGGACAACGAGGCGGGCGTGCTCGCGCGGGTCATCGGGCTGTTCTCCGGCCGCGGTTACAACATCGAGAGCCTGACCGTCGCCGAAGTCGACCACGCCGCCCACACCTCGCGCGTGACCATCGTCACCTCCGGCACGCCGGACGTGATCGAGCAGATCGAGGCGCAGCTCCGCCGCCTCGTGCCCGTGCATCGCGTCACCAACTGGACGCTCGAGAAACCCGGCATCGAGCGCGAGATGGCGCTGGTGAAAGTGGCCGGCACCGGCGACAAGCGCGTAGAAGCGATGCGCATATCGGAAATCTTCCGCGCTCACATCGTCGACACAACGCATACCAGCTTCGTGTTCGAGATCACCGGCGCTCCGGGCAAGATCGACCAGTTCGTCGACCTGATGCGGCCCCTAGGCCTTGTCGATGTCAGCCGCACCGGCGTCGCGGCGATTTCCCGCGGCCCCGAAGCGATGTAATTTCACCACCCGTCAGGAGCACACCATGCGCGTCTATTACGATCGGGATGCCGATCTGAATTTCATCAAGGCGAAGAAGATCGCCGTCATCGGTTTCGGCAGTCAGGGGCATGCGCATGCGCTGAACCTGCGCGATTCCGGCGTGAAGGATGTCGCTGTCGCCGCGCGTCCCGGCGCGTCGGCGAACAAGGCGGAGGCCGCGGGCTTCAAGGTGATGTCCAGCGCGGACGCGGCGAAATGGGCCGACGTGATGATGATGGTCACACCCGACGAGCTGCAGGCCGACATCTACCGCGACGATCTCGCCACCAACATGAAGCAGGGCGCGGCGCTTCTGTTCGCACATGGCTTCAACGTCCATTTCCGCCTGATCGAGCCGCGCAAGGACCTCGACGTGCTGATGGTCGCGCCCAAGGGCCCCGGCCACACGGTGCGCAGCGAATATCTGCGCGGCGGCGGCGTGCCGGCGCTGATCGCGATCCATCAGGATGCGAGCGGCAACGCGCACGACCTGGGCCTCGCCTATGCGAGCGCCATCGGCGGCGGCCGCGCGGGCGTGATCGAGACCACGTTCCGCGAAGAATGCGAGACCGATCTCTTCGGCGAACAGTCCGTCCTCTGCGGCGGTCTGATCGAGTTGATCCGCGCCGGATTCGAGACGCTGGTGGAAGCCGGCTATGCGCCTGAGATGGCCTATTTCGAATGCCTGCACGAGGTGAAGCTGATCGTCGATCTCGTCTATGAGGGCGGGATCGCGAACATGAACTATTCGATCTCCAACACCGCCGAATACGGCGAATACGTCACCGGCCCGCGCATCATCACCGGCGAGACCAAGAAAGCGATGAAGCGCGTGCTGGACGACATCCAGTCCGGCCGCTTCGCGCGCGACTGGGTGCTGGAGAACAAGGCCGGCCAGCCCTCCTTCAAGGCGACCCGCGCACGCAACGCCGCCCACCCCATCGAGGAGGTCGGCGCGAAGCTGCGCGCGATGATGCCGTGGATTACCAAGAACAAGCTGGTAGATCAGACGAAGAACTGATCGTCGTCACCGTGCCGGTGTGATTTCGAAGATTTCGAAGCGTGCATGACCATCCTGCTGCGTGCGCGCGCGCTCCTCGGCTTCGGCGGGCGAGTCGCAGGCTGTGATGTGCACGATGGCGAGCGTGCCATCGGCATGGAAGTAGCGAATCTCAAAATCGGGCAAACATGCCTTTCCTCGTCTTCGACGATTTTGGAGTGACCTAGGAACAACGCACGGGATGTGGCGCGTGCGGGAACTATCTGTGGCGAAAACCGGGCAGGTGTGCTGGAAATGAGGCGTCATCCGCAGGCAATAATCGGTCCATGAACCAAGAGACCCCCACGCAGACCGTCGTCGTTGTCGGCGGCGGATTCAGCGGCAGCGTGTTCGCGCTGAAATATGCACACACGCACCCGGACGCGCGCGTGATCGTCGTCGAGCGCAGCCGGCGCGTCGGACGCGGGCTCGCCTATGGTGCCTGCGCGCCGGATCACCTTCTGAACGTACCCGTGAGCCGCATGGAGCTTGGGCTTACGCCGGCGTTCGGCGAATGGCTGCAGTCGCATCGCAAAGAACTCGACGAAGCGCTTACCGAGAGCGGTGGCGATCTCAGCGGCGCGTTCGTGCCGCGCGAACTGTTCGGCGCTTATCTGGAAGAGCGCATCGGCGAAGCCGCTTCCACAGATCATCGGCGCGGACTCAACGTCGTGCGCGGCGAAGTCGTGCGCCTGCTCGATTTTCCCGCGCGCGGCGTTCTACTCTCCGACGGACGCGAGATCGACGCCGATATCGTCGTGCTGGCCACGGGCAATCTGCCACCGCGCGCGCCTCACGCCAAAGACGCTTGGCTCTACGACACGACGATCTTCGTGCCCGATCCCTGGGCCGACGACGCCTTCGACGGTCTCGACAGGAACGCGCCGGTTATATTGCTCGGCACGGGGCTTACCATGGTCGATATCGCGCTCAAGCTCGCGGGCCAAGGCCATATCGGCCCGATGCACGCGATCTCGCGGCGCGGCTATCTTCCGCTTGCGCATCAGGCCGGCGGAAGCTGGCCGGGCTTTCTGGGGCCGCACGAGCATCCATCGCCGCGGGCCGCGATGCGCCTGTTGCGCGACGAATCCAAAAAGGCAAAAGCCGATGGCGTGCCATGGCAGCGCGTGATGGACACGATGCGCCCCTCGGTCGCGCGCGTGTGGAATGCGTGGAGCGAACGTGAGCGTGCGCAGTTCCTGCGCCACTTGCGGCCGCGCTGGGATATCCATCGCCACCGCATGGCGCCGCGCATCGCCGCGCGTCTCGAAGGCTTGCTGAAAAGCGGCCAGCTCACGGCGCAGGGCGGACGCGTGCTCGCCTATCGCCGCAACAACGGCATGGTGGATGTGGTGCTGCGCCCGCGCGGGTCTCGCGCCGAGCAGATCGTGACCGCCGCGCGCGTGATCAACTGCACCGGACCGCGCAGCGACATGGACCGGCTCGCCTTCCCGATGCTCGCCGATCTGCGCCGCCGCGGCCTGATCGCGCCCGACAAGCTCGGCCTCGGCATCGAGACGGACGACTGCGCCGCGCAGAATTCCGCAGGCCACGTCTCGCCCTGGCTTTTTGCACTAGGTCCGCTCACACGCCCGAGCTGGTGGGAAGTGGTGGCGGTGCCGGAGATCAACGCTCAGATCGACCGGCTGGTGCGCCACATTTCCGCCGGTCCCGAGCCATACGAAGAGCCGTCTCTCGTCGAGGCGTTCTCGGATCTGGGGGCAGGCATCTAAAGGACGCATGCCATGGCCGAAGACAACCGCTTTTTTCCGCTGGCTTGGGCGGATCAATGCGATCCTGTTCTTTCTGGTGGTGACGGGAATAGCGCTGCTGATCGGCGCCAATATTGGGCTGGATTTCGTCCTGCCACATTACGAAACGCATGCGGTGGTCGAGACTGCCAGCGGCGACACCCTCGAGTTCGGCGGCAACCTGACCCTGGGGGAGGACTATTCTTCAGCGATGACGCGACTGGAAATCACCCAGGAAGGCGTCATGGTGCTCCAGCGTGTGGATCCGTCGCGCGGCAGCCTCAGCTCCAGCGGGCGCTATGGCGCCACTGCGAACGTCAATGTGCTGCTGCTCGATCTCGGTACCATGAAGAATCATTGGATGTTTCGCGGCACTAGGCAGGACATCGAGCGCGCATATGCCATCCGCGCCGTCGTTCCGGCACCGAAGGACGGCATCGATCCGGTCACCGCGATCCTTATGCCAGTCGCGACCAAGGACACAAATGGCGATGGCAAGATCGATCGCAACGACGCCGACTCTCTCTATCTTCACCGGCCGGGCAGTGCCGGGGCGTAAAACTGTTCGACGCCGTGTCCGTAACGACAATCGATCAGCTCGATTCCGGCCGCGTGCTGGTGACCTATGATGATGGCAAGACCGAGCACGCGGCGATGTTGTCGACAAAGGATTTCTCGATCATCGCCTCGGCCACGATCTCGCCGAAGTCGAACTGACCCACGCTAACGCCCGATCCGGCGTTCCAGCCATGACGCCGTTTCCTCCGGCGTCTTCTTGTCGTCGGGGCGATCGACCATGAGGTTGGCCTGCTGCATCGTCTTCAGATCGATGCTGCCTATCAGCGGCTTCAGGGCCGCAAGGAATCGGTCGTCGTTCGCATGGCGTGGCGAGACCAGCAGCACCGCGTCGTAGGGCGGAAGTGCCTGCTTCGGATCGCCGATCAGCTTCAGGCCGTATTGTGCGATCCGTCCGTCGCTGGAGAACGCCGCGATCACATCGACATCCCCGTCGACGAGGGCGCGATACATGAAATTGGCCTGGTACTGGCGCTGAAGCGCGAAATGGATTCCGTAGGCCTTCACCACCGCATTCCATTCTGGACGGCTGAAGAATTCGAAATCGCCGCCGATTTTCAGGCGCTGTGCGTAAGCCGCGAGATCGCGAAGCGTCTCGATCCCGAGCGCCTTTGCGCGGTCGCTGCGCATCGCGAACGCATAGGCGTTCTCGAAACCGAGCGGCCCAAGATCGCGGATGCCGTATGTCTGACCGAGCCACTGAGAAAGCTGGTTCAGCACTGCTTCGCGGCCGGGCGCGTCGGCGCGCTTCATCTGTGTTGTCCAGAGCGTGCCGGAATAATCGACATAGACATCGACATCGTTGGCCGCGAGCGCACGGAAGACGACCGTCGAGCCGAGCCCGTCACGGCGCACGGTCTTGAATCCCGCTTTCTCAAGTCTGCCGCCGATCAGGGCGCCAAGCGTGTATTGCTCCTCGAAGCTCTTGGTGCCGACCGTGACGGTCTGGACCGAGCCGCCAAACAGAGGCGAAAGGCTTGCGCCGATGATGAGCAATAGCCCTATAGCCGCAACGATCAACCGCACGCGTGAGCGCAGCGCGAAGCCGTCCTCGGCCAGCGCCAGCAGCCGGTCGATGACGAGCGCCAACAACGCTGCGGCGATGCAGCCGAACAGCACGAACACCCAGTTCTCGGTCTGCAACCCGGTGAAGATGTAATTGCCGAGACTGGTCTGGCCGACCGGTGTGGACAGCGTCGCCGTGCCGATCACCCACACCGCCGCCGTGCGCAATCCGGCCATGACGATGGGGGCCGCAAGCGGGAGTTCGACCAGCACAAGCGACTGCCACGGCGTCATGCCGACACCGCGCGCCGCCGTCTTGATCGCCGGATCGATCCCGGCGAGCGCCGTGACCGTGTTCCGAAGCACCGGCAGCATCGAATACAGCGTCAGCGCCAGCAGCGCGGGGAGAAAGCCCAGCGCGCGAAAGCCGAACCCGAACACGCGCTCGGTGAATACCGAGAGCGCGAGCAGCAGAGGATAGAACAGCGCCAGCAATGCGAGCCCGGGTATTGTCTGCACAATGCTCGCAAGCCCGAGTGCGGGCCCGCGCAACCAGGAACTGCGGGAGAGCGCGATTGCCAGCGGCAGGCTGATCACAAAGCCGATCGCGATCGCCGATACGCTGAGGAGCACATGCTGGCCGAGGTATTCGGGCAGCTTTGAAAACGCGAGTGCGATCATGCCCTCGCTCACGGCGCGCTCACATGCAGCGCTTCCGCGAGGCGCTGGGCCCGGCGGCGCGGCGTCTCGATCAGGGCGCGTACGAAATCGTCGGTGGGTGCGTCGAGCAGATCGGACGGCGTTCCGATCTGCACGATCCCGCCTTCGCGCATCACCGCGATCCGGTCCGCGAGCATAAGCGCCTCAGTCATGTCGTGGGTCACCAGCACCGTGGTGAGGCCAAGCGACTCGTGGATGGCGCGGTATTCGGCGGAGAGATCGTCGCGGGTGAGCGGATCGAGTGCCCCGAACGGCTCGTCCATCAGCATGATGGAGGGCCTGGCCGCCAGCGCGCGCGCCAGCCCAACCCGCTGGCGCTGGCCGCCCGAAAGTGCCGCGGGGAGCCGGTTGCGGTAAGTGCCAGCCGGCAAATGGACAAGCTCCAGAAGTTCGTCCACTCGGGCGTCGACTTGCGCCTTGGGCCAGTTGAGCAGCTTGGGCGTGATGCCGACGTTCTCGGCAACCGTAAGATGTGGAAATAGTCCGACGGCCTGGAAGATGAAGCCCATGCCGCGGCGGAGGGTGGCGGGGTCGGCAGCCCTAATATCCCGGCCATCCACCTCGATCCGGCCGGAATCGGCTTCGATCAGGCGGTTGATGAGATGCAGGGTCGTTGTCTTGCCGCAGCCCGACTCCCCGATGAGGACGAAGAAGGCGCCCTTGGGGACCTCGAGGCTCACGTTGCGCACGGCGGGGGCCGGCGTGCCCGGATAGGACACGCTGACTTGGTCGAGTGAGATCATGGACCCCATATAGCGGCGTTAGCACGGCGTTCACCGTCGCGCCAACGCTGCGGCGGCTGGGCGCGGAAAGATGCCCGGAAATCAGAGGTTTGCGCTATTGCGCGGGCGCGCAATTCCAGCGTAAAACCGCCTCACACAAGCTCGGAAAACCCCGCGTTTACGAAGGTTTAACGGTACTTTGTGAGAGTTAGCAAACCGTAAACTCGACCGGCGGAACGGCGAATCGGCGATGGCGAAGAGCGCATGCACAAAGATCGTGGAAGGCGGAAGTTCCGCCCATGATCGCGCGCGCTTTCTGCTCTCTCGTTCCCTCGGTTCGTCGCAGGCGACGCTTCTCCTCCTTAGCTGCCCCTAGGCACCGGCGGTGCGGAACGATCCGCGCGGGTGTGTAGGGGACGAACGCGAAAAGGAGAGATCGAAGCTGCGCATGCGGCGAACGGAAGGACGCGATTCAATGGTTACGGACAGGATCAGAATATTCGACACGACATTGCGCGACGGCGAACAATCGCCGGGCGCCGCGATGACGCTTGAGGAAAAGCTGGAAGTTGCCGAGTTCCTCGATGCCATGGGTGTCGACATCATCGAAGCTGGTTTTCCGATTTCCTCGCCCGGCGATTTCGCCGCGGTGTCGGAGATCGCAAAGATTGTAAAAGCCGCGAGCGTTTGCGGGCTCGCGCGCGCGGGTTTCAAGGATATCGAGCGCGCGGGTGAAGCGGTGAGCATTGCAAAGCGCCCCAGAATCCACACATTCATCTCCACAAGTCCCGTCCATATGAAGCACAAGCTGCAAATGGGCGAGAATGCGGTGCTGGATGCGGTCGGCGCATCGGTCACGCGCGCGCGCAACTTCACCGACGACGTGCAGTGGTCGGCGGAAGATGCGACGCGCACGGAACGCGATTTTCTCTGCCGCTGCGTGGAACTCGCGATCCGTTCGGGCGCCACGACGATCAACATTCCCGACACCGTCGGCTATTCGACGCCGCAGGAATATTTCGAGCTCGTGACCATGCTGCGCGAGAGCGTGCCGAACGCGGACAAGGTGATCTTTTCGACCCACTGCCACAACGATTTGGGGCTCGCGGTCGCCAACTCGCTGGCCGGCGTTCTCGCCGGTGCGCGCCAGGTCGAGTGTACGATCAACGGCATCGGCGAACGCGCGGGAAACGCCGCGCTCGAGGAAATCGTGATGGCGCTGAAGGTCCGCAAGGACCGCATGCCGTTCACGACCGGCATCGACACCGCGCAGCTGTCTCGCGCCTCGAAGCTTGTATCGAACGTCACCGGCATGCCGGTGCAGTACAACAAGGCCATCGTCGGCAAGAACGCGTTCAGCCATGAATCCGGCATCCACCAGGATGGCATGCTGAAGAATGTCGAGACCTACGAGATCATGCGGCCCGCCGATGTCGGCGTGCAGGAAAGCTCGCTCGTGCTCGGCAAACTCTCTGGCCGCCACGCCTTCAAGGACAAGCTCGCGGTCTTGGGTTACGAGTTGGAAGACGCAGCGTTCGAAGATGCCTTCCGGCGTTTCAAGGATCTCGCCGACAAGAAGAAGCATGTCTTCGATGAGGACATCGTCGCTCTCGTCGATGACGAGATCATGCGCGGTCACGACCTGATCTCGGTCAAGTCGCTGCGCGTCGAGACCGGCATCAATGTCGCGCCCAGAGCAGAGCTCACGCTGTCCGTCGAGGGCGAGGAACGTTCGATCACGGCCACCGGCGACGGCGCCGTGGACGCGATCTTCAAAGCCATTCACGAACTCTACCCGCACACTGCCACTCTGCAGCTCTTCCAGATCAATGCGGTCACGGAAGGCACGGACGCGCAGGCCACCGTCAGCGTGCGGCTCGAGGAAAACGGGCGCACCGTCACAGGCCGCGCCGCAGGCACCGACACCGTCGTTGCCGCGGCCAACGCCTATGTCAATGCGCTCAACAAGTTGTTGGTGAAACGCGAAAAGCAGGTGCCGGAGGCATTGACCGTCGCGCGATAGGCTTTTGGCCTTCGGCTACGGCAATCCACGTCACACTGGAAAGGAACAGGCAGTAAAACATGTTCGGCAGTCTTCTCGGCGCACTGTCGAGCGATATGGCGATTGATCTGGGGACCGCGAACACGCTGGTCTACGTCAAAGGCAGAGGCATCGTGCTCAACGAGCCCTCGGTCGTCGCCACCATCAATCGAGGAGGCAAGAAACAGGTCCGCGCGGTCGGCAACGACGCCAAGATGATGCTGGGGCGTACCCCCGGCAATATCGAGGCGATCCGGCCGATGCGCGACGGCGTGATCGCGGATTTCGAGATTGCGGAAGAGATGATCAAGCACTTCATCCGCAAGGTGCATAACCGGCGCTCCTTCGCGAACCCGATGATCATCGTCTGCGTGCCGTCAGGTTCGACGGCGGTCGAACGCCGCGCGATTCAGGAATCCGCGCTTTCGGCCGGTGCGCGGCGCGTGTTCCTCATTGAGGAGCCGATGGCGGCGGCGATCGGCGCGGGCCTTCCGGTCACCGAACCGACAGGCTCGATGGTCGTCGACATCGGCGGCGGCACCACCGAAGTGGCCGTGCTCTCGCTTGGCGGCATCGTCTATTCGCGCTCGGTCCGCGTCGGTGGCGACAAGATGGACGAGGCCATCATCGCCTACATCCGCCGCCACCAGAACCTTTTGATCGGCGAAGCCTCGTCGGAGCGCATCAAGAAGGAGATCGGGTCCGCGGCGCCTCCGGCCGAGGGAAACGGGATCACGCTCGATATCAAGGGCCGCGACCTTCTGAACGGCGTGCCGAAAGAGATCACGATCACGCAGCGCCATATCTCCGAAGCGCTGGCCGAACCGGTCGGCGCCATCGTCGAGGCGGTGAAGGTTGCGCTCGAGGCGACGCCGCCGGAACTCGCGGCCGACATCGTGGACAAGGGCATCGTTCTGACCGGTGGCGGCTCGTTGCTTGCAGGTCTTGACCAGGTGTTGCGCGAGGAGACGGGACTGCCGGTGTCGATTGCCGACGATCCTCTGTCCTGCGTGGCGCTCGGCACGGGCCGCGTTCTGGAAAACTTCAAAGGTTCTAGGCACGTTTTGTCGACGGCGTTTTAAGGTCGCGCCTTCGCGCGAGAGTTGGTTGGGTCGGTTATGGCCAACGGGACCTGGAGGAACACGCGGAGCCGCGGCGGCTATCAGCTCCCGTTGACCGTGTTGTTTGTTCTGGCCGTGGCCATCGTGCTGATCGGCAAGGCGCAATCCACGCTGTTCGACCGTGCGCGCGCAGACGTCACCGACTGGATGGCGCCGGGACTTCGAATCGTCCACCGCCCCTTCGACTGGGTTTCGGGATCGTGGCACAACGTTTCCGAAGGCTTCGGCGTCTACGAGGAGAACGTCCGGCTCAAGGAAGAGAACGCGCGGCTGAGACAATGGCAGACCGCGGCGATCATGCTGCAATCGCAGGTCAAGCGTTACCAGTCGCTGTTGCATGCCGTGCCGGATCCCTCGCTGTCTTCCGTGCTCGCCCACGTGATCGGCCGGGCGAAGCGGCCGTTTCTGGAGACCATGATCCTTGATGCCGGCAAGGCGAACGCCGTCAAACCCGGCCAAGCTGTGATCGATGCGCGCGGCATGATCGGCCGCATCTTCCTTGCGGGGAACCACACGTCTTGGGTCATCCTGCTGACCGATCTGAACAGCCGCATCCCGGTCACCATCGAACCGGAGCATTCGCCGGCGCTCCTGGCCGGAGACAATCAGAAAGCGCCGATGCTGGAGACACTGGCCCAAGGCGCCAAGGTCAAACCGGGCGATCAAGTGGTGAGTTCCGGAGACGGCGGGATATTGCCGCCCGGAATTCCGATCGGCACCGTGATTGCGGACGGCGCAGGTTATCGCGTGGCGCTTTTGTCCGATCCCGCGACAAGCCAGGAAGTTGCCGTCGTCGATTTCAAAAACCCGGTAGAGGCCCCGCCCGTCCCGACCGCGAAAGACCTGCCCGTCACCGCCGCCGGTCTTCCGCCCGCAGCGCCGCCTCCATCAGCGATTCCGGCAGCGACCACCGCTCCCGCTCCGCCGCCCCCCGCATCGGCGGCTGTCATCCCGAAACCTGTTGTTCCAGCACCGAAGAAGGATGCCGGACCCAAGCCTCCTGCGGCGTCCAAGCCGGCCGCTCCAGATCCCAACGCGCCGCCGGGAGACGATCCCGTGGAAGATCAGTGAGCACGGATCGTGGAACGCGCGAGTGCTCTCATGATTAGCCGCATCCTCGGCGCGGTCACACCTGTGCTGCTGGCGATGCTGGGTGTGATGATCGCCAATCTGCCGGTGTCGTTTCTCGGCGGCATCGTTCCGGCCCCGCTTCTGGGGCTGATGCCGGTTTACTTCTGGTGTCTGGTACGGCCCGATTTGATGCCGCCGGTCTGGGCTTTCTCCGTCGGTTTGCTGGAGGACATTCTCTCCGGCGGCCCGCCGGGCGTGTGGACGCTTGCCTTCATCACGACCTACGCGGTCATAGATCGGCAGCGGGACGTGTTCGCGGGACTGTCGGGCCTTGCCGCCATGCTGGGCTTCGCCGTTGCGGCGACTATTGCCTGCGCGACGGCCTATGGCGTGGAAACGCTCTACTATTGGCGCATACCGCCGCTGGCGCCGGTGATGGGTGAACTTGCGATGAGCGTGTTCTTCTATTTGCCCGTGGCGGTGTTTCTGGGTTCCGTCCATCGTCGCCTGGTCGGTCCGCTCAGGAGCGATTTCTGATGCCGCTGTTCGACCGCAAGGACAAAAGCCGGTATGCGACGTTCACACGCCGCACGCTGATGATGTCCGGCGGCATGGGTGCCGTGCTCTGTCTATTGGGTGGACGGCTCTATCAGTTGCAGATCCGCGACGGCGCCCTGTATCGCGTCGCCTCCGAAGACAACCGCGTCAACGAACGCCTTGTTGCGCCACCCCGCGGACGCATCCTGGACCGGTTCGGCGTCGAGCTTGCCAACAACCGCCGCAACTATCGCCTGCTGCTGGTGGCGGAACAGGCACAGGGCGGCGTCGAAGCCGCGCTCGCTACCATTGCCCATGTGATCCAGCTCACCGATCAGCAGAAGAAGCGGGTGCTGCACGATCTGGCGATCAACAAGCGATTCGTTCCCGTTGTCGTGGCGGAGAATCTGTCGTGGGACGAATTCGCATTGATCAACCAGCACCTGCCTTATCTCCCCGGCGTCCAGCCCGACGTCGGCGAGACGCGCGCCTATCCGTTCGGGGACGAGCTTTCGCATCTCTTGGGCTACGTCGCGCCGGTGTCGGTGGACGACAAGAATACGGGCGATGAGGATCCGCTGCTGGATCTTCCCGGCTTTCGCATCGGAAAGCGCGGCATCGAAAAATCCTTCGATGCGGAGGTTCGCGGTGTGGCCGGCGCGAGCCGGGTGGAAGTCAACGCCTATGGGCGCGTGATCCGCGAACTTTCGAGTTCTCCGGCGCACGCCGGAAAAGACCTCTATCTCACCATCGACCGCGAATTGCAGCATTTCACCGATCAGCAGATGACCGCACAAAGCGCGGCCTGCATCGTCATGGATGCGCAGACCGGCGATGTGCTGGCGTTGTCGTCGACGCCAGGATTCGATCCCAACCTGTTCAATGTCGGCGTCACGCAGGCGCAATGGCAGGGGCTGATGACCGACGATCACAAGCCGCTGATCAACAAGGCCCTGAGCGGCGAATATCCGCCGGGCTCGACCTTCAAGCCCGCGATGGCGATGGCCGCGGTGCAGAACGGACTTTCGAATCTGCAGGTCAATTGCAGCGGCGCTCTGCAGGTCGGCAATCACCAGTTCCACTGCTGGGCCTGGAAAAAAGGCGGCCATGGTCATGTCGATCTGAAGCGCGGCATCGCGGTTTCCTGCGACGTGTTCTTCTATGAAGTCGCGCGGCGGCTCGGCATCGACAGGATGCACGAAGCGGCAACACAGCTCGGTCTCGGCAAACGCACGGGTATCGAGATTCCGGGCGAACGTCCTGGCTTCATGCCGAACTCCGAATGGAAACTCCGGCGCACGGGCATCCCGTGGCAGGTCGGCGATTCGCTGAGTGCGGGTATCGGACAAGGCTATGTGACCACAACCCCGCTGCAGCTCTGCACGTATGTGGCGCGGGTCGCGAGCGGCAGGGCGGTCTCGCCACGTCTCGTGCATGTGGTGGGCAACGACCGTCAACCGCGCCCGGTGGCAGAGGCGCTGCCGTTTTCCGAGGAAGCCTTTGCCAAGGTGCGCGAGGGCATGAACGCCGTCACCAACGAGCCGGGCGGCACAGCCTATGGCTTCCGCATCGCCGAACAGGGCCTCGAAATGGCGGGCAAGACCGGCACCGCCCAGGTGCGCGTCATCACCAAGGCGGAACGCGGCAGCGGCGTGAAGAAGAATTCGAGCCTGCCCTGGGCGCTGCGCGACCACGGGCTCTTCATCGGGTTCGCACCCGTTGCCGCGCCACGCTACGCCTGCGCCTGCATCACCGAACACGCCTCGGATGGCCATCCACAGGTTGTCATCGTGCGCGACGTGCTCAGGTTCGCGCAGCAGCGCAATGTGCTGGGCCTCAGGACTTCTTATCCCCTCAACGCCGCTTCGGCCGATTCCGCGAGCGGACCCACATGACGACCCGTCCCTATGCCGCGGCCAAGCGCACCCTGTCCGTCATCGACAAGCTCTATGAGGTCAATTGGGGTTTGGTGCTTCTGATCACCCTTATCGCTTGCGTTGGCTTTGCGATGCTCTACTCGGTGGCGGGGGCGAGTTTCAGCCCCTGGGCCGGCAAGCAGATGGCCTATTTCGCCGCCGGGCTCGTTCTTCTGGTCGTGGCGTCGGTCACCGACATCCGTTTCTGGATGAGCATCGCCTATCCCGCCTATGTCGTGTCGCTGATCCTGTTGGTCGCCGTGATGTTCGTGGGCCATTCCGCGCTTGGCGCGCAGCGCTGGATCAGCGTGGGACCGATCGAGATACAGCCATCGGAGCTGATGAAAATCGCGCTCATCCTGGCGCTTGCCCGGTTCCTGCACGGATTGAGCGTCGAGGATATTTCCAAGCCATTGCGGCTGGCGATCCCGTTGGTGATGATCGCCATGCCGGCATATTTGGTGCTCAAGCAGCCCAATCTCGGCACCACGATCATTCTCGCCGCAGACGGCGTGTCGCTGCTGTTCCTCGCGGGGCTGTCGTGGTGGTGGATTGCCCCTGCGCTCGGCGGCATCGCGGCCGCGGTCCCGCTCGCCTGGCGATTCTTCCTGCACGATTACCAGAAGCAGCGCGTGATGACGTTCCTCGATCCCGAATCCGACGCCCTGGGCGCGGGCTGGAACATCACCCAGGCGAAGATCGCCATCGGCTCCGGCGGGGTTTCCGGCAAGGGGTTCCTTCAGGGCACGCAGAGCCGGCTCAACTTTCTTCCCGAGAAGCATTCCGACTTCATCATCACCAATTTCGCGGAAGAATTCGGCTTTGCGGGCTCGATTGCGCTGTTGCTGCTGTTCGCGATCGTGATCGGCTATGGCGTGCAGATTGCGGCCAGCGCGCGCAGCCAGTTCGGGCGGCTGGTCGCCATGGGGCTGACGCTCAACTTCTTCTTCTACATCCTCATCAACGGCGCGATGGTGATGGGCCTGATCCCGGTGGTGGGCATCCCCATGCCGCTGATCTCCTATGGCGGAACGGCCATGCTGAGCGTGATGTTCGGGTTCGGGATCCTGATGAGCGTACACGTCCACCGCCAGGTCGAGATTCCGCGCCATTCCGGCGGGATCATCTGAGTTCAGCCCGCCGTCCTGAGGTGCCTGCGCGCTCAGCCCGTGCGTCACCCTGAGGAGCGAGCGCAGCGAGCGTCTCGAAGGGCGCGCGGGCCTCGAAGGGCGGCATGGACTTTGGGCCCACGCCTCTGCTATAGGCCGCCCCTTCGCGCTCCAAGCGCAGGCGTCGGGTGATTAGCTCAGTCGGTAGAGCAGCTGACTCTTAATCAGCGGGTCGTAGGTTCGATTCCTACATCACCCACCAATATCAAGAACTTGTAGACTAGCCTCGAGACCCGTTCCACGACGTTCCGCAATTTCGGCCGAGGAACGCGCGAGACGACATCATTTCGTTTCCGCCTTGGTCCCGGTCTGTCTTAGCTTCACTACGTTCCGCGCGTTGCGCTGCTTCTGGCGGCGGTAGCGGACCTCCGTGGCTTGACCCTATTTTGTCTGCGAATACACGACGCCAAAGTTGTTGTCGCCGCCGGTGCTTGCGGTTCCACAGAGAAGCGTACCTTGTAAAAGCAGACTGCCGAAACGCGGACCTGAGCCATCCGGGCAATTCGCTTCGGCGCAGAAACTGTGGAGCACGGTTTCGCTCTGTCCCGTGAGCTTATACACCACTCCGGCGTTGTAGATGCCGCCGCTCAGCGTGGTTCCATAAAGTGTGGTGCCATGCTTGCTGTTTTTCACAATCACACCCGCATAGGGCAGTGCGCCGTCCGAATGGTCTGCGTTTTTGCAGAAGGAATAGAGCGTCTGGTAACCGCCGCCCATCGCATAGACGGTGCCGCAGCCGTTCTCGCCGCGCCCAGAGGTCGTGCCATAGAGGACGCCGTTCTTGTCTGCCACCACGCCCGAGAGTGGTCCACCGCCGTCGCCATTCGACAAATTGAATTCGTGCACAACATCAAATGTGAAGCTGCCGCCGTTCGGCGTAAGGCTGTACAGTGTTCCGCCCTGGATGCTTTTCGAAGCGGTGCCGAAGATGGCTCCGCTGTTCGTCAGCAGCAGGCGGCCCACCTGCGGCTCGTAGCCATCCTGACAATTTTCTTCGTCGCAGAAATTGTGAATGACCGTCTGCGTCCAATTCCCGCCCTTATCGGCCGGCGGCGTCAACTGATAGACGGTTCCGCCGTTTGCCTGGAACGCGCCAACACCGCCCGTGAGGGTGGTACCGTACAAAACTCCGCCCGCTCCGATAGTCACGCCGGCGAGCGGCTCTTGTCCGTCGGCGCAGTTGGCAAGGCTGCAGAAGCTGTACAATGTTTTCTCCTGCCAATTGTCGCCGGATTTGGGTGGACTTAGCTGGAAGACGGTGCCGCCATTGCCCGCGCCTCCGGTCGAGGCCGTGCCGTAGAGAACACCCTTCTTGCCAAGGGCGAGACCGCCGACAGGGCCACCGCCATCCAAGCCACCCGTGAAACTGTAGAGTACAGTCTCGTTCCAAGTATTAAGGTCATTGGTGGGACTCAGCATGAAAACCGTTCCGAATCCGGAACCGGAACCGGTGCCACCGTAAAGTGTGGTGCCGTATAGATTGCCTGCCCCGTCGGCGATCAGGTCGCTTTGTGGGCTGAAGCCGTCGCCTGAGCCTTGATTGAAACTGTGAATCACCGTTTCCCTGGATCTGGACCAGGCGGCGGACGTTCCCGCCAACAGGAGACCGGCGCTAAGGACCGAGAGTGCGGCAACCCGGATTTTCATGCTAAGCTCCTTGCCTGCGAAAGTGGATGCGGCGCCAAAATCGTGCGCCGCAATGCCCTTACATTGGCGCGGGTAGTGGGGGGACGTATCGGGGCAGTTCGGGGCAGTTGGTGGAATGAACATCCAAAATCCCGGAAAATTCGGGGTGGTGCGGCTGACCACCTGGAAGCAGATCGCTTCCTTCGTCGGCCGCGACGAACGCACGGTTAAACGGTGGGAGGAGACGCGCGGGCTTCCTGTCCGGCGCCTTCCTGGCAATGGCCGTGCCTCTGTGTTTGCCTACGAGCATGAACTGCAGGCGTGGCTGGACGGCATCTCCAAGCAGGAGATGGATCCGCCGAATGTCCTAGTGGTTAGCGAGCGCCCGTCGCCGAATATCTGGGCGGTTCGTTCGCTTATCGCACTAGCCACAGCAGGCATTTTCGTTCTGGCGGCACTGCTTGGCCTTTGGTGGCTGCGGTCCTCGAATGGGTCCGATGTTCCGGGAACACGTGATGCAGCCGCAGCGGAGTACTACCAGTCCGGCTTGCACGATTGGCAAACCCGCACGCCCTCGGGCCTTGCTCGCGCGGTGACCGATTTCAACAATGCCATACGCCGCGACCCGCGCTTTGCAGAAGCCTTTGTCGGGCTCGCAAACACCTACAACCTGATGCGAGAGTTCACGACAATGCCCGCTGGCGAGGCCTATGCCAAGGCCGCCGATGCTGCAACGCGTGCCATTGCAATAAAGCCTTCACTCGCGAGCGCACATTCCGCGCTCGCCTTTACGCGTTTCTACTGGCGGCGGGATGTTAGCGGCGCAAGTCGCGAATTCCAGCGTGCCATTGCACTCGATCCGAACAGCGCCACGGCGCATCACTGGTATGCCACATTCCTGATGACGGTTGGCGACGTACCGGCGGCTCGCACGCAAATCGAGCAGGCTGCCCGGCTTGATCCCGAATCCGCCGCCATTCTGACGGACAAGGGCCTCATCCTTTTCTATGCCGGCGAAATGCGGCAGTCCCTGGTTCTTCTCCGGCAGATGGAATCCGACCAGCCCCTGTTTGCTTCACCGCACCTGTACCTTTCCGCTATTCACCTCGTGCAAGGTGATGACGCGGGCTATTTGCGTGAATTGAAGCTAGAGGCCGAGGCGCTTCACGACGCGAACGGCGCCGCTCTGGCGACTTCTGGCACGAGCGGTCTGAGATCGGGCGGGCACAGCGGAATGTTGCGCGCGCAGCTCGCGACGCACCTCACAGCGTATAGCAACGGAGGCGATACAGCCTACGCGATTGCGGAGACCTACGCATTGCTCGGCGATCAGCATAACGCGCTGGCCTATTTGTCTGCGAGCCTGTCGCGTCAGGAACCCGAGATTGCCGGCATGAAAATCAATCCGCTGTTCGCCTCGCTGCGCAGCACGCGGGAATTCCAGCGCCTCCTGCACGTCAGCGGGTTGGACATTGGCGCCTGAGGCAAACAGTAGCTTCGCGTAGTACGGAAAAGCGTTCGAACATCATCAATTCATTCTCCGTTCACGGCCGCGCGCTGAGCTTCTTTGTCAGGTAATCCGCCGTCGCGCTGTCGGCCTTGAGCCAGGAGGCGTGGCGGAGGAAGCCGTGGATTTCGTCCGGCAGGACGATCTCGTCGAATTGCAGGTGATGGGCTTCCAGCCGGCGGGCGAGATCGACGGTCTGGTGGAAATGGACGTTGCGGTCGTTGTCGCCCTGGATCAGCAGCACCGGCGAACGCCAGCGGTCCATCGCGGACACGGGCGAAGAATCCCAGGCGACCTTCATCGCCTCATCACGGTCGCCCTTTTCGTAGCGCGCGCCATCCGCCTTGCCGAACCAGACATCGACGAAGCGCGACCAGTCGTGCACGCCATGCAGATCGACACCCGCCTTCACGATGTCGGAGTTGCGTGCAAGCCCGAGCGCGGTGAGATAGCCGCCATAGGAGCCACCCCACATGCCGATGCGCTTCGCATCGACACCGCCGGTCGATTGCAGGAAATGCAGACCCGCGAGCACATCCTGATACTCGGCAGCGCCCGTGGGGCCTGCGTGGTCGGGCTGGTGGAACGGTCGCCCGTAACCGATGCCGAGCCGGTAGTTCACCGAAAGCACCGTGAAGCCGTGATTGGCCAGATACTGATTCACGGCATAGGCGTTGCTGTAATAGTCCATGTAATGCCAGCCGAGCAGCATCTGCCGCGGCGGGCCGCCATGGACGAAGACGATCCCGGGCTGCGCTTTCGCGCCGGGCTTCTGGAACAATTGTCCATGGGCCGTCACGCCATCCACAGCCTTGAACGCGACGGGCTTCGGCGTGAGGAAAGCATCCGAGGGGAAATCTGACGGCAGCGGGCCGGTATCCAGTCCGGCGCGATGACCGTTCATATCGGCCGTGCCGACGGAGGGCGGCTGCTGCACACCGGCGGTGATGAAAGCGACTTTGTCGTTCGCCGCGGCGGCGGGTTGCCACTCGATGGTGTCGCCGGAGGTGAGTGCCTGCGGCGCGGCCTTGTCGACGGGCACGCGGAAGATGTGGCGGCGGTCGCCGTCGCCCTGCGTCGTTCCCGTATTGGCGTTGTAGATCATGAAGCGGCCGTCGCGGCTGGGCACCGCGTATTCGACCATGAAGTTACCCGGCGTGAGCAGAAGCGGTTTTCCTCCTGCCGCCGGCACCGAATAGAGGTGTTCCCAATTGTCGAGGTACGCCATGAACGCCAGCCGGTTCCCCGCCATCCAGTGCAGGTTGGCCTCACCCTCGGTGTCCGGATAGGAGCCGGGCATGGTGTCCGGGCTCTGCCACACCAGATGACCGGCACCGGTCGTGGCGTTTGCGGTCCACACCGACCACCGCCGCGGCGTCTGTTTCAGAATGGGCAGCGGTGGTCCGCCTCGACCCGGCACACGCACGAAGGCGAGAGATGTGCCGTCGGGAGACCAGCGCGGCATGGCATCGAAATTCGTCGACGGCGTCAGCCACAGGATCGGCTTGTCTTTCGAGGTGTAGATGCCGATGAAGGCATGGTCGTCCCGGCGCGAGACGAAGGCGAGTTTGCTGCCGTCGGGCGACCATTGCAGCGAATCGTCCTTGCCGCGATCGAAGAACAACCGCTCGGGCTTGCCTTTGCCGTTCAGGGCCGCGGTCCAGACCTGATCGTCCTTGATGTAGGCGAGAGTGCCTTTGGCCGAGATCGCCGGTTCGTCACCCTCCGCGATCTTCACCGGTGCTGCGCCCGTGGGCGATGCGGCCCAGATGGCGACAACGGGCTGGACCGGCGACGATGCCGGGTCGGGCGCCAGATTTCCCTCGGCCGGCCAGTTCGCGTCGTGATCGCCGCCGCGCACATAGACGAGATGCTTTCCATCCGGCGAGAAGGTGAGCTGGGTGATCTCCTGGCCATCATCGTCTTCGTAACGCGTGATCTGGCGCGGTTTGAAAGCCGGGCCGTCGGCAAGCCAGACGTTGCGCTTGCCGGCAAGATTTCGAACCCACGCGATATGGTCCGACCGGTCCGCCGCCGTCAGACCGCTGACAAACGGATAGTCGAGCGCCTGCGCCATCGTGAAATCGTGGCCGGCTGCGCGAACGGAAGACGCAGCCGCCACAACACAAAGCACAGCCGGAACAAAAACCCGATTGAACCGCATCAGCCATCCCCCCGTGAAGCGGGAGAGGCTACCCCGGCATTCCGATTCGCGACAGTCGCTTGGGCGTGGGTTTCAACCCGGCCAGTAAGCCGACATCACCATCAGGATGCCGACGAAGCTCGCCGCCCAGACGAGCGTGCGCGCGAATGGCACACCGATCACATAGGCCGGAATGTAGAGCAGCCGTGCCCAGACATAGATCTGCGCACCAAGTACGGAATTCGCCGTGCTTTTGTCCGCCGCGTGTATCAGCAACACGGCGGCGGCGAAGAACGGAAACGTCTCGAGAAAATTCCAGTAGGCGCGATCGAGCCTGCCCGCGATCTTGCCGAACGGAGCGCCGGCCACATCACGCGGACCGGCAGCCCACGGCATGCCGCGCGTTCCGACACCCGCAAGCACAGCGATGAGCAACTGGACCAAGCCCAGCGCCAGTGCGCAGAACAACATCTGAAGTTCGATTGTCATGATTTTCCCCTCGCGAATGGCCCGTTTCGGGACGGCCGTCTCCCGGCATTAGACGGGATTTATCACTGGTTCGCGCGGCCTCCACCGTGTGCCCGGGCCCGCGGCAATTGCATCCGGATTCCGCATTTCCGCCAATTCCACGCCCTTTAAGTTCATGCCTTCCCACGCGATAACACCGCCCCTGATTGAGTCGGCGGAAGCCAAAAGTGCTTTGCACATGGGCAGGTAGAGGAAACCCAGTTGGATCAAACCGCGCTCCAAGTCCCTGTTATTGCTGGCCCGAAAGCTGCATCGCGAGTAAAGTAACGATTCATAAAGCATGATTGTTGGGGAACATGGACCGCGAGACGGAGAAGATGAGCACCTCCGAACACTCGATCCCCACCGGGAGTGGTGGCGGAAGCGAGACGGTTCGGGACTTTGCGCGCCGCGCATTCGAGCCGGGCGTCACTGACGCGGAGGGGGCTTTCGTGTTTACGAAAAATCCCCCCGAAAGCGATCTCGCGCATATGCACGAGATGCTGAAGAAGGAGATCGGCCCCGACGTCGCGGGCCTTGACACGGTGAAGCGCGTCTATGCCCACAATCCCGACACGTTCTGGGGCGTCTACCGCTCTGCGGACGAAAACCGCCGCGATCCCAAGCTCGTCGCCTTCATCTCGTATCTTCCACTCAACGAGGATGGCTATGCGGCGCTTCAGAACAAGACGCTGACGGGTCGCAATCCCAATCTGTCGTTCATCGCCAAGGCGGGCGAGATGCCGTCGGCGCTTTATCTCTGGGCGATGGTGACGCCGGGGCTCGGCAATCTCGCGCTCATGCTCACCGCGCATGCCATGGGCTTGGAGATGTGCGAGCGTCTTCCCGTCTTCGGCTGGATCTCCACCGAGGCCGCGCTGAACGCGATCAAGCATTCGTCGAAGGCGCAGGAAATCGCCGATCCGCAGATCGGCTCGGCATTTGAGCTGAAATACCCAGAGAAGTATCGCCTGCAGCGCCGCGCGTTGAAGATCGTCGAGGGCCGGAAGCCAAAAGCGCATCACACCCGCAACAGACCGAAGCTCGAAGCCACGCTGATATCCACACCCGATCAGTTCGCCAGGGTGATGGCGATCCGCGCGGCCGTCTTCATGGTCGAACAGGTTTGTCCTTATGAAGAGGAATTCGACGGCAACGATTATGCCGGTGCCCATATTCTGGGGACCGTCGATGGCGAGCCGGCCGCGAGCCTGCGCATCCGCTATTTCGCCGGCTTCGTGAAGATCGAGCGGTTGGCGGTGCTTCCGCGTTTTCGCCGCACACTGATCGCGATCACCGTCGTGGAACGCGCGCTCGAGATCTGCCGGCGCAAAGGCTACACGAGAATGTATGGCCAGTCGCAGATGCGGCTTGTGTCGTTCTGGGCGCGCTTTGGCTTCAAGCCGCTGGCGAAGAACAAGCCGCTGGTTTTCTCCGATCACGAATATGTGGAGATCGCGGGCGACATCGCGCCGCACGCCGATCCGCTGACGCCCGACAGCGATCCGCATGTTCTCATCCGTCCCGAAGGAAAGTGGGACGCGCCCGGCGTGCTTGATCTTTCTGCGGCAAGACCAGCCACCAACCCGCACTGAATTCCCGTCCGCGCCTATGGAACTCGCGCGGGAAAAAGGGCATAGGCTCAGGCACATCCTGTCGCTATAGTGCGATCTGGCGGGGCCATTTCGGGCAAAAGAAAGAGAATGAATGCGGACGCGTTTGTTGGCGTTGAAGAGCGCTGTCCCGTCGCACATCCTAGAGCAAGCCGATGTCTGCACACGGGCCAGCCACCTTTTTAAGGGCCGGCGCGATATCGACCGGCTGCTGCCGGTGTTCACGAACACCGGGATCGACCGGCGTTACTCCTGCGTGCCGATCGAGTGGTACGCCGATCCGCATGGCTGGCAGGACCGTACGAATCTATACATCGAGAACGCGACAGATCTGTTCGAGCGCGTGACAAATGCCCTGCTGGAAGAAGCAGGCCTCACCACCGACGACATCGACGCCATCGTCGCGGTTTCGACGACCGGCGTTGCAACACCGAGCCTCGACGCGCTGGTGGTCGAGCGCATGCAGCTCCGCCGTGACATCCGCAGACTGCCGATCTTCGGCCTCGGTTGCGCCGGCGGCGTCATCGGTCTGGCGCGCGCGTCGGCGATGGCGCAGGCGATGCCGGGATCGCGCGTGCTGTTCCTGGTGGTCGAGCTTTGCGCGTTGACGTTCCGTAAGGACGATCTGACGAAAAGCAACATCGTCGCGACCGCGCTGTTCGGCGATGGGGCTGCGGGCGCGATCCTGTCGACCGAAGGCGACGGCCCGGAGCTCGGCGCTTCCGGCGAGCACACCTGGCCGCACTCGCTCGACATCATGGGCTGGGAGGTCGAGGAAGATGGGCTCAAGGCCCGCTTCGCGCAAAGCATCCCATCGCTTGTCGCAAGCGATTTCAGCACCATCCTGACCGCGTTCCTGCAGCGCAACGATCTCAAGCTCAGCGAGATCGACAAATTCGCCTGCCATCCCGGCGGCGCAAAGGTGCTGGACGCGCTGGAAGACGCATTTCAGATCGAGCGCGGCGCGCTCGACGAGAGCCGGTCGATCCTGCGCGACTACGGCAACATGTCGGCCGTCACGGCGCTGTTCGTGCTCGAGCGCATGGATTGGCGGAAGCGCAACCAGCGCATCCTGATGACCGCGCTGGGCCCGGGCTTCTCCTGCGCGTTTCAAGTCATTGAGAGCAAATGAATACAGCGGTCGACGTCATTGTTGGGCTGGTCGCGCTGCAACGTCTGGCCGAGCTGGTTTATGCCGAACGCAACACAAGGGCGCTGAAGCGGGACGGTGCGATCGAGGTCGGACGTTCGCATTATCCGCTGATCGTCGTTCTGCATGCGGCATGGCTGGTGGCGATCGTCGCGGTCGCCAGGCCCGAAACCCAAATCAACTGGTACCTGCTGGCCGCTTTTGTCGTGCTTCAGATTCTGCGCGTCTGGGTCCTGGCCACGCTGGGTCCGTACTGGACGACGCGCATCATCACCAAACCGGGCGCACCGCTGGTACGGCGTGGTCCATATCGTTTTATGCGCCATCCGAACTATCTCATCGTGACCGGTGAGATCGCGGTTCTGCCGCTGGTTTTCGGGGAGGTGGCCGTAGCGGTGGTGTTCACGATCCTGAACGCGCTCGTGCTCGCGCTGCGCATCTGGCAGGAGGAAGCGGCACTCGCTCCGCGCAGGGTCCTTTCACCCAATATCGGGGCTGGCGCACCGGTGGCAAAAGATTAGGCTGCGAGCCACGGGAGGTTAGCGATGATTCGGTATGGCGGACCGTTTCTGCTACTGGCATCGATACCGGCCTTCTATGTCCTCATCGGGCCATGGGGCCCGCTTCTGACGATTGCGCTCCTGCTGGCGGCGCTGATCGGTGCGGAGTTCGTCTCGTCGCGCGGACCGGCTTTAAGAGGTGCTTCGGCACCGCTGCACTATCGCCTCCTGCCCTATCTCTACACCCCCCTGCAGCTCGTGCTGATCGTCTGGAGCATGAACGCTGCCGTACACGGCACAGCCGCCGGCTTCGTGAGCCTCATGGTGGCGGTTGGAATCACCACAGGCGTTTTCGGGATGCTGGTGGCGCACGAAATGGCGCACAGCAAAGTCCGCGGCGAGCGCAGGCTCGCGACCTTCATGTTGAGCGGAATGCTCTACCGCCATTTCCGGATCGCCCATGTGCATGTGCACCACAGATGGGCTGCGACCGAACAGGATTCGGCAACGGCACGGCTTGGCGAGGGCTTTTATGCGTTCCTGGCGCGGACCGTTCCGGGTCAATTCCTCGAAGCCTGGAACTTCGAGCGCAAACGCTGCAGCGGAAGGCCGCTTTACGCCAATCGTGCGATTTTCGACGTCGGCATTTCGCTTCTGACACTCACGGCGATATTCGCGATATGGAATTGGCGCGGCGTGACGTTCTTCGTGGTGCAATCGGCGCTCGCCATCACGGTGCTCGAGCTTTTCAACTACATTGCCCATTACGGCCTCAGGCGGCGCACGGACTATGCGCAAAAGCCCGAGCCACTTAACGACAGCCACAGCTGGAACAGCAGCAACGTGCTGGTCAATCTCCTGATCTTCAACATGGGCCGGCACAGCTATCACCATCGCAAGCCCGCGGCGCCCTATGAAAGCCTCGAACATATAAACAGTGCGCCGGAGCTTCCCGCCGGATATGCCGGAAGCATTCTGCTGGCGCTCGTGCCGCCTCTGTGGCGCCACGTCATGGATGAAAAGACCCTTGCCCTCCGCCAGACATTCGATGTGCGTCTTGCAGCATAAGGCCTCATTCACGCGATGAGCCGCTTCGGACTCTGGACCGGCTTCGTTGCGATGTGCGTCGGCATGTTCATGGCAATCCTGGACATCCAGGTCGTCGCCAGTTCGCTGACCAACATCCAAAGCGCCCTGAATATTCCTTCAGACCGGATGAGCTGGATCCAGACCGGTTATCTGATCGCGGAGGTGATTGCGATTCCCCTGACGGGATGGCTGACGCGGGCGCTGTCGCTGCGCTGGCTGTTTACGGGTGCAACGCTGGGATTCACGCTTGCGAGCCTTGGCTGCGCGCTTTGCACGACGATAGAACCGCTGCTCATCATACGCGTGATCCAGGGCTTCTGCGGAGGCATGCTGATCCCGGTGGTCTTCACCTCGGCCTTCACCCTCTTCCCGGAGAAGGATCGCGTGCTGGCCACGATGGTCGCCGGCACCTTTGCGATGATTGCGCCGACGATCGGCCCGGCCGTCGGCGGCTATCTCACCGAAACGTTCTCATGGCACTGGATTTTCCTCGTCAACATCCTGCCCGGCCTGATCGTAGCCGCGCTCGTCGCGCGCTGCGTCGGCGGCACCAAGCCCGAATGGCGTGAGCTGCGCTGGATAGACTACATCACCGTTTTGCTTGCGGCCTTATTCCTCGGCTCTCTCGAACTGCTGCTGAAGGAAGCCCCCAAGCGCAACTGGCATGGCGAATTCGTCTATGTGCTCGGAAGCATCTGCGTTCTCTCTGCCGCGCTGGCCGTCGGCCGGGCCTTGCGCGTCAAGCACCCGTTCATCGATCTGCGCAAGTTTCGGGACCTTTCGTTTTCGCTTGGCTGCGCGCTGAGCTTCGTGTTCGGGTTCGGCGTTTATGGCGCGACCTATCTTCTGTCGATCTTCCTGGGCCTTGTGCGCCAGCACACCCCGCTTGCCATCGGGGAGATCATGATGGTTTCCGGCGCGGTGCAATTGCTGACAGCGCCGCTGGCGGCGTGGCTCGAAACCCGCATGGATCCGCGTCTGCTGACCGCCATCGGCTTCGGCCTGTTCGGCGCCGGACTTCTGGCAAACGGGTTTTCCACCACGACGACGGATTTCAAGGAGTTGTTCGTGCCGCAAGTTTTGCGCGGTGTGAGCATCATGCTGTGCCTGTTGCCTGCAACGCGGCTTGCCCTGGAGCGCTGGCCGCAATCCGAGGTGCCCGACGCAAGCGGTCTGTTCAATCTCATGCGCAATCTGGGCGGTGCGATCGGAATAGCGCTGACCGACACGATCCTCGAGCAACGCACCCCTGGGCATGTGGACGATATTATCGCCCGGCTGCAGGCGGGCAGCACGGACGCCGCGCGCGAAGTGGGCCTGCCGCTCGCGCAGTTTCACAACGTGCCGCTGGGCCCGATCGACGATATGACAAAGGCCATCGTGGCGCCCCTGGTTCAGCGCGCGGCGCTGACGGAATCTTTCAACGAGGCGTGGAGGGTGATCGCGGTTTTGTTTGCCATCTCGCTATTGGCGCTGCCATTGATGCGCAGGGCCCATATTCCGGATTCGGCGATGGGGCCCGGAACCGATCACCCGCACCATCATTGATCAGGTGCGGACCAATTCTACTTGCGAAACATCGGTGCGTTCGACGCTGAACGCCGCGGCGCAAATCCCCAGATAAAACTGCCAATTGCGCAGGAACCGTTCGTCATGGCCGAGCGCGATGATGTCGGCGCTCCTCTCCTGCATGCGCTCCGACCATTCGCGCAATGTCTTCGCGTAGTCCTTGCCAAAGGAAAAGACGCCGGCGACCTTGAGGCCGGCCCGTTCCGCCTCTTCGCGAAACCGCTGCAACGACGGCAACATGCCGCCCGGAAACACATAGTGCCGGATGAAATCGCTGCGCGTACGATAGGCGTCGAAGAGATCGTCGCGAATCGTGATCGTCTGGATCACGGCCCGCCCGCCCTCCTTGAGACGCTCGGCAACGGTTGCGAAATATTGCGGCCAATAGCGTTCGCCCACGGCTTCGAACATTTCGATCGAGACGATCATGTCGAATAGGCCGCGCGATTTGCGATAGTCCTCGAGTTTGATGTCGGCGGCGCCCTTAAGACGCTCCAGTGCGAAGCGATGCTGGGCAGGCGAAATCGTGAGCCCGGTCACGTTATGCGATTCTTGCGTCGCGCGTTCCGCGAAGCCACCCCAGCCGCATCCGATCTCGAGAACCGAGGCAGCACGTTTCTGAAATCTGCTCAGTATCCGCTCATATTTGTTTCGCTGGGCGTCTTCCAGCGCCACATCCGCGCCGTCGAACAGCGCGGACGAATAGGTCATGCTCTTGTCGAGCCAAAGCGAATAGAAATCATTTCCGACGTCGTAGTGGTCCTGAATATTTCGCTTGCTGCCGCTCAGCGAGTTGCGCCGCACAAAGGAGTTGTGAATTCTGAAAAAAAGTTGATTGAGAAAACTTCCATTCGCAAAGTCATCGAAATGATCGATGTTCAGCAGGAACAAACTAAACAAGTTCTCAATGTTGTCGGTCGTCCAAGCGCCTGCGATGTAATCCTCGCCAAGGCCGATATCGCCTCGTGCTGCGACCCGCCTGAGCACGTCCCACTCGTTCAGGGAAAATTGCGCATGCGGCCCGGGCTTGGGGCCACGCACCGTGGTCACCTCGCCGTTGGGCGCGATGAAGTCGAGCGCGCCGAATTCGAGGCGCGACAGCGCGTTGTGCCAACGTCGTTCAATATGCGCCGCGATGCTCATGGAGATACCCTTTTGCCCCCGATGACAGATAGCTTTCGCTTATACGTCAGAAAATCCATCATAGATTTGCTTTGATCGTTTGGGGAGAGCGGGGCTAAGCCTCGGGTAAATATGCGAAAAATCGGTTTTGGCGCTCTATTTCTCCTGATCCTGGCGGCGCTCGCCTTGGGCGGCGTGATTCTCAGCGACCGTCTGAGCCAGCCCGCCGAACCCGATCCGGCAACGCTGCTGGCGAACGCGGCCCGTTATCATGTGCGGATCGTGCGGGACAATTTCGGCGTACCGCACATCTTCGGAAGGACCGATGCCGACGCCGGGTTCGGGATCGGGTTCGCGCATAGCGAAGACGATTTCGCGACCATCCAGGACGTCGCGCTCGCCACGCGCGGGACGCTGGCGGCCAGCGAAGGAGTCAAGGCGGCGCCAGGCGACTATCTCGTTCGTGCCATGCGGGTTTGGGAGACCGTCAACGCCCGTTACGAACGCGATCTGCCGGCGGATGTGAAGGCTGTCCTTCAGGCTTATGCCGACGGAGTAAACTATTTCGCGGCGCTGCATCCCGATCGCGTGAAGCCGGGGCTTCTGCCGCTGACGGGAAAGGACATCGCAGCCGGGTTCGTGTTCAAGACGCCATTCTTTTACGGCCTTGCCGACGTCCTCAGAAAGCTGAACACCGACACCGGCGGCAAACCCCCACTTCCCATAGGATCGAACGGAATCGCCGTCGCCCCGGTGCGTTCCGCCGACGGCGCGACGCGGCTTCTGGTCAATTCCCATCAGCCTTACACAGGTCCGGTAGCCTGGTACGAAGCCGTCCTGCAGAGCAATGAAGGCTGGCACGTCGCGGGCGGGTTCTTTCCCGGCACGCCGTTCATGCTGCACGGGCATAACGAGCATCTGGGATGGGCGAACACCGTCAACGAGCCCGATCTGATCGACGTCTATCGCCTGACCATCAACCCGAAAAACGAAGATCAATATCGTCTCGACGGCAAATGGCGCGACTTCGAGAAATCGGACGTTGCCTTGCGGATCAGGATTTTCGGTCCGCTGATCTGGACGGTGCATCGCCCACTATTGTTTTCGGAGCATGGCCCGGTGTTTCGAACCGATCATGGCGTGTTCGCCGTTCGCTATGCCGGGATGAACGAAATCCGCCAGGTGCTGCAATATTACCGGCTCAACAAGGCCCGCAATCTGGACGAATGGAAAGCCGCGATGCGGCTACAGGCGTTGCCGAGCATCAACTACATCTACGCCGACGAGAAAGGGAACATCGGCTACGTCTACAATGGCGAGTTTCCGGTGCGAAAGCCGGGCGTCGATTGGCAAAACTATCTGCCGGGCGACCGTTCCGATCTGATCTGGCACGGGTATCTGCCGCTCGATCGTGTGCCGCAGATCTGGAACCCGAAATCCGGCTTCGTCTTCAATTCCAACAACACCCCGTTCCAGGCCACGGCACCGGAAGATGATCTGAAGAAGTCAGATTATCCGGCCTGGATGGGTATTCAGACCAACATGACCAACCGCGCTTTGCGCGCGCTCGAAACATTCGGCGCGAACAAGTCGATCTCGGCGGACGCCTTTCGCCGCTACAAATTCGATATAAGCTACAGCAAGCAATCCGAAATCGTGAAGATCATCGGCGAGGCGTGCGGAAAGCCGCCATCCGATCTGCGCGATGCCTGTCAAATTCTGATATCCTGGGATCGCAGCACGGATATCCATGACCGCGGAGCGGCGCTTGCGATCCTGACGGCCGAGTCCGTGAGCCGTGCGCGTCACGAACACGACTGGTCGCTCACGCCCGATGCTTCACTGCGCCGTGCGGTGATGAACCTGACGACGCATTTCAATCGCATCGACCCGGAATGGGGACAGGTCAACCGGTTTCGGCGCGGCAATTTCGACCGGCCGATCGATGGCGGACCGGACACGTACCGCGCGGTCTATGGCGAGTTGCAACCCGACGGCACGCTTACCGCGGTGGACGGCGATACGCTCATCATGTTTGTGACATGGGACAGGAACGGAAAGCTTTCGTCGCAGAGCATTCATCAATTCGGCTCAGCGACGCTGGACCGCCGCTCGCCCCATTTTGCGGATCAATCGCCGCTGTTCGTTGCGATGAAGACCAAGCCGGTGCTTTTCACCTGGAGCGAACTCAAAGACCATATCGAAGCGGACTATCGCCCAGGGCCTCGCCCGTAAAAAAGGAGCCGGCGTCTTGCCGGCTCCGAGTTGGGGACGTAATCGATTTGTGCTTACTGCTGCGGCGAAGGCTGCGGTGTCTGCGCCTGCGGCGTCTGGGCGTTCTGATCGCCCGGCTGAGCCGGCTTCGTACTTTCCGGACTCTGCTGATCGGCCGGCGCAGCGGTCGATGGCGATGTCATCGCATTGTTCTGCTGCTCTGGCATGGCCGTGGAAGCATTGGGCATCGCAGTATTGGCTGCCTGCTGTTGCATGGGCTGGCCCTGTGCCTGCGCAAGCGCCTGCGTGTTCAGATCATTGGTCTGTTTGCGCTCGGTCGCAGTCGAGGGATGATGTGTATGAGAGAGCGCCGGCGCGGACAGTCCCACCAGGCTCAGAAGTGCTGCGCCCCCCAGTACAAAGGATTTGATTCTCACAAGACGTCTCCTTTTTCCGGATGGCCGTAAACGAGGAAATACCTCGCCCGGTCCATAGGAAAACGTACAGGGATGCAGCGGGTTCCGGAGGAACTCCAGGGAACACGCCGGAACGCTTTGTGTGAGCAGGCGTTCCTTTCGGGCGGCATTAGGGCTGACATACGATGGCGAAGAAACAACTACTGGAAGACATTAAAAACAACCCGGCGAATTTTTACCGTACGCCAAACGACGTATCGCGCGACCGGCGCTTTTCCGATCCAGAGAGGTTAGAAATTCTGGAGGCGTGGGAGCGCGATGCACGCGCGCTTGCCGTCGCCGACGATGAAGGCATGACGGGCGGCGAGCCAAGCCGCCTGAAGACCGTGGTCGAAGCACGGCGCGAAATTGAAAATCGGGTGCCGGGCGAGACCAAATATCGCGAATCAAGCAAATACGGCGGCGGCTCCGTTCAGTAGGTCTTGACGAAGCAAGGCCGGGCCGCCACCAAAGGCGAATGGGGTTACCCGAATCGCGGCCAGAGGAGGTTGCGCCCGTTCTCGCCGGCGCATCGCAGCTCTCTATCGTCATTCCGACATTCAAGGAGCGCGATAACGTCGCCGAGTTGATCCGGCGCCTCGACATTGCACTTGCCGGTATCCACTGGGAAGCCATTTTCGTCGACGACAACTCGCCGGATGGTACGTCCGAACGCGCGAAGGAGCTCGCGCTGGATGACGCCCGCATACGGTGCCTGCGCAGAATTGGACGACGCGGCCTCGCAGGTGCCTGCATCGAAGGCATGCTGTCGTCGAGCGCACCTGTTGTCGCCGTGATGGATGCGGACCTGCAGCATGACGAGCGCGTCCTGCCACAAATGCTTCGTACGCTGAATGGCGAGCGCGTCGACCTTGTGGCGGCCACGCGCTACGTCGAAGGCGGCAGTGCGGAAGCTTTCGGAGAAGGCCGCGGATTCATCAGCCGGTTTGCGACAAATCTTTCGCGCCGCGTATTGGGCACATCGCTTAGCGATCCGATGAGCGGATTTTTCATGATGCGACGCGACCGCTTCGATGAAATCGCAGACCGTCTGTCGCCGGCGGGGTTCAAGATCCTGCTCGATATCGTGACAGCCGCGGACAATCTCAAGATCGCGGAACAGCCTTATACGTTCGGTGCGCGTCATGCGGGCGAAAGCAAGTTCAACGTCCAGGTCGGGCTCGAATTCGTGGGCCTGCTGCTCGCGAAATTGAGCGGGGGACTGCTGGATCCGCGCTTCATCTTCTTTGCGCTTGTCGGCGCAATCGGTCTCGCGGTTCACCTGATTGTTCTGAAGATCATGTTGCTCAACTTTCCGTTTCCGCAGTCCCAGACGGTTGCAACCTTTATCGCTCTGACGAGCAATTTCTTGCTCAATAACGAACTGACCTATCGCGACCGCCGCCTGAAAGGCTGGTCGATGTTGTGGGGGTTCTTAGGGTTTTGCGCCATCGGTGCGATCGGCGCTCTCACCAATATCGGATTGGCGGACTGGCTTTATAGCGAACGCGAGGTCTGGTGGCTCGCGGGCGCGTCGGGCGCGCTGATGGGCGCGTTCTGGAACTACGCCATGTCCAGCCTCTTCGTCTGGCGCACGCGGTAATGTTTTCCGCAGCGACGGAGAAGCCTGCAAATCTCTTGTTCTTTGTCGCCGCACTCACGGTTCTGAGATTCGTCGCGGGCGCCGTTCTGCCGCTGTCGGCTGACGAAGCGTATTACTGGCTATGGTCGAAGCATCTGGCCGCCGGCTACTACGATCATCCGCCCATGATCGCCTATCTGATCCGTGGCGGTACGGCGCTGTTCGGCGATGCACCGATCGGCGTGCGGTTCCTTCCGCTGCTCTCCTCCATCGCCGCCAGCTGGTTCGTGTGGCGTAGCGGCGCCATCCTACTCCGTGACGACGCCGCAGGCGGCCTCTGCTGCCTCCTGTTCAATCTCACGCTGATGGTCGCGGTCGAGACAATGGCCGCAACGCCCGATGCGCCGCTCATCGCTTGCGCCACCGCCTTCCTGTTCGCGCTCGTCAGGCTCGACGAGACCCATGACGGCCGCTGGTTCCTGGCCTTAGGGATTGCAGGGGGCCTGTCGCTGCTGTCGAAGTACACCGGCTTTTTCTTGGGCATCGGTGCGTTGGCGTGGCTAGTGTGGGAGCCGCGCGCACGGCGCTGGTTTCTCTCGCCTTGGCCTTATGCCGGTGCCGTCATCGCGCTCGGGCTGTTCCTGCCGAATCTCTGGTGGAATGCGACGCATGGCTGGATGACCTTCGCCTTCCAGTTCGGGCGGATCGGCGCTGGTCATTTCACTCTGCGATTCCTTGCGGAATTTCTGGGAGCGCAGATGGTGCTCGCGTCACCGTTCATTTTTATCTTGATCGTGTTGGGGCTAACCCGCTGCCCTTCGGTCATTGCCGCGCCGGTCTTGCCCAGCATCCTCTATTTCGCGGTGCATTCGCTGCATGATCGCGTGCAGGGCAATTGGCCGTGCTTTCTCTACCCCTTCCTTGCGGTGGCAGGGGCGGTTGCCATGCGCGCGGAATGGAGTGGGTGGCAGCAATCGCTTCGGAATTGGACGGCCTTGCTGGCCGTTCCTGTAGCCTTCGTGCTGCTCGCAGCTTGTTACGCGCAGGCGATATTCGGGCTCATCCCGCTCGGTCGCCAGGACCCATTTGCGCGGCTGCTGGGCGTGGGCTTCGACAACCTCACCCGCGAGATCGAACGGGAGCGGACGGGCGCCGTCGCGATCATCACAACGGATTACGCGAGCACGGCCTGGTTTGCCTATTACACGCATTTGCCGGTGATCCAGCTCAACGAAGAAAATCGCTGGCTGAACACGCCACGCGCGTCCGTTGAACTGCTTCGCCAGCCGCTACTCTACGTTACAGAAACAAACCGCGACCGGCGCGACCTGATAGCGACCCATTTTGGGACAGTCGCACATCTATCGGTGCTTAGCCGTGAGCGCAACGGCGTGCCGGTCAGCCGCTATGAGGTCTATCGATTGGGTGGATTTCATGGTGCGCCGCTGGGGCGAGAACCCGAAGCTCAGCCTTAAGCGGCTGCTTTTCTTTAATTATCGGGTTGGGGGAGAAGCGAGCGGACACCCGATGCGGGCTGTCGAAGGGGCTGGGGCGTACCGGATCAGACATCCGCTCGGGTTACACAACGCCGCTTTTCAAGAGTCGTTCCGCAGCGTTCAACATTTTCTCTAGAATTTTTTCAGGCCGGATTTTCAGATGGGTGGGCGGCCCCAGAGGGCACTCGAAAACGCGCTCACGATCAGCAGCACCACGAACACGATCAGGAAGAGCTTGGCCAACGTGGCCGCCAATCCGGCTAGCGCAAAGACGCCGAGATAGCCTGCTACCAGCGCCAGAATAAAAAACGTCAGCGTCCACCCGAGCATGAGAAATTCCTCAATATCTTCAGGGCTCAAACGCTCTTGAAGGAGATGTACTCCGCCGAAACCGCGTCAGGCGGCTTGGCGCGCAACCGGGTGGAAGAACAGCGCCTGCCCCACGGTGGCCTGCACCGTTTCCGGCAGGAACGGCTTGGCGATCAGATAGGTCGGCTCGGGCCGCTCGCCGGTGAGCAAGCGTTCCGGATAGGCGGTGACGAAAATCACCGGAATGTCGAAGCTCGCCAGAATGTCGGCGACGGCGTCGATACCCGATCCGCCCTCGCCAAGATTAATGTCGGCCAGCACAAGGCCGGGCCGTTCGGAATGCGCCTTTGCGACGGCTTCGTCACGGGTCGCCGCAGTCGCCACCACCTTGTGGCCAAGCTCGGTCAGCAGATTCTCGAGATCCATCGCAATGATCGGTTCGTCCTCGATGATCAGCACGCGCGAGGCCAGGAGATGATCAATCTTCTCCTGCGCCTCGAGAATGCCGCGCTCGACATCCTTGGGTGCCTGACCGAGGACAAAGGCCGCTTCCTCGAGACTGAAGGCCTCGACGGAGGTGAGCAGCAATGCCGCGCGTGTCGTTAACGAAAGCTCTTTCAACAGCCCGTCGGGACGAGATACCTCCCCCGACGAGGGCTTCTGGCTCCCCCCGCCACCTTTGCCAGCCCAGATGGTCTGGAACACACGATAGAGGCCAATCCGCGGCGCCACACCTTCGGGCAGCTTCTCCTCGCCGGAGAGGAGCGCGGAGAGGGCCTGCTTGACATAGCCGTCGCCCGCCGTCTGCGAGCCGGTTAACGCGCGCGCATAGCGGCGCAGATAAGGCAAATGCGGAGTCAGCAGTTCGGTCATGGACATTGGCCCGGCTCCTTCGAAAACATACAGACAGCCAATCGAAAACGCCGATTTCCGCAAATTGTTCCGCCACTGAGGAACCATTGTCCAGCGGACACGTTAGGAAAATCGCGAGGGGATTCATCGCATCCCATGGGGCATACCGCGCCCTAAGGATTGCATCGCCAACCGGACTCGTCGGAGAATGAGCTTGTCGAGCGTGCGCCAACGGACTGAGAAATTGTCCACAGAAGATAACAACGATCGCGATAAGGCGCGCGCGGTTCGTGCGCGGCAACGTGCGATCGGGCGGGAATTGCGCCGTATGTTTGACGGCGTCGTCAACGAACCCGTGCCCGACGACTTTATGGATCTTCTGCACAAGATTGACGAGTCGGGAGAAACCGGCGGCTCTGGCAAGAAGATATCGTGATGTCGCGAACAGAACCGACGACGATTTCAGCCAACAACGATGCCGACGCAGACGACTTCAAGGCAGAGCTGCTGGCCCTGATCCCGTTCCTCCGCGCCTTCGCACGGTCGTTGTGCGGAAATTACGAGAGCGCGGACGATCTCGCGCAGGAGACGCTGGTCAAGGCCTGGCAGTCGCGTAGCGCTTTCGAACCCGGCACCAACCTGAAGGCGTGGCTTTTCACCATTCTACGCAATCAGTTCTATTCCGACCGCCGCCGCGCATGGCGTCAGGTCCCTTGGGATCAGGATGCGGCCGAGCGCGTGCCCGGCACGAGCCAGGATCAGAACTGGTCGGCCGAATTGTCGGATACCTCGCGCGCGTTGCGCCAATTGCCCGACGAACAACGCGAAGCGTTGATCTTGGTCGGAGCAGGCGGGTTTTCGTACGAAGATGCCGCGGCCATCTGTCATTGCGCAGTGGGTACGGTGAAGAGCCGGGTCGCGCGTGCTCGGAAGGCGCTGATAGCGATTCTCGACGGACAGGGGAAGCTGGCGAATCCCGAGCGGCCAGGCGGGGGAGATGCTGCCCGTGATATCATGGCGCAACTTGACGAACTGGTTCCGGCGAACAAGCGACCCGAATCCGAAGGCTAGCGGAGACGTAATCGGCAGCACTTTGCCGCTGCGGGCGCGCCTGTTTCTCACCGTCACGATCGCGCTTTTTCCCATCGCCCTGGTCAGCATCCTGCAAGGCATGGAGCGCGCCCGTGTCGACGTGGAAAACGTGCGCGACCGGCTTGTGCAATCCGCGCGCGTCGCAGCCTCCGACGAAGGCAATGTGCTCACCTCGAGCGAACAGATTCTGCGCGCACTGAGCAATATCGATGCTGTGCGCAACGCCACCACAGACTGCAACAACGCGCTGACCGACGCACTCATCGGAATTCGCTTCGCCACAAACCTGTCTCGCATCGACGCGCACGGTACCGTGGTCTGCTCCGCCGATCTCAGGGCCCGCGGAATGTATGTCGGCGACCTACCGCTTTTTCAGGCAACCCGGCGCGCCGCCGGATTCACGGTCAGCGGGCAGATGATGAGCCGCGTCAGCAAAAAGCCTGTGATCGGCACGATGTTGCCCTTGCACGACGCGCAACGGCGGTTTCAGGGCGCGGTTTCGCTGGGCGTGGACATCCAGTGGCTCACCCGCTTATTGCGCGCACAAAATCTGCCGAAGGGGGCGGTCGCAGCTGTGTTCGATCGCAAGGGCACCATTATTGCCACCAACAAGCCGGACGTAGCGGGCAAGATATTTTCCACCGCTCCAGACAACATGCACGGCACTATCCAGTCAGGGTTCGATTCCCGGGGCAATCGGTGGACGTTCACGACTGCCCCGATGGTGGGAAACAGCGTGTTTGTCGGGTTTGCCGAACGTCAGGCGCGGCTATTCGGCCCCACCTATCTTCGTGCTCTGCTCGATTTTCTGCTGCCGATCCTGATGATTGGTGTGGCCTGGCTCGCGATCTGGCTCGCGACCGAGCGGCAGGTCAATCAATGGATCGGCTATCTGAGACGCGTCGCGGAGGCGTATCGCGGCGGCCACTATGCCCTGCGCCCTTCCCTGGCCCACGCGCCCGCAGAATTCCGCACCCTCGGCAACGCCATGCAGGACATGGCCGACGGCATCCAGCGGCGCGACAGGAGCCTGCGCGAAGCGATCGCGCAAAAGACGATGCTGATCCGCGAGACGCATCATCGGGTGAAGAACAATCTTCAGATCGTCATGAGCCTTTTGAGCCTGCAGGCGTCGCAAACGCGCGATTCTGCCGTTCGCGATGCGCTGAACACCGTGCGCGCGCGGATCAACGCTCTGGCGCTCGTGCACCGCATCCTTCACGAAGTCGAAGACCAGACCACCGTGGACCTGCCGCGGATGCTTAAGGAGTTGTCGCAGCAGATTGTGGACGCGATGACGGCGGAGGGGTTCGACATACGTGTGGATGTCGACGTTGTTTCGCGTCAGGTACCGGGTGAGGTTGCCGTGCCGTTGGCGCTCTTCACCGTGGAAGCGCTCACCAATATCTTCAAGCACGCATTTCCCCCGGCGCGAAAAACGGGATCGATAGGGGTCCGGCTGAAACCAGTGAGCCGCGGCAATTTGTGCCTTTCCATCGAAGACGACGGCATCGGGTTTTCGGAGCCGGATCGCATTCCTGGAATCGGCGATCGCCTTCTGAACGTGTTCGGCCGGCAGATCCGCGGCACAGCGAGAGTGGAATCCAAACCCGGCTCCGGCACCCTGGTCGAACTCATCTTTGCCGATCCCATGCAGGACAGCGACGTGCCAAGCGCCATGGCAGCCGCCTGAATTGCAACGGCGGAACGGCGGGGGCATAAACCGCCCGCAAATCTCGAAAGCGTTTCCCCATGGCAGACCAATTCGATGCCGTCGTCATTGGCGGCGGACCTGGTGGCTACAACGCGGCGATCCGCCTGGGTCAGCTGGGCCTGAAAGCGGCCTGCGTGGATTCGCGCGGCACGTTCGGCGGCACCTGCCTAAACATCGGATGTATCCCGTCCAAGGCGCTGCTGCATGCCAGCGAACGTTATGAAGAGGCGCAGAAGGAATTCGCCAAGCTCGGCATCAAGGCGAGCGTGAGCCTCGATCTGCCGCAAATGATGGCGCACAAAGACAAGGTCGTGGGCGAACTGACCCGCGGCGTCGAATTCCTGCTCAAGAAGAACAAGGCCGAGGCCATCGTTGGCGAGGCGCGCATTGTGGGTCCCGGGAAAGTCGAGGTGAAGACGAAGGACGGAACGATCCGGAGCCTGGAAACCAGGCACATCATGATTGCGACGGGCTCCGACGTGATGCCGCTTGCCGGTGTGACCGTCGATGAGGACCGCATTGTTTCCTCCACGGGTGCGCTTTCGCTGAAATCGGTGCCGCAGCGCCTGCTGGTGGTTGGAGGCGGATATATCGGTCTCGAACTCGGCTCGGTATGGCGCAGGCTGGGCAGCGAAGTGTTGGTGGTCGAATTCCTCGACCGCATCACGCCCGGGCTCGACGGCGAGATCGCCAAGCAGTTTCAGCGCATCCTGCAAAAGCAGGGCATGAAGTTTCAGCTTTCCACCAAGGTCGTCGGTGTCGACAAGGCCGGCGATGCCCTGAAGGTCACAGTGGAACCTGCAGCGGGTGGCGAGCGGCAGATCATCGAAACCGATGTCATGCTCGTCTCCATCGGGCGTCGCGCCTACACCGACCGGCTCGGCCTGGACGATGCCGGCATCAAGCGTGACGCACGCGGACGCGTCGTTACCGACACGCATTTCGGGACGAATGTCGAAGGCATCTGGGCGATCGGCGACTGCCGCGAGGGCCCGATGCTGGCACACAAAGCGGAAGACGAAGCCGTCGCCTGCGCCGAGAACATCGCGGGCCGCGCCGGCCATGTGAACTACGACGCGATTCCGGCGGTCGTGTACACCGCGCCGGAGGTTGCTTCCGTCGGCAAGACCGAGGAGGACCTGAAAACCGCCGGGATCGCCTACAAGATCGGCAAATTCCCCTTCACCGCGAATGCGCGCGCCAAGACCATCGCGGCGACGGATGGGTTCGCGAAAGTCATCGCCGACGCCAAGACCGATCGTGTGCTCGGCGTCCACATCATGGGTGCGAATGCGGGCGAGATGATCGCCGAGGCAGCGCTTGCCATCGAATTCGGCGCGGCGAGCGAAGACATCGCGCGCACAAGCCATGCCCATCCCACGCTCTCCGAAGCCGTTCGCCAGGCGGCGATGGCCGTGGAAGGCTGGGCGATGCAGATGTAAGAGGCTCTTACGCCTCGATGTGCTCGGGCCGCACGCCGATGCCGATGAAACGCGCAGGCCAGCGCCTGAGCCACGGATACTTGTTCAGCAGATAGAGGAATGCCGGCGGTTTGGGCGTCCGACGCGCGCGCATATTGGGTGCCAGAATATTGTTCTGCACGCGCACCTGGAACCACTGCACCGCTTTGGTCGGCCACGATCTGCGGCGCTGAACTTTCTTGAGATCGCCGAGCTTCGGTTTTCGTTTTGCGAACACCGGCCCGAGAATATTGGCGGTTGCGACCGCATCCTGAATCGCGAGATTGATGCCGACACCGCCGACCGGCGACATCGCGTGCGCGGCATCGCCGATGCATAAAAGGCCGCGCCGCGCCCATTGATCGAGGCGATCCACCTTTACCGTCAACAGTTTCACATCGTCGAAACTCTCAATCGATTCGACGCGATCGCGCGCGAAGCCGGCAACCGTTCGCAACCGGCCGCGGAAGCCGGTGAGACCCTCCGCCTTCATGTCGGCAAACGCACCCTTGGGAATTACGAACGCACACTGCCAGTAATCGCCGCGATAAAGCATGATGAAGAAATCGCCGCCCTGAAACCGCGCGACCGGTTCGGTCGGATCGCTCTCCGCGCGCGGGAGCCTCAGCCACAGCACATCGAACGGCGCACCGATATCACGGACCTTGAAATTGGCCTTCTGGCGCACGATGGAATTCCGCCCATCAGCGCCGATCACGAGGCTCGCGTGGATCTCGACCGGTCCATTCGCCGTCTTGGCCAGAACGCCGACAATACGCCCGTTTTTGGCGAGAAGGTCGGTCACTTCGCTTTGCATCATGAGACTAAAGTTCGGGTACTGTTCCGCCTCGCGCAGCAGGAAGTTCAGGAAATCCCATTGCGGCATAAGCGCCAGGAATTTGCAGTGGGTCGGCAGATGTGTGAAGTCGCCGACGGTGAAGCTTTCCTTCCCGATCTCGATGGAAATCGAACGCACCTCGGTGTGCGTCTCCGCCAGGAATTTGTCGAGGATGCCGAGTTCGAAAAGCAGTTCGAGCGTCGAGGGATGAATCGTGTCGCCCCGGAAATCGCGCAGGAAATCCTCGTGCTTCTCCAGGACCAGAACATCGACGCCTGAGCGCGCGAGCAGAAGCGCAGTCATCATTCCGGCGGGGCCGCCGCCGGCAATCACACAACTCGCCGAAAGCGTCTGCAAAAGCTAAGCCTCGCCTTTGGGGCTGCGAATCTTGTGTCAAAGACACTACGATAGCCTTACCGGGAAGGGAAAAGGGGGCTGGGCGTGCGGCCGAACCACTTGAAAGACGTATGGAAAATCGGCAAAGCCGCGTCGAATTTCTGGCTTGGCCTGCCCACCGCGCTCGGTGCGGAGATCGCCGCACATCAGGGCTGGGACAGCCTCATCATCGACATGCAGCACGGTCAGATCGACTACGCCGCGATGTGCGCGATGCTGACCGCGATTTCGACCACCGGCGCGGTTCCCCTGGTGCGGGTGCCATGGAACACGCCTGGCGACATCATGCGCGCCGCGGATGCAGGCGCCTATGGCGTCATCTGTCCGAACATCGAAACCGCGGAGGAATGCGAGCGCTTCGTCGGCGCCTGCCGCTATGCACCAATGGGATACCGCAGCGTCGGACCCTTGCGCGCGATGCTGTATGCCGGCGCCGATTACATGGCGCACGCCAACGATACGGTGCTTGCGATCGCACAGGTGGAGACGGCGAAGGGCCTCGCCAACATGGCAGCTATCGCCGCGGTCAAAGGTCTCGACATGCTCTATGTCGGTCCCAGCGATCTTGGTCTTTCGCTCGGACGCGCGCCCACGGCCGATCAAACCGATCCTGTCGTCGTCGAAGCCATCGATGCGATCCTTGGCTGTGCGAAGCAGGCGGGTTTGCGCGCCGGCATCTACTGCCGCACCGTCGACTATGCGCGCGCCATGGCGGCGAAGGGCTTCGATCTGGTGACGGTAACCTCCGACCAGCATCTGCTCGCGACCGGCGCCGAAGCCCTGACGCGATTTTCCGCGTGACGGATGGCGGCCCGTTGCGCTATCTTTTGCGGCGCAACAATTTCGAAAGGAGGTGATCCAGTGTCTCATTGTCATAGCCTGCGGCTGGTGAGTGCCGCGACCTGGATCCTCGACGACCAAATGGGTCCGGCGGCCGCGTAACACGCGGGCGGCTGCTCACGCAGCCCCAGTCAGACAATGGAAGGGCCGTCCGCAAGGGCGGCCCTTCTCATTTGGACCGCCCTTGTGCGCCCGCCGTAGCTGGGCGAATCTTGGGCGAATCGAAGGGGGCAATTCATGCGCACATTTGCGACCGTTGTGATGATCGCTGCGGCTGCCGGGCTCGTGGCCTGCGGCAAGAGCGATACCAAGACCTACAGCACCAGCAATGGCAGCGTCACGGTGTCGAATTCCAACGACCACGTGACCATCACCGGCGCGAACGGCGAGAAAGCCGAGATCGGAACCGGAACCACCGCGAAGCTGCCCTCCTTCCTTCCGCTCTATCCGGGCGCGACCGTGCAATCGAGCTTCACCGGAAACGGCAAGGACGGCTCCGGCGGCATGGTAGCCTTCCATGCACACGCCTCCCCTGCCGAGATCATCGGTTTCTACAAGGAGAAATCGACCGCAGCCGGCATGGCCCAGACCATGACGGCCGATATGGGCGGCACCTCGACCTATGTCGCCGCCAACGACAAGACCAAGCAGACGCTTTCCGTCTCCGCCACGAAGGACGCGGACGGCACGAGCGTGCAGCTCACCTGGGGCACGAAATAGGCGGACAGCGCCTAGTGGAAAATCCCTGACAGCCAGCCGGATTTCTTCTTCGGCTGCTCCTGCTGGGCTTCCTGCGTCGGCTGCGGTGCCGCTTGTGCGACGGGGGCAGGAGGTGGCAGCGGTGCCGCCGCAGCCGCTTGCGGAGGATCCTGCGGGAACAACGACGCTTCGCGCAACGGATTGGGTGTCGGAACGATCCCCGGTCCGGCCATCGTCCCCTTGAGCGTCACGGCCACGTTGATGTCGCAGCTTCCCACGCCGGCTTCGGTGGTGTCGTGCACCGGCACGCCGGCCACGAAGTCTCTGAGCAGAGGCTTTTGCGCCGTCAGCGCCGCTGCAAACACAAGATCGGCAGACGTACAAAAATCGCCCAGCCCGTGGACGCGGCGAATCTCGGCCTTGGACGCCATATTGGTCTTGAAGAGGTTATAGGCGGCATCGCCACGCGACGGCCCGTAAACGCGCTTGAACATCGTCAGCAGCGTCTTGTCCGACTTGCGCAATTCAGAGCTGTAGGACGTCTGGAACGCGTTGAATTTCTGCACCGACTGCGCGCCACAGCCCAGGGCCGCGTCCATCAGTTCCTGCTGAACGGCGGCGGTCTGGAGTGCGCTGACCTCTTCCGCATTCGCACATTTCGAACTCATCCGGCGCGCGGCGTCGGCACCGTCAACACTCACCGCAAGCAGCGCAAGCAAGCAGACGCCCGCTCTCAAGGTCTTTCCCATGGTTTGGCTCATTGTCTGACAGCGACGCAAACCATAGCATCCCCTTGGAAGCGTTGGCGAATCATTCAACAGCCCAGCGTTAAGAGTTCCCTGAGTTCCTATGGGCGCATTGTCGCATATTCGTGTGCTGGACCTTGGCCGCGTGCTCGCCGCGCCCTGGGCAACCCAGATATTGGGCGATCTCGGCGCCGAGATTGTTAAGATCGAACAGCCGGGCGTGGGCGATGAGACCCGGCATTTCGGCCCGCCATTCCTGAGTGCTGCCGACGGTGGACGGGGCGACGCCGCCTATTTCCTGACCGCCAACCGCAACAAGAAATCCGTCACCATCGACTTCGCCAAGCCCGAAGGCGCGGCCCTCGTGAAGCGGCTGGCGCGGCGATCCCATGTTGTGGTCGAGAACTTCAAGACCGGAGCGCTGGCCCGCTACGGCCTCGATTACACGAGCCTCGCGGCCGAAAACCCCGGGCTTATCTATTGTTCCCTGACCGGTTTCGGCCATGACGGCCCGCGCAGGGACAAGGCCGGATACGACTATCTCATCCAGGGCATGGGCGGTCTGATGAGTATCACCGGGCAGCCCGACGGTGCGCCCGGTGCCGAGCCCATGAAAGTGGGCGTGGCGGTTTCCGACCTCGTCACCGGTCTCTACAGCACGATCGCGATCCTGACCGCGCTTCTCCATCAGGCGCGCACCGGCGAGGGCCAGTCGATCGACATAGCGCTGTTCGACTGCCAGGCGGCAGCGCTCGCCAACCAGGCTGCGAATTACATGGTAGGCGGCTTGCTTCCGACGCGGCTCGGCAATGCCCACCCCAACATCGTGCCCTACCAGGTGTTCGCGACCGCCGACGGATACCTGATCCTTGCCGTCGCCAACGACCGGCAGTTTGCCAGCTTTGCTACGGCGGCAGGCCTAGAAACGCTTTCGTCCGATCCGCGTTTTGCCACCAATGCGGCGCGCGTCGAACATCGGGCGCTGTTGATTGACACGCTGACGCCGGTTCTGGCGCGCCGGCCGACGGCAGACTGGATCGCGCTCCTCGAGGCAGCGAACGTCCCTTGCGGGCCGATAAACCGCGTCGATCAGGTCTTTGCCGATCCACAAGCTATTGCGCGCGGGCTGACCGTGGCGATGGAGCATGCCAGCGGGCGCAGCATCGATCTGGTGGCCAGCCCCTTGCGGCTGTCGCGGACGCCGCCCGAATACCGATCCGCCCCTCCACTTCTTGGACAACACACGGAAGAAATTCTTGAGCAGGTGTTAGCTATCCAACCCGCGGAAATCGCTCGCTTGCGGCGAGAAAAGATCGTCTAGGGTGAACAACGTCACTCGCTCTTTCCAAGCTTCCGCAACCAATCCCTAAAAGCTCGCGTTTAGCCTTATGTTGGGAGGCTTGGTTATGCGGGCAGTTGTGGCCGCTACGGCGATGGTTTCGGTGCTGGCGACATCGGCAGCCGCAGACGATCTCGCCCGCCTCGAAGGCCGCCAGCACGGTCGCGCTTTCTGGCTGAACAATCAGGCATGGCCCAATCCGCCGGACCAATCGCCGGGTCAGGCCAAACCGCCATTTACGATGACGTATACGGACGGCGTCGCCCAGCGACTGCATCTTGGCAGCAGCAGGGACTTTTTCGCGCAAAAGCTGGGCGGCGCGGGCGCGCCTGCCCTTGTCGGCACCGTCGATCACGGCGCCGGCATGCTGGAGCTGCGCTGGCGTATGGGCGAGTAACGCCTTTGAATATTCTTCATCGCCATACTTTCACCGCTTGCGCGCATACAGTAATGCTCGCTGCGTCCGGAAGAGTGGCGGACCGAGAAGGATCACGATCATGTCGTATAAGGTCGCCGTTGTCGGCGCGACCGGCAATGTCGGACGGGAGATGCTGAACGTCCTCGTCCAGCGCCAATTTCCGGTAAGCGAAGTTGTGGCACTGGCGTCCACGCGCTCCATAGGCACCGAGGTCTCGTTCGGCGACGGCACGCTGAAGGTGAAAGCGCTCGACTATTACGACTTCAAAGGCACCGACATCTGTCTGATGAGCGCGGGCGGCAAAATCTCCAAGGAATGGTCGCCGAAGATCGCCGCCCAGGGTTGCCTCGTGATCGACAATTCCAGCGCCTGGCGCATGGACCGCGATGTGCCGCTGGTCGTCCCTGAAGTGAACGCGGACGCCCTTAACCAGATCAAGAAAGGCATCGTCGCCAATCCGAACTGCTCGACCATCCAGCTTGTCGTGGCGCTCAAGCCGCTCAACGACGAGGCCAAGATCAAGCGCGTCGTGGTTTCGACCTATCAATCGGTCTCCGGCACCGGTAAGGACGCGATGGACGAGCTCTTCACCCAGACCCGCGCCGTGTTCGTCGCCGATCCGATCGAGCACCACGTCTATCCCAAGCAGATCGCGTTCAACGTCATCCCCCATGGCGGCGACTTCATCGATAGCGGCTACACGACCGAAGAATTTAAGATGATGGTTGAGACCAACAAGATTCTCGATCCAGACATTCAGCTCACCTGCACGGTTGTTCGCGTGCCGGTGTTCGTGGGCCATTCCGAATCCGTCAATGTCGAGTTCGAGCGGCCGATCACGGCGGCCCGCGCGCGTGAGCTTCTGCGGGCCGCACCCGGCGTGCTCGTCGTCGACAAGCATGAGGATGGCGGCTACGTCACGCCCATCGAATGCGTCGGCGAGGATGCGACGTTCGTGAGCCGGATCCGCAAGGACCCGACTGTCGAGCACGGGCTCAACATGTGGGTCGTGAGTGACAATCTGCGCAAGGGGGCTGCGCTCAATGCGGTTCAGATCGCAGAGTGCCTCATCAACCGCAAGCTTTTGAAAGCAGCGTGACCGGCGACGACTTCCAGGCGCTGATCGCGCGCTTCGGCGCCGCCGCAACAGCGGGCGACGGGCGTGCGTTCGCGGCGTGTTTCACCGAGGACGGCGTCTATCACGACTACATCTACGGCCCGCACAAGGGCCGCGAGGCCATCGCGGACATGCTGGAGAACCTGTTTCACCGCGACGCGTCCGAATATGACTGGACCTTCTTCGATCCTGTCGTGAACGGCGATCTGGCCTATGCGCGTTCGCTGTCGCGCTTCGTCTCTACGATTCCCGAGTTCAAGGACAAGGAAGTCGTGATCGACGGGATCAGCCGCTTTGTGCTGAGCGACGGGCTGATCGCGGAATACCATGAGAGCGTAAACGGGGGCGTCGCCCAGGCCCAGCTTGGGGTCGCGCCGGAACGGATGGCCAAGGTCATGGCCAAATGGACGCGGCGGTTTCGCGCCCAGCCCGAGGTGGAAGCCTATGCGGCCGCGGCGCGCGCCCGCTATATAGGCGGCGGCTGACATCAGCATCCATTCCAGCAGGCTTTCCCATGTCCGATATCCGGCCGCGCCGTTCTGTCCTCTACATGCCCGGCTCCAATGCGCGTGCGCTCGAAAAGGCGCGGTCCATCGCCGCCGATGCCCTGATCCTCGACCTCGAGGACGCCGTCGCACCAGACGCGAAGGAGGTCGCACGGCAGCAGGTCGCAGACGCAGTTGCGGCACGCGGGTTCGGCAAACGCGAGGTCGTCATCCGAATCAACGGGCTTTCGACGCCATGGGGCGAGGCCGATCTCGCGGCCGCGATTGCCGCCCAGCCCGATGCGATCCTGGCGCCCAAGATCTCGACGCTCGCCGATCTGCACGCGTTGGAAGAACGCATCGTGCGCCACCATGCCGATCCGCACATGCGGTTGTGGGCGATGGTGGAGACGCCGCTCGCGATCCTGAACATCGCTGCGCTCGCCGGCGCCGGTGGACGGCTTTCCTGTTTCGTCATGGGCACCAACGATCTCATCAAGGAGCTGCGCGGGCACCACACGCCCGACCGCGCCAATCTGTCGGCCGCCTTGGGGCTTTCCGTCGCCGCGGCGCGCGCAAACGGCCTCGCCGCCATCGACGGCGTGTTCAACGACATCCAGGATACCGACGGGTTCGCGCGGCACTGCCACCAGGCCAGAAGCTTCGGCTTTGACGGCAAGACATTGATCCACCCAAGCCAGGTAGAGCCCTGCAACGCCATCTTCGCACCCTCGCCGCAAGAGGTGATCGCCGCCCGCCAACTCATCGCAGCGTTCGAGCTTCCCGAAAACCGGGGCAAGGGCGCGATCAAGCTCGATGGCCGCATGGTCGAGTTGCTGCACGCGGAGATCGCACGCCGCACTGTCGCGCTCGCCGATGCGATTGAAGCGCTGGAGGGCAAGTAAGCTGTCGTCCCGGAAACCGCGAAGCGGTTGTCCGGGACCCAAGGACCGTTCATGCGGCGGGTCTACGAGCACAGAGAAGGGCTGATTTCTGGCTTCGCCAAGAAATACAACGACTCTGGTCTGGTTTGAGTCTTATGGCGACGTCAATGAGGCCATTGCCCAGGAAAAGCGGATCAAGCGCTGGCGGCGCGACTGGAAGAAGAACCTGATCGAACGCGACAATCCACACTGGATTGATCTATATCCGGGCTTGCTGAACGCTGGGTGCCGGACCGCGCCTGCGGCGCGTCCGGGATGACAATTGAGGGCCGTAATTTGTCGAAATCCACCCAAGGCAATTTCTTCGAGGACTTCCATCTCGGGCAGCGGTTCGTGCATGCGCCGGCGCGCACGCTGACCGTCGGCGATGCTGCGCTCTACAAGGCGATCTATGGCGCCCGGTTCGCGCTGCAATCGTCGGAGCCGTTCGCGAAGACACTCGGCTTCGAGACAACACCGTTCGACGATCTCCTCGTCTTCCACATGGTGTTCGGCATGACCGTGAGCGACATCTCGCTCAATGCCATCGCAAATCTGGGTTACGCGCAACTGCGCTTCGGCAAGCGGCTCACGCCCGGCGCCACGTTGAGCGCCTTCACCGAAGTGATCGGACTGAAGCCCAATTCCGACGGCAAGACCGGCATCGTCTATGTGCGCACCGAAGGCTTCGACGGCATGGACGACCTGGCCGTGTCCTTCGTGCGCTGGGTGATGGTACGCCGGCGCGATACGGCCGCGGGTCTGCCGGCCGTCAACGTTCCGGAACTGGAAGATGTTGTCTCGTCCACGACGCTCGTCGCGCCGGAAGAAGCCCATTTCGAGCGCATCAAGCCGGTGGAACTCGGCACAGCACTTTGCTGGGACGACTACGCCACCGGCGAGAAAATCGACCACATCGACGGCACGACCATCGAAGACGCCGAGCACATGATGGCGGCGCGGCTCTATCACAACACCGCGCGCGTCCATTTCAACCAGTTCGCAGAATCCAAAGGCCGCTTCGGCAAGCGCATCGTCTATGGCGGTCATGTGATCTCCATCGCACGCGCATTGTCGTATAACGGGCTTCCATCGGCGCTCGCGCTCGCCGCGATCAATGGCGGACGGCATGTGGGGCCGGTGTTCGCGGGCGATACGATCTTTGCGTGGTCGGAAGTGCTCGACAAGCAGCCGATCCCGAACGCCAACGAACCGTTCTTCGACCGCAAGGATTGCGGCGCGCTGCGCCTGCGCCTGGTCGCAACCAAGAACCTGCCCTGCGCGGATTTTCCCGACCGCACGGGCGACAAATATCCCGAAAATATCGTTCTCGATCTCGATTACTGGGCGATCCTGCCGCGCCGCTGATGTCGTTTCTCACCCAATACCGAAGAGCCGTTGCGGACGGCACACTGAAGCCCGATCCTGCGCAGGAGAAGGCGGCAGCGAAGCTGCAGACGCTGAGCGCGGCGATGAAATCCTATCGCCCCGGACGAACGCTTTTCGGCGGCCTGCGTGAGGCGCCGCGCGGGCTTTATCTCTGGGGCGGGGTCGGGCGCGGCAAGTCGATGCTGATGGATTTGTTCTTCGAAGCGACGCCGGCCAGAACCAAGCGCCGCATCCATTTCAACGCCTTCATGGTCGAAACCCATGCGCGCATCCACGCCGCACGCGAGAGCGGCCGGCATGCCGATCCCATCGCGCCGGTGGCGAAGCTGATCGCCGAGGAAGCGCTGCTTCTCTGCTTCGACGAATTCCAGGTGACCGACGTGGCGGATGCGATGATCCTGGGCCGGCTGTTCGAGCAATTGTTCGAGCGCGGCACGGTGATCGTGGCAACCTCCAACATCAGTCCCGACAGGCTCTACGAAGGCGGGCTGAACCGGCAATTGTTCCTGCCGTTCATCGCGATGATCGAATCCAGGCTCGAGATCCTCGAACTCGATGGCGGCGTCGATTACCGGCGCCTGATGATGTCCGAACTCAATGCGTATTTGACGCCGCTCGGGCCCGATACCGATGCGGCGATGGACAGAACCTGGCGCAGGCTCACCGGCCAGGCCGGCGGATCGCCCATGACGCTGACCGTTCTCGGCCGGGCACTGCACGTGTCCTGCGCGTCGAAGGGCGTTGCACGTTTCACATTCGAAGCGCTTTGCATGCAGCCGCTGGCGGCGGCGGATTATCTCGCCATCGCCTATGAATTCCACACAGTGATGATCGACCGTATTCCGAAGATGACGGGCACGATGCGCGATGCCGCGCGGCGCTTCGTCGTCCTCATCGACACGCTTTATGACGAGCGTGTGAAGCTCATCTGCTCCGCCGAGGTGCGCGCCGAAAACCTCTATGTCGAAGGCGACGGCGCCGAGGCGTTCCAGCGCACCGTCTCGCGCCTCATCGAGATGCAGTCACAGGAATATCTCGACCGCGCGCGGTGATGAAATTCAGTTTTCACCCGGAGGCGCAGCGCGATCAAACCACGGGGTTTGGCGCAAGTGGCGATTAGATAGACGCGGTTCAAGGCAAGGCCGAAATTTATTTTGCCGTAGGGAAGGGTTGAGCAGATGCTACTTTTTGCAGGATAATTTCGGCTGACATTATCGTTGGACTGCTGCGTGGTCGAAAATCTCATCTTTTCTTCGCTGTTCATTCTCGTGGGCATCGTGGTCTACCGGTTTCACCGGGAGATCTTCGGCCGCCTGCGCCGCTTCGATGCGGAGAACCGCGCCCGCATCGAATCCCAGATCAAGGACCGCACCGATGCGACCGCGCATTTCCGTCACACGCTGGGCTTAGCTGAGGAGCAGGTCGAGCCGGTGAGCGCGGTCACGGTTTCCGACGAGCGCACGGCGACACCGGTGACGCGCTACCTCTTCGAGGGCGAGACCTACGCGGAGGAGCGCGAGGCGAAACGGGCACGAGAAGACAAGGTGCGTGCGATCGCGCGTGCATTCTACGTGGAGCTGCCGGCAGCGCTCGCCGCGCGCCGCGGCGACGGCAAGCTCGGGCGATGAGGGAAGATATGTTCGATCTCAAGGACAGACGCGTGCTGGTGGTCGGGGGCAGCTCCGGCATCGGCGAGGGTGCCGCGAAAGCGGCAGCGGAACACGGCGCCAAAGTGCTGATCGCGTCGCGGTCGGAGGACAAGCTCCGCGCTGCCGCCGCGCGTATCGGCCATGGCTGCGAAACCGGAATCATCGACACGCGCGAAGATGCATCGCTCGAGGCCTTCTTCGCGAAGGCGGGGACGTTCGACCATGTGGTGATGTCGGCGGCGCAAGTGACGATCGCGCCGGTGCGCACGCTTTCAGTCGTGGATGCGCAGGCTTCCATGAACTCGAAATTCTGGGGCACCTATCGCGTCGCACGCGCCGCCCAGATCACGGACAGCGGATCGCTGACGATGATCTCCGGCGCGGCGGCTGTGCGCGCCACCAAAGGCCGGGCGCTCCAGACCGCGATCAATGCGGCGGTCGAGGCGCTGACAAAGGGGCTCGCGCTTGAGTTCTCACCCGTGCGCGTGAACACGATATCGCCCGGTCTGGTCGAGACACCGATCTGGGGAAACCTCGACGCGGCACGGATCGCGCAGATCCACGAGATGGCGCGCCGCACGCCGACCGGCCGCGTGGGTCAGCCCGAAGACATCGCGCTGCAGATCCTCGCCTGCATGACCAACCCGTTCATGACCGGCAGCGTGATCTATCTCGATGGCGGCTATCTGCTGCAGTGAATTCCTCCCCAGCGAAGCGGGGGAGGGGGACCGCGCGTAGCGCGGTGGAGGGGGGCGGCCACTTGCACTGCCCCCCTCCCCGCCTTCGGCGGTACTCCCCCCGTAAACGGGGGGGATTGGCAGTTACGGCTCGAACCCCCGCACATCCACGAGATGTCCCGCAATCGCCGCAGCCGCGGCCATGGCAGGAGACATGAGATGCGTGCGGCCGCCGCGGCCCTGGCGGCCTTCGAAATTGCGGTTGGAGGTGGACGCGCAGCGCTCACCCGGCTCGAGCCGGTCGGCATTCATTGCGAGGCACATCGAACACCCCGGCTCGCGCCATTCGAAGCCGGCCTCGCGGAAGATCTCGTCCAACCCCTCTTCCTCGGCCTGCGCCTTCACGAGACCCGAGCCTGGAACGACCATCGCGCCGACATGGGAGGCAACCTTGCGGCCCTTCGCGATTTCGGCCGCGGCGCGCAGATCCTCGATCCGCCCATTGGTGCAGGAGCCGATGAAGACGCGATCGATCTTCACATCGGTGAGCGCCGTGCCGGGCTTCAGGTCCATGTAATCGAGCGCGCGCGACATGCCTGAGCGCTGATGCTCGTCTGCGACCGCGGCGGGATCGGGGACCGCGCCCGTCACCGGCAGCGCCTGTTCGGGCGAGGTGCCCCAGGTCACCATCGGCACGACATCGCGCGCATCCAGAACGATCTCGCTATCGAATTTCGCGTCGGCGTCGGATTTGAGCGTGCGCCAGTACATCACCGCGTTCTCGAACAGGGCGCCCCTGGGCGCGCGCGGCTTGCCCGCGACATAGGCGAACGTCGTCTGGTCAGGCGCTATCAGGCCCGCGCGCGCGCCCCCCTCGATTGTCATGTTGCAGAGGGTCATGCGCCCCTCCATCGAAAGGGCCGTGACCGCCTCGCCCGCGTACTCGATCACATGGCCGGTACCGCCGGCGGTGCCGATCTTCGCGATGATCGCGAGCGCGAGGTCCTTGGCTGTGACGCCCGCCGGAAGCGTGCCGTTCACGGTCACGCGCATGTTCTTGTAGCGCGTCGCCGTCAGCGTCTGGGTCGCCAACACATGCTCGACATCGCTGGTGCCGATGCCGAAGGCGAGCGCACCGAAAGCACCGTGGGTGGAGGTGTGGCTGTCGCCGCAGACGATGGTGGCGCCCGGCAGAGTCCAGCCCTGCTCCGGCCCCACGATATGGACGATGCCCTGGCGGATATCATTCATCGAAAGATATTCGACGCCGAATTCGCGCGTATTGTGTTCGAGCGCTGCGATCTGGTCGCGCGATTCCGGATCGGCGATGGGCTTGTCGCGGTCCTTCGTCGGCACGTTGTGATCGGCGACCGCGAGCGTCAGATCCGGGCGGCGGACCTTGCGGCCGGACACACGCAGGGCCTCGAAAGCCTGCGGGCTCGTCACCTCATGCACCATGTGCCGGTCGATATAGAGGAGCGTCGCATCGTCCACGGCCTCATGGACCAGATGCGCGTCCCAGATCTTGTCGTAGAGCGTCTTACCCATGGAAACTCGCCACTTTCCGGAAACTATATGTCTCGCTGCCCGCTCCGGCCGCAAGTGAATTGTTCCGGAGCGGCGAAATGGTCGCGGCCCGTGCTGCTTCAGTGGCTGTTGAAGTAGAGGACCGCGAGCAGGATCGCCACGGCGACAGCCTGGGCGAGCACGCGATAGCGCATCAGCACGTTCGACCATTTCGCGTCGGTCTTGCCGCCGATGGCCATCACGGCGATGCCTGCCACCAAGGTCCCTGCGACCACGAGCAGTGCGAGGATGATAAGAATCTTTCCGAACATGCCGTCTCGATTGCCTGACGCGGGCCACTATCATCACCGGACATCGGCCCATGCAAGCCCGCCGCCTGTGATAGGTTCGGGACATGGACGCGGCGGTAGCAGATCTCGAACAGCGTGCGAAATTGGGCGAGGTGGCGGCCCAGCTCGCGCTCGGACGGCATTACGAATCGAAGGGCGATACGCGCTCGGCCCGCAACTGGCTGGCGCATGCCGCGAAGGCAGGCGACGCCGAAGCGGCGCGCGCGCTCGCGATCAATCTAATGACACAGGAACCGATTGCCGGCGATGCGGCGATCCGGATCGCCGGCGATGCCGCGGCACGCGGCGATGCCGAGGCGATGCATCTTTGCGGGCTGATTGCCGCGCAGGACGAGGACCTGCCCCGGCGCTTCGACATCGCGCTCGATCATGTGCGCGATGCGGCAGAGCGCGGACTGCCGCTGGCGCGTGCGGAACTGCAGCTGCTTGCGCGCGATGCGGACAGCGAGGACTGGAAGACGCTGCGGGCGCAGATCGTTGCTAGCGACCTTTCGAGCGCGCTGCGCTGCCGGGACATCTCGACGGCACCGCGCATCAGCGTGATCGAGAACTGCGCGCCGCTCGAAATCTGCGACTGGCTGGTCACGCAGGCCGCGCCCCGTCTCGGCCGTGCGCAGGTTTACGATCCCGGCACGGGCCTTGGGCGCCACGAAGGCGCGCGCTCCAACAGCACGGCCCAGTTCGATCTCGTGCAATCCGACATCGTGCTCATGATGCTCAGGGCCCGCATCGCCGCGTCCGCCGGACTCTCATTTCGCAACCTCGAACCCGCGCAGGTGCTTCACTACACCGTCGGTCAGGAATTCAAGCCGCATCACGATTTCCTGGACCTGTCGGTGCCTGGCTATGCCCGCTCCGCCGCCATGCACGGCCAGCGCGTCGCGACGTTCCTGCTCTATCTGAACGACGACTACGAGGGTGGCGAAACCGAGTTCCTGGAGATCGGCATCCGTCACAAGGGACGCAAAGGTGACGGGCTTTTGTTCTGGAACGTGCGCGAGGACGGCAAGCCCGATCCACTGACCCTGCACGCGGGCACGCCGCCGGTGTGCGGCGAGAAATGGGTGCTGTCGCAATGGCTGCGCCGGCCGCTGGGCGAGCTCAAGCCAGCGCGTCGATAGAATCGTCGCTCAAGCCGCCCGGCACGATCGTCACCGGAATCGTCTGGGCGCTCGTGCCCGCAAACAGCGCGACCAGCGGGCCCGGGCCCTCCTTGGCGGTGCTGGCGGCAAGCACGAGGATCGAGATGTCCTTGTCTCGCTTGATGAGATCGAGGAGACAATCCGTCCTGCGGCCGTGCTCGATCACGAGCTCCGGAATGATCCCGGTGAGTTCGTTCACCAGCTTGGCGGCGTTGTGCAGCAGCGCCTCCGCGGCCTCCTGCGCTTCCTGGTGCATGATTTCTTCGATGCCCTTCCACTGCTGAAGATCGCCGGGCTCGGCCACACAAAGCAGCGTGACACGGCCGCCCGTGTGCTGCGCGCGGCGCGCCGCAAAACGCAGCGCCACACGGGATTCCGGCGTCTTGTCGACGACGACGAGGAATTTGCGGTGCCCGCTGTCGGTGCTCATGACGGCAGTTTCGCTCGCAATTGATAGAGCAATTCTAGCGCTTCTCTCGGGCTGAGCGCATCAGGAGAAATCTTCCGGAGTTCGTCCTCCACAACGCTCGCCTTAGCTTCCGGTTTCGTGGGCTGCGCGGCAAACAGCGGCAGGTCGTCAATACGGGCGAGCGGCTTGTGACCCTCACGGCCTTCTTCCAGTGCTGCCAGCACTTCCTGCGCGCGTTTGACGACAGCAGCAGGAAGTCCCGCGAGTTTGGCGACGTGGATCCCGTAGGAGCGATCCGCGGTTCCCGGCGCCACTTCGTGCAGGAACACGATCGTGTCGTTCCATTCCCGCACCCGCATCGTGACGCAGGCGAGCGAGGACAGCCGCTCCGCCAACGCGGTCATCTCGTGATAGTGGGTCGCGAACAGCGCGCGGCTGCGGTTCTTTTCGTGCAGGTGCTCGACCGCCGCCCAGGCGATGGCGAGGCCATCGAAGGTCGCCGTTCCGCGGCCGATCTCATCGAGGATCACCAGGCTTCTCGCGGTTGCCTGATTGAGGATCGCCGCGGTCTCCACCATCTCGACCATGAAGGTCGAGCGGCCCGCGGCGAGGTCGTCGCCCGCACCGACGCGGGAGAACAGCCGATCGACGATCCCGATATGCACACTGTCCGCGGGAACGAAGCTTCCCGCCTGCGCGAGGATCGCGATCAGCGCGTTCTGGCGGAGGAAGGTCGACTTGCCGGCCATGTTGGGTCCGGTCACGAGCCACAGCCGTCCCGCGGCATCGGGCGACAGATTGCAATCATTGGGCACGAACGGGCCCGCATGCGTTTGCTCGAGTGCTGCTTCGACCACCGGATGGCGCCCGCGCACGATCTGGAACGCGAGGCTTTCGTCGATGCGCGGTCGCACCAAGCGGCGTGCAATCGCGAGTTCACCCAAGGCAGTGGCGACATCGAGCACGGACAGCGCACCCGCCACAGCGCCCAGCACAGCTGCGTTCTCGATCGCTTCCGCCGCCATCTCGTCGAACAGCGCAAGCTCCAGCGCGAGCGCGCGTTCCCCGGCCTCGGAAATGCGGCTTGCGAGCGTTGCGAGTTCGTCGGTCGAGAAGCGGACCGCGCCCGCCATGGTCTGGCGATGGCGATAGGTGTCGCGCGCGGTCATCAGCTTGTCGGCGTGCTGCGGCGTCACCTCGATGAAATAACCGAGCACGCCATTGTGCTTGATCTTGAGTGGCACGCCGCTTTCGCTGCGATAGCGCGCCTCTAGGCTGGCCACAACGCGGCGGCTTTCGTCGCGCAACTGGCGCGCATCGTCGAGCGGCGCATGGGCACCCGCCACGATGAACCCGCCGTCGCGGGCAAAGAACGGCGGCTCCGGCACCAGAAGATGCTCGAGACGGCCCACGAGTTGCGAGAGTGCGGCGATGCCCTGGGTCAGTGCGTGATGAGCCTCGCGGACTTCGCCGGGCGATGGCTTCAGGTCGTCGAATTTGAGCGCGTCGCGCAGAGCGCGTGCGGTCTTGATCCCATCGCGCAACGCCGCGAAATCGCGCGGGCCGCCGCGTCCGACCGAAAGCCTTGCCAGCGCACGCGCGATATCCGGCGCGCGCTTCAGGTCTTCGCGGACATGACGGCGCAATTCACTGTCGCCCGCGAAGAACGCGACCGCGTCGTGACGCGCCGAAATGGCTTTGACATCGGTCAGCGGCGCCGCCAGCCGCGACGCCAGTTCGCGCGCACCGGCGGCCGTCACGGACCAATCGATGGCCGCAAGAAGGCTTCCCTTGCGTTCACCGGAGAGCGTTTCGGTGAGTTCGAGATTTCGCCGTGTCGCCGCGTCGATACTCATGAACGCGTTCACCGCTATACGCGATGGCGGCACGAGTGCTGGAAGCTTTCCCTTCTGCGTCAGCTCCAGATAGGCGATCAGCGCGCCTGCGGCCGACAATTCCGCACGGCTGAATTGGCCGAAGCCATCGAGGGAGGCGACGCCATAGCGTGCCTTCAACGCACGCTCGCCGGCATGGGAGTCGAACTTGATGGAAGGCAGCGGCGTCAGCGCCGGTCCCAGTGCCTTGAACACCGCTGACAGCGTGTCATCGGCCAGCAGCACATCCGGCACCAGCAATTCGCTCGGGCCGATGCGCGCGAGTTCCGCAGCAAGATCGCCAGCCTCCACGCCTGAAACCGCGAACGTCCCGGTCGACATATCGGCGCAGGCCAGCGCCAGATCGCCGCCGGCGCGCCCGAGACTCGCCAGCGTGTTGGCGCTGCGCGGTTCGAGGAGCGAGTCTTCGGTCAGAGTACCCGGTGTCACGAGGCGGATCACCTCGCGCTTCACGACCGATTTCGAGCCGCGCTTTTTGGCTTCCGCCGGATCCTCGATCTGCTCGCAGACGGCGACCCGGAACCCCTTACGGATCAGCTTTTCCAGATAGGCATCGGCGGCATGCACCGGCACGCCGCACATCGGGATGTCGTCGCCCGCGTGCTTGCCGCGCTTGGTTAGCGCGATGTCGAGCGCCGCGGACGCCTTCGCGGCGTCGTCGAAGAACAGCTCGTAGAAATCCCCCATCCGGTAGAACAGCAGGTACTCCGCATGCGCGGCTTTGATGACGAGATATTGCGCCATCATCGGCGTGGCGTCGCCGGTATCAGGGACGGTGTGCTCATTCATGGGGGCAACTTAACAGAGTTGCGACAGCCCCGTGGAACCAAGACCATTGAAACACCCCTCTTCAAAGGCCGATATTCTGTGGATCGCTACAAACGGGCCCCGCATGTCCCCCATCAAACGGCCGTCGTTCACCCAGGAAGAGGCGCTTGCCTTCCATGCCGGGCACAAGCCCGGCAAGCTCGAGATCACGCCCACCAAGCCGATGGCGACGCAGCGCGACCTTTCGCTCGCCTATTCTCCCGGCGTGGCGGTTCCCGTGCGCGCCATCGCCGAGCGGCCGGACGCCGCCTATGATTATACCGCCAAGGGGAACCTGGTCGCAGTGATATCCAACGGCACGGCGATCCTGGGGCTGGGCGATCTCGGCGCACTGGCCTCGAAGCCGGTGATGGAAGGCAAGGCCGTGCTCTTCAAGCGCTTCGCCGACGTCGATTCGATCGACCTGGAAGTGGACACCTCCGACGTCGACGAATTCATCGCGGCGGTGCGTTACCTCGGCCCCACCTTCGGCGGCATCAATCTCGAAGACATCAAGGCGCCGGACTGCTTCGTCATCGAAGAGCGGCTGCGCGAACTTATGGACATCCCCGTCTTCCACGACGACCAGCATGGCACGGCGATCATCTCTGCGGCCGGCGTCATTAACGCACTGCATCTGACGGGACGCCGGATGGCGGACATCAAGGTGGTGGTGAACGGCGCGGGCGCGGCAGGCATCGCCTGTCTGGAGTTGCTCAAATCCATGGGCCTGCCAAACGGCAACGCCATCCTCTGCGACACCAAAGGCGTCATCTATCGCGGCCGCATCAATGGCATGAACCAGTGGAAGTCCGCGCACGCCGTCGAGACCGATGCGCGCACGCTGGAAGACGCGCTTGTCGGCTGCGACGTGTTCCTCGGACTTTCGGTCAAAGGTGCGATGACCCAGGAGATGGTGAAGACGATGGCGAAGGCGCCCATCATCTTCGCCATGGCCAATCCCGATCCCGAGATCACGCCGGAGGAAGTGCGCGCCGTGCGGCCCGACGCTATCATCGCCACAGGCCGCAGCGACTATCCCAACCAGGTCAACAATGTCCTGGGCTTCCCCTACATCTTCCGCGGCGCACTCGACGTGCGCGCCAGGACGATCAACGAAGCGATGAAGATCGCCGCCGCCGAAGCACTCGCCGCGCTGGCGCGCGAGGACGTGCCCGACGAGGTCGCGGCGGCCTATCTGGGTGCGCGGCCGGTTTACGGGCCGGACTACATCATTCCCGTGCCGTTCGATCCTCGGCTGATCAGCCGCGTGTCCTCAGCAGTCGCCGAAGCCGCGGTCAGAACCGGCGTCGCGCGCCACGAGCTTAAAGATTACGACGCCTATCGCCACGAACTATCGGCACGTCTCGATCCTTCCGCATCGCTGTTCCAGACGATCACCGCACGGGTGCGCGCCAACCCCAAGCGTGTCGTGTTTGCCGAAGGCGAAGAAGTTTCGGTCATCCGCGCAGCGGCGGCGTTCCAGGGTTCCGGATTGGGCAAGGCTTATCTCGTGGGCCGCGAGGAGATCATCAAGAACCGCATGCACGAAGCGGGAATTGAGGACGGCACGCTGGAGATCCGCGTACCGGCGTCCGCGCGCGCGGCCTCGCCCTATATCGACGCGCTTTACAAGCGCACGCAGCGAAACGGCATGCTTTACCGCGATTGCGTACGGCTCGTCGCCAACGACCGCAACATCTACGCCGCCTCGATGCTCGCCGCCGGCGACGCCGACGCGATGGTGACGGGCGTGACCCGCTCCTACCAGGTTGCGCTCAACGACGTGCGGCTGGTGCTGGATTCGCCACGCGGCGAACGGCCCATCGGCGTGATGCTGATCTTCACGCGCGGCGGGCTCACCATGGTCGCGGATACCAGCGTTCACGAGATGCCGACATCGCAAGAACTCGCCGACATCGCGGTGCAGACCGCGCGCGTGGCACGCCATTTCGGGATCACGCCGCGCGTGGCGCTGCTGGCATCTTCGACGTTCGGTTTCCCGCGCAGCGAACGCAGCGAGCGCATCGTCGAGGCCGTACACATCCTCGACCATCGCGGCGTCGATTTCGAGTATGACGGCGAGATCGCGGCCGATGTCGCCCTCGACCGCGAGAAGATGGCGCTCTATCCGTTCTGCCGCCTGACCGACACGGCCAATGTGCTGATCATGCCGGCGATCCATTCAGCCTCGATCTCGACTAAGCTGCTGTCGCAGATCGGCGGAACGATGATGATGGGTCCCCTGTTGATCGGGCTTGAGAAATCCGTCCAGATTGCGCCCCTCGGCGCCAAGATGAGCGAGATTTACAACGCTGCTTTGGTGGCCGCGCTGTAACCCCACTTCGCCATATGCCATAAGCTCCGCCGCCGCCTTCAAGGACATTCCAATGGCTGACAGCTTCATCGATACGCTCTGGGACACGGACATCGTCCCCACGCTGACCGACTACATCCGCATCCCGAACAAGTCGCCGGCGTTCGATCCGAAATGGGTCGAGCATGGGTTCATGGACCAGGTGGTGGCACTGTTCGAAAATTGGGCGCGGGAAAAGCTGAAAAAACTTCCGGGCAGCGCGCTCGAAGTCGTGCGGCTGAAAGATCGCACGCCGCTGATCTTCATCGAGATCCCGGGCGAGAAAGACGACACGGTCCTGCTCTACGGCCATCTCGACAAGCAGCCGGAAATGAAGGGCTGGGCCGAGGGCACCGGCCCATGGGAACCCGTGATCAAGGACGACAAACTCTACGGCCGCGGCGGCGCCGATGACGGCTATGCGATGTTCGCGTCGCTGTCGGCGATCCTGGCGCTGCGCGAACAGGGCAGGAAGCACGCGCGCTGCGTGATCGTGATCGAGGCTTGCGAGGAATCGGGCAGCTACGATCTCCCGTATTACATCGAGTATCTGAGCGATCGGATCGGTACGCCGTCGCTGGTGGTGTGTCTGGATTCCGGCTGCGGGAATTACGACCAGCTTTGGCTGACGACGTCGCTACGCGGCATCGCAATGGGCGTTTTGAACGTGCGCGTGCTCGATGAGGGCGTGCATTCCGGCGACGCCGGCGGAATCGTGCCGTCGTCTTTCCGCATCTCGCGCACGCTGCTGTCCCGCGTCGAGGACGAGAAGACAGGCGACATCAAGCTCGAAGAGCTGTTCGTGCAGGTGCCGGAAGGCCGCATCGCGGAGGCGAAACAGGCCGCGGACATTCTGGGCGACGCGGTCTATTCGAAGCTGCCCTTCTCCAGCTCGACCAAACCGATGAGCGACGACCTCGCAGAGTTGGTGCTCAATCGCACCTGGCGGCCCGCGCTCGCCGTCACCGGCATGGACGGCTATCCGATGCCGGAAAATGCCGGCAACGTGCTGCTGCCTTACACATCGACCAAGCTCTCCTTCCGCCTGCCGCCGACCTGTGATGCCGACAAGGCAACGAAGACTATCAAACAGACACTGGAGGCTGATGCGCCTTACGGCGCGCATGTCGAATTCGATGCCGAAGAAGGCCAGGGCGGATGGAATGCGCCCGCGCTCGCGCCCTGGCTCGCGGAGACGCTCAAACGCGCCTCGACGAAGCATTTCGGCGCGCCCGTCGCCTTCATGGGCGAAGGCGGCTCGATCCCCTTCATGGCGATGCTGGGCAAGCGTTATCCCAAGACCCAGTTCGTCGTGACGGGCGTGCTGGGCCCGCATTCCAACGCCCATGGCCCGAACGAATTCCTGCACATCCCGACCGGCAAGAAAGTCTCTGCCTGCATTGCCGACATCCTCGCCGATCACGCAACGCAGTAAAGCGGCGCTGAGCTGCGCCGCTTTATCTTTGCAACGGAGCAGATGACCGCTCCGCAACGGTTACATCATGTCGCGTAAGGCCGTTTTCATGTGCGACTTGCAGTTCATTTCGTCGCCTTTGGCCATCGCGGCCTTGGCCATGTCCATCTGTCTGGCAGCCTCCATTTTCTTGGTGAGGTCGCTCGGCTTACTCATGTTGTTGGCCTTGTCCATCATGGCCTGACAGGTCATCGACGAATCGCTGCCGCTGCTCGACATTGAGCCGCCCGACATGCCGCCCGATCCCATTTGCGCCAGGGCGGAGACGGAAGCGGCCAAAAGCATCGCTGCTGCCAGCGAAGTCAGGGTTGCAGGTTTCATAGTGCTCTCCCGGGAGGTTCTTGGGTTGGCATTGGTGCCAACTGATAATACCCGCCGAGCCGCGGTTTGGATTACACGGTTAGGTTACCGGGAAGCGACGAATGATCCGGAGCGGCGTCAATGCCAGCCGTCTTACACACTAGGCAGGCGCGCCGTGCCCGACCAATCTGGTATATCGGCAATCGGCCACCAAATGGCGGCGGTGGAACGGCAGCAAAAAGCGGCGCAGGACTGCGCCGCCTTTTTCATGATGCAGCGAACGATCGCTTCATCACATCATGCTGTGCATCGCCATTTTCATGTGCGACTTGCAGCCCATTTCGTCGCCTTTGGCCATCGACGCCTTGGCCATGTCCATCTGCTTCATCGCCATCGCTTTCTTGTTCGCGTCGGCCGGCTCGCTCATGCCGTGGGCCTTGTCCATCATGGCCTGACAGGTCATCGACGAATCGCTGGACATGCTGCTGTTCGACATCGAGCCGTTCGACATCGACGAAGAGGACGAAGACGATCCCGTCTGCGCCATGGCAGGAAGGGACATGGCGAGCGCCATCGCTGCTGCCAGCGCGGTCATCGTTACGCGTTTCATAGGGTTCTCCCGGGTTCTTGGTTTGGCATCAGACGCCAGTCCCTAGTACGTCGCGAAGGGCCTGTCGGGTTACCCGCGCATGGCAATTTTGATTCGAGACGCTGCCGCGCGCCTCCACGTCTTGCGCCCCTCCGGCTCCATCCCTATATACCCCCTAGAACCGGCATGGGTTTGGCCCAGTTGCCGGTTTTGCCAATTGATTCAATAGGATGGACCGGAAGGCGCCTCTTGAGGGCCAGGAACCCATCGCTTGAGAGAGGAACTTTAGAATGGCAAAAGTTATCGGTATCGACCTTGGCACGACCAATTCTTGCGTCGCGGTCATGGAGGGCTCGGCCCCCAAAGTCATCGAAAATGCGGAAGGCGCGCGCACCACGCCCTCCATCGTGGCCTTCACCCAGGACGGTGAGCGGCTCATCGGACAGCCCGCCAAGCGGCAGGGCGTCACCAACCCCGAATATACGTTCTTCGCGATCAAGCGGCTGATCGGCCGCCGCTACGACGACCCGATGACCAAAAAGGACATCGACATGGTCCCGTACAAAATCGTGAAGGCGGACAATGGCGACGCCTGGGTCGCCGGACGCGATTCCAAGAAATACGCGCCGTCGGAGATCTCTGCCTTCATCCTTCAGAAGATGAAGGAAACCGCCGAGGCCCATCTTGGCGAGAAGGTCACGCAGGCCGTGATCACCGTTCCTGCCTATTTCAACGATGCCCAGCGCCAGGCGACCAAGGACGCCGGCAAGATCGCGGGCCTCGAAGTCCTACGCATCATCAACGAGCCGACCGCGGCTGCCCTTGCCTACGGCATGGACAAGAAGACCCAGGGCCAGACCATCGCGGTCTATGACCTTGGCGGCGGCACGTTCGACATCTCGGTGCTCGAGATCGGCGACGGCGTCTTCGAGGTGAAGTCGACCAACGGCGATACGTTCCTCGGCGGCGAAGATTTTGATCAGCGTCTGGTCAACTATCTGGCCGATGAGTTCAAGAAAGAGAACGGCATCGATCTGCGCGCCGACCGTCTTGCGCTCCAGCGCCTGAAAGACGCGGCCGAGAAGGCGAAGATCGAGCTTTCGTCCGCAATGCAGACGGAGGTGAACCTGCCCTTCATCACGGCCGATGCCTCGGGCCCCAAGCATCTCACGATCAAGATCACGCGTGCGAAGCTTGAAGCCCTCGTCGACGACCTGATCCAGAAGACGGTCGCGCCGGTCAAGCAGGCGCTGAAGGATGCGGGCGTTTCCGCGAGCCAGATCGACGAGGTCATTCTCGTCGGTGGCATGACCCGCATGCCCAAGGTCCAGGAAGCGGTGAAGCAGCTGTTCGGCAAAGAGCCGCACAAGGGCGTCAACCCGGACGAAGTGGTCGCCATCGGCGCCGCGATCCAGGGCGGCGTTCTGAAGGGCGAAGTGAAGGACGTTCTCCTTCTCGACGTGACGCCCCTGTCGCTCGGCATCGAGACGCTGGGTGGCGTGTTCACGCGCCTGATCGACCGCAACACCACGATCCCGACCAAGAAGTCGCAAATCTTCTCGACGGCTGAGGACAATCAGACCGCCGTGACTATCCGCGTCTTCCAGGGCGAGCGCGAAATGGCGGCGGACAACAAGATTCTTGGCCAGTTCGATCTCATGGGTCTTCCGCCCGCGCCGCGCGGCGTTCCGCAGGTAGAAGTCACCTTCGACATCGACGCCAATGGCATCGTGAGCGTCACCGCGAAGGACAAGGCGACCAACAAGGAGCAGCAGATCCGCATCCAGGCGTCCGGCGGTCTGTCGGATGCCGACATCAAGAAGATGGTGCAGGAAGCCGAAAGCCACGCCGCGGACGACAAGAAGCGCCGTGCGATGGCCGAAGCCAAGAACCAGGGCGACGCCCTCATTCACTCGACCGAAAAGGCCTTGTCCGAGCATGGCGACAAGATCGATTCGGGCGAACGCACCGGAATCGAGAACGCGATCGCGGCCCTCAAGGAAGCGGTCAAAGGCGAGGACGCCGACGACATCCAGGCCAAGACCCAAGCGCTGGCGCAGGCTTCGATGAAGCTGGGCGAGGCGATGTACAAGGCTCAGCAGGCCGGTGCCGAGGGTTCGGCGCCGGAAGGCGAAGCCCCGAAGGACGACAACGTCGTCGATGCGGAGTTCTCCGAGGTCGATGACGACAAGAAAAAGGGAGCGGCGTAAGCCGCTCCGGCCGGAAGGGATGTCCGGTCACCTGACATAAACGGGCGTGCCGCCCTTGAATGGGGCGGCACGCCTTTTATCTGGGTTAGTGATGAGCAAGCGCGATTACTACGACGTTCTGAACTGCCAGAAGGGTGCTGCGATCACCGAGATCAAAGCATCCTATCGCAAGCTTGCGATGGAATTTCATCCCGACAAGAATCCCGGCGACAGCACTGCCGAGGTCAAATTCAAGGAAATCAACGAAGCCTATGACGTCCTGAAGGACGATCAGAAGCGCGCCGCCTATGACCGCTTCGGTCATGCCGCTTTCGAGCACAATGGCGGACGCGGGAACGGCAATCCGTTCGATTTCGCATCGTCCTTCACCGACATCTTCGACGATCTGTTCGGCGATTTCACCGGCAAGCAGCGCCGCCGCCAGAATCGCGGCGGCGACCTGCGCTACAATCTCGAGATCACGCTCGAAGAGGCCTTCAAGGGCCGCGCGACGCAGATCAAGGTCCCGACCGCCATCGCCTGCGAGACCTGCGAGGGCACCGGCTCCGAAGCCGGCTCCAAGCCCGAGCAATGCCCGACCTGTTCCGGCATCGGCAAGGTGCGCGCGCAGCAGGGCTTCTTCACCATCGAGCGCACCTGTCCGCAGTGCCGCGGCAATGGACGCATCGTGCGCAATCCGTGCAAGACCTGCAAAGGCTCGGGCCATGTACAGAAGGAGCGCACGCTTTCGGTCGACGTGCCGCCAGGCGTCGAGGAAGGCACGCGCATCCGTCTTTCGGGCGAGGGCCAGGCGGGACTGAACGGTGGGCCGTCGGGCGATCTCTACATCTTTATTTCGGTGGCGGCACATCCAATCTTCCAGCGCGACGGCCACGACCTCCATTGCCGCGTGCCAATCTCGTTTGTTCAGGCCGCGCTTGGCGGTGCCATCGAAGTACCCACCGTCGATGGCGGGCGAGCGAAGATCACCGTCCCCGCGGCCACGCAGTCGGGCCACCAGTTCCGCCTGCGGGCCAAGGGCATGCCGGTGCTCCGGGGCGGCGGCATGGCCGGCGATCTTTACGTCGAGGTGGCGGTCGAGACGCCATCCAAGCTCAGCAAAAAGCAGAAAGAGTTGCTCAAGGCGTTCGAAAACGAGAGCGGTGCAGGCACCAATCCCGAGTCCGAAGGCTTCATGGCCAGACTTAAGGAATTCTGGAGCGGCGACGACAGGGCTTAACGCAGCCTCCGGCGATTTTGCGCGTTCTGAAATGGCCGGGCTGCAAAGGTCCGGCCTTTTTGCTAAGGGGAGAGCATGGCCAGCACCACCGCCGCACAGCATCTCGATTTCCTCCGCGGCCTGATCGCCCGTCCCAAGAATGTCGGCGCCATCGCGCCATCGAGCCAGGCTCTCGCCCGCGCGATCGCACAGCAGATCGACCCGGAGATTTCAGGACCTGTGCTCGAGCTTGGACCTGGCACCGGCGTCGTCACGGAAGCGTTGATCGAACGCGGGATCGCGCCGGAACGGATCACCGCCGTCGAATACGATGCCGACTTCGCAAAACTGGTACAGAAGCGTTTCCCGAAAGTGCATGTGGTGCGCGGCGATGCGTTCGATCTGGCGAAGACGCTTGGCTATGGCGAACCGTTCGCCGGGATCGTCTCCGGGCTACCGCTGCTCAACCATCCTCTCGAACGCCGCCACGCATTGATTGAAGGCGCCCTCGAACGCCTCAAGCCCGGCGCGTCCTACGTTCAGTTCTCCTACGGCACGCGCCCACCGATTCCCGCACCTGCCGGCGCCACTGTGCGGCGCGCGGCCGTGATTTGGTTCAACCTCCCGCCCGCGCGGGTGTGGGTGTACAAGCGAGCGCAATAATTATGCGAGTCGAAACCACAGTCGCGTTAGCCAAATACACACGCCTTGCGGTTAGTGTTCTCCGATTATACAAGGTCGGGAATGACAGAATCGCAAAATCCGGCGAAAGTAATAACTCCAAGCAACAAGCTCCTATTGGGTTTCGTTGCGTGGAGTTGGGCCATTCTTTTTTCGTTTGCGTCCCTTGGCGCCTTCATTGAAGGCAGCATTTTCGGTGGCCTGTTGATCTTGGCCTCTGCCGCTTGCGCCTTCCCGCCATTGTATAAACATGCCCTGAAGGCCGTCCCGCGAGCAGTTCGCGTAATATTAGCTCCTACGCTTTTGATGTTAGGCATAGTCGTGTCGCCACGATCAGATAACGCAACGGAGCCAAAAACCCAGTTGGCGGCAATTTCCCCAGCAACCCAAAAAATTGGCCTTGTACCCGACAAGCCGATCACTGCCATTTTTTCGCTTGCGGCAGTGGCGCAAAATGGCGGGATGCTCCTGACGGGTCGAACAACCCTGCCGTTCGGCACTCAGATGCTCGTTAGCATCGAAAAGCCAAACGGACGTCTCGCGGCCCAAGACAAGACATATGTCGGGGAGTTTGGGCGCTTTTACACAAATGTGTTTACTGCGGGAAAGAATGCATTGCCGGATGGCAGCTATGTTGTATTTGTCACTCCATTGACCATTGCTCTGCAGCCCAACGAAGTCAAAAACGCCGCCGGACAGAATTGGGCAAATTACGTTGGCCCTCTCATGCAATCAGACAAACTTCTGGGTCGGACACCGGAAGCGCACTGGCGAATCCATTGGCAGTCCGCAGGGAATAACAACGCGCTCCTGGTTGTTCTTCCAAGTCACACACGCTATCCGGCGCCCAATGTCGAATGGGCAGTTTCTTCTCTGCACAAAAGAGAAGCTGCGGCGGAGGCTGTCTGGTCTTCGCACCGCGAAGACGCCTATTACGCGTGCCGATCGCTCATTAGGAAAAACCTCCGCGATCCAGATTCAGCAGACTTTATGACCGAATATGCCCCCGGCCTCGTCACAAAGAGCGCGGATAACGATTACCACGTGGTTCAACGAGTTCGCGCTGCAAATGGCTTCGGAGGCAAGACTGTTTCTATTTTTGTCTGCGAAACACACTTGAGTGGCGGCAACTGGCACTTAGATTCCATCAAAGAGCTAAATTAGCCTTCACGGTAGAAATGCGTTCTAGACACCATTACTCCGCCGCCTCCGCAAGCACAGGCGCGGCTTCGAGGACGTCCTTGCCGACGTGCTGTTCGAACTTCTTGAAGTTCTCGCGGAACATGGAGACGAGCTTCTTGGCCTGCGCGTCATAGGCCGCCTTATCGGCCCAGGTGTCGCGCGGGTTCATGATCTTGGAATCCACGCCGGGCACGGCCACCGGCACGCGGAATTTGAAGTGCGGATCGATGCGCATCTCGACATTGGCGAGGCTGCCGTCGAGCGCGGCGGCCAGAAGCGCACGCGTCGCCTTGATCGGCATGCGCGAGCCGGTACCGAACGCGCCACCGGTCCAGCCGGTGTTGACCAGCCAGCAATCGGCCTTGTGCTCGGCGATCAGGTCGCGCAGCAGATTGCCGTATTCGCTCGGATGGCGCGGCATGAACGGTGCGCCGAAGCAGGTGGAGAAGGTCGGCTGCGGCTCCTTGCCGAGGCCCTTTTCGGTGCCCGCAACCTTGGCCGTGAAGCCGGAAAGGAAGTGATACATCGCCTGGCTCGGCGTGAGCTTGGCGATCGGTGGCAGCACGCCGAACGCATCCGCCGTCAGCATGATGACGTTCTTCGGATGGCCGCCGCGGCCGGTCTCGCTCGCGTTCGGAATGTAATCGATGGGATAGGCGGCGCGCGTGTTCTCCGCGTAATGTGCGCTGTTGAGATCGAGCGTGCGCGTCTCCGCGTCCATCATCACGTTCTCGAGCACCGTGCCAAAACGCTCGGTCGTCGAGTAGATCTCGGGCTCGGCCTCGCGCGACAGGTTGATCACCTTCGCGTAGCAGCCGCCTTCGATGTTGAAGACGCCGTTCTCGCTCCAGCCATGCTCGTCGTCGCCGATCAGCGTGCGTGTGGCATCGGCCGACAGTGTAGTTTTTCCCGTGCCGGAGAGGCCGAAGAAGATCGCGGTGTCGCCGTCCTTGCCCATGTTTGCCGAGCAATGCATCGACATGATGCGTTTGCTCGGAAGCAGGTAGTTCATGATCGTGAAGACGGATTTCTTCATCTCGCCGGCATAGGACGTGCCGCCGATCAGGATCATCTTCTTCGCGAAATTGACCGCGATCACCGTCTTGCTGGCCGAGCCGTGCTTGGCCGGATCGGCTTCGAAATTCGGCAGGTCGACGATCGTGAAATCCGGTTCGAAGCCTTTCAGATCCTCGGCTGTCGGACGGATGAGCAACTGGTGCACGAACAGCGAATGCCACGCATATTCGGTGACGATGCGCACTGGCAGGCGATGTTCGAGATCGGCGCCGCCGAACAGGTCCTTCGCGTAGAGCTCGCGGCCTTCCACGAACGCCATCATGTCGTTGTAGAGCGCATCGAAATGCGCAGGCGTCATCGGCTTGTTGTTGTCCCACCAGACGGTGTTCTCGGTCGAGGCATCGCGCACGACGAATTTGTCGGAGGCTGAGCGGCCGGTGTGCTGGCCGGTGAGGACGACAAGCGGACCGTTCTTGGCCACATGGCCTTCGCCACGCGCCACAGCATCTTCGTAGAGCGCCGGTGCGCTCCGGTTCCAGTGAACCGCTTTGAGATTGCGAAAGCCCTGATTTTCCAGACCGAACGCGTTTGCCCGGCCGTCCTGAGACGTCGACATCTAAATCCTCATTGATAGGCGCGCTTCGCACCCCGTTTTTCGGGCACGATAGGCTTCGCCCCCCTTTGCGGCAACGACGAAGATACCGCAAGGGATTATGGAAATATCAGTATTTTCAAATAGTTAATTATGACAACGCTAGCAGACCCAGCGGCCTTAAGCCGCGAAATCCCTGCCGAAATGGGCTATTGAGCCCTTCATGAGCCTCACCGACGACGAACTCGAGCGCTACGCGCGCCATATCGTGCTGCGCGAAGTCGGCGGCGTGGGCCAAGCGCGGCTCAAGGCGGCGCGGGTGTTGGTGATCGGCGCAGGCGGCCTCGGCTCGCCGCTGGTCCTCTATCTCGCTGCGGCAGGGATCGGTACGATCGGGATCGTCGACGACGACCATGTCTCGCTGTCCAATCTCCAGCGCCAGATCGCACACCGCACCGCCGACGTCGGACGCGCAAAGACCGAATCCGCCGCGGATGCCATCCAGGCGATCAATCCCGGCGTCACAGTTGAAATGCATCCGTTCCGGCTCGACGCTTCCAACGCCCTCGACCTGATCGCGCGTTACGGCATCGTGGCGGATGGCTCGGACAATTTCGCCACGCGCTTCCTCGTCAATGACGCAGCCTTCTTTGCGAAGCGCACGCTCGTCTCCGCCGCCGTCACCGAATTCGATGGCCAGCTCGCGACCTACAAGGCCTATGACCGCTCCGGCGCCTATCCGTGTTATCGCTGCCTGTTCCCGGAACCGCCGCCGCCAGGCACGGTGGGCTCGTGCTCGGAAACCGGAGTGCTTGGCGCCGCCGCGGGCGTGATGGGCACGCTGCAGGCGCTGGAAGTGATCAAGGAGATTGCGAAGGTTGGAGAAACTCTCGCAGGCAAGCTCCTCATCTATGAAGCCTTGGCCACACGCTTTCGCACCGTGACGATCAAGCCCGATCCCGCCTGCATGCTGTGCGGCGCGAACCCTACGATCCTCGCACCATGATGTTCACCAAACGCCTGCGCGAGCCGGTCATGCGCGGCGAGATCACCACCAGCATCCGCATCTGGCAAAAACCGCACGTCAAGGTCGGCGGCACCTATGCGCTTGGCCCCGGCCACATCCGCGTCACCGCGATCAAGGAAATCGGCCTCAGCGATATCACCCCGGCAATGGCACGCGAATCCGGTTTCGAAGGCCTCGTCGATCTCCTGAAAATCGCCAAGCATGGCCGCGGCGAGCGCGTGTATCTGGTGACGTTCGAGTATGAAGACGGCTTCGCGCCCGCCAAGCCTAATGCGCCGCGTCCCAGTTCTCGGCCGCGCGGGCGTCTACGGTCAGGGGTACGCTGAGATGCACCGCCGGCAGGGCAGCCTTCTCCATGACCTGTATCGCGACCTTGGCAAGCGCATCGATCTCCTTCTCCGGCACCTCGAACACGAGTTCGTCGTGCACCTGGAGCAGCATGCGCGCCTTGAGCTTCTTCGCCTTCAGTGCGTCGGGAATGCGCACCATGGCACGGCGGATGACGTCGGCGGCCGAGCCCTGGATTGGCGCGTTGATCGCGGCACGCTCGGCGCCGCCGCGGTGGCCCGGATTGGATGAGTTGATCTCGCGGATATGCACACGGCGGCCGAACAGCGTCTCGACATAGCCATTTTTGCGCGCGAACGCCTTTGTCGCCTCCATGTAGTCGCGGATGCCCGGGAAGCGCTGGAAGTACCGCTTGATGTAGTCGGCCGCCTCCTCGCGCGCGATGCCGAGCTGGTTCGAGAGGCCGAACGCCGAGATGCCATAGATGATGCCGAAATTGATCGCTTTGGCCCTTGAGCGGACCTCGCGCGGCATGCCCTTCACCGGCACGCTGAACATCTCCGACGCCGTCATGGCGTGGATGTCCTGATCCTCTGCGAACGCCTTTTTGAGCTGCGGAATATCGGCGATGTGCGCGAACAGCCTGAGCTCGATCTGGCTATAGTCCGCACTCATCAGCTTGAAGCCTTCGGGCGCGATGAACGCCTGGCGGATGCGGCGGCCTTCCTCGGTGCGGATCGGGATGTTCTGCAGGTTGGGATCGGTCGAGGCGAGACGGCCCGTCGCTGCCGCCGCCATCTGGAACGAGGTGTGGACGCGGCCGGTCTTGGGGTTGATGTATGTCGGCAGCGCGTCGGTATAGGTGCCGCGCAGCTTGGAGAGCTGGCGCCATTGCAGCACCTTGGTCGCGATCTCGTGCCCTTGCGCGGCGAGTTCTTCTAGCACATCGGCATCGGTCGACCACGCGCCGGTCTTGGTCTTGCGGCCGCCCGGGAGTTTCAGGGTACCGAAAAAGAAATCGCCCAGCTGCTTGGGCGAGCCGACATTGAATTCGCCGCCCGCGAGCTTGTAGATGTCCTTCTCCAGCGCGGCCTGTGTCTTCGCGAAATCGTTCGACAGCCGGCGCAGGAGGCCGGGATCGATCTGAATGCCTTCGCGCTCCATGTCGCAGAGCACGGGCACCAGCGGCCGCTCCAATGTTTCGTAGACCGTGACCTTGCCCTGCTTGATCAGTCGCGGCTTTAGGAGCGCGTGCAGGCGGAAGGCGATATCGGCATCTTCGGCCGCATAGCGTGTCGCTTCACGCACCGGCACATAGTTGAAGGTCTTCTTGTCTCTGCCCTTGCCCGCGACGTCCTGAAATGAGATCGGCGTGTGGTTCAGATGCTCGACAGACAGTTCGTCCATGCCATGCGCGCGCAAGCCGCCATCGAGCACATAGTGGATGAGCATCGTATCGTCGAACGCCGCGATGCGAATGCCGCGCTGCAGGAACAGGAGATAGTCGTACTTCAGGTTCTGCGCGATCTTGAGGACCGACGTATCCTCAAGCAGCGGCTTGAGCCGTTCGAGCACCAGCGCCTCGCCCAGCTGTTCCGGCAGCCGGTTGTCGCCGAGGTTGAGCCCTTCCGACGCGCAATGACCCGTCGGGATGTAGCAGGCCTCGCCCGGCGCGACGGCGAGCGCGATCCCGCAAAGGCCGGCCTGCATCGCATCGAGCGATGTCGTCTCGGTGTCGACCGATACGATCCCGGTCTCTCTCGCGCGCGCGATCCAGCGGTCGAGATCGGCTGGCGCCGTCACTGTCGCGTAGCGGTCGTGGTCGATCTTGCTGCGGACCGCGTCTTCCCGGCGGATCGCACCGGGCTCCGCCGGAACCAGGGCTTTGGCCGATGGAAGTGGCGCTTTAGCCTTTGCCGGAAGCGGTTCGATATCGCCTGGCGCGGGCAGCTTGCGCTGCACGGGGTCGGCGGCGGGCGCGTAGTCGTCGATGTTCTCGATCTCGAACCGCGCCGCCACCCGCTTGGTGATGGCGGTGAACTCCATCGCCTTGAGAAACGGGATCAGCGTCTTCGGTTCCGGCTCGTGCACGGCGAAATCTTGGGCCGGCACGGACAGTTTGGCGTGCGTATCGAGTGTGACGAGCTTCAACGAAATGCGCGCGTTCTCGGCGTTCGCCATGAGCGTCTCGCGCCGCTTGGGCTGCTTGATCTCGCTCGCACGGTTGAGCAGCGTCTCGAGATCGCCGTAGATGCCGAGTAGCTCCGCTGCTGTCTTCACGCCGATGCCAGGCACGCCCGGGACGTTGTCGACGCTGTCCCCGGCCAGCGCCTGCACCTCGACAACCTTGTTCGGCGGTACTCCGAAGCGCTCGATCACCTCGGGCGTGCCGATACGCTTGTTTTTCATAGTGTCGAGGAGCTGGACGACGCCGTCCTCGACGAGCTGCATCAGGTCCTTGTCCGACGACACGATCGTCACGCGCGCGCCGGCCTCCTTCGCCTCGCGTGTATAAGTCGCGATCAGGTCGTCGGCTTCATAGCCTGCCTCTTCCACGCAGGAGATGCCGAAGGCGCGCGTCGCCTCGCGCACCAGCGGGAATTGCGGGATCAGGTCTTCCGGCGCGGGCGGGCGGTGGGCTTTGTAGAGAGGATAGATCTTGTTGCGGAACGTGATCTCGCTCTTGTCGAATACGACGGCAAGGTGGGTGGGCTGCTCCCAGCCCTTCATGTCTTCGAGCAGCTTCCAGAGCATGTTGCAGTAGCCACTGACCGCGCCGACGGGGATGCCGTCGGATTTGCGCGTAAGCGGCGGCAGCGCGTGATAGGCGCGAAAGAGATAACCCGATCCGTCTATCAGATAGAGGTGATCGCCCTTGTTGAGCGGCTTGCCGGCGGCGGCCTCGCTCAATGGTGCCCGGCCCCGTCCCGAAGCACGAAACGGCGGTCGCAATAGGGGCATTCGACAAAGGTCTCGTCGCCCATCTCGAGATAGACGCGCGGATGCCCGAGCGGATCGGCACCCCCCTTGGCGCCGCCGTCGCAACGCACGCGGGTGTCGTCGACAGGAATGATTTCAGGGACTTCGACGGGCATGGAGAGGCTCACGGAATTTCGGGCGGATCATAGCTACGGGCGCCCGGCCCGCAACCCTGCTATAGATAGGCGTGGTCACGCTGAATCGCATCTACACGAAGACGGGAGACAAGGGCGAAACCGCGCTTGGCGACGGCTCCCGCCTATCCAAACATTCCCTGCGCATCCAGGCTTTCGGCACCGTGGACGAGACCAACGCCACCATCGGCCTCTCCCGCCTGCACACCCAAGGCGCGGTAGATGCGATGCTGGCGCGCATCCAGAACGACCTGTTCGACCTTGGTGCCGATCTGTGTGTTCCCGAAACCGCGAAACGCGCGGAGGGCCGTCTGCGCGTCGTGGACGCCCAGGTCGAGCGGCTGGAGCGCGAGATCGATTCCATGAACGCCGAATTGAGCCCGCTTACGTCTTTTGTCCTGCCCGGCGGGACGGCAGCGGCGGCGTATCTGCATCTGGCGCGAACGGTTGCGCGGCGCGCAGAGCGTCTGATGGTGGAACTTGCGGCGGCCGAGCCGATCAACGAGGCAGCGATCCGTTACATCAATCGCCTCTCCGACCACCTGTTCGTCGCCAGCCGCTATGCCAACGATAGGGGCTCAAAGGACGTGCTCTGGATTCCTGGGAACAACCGCTAATCCGCGTGGTGCGAGCGGCCGGCGATGAAATTCAGGAGCACGCCGGGCACGCCGGCCACGCCCCATCCCGGAAGGGTCAGCACCTTATCGAAAGCGTGCATCGCGCCGGGCGGCCAGTGATGCTGCGCCCAGTCGCGGAATATCGCGACGCCGCCCGGACTGATGAGCGCCCACACCTGCTCCACCGAACGCACCGTGATCTCGCCGCCCTTGTCGAGCGACGTCACCGCGTCGGCGCCGAGCAGCATGAGCGCCAGCGCCACCAGAACGAGGCTGAAAAGTCGCAGCGCGACCTGCATTATGCGGGTTTCCTGACCTGAAAATCTTGCCCTGGCCCAGGCTAGCGGGCGGCGGTGGCCTTCTCAAGAATGGCAAAAGGCGATTAACCAACAACCCGACTTGACGGTTTACGGCTGCCTGTCAGTACGGCGTTCCGTCCTTATGGGTGAAGCCGCCACCCGCCTTCTTGTCGATCTTCATATCGATATCGGAGTAGAGCGTGACGTCCTCGGCGCTTCGCGTCCCGATCTCAAGACACACGGCCATGCCGTCCGATTTGTTCAGAAGCTGATGACCGTCATCCATGCCCTTCGGAAAAGCCGCGCAGTCACCGGCGCGAAGGATCTCCTCGCCCGCGTTGGTCACCAGCGTGATCTCACCCGAGACGACGTAGACGAACTCATCCTCACCGGAGTGCCAGTGACGTTGGCTCGATCCCGCGCCGGGCGACAGTTGCAGGAGATTGACGCCGAACTGGGTGAGGCCACCGGCATCGCCCAGCCGCTGGCGCACGCGGTCCTTCGTGATTCCGGCGAACTGTGTGGGATAAGCAGAGCCTCTGCGCTCGGGAACGGATTTCACGTCGATCTTGGGCATGGGAGCACCGTCAGTAGTTGAAGTGGAAGTTCACGAAGTGGAGCGTGACTGCGATCCATATTGTCGCAAGGCACGCCAGCGCAATCAAACCATCCGTAACCTTCGTCCACCACGGCCGCGTCCGGTCGGACAGCGCCAGATTGAGATTGTAGAGCGGGATGATGGTGCCAACGATGCCGATCACGCCTAACACCTCGAGCAAAAAGAAGATCGGATCAGTGGGTGTGTCGAAGAACGCAAGGTGCCCGGCGCCATAGAGCAGCGCGGCAAAGAATCCACCAAGGAACACAACATCGATCAGCGCAACGACGCGCGTCAGGCGGTACATCATGGCCGCGCGGCCGGTATAGGGAAACGGGCTCGCATAGCGCCACCGCAGGACCGCCTTGATCGGCCAGAACACGACGGTAAGCAGCAGCATCGCCAGCGTACCGATTAAAAGCGGTATGTTCCAGGCGGAAGAGCGCCAAAACGGCGAGCGCGTCGTGGTCCAGATCTGAGGATAGAGATCGGTCGCGAGTTCCGTGACCGCGCCATCCTTGACCTTTGCGATCAACAGATGCGGGCCGCCCACCTCCCGCCACACGAACGGCCTGACTTCGCGCCATTTGCGCGGCTCGTCGTTCATACCAAGCGAGTCGGTCATGCTGATCGTATCGTCGCCGTTCAGCGTCACTTTCGTCTGCTGGTTGGCGATGCGGAAGAAGCTCGACTCCGAGCGGCGGCTGGAATCGTACATGCCGGCCACCAGTGCACCGTCGGCTTTGGCGCTTTTCAAGGTCGGTTCGGGCTTCTGTGCGGGCGCTGGGAAATAGCGGTCCATAAATTGACGGAACAGCGGGCCGCGAATCCCGGAATTCTCCTTCCCCGCACTGTTCTGGGAATAATAGAGACCCACGCCCGCGTCAGGAATGAGATGTAGGTCGCTGTGAAAGAGGATCGTGTCGCCGCCATGGCCCACAATCACGTGGCCGTTCGTATCTTCGTGATAGAAGCCCAGCCCCATGCCCGGAACGGGAGGGTTTCGCTGATAGATTTCGCTATGCATCAGCTTCACGGTCTCGGGTTTGAGGATCGGCCCCCCACCGCTCAGATAGGCGATCATGAATTTGGCTATATCGTCGCCCGTCGTCGATAACGCGCCCGCAGGACTCATCCAGACCATCTCGAACTTCTTCGGATCCTCGGACGCCTTGTCGTAGCCGCTCGACATATCGCCCGCGAGGGTCTTTGGCAGCGGCTGGACAAAGGTCGAATGCGTCATGCCAAGCGGCTGGAAGATGCGATGGGCGATGTAGTCCGCGAATTTCTCGCCCGATACGCGCTCGACGATATAGCCCGCAAGCGTCGCGCCGTAGTTTGAGTAGGCCGGCCGGTCGCCCGGCGGAAAAATCTGTTCCGGCACCCACGCCTTCAGACCCTCGCCAAGGGACCGCATCCGCGTCGGATCCTCGGTAAAGAGCCGCTTGATCGATTCTTCGAAACCGGGGCGATGGGTCATCAGATCGCGCAAGGTGACGGGTTGGCCAAAGGTGTGCGGGATCGCGAACTCGAGATAGCTGTTCACATCCGCATCGAGATCGAGCTTCTTCTGCTCGACCAGCTGCATCACCGCGGTCCAGGTGAAGAGCTTGGAGATCGACCCCGGCCGGAACAGCGTGCGCACCGGATCGACGGGCTTGCCGGTCTTCACCTCGGCGACGCCATAGCCCTTTTCGACGAGCACATGCCCGTCCTTCACAACGACAACCACCGCACCGGCAATATCGCCGCGCCCGATGGCGAGCGGCATCATGCCGTCAAGCCAGGCGCCGAGATCGGCCTCGGTCAATTCATGGGCTTGCGGTGTGTGCGGCGCAGCCGCCGCGATGACTGGGTTGGGGCCGAGGGGTGCCGGAATTGGTGCCGCTGCGCCGGCCGCCACGGGAACTGCCAAAGTCAGTGCCGCAAGGAGATATGCGAATTTCATAGGCCCCCAAAAGCAAAACCGCCCGCAGGATATGGTCCTGCGGGCGGCATATTGCACTATCTGAGAGCTATGCGTCAGTTGGCCTGCTGCTCGCCCTCGGGCTTGGCCTCGGCCTGCTTCTTGGAAAGGTCTTCGCCTGTCTGCTGGTCGACGACTTTCATGGAGAGGCGCACCTTGCCGCGATCATCGAAGCCCAGAAGCTTCACCTTCACGGCCTGGCCTTCGCTGACCACATCGCTGGTCTTGGCCACGCGCTTGGCCGCAAGCTCAGAAATATGGACGAGACCGTCCTTGGGCCCGAAGAAGTTCACGAAGGCGCCGAAATCCATCACCTTCACGACCTTGCCGTCGTAGATCTCGCCGATCTCGGGCTCGGCCACGATCCCTTTGATCCACTTGAGCGCGGCTTTGATCGATTCGCCGTCGGCGGAGGCGATCCTCACCGTGCCGTCGTCCTCGACATTGATCTTGGCGCCGGTCTTTTCCACGATCTCGCGGATCACCTTGCCGCCCGTACCGATCACTTCACGGATCTTATCAGTCGGGATCTTGATCTGCTCGATGCGCGGCGCGTGTTCGCCGAGTTCGGAGCGCGCGTGGTTGATGGCCTTGTTCATCTCGCCGAGGATATGGATACGGCCGCCTTTGGCCTGATCCAGCGCGACGCGCATGATCTCTTCGGTGATGCCGGCGATCTTGATGTCCATCTGCAAGGACGTGATGCCGTCTTCGGTGCCCGCCACCTTGAAGTCCATGTCGCCCAGGTGATCTTCATCGCCCAGGATGTCCGACAGGACCGCATAGCGCTCACCTTCAAGGATCAAGCCCATCGCGATGCCTGCGGTCGGCTTCTTCAGCGGAACGCCTGCATCCATCAATGAGAGAGAGGTACCGCACACCGTGGCCATCGAAGATGAACCATTGGACTCGGTGATCTCCGAAACGACGCGCAGCGTGTAGGGAAACTCTTCCTTCGTCGGCAGCATCGGATGGATCGCGCGCCAGGCAAGCTTGCCGTGACCGATTTCGCGGCGGCCCGGCGCACCCATGCGGCCCGTCTCACCGACCGAATAGGGCGGGAAGTTGTAGTGCAACATGAAGGTCTGCTTGCCGGTGCCTTCGAGGCTGTCGACGAACTGTTCGTCTTCACTCGTGCCCAGGGTCGTGACCACAATCGCCTGCGTCTCGCCACGCGTGAACAACGCGGAGCCGTGGGTGCGCGGCAGAATCCCCACTTCGGCGACGATCGGGCGCACGGTGACGAGATCGCGGCCGTCGATGCGCTTTTTGGTGTCGAGCACCGCATTGCGCATGACGTGCGCTTCCACATCGTGCATCAGATTGCCGAAGGTGTTCTTCGCGATCCGGGCATCGCCCTCGCCGACATATTTCTCGGCGAGCTTTGCGCGCACGGCGGCAATGGCGTCGCGGCGCACATGCTTTTCCGCGATCTGGAAGGCTGCGGCAAGTTCGGCGCCGGCTTCCTTCTTCAGCATCTCGCGCATCGGTGCGTGGATGTCTTCCGGCACCGGACGCGGGTCTTTCGCGCCTTTTTCCGCCAGACGGATGATCATTTCCATGACCGGCTGCATGCTCTTGTGACCGAACATGACGGCGCCGAGCATGATCTGTTCGCTCAGTTCCTGGGCTTCGGATTCCACCATCAGAACCGCATCCATCGTACCGGCGACAACAAGATCGAGCTTGGAGTTCGGCATCTCGTCGATCGGCGGGTTCAGGCGATACTCACCATCGATGTAACCGACGCGCGCGGCGCCGATCGGACCCATGAACGGCACGCCGGAGATCGTCAGCGCCGCGGACGCCGCGACCAGGCCGACGATATCGGGATCGTTTTCCATGTCGTGCGAAAGCACCTGCACCACGACCTGAGTCTCGTTGCGATAGCCTTCGGCGAACAGCGGACGGATCGGGCGGTCGATGAGACGCGACGTCAGCGTCTCGCGCTCCGTCGGCGCACGCTCGCGCTTGAAATAGCCGCCCGGGATCTTGCCCGCGGCGTAATAGCGTTCCTGATAGTTCACAGTGAGCGGGAAGAAATCCACGCCTTCACGGGGTGCCGCAGCACCGACAACAGTTGCGAGCACAACGGTCTCGCCATAGGTGGCAATCACCGCGCCGTCAGCCTGACGTGCGACCTTGCCGGTTTCTAGGGTGAGCTTGCGCCCGCCCCATTCCATTTCCTCACGGACGATATTGAACATTCTTCATTTCCTTCGTACCCGCGGCCGGATTGCCACGGGGGTTGTTCCTTCAGGCCCTGCCCGAAGAAACGCAAAAGCACGGGTCCGCGACCATCGCGGACCTCGCGCGAAACATTTGGATAAGATGGGCAGGCCGGACGTTCAGCGGCGCAGACCCAGACGGCCGATCAGCGTTTCGTAACGCTTGGTATCCTTGGCCTTGATGTAGTCGAGGAGCCGGCGGCGCGTGGAGACCAGCCTGATCAGCCCGCGGCGCGAGTGGTTGTCCTTGACGTGCGACTTGAAATGGTCGGTCAGGTTGTTGATGCGCTCCGAAAGGACCGCGACCTGCACTTCCGGCGAACCCGTGTCGTTGGCGTCCGCACCGTATTCCTTCATGAGTTCTTGCTTGCGCTCAGGCGTAATCGTCATCTTTTTTCTTCCCGGTCATCCGGTGGCAAAGTTGAATACACGAAACGGCCTCAATTCCCCTTCTGCGAATTGGGCGAGTGCCACAGGCTCGCCCGCTCCGGTCGAAAGGAAGACCGTGAGCCCCTGAAGATCGTCGCCGTCCTGTGCGCTTTCCGTGATTCGGGCGAAATCGTCTCGCCGAACCAGGACCGGATTGCCGCTTTTCAGGCGAACCGCATCTTGCCCCGTGACGGCCAGCGCCGGGATGCCGTCCAGCGCGGTCGAAATGGGCCTCAGGTGCTCAAAAGCGGCGGGACTATGCATAAAACCCTTCAGGGTTTCCAGCCCGACCGCGTCGTCCGTTTTGAAATTTCCTATCGCCAAGCGGCGAAGTTGTGAAACATATCCCAATGTGCCCAGTTCCAGCGCTAGATCGCGCACCCAAGCCCGGACATAGGCGCCCTTGCCACAGACCATCTCGAATTCGGCATGATCGGCATCCGGCTGGCCGATCAGGCGGACCGAGCGGATGAAAACCGTGCGCGGTTCGAGGACTACCGTCTCGCCATCGCGTGCCAGATCGTAGGCCCGCTCGCCATCGACCTTGATCGCCGAATAGACCGGCGGGGTCTGGTTGATCATCCCGACCAACCGCGGGATGGCGGCCTCAATCTCGTCGCGCGAAGGACGCCTGTCGGAAGTCCCTGTGACATTGCCGTCCGCGTCGTCGCTGTCCCGCGCCTCGCCCCAAGTCGCGGTGAAGCGATAGGTCTTCTCGGCGTCCATCGCATAAGGAACGGTTTTCGTCGCTTCGCCGAGCGCGACCGCGAGTACGCCGGTCGCCAGCGGATCGAGCGTGCCGGCGTGACCCGCCTTCTGCGCATCGAACACGCGGCGGACGATGCCGACGACCTGGGTGGACGTGATACCTTCCGGCTTGTCGACGATGACCCAGCCGTGGACGGGTGCGCCCTTCTTCTTACGCCCCATCGTCGTCATCCGATTTGAGATCGCGCTGCACGCGATCGGATTTCAGCAGCGTTTCGATTTTCTGCGCTTCGGCAAACGACTCGTCTTCCACAAAGCGCAGCTCGGGCGTGAATTTGAGCTCGATCATGTGCCCCATCTCGCCGCGCAGAAACGCCTTGTGCCGATTGAGCGCGGCGACGATCTGCGCAGCGTTCTTTCCGCCGAGCGGTTCGACGAACACCGTGGCATGACGCATGTCGCCCGAAGGCTTCACCTGCGTCACGGTTACGGACACGGCTTCGAGGTCGGGATCGCGAATTTCTCCGCGCACCAGAATCTGCGCCAGTGCATGGCGCAGCATTTCGCCCACGCGCAACTGGCGTTGCGAAGGACCGCGATCATTTTGCGTCGAGCGGTGACGCGACATGTTAGTTCTCCGGATAGCCAAGCCGCGCGCACCAGGGCGCGAGCACAGGCAGGATGGGCATAAGCTCTTTTCGATAATGGTGCCAGTGGCCTTCGGTTTCATGTGAAAGGCCGCGCGCAAGTTGCGCGATGTTTGGCGTATCGATGTTCGACGTCCTCACGCGCGCGCCGAAGTCGGCCATGGCAGGCTGCCACACAACACCAAGAAAATCGCATATCTTGCGGACTTCCGTCTCGAAATCGGCTGTCAGATGCTCGTGCCGGACCGCGAACATGTCGAGACCGAGTTTCGCGCGACAAAGCTCTGCGAACTCCATTGTAGCGACATAGGTCTGCGCGATATCGGAGAGCGTCAGCATGTCGAATTTCTCGGCGCTCATGGCAAAACGCCGGCGAAAGCAGGACAGCACAACATCCCTGGGATCGCGGATTGCAAACAGCACTTTCGCGGCTGGAAACAGCTTTGCGATCAGCGGCAAGAGAGGCGCCATCATCGGCGCTTTGTCTACAAAGATCCCGGATTGGAGGCCTTGACCGTATTCGTGCGCGCGCGCCCGGTATTTTTCGGCATACGCGCTGGCGATGTCAGAACTTAGTTCGGCCAGGCGATCAAGTCCGTCTTGCGGCGCGATAAAATCGTTTGCAGCATCGACCAGACAGTCTCGCTCGTGCATCACCTCGACATCGGAATGCCCAGCCAGAACCTGCCCCAGCAATGTCGTTCCCGAACGTAGAAAACCCATGAGGAAAACCGGCTCACGGACTCGCATGTTCGAGGTCCTTCCATTCTGCCGCCAAGCACCGTCTGGCACTTTTTCGAAATAGCCGCGCAATCTGGCGAGCCGCGCGCACAGTGTTTCATCCGTTCGTGTGGCATACGCGCGGGCATAATACGCGCGCAGCGTTTCCTTGGCGGAACGATAGAAGCGAAACGCGCCGGCATAGTTCGCTTCGCCATCCAGGGCGTCGCCCATCAGCGTTTCTGCCTGAGAGCGGCTTTCCGGATCAAGAGCCGGATTGTTCAGCAGCGGTTCGAGATTCTTCCGGACCTCGGAAAAATTGTGCTCGCCGAGTTCTGTTGTCGCAAGCGCCAGACGCGCGATAATTTCGCCCGGCGAAATCGTCAGCGCGCGCGAAGCATAATCTTTGGCGGCCACAGCGTCATTGCGATCCGCTGCGAGCATCGCCAGAAGATTGAGCGCAGGAACGTGGTTCGGATCGATCGCAACAACGCGCTCCAGCACGCGGCGCTCGTGATCCAGCTCGCCAAGAATCTCGTAAGCCAGGGCCTTGTTGAAGAAAAGCTTCGCAGAGCCTGGCGTCTGCCGAAGCGCCGCATCGAACACGCCGAGCGCTTCGCGGGCGCGGCCCGTCTGCATCATGCAAAGACCCAGATCGTTCAGGATGTCCGCATTGCGGGTATCGAGTTCTCGCGCGCGCGTTAGAATGGGAAAAGCACCTTCGGCATCGCCGCGACGCAAGCGCTTCTGCGCGGCAAGACCCAAAAGTCTCGGGTGCTCGATGCCTTTCGCGAGAGCCTCGTCTGCAATGCCGAATGCGCGATCAAAATCCCTCGCCTGAACGGCGGCTGCGAGTGCGCGCAGGAATTGCTGCTCTAACGCACCGCCCGGTGTGACATTCGAAGCCATGACATCACGAACCCCAGCGTGCGCTTAAAGCGCGCGCTGGATGGTTTCGACTTCGAAGGCTTCGATGACGTCGCCTTTCTGCAGATCCTGATAGTTCGTGAACGCCATGCCGCATTCCTGGCCGTTCTGAACCTCGCGCACCTCGTCCTTGAAGCGCTTCAGGGTCGAGAGTTCGCCTTCGTGAATCACGACGTTGTCGCGGATCAGGCGCACTTTCGCGCCACGGCGGACGACGCCTTCGGTCACGCGGCAGCCGGCGACCTTGCCGACCTTGGTGATGGTGAACACTTCCAGGATTTCGGCATTGCCGAGGAACTTCTCGCGCAGCTCCGGCGCCAGCATGCCCGACAAAGCCGCCTTCACGTCATCCACGACGTTGTAGATGATGTTGTAGTAGCGGATCTCGACGCCGTCGCGCTTGGAACGTTCGCGCGCGAGCTTGTCGGCGCGCACGTTAAATCCGATCACCGCCGCGCCCGATGCATGCGCCAGGATGATGTCGCTCTCGGTGATGCCGCCAACGCCCGCTTGCAGCACCTGCACGCCGACTTCATCGGTCGAGAGCTTCGAGAGGGCGCCCTGGATCGCTTCCGACGAGCCCTGTACGTCCGCCTTGAGAATGAGCGGGAGCAGCCTTTTCTCGCCGCTCTCACGTGTCTTGAGAAGCTGGTCGAGCGTCAAACGCGAGGACGTCGCCTGACGCGCCTCGCGGCGCTTGCGGGCGCGGTATTCGGTAACCTCGCGTGCGCGGGCATCGGAATCCACGACCACGAATTCGTCACCCGCTTCCGGCGCACCCGAAAGACCGAGCACTTCCACTGGTGTCGAGGGTCCTGCGCTTGTGACGGTTTCGCCGCGGTCATTCTGCAGCACACGCACGCGGCCCCATTCGGAACCGGCAACGACGATGTCGCCCACTTTCAGTGTGCCGCGCTGTACGAGCACGGTCGCAACCGGACCACGTCCGCGATCGAGCTTGGCTTCCACCACCGCGCCTTCGGCCGGGCGATTGGGGTTGGCCTTGAGATCGAGAAGTTCTGCCTGCAGCAGGATCGCTTCCTCGAGCTTGTCGAGATTGATGGCCTTGGTCGCGGAGACTTCGATCGCCTGAGTTTCGCCACCCAAGTCTTCGACCTGAATCTCGTGCTGGAGCAGCTCGGTCTTCACGCGCGTGGGATTGGCATCGCCTTTGTCGATCTTGTTGACCGCCACGATGATCGGAACATGCGCCGCCTTGGCGTGGGCGATCGCTTCCACGGTTTGCGGCATCACGCCGTCATCGGCGGCAACGACCAGCACCACCATGTCGGTGACCTTGGCGCCGCGTGCGCGCATGGCCGTGAAGGCCGCGTGACCGGGCGTGTCGAGGAAGCTGATCCGCTGTCCGCTCCGGAGCTGCACCTGATAGGCGCCGATATGCTGGGTGATGCCGCCGGCCTCGCCGGACACGACATCGGTCTTGCGCAGCGCATCGAGCAGCGAGGTCTTGCCGTGGTCGACATGGCCCATGATGGTGACGACCGGCGGACGCGAAACCAGTTCCGCATCTTCGTCGGCGCCGCCCTTGAGGCCCTCGAGCACGTCGGATTCGGCAACACGCTTGACGGTGTGGCCGTATTCGGCAGCGACAAGTTCGGCGGTGTCGGCGTCGATGGTGTCGTTCACCGTTGCCATCATGCCGTTTTTCATCAGCACCTTGATGATGTCGACCGCGCGGCGCGCCATGCGGTTGGCGAGTTCGGTAACCGTGATCGTTTCCGGAATCGTCACCTCGCGCGGACCTGCGGGGCCGGCGGGCTGGGCCTGCGCGCCCTTGTTTACACGCTGAAGATGACGGCGATAGGAGGCCACGGAGCGCGTGCGCTCATCGTCGTCGGAAAGCGCGCGGGTGACCGTGAGCTTGCCGCGGCGGCGTGTGTCTTCGCCCTTCTTCGCGGCGGGAACCTTCGCAGGCGCTTTTGCACCCTTCTTGGCGACGCTCTCTTCGTCTTCTTCCTGGGCAACGCGGCGGCGCGCGACTTCCGCAGGCGTCGGTGCGGCGGCCGGTGCAGCCGGCGCGGCAGAGGCAGCGGCAGACGGCTTATCGCGACGGGTCGCCTCTTCCTCCGCGTGACGCCTCGCCTGCTCCTCGGCAGCCTTGCGGGCATCCTCTTCGGCTTTGCGCTTGGCAGCGGCGTCACGCTCGGTCTTGAGACGCGCGTCTTCAATCGCGCGGTGACGTGCTTCGTCTTCGGCGCGCTTGCGCGCTTCTTCTTCGTAGACGCGCGCATCGGCAAGGGCAGCGCCACGACGCGCCTTTTCCTCATCCGTCAGTTGGCGCAGCACGACACCCGCGCGCAGACCGGCATCGCGCGCTGCCGCGGCTGGTGCCGCCGGCCTCTCGCTCGCAGGCGATGCCGCTTTCGGTTCCGGCGCGTGGGGACGCTCCGGCGGCTTGCCGGGCTCGACGCGGGTGCGCTTCTTCTCGACCACCACCGCCTTGGTGCGGCCATGGCTGAAGCTCTGCTTGACGGTCGACATCTCCGTCTTCTTCAGAGAAAGCGTCTTGCCCGGGCGCTGCGTCGTATCGTTCGTATCAGTCATTTGTGTCTTTCGTTCGGGGCGGGGGTCGAACCCGCCGATCCAGACGCCAAGGCCTGGCGAAATCCGCCAAGACGTCCGGCATCGAAGGTCAATCTTTCCGCCAGCCGCCCCGGTTTGAGGGCTGCATGTATCACATTCTCGCGGCCCAGGGCCAAGCTCAATTCGGCGCTGGTAAGCACTTCAATAATATGGACTTTCAGGTCGCGCGCACGGATGGAACCGGTAAGTTTGCGACGGCCGTCCAAAGCACCGTCGCTCGCCTCAACCAGAGCCGCGGGCGGGGTCCGCGCATCCAGCTCGCGCATCACATTGTCGAAGCCGAGCATCGCCTGACCCGCACGTCGCGCCAAACCGAGATCGGATTGCATCCGCGCGCTCAACAAGCGCTCGACGCGATCCGGCAGATCGGCGGACGCTTTCAGCGGCATCTTCGCCGATTTCGAGAACAGATTCTTCGCAACAGCTGTTGCGACGGCTGCGCGCGTGGCACTCACCCACATGCCGCGGCCCGGAAGGTCAGCCGTCACATCGGGCACGACATTGCCATCCGGATCGGCGACAAAGCGAACGAGCTTCGACTCCGGGAACACTTCGCCCATGACGATACAGCGCCGCTCCCGCACCTCATCGTGCGATGCGCGGCGGCGCTGCGTTACGTCCTCATCGCGGGCGAGAGCAGATTTCAAGCGGCGCCCTCTTCCGTTTCCTCGGCGAGTTCGGCCGTTTCCTCAGGCTCTTCTTCGATCCAGCCGGCCTTGACGCGCGCCTTCATGATGATCGCGTTGGCATCGTCCGATGTCAGATTGAAACCTTCCAGCGCACCGGTGACCCGCACGCGCTCCTTGTCCTTGCCGGTTTCGTAGTAACCGAGCAGATCGTCGGTGGCGCAGCCGGCGAGATCTTCGAGCGTCTTGATGCCGTTCTCGCCGAGGGAAACCGCCATGGCAGGCGTGACACCGGCCGCGTCCATGACATCGTCGGAGACCCCGAGCTCGCGGCGCTTGTCGTCCATCTCCTTGCTGCGTGCTTCGAGATATTCGAGGGCGCGGCTTTGCAGTTCCTGCGCGGTTTCCTCGTCGAACCCTTCCACAGAAGCAAGTTCGTCCAGCGCCACGTAAGCCACGTCTTCGATGGAGGCGAAGCCTTCGGACGCGAGAAGCTGGGCGACTGTTTCGTCGACATCAAGCGCTTCCATGTAGAGCTTGGTGCGCTCGGAGAATTCCTTCTGCCGGCGTTCGCTCTCTTCCGCTTCGGTCAGGATATCGATCTGCCAACCTGTGAGCTGCGAGGCGAGACGCACGTTCTGGCCGCGGCGGCCGATGGCGAGCGAAAGCTGCTCGTCGGGGACCACAACCTCAACACGGCGCGTGTCTTCGTCGAGCACAACCTTGGTGACTTCCGCCGGTGCCAGCGCGTTGACGATGAACGTCGCCGGATCGACGGACCATGGAATGATGTCGATGCGTTCGCCCTGGAGCTCCTGCACCACCGCCTGCACGCGCACGCCGCGCATACCGACGCAGGCGCCGACGGGGTCGATCGAGGAATCCTTCGAGATCACGCCGATCTTGGCACGGCTGCCCGGATCGCGCGCGACCGCGCGGATTTCGATGATGCCGTCGTAGATTTCCGGCACTTCCTGCGCGAACAGGCGCACCATGAACTGGGGATGCGAGCGTGAGAGGAAAATCTGCGGGCCACGCGTCTCACGGCGCACATCGTAGATGTAGGCGCGGATGCGATCGCCCTGGCGGAAGCTCTCGCGCGGGATCATCTCGTCGCGGCGGACGACGCCTTCGGCGCGCCCGAGATCGACGACGACGGAGCCGAACTCAGAACGCTTCACGATGCCGTGGACGATCTCGCCGATGCGATCCTTGAACTCTTCGTACTGACGCTCGCGCTCGGCATCGCGCACTTTCTGCACGATGACCTGCTTGGCGGCCTGGGCGGCGATGCGCGAGAAATCGACCGGGGGGAGCGTTTCGGCAATGATGTCGCCGACCTGGGCGGCAGGATTGCGCGCACGCGCATCGTCAAGGCTGATCTCGATCTTGTCGTTATCGACCAGCTCGACGACATGGAGATAGCGCGAGACATGCGTCTCGCCGGTCTTGGAGTCGATCTCGACCCTGATCTCGTTCTCGCTGCCGTAGCGGGCCTTGGCCGCACGCTGCATCGCCTCTTCCATCGCGCCGAGCACGACGGCCTTGTCGATCGACTTGTCGCGTGCGACCGCGTCCGCGATCTGCAAGAGTTCGAGCCGGTTAGCGGCTACGCCATATGCCATTTCAGTCTCCTAATTGGTCGCTCCGGCTTTCGCCGACGCTCCGTCTCCTATTGCGCAGGCTTGCGCCCCTTCAAATCCTCGGCGATTAGTTCATCGGTGAGCACGAGTTTCGCATCCGCGATCCCCTTGAACGGAAAGCTGACGCGCGCGCCCTGGGTTTCCATCGTGACGTCGGTTCCATCCAGACCCAGAAGCTTGCCGCGAAAACGCTTGCGGCCATCGAGCGGCGCCACGAGTTCGATCTTCGCTTCGTGTCCCGCGTAACGCGCGAAATCCATCAGCCGCGTCAGCGGACGGTCGATGCCTGGCGAGGAGACTTCGAGTTCATAGTCGCCCTCGACCGGGTTCTCCGCTTCTATGAAGTCGAGCAGCGCGTGGCTGAGCACCGCGCAATCCTCCACGTTCATCGTGCCGTCCGGCCGTTCCGCCATGATCTGCAGCGTCTTCGTCTTGCTGCCCATCAGCCTCAGGCGCACGAGCCTAAAGCCTGCAGCCTCGATCACAGGCGCGAGGATCGGCTCCAAATGCGACATCGCCGTGAGAATGGCGGAAGTTCCTTCGTTCCGAGGCCGAAACCGGCCAAAACCAAAGCCTTTCCCGCGCGGTGGCCTTTCGACCACCACACAACAGCATGTTCTGTTGTCTGGGATGGCGGCTATGTACGCCCGCGAAACGTGGATATCAAGGCTTGGGAGGCGGTTTTTTTGTCTTGGACGGAATGAAAACCCTGACCTCGCCCGGCGCCAGATGCATCGGAACATCGGCCTGCGAAGGCTGCTGCTGAGCCGCGGTATTGGCGCTGGTTACCTGGCCGATCAACCCCGCGAGCGGATGGCCGCCAAAGATCATGTAAACGATCAGCCCGAGACACAGGAGCGAGAAGCAGCCGGCGACAGCAATCGCGCTGAGATCGCCCCAGGCAATCCCCGGGGCATAATCGTCTTCTTCGTCGTCCATGTTCAAAGTTTAGCCTTTCGGCAGAACCGGAGATAGGCCGGAGGTCCGTGCAGCGCTTTGGCTTCGTAGCGGGTCTGGGGCCAATCGGCCGGGCGCGACATCCAATCTGCAGCGCTCTCGGCGGTCCATTCGAAAAGGGGATGCGCCAGCAATCTTTCCAGCGTCCACGCGAGATAGCCGGCGTCGTCCGTGCCAAAACGAAATTCCGAGCCTGGCTTCATCACGCGCACCAGCGCATCGAGCATCTCCATCTGAACGAAACGGCGCTTGTGATGGCGCGTCTTGGGCCAAGGATCAGGGAACAGGATGAACACGCGGCCGATGCTCGCATCAGGAAGCGCCTCAACGATATCGCGCGCATCGCCTTCATGGATGCGGATGTTGGGTTCGCCGTCGGGAACGTGCGACAGCAGTTTGGCCACACCGGATTCGTACGGCTCCGCGCCAATCAGGCCGACATTGGGATGATGCTGCGCCTGCCACAGCAGATGCTCGCCCGCGCCAAATCCGACTTCGAGCCACACGTCGTCGAGGGGCGCCGAAAAATACGAACGTGGATCCGCGCCGGGCTGCAGCTCAAGCGTCAATCGCGGCAGCAGCGTCTCGCGCAGATGCATTTGATGCGCGGAAAGCTTTGGCCCCTTGCGCCGCCCATAGAGTAGGCCGCGGCGGCGCTCGGTGTGCGCTTCGTCAGACGGCGCGCTTGATGGCGTCCGCGAGATCGGTCTTCTCCCACGAGAACCCGCCATCGGCATCCGGCGTCCGGCCGAAATGTCCGTATGCGGAGGTTCGCGCATAGATCGGCTTGTTGAGGCCCAGATGCGTGCGGATACCGCGCGGCTTCAGGCTCATCAGCTCGGGCAGAACCTTTTCGAGCTTCGCTTCGTCGACTTTGCCGGTGCCGTGGAGGTCGACATAGACCGACAGCGGCTCGGCAACGCCGATCGCATAGGAAAGCTGGATCGTGCAACGATCGCCCAGACCGGCCGCGATGACGTTCTTCGCGAGATAGCGCGCGGCATAGGCGGCCGAGCGGTCGACCTTCGTCGGGTCCTTGCCGGAGAACGCGCCGCCGCCATGCGGGGCCGCGCCGCCATAGGTGTCGACGATGATCTTGCGGCCGGTGAGACCGCAGTCACCATCGGGACCGCCGATCACGAACGACCCCGTCGGGTTCACGTGCCAAACTGTCTTGGCATTGATCCATTCGGCGGGAAGCGCTTCGCGAATGTAGGGCTCGACGATTTTGCGGATGTCTTCGCTGGTCTGCGATTCATGGCTGTGCTGAGTGGAAAGCACGATCTGCGTCGCCTCCACCGGCTTGCCATTTTCGTAGCGCAGCGTGACCTGGCTCTTGGCGTCGGGCTGGAGCGTCGGCTCCTTGCCGCCATGGCGCGCATCGGCGAGCAGCTTGAGGATCTTGTGGCTGTAATAGAGCGGCGCCGGCATCAGCTCCGGCGTCTCGGTGCAGGCATAGCCAAACATGATGCCCTGGTCGCCCGCGCCTTCATCCTTGTTGCCGCTCGCATCGACGCCCTGCGCGATATGCGCGGACTGTGCGTGCAGCAGTATTTCGACCTGCGCGTTCTTCCAGTGGAAGCCTTCCTGCTCGTAACCGATGTCTTTGATTGCCTTGCGTGCGACCTCTTCCACCTCGGCGGGGCCGATATGCTTAGGTCCGCGCGTCTCGCCCGCGATCACGACGCGGTTGGTGGTGCAGAGCGTTTCGCAGGCCGCGCGGATATCCCACTCCGAAAGACCGCTCTTGGGGCCTTCGCGGAAGAACAGATCGACCACCTCGTCGGAGATGCGGTCGGAGACCTTATCCGGATGGCCTTCGGACACGCTTTCGCTGGTGAAGAGGTAGTTCTGACGCGGCATCGCGAGAATCCTGTCTGGAAAGGCGCGACTCCTTATCAGGAATGGCTAGGGGGTCAACTGGAATGATGTGCCCACTCAGGTCTAGGCTTCCCACCGGACAGGGTGGGAGCGAAATCATGGCGTTTCAGGGCGGTTGCGCGTGCAAAGCGGTGCGCTACGAAGTCTCGGCCGAGCCGATCGCGGTGATGAACTGCCATTGCCGTGCCTGCCAATACGCGTCGGGCGGCGGATATACTGCGGCGGTCGTCGTACCGCGCGGAACGTTGACGGTCACGCAAGGCACGCCGAAGTTCTATAGCTCGACCGGCGATTCCGGCGGCAAAGTGGTGCGCATGTTCTGCGGCGATTGCGGATCGCCGCTGTTCAGCGAACCGGAAGCGGGACCGTTCCAGGTCGTCAAAGCTGCATCGATGGACGACCCAAGCAAGCTCACGGTCGGCGGCGCGCTCTACACGAGTGAGGCGCAACCCTGGGCGCATATCGATCCGGCGAAACCCGCCTTCGAGAAGATGCCGCCGGGCGCCCGCTGATCTGAACGCCGCCTAAAGAATAAACCGCGACAGGTCCTGATCTTTGGACAGGTCTTCGACGCGGTCGCGGACGTAGGTGGCATCGACGGTCACCTTGCCGCCGTCGTGCTCGGTGGCCGAGAAGCTGATTTCGTCCAGCACGCGCTCCATGATGGTTTGCAGGCGCCGCGCCCCGATGTTCTCCACGCTTGCGTTCACATGGGTCGCAATGTCAGCGATGGCGCCGATGCCGTCTTCGGTGAATTCGAGCGCAACACCTTCGGTGTTCAGGAGCGCCACATATTGCTTGATGAGGCTCGCCTCAGGCTCGGTGAGGATGCGTTGCATATCGTCGCGCGTCAGCGCCTTGAGTTCGACACGGATCGGCAAGCGGCCCTGCAGTTCGGGCAGCAGATCTGAGGGTTTTGCGATGTGGAATGCGCCGGACGCGATGAAGAGGATGTGATCGGTCTTCACCTGTCCATGCTTGGTGGCGACGGTGGTGCCTTCGATCAGCGGGAGCAGATCGCGCTGCACGCCTTCGCGGCTGACATCGCCGCCGCCGCGGAACTCGCTTCGCGCGCAAATCTTGTCGATCTCGTCGAGAAAGACGATGCCATTGTTCTCGACGGTCTCGATGGCCTCGCGCGTGATGGCATCGTTGTCGAGCAGTGCATCGGCTTCCTCGGCGATCAGCGGAGCGTGCGCCTCAGCCACGGTCATCCGCCGCGTCTTGGCCTTGCCGCCGAACGCCTTGCCGAAGATGTCGCCCAAGCCCACCATCGAGACCTGCGCATTCGGCATGCCCGGAATCTCGAACGATGGCATGCCGCCGGTGTCCTTCATCTCCAACTCGACTTCCTTGGAATCGAGTTCGCCGGCGCGCAGCGATTTGCGGAAGGATTCGCGCGTGGCCCCGCTCGACTTGCCGACCAGCGCATCGAGGATGCGGTCCTCGGCCCGCGCCTCGGCCTGCGCCTCGACATCGCGGCGCTTGCGCTCGCGGACTTGACCGATGGCGACCTCGACGAGATCGCGCACGATCTGTTCGACGTCGCGGCCGACATAGCCGACCTCGGTGAACTTCGTGGCTTCGACCTTCAGGAAGGGTGCCTGTGCGAGCTTGGCAAGCCGGCGCGAAATCTCCGTCTTACCGACGCCCGTGGGCCCGATCATCAGGATATTTTTCGGCAGAACCTCTTCGCGGAGTTCCGGTGCCAGCTGCTGACGGCGCCAGCGATTGCGCAAGGCGATGGCGACAGCACGCTTCGCCTCGCCCTGGCCGACGATGTAACGATCGAGTTCGGAAACGATTTCACGCGGGGTAAACGAACTGGTCATGCTGTGGCGATGCTTTCCAGCGTGACGCTGTCGTTGGTGTAGATGCAAAGTTCGGCCGCGATCTTCATGGCGCGGCGCGCAATCTCTTCGGCGGACAAATCGGTGTCGAATAACGCGCGCGCGGCAGCCAGCGCGTAAGGCCCGCCGGAGCCCACGCCGATCAGGCCGTTCTCCGGCTCGACCACGTCGCCATTGCCCGTGAGGATCAGCGAGGTCTTGGCATCGACCACCGCCATCATCGCCTGGAGCTGACGCAAATACTTGTCCATGCGCCAGTCCTTAGCGAGTTCTACGCAAGCACGGGTAAGATTGCCGGGATGTTGCTCGATCTTGGCTTCGAGCCGCTCTGACAGCGCAAAGGCGTCCGCGGTCGCGCCCGCGAAACCTACGATCACATCGCCTTTCGCAAGGCGCCGGACCTTGCGCGCATTGGCCTTCATGACGGTGTTGCCGGCCGTGACCTGGCCATCACCGGCGACGACGACCTGGCCGTCCTTGCGGACGGACAGAATTGTTGTGGAACGCCACTTGGTATCGGGTTGCATCGCCCCAATATAGGAAGGCTGAGGACGGTTCGCAAAAAGGACGAGATGAGACCAAAGATCTCGATCCCGTATGTGGATAATCGCGGCGGCACACCGCCAGATCTGCTGCGTGGATACATCGCCGGGATAAAGGCGCTGGTTCTTGCCGCGACCAACACCTATGGCCCGCTTGGCCGTGCGGCGAGTGTGGCCGCTTTGCCCCTGGGCGATCGGGCATCGAAGGCCTGGCTCGAACGCACGCACAATCCCTATCGCGGCGAAATCGGCAAGATTGCCGAAGCGGTGGGACTGAGCGGTGTTTATCTCCTGAACGTCTGCTTTGAGTGGGGCTGCACCAGTGGCGTGTGGGCCGGGACCGAAGGCGCCCTGATGCGCCGGGTGCTGGACTGGCCCTTCCCGGCGCTCGGCGAGCACATCGTCGTCGTCCATCAGAGCGGCGAGGCAGGCGATTTCCTGAACGTCACGTGGCCCGGCGTGACCGGCGTCTATCATGCGAGTGCGCCGGGCCGCTTTGCGGCTGCCATCAACCAGGCGCCGATGCGCGAGTTTGGCTCGGGCTTCGTGGGAGACTGGTTCCGTTCGCGCGTCGCAGTCGGGCTCGGCGACGGGCTTCCGCCCGCGCATCTTCTCCGGCAGGTTTTCGAAATCGCACCCGACTACGCGAGTGCACAACTACTGCTCTGCCGCACCAAGCTCGCGGTGCCCGCGATCTTCGTTCTCGCCGGGCTTTCGCCGGAAGAGGGCTGCATCATCGAGCGGACCGAGGATCAGTTCGCGCTGCGGCTGATGTCGGCTGGACGCGTCTGCGCCACCAACCATTTCGAGGGCAAGCTGGACGATCACGGCAAGGGCTGGCGCGCGCGACCCATCGACAGCGAAGGCCGGCTCGCCTGCGCCAACGAACTCGGCGCCGAGACCAGCGATTTCTCTTGGTTCTCGTCACCCATCGCCAACGCGAACAGCCGTCTGGCGATGACGGCATGCCCTGCTACAGGCGACATTTCCGTAATCGGCACGGAAGGCCAGACCCCCGTGACCGAGCCGTTTCGCCTGGCCGCAAGCACTTAGTCGCAGTTGAAGCCTTTGCCGGTGTCGATGAAGCGGAAATTCTTGAGCCGGATAGGGCCAATTGGATAGGGCCACGTTTCAGTGCCAGCGAGCACCGGGTGAACGGGACAAGTCGATGTCGTTTTCGGCGCCGCCAAACCATTTAGTGTGACCCGTTCCATCTCGGCGTCGTACTTCAACGGACTCGCAAAATTGTGCTCGACGCGCAGCACCATGTCAGGACGACCGATCGCTTGGTGATAGGAAACGATCATCGTGCCTGGCGCCTCGTCCTTGAGATGCTCTTCAGCTGTGCCGCCTTCGAAGAAAGGGCTTCCCTTGCCGATGAAAAATACATTCTCTCCCGTTTTGGAATCGTGGCTGACCCTGGTCTGCGAATCGCTCTGAAAACTTTCCTCACTGGGCGCGACTTTCTGCGGCAGGGGGAGCGCCATCTGCTTTTCGAAGATAGGCACACCCGGACCGTCTGTGCCGCCGGAAAACCGAAAGACCAACGTCTCTCCTGGAAACACGATAATCGTGCCGTCCGAAACATATGGAGCCGCGGGGAAATTGATTTCCACTTCGTGGCTCCCGTCGGGCATCAACAGCCGGGCGTGGCTGGGCTCGCTTCGACAAGCTGAGCCGACACAGGCTAAGGGCGCGGCTGGCGGCTGTGGCACGTTCGATACCGCTCCCCGCGACGGGGCGGCACAGACGCTCACGCACACCAGGAGGACAAGACCGCCGGATAGTTTTGGCCGCATTTCCAGCCCTTCGACACGAACTACCACATGAGATAATAGAGGCAGACAGGGCAAGTTGAGAATTGCAAATGCGCACTGCAACCGTTGAACGCAAGACGCGGGAGACTGAGATCGCCGTCTCGCTCGACCTGGACGGGTCTGGTGATTGCGATATCGATACCGGCATCGGATTTCTCGACCACATGCTCGAGAGCTTCGGTCGCCATTCGATGATCGACCTGAAGGTGCGCGCTTCGGGCGACCTGCATGTCGACTTCCACCACACGACGGAAGACACGGCCATCGTCATCGGCCAAGCCGTTAAAAAGGCGCTCGGTGATTTCTCCGGCATCACGCGCTTCGGCGCAGCGCTGATCCCGATGGACGAGACGCTGACGCGCGTGGCGATCGACGTCTCCAACCGGCCCTATCTGATCTGGAAGGTCGCGATCCCGCAGCCGAAGCTCGGGGAGATGGACACCGAATTGTTCAAGGAGTGGTTCCAGGCTCTGGCCCAGCACGCCGGCCTCTGCCTGCACGTTGAGAATCTTTACGGCACGAACAGCCACCACATCGTGGAAAGCTGCTTCAAGGGTACCGCCCGTGCCCTTCGCCAGGCGGTGACGCCGGATGAACGTCTCGAAGGTGGCGTCGCGTCTACAAAAGGCACGCTGGGCGACGCATGAGGCGCTGCGTCGCCCTCATGGCCTGCGCGCTCCTTCTTGCGGCACCTTCGGCAGCCGAACAGGCCTTTGATCCAAAGCCGTGGCTCGACGATCTGGCGCAGATGCACGCGGCCCTGACAACAAAGTACGCAAACATCGAATGGGCGATAACGGATCGGGGCGCCGATCTTGATGACTATTTCGGGCGTGCTCGCAAGCGCATCCTGAGAGCCAACGATGCCGGAAGCACAATGGCGGCGTTCGATGGCCTGATCCGCCGGCTCGGCGATGGTCATGTGGAAATCGCGTGGCCACAACACACAGCGCCAAATGCCGCTTCCGTCTCCGGGCAGGATATCTGCAAGGAAGCGGGCTACGACGCGGCAAAGCTCGGTGCGCCCCTGGCGGCTCTCATGACGGGATACACGCAAATCCGCTCCGGATCGTTTCCGGCGGGCACCGTCCAGATCGGAAGCCGCCGGATCGGCATTCTGAAGATCGCTCTGTTCAGCCCGGACGGTATGCCGGAGCTGTGCCGCGCGGCGTTGGCAGCCTTGAAAGTCGCGCCGACCGGGCCTTGCGACGACAAGTGCCGGGAGCGCGTCGCAAAGGAAACCGAAGCCCACCTGAATGACGACTTTGTCGCTGCGCTTGAAGCGCTCAATACCGCGCATGTCGATTTGCTGCTCGTTGACGTCACCGGAAATGGGGGCGGTAGCGAATGGGTGGAGGCGGCCGCACGCATGGTCACGCCGTTGCGCCTGAAGTCCGAACGCATCGCCTTCGTCCGCGGCGCACAATGGAGCAAAGAGTTTGCCGATGCAGAGCGCGATCTGCGCAAAGCCGCGGCAAATGCGTCGCCGGTGGATCGTGAATTCCTGATTCATCTGGCCGATGCGGCGCGCGCCAAGCGCACAATTGCCGAGACGCCCTGCCCCAGGCCGGACTGCGTTCTCGGCGAGGGATTCTATGCGTCCGGTTTCATCGATTCAGCCGATCCCAAATCGCTGGAGGGCAAGCCCTGGGCGGCAGATGTCTTCACCCCGATGGAACATCCCTATCGGGAAGGCATCTGGCGCGGGCCACTGCTGGTCCTCGTCGACCAGGAGACTTGGTCAGCGGCGGAAGAATTCGCGGCCGTGCTGCAGGACAATCATGCCGCCACGATCGTTGGCGAACCGACCGGCGGCGCGGGTTGCGGGCACACCGACGGTGCCGAGCCCGTGATCCTCACGCACAGTGGCGGCAAGCTTTCCTTGCCCGACTGCGCACGCTTGCGCGCCGATGGCAGCAACGAAGTGCGCGGCATCATTCCCGATGTCGCGCTTCCCTGGGGGCGGCACGACGGGCCCGAGCTTCGCGCTGCTGCACTGCTGAGGGCCTTGCCGGTAGCGCTTGAAAGGCACCGTGACGCGCCGTCACAATAATGACGCTGGCGTCATTTTTAATTGACTCTTCACAGAACCGCGCCATATTCACGAGGCTTGCGGCCCCCTTTCGAGCGGAGTTTGGCGCATGGTTCAGATCACCAAAGACGATGCCTATGACGCAGTGGCGCCGGACGACTTTCCCGCGATGCTAGATGTCGAACGCTACGGCCATCGCTCCACGGCTTTCGACAAGATCATCTCCGCGACCCATGACCATTTCTGGGATCCGCTGGACAAGAAATACATCGACTTCACCACGCCCTTCGACCTGACGGCGAAGACGATCATGCCGATGAACTTCTTCCCGATCTTCGCGACCCGCATCGGCGACGCGATGACGGAAGAACAGAAGATCAAATTCGCGAACCAGGCGTCGCGCTGGCAGCTCTCCGCGATCCTGCATGGCGAGCAGGGCGCGCTCGCGCTGTCGGCCTCGCTCTGCCACATCCTGAAGGATCCGGGGGCGCAGGAATACGCCGCCAATCAAACGCGCGAGGAAGCGCGGCACGTGACCGCATTCGCGGCCTACATCAAGGCGCGCTGGGGCTCACCGCTTCCCTGTGGCGCGACGCTCCAGAACCTTTTGACCGAAATCGTCGGCGCGCCGGAGGTCTACAAGAAGATCGTCGGCATGCAGATGCTGGTCGAAGGGCTCGCGATGGGCGCGTTCGCCACACTCTACCAGACCTCGCAGGATCCGCTGCTGGTCAAGCTCTGCCAGCTCGTGATGACCGACGAGGCCTTCCACCACAAATTTGGAAAGATCTGGGCCGACCGCACGATCCCGAAACTCTCGGAAGAAGAGCACAATCTCGTCGAGGACTGGGCAGCGCAGTGCTTCCAGACACTGCTGTTCAACCTCGTCAATGCCGAGCAGATGAAGGTGGTCTATCAGAGTGTCGGCATCGACTGGCAGGATGCCCGCGCCGCGATCATGGAAGCCTTCACCGACGACGACCGGCGCGAGGCGATGAAGCGCTCCGCCAATATCTTCCGCGTGCTCATCAAGACGCTCCTCAACGCCGGCATCATCACCGAGCGCACCAAGGCGTTCTACGGCATGTATGTCGACATGGACGAGCTTAAGGGCGAGGGCGACCGCATGGTCGGTGACGACATCGCCGAAGAGGGCATCCAGTATCTTCAAAGCATAAACTTCGCCGACCGCTCCGGCGGCAGCGCGCTGCTCGCCGCGGAATAGAACCTCGCTATGCAGTCTGCGAAAGCCCGGTCACCGCACCGGGCTTTTGCTTTTTGAATAGCGCACCGGCATAGAAACGCCATGAAAAACGAGCGCCGCGCGCAACTCGAAGCCGCCCAGGCGAAAGGCGCTGCCATGCTCGATGCGATCGAGCGTGCGGGATACATCGCGCCCGGCCGCCTGGAAACCGAGGTGGATGAGGACATCCGCGTGCTGGCGGAGCGCGATTTTGGCGTCACGATCAACTGGCATAAGCGCCTCGTGCGCTCGGGCCCGAACACGCTCTGCACCTTTCACGAAAAGCCGCCGGTGCGCACGCTCGAGCCTGAGGATACGGTCTATCTCGATATGGGTCCGGTGTTCGAAGCGTGGGAGGCCGATCTTGGCCGCTCTTATGCGCTGGGAACCGATCCGGAGAAAAAACGTCTCGTCGCAGACCTGCCGCGCCTCTTCGAGGTCGTGAAGGCGCGTTACGATTCTTCGCCGGACATCACGGGCGCCGAACTCTACGCCTTCGCGCAGAAAGCTGCGGCGGATGCCGGATGGCTTTTCGGCGGCAAGATCGCCGGCCACATCGTGGGCGAGTTCCCGCACATCCAACGCATCCCCGGCGATCCCGATCTCAACCGCATCGCACCGGCAAATCCCAAACGCATGCGCGATCCGGACGACAATGGCGACGAGCGCCACTGGATCCTGGAAATCCACCTGACCGACAAAGCGCAGACGTTTGGTGGCTTCTACGAACGGCTTCTGTAGGCCTGCCATGACGGTTCGCAGAATCTGCTTGATGGGCGATTCGCAGCTTGGGGCCTTAAAAATGGGCTGGCGGAGTGTCGCGCAACACTTCCGCGAAATCGAAATCACCTTCTTTGCTGGGCAGAACGCCGATTGGGGCGGCATCCAGATCGTTGACGGCACACTCGCGCCCAGTTCGGAAAACCTGCGCGAAGCGTTCAAACGCAGCACGCGCGGCCGGGAAGAGATCGATGCGAGCTTTGACGCCTATATTCTGTGCGGCTTCAATCTGGCGATCTCACGTGCCTTGAGGCTCTGGACATACCACGAGCACGTAGACTGGAATGCTTATCAAATCGCCGTATCTTATTATGTAAGCAACACGCTCTTTGCCAAGGTGCTAGCGAAGTTGCGCAAAATCACGGACGCGCCGGTCGTCATGCTTGCCGGCCCTCATCAGCCAAACGCTTACTGCAAAGCGTCGCCTCTGCTCGACAACGAAATGGCGGCAAAGCTGAACGCGAACTTCATTCGTGAATGTGAGTCGCTGGCTGCGGCTCACAATGCCCGTCTGGTCACCCAATCTGAGGAAACGCTGGCGCCAAACGGTGTCACGACGCAGATGAAGTTCGCCTATGTTCCCAAGGAGCCTGGCAAGCTCGACTTCCGCCACTGCAATGCGGAGTACGGCGCAATCGCGATGCCGCATATCCTCAAGACCGGACTTGGTATCGAGCCAGTCGCCGATTGACCGGCGATTATCCCGGACTTGACTAATTGTTCTGGATGGGTCATAAACAGGCTGTTCCTTTCAAGGTGCGGCCATGGCCAAGACCAGCAAGCGTATTCACCAGATGACCTTCGCGGACTGGGAAAAGGCGTTCCCGACCGAGGAAGCCTGCGCGGCCTATCTGGCCTGTCACCGCTGGGCGACGGTCGTGCGCTGCCCGCGTTGCGGCAATACCGAGTGCAAGCCGCACGGGACCATGGATTTTAACTGGCTGTGCAACGCGTGCTCGCCGTCCGGCACGAACTACCGCTTTTCCGTGATCGCTGGGACAATCTTCGAGAACACGAACAAGCCGCTCCGGGACTGGTTTCGGGTTATCCACCTGATGCTCACCAGCAAAAAGGGGATTAGCGCCCTTCAAATTCACCGCATGATGGGCTTCGGCAGCTACAAAACCGCTTGGTATATGTGCCACCGCGTCCGCGCGGGACTGGCAAACGAAGATTTCCGCAAACTGATCGGGTTCGTCGAAGTCGATGAAACCTACATCGGTGGCAAGGACGGTAACCGGCACATCAACAAGCGGGTCGGTAAAGGCAGCGCCACTATCGACCCGCTCAAATACGCCGTGATCGGTGCCGTCGAGCGCAAAGGAACGGTAGTCGCCCGCGTTCTGGACAAGGTGAATAGCGCCACGATGCAGGGCTTTGTTCGCGAAGTCGTCTCGACGGACGTTTCGCTTCTCAGCACTGACTCGGCCATGGCCTACGTGCATCTGTCGGACGACTACCCGCACGCCGCTGTGGACCATATGCGGCGCAAATACGTTGTTGGCGCGGTTCACACGAACACGATTGAGGGCTTCTGGAGCCTGATTAAGCGCGGTGTGATGGGCTCCTATCACAAGGTCAGCCGTAAATATCTTCCGCTGTATGTCGCTGAATTCCAGTTCCGCTATAATAACCGCCTGAACGCGGACATTTTCGGGGAAGCGATTAGGGGATGCTGAAACCAGACGCAGAGCAACGCACCGCATTACTTGGTATGTGCGTGATAGTTCTGTTTGTGTGCACCCTTTCATTTGCGCGGGTGTCCTATCTCGAAAGCGAGCCAACCTATCGCGGCACCAATTCCGGCACCCAAGATGAGAACCCATGGTGGAGTTATGCGGGGTTCTGGGAGTCCATCGGCACTTGGGCTATCGCCGTCTACGCTATCCGCCAGTACAGAGAATCCCGACGGTCCAGCGAGAAGCAATTGCGTGCATATTGCCTCGTCGAATCCATACAAATTGGCGATCTGACAATTGGCAGAAACCCAAAGATTAGCGTCACGATCAAAAATTACGGGCAAATGCCAGCTCTGAATTACACTCAAATCGGCATTAGCGGAATCGATCAGTACCCTCTCCCAATATTCCCCGACACCTCCGCTTCTCACTCCCATTCCCAAAAGATTGGCCCCGGCGGAACGGTGGAAATGAATGTCTCCCCCGCTGACACCCTGAATGCGCAGAATATCAAAGCTATCCGGGAAGAGAGCCAGGGCATCTATTTTGTCGGGAGGTTTTCTTACGATGCTGGTTTTGGAGAAATAGTGACCGAGGAGATCAAGGCCATTACCGTTGGCGTGATGATGCTGGATACAGCATCGATGGCGAACTATGTCCTCCCCGAGAAGAGCAACCCGGGCGGATGGAAAGACGCTATCGAACGAGCCAAAGCTAAATTGAACTCCTGACGCCCGCGCCGCTCCCACCAGCGCGACCAAGAACACCGATAAGCAAAAAAGCAAAATGACGGCCTGTCCAAGACAGAATATTACGTCACGGGCAATAGTCAAGTTGGGGATAATCGCCGATTGACCGTGCGTTCCCCAAATGTTCCAATACGGCGATGTACGGAACCGCACCTGAGGTCGCGCGCGGCGTCAGCCGTCTGCTCATGCAGGAAGGCTTCTCGCCGATCCTCGAATTTACGCTCGCCAATGGCCGCAGGCTCGATGTCGCGGCCCTTGGCGGCGATGGAGCGATGCTGGGTGTCGAGATCAAGGTCAGCGTCGCCGACCTCAGGGGCGATCAGAAATGGCCCGAATATCTTGAGTATTGCGAGCTGTTCTATTTCGCGATCCCGCCCGATTTTCCCGACCATCACGTGCCCGACGGCACCGGCCTTATCGTCGCCGACCGCTATGGCGGCGCGATCGTGCGTCCGTCGAAGCGCACGCAGTTGCACCCGAGCCGCCGCAAGGCCGTCACACTGAGTTTCGCGAAGGTTGCAGCCGAGAGACTCGCGATGACATTGGAACTGGCAAGCGATCCCGCGCGTGTGCTCGGAGGAATACAGGAATGAAGAAAGCCCTGAAGAAGAAAGCCGCCAAAGGCGTCACGGCCGCGCAGTTGAAGAAGATCGCGTTGTCGTTTCCCGAGGCAATCGAGAAGAGTTCCTATGGCAAGCCCGCCTTTGCGATCGGAAAGAAGTTCTTCACGCGGCTGAGAGCCGAGGACAATTCCATCGTCCTTGTCGTGGACGACATGCACATGCGCGACATGATGCTGGAGCTCGACCCGAAGACGTATTTCATCACCGACCACTACAAGGATTATCCGTCGGTGCTTGTGCGCATGGAGCGCATCACACAGGACGAATTGCGCGCCATGCTGGAACGCCGCTGGCGGAAGATCGCGCCCAAGAAGCTCGTCTCTGCGATCGAGGAATCCGCGAAATCTGTGGCATCCAACGCGAAAAAATCCCGCAAGAAGCCGTCAGCCTAGCGCGGACTTCTCTTCGCCAGGATGCGCTGCAGCGTGCGGCGGTGCATGTTGAGACGGCGCGCCGTCTCCGAAACATTGTGCCCGCAGAGTTCATAGACGCGCTGGATGTGCTCCCAACGCACGCGATCCGCCGACATCGGATTTTCGGGTGGCTTGGGCTTCGAGCCCGGCTGGGCGAGCAGCGCGGCAAGGATGTCGTCGGCATCGGCTGGTTTGGGCAGATAATCGATCGCGCCGTATTTCACCGCCGCCACCGCCGTCGCGATATTGCCGAAACCGGTGAGCACGACGACGCGCGAATCGGGCCGGATCGTGTGCAGCGTCTCCACCACATCGAGGCCGTTGCCGTCCTCGAGCTTGAGATCGACCACGGCATAGGCCGGAGGTGCTTCCTTGGCGCGTGCCTTGCCTTCCGCCACGCTTTCGGCGATCGCGACCGTGAAGCCGCGAGCCTCCATCGCGCGCGCGAGGCGTTCGCGCAGCGGGCGGTCGTCTTCTACGATCAGGAGAGTCTTTTCGTCGGCAGTGGCCATTCCGGGGGCCTCATAAGCCCCCAAATGGAACCTCGTCAATCCTCTTGAATTCCGGCGGGGGGCGTTTCGCCATCGATTACGCCCCGCAACCAGACGATGCTGATGCGCGCGCCGCCGGTTTCAGGATTGATCACATTCACGTTCCCCCCCGTCTGCTCCAGCAGGGTTTTGGCGATAAAGAAGCCCAAACCCATGCCTTCGTGCTCACCGAGCTCGGCGCTGGTGCCGATTTCGCCCTCGCCCAGAGCGTAATGGCTGGGCCGCGAGGTGATGTAAGGCTCGCCAATCCGCTCCAGGATTTCGGGAGCAAATCCCGGCCCGTCGTCTTCGACGGTAATGCGCAACTGTGCCGAATCGAAACGCGCCTGGATTAGAACGCGCGAGCGCGCGAAATCGGCGGCGTTCTCGATAATGTTGCCCAGACCGTGCAGGAGTTCGGGCGCCCGCCAGATCTGAGGCTGCGGTGCGCCGCCTTCGATCACGATGTCGATCTCGACATCTTCGCCACGATAGGGGCTCGCGATATCGTCCAGCAGCGCGCCCAGAGGAAGCCGGGCGGTTGCGCCCAGCATCGCTTCCGGGCTCGCCAGGCGCGCGAGGATGGCGCGGCAACGCTCGGCTTGTGCCCGCAGCAGTCGTACATCGTCGGCTTCGGGCGAGTTCTCCGGCAATGCGCGTTCGAGCTCCCGCGCAACGACGGCGATCGTGCCGAGCGGCGTACCAAGCTCATGGGCCGCCGCGGTGGCCAGTGCGCCGAGGGCCGCCAGGCGATGCTGGCGCGCGAGCGCGAGCTGGGTCGCCGCTAGTCCGGCTGACATGCGCGCGCCTTCGCTCGCGATACGCCACGCATAGATCGAGGTGAATCCGATGCCGATCACCAAAGATGCCCAGATGCCAGCCTGGTAAAGCAGCGGCAGGTCGAGCCCACCGGCGGACTCCCAGGGCAACGGTTTATGAACGACGGAGATCAGGGAAACCGACACAAGGGCCAGCCCGCCCAGGATCAGCGTGTTGCCGAGATCGAGTGTGGCCGCCGCAATGACGACGGGGGCGAGGAACATCAGCGCGAACGGATTGACGATGCCGCCGGTGAGATAGAGCAGCGCTGCCAGTTGCAGCACGTCGAAGGCGAGATAGACCGTGGCTTCCCGGTTGGCCAGGCGATGGCTGGGCGGATAGCGGAAAGCCAGTGCGATATTGAGCAAAGCACTGATGCCGATAGCGACCGCGCAGGCCATGAGCGGCAGCTGGTATCCGAACGCAAAGTAGACGATGAACAAAGCTGCCGACTGACCGCCAATCGCGAGCCAGCGCAGATTGTTCAGGGTCCTGAGCCGCACACGGCCGCGCGCGGCTGCCACCGGCACGAGCCGAAAAGCACCACTCTGATCTAACGGAGCATCCACCATCGTGCGCCGGTTCGCCCCCTTATCGTTTTCGCCGGGTGATACTATCAATCGCGCTACCCCGGAGCACGCATGATCCGAACGCCCATTGCCCTCGTCCCCTACCTTCTCGCCATTGCCGCGGTCGCAGCCGGTCTGCTGTGGGGCGCGGGCGATCGGATCGGCGGGCTCGGCCGGACCGTTTCGACCGGAGAAGCCACGATCGGCGGCCCGTTTACGCTGATCGACCAGGACGGCAGGACCAAAACCGATGCCGATTTCCGTGGCCGGTTCGTGCTGATCTATTTCGGCTACAGCTTCTGCCCGGACGTCTGTCCGACGACCTTGCAAGAAATGGCGGACGCGTTCGCCAAACTTGGCTCGAAAAAGAGCCACGTCGTGCCAGTCTTCATCACGGTCGATCCGGCGCGCGACACGCCGCACGTGCTGAAAGACTACCTGAAGAGCTTCGGACCGGAATTCGTGGGCCTAACGGGAAATGCGAAGCAGATCGCGCAGGCGGCGCGCGTCTATAAGGTCTTTATCCGCAAGCACCCGCTGCCGGGCGGCAATTATTCGATGGACCATTCCGGCGTCATCTATCTGATGGGGCCGGACGGCCGCTTCGTGACCTACTACGAAGATGAGATCGGCCCGGAGAGAATGGCCGACGATTTGAGCAAGCGGCTTTAGGGAATAACGGGGTTTCCGTCTTTCATCTCCACAAGTCCCATCGTGTTGCCGGCAGGATCGGTGAACAGGCCGATCACGACAACCCCTTTCACTTCGAAGCGCGGCATCACGATCTTGCCGCCGGATGTTTCGACCTGTTTCAGTGCTGCCGTCACATCCGGCACACCGAGATAGAGGACTTTCGCCGCGGGGTCCCGACGCAAAGCGCCCTTAAGCCCTGCGCCATCGATGTTGCCCATCGCATCGGTATTCCAACCGAAGACCTCGGAATAAAACGCTTTCTGCTGCACGCCGTCGGGACCGGCGATATCGAAGAAGACGATTGGTGCTGGCATCTTTTTCCCCATGGGGCGAGTTTGTGGGTCGCGGTTGTCAGATTTTGGGCGGCGTCAATCCGTTCTGATACGCGGCCGCGATCAGCGTGTTGCGCATGAGGCAGACGATGGTCATTGCGCCGACACCGCCCGGCACGGGCGTGATCGCCCCAGCAACCTGCGCGGCCTCGTCATAGGCGACATCGCCGACGATTCTCGTCTTTCCACCGCCCGCATCGATGCGATTGATGCCGACATCGATCACCGTCGCACCAGGTTTCACCCAATCACCCCGCACAAACTCCGGCTTTCCGATGGCGGCCACAAGGATGTCGGCGCGGCGCGCGACCGCGGGCAGATCGCGCGTGCGCGAATGGGCCATCGTGACGGTCGCGTTCGCGGCCAGCAGCAATTGCGCGGCGGGCTTTCCAAACAGCAGCGAACGGCCGATGACGAGCGCATCCGCTCCGGCCACATCGCCCACGAATTCCTTGAGCAGCATCATCACGCCCATGGGCGTGCACGAGACGAGATGTGCACGACCGCTGAGCAGAAGGCCTGCGTTGGTCGGTGTCAGCGCGTCGACATCCTTCGCCGGATCGAGCATGTCGAGCACAGCAGCTTCCCGCACCTGCTTCGGCAGCGGCATCTGCACGAGGATGCCGTGAACCGCCTTGTCGGCATTGAGCGATTTCACGAGCGAGAGAACGTCGCTCTCGCTCGTGTTCTCGGGAAGATGGTGATGGACGGAATTGAAGCCGATGGCTTCGGCGGTCTTGTTCTTGTTGCGGATATAGACCTCGCTCGCGGGATCGTTGCCGACCAGCACGGTGGCGAGACCAGGCGTGACGCCGTGCTCCTTCTTCAGTTGCGCGGTCTCCGCTTCGATTTGCGCGCGCAGCCTGGCGGCGAAGGCTTTTCCGTCGATGATTTTCGCACTCATTTCGCCATTCCGATGCTGTCCAGTTTTGCCGCCAAGGCGGATGTATCGCCCGTGATCGCGACGACTTTCAAGCGCGCCTTTTCGCCGCTCGCGATCGCGATGGATGAACGTGAAACGTCCAGTATTTTCGCGATCAGATCGACAAGCGCGGCATTGGCTTTCCCACCTTCCGGGGCCGCGCGGACGCGAGCCTTCAGGTGGGACGCACCGGCGGAATCTGTGTCCCACCCTTCCACAGTGTCGCGCCCGCCTTTGGGAGTCAGGCGAACGCGAACCGAAACCCCATCGCTGCGAATCTGAATCCGGCCTGCGGACGTCATCTCACATCAGATAGACGGCGTACCCGTCCACAAGCCTGCGGATCACTTCGAGGACGATGAAGACGATGATCGGCGACAGATCGATTCCACCTATGGAGGGAATGATACGCCGCACGCGCCGGAAGACGGGCTCCGTCAGCGCGTCGAGAAAATTCACCAGGGACCGCGCCATCTGGTTCCGCGTCGAGAGCACGCCAAAAACGATCAGCCAGCTCGCGATTACGGCCAGGATGATCACGAATTCATAGAGGTCGATAACGGTGTTGAAGACGTAAAGGATCGAACTAACCACGGGACTGAGCATCAAATCGCCTTTCGCGCGGGAATCGGTTGGCCGGTTTTAGCGCGGATGGCGCTGGAACGCATGTCGCAGTTAACCCTTTGGAGCAGCTTCGATTTCTAGGGCTCATTCACAGTGCCGATACGCTTAGGACTCTGGTAAGGGCAAAAGGCGTATGGCTGGGGCATGTCCACCGCGACCGCACTCAGCGCGAGGCCGCGCTTCGCTGACGACAGCGCGTCCAACAATTTTCGCCAGGTCCGCTTCCGGCGCTTTGCGCGTCTGGTGGACGAAGTTCTCGCGGCCAAACCTTCCTGCTCCATTCTCGATCTCGGCGGCCGCGTCGCCTATTGGCAGGTGTTCGGGCGCGATCTGCCGTGGGATCGTGTCACCGTCCACGTCGTCAACACCGAAAACGACCGCCCAACCAGCGACCAGCCCCATGTGACGGCAGCGGTCGGCGATGCGCGGGCGCTCCCCCAATATGCCGACAACAGCTTCGATATCGTCCATTCGAATTCCGTCATCGAGCATGTGGGATTGTGGGCGGACATGGCACGCATGGCCGCGGAAACTCGCAGACTCGCGCCGCGCTACTTCGTGCAGACGCCCAATTATTGGTTCCCGATCGAACCCCACGCGCGCGCGGTGTTCTTCCACTGGCTGCCCGAGCCCGTGCGGGCCGGCATGATCCTTCGGAAAAAACGGGGCTGGCTGAAGGGCCGCAATATCGGCGAGGCGACCGCAGCAGCACAAAGCGCGATCCTTCTGACCCGCGCCCAGATGGTGCATCTCTTCCCGGACGCCGAAATCGTGCCGGAGCGCTTCTTCGGCTTCGTGAAATCCTGGATGGCGATCCGCTAGCGGTTAACGAATAGCTAACCCGGACCAGACAGTCTCGCGCATCGCCATGTCCAGTCCGACCACCTACCCGTCGCTTTCCGGAGGCGTGCCGACCGCGCAGGCCGCTCCATGGCCACTGACCGCGATTCTCGTGGCTCTTTTGACGATGGTGTTCGTGGGCGTGCAGCCGTTCCAGGAGCGCATGCCGGCCACCGACCTGATCACGGGTCCCTACCAGGCGACCGGCGGCGGCGATGCGTTGCGGCAAATCCTTTACCTTCTGGTCTTCGCGAGTGCGGTGACGCTCGCATTCCTCAAACGCGGATTCGGCCTCATCACCGCCGTGCCGCCGATGCTGATCGCGATCCTGTTGTGGTGTCTGCTCAGCGTGTTGTGGGCTGAGGCGCAGGACGTCGCGTTGCGGCGCGCGGTTCTGGCCATTGTGCTGACGTTCTCCGTCGTGCTTCTGGTCGATGCCATCGGCGTCGAAAAAAGCCTTTCGATATTGCGCGCCGTCATGATCGGCGTGCTCATCGTCAATTGGGTGTCGGTGTTCGTCGTCCACCAGGCCATCCACCTGCCCGGCGAGCAGGACTCCGATCTCGTGGGCGATTGGCGCGGCATGTATTTCCACAAGAACATCGCCGGTGCGGTCTGCGCGCTTTCGGCGATGGTCTTCATCTTCTCCGCATTCCGATCGCGGCCCTGGCTGAACATCGGACTCGCTGTCGCCGCTTTCGGCTTCCTGGTGATGACGCGGTCCAAATCGTCGTTGGGGCTGATGCCGCTCGCGGTGGTGATGGGACTTGCCTACCGCGTGGCGTGGCGACGCGATCTCGACAGGTTGATCGTCGCGGTGCTGATGTCGTTGGGCGCGCTTGCGCTTGCGATCGTCGCGGTTGCGAGCGCGGCTTCTATCTCACAGACGCTGGACGATCCGACGGGATTCACTGGCCGCAGCGCCATCTGGTCGGCGGAGCTGGCCTTCATCCGAGATCATCCCTTTCTGGGCTATGGTTTCGGGACCTTCGCCGACAGCGGAAGCCTTTCCCCACTGCACAATTATGTCGCCGGCACCTGGGTCGAGTTCGTGGCGCACGGCCACAATGGCTATCTCCAGCTTCTGGTGACCATCGGCGGCATCGGATTCGCGTTTGCCGTGATCGGGCTCATCCTTGTGCCTGCCGCGCAATTCTGGCGCCGTGAGGACGTCGACCTGAACCTGAAGGCGATGCTGTTCGCGATCTTCGTGTTCATCGTCATGCACAACATGATGGAGTCGGACTTCCTCGAGAACGACTCGCCCGTGTGGGTGACCTTCCTGATGATGCTGGCGATGCTGGGGCGATTGAAGGGGACGCGAGTGCTGGGTGGCGTGTCGAGGCTTGCCGAGCCGTAGCTCGCGGCAGCCGGTCCGCCTTCGCCCTTCGGGCCACGGCGCGACAGCCTTCTCTCGCTTCGCGAGCGAAGGCTGGTGGAGCTGAGCGGAATCGAACCGCTGGCCTCCTCATTGCGAACGAGGCGCTCTCCCAACTGAGCTACAGCCCCTTTTCCAGGGTTTCGGGCCGCTGGCGGCCCGAGGGAGGCGGTATGTAGGTAACGCCGCTTCCCCCTGTCAAGCAGACACGATTCGCGCCTATTCCCGCGCCTATTTTCCGGAATAGCTGACGCGCCAGATGACCTTGCCGACATCGTCGGCGATCAGGAGGCTGCCGTCCTTGGCGACGAGCAGTCCGACCGGGCGACCCCAGACCTGTGCGGGACTGGTCGATCCGTCCCAGAAGCCGGTCACGAAATCCTGATACTCGCCGAGCGGCCTGCCGTGATCGAATTTGACGCGGACGACCTTGTAGCCCGTCGGCTTTCCGGAATTCCACGACCCGTGCAGCGAGACGAAAGCATCGCCCTTGTAGGCGGCCGGAAAGCTGCCGCCCTCATAGAAGGCCAGACCCAAGGGTGCGGAATGCGCTGCGAACATGACATCCGGTGTCTTTGTCTTCGCAACCAGATCCGGCCGTTTCGAACCGAAGGAGGGATCGGAGTGCGGGCCGGAATAGGCGTAAGGCCAGCCATAGAAGTCGCCCTGCTGGATGCGCGTGAGATAATCCGGCACCAATCCATCGCCATAACCATCGCGTTCGTTCACGGTTACGTAGAGATCGTTGGTGCCGGGATTGAGCGCGATACCGACGGGATTGCGCGTGCCGCTGGCGAAAGTCGACAGATGTCCCTGCGCATCGACTTTCTGGATGGTCGCGCGCGGGGGCTTTTCCTCATCGACATTGCTCATGCTGCCGATGGCGACATAGAGCGCGCCGTCGCGGTCGAACGCAATGTCACGCGTAAAGTGGCCCCCCAAGGGACCGAAGCCATCTTTCGTGACCCGCGTACGCAATCCGGCATGCAGCGCGCCATCGCTGTAGGCGAGCTTCCAGACCGCCTTCAGATCGGCGACGTAGAGCGCGCCATCGTGGAAAGCGAGGCCATGCGGTTTGTCGAAGCCTTCAGCGTAGCTCGACGGCTTTCCATTGCGCAGCAGCGTGACCTTGCCCGCATCCGGTTCGGCCAGGAACACGTCGCCATTCGGCGCCAGCGCCATCCAGCGCGGATTGCTGAGGCCCGAAGCGAAGATCGAGATCGAAAATCCCGCCGGGACCTTTGGCATCGTGCCGTTCGGCCGCGCCACGCCTTTGGACGAGTTCTCGACTGCCGGGGTCGCGAACGGTTTGGGAAGGTCCGAGGGTTTGAGATGGAAAGTCTGGCCCGGCTGCTCCGCCGCCGCCACGGGCAACGCCAGAAGCGAAAAACCCACCAAACCCAATAAGATCCGGTTAAATGCCTTCATCCGCCACGTCTCCGTCAAGACTTCGGTAACCAACGATTTACCCTGCAGGCTTAGAGCTAGAGCACAACGCGGAAGGCGAGTCATGCGATCCGTTACTGCCCTGATTGTCGCGCTCATGATGCTGGCGGTCTCGCCGGCGCGGGCCGATGGCGACGATAAAAAGGGGGCCAAACACAAGGTCACCCAATCCGAAAGCTATCTGACGGTCGAGCCGATCTACACGACCATCATGACGAACGACCGGCCGGCGGGGATGCTGATGATCGGAATAGGCATCGATATTCCGAACGAGAAACTTCGGAGCGAAGCCGAACATTCCATGCCGGTTCTGCGCGACGCCTATGTCCGTAATCTCATGTCCTTCGCAGCGACGCAGGTCCGCACCAACACCCAACCAGATGTGACGGTGATCGCCAATCGTCTTCAGGGCGTGACCGATCGCGCACTGGGCCGCAAGGGCGCGAAGCTGCTGCTGGCCCAGGTCGCGATGCGGCTGACGGAGTGATCTTGGCTAGGCGTCCGGGCGGAGCGCGCGCATATGCGCGTTCCACGGTCCGGTGTCGGAAGTGATTCATCCGGCAAGCAGATGGGCAAGCCTGCATCGCAGGGCAAAAGATGCCAGGCATCCCAGAGCGTAAGATCTAAGCCGGACTCTGAATATTGTAGACCGTATCGAGCAGCATCTTGCGCGGCATGTATGGACCGAGACGCGCCAGCAACCTGTTGCGGAAGCCGGTGATCATCACCCTCTGGTTCTTCTGGAAAGCGCGATAGCCCATACGCGCGACCGGCGCCGAGCCCATCGGCGTGCCGAGGTTTTTGAGCTTCGTCTTTCCGGTGCCCGCGCGTTCGCGGAAATTGCTGGCCGTCGGACCGGGACACAGCACGCTCACATGCACGCCGGTCCCCTGCGCCTCCCGCCAGAGCGCTTCCGAGAACGACAGCACGAAGGCCTTGCTCGCATAATAGACAGCCATTAGCGGACCGGGCTGAAACGCCGCCGTCGAGGCAACATTCAGCACACCGCCGCGATTGTTCGCGAGCATCGCCGGCCAATAGACGTGCGTGAGCTCGACCAGCGCACGGACGTTCAGATCGATCATGCCGAGTTGGCCCGCTTCATCCGAACCATTGAATGCGCCAGCCGTGCCGTAGCCGGCATTGTTCACCAGCACATCCACGCGGAGCCCGCGCGCCGCGATCTCACCGGCGAGCTTCCGGCCTGCACCGGTGGCACCGAGGTCGAGTGCGATCGGCGCCGCCTTGATCTTGTATTTCTCGGCGAGCTTGCTGGCGACGTCCTTCAGCGCGCCTTCCGAGCGCGCGGTCAGGATGAGATCGTAGCCGTCCCTGGCGAAGCACTCGGCGAGATCGACACCGATACCCATGCTGGCGCCGGTGACGAGCGCCGTCTGTCCCTCACCCTTGCGTTTGCGTGCCATGTTCGCCTCCCCAAAAGCGGTCAACGTCTAATGCGGCTTCACCATCACCTTGCACTGGGACGTCCGCTTGCGCAGCGCCTCGAACGCCGCCGGCATGGCCGAAAGGGCAACCGTCTCGGTTATCATGGCATGCGGTGGCGCCTTGCCGCCATCAAGCGCGTCGAGCGCGGCCTGATATTCGCCCATGGTGAAGAACGCGGAAGTGATGAGCCGCGCTTCCTTCGATACCGCGCGGAAGGGAATGAAGCTATCCTCCGCGGTGCACAGCCCGAGCATCACGATGGTGCCGCGCGGTCTCAGATACTCGAGCGCCTGGGCGATGATTCCAGGCCTTCCCACGCACTCGAATACGATGTCTGGCGCACCACCGAGCGCTGCGTTCACCTTTGCGATGGAATCGGCATCCGCTGTTATAAACGAGGTTGCACCCATCGTCTGTGCGAGTTCGGATTGTAACGTGGTGAGATCGAGCACGACGACCTTGGCGGCGCCGCGCCGGCGCGCCCAGAACGCGACGCCGAGGCCGATCGGCCCCGCGCCCATCACCAGCACGCGCGCACCGGGCGTGAGGCCAGAGAGCGCGACGCCGTGCAGCGCAACGGCCAGCGGCTCGACCAGCGCACCATCTTCGAGCGAGGTCGTCGATGGAAGCTTGCGGCATTGGCGGTTGGTCGCGAGCGCCAGTTCGGCATAGCCGCCGCCCTGCAGCATCATCGCGCTGCACCAGGCGGGCTCCCCGGCAAGACAGGAGGCGCAGTGTCCGCAACCGCGCAGCGGGGCAACGGCGACATGGTCGCCGACCTTGAAACCGGCCGCATCCTTGCCGAGTTCGACGATCTCACCTGCGAATTCGTGACCGAGAACGACGCCCGGCTGAATCCCGAACGCCGGTTCTTCCGTCATATGCAGATCGCTGCCGCAGATGCCGCAACGCCCGACGCGGACCAGCAGTTCGGCGCCGGAGGGATGCGGATCGCCAACGTTCTCCACGATCAGTGGCTTGTGCAATTCGTGAAAGACTGCCGCTTTCATGGGGCTCCCTTTGAGCACACGGTTGCCGATCCAGGCGCAAAGAACAAGCTGCCGATCCGAGCGGCGTTCCCGGGTTGGCGCAGACTGTCACGCCGGCGTGCTTGTTCCGAACCGGGCAATTCAGTAGCCTCCACCCAAAGGTGTGAAACATGAAATCTCCCTACACCGGTTTGAACCCAAACAGATTCTGGCGCACCGGCGTCAGCGAAGCGCACCCGCTCACGGTCGCAGACCTCTATCGGAAGAAATTCGCGATTACCGCATCGGACAAGATCGCCACCGCGGGGAGCTGCTTTGCGCAGCACGTCGCGAACCACCTGCGCACGAACGGGTACTCGGTCATGGATGTCGAGCCGAGCCCGGCCTTCTTGCCGTCAGAAAGCGCGAAGGAATTCGGTTATGGAATCTATTCGGCGCGCTACGGCAATATCTATACCGTGCGTCAGCTTCTTCAACTCGCGCAAGACGCCAAGAGCGGCACAGTTGATCCACTGAACATTTGGACAAATGGCGACCGCTTTTACGATGCCTTGCGGCCCAATATCGAGCCGACCGGGTTTGATTCTCCGCAAGAGGCGGCGGCACTGCGCGAACAGCACCTTGCCGCGGTGAAGAGGTTGTTTCGACGCATGGACGTCTTCATTTTCACGCTCGGTCTTACCGAAGCTTGGGTCGACAAACGGACGAATCGCGTCTTTCCGACGGCTCCGGGAACTATTGCGGGAGATTTCGATCCGAGCATCTATGAATTCAAGAATTTTACCTATGACGAGATCCACGCGGACTTCGTCGAGTTCCTCGATCTTATTCGCGCCCGGAACCCGGACGTGAGGGTCATTCTGACCGTGTCTCCAGTGCCGTTGACGGCGACAGCGACCGACAACCATGTTCTTGTCGCCACGACCTACTCCAAATCCGTGCTGCGGGCAGTGGCTGGAAGCATTGCCCAGAGCTATCCGGACGTCGACTACTTCCCGTCCTATGAAATGATCGCGAGTCCCTGGTCGAAGGGGTTTTTCTACGAAGGCAATATGCGCGCCGTGAATGCTGGAGGCGTAGCCGCGGTCATGCGCGTCTTCTTCAAGCAGCATGGAACCGTCGAAACACAGGCGGCGGACGAGCAACCGCGCCAGCAGCCAGAGGAGCGCGTCCCCGGAGCCGGACGCCAGAGACGCCGGCGCCTGTTGCGGGCCGGAGCAACGGCGGAACGTACCGGACAAAACGCCGAAGAAATGGCGAACGAGAATGTCCTGCCTGAGGTGCCAGGCAAGCAACACCGCAGACAGGCGAAAGAACGTGCGCCCGGAGCCAAACGCCAGAAACGCGAGCGCCCTTCGCGTGAACGTCCATCGCGCGCTGAAGCCAGAGCGGCTCGTGCCAAAGGAAAAGCGGAACCTACCGGCGCTATGGCAGACGAGGTGGTATGCGAGGAGATCCTGTTGGAAGCATTCAACCGGTAACCGGGTACTCACTTTGCGTAATCGGCAGCTCCCATGCCGCCGCGGTCGGGCAGTATGGAAGAGCGGTGCGGTCGCCGCGAAAGCGGGCTTTTCCATGATGATCTTCGCTTCGCATGGCAACTCCATTGAAATCGAGCATCGGGACCGTTCGCCCTTTCCACGCAATCCGGCCGTAAGGTGTTCGCCTTAATGTCCGGCGGCAAGGACCACATCGCCGGCCGACGAGCAACCGCGCCGACGGGCGAAGGCGCGCGCCCTTAGAGCGGAACCCCAGGGACGCGGGCGCGCATCCGGAGCCGAAGCCAAGACGGCGCGGGCCGAGGCAACGACGGATAGTAGCGAACCAAACGTTGATGAGGTTGTGAGCGAGAATGTTCTGCCAGAGGGAGCCGGCGAGCAGCGCAGCGGATGGCCGAGGGAGCGCACTCCTCGAGCCAAACGCCAGACGCGCGAGCGCTCCGCGCGCGAACGTCCGTCACGAGATAGGGCGGCGCGGGCCAAAGCAAATGCGGCGCGCGCCGAGGCGGAGGCAGACAAGGTGGTGTGCGAAGGTATCCTGTTTGAGGCGTTCTACCCGTGACCGGGTTCTCGCTTTGCGTGATCGGCAACTCCCACACCGCCGCGGTCTGGCAAGCATGGAAAAGCGGCGCGGTCGCCGCGAACGCAGGCTTTTCCATGACGGTCTTCGCTTCGCAGGCCAACTCCGTTGAAATGGAGCATCGCGACCGTTCGCTCGTTCCTATCAATCCGACCGTGAGTCGGATGTTCGGCCTCACGTCTGGCGGAAAGGACCGAATCGAGATCGACAAGTACGATGCGTTCCTTCTCGTCGGTCTCGGCTACGGTATCGATCTCGCGCGGACACTCGGGCGCTGCAGCGTGGTCGAGCATTTGGCGCATGGGTCCGCGGAGACCGTTGTCTCGCATGCATGCCTGATCGGGGTCATCAGGGCGCATAACGCAAAGAGCCCGGCGCTGAAGTTCGCAACACGGATTCGCGCGGATTCCGCTGCGCCGATCCTGATTTATCCCACGCCCTTCCGGCCTGAGACGGGGCTGTTCAAGCGAGACGATCCCTGCATCAGCGATCGCACGCTTCTCGATAACATAATGCCGCGCAGCATGGCTGCCGTCTCCGAACTTGCGAGCGAATATGGCTGCGAGGTGATCTGGCAGCATCCCGAGACCGTGGCGCTACCTGGGCTGACAAAAGCCGAATTCGCAAAGGGAGCGGTCAAACTTAAGGGCAATCCCGAGCAACGGAACAAGCACGTCAATCCCGATTTCGCCGTCCTCAGCCTGCGGGCAATCCTGCAGCGCCTGGGACAGGCGGCACCAGGAAGCGCGCGGGATCACGTCACCGGCCACGACATTGAGCCGGAAACCCGCGAATTCGTCCCACCGGCTACCTGACTACTCGGCAGCGAGCAGTGATGCGCCCATGTGCGAGCCGCCGTTCAGCTGCATCAGATATTTGATACCCTGCTCGGCGATGTCGTCGCCGACCATGCGGTCGCCTTCGACATAGAGTTCGGCCATGTCGATATACGCGGCATAGATGGGCTTGGTGCGCTCGGTGATGATGCCGGCCTTGAGCAGCGTCTTGATGAGCACGCGGAAGATGTTGGTCGATTCCTGCAATTCCTCGCGGATCGCCGCATCGGTGATCGCTTCCATGAACGCCTGCTGACACCAGACCGGATCGAGGCCCACTTCGCGGTAGATCCATTCCTTCTGGTTCGGCGAGCCGAGGTTGAACAGCAGCACCTGGAACACCTGCGCCGCCCAGTCCTCGATCATCTCGTGCTCGGACTTGGACAGGTTGGGGATCGTACGATCAGCCCAGATCTTCCCGAATTTGTGGTGGAAAGCCTCATCGGTCATCACAAGCTGGCAGGTCTGGCGCAACAGCGGATCGTGCGCTTCCTTCCAAAGCGTGGCGAAGGCGCCCATGGCGAGGCCCTCGATCAGCATCTGCATACCGACGATCTTCTTCCAGACCAGCGGCGAGCCGACGAGCTCGTTCAGCAGATCGCCCAGCGCCGGACCGACCTGCACGGGCTTGCCCCAGCGCGCCTGGATGTACTTCGTGAACGCCGTCACATGGCGCGCTTCCTCGCGCGTCTGGTTGGCGGCGTATTCCTGTGCACCCGGGTCGCGCAGGATGTGGCACAGCGAGGCGGAGAGCGAAAGCGCGCCCTGCTCGCCATGCAAGATCGACGACATCGTCCAGAGCGTGTCGAGATTGGCGAGCTTGATCTTCTGGCCTTCGTCGAGCCTCTCGCCGATGGCGGTCTTGAGATCGGAATTGAGCGCCGGATTGACGAGGTAGTCCTTCGTCATATCGAAGGGCTGGCTGAAATCGATGTATTTCTTGTCCAGCGGGTCCCAGAAATGGTCGTGGGTCGCGGAGATAATCTTGTCGAAAGCCGTGGAGCGGTCGCCGTAGCGGTTCACATCGAGCATTGCCGGGAAATCGTGGGGATCGACCGCGTTGTAGGCCGGATCCTTCGTGATGTTGTCCATGCGCCTCTCCCAAATGGATGCTTGTGTGGAACGATACCCCCAGGTTCCAGCTTTGCAAGAAAAATGACGCCTCCGTCACGCAAATTTCACCACGTGCGGTTAGCGATTTCTTCCTTTGCCCGAGATTCACTCCTAATCGATGTTATGTTATAACAGTCTATGAATCGCTCGGCCCCCCTCATCACAGCAACAGGACTCGGCCTGCGCGCCGGTGGGACCGACATTTTGCGGGACGTGGATTTCCAGATCCGCGCTGGCGAGATCGTGACCCTGATCGGACCGAATGGATCGGGGAAGACCAGCCTTCTGAAAGCGCTTCTGGGACTTGTGCCTGCAACGGGCACGCTCACGCGCAAGCCGAACCTCCGCATCGGGTATGTCCCGCAAAGCTTTCCGCGCGACCGCAGTCTGCCCATCACTGTCGAACGTTTCATGCGGCTGTTCGCTTCGGAAGCGCCGGTGACGAGCGCGCTCGAGCGTGTGAACATGACCCGCCTGCGCACCCGGCAGATGACGGCGCTATCCGGTGGAGAACTCGCGCGCGTTCTGCTCGCACGCGCGATCGCGGGGCGCCCGGAGCTTCTCATTCTCGACGAGCCGCTTGCCGGTGTGGATGTCGCAGGCGAAGCAGCACTCTATCATCTGATCGCGGAAATCCGCGACGAACTCGGCTGCGGGATATTGCTGGTCAGCCACGATTTGCATGTGGTGATGGCGCAGGCGGATCGCGTTGTCTGTCTCAATGGCCATGTCTGCTGCGAGGGAAGGGCAGAGCAGGTCGTACAGGACCCTGCTTTCGCGCAGCTGTTCGGACCGCGCGTCGCAGACGAACTCGCGCTCTACGTTCACCGCCACGATCACTCGCACGTTGGGGCCGGTCATGGATGATTTTCTGTGGCGCGCGGCAGCGGGTGCCGGCCTGCTCGGCGCGGCGGCAGGCCCCATCGGCTGTTTCGTCTTGTGGCGCCGCATGGCCTATCTCGGCGAGTCGGTTGCCCATATGGGATTGCTCGGCGCGGCCATAGGGCTTCTGTTTGGAATAGAGCCGTTGATCGGCGTCGCCGTTCTGGCGGTTGCGGCCGCGCTGATCATGGCGCGCGCCGGAGATGGCGAAATTCCGGCCGGGACTTTCGTCGGCATTGTCGGCCATGTCGGCCTTGCACTCGGCTTCATCCTGCTTGCCACGATGGAAACGGTGCGCACCGATCTTCTGGGCTATCTCTTCGGCGATGTGCTGGCGCTTTCAGGGAGCGATGTTGCCGCTATCGCGGGCGCCAGTCTGGCGATGCTGCTGGCCAGTGCCTTCTACTGGCGGACATGGCTGATCGCGACCGTGAACGGCGACGTCGCGCACGCCGAAGGCCGCACCAGCAGGCTCGCCGATCTCGCATTCCTGATTCTTGTCGCGGCGTTCGTTGCCTTCGGGCTGCGCGTCGTCGGTGCGTTGCTGATCGTGGCGCTGTTGATCATTCCGCCGGCGGCAGCACGGCCGCTGTCCCGTACGCCGGAAACGATGGCCATCCTTGCGGCATTCTTTGGCGCAGCGGCGGCACCGTTGGGGCTTTATGCAGCCTATCTCAAGGACATCCCTGCTGGGCCCGCGATCGTGCTGGCCGCGGCTGCGATATTCTTTTCGACAATGCTGGGCGCCCGTGTGTGGAGCGCGGTGAGGGCACGGTGAGCGGGCCAGCCCTTCCTGCGCACGATCATCACGCCTGCATGGCCGGCACGCTGGCAGCCGCCGAAAGCCTGGCGCGGGATCGTGGTCAAAAGCTCACGCCGCTGCGCCGCCGGGTGCTGGAGATCGTGCTCGAGAGTCATCGCCCCATCGGCGCATACGACATGCTGGCGACACTGGCGCGCGATCACACAAGACCCGCGCCGCCCACGGTTTATCGCGCGCTCGAATTCCTGCTGGCCCAGGGCTTCGTTCACCGCATCGACTCGCTCAGCGCTTTCGTCGGCTGCTTCGCACTGGAGAAGGCGCATCGCAGCCGGTTCTTCCTCTGCCTGCGGTGCGGACGCGCGGCAGAGATCGAAGATGCGGACCTCGACGACGCACTCGTCGCCGCGGCAGCCCGTGCCGGCTTTGCCGCCGAACGGGAGACGGTCGAACTCGCGGGCGTATGCTGCGATTGCGCGAACACGTCTTCCGCCGAACAGCCTTCCGGGTGATAGGATGGCCCAACTGCTTCGGGTCACTGAATGAGTTCTCACGACCGCTCCCGCGCGATCTGGGCGCTACCGCTGCTCGTGTTGGTGGTGGTGACAATCCTGCTGGCGAGCGACTGGGGCAGCATTGCGAGCGGACTGCGCGGCATGTTGCTCGGCTCCGCGCTCCCCCATCCCCCGGCAGCGACCACGGCGGAGACGGTCTGTCTGGCACTGCTCGGTCTGGCAACGATCTTTTTGCTTGTCCGCTTCGGGGTGGTGTGGGCGGGGGTATTTACGCTTTCAGCAATCGTCGTGGCGTGCACGGCATCTTGGGAGCTCTATACCAGCAATCACGTTCTTTTCGATTCCGTGGAGCCGGGCATTGGCCTGGCACTGGTCTTTGTGGCGGGCGCATCTGCACAGCTGGCCGAGATCGCGGCCGCACGCAGCCGACTCTACACCGCATGGGCCGACACGCTTCCACCCGCCGCGATCGATCAGATCGCGCGCAAACCATCGCTGCTCAAGCTCGAAGGCGAAACGCGTGCGGTGACCTATCTTGTCTGCCGCGTGCGCGACCTCACCGTGATGGCACAGGGGTTCCATGACGATCCGGTAGCGTTCACACGGCTCCTGGCACGCATCTTCACGCCGTTGATGGACGAGGTCCTCAAACATCGCGGTACCGTCGAACGGATCAGTGGCGAGGGGTTTTCCTGTTTCTGGAATGCACCGCTCGACGATCCGGAGCATGCCATCCATGCCTGCGAAGCAGCGAGCGGCATGATGGAAGTGGTCGCGCGTATCAACGAGATCGTCACGCAGGAACGGCGCATCGACGGTCATGCGGTACCCGCGATCGAAATCGGAATCGGTATTTCGACGGGGCTTGCGATCACAGGCGGCTTCCGGTTTCACGGCAGAACCACCTACATCGCCGTCGGCGAATGCGCTGTCCAGGCCTCCCGGATCCAGGTGCTCTCTGACACCTACGGACCGGCCGTGATCGTCAGCGAAGATACGCGCAAGGCTGCCGAGCGGGGCTTTGCGTTCCTGGAGGTCGACTACATCGCCCTCGGCGGTGGCGCGCCGGTCAAGCTCTACGCGCTTCTCGGCAACTCGGTGGTACGTGCCAGCCCGAAATTCCGCGCGCTCACGACCTTTCACGATCACATCTTCCAGTCGCTACAGACCCAGCAATGGTCGCGGACGCGCGAGGTGATCGCACAATGCCGCAGGCTTTCCGGCGCGAGCCAGAAACTCTACGATCTGCAGCTCGACCGTATAGCCCGCTATGAAGCCCTGCCGCCCGGCGCCGATTGGGACGGCGCCTTCCGGCCCATTCTGAAATAGACCATGCCAGCCGAAGATAATTTTCCGTCCGATTACCGAAGAGCGCGCACAGCATTTCTGAGCGCCTGCAAGGCGGCCGATCTCGGCACCACTGCGCGTGTGCATCCGCACGCAAAGGGACGCGATGGAAAGCCGCTGTTTCTGGATACCGCCGTCATCGGAGACCGCGATGCCGAGACCGCGCTGCTGATGGTTTCGGCAACGCACGGGGTCGAGGGCTATTTCGGCTCCGGTGTGCAGACCGGAATGCTGCGCCAAGGCTTGGAAGCGCCCGAGGGCGCCAAGATCGTACTGCTGCACGCGCTCAATCCCTACGGCTTTGCCTGGGATCGTCGCGTCAACGAAGACAACGCCGATATCAATCGCAACTTCGTCGATCATGCCCACCCGCCGGTCAACGCTCCTTACGCGGCACTGGCAGAACAGATCGCGCCGCGCGACATCTCGCGCCAAACGATGAAGGCTGCGAACGCAAAGCTGCGGGCCTATTCCGCTGCCCATGGCGATTTCGCGCTGCAGGAAGCGATTACAAAAGGGCAATATGTCTTTGCCGACGGGCTCTATTACGGTGGTGCAGGGGAGAGCTGGTCGGCACGAATGCTGCGGGATGTGATGCAAGAGGAGCTGCGCGATGTGCGCAGGCTGATCGTCATCGACTTTCATACCGGCCTGGGCGCACACGGCCATGGTGAGATGATCAGCGAGGATCTTCCCGGCTCACCGGCCTATCTGCGCGCCAAAGCGATGTGGGGTGAGCGCGTGCGTTCAAGCGAGGCGGGCGAGTCCGTGTCGGCGCCGCTGACAGGCACCGTTGACGGGGCGGTTGCGGATTTCCTCCCCGATGTCGAACTCACCTTCGCCGCGCTCGAAGTCGGCACGCGGCCGACGCGCGACGTGTTCAATGCGCTACGGAAGGACAATTGGCTGCATTGCTTCGCCGGCGCGGATCATGCCGATGGCGAGGCGATCCGCCGCGAGATCCGCGACGCCTTCTACCCCGACACGGCGGAATGGAAGCGTATGGTCTGGGAAGCAGCCGACGAGGTCGTGAACGCAGCGCTGAAAGCGCTGGTCTGAGGGAAGGATAATTATGAGAACACGTATCCTGGCGCTTGCATCGACGGCAGCGGCAACGCTTCTGATCGGCGCCGCTCCGCTCGCGAATATGCCGCCCGCCGACAACCAGAAGCTCGCGCACGACATCTTTCGCGACATCGTGGAAGTGCGTTCCGTACACGACATCGGCACAAAAGGCGTTGCCGACATCCTGGTGAAATATCTCAAGGCTGGCGGCTTCACTGACAGCGAAATACATGTCGTCCCCGAGACGAAATATCCGCATCAGGTCAACATCGCGGTGCGCATCAAGGGTAAGGGCAAAGGAAAGCCCGTGATGTGGATCTGCCACATGGATGTGGTGGACGCGAAGAAGGAGGATTGGACGCCAGGTCTCGATCCGTACAAATTCACCGAGAAGGACGGCTATTTCTATGGCCGCGGCACGTCGGACATGAAGGACGAAGACGCCGCCGTTGCCGCATCGCTCATCCGCCTCAAAAAAGAGAACTATGTCCCCGACCGCGACATCATCGTGATGTTCAGCGCGGATGAGGAAGTGGGCCTCGAACAGGACGGCCCAAACTTCATGGTCACGCAGAAGCGCGATCTGGTGAATGCGGGGCTGGTGATGAATCCGGATGGCGGCTCCGGTGAGATCAAGGACGGCAAGCGTCTCGATTTCGCGGTCGAGACCGTTCAGAAAACGTACATGACGTTCAAGATGGAGACGGCCAACAAGGGCGGCCACTCGTCCGAGCCCCGTCCCGACAACGCCATCTATCAATTGGCAAATGGGCTCACAAAACTCGCGGCCTATCAGTTTCCCTATAAAGCGAACGCCACGACACGGGCCTATTTCAAGGCGATTGCCGCGACCGCGAGCGGCCAGCGCAAAGCCGATCTTCTGACGATGTCGAAAGAGCCGGTAGATGAAGCCGCGGCCGGGCGCCTCGCGAAGGACATCTCGACCAACGCCATCCTGCACACAACCTGCGTCGCCACTATGCTGGAGGCGGGCGTGCAGGAAAACGCGCTGCCGTCGAGCGCCAACGCCACGATCCAGTGCCGCGTCTTTCCCGGCGAGACGGTGGAGCAGACGCGCGCGACGCTGGAGAAGGTCGCGGGCGATCCGGGCATCAAGGTGTCGCTCCTCGAGCCGGTAGAACCAGCGCCCGAGACTGTGCCCGATCCCAAAGTGATGGGTTCGATCGCGAAGGTCGTGCACGAGATGTGGGGCAAGGACATTCCGGTCATGCCGGTGATGGCGGCTGGTGCCAGCGATTCCATCTTCACACGTGCAGCCGGCATGCCGAGCTATGGCGCGGGCGGCGGCTGGTGGGACCTCGATGACATCCGCGCCCACGGCCGCGACGAACGCAACGAGGCGGGCAATTTCTATCAGACCGTCGAATTCACCTATCGGCTGATGAAGGAACTCAGCACAGGGCGTTGAAGAACGATTGTCAGAGATTCGGGGCGCCGAAGCCCGGCACGTTGCAACCGATGCTGAGAGGCCCTGCGGCTCTTGGTTTGGGTGTCGCCTTCCGGTCGCGGCGCCCCCCTGAAGTGCCGCAGACCGCCTGAGTCACACGGAATTTTCCAAAATGGCGCGTCCGGTCCCGCCGGATGCGCCATTCTCGTTAAGGGCAAATCGCTTTTGCCGGGCGAGCGGTTGGGCTATAGCTCGGCGCAACGCACCCGTAGCTCAGCTGGATAGAGTGTCGCCCTCCGAAGGCGAAGGTCACAGGTTCGAATCCTGTCGGGTGCGCCAGCCCTGAATAAATTCAGAAGCCTCATCATATTCCCATGAAATCCTATCTTCCCCGCAGCTGGATCAACCCCAAGCTTGTGCCTGGCCCGTCGAAGATCCACGGCGTCGGCGTGATCGCGAGCGAGCCGATCCCGGCTGGCGAGAAATTGATGGAGTTTGGCGGTGAGATCATTTCGCCGGCAGACTTCGAAACCGATGTCTATCGCATGCGTTCGATCTGGCAGGTGGGTGAGGGCATTTATTTGGCATTGCGCGAGGACGACCCGGAACCCAGCCTCGACGAAAATCTGAACCATTCCTGCGATGCGAATTCCTGGCTTGCCGACGAGGTCACATTGGTGGCGCGGCGCGATATCGAAGCGGGCGAGGAAATCACACTCGATCAGGGCACCTGGAACTTCGACGAAGACGAATATGTCTGGGATCAGGATCATTGTTCCTGCGGCGCCGAGCATTGTCGCAAGACGCTCACGCAGGACGACTGGAAAAGGCGTGACGTGCAGGAGCGATACAGGGACCACTTCCATCCCTACCTGCGCCATCTGATGGAACACACCACTACCTAAGCTTCCCGTGTCATGATCGTGTGCTAGGCTCTGTTCATGGCTGAGATTTCATCCTCCGTTCTGGACACAAGACGCCATCAGGCATTCCCCACGCTCACCGAGGCGGAGATCGACCGGCTGAAGCGGTTCGGGACGCCACGCCATTATGCGAAGGATGCGCTCGTCTCGCGCGCTGGTGAGCCTGCGGAAGGGCTGCTTCTGATCCTTTCGGGCGAAGTCAGCATGGCACCCCATGAGGCACATGACCGCGTGATCGTCACCTATGGCCCAGGAAGTTTCCTTGGCGAGCTGGCCCAGCTCTCCGGGCGGCCCGCGCTGGTCGACGGCACCGCGCTATCGGATGTGGAGGCGGTCCTCATCCCACCCGCGCGGCTGCGCGACGTGATGGTACAGGAGGCCGAACTCGGCGAGCGCATCATGCGTGCGTTGATCCTGCGCCGTGTAGGCCTGCTCGAGCAGAATGTCGGCGGTCCCTTGATTCTGGGCCGGCCCGATAGCCGCGATGTCGTGCGGCTCGAAGGTTTCCTGCGCCGGAACGGACATCCATTCCATTCGCTCGACCCTGACAAGGATGCCTGCGCGAAAACGCTGATGCAGCAGTATCATCTAACGGCGCCCGATCTGCCGGTGGTGTTCTGTCTTGATGGGCAGCCGCTGCACAATCCAACGGAAAACCAGCTTGCCCGCTGCATCGGGCTCTCGCGCGAAATCGATGCGACGAGGCTCTACGATGTGGCGGTGGTGGGAGCCGGACCGGCAGGGCTTGCTGCGGCGGTGTATGCAGCTTCCGAAGGACTCTCGACGATCGTGATCGATTGCCGTGCGTTTGGTGGGCAAGCCGGAGCCTCGGCGCGGATTGAAAATTATCTAGGCTTTCCCACCGGCATCACTGGCATCGCTCTGATGGCGCGCGCCTACAATCAGGCGCAGAAGTTCGGCGCCGAGATGGCGATCCCCGAAGAAGTCGTGCGGCTGGAAGCCAAGGATGAGCATTTCATTCTGGATCTCAGAAGCGCGCAGAGCGCGAAAGCGCGCACGGTCGTGATCGCGAGTGGCGCGGAATATCGCCGTTTGGACGTGCCCAATCTCGCGGACTACGAAGGCGCGCATGTTCATTACTGGGCTTCGCCGATCGAGACCCGGCTCTGCATGGGGGAGGAGGTTGCGCTCGTCGGCGCAGGCAACTCGGCGGGACAGGCCGCAGTCTACCTCGCGAGTACCGCGCGCAAGGTCTGGATGATCGTGCGCGGCACGAGCCTGACCGCCACCATGTCGCGCTATCTCTGCGACCGCATCGCGGCACAGCCCAACATCGAAGTGCTGGTGGAAACCGAGGTCACGGCGCTTGAAGGCAAGGATGGATCTCTTGAACGTATCTGCTGGCGCAGCCGCAAGACCGGCGAAGCGACGTGTCGCGACATCCGTCATCTTTTCCTTCTGATCGGCGCGGCGCCCAACACAAACTGGCTCGCGCAATCGGGCCTCAAGCTGGATGGGAAAGGCTTCGTCGAGACGGAAGCCGATGCCGAAAAAGGGCGGCAGCCTTTCGAGACCAACCGGCACGGCATTTTTGCGATCGGCGATGTGCGTTCCAATTCGGTGAAACGGGTCGCCTCATCGGTGGGCGAAGGCGCGCAGGTGGTTGCGGCTATCCACGCCTATCTCGCGGCGCAGAATCAGAGCGCGGAGGCCGCCCATGGCTGATACATGCACCCATCTCGACACCATCCGGGAGGTCACGCCGAGCGCGCTCGGATGCGAGGAATGCCTGAAGATCGGCTCGCCTTGGGTGCATTTAAGGCTCTGCCGGACCTGCGGCCATGTCGGCTGCTGCGACAGCTCGCCCAACCGCCATGCAACCAAACATTTCCACGCCACCCATCATCCGATCATCGAAGGCTACGACCCGCCGGAAGGCTGGGGGTGGTGCTATGTCGACGAAGTGATGTTCGATCTGTCCGACCGCATGACGCCACACAATGGGCCCATCCCGCGTTACGTTTAAAAGGAGAATACAATGTCCCCCATCCGTGAAGGCTTCGATGTTGTGGTACATGACGGCGAGAAGGCGTTCGGCGCCGTGCGCCACGTGTCGAAAGACGAGATCACGGTCTATGTCGAAAATGCCGGCGACTTCCGCATTCCCCTGAGCGCGGTCAAGGACGTCGAGGACGAACGCGTCGTGCTCGATGGCAGCAAACTCGATAAGGAATTGCGCCGCGCCATCGGCCACGCCCATGAGGGCGAGGACCCGCGGATCTAGAACGTTCCGGGTTCCAGACTCAATTGCAGTCCAGTCCTATCAAATAGTCATGGCCCGCGAATGCGGGCTATCCAGTTGGGTTCTGCGCGATGACGCTCGTTTCGCGAGGCCGAGGAAAAAAACTGCGAGAATTTCACAGGATGTCATCTGGATGGCCCGCATTCGCGGGCCATGACACCTATTTTCATTGGGCACAGACTCTAATTCACCGTGATCGAAACCGGCTGGGACGGAATCCCATTGGCCACGACAACCAGCGCGCTTGCGCCAGTTTCGGTGCCGCTCGACACGTCGAAGTTCGTTGAAACGAGCGCGGCTCCGGTGGCGACGCCCATCGTGCTGTGATCGTGCGTGCGCGCATAGAACACGTGGCCCGTCGCGTTGTTGGTGATGCGCACCAGCGGATAGTTCGTTTGGGTTTCATCCTCGTCGCCAAACGCACTGGCCTGGCTCAAACCGTTGAACTGGGTGCCGGAGATCTGATAGCTCGCGCCGCGCGCAACCGTTTGAGGAAACGCACTGATCGTCGGCGCCCAGGCGGGATTGAATGTACCGGTCGATTGATAAACGGAAGACCCGCCGACGAGGATTTCCCCAGTCGGAAGCACCATCAGCGCTCCGCCGGCGCCGTTGAACGGCTCGCGTGTCAGATGGGTGCCATCGAATTCATACAGCGAACCTGAGAGCGTCTGGATCAGCACATTGCCGTTGGGCAGCAGCGCCGCATAACAATCCCCGGCATCTTCGCCGCTCGGAAAGTCCGGTCCCGCGGTCCAATGGCCTTTGCGATCGCCGTTGCTGGGCGGCGTCCAGATGTCGGTGTGCGCTTTGGCGTTTCCGACGACCCCGCCTGCCGCAAACACGGTGCCGTCCGGTCGCAGAACCGCCGGGCCGACTTCGCCGGGGGGCTGATAGCACGGCTTGTTGGGGTCGTAGGGGATACAACCGCAACAATTCTGCGCCTCCCAGAGGTCGGCCGGCAGGTTGCCCGCGCTGATCCACTTACCTTTTTCCGGAAGATAGCGCTCCGATCTGGGGTGATCCTTCACGTCGAAGGTCAGGATCGTGCCATCGGGCAACAGCGTCCAGCCTTCCTCCGCGTTGAAGTCGTTCTTCCCGGTATTCGGAAAGGCTGTCCAGGTCATTGTTTTCGGATCGAGCGCCGCCATTAGTTTCTTGAACTTGGCGCCGAGCAAGAAACGGCCGTCCGGCAACACGACGGAGGGCGAATCGCCGATGTAATCGAAGCCGGGGGGGTGGCTGAGCGGTGTCCACGTGTTGGCGAGCGGATCGAAGATAGCTCCGAGATTGGTAAAGGAGAACTCGTTGTGATTGTACTCGCCGCCGGAAATCACCAGCCGCCCGTCGGCCAAAACCGCGCCCGCGAAATAGAGCGGTTGATAGCCGCTCTGAAGATTCGCGACACGCTTCCAGGTGCCGTTCAGATAGCTTCCATGGATATCCGGCGTGAGCACGTACCAGTCGCTTTCGCCGTAGCCCTGCGCCATCACCGTGCCGTCGGTCAACTGATAGGTGATAAGGGAGCCATCGGGTGGCTGGTGGGCAAGGCGCGTCAACGTCTGCGCGTTTGTCATTGCCGGGAGAAAGGAAAGCAGGAGAGCAAAAGAAAGCGCTATACGGCCAAGCATCGGACACCGTCGATTTTTTGCAGCACCAAACGCTAGCATTTCTCTGGCATCCGCGACAGATGCAACCGGCCAGTTAGGTCAGCATCTTTTCCAAGGTTGAGAGTTCGTCCGCTTCACGAGCCGGCTTGTCCCAGCGCAGCCGGTTGATGCGTGGAAAACGCATCGCCACCCCGGATTTGTGGCGGGTCGAGCGCTGAAGCCCTTCGAAAGCGACTTCGAACACCAGGCCGAAATCCTTGTTCGCCTTGACCACACGCACGGGGCCGAAGCGGTCGATCGTGTTGTCGCGCACGAATTTGTCGATCTGTTTCAGCTCTTCGTCGGTGAAGCCAAAATAGGCCTTTCCGACCGGCGTCAGCGACCGATCGCCGTTGGTATCCTCGCGCCATACCCCGAATGTGTAATCCGAATAGTACCCGGAACGCTTGCCGTGACCGCGCTGCGCATACATCAGCACGGCATCGATCAGATGCGGGTCGCGCTTCCACTTGAACCAGGGTCCCTTGGGCCGGCCGGCTTCATAGATCGAATCCCAGCGCTTGAGCATCAGCCCTTCGGCGAGCCTTGCATCGCCTTCCGGCGGATCGGCACGCAGGCGGGAAAGCTCTTCCCAGCTCGAGAAAGGTTGCAAGGGGGAGAGATCGATGCGCGGCGAGTTGGCGCCCGCCACAAAGGCTTCCAGACGTTTGCGTCTTTCGCGGAACGGCAGAGAGCGAAGGTCCTCCTCGCCTTCGAGCAGCAAATCGTAGGCCCGGATGGCGGCGGGATATTTCGCCAGCAATTTTGCATCGGCTGTCTTGCGGTTCAGCCTTTGCTGCAGATCGCCAAAGGACGCGACGGAGCTGTTGCGCATCACCAGCAGCTCGCCGTCGATCACGCCTTCGAAATTCAGGAAATCGAGCACATCCGGGAAGGCCTGCCCGATCTCATCCCCGGTCCGGCTGTAGAGCTTTTTCTGCCCGCGCTCGTTGACGGCCTGCACGCGGATGCCGTCCCATTTCCATTCCGCGGAATAGTCGGCCGCATCGTAATTGGCGAAATCCTTTTCCTCATCGATCGCCTGCGCCAGCATCACGGGACGGAAGCGGCCCGGCGCATCGGCGGTGGGCTTTTCGCTGCGCTTCTCGAGCCAGGCGAACAGATCCTGATAGGGCGGGGTCTGGCCGTGCCAGACCTCCTCGATCTCGGAGACCTCCACACCACCGAGCGCCGCAAGCGCCTGCTTGGCGAGGCGCGCGGAGACACCGACGCGCAGGCCGCCGGTCAAAAGCTTCAACAGCGCCCAGCGGCCGTCGGCGTCGAGCGCATCGAGCCAGCGCTCGAGAAGTTTCTGTACCTCGGCCCGCGAGGTGCCGCGCAGCGCATCGACAACTTCCGACAGGTCGGGCTCGCGATTGGCGCCCGGCTTCGCGGGCCAGACCAGCGCCACGGTTTCCGCGAGGTCGCCGACGTAATCGTACGACAGCGAAAACAGGGCCGCGTCCATTCGGGCCTCGACGGCCTTGCGGATAAAGGCCGGTTTGGCGGCATCGAAGGTGAGTTCGCCGCTCAGCGACGCCAAGGCCCAGCCTCGTTCGGGATCAGGCGTGTCGCGCATGAAGTCATGCAACAGCGTGAGCTTGCCGTTCCGCTGCGGCGTGAAGGCGAGGCGATCGAGCAGGTTGGCGAAGCCGCGCATCAGCCTTCGCCCTCATCCTCGTCATAGCCGACAAGCGACAGCGCACGCGCCTTCTGGCCGCCCAGCTCGCACCAGCGCAGCAGCGCCTCCTCATTGCCATGCGTGATCCAGACTTCACCCGGCTTGATCTCCGAGATGGTGGAGGTCAGCTCATTCCAGTCGGCATGATCGGAGATCACAAGTGGCAACTCGACTTGGCGCTGGCGCGCGCGGGCGCGCACGCGCATCCAGCCGGAGGCGAAGGCGGGCAGCGGATCGGCGAAGCGCCGCGACCAGCGGTCGTCGATGGACGAGGGCGGCGCGATCACAATGGCGCCGGCGAAATCGGTTTTCTTTCCCTTCTCGACCGTGGCCGGTTCGAGCGGGCCGAGCGCAACACCCCGGCGCTCATAAAGCGTGTTCATGCTCTGCAGCGCGCCATGGACATAGATCGGCTTGTCGTATCCGGCTTCGCGCAGCAGGCAGATGATCCGCTGCGCCTTGCCGAGAGCATAGGCGCCGACGAGGTGTGTTCGCTCCGGAAATTGCGCCACCGATTTCAGGAGTCGCGCGATCTCATCGCCGTCCTCGGGAAAGCAGAACACCGGGATTCCGAACGTCGCTTCAGTCACGAACACATCGCAGGGCACCGGCTCGAAAAGCGGACACGTCGGATCGCGGCGGCGCTTGTAATCGCCGGACACAACAATCGTCAGTCCCTTGTGGCGGACGACGACTTGCGCCGAACCAAGAACATGACCGGCAGGAACCAGCGTCACCTCGACACCATCGCGTTCGATGGTCTGGCCGTAGCGCACCGCTTCACTCGCGCCAGCGAAATCTTCGCCGCAACGCGCCGACATGATCGCAAGGGTCTCCGCCGTGGCCACGACCGCGCCATGGCCCGCGCGCGCGTGATCCGAATGGCCGTGTGTGATAACCGCGCGCGAAACCGGCCTCACCGGATCGATGTAGAAATCCGCCGGCGCGCAATAAAGCCCTTCCGGCCTGGGACAGAGAAGCTTTTCGGGTTTGAGCATGCTCCAAAGATAGGGATGAGAGTGCGGGAAACCTAGTGTTTGAGGGCCTGTCTGGGTGCTTTCACCGGCGCTTTGCCATGCGCGGCGGTCTGTGTCAGGGCTGCACAATTCGCATCTTTGGCAAGCCCCGGATCGACAAAAGCCAGAACGGCGGCAAACGGATTGAGGAAGCCGAGCGCTGCGGCGATGCCGCCCTGGCCCAGCACCGCACCGGCTTTCACGCCCACCGAGGGATGATCGATCGTACCGCTGATTGTGATCGGCGCGCGGATGCGCCCGATGCGGAACGCCTTTGGGTGGCCGGTGATGGACATATCCAGCGTTTCGTCTTTCAGGTTGACCGTGCCCTGACCCTGAACAAGCACGTCGTCGGTATCGAGCGTAAGCTGCTTCGCGGTGAGTGTACCGTCATGGGCATCGAACTGGGCCACCGCGCAGCGAAGACCAGTACTGCTCTTGTCGTTCGTCAACAGAAGGCCGAGCCCGTTCAGGACGTCGATGCCCGTCAGTTCCGCAAACGCTTTGCGCATGGCGCCACTAGGCACGACGAAAGTAACTCCGCCGCTGGCGTTGGCAGCCGCCTTGCGCACGCTGTTCCCCATCGCATGAAGCTTGGCGCGCGCAGACAGCAATCCCTCGAGCGGGGGAGGGCTGCCAGACACGAATTGTTCGAGACGGACATCGCTAAGCCGCGCATCGATGTCGTTGACGGCGACATCCTTGCGCGCATCCAGCCGGTACGAAGCGGTGAGCTTACCGCGCGTGAAATCGAACGTGATCGGATTGAGGGTCATGACGCCCTGGTTGAGGACGGCATGGAGATGCATGTCACGCAGCGGGAAATCCTGCGATTTGATCGAATCGGCGTCGTACTGGATATCGGCGTTCATATGCCGGATACGCTCGATCTGAAGCGGCATGTCGGGCAGGAGATGCGAGGTCTGACCAGCCGCAAGCTCCGCCGGCGGCGCGCCTTGCGCGCGATGAACCGGCGGCGCACCGATCAAAGGACCCAGATCGACGAAGTCCAGTTTGCGGGACGCGAATGTCGCGCGCACGAAGGGAGGCGTCTGTGCGGCGTCGACGACCATATCGCCGTGCAGGTCGCTCGCGCCGACGACGCCCGTGAGATTCGTCAGATGATAGACCGATCCTTCGCGCGTCACCGTTCCCGATAGGCGATAGGGTGCCGTCGTCGGGAAAACGAGGCCGGTCAGATAGTAGAGATCGGCCATGCTGGCGCCGGAAAAGTTCGCCGTCGCGGTGAACTGACCGAGATGAAAGGGACGCCTCAGCGCACCATCGGCCGTGACATGCGTCGTGCTGGCGTGGAGGTCTGCCGTGAAGTGATAGGGCTTGTCTTCCTCGACATGAATCAGGGCGCCGCCATAGATCTGGGCAAGGAATTTGTTTCCGTTCAGCGAACCGTCGCCGGTCATCTGAAACGCGCGGTCGCCGCCGCCGGCGTTTTCCTGTGACGCGATGTTGCCAACGAAAGTGAGCTTGCGAACGCGATCATCAATCTTCAGATGTCCGTCGCGGACGATGAAGTGATGGATCGGCGGAATTTTCATCCCCTGGCCGGATGTGCCGAGATCCCAGTTCACATCGCCATTCGCATTACGGACGACGAGGATGTTCGGCTGATCGATCTCGACGGATGGCAGGATGGTTTTGCCGCGAAACAGCGGCATCAGCCGAACCGATGCCGCGAACCGTCCAATATCGCCGGCCAATGGCTCCTTGACCCAGTCCGGATTGCCGATCGTCACGCCCGAGGCCGACATGCTGGGCGTCCAGCTGAACAGATGAACCTGCAGGTCGCCGTTGATGTGAACCTCGCGGCCCAGACGGTGCGAGACGTAGCGCGATACCGGCCCGCGCATCGTATTCCAGTCGAGGAAATACAGATAGACGATAATGCCAATCAGCAGTGCCAAGACCGTGTAGCCGGTCCATTTGATGGCATTCGCCCACGACCAGACGGTGCCGGCGAACAACCGGCCGGCGTGGCGCGTACCGTTGGAAACCCAATTTTCCCACGGCGATAGTCGTTCCGTATGCGCATCTTGGCTCATCGCCGCGCCGCACCGCTAGTTTCCAGAAACTAAACGCGTTTTTGCCGAAAGCGCTGCGTTGAAATGCGAAACGAGTTCCCGCCTCGCGCGTTTTCTTCCCGGCGGAGTTTGGTTTCAGCAATGAGCGGACGGATTTGGGGCCTTTTTCATGAAGGCGTGAATGCTTTCATTCGCGATGAAGCGTTGACCCGCGGTGCCGCGATCGCGTTTTACATCGTCACGGCGATCGCACCGATCCTTTATATCACGGTTACCCTGGCCGGCCTTGTGATGGGGCACGCCGCCGCCCAGGAGGCGGTAAACCAAGTTCTCGGGCGCATCGTGAGCCGCGACAGCACCGCGATGGTTGAACTGGCGATCCACAATGCGCGCGGAACTTCCACCGGTATCCTCGGTGGCGTGATCAGTATCGTTACGCTGATCGTGACCGCATCCGGCGTGTTCGGAGAGATGGAAGATGCGCTGAACGCGATCTGGCACGCGCCACGCAAGGGTCCTGTTATCCCTCGCCTGCTCCGTGGCCGCGCCGTCAGTCTGGTTCTGGTGATCGGACTGGGATTCCTTCTTGTGATCTCCATGCTGACGACGAGCGCACTGACCGCGTTGAGCCACTACATCACGGTTGACACGCCCTACAGTCACTTTTCGCTGGCGCTGCTCAATGGCGGTATTTCATTCCTGCTGGCAGCAGTCCTGTTCGCGGCGATTTACAAAATCCTCCCCAATCTGGATCTCGAATGGCGCGACGTTATCGCCGGCGCCATCGGCACAGCGGCCCTGTTTCAGTTGGGGCAGCTGTTTCTCGGCTATGTGCTGGGCAGTATGGGCGTGACCAAGGCCTATGGCGCGGCGGGCGGCTTCATCCTGCTTCTGCTCTGGGTCTATTATTCGGCGCAGATTTTCCTGCTGGGCGCGGAATTCACGAAAGTCTACGCCTGCCGATATGGCAGCCATCAGGGCTGTGAAGCGGCGGCAGAGCCGGTTGCGGTTCCGACGCCGCGTCTTGCGGCTTAAGCGGCCCAGCTCCAAACCGGATTGGTGCCCAGTTCCTTGGCGACGAATGCGGCATGGGCTTCGATCTCGACTTCAGAGACGCGAGGTCTCAGCGGTTCTGGCCGCACGCACGCGACACGGACCTCGATAGAAACCGCGGAAATCTCGTCAATCGGCGTCAGCAGAAGATGCTTCTGACGTCCACCAACGAGTTCAAGATAAACCTGCGCAGTGAGCTGCGAATCCAGCAGCGCGCCATGCAGGGTGCGCGATGTCAGATCGATGCTGAACCGCCGGCACAGCTCATCGAGCGAATAGCGGGCGCCGGGAATTTTGCTCTTCGCGATGTCGATCGTATCGATCGCTCGCGCCAGCGGAATGGCAGGCCGCGAAAGACGCTTGAGTTCAGAGTTCAGGAACTTCAGATCGAAGCTGGCATTGTGGATGACGAGCGGCGCGTCGCCGATGAATTCGAGAAAGTCCTCCACCACATGCGCGAACAGCGGCTTGTCCCGGAGAAATTCCGTCGTGATGCCGTGCACCCTCTGCACTTCGTCCGGGACATCGCGTTCGGGATTGAGATAGCACTGATAGGTGCGCCCGGTCGGGAAATGATCGACAAGCTCCACGCAACCGATATCGATGACCCGATGCCCGTCGGTTGGATCGAGTCCGGTCGTTTCGGTGTCGAGAACAATTTCACGCATTCCGTTTGGCTCTCAGCGCAGCGACGATGGATTTCACCTGTTCGAAAGCGTGGTCAAGGCCTTTGTCGGTTTCAACAACGAAATGGGCTTTTGCACGTTTTTCTTCATCGGGCATCTGCCGAGAGAGAATCTGATCGAGCTTCGCTTCCGTCATGCCGGGGCGGTCCAGAACGCGTTTGCGCTGAAGGGCCGCCGGCGCCGACACCACGACCACCGCATCCATGCGCTTGTGTCCGCCGGTCTCGAACAGCAGCGGCACATCCTGCACGACCATCTCGGCATCGCGTGCATCTTCCATGAACCGGCGTTGATCCTCGGCCACCAGGGGATGAACAATGGATTCGAGCTTCTTGAATGCGGCCTCGTCGCCCGCGAGCTTTTTGGAGAGAACAGCGCGGTCGACGCGTCCCGCGGTCACGGTACTGGGAAAGGCTTCCGCGATTTTGGCAACCGCGGCGCCGCCCGGTTCGTAAAGCCTGTGTACGGCCGCATCGGAATCGTAGACGGGAACACCCAGCCGCGCGAACATCTTGGCGGTCTCGGTCTTGCCCATGCCGATGGAGCCGGTGAGGCCTATCAAGAGGGGCCGGTCAGCCATCGGCCAGTGCGTTCTCGAGTTCGGCCCGCAGCGCCGGTGTGACCTTCGGCGTGACGCCAAAAAACGCGGCAAAGGACGGCACCGCCTGATGCATCAGCATCCCCAACCCGTCGATGGTCCTCAGGCCGGCGCTTCTGGCACGTTTGAGCAGATCGGTTTCGAGCGGATTGTAGACGATGTCACAGACCGCTGCGTCCTTTGGCAACGCATCGATACCGACATCGAGTGGCGGCGTACCTTTCATGCCCGCACTCGTCGCATTCACAACGAGTGCTGCGTCGCACGCAGCCCTCGACCAGTCCTCCAGACTTGCTCCAGATAGTTTGGCTTTCGCCATCGGCGCGAGCGCGGCTGCCAGTGCTTCGCCACGGCCCGGGTGACGATTCAGGATCCGGATTTCACCCGCGCCCAAACTATCCAGCGCCAGAACGGCGGCCCGCGCGGCACCGCCGGCGCCCAGCAATACGACCGGCTTTGCCTTGAGTGCGGCGTTGCCAAGTGTTTCCGTCAGGCTGGCGGCAAGACCAAAGACATCTGTGTTGAAGCCGTCCGTGCCGTCATCGCGGAAGACGAGCAGGTTGACCGCGCCCGCCGCGCGCGCCACCGGATCGAGCCGGTCGGCAAGCGCAAAAGCTGCTTCCTTGTGCGGCACGGTGACGTTGACGCCCTTAAACCCCGCCAGGCGAAGACCGCGTAGCGCTGTGGAGAAGTCCTCGGGCCGTGTTGGGAGCGGCACAAACGCGCCGTCGATCCCGTGCTCCTTGAGCCAGAATCCATGCAGACGGGGCGACAGGCTTTGCCGCGCCGGCCAGCCCATGACACCTGCAACCTGCATCGATCCCATCATCGCGCGACAACACCATGCTGCCGGAGCGCCGCCAGCAGCGGCACCAGCGGCAATCCGAGAATGGAGAAGTAATCGCCTTCGATGCGCTCGAAAAGCTGCACACCCGTGGCTTCAAGCCGGTAACAGCCCACGCTTCCGAGCAGATCGTCGCTCTCTGCCGCCAGATAGGTCTCAAGAAACGTGTCGCTGAAATCACGCATCCACAACGTGGAGATATCCGCATGCCGCCAGATCGCAGCACCGTCCTTCGCCAGCACCGCTGCCGTTACCAGCAGATGGGGCTTGCCGCGCAGACCGCGCAGTTGTGCCGCAGCATCCTCGATCGTCTCGGCCTTGCTGAACAATTCACCGTCACAGATCAGGACCTGATCGGCACCCAGAACCACCGCATCCGGTCGCGCGTTTGAGACACGGCGCGCTTTCAGTTCGGCCAGTGCATCGGCGATGGCGCGGCCCTGCGCACCGTCGGCTAGCATCGATTCCTTGACGCTGTCCTCATCCACATGCGCGGGATGGACCTCGAACGGCACGCCCGCGTGCTGAAGCAGCCGGGCCCGGCTGCTGCTTGCCGAGGCCAGAACCAGCGCGGTCATGCGCGTGCGACCAGCCGTTCGCTGAGCAGATTTATGATCGTGGCTGAGGTTTCCTCGATCGAGCGCCGGGAGACGTCGATCGTGGGCCATTCATGCTGCTCGTAAAGCCTGCGGGTCGCGGCGATTTCGGCGCGTACAGCCTCCAGCTCGACGTAATCGGTATCCCGCGACTCGCCCATTGTGGACAACCGGTTCCTGCGGACCTGGATCAGTCTTTCCGGCGAAGCCCAGAGACCGACGATAAGCGGCCTCTTCGCGCGCAGCAGCGACTCCGGAAGCGGTATGCCCGGCACCAGCGGCACATTAGCGCAGCGCAGCCCGCGAATGGCGAGATACACACAGGTCGGTGTCTTCGATGTCCGGCTCGCACCAACCAGAATAATCTCGGCATCGTCCAGACTATCGAGCGATTGCCCGTCGTCATGCTGGATGGTGAAGTTCAGGGCTTCAATACGGGAGAGGTAGCGCTGATCGACCTCATGCTGCCCACCTGGACGATGCGTCTCTGCCGCACCCAGAAACTGGCGCATCTTTGTCACGGGTGTTTCGAGCACGTCCAGGCAAGGAACCGAGAGCTGGCCACATCGCCGCACGAGTTCTTCGCGCAACTCCAGACTCGCGAGTGTGAAAAATACCAGACCCGGATTTTCGGTGATGTGATCCACAGCTTTCTCGAGCTGCCGGCGGCTTCTTACGAGCGTGTAAGCATGTTCCAGAACATCCACGCCCTCGAACTGCGCGAGCGCCGCCTTTGCGATCGCATTCAGCGTCTCGCCCGTCGCGTCCGATACAAGGTGGACGTGGAACGCTTTGCTCACAAATTCATTCCCCTTCGATCAACACACCAAGCCAAGTACCCACGATATACGAAGTTATGCGCTTGTTCGAAAATTCCACACAGCCCTGTCCCCAGAATCGCCACCCCAGCTCGAACGACTAGCCTACCTCGGACCCAGCTTTGAGCGGTCGACCGGACCGCCAAAAGCGAATACCCTCAGACTCCCCCACAACTCACAGACCCAATAACATCTACATCATTCTTTAGGAGTCTTGTTTTGAAGGAAGAGAAGAAGCTCATCCGTGTATTGAATGGTGAGCGTTCCGATCCACCGCCGATCTGGATGATGCGCCAGGCCGGGCGCTATCTGCCGGAGTATCGTGCGCTCCGGGCCAATGCGGGCTCGTTCTGGAAGATGTGCATGACGCCAGAGCTGGCGAGCGAGATCACGCTCCAGCCGATCCGGCGCTTTGGGTTCGATGCCGCGATCATCTTCTCGGATATCCTGGTGGTGCCGGCGGCAATGGGCGTGCCGGTCGAGTTTGAGGACGGGGTTGGTCCACGGCTGAAGCCGGTGTTCTCGGCTGATGTTCTGGTGCGCAACAAGGTCGCTTGGACGGAAATACTTACGCCTGCCTACGAAACGTTGCGGCGGGTACGCGCAGGATTGCCGCCGGAAACAACGCTGCTCGGTTTTGCGGGGGCGCCCTGGACCTTGGCGACCTACATGGCAGCCGGCCGCGGCGGTGATGAACAGAAGGCTGCAAAGCTCTGGGGCTATCGCGATCCGATAGGTTTCGACGCGTTGCTCGATGCGATCGGGGAGTGCGTTGCGCTTCATCTGATACGGCAGATCGAGGCGGGCGCGGATGCCGTGCAGATCTTCGATAGCTGGGCTTCGGGATTGCCTGATGCTCAGTTCGCACGTTGGGTCATCGAGCCAACCAAAAAGATCGTTGCGAAGATACGCACAATCCATCCCAAAGCGCGGATCATCGGGTTTCCACGTGCGTCGACCTTGCAAGGCTATGAGGATTACGCGAGCCAGACCGGTGTTGATGCGATCTCGCTCGATACTGCGGTGCCGATGACATGGGCGGCGAAAAAGTTTCACATCGTGCTGCAGGGCAACCTCGATCCGATTGCGCTGATCGCCGGCGGAGATGCGCTCGCTAAGGCCGTCGATCATATTCTGGATGCCACGAAAGATGTTCCGTTCATTTTCAATCTGGGGCACGGAATCCTGCCCGAGACACCTGTCGAGCATGTCGAGCAGCTGATCGCGCGGGTGCGGGGCCGGGCGTGAAACTCGCCGTCGTTCTGTTCAATCTGGGCGGACCCGATAGTCCGGAGGCTGTAGAGCCCTTTCTTCGAAATCTGTTCACAGACCCGGCGATTATTTCCCTGCCGGCGCCTCTGCGCATTCCCTTGGGACGATTCATCGCCAAGCGACGTGCACCCGTCGCACGCGATATCTACGCCAAGATCGGTGGTCGTTCGCCGATCCTTGAGGAGACACAGGCCCAGGCGCGGGCTTTGGAACACGTCCTCGCCGGCCGGGGCATCGAAGCCAGGGCGCTTGTCGCCATGCGCTGCTGGCATCCGTTCAGCGATGGGGCGGCGAAGGCGGTGAAGGACTGGAAACCGGAGAGGATCGTGCTGCTGCCGCTCTATCCGCAATACTCCACCACGACGACGGCTTCGTCCCTGAAGGACTGGGAGCGCGCCTGTGCGAAGCTCGGCCTGCAGGTGCCCAGCTCACGCGTATGCTGCTACCCAACGCGTGCGGGGTTCATAGACGCGCTGGCGGCTTCGATCCGTGAAACATGGCAAAGCGCCAGACAGGATGTGCGTTACCGGCTGTTGCTGTCGGCACATGGCTTGCCGGAAAGGGTTATCGCCAAAGGCGATCCGTATCGCTGGCAGGTGGAGCAAACCGCTGCCGCCCTTGTGGAAAGACTGGGGATGGACGGGCTCGACTGGCGGATTTGTTATCAGAGCCGCGTCGGACCTCTGCGCTGGATCGGACCGGCAACCGATGCCGAAATCCGGCAGGCGGGTGTCGAAGGACTGGGCCTTGTCGTGGCGCCGGTCGCCTTTGTGTCCGAACATTCAGAGACACTGGTCGAGCTCGACATCGAGTATGCCCACTTGGCACGTGACGCCGGCGTGCCGCACTATCTGCGTGCGCCAACGGTCGGGGTGCGGCCTCAGTTCATGGAAGCGCTCGCCGATCTGGTGGTAGAGAGCACACGCCGGATCTGTCCGGCTTCGTTTGCGCGCTGCGGCTTTCGCGAGGCTCACCGATGATAACGTTCCTGTCCAATCACATCGACTGGATCAAGGCGTTCCACGTGATCTCGGTGATCGCGTGGATGAGCGGGATGTTTTATCTTCCGAGACTTTTTGTTTACCACACAGAAACCACGCCAGGCTCGCCGGAGTCGGAGCGCTTCAAGGTCATGGAGCGGCGCCTGCTCAGGGCGATCATCAATCCCGCAATGATCGCAACATGGCTGTTCGGGGTGACCCTTGCCTGGCTGACGGCCGTCTATGAGGAACACTGGTTCCAGGCGAAATTCGCGCTGGTTATTGCCATGTCGGGAGTGCATGGCTATTTCGTCGGCCGCGTGCGGGCCTTTGCCGAGGACCGTAACGACAAGCCGGCCCGCTTCTACCGAATCCTGAACGAAGTCCCGCCGCTTTTGATGGTATTCATTGTCATTCTTGTGATCGTACAGCCGTTTTGAGCCGCCGGTGCTATTTGCATGGCGCGGAAATCGCGCTATATAAGCGGTGTTCCCCAATGCATCGCAGGCGGCAGGCGCGGGTAAGTGCGTGACGCTGGGCCGGGGAAAACCGGTGCGATGCCCGATCAAACTTCCGATGATGACCTGGCGGGCTGCTTTCAGGCACACCCGCAAGCCAACGGATAAAATCTCCCAAGTGACCCAGGTGTAATATTCCATGACTGTACAAAGTGGCCTGCAGGCGATGAAGCTGCAGGATCTCAAAACCAAATCCCCAACCGATCTGCTCGAATTCGCCGAAGAGCTCGAGATCGAAAACGCGTCGTCCATGCGCAAGCAGGACATGCTGTTCGCGATCCTGAAGGAACTCGCAGAACGCAATGTCGAGATCACCGGCATGGGCGTCGTCGAGACGCTACCGGACGGGTTCGGCTTCCTGCGCTCGCCCGAATCCAACTACCTCGCGGGACCGGACGACATCTATGTGAGCCCGTCGCAGATCCGCCGTTTCGGCCTCAGGACCGGCGACACGGTCGAGGGCCCGATCCGCTCTCCCAAGGACGGCGAGCGCTATTTCGCGCTGCTCAAGGTATCCACGATTAATTTCGAGGATCCCGAAAATATCAAGCACAAGGTCGCGTTCGACAACCTCACGCCCTATTACCCGGATGAGCGCTTCACGATGGAGCTGCCCGATCCGACGGTGAAGGACCGCACCGGCCGCGTGATCGATATCGTCGCGCCGCTGGGCAAAGGCCAGCGCTGCCTGATCGTGGCGCCGCCGCGCGTCGGCAAGACGATCATGATGCAGAACATCGCCAAGGCGATCGCGGCCAATCATCCCGAGTGTTACCTGATCGTGCTTCTCATCGACGAGCGCCCGGAAGAGGTGACCGACATGCAGCGAACGGTGAAGGGCGAGGTCGTCTCGTCAACCTTCGACGAGCCGGCGACGCGCCACGTTCAGGTCGCGGAGATGGTGATCGAAAAGGCCAAGCGCCTGGTCGAACATAAGCGCGACGTTGTCATCCTTCTCGACAACATCACGCGCCTTGGCCGTGCCTATAACACCGTCGTCCCGTCATCGGGCAAAGTGCTGACCGGCGGTGTCGATGCGAACGCGCTGCAGCGTCCGAAGCGCTTCTTCGGTGCGGCGCGCAATATCGAGGAAGGCGGCTCGCTCACGATCATCTCGACCGCGCTGATCGATACCGGCAGCCGCATGGACGAAGTCATCTTCGAAGAGTTCAAGGGTACCGGTAACTCGGAAATCATCTTGGACCGCAAGGTCGCCGACAAGCGCGTGTTCCCCGCGATCGATATCCTCAAGTCGGGTACCCGCAAGGAAGAGTTGCTGGTCGACAAGGGGACGCTCGCGAAGATGTATGTGCTGCGCCGCATCCTGGCGCCGATGGGCACCATCGACGCGATCGAATTCCTGCTCGACAAGCTGCGGGTATCGAAGACGAATTCCGACTTCTTCGACAGCATGAACACTTAAGGCCGCGGGCTTCGCCGTTCCCACTTATGGGGACGGCTGGGCGCTATCTGCCCAATTTCACTGGAAATCGAAACCGCCCTGCACGCTCTGCGTGCAGGATTGGCTGCGGACTTTTTTGTCTCGCCGGTTGACCGGCAGGTTGGCGAGACCGAAACTGCCTCGCTTTCCGGGATGAACTGCCATGACCGAAGAACCACAGGACCGCGCCCAATTCCATGCGATGGCCCAGGGCACGCAGGAAGACTGGATGAAGATCGTGTCGCACGCGGTTCCCTTCAACCGCGACCTTCCGAACCGCGTGATCGCGCATCTGAAGCTGCTGGAGGGCGATTGCGGCGGCTTCGCGGTCGACCGCATGGAGCATTCACTGCAATCGGCCACGCTCGCGCATCGCGACGGCATGGACGAGGAATATGTGGTGTGCGCGCTGCTGCACGACATCGGCGATACGCTCGCCTCGCACAACCACGCCGAACTCGGCGCCACGATCCTGAAGCCGTTCGTGTCTGAAGAGAATTGGTGGATGCTTCAGCACCACGGGATCTTCCAGGGCTATTATTTCTTCCACTATCTGGGCCTCGACAAGAACATGCGCGATCAGTTCCGTGGCCATCCGAGTTTCGAGCGCACAGCGATGTTCTGTGCACGCCATGACCAGAATGCGTTCGATCCGAACTACGACACGATGCCGCTGGAGGCCTTTGTGCCGATGGTGGGCCGGGTCATGGCGCAGCCGAAGCGGTCCATCTATCTGCGCGAGAACCGGACGTCGCCGATGAGCGCGGCCGCGGAGTAACACGCCTACGGAATAAGGATCGTCGCGCCGGTCGTTGCACGCGAATGCAGCGCTTCGTGCGCTTTGGCGGCTTCCGACAGTTTGAAGCGCTGGTGGATCTGGATTTTCACAGCGCCCGACGCGATCACGGCGAACAGATCGTCGGCCGTTTCCTGCAGCTCCTGAGCGTTGCGCGTGTAGTGAAAAAGCGTGGGGCGTGTCAGGTATAGCGAACCCTTTGCGCTCAGGATGCCTGGTTCAAACGCGGGCACCGCGCCTGAAGCGTTGCCAAAGCTCACCATCATGCCGCGCACGGCAACGCAGTCGAGCGATCCGGCCCAAGTGTCTTTGCCGATGGAATCGTAGACAACCGGCACACCCTCACCATTCGTGATCTCGCGCACCTGCTTCATCCAATCGTCGGTGCGCGTGTTGAGGACGTGGGCTGAACCGTTCCGCCTCGCGAGTTCAACCTTCTCATCGGAACCGACCGTGCCGATGACGGTCACGCCCAGATGTTTTGCCCATTGTCCCGCGATCAGGCCGACGCCGCCGGCAGCGGCATGCCAGAGGATGGTTTGTCCCGCTTTCACCGGATAGGTGCGCTTGAGCAGGTATTGCGCCGTCATGCCTTTGAGCATCGCGGCCGCGGCCGTCTCGTCGCCAATGTCGGCTGGGAGCTTCACGAGCTTCTCCGCCGGTACGTTGTTGGCCTCGGCATAGGCGCCGAGCGTTCCGGCATAGGCCACGCGGTCGCCAGTCTTGAGCGTCGCGACACCTGCACCCAAAGCCTCCACCGTTCCGGCTGCCTCGCTTCCCAATCCAGAGGGCAGCGGGAGTTTGTAGAGGCCGGAACGGTGATAGGTGTCGATGAAGTTGACCCCGATGGCCGTGTGACGGACGCGAACCTGGCCCGGACCAGGTGGGGGAAGTTCAACGTCGACAAACGTCAGGACTTCGGGGCCTCCAACCTTTTCAAACCGGATCGCCTTCATGACGAGATTTCCTCTCTGGTCTGTGTGAATTAAGTCAGCCGCGGATGCCGGGGCCAAGGATCGCCACAAATATGACGGCAGAGACTGCGCCCACAGCAATCCACACGGGCGATGGCGCGATGCCGACTTCGGTGCGCTGCCGCAAACCCACGAGCGGCAAACCGACAGCCCCGAGAGAAGACGGCAGCGCGTCACTCAGGATCGTGTGCGGTCCGCGCGGATCGAAAAACCCGGCGGCTGTGGAGAGTATCGCCGCGGTCAGATAGGCGATCACTGCGAACTGTCCTGACGACATGCCGCGCCCTGTGGGCCAGGCGCGCACCAGCATCCGCATCGCGATGATGTAGAGCGCTAAGCCGGCAATCGCGAGTCCTATGTGCCATGCGTTGGCCGGCTGCAGACCTTCGATCAGGAAATGCCAGTCGCCGGCCGAAGCCATGCCCGATTTGAGCATGTAGCCGATGTTCCAGAACATCGCGTCGGCAAACAGCAGCACGAGGAATACGCGCCAATTTGCGGTTTTCGTGTTGCGAGCACCGAGCCAGGCGAGAAGGGCGACGGCGATGCCCGTCAAAGGTCCTGCGCCATCGATCCAGCGCGAGTGGACGGAGCAATCCTCAAATGTCGTGTCGATCAGAAGGACTTTTCCACCGGACGCCAGACACGCGCCGCCATGGCCGAGCGTTTCGTGCGCGAGATCGGCGACAGCGTAAGCGCAGCAGGCGATCGCCATCAGCGTTAGGACAGACGCTGTCCGGTTCACGCGAGATGTTGGCGGAAGAAGGTCGAGGTTCGTCCGTTGGCGAGATCGGCACAGGCCTTGTCGTAATGCGCGCCACCAACGCGGGCGAACGCGTGGTCCATTTCCGGATAGACGTGGACGGTGACGAGCGGGTTGCCGCGAAGACCGTCCTGGATCTTTTTCTGTGCTTCAGGGGGTACGAACTGATCCTTGGCCGCGATATGCAGCATCAGCGGCTTCTTGATGTTTTTGGCTTCGTCCAGTTTTTCCTGGATGTTCACCCCGTAATAGCCGACAGAGGCGTCCGCATTGGTGCGCGCGGCTGTGAGGAAGGCGAGCAGCCCGCCGAGGCAATAGCCGACCGCTCCGACCTTGCCGCTGCAGCCGCTCTGGCTCCTAAGCATGTCGATGGTGGCCTGGATATCGCCGAGACCTTTATCCGGATCGAAGCGGTTCATCAGATCGAAGGCGCGCTGCCATTCGGCATCGGTCTTGTCGGTGAGCTGCACGCCGGGCTCGAGCCGCCAGAAGAGATCGGGCGCCAGCGCGAAATACCCATGGGCTGCGAACCCATCGACGAGATCGCGCATCACCTGGTTGATGCCGAAGATCTCCTGAATGACGACGATTCCGGGTCCACGGCCTGACGTCGGCGTTCCCAGATAGCCGGAAAAGGCGCCGTCCGCCCCGTTGATCGTGATGTCCTTGCCGGCCATGGCAATGCTCTCCGCCTGTCGCGGTCCAAGCTTACGCAAAGCGCGGGGTGCGCGCCAAGGCGTTACTGCGGACGTGCTCCTGGCGCGGGGCGCGCCTGCGGCAGCTGCAGCATCTGACTCAGCGTCACCGGATTGGTGATCGGTGCGGAGCAGGTCTGACGCTGGCAGACGTAAGCCGTAGGCTGACCGTTCTCCATCGTCTTGCCGTGGGCCGGATGACCTTCCGGCAGCGGCTGATCGGGCGCGACCACCACCATGAACCGGTTCGGCAGGCTCCGTCCCAGCACGGCGGCGGCCAGCTCATGCGTGCGCGTGTTGTTGAGCGGTCCTACGATTACGATCTGAAGACCCGTCGCCAGATATTCGAGGTTGTTGAAGAACGTGCTCGCCGAAATGAAGGCCCGCGCCGCTTCGCCCGCGAAGGACTGGATGAGGCGATTGGCGCGATCGGCATAGGCCGAATCCGCGGTGGCCATGAACAGGCGCGAGAGCACGCCCAGCATCACCGAATTGCCCGGAGGCTGGGTCTGATCGAAGATCGGCCGTGCACGGACGATCAGCGGGTCGTCGTCATGGCTGGTGAAGTAGTAGCCGCCGCCGAATTCGTCCCAAAAATTCTCGTTCATGGTGCGAACCCAGCGCTTGGCCTGGTCGAGGAAGCGCTGCTCGCCGGTCGCTTCCCACAGCGCCAGCGCCGCGCGCGCCATGTGCGCGTAGTCGTCGGCAAAGCCCGCGTGGCCGCGTTTGCCGTTGCGCCAGGAATGGGCGAGCTTGTCGCCGTCGCCGAGAGCCTTGACCACGAAATCGAACGCCTTGATGGCGGTCTTCGACCATTCGGCTTTCTTGAGCACCGCGCCAGCATTGATGAGGGCCGTGATCACCATGCCATTGGTGTCGGCCAGCACTTTGTCGTCCCGCATCGGCGGCACGCGCTTCAGCCGCCCCGCGAGCAGCAGCTCGCGCTGCTTCGCGAACAGCGCTTCGTCTGCTTCCGGCTGCGGGTATGGGCCGGCAGTTCCCATGCGCTGGAGGATGTTGCGGCCCTGGAAATTGCCGTCGCGGGCGACGCCATAGGCCGTCTTGAATTTCTGGATGAAGGTGCCCATCAGGGCCGCATCGATCTCAGGTTCGCTCCAGAGATAGTATTTGCCCTCTTCACCTTCGGAATCGGCGTCGAGGCTGGCCGCGAACGCGTCCTCAACCATCATCTCGCGCGTCAGCCAGCCGACGGTCTCCTCAATCCGGGTCTGGGAGATGACGTTGCGGTTATGCTGCCAGATGAGCAGCATCAAATCGATGAGCTGCGCATTGTCGTTCGTCATCTTCTCGAAATGCGGAACCAGCCAGCGCTCGTCGGTGGTGTAGCGATAGAAGCCGCCGCCGACATGGTCGTAGAGGCCGCCGAGCAGCATGTGATCGAGCGTGACCGATGCGACCTGGAGATATTGCTGCGCGCTGGTGCGCAGATAGGCCCGCCACATCATCTCGGTCAGCGGGACGGACGGAAATTTCTGTGAACCGGTGAGGCCTCCGAAGAAGATGTCGAAACGCTGGGCAACGCGCAGCGCCACGGTGTCGAGCGTGTTGGCATCCAGGTTTCCGCGCATGTCGCGGTTCCAGAGATCGTTGAGCTGTTCGGTCAGTCGTGCGGCCGCCGTGGCGACCGGATCGGGCTGTTCCCGATAGAGTGTGGATACGTCATTCAGCACGTTCTTGAACGGCGGCTGTCCGAAGCGCGATTCCTTCGGGAAGTAGGTTCCCGCGAAAAACGGTACGCCCTTGGGCGTCAGGAACATGGTGAGCGGCCAGCCGCCCTGGTTCCCCATGTTGTTGGTCGCGGCCTGATAGATCTGGTCGATGTCGGGGCGTTCCTCGCGATCGACCTTCACGTTGATGAAGTTGTCGTTCATCACCGCTGCCGTCTCCGCGTCGACAAAGCTCTCGTGGTGCATGACGTGGCACCAGTGGCAGGCGGTGTAGCCGACGGAGAGCAGGATCGGCTTGCCGCTGGCCTCGGCCGCCGCCAACGCCTCGCGGCCCCACGGATACCAGTGGACCGGGTCGTCCTTGTGCAGGAGGAGATAGGGGCTGGTTTCCTGGTCGAGCTGATTGCGGCTCATGGGCGATCCTGAAAAGTGATGGAGGAGGCTGGCTTGCCGGGCGTTCCTTTAGCGCGCCATGATGGCCGCTCACAAGCGATGGTGCCCCGGAGCGGCTAAGGCGATGAAGATTCACGTGGAAATGGACATGACGCCGGAAGAAGCCCGCACGCTGATGGGGCTGCCGGACGTGACGGGACTCCACGAACTGATGCTCGCGGAGATGAAAAAGCGCGTGAAGGCGGGCATGGACACATCCGATCCCGAGGCGATGCTGAAGGCTTGGATGCCGATGGGCGGTGCCGGTTTCGAGCAGTTCCAGCGTTTTCTGTGGGACAGCGCGCAGCGCGCAACGGGCGGCACGAAGAAGACCGCGCCCAAGGATTGATGTCGGGCGACACGATCTATGCCGTTTCCACGGCGCCCGGCCGGGCCGGTATCGCGGTCGTCCGGGTGTCTGGGCCGGAATCCGGGCGCGCACTTGCGGCGTTGACCGGAAAACCTCCGCCCACGGCCCGGTTGGCGACGGTCGCGCGGCTTCGCGACGCGGAGGGCTGCCAAATCGATGAAGGGCTCATCCTCCATTTCGTTTCGCCCGAAAGTTTCACAGGCGAGGACGTGGCCGAATTCCACATCCATGGTGGACGCGCGACGGTTGGCGCGGCGCTGGCGGCCTTGGGGGCGCTTGGCTTACGGCCGGCGGAAGCGGGCGAGTTCACCCGCCGCGCGGTCGAGAACGGCAAGCTCGACCTCACCCAGGCCGAAGCCATTGCCGATCTGGTGGATGCCGAAACCGATGCCCAGAGACGGCAGGCGCTGCGCCAATACGATGGCGCGTTGGCCGAGCTTTATGAAGGTTGGCGGGCCGACCTGATCCGGGCGGGCGCCTGGGCCGAAGCGGCCATCGATTTTTCCGACGACGAGTTGCCGGCGGATACGTTCGCGCGCGTCCGGGCGGCGATCGCCGAAATTCTCGGGCAGCTTCGCAGGCACTTGGACGATTCCCGCCGCGGCGAGGTTCTGCGCGAAGGGCTGCACCTCGCCATCATCGGCCCGCCCAATGCCGGCAAAAGTTCGCTCGTCAACGCGCTCGCACGGCGCGACGTCGCCATCGTGGCCGAGACCGCCGGCACCACCCGCGACGTGATCGAGGTGCGGATGGATCTAGGCGGCTATCCGGTGATCCTGGCCGACACCGCCGGCTTGCGCGCAGCCTCCGAAGCCATCGAAGCCGAGGGCGTGCGGCGCGCCCTCGCCCGCGCGGAGGCGGCTGATCTTGTGCTTCTGCTGTTGGACGGCAGCACTGCCGATCCCTTCGCCGGACTGCCGCCAGATACGCATGGCGATCTTGTTGTGTTCAACAAGTCCGACCTTCCGTGGCCGGCGAAGCGCGACGGGCTTTCGATTTCGCTCAGGACAGGCGATGGCATGGACGCCATGATCGAGGCGCTGACCGCAAAAGTGCGCGAGAGGCTGGAGCAGCCATCCGAAGCGCCGCTGCTCACCCGCGCACGCCATCGCCGCGCACTCGAGGATGCCGCCCGCTTGCTGGAACTGGCATTGGCTGCAAAAGACGATCAGCCCGAACTGATGGCGGAGGATCTCCGCCTCGCACTACGCGCCCTCGGCCGCATCACCGGCCGTGTGGACATCGAAGAAGTGCTCGATGTTGTGTTTAAGGATTTCTGTATCGGAAAATAGCCGGTGTTATGTATCACTCACAGAAAGATTTCAGCGACGACTTCGCGTTTTACGGTCGCGCCCTTGTCGATCGATGCAATGGCTTCGCGGATTTTGTGGCTGAGTACGTAAGCGGTCCTGTACTGGCAATCGAGGTCGCGGGAGAGCTGCAACGCGCTATGGCCCTTGGCGCCGTTCGTAAAGATCGCGATGCTCGAAAGAATGTTCCGGATCGAAAGCTTGCGGTTGGAAAAGATCGTGCCGCTTGTCACTGAGAACTCAGCTTTGCAGCCCTTGCACTTCCACACCCTGCGCGTCTGAAATGAATAGAGTTCGACGCAAACGCACTTGGGGCAGAACGGCTCGCCGTTGTTCTGAGAAAAGCGAATGGCCTTGAACGCGTCGTAAGCCTCGGTATCGGACACGCGGCGAGTTCTGGCGTGCTCATTGGCTCACCTGTCTCCCGGAGTATCTCAAGCGCCGTGCGCGTTCCTGCGCCCTTGGGGAGGCCGGTAGGGCTCTTATCGTTCGAGACCTTGGCGGGGATCGACGCCGGATTAATGTCCGACCGGAAGATGCGTAGACAATTATCGACGCTGCCCAGTTCGACGCTCAAGGCCGTCACGCGAAGCTTCGCCGCTTGGAGCTCGCTAGCAAGACGTGCGCGCTTTTCTTTGAGTGCTGAGACAACGTGCGAGTCAGCCACTCGAGTCTGAATAGCCGCGCGGAAACCAGATACCGCGCCAAGTAGGGCTTTCCATGTTCGGGCGGATGTGCCCTGCGTCGAGAGTTGATACGTCAATGTCAGGCGTGACCGCAGCTACTGGAACGTCGCCGCCACTGAAGACGCGGCTTTGCAGAATGGCATTGGCGTCGTCCTCGGTCCAAGCGGTCACACCGTAACCGAGTGGGGAGTCCGGGTGAGCGTCAAACTTGAACCAGAAGCGGCGAAGGGAACGTGTCATTCCCCTAAATTAGCCCTTGGTCTCCGAAGTACAACCAACTGGCCTTCTGTGAATGCTACCTAATATCGGAAATAGCCTACGCCGCAGCGCGAAGATTCGGGCCAATCATCAATGCCGCGAAAATTGCTTTGTAGTGGATCATTGCCTGACGGAGATCCTCCGTCGTGGTTTTGCCGTCCTTGTTCTTGAGCGCGATCTCGTGCGCCTCGCGAAAGTCCTTCACGACGGCGGGATGATTGACGGATAGGTCGGCAGTTCGCCTGTCGAAATCGGCTTTCGGATAGCCCTGCTCAGACAGAAGTTTGTCGAGGACGTCTCCCGCTTGCGCGAGTGAAGCCTTGGGATCATCGACAAAAGACGCTTGCGTGTCTTTCCACTGCGCCACGTACCTCTCCTGCGCCGTCTTATCCAGGGCGTGGAGATGGTAGTCGGCCACACGGCGCTCGCGCGCGATCAGCCGCTCTTCGGCTTTTTCCTTGCTTCCGGTCTCGGTGACAAGACGCTGGTATTCCTCGCCGTAATGCCCAGCGAAATCGCGTTTGCCGCGGTTGCGGCCGAGCATGCGAAACAGAACGAATGCCAGGGCGAGAACGACAACGATCCCCGCGACGACAAACATCAGGGTTTCGGGGCTCATTTGCTGAAGTTGCTGCTGAAGTTGCTGCATACCGATCTCCCTGGGCACAAACCTGCTGGAAGATCATGAAACGTCGGAGCGCAGCCCTCGTTCCAGAGAGTGTTCGAATGAGACAACCGGACATCGATAGCCGTGCCAGCGGTGCGGCGCGGCGGCTGGGTGCCGCCGCGCCGCATTAGGAAGAGGTGTACCGCGTCTACTTGCGCGCCGCGTTACCGCTCACGCCTTTGGTCATGTCCTTGGCGTATTCCCTGACCTGATCGGTGCCTGCGATCTGATCGAAGATCCAGAGCCACCCGCCGGTGATGCCGCACTGAGCATGCCAGTTCGCGAGCCTGCTCTCCGCTTGCGCCGGCGACGAATAAGGCGGCGCGGATTGCTGATCCGACAGGCCGGGATAGACCGGCACGTCGCCGAAATCCCACCCGGAGCACGGGTTGTTGCCCCCGCCGCCGGCGAAGTTCTGCAGATGGATCGCATCGACCAGTCCCGGCATCTGGGTGTTGATCTGGGAGACGACCGAAATCCAATAGCTGTTGTTGGTGTAGGGGTTCATCGTCACGTGATAGCCGAGCCCGCCCAGCATCAGCGCGAACTTGACCGTGGATTCGCTATCGTAGCTGTTCTCGTCGTCGAGATCGATCGCGTCGACGGGCAGCGCTGCGGCCAGTGCGGCGAAATCCTTGTACAGGATGCTCCTCTTGCCAGTCCCTTGCGAATCGACGAGCGACTTCAGGTTCTGGAAGTCGCCGAAATTCGATGAGCCGATACTGAACGTGATGCGCGTGACTTTTCCGGATTTGATGGACCTCAGGTCGTGCGCGAATTTGGGCCAGGTCTGCGCGCCGACGTATTTTCCGTTTGTGACGATCGGAAATTCGCCGTTCAGGTTCAAATCGCCGTTGGCCTTCACTTCGACGCTCCACACCAGAAGCTCCGTGAAGCCCGCTCTCTTCAGCTCTTTGACGTTGGTGAGATTGCGTTTGTAGATCGGACCTCCGCCCAGAATGCCGATATAGCCGGCTTGGGCGACGGCTGTTCCCATGAGAAGTGCCGCGCCGCCGAGCGCAAGCGCAGTTGCAGCCGTGCGCCGCCAAAATTTTGTCTTCCGGGCCCGTGGGTCCGTGTTGCATGCGTAATCCATGTGGGAAACCCTCCGCTATGTGATGCTTTCGTGATGCTCCGGCCCCCACCGGCGTTTCCATTATCCTGTCCTGCTTTGTAAATGACCTCAAGCACACGGAGACGTCTGAAATGTTACAAGTGACGAGCATATAATCCGTATACGGATGAAGTGGTATCTGGCATGATCCGGGCTTGCTCCACGAACGCTGGAGGCCTAATGAGCCGCGCCATGAGCGCATTCGACGTCATCGTCATCGGTGGAGGACATGCGGGGTGCGAGGCTGCGGCCGCGTCCGCACGCTTTGGCGCACACACGCTGCTCCTGACCCACAAGCTCGAGACCATCGGTGAAATGTCGTGCAATCCGGCCATCGGCGGTGTCGGCAAAGGGCATCTCGTGCGCGAGATAGATGCGCTCGATGGGGTAATGGGCCGTGTGGCGGATGCCGCCGGCATCCAGTTTCGGATGCTCAATCGCCGCAAAGGCCCGGCGGTGCGCGGGCCGCGCGCTCAGGCCGACCGCAAGCTCTATCGCGCCGCGATGCAAGAAGCGCTGGCGGTGCAGGACAATCTCACCATCCGGGCTGCTGCGGTCGAAGATCTTGTGATTGCGGGCGAGCGGGTTGTTGGTGTCACGACCGCCAGCGGCGAGACGATCCACGCAGGCGCTGTGGTGCTGACCACGGGCACGTTCCTCAATGGCCTCATCCACATGGGCGAGACCAGGATTTCGGCGGGCCGTGTGGGTGATGCGCCGAGCATCGGACTCTCGAAGACCTTGTATTCGTTGGGTTTTGCGATGGGGCGCCTCAAGACCGGCACGCCGCCGCGGCTCGATGGCAAGACCATCGACTGGGTGCGGCTGGAAGTGCAGCACGGCGACGATCCGCCCTCGCCGTTCTCATTTCTGACTGAGCGCATCACCACCCCCCAGACGGTCTGCCACATCACGCGCACGACGCCCGAGACGCACGCCGTCATCCGCGCGAACCTGCATCGCGCACCGATGTATTCCGGCCAGATCGAATCGACCGGCCCGCGCTATTGCCCCTCTATTGAAGACAAGGTCGTGCGCTTCGCCGCGCGCGACAGTCACCAGATATTCCTCGAGCCCGAAGGGTTGGACGACGACACGATCTATCCGAACGGGATTTCGACCTCCCTGCCCGAGGATGTGCAGATCGCGCTGCTCAAGACGATTCCGGGGCTAGAGAGCGTCGGTGTACGCCGCCCCGGGTACGCGATTGAGTACGATTACGTCGATCCGCGAGAGCTTTCGCCCACGCTGGAAACCAAGAAAATCAATGGCTTGTACCTCGCCGGACAGATCAACGGCACGACAGGCTACGAGGAAGCCGCCGCCCAGGGTTTGATGGCTGGTTTAAACGCGGCACGCGCCACGGGCGGCAATGCGCCGATCATTCTGGACCGCGCGACGGCTTATATCGGCGTGCTCATTGATGACCTGGTGACCAAGGGCGTCAGCGAGCCCTATCGGATGTTCACCTCGCGTGCCGAATACCGGCTCACCCTGCGCGCCGACAATGCCGATTGCAGGCTCACCAGCTTGGGGATTCAGGCTGGATGCGTAGGTGTTTCACGTGAAACGGTATTCTCGGAGAAGATCGGCAAACTCGAAAAGGCCCGCGAGCTTCTGAAGGCCCTGACCCTTACCCCCAATGAGGCTCAACGCCACGGAATCGTGATCAAGCTGGACGGAACGCGCCGCACAGCGCTTGAGTATCTCGCCCTCCCCGACGTCGATTTTCCGGTGTTGGCGAGGATTTGGCCCGAACTCGCGGAATTGAACTCCGATCTTCGAGAATCCCTTCGGACAGACGCGCAATACGCTGGATATCTTGGCCGCCAGGAAGCGGACATCCTCGCTTTCCGCCGCGATGAAGGCCTCACCCTGCCGGTCGATCTCGATTATCCGGCAGTTTGCGGCCTCTCGACCGAAGTCCAGCAGAAGCTTCAGAAGATTAGGCCAACAACCCTCGGGCAGGCCGCCCGCATAGACGGCGTTACGCCGGCCGCGCTGACCCTCGTTCTCGCTCATGTCCGCGCAGGAAACAGGCGTGTCGCCTGAGGAATTCGCTGCAGCAGCCGATGTTTCACGTGAAACGCTGGCGCACCTGAAAGCCTATGTTGGTCTGCTGGAAGATTGGAACAGCCGCCACAATCTCGTCTCTTCGGGCTCGCTCGCCGATGTGTGGCGGCGCCACATCTGGGACAGCGCTCAGCTAGTCCGCTTGATCCCAGAAGCCGCGCAAACACTGGCCGATCTTGGCAGTGGCGCCGGCTTTCCTGGACTCGTGTTGGCCGAACTGTTTCGAGGCCGCCTGCGAGTGACCCTGTTCGAAGCCACCGCCAAAAAATGCCAATTCCTGGAAGCGGTACGAGACCGGCTCGGGCTGGACGTCACGATCTGCAACGCACGTATGGAAGAGGCGGGATTCGAGCCGTTCGACATCGTCACCGCGCGCGCCTGCGCTCCACTCGACAAGCTGCTGGGGTATGCACAGCATTTCGTGGGTTCGAATACAGTTTGTCTGCTTCTAAAGGGTCAAAATGTGGGGTCTGAATTGACCCAGGCCCGCAAACACTGGAAAATGAACCTCCAGCAGCATCCCAGCCTGACCGATCCGTCCGGCGTTGTTCTGGAGATTCGGGAGCTCGTCCATGCCCATCGGCAAGCGTCCGCGCGTGATGGTCGTCGCCAATCAAAAGGGCGGCGTCGGTAAGACCACGACGGCGATCAATCTGGGCACCGCACTGGCCGCGGTGGGCGAGCCGACGCTGGTGATCGACATTGACCCGCAGGGCAATGCCTCCACCGGGCTTGGCATTCCGCGCACCGAACGCAAGGTGACGATCTACGATGTGTTGATGGGCGAGGCGAAGCTGGCCGATGCCGTGATGCCAACGCGAATCCCGCGGCTGTCGCTGGTGTCGTCCACCGTCGATCTTTCCGGCGCCGAGCTCGAGATGATCGACATGGAGCGGCGCAATTTCCGCCTCAAGGATGCGCTCGACGAATATTCCGTACACAGATCATCTCCCTTCTCCTATGTGCTGATCGATTGTCCGCCGTCGCTGACCCTGCTCACCGTCAACGCGATGGTCGCGGCCGACGCAGTGATGGTGCCATTGCAATGCGAGTTCTTCGCGCTTGAAGGTTTGAGCCAGCTTCTGAAGACGATCGAGCTCGTGCGCGCCAATCTCAATCCGCGGCTCGAGATCCAGGGCATCGTGCTCACCATGTTCGACAAACGGAACAAGCTGTCGGATCAGGTCGCGGCCGATGTGCGCGAGAACATGGGCGAAAAGGTCTATTCCACCGTGATTCCACGCAACGTGCGCATCTCGGAAGCGCCGAGCCATGGGCTTCCGGCGCTGGTCTACGATCTCAAATGTCCCGGCAGCCAGGCCTATATCAAGCTCGCCGGCGAACTCATCCAACGCGAACGTTTGCGCCAGGCCGCCTGATGACACCGCCCGAAGAACATCGCTCGCGCGGACTGGGCCGCGGATTGTCGGCACTGATCGGCGAAGAGGCCGCGCCTGCACGCGGCGACGGGAGAAGCGCACGCACCTTGCCGGTTGCGTTTCTCAGGCCCAACCGTTTCCAGCCGCGCAAAACCTTCGCGCCGGACGAGCTGAACGATCTGACCGAATCGGTGAGGGAGAAGGGTATTCTTCAGCCGATCCTGGTCCGCCCCATTGCAGGCCAGGCCGACGCGTTCGAGATCGTGGCTGGCGAACGCCGCTGGCGGGCCGCCCAGCAGGCGAAGCTCCACGACGTGCCGGTGGTCGTTCGCGAGATGAGCGACAGCGAGGCGCTCGAGCTCGCCATCGTCGAGAACGTCCAGCGGGCCGACCTCAACGCGATCGAGGAGGGCGCCGCCTATCACGAGCTGATGGACCGCTTTCAATACACCCAGGACCGGATCGCCAAGGAAGTCGGCAAGAGCCGCTCTCACGTGGCGAACACGCTACGGCTGCTGAGGCTGCCCGAAAGCGTGAAGGTCATGATCCGGGATGGACGGCTCACCGCCGGCCACGCGCGCACGTTGCTCGGGCTCGCCGATCCAGAAACGCGCGCACGGGAAATCGTCGAGGGCTCACTCAATGTCCGCGAGGCCGAACAGCGTTCGAAATCGAAAAAACCGCCTCGCCGGGGGCAAATTTCGGACGACCCAAACATCAAAGACATAGAATCCAATATTTCCAATGTCTTGGGGCTCAAAGTTCAGATCACACACAAAGGGAATAAAGGCGGGGATATCCGGATTTCCTACAAAACCCTCGAACAGTTCGACGATCTAATCCGCCGTCTGAGCAGAAGCGCGTAACGCCTATAAGTCCTTGACAATTAAGTATAATGTTGGATCTTTAGCAGCGCCGAACAGCGTTCGCTTTCGCCAGCGCCTCCGTCGGCTTGATACGCCCGTCATAAAGTGCCCGGCCGATCACAACGCCCTCGATATTCGGTTCATTTGCCGCCACCAGCGCCTCGATATCGGCGAGACCGCCCACCCCGCCGGATGCGATCACCGGGATCCGCACCGCCTTCGCCAGCGCCGCAGTCGCCGCCACGTTCGCGCCGCCGAGCATCCCGTCACTGTCCACATCGGTGAACAGGATCGCGGCAACCCCGGCGTCCTCGAACCTCCGGCCGAGGTCGGCAGGGGTCAAATCAGACACCTCGGCCCAGCCTTCGGTCGCGATCCGTCCCCCTTTCGCGTCGGCGCCGACGACAATCCTGCCCGGAAACGCGCGCGCGGCGTCTTTTACGAGCGCGGGATTTTTGAGGGCGCTGGTTCCCAGGATCACCCGCGTGATCCCGGCCGCGAGCCAGCCCTCGACTGCAGCCATGTCCCGGATGCCGCCGCCGAGCTGGACCGGAAGGCTCGTCGCCGCCCGGATCGCCCGGATGGCGTCGGCATTTGCAGGCTTTCCCGCAAAGGCGCCATCGAGATCGACACAATGCAGCCATTGAAACCCGGCGCGCTCGAAGGCGAAGGCCTGAGCGGCCGGATCGTCATTGAAGACAGTCGCGGATTCCATCTCGCCGCGCGTTAGCCGCACACAACGCCCGTCCTTGAGGTCTACGGCGGGGAAAAGGATCACGGGCGCCACTCCAGGAAGTTGCCCAGCAGAGCAAGCCCGACACCCTGGCTCTTCTCCGGATGGAATTGCGTGCCTGCGATGTTGTCCCGCCCGACCGCGGCCGTGAACGGACCACCATAATCCGACGTCGCCAGCACATGCGCCCCATTGTCGGTCTTCATCGCATAAGAATGCACGAAATAGGCATGCGCACCCGGCGCGATCCCGGCGAACAACGGATGCGGCCGCATGACATGCAACTCATTCCAGCCGATCTGCGGAATCTTCAAACCCGGATCGGACGGTGAAAGCTTCACGACCTCGCCTTCGATCCAGCCAAGCCCTGGATGGTCGCCGAACTCACGCCCGACGGTCGCGAGCAGCTGCATACCGACACAAATGCCGAGGAACGGTATGCCACGCTTCAGTACCGTCTCGCTCAGAGCATCGATCATGCCGGGTATGGCGGACAACCCGTGCATGCAATCCGCAAACGCGCCGACGCCCGGCAACACAATACGCTCCGCGCGTGCGATCGTCGCGGGATCGGCCGTAACGACGATCTCGTCCTGCGTCGCGCGCTCTCGCGCCGCCCGCGCCAGCGCTTTCTCGGCAGAGCGAAGATTGCCGGAGCCGTAATCGATGAGGGCGACTGTCATGGCCGCGCTACATGCGACGATTTCTTCCAAAAGAACAGGAGGTAGAAGACACCTAGCCACAAAACCCAAAACGCGCTGTTGAACACGACGGCGGTTGCGACGCCGAGCCAGCTCTCGGTCACGCCGATGAGCTGAAGCGTGACCGGCGATCGCTTCGGCAGGGCCTTGAGCATCTGGAACGTGGCGAACTTCACATTCGAAGCGATCAGCATTTCCCCTAAGAAGATCATGGAGCCGACAATATAGGCCACGAAGCTGAACAGCTTGAGCGCCAGCTTCGCTTCGTTAAGGAAGTAGTAGATTGCCACAACCATCGCGAAGTTGATGGTGATGAGCTGCGCGAACCAGGTCACTTCGTCCTGTGTTGCGGACCGAGCGAGATTCAAAAGGTCGAGTTCGGACATACGCGGTCAGCTCCGATCCATCCTTGCCTGCTCCCGCAAAGCGCCCCATCCTCGCCGCCTCATCGGAGCATGTCCATTATGGCGGCGCGCACGGCCCTCATCGCTATTGTCCTGACGGCCTCTGGCCCCGCATCCGCCGCCACTCTCACCGTCCCCTTCGATTTCTCGCGCCATGCGATCGAATTGACGGCAAATGTCAAAGGCAAACCGCTCCACGTCTTGCTCGACACAGGCGTAAATCCGTCCGTCATCGACCTGGGACGCGCCACCGCGCTTGGTCTGCCGCTCGACCGCAAGGCCGCGGGCCAAGGGAACGGCGAAGGCGGGAAAACGGCGGCTGCGATCCCGACGATTATTCCATCGCCCAATATCGGCGGCCATGACTTCGGAAATGTCGAAGCCCTCGCCACCGATTTGCGCGCGCTCTCCAAATCCTATGGCCGGCCGCTGGACGGCGTGTTCGGATACAGTTTCCTGTCCACCAATACCGTCCTCGTCGATTATCCGTCGCACACGCTCACCATTCGTGCCGGCGGAACGGGCCCCGATCTCGCGCCGCAGTGCCGCCAGCGTTACGACATCCCGTTCCTATCGAACGACAATGACCAGTTTCCCGTGATCAGAAACTTCCGTTTCGGCGGCGTCGAAGCACCGGTCACCCTGGACACCGGGTCCAACCGCACGATCGGCCTTTATCGAGCCGCGGCGAAGATCGCGGCCATTCGTAACGCTTTGGCCGTCAAGGATGTGTCGGACGGGAGCAGCTTTGGCGGCAGCTATACGACCCGCAACGCGACGCTGAACATTCCCTTCGGCATCGGGCCGTTCACGCTGCCCGCCGGACAGGACGTGTCCGTGATGCCGGGCGATGGCATCCCCGGCAAACGCATCGCCAATGTCGGCAACGGCTTTCTCGCCGCCGTGAAAGCAAAGCTGTTGATCGACTACCCGAACAAGCGCCTTGCGCTGTTCGGCGGTTGCGACGCGGCCAAGCGCTAATCCTGATCCATCTTCAGCGCGGCGATGAAAGCCTCCTGCGGGATGTCGACCTTGCCGAACTGGCGCATCTTCTTCTTGCCCTCTTTCTGTTTGTCGAGGAGCTTGCGCTTGCGGCTGATGTCGCCGCCATAGCATTTGGCCGTCACGTCCTTGCGCATCGCGCTGATCGTTTCGCGCGCGACCACCTTGCCGCCAATGGCAGCCTGGATCGGTATCTGGAACAGGTGGCGCGGGATCAGCTCCTTCAGCTTCTCGCACATCGCCCGGCCGCGGGCCTCGGCGCGCTGCTTGTTGACGATCATGGAAAGCGCGTCCACCGGCTCCGCGTTCACGAGGATCGACAGCTTCACCAGATCGCCTTCGACATATTCTTCGATGTGATAGTCGAAGCTCGCATAGCCGCGCGAAACCGACTTCAAACGGTCGTAGAAGTCGAACACGACTTCATTGAGTGGGAGGCGATAGATCACCATCGCGCGGTTGCCGGCGTAAGTGAGCTCGACCTGTTCACCGCGCCGGTCCTGACAAAGCTTCAGCACCGCGCCGAGATGTTCGTCGGGGACAAGAATCGTCGCCTTGATCCACGGCTCTTCGATGAATGCGATACGCACGACGTCAGGCATGTCGGCGGGATTGTGCAACTCCTTCATCGTCCCATCGGTCATGTGCAGACGATAGATCACGCTCGGGGCAGTGGCGATGAGTTCGAGATTGAACTCGCGCTGCAACCGTTCCTGCACGATCTCTAGATGCAGCAGGCCAAGGAACCCGCAGCGGTATCCGAAGCCAAGCGCCGCGCTCGTCTCCATCTCATAGGTAAAGCTCGCATCGTTCAGATGCAGGCGTCCGAGCGCATTGCGAAGGTCCTCGAATTGCGCGGCATCGACGGGAAAGAGGCCGCAGAACACCACCTGCTGCGCCGGCTTGAAGCCTGCCAGCGGCGTCTCGGTTCCCCTCTTCTCGTCGGTGATAGTGTCGCCGACCTGCGTGTCGGCCACCTGCTTGATCTGCGCGGTGATGAAGCCGACCTCGCCGGGCCCGAGGCTTTCGACATTGACCTTCTTGGGCGTGAACACGCCGACTTGTTCCACCTGGTAGACGGCGTCGGCCGCCATCATGCGAATGCGCTGGCCCTTCCGAAGTTCGCCATCGACGATGCGGACCAGAACCACGACGCCCAGATAGGAATCGTACCAGCTGTCGACCAGCAGCGCTTTCAGCGGCGCATCTGCGTCGCCCTTGGGCGGCGGCAAACGGTGGACGATAGCTTCGAGCACTTCCTCGATATTCAGACCGGTTTTGGCCGAGATCGGGATCGCCTCCGAAGCGTCGATACCGATCACGTCCTCGATCTGCTGGCGAATACGCTCCGGCTCCGCGGCCGGCAGGTCGACCTTGTTGAGCACCGGCACGATCTCGAGATGGGCGTCGATCGCTTGGTAGACATTGGCAAGGGTCTGCGCTTCGACGCCCTGGCTCGCATCGACGACCAGAAGCGCCCCTTCGCAGGCGGCCAGACACCGGCTGACCTCATAGGCGAAGTCGACATGGCCCGGCGTGTCCATGAGGTTGAGGATGTAGGTCTCGCCGTTCCTAGCCTTATAGGCGAGGCGCACGGTCTGGGCCTTGATGGTGATGCCGCGCTCGCGCTCGATTTCCATCGAATCGAGGACCTGGTCCTTCATCTCACGGGTGGTGAGGCCACCTGTGGTCTGGATCAGGCGGTCGGCAAGCGTCGATTTTCCATGGTCAATATGGGCGACGATTGAGAAATTGCGGATTTTGGCCAGTTCGGTCATGAGGCGCGCCATATAGCGGCGGGCCTCCCCGGCGTCCAGCAGCCTATTTTTGAGCTTTCAGGACCACGAAAAGCGGGATTAATGCTGCCAGTTCCGCCACCACCGACACGCCAACCAGCAGCGGAAACGAGATGTCGTAAAGCGCGCCCATCAGCGAGCTGCCTGCGAACCAGCAGATCCCGAACACGGCCGAGAATACACCGAAAGCGTTGGCGCGGGCGCTGTGCGGTACCAGCCGTGCAACACCGGCATTCAGCGCCGAGGTTTCGATCCCCAGCGCAATGCCCCAACAGAGGGCACCGATGATCGCCAAAGTCTCGCCACCGAGGAACACCAACGGTGGCGAAACCGCGGCAATCAGGATGGCGGGGATTAGAACCGCGAACCCGATCCGGTCGAACAGCCGGCCAAAGACCAGCGCCCCCACGCCGGTCGCCCCCATGGCGGCCGCGTAGAGAATCGGCACGACGGGCGCCGAGACAATCTTCGCCTGGGCGAAATGGTAGGCGATGAGCGGCCAGTCCGCGAAGCCGAACGCCGTGAGGCCGGCGCTGATCGCATAGAACCAGAACGCGCGCGAGAGGCGCTTGCCATCGCCAGACGCCGCCGATTTCGGTGCCACGCTTCCGGCGAAGGGATAGCGCAGCGAAACCCCGATCACGATCAGGACCGTGAGAAGCGCAGGCACACCGAGCCACAGGAAGGCTGTGGTGTACTGGCCGTGGCGTGCGAGCACGAAAGCTGTGATCAGCGGTCCGATCAACGCGCCGGTCTGGTCCAGCGCTTCGTGCAGACCGAACGCCCAGCCCTGGCCGATCTGTTCGCCGGCGCGGGACATCATCGTGTTGGCGGCCGGATTGCGCAGGGCCTTTCCGGTGCGCTCCAGGATGATGAACAGCGCAGCCATCCACCACATCCCGGCGAACGCCATCAGCGGCACGGTCGCCATCTGCAGGACATAGCCCGCCAGCGTGATCGGCCAATAGGCATGCGTCTTGTCGGCCAGCCGTCCCGAAGCCAGACGAAGCAGATAGCCGAAGAGTTCGCCGGTGCCTGCGATGACGCCCACGGCCGTGCCGGACGCGCCCAGCAGGGCCAGATACGGACCGGTAATCCCGCGCATGCCCTCATAGGCCATGTCGGCGAACAGGCTGACGACGCCGAACGCGACAATGAAGGCGAGAGCGGATTTCTTGTCGAAGCCGGAGGTCATGCGCGGTTTACCGAGAAGCATCCGAGGCGATATTATCGAAAGCTGAGCATCGAGCTATGGGCTTTGTGATTCCGATTCTGGCGTTGGTAGCCGTGCAACCGCACCCGGCGACGGAAGCTGCGTGCCTGGTCTCGCCGGCGAACGGTCAGGTGCTCGAAGACCGCGTGGACTGGCTCGGGTCGCCCAACGCGGTGGAGGTCCAGAACGGCCCGCGCGGCAATGCCATCGTCAAAATCCGCGAAGCATCGACGGGAAAGCTCCTGGTCACCGTTTTTGTGCTCAAGAACGAAACCGCGCGCTATGACGGTATTCCCGACGGTGCCTACACGTTGCAATACGCCATCGGCGATCGGCTCAACGCGCGCTGCGCGAATTTTCCGCGGTTCGACTCCATCGGGGAATTCCCGCCGTCGGCGCCCTTGGTTGCCGATGTTTCTGCCTCAGGCGAAAAACATTCGCGCATCCTGCGCTACACGCTCTTTCCGGTGGCGGGCGGGAATGTCACGCCGCATCCGATCGGTGCTTCAGCCTTCAATGCACCTTAGCGATGGCACGACTTGCTCTTCAGCCTCGCGCTCGAACGTCCTCGACCAATCCTGGAAAGACGTGTTGTCGCCGCGGCGGGCGTGGAAATAGAGCCGCTGTGCAATCCCGCGCATGGCGCCGGTCATCAGAACCGGGTTGATCAGCGCGTTCGGTAACGCCATGTCGAGCACCCTGCGCATCAGGAGCTTTGTCGAGTAGCGCGGAGCCTCTGCCGCCAGGGCCCGCACCGGGTGGGGGCCGCGATCCTCGAGATGATCGGAGACGAGCTGGGCCACGCGCCGGCCGAAATGTAAGGCGGTGTGGATGCCGCCTCCTGTGACGGGCGACACCATGCCGGCAGAATCGCCCACCAGCATCACGCGGCGCGAACCGAGTTGGCGGAGCGTGCCGCCGGACGGGATCAGACCGCTGCGCCGCTCGATGACTTTGATTTGCCGCAGATCGCAAAACGATTTGAGCCTGCGCAAAAATCCGCCGAGCTCGGGCTTTTTTGGCCGCGTGGCAGCGACGCCGATCTGGGTCGTGCCCACGCCTGGAACGATCCAGCCGATATAGCCCGGCGCGATCCTGCTGTCGGCGAAGCAATGCAGGAAGCGTGGATCGAAGCCTTTCAGCTCTTCGCACTCTATCTCCATGCCGGTGAGGAATCTGCGGTTGCGGCCAAGCCCGAAGATCTCGGCCACACGCGAGCGCGCGCCATCCGCACCGATCAGGAAATTCGCATGCAAGCCCGCCGACGGGAGTGCCACACCGCGGTCGTGCTCCAATCCGCCATCGAATTTCGTGCCGTACAGCAAAGCTGCACCGGCACGTTCGGCCTCCTCCGCCATCCAGCGCAGAACGCCGGCCGTATCCGTGGCCTGGAAGAAGTACCCCGGCGCATGGAGATCGACCGCGCGATCGTTGGGCGCGTAGAGGCGCACGCCCCGCACCTTGCGCATCAGCCGCGCCGGGAGGTCGAAATCGTCGCTTGCTTCCTTCACCACGATGCCCGTGGTGTGTACGCGCGAGCCGGGCTCTTTTTTTCCGTCGATAACGGCGACCTTCAGTCCGCGCAGCGCCGCGGTGCGCGCGCAGGCGAGGCCGGCAAAGCTGCCGCCGACGATGACAAGGTCGAATTTGCGGATCATGGCGTCCTCCCGCCCTCAAGGGCGAACTCTCGGCGCGGCCCGTGGCGGGATTGTGACATCCCGGTTTCGCGTATCAAGTCCGACAGTTAAGGTCCGCGCATGGTGAAGAAACAGCGAACGCCGCAGCAAACCGATGTCATCGGCGACCTCTGGCCCGGGCAATCGGTCGAGCTCCTCAAGGCGTTGCACATTCTGACCCGCGATGGCGCGCTGAATGCGGATTCGCGCCGAAAGCTCAAGCAGGTGCTGCATTTGGCAAACCTGATCCGCCCGGCGCTCGTCACGTCGCTGGCAGAGAGGGATCAGCCCATGCTCGCCGATCTTGGGGCGGGAAAATCCTATCTCGGCTTCGTGCTCTACGACCTGTTCTTCCGCAAGGAGGGCCGTGGAATCGTGAACGCGATTGAATCGCGCCACGATCTGATCGAGACCTCGAAACGGATCGCGTCCGCAAGCGGCTTCGACCGCATGCGCTTTGTCGAAAGCGCGATCCGCGATGCGTCATTGCCTGACCGCAAAGCCGATATCGTCACGGCTCTGCACGCCTGCGACACCGCAACGGATGAAGCCATCCTGTTTGCGCTCCGCCATGACGCGAAATTCATCGCCCTTGTTCCGTGCTGTCAGGCGGAGATCGCTGCCGAACTCGAAAGCTCGAAGAAGCCAGAACGCCAGCTCTGGCGTCACCCCATCCAGCGCCGCGAATTCGGCGCGCACCTCACCAATGTGCTGCGCGGACTGTTTCTCGAAGCCCATGGCTACAAGGTGCGGGTAACCGAACTCACGGGCCTCGAACACTCGCTCAAGAACGAGTTCATTTTCGCCGAACGGCATCAGCGCGCGAACACGGCCGCGAAAGCCGAATACGACCGGCTCGTCGCGCAATTCGGCGTGCAGCCGCGGCTGCTCATCGCGGCCTGACTACTTCGCCGAAGTCAGCGTCGTGCGCGCGAAAAGTTCGGTTTTGCCATCCGCGGGCAAGTTGTCCGGCGATACTATCTTTGACAGACCCAAGGTTAGGGCTGCGGCGGCTTGCGATCTGCCACCAAGGTTTCGAGCGCGGATGCAATGCGCTCTTGAGCGGCACTCTGGCGGGCTGATTGCTCGCGAAGTTCCTTTGTCTGAGACGCCAACGTCGCCCGGGTTTGATCGAACCGCGTCTGCAAGCGACGTTGTTGGACGACAAGAAAGACCATGCCGGCAACACCTACAAGTGCGACTGCGAGGCCTACCCACACGCCACCATTCATTGGCTTTTCCCCTTCGGCCTCGTTTTCGCGATATTCGCGTCGAACTTTTTAAGGTCGGGATCGCACTCAGGGGGCGCGGCGACCGAGGCGAAGTCATCATGTGCGCAGCGTTCCGCCTGTCGCCTTCGTCACCGCGGCTATGATCTTTTGTGCGACGGCTTCGATCTCCGCATCGGTCAACGTCTTGTCTTTCGGCTGCAGGCGCACGGAGATGGCAAGCGACTTCTTGCCCTCGGGAACACCTTTGCCTTCATAGACGTCGAACAGATCCGCGCGCTCTATCAGCACCCGGTCTGCACTCTTGGCGGCTTTCAGCACATCTTCGGCCGTAACTTTGCTGTCGACCACAAACGCGAAATCGCGTTCCACCGCCGGAAAGGGCGACGGCGCGAACGTCGAACGGGCTTTGGCTTTCGCTTTCGGCTCGGGGATCGCGTCCAGGAAGATCTCGAACGCGCTTGCCGGCCCCCTGATGTCGAAAGCCGCGAGGATCGCCGGGTGGAGTTCGCCGAACTGCGCTATCACTTTGGGGCCGAGCGCCAGCGTGCCGGACCGTCCGGGGTGATACCACGCGGCCGCGCCTGCTTTGACCGGGGCGGTCATGGGCGCGCCCATCGCGGCGTCGAGCGCGGCCAGCATGTCGGCCTTGGCGTCGAACGCGTCGGCTGCATGAGTCGATTTCGCCCAGGAACGCGCGCCGGTGCCGACGCGGATGCCGGCGGCGACATGATTCTGCGCCTCGGGCGTGCCGCTTTCGAACTGCGCGCCGATCTCGAATAACATCAGTTCGTTGAAGCCGCGCGCCTGATTGCGCTGGGCTGCGGCGAGCAGCGACGGCAGCACGCTCGGCCGCATCGCGTCCAGATCGGCAGCGATGGGATTTTCGAGCTGGCGCACATCGTCGCCACCGCCGAACAGTTTGGCATGGGCACGCGGAATGAAACTGAAATTGATCGTCTCATGGAAGCCACGCGACGCCAGCATGCGGCGCACGATGCGGGTTCGGCGCTGTGACGGCGTGAGCGTCGCCTTCGCAACCGCGTCAATCCGGACCAGCGGAATCGACGGAACCTTGTCGAGACCGTGGATGCGCACGACCTCTTCCACCAGATCGGCGGAGCCCTCGATGTCCGGTCGCCACGATGGCGGCGTGACGGAGAGTGTTGCGCCGTCCTTCACCGTGAAACCGAGACGGGTGAGAATATCGACGATCTCCGCCTTCGGCACCTCGATACCGCCGAGCTGCTTCACGCGTGCGATGTCGAACGCGATCTCGCGGCGCCAGTTCGACGGCCCGCCCGCGACCACAACTTCGCCCGGCTCGCCACCACAGAATTTCAGGATCATCTTGGTCGCAAGCTCGAGCCCGGGCAGCACGAATTCCGGATCGACGCCGCGCTCGAAGCGATAACGCGCATCGGAGAGGATCCCCAGAATGCGGCCCGCGCGTGCGATGCGGATCGGATCGAATAGCGCCGACTCCACGAACACGTCGGTCGTCGCCTCCGTGCACGACGTATCTTCACCGCCCATCACGCCACCGATGCCGCGCGCGGCTTCGTCGTCGGCGATCACGACCATGCCGCTGTCGAGCGTGTAGGTCTTGCCGTCGAGGGCGAGCAACTGCTCGCCATCCGTCGCGAAACGTGCGCGCAGATTGCCTTTGAGCTTCGCGGCGTCGAACACGTGCAGTGGGCGGCCGCGATCCAAGGATATGAAATTGGTGATATCGACCAGCGCCGAGATTGGGCGCAGACCGACGGCTTTCAGCCAATCCTGCAGCCATTGTGGCGACGGACCGTTCTTCACGCCGCGGATCAGACGGCCCGCGAACATCGGGGCTGCGTGTTCCTCACCGGCGGGGAAATCGAGCGCTGTCGTGATCGGCGATTTGAACTTGCCCGGAACGGGCGACAGATCGCCTTCCCTAAGACGCCCGAGGCCTGCCGCCGCCAGATCGCGCGCGATGCCGTAGACACTCGTGGCATCGCCGCGGTTGGGCGTGATCGAGACGTCGATCACAGGATCGTTGAGGCCCAGCGCCTTCGCTGCCGGCTCACCCACCACGGCGTCGGCGGGAAGCTCGATGATGCCGCTGTGATCGTCCCCGAGCAGAAGCTCGCGTGACGAACACAGCATGCCGCGCGATTCCAATCCGCGGATCGTGCCGATCTTGAGCGCTTCGCCGCTCACCGGGATCACGACGCCGGGCTTCGCGAAAACCGCCTTCATGCCGGTATGTGCGTTCGGCGCACCGCAGACGACCTGAACCGGCGCTCCCGATCCGTCATCGACCATGCAGAGCTTCAGCTTGTCGGCGTTGGGATGTTTCTCGGCCGAGATGACATAGGCGACGGTGAAATCTTTCAGCCGCGCGCCGGCATCTTCGACCGATTCCACTTCCAGACCGATGGAGGTGAGCTTGTCGGCGACGGTGGCAGCATCGGCATTGGTGTCGAGCGGCGCCTTCAGCCAGGAGAGCGTGAACTTCATCGGCTGAGCCCTCCGTCAAGCGTGGGCACATCCAGGGCCGCGAACCCGAAATGGCGCAGCCAGCGTAGATCCGACTCGAAGAACGGCCGAATATCCGGGATGCCGTATTTCAGCATCGCGAGACGGTCGAGACCGCCGCCGAACGCGAAACCGGAATATGTCGCGGGATCGATGCCGCACATCTCGAGCACGCGCGGATGCACCATGCCGGAGCCCGCAAGCTCCAGCCAGTCATTGCCGGTGCCGAAGGTGATCTTGCCCGGCACGGACCGGTCGCAGCGCAGGTCCCATTCGACACTTGGCTCGGTGAAGGGGAAGTAGGAGGGCCGCGCGCGCAGCTCCACCTGCTTCACTTCGAAGAACGCCTTGTAGAACTCCTCCAGCACCCATTTGAGCTGGCCGAGATTGATATTCTCGTCGATCACCAGACCTTCGTACTGGTGGAACATCGGCGAGTGTGTCGCATCGGAATCGACGCGATAAGTACGCCCCGGCGAGATGATCCGGATCGGCGGCTTCTGCTTGAGCATCGTACGCACCTGCACCGGCGAGGTGTGCGTGCGCAGCACATGCTGCGAGCCGTCGGCCTGCCTAGCGAGGTAGAAGGTGTCGTGCATCTGCCGCGCCGGATGATCGGCGGGGATGTTGAGCTTGGTGAAGTTGTAGTCGTCGAACTCGATGTCCGGACCTTCGGCAACGGCGAAGCCGAGATCGGCGAAGATCGCAGTCACTTCGTCCAGCACCTGGCTCACGGGGTGGATCGTGCCCTGCGGCTCGGGGCGTACCGGCAACGTCACATCGATGCGTTCGGAGGCGAGGCGTGCGTTCAGCGCTGCATTCGCGAGTTCGGATTTGCGCGCAGCAATCGCGTCGGTGACGCGGTCCCGCAGTGTGTTGAATAGCGGGCCGTTGGCTTTGCGCTCGTCCGGCGACATGCCGCCGAGCGTCTTCAACAGCTCGCTGACCGAGCCCTTTTTGCCGAGCGCGGAGACGCGCACGCCTTCAAGCGCTGTCTCGTCGGAGGCTGCGCGAATGCTTTCGAGAATTTGCCGTTCGAGGGACACAGTGTCAGTCATAACAACCTATCCATATCTCATTTGTCATGGCCCGCAATGCGGGCCATCCAGATGACACCGCTGCGGTGTTTGGGAAGATGGATTAGGTGTTTCGTCGGCTCGCAACAGCCTGGACAAACTGGATGGCCCGCATTCGCGGGCCATGACAATTTGGTTTGGCTGATGGAGTGACTTACGCGTTGCCGGCGGTCGCCTGATCCACCAGAGCCTTGAAGGCTGCGGGCTCGTGGATGGCGAGGTCGGAAAGCACCTTGCGGTCGATCTCGATCCCGGCCTTCGCGAGCCCGCTGATAAATCGGCTGTAGGTCAGCCCGTGCTCACGGCAACCGGCATTGATGCGCTGGATCCAGAGCGCGCGGAAATTGCGCTTCTTCTCCTTGCGCCCGATATAGGCGTGCTGCATCGAACGATCGGCCGCGGCGTTCGCCGTGGTGATGTTGTTCTTGCGGCGGCCATAGAAGCCTTTGACGGCCTTTAAGACCTTCTTGCGGCGGGCATGGCTGGGTACGGAACGGGGAGCGCGTGACATGGATCAGAACCCTCCGCCGTAAGGCATCCAGCGCTTCACGCGCTGGGTTTCGGAGGACGACAGCACTGCGGTACCGCGCAGGTCGCGGGTGCGCGCGGGCGAGTTGTTGATCAACCGGTGGCGCTTGCCGACCTGATGGGTTTTGATCTTGCCGTTCGCAGTGAACTTGAAGCGCTTTTTGGCGCCGGACTTGGTCTTCATCTTGGGCATTTTGCGGGTCTCCTAAGGCCTTGAAGGCCGGTTCGCTTTACGAGTCGCCACGGCATGCCCTGCCGGGCCACTCACGAAAGAGCGGGCGTCTTAAAGGGGGAGCCCCGCTTTTGCAAGCGGCCGGATATCAATCGCCACCGGACTGCTGAATCTTGGAAGTATCGTCGGTCACGCCGAAATCTTGCGATTTCGCCCCGCCGTCGGCGACCATGAATCCTTCTGCGGCCAGGCCGCGCTTGAGCAGTTCACGCACCGCGGCCGCCCGGCTTGGCATGCGAGCCTGAAAGCGCCAATTGTCGACCGCTTCCAACTCCTTGCCGGTCAACATGATTTGGAGACGCTCCCCACGTGTCAAATCAACCATGTTTCCCTCCGCCTTCGCCACTGACGAGACTCAACCTCCTGATTCTGAGGCACTTACTCATTTTTTGTAAGACACTAAAAATACTTATTGTACGTCCTTAACGCACAAGGTGGATTTTTGGTTGCCTGCATTGCTCCCTAATTGTAAGGCGAATATGCCTGCTGCTCAAATAACACATTGAAAACAAAAGATTTTTTGACATCGGACCAAACCTCGGATAGTATGGATGAAGATTGGAGGGCCCCATGAGCCTTTCTCAAGTAATCCCCATCCGTCCAAACGCCCGTATCGAATTCGCGCTGATCCATGAGGCGAACCACCGCGTCGCCAACCATCTCGCGGTATTGGCCAGTCTGGTTCAGTTCCAGGCCTCCAAGGTCGCCAAAGGACCGTTGCAGTTCACGCGCGAAGAAGTGCACGTGATGCTGCGCGAGGTTGCCGGAAAGGTCATCGGCGTCGGTCAGTTGCACCGCAGATTGAGCGACCGGCCGCAAGAAGCCGTCATCGATCTCGGCGATTACCTGATCGAAAGTTCGCAAACCCTCGTCAAATCGCTTGCTCTGGAAGGGCGTGTCGGCATCGTCCATCGCCTTGATGCGAAATGCCCGGCAACGGCCGAGCAGGTTCAGCCGGTGGCCCTGATCGTGGGCGAAGTCATCATGAACGCGCTCAAACATGCGCATCCGACGGGCCTCCCGGTCGAGATTTCCATCCGCTGCGGACGGGATGTGACAGGACGGACAATCGTCGAAATCGGCGATGACGGCATCGGTTTGCCTGAGGGCTTTGACACGCGAACGGGTGGCGGCACGGGGCTCCGGCTGATCCGGATGCTGGCGTCGTCGCTGCACGCGGATCTGGACATCGAATCCGACAGCCTCGGAACGCGCTTTGTGATTGCGCTGCCCGTTGCCGCCAACGAGGCGTAATTACCCATTACCGAAACTTTTGGTGCTTCCGTTCGCGTGCCCGACTAGGTTCAGCGTGCAATCCCGGATGGCACGACATTGTTGAGAGACTGGGCCGGAAGCTGGCTCCCGCGCATCGCTTTTTGGCTTTTCTGGCCGGCGCTGATCGTCGTCGCGTGGGGTGAGCTGACGCCACATCCGCCGACCATTCATGAATCCGATAAATTCCTGCATTTCCTGGCTTATTTCGGACTGGCGGGATTGGCATCGACCGCTTTGCGGCACCGGCGCGCGATCATCCTGGCCGCTCTCGCTTTGATCGCATTTGGGGGCGCGCTCGAAATCCTGCAGGTGTTTACCGGGCGCGATGCCGAATGGCTGGACGAAGCGGCCAATACTATCGGCGTGCTGACTGGGGCCTGCGCGGGATTGCTGTTCCTGCGGCTTGTTGGGGCGCACGAGCCCGAATAGCCTTCTGGCATTTGAGGAGGCTCGGATCATGTTCAAGGAATTCAAGACATTCGCGATGCGCGGCAATGTCATCGACCTCGCGGTCGGTGTGGTGATCGGCGCCGCGTTCACAGGCATCGTCACATCGCTCGTCAAGGACATCATCACGCCCCCGATCGGCTGGATAACCGGCGGCATCGATTTCTCGAATTTCTTCTTCGCGCTCAAGGGCGGGCAGTTCACGACTCTTGCCGACGCACAGAAGGCCGGCGCTATCACCATCAATTACGGTGTCTTCCTCAATACCGTAATCAGCTTCATGGTCGTCGCGTTCGTGCTGTTTATTATCGTGCGGCAGCTCAACAGGCTGGTAACGCGCCCCGATCAGTCGCCGTCAGCACCACCCGAAGATGTGGTTCTGCTGCGCGAGATCCGCGACCTGCTGAAAGCCCGTTCATGAAAGTTGCCATCGTCGCGGCCGGCACCGTAGCGCTACTGTGCGCGACGGGGACTTGTTTCGCCGATGCCAATGCTGACATGGCCAAGGTCGCGACCGGCTTCTATGAGGCCTATGCGACCTTTCACCCGTCCGATGGGATTCCCGACGCCAAGGGCCACGCCAAATACGAGCCCTTCATTTCACCCAGGCTCGACCAGCTCCTCACCGAGGGCAAACGCGCCGAGGCAGTGTTCGCGAAAGCCAACAAGGACTCGCCGCCGCTGATCGAAGGCGACCTGTTCACCTCGAACTTCGAGGGGGCGACCGCATACAAGGTGGATGCCTGTTCGGCCAACGGAAGCACCGGCCGCTGCACCGTCACGCTGACGTATGACGACCATGGGCAAAGCGCGAAGGCCAAACCGCTCACCTGGACCGATACGGTCTATCTGGTCGCGACGCCTGGCGGCTGGCGCGTCGACGACATCGGTTACGGGGCGACTTGGGCTTTCGGCAACAAGGGGCGGCTGAGCGACACCGTCAAAGGCGCCATCGCGAACGCGGGCGGCTGAAGGCCCATTTCAGCAAACGATCCGATAAGGACGTTCCGGGATGCTCTGCGGTAACGCGCAGAGCATCCCGGCTACGTCTTCGCCGATAACCTTACATCTCGGTCCCGGTTTCGGGTGCCGCTGCAGGCTCCGGCATGGATGGCGCAGCAGGCGCTTTCGCCCTGCGCTTCGTCGTCTTTTTTGCCCGCTTGGCGGGCGCCGCTTTGCGCTTGGCAGGCGCGGATTTACGCGCGGCCTTTTTGGCTTTTTTTGCTTTGCGTTTCGCCGGCGCACGGCGTGTCGCAGTGGCGCGCTTCTTCGCGACTTTGCGCTTGGCCTTCTTTGCCGGTGCTTTCTTCTTGGTTCTACGAGCCATATCGGTCTCCCTCAAATAGGCGCGCAGATTGCGCGCCTTCGCGCGCATGAGCAAGCGTTGCGTGCGCTATTTCGTTTTCAACGCTTCGAGATGCAACAGCAATGCCTTCACATCGTTGGTCAGCGCTTCGAGCATCTCAGCCTGCCGCTTGTCGCGCGCGACGTCCTCGGAGTCTTCGCCGATCTCGCCAATATCTTCCTGAATATCCTCGACGTCTTCTTTCAGGTCCTCGACATTCTCACCGAGTTCTTCGACGTTCTCGCCCAGCTCCTCGACGTTTTCGCCGAGCTCTTCGACGTTCTCACCGAGTTCCTCGACGTCCTCCTGGATGCTTTCGACGTCTTCCTCGACCTCCTTCAGGCTCTGGCTCTGACGGTTGACAGTCATCTGAATGAAGATCGCGAGATAGATGGCTTCCAGCGACACCACGGTCGTCAGCACCAGAAGCATGAGGTCCCAGGCTACCCAATGAAACACCGAAACGGCGAAGAAGCCCATGAAGATGAGGGTGTGAAGCACAAGCGACCAGGGCGAGCCGATCCAGACGATGACCTTTTCGATGTTTGTCACCGTCGCGAGCACGGGTGCGGCCGCGCCCGGCGGGGCGACAGAGTTTTGCGGCTGCGCCGTGGTGGACGGATGCATCGCGAAGGTCCGAGGATAGATGTTCTGCCGGAGTGTTCCGCCGGATGCTTCTCGCGCCCTTCGGGACAAGCCCAAATGAGCCTGTAGCTTGGGAAAATCAAGCCCGGGATCGCGGTCCGAGCCGATCGGCATGGCCGCGCTACTTCGACCTCGTAGCCGGATGGTCTTTCGGCGCGACCGTATCGCTCAGGAATGTGTTGAACACCCAACCCTCGAAAGCCTTGTGCTTTGCATCCTGTGCGACGCTGCGGATCTTCACCCAGTTTCCGTGACGACCGACGACAACGACTTTGGCGCCCTTCGGTAGAGTCGTGACCGCATCGGCGGTTTTGGCCGGGCCGGAACGCAGATTGCCGGAGCGGGCAATCGTCGCTTGTGGAAGTGAGGGCGTAGCTCCTGGTCGCGCCGCTGGTGCAGCTTGCGACGTCGATGGCTGGTTCTGGCCCTGGGTTGAAGAGGGCGAGATCGCGCCCCACCAGCTGTCAGGAGCGAAGCGTAGCGCCCCCGCCACAACAGCAACGGCCAGTATCACGACCACGGCCAGGTCACGCCCCATACGGCGTGGAGCCGCCTCCTCGACCTCTGGATCGGGTTCGCCAAGCGTGTTGTGAGGATCGAACAGCCGGTCGCGCGGCACGCCGATCGGCCTGTTGAGCTTTTCAAGAGTCTCAGCGCTCCAAATCTCCTCGGAGCCTGCCGGCGGTGGCGGCGGCGATTCTGCGCCGGCAGTTTTGCGCTCTCGTGTCTGAATGAGCGTCCAACGCGCCTGCGCCAGCTCGGTTTCCTTTTGCGCCAACGCATCGCGAAGAGCGGCGCATTCGTCGCGGCTGCGCTGATAATCGACGGTTCGGTCTTTCAGCGCCTCATCCTGCGCGTGCAGTTTAGTCTGTGCGGCCTCGGCGCGTTGTGCGTGGATCGCAGCCTGCTCCATCGCGTCCTTGGACTGTTCCTTCCAGCGCTTTTCGGCCGCCGCCAGCCGTGCTGCCTCATTGGACTGCCAGAGGCTCTCGGCCCGAGCCAAGGCCTCGTTCATTTCCCGCTTTCCCTGCGCGCGCGCGTCTTCGATGGCAGATCGGGCACGCTGCAATTCGTTATCCCGCTCCGCCAGGCTGCCCTTCAGCTCGGCGTGGTCCTTACGCAGACGATCGATTTCGGAATCGCCACTACGCAGCGACTCGATCTCAGCGCGCGCGTCCGCGAGCGCTTTTTCCGAATGGCCGAGCTGAGCGGTGACCGCACCGACCGCTTGTGCGAATTGCTCCTGCCAGCGTGCTTCGATGGCGTTCTTCTCGCTCTCCGCCCTGGAAAGCGCCTCCTCCAGCGTGCGCTTGCCCTCGCGGCGCGCATCGTCGGCATTGCCGCGTGCGTCCTTTTCGGCCGCTTCGCGTTCCACAATGGTTGTGTGCGCACGCTCAAGTGCCTTGCGCAGGCGCTTCAGTTCTTCTTCGCGATCCTTCACCTGACCGAGCGTTTCCGCCTGGGCATGGGACGCCTGCTTGTTCCAACGCTTTTCTGCTGCTTCGAGACGCGCCTCTTCTTCCGCTTTCCAGGCCTTCTCGGCCTTGGCCAAGGCGGTTTCGACGTCCTTGTGGCCACGGTTCTCGGCTTCCACGATATCCGCGCGGGCTTGTACCAGTTCCTTGTCGCGGCTTATGAGCGAGGCCTGCAGCCGGGAAACCCGTTCGCGCAAACGCTCGAGATCGGCATCTTTGCCGCGCAGCGCATCGACTTCGGTCCGTGCCTGCTCGATATCCTTTTTGGCGCGCTCCTCGGACTCTGTGAGCTCGGTGCGTAACTTGGCGAAGTCGCTCTCGCGCTTGTCCAGGGACGATTGGAGTGCTTGGACCTTGTCGCGCAGGCGGCCGAGTTCGGCGCTATCGGCGCGCAGCGCATCAGCCTCGGTCCGCGACTGCGCGATGTTCTTGCGGACTCGCTCTTCCGCCGCAGCGGCGTCGGCACGGGCCTTCGCCACCTCGCCCTCGCTTTTGCCCAGCGACGACTGCAGGGCCTCGATCTTCTCGCGGAGCCGGCGCAGCTCTGCATTGTCACTGCGAAGCGCATCCACTTCCGCCCGCGATTGGGCATTGTTCTTGCGCGCACGTTCTTCCGCAGCAGTCGCATCGGCGCGTGCCTTCGCCACTTCCCTTTCGGCTTTGCTGAGAGATGACTGCAGCGCCTCAGTCTTCTCGCGCAGCCGGCCCAGTTCAGCGGTGTCGCTGCGAAGCGAATCCAACTCCGCTCGTGACGGCATGGGACTGTGCGAAGACTTTTCTTTCCAGCGTGCCTCGGCCGCCGCGAGCCGCTCAGCCTCGGCCGCTTTCCATTGCTTTTCTGCCTGCGCCAAGGCCGCTTCGGCTTCGTGCCGCCAGCTATCGTGCTTCTTCTGAAGTTCGTTCGCTGTGTCGTTCGTCAGTGCGGCAAGGCGCGCTTGGAGTTCGACCTCCCAGGCCTCACGCGCCGATGCGAGTTCTTTCTCGACGGGCCGCCCCGGAACCTCGGCCCTGGCCTGCTCAGCCTCCTCACGCGCCTCGGCCAGTTCGGCTTCGCGCAGTGCGAGCCCCGCTTGCGCCTTGGCCAGTTCATTGCGCAGCCGGCGCATTTCGGCGTCGTCGGAAGATTTGCGCGTGAGCCCGCCAGCTGGACCGGTGGTTCCGGCACGCCCGTCGCGCGATGGCGCCGGCAGCGCATAATCCAGAACGGCGAGCGTGGTCATGTCACCCGCCTCAACTCGCAAAATCCGAATGCCAAGAACGGGCGCCTCGGTACTGCCTTCTGGCGGGAGGTATTCGAGATCTTCGAGCTCATCGAGCATCAGCGACCAGGAGCCGTCGCCGTTGTTCTGGCCCTGTGAAAGACGTGCGCGCCGCGGAAGGCGTTCGACGCGAAGTTTGATGCGGCCGCGTTTCTTGTAGGGAGCGATCAGGGGCGCCAGTACGAGCGCAACCGGTTCGGGCGTTGCGTTCTCAGCATCGCCGTCCGGTTCGACCGCAGACAGAGTTTCCTCTACGGTCGGCTTTCTCGCTATTCCCAGTGTCCGTGGCGCCATTGCGCAGCCTCAAGGTTGGCTCGGGTTCTCGATCCCGGGCTCTCCTTCGAGGTGTTTTTACGTGGGAAAGCCTGAAATAGGCTGAAATCGATAGATACAATTTGCGTAAAACTGTCTGCACATTGCTCGTGCGATTGCCGCTCCTACTTCGGAAGCACGTAAAGCGTGATGCTCTGCGCCGGCAGTGTGTCGTTCAGGACGCCGCCGGACCATGAAATGTTGGAGAGGTTTTGAATCGTGTTGGCGGAGGTCAGCCGGTAGACCTTCGCGGACCCCGATTGCGTGAAGTTTGAAAGCGTAAGCGCAAGGGGGGTGGTGCCACTCAGCACCTTGCTGATCACCATGACGGTCATGGCCCCATCCTTGCTGCGCAACGCGGCGAAAGCCGAAAGGTTGTCCGGTTGGGGAGCGGTCGCCAACACGCTCGTATCGCCAAAAGACGCGCCCGCACCGTCGTAGTTGCGATACATCTGCATCGCCTTGTAGGTGGGCGTGCTGGCGTCGGGTGTGGTCCAGCGTGTTGCTATATCCAGGCCCTCACGGCCGAAGATGCCGTAAATGTCGGCCTGTGTGGTCGCGCCGTTGATGTGGTTCTCCGCGCCCCAATTGTATTCGGTGATCGCGACCGGGGTGTTTGCGTAGTAGTTGTCCGAGATCCAGCCCTTCAGGCGTGGGATCAGGTAGACCGGTGCATTGATCCAGCTTTCGGATGTGTAGTTCGGATCCCAGAGCTGTCGTGTCGAGCGGTTTCGCAAGAGCTGCATGGCGCTCGACGTGTCGTTGCCGTACTCGCCGGCCTGCGGATAGAAGTGCACGCTCAGGACATCCACCGGGTGCCCGGCCTTTTTCCATTCGCTCAGCAGCCAGGGGATGTAGTCCATCCCGTGCTGTTCTTTCTTGTGGTCGGGAAATTTGCTGTAGCCGTGCGCAGCCGCATATTGCTGGTCATAGCCGCTGTAGAAATAGGCTTCCCAGCCCCATTCTTCCGGGGCCACGACCTGCGCGTTCGGGTCTAGTCCCTTGATCAGCGCGGATTCGGCGAGGACCTTGTCGCGATATTCGTCGGCGTGGGGACCGATGGGATGCACATCGCGGTGGGTTGAGAACCAGATGCTCGGTTCATTGTCCATCAGGTAGTAGCCGACGCCACCCGTCGACGATTTGCCCCAGGTCTTGACGAGGTGCTTGATCCATTTCTGCTCGATGTTCGGCGAGTCTTTGACATAGGCGTCGTGCGGATCGTTGCCTTTGATTGGCGTGTTGCAGTCGGGCTTAAGCCCATCGCCGGCGTCGTTGTCGTAAGGATCGACATCGCACTGCGCGCCATATTTGGTGACGGAAAAACTCGGCAGGATCGAACGGTTGTGTCCCAGCGTCGCCACCCAGCCGAGCAAGGGCACGGTCAGCATCGGCTGGGCATTGGCGGACTTGCTGGTCGAGACGAACGTATCGGCCTCTTCGCCGGGCGTCGCGCTCTGTTGTGGGTAGCTCTCGAAATACCAATCGGCGTCGAGGTTCTGAGCATTCTCCAGCCAATTGTAGTCGCTCATGTTGTTGCCGCCCATGCGGTTGAGCGGCGCGTTGAGCGCCTGCAGATCGGATTTGGACGCGAAATTGACGCCGTAGATCAGCGGGTTGATCGGGTGACGATTGGCGGTCGCGTCGATGGTGACCGTGACAGTCGGGGTTTTTGCAAGGGCCGAGCCCGAAAGGAGCAAAGCGACAAGAGCGGCTGTTGCGGAGACTGTATTGCGAAGGGGCATTCCAAACTCCTCGGCTGCGTCACGCGACGAGAAGCTTATCCCATGCCGGCTACGAATGGGGATTTACCGGGTCGTGTCGAGATTGATGAAAAGGCCTGAGAATTCGCCTACGGCACTTCCAGCCAATGGAGGCTGAAGAGCTTGTCGGGGTCAGACCACATCACGCGCGGGACGAAACCCGCCGCCATCGCGAGCGTACGGAAGCCGTCCGGCGTGTATTTGTACGAGTTCTCGGTATGAATGGTCTCGCCCTGCAGGAAAGAAATCGTCCGGCCCGCGATTGAGACGCTTTGATCGACGCGGCTGAGCAAATGCATTTCGATTCTCTTGGCGTCGGGGTTGTACGGCGCGTAGTGCGCAAAGGCGTCGAGGTTGAAGTTTGCACCGAGCTCGCGGTTGGCGCGCGCCAGAATGTTCTTGTTGAACAGAGCGGTCACCCCTTCGGAATCATTGTACGCGGCATGCAGGATCGCGGGGTCCTTGATGCGATCCACGCCGATCAGCAGCCCCCCGCCGCGCAGCATTCGTGCCGCCCGCTGCATGAACGCGAGCGCCTCGGCAGCATTGAAATTGCCGATCGTCGAGCCCGGGAAAAATCCGATCCGCCGCGCGCCGGTGGATAGCAGGCGCAAAGGCTGCGTGAAGTCGGCGACCACCGGATTCACGATCAGGCCGGGATGCGCGCGCGTCAGCTTGTCGGCCATCGCGCGCAAATAATCGCCGGATATATCGATGGGGATGTAGGCGCGGGGGCTTTTCAGCGCGGCCAGCAGATAGCCGATCTTCTGCAGCGAGCCCGCGCCGAACTCGATCACCTCGGCATCGGGACCGAGGAACTCCGCAAATTCCGGCGCGTGCTTCCGCAACAATGCGGTCTCCGTGCGCGTCGGATAATATTCGGGGAGCTCGCAGATGCGGTCGAACAGCGCCGAACCCTCCGCATCGTAGAAGAATTTGCACGGCAATTCCTTGGGCACTTTGGCAAGGCCGGACAGAACCGCGTCTTCGAAATCGCCTCTCGGCCGTGAGGCTTGAAGGGCTTTTGCGTAGGCGAGTGTTGCGCTGCTCATGAATCCTCCGCAAGCCGTATGCCGCTGAACTGCCAGCGTGCCGATGGGGGAAAGAAATTGCGGTAGCTCGCACGTATGTGCCCGGGCGGGGTCGCACAAGACCCGCCGCGCAGCACGACCTGGCCCACCATGAATTTGCCGTTGTACTCGACAGCAGCGCCATCGAACGGCTTGAAGCCGGGATAGGGATCGTAGGACGAACGCGTCCAGACCCACACATCGCCGAACAGGCTTTCACCGTTCGCCGTTTGCGGCCGAAGCTGATCGAGATCGAGAAAATTTCCGTCCGGCGAGCGCTGTGCAGCGATGGCTTCCCATTCGAATTCTGTCGGCAGGCGCTTCCCGGCCCAGGCCGCATAGGCGGCCGCCTCATAAAAGCTCACATGCGCCACGGGTTCGCCGGGATTGAGCGGGCGCGCGCCGTGCAAGGTGAAGACCCGCTCGTCGTCCAGCCAGTAGAGCGGCGCCGTCCAGCCTTCGCGTTCTTTCAGCGCCCACCCATCCGACAGCCAGAATTCCGGGCGCACATATCCACCATCTTCGATGAAGGCGCGATATTCCCCGCAGGTCACAGGCCGTGATGCAAGCTTGAACGGATACAGCAAAACGCTATGGCGAGGGCCTTCATTGTCGAATGCAAAGTCGGGTCCCGCATGTCCGATGTCGACTTGTCCGCCGTCATGCTCGATCCAATCGAGCGCCGGAACGGAATCGAGCTGCGACGGCTGGCTGGCGCGCATCGCGGGCAGCAGCGGGTTGCAAAAAAAAGCGTGCTTGATATCGGTCAGCATCAATTCCTGATGCTGCTGTTCGTGATGGAGGCCAAGAACGATCGTCGCCCGGCGTTCCGGACCGGCATCCTGCAGCATTTGCTCCATCGCGCGATCGACATGGTCGCGATAAGCGTAAACGTCCGCGATGCCAGGGCGTGTCAGCAGTCCGCGATTGGCGCGGGTGAAAGGTGTGCCGAGGCCGAGGTAATAGGAGTTGAAGATCGCGTCATAGCGGTCATCGAACGGCTCGTAGTTGGGATCGCACGCCAGAACCATCTTCTCGAAGAACCAGGTGGTGTGGGCGAGATGCCATTTCGTCGGGCTGGCGTCCGGCATGGATTGGATTTGCTGGTCTTCCGCCGACAGCGTCCCGGCGATAGCCGTGCTTAAGTGGCGGATTTCCTTGTAAAATCTGGCCAGTTGGGGTTCAAAAGACGTCGCCGCCTGCGAAGATTGCGGGTGTTGCATGAAGTCGCCTCAGCAGGATCCGACAAAAAGCCTCACGACAACGATTGGGCCTGTCAATGGTTGCGCAACCCCGCCTTGCGAAAGGCGAATTTGACTTTTCAGCCCCGCTTCAGCGGAGCGATCATGATCGTGGCGGTCGCCGTGGCAATAACCTTGCCGTCAGTATTGGCAAGCGTAGCTTCGAGAAAATTGATCTGCCGTCCACGCTTGAGGACGCGGGCTTCCGCGATGTGACGACCCGCGGCACCCTGGCTCAGATAGCTTACCTTCATCTCCAGCGTCGGCGCTATCTCGCCCCATTTCAAGACAAGGCCTGCGGCCACCGCCAGCACATCGTCCATCACGCATGCGATCGCACCGCCGTGCAGCGCACCGAAGCGGTTGAAATGCGGATCGCCAAGCTCATAGGCGATCTTCGCAAAACCGGTTTCGCTGTCGATCTCGAGAATTGATTGATTGAGCCACGCAGAACAGGGCGCCTGACGTTTCAGGATTGCCTGAATATTGGCGGGGTAATCAAGCGCGTTTGCAGAATCGATGCTTTGACGCATGTCAGGCCCAGAACGGTGCCAGGCGTCTGAATTTGTCCCAGCGCTTGAGTGCGTTCTTGCCGATGCGCATGGCGCGCGCGCTGTGCCAGCCATTGACATGGCCGGAAGCGAAATAGAGGTCTGCCTGCGCGCGCGGGCTGGCGGTGCTGTCCGCCGTCAGCTGTGCCAGCGTCGCGCGCACCTGTCCGGTGTCGTTGTAGGAGCCGAGAAGATCCTGAAGCTCCTTGAGCCCCTTGATGTAGCGCTTGACCCTCTTGTGCTTGTAAAGCGGGCCATAGAATTCCGCCGCATAGCGCAGTTTTTTGAGCGAGATGCGCAGCCGGTGGCAATCGCGCTGCTCCAGCGACTTCACCTGACGTCCGCGTTTGCGGGCCCTGACCAGATATTCGTCCAGCATTCGCGCCGCCACGCTCATCACCGGCGCGCGCACAGCCAACCGGTTCTGAAGGTCGGCGCCGGTCGGCAGGCTCCAGCTTCTGGTCTGGGCCGCGACCGCGATATCGTCCAGGAAAATTGCGAACTCGACGCTCGACACGCGCTCGACGGCGCTGTCCCAGGCGTCGGCGCGCGCCCGTTCGAGCCGTTCGCCCAGCAAAGCGAATGCTTCGTCGGCGCCTGCAGCCTCGGCGGGTGGCGCGAACAATTCTTCCGCGAAGACGTCGAGATCGCGCGCCGCTCCGATGGCGCTCGCGAACGCCTTGGTGCGCTGCTGCAATTCGCGCTGGGCCGGTGTGTTGAATTCTTCACCGAAAGCGGAAAAGGCGACTGCCAGCCTCCGCAGTCCCACACGCAATTGATGCAGGCCCTCGACCTCACGCGAGCGTGTTACGGCCGAGACATTGGCGGCGACATGGGACAGACACTCCAGTAGCGTGACGCGAAACGCATCCTCGACGCTCATGCCCTTGCTGATGCGCAGGGGACGTGCGCTGACCGCCAGCGCCTGGAAATCGTGTGGCGCGGGACGGCTTGTGGTGCGGATGGTGGCGGGCCGGGTCTCTTCCATGGAGAATCGCATGTTACCTAAACCGTGCGAACCGGCAATCCTGCGTGCCCCAAGGTTCGCTTCGCGTCGGCAATCGTCGCTTCGCCGAAATGGAAGATCGACGCCGCCAGCACCGCATTGGCGTGCCCGTCGCGCACCCCTTCCACGAGATGTTCCAGCGTTCCCACGCCACCGGATGCGATCACCGGAATTGTGACAGCGTCGGCGACTGCCCGCGTGAGCGCGATGTCGAAACCGTTCCGGGTTCCATCACGATCCATGGACGTCAGCAGAATTTCGCCTGCGCCTAGCGCCGCCACGTCGCGCGCATACGGAACGGCGTCGATGCCCGTCGGGTTGCGTCCGCCATGGGTGAAGACTTCCCATTTGCCGGGCGCGGTTTGTTTGGCGTCGACGGCGACGACGACGCACTGGCTGCCGAATTTCTCCGCCGCCTCGCGCACGAATTGGCGGTTATGGACGGCGGCCGTCATGATCGAGACCTTGTCGGCGCCGGCCAGCAGCAGGGCGCGGATATCGTCGAGGCTCCTGACCCCGCCGCCCACCGTGAGCGGCATGAAACAGACATCGGCGGTGCGGCGCACGACATCGAGCAGGATGCCGCGCTTCTCGTGACTGGCGGTGATATCGAGAAAGCAAAGCTCGTCCGCCCCAGCCGCGTCATAGAGCATCGCCTGTTCCACCGGATCGCCGGCATCGCGCAGTTGAACGAAATTCACACCCTTGACGACCCGCCCATCCTTCACATCGAGGCACGGAATGACGCGGACTTTGAGCATCAGCGCGCTTTCGCCATGGCGGCGACGCTAAACAAGGCCTTGCCGCAGGCAGCTTCGGCCGGCACGGCCGTGGTCTTGCACAGTGCTTCGGTGTCGAGAAGCAGGTCGAGCGCATCGCCGAGCTTTGCTTCGTTCCAGCGTTGCGCCTGATTCTTGAATGAGGTGACGCGCGAGAAGTGCACCGGCGGGCGCAATTTGCGGATTGCGCCGTCGATGGTTTCGCCGCGTTTGGTTTCGACATTGGCGAGCAGCACGCGTTGGAAATGCGACAGGGATTGCCTAACGACCGCGACGGGCGATGTACCCGCGATCCAAAGCCGCTCCAGGGCCAGGTCCAACCGCGGCAGATCGCCATTGCCCGCGGCATCGATGGCTTCCTCGACACGCGCTTCCGCCTCGTCGCCCATGACGGCGCGCACGTCTTCGAGCGTGACCTGCTTCCTGCCATGACAGTAGAGCGCAAGCTTTTCGAGTTCGCGCCGCGTCACGCCGCGATCGGATCCGAGGCGTCCGACGGCATCTTCCAGTGCCTCGGGCGCAATCGAAAGCCCCTCGGCTTTCAGCGCGTTGCGGACGACATCGAACAGATCGCGCGCCGTATCGGGATAGCAAGCGATGGCCGCGGCATTCTCCGCCTCCTCGAACACTTTGCGCAGGCCGGTACCCTTGGCGAGATCGCCACCTTCGACCACGACCAGCGCGTCGCCCTTGGGCTCTTCCAGAAAGGAATCGAATAGTTTGGCAAGCGCGTTGCCCGCGCTGCGCACGCGCACCACGCGCCGCCCGCCCAGCATCGAGATCGCGGCCGTCTCGTCGGAGAGCCTTGCCGGGTCGGACGACAGGTCGTCACTGTCGAGATCGGCGACGCGGAAGGCATCATTGATGTCGTCCACCACCGTCTTCATCAGCGTCTCGGCGCGTTCGCGCACGAGGCCCGAATCGGGTCCGAACACCAGCGCCGCAACCAGAGCCTTCGGCGGGTTCGCCGCATAGCGGTCGGCGTCGGAGGATTTGACGATCATCGCTTCGGCGGAGCTTCGGTCGCCGCCTTCTGGAAAAAAACTGCCAGATTGGTGCGGATGCGATAGGCGATGTCGTAGGCCGCGCGCGTATCGGCGTCGCGCTGGGCGATCAACGTCGCGTAAGGCGACGCTACCACGTTGTAGGCCGAGAGCCCGTTCTCGTCGCCCTCGGTGATGAGGTGGCCCGCGCGGTCCGTGAGTTCATAATGGACGCTCAGCGTGTCGTTGTAGCGTGTGATGGCGGCATCGTTCTGTAGCGCCACGCCCTCGGATTTTTCACCGATGGTGATGCGCAGCCGATAGGAATCGTGCGAAGCGCGGCCCGACGAATCGAACAGGTCGATCAGCTCATTGCGCAGCTCGTAGCCGAGCCGGTTGGGGATCGGATCGACATAGATCGCGGCGAGCTTGTTCTTCGTACCGGCGGTCGCACCGTTGTCGCCATAGAGCGGATGAAAGCCGCACCCTCCCGCACACCCGGCGAGCGCCAGCGCTACGAGGATGCGCGCCCTCATGCGACGATGTTCACGATGCGGCGCGGCACCACGATAATGCGCTTGGGCGCCTTGCCTTCCAGCGAACGCAGAACACCCTCGTCCTTCATGGCCGCTTCCTTCACCGACGCTTCGTCGGCTTCCGCCGCAATCGTGATCTCGCCGCGACGCTTGCCGTTCACCTGCACCGCGATCGTGACCGTATCCGATTTCACCAGCGCGGGCTCGGCTTTCGGCCAGGGCGTATCGACGACCATGGTCTTGTGGCCCAGCGCCTGCCAGCAGGTCTCGGCCAGGTGCGGCATCATCGGGCCGATCAGCAGGACCAGCGTCTCCACCGCCTCGCGCAAATCGGCGCCGCCAGCACCGGAGGCCGCTCCGATCGCGTTGGCCAGGGAATAGACCTGCGCCACCGCGCGGTTGAAGCGCAGATTCTCGAGATCGTCCGTAACCGCGGCGACGGCGCGATGGGTCGCGCGTCGGAGCTCGGATGCTCCTTCCGCCTTGGTGCCCGCGGGCGGCATCGCACCGGCCTCGTCGATCAGGCGCCAGATGCGCTGGACAAAGCGCCAGCTTCCCTCCGCGCCGTCATTCGTCCATTCGATGTCGCGTTCCGGCGGGGTGTCGGACAGCATGAACCAGCGGATCGTGTCGGCGCCATAGACGTCGATGATCGTTTCCGGTGCGATACCGTTCTTCTTCGATTTCGACATCGCCTCGGAGCGGCCGACGATCACCTCGTTGTCGGTGCCTTTGAAATAGGCCTTGCCGCCGCGCTTCTCGACCTCGTCGACCGCGATCCATTCGCCATTGTGGCCCTTATAGGTCTCGTGACAGACCATGCCCTGCGTGAACAGGCCCGCGAATGGCTCCTCGACGGCGACGTAGCCCAGCTTGTTGAGCCCGCGATTGATGAAGCGCGCATAGAGCAGGTGCAGGATCGCGTGTTCGACGCCACCGATATACTGGTCGACCGGCAGCCAGTAGCCCGCGGCCTTAGGATCGACGGGCTGATCGAACTTCGGATTGCAGAAACGCACGAAGTACCAGGACGAATCCACGAAGGTGTCGAGCGTGTCGGTGTCGCGCGTCGCTGCCGTGCCGCATTTCGGGCAGGTCGTGTGCTTCCAGGTCGGGTGCGCATCCAGCGGATTGCCCGGAACGTCGAAGCGCACATCGGCGGGCAATTCCACCGGCAGAGCTTCCTTCGGCACCGGAACGATGCCGCATGCGGGGCAATGGACCATGGGGATCGGGCAGCCCCAATAGCGCTGCCGCGACACCAGCCAGTCGCGCAGGCGATAGTTCACCGTCCGCGTGCCGCTGCCGTCCGCCTCGATCCGCTTCGCGGTTTCGGCCTTCGCCTCGTCGACGCTCAATCCGTCCAGGAAGCGCGAATTGGCAAGCCGGCCCGGCCCGACATAGGCCTCGGTGCCGACCTTGAAAGTCTTCGGGTCGTCACCCTCCGGCACGACGACGGGCAGCACCGGCAGCTTGTACTTGTTCGCGAAGTCGAGGTCGCGCTGGTCGTGCGCGGGGCAGCCGAAGATCGCGCCGGTGCCGTAGCCCATCAGCACGAAATTGGCGATCATCACCGGCAGATTCCAGCCAGCATCGAAGGGATGTGCCGCGGTGATGCCGGTGTCGAAGCCCATCTTCTCGGCGGTCTCGATTGCGGCCTCGGTCGTGCCGATGCGGCGGCACTCCTCGATGAAGGCCTGCACCTTCGGATCGCTCTTTGCGAGCGCCGCACTCAACGGATGATCGGGCGAGATCGCGACGAAGCTAGCGCCGAACAGCGTGTCGGGCCGCGTCGTGAACACATCCAGTTTCTCGCCGTTCGACAGATCGAACGCGAAGCGCAGGCCTTCGGAACGCCCGATCCAGTTCTTCTGCATCAGCCGGACCTTTTCCGGCCAGCGCTCCATGTAGTCGAGCGCATCGAGCAGCTCGTCGGCATATTCGGTGATCTTGAAGAACCATTGCGCCAGCTTGCGGCGCTCCACCGGTGCGCCTGAACGCCAGCCGCGGCCGTCGATCACCTGCTCGTTGGCGAGCACGGTCATGTCGACCGGGTCCCAGTTCACATCGGCTTCGGCGCGGTAGACGAGGCCGGCGTTGTAGAAATCCACGAACAGCTTCTGCTGCTGCGAGTAATAAGCCACGTCGCAGGTCGCGAACTCTCGCGTCCAGTCGATCGCGAGCCCCATCTGCTTGAGCTGGCCGCGCATCGTGGCGATGTTGTCGTAGGTCCAGTCGCGCGGATTGATGCCCTTGTCGCGCGCGGCGTTCTCGGCCGGCAGCCCGAACGCATCCCATCCCATCGGATGCAGCACGTTGTAGCCCTGCGCCCGGCGGAAGCGCGCCAGCACGTCGCCCATTGTGTAATTGCGGACATGTCCCATATGGATGCGCCCCGACGGATAGGGAAACATCTCGAGCACGTAGGCCTTCGGTTTGTCGGAATCGTTCGGGGTCACGAAGGTGCCGCACTCGGCCCATTCGCGCTGCCACTGCTTCTCGGATTCTTTGGCGTTGTAGCGCGCCATAAAACTTTCCTTTCCAGAGCGCACGGCCCCGGTCAGGCAAGGCTTAGCGCGCTCTCAAATCAACTTCCAGAGCCGACGGCCGCAAGTCGAAGCTCGCGTGCCCGCGTAAGGATCGCGTCCTCGAGCTTGTTGGCGGTATCGGCATTGACGGCCGCGTCGACCCAGCCTTCGTTGCTGCGCGTCTGACGGAAGACGGCGATACGGATGCCGTCCGCGCGCAGGCGGCGGTCGAGGATGTAGATCGTGACCTTCATGCGCTCGTTCAGATCGGACGGCGCGGAGTACCAGTCGGTGATGATCACGCCGCCGAACGGATCGGCCGAGGCAAGCGGCATGAACGACAGCGTGTCGAGCGTTGCGTGCCAGAGATAGGAGTTCACGCCGACCGTGCGTGCCGGGCCGCCGGAGATCGCGGTCGTGCCCGTATCGGTATCCGGCATGTCGTTCGAGTCCGAACCGCAGCCGACAAGGACCAAGGCACACAGCGTGACGGTTAACGGGCGCAGCATCTATTCTTCCTGTTTCGGGGCACGAAGAACCTTCGCGCCACAGCGCCGTTCACATCCCCGGTTACGGCATGGCAGGGCTTATACTGGCACAATGGTTTGCGCGCAACGCTGGCTATGGTGTCATGGTTTCGGCCGGTTCGGCTTTTATTATAAGGAGTTAATCCAGACCCGATGGGACCGTTCCGGATGAAAAGGCATCTGCTCGCGGGAGCGGCTTTGCTCGGCCTGACGGCCCCCGCCATGGCACTCGATCTGGGCGACTGGAGTGTTCAGCCCTTTGAGACCGAGATCGGCGATGCCGAGCTTAAGGTGAACGGACAGGCCAATGGCTCGGCCTATACCGCCAACCAGCCGGATGCGCCTGGTCTCGATCAGACCGGTGTCACGGGTGCTGCGTGGGTCGGATTGAGCCTGGAGCGGACCTATGACAGCGGGCTCGCGCTCGCGCTCAAAAGCTCGTTCGAGGTCTATCACGACCGTCTTTCCGGCGACAATTATGGCAGCGATTTCGTGCAGAAGGTCTATGGCCAGATGCAGACGGGGCTCGGCCGTGTCGAGATCGGCAACACGGACGGCGTGGCCTATGCGCTCGCCGTCGTGGGCCCGTCGGTCGAAGGCTACACCTCCATCGACAATCCGAATGCGACGTTCTTTCGCGACCCCACGACCGGCGGCCGCGCCTTCATCAACGTGTTCGCGCTCAACAGCGCGGTCGAATCGTCGTTGAACTATGCGAAGATTTCCTATTACACGCCGAAAGTCTTTGGCATTCAGCTGGCGGCCTCATTCACCCCATCGGAAGGCAAGGACGTGGTGCCGTTCCTGTCGAACGGACCGCAGGTGCCGGACCGGCAGAAAAGCATCTGGGAAGCGGCAGCGAGCTACAGCACCGATGTCGGGCCGGTCTCGCTCAGCTTTTCCGGCGGGTGGTCGGTCGGTCACAACGACAACAAGACGCCGGCCCACGCAGGCCTGACCGATTGGGCGTTCGGAACGGAAGCGGACTATACGATCAACGACGACTGGAAGCTCGCGCTGGGCGGCGCCTGGCGCGAGGCCAACTCCTATGCGTTCGATCTGAACAATGTTCTGGGCTCCAGCCAGACCAAAAGCACGCATTTAAGCGGCACGGTGACACATGGTTCGTGGATCGCCGGCGGAGAAATCGGTGACGGCACCGCCGATGGCCGGCTTGGCATGCCGACAATCGGCGTGCGCGGCTACTCGGCGACGGTCGGTTACGTGCTCAATTCCAACCTGCAGCTCAATCTCGGCTGGCAGCACCTGCACTACGACCGCGACATCGGCGCGTTCTATAACGGCGCATCCCGCATCAACATGAGCGCGACCTATCTGCATCTGCAATTCCAGGTCTGATCAGACGGCAAGCGCACCGATGGCTGCGATACCCGTGAATCCGTGCAGAAGTGTCGCGTTGCGCACATCGATTCCGCCAAGCGCATAAAGCGGCTTGCGCATCGGTTTCGCGAGGAGATTCACACGTACCGGCGTGAGCGACGCGCGCTCCGGATGGCTTCGTGTCGAAAACACCGGCGAAAGAAACACGGCATCGATGGGCATTGACTGGGCACGCAGCAAGGCGTGCAGGGAATGCGCGGAGGCCGTGATGAGCAGCGACGAAAAGCGTGTGCGCCAGTGAGCCGATTCGCCTACGCGCGTCTCCGGCAGATGAAATCCATCTGCACCGAGGCGCGACGCAAGCTCGGGATCGCCCGCGATCACGACAGCGAGGCCGGCTGTTCGTGCGACGCGGAGCACTGCGCACGAAAATCTTTCCAGTTGCGCGCGATCCCGCGTGCGCACCACCACCATGCTGCCGCGCGGAAGCGCGCGCGCCGCCGCAAGCGGATCGGGGAGGCGTTTGTCGTCGGTCATCAGCACAAGCGGGGGCAATTTGCCCCGGGCGTGCGCCTTCAGGCGGCTTGCCGCCCTTGCCAATTGCGCGCGTGCGAGGCTATCGCTCACCTCAAATGTCCATGTCTCCGGAAGCCGAAAATCTTTCCGCCATCCTCGCGCGCATCGAGGCCGCGCGGAAGCAGGCACTTGCCCCGGCGCCTTCGACCATGCTCGTAGCCGTCACCAAGACACACGGGCCCGAACGCATCCGCCCGTTGCTCGAAGCGGGCCATCGCGTGTTCGGCGAGAACCGGGTGCAGGAAGCGCTCGGCAAATGGCCTGCTCTGAAAGCGGAATTCCCGGGCATTGAACTGCATCTGATCGGCCCTTTGCAGACCAATAAGGTGAAAGAAGCGGTTGGCCTTTTCGATGCGATCCAGACGCTGGACCGGCCAAGACTCGCGGATGCGCTGGCGAAGGAGATTGTAGGTTCCGGCCGTGCGCCAACCCTCCTCATACAGGTGAACACGGGCGAGGAGCCGCAGAAGGCTGGTGTGGCGCCCAGGGAAGCGCCAGTCCTGATCGCACAGGCGCGCGATCTCGGCTTGCCGGTTAAGGGGTTGATGTGCATCCCGCCAGCCGACGCCGTGGCTGCACCGCATTTCGCGCTGCTGGCCAGGATCGCCAGCGCAAACGATCTTCCGTTGCTGAGCATGGGCATGAGCGCGGATTTCGAGATCGCGGTCCGCTTTGGCGCGACGCATGTCCGGGTGGGAAGCGCGCTGTTCGGCGCGCGCGGTCAGTAGGGCGCGAGCGCCGGCGCAGCGACGAGGTTGGTCGCACGGCGATAGGCGTAAAGCGCGCGTTGCGCGAGTTCGCTGTCGGCACCGGACCGTGCAAGCGAGGCATTAAGCGCCACAACATCCGGCGTTACGGATTGCGCGTCATTTTGCATTTTCGTAGCGGCGACGGCGGTCGGTTTCTGATCGCTTCCGCCCGTGAACAGCGCCAGCACGGTGTCGCCGAAATTCTTGCCCGTGATGGCCTGGAACGCGGTGTCGGCGACGGAGGACACAAACCCCCACAGTCCGCCATAGAGCGTATCGCCTGCGATCTTCTCCGGCGTCTTGATCGTGTCGTGCGTGATGGCGCGGTAGATCGTGCCGACCACAGGCAGATGCTGCAAGGGGTTCACGATATCGATCAGATCGTCGAACGAAAAATCGAGATCACCCGACGTCCCATCGGACGTCTTGGAAGAGGCATCCTGGGAAGTGCCAGCACCCTGCGTCTGCGCGGACGGATGAAACAGATGATCGAAGAAGCTGGCGATCGACATGACCGCTGCGTTGCAAATCTGCGGCCAAGGGAAAAGCCTTGATTTTCAGAGGTTCGGTGGGATCCCCCCCGGGCAGGAATTGCCGGTCAGAACAGGTGCCCGGCCTTTTCAGCCTTGGCCTTGAGGTAAGCGTGATTGTGCTCGTTTTCCGGAAAGACGTGACGTACCCGGCTCACGATCTTCACACCGGCGGCCTTGAGGCCTGCGACCTTGTCAGGATTGTTGGTGAGCAGCCGGACCGATTTGTAGCCGAGCAGCTTCAGCATCCGTGCCGCGATTCCATAGAGCCGCTCGTCGGCCTCGAAGCCCAGGCGCTCGTTCGCCTCGATGGTGTCGAAGCCCTGGTCCTGAAGTCGATAGGCGCGCAGCTTGTTGATCAGGCCGATGCCGCGGCCTTCCTGTGCAAGATAGAGCAGCACGCCGCCGCCGGCCTTCGAGATCGCTTCAATCGCGCCACGCAATTGGGAGCCGCAGTCACACTTAAGTGAACCCAGCAGATCGCCGGTGAAGCATTCCGAATGCATGCGCGTGAGAACCGGCTTTCCTGTCGGCGGCGCGTTGATCACGATCGCGTAGTGCTCCGGCGATCCATCTTCCGCGCGGAACGCGACGAGCTCCGCTTTCTCGGCACCCTCGAGCGGCACGCGCGCCCTTGTCACGATGCTTAGTGTGCGAACGACTTCGTCGTCATAGGCGGCGATATCGGCCGCATTGATCTCAACGGCGCCGGCCTGCGCGCCGCGACGTGCGATTGTGGCGGGAAGAAGGCCCGCAAGCTTCGCAAGCCTGATGCTCCGCGGAAACGTCGCGGGCAACGCCTCTCGCACGGTCTCGAACGGACCCTTGAGCGGGTAGGCAAGGTCTTCTGTCGGATCGGCGATGGCGCGCAGGTCATGCGCCGTCGTGCCCAGCTCTATGGGCAGCGCGACAGCGTCGTTCGTATAAAGCCTGATTTTCAGGGTTCTCGCGCGTGCGTGGGTCAAGAGCAGGAATGTGCGTCCCTTCGTTACAAACTGTTTCAACGCGGCATCCGAAGCCGTTTCGACCGCCAGAATGGTTATCGGCCTGTCGCCGCGAACGACGACCGCCTTGCCGCGGCGCAACGCATCCACGGCGCGCACCACGCGCGCGACCGGCGAGGGCTTGCGTTTGGGCGTGACTTTCCGGGAATTCACTTTTCCGCGCATATCCTTTCCACATACACCGGCGCCCGGATAGACTGTAGTCCCTCAAATTGGAGCCGCCATGCCGACGCCCAAACGCGTGCTTCTGGTGGATGACGATCAGATGCTCCGCAGCTCGCTCGCGGAGCAGCTGGTCGCTGACGGTTCCTATGCGGTCGCGGAAGCAGGGAGTTGTGCTGACGCCCGCGTACTGGCGCGCGACGGGCTCTACGAATTCATGATCCTCGATATCGGTCTGCCCGATGGCGATGGGCGCGTGCTGTGCCGCGAACTCCGCGACGAGGGAATCAGCTGCCCGATCATTCTTCTGACGGCCGCCGACAGCGATGCCGACACGATCGAAGGCCTTGAAGCCGGCGCGAACGATTACGTCACCAAACCATTCCGCTTCGCGGTGCTGATGGCCCGCGTTCATGCCCATCTGCGCAGTCACGGCCATAGCGAGGACGCGCAATACCGCATCGGTCCCTACACCTTCCGCCCAAGCGCCAAGCTCCTGATCGACGAGGCCGCAAAGAAGATCCGCCTCACCGAAAAAGAGACCAATATCCTCAAATTCCTCCACCGCTCGGGGGAGACCGTGCCGCGCGAGACGCTGCTGCACGAGGTCTGGGGCTACAATCCCGCGGTCACCACCCACACGCTGGAAACTCACATCTATAGGCTGCGCCAGAAGATCGAATCCGATCCCGGCCGGGCGCGCCTCCTGGTCACGGAAAGTGGCGGTTACCGGCTGATGCCGTGACTTTTCCCCACTAGGTATGCAATATCTGCATGGCTGGTCTGCGACTCTACTAGTCTGTACATCACTAGTGTGAAGATCATATCTGCTTCTTGAAGTCGAAGAACACGTCGCCCGAGGAGGGCTTTCGGTCATGGCCGGTCAATGGAAATCCGTTCTGGGAGGCGCCTTCGTGGCAGCGCTCCTCATCCTGCCGGCCGCCGCTGGCGACAATGGCTGGATCATGGGGCCGTGGCGCAGCTTCGACGCGAAGGATCTCAAGGTGGACGGCCTCGTCGGCAAGCTCCGCGTCGACGTGAAGCCGCAGTCGCAGATCACTGTCCAGATATCGGGCCAGAAAGCGCGCGTCGACAGTATGTCGGTCCATACGTCCGGCAGTACGGTCGTGATTTCGGGCGACACCGAGGACGGCGTCTGGGACTGGCACAACTGGTTCGATTTCTCCGAGAACCATAGCGACGCCAAAGCGCTCGACGTCCATGTCGTCGTGCCGAAAGGTACCGACGTGCATGTCAGCGACATGGTCGGCGACGCCGCCATCGGCGACATCGAGGGCGACATCCATTTCGAGGCCGCTGCCAGCAACGCCACCATCGGCCGCACGAAAGACGCCCATGTCAGCATGGCGGGCTCGGGCAAGATCGTGATGGCGCCGATTGCGGGCGATCTGCATCTGGAGATCGCTGGCTCCGGCAAGATCAAGGCGGCATCCGCCGGGAACGTGAAGGCCGATGTCGCGGGCTCGGGCACGGCAGAACTCGGCCCGATTAACGGCGGGCTGCATCTCGACATCGCCGGCTCGGGCGATTTCAGCGCGACTAAGGTCAACGGCCCGGTGCATGTCGATATCGTCGGCGCGGGCTCGGTGAACATCCCGCAGGGCCAGGCCAATCCGCTGCATGTCGACATCATGGGCGCCGGCAATTTCACTTTTGGCGGGCTCGCCATCGATCCGCACATCAGCGCTGTGGGTTCAGGGCACGTGAAGCTCCGCTCCTATCAGGGCAGAATGAACTCCGATGGCATGGTCGATGTGCAGGTCGGGCCCGAAGGCTTCCCCGCTCCGCCGGCGCCACCCGCCCCGCCCGCTCCCCCGGCCCCGCCTGCACCGAAAGCGCATTGAAGGAAGTCTGAAGCGATTTGAGTGGATCAGCCCTCACCCAATATTTCGGGTGAGGGCTTTTTGCTGCGTGTGGGCGCCGCATACTCAAATTGTCATCCCGGCGAGCGCAGCGACGGCCGGGACCCATTGTGCCACTGCACCCTGGCTCCCGGCACAGCGCGCTGCTCATGCAGCGCTTGGCCGGGATGACAACTGAGGAAGGGGTTATTGCTTGCTCACTCGTGCCGGAGCGCTTCGATGGGATCGAGACGCGCGGCGCGTCGGGCAGGAAAGAAGCCAAAGCCGATACCGATAATCGCGGCGAAGCCGACCGCCATGAGCACCACGCCCGGCTGAAACACGAAGGGAATCTTGAGCGCGCCGGCGATGGCTGCCGACCCGCCGAGACCCAATAGCACACCGATCATGCCGCCCAGCGCGCTCATCACAATCGCTTCGATAAGGAACTGCAGAAGCACGTCGCGTTCGCGTGCGCCGATGGCGAGGCGGATACCGATTTCGCGCGTGCGCTCGGTCACCGAGACGAGCATGATGTTCATGATCCCGATACCGCCAACCAGAAGGCTGACGGCTGCGACCGCGGACAGGAATGCCGTCAGGATCGTGGTGACGCTCGTCAAAATCTGCGTGACCTCTTTCAGGTCCTGCACGTCGAAATCGTCCGGTTGTCCCGGAAGGATGTGACGGCGCTCGCGCATCAGCCGCTGGATCCGGTCCTTCGCAACCGGGATGTTCGATTCTTGCGCCACCGAGACGCGGATAACGTTGACTTCGGTGTTGCCGGCGAGCCTGCGCTGCACGGCCTTCAGCGGCATCAGGATGATGTCATCCATGTCCTGACCGAAGATCGCCTCACCCTTGGGCGACATGAAGCCGATGATCTCGCAGGTCGCCTTGTTGATGCGCAGTCGCGCGCCCAGCGGAATCTGATCGCCATAGAGTTCGCGTCGCACCGTCTGGCCTACGAGGCAGACAGACTTGCCGCCCAGGATCTCCGCCGGCGAGAAATCGCGGCCCTCGCTCAGGTCCCATTTGCGGCTTTTCAGATAGGCGTTGGTCGTGCCGTTGATCTGGGTCGCGTGATTGCGGTTGCCGTTCACGGCGACGCCCTGCACGGCAAGCTCCGGCACCACCTCGGCGAGGCCCGGAACGTCGCGCTGGATCGCATCGACCGTCGACATTTCGAACGGGACAACCGCGGTCGGCGGACCGCGCTGCTGGCCGGGGATGACGAGTAGCATGTTGTCGCCGAGCGAGCCGATGTCGGCGGTCACGCGTTTGGTCGCGCCTGCGCCCAGGGTGACCATCAGGATCACCGCCGCCACGCCAATCACGATACCGAGTGTCGTCAGCCCCGCGCGCAGCAAATTGTTGCGGATCTCGCGCAACGCCAAAAGGAACGCGTTCGTGATCATGCGCGTGTTCCCGTATCGGATTCGATCAAGCCATCGCGAAAGCGCACCTGCCGCTGCGCAAAAGCCGCGACGTCTTCCTCGTGCGTCACAAGCACGATGGTCAGTCCGCGGTCGCGATTCAGCGACTGCAGGAGCTGCATGATCTCACGGCTCTTGGCGGTGTCGAGATTGCCGGTCGGCTCGTCTGCGAACACCACGGACGGCGACGACACCAGCGCGCGTGCGATGGCGACGCGCTGCTGCTGTCCGCCCGAGAGTTCCGCCGCGGTATGGTGCCAGCGGTCGCCCAGGCCTACCTGTTCCAGCGTCTCCATGCCCAGCCGCGCGCGCTCCGCGCGCTTGATGCCGCGATAGATGAGCGGCAGCTCGAGATTTTCGAGCGCTGTCGTACGCTTTAGCAGATTGAAGCCCTGAAAAACGAAGCCCAGATAGTTGCGGCGCAGAAGCGCGCGCTGTTCGCGCGACATCACGCCGACATCGGCGCCACGGAAATAATAATGACCGCTCGTCGGTGTATCGAGGCAGCCAAGAATATTCATCGTTGTCGATTTGCCGGAGCCGGACGGACCCATCACCGCAACGAACTCGCCGTCATGGACCGCGAAGTTGATCCCGGCGAGCGCTGCGACCGCGGCCTCGCCCGACCCGTAGATCTTCTTGACCTCACGGAGTTCGATGAGCGGTTGGTCGGCCATCACGAACCGGATTTCTGGTCCGGCTTGTTCGCCAGATCGACGACCACGTCTGTGCCCGGTTTCAGGTCGCCCGTGACGATCTGCGTGGAACGGCCGTCCGTGGGGCCGAGCCTCAAATCGTGCGGCTTCAAGGTCTTGCCGTCCTCGACCCACACGCGTCCGGCGTTGATCCCATTCATGGTGGGTGGCGTGGGCGGCGCACTGTTCTTAACATCATCCGGCGGCACAAACCGCAGAGCGGCATTCGGGATCAGCGTGGCGTCGCGCACATTGGCGGCTTCGATCTCCGCCGTGGCCGTCATGCCGGGCTTGAGCGCGCCGCCTTCGTTCTGCACCAGCAGCACGCCCTGATAGGTCACGACGCCTTGCACAGTCTTCGGCGCGCTATGAACGGAGATCAGTTTGGCCGCGAATTTGCGCGTCGGATAAGCATCGACCGTGAACGTTGCCTTGGCGCCTGGATGGATTTGCCCGACATCGGCCTCGTCGATATCGACGTCCAGCTCCATCTGGTTGAGATCGCTCGCGAGCGTGAACAGCACCGGCGTCGTCATAGCGGCGACGACCGTTTGGCCCGCCGAAACCTTGCGGTCGAGCACCACGCCGTCGATCGGCGAATAAATTGTCGCCTTCGACAGCATCGTGCGATCCTGGTCGACCTGCGCGCGCGCAAGGCCCACGCCGGCTCGTGCACGCGCCAGATCGCCCCGGCTGATGTTGAGCTGTTCCTTGGAAAGCGCGTTGCCCTTTTCCAGCACGATGTAGCGCGTATAGGTCTGGGACATCTGGGTAAGCGTGGCCTGTGCCTGTTGGAGGGTCGCCACGGCTTGTTGCAGCTGCGCTTGCAACTGGTCGGTGTTGATCAGGGCCAGGACCTGGCCCTTCTTCACATGGTCGTTGAAGTCAGCTTCGAGCTTGTCGATCTTGCCGGAGACTTCCGAACCCACGTCGACCTGGTTGCGCGGAGCAAGCGTTCCGGTCGCGCTGACGCTGACCGCCAGCGTTCCGCGGGTCACGGGCTTGGTCACATAAGAGTGCGCCGCGCCACCGCGAAGGAACATGACCGCAATCAGGATCAGAACGACGGCGGCGCCCCCGACGTACCACCAGCGGCGCTTCCGCCGGTAGCGTCCTATGCCTAGTTTGGACACAAGATCATGATCAGGCGTCGGTGCGGCGCGCATATCGTTCACGGCAGGATTTCCGAGCTGTCGAGATTGGCCCAGCACTTAAATTTGACAGCAATCGTCATGTTGGAACGGGGCCTTCGTCCGTCAAGACGACAAAACGACAAAATCAGGGTAATTCTTCGGAAACCTTGTTTAACGCCTGTTAACCCTTCGCGCTTAGAACCGCCGGCTGGAGACAGCGCATGGCCGGCAAGGGAAATTCGAGATCGCGGGGAGCCGCCCAGGCGGGCCGCGGCGAGCCCCCGCCGCCACCGAAGCCGCGCCGCAAGCGCGCATGGCCTTACGTTTTTTTCCTGCTGATGGCGTGGGGCACGATCTTCGGCGCGGTGTTCTTCTCGCGCTTTGTATCGAATCTGCCGGACGTCAACACGCTGCTCGCGCACGAACCGTCCAAGGACATCACGCTGCTCGACGACAAGGGGCGGATGATTGCGCGCCGCGGCCTGACGCAGGGTTCGATGATCCCCGTGGAGCAACTGCCGCATTACGTGCCCGATGCCTTTATTGCGATCGAGGACCGGCGTTTCCGCGATCATATGGGCGTCGATCCTATCGGTCTTGGGCGTGCGGCGGTCCAGAACATGTCGGCGGGTCATGTCGTGCAGGGCGGTTCGACGCTGACCCAGCAGCTTGCGAAAAACCTCTTCCTCGATCCCAAGCGCACGATTGAGCGCAAGACGCAGGAAGCGGCGCTCGCGCTCTATCTGGAGTCGCGCTACTCGAAGAACCAGATCCTCACGCTCTATCTCAATCGCGTGTATTTCGGCGCCGGCGCGTTCGGTATCGAGGCGGCGTCGGAACGCTTCTTCGGCAAGCACGCCGTCGAACTCACGCTTCCCGAAGCGGCTATGCTCGCCGGCAGCGTCAAGGCGCCCGGAAAGTACAACCCCCTTAGCGATCCCGATGCGTCTTTCTCTCGTGCGGAGGTCGTGTTGCGCGCGATGCAGGACATGGGTGTCATCGACGAAGGCGCGCGCTTGGCGGCCGAGGCGACGAGACCGCATGTCATGCGCGGCAGTGGGCGCACCGGCGGCGGTTATTTCACCGACTGGATCGTGTCGCGTGTCGAAGGCTATATCGGCGAGACGGACGAACCGGTCATCGTCGAGACGAGCTTTGATCTCGACGTCCAGGCCCATGCCGAACGCGCCGTGCAGTCCGGCCTCGCCGAACAGGGCGAGAAGCTCAACGCCGGGCAGGCCGTGCTGATTGCGATGACGCCGGATGGCGCGGTGCGCGCGATGGTGGGCGGACGCTCTTATGAGCAGAGCCCGTTCAACCGTGCGACCGATGCACTCCGCCAGCCCGGTTCCGCGTTCAAGCCTTTCGTCTATCTCACCGCGTTCGAACACGGCCACACGCCGGACGATGTGATGAACGACACGCCGATCAACATCCATGGCTGGAAGCCCGACGACTACGAAGGAAAGTACGAGGGCGAGATCACGCTGATGCGCGCTTTCGCCAAATCGTCGAACTCGATCGCCGCACAATTGACTGCGCAGGTCGGTCCAAAGAGGGTCGCGAGCACCGCTCGTCGCCTGGGTATCGCTTCGCCGCTCGACATCAATGCGTCGCTTGCGCTCGGCACATCGAGCGTCACGCCGCTCGAACTCACCGCCGCCTATGTGCCGTTCGCCAATGGCGGCGAAGGCGTGATCCCGTTCGGGATCGAGCGCATCCGCACGGCGTCCGGAAAGGTGCTCTGGCAGCGCAAAAGCTCCGGTCTCGGAGCCGTGATGTCGCCTGGAAACGCGGCTTCGATGACACGCCTCATGATCGAGACGGTCTCGACCGGCACCGGCAAGGCGGCCCGTCTCGATGACCGTCCGAGCGCAGGCAAGACCGGCACCACGCAGGATTTTCATGACGCCTGGTTCGTCGGATTCAGCGCCGATCTCGTCTGTGGCGTGTGGATCGGCAACGACAACAACGCGCCGATGATCCACGCGACGGGCGGCGGACTACCGGCGCGTATTTTCAAGAATTTCATGGAGAGCGCAGAAGCAGGTCTGCCCGCGAAACCGTTAGCCGGCACAATGGTCGCCGCCGCACAGCAGACGACCGACGCTAAAGCGCCGGATACGGCAGCCGATCAGACCGACGGCTTCTCGCGGTTTCTGGATTCGCTTTTGGGCAAGAGCGGAACCTGAAGATCGCTTGACAGCTGACTGTCGCGCAGCGGCGCGGTACGATTGCGCAGCCACGGATTTTCAGGAGCGATCATGATCAAACAGTTGGGCGTGCTGTCTGTTGCCATCCTCGCCGCGGCGCCGGCTTGGGCGGTGGACGATGTGATGGCGAATTTCTATGGCAATACCGTCGTCTCGACTGGTGGCATCGCCGAGGTGCACACGCATTACCGTCCCGACCATAGCTTCGACATGGTGGCGTCGCGCATGGGCTTCAGCCGCACCTTCAAGGGTAGTTGGGCCATCGATGCCAAGAACAACCTTTGCCGCACCTTCGTGGGCGACGCACCGCCCGACACACCGAACCCGCTCTGCCTCCCCTTCACGCCGCATAAGGTTGGCGAATCCTGGACGGTCGATGTGAACGGATCGTCGCGCACGGCCACACTGAAGGCGGGGATCGAGTAGGTCCGGAGCCGCGCGTGAGTCCGGGCGGCGCGCGTGCGTCACGCTTGGTGCGCCGCCAACGCTTCAGCAGCGGCGATCAGCGCTTTGTCTGAGCCGTCAGCCGTTCGGGGCATAGCGATGCAATGCCGTGCCGTGATCGCGCAGCCAATTCTGCGGGCGGCGGGAGTCGCCGACCAGGTCCTGTACAAGCTTCCAGAAGCGCGGGCCGTGATTCATCTCGCGCATATGGGCGACTTCGTGGGCTACCACGTAGTCGAGCACGAAGGGCGGTGCCATGATCAGCCGCCAGGAAAACGACAGCGACCGCTGCGCCGAACATGAGCCCCAGCGGCTTGCGGTGTCGCGCACGGTCAGCCGCGTGTGCTTCAGGCCGATGCGCGACGCATAGGCGATGACGCGCACCTCCAGTTCCTTGCGCGCCTCGCGTTTGAGGAAATCGAGCAGCCGGCGCGGATGGTGTTCCTTCTGTCCCGCCACATGAATGGCGCCGTCGGCGACCCAGACCGGCCCACGGCCGGTTTCGCCCCGGCGCACCTCATGCTCGACACCCCGGAACGGCAGCACAGCACCGACGCCGAGCTTCACCAGCCCCGGCACATGCGACAATTGCCGCGCGATCCAGTCGCTTTGACCGCGTGCGAATTCCATCGCCTTGTCGAGCGCGCGCTGTGACGGCGCGGTGACGGTGACCTCGCCGGTGGTGGGATGAACTTTGACGATCAGCCGCCTGGCGCGCGGATTGAGCCGCACGCTCACCTCGACCGCACGTCCTTCGATCTTCAACAATTCTCGCCGCGCCACTTTGCGGGTTGCCTTCATTTTACGCATGGGCTTCCCTTCGACCGCCAACAATTCGAAGAAACGCAGATGACGTCACGCCCGCGTTTCCATCTTGCCTTCCCGGTGAACGATCTCGCTCAAGCGCGCGCGTTCTACACCGGCTTGCTCGGCTGTCCCGAAGGACGCTCGAGCGACGACTGGGTTGATTTTGATTTCTTTGGTCACCAGATCGTAGCCCATTTAAGCCCGAATGAAGCCGGACACAAAGCGCATAATCTTGTTGACGGCGAAGAAGTTCCTGTTCGTCACTTCGGCGCGATTCTCGAAATGGCGCAATGGCGCGTTCTCGCCGCGCGTCTGAAAGAACAGAAAGTGCGCTTTGTGATCGAGCCCGACATCCGATTCGAAGGCGAGCCGGGCGAGCAGGCAACATTCTTTATTCTCGATCCGAGCGGCAATGCGCTCGAATTCAAGGCATTCGACGACGACAGCAGGATTTTCGCACGATGAATCCCAGAACTGTGGCACTCGGTCTCGGTGGCGTGGCGCTCGCGCTTATCCTGGGCGCACTTTGTTTTCAGTATCTCGCGCATTTTGCGCCCTGCGAGATGTGCCACTGGCAACGCTGGCCGCTGTTCGCCGCTATCGCGGTCGCCATCGTCGCAGGTGCCGGCGCAAAAGATGGTGGGATCGCGCCGCTGCTTGCGATTCTTGCAATTCTGCTGGTTGCCGCGTCGGGTGCCATCGGCGCCTATCAGGCGGGTGTGGAATGGCATTGGTGGCCGGGGCCTGCCGAATGCACCGGACCGCGGTTCGTTCTCAGCGGACTTCAGGATCTCAACGCACCGGGCGCCGTACGCTGCGACGTTGCGGCGTGGCGTCTCTTGGGGATTTCGCTTGCGGGCTACAATGCGCTCATCTCGCTCGGCTCCGCCGCATTGGGCGCCGTCATGTTGATGAGAAAGCGTTGATGGCTGCGCGCAAACCTCGCCCAGCCGCACCCGGCACGAAGGCCAGCGACGACGTCGCGGCGATGATCCGTGTCGATCACGCCGGCGAATATGGCGCGGTGCGCATCTATGAAGGTCAGCTCGCGGTGCTCGGAAACAAGCCCGCCGGGGAAACGATCCGCCGCATGGCCGCGGAAGAACAGCGTCATCTCGAAACCTTCGACCGGTTGATCGTCGAACGCCGCGTGCGGCCCACGGCACTGGAACCGGTGTGGCGTGTCGCGGGCTTCGCGCTTGGAGCTGCGACCGCACTGATGGGCGAAAAGGCCGCGATGGCCTGCACGGCCGCGGTCGAAGAAGTGATCGACGAACACTATGCCGGCCAGATCGCAAAGCTTGGCGACGGCGACAAGGAACTGAAATCCACGGTCGCCGATTTCCGTGCCGACGAGATCGCCCACCGCGACGAGGCTCTGGCGCAGGGCGCCGAACAGGCGCCGGGCTATCGTTTGCTGAGCGAAACCATCAAGGCCGGGTGCCGCATCGCGATTGCGCTGTCCACGCGGATTTGAGCGATCCCCAAGGACTATTGCTGCTGTTGCTGCTGGTGATGAAGCCGCTCGGCGGCCGTATCGGACGGCGGGGGAGGCTTCATCGGGCGGGCGACGCGCAGGAATTCCTCGTGCCGCACCGGCGCCTGTGTCGGCTCGACCGCGACCGAGATCGCAAGTTCGCTTTCCGCGCCACCCTTGAAGGTGCCGCGCGTCGGCGGCACATCGGCGTAGTCGCGTCCGACTGCAGCGCGGATATGCCGTTCGGCTGCAAGGGTGTTGTTGGTCGGATCGAAGCCGATCCAGCCGAGCGATGGCAACCACGCCTCGACCCAGGCATGGGTCGCGTCCTCCCCGGAGCGGTCGCTGCCGCGGCCGTGTTGCAGATAGCCGGAGACATAGCGCGCCGGGATGCCCCAGCTCCGCGCGATCGCGATCATGATGTGTGCGAAATCCTGACAGACCCCGCGGCCCTGTCCCAGCGCCTGTTCGATGGGCGAATGCACCTGCGTGACGCCAATCTCATAGTCGAACGCCTCGAAGATCGTCGTGTTGAGATGGCGAAGCGCGGTGAGCGGATCGCCGGACGGCCTGGTCAGATGCTTCTCCCCTGCAAACGTCGCCAGCGCCGCCGAAGGCCGCGCGAATTTCGACGGCTCCAGAAGATCGAAATGTATGTCGGTCAGGTTGTAGCGATTGTAACGATCCCATTCGAGTGCGTCGCAGGCCTGGTGAGTCGGTGCGGCCTGCACGACCTCCACCGTCGCCTGCGCCTCGATGCGCAGCTCGCTGTGTGCACGTAGCACGTTGAAATGATAGACGGCATTGCCGAGATAATCGGTGTAGGCATAAAGCTGGGCGCGGGGATTGGTGACGATCTGGAAACTGCGCAGCGATTGCGGCCCTTCGGAGCGCGGCTGCATGCGAAGCTCCATCACGCTCTCGTGCACCGGCGACGAATAGCGGAAGCGTGTGATGTGGCGGAGCGAATAGAACATCAGGGCCTCGCCGTCACAGCACCGTCTCCGCGCCATAGAGAATATACGACGCGTAGACCGACTCGTGGATCTGCTCGCACTGACGCGTTATGCCTGCGAGATAAGGCGCGAGCGCACCACCCATCAGTTCCTCGACCTGGCCGAAATCGACCGAAGCCTTGAGCCGTCCTGCCAGACGCTCGACGGCGGCGCGGCGTGCGGCTGGCGCACCGGGCGCGACGCGGGTCAGTGCGTCGCAAACCCGATCTATGGAAAAGCGCAGAGAATGCGGAAACTCGGCATCGAATAAAAGAAACTGCGCAATAGTATCAGGGTGCAGGGCTGCGGTGTGCACTTTGCAGTAAGGCTCGAAGGCCGTGCAGAATTTCAGCAGCACCAGCCAGTCGAAATATTTGGGCGCTGGCGTGCCGGGCGTTGCGGCGTTGCCGAAATGCGCATCGAGCGTGCGTCCGATCAGCTGGGCGCGTTCGATATGGCGGCCAAGCTCCAGGAAATACCAGCCCTCGCCGTGGCTGAGCGTGGAGTAGGTGACGCCTTCGAGCGCATGCATGTCCTCGAGCAGTTCGCGGAACAGACGCGCCGGCTGATGCACCCAGATCGATTCGATGGCAACGGGCTGCAGACGCAAATAGAGCCTGTTCAAATGCTCCCACACTTCGGTCGAAAGCTGCTCGCGGACCTGGCGCGCATTGTCACGCGCGTGACGCAGCGAGAGGAGAAGGGACGATGGGTTGGACCGGTCGAACGCGAGCGTACGCGTGAAGGCGAAGGCGTCGTCATGCGCGGATACATATTCTTCGGCGGAAAGCGCCGCTGCCACACGCTGCCACGAGGCCTGCGATTCGTCCTGCGTCTGCTCGATCATGGATTCGAGCTTTACTGCGATCAGGCGCGCGGTGTGTTCCGCACGCTCGATATAGCGGCTCATCCAGTAGAGGCTGTCGGCGACCCGGCTCAGCATCGGTTCATCCCGCCAGCACCCATGTGTCTTTGGAGCCGCCGCCCTGGGACGAATTGACGACGAGGCTGCCCCGCTTCAGCGCCACGCGTGTCAGCGCGCCGGGTACGATTACGGTTTCCTCGCCCTGAAGGATGAAAGGCCTGAGATCGACATGCCGCGGCTCGACGCCGCCATCGACGAAGCAGGGCGCAGTCGAAAGCTGGATAGTGGGCTGCGCGATGTAGTTCTCGGGATCGGCCTTCACCTTCTCCGCGAAGGCCTCGCGCTCGGCGGCGCTCGCATGCGGTCCCACCAGCATGCCGTATCCGCCGGATTCGCCCACCGCCTTCACGACGAGCTTGTCGAGATTGGCGAGCACGTGATTGAGCGACTTCTCCTCGCGGCAGAGATAGGTCTCGACATTGTTGAGGACCGGCTCTTCCGAAAGGTAATAGCGGATCAGCCGCGGCACATAGGCATAGATCGCCTTGTCGTCGGCGACGCCTGTGCCCAGCGCATTGGCGATAACGACATTGCCGGCGCGATAGGCGTTGAACAGGCCGGGCACGCCGAGCGAGGAGTCCTCGCGGAAGATCAGCGGGTCAACGAAATCGTCGTCTATGCGGCGATAGATGACGTCGATGCGTTTCAGCCCCGAGGTCGTGCGCGTGTAAACGACATTGTCGTTGACAAGAAGGTCGCGTCCTTCGACCAGCTCCACACCCATCTGCCGTGCGAGGAAGGCGTGCTCGAAATACGCGGAGTTGAAAACCCCGGGCGTAAGCACCGCGATCGAGACGTCCTCGTGAAATGGCGCCAGCGATTTCAGCGTTGCCAGCAATTCGCGCGGATAATGCTCGATCGCCCTGACACCCATGCGGCGAAAGACGCCAGGAAAGGCCCTGCGCACGACGTCGCGGTTCGCGAGCATATAGGAGACACCCGACGGGACGCGGAGGTTATCCTCGAGCACAACGAAGTCGCCCGCCTCGTTGCGCACCAGATCGCTGCCGCAGACGTTCACATAGGCGCCGTGCGGAACGGAAAGCTCGCGCATCTCACGGCGATAATGCTTGGAGCCATAGATCATCGAGCGCGGCACCACGCCGTCGCGCAGTACGCGGCCCTCGCTGTAGATATCGCGCAGGAACAGATTGAGTGCCTGGATGCGCTGTTTCAGCCCGCGCTCGATACGGTCCCATTCCCCTGCGGTGACGATCCGCGGCAACAGATCGGTCGGGATGATGCGCTCGGTCGACTGGTTGTCGCTGTAGACCGTGAAGGTGATGCCCTGATGCAGGAACGACAGCTCGCAGGCCTGCTGGCGGCGCTGGAGTTCCTCGGGCGGAAGCTGGGAAAGCCGTGCGTCAAACGCAGCATAGTGCTGGCGCACCAACCCGTCGCGGTCGAACATCTCGTCGTAGGGGGCGCCAAGCGCATAGTGCGGGTAAGGCCCCGCGATCCCCTTCAGCACGTCCCCAGCCGACAGCCCTTGCTGCATGTGCGAAGTATGAGGGGCGATGCGCCCCTGCCGTCAAGCGCTGAGAAGTGATCGCCTATAACTCCCGCGCCGAAAACGTGTCGCAGGCGTCCATATTGCCGTTCGCAAGGCCGCGCTTGAACCAGCGCATGCGCTGCGCGCTGGTGCCGTGGGTGAAGGAGTCCGGTACCGCATAGCCCTGGCCTTCCTTCTGCAGCGTGTCGTCGCCGACGGCCGCGGCCGCGTGCAGCCCTCCTTCGACATCGCCCTGCTGGAGGATGTTGAACTGGGCATTGGCGCGATTTGCCCACACACCGGCGTAACAATCGGCCTGCAGCTCGACGCGCACGGAATCGCCTTCGGCGCCGGTCGAGCGCTCGCCATGCGCGTTCATCGTGCCGAGCAGGGTCTGGATGTGGTGGCCGTATTCGTGCGCGATGACATAGGCCTGCGCGAACTCGCCCGGCGCGCCGAACCGGTCGGCAAGCTCGTTGAAGAAGGAGAGGTCGAGATAGACGTGGTTGTCGTTAGGGCAATAAAACGGTCCGGCCGACGCCTGCCCTTCGCCGCAGCCGGTCGGCGTTTCGGCGTCATAGACGGTGAAGGTCGCCGGGGTGAATGGAACGCCCTTGGCCTGAAGGATCGGTGTCCAGATGTCTTCCGCCGAACCGATAATCTTGCGGGAGAACTGGTAAGCCGCGTCGTCCGCGCGGGGCTGGCCGGATTCCTGTGTCTGCTGCGCGGCCGGCTGACCGCCGTCGCCGCTCAGCAGCTTTGTCGGGTCCACGCCAAACAGAAGCGAGATGACGACAACCGCCACAAGGCCGAGCCCGCCACCGCCAAACGCAATGTGCGGCCCATAGCCGCCGAAAGCGCCGCGGCGGTCGTCCACATTCTCGGTCGGTCTGAGGTCGTCGATCCGCATGGCGGGCTCCGTTTGTCGAACGATACAATGCCCGCCCGGCGGCGGAAGTTTCATCCCGGCTGCCTGGGAACCCAGGCTGCGCTTGGAAAGGAAATCTTATAATAAGTCGGCACAGAATGCCCGCTCCCTGGGGTTCGCCATGACGATTGCCGAAAAGCCGCCGCAGATTCCAAGCGCGGCGGAGACCGATCCCGTCAAGCTCGGCTGGATGGTGGGTTCGCCGCCGCCGCCGGACAAGATCGTGCGCTTTGCGGATATGAGCCATTACCGCTTTCCCCAGACGCGCTGGTCGTTCTCCAATTTCCGTCAGCTCATTCCCACCACCAATATCGCGCGCGGTGACGGCCCGGTGTGCGTGCTGCCCCGTGCCGAGCGCAACGACATCGACAGCCTGACGTTCTATCCGAACGGCGCGCGTGAACCGATGGGTTGGGCGCAATCGCTCGAGGAAAGCTACACCGACGCAATCATCGTGCTGCACCGGGGCAGGATCGTCTACGAGCGCTATTTCGGCGTGATGACGCCCAACACGGCGCATATGGCGATGTCGGTGACCAAGTCTTTCTTTGGCCTGCTGGGTGCGATGCTGGTGGAGGAAGGAAGGCTCGATGAGCGCGCCAAGGTGCCGGAATATGTGCCGGAGCTAGCAGGCTCGGCCTATCGCGATGCCACGGTGCGCCAGTTGCTCGATATGCGCATCGGCGTGCGTTATTCCGAAGATTACACCGATCCGAACGCCGAGTTCTGGCAGCATATGCGTGCGAGCGGCATCTTTCCGCAGCCTGATGGCTATGACGGACCGAAGACGACGGCGGAGTTCCTGAAGTCTTTGAAGAAGGAGGGCGAACACGGCGGCGCGTTCTTCTATAAGTCGGTCAACACCGATGTGCTGGGCTGGATCATCCGCCGTGTGACCGGCGAAACCTCGGGCGAAACCCTGAGCCGCCGCATCTGGCAGAAGCTCGGCGTCGAACATGATGGCTACATGGTCGTCGACATCGCGGGTAGCGAACTCGCCGGCGGCGGTCTCAACATCACGCTGCGCGACATGGCGCGCTTCGGCGAGATGATGCGGCTGGACGGGCGCTTCAACGGCAACGACATCGTGCCGAAATCGGTGATCGACGACATCTGCACCAATGGCAGCCGCGAAGCGTTCGCGCGCGGCAACGAATATCCGATCCTCGCCGGCAGTTCCTATCGCAACATGTGGTGGCTTACCAACAATGAGCACGGCGCCTATTCGGCACGCGGCATCCACCGCCAGGTGATCCATATCGATCCGAAGGCGGAGATGACGATCGCGCGCTTTGCATCACATCCGATCGCATCCGATCCCAATCTCGACACGACTTCGCAGCCGAGCTTCCACGCGCTGGCGCTGCATCTGTTGCGGACGGGTTAGTCTAGGCACCGCCGGCTTTACACTTTCCTTTGAGGAGATCGGCGTCTGCACGGGCCTGCTCTGCAATGGCGCGCCAGTCGACCCCCGGCGATAACAGCCTCTCGGCACTGTGAGTCGACAATCCCGGCATTGGCGTGAGCAAGGTTCGCCCAAGCCATTTCGTCAGGAAGGGAAAATTTCTGCGATCCCGTTCGACGTATTTGAAGTACAGATAATCTCTCTTGAATGTGCGTTCCGACATCAGAAACGTCCAGCAGGTGCTCGGAACCGTGCGCCAGTGGTGCGTGCCGGAGAAAAATATTTTCGATCTCAGATTTCGATACAGCGGGGTGTATTTGTCCCCGTGGTCGTAGAAAGAAATATAATCGAAGGGAACGTTGGAGGCGCAAAGACTGAGAAATTCTTCGATCCAGTTGGGTGTGTGCAGATAGTCATTTTCCAGAAAATACAGCATCCGATTCCCATCCGAAGATTGCAGATCTTTCGACGCCTCGGCCATGCATGCGCGCCAAGCTGCGATCTGGTTGCCACCCTTTATCATCCGGACCCTCGCGACCGCAGAGATCCGCTCATGGTTGTCGTTCTCGCTTGAGAAATATGTGCTCAGGAAGTCGTTCTGGAGATCTTCCTGCGTTCCATCGAATAGGGCCTCGAGCCGGATCGCATCCCTGCCTCTATGTTGCAGGATGGATTGCAGAAGATTCGCGAAGCAGATTTCGTGGCTGAACCAGGCCGGTCTCGATTTCCCGAGTGAACGGGAGGCTGATGTGTGCCGATAGTAGATCGTGAGGTTCATGGGTCAGATGCTTTTCGGGTCATGCAAAAACGCTGCGAAACGAACCTTGATCCAGTTCCGGCAAATTTCCGATCCAGCAATCGCGGTGATCAAGAGTGCGGTGCCGATGCATACCAGGGATGACAGTCCCGCCCAGCGCCCATAGGGGATCGCGATCAACAGCTTCAGGATTGCGCCGCAGAGTATTGTAGGAATGACAATCGGGATGACGTTGCGCAGCATCCATTGCCAATGATGCCCCCTGTAAACGCGGCGATGAATCACGGGCACCCAACCGAACGCATAGGTGCCATTGATGATCGCCCAGGCAGCTCCCGTCCCAATGCCCCCGTAACGCGGTGCCAGGATGAGATAAAGTGGAAGCAGAGTAACGACGATCAGCGCATTACCGACGAAATGCAGGAACAGATCGCCGCGAGCATATTGCAGGTAATAGGCAAGGGCACTCAGGGAGATACAACCATTGCCGAGAGCATAGAGCACGAGAAGCGGAGCGGCATGCTGCGCCAGTTCCGGTTTGCCGGTCCAGATAGCCAAGACCGGTTCGGCAAAGAAGCACAGGGTCGCGGCCGCTGGCACGACGACCACACAAACGGCCTGTGTTACTGCGCCATAGAGGCGGGCGAGTCCGGCCTCGTCACCCTCTGCAGCAAGCTTCGTGAGCCTTGGCAAAACCGCCTGTCCTAAAGGGCCGCTGACGGCATTGATTCCATTGGCGGCAACCACTGCGATCGCAAACACGCCGTATTCGGCCAGCGGCAGAAGGTTCGAAAGCAGAAGCTTGTCGGTCTGGCTGATGGCAACCCAGGCGGTGGCGGTGAAGGCGATTGTCAGAGAGAAGGTGAGGTTGGCGAGCAAGGGTTTCCATGAAAACGGTTCGCGCGGGCCGTTGCCGCGCCGGCTGATGCGATAGCTCATGGCGGAAAGGCCTGCGAATTCACAGACCGCCACGCCCAACTGATACGCGAAGAAATCGACGGGCGTGGTGCCTATGGCGATAAACACGGCAAGCACGCCGACGAATCGTAGGAATGAGATCAGGATCGTGAAGCCGCTGAGCCAAACCTGACGTTCGAAGCCGTTGACGACGCCACGGTAGAGTCCCGACATCCAGCGCAATGGCACGGCGAGGCCCATAAACATGACTGCTTGAGCCACCTCAGCCACCGGCAGGCGCTGAACCTGAAGCCACTTCGTCGCGATCGTATGCGCCAGGAAGACCAGGATCGCCGCACCGATCAGCGAGACGGATCCGAAGACGATCTCCAACGCACGCAGAAGCGCACGAAGAGTATCGGCACTGATGGCGCCGCCCCGAAACCGTGCCGCCTCTCGCGCCATCGTGGGGGTCAGTCCGATGTCGAGGAGCTGGAACCAGGCCGTCATCATCGTGAAGAAGCCGATCAGGCCATAGGCCTCCGTCCCCATATAAAAAAGGTAGACGGGCGCCATGACGACGCCGGCGATGACGGTGAATATCTGTGCCGCGTAATTGGCAGCGGCGTTGCGCTTCAGCGACGGCCGGTGAGGCTTAGGAGTGCTCATCGTCGAGCGGACATATCTGTTTCGCGTTCGAGCAGGCCGCGCTTGCGATCGCCGATCCGCTTCGCTGGCACACCCGCGTAGATTCCGAAACCGTCGCAGTCAGACCTGACTAGAGACAACGCGCCGACCGCGGCGCCTGCGTGCAATGTCACCCCCGGAAGGATCACCGAGCCCGAACCAACGATCACGTGACTGCCGATGGTGACAGGCAGCTTGGTCACATGGGTGTATTCGGCGGGCACAGTTGGATTGGTCATATGTTCTCCCGAGTAATCGTCATTCGAGCTGTAGACGCTGACCCTTGAGGACAAGTTCGCGAAGTCCTGAATCTCGATCCGGCCGGCCCCGATAACGCTTGTATAGACGGCGACGTGCACATGACTGCCGATTGAGATACCGCCCTCGCCCGCCGATAGGACGCAAAAATCGTCAATCCGCGTGTTGTCGCCGATCTCGATGCGCGCGGCGCCATAGACCGAAGCCTTGTCGGACAGTTGAACACCGATACCCAGACGTTTGAATCCGAGGTTACGGAGATCCTGTTGACCGAGATACGCCATCAAGCCGTTCCATTCAGATGCACAGATTTCACACGCATTCCGCCTGCGTCAACGCTGGATCGGCGCGGAAGAGGAGGCGTCCCTGATCTCGGCAATGATCATATCGCACGCGGAGAAGCTCAGCTCCGGATAGATCGGCAAGCATAGAACCTGGTTGGCCGCGCGTTGCGCGACCGGAAGGTTGGTGGGATCGGCCGATGTCAGCCTGCGATACATCGGCATGTCGCTGATGAGCGGGTAGAAGTATCGCCGGCTGTGGACGCCTTCTTCCTTCAGGGCCGCATACAATCCGTCGCGCGTGAGGGGGTAGGCTTCGTCGACAAGGATCGGAAAATAGGCGTGGTTGGGCGCCGCCCCGGGGCGTTCGGCCAGGCAGGTGATTCCCTTCACGCCGCGAAGCCCTTCAAGATAGCGAAGCGCAATCGTATGGCGCTGTTCGATTGCAGTGTCGGCATATTTGAGCTGGAGCAGTCCGAGCGCCGCCTGGAATTCGTTCATCTTGGCGTTGATGCCGGGCGCGGTCACCGTCACCTCGTCGGCGATCCCGAAATTCTTCAGATAATCGATCCGCTGTTTGGCCTTTGCATCGGGACAGACGATAGCTCCGCCCTCGAATGTGTTGAAGACCTTAGTCGCGTGGAAGCTGAGCACCGACAGGTCGCCCGCGGCGAGAATGCTCCGGTCATCAACCCTGACATTGAACGCATGCGCGGCGTCATAGATCACCTTGAGGCCGTAGACGTCGGCAATGCGCTGGATTTCATCCGTCCGGCACGGCGTACCGTAGCAATGGACCGGCATGATGGCCGACGTGTCCGGCGTGATGGCCGCTTCGATCTTCGCCGGATCCAGGTTCAACGTGTTCGGCTCGATGTCGACGAATACCGGAGAGAGATTGTTCCAGATCAGTGAATGCGCCGTGGCCGCAAACGAGAACGGTGTGGTGATCACTTCACCGGTGATGTGAAGCGCCTGAAGGGCGACGACTAGGCCCAAGGTCCCGTTCGAAACAAGGGCGAGATGCTCGACGCCGAGAAAGCGCGCGAGTTCGGTTTCCAGCCGCTGGTGAAAGGGACCGGCGTTGGTGAGAATCTTGGTGGACCAGATCTCTTCCAGAAATGGCAGGAATTCGTCCAACGGCGGCAGGAAAGGCTTCGTGACGTAGACAGGACCTTCGTTGTTCAATTTCGCCTCTCCGGCAACCTCGTACGCCCTTGCGCGACAGGTCCTGCTTTCGGGCATTTTTATCGGGTTCCAGAGGCTTAAGCTACCCTTGCCGTGGACCGGCCGACTGAAGCAGCTTGCCAATGTCCGCGATTAAATTTTGCGCAATCTGTTCCCATTTGAAGCCGGAAAGAATGGCTGGATCGGGGTATGCGCGCGCGGGCTGACCAAGGGCCGCGGCAATCGCGTGCCGCAAAGCATCGTGATCGGAGCAATCCACAAGCTCTCCGCCGACCAGGCCGCTGAGTTCTCTGAACACCGGCAAGTCGTTGGCGACGACGGGCAGTCCACGCGACCGCGCCTCGAGGAACGGCATCCCAAAGCCCTCCAGACGGGAGGGAAAAACCTTGATGGTACTTCGATCGTAAAGACGGATCAGGGACGCCTCGTCCAGGTTCGCATAGATGTCAAACCTGCAGGACGATTTGCCGATCAACCGTCGTATTTCTGCTTCGTAACCAAGATCCGAACCCACCAGTGCAATCCGGTATGTCGATCCGGTAGTGGCCTCGATCAGGTCTCTGTGTCCTTTATGGGCAGCGAAGTTCGCGACGTACAGAATATCGTGTTCCCAATTTCCGCCTGGCGACGGAGTGTCGATCCACGCCGAACTCAGCCCGTTATAGGACACGATGATCGGCGTACCGGCTCCGTAGAGCGCACGGATGTTCGCCGCTTCGGCGTGTGAAACAGTCATCACCGCGTCCGCATTGCGAACGGAAAAACCGTGAAGATGCTTGGCCAAATTGCTCCAGCGCCGGCCATGTTCACCAGCGAATTTGGTGTCGTGGATAACATGCACGACCTTGAAACGGCCGAAGCCGATCGGATCGAGCGGCGCCTCCGAGATCACCACATCCACCGACATCGAATGGAGGATCTTGTTCAGCCGTGCCAGCTTCACCAAGCGCTGAGGCAGTGAGCCTTCCAGATCGAAATCGATGTGGTTTGCGTGCCGCGTCGTGATGAACGGAGCTAGCGTCGTCAGTCTCACGCCTGGGAGTTGCGCGAGCGCTTCGCACAGTTTTTCCGCCCGAACACGCGCACCGGCTCTCGCGCCCGCATGCCGGTAAGGACTCACGACGGCAATGTGAATGCTTCGGCCGCCAGTCGTCACGTCCGTGGTCCGATCGTGCGACGGCGTCCGGTTGCCAGATAGAGCGCGAGGACAGGCGAGAGAAGCCCGGGAAAGTGCGTACGCACGAAACGTAAGTGACCGCTGAAGGAGCGGCGGAGGCGGTGGATTCTCGGTGCGATCCGGCTCGAAGACCGGCCGCCTACATGACGGGCGGTAAGTGCAGCGAGGACAATGAGTTTTCCGCCCAAAGCGGTTGCGCGCCGGCAGAGGTCCAGATCCTCAGCATACAGGAAGATGTCCTCACGAAACCCGCCGAGGCGCGTGAAGAAGCTGCGGCGAACACAGAGGCAGGCTCCCGAGATGTACACCGACTTGTGGTGCTCCGCCTCGGACCGTGGAAACGAAAGACGCTCGAGCGGAAGCGGGCCACTTGTCTCGACTAATGCCGAGCACTGGCCGTTGCGATCTTCGATCAGCGGGCTCCAGATCGCATCCGGGTCCGCGGGCGCATCGGTCACCAGACGGCGCAATGTTTCCGAATCGATCTCCAGATCGGGGTTGATGAAAAGCAGAATGGGCTCGTCGCTTGAGCGCACACCAAGATTACAGGCGCGGCCGAATCCGATGTTGGCTGGTGACACGATGACATTCGTGCCTTGCCGTGACGCGCGAAATTCACCGCTGTTGTCGACAACGTAAAGCGTGCATTCGGCGACAGTGGCGAGCCGCTGCTCCAGCCCATGGATCAGCGGGGCCGAATGGTAGTTCACCGTAATTACGGCGGCCTTCGATGCCTGCTCGCAGCGTCCCACAGTTAAACGGTATTCTATCTGATGTGCGGACGCATCCTTACCGGCGCCCAGCTATGAGCGCAAACGGCCGTTGCGGGCAGATGAACTAAGGCACCAGCTTGCGGTAAAGGTGCCAGGTCGAGTGGCCTAGGATCGGGACCACGACCGCGAGCCCGACGAACAGCGGTATCGAGCCGAGTAACAGCGCACCGGCGACGATTATGCCCCACACGGCGATCGGCAATGGGTTTTCGACGATGGCATGCGCGGATGTCCGGATCGCCGTGTCCAGGCCCGTGTCGCGGTCGAGCAATAGCGGAAACGAGACTAGGCTGATCGTCATGGCGAGCAGCGCGAACAGGAAGCCGGTGCCCATGCCGACAATGATGAGCGTTTGCCCCTCCGGCGTGCGGAACACGTCATGCAGGAAAGCGGCGATGGATGATGGCATCGCCGGTCCCAACGTGCGCATATAGAGCGCCCAGGCGGTCCCGACCCACGCCAGGAAAATCACGATCAGCAGCAGACCCAGCACCGAGATGGCGCCGACCGCGGGCGCCTTGAAGACATCGAACGCGTTCACCCAGCGTGCCTCGACGCCCTGCTCGCGCAGACGGCTCATTTCGTAAAGACCGACGGCTGCGAAGGGACCCACGATCGCGAAGCCCGATGCCAGCGGAAACAGAAGCGGAATCATATCCAGGCCCCCGGCGAAGCGCGCGAGGATCAGGCCGATCACCGGATAGATCGTGCAGAGGAACAGGACATCGCTGCGGTAGGCGCCGAAATCGTCGATGCCTTTGGCAAGCACATCCCACAGATCGGCGACGCGGATCCGCCGAACGGCCGGCTCGGGCGCGTGGATCGTGTCTTGAACATGATGGATAGAACGGCCGGCGGCCTGAACGAAATGCGCAGCGTCGACAAAGCGGGCGCCGCTCCATTCGATGGGATTCTTGATGGTCATGCACGATCCTCCGCAATGGCGGGAAGGGGATCGCTCGTGTTGCCCCGGTCACGAGACGTCCCGCAACCTCCAAAGGATGGAGTATAGCGCCCGCGGGTGCCGGAGTCAGTATCGAAGGTTAAGCGGCTTGGGCCTGCTGCGCCGCTTCGGCGGCTCGTCGCGCTGCACCCTTCCGGCGCTGGCGCTTGACATAGAGGAAGGTCCAGAGACTCAGCCCGCCCATGGTGCCGTAGCTGACGAACGGATTCACCGCGAGATAGGTCTTGATGGAAAGGGTATAGACGAGTGCGATCGAGACCGCCGCGTCCACCAGAAGCCCAAGACCCCAGACGACGGTCAGTACCATCATCGTACGCCGAAAATATTTGTTGGAACGGAGCGCCTCGAATTCCTCGAGTTCGTCCGAGGAATTGCGAACCATCTGGGCGCGTGCGAGCTGGTAGATCAGCGGTTTTCCGATCAGCGCCGAGCCCAGGAACAGGAACCCGATGAAGACCGTCACGAGCTTTTCGCGCAGCTGAAGGAAGCGCGCCGATCCGCCACCGGCGACAGCCACGAGCGACAGCACGATGCCCAGGAGCACCAGCATCGAAAGCGCATCGACGCGCCGGTGCCGCGCAAACTCGACAAGGCTCCAGAGGATCGGCGGGATGGAGGAGAGGATCAGCGCCTGCACGTCGCCATAATGCGGCTGGGCCAGAGCGAAGATGACATAGGGCAGGATGAAATTGACTGCCGCTTCGACCGCGATGGTTGGCCCGCTTCCGCGAATGAATTCCAGCACTTTCGCAAGGCGTGTCATGGATTTCCCGGCTCGACGCGCTGGACCTAGGCATTCTCTTCGGCATGTTCAAGCGGCCCTGCCGGCGGGCGAGGACGTCGCCATGTTCCGGAATGGGAACGGAGGGTCTAGCGCTGCAAGGCGCGCCGGATGGCGATGTGCAATTCGCTCACACGAAACGGCTTGCGCAGCACGAGCGCGGTGTCCGTCAGTGTGCTGAGCGCGGAGGTTTCCGCATAGCCGCTGGCGAACAGGATCGGCAGATCGGGCATGCGCGACTTTGCGAGCTTCGCGACTTCGGCGCCGGTCATACCCGGCATCGCATAGTCAACGATCATCGCGTCGGGGCGCGCGATGTCGAGCATCGCCAATCCCGCTTTTCCATCCGCCGCCTGCAGAACGGCGTAACCAAAGGATTCGAGCGAGTCGGCAAGGAACTGGCGCACGCCCGGATCGTCGTCGACGACGAGGATACACGCGGGCTCGGCGATTCCCGCATCGTCGGCCGCCGGCCGCGCCGTATCGCGCGCATCCTCGCCATCGGTCACGCGTAAAAAGATGCTCACGGTGGTGCCCATGCCCGTCGCCGACCGGATGCGTGCGGTGCCACCGGCCTGCCGCGCCATGCCATAGACCTGGCTCAAGCCGAGGCCCGTGCCCTTGCCGACGCCCTTTGTGGTGAAGAACGGATCGAATGCACGCTGGGCGACGTCTGCCGGCATGCCCGTACCCGTGTCGCTCACCGCGAGTTCAACGTAATCGCCGGCGGCCAGATCGGGATCGTCCACGACGCTGCGCCGTTCGGTGGTGATGATGAGATCCCCACCAAGCGGCATGGCATCGCGCGCATTGATCGCGAGATTGAGCACCGCCATTTCAAGCTGCGTCTCGTCGCAGAGCACCCGCGCGGTCACAGGTTCGAGATCGAGGATGACGCGCACCGACGTTCCGAGCGTGCGCAACAGCAGGTCGCGCATCTCCTCGAGCGATGCGGTCAGGTCGAGCGGCTTCATCTCCAGCTTCTGCGAGCGCGAAAATGCGAGAAGCTGTGCGGTGAGCTTGGCGCCGCGTTCGGCGGCCTGAAGCCCTGCTTCCGCCCATTTCCGCACGCGCTCCACGCTGTCGGGCTTGCGGCGGATCAGATCGAGGCTGCCGGCCACGCCCTGAAGCAGATTGTTGAAGTCGTGCGCGATGCCACCGGTCAGATTGCCGATCGCTTCCATCTTCTGTGCCTGCCGCAGCGCGTCCTGGCTCTTCTCCAGCGCAAGCGTGCGCTCCATCACGCGCCGCTCCAGCGTTTCGTTCATTTCGTGCAGACGCCGTTCGGCGTTGCGGCGTTCGGTGATGTCCTGGAACAACACGGCCACCTGATCGTGGTTTTTCGATTCGACCCGCAGCACGTAAAGTTCGAGCAGCCGCCCGGTGGTCTCCAGCGGGCGCTCGAACCGCAGCGGCTCGCCGGTGGTGAGCACCTTTGCCAGGATCGCGACCCAGGCATCGGCCTCGCTCGGGAGCAGCATCTCGCGGACCGTGCGGCCAAGCACGCCCACGATGCCGCTGCGCGCGGCCAGCGCCGGATTTTCCTCGATGTAGCGGAAATCGCCAATGGTGCCGTCCGCCGCCATGATCGCTTCGATGATGCAGAAGCCCTCGTCGATGCTTTCGAACAGTGTGCGATAACGCGTCTCGCTCTCGCGCGCCTGTTCCTCGATCTCCTTGCGCGCGGTGATGTCCAGGATGACACCCAGCATGCGCACACAGACGCCGTTGTCGTCGAAAATCGCGCGTCCCTTCGCGGCCATCCAGCGTACCGCGCCATCCGCCGGACGGACGATGCGATACTCCGTGTCGTAGAAAGTACGCTTCGCCGGATCGCAGGCTTCGAGAATCTGGCCGATGGTCCTGCGCTTGTCGCCGGGGTGAATGCAGGCACGGAATTGTTTCATCGTGACCTGCGCGTCCGGTGCGAGGCCGAACATCACGTTCACGCGCGGCGGCCAATAGACGATATCGTTGACGAGATCGATATCCCACAGGCCAACATGGGCATATTCGGTGGCGAGGCGGAGTTGTTCCTCGCTGTGCCGAAGCGCGGCATCGGCACGCATGCGATCCGTGGTTTCGATCACGATGGCCATGACGCCAGCGGGTTTGCCGCTCTCGTCGAGGATCGGCGAGTAATCGAGGTTCATCCAGACCGGTTCGGGCAGGCCGCGGCGGTGAAGCGTCAGTTCCTGGTTGCGATAGGCGAGCGTGCCGCCGGCGAGGCCCACCTTCATCACATGGTCGTTGAAATCGGCGACTTCGGGCCAGCCTTCGCGCACTTTCGAGCCCAGCAGTTGCGGGTGGCGCCCGCCCGCGAACACCGAATAGGCGTCGTTGTAGATCATGATGCCGTCTTCACCCCAAAGCATCACAATGGGTACCGGCGATAGGAGAACGATGCCCGCGGCGGTTTTTAGGCTTTGTGGCCAGCCGGAAAGCGGACCCAGCGGCGTCGATGCCCAATCAAAGGAGCGAACGCGCTGCGCCATTTCGCCGGCAATACCGGGGAAGGCAGGTGCGCCGTTTGCGGCCGCGCTCATGCCGTCTCCACGCGACGTGACCTAAGAAATCCGTGCTTCGGCAATACCTTCGGGCCCCAATCCAGCCAAAATGAACAACGCGGGGACCCGGGCCCGGTTCCCGGAAGGAACAATCCCTATTGCGGCGCGGCGCCTGCGACGATGGCTTCGGCTTTGGTAAACAGCGCGGGGTCGATGGCGAAGCCGGAGGCGGCCGCATTCTCGTCGAGTTGCTCGGGCCGGCTGGCACCCACGATTGCCGAGGCGACATTCGGCTCGCGCAATACCCAAGCGAGCGCGAATTGCGTCATCGTGCAGCCCGCTTCCGCGGCCAGCGGCTTCAGCTTCTGCACCGCTTCCAGCACCGGCTTCTCCAGCCAGCGCCCCATCATGGAGCCCATTTTGTCCGATGCCGCGCGTGTATCCGGCGGCGGGGGGCGGTTCGGATCGTATTTGCCAGTGAGCGCGCCTTGGGCGAGCGGCGACCACACGATTTGGGAAATACCGTTCGCGGCCGACAGCGGAATGACCTCCTTCTCCGGCCTGCGCCAGAGCAACGAATATTGCGGCTGGCTGGAGACGAAATGGGCAACGCCCTTCATCGCGATGGAGGCCTTGATCTGGTCGGGCGACCATTCGGAGAATCCGATGTAGCGCGCCTTGCCGCTCTTCACCGCGCCTGTGAGCGCCTCCATCGTTTCCTCGAGCGGCGTCGCCGTGTCGTAGCGGTGGCATTGGTAGAGGTCGACGAAATCGGTGCGCAGGCGTTTCAGCGAGGCGTCGAGCTGCTTTTCGATCTGGGCGCGCGAAAGCCCCTTGTCGGTGTCGCTCATCGGAAAGAACACCTTGGTCGCCAGCACATAGGAAGCGCGCGGCCGTCCGTGCAGCACCTCGCCCAGAACCGTTTCCGCCGCTCCGCGGCCATAGACGTTCGCGGTATCGATGAAATTGATGCCGAGCTCGAACGCGCGGTTCACGCAGGCTGTGGCCTTCTCCTTCTCCACCCCGACGCCATAGGTCAGCCACGAACCGAGCGAGATCTCGGAGACGTTCAGATCGCTTGCGCCAAGCTTGCGGAATTTCATGGGGGCCTCGTTGCGGCGTGGAACAGACGGTCAGGTCAGGTGTGCAGGTCTGAATCTCAGATTGTTTTGCGCCTTCGCTAATCGGGGTTGTATATAGTTATGGGGGCTGGGCATTTCACAACCGTATTCGATATTGCCATGTCTGGATACAAGGACTGGCAGTTCCCGGCGTTCGGACTCATCTTTGTCTTCATCGGCGCGGTCATCTTCTTCGTTCCCACGATCATCAAACGAATGGATTGGCCGTTTCTGGATTTCCCATCCACATCGTTTGTGCTTTTCCGATACGCCTTCCTCGGCTTCGCGCTGCTCTGGACATCGGGCGCTTTCGTGACGACTTATGGAATCTACAGCCGCCATCGTGATCTTGCCGCCCGGAATGCGTGCACGATTGTGGAAGGCCAGGTCACAGACTTCGTCGCCATGCCTTACTCAGGTCATGCAGACGAAAGCTTTTCGGTTTCCGGGGTTCGATTTCGCTATTCCGACTACGGTGTGTCAGATGCGTTCAACAACACGTCTTCTCACGGCGGCCCGCTCGACAAGAATGCGTATGTGAGGATTTGTTACGATCCTTCCGATAACGCCATCCTCAAGTTGGAAATCCGCGATTTCAAAGGGTCGCCAAGAGACTACTCGCGTGGCGATAACCTATTCTCAAACACAGACGACAATGCACAGGAAGAACCTCGCAACCCCCTAAGCGCGAAAGCTGGCGGACAATTCGGCTGGCTATGGCTGGCCGATCTGTGGGTAGTCCTCTATTTCGCGGATATCCTCGCCGTCATCGTCATGTTCGTCCCCTATCTTCGCACCTTCTGGCGGATGAAAACGATACCGTTGGATGGACCAGCCTTACCGCGCTGGCTCGAGCCCAGGCAAAAGACCAAGCTCCGCAACAGCCTGATCTATTGGGACATGGACGGATCGGCTGTGTGGTTGCGGCCAAGAGGCTTCAATTTCTTTCGCGCTGCGGGAGCGATTGTCAAACTGAATGTGAACGAAGCCGGCCGCTCAATCGCAAACGCGGAAATCCGCTATTCGTCAGGACTCGTTCTCGTGCTCATCCTGTTCTTCGTTACGGCCTATCTGATGTTCTCGATGGTTGCGCTTGGAAACAGTTTGGGGCCCGCTATTGCGCTTGGCGTATTCCTTATGATGTTCCTAGTGAGCACGTTCATCCGGCGGAAGCGGCTGATCTCGCGCATGGAAATATTTGTGCAAGATGCGCTGGAAGAGTTCGCGCAAAGTTCTGGATCAGGGTCGAACAGGTCTGAGACGTGAAAGCATCAGACTGAAAGGTCAAACTGATTGCCTGCTTCGTAACCGGGCGGCGTGGTCGTGGCGGCGCTATTGCGGGCGTCGCTGCCGGTAGCACCGCTCAAAGCGCCGCTGAAGATCACACTGGATTGGCGCTGCGCGCTCGGGTCAGTTTCGGCGTTGATCCCGTAGGGGCCGGACTTCGGGTGCTGCGGATCGATGTGCTTCTTGGCGTTGTCGACGTCCGTGCAGTTCTTGCACGCAAAGCCGTTCACATAGACCGGCGTCTTGTAGTCGGTGCTGATTGCCACCGCAGCCCTCTCCCGGCTCATTTGCCACGGCTCGGCTTAAAGCGCGGTGAAAGAGAGCCGTTTGGGACTGGGTTAAGATTTTCTCTACAACCCGCAATCTGGAGCTTACGGCTCCAACTCGCTGTCCCAATAGAGATAGTCCGCCCAGGAATCGTGCAGGTAGTTGGGCGGGAATTTGCGGCCGTTGTTGCGCAGTTCGATGATCGTGGGCCGGTGCGGGCGGATGCGCGGATGCATCTTGATCTGCTGCGGAAGCTTTCCGCCCTTCATCAGATTGCACGGCGCGCAGGCCGTGACCACGTTCTCCCACGTCGTGCGTCCGCCGCGCGAGCGCGGGATGACGTGATCGAAGGTGAGGTCCTCGTCATAGCCGCAATACTGGCATTCGAAGCGGTCGCGCAGAAACAGGTTGAACCGGGTGAAGGCCGGGTTTCGCGCCGGCCGCACATAGCTCTTGAGCGAAATCACCGAGGGAATCCGCATCTCGAAGCTCGGCGAGTGTATCACCCGCTCATATTCCTCGAGGATGTTCACGCGCTCCAGGAACACGGCCTTGACCGTGTCCTGCCAGGACCAGAGGGAAAGCGGGAAATAGCTGAGCGGCCGGTGATCGGCATTGAGCACCAGCGCCGGGCAATTGTCCGGCGAACGCGCGGCGGCTAACACGACGTGACCCCTTGGAAGACGCTTCTCCTTGTCCTGGCGGGCCGGACTTTAGGGATTGCGGCCGGGCCTGCCAAGCCAAGCTTAAATGATTCGCGATGACGGAAAGACGACAGTCAGCGGAGCGGACAGCTTATTTCGGCGCTGTTGCGGCGAAGCATCCCGCGGAACGCCATGGTCAGATGCAGCCCACCGAGCGCCAGACCGGTCTCGTCGATGGAATGTCCGACCCCGGACGAAATATGCCACTGCACCGCGGCACCCGCCCTGCCGAGCGCGGCCGCAGCCTCGAACAGCGCGGGCGCCGGGATCATGGGGTCCTGGTCACCATGGATCAGAAGGATCGGTGGCGCGTCCTGGCCGAGCGTTGGCGCCGATCCCGCAAGCATGCCGGAGAAGCCGACGATGCAGGCCGGCTTGACCGTGCGCGTAAGCCCGACCTGCAGCGACATCATCGTTCCCTGGCTGAAACCCACCAGCGCCAGCCGGTCGGCGGGAAGTTCGAGCCGCTTGAGTTCGCTGTCCAGAAACGCGTTCAGGGCATCGGCGGCGCTTTCCACACCGCGCCGCATCTCCTGCGGATCGAGGCGTGAGATCGGAAACCATTGATAGCCCGTCGGGGCGCCTGCGCAGGGCTCGGGCGCATTTGGCGCCACGAACGCCACCGTCGGCAGCATCCGTTGCCAGTGTGGCGCAAGGCCGATGAGATCATTGCCGTCCGCGCCATAGCCGTGCAGCAGCACGACCAAATGCGTGGCGCTTCCGCGCGCTGGCGGAAGCCTCGGACCCGAAAGTGGACGCAGCGCCATTATTTTTTCCCTTTAGCGGCTTTCAGCGCCTTCGCTTCCACCTCGGCCCGCTTTTTCTCGCGGCGGATGTTGTCCTCATGCATCCAGAACATCCTGGCCGCGATCGTGCGCCAAGGCCGCCAGGCTTTCGAAAGCTTCTCCATCTGCTTCTCGTTCGGGCGCTTGCGCAGCTTCAGTGCGCGATGGATCGCGGCCTGAAGCCCGACATCGGCCACCGGCCAGACATCGGCGCGCCCCAGCGACGACATCAGATAGATGTCCGCCGTCCACGGCCCGATGCCCTTCACCGCCGTCAGATGCGCACGGGCGTCTTCGTCATGCATCGACCGCACGCGTTTCAGGTCAAGCGAGCCGTCGAGGATCGCCGCGGCGATCGTCTTCACGTGCTTCTGCTTGGGCGCCGAAAGTCCGCAGGCGCGCAAGGTCTCCGCGCGCGCCGCCAGCATCTGTTCCGGCGCGAACGGTACCACCGCTTTCTTAAGCCGCCCGAAGATCGTGTCGGCTGCGGCGACCGAGAGCTGCTGGCTTGTGATGATCGACATCAATGCCTCGAACCCTTCCTCGCGCCGCCTGCGAAAGGGGATCACGCCGGCATTGGCGGCGATCCCGTGAAAGCGCGCGTCCGCTGCGAGAAGACCGGCGACGGCTTCATTCAGATGTGCCTGTGTCGCGATGCGGTGCGGTTTCGCCATGGTTGGAACGGTGTAGGGTCCTTCCCATGATTGTCACGCGTTTTGCGCCAAGTCCAACAGGCTTCCTGCATCTCGGCCATGCCTATGCCGCGATCCGCGCCCATGACGAAGGCGAGAGATTTCTGCTCAGGATCGAAGACATCGACCGCGGCCGCTGCCGCCCGGAGTTCGAAGCCGCGATCTTCGAAGACCTCGCCTGGCTCGGTCTCGATTGGGAAAAGCCTGTGCTGCGGCAGTCCGAACGCAGCCCTGCCTACGCCGCGGCGCTTGAGACGCTCGCGGGCAAAGGTCTCGTCTATCCCTGCTTCTGCACGCGCAGGGACATCGCCGACGAGATCGCCCGCGCCGGCGCCGCACCCCATGGCGCCGAAGGTCCGCTCTATCCCGGCATCTGCCGCGAACTTGCAGATGATGTGCGCGAGACAAAAATCGCAGCCGGCGTTCCCTACGCGCTGCGCCTGAACGCGGCGAAGGCGGCAGCGCTCGCGGGACCGCTGTCGTTTGTCGAGCAGGGCTCAGGCCCCGCTGGCGAGCACGGCACGATCGCCGTCGATCCGATATCGCTGGGGGACGTTGTCCTTGCGCGCAAAGAGATGCCGGCGGCCTATCATCTCGCCGTCGTGGTCGACGACGCGTTCCAGGGTGTCACCCTCGTCACCCGCGGAAACGACCTCTTCGCCGCAACCCATGTGCAGCGCCTGCTGCAGGCCCTGCTCGATCTGCCTGAGCCCAATTATGCGCACCACAAGCTCATCCTCGATGAACATGGCCGCAAATTCTCCAAGCGCGACGCCTCCGTGACGCTCCGCGCGTTGCGCGCGCGTGGTGTCACGCCCACCGACATTCGCCAACGTCTGACTTGAACCGCCTCCGGCGTGCTTAGGGAAATGTGCAATCACACCGCGAGCGCAATGACTCGGTGCAGAATCGCGTTGAGATCGTAATCCTTTGGACTGAACACGGCGGCGATGCCGGCTTCCTTCAACACGGCTTCGTCTTCCGGCGGAATGATTCCGCCCGCGACCACTTTCACGTCCGACAGACCCGCCAATTTGAGTTTCGACAGGACTTCGCGTGCGAGTTCCACGTGCCCGCCCGACAGGATCGAGAGCCCGATGAGGTGCGGATGGCTCTCGCGCGCCGCGGCCACGATCTCGTCCGGCGACAGGCGAATGCCGTCATAGATCACCGCCATGCCGGCATCGCGCGCGCGAATGGCGATCTGTTCCGCGCCATTGGAATGGCCATCGAGACCGGGCTTCGCCACAAGGAAGGTGAGTTTCCGGCCCAACTGCTTCGACACCGCATCGACCTCGTCGCGCAACGCGCCGATGCGCTCGTCATTGCGGGCGGGACCGGACGCCGCGACACCGGTCGGTGCGCGATATTCGCCAAACACGTTGCGAAGCGACGCGGCCCATTCTCCGGTAGTAACGCCTGCCCGGGCGCACGCAATGGACGGCACCATCAGGTTTATGTCGCCTCTCGCCGCGCGTTCGAGATCGCCCAATGCCTTTGCCACAGCTTCCCCGTCACGGGCCTTGCGCCATTGTTGCAGCCGCGCAATCTGTCCGTCCTCGGCCGACTGGTCGACGGTCATGAAATTCCCCTCACCCGCGGTCAGGGGCGAGGGCTCGGTTTCGGTGTAAGCATTTACGGCCACGCGGATTTCCTCGCCACGTTCGATGGCTTCCACGCGCGCCGCGTTGGAGGCGACGAGGCGTTCCTTCATGTACTCCAGCGCTGCTTGCGAGGCCGCACCGCCCATCGTCCCGATGCGCGCAATTTCCTCGCGCATCTGGGCCACGAACTGCTCGACTTTTGCTTCGATGACCGCCGATCCGTCGAAGATGTCGCCATATTCCAGCATGTCCGTTTCCAGCGCGCCGATCTGCTGCAGGCGCAACGACCACTGCTGGTCCCATGGTCTGGGCAGGCCCAGGGCTTCGTTCCATGCAGGCAACTGGACTGCACGCGCACGAGCACTCTTCGACAGCGTCACGCCCAGCATGCCGAACAGGATGCGATAGACGTTGTTCTCCGGCTGCTGCTCGGTCAGGCCAAGCGAGTTCACCTGCACGCCATAACGGAACAGGCGAAGCTTGGGATCGGTCACGCCATAGCGCTCGCGGCAGATTTCATCCCAGAGAAACGCCATCGCCCGAAGCTTGCAGATCTCGGTGATGAATTTGACGCCGGAATTGACGAAAAAGGAGATCCGGCCAACGGCATTCGGAAATTCGCCGGGCGGAATTGCGCCGCGTGCCTTCGCGGCATCGAGCACGGCAATGGCAGCCGCAAGCGCGAATGCGGCTTCCTCGACGGCGTCGGCGCCGGCTTCCTGCAAATGATAGGAGCAGAGGTTGATTGGATTCCATTTGGGCATTTCCGCCGTCGTGAAGGCGATCGTATCGGTGGTCAGGCGCAGCGCGGGTGCGGGCGGGAAGATGTATGTGCCGCGCGCGAGATACTCCTTGATGATGTCGTTCTGCGTCGTGCCCTGCAGCTTGGCGCGTTCGATGCCCTGTTCGTCGGCCAGCGCGGCATACAGCGCCAGAAGCCACGCTGCCGGTGCGTTGATGGTCATCGAGGTGTTCATGCGGTCGAGCGGCAGGCCCTCGAAAAGCGTTCGCATGTCGCCGATATGCGAGACGGGCACGCCCACCTTGCCCACCTCGCCTTTGGCGAGCGGATGGTCGCTGTCGTAACCGGTCTGGGTCGGCAGATCGAAGGCGACAGACAGGCCCGTCTGCCCCTTCGCGAGGTTGGTGCGATAGAGCGCGTTGGATGCTGCCGCACTCGAATGGCCGGCATAGGTGCGGAAAATCCAGGGCTTGTCACGCGACATGGAGGGAAGGCTACACGCCTTTTGCTGCACTGCAAAACCAGGTGCCTTGCAATGCTTTTCGAGGCAGGATAGTGCGGACACTCACCGGAATTGACCCATGCGTTTCAGCAGATTTGTTCTCGCGGCCTTGCTCGCGCTCCCCGCAGGCGCGGCCACGCTTTCGCCGGAAGCGGCATGGAAAGCGGAGATCGAAGATGCCAACAAGGCTTGGGCTCAGAACCCGTTTGCCATCCTCAAGATCCAGGACGCCGCATATCTGCGCGATGGCGACGTTGCAACGCTCGTCGGTGTGAAAGGAAAGCCAGGCTCCTATCATTGGGCGAAAGGCAAAGCGGCGCACGGCGTGCTGATCGCCGGTGTGAAGGCGAGCCAGCCTTATGTCGTGAAGGACGGCAAAATCTATTCCGCTCCGGCGCTCGCCAAAGGTCTTTCGATCGATACCGACGTGGACATCAGGGGCGCGCAGACGCAGGTGGACGCAGGCGTCATCGGTGCGCGCATCTTCATTTTCAACCAGCAAAATCCAGCCGCAAAGTCGTTCACCGGCGTTTCTTATTTCCCGTATGACCCGTCCTATATTGTGACGGCAAACTTCACGCCCGATCCCAAACGCCCGGCGCGTGTCTTCCGCACCTCGCGCGGCACCGACAAGCAGTTCTATCACGCGGGCGATGCGACATTCACATTGAAGGGTAAGCAATTCACGCTGCCGCTCTTTTCCGACAGCAACGACCCGAAAAGCATGACCTCGCTGTCGGCCTTCTTCACCGACGGACTGACGGGGAAGGTGACCTATGGCGCGGGGCGTTATGTGGATGTCGACGGCTTTGGGGCCTATCCGCCGAAAAGCCTCAAAATCGATTTCAACTACGCCTACAATCCAAACTGCGCACGCTCGGCGTTCTTCACCTGCCCGGTCGCGCTCGACAATCTGGCGATGGACATCACCGCCGGCGAGAAAGACCCGCACAAGGCCCATGGATGAAGACGCGGATTCCCACCGCGAAGGAACGCCGCGAGGCTGAGAACGCGCGGGCCAAGCGCTCGGCGCTGAAGGCCTTGCGGCGCGCGCGCAAAGCGGCGGAGATCGCCAGCGTCAAGCTTTCGGACTGGGAAGGGGAGTTTCTGGGCTCGGTCGAAACGCGCGTCGAACGCTACGGCCGCGCCTTTCGGGACCCGGAAAAGGGCGGACCGGGCGCGGCGTTATCCATGTTGCAGTCGCAAAAGTTGAAGGAGATTGCCGGCAAGGCTAATGGGCGAAAGTCCGGCCTCAGCCCAAAACCTTTTGGCAATAAAAGATAATTTCCTTTTTCCGCTGGGGAAGGCTTTGCCTTTCTGCCTTCAAATTTCTGTTGCAATGCAACAGAACCCTGATGCCTACTTTGCGCGTTAGCTAGAGGCGTAAGAGCGGGGATCGTCATGACTGCATCGGCCGAAGCAAAGCCACAGCTCACCGTCTACAAAGATCTCTACGAGATCGGCGAAATCCCGCCGCTCGGTCATGTGCCGTCCAAGATGTACGCCTGGGCCATCCGCAAAGAGCGGCATGGCACGCCGGAAGACTCCATGAAGATCGAAGTCGTGCCCACCTGGGAGCTCGACAGCCACGATGTGCTGATCCTCGTGATGGCGGCGGGCGTCAATTACAACGGCGTGTGGGCGGGTCTCGGCACGCCGCTCTCGCCGATCGACGGTCACAAGAACCCCTATCACATCGCGGGCAGCGATGCGTCCGGTATCGTCTGGGCGGTGGGCTCGAAGGTCACGCGCTGGAAGGTCGGCGACGAGGTCGTCGTCCATTGCAATCAGGACGACGGCGACGACGAAGAATGCAACGGCGGCGATCCGATGTTCTCGCCGTCACAGCGCATCTGGGGTTACGAGACACCCGATGGCTCATTCGCACAGTTCGCGCGCGTGCAGGATCGCCAGCTCATGCCCAGACCGCAGCATCTCACTTGGGAAGAAGCTGCCTGCTACACGCTGACCCTGGCCACCACCTATCGGATGTTCTTCGGCCACCGCCCGCACATTCTGCGCCCGGGTCATAATGTGTTGATCTGGGGTGCCAGCGGCGGGCTTGGATCTTTCGCGGTTCAGCTCTGTGCGGTCAGCGGCGCGAACGCGATCGGCGTAATCAGCGACGAGACCAAGCGCGAGTTCGTGCTTTCGCTCGGCGCGAAGGGCGTCATCAACCGCAAGGATTTCAATTGCTGGGGCCAGATGCCCAAGGTCGGAACGCCGGAGTACGATGCGTGGACCAAGGAAGCACGCAAATTCGGCAAGGCGATCTGGGACATCACCGGCAAGGGCAACGATGTCGATATGGTGTTCGAGCACCCGGGCGAGTCGACATTCCCGGTTTCGTGCCTTGTCGTGAAGCGTGGTGGTATGGTCGTGTTCTGCGCGGGTACGACCGGCTACAACATCACCTTCGATGCGCGTTACGTGTGGATGCGCCAGAAACGCATCCAGGGCTCACATTTCGCCAATCTGAAACAGGCGAGTCAGGCCAACCGGCTGATGCTTGAGCGCCGCCTTGATCCCTGCATGTCGGAAGTGTTCTCATGGGCCGACATTCCGCGCGCGCATACCAAGATGTGGAAGAACGAACATCTACCGGGCAACATGGCCGTGCTCGTCAACGCACAACGCCCTGGCATGCGGACGTTCGAAGACGTGCTGGAAGCGAGTGGCGTTTAGAGCGTTTTCAGTTTAGACGCATTCACTCACAACGTCTTGGCCGGGCTTGTCCCGGCCACCCATGATCACCCATACCGCAGCGAGATCATGGATGGCCGCCACGAGAGGGCGGCCATGACGGGTTGGAATTGATTTCGATAAACTCTAAGCCTCTCCAAGCAAACGATTAATGGCGCCGTTTCCGGGCGCGGCGGCTCCGCGAAATTCGATCGCTTATTCGGAGCCGGACAGCCAGGCCACCTTTTTCAGCTCGGCCTGATGCTGCTTGTAGAACGCGATCTGCGCCGGCGACACGCGGTCGGAAAGCTTTGGCGCCGCACTCGGATAGGTCACGCACATGCCTGCGTCCATCAACGCGAGCGGCATGACGACGACGTCGTGCGCGCTCAACCCGTGCTTGGAAAAAATCGCCATCGCACCCGGCATCGCCTTCATATTGGCTTCCATCTGAGCCAGCGACTGTGCGTTGTCGTTGGAACTGGTCATCTTCTTGTCCATGCCGCTCTTCTTCGCGTCGTCCATCGCCGCCTGCATCGCGGTGATCTTGTCCATGGAGAGCGTGTAGCTCTTGAGTTGCGCCAGATCGGCGGGCGAGATATCGGCGCCTTTCGCCAAAAGGGCTGTAGATACAGACAAAACAAGAGCGGCCGCGAGCGCGGCACCGGGAAGCAGACGCATCGATTTTACCCCAAGGCAGATTGGTCGAAGCCGCGTGCATGGCCGATCCGGCAAAATCGTGCAAGGGGCCCGCCGGGGATGGTGCAGTGCGGAATAAGTCCGCTAGACTTTCACCAGCGAAATTCTTCCGGCTTAAGACATGACCTCTGCGACCGTTCCTCATTTGCTGGCCCATTGCGAGGAGGCGCTCCTCTCCGCCGAAGGTTTTCTGGCCGCGGCCAAAGATAGCGTGGCGCGGATGGTGGCGCCCGACGGTAAGGTCTCGCGCTCGGCACTCGACCGGCATCAGCGCGCGGCGCATGCGCTCGCCTGGTTCGCGACGAATGTCGAGGCCCTGCGCCAGATGGTGCGCTGGGCGCGCAGGCTGGAACATGAAAAGCGTCTGGGCGACATCGAAAGACTGATCCTGCAGGCCGCGTTCGGTGAATATCTGGTCCAGATCGTCGGCGGCATCCCGATGAGCCAGAACGAGATTGCCCGCCCATACGACATGGGACTGGACGATGCGTCCTCGGGTGAATTCTGGACGCCGACAGTGCGCGCGCTCGTGGCGATCGGAACTGCGCGCGAAACCCGCGAAGCGATCGCCGATCATCTGGCGGCCCATCCGGGTGCGATGGTCATCGGCAATCCCGGCCTCGACGAGACCATGGACATGGTGCGCGAGCAGTTCTTCCGTTTCGCACAGGAAAAGGTCACGCCGTTTGCGCATCAATGGCACCTGAAGGATGAGCTGATCCCGCTCGATGTGATCGTGCAGATGAGCGAGCTCGGCGTTTTCGGCCTGACCATTCCCGAACAATATGGCGGCGCGGGTCTGTCCAAGACCGCGATGTGCGTGGTGTCGGAAGAGCTGAGCCGCGGTTATATCGGCGTTGGTTCGCTTGGAACGCGGTCCGAAATCGCGGCCGAACTGATCCTGAGTGGCGGAACGAAAGACCAGCGTGACCATTGGCTGCCGCTGATCGCCAGCGGCGCGAAGCTGCCGACGGCGGTATTCACGGAACCCAATGTCGGGTCCGACCTGGGATCGCTCCGGACACGCGCGCAATGCGATGGCGATGTCTACAAGATTTATGGCAACAAGACCTGGATAACCCACGCCGCCCGTGCGGATGTCATGACGCTACTGGTGCGCACCGATCCGAATACCAGCGATTATCGTGGCCTTTCGATGTTCATCGCCGAAAAGCCGCGCGGCGTTGACGGAGATTCATTTCCAGCGAAAGGCATGAGTGGTGGCGAGATCGGTGTGCTCGGCTATCGCGGCATGAAGGAATATGAGATCGGCTTCGATGGCTTCGAAGTGCCTGCTGCCAATCTTCTCGGCCGCGAGGAAGGCCAGGGCTTCAAGCAACTGATGCAGACTTTCGAGAGTGCCCGCATCCAGACGGCGGCGCGGGCTGTCGGCGTTGCTTTGTCGGCGCTGGATGCCGGCCTGCGTTATGCCCTGGATCGCCAGCAGGGCGGCCAGAGAATCTTCAAGTATCCGCGCGTGCGCGATAAGCTCGCGATGATGGCGGTGGAGATCACGGTCGCGCGCCAGATCGCCTACTATGCCGCGCGCGAGAAGGACGAAGGCCGGCGCTGCGATCTCGAGGCCGGCATGGCGAAGCTGCTCGCGGCACGCGTCGCCTGGGCCGCGGCGGACAATGCCCTGCAGATTCACGGCGGCAACGGCTTTGCGCTCGAATATCCGATCAGCCGCATCCTCTGCGATGCGCGCATCCTGAATATTTTCGAAGGTGCGGCGGAAATTCAGGCGCAGGTCATTGCGCGTCGCCTGCTGGAAGATAGAGCAAACTGATGAACGAACATCCGATCGACCAGCTCTATGCAACCATTATCGCGCGCAAGAGCGCGCGCGCCTCGAAATCCTATACCGCGCAATTGCTCCGGCGGGGCGTGGCGCAATGCGCCAAGAAGCTCGGTGAAGAAGGTGTCGAGGCCGCGCTCGCCGCCGTCAGTGGAAAGAAAAAAGACATCGTCGCCGAATCCGCCGACGTTCTCTATCACCTGCTCGTGGTGTGGGCTGCCACCGGCGTTAAGCCTAAGGCTGTCTACGACGCACTGGAGGCGCGCCGGGCGCAATCGGGTCTCGTGGAAAAGAAATCGCGAAAGGGGCGCTAATCGCCGTTCTTGTCCTCGGCCAGGCTTTTCACCAGATCGAGCACGCGCTTGCGCACTTTGGGTTCCTTGATGCTCGTGAAGGCGAGCGCAAGCTGCAGTCCTTCGGAACTCGACATGAACTCGACGATCGGCGGCGAAGCGTCGCTTTCGGAGAAGCCGCGATTCGACCCGCCAGCGAGTCCTTCATAAAAATAGTCGATCGGCACCCCGAGGATGCGCGCGATGTCGAACAATCTCCCCGCGCCGATGCGGTTCAATCCCTTCTCGTATTTCTGCACCTGCTGAAACGTCAGGCCCAGCAGTTCGCCGAGCCGTTCCTGACTCATGCCGATAAGCATGCGTCGCAAACGGACACGGCTGCCGACCTGTGCGTCGACCGGATTGGTGTTCTTTTTTGGCAAGGCCCCCCGCCATATGCCGGATTCTGCGCGTGACCATAACCACACGACGGCGATTTGCAAAAGGTCAAATCGGCGATTTTTCAAATCAAGGAGTGGCCGTTCGCCTCATGAAATAAGACGCAGCGCAGCAAAGCAGCAGCAAAAACCAGAACGAATATTTACCCGCGCGTGCATAAAGGGTGGGCTCAATTCGGACTGGCAGTGACGCGTCAATTGTCCCCATCCTGTCGAGTTCAAGTTCTGTGCGGACGCGTCCAAACGGATCGATGATAGCCGAAATTCCGCTATTGGTTGCACGAACGATGGGAAGACCTTCTTCGATTGCGCGCGTCTGCGCGATCAGCAAGTGCTGCAACGGTCCGGCCCAAGGTCCGAACCAGGAATCGTCGGAGACATTGACGATCCAGCCGGGACGCCGCGCCTCTACAACTTCGTCAGGAAACAGGATCTCGTAACAAATCAGCGGCCCGACCGGCGGTGCTCCGGGCAGATCTATCGTGTGCGGGCCATCGCCGGTGGAAAAACTGCCTTCGATGCCGACCAGCTTCGAGAGCCCAAGACTCTTCATCGTGCTCTCGAGCGGCAGATATTCCCCGAATGGCACAAGATGGAATTTGTCGTACACGGCGAGCAGCCGCCCGCCATGTCCGAAAACATAGAAGCTGTTGTAGTAGCTTAGCCGTTTTCCGTTTCGCAGCCCACGCAACGCGCCGGTCATCAGAACCTTGTCGCTTCCCGTGAGAAGTGCGATCTCATCGAGCGCTTCCGCTGAGCGCGTCAGAACGAAGGGCGGCGCAGCTTCCGGCCAGATGATGTGCGTCGGCGGCTGCTTTGCAGGAGCGCGGCTGAGCGCGATCAGTCGATCCCAGTTTCGCTCGACGAGTTCGGGCCGGTATTTGTCGGCCTGTGCGATGTTGGGCTGGACGATCCGCAGCCGCACGCCCGGAACGGTCTGGTCGGGCGCGCTCATTAGCCGGAATGCGCCGAACACAAACAACGCGACAAAAATCCCCGCCATCGCGCCAGGCACTAACCATCGCGGCTTCTGTCCGAACAACTCGGCCAGCGACGCTCCGAAGAGAATAGTCAGAACCGTCAAGCCATACACGCCGATCAGCGCCACGCTCTGCGTGACGGCGAGCGACGCGCCCCAGCCATAGCCGGCGATGTTCCAGGGAAAGCCCGTGAGCACATGTCCGCGGAGCCATTCCACAAGCGAATAGGCGATGGTGAATACGAATACGCGTGCTGTTCCGGATCGCCAGAAGCACATTGCGACCGCCATCGCGGCCAAGATGAAAAGGGCGAGGCCGCCGGGAAACAGAATTGCGACAAACGGAAGCTGCCACTCATGCGCCGACGCATCGACCAGAAATGCAAACCCGATCCAGTGCAGGCCGACGAGAAACTGACCGAAGCCGAATGCCCAGCCTAACGAGGCTGCGTTCCAAATAGGGCGCGTCCGCATACCCGCGCCATCGAGCAGGAGAACGAGTGCCGCAAATCCCAGGAGCAGCAACGGAAAGAGTTCGAATGGTGGAAAGCCGAGTGCGGAGATCGTGCCCGCGAGAAACGCCGCCAAACGGGCGCGCCATCCAGCCAGGCCGCGGAAAAAGTCTCCGGTCCGGACGAGGATGCTCACGCCGGCGCAGGTGTGGCAGCAGCAGCCAGGTTGCGGACGCGCAGTTTCCGGATTCGGCGTGGATCGGCGTCCAGCACTTCGAACTCGAAGCCGCCCGGATGCGAAACGATCTCGCCGCGCTGCGGCACGCGGCCGAGCAACGAAATGACGAGGCCGCCCACCGTGTCGATGTCCTGTTCCGCTTCGTCGTCGATCGCGAGATTAAGACCTGTTTCTTTCTGAAAGTCGTCGAGATCCGCACGGGCATCGACAATGAATCCGTCCGCCTCGCGGCGAACGGGAACGGCGTCTTCGTCGTGTTCGTCGGCGATGTCGCCAACGATTTCCTCGATCAGATCTTCAATGGAAACGAGGCCATCGGTGCCGCCATATTCGTCGATCACCAGCCCGAGCTGAATGTGGGTGGTCTGCATCTTGAGCAGAAGATCGAGCACGGGCATGGATGGCGGCACGAACAGGATCGGGCGGCGGATGTTGGTTATGGTCGCGCTGCTCCAGCGGAACGATCCCTCGCCATTGGGTTCGATTTGCGCAAGCGCATCTTTGATGTGCACAAGGCCGGTCGGGTTGTCGAGCGTCTCGTGATAGACCGGAAGACGCGAATGCTGTGCTTCCCCGAACAGGGCGACCAGCTCGGCCAGGGGTGTGGATTCCTCAACGGCAATAATTTCCGCGCGGGGCACCATCACGTCTTCGACCCGCAGCTCGCCCACCTTGAGCAGGTTGGAGAGCATGGTGCGCTCCTGCGCCGAAAGCGCCGGGCTCTGACGCTCGCTCTCCTCAATGACCTCTTCGAGGCTTTCGCGCATGGCGGTGGCTGCACCGCCGCCGCGAATAAGCTGTGACAGCCGCCGCATCAGCGACGGAGTCTTGTCGTCATCGTTCGATGTGGCGTCGGCCATTGGCGCGTCACGCGGCCTTGCGCGCATAGGGATCGCCGATCCCAAGTTCGCTTAAGATTTCCACTTCAAGCGGCTCCATGATTTTCGCCGCTTTTGCGGTTTCGTGATCGTAGCCGAGCAGATGAAGCACCCCGTGCACCGTCAGATGGGTGGCGTGGTCGGAAAACGACTTCTTCTGCTCGCGCGCTTCCTTGCGTGTCACGCCATAGGCCATCGCGACATCGCCAAGATAGCCTTCCCTGTCCGCAGGAAATGACAGCACGTTGGTGGGCTTGTCCTTGGCCCGGAAGGTCATGTTCAAGCTCTGCAGTTTCGCGTCGTCGGCCAGCAGAAGCGTGAAAGTGCCATGGCTGCATCCGCCCCGTTCCAGCGCGAGCTTCGCGGCTTTCTTCAATCGGCCGTTCAATCCCCTGACTCGCCGCCAGCGCGGATCGGCGACAAGAAGCGTGACCGTCACGCCCGATCCTTCCCGCGCTGTAAAGTTCGCTCAATGCCCGCATCATTATCGGCGGCATTATAAGCAGTGACGATGCGGGTGACGAGAGCGTGGCGCACGACGTCTTTCTCGCCGAATCGCGCGATTGCCGCCCCTTCCACGCCGTGAAGGATATCAAGCGCCTGGTTCAGGCCGATCGCGGCACCACCGGGCAGGTCGCTCTGGCTCGGATCGCCGGTCACGACCATGCGCGAATCTTCGCCAAGACGCGTCAGGAACATCTTCATTTGGGCCGGTGTCGTGTTCTGCGCTTCGTCCAGAATGACAAAGGCGCGTGCCAGCGTCCGGCCGCGCATGAATGCAAGCGGCGCCACCTCGATGGTGCCCTGCTCCATCAGTTTCAGCGCCTGGTCGCCCATGACATCGAACAGCGCGTCGTACAGCGGGCGCAGATAGGGATCGATCTTCTCTTTAAGGTCTCCGGGCAGGAAGCCGAGCCGTTCGCCGGCCTCGAGCGCCGGCCGTGACAGGATCAGCCGCTCTACGCGCCGCTCATAAAGCAGATGCGCGCCAAAGGCCGCCGCCAGATACGTCTTGCCTGTCCCGGCCGGGCCGACACCGAACACAAGCGGATGCGTCCGCATGAGGTCGAGATAGGCAAGCTGGTTCTGCGTCCGCGCCCGCGTCGTGCGCGATGCCCAGGTCTTGACGGCCGGCGATCCGAAGCCGTGGCCTGCGCCGCGTGCCGGGCCTTCCAGCGCGAAATGGATTTCGGCATCGACGTCGGTGACATTCACGGCCTCACCCGTTTCGGCCCGCGCATAGAGCGCGCGCAGCACATTGGCCGCGCGCTCACGATCCTCGGAGGCGCCTTCCACGGCAACCAGATTGCCACGCATGGCGACGCGCACGCCAAGCTTCTGTTCCAGCCGTGCGAAGTTCTTCTGGTGCGTGCCTTCCAGAACGGCCAGCAGCGCGTTGTTCGGAAACTCCAGCGTCACCTGTTCGCGGGGTGCCGCTTTCTTCTTCGCGGTCGTACTCACGTCGCGAGCGCCATTTCCCGCGGTCTCGCATGCGCAAGCGCGCCCTTGAGGCTGTTGGACTGTGCTTCGAGAATGGCTACATCGCGAATCTCGCCGATGAGGTCGGCGGCGCCATCGACATGTACCGGCTGGAGATACGGGCTGCGCCCGACGGCCTGCCCGGCCCTGCGACCCGGCTTCTCGAACAACACCGGCAAGGTCCGTCCGGCGCAGCTGCGGTTGAACCTATTCTGCTGTTCCGTCAGCAATGCCTGCAACTCCTGCAGCCGTACCGACTTCACGTCTTCCGGAATCTGCTTGCGCGCCGCCGATGCCGGTGTCCCTGGGCGCTTGCTGTATTTGAACGAGAATGCCTGCGTGTAACCAATATCGCGAACCAACGCCATCGTGTCTTCAAAGTCCGCGTCGCTCTCACCCGGAAAGCCGACGATGAAATCGGACGACAGCGCAATGTCCGGACGGGCGTTGCGGATGCGCTCCACGATGCGGCGATAATCGTCGCGTGTGTGCTGGCGGTTCATGGCGTCGAGCACCGTGTCCGAACCCGACTGCACCGGCAGATGAAGATAAGGCATCAGGCTTTCAAGATCGCGATGTGCGGCAATCAGATCGTCGCTCATGTCGCGCGGGTGACTGGTCGTGTAGCGCAATCGCGCCAGGCCCTCGATGCCTGAGAGGATGTGCAACAGCTTCGCCAAACTCCACGCGCTGCCATCAGGCCCCGTCCCGCTATAGGCATTCACGTTCTGGCCGAGAAGCGTGATCTCGCGCGCGCCCAACTCGACCAGCCGCCGCGCCTCCACGACGATCTGTTCGACAGGCCGCGAGAATTCGTTCCCGCGTGTATAGGGCACGACACAAAAGGTGCAAAACTTGTCGCAACCCTCCTGCACGGTCAGGAACGTCGACACGCCCGTCGCCGAGGTTTGCGCGGGCAATGCGTCGAACTTGTCGTCGGCCGGAAAGTCGGTCTCCAGCACATGGCCGCCGGCGCGGGCGACACGGGCGATCATCTCCGGCAGGCGATGATAGGATTGAGGCCCCACCACGATATCGACCGCGCCCTGACGGCGGGTGATCTCTTCGCCTTCCGCCTGCGCCACGCAGCCCGCAACGGCGATGGTCATGCGTTCGCCGGCACGTGCCTTGGCCTGTTTCAATTTCCGGAGCTTGCCCAGTTCGGAATAGACCTTTTCGGCGGCTTTTTCGCGGATATGACAGGTGTTCAGGATCACCATGTCCGCGTTGTCCGGCTCGTCGGCTGTGACATAGCCGAGCGGCGCCAGCAGATCCGCCATACGGGCGGAATCATAGGCGTTCATCTGGCAGCCATAGGTCTTGACGAAAAGCGTCTTCATGGGGCGGGGTTTATGCGCCAAACCGCCTTTTGCCTCAAGCGACGGCTTCCACCAGCTCATCGGGCGCTGGCGAGGCTGGAACCTCCGGCGTCCTTGCCAATCCGGCGAGCGCCCGCGCCTGACCGCGCCGGATGACCGCCTCTGCCCGCGCCGCCAATTGCTTACGGCCACCTTCGCCGTCCACCGTCATGGGCGGGTGAAACTCGACCACCACATCGACCGGCCCTGCGGTCACGGCTTCCCAGAGATGGGGGACCAGCTCCATGTCGCCGTACCAGGCAAACAAGGGCCGGTTCTCGCGCCCCATTGGCATCCCCTGGAAGCCGGTATAGGCGACCGAGACGGGCTGCACCGGCACATGCTGCACCTTCCCGTGTGCATCGGTTCCGATTTCGGCTTCCGCCGCTCCCATCAAAGCACTCTTAAAGGGGAGCACATGGTTGCCATCGTTGGACGTGCCCTCCGGAAACAGCACCAGGGCATCTCCGGCCAGAAGCCGCTCGCGCAATTGATCGCGCGATTCCCCGACCTTGCTCCGGCGCGTGCGTTCGACAAAGACGCTTTCGTGCAGCCGCGCCATCAATCCGAAGAACGGCCAGTCATTGACCTCGCTCTTCGCCACGAAGGATGCGCGCGCCGTGCCTCCAAGCACCAGGATGTCGAGATAGGAGGTATGGTTGGCGACCAGCAGCACGCCGCGGCCGCGCACCGGCGTCCCGATCACCGTGATGCGGATGCCGAACAATCTGCAGAGAAAGCGATCATAGCTATGGGGATAGGTTTTGCGGCGCGGCAATCCCCGCCGTATCGCCCAGGCTTGCCAGGGGATGGTTACAAACGCGGTAACGATGAAAATAACAAGAATCGCGATGCCACGCAGGGTCTGCATCACCGTCAGCGCGGCTTCTTCGCGCCTTTGGGCACGCCGTAGAGCTCGAGGCGGTGATCGACAAGTTCGAAACCGAGTTCTTCCGCGACGCGCTTTTGCAGAATTTCGATTTCCTCATTGCGAAATTCGATCACGCTTCCGCTCTGCACGTCGATGAGATGGTCGTGGTGCGACTCGGGAATTTCCTCGTACCGCGAGCGGCCATCGCGGAAGTCGTGGCGTTCGAGGATGCCCGCATCCTCGAACAGCTTGACGGTGCGATAGACGGTGGCGATCGAAATGTGCGGGTCGATGGCCGAAGCGCGCTTGTAGAGTTCCTCCGCATCCGGATGATCTTCCGCTTCCGAAAGGACGCGCGCGATCACCCTGCGCTGCTCGGTCATGCGCAAGCCCTTGTCGACGCAGAGCTGTTCAATCCGCGTCACGGTCGTTCCCTCGCGGTTTCGCGGCGACTGTAATCGAAGCTTTTGAATTTCCCAATGGGATGATTGGCAAATCCACACGCAGAATCAGCGCGTCTTCATTGCCGCCGTAGTAAGCTTTGCGCATCCCCACCTCGCCGAACCCGAAGCGCTTATAGAGCGCACGCGCTGGAACGTTGGAAGCCCCAACTTCCAGAAACATCGCTCGGGCGCCCTCACGATGCGCGTGCTCGACGGCGACGGAAAGCAGAACTGTGCCCAGGCCTCTGCCCCTGGCATCAGGCGCAACCGCGAGCGTCAGTATCTCCGCTTCATCGGCAGCCACGCGAGTCATCACAAAGCCATCCGATGTCGAAAACGCCGATGTTCCGGGGGTTTTAAGCATGTCCCGGAGTGTGGCTTCAGTCCAGGCTTCGCTGAAAATGGCAGCGTGGATGCGCGCGAGCGCGGACAGATTGTCTTCCGCTGTGACCGGAAAAGGCGCGTCGCCGTTCATGTCCTTGCCGCAGGAAGTTTGGCGTCTGGCGCGCGCAGATAGAGCGGGCGCGGCGCGCCGTCAGGCGCCTCGGCAGTCATTGCAAGGCGGGCGACCCAGAGCGCGTCGGGCTGGCGCACAGATGACAACAAGAATTGATTTGCGAGTGCATCGCATACGCGGGAGGCTGCTGTACCCGCGAGTGTGACTTTATCATCGGCGAGGCCGCGTAGCAGCGCGATCACCTCTTCGAATGGCAGCACCGAAGGCGGCATCCGGTTTTCGATCTCGAGGTAGATTTCATCGCGCCGCGCATCATGCAAGGGAATCGCGAACGCGGCACCAGTCTCGGCTTTGGCCTGTGCCGCCATGGCTGCGAGTGTCGTGATCCCGATGAGTGGTCGATGCAGCGCCACGCGCAATCCGCGCATGAAGGCGAGGCCGACGCGTTGTCCGGTGAACGTGCCTGGCCCGGTCGTGACGGCGAGACGGTCCAGTGAATCGAAGTCGACATTTGCCTCGCGCACGATCTCTTCAACCATCGGCGCCAGCCGTTCCGCATGGCCGCGGTCCATCGGTTCGAAACGATGTGCCAAGATGCGCTCATCATCGAGCAGCGCCGCGGAGCAGGCGCCCAGAGCGGTGTCGACGGCGAGGATCTTCATCCTCTCATCTCACAGGATCTTGCAGGCCTCATCGAAGCTGAGCCTCGGATTGCGCTCGAACAGCCCCGAAGGATCGCCATAGCCCAGGCCGCAGATGAAGTTCGACTTTATGTTCGTTCCCGCGAAAAATTCGCCGTCGACACCGTCATTGCTGAAGCCCGACATCGGCCCGCAATCGAGCCCCAGCGCGCGGGCCGCGATGATGAGATAGCCTCCCTGCAGCGAGCCATTACGGAATGCGGTCGTCTGGCGAAGCGCCGGATCGTTGAACCAGTCCTTGGCACCGGGATTGTGCGGGAACAGTCGTGGCAGATGGTTCGGAAAGTCGAGGTCGTATCCGACGATCGCAACGGCCGGTGCGGTCATTGTCTTTTCGATATTGGTGGGAGAAAGAAACGGCTTCAGCCGCGCCTTTGCCTCCTCCGACACGAGAAAAACAATCCTTGCCGGCGAACAATTGGCGGAGGTCGGCCCGAAGCGCATCAGATCGTAAACCGCCATCAGCAGCGCGGCGCTGACGGGCTTGTCCAGCCATCTGTTCTGGCTGCGCGCGCCACGGAAAATCGTATCGAGCGCCTCGTCATTGACGGCGTGAGTCATGGCGGTATCCGAAATCGAATCGAATCTATTGTAGAGCGAAAGCGGGTGTCACACCGCTTCGACGGCATTTACCTCGGGCACATAGTGCCTCAGCATATTCTCGATGCCGTTCTTGAGCGTCATGGTCGAAGACGGGCATCCCGCGCACGATCCCTGCAGGTGCAGGAACACGATCCCTGAGCCGCCATCGAACCCCTTATAGATGATGTCGCCGCCATCCTGTGCCACGGCGGGACGGACGCGGGTGTCGATCAGCTCCCTGATCTGCGCAACGACCTCGGGGTCGGCCTCGCCATAGGCGGCCGAATCGTCTGTCTCTTCGCTCGAGCCTTCCATCACCGGCAGGCCACGCGTGAAATGATCCATGATCGCCGCCAGCACCGGCACCTTGAGATGCTTCCAGTCCCCATCGCCCTTGGTGACCGAAATGAAATCGGAGCCGAAGAACACGCGCGCGACGTCCGGGACGCCGAACAATGCGCGCGCCAGCGGCGAGCGCGCCGCAGATTCTGCCGTGGGGAAATCCGCAACCGAGCCCTCGCCCATGACTTCGCGGCCGGGGAGGAATTTCAGTGTTGCCGGGTTGGGCGTGGATTCGGTCTGGATGAACATCGGCGTGCTTTCTGGAACGGTTCCAAGTCACGCCTTACATGGACCTTGACCTTGGCGGGATCAAGGCTCGGAAGGCCTTACTTAAAAGTCGGAAATCAGGCCGTTTTTCTCCCAGTCGCCATATCGCGTGGGTTCCGGCCCCTTTTGCCCGCCCAGCTCTTCGGGCCGTGAGACGGCCTTCTCCGCCTTGCGACGGGCATCGGCTTCTTCCCGCGCCCGTTTTCCGGCCTCTTTGATACGGTCGGCGATCTCTCGTTTGGTCTGGGCAGCCATGGCGTTTGCTTGACGGTTCAGGCCGCGAGCATACATCACGTCTCTTCCTCTGTTGAGGACGGAAAGGGCTTTGAATGAACACCTTGCGTACCGGACTCCTGATGGCGGGGCTGACTGGGCTGTTCCTAGCCGTCGGCTTTCTGATCGGTGGGGGACCGGGGATGGTGATCGCGTTCCTGTTTGCGGCCGGCACCAATCTTTTCGCCTACTGGAACTCGGACAAAATGCTGCTGTCGATGTACGGCGCACGCGAGGTCGATGAATCGAGCGCACCGGACGTCGTTCATCTGGTCCGGCAGTTGAGCCAGAAGGCCGGGCTCCCGATGCCGAAGGTTTACGTCGTCGAGAACGAACAGCCGAACGCGTTTGCGACCGGCCGCAATCCCGAACATGCCGCGATCTGCGTGACCAGCGGATTGCTTCAGCGCGTGAGCCATGAGGAGTTGGCCGGCGTGCTCGCCCACGAGCTCGGCCATGTGAAACATCGCGATACGCTGACGATGACGATCACCGCCACTATCGCGGGCGCGGTGTCGATGCTGGCCAATTTCGCGTTCTTCCTCGGCGGCGACCGGCGCAACAATCCGCTCGGGTTGGTGGGCATGGTGCTGGTGATGCTGCTGGCGCCCATCGCGGCTGTGCTGGTCCAGATGGCGGTCAGCCGCTCGCGGGAATTCGAGGCCGACAAGGCTGGCGCGGAAATTTCCGGCCGTCCGCTCTGGCTTGCCTCGGCCTTGGAACATATCGACTCCGCCGCGCGGCGCATCGACAATGTCGAGGCTGAACAGAATCCGGCGACTGCACACATGTTCATCGTCAATCCGCTGCACGGCGGGCTTTCGGGCCTCTTCGCCAGCCATCCTTCGACCCAAGAGCGCGTCGCAAAGCTTCGCGCGCTCGCGGGACAGCCAGCCACGACGCCCGGTCCCTGGGGGTGAGCGGACCGCAGGGGTTGAAAGCAAGGCAGGCAGCGCAGGACGTTCTGTCCGAGGTGCTGCGCAAGCGGCGCCCGCTCGATGTCGCGCTCGAACGCATCGGCGATCTGGATCCGCGGGACGCCGGATTTGCGCGCACCATCGCCGCCGAAACCTTGCGCCGCTTCGGTCAGCTCGATGCGTTGATCCGTTCCTTCATGCAGAAGCCTCCATCGCCCCACCGCGCGGGCCCGGCGCTGGAAATCATGCTGGCAGGTGCCTGCGAGTTGCTGTTTCTCGATGTGGCACCCCATGCGGCGGTCGATGGCGCCAACCGCCTCGCGCAGGCCGATGACAAAGCAGTCCACTTCAAGCCGCTGATCAACGCCGTCCTGCGCCGAGTTGCGCGTGAGGGCAAAGACGCGCTGGCCGCGCAGGATGCGGCGCGCCTTAACGTTCCCGACTGGCTTTGGCCGGGGTGGGTGGAAACCTATGGCGAAGACGCGACGCGGGCCATTGCCGCGGCGCATCTTGCCCGGCCGCCGCTCGACATCGTCTCAAAGGGTGGTCCGATTCCGGATGCCGTCAATCTGTTTGGAAATGTCTGGCGGCTTTCGGAGGCGCGACGCGTAGACAGCCTCCCCGGGTTCGAGGAGGGCGCATTCTGGGTGCAGGACGCGGCGGCGACTCTGCCTGCGACCCTTCTGGGCAATGTGCAGGGAAAACGCGTGATCGATCTTTGTGCCGCGCCGGGGGGCAAGACAGCCCAACTCGCGGCCGCCGGCGCACAGGTGATTGCGGTCGAGCGCGAAGCCACGCGTTTGGCGCGCCTGAAGGAAAATCTCGACCGGCTGAAACTGGAGGCGACGCTCCTCAACGAAGATGTCCGCGATGTGTGCATCGAGCCGGCGCCGTTCGTTCTGCTGGACGCACCCTGCACGGCTACGGGCACGATCCGCCGTCATCCGGAGCTGCCCTGGATTAAGAGCGCATCCGACGTGACGCTGGTGTCGGCGGCAAGCGCAGAACTTCTCGACAGTGCGGCGGACATGGTGGCGCCGGGTGGCCTTCTGGTCTTCGCAGTGTGTTCACTGGAGCCCGAAGAAGGCAGCGAACAGGTCGCGCGTTTTCTGGATCGACGAAGCGCATTCGTGCGCGTGCCGGTCACCGAAGCCGAACTGTTCGGTCATGCGGAATGGATCGATACAAGCGGCGACCTACGCACGCTGCCCTGCCATCTGGGTGACTGTGGCGAGATGGACGGGTTCTATGCGACGCGGCTCAGGCGCCTCTCATAACCGTCCCAGCGCATAGGCAACCGCCAGATATATCTTTCCGGTATCCGCGGAGAGGATTGTGGGCGTGAGTAGCCCGCCGCCGTCACCCTCGCGCGCGCGTGCCAGCAAGGTTTCGAACTCGCTGATATAGAGATCGGCGGCATCGCGGAACTTGCTGTCTTCGCGATAAAGCTCCGCGATGCGGTCGACCGTGTTGGCGTCGATTGCGGAGGCGAACCGGCGGGCAAAGACACCGCGGTCGCCGGCGAGATAGGATCGCCAATCCTCATTGCTCGGGCCTTCGTCGCCGGCGATTCCATTGAGATCGACCGCTATGTCGGCCAGTGCCGTTTCCAGAGCGCCCAGCGCTGCCGCGGTCGATGGCTTGAATTCCTTGGCGCGGGTCTCGCTGGTTTCGACCGCGGCCAAAAGCTTGCTCATCTCCCACGCCTTGGGCTCTTCGCTTCCGGCGCGCGATTTCGGCTTCTGCCGACCCGTCAGCTTGCGTGCGAGGCCGAACAGGCTTTCGCGCTCGCGCTCCTCTACGGTCTGTTCTTCGGGCAGGACTTCGCTCACTGGCTTGGCCATGGTGCGCGCCCGGATCGTGGCGAGCGTGCGCGCGGAGATATCGAGCATCTCTTCGGTTTCGTTGCGCACCATCTGGCGGATACGCTGGGCTTCCTGCTGGGCGATGCCAGGCAGCGTCGACAAGTGACGCTGCGCTTCTTCCGCAACGCTCGCTAGCGCCGCACGGGTTTCATGCGCGCGCGCCGACAATTCTCCCGAAGTCCGGAGCAATTTCTCGCACTCGGCCATCGCCTCGCCGACCAGCGCATGCGCGTCGTTCTTGGCCTGGTTGGCCGTCTCCCCGATCAGCGTGCGCGCGCCGGCGCTCGCGTCGCGCAGCGAGTCCGCAAGACGCGCAAGCGTTGCATTTGCGGCGTCGCTTGCCTCCTTCAGGCGTTCGGCCTCGCGCATGATGCTCTGGGTCAGCTGGCTCGCCTGCGTCGAGGTCTTGTCCACGAGTTGTTCCAGATGACGTTCGGTGCTGCCGGTAATGGTTTCGAACTTCTGCGCCTCGCCACCCAGCGTGTCGATCGCGCGTCCCATGGCGGCGCATTCTCGCCCCACCATGTTTTCGAACGATGCGCTTTCTTCCTTCAGTTTGACGAGCAGATCGTTCATCGACGCGCGATGGCGCTCATGCCGGCCGAGAATGAATTCGGCGCGCGCCATGGTCGCTTCGGAAACGGACTCGATCGACTTGGCCTGGCGATCCAGCTCTACAGCTGCCAGCCTCGGCGCTTCGGCAGCCGCACTTGCCGCCGCACGGAAATCGGCGGCCTGAGCATCCAGGGTTTGTCCCGCGGCCTTGAGCGATGTTTCGGCCGTTTCCAGCGAGGCTTTGAGTTGTGCCGCGCGGCCCGCCACCGTCTCGCTCGCGCGCGCGGCGGCATCGGTGAGTGTTTCCGCCACAGCACCGAGGCGCTCGCGTTCCTGCGTCAGACGCGACACGACCGTTTCGCCCGCACGCGCCGCGGCATCGGACAGCGATCCGGTCGCGATGTCGATGCGCTCGCGCTCCTTCGTCAGACGCGAGGCAACCGACTCGCCACGCACTTCGGCACGGGCGCTGACTTCATCGAGTGCCGCGATCTGGTTTTCCATCGCCGATTCCAGCGCACGCATGCGGGAAAAGGCACCGTCGAGACCAGCGTTGAACGCGTCGAGTTCGCGTCGCACGGCGCGGCCGAGACGCTGCGCTGTGCGCGAGGCGGTTTCGTCGGCCGTGAACAGGCGATCGGTCGCATCCACGAGTGCTTCGGTCGCCAGTCCCATCGCGTGGCTGCGCGCGATCGTCCACGCCACGGCGAGAAATAGAACCGGCGGCAGGAAGGTGGCCACGCTGAAAAGCGCGATCTGCTGGATATCGAGCGCCAGCAACCCCTTCGGTCCGAAATATCCCCAGAACCAGGCCGCCGCGCCGCCGATCCACAGAGCCGCGATCACGGTTGCGATCAACGTGGCTGTGAAGCCGAACCAGCTTTCGCGTGGACGGGGCGGCTCTATACTTGGATTCGCGTCGGGAGCACCCTGCAAAAGGACGGGTTGATTGCGCTCGAAAACTGGCGTCGCCATGGTGCCCCCAGAAGCGGCGGAAAACCGAATTGCGCCCGGAGCTTAACCAACTAAGCCTTTGAAAGCGAGTAGGTTGGTGTTCGCGAGGGGCTTGTGGATTTAACGCTTACGGTGTAAATTGAAACAAAGAGGAGGCGTATCGTGACGATGTTGATCGCTGCTTCCTGTGTTTTTCTCGGCATCCATCTTTTGATCTCGGGTACGCGGTTGCGGGACGCGATTACGGGCGTCATCGGCGAAAATCCCTATCTCGGAGTTTTCTCGCTGGCCTCGCTCGGCGCCATCGTATGGCTCGTGATCTCCTACAACGGGGCACAGGCCGGCGACGATCCGATGCTCTATGTGTCGTGGATCGGCGCGCGCCATCTCGCCATTCCGGTCGTGCTGATCGCGTTCCTCTTGGCCGTGCCGGGCCTCTTGTTGCCAAATCCGACGTCGCTGAAACAGGAAAGCGCGGCCGCGAAAGAAGGCACCGTGAAGGGCGTTTTGCGCATCACGCGTCATCCGTTCTTGTGGGGCGTCGCGATCTGGTCGGCCTTTCATCTGAGTGCCAATGGCGATGAAGCGTCGGTGATTTTCTTCGGCACCTTCTTCTTAATTTCATTCCTCGGCACGTTCTCGATCGACGCCAAGCGCCGCCGCAAGATGGGAGATGCCTGGAGCGCCTTTGCGCGTCAGACCTCGAACGTGCCTTTCGCTGCGATTGCTGCCGGCCGCAACAGGCTGAACGTCGGCGAGTTGCTGGATTGGCGCCTGCTCGTGGCCGTGCTGGTTTTTCTGGCAATCCTGTTTTCGCATGCGCGACTGTTCGGCGTGTCGCCCTTTCCAGGCGGTTGGGTCCCTTTCTAAAAGTCCCATTAACGTCGCTTTGACCCCTCCTGGGCAGAATGGCCCATGCAAGAGGGGTCTTGGTCCATGTCTGCCGCTGCCGTCGATTTGAACCATCTCGCCCGCTACACCGGCGGCGACATGTCGCTGAACGCGGAAATCCTGCGGCTTTTCGACAGCCAGGCCAGCGAACTGGTGCAGCAGCTCCAAAACATCCTCGACGCCCGCGACGCGAAGTCGTGGAAGGTGGCCTTGCACACGCTCAAAGGCGCCGCGCGCGGAATTGGCGCTTTCACGCTGGGCGATGCTGCAGCGGCCGCTGAGCCCATCGATCCGGCCTCCGATAGCAGGACAGCCTCCGCCGCGGTCCGCGACCTTCAGACCAAGGCCGGCGCGGTCCGGGTCTTCATCAAGGCCTATTTGGGCGCTTGACCCCATAAAGCTTTTTTCCTACCTGCCCCTCGCCGCGACACATGTGCCCCTTGCGCCCGCTGCGGCTTGAAGTGGTTGCCGCCGCCTCCATTTCTACATATAGAGCACGTGGCTTAAAATTTCTCACACTAGAAGAATGTGAAATCTATGAACACCCCCATCGAAACCGATGTCGCCATTATCGGAGCAGGCCCCATCGGGTTGTTCGCGGTATTCGAACTTGGTCTGCTGGACCTCAAATGCCATCTGATCGACATCCTCGACCGGCCGGGCGGGCAGTGCACTGAGCTCTATCCGGAGAAGCCGATCTACGACATTCCGGGTCTGCCGATCGTCACCGGTCAGGAGCTGACTGATCGTCTTCTGGAACAAGCCAAGCCCTTCAAGCCGACCTTCCACCTCTCACAAATGGCGAGCGCGCTTACGAAGCTCGACGACGGCCGCTGGAAGCTCACGACCGATGCCGGCGCCGAGATCATCGCACCAGTCGTCGTGGTCGCAGCCGGTGGCGGAAGCTTCGTGCCGAAGCGTCCCCCGATCGCCGGGATCGAAGCTTACGAAGGCAAGTCGGTCCACTACGCCGTGCGCAAGATGGAAGCGTTCCGCGGCAAGAACGTCCTGATCGCGGGTGGCGGCGACTCCGCACTCGACTGGACCATCAATCTGGCCCCTGTCGCCGCGAAACTCACGCTCGTGCATCACCGCGATGGTTTCCGCGCGGCGCAGCATAGCGTCAATCAGATGCGCGAGCTGGCTGCGCACGGGAAGATCAATTTCGAAGTCGCGAGTGTGAAAGCGCTGCACGGCAGCGACGGTCAGCTGCTTGCGGTGACGCTTGCGAACGCCGAAAAAAAGGAATGGGAGCACGCCTGCGACACCTTCATTCCGTTCTTCGGGCTGACCATCAAGCTCGGTCCCATCGCGGATTTCGGCCTGAACCTCACCGAGAACCTGATCGCCGTGGATACCGCGAAGTTCGAAAGCACGACGCCGGGCATCTTCGCCATCGGCGATATCAATACGTATTCCGGCAAGCTGAAGCTCATTCTCTCCGGCTTCCACGAGGCGGCGCTGATGGCGCAGGCCGCCTTCCATATCGTCAGGCCAAATGAGAAGCTGCGTTTCCAGTACACGACCTCGTCATCGAGCCTGCAGAAGAAACTTGGAGTCGCCTGATGAAGATCGTTGGCACCGACCGCAAAGGTGTGACGCGCGAAGTCGAAGGCCGCGACGGCTGGAGTGTGATGGAAATCCTGCGCGATGCCGGTTTCGATATCGCGGCGGAATGCGGCGGCGCCTGTGCCTGCGCAACCTGCCACGTCTATGTGACGGACGGCTGGTTCGAGAAGCTTCCGCCGCGCTCCGATGCCGAACTCGACATGCTCGACATGGCGCTCGCGGTCGAACCGAACTCCAGGCTCTCCTGCCAGATCACTTGCGGACCGGAGCTGGACGGCATCGCGGTCACGGTCGCGCCAGAATAGAATTATCGTTTTACAACTGCTGATGTATGTAACGATACCTGCGCTCAATGCGTGGAGATATCGATGGCCATTGCCGATCCCGTTTCGGACAAGCTGGCGCGATTCAGCCGCGCCGCGTCGCGAAGTTCCGGAACATAGGCTGGCGACGAGATAGGCATGATCGCGATGCCGGGACTGCCATGGCGCAAACTCTTCGGCGCCGTAGCAGTGGTCGTCCTGCACGTTGCGATCATTGTGGTCCTGCTGCGCGCAACGATCGTACGGGGTGGTTTTCGGCCGGCGCCGCATGAAACGATCCTGCTCCTCCGGCCTCCACCGCCGAAGCCAGAGGTCAAACGCGTCGAACCGCCGGTACGGCAGATCGCTCCCATCATAAAGCTTCCGGACTATCGTGGCCTGACATTCCCCGCTCACAAAGGATGACAATGCCAAAACAGGTTCCGGCCCGGGTTTTCAGCTTTTCGATTGCCGGATCGAAAATCTATCCAAACTGACCGACGAACAGCTGGCGCAATGTGCGAAGTCCTCGACGGGACCGAAGCCGGACGACTCCGTGGACTTCGCCGATCACACCAACCACGCGCGCGATGCCACGCGCTGGGCGCGAGAAAAGGAGCGCAAGAACCTGCCCGGCCTTCTGCCCTGCGCCAGCTCGCAATCGATCCTCGCCACGCTCAGCACTAGCGTCATTCTCTGCCTTGCGCATGGTGCGATCAGCGGCTTCGACCTCGACGCTCGGCCCCTCTATAACGAGAGGCCGGAAGAGACCCACATTCCCAACCGAGGCGAGGTACCTCCGGCCTATGTCGATCCCGATCATTGACTTGTTTATACATTCGTTATAACCTCACGTTATAACAGATGTTGTAACGACCGCTATGTACAAGCTCAAAATCATCCAGATCGGCAATTCACTGGGCGTCACCCTGCCAAAGGAGATGCTCGCTGGAATGAACGTGGACAAAGGCGCGACTCTAACGGCCACGCCTGGACCAGATGGCTATCGCCTGACACCGTACGACCCTGAGATCGAGAGGCAGATCGAGGCTGGCCGCGAATTTATGCGCGACTATCGCGATACGCTTCGCGCTCTCGCAAAATGACCACGCCGGTCTGGGTCGCTCGGCAGGCGCTCGAGTTGCTACATAGTGAAAGCATCGCCGAACATGGAGGCGCCGACGGCTTGCGCGATGAGGGTCTTTTGGAATCAGCGCTAGCGCGGCCGCAAAATCTTCACGCTTATGAAGGAGTGACCGATGTGGCGCGCCTCGCGGCGTCTTATTGCTTTGGCCTCGCTAAAAATCACGCATTTGTCGACGGCAACAAGCGTGCAGCTTTCATCGCAGCCGGTCTCTTTCTGCGTCTGAACGGTTGGCGCCTCAAAGCTGATCAGGCACAGGCGACTTTGATCATCCTCTCTGTTGCATCCGGTGCGATGGACGAGGAGGAGTTGGCTGCGTGGATCAGGCAGCATAGCGTACAAGCCTGAAGGGGGGCAGCTATGGGCTTTTACGACCACTTCATTCTGCCGCGGCTGTTGAATGCCGCCATGGGCACGAAGCCCATCCGTTACCAGCGCAAGAAGGTCGTGCCGCGCGCCGAAGGCCGCGTGCTCGAGGTCGGCTTTGGCGCCGGTCACAATCTTCCCTATTACGACGCTTCCAAGGTCAGCCACATCTGGGCGCTCGAGCCCGCGAAAGAAATGCGCGCGCGGGCGGCGGAGCGCGTTGCCGCATCGCCGATCCCACTCGAATTCCTCGATCTTCCCGGCGAACAGATACCGCTCGACAACGAATCCGCCGACACGATCCTCATCACCTACACGCTTTGCACCATCCCCGATGTCATGGCGGCGCTGGGTCAGATGCGGCGGGTGTTGAAGGCCAATGGCCGCATGATCTTCTGCGAGCACGGTGAGGCGCCGGACGAAAATGTCCGCAAATGGCAGCGCCGCCTCACGCCAGCCTGGAAAGTGATCGGCGGCGGCTGCCATGTCGGCCGTCCGATCCCGAAAATGATCCATGAGGGCGGCTTCCGCGTAGAGGATATGCAGACCATGTATCTGCCCGGCACGCCGCGCTTCGCCGGGTTCAATTACTGGGGGTCGGCAACAAAGGGGTAGGCAATGGCGATCCACGCGGGGCGCTTCACGGCACGGACCGATAAACCAGTCGTGCTGTTCCTGATCGGCATGCGCATCAACAATTTCCTTGCGCTCGGCGATATCCTTTTCATGTCGAAGGCCATGCCTGCAATGCTGAAAGAGTTGTCAGCGAGCAAGGACAGTGGCCTGCTCTGGTACCGGCAGCACCTCTCGCCGCCCTATATCAGCGTGCAGCAATATTGGGAGTCGTTCGACAAGCTGCTGGCCTACGCCCACGACAAGGACGGGCACCACTTTCCGATGTGGGCGCAATTCAACAGACGCATCATGAACTCACGCAACATCGGCATCTGGCACGAGACTTATCTCATCGAGCCGGGAAAATACGAATGCGTCTATGGCAACATGCCGCTGTTCGGTCTTGCCGCCGCGACATCGCACGTGCCGGCAGAAGGCCGGCTGGCGGGGGCCAAAGAGCGCTTTTCAGCTCCCGCCGAGGAATAGCTCCGCTTCAGTTCGCTTCGGCGGACGTCGCATAAAGCATCTGTTCTTTATAGGCGATGTAGAGCCGAAGCTGCCTCAAGACATTGATGCCGATGATGAGTTGGGGATTGTGGGCTCCGTAGGTCTCGCCCGGAATAATGTCTATGTCGGGGCTTTGCACGGTGACCCCTTCTAATGCCAGCGTGCCGAAGGGATAGCGATACATCGTCGTTCTGGCCGTGCCGTTGATCGTGCCGGTGCCGATCTGCTTAAGAGCCGGGTTCTTTTCGTCAATTCCGAAAAGATCCTTCAGCGTGTCCAGGCTCATCGTCGAACGATCCGCCCCGCTGTCGATAACGGCCGTCAGAGATTTGCCGTTGAGCGTGACCGGAACCGAGATATGCCAGGATTCGTCCACGTGCATCGGCACCTGCGCGTAATTGCCTTTTGTCCAATAGACCACGGCATGCGGACAATGGTCCTGCGAGAAAATGTTGAACTTGGCGTGGGCGAAATCGAATTCGACGTCGAACCCCTTCATCACGTTCGGTCCCAAGAGACCGTCGACATTCGGGCGCATCATCTGGCTCGGCACGACGAGAAGACGCAGGTCGGATGCCGACATCGGCCCGAGCTTGAACGAATGGGCCTCGACATACTGATACGCTGGCACATTGCCCAGAAAATAGAACATCTGGCCGGCGATCCCGCGCTTCAGATGGAGCGCGTCGGCGCTTTCCTCGCCTATCCCTGAATAGATATCGCCGGTATCGACAATGAGCTTCATGTCCTGGTCGTTGACCGTGACAGGGATCGCAATTTCGCCGTCCGGCAACATCGTCATGTCGAGAGAGGCGATGCGGCCCAATTTGCAAACGGCGAGGGCGGGCGAAGCTGCAGGCGGAGCATCTGCCGCCCGGCTTGCCGAAACCAGGAGCATCGCCAACACGACGGAAAGTGGGATTCTCATCGCAGACGCTTCAATTCCGCCGCGGCGGCCGTGCGTTCGATGAAATAGACCGGACACGCCGTGGCAGCGGTGCTCAGCATCGCTTTGGCTGCGGCGGTCTCGCGATGCATGCCCTGCCATACGCCGCCGTAGAAATTGGCCTCGCAGGTTTTCTCGGCCTGCTTTTTGGCGTCGTTGTCGGTGGCGGCTTTCAACATGGCTTCAACGCTGCCTGTCCCGGAATAGAGATCGACGATGGGACGCGGCCAATCGGCGCCGTTGTAGCGGCCCGCGGCCGTTTTGAATGCACCGTCGCCGTCGCCACCATTTTTGGCCGTGGACAGCCACATCCAGAGTGCGGCATAGGGCACGAACTCCGGCTTGGCGGCATCCTTTATGACGCCGAAGGTCTTCAACGCATCGTCGAAACGGCCTGCTTCCCAAGTGGAAAGGCCCAGATGCAGGCGAACGTTGTCATCCTTTGGTGCGATATCGGACGCCGATTCGAAGTCCCGTGCCGCATGGCGGTAATCGCCTTTCGCTTCGTAGACGAGACCGCGTTCGAAATAATTGTCTGCGCGCTTCGCGCCGAGATCGATCGCCTTGTCGTCGTCGTCCATCGCGTGGTCGTAGTCGCCTTTGGCGCGGTACACGGCGCCGCGAGCCTCATATCCCGCCGATTCCTTGGGCGTCATGCTGATGACGGTCGAAAAATCCGCGATGGCGGCGTCGTAATTGTGCTGGTCGGTATAGAGCGCCCCCCGCGCACCGTAGCCGTCGACCAGGAAGGGTTTGCGTGCAATCAGCGTCGTGATGTCGGCGATGGCAAGGTCGACTTGCTTGTTTGCCACATAGGCCGCGGCCCTGAATTGATAGGCCTCAAGATAGGAGGGGTCGTTCTTCAGGGCGTCTGCGAAATCGGCAATCGCGAGATCCCACTGCTTCTTGTGCTGGTGCGCGATGCCGCGATCCACATAGGCGGTCGTGCGATAGGCGCTGACCAGATCGGATGCCGCCAGCGCCGTCGTCAAATGCGCGATGGCACCATCCCAATCGTCATGGCTAAGCGCGACGATGCCGCCATTGAACTCGCTGTAGGTGCTGGCGCGCGCGGCCGCGCCGCACAGCGCCACGCACACAACCGCCAGAAACCGCCGCATCGCCATCACCTCGACGCGCGATCCTAGCAAGCGCCGCGCGATCACGCGATGGGCGCGACACCTTTGAATGGCTCGTCAAGGCTGTAGGACGGTTCGGTAAACCAGCGTGAACCATCTTCCGTCATGTAGAAATGGTCTTCCAGGCGGATGCCGAATTTGCCCGGTACGACGATCATTGGCTCGTTGGAGAAGCACATCCCGGCTTCGAGCGGCGTGCGGTCACCCCGAACCAGATTGGGCGCCTCATGCACTTCCAGCCCGATGCCGTGACCGGTGCGGTGCGGAAGGCCCGGCAGGTGATAGTCCGGCCCAAAGCCTTCTTTCCTCATGGAAGCGCGTGCCGCGTCATCCACGATCTCGCAGGGGGCACCAGGTTTCGCTGCTTCAAAGGCAGCCGCCTGCGCGCGTTTCTCCGCGTCCCATACCTGGCGCACATCGTTCGTGGGCTCGCCGAAGACGTAAGAGCGGGTGATATCCGAATTGTAGCCGTCGACGCTCGTGCCGGTATCGATCAGCACCACGTCGCCGTCCTGCAGCGCACGATCGGTTTCGCCGCCATGCGGCAGCGCCGTGTCCTCTCCGAACGAGACGATGCAGAACGTGTTGCCGCTGCCGCCCAGCGCGCGATGCTCGTGATCGATGAACGCCTCGACCTCGCTTGCGCGCACGCCCGCCGACAGGCTCTTCCACGCACGGCGCTGAACCTCCAGCGTTATGTCCTTGGCGTACTGCATCAGCGCCAGTTCCGCCGCAGTCTTGCGCCGCCGCAGGCGATTGATAATCGAACCGCCGCCCAAGAGCCGCGCGTCGTCCAGCACGCCGCGCAGCCCGAGCCATGTGAACAGCGCCACCGATTCGTCGACCGCCATTCGCGCCTTGTTGCCCAACCGGTCCGCGATCAGGCGATAGGGGTTTTCTTCCTCCTGCCAGGTGAAGATGTCCCCTTCCACACCGATGACGGCGGCGACCTTATCGCGCTCGAAGGCCGGTGTGATGTATTCGACGGTGCCGTCGGCGCGGATCATCGCTCCAGTGAAGCGCTCGGACGGATGCCAGTTTACGCCGGTGAAATAGCGCAAACTTGCGGTCGGACCGATCAGCACCGCGCCGATGCCCTCCTTGTCCATCTCGCCACAGAGCTTTTCGATCCGCGCGTGGCGTTCGTCTTTCCCTATCTTCGGCGGAGCGGTCAGTGGCATATCATCTGCTCATCAGCTGATAGGGCCCGCCTTTTTCGATGCCGCGCTTGTAGGCAGGGCGGTCCTGCATGCGCGCGCGATATTTGACGAGGTTGGGATAGGGGTCGAGCCGCGCGCCTGCCGCTTCCAGCACGAACAGGAGCTGGACATCGGCGCCGGTGAGATCGTTGCCAACGAAGAACTCGCTATTGCCAAGCCTGTCTGCCATGTAGGAGAGGTGATTGGCGATCTCGCTGTCGACGCGCGGCTTCAGCGGCGCGGCACCCTCGCCAAGCATGCCGGTGTAGAGCGCCAGCAAGAGCGGCAGCATCGCCGATCCCTCGCCATAGTGAATCCATTCGACATATTGCCAATATTCGTTGGTACCGGGTGCCGGCTTGAAGCGGCCGTTACCATAAGTGTCGATCAGATATTCGATCTCGGCGCCCGATTCGGCGATGATCTTGCCGTCGTCCTCCAGCACCGGCGACTTGCCGAGGGGATGGATCTGTTTCAGCTCGGGCGGCGCAAACGGGACGGGCTGCATGCGCTGATAGAACACGATCTCGTATGGCGTCCCCAATTCCTCCAGCAGCCACAGAATGCGCTGCGAGCGCGAATTGTTGAGATGATGGATTTTCAGCATGGCGCGGCTCCCGATGTTCTGCCGCCATGAGAACAGGTGCGGCACGGGGCAGCAAGCCGCACGTCAGGGAAGCTTCGCGGCACCGGCCGTGCCAGCGGTTTCGCCGAGCTTTTGCGCGAAATAGACCGCTTCGATCTTGTTGCCGTCGGCGTCGAAGATGAAGGCCCCGAAATAGGTCGTGAACGCCGCCTGCCGCGGACCCGGATCGCCGGCCGTCTTTCCGCCATGCGACAGCGCGGCCGCATGGAATTGCCGGACCGCCTCTTCCGAGGGCGCGCGCAGGCAGATGTGAATGCCGGTCGTCTCCGGTTGCGGCGCGAGGTCTTCCCGCAGGTTCAGCCAGAATTCGGGATATTTCTTTCCGAACCCGACGCGTGCCGGCGCAAACTCCACGAGTTTGACGAGGCCGAGCGGGGCTAGAACGGCTTCATAGAAGACAGCACTTCGTGCGAGGTTCGATACCGCGATGGAAACGTGGTCGATCATTTGACCTCGACCGTAACGACGTCATGAACGCCGCGCGCGGCATGCGCATCGCCCGGAATGACAAGCCGCGGACGATCAAGTGCCGCGCCGTCCTTCTCGTATGCGAGGATCACCTGTTTGCCTTCGAGTTTGGGGTCGATCTCGCCTTCGCTGAGCGCGGCTGCATAGCCGTCACTTCCGCTCACGAGAAGGATGTGGCGCAAATAGGCGTTCTTCTCCGCGCCGTTGAGCAGGCCCGCCTTGTCGATCACCGACCACAGCAGCGTTCCGCGGAATTTGCCTTGCGATGGACCGCGATCCGTCTGCTGCGAAACGGCGACGTCGATGGCCGGCATGGCTTTCAGATCTGAGAGCGTAAGCGTGAGGGGATGCTGTACCGCGCCGCTCACAGTGACCGTCGCTGGTTCCTGTGCCGAAGCTGCAGCCACGAAGAGGCCCATCGTCGCGGCAAGAAGTGCGCGCTTCATTTGCCGACCATCACATCCGAGGCCTTGATCACGGCGTAGGCTGCGTCACCGGCTTTGAGAGCGAGATCGTCCACCGCCTCGTTGGTGATCGAGGAGACAACGACCACGCCGTTGCCGATATCGATGCGCACATGGGAGGTCGTCGCTCCCTTTTTCACATCGATCACCGTGCCCTTGATCTGATTGCGCGCGCTGAGTTTCATGTTCGCCAGTCCCATTTCATTCACGACAGCCCGTCCATGCATTGCGCCAAAGCAGCAGCACTAAGGGCAGGGCGTACGTTTAAGCTCGGCCGATATTATGTTAAACTCCCGTAATGGAGTTGCAATCGGGCAATTCCTTCAAGGTGATGGGAGCTCTTTTATGCGGTTGATCAAATCAGTGGTACTTGCATCTGTCGCGCTCGCATTGGCTGTTCCAACCGCGGCATCGGCCGCGAAGATCAGGCCGGGCCAATACAATATGGCCAGCATCATCGATGTATGCCTCAAATCGGATGGCACCTGGTACTACACGACCTTCGCCGGAAATATCGGTGGCTGGGAAACCATGAGCCTGCCCGACGCGCAGATCATCATGTGGGGAAGCTACAATTCCGGCGTGGGGCAGGATTCCATGACCGTGAGCAAGAAGGGAAACGTCAACTGGATGGAATTCCACAATGATGGGTCGCTGGTCGCCTATTTCGACCAGCAGCCCTTCACGTTCGTGAAGAAGGATTGCGATGGGCCGCCGGCCAGCCGCAACCCCAAGACAAATCCGGCAGATTGAGATCGTCGGATTGAACAGGAGCACCGTCCCGCGCGGCGGGACGGTGCTTTTTTGTCCTCAGGCCCGCGCGTCGCGCCACATCGGCCAGATTTTCGGGCCATCCGGCACCTGCATCTCACCAGTCAGCCGGAAACCAAAGCTCTGATAGATCGGGATGTTGGTTTCCTTGCTCGATTCCAGATAGCAGGGCTGGTGTGCGGCATCGATGGCCGCGAGCCGGTCGCGCATGATGACGCCGCCATAGCCCTTGCCCTGGAATTTCGGATCGGTGCCGATGGTCTGGAGATACCAGTGCGGCTCGTGCGGGTGAACCTTCTCCATCATGTCCATAGTGGAGAGCACGCGAAAAATCCCGCCCCCGAACGCGGAAAGCAGTGCCGGCCCGTTGGTGATGTAGGCCGAGAACGGTACGTGCCAGCCATTCGGCGGCCGCCACAGTGTGATCGATTCATAGCTGCCGGTCGTGTAGCAAGCGCCATGCGGCAGCCCGAGCTTGAACAGGACGCGCATGACGCTTTCGAGCTTCTTCAGCCGTGTCGCATCGTCGGGCAGGAAATGGGTAAACACCGGATCGTCGTAGAACGCGCGCGCCAGGGATTCCGACAGCGGCTTCGTATCCGCAGGCGTCGCGTTGCGCACCGTTACGGCGGGTCTTTCGCTCATCTGCTTATGGCCCCAAATTCACGTGATCGCGCACTATAAAGATGCTCGTCGGCTTGTCATCCCGCGAGACGCAATGCGAGGCTGGCGTCAACCGCAGGAAGGCGTCATGCGTCTCAAATCCATCAGCATTCTGGCGTTCTGCTCGACAGCGCTTTTGACCGTGGGGGCTGATGCAGCGCCTTCCGCAGCGACAACGGCCTACAACACGATCGTGCAGGACTACTTCAACGCCCAATGGAAAGCGCACCCCGCGTCGGCCACCACGACTGGCGTGCACACCTACGATGCCGAGCTGGACGATGTTTCCGCAGCGGGTGTGGCGAAAGAGATTGCGCGGCTAAGGGATACGGCAGCGAAGCTTCGCGCCATCGACGGCACAAAACTCCCGGCGGCGGACCGCGACGACCGCGATGTGCTCCTCGGCGCGATCGACGGCCAGCTTTTGCAGGAAGAGACCGTCCAGACGTGGCGGCACGACCCCAGCAATTACGTCAACCTGCTGACCTACGCGGCGTTCGGCTTGATCGAACGCGATTTTGCGCCGCTTCCCGACCGCATGAAAAACATCATCGCGCGCGAGACGCGGATGTCCACGATGCTGGCCGAGGCGAAGAAAAACCTCGCCGATATGCCGCCGGTCTTCATCGACGTGGCGCTGGACAACCTCGACGGCGGAATCTCATTCCTGAGCAAGGACGTGCCCGACGCTTTCAAGGGCGTGGGCGATCCGGCGCTGCAAAAGAAGCTCGCCGATTCCACCAAGGCTGCCACGGATGCCGCGAAAGATTTCAAAACCTGGCTCACAGGGCAGAAACCGGGAGCGCATGGCTCGTTCGTTCTGGGCCGCGCCAATCTGCAGCGGCTCCTCAAGACCGATCTGGTCGATGTGCCGGTTGAAAAGGTTCTCGCGGCCGGTGAAGCACAACTCGCCAGCGATCGCGCGGCCTATCTCGAGACTGAAAAGCTGATCGATCCGAAAAATCCGTCGAAAGCGATGGCGGAAGTCGAATCCGATCATCCCGATGCTGCGCATCTGGTTTCAACGGCACGGGAGGGCCTCGAAAGCCTGCAAGGTTTCATTGCGCAACATCGCATCCTCACCCTGCCGTCGCAGCAATTGCCCATGGTGGCGGAGACACCGCCTTTCGCCCGCGCCGTGATCTTCGGACAGACCGATGCGCCCGGCGCGCTCGAAACGCATGCGACCAAGGCGTACTATTTCATCACGCCGCCCGAGGCCACTTGGCCCGCTACGCGCCAAGAAAGGCTTTTATCCTATTTCAATCGCGCGTTCCTTCAGAACCTTTCGGTGCATGAGGCACTCCCGGGGCATTTCACGCAGTATCTTTTCCAGCATGCCAATCTGGCCTGGCCGCTCGCGCGCAAGATGGCGCAGTCCTACACCACCACCGAAGGCTGGGCGCATTACACCGAGCAGATGATGCTGGAACAGGGATTGAGCAAGGGCGATGCGAAGGCTCACCTGGCGCAGCTCAACGACGCCCTGCTGCGCGATTGCCGGCTGATCGGATCGATCAAGATGCACACCGGCCAGATCACGCTCGCGCAGGATATCGACATGCTGGAGAAGCAGTGCTTCCAATCCCCCGCCGTGGCGCCGGGCGAAGCCAAGCGCGGCACCAACGATCCGGGCTATTACTCCTACACGCTGGGCAAGCTGGAAATCCTGAAGCTGCGCGCGGACACACAGAAGAAGGAGGGCACGGCCTTCAATCTCACCAAATTCCATGACCGGTTCATGAATTCGGGTCTGGTGCCGGTCTCCGTCATCCGCCGCGAGACGGGCGTGGAGGGATCGGCGCTTTAGGAATTCAGCGGTTCAGTTCCCGCATTGCGCCGTCGAGCCCCTGGAGCGTCAGCGGGTACATGCGGTCGTTCATGATTTGTGAGATGAGCCCGATGGACGGTGTGTATTCCCAGTGCTTCCGCGCCACAGGATTGAGCCATACGCAGTGCTCGTAGATCTGCACGACACGGTCGAGCCAGACGGCACCCGCTTCCTCGTTCCAGTGCTCGACGCTGCCGCCTGGATAGGTGATCTCGTAGGGGCTCATCGTGGCGTCGCCGACGAACACGATCTTGTAGTCGTGCGGATATTTGTGCAGCACGTCCCAGGTCTGCATCTTCTCGTTATGGCGGCGGCGGTTGTCCTTCCACACGCTCTCATAAAGGCAGTTGTGGAAGTAATAGAAATCCATGTGCTTGAACTCGGTCTTGGCCGCGCTGAACAGCTCCTCGCAAAGCTTGATATGCGCATCCATCGAACCGCCGATGTCGAAGAACAGCAGCACCTTCACGGTGTTGTGGCGTTCGGGGATAAGCGAGAGATCGAGATAGCCCTTGCTTGCCGTGTTCTTGATCGTGCCCGGCAGGTCGAGTTCGGTTTCCGCGCCTTCGCGCGCCCATTTGCGCAGACGCCTGAGCGCCACCTTGATGTTGCGCGTACCGAGTTCGACGGAATCGTCGAGGTTCTTGTACTCGCGCTTGTCCCACACTTTGACCGCCTTGCCATGGCGGCCCTTGTCCTGGCCGATGCGCACGCCTTCCGGGTTGTAGCCGGAATTGCCGAACGGGGAGGTCCCGCCCGAGCCGATCATCTTCGATCCGCCCTCGTGGCGCTTCTTCTGCTCTTCGAGTCGCTGCTTCAGCGTCTCCATCAGCTTTTCCCAGCCGCCGAGCGCCTCGATCTGCTTCTTCTCTTCTTCGGTCAGATATTTCTCGGTCAGCGCCCTCAGCCACTCCTCCGGTATCTGCGCGAGCAGCGAGGCATCGAGCCCTTCGAGGCCCTTGAATACATGACCAAACACGCGGTCGAATTTGTCGAGGTTGCGCTCGTCCTTCACCAGCGCGGTGCGCGAGAGATAGTAGAACTCGTCCACTTTCATCTCGATCACGTCGTGGGAGAGCGCATCCATGAGCGCAAGATATTCCTTCAGCGTCACCGGAATGCGCGCGGCGCGAAGCTCGTCGAAGAACTGGAAGAACATGATCTGACCTAGTGGTTCTGCGGCAAACCTAGCGTGGATGGCTGGGAGGGGCCAGCGCTCCGCGCGGCTTCCTCCAGGGAAGTGACTGCTGCCATGAACGAGAGGTAGGGGCTCTCGATGTCGAAAAGCTGGTTCTTCAGGTCGGTTTTATCGTTCGCATCCTTGACGACGATTCCGGCATGCGGATAGGACGCGCGCACCTCGATCGTCCAGCCATTTGTCAGGCCGACGATGAGTTCCTCATGGCGGCTGCCGCCATCGACGGCGACGGTATAGCCTTGGGCGCGATAGACCATCTTGGAATTCATCTGAAGCGCAGGCGCCATCGCCACCGCAGCCGGATAAGTGCGTTCGACCTCCTGCTTGTAGTGAGCAAACACGTTGTCGAGCGTCGCCCCCTCGGGCGATTTCACGGCAAAGATCGTGAGCTTGGAGATCCATTTTCCGTCGGCGCCATTGCGGCCATAGTCGCAACCGACGTCGAGCCCCTTGCCGTCGTCGAACACCTCAGCATGCCAGAAATTCACGTTGGTAAAATTCGCTGTACATACCATTCCGCTCTGCACATGTTTGATTGTGCCGTCGCCCTGCACGACGAACACGCCGTCTGCATGGGGCGAGCGCGCAACAATGTCCTCGTTGTGAGCCTTGAAAGCCGCGATTTCTTGCGGCGTCGGCGGCGCGGGGCCGGCGTGCGAGGTCGCCGCAAACAGTGTCAAGGTCAATGCTGTTACGATCGCGCGGATGCTCTTCTCCCAGGCTAGCTTAGCGGCCGAGGTTACGATCAATCGGACGAATGGACCAGTTCCGACCGGTATTCGAAGTGCATGGTGTCGTAGTGATACCAGCGCCCGCCCCAGACAAAGCTGCGGCGCTCCGCGGCATGGCGTTCCGGCAGGGAATGTTCGCTGCGCTCTTGGCCTCCTACAGCCAGTAATTCGAAAATTTCAGGTCCAGGTCGATGGCCGCGCCATAGGCATGCATGGAAGCCGGCCGGTATCCTTGACCGGGCGGCAGACATAGGTGCCAGCAGCGCGGCGAACATGTTATTTCGCAGCAAGCGTCTTGAGCGCGCCGGTATAGACCGCATTCAGAAATTCCTGCTTCACGGCATCGTCGCGTGGACTGGCATATTCCAGTGTCACCTGAACGGCCCAGTTTCCCACGGCGCTGGCCGAGAACAGCGTGCGGTAATGTAGGTCTTCCAGGCTCGTGGTCTCATAGGTGCGCGCATAGACGCTGGCGCCGCCGACTTTGAGCGTTCCCTCGCCGATCCGTTTGCCGCCGATATCTTCCTCCTCGACGAATTCCGGGGCGAGGGCCGCCTTGGGATCGTAGGGCCCCGAAAGAGGGACGAGCGTGATCATTCCGTAGACGCCATCGAGCGCGGAATAGGCGCAGAAAGCAGTATTCGTGGACGGATCGCGCTCACCCGCAGCGTCGCGCTCGAACAATCCGATCTTGCCCGGGCATGCGAAGCCCGATGCCGTGTGAACTTTGGCATTGGCGGGACCGTCCGAAAACACGTCTACGTTTGTCTGAGCGAGTGCCGGCGCCGCGGCCGCGAGCACGGTAAGACAGATTGCGAAGAACTGGCGCATGGCGGGATATCGGTCCAACAGACACCGCGCTTATAGTACCGTTCGGGCAAGGAGCAAAAATGACCATTCCAGACGGCGCCGAGGCCGCAAGACCGTTTCTGCCGACGCGGGATTTCGAACAGAGCAAGGCCTTCTATGAAGCGCTCGGCTTCAGGAAGCTGCTGGACAGCGATGTCGCGATCTTCGCCATCGGGGCCACGTCGTTCATCCTCCATCGCCCGCTTGAAGAGGAATTGGATAATAACTGGATGATGCAGCTCATGGTCGACGATCTCGACGGCTGGTGGGCGCATATCGAAAAGTTGGACCTGCCGGCCAGGTTCGATGTCGCACAGCCGATTCCACCGGCCATGCAGCCCTGGGGCCTGCGTGTCGCGTACCTTGTCGATCCGGCAGGCGTGCTTTGGCACATCGCCCAGCGGCGCCCCGACAAGCCGCACGACTAAGGCTCACTTTGGGTCATGTTGAAATCCAAAGATTGCCCACGCAAGTGGGATCAAAACTGCCGGGAGAAGCGTCAATCCGACGGAAAACAGTAGCCCGATTCTGAAAACGCGCGGCCGCACCTGCTCGGTCCTGGACGTATCTCCGCCTGACCAAAGGAGTTCACTAATCCAGCCAATTGTGTAGGCGACATTCGCGCCTATGCCATAGGCGATAACGCCAAAGATTATGGCCACTGGTTCTTCGACATCTTCGCCCGGATGAGCGTAATGATCGCCGATGAGCTCTATGACGATGATGGTGACGATGCCCGCAACAAGAACCGCTGCGTTGAACACGATCCGCCGAGCTTCCCACCACGCCACCGCATCCCACGGACGTTTCGGACCTGAAGAAATGCTCATGCGGCTCGCTTAGTTCCTGCTCTCCCGTCGCGCAAGGAACGCCAGCCGCTCGAACAGGTGCACGTCCTGCTCGTTCTTTAGCAGTGCGCCGTGCAGCGGCGGGATCAGCTTGGTCGGGTCCTTCTCGCGCAGGGCTTCGGGCGGCACGTCCTCGTTCAACAAGAGCTTCAGCCAGTCGAGAAGCTCGCTGGTCGAGGGCTTCTTCTTCAGTCCGGGCACGTCGCGGATCTGGTAGAAAACGTTGAGCGCCTCGCTCACCAGCTTCTGCTTGATGTCCGGATAGTGCACGTCGACGATCTTCTGCATCGTCTCGCGCTCCGGGAATTTGATGTAGTGGAAGAAGCAGCGGCGCAGGAACGCGTCCGGCAATTCTTTTTCGTTGTTCGACGTGATCATCACGATCGGCCGCCGTGCCGCCTTGATCGTCTCACCGGTCTCGTAGACGAAGAATTCCATGCGGTCGAGTTCGAGCAGAAGGTCGTTCGGGAATTCGATGTCGGCCTTGTCGATCTCGTCGATAAGCAGCACCGGGCGCTGGTCCATCACGAACGCTTCCCAGAGCTTGCCCTGCTTGATGTAGTTCTTGACGTCCTTCACGCGCACATCGCCGAGTTGGCTGTCGCGCAGGCGCGTCACGGCGTCGTATTCGTAGAGGCCCTGCTGCGCCTTGGTCGTGGATTTCACATGCCAGGTGATGAGCGGAGCGCCGAGCGCATCCGAGACCTCGTAGGCGAGCTGGGTCTTGCCGGTGCCGGGCTCGCCCTTGATGAGGAGCGGACGCTCGAGCGTGATTGACGCGTTGACCGCGATGCGCAGATCGTCGGTTGCGACATAGCGGTCGGTACCCTGGAAACGCTTGTTGGACATGGGTTCTCTTCAGTTTTGAATAGCGATGCCAAACCCTATGGCGCGCCCCGCGCCTTCGCAAGCCGCCATCGCTTCCGCACCGAAGTGGGAGTAGTTTACGCTGCTGCATCAAGGGGGAAAGCGGATGTCGTGGATCATTGTCGCCGCGGTGTTTGTCGCGGGCACCGTCGCCAGTTTCACCGACTGGTATTTCATGGGCGTGTTGTTTCACGACCGCTACCAAGCCTATCCGGAAACCTGGTGGCCGCGGCAGCAGAGCGACACCAAGCCGATCCTCTATTCGACGGCGCTCGGCTACGTGACGGCGGCTGCGGTCATCGCGCTTTGCGCCATGGCCGGTGTCGATAGCGTGTGGAGTGGGATCAAGGTCGGGTTCATCGCATGGCTTGCCGGATCGTTCGTCCAGGTCGCGACGACACATATCTGGGTGCGGATCGATCCGAAGGTCAGCATCGCCCACGCGCTCGGCTATCTCGCCCGGTTCCTTATCGCGGGTATCGCGGCGGGCATCGCATTGCCGCTTCTATAGCGGGCGTTGCATCGGAAGCAAAAACTCCCGCAAATAGCGGCGGGAGGGGCGATCCGTGACTGTCGCACATGTCTACACTGTTGCTTTTCAGGGCATCGAGGCGCGCGAAGTCGATGTGCAGGTGCACATCGGCGAAGGCGCCGGCGGCGTGTTCAATATCGTGGGTCTGGCCGACAAAGCGGTCGGCGAGAGCAAGGAGCGCGTGCGCGCGGCGCTCGCCGCGATCGGGCTTGCGCTTCCCTACAAGCGGCTCACGGTCAATCTCGCGCCGGCCGATCTGCCGAAAGAAGGAAGCCATTACGATCTTCCCATCGCGCTCGGCCTGCTCGCCGCCATGGGCGTGCTGCCGGCGAGCGAGATTGCGAACTATGTCGCCATGGGCGAGCTGTCGCTGGATGCACAGATCACCGCCGTTGCGGGTGTTCTTCCTGCCGCGATTGCAGCGTCGGCACAGCAACGCGGTCTTATCTGTCCGGCCGCCTGCGGACCGGAAGCGGCCTGGGCGGGCGGTCTTGAGATCATCGCGGCGCCATCGCTGATCGCGCTCGTCAATCACATGAAGGGCACCCAGGTGCTGAATACGCCGGTCGCGAAACTGGCGCAGGATCAGCGCAGCGTTCCCGATCTGAAAGACGTGAAAGGACAGGAGACCGCGAAGCGCGCGCTCGAGATCGCGGCCGCGGGCGGACACAATCTTCTGATGATCGGCCCACCCGGCGCGGGCAAATCGATGTTGGCGCAGCGCCTCCCCGGACTTCTCCCGCCGCTTGACGCGCGCGAGGCGCTGGAAATCTCCATGGTACAATCGCTCGCGGGCGAATTGCCGGGCGGCGCGATCTCGCGGCGCCGGCCGTTCCGCAATCCGCATCACTCCGCGTCGATGCCCTCTCTGATCGGCGGCGGGCTGAAGGTCAAACCGGGAGAGGTGTCGCTTGCCCACCTTGGCGTCTTATTTTTGGACGAACTCCCGGAGTTCCAGCGAGCCGTGCTGGATTCGCTTCGGCAGCCGATTGAAACCGGTGAAGCGGTGGTTGCGCGCGTGAATGCGCATGTGCGCTATCCGGCGCGCTTTCAGCTCGTTGCTGCGATGAATCCCTGCCGCTGTGGATATTTGAGCGAACCGGCGCAGGCCTGCGGACGCGCGCCCAAATGCGCCATGGATTATCAGAGCCGGTTGTCGGGGCCGCTGCTCGACCGCATCGATCTGCATGTCGAGGTCGCGGGCGTCTCCGCCGCCGATCTGACCTTGCCGCCGCCGGCCGAGGGTAGCGACGAGGTCGCGGCGCGGGTCGCGAACGCACGGGATATCCAACGCCGCCGCTATGATGGCCGCAACATCCGCACCAATGCGGAAGCCGAGGGCGAGATTTTGGATCAGGTCGCATCGCCCGATGCCGCTGGCGCAAAGCTCCTCACCGAAGCCGCGGACACCATGCGCCTCACCGCGCGTGGTTATCATCGTGTGCTGCGCGTCGCGCGCACGATCGCCGATCTTGGCGGCGCGCCCGGCGTACAGCGCGCGCATGTGGCGGAAGCCCTTTCCTACCGCCGCCTCGCGCACCTGCATTAGAGCGGCGGAACTTTCGTCACACGATCGCGTTCCATTCGGCGAGGGTTCGTCAACGCGGGAAGATTTCGATGCTTCGACTGATAATTCTGATCGTCCTGATATTGGCGATTCTGGGCTCCGTTCCGATGTGGGGTTACAACGCCGGCTGGGGCTATGGCCCAAGCGGCGGCCTAGGCCTCGTTCTGGTGATCGTGCTGATCCTCGTCCTTATGGGACGGCTCTAGAGCCGAGAACGGTACACACCCATGCGCAATCTCACTTTGCTTGGCGTCGTGCTGATCATTATCGGTGTGGGCGCACTCTTGTTCGGGCACTTCTCCTATACGCAAGCCAAGCCGGTGGCCGACATCGGCCCCCTGCACATCAATGCGCAGGAAGAACATCAGGTCTCGATCCCGACGATCGCCGGTATCGTCGTCGTCATTGCGGGGCTCGGCCTCGTGGTGGTGGGACGACGCGCCGCCTGACGCACGATCCATTCTCTATCGCGGGACAACCTCGTCTCGACTCGTGATATCCGTTCGGATATTACGGTTTTGTACTTACGACGGGGGATTCATGTCTGTTTTCCGGCTTGTCCGCGCCGCTCTGGCTGCGCTCGTGTTTGCTGCCGCGCCGTTGGCTGCTTCGGCCGCCGATCTCACGGTTTTTGCAGCCGCCTCGTTGACGGATGCGCTGCAGAAGGTGTCGGATTCCTACAAGGCGAAGACGGGCCAGACGGTGGCGCTCTCCTTCGCCGCGTCGTCCGTGCTCGCCAAGCAGATCGAGGCGTCCGCCGGCGCGGATATGTTCGTCTCTGCCGACAAGGATTGGATGGACTATCTCGACAACAAGGGATTGGTCTCGCACGCCTCGCGTAAGAATCTGCTCGGCAGCCATCTGGTGCTGATCGCGCCGGCGGCATCCACGGTGAAAGTGACAATCGCCCCACATTTCGATCTTGCCGGTGCGCTTGGTGGCGGCAGGCTTTCGGTTGCCGATCCCAATTCCGTGCCGGCAGGCAAATACGGCAAGACCGCGCTCACCGCGCTGGGCGTCTGGAGCACGGTCGCCGATCATCTCGTGATCGCAGAGAATGTGCGCGTGGCGCTCGCCTATGTCGCACGCGGAGAAGCTCCGCTCGGCATCGTCTACGCGACGGATGCCATGGCGGAGCCTAAAGTGCGGATCGTCGATACCTTTCCCGACAACACGCATCAGCCGATCGTGTATCCTGTCGCCCTGACGAACGATGCGAAGCCGACTGCGAAAGCCTTTCTCGATTACCTGAATGGGCCGGAAGCCGCCGCGATATTCTCCAAGGCCGGATTCGACGTTCTCAAATAACGGTCGCAGATTTCGTTCTGATACTTACGCCGTCCTGGGTCTGACAATCGCTGCGATCGCGAGACCGGCAACGAGCCCGCTCACGACCTCAATGAATATCTGAACTTCGGTGTAGTTCAGCGGGAAGCCGTACCAGTTCCAGTACGACAGGTTGGTGGCGATGCCCGCCGATACGCCGATCAGGGTCACGACGATCACGCGCGTCATAAATCCCGCCGCAAGCATGGATACGATCCACGCCGCGATCAGCGCCTGCACGAGCTGTTTGAGGAATTCCTTGATCAGCATTGGCGCCATGTCGGAATCGGTGTTCTGGCCGGGCCCGTGATAGAGGAGAAGACCGTGGCCATGCACCTTTTCCGCTGCAGCGACCTTTTCCATCGCCTTAGGATCGTTCGGGGCGACCCATGGAAAGAAATAGAGGCCGGGCGTCGCCCCGATAGCGCTATCCATCGCCTGCAGCACAGCCGGTTCATTCGGAATTTGACTGAAGCCGATGCTGCCCAGAGGCGTCGCTACATGCGCGATCGACGTCCATATGAACATCGCCACCGCACCGGCCAGTCCTGCCAACAGAACACGCATGATCTCCCCCCGGACAGAATGCGACGGCGACTATAGCCGAAAGGGGGTTGCGCCGCTATTCCGCAGGCGATTGTGCAGTGCGAAAAGCGGCCCAGCGGGCCTTGATTGTGTCGCTGGTATCGCGGCTACCGTCGGGCGACCAGCCCGGGGGGCCAAGCAGATAAAGTGCTGCCTCGCGCGGTGAACGCGCGCCTGCCAGATCGCCTACGAGCGAGATCCAGCCATGAAGCGCGACTTTCAGCGGATTGTAGCTGGCCAAATTGCCGACGATGCCATAGCGCGGCGGATCGGTTTTCGTCTCGGCCACGAAGCTTCCGAACATCCGGTCCCAGACGATGAACACCCCGGCGTAATTGGCATCGAGATAGCGCGCGTTCACGGCGTGATGGACGCGATGATGCGACGGCGTGTTCATCACCGCCTCGAACCAGCGCGGGAAGCGATCGATCGCTTCGGTGTGGATCCAGAACTGATAGACGAGGTTGACCCCGTGCACGAACACGATCATCGGCAACGGGAATCCAATCAGGAACAACGGGGCGCGGAACACGAGGCCTGGTGTCAAGAAGCCGGTCCAGGGCTGGCGCAGCGCTGTCGACAGATTGTAGTGCTGACTCGAATGATGCTGCACATGATCGGCCCACAGCCAGCGCACGCGATGGCTGGCGCGATGCCACCAGTAATAGGCAAGATCGTCCAGCACAAAGCAAACCGCCAGCGCCGCCCATGACCAGCCGATGGTCGTCAGCCGGAATTTCCAGACCAAACCCGCGAAGGCGATGAACACGAACGCGAACAGCGCGCCGAAGATCGCGCTGCCGAAGCCCATCATCAGACTGGCCGCGGTGTCGCGTGCTTCGTATTCGCCGCGGTGGAGATAACGCGCCGCCAGCATCTCGACGATCACGAGAACGATGAAGGCCGGTGTCGCGAGTTCGGTGGGATTGGGCCAATGCATCGTCTTACACCGCGAGCTTTCTCAGCCGCGCTTCCCAATCTCGCGCGGTGATTTCGCTGTCCAATGCGATCCGAGCCTTTGGCAAGGTGAAGTCTTTAAGCCGAAGCGACAGCGTCGAACCGTCCGCGCTCACCGCTCGAAGCATGCCGCGCGAAAGCTTGCGCGTCACGACACGGTCGCCGAACGCTTTGATCAGAAAGATCGTGCTGTCCGCACCATCTGTGACGAGCGCCACAGAGCCGTCGTTTCCAACGATTCCGGATCCGGCACGAAAGCCCGGAATGTCAGCCGCGATCCGTGCGCCGAGGTCCTGGATATTGCCCAGAGCTGACTTGGCGCGTCCGAACAGGACGAGATTGAGCCCCACGATCATGGCCACGCCGATCAGGGAGCCCGCGAGGTAGATGAGATTCATCGAAGCACGGCTTTCGCAGCGCTGGATTTATGCAGCATCGCTTTTGCCGACGCAAAACCCGCGATGTTCGCGGCGTTGCGAAGGCGCCCCCGATGCCGTAACCATTTTGAACACGGGTTTCGGGGGACGTATGGACAAGCCGGCACGCAAACGACCGTTTCGCCCGGTCTATCTTCTCCTGTTGCTGCCATTCGTCGCGGCGTTGTCGGTGCCGTTCTACAACCGCGTCGATCCTGAGATCGCAGGCATCCCGTTCTTCTACTGGTATCAGCTTCTCTGGATCGTGCTCGGGGCGGCCATCCTGATCCCGATCTATTTCTGGGAAACGCGCGGGAGCGACCGCGGATGACGATGGACCCGGTTGCGATTGCGGTTTTCCTCACGCTGTTCGTGTTCGTTACGCTTCTAGGTTTCGGCGCCGCGCGCTGGCGCAGGGGCGATCTCAACCAGCTCCACGAATGGGGTCTTGGCGGGCGCCGGTTCGGCACCATCGTGACCTGGTTTCTGCTGGGCGGCGACCTCTATACGGCCTACACCTTCATCGCCGTCCCCGCGCTGATGTTCGGTGTTGGCGCGATGGGGTTCTTCGCGGTTCCCTACACGATCCTCGTCTATCCGATCATGTTCCTTGTGTTTCCGCGGCTATGGTCGGTCGCGCACGCGAAGGGCTACGTCACAGCGGCCGATTTCGTACGTGGCCGGTTCGGCAGCCACACGCTCGCGCTCGCTGTCGCCGTGACCGGCATTGTCGCGACGATGCCCTATATCGCGCTCCAGCTTGTCGGTATGGAAGTCGTGATCGCGGCACTCGGCATTCCCATGAGCATCGCCGTTCCGGGACTGGGACACATTCCCGACGCACCGTTGCTGGTCGCCTTCGTGGTGCTGGCCGCCTACACCTATTCGAGCGGACTGCGCGCACCGGCCATGATTGCGGTGGTGAAGGATGCCCTCCTTTACATCACCGTACTCGCCGCCGTGATCGTCATTCCAGCGGAGCTTGGCGGATACGCGAAGATCTTCGCGAGCATCGATCCCAAAGCGCTGCTGTTGCCCCCCGCGCAGCCGGGCAATCTTGGGCCGCAATCGGCTTATGCCACGCTTGGCTTCGGATCGGCGCTGGCGCTGCTGCTCTATCCGCACTCCGTGACCGGGTTGCTGAGTTCGTCCAGCCGGCGCGCGATCAAACGCAATGCCGTGATCCTGCCGGCCTATTCTTTTGCGCTCGGTCTCATCGCGCTTCTGGGCTTCATGGCGGTCGCCGCCGGGGTCAAGACCCTCCCGCAATTCGGATCGGGCTTTGCGGCCTTTGGCAACAATTTCGCCGTGCCCGCCCTCTTCCTCAAGATGTTTCCGTCGTGGTTTGTGGGCATAGCGTTCGCGGCCATCGCCATCGGTGCGCTGGTTCCGGCCGCGATCATGTCGATCGCCTGCGCCAATCTCTTCACCCGCAACATCTACAAGGAATATATTAGCCCGGACGCGTCCCTCGAACGCGAATGCCAGGTCGCCAAGATCGTTTCGCTGGTGGTCAAGCTCGGCGCGCTGTTCTTCATCATCGAGCTTCCGACCCAATATGCGATCCAGCTCCAGCTTCTGGGCGGCATCTGGATCATTCAGACCCTGCCGTCGGTGATCCTTGGGCTCTACACGCGCAGGCTCCATCCGCTCGCGCTCCTGATCGGCTGGGCTTTGGGCATCGGCGCTGGAACATGGATGGCGGCGCAGTCGTCGTTCAAGACCTCGACCTACGTGCTGCATATTTTCGGAACTGCCGTGCCCTGTTACGCGGCGCTGAGCTCGCTTGCCCTCAACATCGCGATCGCCGCTATTCTGAGTCTTGTCTTCAACGCACTCTCCCGCACGCCGCAGATCGATGCGACGCTGGCAGAAGATTACGGCTGATCTGCTTAGCCGAACCGTCCCGTGATGTACTGCTCGGTGCGCTTGTTTTCGGGCGCGGTGAAGATCTTTTCCGTCGGGCCGTATTCGACGAGCTCGCCCAAATACATGAACGCTGTGTAGTCCGACGCGCGTGAAGCCTGCTGCATATTGTGCGTCACGATCACGATCGTGTACTCGGCCGAGAGTTCGTCGATCAGTTCCTCGATCTTCGCGGTCGAGATCGGATCGAGCGCCGAGCACGGCTCGTCGAGCAGGATGATCTCGGGCTTGGTCGCCACGGTGCGCGCGATGCAGAGGCGCTGCTGCTGGCCGCCGGAAAGGCTGAGGCCCGAATCCCGGAGCTTGTCCTTGACCTCGGTCCACAGCGCGGCGCGCTGCAGGGCGGATTCGATGCGGCCGTCGAGCTCGGAGCGCGGCATCCGCTCATACAGCTTTATGCCAAACGCGATGTTGTCATAGATCGTCATCGGGAACGGCGTCGGCTTCTGGAACACCATGCCGACACGCGAACGCAGAAGATTGATGTCGACACCCGAATTCAGGATGTTCTCGCCGTCGAGGATGACTTCGCCTTCGGCGCGCTGCCGGGGATAGAGCTCATAGATGCGGTTGAGCACGCGCAACAGCGTGGATTTTCCGCAACCGGATGGTCCAATGAACGCGGTGACCTGACGGTCGATCAGCGGAAGCGAAATCTCCTTCAGGGCCTTGTTCGCTCCGTAATAGAACGACAGGTTCTTGATATCGACCTTCGCCTTGCTCTGGACGGCGGCATCCATGCGTCAACTCCGCTTCGAGGATTCGAGTACGCGCGCCACGATGCTTAAGGTCAGCACGGTCGCGGTGATGAGGAGCGCGCCGGCCCAAGCGAGCTGGTGCCAGCCCTCGTCCGCCGACATCGCGTATTCGAAGATGACATAGGGCAGGCTCGCGATCGGCGCGTTGAGATCGTGGCTCCAGAAATTGTTGCCGAGCGAGGTAAAAAGCAGCGGCGCGGTTTCACCTGAGATGCGGGCAATAGCGAGCAGTACGCCGGTCACGATACCGGCGCGGGCCGCACGCCAGGTGACGATGCGGATCACCGTGCTACGCGGCGCGCCGAGCGCGGCTGCCGCTTCGCGCAGACCATTGGGCACCAGGAGCAGCATGTTCTCGGTCGTGCGCACGACCACCGGAATTACGATGACGGTGAGCGCAGCAGCGCCGGCCCAGCCGGAGAAATGCCCCATCGACACCACCACCACCTCATAGATGAATAGGCCGACAACAATGGAGGGCGCGCTCAAGAGAATGTCGTTGATGAAGCGAACGGTGAATGCCAGCCGCGAATGCCGTCCGTATTCGGCGAGATAGGTTCCGGCCAGCAGGCCTATCGGTGTGCCCGCAATCACGGCGATCGCGCTCATCACGACGCTGCCGAAGATGGCGTTGGCCAGACCGCCTTCGGACGCGGGCGGCGGCGTCATCTCGGTGAAGAGTTTGAGATTGAGGCTGCCGAAACCCTTATAGCAGAGATCGCCCAGGATCAGCGCAAGCCAGACAAGGCCAAACAACGCGGCGAACACCGACAACGAAAGAAATATGCTGTTGCGGATCTTCCGGCCCGCATAAAGGGAGCGGTTCATGACGCGCCTCCCGCGCGGCGCTCGAGCGTTCGCAGCATGAGTTGCGCGCCCGCGAGCACCACGAAGGTGATGAAGAACAGGATCAGACCCAGCTCGATCACGGACGCCTTGTAGAGTTCGGTGGTCGCTTCGCTGAACTCGTTGGCGATGGTGGCCGAGATTGTCGTTCCCGGCGCGAACAGCGATTCATGGATGTGGTGCGCATTGCCGATCACGAAGGTCACGGCCATCGTCTCGCCGAGCGCGCGGCCGAGCGCGAGCATGGCGCCGCCCACGACGCCCGCGCGGGCAAACGGCAGAACCACACGCCACATCACTTCCCACGTCGTGCAGCCGAGCCCGTAAGCGGCTTCCTTGAGCATCGGCGGCACGGTCTCGAACACGTCGCGCGTTACCGCCGAAATGAAAGGCAGGATCATGATCGAAAGGATGAGCGCCGCGGTGAACGTGCCAATGCCGTAGGGCGGCCCGGCGAACAGGTCCTGAAAGAACGGCGCATGGCCGAAGACATCGATCAGCCAGGGCTGGAGGGTCTGCTGGAATTCCGGCGCAAAGACGAAAAGGCCCCAGATGCCATAGATGATGCTGGGAATGCCCGCGAGCAGTTCGATCGCGATGCCGATCGGACGGCGCAGCGGACGGGGGCAGATCTCCGTCAGGAAGAACGCGATCCCGATTCCGACCGGAACGGCGATGAGCATCGCGAGCGCGGACGTGACAACCGTTCCGTAGATCGAAGCCAGGGCGCCGAATTTCTCGGAAACTGGATTCCAGGCTTCGGAGGTGAGGAAGCTGAAGCCGAAGGCTTTGACGGCCGGGATAGCGCCGATGACCAGAGATGCGATGACACCGCCGAAGATGGCGACGACAAGCAGTGCTGCCAGTCCCGTCAGTCCGTGGAAGCGCGCGTCGCGCATCCCGAAGCGGCGGACGACCTGGGCCCGGTCTGTGGCGGCAAACTGCTCGTTCAAGGCCATATCCGTCATGAAAAGATCGCCAATCTCTTAGCCTGAAACCTGTGGCGCGCCGAGACGCGCAGCGCGCGTTCCCGCAGGTTTGCCGATTTCCGCTTTCGCGGCCGGCCCGGTTTCCGGTTGCTTCATGAATACACCTTGCAAAACAGGCATGTAGAAACGCGTGCGCGCCCTGTGCCCCCAGTGAAACCCATCACGGCGAGCTTTGGTGCAACGTGCATCACAATCTGATGAAGCTTTTGTGACAGCGAAGAATGAACAGCGGATAGTAAGTGAAGAATGTCCGATAATCATCTGATATTAATAACGAAATATCCATACACGACACTTCGTTCAAGTCGCTTCCGAACACTGTTCAGAACGTTCACAACGCGCAAATCGTGGAAGCCTTGCGCTCCGGTGTTCCCATCTGGGCCAGTGCCTATTGGCGAACCCTGGCGAGGTTAAGCGTTTTTCAAGCAGAGCGGCGGCTAAGTGTGGGGCTTCGGAGGGCTTGGTACTGGCGCGCAGTCTTCGGATTATCTTCGGACTGATCGCCTCCGTCATGCTCGTGGCGGGACTTGGCGACGTGCTTCTGCACGGCCAACTGACGCTGCTTCCCCGTGCTGTACTCGCGGCGCTGATCGTTGTCGTAGTCTCGTTCGTTCTGCACAGCTTTCTTCAGGCTCGCCGCCGTGAAGGACTGCTCGACCGGCAGGCGGCGCAATTGCAGACGGTTGCCCAGCGACTGGAAAATTCCCTCGCTGCCGCGGCAGCTGCGAACGCACAGCTCAATCAAAGTGAGACCCGTTACAAGGGCCTTGTCGACGCGCAAGGCGATGCGATCTTCCGCCGTTCGGCCGACAGCCGGCTCACCTACGGCAACGACGCGTTTTTCAAACTTTTCGGGCTAGGTCCGCGGCAGGCGTTGGGCCGCCCCTTTGCGCCCGATCCGCATCCCGACAGCCGCGGACCATTGTTTGGCGTGTTCGCGGGACTGGAGACCGGCCGGGCGCGCGTGCGCTATGACCAGCATGTCCGTACCGCCTACGGCTGGCGCTGGCTTGCCTGGGAAGATTACGCCGTGCGCGACAACCTGGGCCGCCTGGTCGAGGTTCAAAGCGTCGGGCGCGATATCACCGAGCGCAAAGCGCTTGAAGATGCGCTGACCGATGCACGCGATCGCGCCGAAGCCGCTTCCCGGGCCAAATCCGGCTTTCTGGCGACGATGAGCCATGAAATCCGCACGCCGATGAACGGTGTTCTGGGAATGGCGCGGTTGCTTCTCGAAACCGACCTCCGCCCTGAGCAGCACACCTATGTGGAGGCGATCTCGCGCTCGGGCGAGGCGCTGCTCGCACTGATCGGCGACATTCTCGACTTCTCCAAGATCGAGTCGGGAACGATGAGTTTCGACGAGGATGAAGTGGAAATTCGCTCCGTCGTCGAGAGCGTCAGCGAACTCCTGGCGCCGCGAGCCCATGCCAAGAACGTGGAACTTGTCGCGATTGTGGCTGACGACGTCCCCATATCGGTTCGCACCGACCGGGTCCGTTTGCTGCAGGTGCTGAACAATCTCGTCGGCAATGCCGTCAAATTCACCGAGAAGGGTGGCGTCCGTATCGAGGTCGGTACGGTCGAAGGCCGTGAGCGCCGGTTCCTGCGCTTTGAAGTGCGCGATACAGGCGTCGGTGTGCCGACCGAAAAGCGCGCCGAGATCTTCGAGGAATTCGTACAGGCCGATTCCAGTCACGCGCGCAAATTCGGCGGAACAGGCCTCGGGCTTGCGATCTGCAAGCGGCTGGTCGTGGCCATGGGCGGCGAGATCGGCATCGAACCCGCAGCCGAAGGGGGAAGCAGCTTCTGGTTCACGCTTCCGGCCGTGGTGGTCGCGCCGGCGCAAGAACCTGACGCGTCCTCCCTCGCGAATGTCCGTGTCGCCATCGTCACGCGCAATCCGGTCCTGCGTGAAGGGTTGATGACTCAGATCCGCTCCGCCGGCGCCGAGGTCGCACCACTGGACGGACACGGCGGCCCCCGGCCGGATTGCGTCATCGTCGACGCGGGGACATCCGCCGTCCCGGATGCGCGGGCATTGCCGGATTTGCTGCTTCCTTCGCTCGTCCTGGTGACGTCGACGTCGCGCAGCAAGCTGGCGGAGCTGAAGGCGCTGGGCTTTGTCGGCTATCTCATAAAGCCGGTCCGCCAGTCGTCTCTTGTGAAACGGCTGGAAATCTCGACGCAACAGAGTGTTGTAAGCGATATGCTGGAGCCCGAAACGCCTCAGCCGCCGGACACCGGCGCCGCTTTGCCGCCCGACGCCGTTTCCGTGCATCGCAGTTTCAAGGTGCTGCTCGCGGAGGACAATCCGATCAACGCGCTGCTGACCCGGGAACTCCTGCGGCGCCGTGGCCATAGCGTCGTGGAAGTCACGACCGGCGACGCCGCGGTCAGGGCCATGCGCGAGGACACATTCGATCTCGTGCTCACCGACATCCACATGCCCGGCATGGACGGGATCGAGGCGACGAAGGCAATCCGTGCCGAGGAGGTGGCGTTAGGGCGTCCCCGCACGCCGATCATCGCACTCACGGCCGATGCGCTTGAAACCGGCAAACGGGCTTGCAGGGAGGCCGGTATGGATGGTTTTCTCACCAAGCCTGTCGATCCCAATTTGCTGGACCAGATGTTCGAATCCTTCTTTCCGTCCGGCGCACAATCCGTCGCCGCATGAGCGACCTCCAACGTTCTGCTACGCCGGTCGAGCGGAACCGAACGCGCGCCGCTATCGAGTCTTACTTGAAGCCTCGCACTGCGACGATGCTTGTGCTTGGCAGCGCTTGCGGACTGCCGCTTCTCACGATTTCGAACACGCTGGGCCTTTGGCTGACAGATTCCAAAGTCTCTATGACCGACATCGGGCTATTCGCCTATACGCTGCTTCCCTATTCGTTCAAGTTCGCTTGGGCTCCTATTCTCGACCAGGTGCAATTGCCGCTTCTCAGTCCGCTTCTCGGCAAACGTCGGGCTTGGATGCTGGTGGCGCAGCTCGGAATACTCATCGCTTTCGTCGGGTTGTGGTTCTCCGATCCGCGCACAGAACTCGTTCAGGTCGCCTTGTTCGCGTTACTGCTCGGCTTCTCTGGCGCGAGCCAGGATATCTCTGTCGATGCCTGGCGCATCGAGGTGGCGCCAGCAGAAGAACAAGGTACGATGCTCGGTGCCTATCAACTCGGATACCGGATAACCGCACTCGCGACTGCAGCATTGGCGCCTTACCTCGCGCAAACAATGTCGTGGCGCGCAGGGCTCATTTTCCTTGGCTGCCTCACCTTCTTGGGGATTGCAGCAACTTTTGCGGCCCGCAGACCCCCAGAGCAGGACGCGAGCGGAGCCGCGCAAGGAATCGAAGAGAAACTCAATGTGCAGGGGAAGATAGGCAACGCCATCGGATGGTTCTACGGCGCGGTGATCGCACCCTTTGTTGATTTCTTTCGTCACCACGGTTGGGCAGGATTGCTGATATTGGCGATGATTGGGCTGTATCGCCTTCCCGATTTTGTGATGGGTACCATGGCCCGCCCGATGTATCGCCAATCATTCTCTCTCGTTGAGATTGGAACGATGTCGGGACTGGTTGGCGTGTGGGTAACTATCGTGGGTGCGCTGATGGGCGGCTTTTTCGTTTTCCGCTTCGGCATCATGCGCTCGCTTTTCGTTGGTCTCATCGCAGTGATTGCTGGCAATCTCATGTATGCGCTGCTAGCAGCAAGCGGGCATAACATTGTGGTCTTCGCAGCGTCGATCGGTATAGAGAATATCGCGGCTGGCTTTGCGGGCACGGCGCTTTTAGCCTACATGTCGAGCCTGACGAACAGGGCATTCACGGCGACTCAATACGCTCTGTTCAGCTCTTTCTATGCGTTGCCCGGAAAGTTGCTCGGCGGTATGTCCGGGATTCTGGTCGATTGGTTCGCCCATGAGCGTCACACATTTGAGTCTTTCCTTCCGACACTCGGGGCGTTACCCGATAAGGTCGTGGGTTTTGTTCCTTTCTTTGTTGCCACGGCGCTGGCGGGCCTGCCGGCTCTCCTCCTGCTGATCATCGTTCGCCGGCGTGAAGGTGCGACCATCTCATCCGAGATGGCCTGATCGGGCTGCCGCGATTGCAATGTTCATCATTTTGGACCGCCGCCAGCGCACGATTCGCCCGGAAGCTGCCGCTTAGGCCCGTTTGTCTAAAAATCTGCGGTCGGATAAAATCGCACACGTTCAGTCGGTTGAACGCCGGCTGTGCGGTTGAGGAAACGAAACCTTGGTCAACATTCACGAGCACGGACTTCTGGAAGGCCGCGCCGAGCGATGGCCTGTTCTGGCCGTCAATGGCGCGCTCGAAGTGCGCATGGCCGAGACCGAGCACGAAGTCGAGGCGGCGCAGCGTCTGCGCTACCGGGTGTTCTACGAAGAAATGGCGGCGGTTCCCACGCCGGAAATGCGCGCGGAGCGGCGCGATTTCGACAAATACGACCCCTGTTGCGATCACATGCTGGTGATCGATCGCTCGCTTTTCGACGAAGACGGCCAGCCCACGGTGATCGGAACCTATCGCATGATCCGCGAAAACTATGCGCAGAAGGTCGGAGGCTTCTATACCGCGGGCGAATACGACCTTGTGCCCATGATAGCCGCGTGGCCGAAAGGCACGCGCTACCTCGAACTCGGCCGCTCCTGCATTCTAAAGGCCTATCGCGCGCGCACCACAACCATGCAGCTTCTGTGGCGCGGATTGATGACCTATGTCGCGCATTTTTCGAGCGACCTGATGTTCGGATGCGCCTCCTTCGCCGGCACCGATCCGCAAGTGCTCGCCCTGCCGCTATCGTATCTGCACCATTATTGCCCCATGCCCCCGGCATTGCGCGTGCGCGCGCGCCCCGAGCTGTACGTCGAAATGAATCTCATTCCGAAAGATTCCATCGACACGAAACAGGCATTGCGGGCCCTGCCGCCCATCATCAAGGGCTACCTGCGCGCTGGCTGTCTGATCGGTGAGGGCGCAGTCATCGATCAACAATTCGGGACGACGGATGTGTTTATCTATCTGCCGGTCAAGGATATGGACCCGCGCTACATGAGCCGGTTCGGCGCAGGGAATTAACTGCTCTTCCGCTTCTTCTCGATCGTGTCCCAGATCAACACCGCGATATCGGCGCCGCCAAACCGTTTGACTTCCTGGATGCCGGTCGGCGACGTCACGTTGATCTCGGTCAGGTAGTTTCCGATCACGTCGATGCCGGTGAAGATCAGACCGCGCCGCTTCAGTTCCGGACCGAGCGCCGCACAGATGTCCTTCTCGCGCTGGGTCAACGTCGTGGCTTCGGGTCTGCCGCCGACATGCATGTTGGAGCGCGCTTCGCCGGCCGCAGGCACGCGGTTGATGGCGCCGGCGAATTCGCCATCGACGAGGATAATGCGCTTATCGCCCTGGCGGACCTCCGGCACGTAGCGCTGCACGATCACCGGCTCGCGATAGAAAAGCGTGAACATCTCGAGCAGCGCCCCGAGATTTTCGTCGTCGTGTTTGACGCGGAACACGCCGGCACCGCCATTGCCGTAGAGCGGCTTTAAGATGATGTCCTTGTGCTCTGCGCGGAACGAGGCGATCTCGGCGCGGTCCGACGTGATCAGCGTCGGCGGCATGAGGTCCTTGAACTCAGTGACGAAGAGCTTCTCGGGCGCGTTGCGCACGTGAGCGGGATCGTTCACCACCAGCGTTTTGGGATGCAGCCGCTCCAGCACATGCGTCGCGGTGATGTAGGCCATGTCGAACGGCGGATCCTGCCGCATCAGGACGACATCGGTCTTTGAGAGATCGAGGCGCTCAGGCTCTCCGAGCGAGAAATGATCGCCCTTGGTTGCGCGTACCTGAAGCGCCCGCACGATCGCGCTCACCACACCGTCGCGAAAGGTCAGATCGCGCGGCCCGTAATAGAGGAGGGTGTGTCCACGGGCCTGCGCCTCCAGCGCCAATGCAAAGGTCGAATCCCCACCGATATCGATCTTCTCGATCGGGTCCATCTGTATCGCGACAATCAATGCCATGATGCGTTCCTAATTGATCCGCCGCTTGAGTCCGGTAAGCCCAAGTGCCGCCTCGTTATGCAACGGCTGGCCGGGACGCGCGATCTCGAGACACGATTCATAGGCCCGGCGTGCATCGCCCATCGCGCCAACGCTTTCGTTCAGCCGGGCAAGGTCGAGCCACAATTCGGGTTTGCGCGGTCCGATCAGAACCATCCGCTTGGCGATTTCGAGCGTGCGACCATGGTTTCCGGCCTCCAGCGCGCGGACCTTGAGGTTGTTCTGCAGCCTCAGCAATACATCGGTGTCGCTGACCGGCTCGGCAAGATGCGTGCTTTCCGGGCCGCCCATGCGCGGCGGGCCTGCCACCCGTTCCGGGTCGAGCATCGCCCCGCCATTGAATGGGTCCACCATCACTTCCGCGCCACCCTTCTTCAGCAGGACGAGAAAATGCGCCGGTGTGTTGAGACCGCACGCTTCGATTCCGGCCGCGCGCGCCGCGTGGATGTAGAGGATGCCGAGCGCCACCGGCATTCCGCGCCTTCGCGCGATGACATGGATCAGATCGGCGTTCTTGGGATCGTCATAGGTCAGCCGGTCGCCCTCATAGCCGAAATGCAGGGCCATGAGATTGGAGAGGATGCGCGCGCCGTCTTCCACGTCGCTGACCAGTGGGGCTTCAGCATCGGCGAGTTCGGAAATCTCGCGAAGATGCGTGCGATGCCGATCGAGCGTTTCGCCGGGATGATCGAGGCTAGCCAGCATCAATCCGGCGGTCGCCAGATCGTGCGGTCCCTCGCCCCCATGACCGAGGCGGCGCAGGTAATCGACCGGGGTTTCGCTGTCGCCCATGGCCTGCGTTTTACCACTGCGTCTTGGGTTCTCAATCGTCTGGGCGCCACGCGTCACGCAAATGTCGCGGAAAAGAACCCGGGCTGACGGTGACCACATCGAAACGTGCCCCTTTTCGCGCCAATTCGGGACGGCTCGCGAGATAAAGGGCTGCGGCGCGTGCGATCCGTCCCTGTTGCCTGAAGCCTACGGAATCGACGGCGATTGCTTCATCGGCGCGTGCCTTCACCTCGATGAAACAGACGAGCCCAGACGGTGCGCGTGCGATCAGATCGATCTCACCTGCATGGGTGCGAACGCGGCGGCCGAGGATCCGATAGCCTTTCAATCGCAGAAGCAGAGCCGCGAAGGTTTCGCTGCGGCGTCCGCGTTTCTCCGCTGCTTGGCGTCGCACTTCAGTCATCGTTCTTCTTCGCGAGCGCGCGGTCATAGACGGCGCGTCGCGGAGCCTCGAGCATTTCGGATACGAGGTCGACGGCGGCACGCAAGGGCATGAAGGCGAGCGCCTTGTCGAGCGCGGAATCGACGCGCGTCATATCGATTTCTGCCGCGTGCGGCGGCGAGACGATGAGCGTCACCTCACCCTTCGGTGCCCCGGTTCGTTCGTAATGCTCCTTGAGTTCCGCAAGGACGCCGCGCCGCACTTCTTCATGGAGCTTGGTCAGCTCACGCGCGACCGCTGCTGTCCGCACGCCCAGAATATCCGCCATGTCGGCCAAGCTTTCGCCGAGGCGCTGGGCAGATTCGAAAAACACCAGCGTCGCCCGGACCGCCTTCAGTTCCGCCAGCAAGGTTTTGCGTTCGCCGGACCTGGCAGGCAGGAAGCCGGCAAAGACGAACCGGTCGGTCGGAAGCCCAGCTAGGGCCAACCCCGTCAGCACCGCCGACGCGCCGGGAATGGCATGGACCGGCAGCCCTTCCTGGATCGCCTCGCGCACCAGCTTGAAGCCGGGATCGGAAATAAGCGGCGTTCCGGCATCGCTGACGAGCGCGATCCGCGCACCCTGACGCAGTTTGGCGATCAGCTTGGGCCGCTCGCGGACGGCGTTGTGATCGTTATAGGCCGTCAGTGGCTTGGCGATGCCGTGGATGGCCAGAAGCTTCGCGGTGACCCGTGTGTCCTCCGCCGCGATCAGGTCGCAATCCTTGAGCACGCCGAGCGCGCGCAGCGTGACGTCGGCGGCATTGCCGATGGGTGTTGCCGTGACATAAAGGCCAGCCGGCAAATCATTTTCCGGCGATTTACCCGCGCCGTGTGAAGCCTTAGGTTTGCCGTTCAAAGGAGCATTCCATGTCCTGGGCCGGTCGTCTTTGTGCCATCACCGCCTTGATTTCGATAGCTGCGCTTGCGGGCTGTGTGAACACGCCCCCGCCGCCACCCAAGGCCGCCCTGGTACCGCCGCCCCCGCCGAAAGCAGCCGCGCCGCACCAGCTAAGCGCCGATGAGCCGGGCTTCCTGCGCCTGCCCAACATGGCGAAGGACAAGACGCCTGTGCGCGTCGGCGTGATTCTCCCATTCTCCAATTCATCGCCAGCCACACGGGCGCTGGCCGGCGCGATGCTGAAAGCGGCGGAACTCGCGCTTTACGACAGCGACAACCGGGACGTCGTGTTGATGACTGCCGACGATTCCGCCAATCCGTCCGAAGCGGCAAGCGCGGCGAACCGGCTTTTGAAACAGGGTGCCGAGGTCATCATCGGTCCACTCTTCGCGGGTTCGGTGAAAGCGGTCGCGCCGCTTGCGCAAGACCGAGGCGTGCCGGTGCTCGCGTTCTCGACCGACCGCACCGTCGCGGGCAAAGGCGTCTATCTGTTGAGCTTCCAGCCGCAGAATGAAGTGACACGCGTGGTCGCCTATGCGGCCGCGCAGGGCCACAAGAATTTCGCGGCGCTGATCCCGCGCACGAGCTATGGCGACGTGACGGAGCGTGCGTTCCGGGATGCGGTGACCACCAACGGCGGCACGATCACGGCGGTCGAGAAATTCAGTCCCGGTTCCGGTGCTGCGATGGACCAGACCAGCGCCATTGCGAAATCGAACGCCGACGCGGTCTTCATTGCGCAGGGCGGGGCCATGCTGCGCACCATCGCGCCGACGCTGACCTATAACGGTGTCGATCCCGGCAAGGTGAAGCTGCTCGGGACGGGATTGTGGGACGATTTCGCGATCACCAAGGAACCTGCGCTCAAGGATGGCTGGTTCGCTGCACCGGCACCCAATGCCGATTCGCGGTTCATCAACCGCTATCGCCAGACCTTCGGCGGTACGCCGCCGCAGCTTGCGACGTTGGCTTATGACGCGGTTTCGCTGGTGGCGCTGCTCGCATCCGGTCCGGCCTATCACCGGTTTACCGACGCGGCATTGACCGACCCGAACGGGTTCTCCGGGATCGACGGCATCTTCCGGTTCAGCGCCGACGGCTCTTTGGACCGCGGCCTCGCCATCCTTGCGGTTCGGCCGGGCGGGTTCGATGTAATCAACCCCGCGCCGACCACGTTCCAGAGCAAGGGCTCCTAGTCCGCCAGCGCCGCAATCACACTGTTGAGCACCAGTCGGCCGCGCGGAGTCGCGGTCAGCCGTTCGTCTTCAAGCGTGAGCAATCCTTCGCTGACAAGGGAGACGATCCTCGCGGCATCGAGCGCTCTGTTCCAGCGGGCACGATAGGCGGCTAGATCGATGCCCTCCGCAAGGCGCAGGTTCATCAGCAGATGTTCGCGGGCCGCGTCATCCGGCGCGATCTCGGTCATCTCGACCAGCCCATGCCCCTTTTGCTGGACGTTCTCGCGCCAGCGTTCCGGTAGCCGCTCCGTCGCGGTGGCGAAACGTTTGCCGTCGAGGTCAAGCCGCCCATGTGCGCCGGGACCGACTCCGGCATAAGCGCCATAGCGCCAATAGAGCAGATTGTGACGCGCTTCGGCGCCCACGCGCGCATGGTTGGAGATTTCATAGGCGGGAACGCCGGCGGCCTCCGTCATCTCCTGCGTCGTCTCGTAGAGCGCGGCCGCGCGGTCGTCATCGGGGATTTTGAGCGCGCCGGTACGATGCAGCGTCGCGAACGGCGTCGCGGGCTCAATGGTGAGCTGATACAGCGACAAATGTTCGGTGCCGAAAGACAGCGCTTCTTTCAGTTCTTCCCGCCATGCCGCTACAGACTGGTCCGGACGCGCATAGATCAGATCAAGCGATACGCGATCGAAATTTGCCTGCGCCATATCCAGCGCGCGTTTTGCTTCGGCGACGTCGTGCAGGCGGCCGAGCATTTTCAGGTCCGTATCGTTCAGCGCCTGCACGCCGAGCGACAGCCGGTTGACGCCAGCCGCACGATAGTCGGCAAACCGCGCCGCATCGGCGCTCGCGGGATTGGATTCGAGCGTGACCTCGATGTCGTTCGCCATCGGCCACAGCCGCGCAATCGCGGTCAGCACCGTATCGACGGCGCGACCGCTCATGAGCGATGGTGTACCGCCGCCGAAGAAGATCGTCCGTACGAATGGCCGCGCATCGCCCTGAAGGCTGGCCGTGTGTTCCAGTTCGCGCGCGATGCCGCCGGTCCACGCGCTCTCGTCGATGCTGGAGCGGACATGGCTGTTGAAATCGCAATAGGGGCACTTGGCCGCACAGAACGGCCAGTGGACATAGATGCCGAAAGGTTCTGTCATCGCGCGAGGATGGTGCTGCCGATCAGCTTTTCAAAGGCGCGGGCGCGGTGGCTCATGCCGTGTTTTACCTCCGGCTCGATCTCGCCGAAGGTCTGGCTCATGCCATCTGCGACGAAGATCGGATCATAGCCGAAGCCCTTGGCTCCGCGCGGCGGGAATACGAGCTGGCCGTGAACCTCGCCACGGAACGTCACCGTTGTCTCGCTGCGCCCCGCGAGCGCGAGCACGCACACGAATTTCGCGGAGAAGTCTGTGGTGCCGGTATCTTTAAGCGACCGCGCGACGCGCTCCATTGCCACGCCAAAGTCTTTCTTATCTCCTGCCCAGCGCGCCGAATAAATTCCCGGCGCGCCACCGAGCGCGGTGACCGCCAGTCCCGAATCGTCGGCAAGCGCGATAAGCCCGCTCGCCCTCGCGGCAGCTTCGGCTTTCAGGATCGCGTTGTCCTCAAACGTCAAGCCGGTTTCTTCCGGCTCGTCGAGATGCAGTTCCGCCGCGCCATGCACCTTGAAGCCAAAGGGCGCGAGCAGTTCCTCGATCTCGCGCACCTTGCCAGGATTGTGGCTCGCCACCACCAGCGAATCGCCAGCGTAGAGTTTCATATGCCGGTCAAACCCCTCTGCAGCGCGACCAGTTCGCCGATGCCTTTGCGCGCGAGCTTCAGCATCGTCGCGAACTCCTCGTCGGAGAACGGCGCCCCCTCGGCGGTACCCTGAATCTCCACGAGCCCGCCCGCGCCGGTGAGCACGAAGTTCGCGTCGGTCTCCGCGGTCGAATCTTCCGGATAGTCGAGATCGAGCAGCGCTTCGCCCTTGACGATGCCACACGACACCGCTGCGACATGGTCTTTGAGCGCGGGCTTCGTGACCATGCCGGTCTTCTTCATGAACGCGATGCATTGCGCGAGCGCGACATAGCCGCCGGTGATGGACGCGGTGCGTGTGCCCCCATCGGCCTGCAGCACGTCGCAGTCGATGACGATCTGGCGTTCGCCAAGCGCGGTGAGGTCGGTGATCGCACGCAGGCTCCGGCCGACCAGGCGCTGGATCTCCTGTGTGCGGCCCGATTGCTTGCCCGCCGCCGCCTCGCGCCGCATGCGCTCATGCGTCGAGCGCGGGAGCATGCCATATTCGGCCGTGACCCAGCCCTTGCCGGTGCCTTTCAGGAACGGTGGCGCCTTTTCCTCCAGGCTGGCGGTGACCAGCACATGGGTGTTGCCGAAGCGCACAAGGCAGGAACCCTCGGCGTGCTTGGTGAAGCCGGGTTCCAGGCTGACGGGGCGCATCTGATCGGTCGCGCGGCTTTGATGGCGAAGTGGCATGATCTCTTGATGTTTGGCTGTTGCGCCGTTACCTAGCGGGATTGCCCATGCCGGTGCAATCGGCCGGGCTGAAAAGACAAAGACGTAACCGGATCAAAGGCTTGGACGCACCTTACCAAAGACAGCAGAGCGCCATACTGGGTGAGCGGCCGCGGGAAGTCTTCCGCCATCTGGTGGAAGCCTTTCTCACGTCGGGCGAACCGGTGGGTTCGCGCACGCTGTCGCAGCGTCTGCCGCTGTCGCTGTCGCCGGCCTCGATCCGCAACGTCATGGCCGATCTGGAGGCAATGGGGCTGCTCTACGCGCCGCACACCAGTGCCGGCCGGGTTCCGACCGAGCGGGGACTGCGTCTGTTCGTCGACGGTCTTCTGGAGATCGGAGAGCTGGCGCCGGACGAACGCGTCGCCATCGAAGCACGCATCAATGGCAGCGGCCGGGGCATCGAGGATGTGTTGACCCAGGCCACGACCATGCTGTCGGGTCTGTCGCGTTGCGCCGGTCTGGTCATTTCTGCCAAGCAGGACTCCGTCCTCAAGCATGTCGAGTTCGTCGCGGTGGCGCCCGGCAAGGCGCTGGTGGTCATCGTGAGCGAGGACGGTCAGGTCGAAAACCGTCTGATCGATACGCCGCTCGGCCTGCCGGTCTCCGCGCTCTCCGAAGCCTCGAATTATCTGAGCGCGCGATTGCGCGGGCGCACGTTGGACGTCGCGCGCACCGAGATTTTGCAGGACCTCGAATCCGAACGCGCCGAACTCGATACGTTGACCGCCAAGATCGTGGCGGAGGGGCTTGCGACCTTGGGCGGTCCGGACGAATCGGTGCTGATCGTGCGGGGCACCTCGCATCTGCTCGACAGCGTCGAGGCACAAACCGATCTGGAACGCGTGCGCACGCTGTTCGAGGACATCGAGCGCAAGAACGACCTCATCAGCCTTCTGGAACTGGCGAAGCAAGGCGATGGCGTGCGCATCTTCATCGGTTCCGAAAACCGGCTGTTCAGCCTCTCCGGTTCGTCGATCGTCGCAGCCCCCTATGCCAATGCACAGGGCAAGATCGTCGGCGTGATCGGCGTTCTCGGTCCCACGCGGCTTAATTACGGCCGCATCATTCCCATGGTCGATCACACCGCCAAAGTGATCGGCCGCCTGTTAGGATAGAACAATGAGTGACGAAGCAAGCAATCCCTCTCCCGAAGCCACACCCGTGGACGAAGTCGACGCCCTGCGCGCCGAGGTGGCCGACATGCGCGACCGCATGCTGCGCGCGCTTGCCGATGCGGAGAACACCCGCCGCCGCGCCGAGCGCGAAAAGCAGGATGCCTCGCAATACGCTGTGACGAAATTCGCACGCGACATGCTGCAGATCGGGGACAATTTCGCCCGTGCGCTGGCCGCCGCCCCACAGGCGCTGCGCGATGCCGCCGACCCGCAGCTCAAGGCGGTACTGGACGGCGTGGAAGTGACCGAGCGGCAATTGCTCGCGAGCCTGGAACGCCACGGCGTGAAGCCCATCGATACGGCGGACGGCAAGTTCGATCCCAATCTGCATCAGGCGATTGCCGAGGTGCCGGGTGGCGACAAGCCACCGGGCAGCATCGTCGATGTGGTTCAGGCCGGTTACACGATCGGCGAACGGCTGCTGCGTCCGGCCATGGTAACGGTTGCCAGGCGCGGCGATGGGCCAGTCGCCTCCAGCAACGGCGTCGACACCAAGGCCTGAGCCAACTTTACAGCCCGGCGGTGGCGCGCGAAGCTCGCGCTATGAGCGATTCCGTGCCCTTCGATGTCGTGCAGGAAATGGCGCGCACCGATCGCAAAGCCTATCTCGAGCAGCGCCTGTTCGTCTTTTCGCCGCTCAATACGTTCTGGACCACCGTCGCGATTTTTATGCTGCTGTTCGGCGCCTATGTTGTCGCGGCCTATCTCTCGGGCGCTCCGCTGCTGGTTCCGCATGGCATCGGCAACGGTCTGCGCTTCGCCTTGTTGTTCTCGCTTCTGATCGCGACCGTGCTCGGCATGCAGCGCTTCTCGCGCGTGCGCGAGCGCGCCGATTTCGCAGCCCATGCCGCCATCCTGTCGGGTGGCATCGAAGATGCGGTACGCACCACCGCGCTAACACCCGATACCGCGCGGCTCGCGCGCGCCACCACCATCGGCGTGATCATGGGCGGGCTGTTATGCTGGACAATCTTGCCGGTTTCGCCGCCGCTGCAGACGTGGCCGACCTACATATGGTTCTGCGCCGTGACGATCCTGATCTCGGTGCTGTTCGCGCGCGGCGTGACGCTGACGCGCGGCGCCGCGCGCGGGATGCGCGAGATGATCGGTGGTCATCTGGTCGTCGATCTGCTGCGCATCGACAGGCTTTCGGTGATCGGGCGCTCGGCTGCGCGCGGCGCATTGGTCTGGTTTGTGATCTGCGCGGTCGTCTGCCTGTTTTTTATCGGCGGACGCATCGACAGCTTCACGCTCATACTGCTGTTCGGTTGTGCCGCGATGGGAGTGTGGATCTTCGTCGCGACGATGGAGACGGTGCGGCGCAAGATCCGCGCCGCGAAGGCGGTAGAACTCGAACGCGTCCGGCGCGAGATCGATGTCGCGCGTGCCGCACCGGGCGAGGCGTTGCAGGGGCTGCTCGCCTACGAAGCGCGTATCATGGCGGTGCATGAATGGCCGTTCGACCAGACGACCTTGATGCGGGTGGGCGCCTCGGCGCTGATCCTCACGGTGCCGTGGTTCGGACAGGCGGTCGCGGCGTTCGTGGTAGAACGCTTCGCGGAGATCCCGAAATAGCCTTATGGTGGCGCGCATGAGCGATGTGCGAATCGTCATTGCCGGCAAATCCGGCCGCATGAGCGAGGTTCTGGCTCGGGCGGTTTCGGAAGCCGAGGCCTGCACCTTGTTGGGCGGCTTCGGCCGGAGCGACGATCCGCTGCCGCTAATCGCCGAGGCACAGGCGCTGATCGACTTCACGACGCCGAAAGCCTCGGTCGAGCTGGCTGCGCTTGCGGCACAGGCCCGCATCGTTCACATCATTGGCACGACGGGATTCTCGGCGGATGACGAAGCGAAGATCCGCGCGGCGGCGCGTCATGCCGTGATCGTCAAATCCGGTAATATGAGCATGGGCGTGAACCTGCTCGCCTCGCTCGTGAAGCAAGCGGCCAAGGCGCTGCCGGGTTTCGATCTGCAGATTTTCGAGATGCATCATCGCAAGAAGGTGGATGCGCCGTCCGGCACCGCGCTGCTGCTGGGCGAAGCCAGCGGGCGCAACGATGTCGGCTACGCGTCGTTGCGCGGCGGTACGGTGGTGGGCGAGCATGAAGTCATCCTGGCTGGTCCGGGAGAGCGCGTCGTGCTCAGCCACTCCGCCGAAGACCGCATGATCTTCGCGCGCGGTGCCATCGCGGCGGCACTCTGGGGACAAGGCAAGAAGCCCGGTCTCTATGCGATGGCGGACGTGTTGGGACTTTCCTGAAGGCGCGCGGCTTCCAGCGCCAGCATCGAGCGCTTGCGTGTAAGCCCCCAATGATAGCCGGTGAGCGCGCCGTCGCTGCCGAGCACGCGATGGCAGGGGATCAACCATGAGATCGGATTGCGCCCGACCGCGGTACCGACCGCGCGGCTTGCTTTGCCGTTGCCAAGCTTCTCCGCCACGGTGCGATAGGTCGTCATCTTGCCCGATGGAATCGCCAGCAGCGCTTCCCACACCTTGATCTGCCAAGGTGTGCCGAGCAGATGCAGCGGAACATCGCCACCCGTTTGCTCGAAGATCTGCTTCGCGATCCGTTCCGTGCGCGCGCGGTTCTCGCGATAGGCTGCGTTGGGCCAGCGCGTCCGCATGTCGTCCATCATCGCGGCTTCTCCGCCGTCATCGCCGAAGGCGAGGCCACACACGCCCTTTTCCGTCGCCATTACCAGTGCGATCCCGAATGGGCAGTCATGAAAGCCATAGTCGATGATGAGATCGCGTCCGCCGCGCGCATAATCGCCCGGTGTCATCGCTTCGATCTTCAGACAGAGATCGTGCAGCCGCGACGAACCCGAAAGGCCCGAATCCAGCGCCGCACTGAGAACGCTCGCGCCGCCGGCCAGCTCCTTCTTGGCATGATCGAGCGTGAGATGGCCCACGAACGATTTCGGACTTACGCCGACATAGCGTGTGAACAGGCGCTGGAAATGGAACGGCGAGAGGCCCGCCGTCGCCGCAGCATCGTCGAGCGAGGGCTGGCTCAGATAGTTCTCGGTAAGATACCGGATCGCGCGGCCCATGCGCTTCCAATCCGGCCCGCCTTCGTAAGGGTTCAAGGAGATGACTTCGCTCATGGGTGCAATATGGGCCGGGCCGCCCACCGTTTCGACCCGAATCTTGCGAGGATCAGAGCGCTGTTCGGGCGCGATGGAGCGCGGCTTTCAGCCGTTCTCCGAAGGAGAGGCGCTCCAGCGGCGGCAAGAACGAACCAATCCGCACGCTCTTGCCGTGACTCCAGAGCGTGAGTTGGCTGGCACGGCCCGCGGGCTCCTCCAACTGTACCCGCACCCAATAGGGATTGAGCGCCACTTCGTTGATCGCGCCTTCCGGCGATTTGCGCGTGATGTTCAGAAGCGAGGGGGTGAGCACGACGTGCTCTTCGCGCTTCGCGGCGCGGGTGCTGGCGCGGAAGGCCCAGGCAAGTAGCGCGATATCGATGCCCATGAAGGGCATCATTGGCCACGCGCCACGCGATACGAAATAGATGGCAAAGGCTGCGTTCATTGCGATGACGATGCCGAGGATGGTCGAAAGCGCGCGGGGGCTCATCGGTGGCGCGGGCTTCAGGACGGCATCGAGCAGAACGGTCTCGGACATCGCGGTAATGATGGAATGAGGCGTGTTCCGACGCAAGCAAGCAAACGACTCAGGCCCGCGTCTGGGGCGGGCCTGAGTCCTTAAGCGGACCAGAGTGCGTCAGCCAGGAGGGGGGTGCCCGCAACGCTTCTCATAGCCCGCACGTCCACCGTGCTCTCTCCAGAACGGCTTGCCGAGATCGAGGTCACAAGGGTCAGTGGCGGCGCCAACCAGCGCGCCTGCGGCTGCACCGATGGCAGCGCCCGTCGCCGGCGTACCGGTCGCGGCACCGATGATCGCACCGGCGCCTGCGCCGATCATGCCGCCAGAAACCGCGCGGTCGCCCGGGCTGGTTCCGCAACCGGCAAGCAGGATCGCCGAGGCAAGCACGCCGCCCATAAGCAGATTGTTCAAGCGCATCGTTCTCTCCGTAATCCGTCGACCCGATAACGGGCAAAACGCGGCGATTGTTCCGCGCGTGAAGTCCATGCAGTGTGGCGATTTCTGGGCAGGGCTAAGAAATGGCGCGGAAATTTTCAGCATCCGAAGCGGCCGAATTCTTCGCGCGGCTAAAGAAAGTTCTGCCCGATCCCAGGACGGAACTTGAATATGTGAACCCCTATACGCTGCTGGTCGCGGTCGTGCTGTCCGCGCAGGCAACCGACAAAGGCGTGAACCGCGCGACCGAAGAGCTGTTCAAACGCGTCGATACACCGGAGAAGATGGTGAAGCTCGGCGTCGCGAGGTTGACGAAATACATCAAGACCATCGGTCTTTATCGCGGCAAGGCGAAGAACGTCATCGCGCTCTCGAAGCTTCTGATCGAGAAGCATGAGGGCAAGGTCCCGCACGATCGCGATGCGCTCGAAGAGCTTCCCGGTGTCGGGCGCAAGACGGCCAATGTCGTGCTGAATGTCGCGTTCGGCGAAAAGACCATTGCCGTCGACACGCACATCTTCCGTGTCGCGAACCGCACCGGCCTCGCGCCGGGCAAGAACCCGCGCGAAGTCGAAGACGGCCTCGTGAAGATCGTGCCGGACGAATACGCGCTTCACGCGCATCACTGGCTGATCCTGCACGGTCGCTACACCTGCGTCGCGCGCAAGCCCCATTGTCCGGAATGCGTCGTGCGCGATCTCTGCCGTTACAAGGACAAGACGAAGCTGGAGGAAGAACTTACGAAACCGGCGCGGGCGAAGCGGGATGCAGGCGCAGCGCGTCGAGGCACTTAGGATCGGCGGCCATATCGGTGCCGTGTGGTGTGGTCTCGACATGGCGCACGTTCAGTGCGCTGTTGGCGGGATAGAGGAAAAAGAACGCTTTGCAGGTCGCGCCGTCGTAGCGCCAGAGCTGCGCGGTTCCTTCCTTGCGCGTAAAGGCGGGTGCGCCGAACTGCACGCGCAAATCCACATCGGTGAGTCCGATCGTGCTCACCGGTTCGCCGCGTGGCGGTGCGGACGGCAATGCTATGCGATCCGGTGCGGCCTGCTTGGTTGCACAGGCCGCAAGCAGCGCACAGCAGGCAAGAACGCATATCCGTCGGATCATGGCGGTGTTTCCCTGGCCATCCGCTTGTAGAGATGCACCATCAGCGCCGCGCCAAACAAGGGGGCAAACAGATTGACGACAGGAACAAAGGTCAGAAGCGAAAGAATAAGACCCGCGCCAAAGACGCTTGCGCCGTTACGTTTGCGTAATGCATCGGCGGCTTTCAGCGAGATATGGCGCAGGGCCGCAAGCTCGAAATATTCCCGCCCGAGCAGAAAGCCATTCACCACGATGGTCGCGATCTCGCCAAAGCCCGGCGCAACCACGTCGGCTGGAAGCAAAACCACGTTTGCCAGCAGCACGAGTGCTGCGAGCCGCAAACCCGCGCCGATGCCGGTTCGCGTTGAGACGCCCTGCGCCTGAGGATCGGACGCATACCAGCGCTTTTCGACGGCCTCCGCGATGCGGTCGAGGTAAAGCGAGCCGAACAGCGCGGCGACCGGGCCGCCGAGCACGAAGAATGCCGTGAGCAGGAAAACCGGCGCCAGGATCTCCAGCACCCGATTCACCCCAGGGGAACCGAGTGTCGGGAGGAAATGCAGGGCATATTCGATGCCCACCAGCAGCACGACGAACAGCAGGATCGTCAGAAGCAGCGCCTTCGCTACCACGCCGAACAGGGCGGGGTCGAAGATCACCGATAGCGCGCGGCCGATGCTTGCGAACATGGATGGCGTCCTTTAACTCCGTTCCCGCATACCGGCCGAACCCCAAGGAGAAATGGCATGTCGAAGACCTATCACGTGACGGCGCTGGGCAGCGCCATCGTGGACGTGATCGCGGCGGTCGATGATGAATTCCTCCTCACCCACAATATCGCCAAGGGCGTGATGACCCTGATCGACGAATATCGGGCCGATCAACTCTATACGGCTTTCGGCGTGACGCGCGAAGTCGCCGGCGGTTCTGCTGCGAACACGATGGCGGGTCTGGCGTCGCTCGGCGCCAAGGGCGTGTTCGCCGGCAAGATCAGGCGCGACCGGCTGGGCAGCGCGTTCGTCTCCAGCATGCGCGATACCGGCGTTCACTACACGACCGAACCCGCGGAAGGCGGGCCGCAAACGGCATGCTGCCTGATCGCGGTGACGGGCGACGGCCAGCGCAGCATGAACACCTATCTCGGGGCGGCGCGGGAATTCGCGGTGGGCGATCTCAAGGAAAGCGAGATCGCGGAATCGGATGTGCTCTATATCGAAGGCTATCTCTGGGATGCGCCGTCGGCGAAAGCGGCGTCTCTGAGAGCGATCGACATCGCGAAACAGAACGGCACCAAAGTGGCGTTCTCTTTGTCCGATCCGTTCCTGATGGGGCGTTATCGCGGCGAGTTCCTGGAACTGCTGTCGAAGCTTGATATTCTTTTCGCCAACGAGGACGAGGCCAAGGCGCTCTTTGCGGTCGATACGTTCGACGAAGCGCTGCAAGCGCTGAGAGCCTTTCCGCTCATCGCTGCACTAACGCGGTCCGAAAAAGGCTGTGTCGTTGTGCGTGGTGCGGAAGTCCATGTCGTCGATGCGGCGCCGATCGCGCGCGTGGTCGATACCACAGGCGCCGGCGATCAGTTCGCGGCGGGATTCCTATATGGGCTCACACACGGACGAGGGCTTGCGGATTGCGGGCGCCTCGGTGCGCTCGCGGCGGCGGAAGTGATCTCGCATTACGGCGCGCGTCCGGAAGTGCCGCTGCGCGAACTCGCCGGACGGGCAGGGTTGATCTAGGCGCTCAGGGTCTCTTGCGCAGATAAACATAGAGCGCGCCCGTTCCGCCGTGACGGCGATGGGCTGTGCGCGTATCCGCGATCAGTGCCGCGAACGAGGGCTCAGTCAGCCAGCGCGGCACCATCGCGTTCAACACGCCGCGGGCACGCGCTTCCTTTTCCATGTCGAACGGCTCGTGCGGATCGGCGCCGCGTTTTCCCTTGCCCGTGATGACGAGCGCGAGCTTCGCCCCGTTCCTCTGCGCGCCGCGCAGGAAGGAAAGCAGCGTGCGGTGCGCCACGCTTTCGGTGAAGCCATGCAGATCGATGCGTGCGTCCGGGATCATTTCGCCCTTGCTGAGCCGTTTGGCGGTGTTGCCATCGACACCGCTCGGCTTGTCTTTTTTCTTCGGTCCGGCCGGTTTGGCAGCGGTCTTCGCCGTCGACCGGGGTTCTTTTCGGATCGGCCGCGCTTCCTTCAACGCAGCTTCGAATTCCGCCCGCTCGTCTTCGCTGGTCTGGCGCCGCCTCATAAGGCTTTGACCGATTTCGGTATTAACACGTACATCCGCCCGCGCTGCTTCATTCCCCCCGCCAGGGTTTCGGCGTGGTTACCAAAGCCGAAAAATATGTCGGAGCGGACCACCCCGCGGATCGCCCCACCGACGTCCTGCGCGACGGCGAGCAGGTTGAGCGGCTTTCCATCCTGCGTCGCGGTGGCGATGAAGAACGGAACGCCGAGCGGGTGAATTTTGGCATCGACGGCGATGCTGGCGCCAGGCGTGAGCGGAACCTCTTCGGCGCCGGGACTTCCGAGTGCGGGATCGCCAAGCGGCGTTTCCTTGAAGAACACGAACGACGCGTCGCTTTCCATAATCGCGCGGGCTCTTTCGGGATGCGATTTCAGCCACGCGCGGATCGACCGCAGCGAAACTTTGCCGCGCTCCAGTTCGCCTTGCGCAATCAGCGTGCGGCCAATGGCGGTGTAGGGCCTGCCGTTCGTTCCCGCATAGGCCACGCGCGCGACCGTGCCGTCATCGAACACCACGCGTCCCGAACCCTGGATATGCAGAAAGAACACCGCGACCGGATCGTCGGCATAGAACAGCACCGGCGCGGTTCTCAGACCGTTGGTGTCGATGTTGGCGCGTGTGTCGTAGGGGACAAGTTTGTGGCCCGTCACGCGTCCGGCGATGTGTTCGCCCGACAGGTTGTCGCGGAATGCGCCGAGATCGACGGTCACCAGATCGAGCGGTAGACCGTAGACCGGCGTGTGATAAGCGCCGTGCTGCGACCGGCTGCCATGCAATTGCGGCTCGTAATAGCCGGTGAACAACCCATCCCGAACCTCACCGGCACTCACGGCATAGGGCGCGAAGTCCCGTTCGAAGAATTGGCGTGCGTCGTCAGCAAGGCTCCCGGTCGCCAATGCATCGCGGCATGGCCTCCGCCAGTCTGCCACTGTGCCGGCATAGCTTCCCATCCGCGCCGATGTCGGTCTGGACATCAGGACGCCGCATGAGCGCCGAAAGGCGGCAAGCGCGCCGCGCATGTCGCCGCTCTTCCAGTCTGGCAGGTCTGCAAAGGCGGCGGGTGTGAGTTTTAGCGGCCCCGTGACCGCAGGGCGGGTGAGCCACCACACCAGCCCTGCCGCGACGGGCACAACGACAAAAAGAAACAGGATTGCGGGATAGCGCGGCCAGCGCACCTAGGGCAGGTCGCCGGAGGTCGAGATCAGCGTCCAGTTGGGATCGCGGGCACGGCTGTCGCGCGAGAAGGTCCACACATCGGTCACGTCGCGTACGGATTTGGCGTCACCCTCGACCACGCCGCCATTGGCGTCGCTGGTTGCCGAGATGAACTGCGCACCGAAGGCGAGCGTGATCTCGGCCGCACGGCCTTTGAGCACCGCTTCGACGATCTTTACGTCCTTGAAGCCGACAAAGGTGAACGCGATCGTCTCGTGCTTCGCCTCGCGCGCCGCGATGGCGTGATCGAAGGCAGTGTAGACCTCGTCATTCAGAAGCGGGCGCAGCGTTGCGCGGTCGCCCTTGGCGAACGCGGTGATGATCAGTTCATAGGCCGAGCGCGCGCCGCTGACGAAATGCTCGGTCTCGAAATTGCGATCGGCGAGCTTGATGTCCAGAAGGCCGCGCGCCACCGGATCCGACGGCTTGTCGCTCACGGCTTCACTGCGGGGCACGGTTCGGTCGGGCACTGCCGCAGCCGCGTCATCGGCGGGTGGCGCTGCATCCGGATTGCGCGAGAACCGATAATTCTCCTGCGGCGGACGCTCATGGCCTGTACGCCGCCCCAGCACGGTGTAAAGGCGGAACAGGATGATGCCTGCCACCATGGCGATCAGAAAAATGTCGAGAAGCTGGGAATTCGCCATAATGCGACAACCTTGCGCAGTTTTGCGCCCTCACCACAAGCCTAGACCCGGCAACGCGGCCGGTCTAGCGCATAGGCTTAATATGGTGTTGCGGCGCCAATATGACCAGCCATTGCTTGTAACCGTCACGTGATCCGTGGTAGCGGCACCGGCGCTTTTCTTGGGGTTTTCGATGAGTGGAACATTCGGGTCCGGTGTGGAAGATGGCAACGGCGTGGGTGCGCCGCCGCCTGTGCCGCGTCTTCAGGTCGTGGGCCAGTACGTCAAGGATCTGTCGTTTGAAAACCCCGGCATGCCCTCCAATCCAGGCGGCCGGCCGCAGATCGAGCTCGGCGTCGATCTCCAGGCGCGGCAGATGGATGCCGATGCGTACGAGGTTGAACTCAAGATGCGCGTATCGGCGCAAAGCGAGGGCCGCACGCTGTTCTTGCTCGAGCTTGTCTATGCCGGTGTATTCCAGCTCATGAGCGTGCCGGAAGAGATGCGCCAGCCGATCCTTCTGATTGACGCGCCACACATCCTCTTCCCGTTCGCGCGTCGCATCGTGGCCGATGTCGTGCGCGACGGCGGCATGCCGCCGCTGCTGGTCGAGCCGATCGATTTCGCCGCACTCTATCGCGCTCGCGCCGGCGAGATGCAGCAGCCCCAGGGCGTCGCCTGAGGCTGCCGACTGCCAGCGTGGGCTCGACCGGCGCGTACAGAGGAAATCGCCGCCGGTGATCGTGCCGGTGTAGCCGGTGGTGTCGAACGCCCTACATCGCCGGATGATCGCTGGCGTAACCGGCCACCTGCTCGTAGGCCGCGCCGGCCGAAAGCAATCGGGCTTCGCCGAGTTCCGGTCCGATGAGCTGGAAGCCCAGCGGCACGCCGGCTTCCGTTTTGTCCATCGGCAGGGTGAGTGTTGGAATGCCCGCGGCGTTGAACGGGATCGTGTACAGCATAAGCGACACGACCGCTTCGGGCGGCGCAGCGGCGACCGCATCGAAGGCTTCGAGCGTCGGCGGTTCGACGGGCATGGTCGGCGCGACCAGCATGTCGACGGTCTTGAACAGCTGCGCGAGTTGCCCGCGAAATTCGCGCCGCCATATCGCGGTCGCTGCATAATCCACCGCCGACGCTGAACGTCCGAGATCCAGGAAGCTGCGGTAGCCTGCGCTGTAGCTCTCTGCTTCGGCAGGGTAGGTCGCTTCATGCGAAAGGACGGCCTCGACGGCGGCGGATGTGTAGAGGCGCAACAGATGTTCGCGCATATCCGGCAACCGGATATCGACGATCGTTGCACCGGCTGACTCCAGCGCGGCAATGGCGCGTTTGAGCGACGCGGCAATAGCGGGTTCGACGACGTCCAGGGCATAAGCGGCATCAAGCCCGATGCGCACGCCTTTGAGGGTTCCGTTGCGCGCCGCCTGCGCGCTGTCGGCCGGTGGCACGTCGAGCGCGGTGGGATCGGCTGCATCCGGGCCCGCGATGGCGTCGAACATCAGCGCCGCGTCCAGAACGCTGCGCGTCATAGGGCCGACATGATCGAGCGTGTCCGACAACCGGAACACACCATGACGGCTGACACGCCCCCAGCTCGGCTTGAGACCCACCAGGCGATTCGCGCCGCTGGGAAAGCGGATCGAGCCCGCGGTGTCGGTTCCAATCGCGCCATAAGCGAGCCCCGCAGCCACAGCCACGCCCGAACCGCTCGACGACGCGCCTGACCAGCGATCCGGCGCCCAGGGATTGACGGGCGGCGGCACGTCGGGATGGTGCGCGCCCCACGCGCCTTCGGTGAGCTGTGCCTTTCCGACGATGATCGCGCCCGCGTCCTGAAGCCGGCGCACGACAGTGGCGGTATCGGTCGCCTGAAACCCTGTCCGGAAGAAACCGCCCGCGCAGGTCGCGGTGCCTTCCATCGCGCAGAGATCCTTCACGGCCAGCGGAACGCCATCCAGTGGACCCGTGGTGTCGCCACGCGCGCGCCTTGCATCGGCTTCGCGCGCTTCCGCCATCGCGGCCTCCGCCCGCACCGCTGCGAACGCATGCAGGCGCGGCTCCAGTTCGCCGATCCGGTCGAGCGTGTGCTGCGTCACCGCTTCCGACGACAGCCGGCCTGCGCGGATATCCGCCGCAGTCTCGGCAAGCGTGCGGTAGTGAAGAGCCTCCCCGTGCGGCATCGCCATGCTTTAAATGAAATCGCTCCCGGTCATCGTGCCGCTATAGCCGGTGATGTCGATGGCGAGGTCGCTTGCGCCGCTGTACTGGCCGTCGCCGTTGAAATCGAGCAGCAGGATCGAGTGCCCCGCCAGCGCGCCGGTGCTCACGAGGAACACCGCCGCGTCGTTTTCGCCGGGACTGAAGAAGCTGTTTGCGAGGGCGCCGATGTCGCTGAAATCGTCGGCGGCGATCACGGGTATGACGCCGGGAAGGAAGGTGACGGCGAAGGGCAGGTCGAAGTGATCGGCGGACGCGTCGAAGCCGCTGATCGTATCGGCATGGATTTTGGTATCGGCCGCGGAATCCGCCGCCGACGCATAGACGAAAATATCCGCCCCGGTGCCCGCCGTCAGGGCATCCGCGCCGCCGCCGCCGGTGATGGTGCTGCCGTCGTCGCCGGTGACGATCGTGTCGTTGCCGGCGCTGCCGGTGACGGTGTAGGCCGTGGCCGTCGCGCCGCTGGCGTCGAAGGTGAGGCTGGAAGCGGCGCTGGCGTCGACGGTGAGCGTGCTTCCGCCCGTGATGCCATCTGAGACGGCGAGGTTGTAGCTGTTCGCTGCGCCCAGAAGTTGCAGCGTTTCGATGTTCCCGACGTTGGACAGCGTCATCGCCGTCAGCGTGGAATAGTCGCCGTTCAGCGAAAGCGTGTCGCTGCCCCCGCCGCCGTCCACGAAATCGCTCGCGTCGAAGGTGCCGCCGAAGGAGAAGGTGTCATTGCCGCCGCCGCCAAACCCCGTGTCCGCGCCACCATACGTGAAATCGAAGGTGTCGGATTGCGCGCCACCATGGAAATCGTCGTTGCCTGCGCCGCCGGTGAAAGCGAAGTGGCCGTCGGTCTCCGCAAACCCGTTGAAGATGAGCGCATTGGTGCCGGTAAGTGCGCTCCCATCGACCGTCAAGGTATCGCCAGAGCCGACATTGTTGTCGTTCGAGATGAGCTGGTAACTGTGGCCGTCGGCGACCGTGATGGTCTCGATGCTGGTGATGGTCGCGGCTCCGAAGCCCACGCTGCCCGAATAGTCGCCGTTCAGCACCAGCGTGTCGTTGCCCGCCCCGCCGGTCAGGCTATCGCTCGCCGTGAAACCGCCAGCGAATTTGAAGACGAAGTTACCGTCGCTCTCGTTCGAGCCCTTGAAGGTCAGGCTGTGGCTGGCCGTCAGCGCGCTCGCATCGACCGTGAGTGTGGCGCCCGGGGCGACCGAGGCGTCGATCTCGGTGATGTTGTAGTTGCTGTCGTCGAGCTTCACCGTCTCGACGCTCGTCATGTTGAGCGTATCGGCCCCGCCGCCGATGAGTGCCATCGTGTCGTTGCCGGAGCCGCCGTCAAAATAAACGAACACACCTCCAAACGCCGTGAACGTGAAGGTATCGTCGCCGCCACCGCCATAGATCTGGTTATCCGGCGTGTCGTCATTGCCCAGGGTGAAGGTGTCGGACAGCGCGCCTCCCGTGAAGCGGACGAATTCCGCATCCGCTGGCCCAATGATGGCGAAATGGCCGTCGGTTTCGGCGCTGCCGTCGAACGCATAGTCTCCTAGGATACCCGCCGAGGCCGAGAAATCGACGGTCAGCGTCGCCCCGGACGCCACGTTGGCGTCGTTGGTGAAGATGTGGATTTGCTTGTCGGAGGTGATCGTCAGGTTCTCCACATTCGTCAGCGTCGTTGCCGTGAAGGTGATGTTGTTGATGCCGCCTGTTGGGCTGATGTTCACTGTATCGTTGCCGGCACCGCCGTCGATGGTGTCTGCGGCGGTGAACGCGGCACCGAGATTGAACGTGTCGTTGCCATTGCCGCCGTGGGCCGTGTCGTTGCCGCCTTTGGTGAGATCGAACACGTCGTGCTTCGCGCCGCCGGTGAGCACGTCGTTGCCCGCGCCGGCGACGATGTAGAACTTGCCGTCCAGCTCCGCCGAGCCGTCGAAGGTCAGCGCGTCGCCGCTGCCGAGCGCGCTGGCCTTGACCAGCAGCCCCTCGCCGGCCGCCACGTTGCCGTCATTTGTGGTCAGCTTGTAGCTGTGGCCGGCTGCCAGCGCGATCACCTCGATATTGGTGATGGTATCCGCATTGAAGACGACGCCCGCGGAATAGTCGCCGTTGAGGAGCACGTAGTCCTTGCCGATGCCGCCATCGAGCTTGTCGCCGGCATCGAGTGCGGCCCCCATGCGGAAGACGTCGTTGCCGCCCCCACCATCGACCGTGTCGCTGCCGCCCTGCCAGAGCGCGAACGTGTCGTTGCTGCCCGTGCCCGATAGATTGTCGTCGCCCGCCGTGCCGCGGATCACCGATGCCGTCAACGATGCCCCCTAAACGTGATGCCCGACGGCAATTTGCCATGAGCGTGGGACGCTTGCAAAGCGGGTGTTAAATCGCGAGTTCCACGATCACGGGCACGTGGTCGGACGCCTTGGCCCAGCCGCGCATCTTGCGCTCAATGCGCTGGGTGCGCAGCGTGTTCTTCAGCGCCGGGCTGACCCAGATGTGGTCGAGCCTGCGGCCGCGATCCGATGCTGCCCAGTCCGCGGCGCGATAGCTCCACCACGAATAGATCTTCTCCTCGGGCGGAATGAATGCGCGCGTCACATCGATCCAGTCGAAGGATTGGCGCACGTCTTCGAGCAATCCGGTTTCGACCGGCGTGTGGCTGACGACGTCGAGAAGCTGCTTGTGACTCCACACGTCGTTCTCGAGCGGCGCAACGTTCAGATCGCCCACCAGCACGAGCGGATCGCCCCGGCCCGCGCGGCTCCCGAAGAACGCCGCCATCTCGCGCAGGAACGAAAGCTTGTGCGCGAATTTCGGATTGACGACGGGATCGGGAATATCGCCGCCCGCGGGCACGTAGAAATCGTGCAGCTCGATGCCATTCTCGAACGTCACCTGGATGTGGCGGCAATCGCTGTTCGAGCAGAACTCGCGGCTGAACTTCTCCCGGAACGGCATGCGCGAGAGCACGGCGACGCCGTGATAGCCCTTCTGGCCGTGGATCGCGTGATGGACATAGCCGAGCTTCTCGAACGCCTTCGCCGGAAACAGGTCGTTGATGACCTTGGTCTCCTGCAGCGCGATGGCATCGGGTTGGTGCTCGCGCAGGAAGCGCGTGACCAGATTGATGCGCAGGCGCACCGAATTGATGTTCCAGGTGGCGATCTTCACGGAAGACCCTGAGGGAGCTTGGGAACAGCCAAATTGCCGGTTCGCGCGTTACATAGCGGCAATTTGAGGGAATAGACGATGTCACTGCTCCTTATCATCATTGTTCTTGTCGTGCTTTTCGGTGGCGGCGGCGGATATTACGGCTACCGCAACTACGGCGGAGCGGGCCTCGGCGGCGTACTCGGCACCGTTCTCGTCATCCTCCTGATCCTTTGGCTACTGGGCGGTCTCCACGCCTAGCCAGCCTCTAACCGGCCGGGAGGGTCTTGCGGGAGGCCCTTCCGGTCCTATCTGTTTTGCGCTGAAACGGCAGATGCTGCAGCGCAATATCGCGTGTTTCGCGACCCCTTCGAATCGTGCAGATCGACCATGCACTGGATGCGCAACTATCCTTCAAAATAAGAAGTTGAAGGAAATTCAAATGCTTACGTTGAAATTAAGTTTCGTAAACATTGAATAATTCATAAATGGTTCACTTGTATCAGTCTAAAGCCCTCCCTATCTCATGCTCATCCGGCAATGACGCTGGAGCAGATTTGAGACGGCACGAAGGGGCCTCCCCGGCGCCGTGAAGTGCGAAGGAGAGATCGCCATGACAACCAATTTTACCAACCGTGTACCTGCCAGCCTTTCTTCGGATGACGGCTTCGTCGGTTACATGACCGGCGCGGTGATCGCGCTGGCCGGTGTGTTGCTCGTCGCCGTGCAGTTCGCGCTGGTTTAAGACCCAACCGTTTCTGGACGCGCCAACCTCCCCCCAACGTGTGCGTCCAGCGGCCAGCGGGCCTTCGGTGCGGTGCCCAGCCCATCGAACAAGCCTAGCTGGCCACGTTCAACCCCCGCCCAGGCCACCATCGCCGCGTTGTCGGTGCAAAGCCCGGGCGGGGGTATTTTTGTCTGAAAGCCCTCGCGCGACCCGAGCTCTGTGAGCGCAGCCCGAATGGCGTGGTTCGAAGCGACGCCGCCCGCCAGCACGAAATCCGGGTTCGCCGTGTCCGGGAAGTCATCACGAAACATTGCCATCGCGGCACGCGCGCGATCGCTCAGGATGTCGAGCACGGCGGCCTGAAACGACGCGGCGACATCGGTGGTATTCACCTCGCCGGCCTGCACGATCTGGCGCACCGCGGTCTTCAACCCCGAGAATGAGAAGTCCGCGCCAGCGCGTCCGCGCATCGGACGCGGCAAGGAATAGCGCTTCAAATCCCCACTGGATGCGGCTTTCTCGACACTCGGTCCGCCGGGATAGGGAAGGCCCAGGAGCTTCGCCGTCTTGTCGAATGCCTCGCCGACCGCGTCGTCGATGGTCGTGCCGTAAAGCCGGAACTGGCCGACACCGGCAACGCCGAGCAACTGGCAATGGCCGCCGGAAATCAGCAGCAGCAGAAATGGAAACGCCGCGCCGTCCGTCAGCCGTGCCGTGAGTGCATGGGCTTCGAGGTGATTGACGGCGACGAGCGGCTTGCCAGTCGCCAGCGCCAGCGCCTTCGCGGTCGTGAGCCCGACCATCACACCGCCGATCAGGCCAGGCCCTGACGTCGCCGCCACCGCATCGAGGTCGGCGAGCGTCACGTTCGCCTGGCTGAGCGCTTCCTCGACGATGCCGTCCAGCCGCTCGACATGGGCGCGGGCGGCGATTTCCGGCACCACACCGCCATAGGGCCGGTGCGCGTCGAGTTGGGAAAAGATGATGTTGGAGAGGATCGTCCCCGGCCCGGGCGCGCGGCCGCGCACCACCGCGGCGGCGGTTTCGTCGCAGCTCGTTTCGATTCCGAGAACGGTCCAGTCACGCAACGGCGCGTTCCCTTGTGATAGACAGGGGGCGTCCTAGCCCGAACACGGTCATGCCGCAAAACGAATTATCCCATAAGACTGGGCCTCTCCGCATCGGCACGCGCGGATCGAAACTCGCCCTTGTGCAGGCAAACATGGTGGCGGGCCTGCTGCGCGCCAAGGGTGCCGCGTGCGAGATCGTGACGGTGAAGACCACCGGCGACCGCATCCAGGACCGCCCGCTCGCCGACGCCGGTGGCAAGGGCCTGTTCGTCAAGGAACTCGAGGACGCGCTCCTGGACGAGCGCATCGACCTTGCGGTGCATTCGATGAAGGACGTGCCGGTCGATCTGCCCGCAGGGCTTGCGATCACGGCGCTTCTGCCCCGCGAAGACCCGCGCGATGTGTTCGTTTCCAACAAAGCGTCCGCGCTGACCGATTTGCCGAAAGGCGCGCGCATTGGCACCAGCTCCGTGCGCCGCCACGCGCAGGTCGCGCGCGTCCGGCCTGACCTCGAGATTGTGCTTCTGCGCGGCAATGTGGATACGCGGCTCGCCAAGCTCGACGCCGGCGAGATCGACGGCATGCTATTGGCGCTCGCGGGATTGAAACGGCTTGGGCTCGAAAGCCGCGCCACACAGATACTCGACGATTTCCTGCCCGCTCTTGCACAGGGCGCCATCGGCATCGAGATCCGCGAAACCGATACCAACGCGCGCGAGGTCGTGACCCAGCTCAACGACGAGAACACGGAGATCGCACTCACCTGCGAACGCGCATTCCAGCAGGCGCTCGGCGGATCGTGCCGCTCGCCGATGGCGGGACTTGCGACGGTTGCGAGCGATACGCTTGTCTTCCGTGGCGAGGTGCTTGCGCCCGACGGCAGCGACCTGGTCGAAACGGCGGCGCAGATTCCGCTCACGGTGAATGCGCGCGCAGAAGCCGAACGCGCCGGGCGCGAAGCGGGTGAACGCATTCGTCCGCGCGCGCAAGCGTGGCTCGATCTCTAACATGCGCGTGCTCATCACGCGGCCGGAGGAAGACGCGGGCAAGATCGCCGCACTTCTGAAGGAACGCGGACACGAATCCGTCATCGCGCCGCTGCTCGCGGTCCGGTTTCACGATGGCCCAGAGATTTCGATCGCTGGCGTGCAGGCGGTGCTCGCGACCAGCGCCAATGGCGTGCGTGCGCTGGCTGGGCGCACGACGCATCGCGACGTGCCGGTGTATGCCGTCGGGCCGCAGACGGAAGAAGAAGCGCGCGCGCTCGGCTTTCGCAATGTGCGCAACGCGGACGGCGATTCCAGAACACTCGCCGCCGCGGTCGCGCAGTGGGCTTCGCCGGAGAAGGGTACGTTGCTGCATGTCAAAGGCGCGGAAGCGGACGGCACACTCGCGACGCTTCTCAAAGTGCAAGGCTTCGATGTGCGGACCAGCGTGCTCTACGAGGTCGCCGCCACGGATGCGTTGCCGGGAGATATCCGCACGATGTTCACAAGCCACGAAATCAATGCGGCACTGTTCTTCTCAGCGCGCAGTGCGGAGGTGTTCAGGGCTTGCGCTCAAGGCCTCGATCTATCCCCGGTGATCGCCCTCTGCATCAGCGAATCCACGGCTTCAGCACTCGCATCACTTTCCTTCCGTAAAGTCCGCATTGCATCTGCACCCAATCAAAGTGCGCTGCTCGCCTGTCTCGATTGAGCCTGCCGGTGTATAAGACCGGCCACCAGGCGAAAGGGGCTCACATGCGCGCGTTTCTGATCGGTCTTTTTGTCATCGCCGTTCTGATTGCGGGTGGGCTCTGGTATGCGAGCACGCCGGATATTCCGCGCGCCACGCTGGAAGCCAAGTACGACGCGCCTCCTGCGGAGTTCGTCACCCTGGCGGATGGGACGCGCGCGCATTACCGCGGCCGCGGCGCTACCAACGCGCCGGTGCTTCTCCTCCTCCACGGTTCGAACTCGTCCTTCCTCACCTGGGAGCCGTGGTCCAAGAAGCTCTCGGATTCCTTCCATGTGATCGCCGTCGATCTGCCGGGGCATGGGCTGACCGGCGCGGTACCGGGCGGCGACTACAGCGAAACCGGCATGGCGAAATTCGTCGGCGAATTCGCCGACGCCCTGGACCTAAAAACCTTCGCGCTCGCCGGCAATTCGATGGGCGGTGGCGTGGCCGCGTACTTCGCGGAAGAACATCCCGCCCGCGTAACGAAGCTCATTCTCGTCGATGCCGGCGGCCTGCCGTTCAAAGCCACGGAGGGCACGCCGCTCGCGTTCCGGCTGGCGCGTATTCCCGTCCTCAATCTCGTACTGCTGCACGTTACCCCACGCGCGATCGTGACCGAAGGACTGAACAAGGCGATCGTTCACAAGGTGATCATCGACGACGCGATGATCGACTGGTACTGGGATTTCGCGCGCATGGAAGGCACACGGCGGGCAACGATGGAGCGGTTTCAGCTTCCGTTCGACACCTATGTCGCCAGCCACACCTCAGCCCTCAAGATGCCGACACTGATATTGTGGGGCGAGCAGGATCGGCTGATCCCGGTTTCGGTCGCGCATGACTGGCACAAGGCGGTGCCGCGCTCGACGCTGATCATCTATCCCGCCACCGGCCACATCCCGATGGAAGAAGTCGCCGACCAATCCGCCGCCGATGTGCGGAAGTTTTTGGGCGGGCCCTAAGGTCAGCGTGCCGCCAGAGCCTCGCCGACGCGGGGGATGAGTTCGTTCCAGTCGCCGAATTTCGCGGGGCTGAAGACTTTCGTCTTGCGGTACCAGGGATATTCGTCGGTGCCGAGCTGCGGCCAGGTACGGCCGGCGGTGAGGAACCAAACCTCCGTGCCCACGCTCGCAGCGGTGGCGGCGGCAGCCGTTGGTGCGGAAACGACAAGATCGAGCGCTGCCGATAGCGCGGCCGCGCCGTCGATATCGTTCTTGAGGTCGAGGCCGTCAATCACCTTGATATCGACGCTGTAGCGCTCCATCGCGCGCGCGAGCTCTTCGGTGCAATCGCCATACTGGAGATTGACGAAGGTGACACCGGGTGTTTTCAGGATCGGACCCCAGGCATCGAGCGCGCTGTAATATTTCGCACGCTTGGCCCCCAGCATCATCGAACGCCAGCAGATGCCGATTTTCGGGCCCGGCCCGAAGCCATCTAGGACCTGCTTATATTCGGCGATACGCTCCGCATCGGGCACGAGAAACGCCTCGCGCCGGAAATCCGAAAGCTGCTTGCGGAAGATGTGCAGCGGCGTCCCCATCGGCGCCCAGTAATCTGGCTCGCCCTTCGCAAGGGAGAACGGCACGAAGCGCAGTGATTTGTTGCCGTCCTTGTCGACGAGCGTGCGGTCGTCATAGGCGCCGACATCGGCTTTCGGGAACGAGCGCTGGAAGAGGGGGATCAACCGGTCGTCAACGGCGATGTCGAGCTGACCGGTTTCGCCGACCGCGTCCTGCATGTCGGGAAGGATGTTGGCAAACATGAATTCGTCGCCCAGGCCCTGTTCGGCCACGATCAGGATGCGCTTTCCGTCGAGCGGCTCGCCGTTCCAGAGCGGGGCCTTGATCATATGATGCACATAGGCGCGGAAACGTTCGTCGTTGCGGATCTCGAATTCGCGGAAACCTTCCTCGATCCGGCCCATGCCGATCAGGCAGATGCTGCGCGAATGCCGCCCCTCCATCTTCTCGGTGAACTCGACCGCGCGCGACAGCGCCTCGTCATAGGCTTCGAGCGCGTGGTCGAGCATGCCCAGATGCGAGAACGCATAGCCGATATTGTGATAGAGCCGCGCGAAATTGGGATCGAGCTTGATGGCCTCCTGATAGAAAACGAGGCTTTCTTCGGCACGGCCGTTCTCGGCCAGCACGGTTGCGAGCGCGTTCCACAACACCGCTTCCTTCGGCATGCGATAGATCGCGGCACGCAGGGTTTCGATCGCAGTATCGACATCGCCCTGATCGCTCTGGATCGTGCCCAGATTGTTGTAGCCGAGCGGCGAGTCCGGGCAGGCGCCGATGTAGAGATTGAACATCTTCGCCGCGCCGTCGATGAGCTTCATGTTCCAGGCGGCGAGTCCGAGATTGATCAGAAGCTCCGGATCGTTGGGGTCCAGCTCGAAGGCGCGCTCATAGGTGATGAGCGCCTTGTGTTGGTGGCCCATGCGCTGCAGCGACATGGCGAGCACATGAAAGGCCTTCGGATTCTGGTCGTCTTCGCTGGTGGCTTCGAACGAAAGCTGGGCGGCGCGCGCGACGTCGCCCTTCTGCCAGGCGCGGATCGCGCGCTTCAGAACAAGGTTAGAGCGGCGGCGCGATTCGATCGCCTCCATGTCTTCGCTCAGCTTCTCAAGCTTTGCGATCGCGGCCATCCGTGCATCGATTCCGGCGAGCGAATTGAGGCCGGGTGCGGTCGCGAGCTGCGCCATGGGCGGAAAATCCCTTCGTGTCCAACCGCGATAAGACCTTGTTATGCTTAAGCTGGAGTGAATTTGATTCTTTGAGACGCAAGGCTTTTGTTAACCGTCTCCGGCTTAGGGTCCTCACGTTCGCGTCTCGCCGAAGGGGATTTCATGCCGCTCAAACTGTCGCTCAAACCCGGCGAGAAATTCGTGCTCAACGGTGCCGTGCTCGCCAATGGCGACAAGCGCACGAGCCTGATTTTACAGAACAAAGCCTGTGTGCTGCGCGAGAAGGACATCATGCAGCCAGGCGAGGCGTCGACGCCGGCCAGGCGCATCTACCTGCCGATCATGATGATGTACCTCGATGCCGACGGCATTGAGGATTATTACAACGAATTCGCGCTGCGCATGACCGAGTTCATGGGCGCGGTGCAGACGCGTGCGGTTCTGGCCTCGTGCATCGAGATCAGTCGCGATGTGACCACCGGGGCTTACTACAAGGCGCTGATGACGTGCCGCAAACTCTTCGAGTTCGAACAGGAACGGTTGGATTATGACCCTGCAGGCATACAAGAATACGCAGCGCATTACTGAAGAGCCGCGCACCACGGAATACCGGCTGTTCGGCCAGGTCACAGGTGCGCTGATCGACGTTCAGAAGGCCGGGCATGACGGCAGTCCGCTGCTGGTCGATGCGATCGACTGGAACAAGCGGCTATGGCGCACGCTCGCGGCCGACTGCATGGACGACCGCAATCAGCTTCCGCAGGAAGTCCGCGCCAAGATCGTCTCGCTGTCGTTGTGGATCGCGAAATATTCGCGCAAGGTCACACGCGAAGGTGCTTCGCTGGATCCGCTGATCCAGGTCAACCGCACCATCATGCAGGGGCTTCGGGGCGCGGCCTAAAGGCGATTCCTTTTTGCAAAAGTTGGAGGCCGGCTTCTCGCGAAGCCGGCCTTTTTGTTCCGGCAGAACTGCCCATCGGCAAGTTCTGCCCATGGTTAGTCGCCGGTTAACATCAGAAAAATCAAACAAAAACAACATATTACAGGATTATAAAAGCGCTAATCCGCTGGCACGGTGGTTGCGAAACCCATTGCGGAGCTTTGTGCCCCGAAGGCGTGACGAGCGCCTCCGATGGACCAGAATGGAAATGGAGACCGCGTCATGCTCAGCGTGAACACCAATACCGGCGCAATGATTGCGCTGCAGTATCTCAATCAGACAGAAGCGCAGATGGAGAAGACCCAGAACGCCGTCAACACCGGCTTGAAGGTCGCCTCCGCCAAGGACGATGGCGCGACCTTCGCCATGGCGCAGAACATGCGCGGCGATATCGCCGGCTATAGCGCCGTGACGGACAGCATCAATCGCGGCATGTCCGTGATCGATGTCGCGATGTCTGCCGGCCAGTCAATCTCCGACCTGCTCATCGAGATGAAGCAAAAGGCGCTCGCCGCCTCCGACACCTCGCTCGACACGACCAGCCGACAGGCGATCAACGAGGACTTTACCGCCTTGCGCGATCAGATTGCGTCGATCGTCAAGAACGCGGTCTTCAACGGCGTCAACCTGGTGGACGGCTCGACGAGCCAGATCACGGCACTCGCGTCTACGGACGGCTCACGCCGCATCACGGCAAGCGCGGAGAACATGAGCCTGTCCGGCTCGATCGTGACCATGTCGACCGGCGCCTCGGTTTCCACGCAGACAAGCGCCTCGGTGATGGTTGCGACCATCCAGACCTCGCTCACCAATGTCGACTCCGCCCTGGCGAAACTGTCCTCGGACTCCAAAAAGTTCTCGGTGCAGCTGGGCTTCACCTCGAAACTCTCCGACTCGCTGACAGCGGGCGTGGGCAATTTGGTCGATGCCAATATGGCCACCGAGAGCGCGCTGCTCCAGTCCTTGCAGGTCAAGCAGCAGCTGGGCGTTCAGGCCCTGTCGATCGCCAACCAGGCGCCGCAGTTCATTCTCTCGCTGTTCAAGTAACAGCGGATCCGAATCCCGGCGGCGTCGTAAACGGCGCTGCCGGTTTTTCCTAAAATAAAAGGCAAATTCTGCCGCCTAGGTCGGCAAGTCTTGCCCTGTTAGGGTAAATTCTGCCGCGTTGATTCTGCCGGCAGCAAAATCTTCTCGGCACGAATTTTCCGGGCTGCTCCGAAATCGAAGGTTAGCCAATCGTAAATCCGTTGCGGCACGGCGATTGCCAGAGCTGTGCACGGAGCAAAACGCTCCTTGAGCAAAACGCTCGTCACAACGGAGGCAAGAATGCTTAGCGTCAATACTAATACCGGCGCACTGGTTGCGCTGCAGTACCTCAACCAGACCCAGTCTCAGCTCAGCTCGACCCAGAGTGCCATCAACAGCGGCATGAAGGTAGCGAATGCGAAAGACGACGGCGCGGTCTTCGCGCAGGCGCAGAACATGCGCGGCACCGTCGCAGCCTATCAGTCCGTGCAGGACAGCCTCAGCCGCGGTATGTCGACGGTTGATGTTGCCATGTCGGCCGGTCAGTCCATCTCCGACCTGCTCATCGAGATGAAGGCGAAGGCCCTTTCCGCCTCCGACACTTCGCTCGACACGGCGAGCCGTTCGGCCATGAACCAGGACTTCATCGCGTTGCGCGACCAGATCTCGACGATCGTCACCAACGCCCAGTTCAATGGCTACAACCTGGTCGACGGTTCGACGACCCAGGTGACGTCGCTGGCGTCCACGGACGGTACGCGCCGCATCACGGTTGCCGCCGAGAACATGAGCCTGTCCGGTACGATCGTCACGGTGTCGACGGGTGCGTCCATCTCGACGCAGGCCGGCGCCTCGACGATGGTGGCTGCCATCCAGGCGTCTCTGGTCAATGTCGACGCGGCTCTCGGCAAGCTGTCGGCCGGTTCGAAGAAGCTTTCGATCCAGGTCGATTTCTCGCAGAAGCTGTCCGACGCTCTGACCAGCGGCATCGGAAACCTTGTCGACGCCAACATGGCGACGGAGAGCGCGCAGTTGCAGGCCTTGCAGGTCAAGCAGCAGCTGGGCGTTCAGGCTCTGTCGATCGCCAACCAGGCGCCGCAGACCATTCTCTCGCTCTTCCGCTAAGCGCAAGAACGGCGGGGTCCGCAACAGGATCCCGCCGTCGCTTTCTGGAAGGCGTGAGCTGGTCAACCAGCCACGCCCCAGGGCGAGGGGATAAACTCGGTGGGATAAGACGTCGCGGGCGAAGGAAACTTCGCCCGCGATGCTTTTTAGAGGTTGAGGCGGTGGATTAGCGCGGCGACGACGCGTTCCACATCGTCGTCATCCATGGCCGCGGAGAGCGGGAGGCTCAGGGCCTGCGCATAATACTGGTCCGCTCCCGGCAACTCGGCGCCAAAGCGCTTTGCATAATAGGGTTGGCGGTGGACCGGGAAGTAATGAACCTGGGTGCCGATACCGTCGCTGGCGAGTGCCCGCATGAGCGAGGCCCGGGTAATGCCGATAGCTTCGAAATCTATCCGCGCAACGTACAGGTGCCATGCCGGAAGGCAGGTACGCGTGCGCGCCAGCGGCCGCAGAACCGGCGCATAAGGCGCCAGAAGCGCGTCATAGGCCGCAACGATGCTCCGCCGCCGCGCCAGGAAGCGATCGAGCTTGCGCAATTGCGACAGGCCCAGCGCGCATTGGATATCATTGGCCCGCCAGTTGAACTCCGGCTCGACGAGTTCGTAGTACCAGGGATTGGCGCGACAATCTTCGTCGAAGGCAGCGTCGCGATTGGTGAAGTCGTCCGCATCACGCGTCATGCCGTGGTTGCGCGCGAGTACGAGGCGCTTTGCGATGGCGGCGTCGTTGGTGGTCACCGCGCCGCCTTCACCCATCGCGATGGCCTTCACGGGATGGAAGGAAAAAACGCTCAGATCGCAATGGGCATTCTCGCCGATAGGGCTCACCCCGCTATTGTTTCCGACATAGGCGGCGCCCAGCGTATGACAGGCGTCGTCGACGATCTTCATGCCGTTGGCGCGCGCAATTGCGGCGATCTCTTCAAGCGCGCCGCATTGGCCATTCAGATGAACGTTGAAAACCGCATCGGCTTTGCCTGCCCGGGCGAGCGCCTGGTGGAAGGTTTCGGGCGTCATCAGGCCCGTCGCCGGGTCGACATCGGCGAAGACGATCTCGGCGTCGTTCATGTGCGGCGCACTGGCGGTGGCGAGAAACGTGATCGCCGGGACGACGATCTTTGTTCCATGTCCAAGGTCCAGCGCCCGTGCAGCCATGTGCAGCGCGGCCGTACCGTTCGCGCACACGACGGCGTGTTTTGCGCCGACTGAGATTGCGAGCGCCTTCTCGAAGTGCGCGACCGCGGGACCGGTCGTCAGGTAGTCGCCGCGCAAAACCTCTGTAACCGCAGCGATATCGTCATCCTCGATGACCTGACGGCCATAGGGGAGGAAGGAGGGTGCTTGCTTCTCCGCCGGCACAGCCCGCTTGAGGGCAGCCGAACTCATGCGTAGGCCTGTGCCAGAAGAGCCTGCAGCCCACGCACATCGAGCTGCTCGGGATTGCAGTCGCTGGAATAGGCAAAGCCTTCTGCGACCGGCTTGGCGCCGCGGTTGAGATAGGCTTCGCGTGCCGCTGCGGCAAAGCTCGCCAGAATGACAAAGCGGTCGTCGAGTTCGACGGTCCAGCGGGAGTCGTCGGCCGGGATCATGGTCTCATGCAGCTTTTCGCCGGGGCGAACGCCTACGATCTTCTGGCCCAGGCTCGGGCAGATCGTGGTTGCGAGATCGGTCACCGTCGTCGACGGGATCTTCGGCACGAAAATCTCGCCGCCGCGCGACATCTCCATGCTCGAGAGCACGAAATTCACGCCTTGCGTCAGCGTGATCCAGAAGCGCGTCATGCGCGGGTCGGTGATCGGCAGCTCGTCGACGCCTTCGGCCGCGAGCTTCCGGAAGAAGGGCACGACGCTGCCGCGCGATCCGAACACATTGCCGTAGCGCACCACGGCGAAGCGTGTGCCGTCCGCGCCGGCGAGGTTGTTCGCAGCCACGAAGATCTTGTCGGAGGCAAGCTTGGAGGCGCCGTACAGGTTGACGGGATTGGCGGCCTTGTCGGTGGAAAGCGCGATCACTTTGCGCACATTGCGGCGGAGCGCGGCATAAACCAGGTTCTCCGCGCCGAACACGTTGGTGCGGATGCATTCGAACGGATTGTATTCGGCCGTCGGCACCTGCTTCAGCGCGGCCGCGTGCACCACAAAATCGATATTGTTCAGCGCCAGTTCGAGACGGTCCCGGTCGCGCACGTCGCCGATGAAATAGCGCATGAAGGGATGCTGATCCATCGGGAACAGCTGCTGCATCTCGTACTGCTTAAGCTCATCGCGCGAATAGATGACAAGCCTGCGCGGCTTGTAGTTTTCGATGACGGTCTTGACGAAGTGCTTGCCGAACGAACCAGTGCCGCCGGTCACGAGCACCGATTTGTCGTTCAGATCGAGCCAGGGCTGGGTGAAGTCCCGCAGACCGGTGGGAGGTGGCGGCACCGCCTCCTCGTCACGCCTCGCAGCCAGATAGATTTTCTTCGCCCGCTGCGCCATGGATGCCATCCGTTTTGTGCCCGAACATGGTTGCAGAACAGGGTTAATAAGCGGCTACCGGCAATACTCCATTCACGCTGAAACGGTAGCGGCGCGGTCCCTTGCGGTAGGAGGTGGGTTTGCTGGTGTCGTCCATCTCGAGCGCCGAAAGCACGAACTGGCAGAACAGGCTCCCGCCGACGCGGCGATGGGTGAGAAGGCCCATGAGCGGCGCCGTTTCTCGATCGATCTCGATCCGCAACCGGTTTTTGCTATCGCCGATCTCCGCCCAGCCTTCGGTCATGCCGAGGCCATGCGATGCCGACACAAGGAACGAGACCGGCGCGCCATGCTCGATCTCGCAGCCGTCGAGCGCAAACGTTTCCGGGTTCTTACCGCCATTGTGAGTCGTTAAGGAGAGCTTCGTCCAATCGAAGGCGTCGGGCAGCAGTGTGAAATGGCCGAGGCGCAGGCTGCCTTTGCCGATATCGGCCCAATGAAAAATCAGGTCGAAATCGACGCGCGGCTCAGCGCCATGAAAACGCATGTGCTTCTCTATCGGGCCTTTTGGCGTATCGATGCGCGCGAAAGCATGCGTGTCAGGGCCGTCGTTCCACATCCGCGCTTCGCAGGTTTCGAGATCGGTGATCTTGTGCTCGCCGGGTGTCTCGAACACGCAATCGCCCGTGTACCAGTCCGCCTGCATGTGGATGTCGTCGAAATGCCCATGCGGCAGGCCGCCGAGCACAGGCTTTCCAGTGCCGGAAAAGCGAAGAGACGAAATCGCAAGGCCGCGCCTGCGATCAAGCCGCGCCGACACAGTGGCTGTTTGAATGTCGACATGGCGTTCCACGATAGGATTGCCCAGCGGTTCGATTTTCGGCGCCGTTGGGCGTGACCAGTGCGCTTCCGCTTCTTCAAGCCGGGCGCAAAACGCAGCCCAACGCTTGTCGGTGATATGCGTGCGGAAATCGCTGGACCACAAATAACAGAGTTCCTTCCAGGCGGAGCGATCGGCATTTGTGTCGGTCAGTCCGCGATAGATTCGCTGGCAGGCAGCATTGATCCCGACATCGTCGCGTCCGGTCACGGCCCAGCGGGACAGATTGTATTTGCGCTGCTTCTTGACGGGGATCGGACAGGCGGCGCTTTCGAGCCGCAATGGCTGGCGATCGAGGGTTGCGCGCTCCAGAATATCGGATGGTGTGACGAGTTCGAAACCGGGCTCGTTGCCCATGCGTGCGAAGGCCGTCTGGAGTTTCTGCCACTCGCTCTCGCCACTGAGCTTCTCTTCCGTGCGAAACCGGCCGGGACGGAAATCGAAAATCTCGGCGTCGCTGGCATAGCAGCACAAAGCGCGCCCGTTCCGTCCTTGCTGGCCACGCAGATAATCGAGATACGATTCGATCCCGATATCACCGTGTGCGAAGCGCTGCAGCTTTTGGAAGGCCACGGTGTTGGTCCATAGAAGTGCAATGGTCCGGCCATCGTTTCCGAGTGCGCGTTCCGGGCGATAGCGCGTCTCCGCCGGCCATTCCGGGTGATGCGCGGCGGGATTGTCCCAATCCATCAGGACGCCGCGATACCCGGCATCGAGATAAAGCCCGACCAGACCGCCCGACCATGCCTGCTCGTTGATCAGGGCAAGAACCGGCTTCCTGCCCAGGATGCGCTCATAGCATTCGTTGCCGATGGCAAGATTTTCTTCTGTCACGCGCGCCGGAACGAGCGGCGCGATCATCTGGGCATAGCCGGAGCCGATGAGTTCGATGCGGCCGCGTAGAATGAGTTCGCGTGCCTCGGTTATCCACGCGGGATCGCGCTTTACAATTTCCTCGAGGGTGAAGCCGGTGGCTTCGATCCCGATGGGGCCATGTGCGCGCGCGAGATGCAGCAAAGACCAATAGCAGCGCGCGATAACTTCGCCACGCCGGTCTTCCTCGATGGACGAGAATGCGAGATTGAGGTGGAAAACCGCGAACAGCCGCAGCGTGCCGGTCGCGGCTTCGAAATCGCGCGCTGCAAAAGGCGCATTCATGCCGTGACGATCCGAAGACACGACAGGGCTTCGTTTGCGGCGGCAAGTGCGCTTTCGCGAGACGATCCTGTCGTCAGCACCATCGCCGCAGACGGCCGCTTGTCTCCGGCGGGCGGGATCACGTCGCCCGGCTTTGCGGTCACGACGATTTCTTCCACGCCGGCGATCTGGCGGGCTTCTTCTGCGCCGGCGATCGAAACCACGCGGCCGGGGGCAGGGAACGCATAGCGCTGGATCACGGGAACGAAGTGCCGTGGCTGCAATTCTTCGGCTGTAACCGCTTCGCCAAGTGCCACCTTGATCGCGCAACCGATGAAGTCGACGCCGGTATTCAGCGGGATTTCGCGTGTGCAGAAGAACCCACCGGACAGTCGGGCCGCCAGCTCGATGACATAAGGCTCGCCATTGTGCACGACGATGTCGCCTTTGACCGTGCCGTTCGCGACGCCCAGGGCACTCGCCGCGTCGGCCACCAGCGCTTTCACCTTCGCCTGGATATCCTCAGCCAGATGACTTGGCAGATCGCCGCCGTTCTCGATAAAGAACGGCGCGTAGGTATCGAGATATTCGTAATTCCGGTCGGAAAAGCCCGGGGTGTGGCAAACGCCGCCGACCACAACCGATTCCGTGGAGACCTGTGGGCCGTTCAGATATTCCTCGACCATCACGCGCTGCGTTGGCGAATAGCTTCGCGCGAGCGTGAAAGCCTTGGTCAGGTCCTTCACTTGCGCGACGCGCTGCACACCTCGCGAGCCGCGGCTGTCGACGGGCTTGATGACCAGATTGTTTCCGCGTTCGATGGCGATACGTTGCAGCGCCTGAAGTGTCTGAACTTCCGAAAACCACGGCACGCGCACGCCGCGCTCGACGAAGCGCTGCTTCATCGCGAGCTTGTCGCAGGCAAGCTCGGCGGTTTCGACGGAAATTCCAGGGAGGCCGAGTTTCTTCGCAACCGCCGCCGCCGTTACCGGCGCGTCTGCGGCCACACAGATCACGCCATCGATCTTGCGGATCTTGCGGTTGTAGCGTTCCGCCGCTGCGGCCGTCTCGTCGGCGCCGTAAACGTCGGCGATGAGGCAGGAATCGGCAAACGCAAAACCGGGGGCTGCCGGATCGCGGTCGGATACGACGACGGTCAACCCCATTTCCTTGGCGCGCTTAGCGGCTTCGGCCGCCTCGATCCCGCCGGACACGATCAGCAGTGTCTTGCCCATCAGAAATACAATCCGCCGTTCACATTGATCGTCTGTGCCGTGATGTAGGAGGCGGCATCGCTCGCCAGGAACACGACGGTATCCGAGACTTCGCGCGCAGACCCAAGACGTTTAAGCAGGATGTTTTCGGCCGCTTTCTGCACACTTGCGGCGGCAAGGCCGGCCTGCCCCATATCCGACGCGATGATGCCGGCTGCAACCGTGTTGGAGCGCACGCCATACTGCGCGCCGAACCGGGCGATCACCTGTGCCAGCGAAATGAGACCGGCCTTCGACGCTGCATAATGCGCCGTGCGCGGTCCGCCATATTGTCCGCTGACCGAACCGATATGAACGATGCTGCCATTGCCGGCCTGTGCGAGCAGGGGCAGGAAGACCTGCGCGCAGATGAAGGGGCCTTTCAGATTGACGTCGACAATCGAATCCCAGTCCGCGTCGGTCACCTTGTCGAAATCGGTTGGCTTGTTGACGCCGGCATTGTTGATGAGGATCGAGATCGGGCCCAGCGCGTGCGAATCTTTTGCGGCGGCTTCCACGCTCGCCCGGTCGGTCACATCCATCTGCAGTGCGACCGCGCGGCGGCCGGACTTTTCGATCTCTTTGACGACTTCATCGGCTTCGTCGCGGCGCTCGCGATAGGTGAGGGCGACGTCGGCGCCCGCTTCCGCAAGGCCGAGCGCAATCGCACGACCGATGCCCCGGCTGCCGCCGGTCACGATCGCGCTTCTGCCGGCAAGCGAGAAACGGGACATCACGATTTCCTTTTGCGCGCGATGACTTTCTTCGCCGCCTTGGCGATCGTGCCCGCGCCGAGCCCGAATGCTTCGGCCAGTTCTTCGGGCTCACCCGAAGCCCCGAACACGTCCTTGACGCCGATGAATTCGATCGGGCACGGCCGCGTCTGCGCCAGAGCTTCCGCCACAGCACCACCGAGACCGCCATGGATATTGTGATCCTCGGCCGTCACGAAGGCGCCGGTTTCCTTTGCGCAACGCTTCAGCAGAGCCGTATCGATCGGTTTGATCGTCGCCATGTTCACGACGCGGGCGCCGATACCTTCTGCGGCAAGCAGCTCTGCGGCTTCCAGCGCGCGTGCAACTTCAACACCGCAGGCCACGATGGTGACATCCCTGCCGTCCCGGATGATCTGGCCTTTGCCGATCTCGAAACGGTAATCATTGCCAAACAGGCGCCGGGCCGGGCTGCGGCCGGTGCGCATGTACACCGGACCGTCGAATTCCAGAATCGCGCGCGTCGCGAGCGCCGTTTCCGTCGGATCGGCGGGAGAGATCACGGTCATGCCGGGAATGGCGCGAAAGGCTGCGAGATCCTCGAGAGCTTGTGCGGATCCGCCGTCGGGCCCGACGTCGAGGCCGGGATGGCTCGCCACGATCTTTGCGTTGCGTCTGGTATAGGCGAGCGAGAGGCGTGCCTGTTCGATCGCTCGCAGGCAGAACACGGCAAACGTGGTGACCACAGGCAGAAGGCCCACGGCCGCCAGACCGCCGGCCGCCGCCATCATGTTCTGTTCGGCGATTCCGAACTGCAGGAAGCGCGCAGGATGGCTCTTGCGGAAATGATGGACGCCCGTGCCGCCGGCGATATCGGCATCCAGCACGACCAGTTTCGGAAATTCGTTGGCAAGCCCCGACAACGCTTTGCCGAAGGCCTCGCGCAGGGAATCGCCGCTGGTACCGATGAGCGCGGGCGCTTCAGCCGACAGGGTCATCCAGATACTCCTTGATCTGCCGGCGCGGCATCTCGAGCGCCAGCAAGGCCTCTTCGGTCTGTTCACGGGTGAGCTTCACGCTGCCATGCCAGGCCGGGATGTTTTCCATGTAGGGAACGCCCTTGCCCTTGATGGTATGGGCGATGATCACACTGGGGCGATCGCGTGTCGCGCCGGCGCGGCGTAGCGTTGTGAGCAGCGCACGGATGTCGTGGCCATCGATCTCCGCCACGGCCCAGTCGAAAGCGCGCCATTTGGCCGCCAGCGGTTCGAGCCGCATGATCGCGTCGTTGCGGGCATCGCTCTGCAGTTTGTTGTAGTCGATGATCGCGCAAAGATTGTCGAGCTTGTGGTGGGCGGCGCACATCGCGGCTTCCCACACCTCGCCTTCCTGGAGCTCGCCATCGCCGAGCAGCGCATACACCCGCGCCGGGCTGTTCTGGAGCTTCAGACCCATGGCCATGCCCAGGGCGACGGAAAATCCTTGTCCAAGTGAGCCTGTGCTGGTTTCCACCCATGGCAGATCGCCGATGTGCGGGTGACCCTGAAAGCGGCTTCCGAGCTTGCGCAACGCCAATGCCGCTTTCCCATCGCAAAATCCGTGGTGCGCGGCGATGGCGTAAAGCGCGGGCGCAGCATGACCCTTGGAAAGCACAAAGCGGTCGCGCGCCGGATCGTCCGCGGAAGACGGCCACACATTCAGCTCCGAGCCGAACAGCACAGCCAGAATGTCGGCACACGAAAGCGAACCGCCGGGATGCCCGGAACCCGCGTGATGGATGGAGGCGATGACGTGCTGGCGAACGAAGCGCGCGGCGGCCGCGATCTCGTTCTCCAGGCCCGGCGCCGGTTTGAGGGGCGACGCCGCAGTCGCTTCTTTTGGAACCGCTTTGAGCATGCTTGTCCTATGCTGCAAGGCGCGTGGAGGCGCGCGTCAGAAGATCGCTGTAGAGAAGAATTTCCGCGTGCGGGGCGAGCGTTTTTGCGTGCGCCGCAATTTCACCGGCAAAATCGCGCGACATCACGACGATCACGGTCGCATCGGATTCGCTCAAGGCTTCCGGAGCCGCGAGCGTACAGCCGTGGCGTTGGCCGACGAGCGGCTTCAGATGCGTGTCGATCAGAAGCGTGAGGTCGCGCGCATCGAGATGGCCATGCACCACGAGGCTGTCGAACAGGCGTCCCGCACCCCAAATCGCCACGCCGCGCGGCGCGAGTTCCGCGATCTCGGCGGCCACTTCCGTCAGCGCCACGAGATTGCGCGCACGGGTCAACGCGTATTTCGCGACGAGCGCTTGCGCGCGGTTTGCTTCAAGGTTGTCGCTTGCGATCCGGTGGCGCGCTGTACGCGATTTGCGCGCCACGAAAAAGAGATTGGAACGGTCGCCCGTATCCGGCCCTTCGACGATTTCGAACCCCGCTTCCTCGATCATCCGCTCGAGCGTGTGCGCGGAGAAATGATAGAGATGCTTGTCGATGAACCATTCTTCCACGATGTCTGGCGAACCGAGGATCGCGGTGTTCGGTGCGTCGAGGATCAGGAGGCCGTCGTCTTTCAAGACGCGCCAGTGATCGGCCAGCACATGCGCGGGATGCGCCAGGTGTTCAATCGTATGGCAGGAGTGGACGATGTCGAACCGGCCTGTCTCGAGCGGCACGTTCTCGATGCGGGCAGTGATCAGATCGGTGCGCGGGAGGTCGTGCGCGCAATGCGCGACACGTTCGTCCGGTTCGACGGCGACGATGGTGGCGTTCGGCGCGGCTTCCAGAAATTTGCGCGCGAAGCTGGCGCGATTGGATCCAACATCCAACAACGCGATGTCGCTGTTCAGGTCGGCGTGGCGGGCGACTGCATCAAGGGACACCTGCGTGCGGAAGCCTTTGCCATAGCGCACATTTCCCCAATCCGCGCCGCTCGATACCGCAGCCATGGCGCGCTCGGCACGATCGATGCGCGGCAGGCTCTGCAGCAATCCGCAATGATCGCAGAGAAAAATACCGATGCCGCGTGTCGATCGCTCGGGCGTGTAAACCGCTCGAAGCGTATCGTGACGGCACAATTCGCACACATCGCGCATGAAGGCCCCCGGAATAATCCGGTAACCATCTTTCGCCGTTCAGCGTTAATAATTCACTACGTACGCGTCGCGTTCGGCATAACCGAGACGTTCCATCATCGGCGATGCGATCGCAGAAAATGTTTCGAGCTGCTGTTCGGTCAGCGGGCGGTCTTCGGGTCGGTTCACATTGTGTGGCCGTGCGAAGATCTCAAAATGTTCGCGGCGGTAGGAAAGGTTAAGAAAGTCTAAAAGCCCATTTACACGACGCGGCGACGCCACGAGGTCTTCGAGTCTGACGAAGAACTGACGGTGCTTCGGCAGCGCATCCAGCGACTCCAGAATCCGCGTGTTGATCTCCGCCCAATGCCAGGCGATGCGGGCAAGCTGATCGTAGCGCCGAAATTCCATGGAGCGCGCGTCGTCGTGGCGCGGCAGCGGCCACCAATATTTTTTTTCGGGCGGTGGTGCGGCCAGCGTCTGGTCATCGAAATAGGCCTGTAAAACCGACGTGGAACGATCGTCGTAACACTCGGCGCCGAGCTTGTGAAAATAGGAACTCGTCACCTTCCGGCCGTCGCGCACGAGGTGCACGAACTTCGCCTCGGGCATCAACTCCGCGAGTTCGGGGATTAGCCACGACAGCTTGTTGGAGGAATCGCCCCAATGCGCCGCCTCGCTGTAGCGCACCGCCGCTGCATGCGTTCCCGCAAGCGCATGCCTGGCTTCGGCGGCATCGGCGAGTCCCATGGTGCGGCGCACCGCCAGCGGCTGCACGATATGCACCATGTACTCGTGATGCATTTCGATATCGCCAGCCAGAGACAGCGCCTTGTGGAGCATGGCGGTGCCGGACCGGCCACTCGAAACGACAAAAAATGCCTTGGTCTCAGCGCTCACGGACAGATTTGGTTAGAAGCGGATAGAACTCGTTAACTCTCTCTTAGCCATAGCGCATTTAGAAAGCGTTAAAGCGGAAGGGAATCACGCGTGCCGGAAGCGCCGATCTTCATTGCCGAAGCGTCCAGCAATCATGGCCGCGATCTGGCCCGGGCGCTGTCCTTCGTCGATGCCGCAGCCGATGCGGGCTGCGATGCCGTCAAATTCCAGCTGTTCAAGATCGATCGCATGTTTGCGCCGGAAATCCTGGCGCGGAGCGCCAAGCACCGCGCCCGCCGCGAATGGGAATTGCCGCGAGCGCATCTCGCGCCGCTTGCCGAACGCTGTTTGAAACGCGGCATCCAGTTTTCCTGCACACCGTTCTATATCGAAGCCGTCGAGGAGCTTCGGCCGTTCGTCGCGTTCTACAAGGTCGCGTCTTACGAGCTTCTGGTGAGCGATCTCCTCAAGGCCTGTGCGCACGCCGGTAAGCCGGTCGTGCTCTCGACCGGCATGGCGACGATGGAGGAGATCGAAAGCGCTGCGCATACGCTCAAATCCGCCGGTGCGTCCGACGTCACGCTTCTGCATTGCGTGTCGGCCTATCCGACCCCGGCCGCCGAGGCCAATCTCTCTGCCATCGCGAGCATTCGCGAGGCCACCGGCTGCGCCGTTGGGTGGTCGGATCACACCAGACGTCCGGCCGTGATCGAACGTGCGGTCCATCATTGGGGCGCGCGTGCGGTCGAATTTCACCTCGACCTTGACGGCGAAGGCGCGGAATACGCTGCCGGGCATTGCTGGCTTCCGGAGGAGATTGCGCCGGTCATTGCCCGTATCCGCGAAAGTCTTGTGGCCGATGGCGCCGGATTTAAGGAGCCTCAACCGTCCGAACTCGCCGATCGCGAATGGCGCGCCGATCCGTCCGACGGCATGCGTCCGTTGCGCGCCGTGCGCGCGGTCTGGGAACCCGCGGCATGAGCACGCGCGAGCATCTGCGCATCGTCGCCGTCATCCAGGCGCGCATGGGCTCGACCCGCCTTCCGGGCAAGGTGCTGAAGCCCGTTGCCGGCCAACCGCTGCTCTGGCACATCATTCATCGCCTCAAAGACTCGCATCTGATCGAGGAAATCGCGGTCGCGACCACCACGCATGCGCGCGACGACGCCATCGTGCAATTCGGGCAGACCCACGGGATAGCGGTTGTCCGCGGGCCGGAAGACAATGTTCTGTCGCGGTTTGCGCTCGCCGCCGAAACGCTCGATGCCGATATCATCGTGCGCGTATCGTCGGATGCGCCGTTCATTGACGCGGGTTTTGTCGATCATCTGATCGCGTCGATGATCGAGCAGGGCGGCGATTACGTCCTTTTGGAAGAGGGTGCCGTCACGGCGCATGAAGGCGTCGATCCCATGACACGCCGCGCGCTCGACAAGCTGATGATGGATGCCCATGACGATCCCGTGGCGCGTGAGCACGTCACCGGCTATTTCAAACTCCATCCCGAATTCGTGCCGATTGCGCGCGCCAAGCCGTTTCCACCCCTGGCACGCGAGGGCGGCCGTCTTACGATCGATACGCCGGACGATCTGGCGTTCGTCGAAGCCGTGCATGCGCGCATGGATGCCCGTGCCGGAGAAGCGTCTCTCGCCGATCTGCTGTTGCTGCTGGAACGGGAGCCAGTGCTGCGTTCGCTCAACGATCATGTTCAGCAGAAGAAACTCGGTGTCGCGAGCGGTCTCGCGTTTATTCGTTGCGATGGCGGCGGCGCTTTCGGATACGGTCACGTCAAGCGAATGGTTGCGCTGGCGCGGGCGTTGCGGGACCGGGAAGGCATTGGATCGGTCTTTGCCGTCAATGGAACCGAAGACGCCCTCGCGCCGATCCGCAGTGCTGGCTTCGAAGCGGAATTGACAGGCGCGGATATCGCCGCGCTTCAACAAGCCCTGAATGCGAAAAAGCCGGATTTCCTGCTTCTGGATTGCCGCGAAGGCCCGTCCCGGGCTGAGGTTGAAGACCTAAAGAAATCCGCCGGTCTTACCGTCGTGATCGACGATGGATCGGACCGCCGCCTTGCTGCTGATCTGGCTTATTATCCTCCCGTGCCGCAGGCGGAGCATCTCGACTGGAAAGGCTCGCACTGCGTCGCGCAGATCGGATGGGAGTGGGCTCTGCTGGGGCTTTCCCAAATCGCACCCCGGTCCAAACCAGCCTCGCCCAGACCGACCCTGCTGGTAGCGATGGGTGGCAGCGATCCTTACGGCCTTACGCTCCGCACCGCGCGCGCGCTTGCCCGGCTTGATCCCATTTTCCGCGCACGCTTCGTCATCGGGCCGGGGATGGACGATCGTGAGAAGGTCGCGAGCACCATCGCAAAGCTCCGCTCGAATTTCGAAACGATCGAGGGTGCCGACGATCTCGCGGTCGAATATGCGTCTGCCGATTTCGCGATAGCCGCGTTCGGCGTCACGGCCTATGAGCTTGCCGCCTTCGGCGTGCCGGCGCTGTATCTCTGTCTTACCGAGGACCATGCATTGTCGGCGTCCGCCTTCGAATATGGCGGGATGGGCATTTCGCTCGGCCTGGCCGATGGCGTATCCGATGAGCGGATCGCCAAATCGGTCTGGTCGCTACTCGGAAACACGATCCGGCAACGTGAGATGCGTGCGGCGGGACTGATGACGATCGACGGTCAGGGCGCGTCGCGCATCGCGGCCGATCTGGCGGACGCGCTGAACGCGCGCCGCGCTGCTAAGCCCAGGAAAGCCGCGCGCTGAGCGCAGCCCTGGCTTTCGCGAACGCCTGATCCCAGTTGCCGATATTGTCTGGCATCATGCACTGGCACACGGGCGCGAATGGCTCGAAGCTTGTCCCGAAGCTTGTCCAGCTAGTGCCGTAGAGAATCTTGTAGCTCGGAACGCCGGCGGCTGCCGAAAACCATGAAACGGCCGTGGGCGCGCTGACGACGGCGTCGAGTGCCGACAGCAAGGCGCATGTGCGATCGAGTTCGTTCTTCTGATCAATCTTTTCCGGCACGAGAATCTTGCGGCCGCTCAGTTCCTCCAGCTTTGCGACTTCTTCCGCGCTGGCGTCGTATTGAACGGAGACGATTGTCCCTTTCCAGTCACGAATGAAGTCGGCCCACTTCTCCAATGGTGCATATTGTTTGGCGCGATGTCCGCCGGTCTTGCCGCTTCGCCAGCAGATGCCGATCGCTTGGCCGCCGCCGAAGGTGGATCGCCAACGCGCGGCTTCGTCCGCGTCGGGGACGAGATAGGTATTGGGAATCGGAAAGGATTCGATCCGCGAGCGCAGGTAGCGCGGCACGCTGCCCATTTCGATGGCGCAGGTGGCACCCCCGACCGATTTGAGCCAGCCGTAACGCGTATTTGTCGTATCGCCGCGCGTTTCTGCGTCCCACGCTCTTACGGTGGTCGCGGGAAAGGATCGCGCAAAGAGCGTGACGAGACGCGGCTCGCATTCGAGGATCACACTTCCCCCGTCGCGTTGCGCGCGTTCCTGAAGGTGAGGGATCACGCTTGCAAACATGATCTGGTCGCCCACACCCTGCTCGGCCGTCACTAGCAGCCGTTCACGTTTCAGGACCGAGCCGGTCCAGCGCGGCAGGTTGTGATCGGGCTTCGGAACCTTGCCGCCCAGGTTTAGGCGTGCCGCATAATCCCGCCAGCCGTCCTTCAGGTTGCCGTGCAGCAGATGAAGCACAGCGCGGTTGACGCGCGCCTGTGCATTGTCCGGTTCTGCGCGTAGCGCGCGGTCGTAAAGTGCGAGCGCCCCGTTGAGGTCGCCGTCATCCGCCAGAAGATCGGCGAGATTGCCAAGCGCCGGTGCGTAGTTCGGCCGAAGCGCAAGGGCGTTTCGATAGTGCTCGGCGGCCCGCGCCAGATCGCCGGTTTCGCCATACAGCGATCCGAGCGTCAGCCAGATCTCTGCCGCGTCGGGATTGCGCGCGAGCGCGGGCAGAAGAAGCGTCTCCGCCGCCGCAAAATTTCCATGGGAGCGCAAGAGGTTGGCGAGATTGACAAGGGCCTCGACGCGACTGGGCTCCAGGGTCAGCACGCGGCGGAAAAACTCTTCTGCCGGCCGCGCAAGACCGAGCGCCCGCGCCGTGTTCCCCAAGGCAAACAGCACCCTCGTATCGTCCGGGGTTTGCGCCAGCGCCTGCTCAAACCGCTCGATCGCGCGCGCATGCTGGCCGCTTGCGGAAAATCGCAAGCCTTCGGCATAGGGATCGGTGCGCGCCGCCGTCGTCATGCGCGTCTGTTACCCGTTTCATGTTAAGGTCGTGTTAAGCACGATTTCGCTGTGTTTAGCGGCGCGTTAACGGCTGCGAAGTGATAGTCCCGCGCGTAGGCGGGCGGTCTCATGAGCACGGGTGTTTCCCTTTTCGGCTTCGATTCCTCGACGCTGATCAGCTATTATCAGGCGAGGCTGCCGCTCGCGACGGCGGCAACGTCTACCGCAAGCACAACTACCACGCAGAAGACCGCGACGGCGGATGACAAACCGCCTTGGGAAATCACAGCGCCCGCTCAGCAAGCGCGCGATGCAAAAATCCTGTCGACGACGAATTTCGTCGACACGACCAACGTCCCGCACACGACGAATGGCGCCGACGCCAAGACCGAACAGGACAACCAGAAGCTCTTCTCGCTCTACACCGCGGTGAGCAACCTTGCCTATCTCGCGGGCATGTCCAATCGCTCGGGCATGACGGCCGGTCAGATGGCCGGCTTCAACACGCGATTCCAGGACGGCCTGCAGCAGATCCGGTCCTACATCTCGTCGGCCGATTTCAACAATTTCACCCTGCAGGCCGCAGCGCAGAGTTCCTCCGTCACCAGCACGGCGGGCATTACCCTGCCGTCCTTCAGCTACAACACGCGCACGCTGACAACCAATGACAATATCGACAAGGCGTTGCCTGGCCTGAGCACGAGTCAGAGCTTCACAGTCACGGTCAAGAAGAATGGCGTTTCCACGGACGTTCCGATCGATCTTTCGCAGGTCAACGGACCGCTGACGCTCAACAACGTCATCTCCTACGTCAACCAGGAGCTTTCCGACGCCGGATTCAAATCGCGCTTCCAACGAACGATTACCAAAGGCGCGATCGACGATCCCAAGAACGCGTCCTACGGGCTTTCTCTGGCGCCATCCGGGAGTGAAACCGTTTCGCTGTCTGCGGCGGCATCGAGCCCATCGCTTTACGTTGCCGGTAACAGCGGCCTTGCGTCCGCGACGACCCAGAAAAGCAACAGCGGCAACGTCACCACCACCGCCGCCGATCAGCAGGGCCGTCTGATCAAGCTGACCGATCTTACCGGCACACAGCAGAGCGCGTTCAGTGCGACCGCGGCGCCGGATACCGGACTCACGACGGCACAATCCACCGTCGTGGACTCCAGCGGCAACGTTTATGTGGTCGGCAATGCTACGGGCAATTTCGGCGATCAGCTCAATCAGGGCACGCAGGACACCTATCTCACCAAGTACGATTCGGCAGGCAATGTGCAATGGACGCGCCTTTTGGGTGCGGCAGGCACATCGTCAGCCTACGGCCTCGCGCTCAATCCGAACGGCGGCGTCGTGGTCGTCGGCTCGACCACCGGCACCGTCATGGATACCGCCGTGTCGGACGGCAACACCGACAGCTATGTCGCGAAATACGATTCGAGCGGCAACCAGACCTGGACCAAGCAGATACAGACCTTGGCGAACAACCAGGCCGCTTCAGTCAGCGTGGATTCGTCGGGAAACGTATACATCGGCGGCCAGGTCCAAGGCGTGATCGGCAAGGGCCAGACCAACAATGGCGGCACCGATGCCTATGTCGCCAAGCTCGATAGCAAAGGCAATCTCGTTTACGAGAAGCAATCCGGTACGTCGGGCAACGACAGCGTGGCCGCGACCGCGACCACATCCGACGGCGGACTCGTGGTCGCGAGCGTGGTCAACGGGCACGCGATCGTTTCCAAATATGCCAACGGTGACGCCACCACCACACCGGTTTGGCAGGAAGATCTCGGCGCCTTGCAAGCTGGCGGCACGATCGGCGGCATGACCGTCTCCAGCAGCGGCCAGATCTACGTGACAGGAACGACCTCCAACACCAGCCTCACAGCCGGCGGCGCGGCTTCGGTCGCGCATGCGAGCTCGGGTGGAACCGACGCGTTCGTGTTCAACATCACCGACCAGGGTTCATCCGACACCGCGAATTATGTGAGCTATGTCGGTACGGGCGCCGCCGACAAGGGCAACGCGGTCACCGTCGGACAGGACGGAACGGTCTATCTCGTAGGCACGACCAGCGGCACGTTCTCAGGCCAGGTCCGCCAGACGCCGAATGTGGACAATATGTTTGTCAGCGCGCTCAACAGCAACGGTTCCATCGGCTGGACCCGGCAATATGGCGGTGCCGACGGCACATCCACCGGTCAGGGCGTCGCCATCGACACGCAGGGTTCAAGCGTGCTCGACGCACTTGGTCTTCCGCGCGGTACGATCTCCTTCAATCAGACCGTCGATCTGACGGCGGCAACAACGCTGCGCGCGGGCGATTCGTTCAGCATAAAACTCGATACGTCGACGACGCGCACGGCCAAGATCACGATCGGCAAGGGCGAGACGCTGTCGTCGCTCGCAAACAAGATCAACATCGAGCTGCAGAACGCCGGTAAGGCTTCGGTGTCTTATGGCTCCGGCGGCGAGACGCTGAAGATCGCCGTCAATGCCGGCGTCACTGCGACGCTGATCGCAGGTCCTACGAACTCCGACGCGCTCGCGCGTCTCGGCCTGACGCCACAGACCCTGACCAATACCTCGAGTTCCGGTGGAAGCTCGACCCCCGCAGTTTCGTCCACCTCAAGCACGTCGACCGCGTATGGACTGGGTCTCGCAAACCACATGGACATCTCGACGGCTGCGGGCGGTGGTGCGGCGCGCGCACAGCTTTTGAGCGTGCTGACAAACATTCAGAAGATCTATCAGACCGAAAACATGCCAGCGCCCACCGCATCACACGTGGGTACAGCAAGTTCCCCGATCGCGAATGCGCCGCCCTCCGCTTATGCCACCGCGCAACTCGCGAACTATACGCTCGCGCTCAATATGTTTGGCGGAAGCTAACCCAACATCCTTTGTTACAAGCTCTGCATTGGATGCATTGCCGTATCCACGCGCCGCGCATGGGCCAAAATCAGTCCTTTGGCAATTGCTCTCAGAATTGTGTCGGCCCCGGCAAATTTCTCACACAAGTGTGAGCTACGAAGCGTGATGGTGCGTGAGACACTACATCCGGGCTTCGGCCGTTTTCTGCTTTGAGGATTCGCGTGGGTCGCGCTGCGTTGCTTGTGAAGTCTTATGCCGACGAGGGGACAGCCTTTGTGAGCTCCGGCGTGCGCGAAGAACAGTTCAGCGACGCATATGATCTGATCGGCCGCGCCGCAACCTTCCGGATCGAAGCCGATCAGCTGCGCGCGCGTGCGCGAGAGACAGATGAACCTGCGATCCGCGAAGAATATCTCGCGCTGGCAAACCGCTGGGCGAGTTTCGCGGCCGGTCTCGAAGCCCAGCTGTTCGCGCGGCTGGCTTAAACCACTTTGTTATAGATGATCGCGCCGCTGGGACGCGACGTTGTCGATGCCGGCCCATAGGTGCGCACAAGCGCACGCTGGCGTTCGATCTCGTCAGCAACGGCGCGCACCATGCCCTCGCTGGCGCCGCGGATGCGCGTGAGCAGGCGCGTCTGCGACGCCAGCGTGTCGCGAAACTTCGCCGTCGCGGCAAACAGGCGTTTGCGCAATTCCGCAGGCGCGCTTTTGGCGGCGTCCGAACTAAGGCCGGCGGCTTCGCGGCTGTAGAGTGCGGAGAGCTTCAGGATCTCTGGTTCGATGGTGCGCAGGTTGCGGGCGTTGCCGGCTTTGAGTGCGGCGATATCGCCCTCCAGCGCCTCCACCAGGCGTTCCGCCATGGTGATCAGTCGTTCGATGCGCATCTCGTTGGCTTCGGTCGTCACTGGATCGTCTCCTGGCGCTTCAGAAGCTCGCGTGTCACGACATCGGCGAGGCCGAGGCCTCCGCCTTGCGTGGTGATCTGCTTGGCGTATTCGTCGACCATGAGCGAGCGGAACATCTCCTCGCCTTCGCCGCCGCCGAACATGCCGTCGGTCTTCACGCCGGCGAACATGTCGTTGAGCATCTGGGACATCAGCACGCCTTCGAACTGCTGACCGACCTTCTTCGCCGCGGCCGCGTCGGCGGTCGCTTTCGGCGTCATGACCGGACGGCTCTGCGCGAGCGCGACGGCGCCTTCGATCTCCGCGTTCATCCGATCACCTGTATCTCGGCCTGCAGCGCGCCGGCCGCCTTGATCGCCTGCAGGATGGAGATGATGTCGCGCGGCCCGACGCCCAGCGCATTCAGCCCATCGACCAGGCTCTGCAGGCTCACGCCATCCTTCAGCACGGCCATCTTGTTGCCCTTGCTGTCGTCGACCTGGATCGAGGTGCGCGGCACTTCGGTCGTTTTGCCCTTCGAGAATGGAGCGGGCTGGCTGACCTCCGGCGTCTCGGTCACGCGAATGGTGAGATTGCCCTGTGCGATGGCGATGGTGGAGATGCGCACATCCGATCCCATCACGATCACGCCGGATTGCTCATCGATGATGACTTTCGCGCCCTGATCGGGATTGACTTTCACCTGTTCGACGTCGGTCAGAAGTCCCACGACGCCGTGCGGATAGGCCTGCGGCACGCTGATATGCACCGTCGCCGGATCGCTGACATCGGCGAGGCTTGCGCCGAGAAAACTGTTCACCGCGGACGCGATGCGCGACGCGGTCGTGAGATCGGGGTTGTGCAGCGACAGGCGCAGATTGCTTTGGCTGGCGAGCGCGAACGGCACCTCGCGTTCCACGATCGCGCCATTGGCAATGCGTCCCGCTGTCGGTACACCGCGCGTGACGCTCGCGGCCTCGCCCGACGCCGTGAAGCCGCCGATCGTGACCGGGCCCTGGCCGAGCGCATAGGTCTGCCCGTCGGCGCCGAACAGCGGCGTCACCAGAAGCGTTCCGCCCTGAAGGCTCTTGGCGTCGCCCATCGCGCTCACCGAGATGTCGATGCGCGTACCCTGCGCCGCGAAGGCCGGCAGGTTCGCCGTCACCATCACGGCGGCGGTGTTCTTGGTCTGCATCGTCTCGCCGCGCGTGTTGACGCCGAGGCGTTCGAGCATGGTCTGGATGCTCTGCTGGGTGAACGGCGCGTTCTTGAGCGAATCGCCCGAGCCGTTCAGGCCGACCACGAGGCCGTAACCGACCAGCATGTTGTCGCGCACGCCCTCGACATCGACGAGATCCTTGACGCGGGAATAGCCCTCGGCCTGGGGCGCAAACGCCAGCAGGGCGAAGGCTGCGAGACCGGACAGGCGGGTCAGGAAAGCGCGCGGCTTTAGCATGAGCGGGTTCTGCTCTTCTTTATGGCTGCGCCGCCTCTTGCCAGTTCTGTGCCTGACTGATTTCAGAAATATATTATTTGATTCAATGATTTATGTCGGGCGGCCCAAGCTCTATTCCGCTCCCCGGCAATTTCTTCCCGGCAGTACCGGCCGCCCAACCATTCGAACCGCGATTTCGCGAGTCCGGATTACGGGGGGGCTGAAGTGGGTTCAGGCCATACCTTGGGAACGGAATTGGCCAAGACGAGACTGAAACTCCTCGGTGGTATTGGTGTGCGGAAATGGTGTGTCGGGAATATCGACACCCAGGAAGCGGCAGAGCGGCCCCCAGCCATCCCTGACGTCATAGATCAGCAATCGTTCCGGCGCGATCGAGCGGCTCACCTCGTCATTGTGGAGCTGCAAAAACGCGGACGCGGCCGTGAAATCGGTCGGGAGGTCGCGCACAACACCGCGCCGCGCTTGATACGCTTTCGCTTTGGCCATCATCTTTTCAAGTGGCGTATCCCGCGGGGCCTGCCCGGTTGTGCGATGGACCGACATGATGGTTGCCGATGCAGAACGCCACCAGCTTTCCGGATCGCGTGTCGTGAGTATCACCTTGGCATCCGGATAGTGCTCAGCCAACTCCCGGTAGACGAAGGCACTGGGCGCGTCGCAGGACGATCGATATCCGGCAAAGACATCTTCCCAGTCGGGGGGCCGTCGCTCGTCGAACACCTGTTCCCAAAGCGCAAACTGCTCCGGATGCCGGAAAACCTCGATCATATGGTGACACGGTCCAACGCCCAGCTGTTCGAGCGCAAATTTGAGCGACTGCGTGCCCGTGCGCCCTATGCCCGCTCCAATAACGCTCAGGGGCATTGTCCGTCCCTCCGCCGCTGCCCCGGACAGGATGGCACCAAGCGCTTGCAGATACCACTCGCGGCAGTCCGATCGCTCACAGCAGCGAGACAGTTGCCTCGTCGTAGCGGTGGGCGCCCAGATTGTTGTCCTCGAAAATGCCGTGGGCGGCGATCCAGTTGCGCGATTCCTCGAACACCGCTTCGGTATAGGGCTCGAACACCAGCCGCTCGCCGGGTCCCCAGCGCCGCGTATCCATCCGGTCATGGAAGCGTTCGGGGAATTCCTTGCGGTAGTAATGGGTGTAGAGCTCGGGCCTCAGATCGATATCGCGTTGCGCGCGGCGCAGCGCGCGGAAGAATTTGCACAGGTCTTCCGGGTCCGGATTGCCACGGATCATGGTGGCGATCATGAAGGTGGTGTCGATCACCTTCCGGAATCCGAGTTGCTCCGCGAAGTAATAGGGCCCGCTGAACAGGTTCACCGCAGGCGCAGTCCCGTCGATCAGCTTCTCCATGCGTGCGAACAGCATGCCGTCGGCATAGGTAAGGTTGATCTCCCCCGGTTTGAGGAACTGTTCGAGCGCCTGCACCGTGGCGTAGTGGCTGCCCGACTGGTAGCCGACCGACACCGGCACGCCGGCAAGATCGGCCGGCGTTTTGATCGCCGAATCGGCGGCGACGAAGATGCCGCCCGGTGCGATCGAATAGAGATCGCCGTACAGCTTGCCGTGGCCTTTGGATGCCGCGACATTGACGGTCCAGTGGCAGGCGCATGACACGTCCGATGCGCGGCCGGCCTCGAACGACTGCATGGCGCCGACCTTGTCGCCCTTATCGTGGACCTTGCCGTCGGACGCCCGCACGGTCTCGCGGAATTCGTAGTCGAGCCCTTCGTCCCGGAAGTAGCCCTTCTCTTCCGCCACCCATTCCTGCAGGCGGAAATGCGGTTCGATGACGAACTTGCCCACGGTGTCCTCTCCGGTGCGCTTGCTTCGGTGGGTTCGACAGTGACTGCGCCTCGCTCCGCCACTATCGCCGATGCCTCAAGGACTCTACGCTTTCGGGTGGAGGCAACAAAGTGTGGCGGCATGGCGGAATTCGAAGAGATCGACATGTCCGAAGCGGCACACGTCGCTTGGGTGAAGTCGCGGCACGATCCGGCCCTTTGGCACGAGGCGGCACAGGCGGCGCTCGCCTATCGCGGCGACCGTCATGGGTTCCTGCCCTGGCTTCTTGAGCAGGCGGATATGGATCGTGCGACCGCGGGATGGATTTTCCTTTGGGCCGAGGGATCGCGATATCTCCGCGGTCTGACGGACTTCTATCTCAATCATCTTTCCAGCCGGGGGATGGTCGAGCTGTTCCAGTTGCTCTGCGCACGCAGCGAAAGTGTCGGCTTTCGCGAGGATCGTCTCGGACTCGATCCGGATTTCGAGCCGGAGCGGAGGGCCTGCCTCGATGTTATCGCGCGCGGCGCAGTCGCAGACGGCATTGTCGTGCCACACGCGATCATCGCCAAACCCTTCGATCCGCCGCCGAAGGGCGGCCGTTATACGCTCGACGATGGGATAATTCTGCTGTGAAAATGCCACGGCCGGTACCGTTGCCGATACCGCCGATCCGATGCTCGTCCAGTTGAGTTCGATGTCGCGAGGCAAACCTACGCTGCCGCACCCAACGCCTGTGTCAGATCGGCGATCAGATCGTCCGCATCCTCGATGCCAACGGAAAGGCGGATCGTGGTCTCCAATATCCCGATGCGCGCGCGCACCGCGGCCTGAATGCCGGAATGCGTCATCGCTGCGGGATGGCTCGCGAGCGACTCCGTGCCGCCAAGACTGACGGCAAGCTTGAAGATCTGAAGCGCGTCGAGGAACGCGAACGCCTCCTTCTCACCGCCCTTGATGTCGAAGGAGAACGTCGAACCCGCGCCGGTGCTCTGCCGCGTGAAAACCTCGTGTGCCGGCGAGCCTTTTTCCAGGAACGGCAGGTAATGCACCTTCGAGACTTTCGGATGATCGCGCAGGAATTCCGCAATCTTCTTAGCGTTGTCGTTGGCGCGTTCCATGCGCAGCCCGAGCGTTTCGAGCGAACGTCCGAGCATCCAGCACGTGTGTGGATCGAGCTGCGTACCGATGCCGCCGCGCAGCGACTCGATCGGCTCGATGATCGCCTTGCTGCCGAGCGCGGCGCCTGCGATGAGATCCGAATGCCCGCCGACATATTTCGTCAGCGAATAGACCGAGACATCCGCGCCATGCTCGATCGGCCGCTGGAACACGGGGCCGAGCAGCGTGTTGTCGCAGACGATGATCGGGCGATGGCCTTGTTCGCTCGCGATCTCGTCGGCCAGGCGCCGCATCAGCGCGATATCGACCAGCGAATTGGTCGGGTTCGACGGGGTTTCGATCAGGATGATGGAGATGCGGCCTTTCTTGCGCGCCTGCGCAGCCGCCTCGCGCACGGCGACCTCGTTGATGCCGTCGACAAACCCGACCGAACCGATGCCGAAGCCCGAAAGCGTCTTCGTCATCAGCGTCTCGGTGCCGCCATAGAGTGGCTGCGAATGCAGGATCACATCGCCCGGCCGCGCATAGGCGAGGATCGTGGTCGAGATTGCCGACATGCCCGAGGAGAACAGGATACAGGTCTCCGTGCCTTCGTAGGCCGCGAGCCGGTCCTCCACGATCTCGCTGTTGGGATGGTTGAAGCGCGAATAGACGAGCCCGGCAGGCGTGCCTTCCGGCGGCTGCTTCCGCCCCGAGACGTAGTCGAAGAAGTCGCGGCCTTCCTCGGCGGATTTGAAGACGAAGGTCGAGGTCAGAAATATCGGCGGCTTGACCGCGCCTTCCGACAGCGACGGGTCATAGCCATAGCTGAGCATCAGGGTTTCGGGCTTCAGCACATGGTTGCCGATCATGGTTTTCGACGGTCGTGGCGCGGGCATAAGGGTTCCAAAGGAGGGATTTGCGGAGGCCAATATAGAAGGTCTCGCGCGAACTTACCGCGCCGTGGCACAGCGATTTTGGGCACGATTGTTATGGCGTGACAGGGCCTGCCCGAACGCGTATTTCTCAGACGGTACGCAGCGAAGCGGGCATCCTTTGAACAAACCCTCAGGATATCAGTTGGTTCTCGTCCGCCATGGCGAGAGCGAATGGAACAAGCTCAACCTCTTCACCGGCTGGCGCGACGTGCGGCTGACCGAACTCGGCGAGCGCGAGGCACGCGAGGCCGGCCGCACGCTGGCCGAAGCCGGGATCGATTTCGACATCGCATTCACCTCGCTGCTCAGCCGCGCGATCAAGACGCTGTGGCTCGCGCTCGATGAAATGGACCGGATGTGGCTCCCCGTCATCAAGCACTGGCGGCTGAACGAGCGGCACTACGGGGCGCTGCAGGGCAAGGACAAACGTCAGTCGGTGGAGGCCTTCGGTGCGGAACAGGTCCATATCTGGCGCCGTTCCTATGCCACCCCGCCGCCGCCGGTCGATCTCGACTCGCCGGAATATCCGCGCAGCGACCGCCGCTATAACAGCGTTTCCGATGCCGACCTGCCGCGCAGCGAGAGCCTTAAAGATGTGCTCGCGCGCGTCATGCCATATTGGGACAAGACGGTCCTGCCGGAACTCCAGGCGGGAAAGCGCGTGCTGATCGCGGCCCATGGCAACTCGTTGCGCGCGTTGATGAAACATCTGGAAAACATCAGCGATGACGCCATTGCGGGCATCGACGTCCCGACAGGAATCCCCCGTGCCTACCGGCTCAACGATTCCTTTAAAGCTGAGGAGGCACGCTATCTCGGCGACCCGAAGGTCCTGGAAGCGCGCATCGGCGCGGTGAAGGCACAAACACAAAAAGCATGATGCGCCGGTTCTTTCGTGTGCTTCCCGTGCTCGCCTTGTTGGGCGCGCCTGTGATCGTCTTCGCGAAGACGCATCCGGTTCCCACACCCAAACCGCAGGCGAATTGTGCGCGCGTGCAGGTGCCTCGGCACGGCACAAAAAAGGCGCACACGATTCTGAAATGCGAGGCGAAGGCGCCGAAACCGCAACAACAAGCTGTTGCCACGCCTGAACCCGCCCCCAATCTCAGTCATGCGCTGCCTGCGAAGGAAGTCCTCAAGGGTCCATCCACGAAAGAACAGTTCAAAGCGCTCAGGAATCAGATCATCCACGATCGCCCAGCCGTCACCGAGGCGAAGCAGAAGAGCGACACGCTGAAGGCGCAGGCCGTCGAATTGCAGCGCAAGCTGATCGCGACGGCGGCGCGCGTCGTCGATCTCGAAACCGAGAAGCTTCAACTCGATGCCGATATCGTCCGTCTCGCGGCGGAAAACGAGAAGCTCTCCGCGAGTTTCGCGCGCGACCGCGTGTCGGTGACCAGGCTGCTGGCGATCCTCGAAAGGCTGCAGCACGACATGCCGCCGGCGCTGGCGCTCAGGCCCGACGACGCGCTGGGCGCCGCGCGCAGCGCGATGCTGGTGGGTGCTTCGTTGCCGAATGTTTATGGTCAGGCGGCCGGGCTGGCGCGGCGCATCGCCACATTAAAGAAGACGCGCGAGCAATTAATTCAGCGTCGCGCCGATGGCGTGCGCAACGCGGCGAAGCTCGCCACGGCCCGCGACCAGCTGGATCAACTTCTCGCGATGAAACAAACAGAAGCCGATGCCGCAGCCAGCCACTACGGCGATCTCGAAGGAAGGCTCGCGAAAGCCGCGCTCGCCGCGGCGGACCTCAAGGCTTTGCTGGAAAAAGTGGCCCAACTCCGGTCCCGGCCGGAGCAGACGGACATCACGCTCGTGGCCGCACAAGCGGCCGGTCCGGGCGCGGTTCTGCGTCCGCGTTCACTGCTGATGCCGGTCGTCGGCCACGAAGTTCCGGGCGGTATGGAAGGTGTCGGCGGCGCGCGGGCGCCCGGCCTGACCTTCGCTGTGGAACCGGGGGCGCGGGTGATTGCGCCAGCCGACTCCGAAGTTCTTTTCGCTGGTCCTTACCATAAGACGGGACAAGTCTTGATCTTGGAGTTAACCACTGGATACGATCTGGTCCTGGCTGGACTGGGCCGGGTTGATGTGCGGCCTCGGGATGAGGTTTTGGCGGGCGAACCGGTTGGACTAATGCCGAAAATGGGCCGGGATACCCGGCTGTACTTCGAACTGCGTCAGAACGGACATGGCGTCAATCCGGCGCCATGGCTCGCGGTTGAATTGAGGAAGGCACAAAGATCATGAAACGTTTCGCTTTCGTCGCTTCCGGTGTGCTGATCGGATTTGGTGGCGCCTTGGCACTACTCCCGGCCGCGCGCGGCGCGAACGATATGTCGACCTACCGACAACTCGATCTTTTCAGCCAGGCGTTCGACAGCGTGCGCCGCAATTACGTACGTCCCGTACAGGACAGTGAGCTCGTCAACGCCGCGATCGAAGGCATGGTCAGCGAGCTCGATCCGCATTCGAGCTACATGGATCCCAAGAACTACGCCGACATGCAGATCCAGACCAAGGGCGAGTTCGGCGGCGTCGGCATCGAAGTCACGATGGAAGACGGCCTGATCAAGGTGATCTCGCCCATCGACGATACGCCGGCTGCGAAGGCGGGATTGAAGCCGGGCGATTTCATCGCCGGCATCGATGGCGTTTCGATCCAGGGTCTCGGTCTCAACGACGCGATCGACAAGATGCGCGGGCCGTCAGGCTCGAAAGTGACGCTCACCGTGCTGCGTACCGGCCAGAAGAAGCCGTTCGACGTGACGCTCGCGCGCGCGATCATCCGCGTCGACAGCGCCAAATGGCACCGTGAAGGCGACGTCGCCTATATCCGTCTCACCGGCTTCAACGAACAGACCGCGAGCGGCATGGAACGCGGCATCCGCGAACTCAAGAAGCAGATCGGTCCGGGCCTCAAAGGCTACGTCATCGACCTGCGCAACAATCCCGGCGGTCTTTTGGATCAGGCGGTGCAGGTTTCTGATGATTTGCTGACCTCCGGCGAGATCGTTTCCACGCGCGGCCGTCATCCCGACGATACGCAGCGCTATGACGCCAAGCCCGGCGATATCACCGACGGCAAGCGCGTCATCGTTCTGGTGAATGCAGGCACGGCATCGGCCTCGGAAATCGTCGCAGGCGCGCTGCAGGATCACAAACGCGCGACCGTCGTCGGCATGACCTCGTTCGGCAAGGGTTCGGTGCAGACCATCATCCCGCTCGGCGAAGGCGGCGGTGCGCTGCGTCTGACCACGGCGCGCTACTACACGCCGTCCGGCCATTCGATCCAGGCGCAGGGCATCATCCCCGATATCGCGGTGGCGCAGGGCGACGAGGAACAGACGCCCAAGATCGCGCGTCCGAGTGAGGCCGATCTTCCCGGCCATCTCGTCGGCGAACCCGTCATCAAGAAGCCGGATGCTGTCGTGATCCGCCCGCCCAAGGACAAGAAGATCGAGGACTTCCAGCTCTCCTATGCGCTCGATCTCCTACGCGGCAAGACGACGGTCGCCTCGGCCAAGGGCGGGCAGGCCGACTAGGAGCCGATTAACCGCGGCGTAACCATATCGGGCGCAGTTTTGTGCCCATGGCCGCCGCGGACATCACGTTCGACGAAAGCGCGGCGGAGCGGGGCGTACCGCATCCGCTCGCGCTTGCCTGGCTGGCGCTGTTCGTCGTTCTGATCGCGCTCGGCGTCGGCATCACGTTCTTGGGCGACCCACACGCCGGCGATCCGGTCGTGCTCGGCGAGGTTCCGAAAACCACCCGGCACGCAGTAGCGCGACCCGTAAGAACAGCGACCGCCGTGCAGGCGCCGGCAGCCGTGTCCAACGCAAGCGAACCGGCCGCTCCAGCATCGGGACCTCAGATCACGCAACAGGTTTTCGCGGGTCATGCGCTGATCGCCGATCCGAGGCTCATCGAGAATACGCCAGCCGGACCTCTGCCGCGGATCGCGGTCGATGGCACCACGCCGATGCGCGCTTACGCGCCGCCGGTCGCGGCCGATGGCCGTCCGCGCATCGCGCTCGTGATCTCCGGGCTGGGTATCAGCGCCAAAGCTACCGACGCGGCACTTAAGAGTCTTCCCGCGCAGGTCACGCTCTCCTTCGCACCCTACGAATCGGACGTGCAGCGCTGGGTGAGCCAGGCGCGCGACGCCGGTCACGAAGTTCTGCTCGAAGTGCCGATGGAATCCTACGACTTTCCGGACAGCGATCTGGGTCCGCACACGCTGCGCTCTGGTGCCACCGATGATGCCAACACGCAGCGCCTGACCTGGGCGATGACGCGTTTTACCGGTTATGCCGGCGTCACCAATCTTCTGGGCGGACGATTCCTTGCCGACCCGGTGTCGCTGGAACCCGCGCTTACCTATCTCGCGCGCCGCGGTCTGTTCTTCTACGACAACGGCGCGGCGTCGCATTCGGCTGTGCCCGACCTCGCGCCGCATGCGGGCCTCGCTTATGCACAGGCTCAATCCACCATCGATACGATCCAGACCGCGATGGAAATCGATCGCCGGCTGACCGCGCTCGAAGACTCCGCGCGGGGCGGCGGCAGTGCCGCCGGTTCTGGCTTTATTTATCCGGTTACCATCGACCGTGTTGCGCGTTGGGCACAGGGACTTTCCGCGCGGGGCTTTGTTCTGGTGCCCGCTTCGGCCATAGTCAGGCAGCCAAAGTAAGAGCTCTCTCCGCCATGCCCCGTTTGGGCCATCTCTTGAATCACGACGATCTGCCTTATCGCCCCTGCGTGGGCGTGATGCTGATCAATGCCGAAGGCCTCGTGTTCGTCGGCCGCCGCATCGACCAGACGGTGGAAGGCTGGCAGATGCCGCAAGGCGGCATCGACGGCAAGGAAACGCCCTGCGAAGCGGCGCTGCGTGAGCTCAAGGAGGAGATCGGAACCAACAAGGCCGAGCCTCTGCGCGAGATGGAGGAATGGCTGACCTACGACCTGCCGCAGCATCTTCTGGGTGCGGCGCTAAAGGGGCGCTATCGCGGGCAGCGGCAGAAATGGATCGCGATGCGGTTCACCGGCAAGGACAGCGACATCGACGTGAGCACCGAAGAACCCGAATTCGCGGAATGGAAGTGGCTCGCGATGGAAGCGCTGCCGCGCATGATCGTTCCGTTCAAGCGCGACACCTATACCAAGGTCATCGAAGCCTTCCGCGATCTGGCGTTCGCGAACTGATGGCCAAATCCAAGCGCTCTCCCATCGTCATGATCCATGGCGCCTTTTGCGGCGGCTGGGCGTTCGACAATTTCCGCAAGCCCTTCGAGGCAAAAGGCTTTACGGTCACGGCGCCGACCCTGCGCTATCACGATTGCGGCCGCGAGCCGCCGCCGGCACTGGGCAAGACCAGTCTCATCGATTACGCCGCCGATCTGGAGAAGCTGATCAAGGCGCTTCCAGAAACGCCGGTCCTGGTCGGGCATTCGATGGGCGGATTGCTTGCGCAGATGCTGGCGGCCCGCGGCCTTGCGCGCGCCTGCGTGCTGCTCGCGCCGTCCGCACCCTGGGGCGTGCTGCCGTCGACGCTGTTCGAGGTCGCGTCCGCCCAGACGCTTCTGCTGACCGGCGATTATTTCAGCGGATCGATCGCGCCCAACTCGCGTGTCGCCCGCGCCAATGCGCTGGACAAGCTCGACAACGAAAAGCGCCGCGCGGTTTATGCGCGCTTCGTGCCGGAATCGGGGCTCGCGACGTTCGAAGTCATGCAATGGGCGCTCGATATGCGCCGCGCATCGCATGTGCGCGCCCGCGACGTGACCTGTCCGGTGCTGTGCCTTGTGGGCTCGGACGACCGCATCAACCCGCCGTCCACGGTGGCCCGTATCGCCGCGCGCTATCAGGGCCGTGCGCAGTTCGAACAGTTTGAAGGCTTCAGCCACTGGCTGATCGGCGAAAAAGGCTGGGAACAGATCGCGACCCGCGCGCTCACCTGGCTCGACGCCGTCGAGATCGCAAAGGCCGTGCGCGAGCCGAGCTAGGACCGCCGGTGGCCTTCAGGCAATAGGCAAGAAACCCTGCCAGTCTAATTCGTCTCTGCCACCAACGTTTGCGCGCGGAGTTCCTTCATGAAGCTCTGCAGCACGTCGATGGAGGCGACTTGCGCGGCGGCGTTGCGGAAGGCAATGCCGTGATCGTCAATCCGGTCGCTTACGACTTGAAAGGCTTGCGCATCGGGTCCGGTCTTCATTTTCGCTTCGAAATGCTGGCGCAACCGGTCGAGCGATGCCTCGTCATTGGCGAGCGAATAGGCGACGGCGGCGCGCATCACCTGCTGGCGGTCTTCGGGCGTTAAGGGGATCGTGTCGCTCCAGCGTGTCGAAAGCGATTCTTCCGCCATGTGGCCCGCGAGTGGCCAGTTGCCGCTTTGCCAATAGATATCGGCGCGAAGACGCCCGGTGTCGGTCGACTTGTCGACGGCGATCAGTTCGATCGCATCGTCCCATCGCTTGAGATCGGCGAGCGCACGGGCCTGCAGCAATAGCCGCTGATGCAGGACGTTGTCGGGCAGCGTGCTGATCGAAGTACTGCGGATCGTATTGAGCGCAAGCTCGGGCTTGTGATCCGAGAGATAGATTGCCGCCAGTTTGGTCGCAACCTGCGCCCGCGCGACGCCGTCGATACGCTTGTCGATCTGATATTTGAGGAGATCGGCGGCAGGTCCGAGCAGATCGACAGAAGCGAGACGGTCGGCCATGCGCCGGATCATCTCGTCGCCATCGGGGCCGATCGGCGTCAGGTCAATGTTGTCATAGAACAGCGACAGCGCCTGTACCGGCGGCATGCCATCGACGCCGCCTTTCAGGAACAGTTTCACGAACGCCGCGCGCATGTCGTCCTGCGCGGAGCGCGCCCAATCGTCGTTGGCGCTGTTTTGCGCGGCGAGGCGCAGAGTATGCAGACCGTCGCGCCATTGCCGTCTTGCGAAATAGAGCGCGCTCAGCTTGCGCAGGGTTTTCAGTTCCAGCGCGTCGCCGCGCCAGCGATAGCGCAGATTCTCAAGCGTATCGATCGCTTTTCCGGCAGAGATGCTCTTATCGGCCAGAGCGGCTTCGACCCGATAGAAGGTGGCGTGGGCCGCTGCGCCTTCGTCGCCACTGTGTTCGACCGCGGCAAACAGTTCGGCCGCCTCCGAGCCTCTCCCCTGGGCCGCATAGAGCCGGGCACGATCGACCTGGGCGGCGCGCATCAGTGCGGCCGGAATCTCTGCCGGCATCCGTGATAGCGCTGCGTCGGCCATTTCCGGATGGCCAAGGCCAAGCCCCGCGTCCGCCGCTGCAATGCGCGCGCGTGCCTGCCATTGGACGGGATAGCGATTCAAAATTGCTCCGGCATTGTCGAGATCGGCTCGCGCCCCGTTCCAGTCTTCGAGCGCGGCTTCGATCAGTCCGCGCCACAGAGCGGCATGACGGTCGGAATTGAAGATTGATCCCGCGACATCGTTATGCGCGTCGCGGTAACGGCCCATCTCGTAATTGGCGACGGCGCGCATGAGCAGGAGACGGCGGTCGTTTGCGAGTGCGGGATCCGTCGCCTGCATCAGTTTAATGGTGCCGAGCGCCTCGGCCGCGAAATCGTTGACGAGATAGAAGCGCGCCAAGGCGAGGCGTGCCTGGTTGGCGCCCTGCGATGTTCGTCTGGCGGCTGCTGCGCGCAGCCGGCGCTCGGTCGCGAGGAAGCTTCCACCATAGGCGCGCCGCCAGCCCGCGAAATCGAGATAGCTCTGCGCATCGTCGTGACGCGCCAGCGCGTTCGGCAATGCCACGGCCATCGGCATCGTATCGGGCGTAAGCGCCAGACCGGCGGGACGTGCGATGATGACGCGCGTATCGTTCGCGGTGACCGAAAGATCGTCGACGAAAGGCTGCACGGCGAGACCGGACGCCGTCTTCAGGATGGTGAACTCGGCGAAGGCGCGCTCGCCGATCATCGCACGCCCGGCTGTGGCCGGAACGACGACGATATCATCGCCTACAACAGGGTCCGACAGCGTGACGGGATGCGAAGCGCCGCCCAGTAGCGTCGAAAGCGACGAATGGGCCGGGTCGTCCTGATTGCGTGTGAAGTCGATCGCCATCGCATTGGGCGACACCTGCGGCGAGATCACAACTTTCAGATTCGGTCCATCCGCGAACGCCGCAATCTGTTCGGGTTGCTTGAGGCCGATCCGCATGACACTGACGCCGTTGCCACTGGTGGCATCGATGGAGGCCGGAAAGTTGGCCAGCTGGGCCCTGAGCTTGGTGATGTCGAGCGCTGGCGCGTCCTGCAGCACCACCCAGGCGGTCATGCTTCGGATGAACACCGCGGAACCGCCATGGGCCATGCCACGCATTGTCAGGATCGCGCCATCGCGCGTGACCTGGCCGTCGGCCGACAAGGCGGCCGCTGTTGCGGCTGGCGTTGGAGCCGCTTGTGGCGGTGTGGCGGTTGGCGCCGGTGTTGGGGTGGACGCAGCCTGTGCCGGTGCCGGTGCAACGGCGGAGACAGGGACGGCCTTAGCAGGCGCTGCGGATGCCGTGGCCGCCGGATTGTTCAGCTTCGCAGCTGTGTCGGCGATGACCTGCGCCTGCGTATTCGTGACGGCGTTGTTCTTTGGGGACGCTGCGGCGACCAGCGTCGGCTTCACCTTTGCGGTGCCCGGGGGCGTATAGGCATCGGCGTCGGTCTTGGGCGCCAGCACGTCGAGCACGACACGCGCACCGTCACGGAAATCGTGATAGCCGGAATCGGTGTCGGTCTCGAACTCGACGATGATGCCTTTGCCGGCGACATGCCACGACGCATTCTTCACCCAGGGCGGCGTCTGCTTCTGAAGCGCGGAGAAATCGGGATGTGCTAGCGCATCGAAACGAACGGTGAGCTTGCCCGCGCCCGGAAACACGGAATAGGGCACTTCTTTCGGCCAGTCGAACACGATGCGCGTGAAATTTTGATAGGCGCCGGTGCGGACTTTCACGGTGTCGAGTTTTGCCGGATCGACGGCCGTGACCTGTTTGGGCGGGGGAGGGGACGGCAGGTCGGGCGGCGTTCCGGAGAAGGTTGCGGGCGCGAGATCGATCGCGATCCTGTCGCCGGAGGCGCTGCTGTGGACATGCACCGGCTGCACGAGCGCGAGACGGAATGTCTTTCCGTCCGCATCGGCGCGAACATTTGAGACATAGGCCGAAAGGCTTTGGCTCAAAGTCGTGGCATCGAGTGCGACCTTTCGGTCGAAGCTGATCGTGACCACGCCACTGTCGCCATTTGCCGTGGCATGGGCTGTTGGCGTCAACGTGAACAGCAGGCGTGCGAACCCGTTCGCCGTGGACGTCGCAACGGAATCGGCCGCGTGTGCAGACGGGGCAAAACACAGAGCCGAGGCGAACGCGAGGGCGTTCCGCCACAGCTTCATGCGATTTTGCCCGACCCTAGCCATGGTTTGCCGGCGGCGGCGGTGCGGCTTGCGGCGCGGCAGCCTGAGGAGTTGCTGCTTGCGGTATGGGGGCGGGTTGTGCGGCAGCCTGCGGCGCTGTCGTTGCCGGCGGAGGCGGCGGCTGTGTCGCGGCCGGTGCGGGTGTCGGTTGCGGCGGCGTGAGGGTCGCTTTCTCCGGCACGTTCAGTCGCGAGGCCAGGCGGAGCGTGAGCTTCTGCGCGGTTTCCGCATTCATCGCGGCGAGGACCGGCGCAAGCGCATCGGACTTCATCTCCTGCGCCACCTGGAGCAGCACATTGTCGTCCAGGCCGTTGAAGATGCGCGCGGCATCCTTGGGCTTCATCGCCGAATAAGTTTTGACGAGCGAGGCGATCTGCTTTTCCTGCGCCGCATCGCGCTGACCCATCATCTGATTGATCTGAACCTGAAGCTGCTTCAGCGCCGCGATCTTGGCGTCGATGCGTTTCTCGGTCGCCGCTAGCACGTTCTCGCGCATGGTCTGGTCGCGGGCACGGGCGTCGAGTTCGGCCCGGCGGCGGGAAAGGCTCGAAAGGACGTCCACTTCAGCCGTGCTCGCGGTTTCGGTGTCGTCGCTTGCGAGATCTTTCTGCGCGGCCGGCTCTTCATGCGGTGTGCCGAGCGCAGATGCGACCTGAACATCGTTCTGGCCTTCGGCCCGCGCATCGTGGACGAGGCCTGCGCCCTTGAGAACCAGCAGAACCGTACCGGCGATCAGAACCGCCGGAAGCAGCCGCAGGTGCCGGGTGACGATGCGAAGGTTCATCTTGCGGCCCTCAATGCGTCGAGCCGCCCCATGACACTGCCGGAAGGGAGATGTCCGTTCGCCGTGCGCACAAGAACACGCGGCTTCGCGCCGCTTTCGATGGAGTTCTCCATGCGCTGGGCGATGCGCTCGCTGGATGCGGCGACAAGCGACAACTCATCGATGGCCGCTCGAGCGCCTGCCACTTTGCGGTCGAGAACCTCACCCACGCTTCCGGCCGCCGATTGCAGCGCCCGCAGCGACAGGGCGGCGGTTTCGATCGAGGCATTCAGATCGCCGATCGTGTTCTTCAGGTCCTGCTGGCCCTGACGGACGGACATCAACCGCCGTTCGAGCACGACGCAATAGACAAGCGTTGCGGCAAGCAGGATGCAAAGCCCGATTTCGAGCGCAAACGTCAGCATCACAGTCATATTCCCCCCGTTAGAGCGCGTGCGACGCGTCGGTACGCTTGATGGCCTCATCGATCTTGATCGCGACGGAAGATCCCACGCGGCCCATGCGGCCCTTGAGCAGCGGAACGCCGCGACAGCGCATTTCGACCTTGCTCTCCGGTGTCGCGTTGAGCATGACCGTGTCACCGACCTTGAGGTTCATGACCTTGTTCAGCGGCATGGTCTGCTCGTCCAGGATCGCGTCGATATCCACGGTGGTCGACCACAGTTCTGTCGCCAGATGGCTTTCCCAGATCGAGTCGCGGCCGAACTTCTCGCCCATGAATTGCTGCAACAGAAGTTTGCGGATCGGTTCGAGCGTCGCATAAGGCAGGAGCAATTCCGTGCGTCCGCCGCGGTCTTCCATGTCGATGCGCAGCTTGACAAGGATGGCGGCGTTGGCGGGCCGCGCGATGGCGGCAAAGCGCGGATTGGTCTCGAGCCGGTCGAGCGCGAAATTTACCGGCGCCAGCGGCTCGAAGGCGTGGCACATGTCCTGGAGGATGACCTCGATCATGCGCTGGACGAGCGTGCGTTCGATCGTGGTGTAGGGGCGGCCCTCGATCCGCATCGCCGACGCCCCGCGGCGGCCGCCAAGCAGAACGTCCACGATCGAATAGATCAGGTTCGAATCGACGGTGAAGAGACCGTAATTGTCGAGCTGCTCGGCGCGAAACACCGCCAGGATCGCCGGGAGCGGGATCGAGTTCAGGTAATCGCCGAAACGGATAGAGGCGATACTGTCAAGGCTCACCTCCACATTGTCCGACGTGAAGTTGCGCAGCGACGTCGTCATCAGCCGGACCAGCCGGTCGAAGACGATCTCCAGCATCGGCAGGCGCTCATAGGAGACGAGCGCGGAATTGATGATGGCGCGGGCGCCGCTGCGGTCCTTTAGATCGTCGTGATTGACGTCGAAGCCCAAGAGCGAGTCGATCTCCTCCTGGCTGAGGATGCGCTCGCCATTGCCCTGCGCGGTGGGCGGCGCCAACACTTCGGCGGTGTCTGCGGTTGCTTCCGCGATGTCGCTATCTTCTGACATGGTCCCTACTGGATGATCATTTCTTTGAGCAGCACGTCGCGCACGTGATAGGGCGCGGCCGCCACGTTGATGCGGCGGAGCAGTTCTTCCTTCAGCCGGATCACGCCGGCCGAGCCTTTCAGATCGTCGATCCTGAGTTCGCGCAGATAGCCCTGGAACTGGTCGACGACCCGCGGCATCACGACCGCCAATCCCGCCTTCTCATCGGCATTGTCGAGTTCCAGCGAGGTCGAGAGTTTCAGATAGGTCGGGTTGCCGTCGGCGCTCTGTAAATTCGTGATGATGTCGGGCACGTCGTAGAACGCGACCTGGGGCGGCGTTACCGGCGTGCCATCGGCCGTCCTGGTGCCTGCCGCCGTCTTGGGCGCGCTGAAGACAAAGAAATAGAGTCCTGCGCCACCGCCGCCCAGCAGCAGGACAAGTCCGGCTACGGCAATGATCAGCAGCTTCTTGTTGCCGAGGAGTTTCTTGACGAAGCCTTGCTTCGGCGCTTCGCCGCCGGACGTGTCGTCGTCCGGCTTGTCATCGTCCTCTTTGGCCATGAATACCCCTGCCCGCGATACCGGAAGGACGTTATGGCGACGTGGTTAAGAACTGGTTCAAATTGTCTGTAACGGCAGGCTTGGCCCGGCATAGTTTGCCGCCCTCGCTGAGGCGGCTCCCGAAAACTCAACGAAATCAATAGCTTTGGAATGGCACGGCGTCTGCACCTTCCGGTCCACGGCAAAGGACCAGAAAGGATCCGGCCCCCATGGATAATTCACTGCTCATATCGCTGTCACAGCAGCTGTCGGCCTATCAGTCGATGGACGTGATCGCGAACAACATCGCCAACGTCTCCACGCCCGGCTACCGGCGCGAGGAGCCGACTTTCCAGGAATACGTGGCCCATGTGCGGCCGTCCGAAACGCAAAAAGGCATGCAGGCGCTGAGCTTCGTCCAGCAGACGGGCACGGTGCGCAACATGGCGCAGGGTTCACTGCAGTCGACAAGCGCACCGTTCGATCTCGCAATCAGCGGCAAGGGCTATTTTGTGGTGCAGACCCCGGCAGGCGACCGCTACACGCGCAACGGTCACTTCACGCTCGATTCCGGCGGCCAGATCGTGACCGAGGACGGCAATCCGGTTCAGGGCGATGGCGGTGCGATCACCATCAGCAATGACGACGGCGACATCCATATCGGCGCCGATGGCGTGATTAGCGGCCGCAACGGACAGATCGGCAAGCTGCGTGTCGCCGGATTCAACGGCGAACTCGCGATGAAGAAGGAAGGCGCAAGCCTTTACTCCACCAGCGAGACGCCGACGACGCCGACCGACTTCAAGATTTCGCAAGGCGCGCTCGAAAGCTCGAACGTGCAGCCGGTGGTCGAAATCTCGCACATGATCGACGTCATGCGCGCCTATCAGGCGACCGCGACGATGACCCAATCCCAACAAGACCTTCTGCGCCAGGCGATTGACAAGCTTGGCGGACAACCCGGCAGCTAAGGAGCAAGGGACATGAGAGCTCTCAATATTGCGGCGACCGGCATGTTTGCGCAGCAGACCAATGTCGAAGTGATCGCCAACAATCTGGCGAACATGAACACGACGGCCTACAAGCAGCAGCGCGCCGAATTTCAGGATCTGCTCTACCAGAACGTGGAACAGCCAGGCGCGCAGACTTCCGATTCCGGAACGCTGCTGCCGAGTGGCATCCAGCTCGGCGCCGGTGTGCGCACGGCCGCGGTCTATCGCATCAACAGTCAGGGCACGCTCAACAACACGGGCAACCCCTACGATCTCGCGATCAATGGCGCGGGCTATTTCCGCATCACCATGCCGGACGGCACCGACGCCTATACGCGCGCCGGCAATTTCGCGCTGTCGCCGGAAGGTCAGATCGTCACCGACAAAGGCTATGTCGTAGCGCCCGGTATCGCCGTGCCGCAGAACGCCACCGCCATCACGGTGAACGCGCAGGGCCAGGTGCAGGCGACGATCCCCGGCCAGACAGCCCCGCAGCAGGTCGGCCAGTTCGAGATCACGCGCTTTCCCAACGAAGGCGGCCTGAATGCGGTCGGCGACAATCTCTACACCGAGACGCCGTCATCGGGTTCGCCGCAATCCGGCGTTCCGGGCTCCATCGGCTACGGCACGATCCAGCAGGGCTTTCTCGAAGGCGCGAACGTCAACGCGGTGGAAGAGATGACCTCGCTGATCACCGCGCAGCGCGCCTATGAAATGAACTCCAAAGTCATCACCGCGGCCGACGAGATGCTGCAGATGACCTCACGCCTTGCAGGATCCTAAAGCCATGAAAGCGATACTTCTCTTCGTCTTTGCCCTGGTCGTGGCCTATCCGGCCTTCGCGGCAACCGGCGTGCGCATTGTTGTGCCGGCGCGCGATATCGGCCGCGGCGAGACCATCGCCGAATCCGATCTTTCCTATCAGATGGTCGCGTCCGAAAGCGTAATGTCCAACACGGCGACGTCGATGGACGCGCTCGTGGGCATGCAGACGCGGCGCGTGCTGCATCAGGGCGAGAGCGTGCGCAATGACGATGTGCGCCATCCCATCCTCGTCACCAAAGGTTCGACGGTGACGATGACCTTCGATGCACCCGGCATCACGCTGACCGCTATGGGCCGCGCCATGAGCGAAGGCGGCGTCGGCGACAACGTCACCATTCTCAACCCCGCGTCCTATCGCCAGATCAGCGCGGTCGTCACCGGACCGGGAACCGTTCGCGCAGAAAACGCCATCGCCATGCCCGGCATGCGCGCGCGCATCGCCAGCGCCAGGCAATAAGACGCCAGACAATAAGAAGGAAAAAAAGATGAGCTTGCGTGTTCTGAAGACAGTTTTGGGGCTTGGCGCCATAGCGGCGCTGGCCGGCTGCAGCGCCGTCGAGCGTGTCAAGGAACTCGACGGCGGCCCGAAGATGGCGCCGGTGTCGGTTCCGGTTGCCCAGCAGATCACACCCCTGCCGATGCCCGCGCCGCTGACCGAGCCGCGCGGCGCCAGCTCGCTATGGCAACCGGGCGCGCGCAGCTTCTTCCACGATCCCCGCGCCAGCCGTGTTGGCGACATCCTGACGGTGAACGTGTCGGTGGCCGATGCCGCGAAGCTTTCCAACAGCACCAGCCGCGCGCGCACAAATTCCGACGATGCCAATCTCACGAATTTCTTCGGACTCGAGAAATCGATCGCCGCGTCGGGAATGGACCCCGGCAGCCTCGTGAAGATGGGATCGGATACATCGAATGTCGGCGCGGGATCGGTCGACCGTTCGGAAAGCGTTAATGTGACGCTTGCTACATTGATCACGCAGGTTCTACCGAACGGCAATCTCGTGATCGGCGGACATCAGCAGATGAAGATCAACAACGAGCTGCGCGACCTGACCGTCACAGGCATCGTGCGTCTCGAAGACATCACCAACGCCAACACCATCGATCTTTCGCAGATTGCCGAGGCACGCATCACGTATGGCGGCCGCGGGATCGTCAGCGACGTACAGACGCCGCGCTACGGTTCGCAGCTCTTCGACATTCTGATGCCCTGGTAACGTCTTCCGCCTTTGGTGGGCGGAGGGGCTAGCGAGCGGCCGGACGACATAAGTCGCCGGCCGTTTCGTTATTCAGTCGTCGCGATAGACTTTCTCGCGGCGTTCATGGCGCTCCTGCGCTTCGATCGACAGCGTTGCGATCGGGCGTGCGTCCAGGCGCTTCAGGGAGATTGGCTCGCCGGTTTCTTCGCAGAAGCCATACGATCCATCATCGAGACGGCGCAGCGCCGAATCGATCTTGGAGATCAGCTTGCGCTGGCGGTCACGGGTGCGGAGTTCGAGCTGGCGTTCGGCCTCGGTCGAGGCGCGGTCGGCGAGATCGGCGTGCGGCACGGTTTCGGCCTGCAGGTTCTGGATGGTCTCACGGCTTTCGCGAAGGATCTCGTCCTTCCAGCCGTTGAGCTTGCGCCGGAAATACTCGCGCTGGCGCTCATTCATAAAGGGTTCGCTTTCCGACGGCCGGTAGCCGGCCGGAAGTTGGGTACCCATGCACGCTCCCTTCGACGATAAAAGGCGTGGTTCGACGGGGCGGTGTATAGCGGCGCAACCGCTGCGCCGCAATCGCTATTGTGAGACAGGCCTAATCTGAAAAATCTCCTTCTGTCAGCCACTTAGCCGTTCAGAGTTCCCCGGCCCCAATCCACCAGACCGGCCAGCAGCGCAAGTAGGCCATAGGCGGTCAGTGCGGTCTCTGCTTCGGCGGCGGGCGTGGGCGGTACGGGGCCGAATGCGCTATAGAGTTCCAAGGCGGCCATCGCGACAACAAACAGCCAGAGCCACACATCGCCCCGCCCTGTCTTCGAGGGGACAGCGCGCACATAGACGATGGCGCCGGCGAGCAGCGTGACGAGTTCGAGCGGCAGGCTGATCCACAGCCAGCGCCACAGGCCGAAACCAATCTTGGCGGAGTTGTCGAACAGCGGCAGGTCGGGAACGTGCACGACGAGATCGAGCAGCCAGTGCGAGAACACCGCCCCGGCAACGACGGCGACAACGGCCATTCGCCGTTCGTGCACGAACAGGAGCGCGATCACGCCGAACACGAATGACAGGATCAACGATCCGATCAGGCCGTGGGTATAGGGCATGTAATAGAGGTCGAGCGGACTTCCTTCCGTGAACCCGGGAACGATGCGCACCTTTTCGACACCCGTCAGAACGAGCGCCGACCAGCACACATCCAGCCACTGCACCGCAACGAACAGAACCCAGAGCGGAATCGCCTTCACGGGCGCCTTGGCGGCGAGGGCGGGGCCATAATGTCCGATGAACATGCACTTTCTCCTATCGCTGAAGGGAATGGCCGATGCGGCCGAGATGGGTGTCGCGAAAGCCGGTCGTGTTTTTGAGCCCGTAACCCAGCGCACGGTCGAAGCCCACATGCGCAAGCCAGACGAGTGCGATCGGAAGCGAATGTGGCGACGGATAGGCCAGCGCCAATGCGGCGAGGATGAGCGGACCAAGCGTTGAATGCGCGGTGTTGTAGGCAAGCGCGCCGACCCGCGGACCGAACAGATATCCGGCGAAGCTGATGTCCGGCAGCAGAAAGAGCCCGGCGAAGACGAGCCAGCTGGCGTGCGTGTTCCGGTAAAGCAGCAGCGCAGCTGTGAGCAGCGCCAGACCCTCCAGTCGCAGGATGATACGAACACCGCCGGCAATCGGCGCGTCGCGATGCGGGAATGAAGAAACCGCCGTCATGCCCGGATCGTGCCCAAGTTTCGGATAAACGGAAATTGCCCAACCTTGTCTATTTGATATACGTTTTCGTATGGACAGCGGCTGGGAGCATTACCGCTCGTTTCTCGGTGTTTTGCGGGAAGGCAGCCTTTCGGCTGCGGCGCGGACGCTTGGCCTGACGCAGCCGACGCTTGGGCGCCACATCGATGCGCTGGAGAAAGCGCTGAAGATCAAGCTGTTCGCCCGCACGCAGAGCGGGCTGGTGCCGACGCAGAGTGCGCTCGATATGGCGCCGCATGCCGAAGCGATGGAGGCTGCGGCACATGCCCTTGTCCGCACTGCGTCCGGCGAAGCCGGCGAGACGCGCGGCGCGGTGCGGCTGACGGCGAGCGAGATCGTCGGCGCGGAAGTGCTGCCCGCGATCCTGTCGGAATTTCATGTGCAGCATCCGCAGATCGCCATCGAGCTTGCGCTCGGCAACCGCAATCAGGATTTGTCGCGGCGCGACGCCGATATCGCCGTGCGTATGATCCGGCCGGTCCAGAAGGCGCTCGTCGCCAAGCGCGTGGGAACGGTGCAGATCGGGCTCTATGCGCACCGCCGCTATCTCGCGCGCCACGGCACGCCGCGCGGCATCGCGGAGCTCGCCCGGCATACGCTCATCGGATTCGATCGCGATGCCAGCCCATTTCGTTCGCTCGGATCGAGCGGGCTGCCTGTCACGCGCGAGATATTCGCTTTGCGCACGGACAACGATCACGCACAGCTCAATGCGCTGCGTGCCGGCTTCGGCATCGGAGGCTGCCAGGCCGGCATTGCCGCGCGCGACGGCGATCTTGTTCCCGTGCTGGCGCGAGAGATCGGATTTCGCCTCGAGATGTGGCTCGTCATGCACGAGGCCTTGCGTGCGAACCGGCGCGTGCGGATGCTTTTCGAGCATCTGGACCGGGCCTTGCGCGCCTATGCGGCGATCGGTCTTCGCGGCTGAAACAGGGGTGGACAGCCTCAAATGAAAAGCTTATATCCGCGCTCCCTTCGCAAAACCTTTGCGAAGATTTTGCCGCGGGGTGGAGCAGCCCGGTAGCTCGTCAGGCTCATAACCTGAAGGTCGCTGGTTCAAATCCAGCCCCCGCAACCAGCATGAAGAAAAGGCTCCCATCATCGGGAGCCTTTTTGCTTTCGATATTCGCGCAAAGAAAAAAGGGCGGACCGTGAGGTCCGCCCTTTGATGCTCTAGCGAGGCTTCGATCAGCCGCCGAGGTCGATGACCGCGCGGCGGTTCTGAGGCTCGCGCACGCCCGGACCGGTCGGGACTAGCGGATCGTGGAAGCTCTTGCCCTCGATGGAGATCGAGCCGCCGTCCAAACCTTCGCGGACCATCTCGTCCTTGACGGACTGCGCGCGGCGCTCGGACAGAGCCTGGTTGTAGCGATCCGAACCGACGGTGTCGGTATGACCGGTGACCAGCACCTTGACCATGCCACTGGACTTTGCCGTCTTGACGGCTTCGGCAACGACTTCCTGCGCCTTGTCGGTGAGGTTCGACTTGTCGAAGTCGAAGAAGACGATGAACGTCTTGACCATCGGAGGCGGTGGCGGCGGGGGAGGCGGTGGCGGTGGCGGTGGGGGAGGGGGCGGCGGCGGCGGCGGCGCGGGCGGTTCAAGATACCACCGGACACCGAACACTGCCGCGTTCTCAGTAAGCGACTTCATATGCACAGGCGCCAAGCCGACGACCTGCGACTTAAAATCGTCGTCGATTTCCGATGCGCGATAGCGATAGTCGAGGAACAGATCGGCGGAATCGGAAACACTGAGCGACAGACCCGACATGCCCTGCCACATAAAGCCAGCACGCTGCCCGTAGATAGCTTTCAGCTGGTTCCCAACCGTCGGATTATACTTTGTATCCTGCATGACGCCACCGACACCGAGGCCGGCGCCGATCGTCCAGGACAAGCTATCCGTCAGTGGAAGGTCATAGGACACGTTGAACAGCGCGGATTTCACGGTGACGCCACCGGAGAGAACGCCGCCGGGTACAACTTCGTCGATCGTGTGACCACCGTAACCGAGCTCAAGCTCGGTACGGATATTCATGTCCCACTTGTAGCCGATCGAGCCAATGCCGAAGGCGTCTTTGTTGTACCCGAGCTTATAGGGACCGGTCAGCGGGCTGTCGAAATTCACCGGATTCGGGGAGCCATAGCCGACACCGAGTCCGAGATACCAGCCTGTATAGTCACTCGCAGACGCCGGAGCGCACAGCGCTACGGCCGCCACGCCCGCCAAGGCGATCGAACGAAGTTTCATTTTTACCCTCGCTTCATAAATCGACAGGCAGGAACCCCCCGCCCAAGACGTCTTTTCAGACCTTTCTTATAACTTTCGGCCTTCGGAAAGTCTTGTCTCAAAGTGCCGTGTAGCCCCGCCGTGAGGCTATTAACCGCGGCTTTGTTTTAACCTGTGGCACATTGGCAACCCCTTGTCGGGGATAGAAGAAACCACCTTTTTGCCACATTCCGAGTTCTCAAAGGGCTGCACCTATAGCGGCTCTTCACCTAAACCACTGGTAGCCCTGTTGTTTTCGGGCCAGGCTTCCGAATCTCCGTTTCCGGGCCGCCGGTGCTATCTCAAGTTGTGCCAGCAAAAAGAAAGGGCGGACCATGCGGTCCGCCCTTTTTCGAAGCCTTGGCAGGATCGATCAGCCGCCGAGATCGATGACCGCGCGGCGATTCTGCGGCTCCCGCACCCCGGGTCCCGTCGGCACCAGCGGATCGTGGAAGCTCTTGCCCTCGATCGAGATCGTGCCGCCGTCCAAACCTTCGTGGACCATCTCGTCCTTCACGGACTGGGCGCGGCGCTCGGATAGCGCCTGGTTGTAGGTGTCGGAACCGACGGTATCCGTGTGGCCCGTCACCATCACGCGCACCATCCCCTGCGATTTCGCCGTCTTTACCGCTTCCTGGACGACCTCGACCGCTTTTTCCGACAGGTTCGACTTATCGAAGTCGAAGAAGACGATGAACGTCTTCACAGCCGGGGGAGGCGGTGGCGGGGGCGGCGGTGGCGGAGGGGGTGGAGGCGGCGGTGGCGGCGGCGGTGGGGGTGCCGCAGATTCGAGGTACCAGCGAATGCCTAGCAGCGCGACGTTCTCATGAACGTCCTTTATGTGAACCGGATCGACACCGACAATGTCCGATGCGAAGTCGTGATCGGTTTCCGCCGAGCGATAACGCCAATCGAGGAAAAGATCCATCGAATCGGCGAGGTTGTAGGTGAAGCCCGCGATGCCCTGCCACATGAAGCCGGTATTGCTGCCATGCACATACCAGCCGGAACCGTTCGTTTTCACGTGGGGGTGGACGTCGCCAAAGCCGACGCCGCCGCCCAGTGTGAGGGCAAGATCGCCCCAGACCGGAAGGTCATAAGCGAGGTTGAACATGCCAGACGTCACGTCGAGCCCGCCAGCCATCGGTCCGGCCACGCCGCTGGTCTTGTGGAAGGCGCGCTGGTCATAGCCGCCCTCGAACTCGGCGCGGAAATTGTCCCATTTGTAACCGAACGACGCCGTACCAAGGATGTCGTCGTTGAAAGCTCCGTGAAACGTGCCGATAGGCGCAGGCGAGTCGAGATGCACGAGCTGGGCTGTATCCCAGCCCACGCCCAATCCCAGATACCAGCCGTCACCGTTGGCGGCAGCCGGGGCGCTCAGTGCCAGAACCGTGGCTCCTGCCAGAAGTAATGCGCGGAGTTTCATTTTTCCCTCTTAGCCAATGAACCGACGGTAAGCCCAGCCGGTTTGCCGAACATCGACAGGCCGATAACGCCGGGATCGCCGGAAAGGTTTGTGGGTTTGTGGCGCTGCGGCAGACTTCTTCGTCTACTGTGTCAATCGCGCAACAGCGGGATCGAAGCGGGGAAGCCCCTCGGCATTGCTGCTGAACAGAAATGCGTATCGCCCCGGCAGAATGTGCAACTGAACACTGTCCGAGCGCAGATTTTCGAGCGCGCTCAAAAGTTCTTCGCGCGGCGCCACGTGAAAGAGGTCCAGCCATTTGCGCAATGCATGGCGCGCCGGGCCGACGAGATTTCGAAGGTCGCCGAAATCCACGATGTGGATTCGACCCCTCGCGCTCAGGGCATCTCTTGTTGCGTTCAGAGCCTGCTTCCAATCCGGAATCATGGAGAGGCTGTAAGAAAACAGAATGTCGTCGAATGGCGCCATCTCACCGAACAACTGAGGACTTAACGCTTCAGCATAACCTTGCGCCAGCGTAATGCGTTCGCTCAATCCTGCGCGCGCAATTGCGATGGAAGCGGTTTCGAGCATCGCATGCGACGCATCCAAGCCGAACAATTTGGCATCGGGATAACGCCCTGCCAATCGTATGAGATTGCGCGCCGTGCCGCAGCCGACTTCAACAATACGCGCGGAAGGCTGAGGAGACAGCCGGTCTATCATTCGGTCGCGGCCGAAAAGATAGAACTTCCGTGTCAGATCGTAGATGTGCCGCTGCTGTCGGTAGACGCGGTCCATCAGGTCCGCGTGATTGCCCTCGGTTGTCACGGTCTAGGACAGCGGCCGGCGCGCATAGACATGGAAGCCCCCATAGATCGAAGAGCGATCCTGCGCATGGAAGGCGCGGCTTGCCTCCTCGAGATATATCCAGGGTGCCAGAAGCTCCGCCGGAAGCTTGCGCGGCAGCGGCGAATCGGCACCTGCCGTGCGAAAGATCACGCGTGCGTCGCGTGTATCGGCGGTGCGGTCGATCTCGCTCCAGAGCGCTGCGAGCTGGGCCGGGTTCATCCAGTCTTGCGCGTCCAGCAGGACATAGCGGTGCATGGAGTGCGCGGGCTGATCGCGCAGGAAATCGGTCAGCGAGGCGTGGTGGACTTCGACCTTATCCGTCCGTGTACGGATGAGCTCGTAGGTCTCGCGCTGGAGATAGGCCGGAACCGCCTCGCGATGCTCGACATCGTAACCCCGCCCGAAAGCCTGCCAGGCGAAATAGTTTTCCTGGATCGGGAAATCGCAGGCCAGCCGTTCCACGCGCTCGCGCAGCACGGCGATGGCGTTGCCGTTGGTGCCGGCGACAAGCTCGTCATACTGCGCCGGCGGGATGCCGAGCGCGTAGAGCGAAACCGGCGATTTCGACAGCAGGCGAACCGATTTCACATCGAACAATGGCGCGATAATGCGCTCGAAAGCGCTGCGCTGCTCGGCCGGCGTGCGAGCCGAAAGAATGCCGTCCAGTTTCTTGCCGTGCAGCTTCGCCATCACGTGCAGGATCCCGATGAAACGTCCAAGCAGTCCGTAGCGGTAAAGATTGCGCGCGAACATGTTGATGCGGCGGCCATGCAGGGGAATGTGCTTTTCCCAATAGCGCCGCGTGGTCGCGTCGAGCCGCTGGCTGAGGAAACTGTCGTAGGCTTCGCGATTGGCTTTATCGTTCGCCTGGCCGAAGAAGCGGAAGAATTCCTCGTAGGAGGGAAGGTTCTCGAGCGCCGACAGTTTCAGCCGCGTCAATGCGATGTGATTGGTATTCAGATCGACCGCCACGATCTTTGCCGGATCGGCGGCAAGGTAGTTCAAGACGTTGCAGCCGCCCGACGCAATCGTGATGAGACGATGGTGCGGCTTGAGCTGCAGGGCTTCCAGATCGACATCGGGGTCTTCCCAGATCTGGTTGTAGACGAAGCCCTGGAACATAAGGGTGAAGAGCCGCTCCAGCGCGCCACGTCTGGTGTTTGCAGGCCGCTGGTGCGCCGCACGTTCAAGTAGCAGGTTGGCCATTGAAATCCTTGAGAATTATCGCCCAAGCCCGGGCGTCACGGTCCGCCCTTTTAGGCCCAAATCGACTCGCCTGGCAAAGCTCTTGGCGTGATTTTGTGACACCTTTTTGACGGCTTGCGCCGAAACCGGGGCGTCTCTATGGGAACCGGATGACCGAAGCTCACCAGACGCCCATCGAAGAAGTCCTCGCACTGCTCGATCTCGAGAAGATCGAGGAAAATATCTTCCGCGGCGTGTCGCCCAGGGACCGCATGCAGCGTGTTTTTGGCGGGCAGGTGCTGGGTCAGGCGCTGGTCGCAGCCGGACGCACGGTCGAAGGACGTGTCTGCCATTCCTTCCATGCCTATTTTCTGCGCGCCGGCGATCCGAAGGTGCCAATCCTTTACGAGGTGGACCGCTCCCGTGACGGCGCCAGCTTTACGGCGCGCCGCGTCGTTGCGATCCAGCACGGACGCCAGATCTTCAATCTCGCCGCATCGTTCCAGGTCGAAGAGACGGGCTACGAGCACCAGTTCGATATGCCGTCCGTTCCTGCGCCGGAGACGCTGATCGACGAACACACGCTACGCTTGCGTGATATCGACAAACTGCCGGCGGAGGCACGCGAGTGGGCTCTCAGGCCGCGCCCGGTCGAGATCCGTCCCGTAGCGCCGCGCGGCTTCCTCGATCGCGGCAAGCACGCGCCTTACGACAACATCTGGATCAAAGCGGCGGGGCCGGTACCCGACGACGTCATCGTGCAACAGGCCGTCCTTGCCTATGCCTCGGACATGTCACTGCTCGACACGTCGCTTCTGCCGCACGGCGTCGACTGGCACTCCGGCATCCAGATGGCGAGTCTCGATCACGCCATGTGGTTTCACCACCGCTTTCGTATCGACGACTGGCTTCTCTATGCACAGGAGAGTCCGAGCGCATCCGGCGCGCGGGGTTTCAATCGCGGCGCCATCTATTCGCGGAACGGCGTCCTCGTTGCTTCGGTCGTCCAGGAGGGGCTCATGCGGCCCCGTCCGGAAAAGACCTGATCAGTTCGGCGAGTAGGGGATCTGTGCGATGCGTCGCGGATGCGAATAGAACGCGTTCGTCATCGTGATCGGCGAATGGATGATGTAGGTGAACGGCGAGGTGTAGGGATACGTCACCTCTGCAAAGATCACGCTGCCACCGCTTGTGATTAGACCTGCCGGCACGGTCATGGTCTGGCCCACGGAATAGGGTGTTGCGTTCTGTGCCTTGCTCCAGGCCACTTTGCCGCCGCCCTGGCCGTCATCGACGATGCTTGTGATTTTCACCTGCGTCACGTCCGGTGGATACGGATACAGCAACGCATTCAGCGACGCATAGACGTTATTCAGATCGGCGTCGGTAACCTTCGTCTCCTGGGCGATAAGATCGGCGGCCGTGCTTGCCGTATTGGTCACGTCGCCTTTGCAGATAAGGGCGTTCGTCACCTCGATCGAACCGAACACCAGCGCCAGCATCGCCGGCAATACCATGGCGAACTCGACAGCCGCCATGCCGCTTTGTGCGCGGCAGGCCTTCTTCAATATCTTCAGCATCCGGCTAACCCCAGACTGTAAGGCTCATTGCGGAAGGCGGCGGCCGAATAGAGCAGGTGCTTGTTGCCCGCCATGTTGGACAGGAACGGCGTCAGAAGCGGCGTGAACACCGGCCATGCATAGAACACCCGCACCAGCACCACAGTGCACGCGGTGCCTGGGTTGTAGTTGTTCATACCCTGCACGTCGCCGGTCGGCGAGAGAGGATTGGAAAAGTTCACGGTCGAGAACGTGGTGAACGCCTCGACGTCCACGTTAAGATCGTTGTCGCAGGGAATAAGCGGCGCCACATCGTCGCAGACGCGCTGGCGGACAGTCGCCTGCGTGACCCCCTGCGCCCCCGTCTGACCGGTACGCACCATGCGCGCGATATCGTTTGTGCCATATTGGAGCGTCGATTGCGCGAAAAAGATGATGCCGATCTCCAGGATGGCAAAGAGCAGAAGAAAGAACACGGGCGCGATAAAGGCAAACTCTATGATCGCCGAACCGGCGTTCGAATGCGTGCGCAGCCTTTCGCTAAAGCGGCGCAAGCGATCGTTTCGATTGGTTTCGATATCCGCCACGAGAGGGAATCCCAGCCACTTTGCCCGTGAATGGGTATGACGAAAGACAGCGCAAGCGAAGTGGAAGCTGATACCGCGATGAAGGAACTCTTAATCGCTGTCTCCGATTCGCGTCAGAATAAAGATTTTGTTTACCTTTGTTGACGCGAGTGCCTTTTGGCGGAGCTGTCGTTAACACTCGCGTAACGTTAGTGGGCAAAATCGCAAGCGTTTCGCTCCCACTGCGCGGATGATGCGGGCTCAATGTTTTGCTGGGGTACGTGACACATGTCGATCCGCGCCAGAATCCGTGCGATGCACGCCCGGACCTCGAACCTTGCCGGTCATGTTACCGCGTTTCGGCGGTCCGACAGCGCCAACATTGCAATGATATTCGCGCTCTCGCTCGTTCCGATCACGCTCGCGGCGGGTGCCGGACTGGATCTCGGGCGCGCTATGCTTGTGCGGTCGCAGGTAGCGTCGGCGTTGGATGCGGCTTCGCTCGCGGTCGGCGGGACGCCCGGTCTTTCGCAGTCGCAGATGCAGACATTGGCGCAGCAGTATTTCGACGCCAACTACAAGCTCGATTCGTCTTTTGGTACGCCGGGGCCTGTCACGGTCACCGTCACCGGGCAGCAGATTCAGGTCACTGCCACCGACACGATGCCGACGACGCTTATGAATGTCATGGGAATGTCCAACTTCAACGTCAGCGGCTCGTCGACGGTGGTTTGGGGACAGCAAAAGCTCTGGGTTTCTCTCGTACTCGATAACACTGGCTCGATGAGCCAGACAGACAGTTCGGGCTTGAGCAAGATCAGCGCGCTCAAGACCGCGACACACAACCTTTTGACCATGCTGCAGAACGCCGCGGCGTCCGCAGGCGCCGGATCGGTGCAGGTTGCGATCGTTCCTTTCGCCCGCGACGTCAAGGTCGGAACGAGTATTCTGGGCGCAAACTACCTTTCCTGGACGGATTGGACTGCAGCCCCGACACCCGCGCCGTCGAGTTCCGTCGGGCCGGGATCGAATTGTCCTTACACCACCAACAACAACGGCTTCCAGTGCCAGAGCACGCCCACCAACGGCAGCTCCGCCGTCCTCACGATCCCGTACAGCGGGACCTATAGCGGCTACATCTGTCCCAGCAGCAATTCTCGCGGTCGCTATTATAACGGTTGCTGGAACAGCACGAGCAACGGATATGGAGGGTATAATCACACCTGGATTGTGAACGCCAAGAGCACCTGGACGGGCTGCGTCACCGATCGCAACCAGGACTACGACACCATGAACACGGTGCCTTCCGCCACTACGCCGAACACGATGCTGATCGCAGACAATTCGCCCTCTTGCGCAAATCAGGCGGTCCTCGCTCTCGGCTACAACTGGACGACGTTGAGCAGCGAAGTCGATAATATGGTTGCCAACGGCTCGACCAATCAAACGATCGGCCTGGCCTGGGGCTGGCAGATGCAGACCCAGGGCGTTCCCTTCAGTCCGCCAGTGCTTCCCGCAAATACCCAGCAGGTGATCATCCTGCTCAGCGACGGCTTGAACACACAGGACCGCTGGTACGGCGACGGCTCCAACCAGAGCACCAGCGTGGACAACCGCATGGCGGCCGCGTGCACGAACGTTAAGGCGGCCAACATCGTCGTCTACGCGGTCTTCGTCGATCTTAACGGAACGCAAGGCAATTCCAGCGTATTGCAGAACTGCGCCAGCGACTCGTCGAAATACTTCGATCTGACAAACTCCAACCAGATCATTTCAACATTCCAGGCCATCGGTCAGCAGATCACCAATCTGCGCATCTCGGGATAAGGCCATACGGAATGCCGCAATTCGTCTTCGTCTTTGCCGACGCTGTCAGCCACACGCTGTTTGCGCTGTTGCCTTATCTCGTCGGCATGGGGGTCGTGTTCGCAGTCCTGTCGTATTGGTCGCCGGCCAATAAGGGCCGGCCGTGGTGGAACAAGCGCGGACTAACGACCGATATCTGCTACTGGCTGATTGTTCCTTTGATCAGCCGCTTCGGCCGCATCGGCATCACCGTTCTGATCACGGTTTATCTGCTCGGGATAAACACAACGGACGGCCTGGTGAAATTCTTCGAGCATGGGCATGGCGTTCTCTCCCGCCTGCCCTTCTGGGTTCAGTTCGCGATCTATCTCTTTGGGACCGAGTTCTGCCTTTACTGGATCCATCGCGCCTTCCACGGAAAGGCGCTGTGGCGCTATCACGCGATACATCACGCCTCCGAGGACGTGGAATGGATATCGGCCGCGCGCTTTCATCCCGTCAATATTCTGCTCGGCTCGGTGCTTGTCGATGTCATCGCCCTTCTGGCCGGCATCACGCCCGATATCTTCCTCATCATGGGGCCGATCGACACCATCACCTCGGCCTTCGTGCACGCCAATCTCGATTGGACGCTGGGACCGTTCAAATATGTTCTCGCGGGACCGGTGTTCCATCGCTGGCACCACACCGTGGAACACGGCGACAAGAACTTCGCCGGTACGTTCTCGCTGTTCGATGTGATGTTCGGAACGTTCTACATGCCCGAAGGCGTGATGCCCGAGAATTACGGCATCGAGGGCGAGGAAATGCCGGAAAGCTTCGGCATGCAGATCCTCTATCCCGTCATGCCTTGACGACCCGGCGGCTGAATTCGATCACTCCAGGAGATTAAACGCCAGCGTCAAGGCGAGGTGCTGGCCGGTGCGCAGATGATGCCATGCTGCCGATGTGCGGTCGTGGAACCGGCATTCTCGTCAAAGAACGCCTTCCGGTGCGGTTGGTTTCGATAGAAGGCAAAATGCTAACGCCAGTCCCCAGCGTCAGTCCCCGGCGTTAGTGCGAGGTGCTGGCAACTGCGGCTGTCATGCCCTGCTGCTGATGTGAGGCCGTGGAGCTGGTGTTCTCGTCGAAGAACGCCTTCTGGTCGCCAGGAACCGGACTCGCCGTGCAGCGCCCGCCGTTGCAGGCGTAGCTGAATTGTGCCGCGCCTTTGTTGACCGTCACGAGACCGCCGGGGGTCAGAACGGTGAGCTGCTGGTTTGCAACGGGTTCACTTTGCGGACCCAGAGCGATCATGTTGGTGGTGCCGAAACCCTTGCCAAGAATGAAGACATGATGCTGATCGATGACAGTCGCGTCCGCCACGACCGGATTGCCGACGAACACCGTCGAAACCGGGCGGTTGAACGTCACTATGCGCACTTCATCGAGCCGTACGGAGATGCCGCGCGGAACCGCCTTCACGATCCGATGCTTCGCAGGCGCTTTGTGATGCGCCTTCGCGGTCGTTTTGCTGGTGGCCGCAGCAACTGGGGCGGCAGCACAGGCGAGCGAAACGGCTGCAAGCAGAACAGTGCGAAAACGCATGGTTTGAATCCCGCGATAAATTCCTCGCAAGACTAGACTTTGGCCCGTGAAGGAAGCCTTAACGCTTTGGATTTGCATCGCGAATGTGCACCACCGCGACGTCGTCAGTGTAAAGACGGTGCCAGCCTGGCAGCAGATCCAAAACCGCGACAACCGGCGACTCCGGCGGAAAGATTGTCCAACCGATGTGATATTTCTCGACCGTGCTGCCCAGCGCCTTCGCGTCGGGCGCGACGATGCGGGCGTAGTCGTTGAGGAATGCATCGCCATAGAGTTCCGCCCGGCTATCGATAAAGGGCCTGACGCCGCGGAAGATCAGATATCCGCCAAATCCGTATTCGTTCAGCACGTGCGATTCAGCAAGCTTCTGCGGCAGACTGTTTAAAGCGGCTTCCGGCGTGATGACCTGTCCGCCACGTGGAAACGGGAAGGAGAGCCGGACAACGGAAACGCCGATCGCGACCGCGGCCATTGCGCAAGCCAGCACAAGTTTCGCGGTATGACTTGTCCTCGCAGCTTCGGGCTTTGACTCCAGCGCGCGCGACAAGGGCTCCGCCAGGAGAAGCGGCATGGCGACCGCAAACACGATCTGATGCCGCATGTGCTGCAGCGCCAGATGCAGAAGCAGAAGGCAAATCAGAACGCGGCCCACAGGCAATCTCACACCGCGCGATAGAAAGACGTAGAACGCCGCCAGGATCAGGAGCTCGAAGGGTTGCGGCGTGGCGAAACTCGTAGGCGCCCATTCGCCGATATGGGCAAGGCCCGTCATCATCGCGAGCCGGAACGGAAAGATCAGCCCGTCCAGGAATTGCGGCGTCAGGGTTGCCGCGATGAGCGCCGCAAGAGCGAACGAGCCCCATTTCCAAAGGGTTTCCTGCCGGCGATCGCGGTCTTCGGCCACCGCTTCCAACCCGGCATAGAGCAGCATCAGGAAACCGAACATGAAGCCGCCATGCATGTTTGCCCAAAGCGTCATCACGGGCAGCAGAAGCCAGGACGGCGCGCGCCGCTCGCTGCGCGCGAGCATCAAGCCGGCCGTCCAAATCTCCAGCAATGGCAACGCCAGAAGATGCGGGCGCGCCAAAAGGCTACCGGTCATGCAAGCGAGGCAGAGGACGAGAATCAGCAGCTGTGCAAACGTCGCGTACCAGCGGCCAAGATGCCATGCGAGCAGCCCGGCGGTGAGCGCCGCGGTTGCCGCGAACAACAGCGCCACACCGCCCCAGCCGAACGCGCGCCAGGCTCCCGCCATGAGTATCTCGGACAGCCATTCATGTGCATTCCAGGGCGCGTTCGCGAACGTATAGGAAAACGGATCGCGCACGAGCACGGCGCGATCGGCGAGCATCCGAAGCCCTGCGGCGATATGCCAATAGGTATCGCCGTCATTGAAAAGCGCCGGCGTGAAGGCGACGGCGGCAAATATTATCGCAGCCACCAATATGGGTACGAGCAATCTACGTTGTTCCAACACGATTTGACGGTGCCCGCGTTCGCTGAATTCGAACGGCACCTCTAGAGCAAAGCGATGACTATTTGGTTTGCCGGCAATCAAATGCCGGCGACGCGGGCTCGCGCCCGGCTGCAGATTTCTCGCACATTATGAATATCGCTGGAAAAGTAACCCTGTTGGCCAGCAAAAGTGCCCGGTTCCGTGTCGTAGCGGCACAAAGTCATCGCGCCTGCCGATTCGCGTTTAAGGCTGCATTAATCGCTGTGCGGTCATACTCCTGCACACAGTCCGGGTTGGTCTCACCATGACGCCAGCCGGATATTCCTAGGGTGTCACAAGAGTGGAGGCTAACATGACAAATCTTCTTTCCCGTTTCGTGCGCGACGAATCCGGTGCCACGGCCATCGAATACGGTCTGATCGCGGCGCTTATCGCCGTGGTTGTGATCGGCGCGGTGACCGCTGTCGGTACCGGCCTGTCCGGCACCTTCAACACGGTGTCCACGAAGATCAAATAAGCAATCCATCCAGATTGTTTGCAGGCGGCCGCTCCGATTGGAGCGGCCGTTTGCTTTTGTATGCCGATACGAAATCGCATGCCGTGGTAAACGTTGCCGGAACATCCCGCTTCGCATTTTTTGCAGTTGAGGTCTTTTGTTTCGGCACGGAACACAACGGTCTCTGCCGCAAAATTCCCCTTAAATAATCATTAGCGGATGAAGGGTTAGGCTCTGTGCGTTCAGACTTGATCAAGCATGCAGGACTGGACGTCCTTGGGATGTCAATCGGAGGCAACAATGTCGAATATTTTTTCCCGTTTTGTGCGCGATGAATCCGGCGCGACGGCTATCGAATACGGCCTGATTGCGGCTCTCATCGCCGTTGTGATCATTGGCGCGATCACGGCGGTCGGTACCGGCCTGTCCGGAACCTTCAACACGGTGTCCACAAAGGTGAAGTAAGCGTTCGCCGGGATTTGCTGCAGCGGCCGCTTCTTTCGAGCGGCCGTTTGCATTTTTAGAGGACGCAATGATCGCCGAGTTGCTCGTTATTTTTGTGATGCCGGCACTGCTTGCGGTGGCAGCGGGATGGGATCTTGCGAGCTACACAATTCCCAACTTTCTTTCGCTGGCGCTCGTTGGCGCGTTCGCTGTCTTCGCGCTCGTCACCGGCATGACGCCGGGTGTGATCGGCATGCATCTTTTGGCCGGTGTTCTGGCGCTCACCGTCGGATTTACGCTTTTCGCGCTCGGCTATGTCGGCGGCGGCGATGCCAAGCTGTTCGGTGCAATCGTGCTGTGGCTCGGCTTCCACAACCTGCTCGACTTTGCGTTTCTGGTTTCGGTGTTGGGTGGTGCGCTCGCGCTTTTGCTGCTCAGTCTGCGGCGATGGCCGTTGCCTGCGGCTCTGATGGGGCAAAGCTGGCTCGTGCGTCTGCATGACAACCGCTCGGGTATTCCCTACGGCATCGCGCTCGCTGCCGGCGCGCTCATTCTTCTTCCGCACACGGATATCTTTCGCCTCGCGGTGACAGGATAAAAAACCTGTCCCTTATGCGAAACGGGCAGGGTCTTCTTAAGCATTTTCTAAAGGGTTCCGTGTTCGGATTGGCACAGAGGAGCTGACCGCCATGAATACATCGCGTCTCATTGTGCTGGGTCTCGCCGCGTTAGCGGCTGGAGGCGCCGCGTTTCTTGCCCGCGGATTGCTGGGTGGGGGAACGTCGCATGTCGCGGCGGCGCCAACGCCACCGCCCGCCACCACCGAAGTTATGGTTGCTGCGAGCGATATCGCGCCAGGACAAAAACTCACGCCCGAATTGGTGCGCTGGCAGAAATGGCCGGCCAATTCCATCGATCCTAGCTTCATCACGGGGTCCAATGAGACCGACACACAGGCCGCCGTGAAGGGCGTTGTGGTGCGGAGCCCTGTCGTCGCAGGCCAGCCGCTGACGACGCTTAACGTCGTCCACGCCGACTCTGCGAGCTTCATGTCGGCGACGCTAATGCCCGGCATGCGCGCGGTTGCCATCACCGTGTCGGTCGCATCGGTCGCCGGCGGCTTTATCCTTCCGAACGACCGCGTCGACCTAGTGCTGACGCAGCCTTTGCCCGAAGGTCATCGTTTCCGCTCTGCTACCATCTTGCAGGATGTGCGCGTTCTCGCGATCGATCAGGCGACGCAGGACAGCAAGCAGGAGAAAGCACAGAAGGCCGTGTCGGACGCGAAAACCGCGACACTCGAGCTTTCGCCCGAACAGGCTGAAAAAGTCACACGTGCTCAGGCGACCGGCACGCTCTCGCTGCTGCTGCGTCCGCTGATGGACGGGAACGGGAATGCCGGCGCAAACGCCCGTGTCGCCGCCGCACGCCAGCGCTACAGAAATGCCGGCAGTTCTGACGGCGGCGACGTGTCCGTCATCCGTTACGGCGTGCAGCACACCGACACCACCGCCAAAGGGGAATAGAAGATGTCGAGAAAAATCCTTCTCGCGGCACTGGCGGCTGCCGGTCTTTCCGTCTCCGCATTTGGCTCCAGCGCCGAAGACATGCGCGACGACGATTCTGGCGCGCGTGTCATCAGTGTCTCAGCGCGCAGCGGGCAATCGAACAAGCACATCAGCCTGCCCATCGGCAAGGGCACGATCGTGCAACTCGACACCGACGCGCGAGACGTTCTGGTCTCCAATCCTGAGATCGTGGATGCCGTCGTCCGCACGCCGCGGCGCATCTTCCTCCTCGGCATGAAACAGGGGCAGACAAACGCCTTCTTCTTCGATGGCGCAGGTCGCCGCATCCTGTCTCTCGATCTGAACGTTCAGAAAGAAACCGGCGACGTCGCATCCCTGATCCGCGCCGGCATGCCCGGTTCCAACATCCGTGTTGCGGCTGTGAACGACAGCGTGGTGCTTACCGGCACGGTGAGCAACTCGCAGGAATCGACGCGCGCACAGGACATCGCGGTGCGCTTCACCGGCGACGTGACCAAGGTCGTCAACATGTTGAGGATCGCGGGCGGCGAGCAGGTGATGCTCAGGGTCCGGGTCGCGGAAATGGACCGCAACATCGCAAAACAGTTCGGCGTGAACATACAAGAAGCCGCGCTGGTCGCGGGGGTGCCGATCATCGCATCGACAGGCAACCAGTTTGGTCTGATCGGAAAGGCGCTGAGCGATGCGTCCCAGGCGCAGTTCGGCTCGGTCTGCCCGCAGGCGTTCACGCCGACGCAGACAATCCAGAAACTGATCGGCACAGGGAGTTTCCAGGGCGACACCGGCACGCTCACCACCACCAATATTCCGTGCTCCAGCCCCAACAACATCCAAGGCGTGCTACAGGCGCTCGACCAGATTGGCTTGGTCCATATCCTTGCGGAGCCGAATTTGACCGCGGTTTCCGGCGAGACGGCACGGTTCCTTGCTGGTGGTCAGTTTCCCGTTCCCGCCGGACGCGACAACCAGGGCAACATCTCAATCGAGTTCAAGGATTTCGGTGTTGGTCTCTCCTTCACTCCGGTCGTGCTGAGCCCGGGTCGGATATCGATGCAGATATCGACAGAGGTCAGTGAACTCACCAACACCGGTGCCTTCACGCTTTCGGGCTCCACGCAGCTCGTCAATGGCACCTTGGTAACCGTTCCCGGACTTACCATTCCGGCCCTTTCCGTGCGCCGTGCCCAGACGACGGTCGAGTTGCCGTCAGGCGGCAGCTTTGCCATCGCCGGGTTGATGCAACACACGACGAAGCAGGTGATCGAGCAATTCCCGGGCATCGGCGAGATGCCGGTTCTCGGTACGCTGTTCCGCAGCCGCGATTTTCAGAACAATGAGACGGAGCTGGTCGTTCTGGTGAGCGCTTATCTCGTCAATCCGACGATCGAAGCCAAGCTCTCGACGCCGATGGATGGGTATCAAATCCCCACCGATCCCGAGACCATCCTGCTCGGCCGTCTGAACGCGGTCTACAAGCGCGACCCGAACACACCCAACAAGATCGCATCCGGTTCCACCGGCGGCTACATCGTCCAATAGGAGCAAGCCATGCGGACCAACAAGGACATCATGCGCTTCACATCCCTGGCGGCGTTGCTGCTCGCGGGCAGTTGCGCCGCGCCGGGCGACGGTCCCACACCAGGCAACTTTACGGATCCGACCGCCAATCATGCCATCGCGGTCGAGCCTGCCTATCGTTCGGTCAAGCTGCCCTTCTCCGCGGCGGATGCCGGGCTGATGCCGGACGATTCCGCGCGGTTCAACGATTTCGTCTCGAGATATCTCGCCAGCGGCAACGGTGCGATTTCGATCACCGCGCCGTCAGGCGGCGAGGCTGCCATCAGCTACTTCGGTGAACGGCTCACCTCGATGGGCGTGCCGCGCAATCGCATCCTGGTCGGCACGCGCCAACAGGGCGATAACGATGCGCGTGTGGAGTTGAGCTATATGTCCTACTCTGCACACGTCGAGAACTGCTCCAACGATTGGCCAACCGACTGGGGCGATACCTGGGACAACGCGCCCACGCCGAATTTCGGCTGCGCGGTCCAGAAGAACATGGCCGCGATGCTGGCCGATCCGCGCGACATGGTCGAACCGCGTCCGATGGACGCGCCCGATGCGGCACGGCGCGCAACGGTCCTGGGCCACTACGACAAGGGTGAGGTCACGCAGGCCGACAAGCACTCCGTCGACAAAGCCTCCGAGCAGTCCGGGATGAGTTCGGAAATCCAATAGGTAGATTCGCTATGACGACGCTCCACACTCCAGAGATACCGGTATTCGGCGCCGCGGCGCATGAGCGTCCTGTGCCGCGGATATCCATTCACGCTTTTGTGGAATTTCCCGACACCGGCGCGGTCCTGCAGCGCGCCGGCTCCGATCGCCGGCTCTCCAAGGCGCACCTCAATGTCCAGCTTGGTGGCATCGGTGCCGCTGTCGAGCATTACCAAGGCATCGTGACGCCCAACCTCCTGATCGTCGAAACCAGGCTTAATGGCCAGGCCGCGCTCGACGAACTGGATCGGCTTGCCCATGTCTGCGACCCCTCGACCAAGGTGATCGTGATCGGCCGCACCAACGACGTGGAGCTCTATCGCGAACTGATGCGCCGCGGAGCCAGCGAGTATCTGGTCGCCCCGCTCAGCCCGCTCCATCTTATCGAAGTGATTTCGGGCCTTTATCTGGAGCCGGGTGCGACGCCCATCGGCCGGGTGATCACATTCATCGGCGCGCGCGGCGGCGTCGGAGCCTCGTCGCTGGCGCACAATGTCGGCTGGTGCATCGCAGAAGAACTCCAGATCAACACGACGATTGTCGATTTCGATCTGCCGTTCGGTACGCTGGGTCTTGATTTCAACGACGAGCCCGGCCAAGGCGTGGCTGACGCGCTTTCGGCGCCGGAACGCCTCGACGACGTCCTACTCGACCGTCTGCTGATGAAACGCGGCGATCATCTTTCTCTGTTCACGGCTCCGGCGGTTCTCGAACGCGATTACGAAGCCACGACGGATGCCTACGAGTCGGTCATCGACGCCGTGCGCCAGATAACGCCATGCGTCGTCATCGATCTGCCGCATGTATGGACGCCCTGGGTCAAGGCGACGCTGATTGCAGCGGACGAGAACGTGATCGTGGCAACGCCGGATCTCGCCTCGTTGCGCAACTCCAAGAGTATGATCGAGGTCATTCGTCACAACCGTCCCAACGACGTGCCGCCGAGGCTCGTACTCTGCCAAGTCGGTCAGCCGAAGCGTCCCGAAATTCCGGCGAAGGACTTTGCGGAGACGTTGGGAGTGGAACCCGCCGCTGTGGTGAATTTCGATCCGCTGCTTTTCGGTCAGGCCGCCAACAACGGCCAGATGCTGATCGAGCTGCAGCCGAACTCGGCGAGCAGCGCTTCTGTCCGCCAGCTTGCGCAGGTCGTCACCGGCCGCGCGCCACTCGCAAACCAGAAGCAGTCTTCTTCTCTCCTGTCGTTTCTCAACAAGGCGAAAAAGAGAGCCTGATAGATGTTCGGCAAGCGCACAAACGCGGCGATCGATATCCAGCGTCCGCCGACGGTCACGCCGCCGCTGGTTGAAGCGCCGGCGCCACAGCCCTCACGGTCCGACTCCCCGCCGCGCATCGAGCCGGCGCCCATGAAGCAGGTGGCTCCTGCACCCACACCCGTCAAGCCCTCGACGCGGCCGCAGGTCGATCAGCGCTCTGAAGACTATTACCAGATCAAAACGCTCATCTTCAGCGCGTTGATCGACACCATCGATCTCGCGCAGCTGGCGCAGCTCGATCCGGATTCGGCAAGAGAAGAAATCCGCGACATCGTCAACGAGATCATCTCGATCAAGGCGGTGGTGATGTCCATCGCGGAGCAGGAACATCTGCTCCAGGACATCTGCAACGATGTTCTCGGCTACGGTCCGCTCGAGCCGCTGCTGGCGCGCGACGACATCGCCGACATCATGGTCAACGGCGCCGGCCGTGTCTTCATTGAAGTCGGCGGCAAGGTGCAGCTCACCTCCATCCGCTTCCGCGACAACGCTCAGCTGATGAACATCTGCCAGCGCATCGTCAGCCAGGTTGGCCGCCGCGTCGACGAAAGTTCTCCGATCTGCGACGCGCGTCTCGCCGACGGTTCCCGTGTCAACGTGATCGCGCCGCCGCTCTCGCTCGACGGTCCTACGCTCACCATCCGTAAGTTTCGCAAGGACAAGCTCACCCTCGAGGATCTGGTCAAGTTCGGCTCGATCTCGCCGGCCGGCGCGCGCGTGCTGGCCGTCGTTGGGCGCTGCCGCTGCAACGTCCTGATTTCCGGGGGTACTGGTTCGGGCAAGACGACGCTGCTCAACTGTATGACGGCGTATATCGACGCTGAAGAACGCGTGATCACGGCCGAGGACGCGGCCGAGCTTCAGCTTCAACAGCCTCACGTCGTGCGCTTGGAAACCCGCCCGCCGAACCTCGAAGGGCAGGGCCAGATCACCATGCGCGATCTCGTCAGGAACTGTCTGCGTATGCGCCCCGAACGCATCATCGTGGGCGAGGTGCGCGGACCCGAGGCCTTCGACCTTCTGCAAGCGATGAACACCGGCCACGACGGCTCGATGGGCACGTTGCACGCCAACTCCCCGCGCGAAGCCATGAGCCGTCTGGAATCGATGATCACCATGGGCGGCTTCGCGCTTCCGATGAAAACCATCCGCGAGATGATCGTGGGTTCGATCGACGTCATCATCCAGGCCGAGCGCATGCGCGACGGTTCGCGCCGCATCACCAAGGTGACCGAGGTCGTCGGCACGGAAGGCGATGTCGTCATCACCCAGGATCTTTTGACCTACGAGGTCACAGGCGAGGACGAGACCGGGCGCTTGAAGGGGAAACATATGGGTACGGGCATCGTCCGCCCGGCCTTCTGGGAACGCGCGCGCTATTACAATCTGGAGCGCGAACTGGCCGATGCGCTAGACGCGCTTCAGGCGTGAGGCGTTGATGGTCATTGCAATCGCCGCGTTCCTTCTGGTTCTGGCTTTGGGCGGTGCCGGTTACGTGTTTGCCGGCGCCAGTGGAGACCGTTCGCAGAAGCGCGTCGCGCAGGTTGCCAAGCAGAGCGCGCAGCTTCGCGGCAACACGGCCGGCGACACCAATGCGCTCAAGCGCAAGAACGTCCAGCAGCTGCTCAAGCAGATCGAAAGCAAAAGCGCGGAGCAGAAGAAGCTCACCATGCGGCGGCGCCTCGATCAGGCGGGGTTGCCGGACGTTTCCGTGCGTACGTTCTGGCTCGTGTCGGGCGGTTTCGGACTCGTCGTGGCGCTTGTATGTTTTGTCACGAAGCAGCCGCTGCTCGTGGATGTACTCGCGGCGTTCGGCGCCGGCCTCGGTCTGCCGCGCTGGGTTCTGGGCTTCATGAAGGCGCGCCGCGAAAAGAAATTCACGAATGAATTCGCCAACGCCATCGACGTTGTCGTGCGCAGCGTGCGTTCGGGTCTTCCCACAAACGAAGCGCTCAAGATCGTGGCCAAGGACAGCCCCGACCCCGTCGGCGGCGAGTTCAACCGGCTCGTCGAGGGCTTAAAGGTGGGTGTAACCCTCGAACAAGGCTGCAAGCGCATGTTTGAAAGCATGCCGACGGCCGAAGTCTCTTTCTTCGGGATCGTGATGACCATCCAGCAGAAATCGGGCGGCAATCTGTCGGAAGCCTTGAGCAACCTCGCCGGCGTGCTGCGCGATCGCAAGCGCCTGCAGGGCAAGATCAAGGCGATGTCGTCCGAAGCCAAGGCCTCGGCGATGATCATCGGTTCGCTGCCGCCCGCGGTGATGGGCATCGTCTATGTAACGACGCCGGCCTATATCCGGCTGCTGTTCACCGAGCGCACCGGAAACCTGATTCTGGCCGGCTGCGCGATCTGGATGAGTGTCGGCATCTTCGTGATGCGCAAGATGATCAACTTCAAGCATTAGGACGGCCATGGGCGCGGATTTGATGGATCTTCTGTTCGACCCGGCGTTCCTGGCGACGCTGGCGGCGGCGATCTTCGCCTTTGCGACGATCGTGACGCTCGGCCTGCCGCTGGCCGAACGCGACGGTCTTGGTCAGAGGCTCAAGAGCGTCGCGGAGCGGCGCGAGGAACTGCGTGTCAGGCATCATGCCGCGTTGAACAACACCAAGCGCGCCAGTCTGAGGACCGAAGCCGTCGGCTCCGTAAAGTTCATGAAAGGCATTGTTGAGAGATTCGATCTTGCCAAACTCGTGCAATCGGAAGGCAGCAGGGAAAAGCTCGCGATGGCGGGCTATCGCGGACCGACACCTGTGGTGGTGTTCATGTTCTTCCGCTTTGTGATGCCGTTCGTGGTCTTCGCCCTGGCACTGGTCTATGTCTTTCTGATCGCCCATTTCAGCTATTCGACGATGACCAAGATCGGCATCGCGGTCGCGGCTGCGCTCGTAGGCTACTATCTGCCGGATCTCTTCGTCTCGAACGCCATTTCGCGCCGCCAGCAATCGATCATGCGCGCCTTTCCCGATGCCCTGGATTTGCTCCTGATCTGCGTCGAATCCGGTATGTCGATCGAGCCCGCGTTCACCCGCGTGGCTTCAGAGATCGGTCAGCAGTCGCCGGAGCTCGCGGAAGAGCTGGCGCTGACGACCGCGGAACTGTCCTATCTTCCCGAACGCCGCGTCGCATTTGAAAATCTTGCCGCACGTTGCGGGCATAATGGCGTGAAGGCGGTCGCGACCGCTCTAAACCAGGCCGAAAAATACGGTACGCCGCTCGGCCAGGCGTTGCGCGTGGCCGCTCAGGAAAATCGCGAGATGCGCATGTCCGAGGCGGAAAAGAAGGCGGCGTCGCTCCCGGCCAAACTGACCGTGCCGATGATCATCTTCTTCCTGCCGTGCCTGTTCGCCGTCATCATGGGCCCGGCGATCATCAAGATCTCGCACACGATGCATCATTAGTGCCGGAGGCACTGGTCGCCGATGCGGCCCGCATTCTTCGGCGGGTATGGCGCGAGCGATGACATCCCGTCGTGCCGAATGAGAACCGTCCTTCCACGGGCGGGCTGTGCTTCAGACAGAGCCACGCAGCGAAGATCGCGTGTGCCCACGCGGTCTCCGAGCATAGCTTTCGGAAAAGTCTGATTCAGGGCGAAGCGGCGTCTGCCGTCATGCGCAAGGAAGGTGTCTTGTCCTTGGCCGCTTTCTTGGGATCTTCCTTCGCGACCTTGGTCGCAGCGCTCTTCGCGGCTGTGGCCTTGGAAGGCGTCGCCTGCGCGACCGATGTGGCGTTGTCCTTCACGATCGGACGCGGCGCGCTGGTCGCGACCTTCGACGCGGACGGCTTGTTCGCGACGTTCATCGGCCCGGCTTTTGAATCGGCCGGAACCTGCTGCATGACGACGCTGCCGTTGTTGACGGGTGGCAAGGTGTTTTTCGCAACCGACGAAGCGGGAGCGGCCTTGGCAGGCGCTGCGGCCGATTGCGCCGGGGTCAGACTGGCAAGCAGGGCCACATTGCGCGAGATTTTCGGATCCGCGCCGCTGGCTGAAGCCTGCGTCAACAGTTGATGCGCCGTGACGAGATCGCCGGCCTGCATGCGCGACAGCGCATAATTGTTAAGCACGCCGGGGTTTCCGGGCCTGAGCGCCAGCGCCTGCTGATAGGCCCCCTTGGCTTTCGAATAGTCGCCGTCCTGGTCGTAGGCGACGCCGATCGCCGAATACAGGGACCAGTCGCTAGGCTGCAACTGCACCGCGCGGTTGAGGAAATCCAGCGCGTCATGGGGGCGGCCCAGCTGGACCAACGCCTTGCCGTATTCGCCGATGACATTCGGATTGTCGGGCGCCACAAGTGTCAGCTGTGCGAGAATCCGGGTCGCGCCGGCATAATCGCCCTGCGCGCGCAACGCCTGCGCATTGCGGATTTGCGTGTCGATATCGGAAGCCAGCGTTTTGCCCGGTTTGGCGGGGGTTGCTGCGCTGCTGCTCGTGGCGGCGGGCTTGCTGCTAGTGCTGCCGTCGAACGACGAGCACGCGGCGGCAGAGACGCCGATCAACAGAAGTGCGGCGAAGCGGGGGAGCGAGCGGGTCATGGATGTGCCTTGGCGGTTTAGTCCACCGGGCAGCATGACGGGACGAGGTCAATAAACCCTTAAATCGTTGCGCGAGCGGCTGAAATTCGACTCAAGCGAGGCCAGAAGCCACTTCCGCTTCGGCCGCTTTACCCCAGTCGCGCATCGCGGGAAGTTCCATTACGCGCGCCATATAGTCCCGCACGGCCGGCGGCGCGTCCACGCCATAGGTTTCGAACCGCGACACCACCGGTGCGTACATGCAATCCGCGATCGAGAAGCGTCCGAACAGAAAGCCCCCGGACTGGCCGTGCTCGTCGAGGGCCTCGCTCCAGGCCGAAAGGACGCGCGCGACCTGCGCCTTCGTCGTGTCCCGAAGGGTGGGCAGCGGCAGGCGCCGTGCGAAGTCCATCGACAATTGGTCGCGCAGATCGGGAAAGCCGGAATGCATCTCGGCCGCGTAGGCGCGGGCAACCGCCCGCGTAGAAAGATCGTCCGGCCAAAGCTTCGCTTCGGGATGGCGGTCTGCCAGCGTCTCGCAGATCGCAAGGCTGTCCCACACGATATGGCTGCGTTCTCCGTCCTCAATCCTGAGGACAGGCACGCGGCCGGTCGGTGAGTATCTGAGGATCTCGGGGCTCGTCGATTCGCGCCGTAGCGGTACCAGCTCTTCATCGAACGAAACGCCGATATGGCGCAGCGCCATGTAAGGTCTCAGGCTCCAGCTCGACCAATCCTTCGTGCCGACGATCAGCGTGTAGCGCGTTGCCATGAAGGGTTCTCACATTGCGAAGCACGGAAGGCGTTTCTAAACTCGCGCATGACGAAACGACAGGATTTTCGATGCAGGTAAGCTTTGCGCGGAATGCAAAGGACGCAACGCCGCTTCACGCCGTGCGCGGGGGCGATCTGAAGGGCTGGACCGCCAATCGGCCCAAGCGTGAGCAGGCCTACCTGAAGAGCACGGGCTTTGCCGCAAAAGATGGCGAACTGTGCCTTATTCCGGATGCGCAGGGTACGCTCGCATCCGCCGTGCTCGGTCTCGGCAAAGGCGAAGATATTCTGGCACTTGCCACCTTTGCAGAGCGGTTGCCGCAAGGCAGCTATCGTTTCGCCGACGTACCGGCGGCACAAGGTGGCGCGAACGGCGCACTCGCCTGGGCGCTCGGGACATATGAATTCGCGCGCTACAAGAAGCAGAAAGCGAAAGGTGCAAAGCTTGTGCTTCCCGCCGGAGTCGACGGCGCGGAGGTCGCGCGCATCGCAGAGGGAATCTTCCTGGGCCGCGATCTCATCAACACACCGCCCAACGATATGGGGCCGGAAGAACTCGCTGCCGCCGCGCGCGATCTTGCCAAGAAGCATGGCGCGAAGTTCTCCGTCACCGCCGGTGACGCGCTGAAGAAAGCGAATTATCCGCTGGTATATGCGGTGGGGCAGGGCTCCGATCGCGCGCCGCGGCTGATCGATGTGCTATGGGGCCGCGCGAATGCACCGAAAATCACCCTGGTCGGCAAGGGCGTTTGCTTCGATACTGGTGGTTACGATCTAAAGCCGTCCTCCGGCATGCTGTCGATGAAGAAGGATATGGGTGGCGCCGCAACCGTGCTTGCGATCGCAGACATGGTGATGGGCGCAAGGCTGAATGTGCGTTTGCGCGTGCTGATCCCGGCGGTCGAAAACTCCGTCTCTGGCCACGCCTATCGCCCGAGCGATGTGTTCAAGAGCCGCAAGGGCCTGACCGTCGAGATCGGCAATACCGACGCCGAAGGCCGGCTCGTGCTCGCCGACGCGCTGGCCGAAGCCGATAGCGAAAAGCCGGAATTGCTGATCGACATCGCAACGCTCACGGGCGCGGCCCGTGTCGCAACCGGCTTCGAGCTGCCCCCGTTCTTCACAGACGATGAGACGCTTGCCTCCGATCTCATGCGCCATTCGAAGGAGACGCAGGATCCGGTGTGGCGCCTGCCGCTATGGCGCGGCTATGAGAGCGCGTTGAACAGCCCGATTGCCGATCTCAACAACAACCCCGATTACGGTTACGCAGGCGCGATCACCGCGGCGTTGTTCCTCAACCGCTTTGTCACTAGCACGAAGGCTTGGATGCATCTCGATATCGCGGCCTGGACCGATCGTCCCAAACCCGGCCGCCCGCGCGGTGCCGAAGCCAATGCTGCGCGCGCCATCTATGCGCTGCTGCGGTCGCGCTACTCTCACTAGCTATTCTGCAGCCCGGTTTTCAGTCTGTTCATCAGACGGCGTTGCAAACCCGGTCCATCGATCGCTGATCGTACGGTAAAGTTTATAATAGACGTTGCGGTGAAAATGTCCTCGCCCCTGCGCCTCTGCTTCATTGATGAAATCTGACACGGCTATCTCAACAACCTTACCTGGATGCCGTTGGGCTGCGTCTCTCAGCCGTTTATTTAACGCCCTCGATGGTGACGACTGAGAGTCACCCTGTTGTTGCGGCGGCCCGAGAACAAATATCTTGCTCCCTTGAGGAACGGACCCAAAGATAACATCCAGGGTTTGGGCGTGCTCTTCCTCCGTCAACGCTCCCACTGGCTCGAATTCCGCGCGCAAGAAGCGCAAAGCATTTCTTGCGGCCTGCGGCAGTTGCGCTCCTTCCGGACTGTCCGGATCGAGATCAGCGCGCTTGTTTCTCCTTATTCCAGATCCTCTGGTGTCGAAAGGTATCAGAAACCCGGTCTCACGATGGCGATAGACAATTTCGTGTGCGTCTATCCAAGAGGCGAGGATGCGCAGCCACGAGGAATCCAGTGTGGCAAATTTGGTCTCAAAATCCGCGGACTCATAACCAAGCTGGCGTAAGACAGCCATCTGCTCGGGTCCAACGCCTTCGATCGCATAGCGCAGCATCAATGAATGATCGGTACGCACTGAAATGGCGTTGCGAACGTCATTGAATTCACCGATGGCCTCTTCGGTGTCGAGGGTGAAATAGTGCAGGAGGGGAACCACATTGCACGAACCGCGGATGAGCACTCCCCGCCTCGTTTTCTCTACTCTGCGTTCGGCGATTGCCGGTGAACGCGGCGAATCGTTGATCCAGTCGACAAGTGACTCATCCGATAGATCCGCAAGAACATCGCCCTTGACCCTGACCTGCGGCCGGCCAAGGCGTTGGTACAGCCAACGTTCTACTCCCATGTTAAGAATACGGCAGGAAAAACAGAATTGGCGCAGCCGGGCTTTGCCGCGTCTCGTGGTGGTCAGATAAAACCCGCAATAACCGTAGTCGCCATAGCGATCTGTGACGCGCACAAGTCCGGCTTGGGTCGCAAAGTGCGCCAGCGTCTCCTTGAGTTCGGCGCGTGCTTGTTCCAGATCTTCGGGAAAGCGCTTCTTCGTGAAATTGAGCTGATTGGTGCGGTTGATCAATTCTATGGCGCGATCGATATTGGCTTCGACATCGCGTTCGATCTCGACCCGTATATTGCATGAGCGCAGAAACTCGGTGTTATCGCTTGCAACTGCCTCATCAGCTTTTCGCGTTTCTAGAAGCCTGTACTGATTAAGACGCGACAGCGTCTCGTCATTCTTGCCCTTGAACAGGGGGGACGCGAGTATCATTGGAATGATATCTACGTCCGCAACCTGCAGACCAGGAACGAAATGCTCGACTTCACGCCGATTGAGTGGATTGTCATCGATGAAGAGCACAGTTTCGGGGCGCAGCTGAATGTCCTCGATCAGTGCCTTGATCCGCGGCCCCTTAGGGGTCCAGTCGATGCTTGGAAAGACGAAATAGTCCCAGATGCCCTTCTCTACGAGAACGGCCTTGGTCGTTTCCATGTCGTTCTTGGAGCAGATCGTACTAATAATGCCGCGCTTGGCCAGCGCCATGATGAGATCGTGATTTGCGAAATTGTAGTCGACGCCGCCTTCTGAAAGCGTACCGCCCCAGAAGGTTTCATCGAGATCCCAAATAACGAGCCTTACGGCCTCGGCCATGATCTCAACCTTGGCAAATGCAGGTCGTTCTAGCGGTCGATAATTGGCCGGTCAACGCAGGCGCGAACGTACGCCTGAGGGGTGCCTATTTTCTGTATCCGAAGAGTTCGAATTCGTCGCTGCATGTCTTTTGCACGATCAGCTTTTGCTCTGGTGTGAGAACCTCCTCGGCCGGGCGGCGGTCCGGTCGATGCTGGGCGTTCACTTGGTGCATTTTCGCAAGTACTTCCAATCCTCCAAGCGATTTCTCCACTTCGCGGAGGTCGTTGGCGAGATTCTCGTAGCGGATGACGAAATCCACCGCGAGTTTCCCTGCGCGCGTATAGAGGCCAAAGTTCCGATAGAGTTCATTTTCCAAAACAGATTTGAGCGCCTCGTCAAATTCCTGGTCGCGTTTGCGCTCGAACCAAGCAAGTGACACCGCCTTTTCATACGGGTGTCGCTCGATCGTAAATTTGTAGGCTGTGCTGCAAAAATTTTCGCCGGCAACCTGTATGGCTTCTTTGATACCGGCGTGTCTCTTGATCCCCGTTTCAGAAGTTCTCTGTGCCTCCTGAACAGCAGCCTTCATTGCGCGACGGTCACGTCTCTCGAGAGCATCCAGATAGCGCTGCTCTGTATCTTTGTTGGAAGTAAAATTCCGTGGAAGAACGTTCGGAAACAGTTTCTGTCGATCAAACTCCTCTGTTTGACCCAAGGGTGTAACAACGTCATCCGGCCCGGCGTAAACGGACAGCGCAGCTTCAATCGCACTACCTGCCGTTTTTCTCGTCTTGATGAAGATGAAATTTCGCGAGTAGGAGATAATCATGGCGCGCAAGCATGAGATCGCGTTCCGCTATTACACCAGTTTATCGGTAAGTCCAATCGCGGCGACGCTTCCGATCGCGCGTGTTGGGCAACGCCTCGTTTCGGCTCCGCTGGCAACTCCTCCACCTTCAGTATTCTCGCTCGACGTCCACAACGTTCTCGAGCTTCTCGCCGCGCTCGCTCCGGGCGATGCCGTCGATGACGTATTGCGCGGCGATCCTGGGATCGGTGATCGCTGCGATGTGCGGCGTGACGATGATCTTCGGGTGACGCCAGAGCGGGGAGGTTTCAGGCAGCGGCTCGGTCTCGAACACGTCGAGCGTCGCACCCGCAAGGCGGCCTGAATCGATCGCAGCGATGACATCCGTTTCGATCAGGTGACCGCCGCGCGCGACGTTGATCACATAGGCGCCATCGGGAAGCATCGCGAACGTCTTCGCGTTCAGGATGCCCCGCGTCTCGTGCGTCAATGGCAAGAGACAGATGAGAAAGTCGCTGACGCGCAGAAACGCTTCGAATTCGGCCTGGCCCGCGTAGCTCTCGATGCCGCGCACGCTTTTGCGCGAGCGGCTCCAGCCCGACACCGGAAAACCCAAATCGCGAAGACGCTCGCCGGCAACGGTCCCGATCTCGCCAAGGCCGAGAATGCCGATGCGCGTATCGGCGGTTCGCCGCGGCAGGACTCTCTGGGCCCATTTGCCGGCGGCTTGCGCGGTATCGAAATCGCGCTGATGGCGATGCTGCAGCAGCGTGTGCATCACCACATATTGCGCCATCTCGGTCGAAAGCTGCGGATCGACGAACCGCACGAGTGGAACCTGTTTGGGAAATTCGGGATCGGAAAGGAACCCATCGACGCCTGCGCCCAGCGAGAAGATTGCCTTCAGGTTGGGGAGGGTTTTGAGCAATCCGGGCGCGGGCCGGAAGCTCTGCACATAGTCGACGTCTTCCGGCACGTAGCTGTCGCGACCGTGAACCACGACGTTTAGATCAGCTTGAGAGAGCCATGGCAGCCACAGCCCGGCCCAGCTCACCGGCACAATCAGTAGAAGCGTTGGACGCGTGCTCATGCAAACACGCTCCCGCGTTTCGTTCTGGCGATCAAGCGTGCGTCAGGACTTCTTCGGCGCTTCCGGAGCGGCGGCCGGCGTTCCGGCCGGTGTCTGGGTAGCAGGGGCCTTGGCAGCGGGCGGCGGAATCGGGACCGGGCTGTCGCTTTGTGTCCTCAGCCAGGCGAGCAGATTGATGCGGTCCTGCGGGCTGCGCAGGCCGGCGAAGCTCATCTTGGTGCCAGGCACCATGGCCGCAGGGGACTTCAGGAACTTGAACAGCTTATCGAAGGTCCAGGGCGAATGATCCGCCGACATGGCACCCGAATAGGAGAAGCCTTCGTGAGTCGCGCGCGCACGCCCGACCACGCCCCACAGATTGGGACCGATCTTGTTCGGACCGCCCTTGGAGAGATCGTGGCATTGCTCGCAGCGCGACGAAATCTTCTGGCCCGCGGCGGCATCCGCCGTCGGCAGAACGGTGCCGAAGTCGGGCAGCGCCTCTTCGGCCGGGGCTGCCGAACTGCTCGCGGAGGCCTCTTCCTGCACGCCCTCGACGATGTAGCCCGGCTTTGCAGGCTTGGCCGGTTCATAGATCGCTTCGGTCGCAAAACTGACGACCAGCACGAAGATCAGCGTCCCCAGAACCGCGCCGGCGATCTTGTTCCACTCAAAGGAATCCATAAGGTCTGCTCCGCCGTGCTATGCGAGGTTCGGGCGCGGTTGCGCCGTTTAAGGATCGCGGGGGACATTACAAGTCCGCCCAATTGCGTCATTGCGGCGAAGCGTCGCATAAATCTAGGAAATTCCGGCCCATTCCCATGAACCCCATCGTCCTGATCCCGGCCCGCATGGCGTCCACGCGCCTGCCCGGCAAGCCGCTGGCCGATATCGCAGGCACGCCCATGATTGTGCGCGTCTGGCAGCAGGCGATGGCGGCAGGGATCGGCCCGGTGGTGGTGGCCGCCGCCGAAGCCGAGATTGTCGCAGCCATCGAGAACGCCGGGGGCCGCGCGCATTTGACGCCGCCCGATCTGCCGTCTGGATCGGACCGGATTTTCGCAGCGCTTGAGACCGTCGATCCCGGTGCCGCGCACGATGTCGTGGTCAATCTGCAAGGCGACCTGCCGGCCCTCGATCCGTCGAACATCCGCGCCGTGGCCGAAACTTTGGCCGAGACGGGCGCCGACATCGCCACGCTGGCGGCGGAAATCGACAATGCTGCAGACCGCGACAATCCGAGCGTGGTGAAACCGGTTGTCGCCTGGGACTCATCGGGCGCTCGCGGCCGCGCGCTCTATTTCACACGCGCACACGCGCCGCACGGCGACGGTCCGCTCTATCACCACATCGGCATCTATGCGTTCCGGCGCGAAGCGCTTGCGCGTTTCGTTTCGCTGCCGCCGTCGCTGCTCGAGCAGCGCGAGAAGCTCGAACAATTGCGTGCGCTCGAAGCGGGCATGACGATCGCGGTTGCACGCGTTGACAGCGTGCCGCTCAGCGTCGATACGGAAGAGGATTTGAAGAAAGCGCGCGAGCTTCTGTCGCGTGAAAAGAACTGATGTCCGGCGAACTCATTTCCCGTGCGAAGACCGTTGCCTTTCAGGGCGAGCCAGGAGCCTATGCCCATCTCGCGGCGCGCGAGGCTCTGCCGCATGCCGAGGCCGTGCCGCGCCCGACCTTCGACGATGCGGTGAACGCGGTCCGGAGCGGCGAAACCGACCTCTGCATCATCCCGGTCGAGAATTCGCTGATGGGCCGCATCGCGGATATCCATCACCTTTTGCCTGAGGCCGGGCTGCACATCGTGGGCGAGCATTTCCTGCGCGTGCAGCATCAGCTCCTCGGTATCAAGGGCGCCAAATTATCGGGCCTCACGCGCGTGTTCAGCCAGGGTCCTGCATTGGCGCAGTGCCTCAAGATCATCCGCGAGATGAAGCTGAAGGCCGAGAACTGGCACGACACGGCGGGCTCGGCACACCACATCGCGGACCTGAACGATCCGAGTGTTGCCGCCATCGCGTCGTCCCTGGCGGGGCAGATCTACGGGCTCGAAGTGCTCAAAGCCAATGTCGAGGACGAGCCGCACAACATGACGCGCTTCCTCATCATGGCGCATGACACCGACGACGCGCCCAATGATGGAGGCAAGGTCGTCACGACGTTCGTCTTCCGCGTGCGCAACGTGCCGGCCGCGCTCTACAAGGCGCTCGGCGGATTTGCGACCAATGGCGTGAACATGACGAAGCTGGAGTCCTACCAGCTCGGCGGCTCATTCAACGCGACCCAGTTCTATGCCGATATCGAGGGCCATCCGCACGACCGGCCGGTGCAACTGGCGCTGGAAGAACTCGCGTTCTTCACCTCGAAGCTCACGATCCTGGGCGTCTATCCAGCCTCGAAGCTGCGCGACGAGTTGCCTTAAGCGCCCTCTGCGAACGCCTTGATCAGGTGGTGGGCGATGGCGATGGCAGGCGGAACAGAGATGTCCGCCATGCGTTCGCCAGCGAGGAGGCGCTTGGCGTCATCGCGCGAAAGCCAGCGCGCTTCGGTGATCTCGACGCCGTCCGGTTTGAAGTCGCGGCTGTCGGCTTCGCCGATGCAGCCGATCATCAAGGACGATGGAAAGGGCCAGGGCTGGGTCGCGATGTAACGCACCGCGCCGACCTTCACATTCACCTCTTCCAGCAATTCGCGGCGTACCGCTTCCTCGATCGTCTCGCCGGGCTCCATGAAGCCTGCCAGAGCCGAATAGAAGTTTCCGGGAAAGCGCTTGTTGCGGCCCACGAGGCAGGCGTCGTCGTGCACCGCGAGCATGATCACCACCGGATCGGTGCGCGGAAAATGCTCTGTATTGCAATTGCTGCAGAGGCGGCGATAGCCGCCGTCGGTCAATGTCGTGCGCGCACCGCAATTGGCGCAGAAGCCGTGACGGTTGTGCCAGTCGATCATCGCCTTCGCCTGGCCCATGATCGCGACATCCTTGAACGGCAGAGCCATCGCGGCGCCGCGCGCTTCCGCAAATTTTCCGAAGCCCGCGAGCGGGCCGCTGTTCTCGGGATCGTTCGCAGCGGAGACGTCTAGCGCGAACAGCGCGCGTTCGCCCTCAAGGCCGAGAAATACCCACGGGGCTCCCGGCGCCGCCATCGACTCGCAGAGCCCTGGCCGGAACAGGCCGAGTTCGGCCGGCGCGTTCTTCTCGCCGCTCAGAAGGAATGGTTGCAGCCGCCACATCGGCAGGATGAGCGAAGAGGGATCAAGGCGCTTCGCATCGATCCAGGCCGCGTCGGTGCGCTTCTCGCTCGCCCGGTCCAGCGGGTTGCCGGTGAAGGGGATCATGGGGTCGTTCGACATGACCGCAAACTAAACATTCGCAGCCGTCAGACAAGTCGATAGGCCGCCAAAATCGCCGCCGATCTCGCGCAGTAGTTGTCGGGCTTAAGCGTTGGTTTACCGTCTTCGTTCAGTACGATTTTACACTGCCGTGATGAGGTGACGCATGTTTCGCGTCATCGACTGCATCACGCAGGACCACGATCTGCGCCTCGTCGTGCTGGCCGGCGTGCTGTGCCTGTTCGCCTGCAGCACGGCGATGAGCCTTGTGGGACGCTCGCGTGCCAGCACGGGCCGCGTCCAGATCGCCTGGATTGCAGGCGCCGGCTTTGTCGCCGGATGCGGGATCTGGGCAACGCATTTCGTTGCGATGCTGGCGTACCAGACGAGTTTTCCGCTCGACTATGACATCGCGCTGACCGTGGCCTCGGTGGTGATCGCCGTTGCTTTGTGCGGTAGCGGCTTCGCGCTGGCAGTGGCGGGCGGGCGCCCATTCGCGGGTGGTGCGCTGACCGGTTCCGCGATCGGCATCATGCATTATGTGGGAATGGCGGCCGTTCGCGCGCCGGCGCGGGAGGTATGGGACTTCCGCTATGTCGCTGTTTCGCTGGTGATCGGCATTCTCGCGATGGCGTTCGGAATGCTTCTGGTCATGCGCAACAAGGAATTGCGCGGCTATTTGCTTGGCGCCACGATTTTCACGCTTGCGATCTGTTCGATGCACTTCACCGGCATGTCGGCGGTGACCTACCGCTACGATCCGCTGATTCCGGCGACGACGGGTATTCTCGCGCCGGATACGCTTGCGATCGCGATTGCGGCGATCGCTGTGCTCATCCTGGGTCTGGGCTTGGTTACGGCGGTCGTCGATCATCATCTTGCGGCGCGCGCCGCGAGCGAAGCGGTCCGGCTGCGCAAGCATATTGTCGAACTCGAAACGACCAAGGCCGAACTTGAGCAGTCCCTGCGCGAGCGCGCCATTGCATTGACCAAGGCCGACATGGCCAGCCGTTCCAAATCGGCCTTTTTGGCCGCGATGAGTCACGAGTTGCGCACACCGCTCAATGCCATCATCGGGTTTTCCGAGATGATGTCGTTGGAGGCGTTCGGCCCTCTGGGCAGCCCCCTGTATCGGAACTATTCCCAGGACATTCACCGCTCGGGAAAGCATCTCCTTTCGCTCATCAGCGATATTCTTGACATTTCCCGCCTCGAAGCCGGCAAGGCCGAACTGCATGAAGAATCCATCGACGTCGCTACGCTGGTGAGCGACTGCCTGCGTATGGTCGAGCACCAGGTAAAAAATGGCGGACTCTCGCTCGAAACAGACGTGCCACGCGATCTGCCGCGCGTGCTCGCCGACGAACGCCGTCTGAAGCAGGTGCTGCTCAATCTCCTGAGCAACGCCGTCAAGTTCACCCAGCGCGGCGGCCGCATCGTGGTGCAGGCGCACGCGTCGGACGAAGGCCTTTCTCTGTCGGTCGAGGATTCGGGCGTCGGTGTCGCACCCGAAGACATCGCGCGCGCTTTCGAGAAATTCAGCCAGGTCGATTCCACCGTCGCGCGCCACCAGCAGGGCGCGGGTCTCGGCCTGCCTCTGTCGCGCCAGCTCATGGAACTGCACGGGGGCACGCTGACATTGGAGAGTGTTGTCGGTGTCGGCACCATTGCGACCGCCGTCCTGCCGGCCTCGCGGATTCTTGCCATGTCGCGGGCCGCGGCTTAGGGCCACTTCGGACTCGCAATCTCTTTCGGGACCTCTTATATCCCGGCCCGGAAGTCGGCGGGCGCGCCGCTCGCTAACCTGGTCAGGCCGGGAACGGAGCAGCCACACCGAATCCGACGCGGGTCGCCGGCTTCCACCTTTCCACAGAAATCGAGCAAATCCGCGCGACGCCGCACCGCGCCTTGCTATAGTCGGATCATGGATCAGGAACCCGGCCTCGGCCTCGACGCCCCCGCGCAACCCGCGCGGAACGAGGCCTATCGCGTGCTGGCGCGCAAGTACCGCCCGCAGGATTTCACCGGCCTGATCGGGCAGGAAGCGCTGGTCAAAACGCTCTCCAACGCGTTCTCGACTGGGCGCATCGCGCATGCCTTCATGCTGACCGGCGTGCGCGGCGTGGGCAAGACGACGACGGCGCGCATCATCGCCCGCGCGCTCAACTGTATCGGTCCGGACGGAAAGCGCACCACACCGACCATCCATCCCTGCGGCGTCTGCGAGCCTTGTGTCGCCATCGCCGAAAGCCGTCATGTCGATGTGCAGGAGATGGACGCGGCGTCCCGCACCGGCATCGACGACATCCGCGAGATCATCGAGGGCGTGCGTTATGCACCGGCATCGGCACGCTACAAGGTCTACATCATCGACGAAGTGCACATGCTGTCGAAGCAGGCGTTCAACGGCCTGCTCAAGACGCTCGAAGAGCCGCCTCCCCATGTGAAGTTCATCTTCGCCACCACCGAAATCCGCAAAGTGCCGGTGACGGTTCTGTCGCGCTGCCAGCGTTTCGATCTGCGCCGTATCGAGACGGCGGAGCTGGTCGGCTTGCTGAAGACGATTTCCGAAAAAGAGAAAGTGAAGATCGAGGACGCGGCCCTGGCGCTCGTCGCGCGTGCGGCGGAGGGCTCGGCGCGCGACTCGCTCTCGCTGCTCGATCAGGCCATAGCCCATGGCGACGAGGGCACGATCACCGCAGAGATGGTGCGCGGCATGCTCGGCCTCGCCGACCGCGGCCGTATCCTCGATCTGTTCGAGAAGCTGATGGGCGGAAAGATCGCCGAGGCGCTTACCGACCTGAACGAATTGTACGACCGCGGCGCCGATCCGCTGGCGGTGATGCAGGATCTGCTGGAGACGACGCATTTCCTGACCCGCATCAAAGTCGCGCCGAACGCCGAAGGCTTTTTCGACGGATCGAGTTCGGAAGGCCGCCGCGCGGCAGAGATGGCCGGCAAGCTTCCGGTCGCCGCACTGACGCGGGCCTGGCAGATGTTGCTGAAAGGTCTGATCGAAGTGCGCGATGCGACGCGCCCGATCGCAGCGTGCGAGATGGCGCTGATCCGCCTCTCCTATGCCGCCGATCTCCCGCCGACCGACAAGCTGGTCAGGGACTTGCTCGATTCCAACCCTCCCCTTGAGGGAGGGTCGAAAAATTCGAGCGGCGCGAAGAATTTTTCGGGGAGGGGACCATCGTCCTTCTCCGGCCCCGACCCCTCCCCGAAATCTGCTGCGCAGATTTCGACCCTCCCTCAAGGGGAGGGTGGAAGGTTGGCCACGGCGCCGAGGCTCAATGATGCAGCGGCTCCCACTCTGCGAACGCTCGAAGACGTAGCAGCACTTGCCGCGCAGAACGGCGCGTCGATCCTGAAAGTTCACCTGGAGAACGACGTTCACCTGGTGCGTCTGGAACCCGGGATTTTCGAATTCCGGCCATCGGCGCGGGCGCCCAGCACGCTCGCCGGCGATCTCAAGCAGAAGCTGAAAGACTGGACCGGCATGGCGTGGACGGTCTCCATCGCCCGCGAAGACGGCGCACCCACGATCGCCGAGCAGAAGAAGTTGGCCAAAGCCGCGCGGCTCGAAAGCGTGATGCAGCAGCCGCTGGTCAGAGCCGTGCTCGACCGCTTCCCCGGCGCCGAGATCGTCGCCGTGCGCGATGTCGTGGCGGAGGAGGTCGCGGCGCCAGCCGTCGAAGACAACGAATAGAGCAAAGTGGCGGCGCGTCGCCCTTCGAGGGCCGCTCGCGCGGCCACCTCAGGGTGACGCGACTTCAATAACTCCATATGCAAACGTCGTCATCCTGAGGTGCGAGCCGCAGGCGAGCCTCGAAGGACGACGGCTCACAAAAAATTCGTCGGCCAGATCATCGTGCGCCACATATGGGCGGTGGGCGAATTGTCGAAGCCGAGACCTTCCTTCGGCTGCTTGAAGTGCCGGCCGATGATGTCCTCGAACTCGCGCGGGTCGATGGTGACGTCTTCCTCGAAAGAATAGAGGTCATAGAGCGTGATCGCGCGTCCGCTCATATACCAGCGATGCTTGCGCGCGGCCTCGTAAGCCTGAACCAGATAATCCGGCACGACATAGTTCGGCCCGAAGAATTTGTCGTAGGCGGCGGGATACTCGTAGTTCACCGCCGGATCGGGAAAAAAGCGCAGCGCCTGATGGTGCTGAACCGCCCAGGCCACTTCCTCATCCACATAAGGCGCAATGAGCTGCGCGCCCCAATACCCATGATCGGCGCGGATCAGGATTCCATTGGCGATGTCGTGGAGCAGGCAGGCGAGGACGATCTTCTCGCTCTGTCCGGCCTTCTTGGCGTTCATCGCGCTCTGCAGCAGGTGGTTGCAGCTGATCTTGCCGAACCGGTAGCGGAAGAAATCGAGCAGCACGGGCTTTTCCGGCATCTTGGGCAGCGCCGGATTGTCGCCGATCATCATCACCGTGCCGGGGCCGAGCTGCTTCAGGATCTCGCGCTCGCCCACGCATTCGAAATCGGTGGGATTTGCGATCGGTTGCGCAAGCACCAGTCTGCGCGGACCCTCGCTTGGTTTCGCCTCGGCGGACATGGCATTCCTCGCTTTCCAAAACGACATTGGCAAGGTTTTCGCGCGCCTGCTAGACCGGGTCCATGGCAAGCCATCCCGCAGGTCCCGAAATCGAGCGTCTGATCCAGCTTCTGGCGAAGCTGCCGGGACTTGGCCCGCGGTCGGCACGGCGTGCGGCGCTGGCGTTGCTCAAGAAACGCGAGGCGTTGCTCGAGCCGTTGGGCACGGCCATGCGCGAGGCCGCGGCTGCAATCAAGGTGTGCGGGACCTGCGGCAATCTCGATACGACGGACCCTTGCGCGCTTTGCCGCGATCCGCAGCGCGATCCGCATCTTCTCTGCGTGGTGGAGGACGTCGCCGATCTATGGGCGCTGGAACGTGCGGGAATCTTCCGCGGCAAGTATCATGTGCTGGGCGGCGCGCTCAGCGCGCTCGATGGCGTGACGCCCGAACGCCTGAACGTCGCGTCGCTTGTGAAGCGCGCCGGCGAAGGCGTGGATGAAGTGATCCTCGCGGTGAACGCGACCGTCGAAGGTCAGACCACCGCGCATTATCTCATGGACGTGCTTGCGCCCTCCGGCGTGAAGGTTACGCGCCTGGCGCATGGGGTCCCTGTCGGCGGCGAACTCGACTATCTCGACGAGGGCACGCTCTCGGCCGCGTTCAAGGCGCGGCGCGGGATGTGACGCTCGCCTGACATTCTGTTAGAGTATGGCATGAACAAGATTGACGATGCCTGGGCTGTTTTGAAGAAACTCTCGCCGCACGAACAGGAAGTGGCGGCGGAAGCGATTCTGGACTACGCGACGCGGGACAGTGGCATTCATCTTTCAGACGAACAGGCCGCGGAAGTCCGGCGCCGTCTTGCTGATGCCGGCGAGGCAACCATAACGCCGTCCGATCTTCGCGCGCGACTGATGGAGTCGTGAAAGTCATTATTCGGGAATCGCTCTCGGTGCCGGATGTTCGGCATCGACGGGAGATGTGAGTTCTTTCTTCTTCTGCCGCCGGTTGGAATACCACACCCAGGCGGCCATGATCGTCAGACCCCAGAGCAGCCAGTCGACGTTGCTGTTGACCGAATCCGGCAGCACGAAAGAGGCGATGCCGAAGCAGAGCGAAGCCATCAGCGAAAGCTGGGACCATGGCATCTTGAACTGCGATCCGCGCGCCTGCTTCCATGCCAGCAATTCCGCATCCAGCAACGGCTCGTTCGCCACCGCCAGCGGTGCTTCGACGGCGACATTGGGCGCAGCAACCCACGTTGGTACCGAGCCGCGTGCGGTCTGTGGAGTGGCGCGGCGGCCGAAAGCCTGGCGGTTTGCCATCGACGGGTTCCTGTTCAAACCGCCACGCTTCGCCCAGACCGGTTAGGGAACGCTTAAAGCCGGGCAGGCCCGAGAATCTAGGAAGGTTTTGACACGGACGGTGCCGGTTCTGGGAGCGCCAGGTCGGCCTGCTCGATGCGGGCGGCGCGGCTCGTGATGCGGCCCATCGGCTTTTCGATCTCGCCGATATCCTTGGAGGTGCGTTCAAAATGCGTGCGTAGCGCTTCTACGCGCTCGGCGAGGAGGTTCACGTCCTTCAGCAGCAGGACAACCTCGTTCTGGATCTGGTGCGCCTGCTCGCGCATCTTCGCATCGCGCGTCAGCGCCTGGATGGTATTGACCGCGAGCATGAGAATGTGCGGCGAGACGATCACCACGTTCTGTTGACGCGCTTTTTGAATGAGATCGGCGAAATTCGCGTGCAACTCGGCATAGATCGATTCCGACGGCACGAACATCAGCGCCGGCGACTGAGTCTCGCCAGGGATCAGGTACTTTGACGCGATGTCGCCGACATGCTTGAGCACATCCGCGCGCAGCCGCGCCGACAGCGCTTTGCGCTCGTCCTCGCCCGTGCCGCGCATCGCCTCAAACGCCTCGAGCGGAAACTTCGAATCCACCACCACCACGGCCTGCACGTTCGGGACGCGAATGATGCAATCCGGCCGGGAGCCGTTCGACAGCGTGTGCTGAAATTCATAGAGCGACGGCGCAAGCTGGTCGGCAATAATTGCTTCCATCCGTTCCTGGCCGAACGCGCCACGCTGCTGCTTGTCGGAAAGGATATCCTGGAGCGCCACAACCTGTGTGGAGAGCGAGGCGATGTTCTTCTGAGCCGCGTCGATGATGCTCAGCCGCTCGCCGATGCCGGCAACGGTCTGCGCCGTTTTGGTCGCGCTGTCGGTCAGCGACTCGCCAAGCCGCTTGTCCAAGGCCTCGATGCGCTCGGCCAGCATGGTCTGCAGGCGCGTCTGAGAATCGAGCGTCTGCTGGAACTGGCCCGCGATGCTTCCCTGACCGCGGATGACATCGTCGAGCCGCGGATCTGGCCTCGGCGGCTCCGGCGCTTGAGGCCGGCGCAGCGCAAACGCCACGATCGCGGCGGCCACAATCAGCGCGGCGGCAAGGATAAGATAAGCAAAATCCATGGGTTTTCCGGCGTTCCCTTGACCGGCCGAGGGCGACAGCCTATTTCCCGGCCATGAGCATCCGCCCCATCCTTACCGCGCCGGACCCGCGCCTGAAAGCGGTCTCAACCGATGTCGAAAAGGTCGACGCCGCACTGCGCCGGCTGATCGATGACATGGCGGAATCGATGTACGAAGCCGACGGGATCGGTCTGGCCGCGGTTCAGATCGGCGCGCCGAAGAACATCATCGTGATGGATCTCGACCAGAAATCCGGCAAGAAAAATCCGCAGGCTTACATCAACCCGAAAATCCTGTGGGCGTCGGACGAGCTGGCGACCTTCGAGGAAGGCTGTCTGTCGGTGCCCGAGATCTGGGAAGACGTCGAACGCCCGGCGCGCATCAAAGCGGAATATCTCGACCGCGATGGCGTTCTGCAGGTTCTGGAAGCGGACGGTTTGCTCGCGACCTGTCTGCAGCATGAGATGGATCATCTGAACGGCGTGCTGTTCATCGACCATATTTCCAAACTCAAGCGCTCGATCGCGTTGCGCAAGCTCCAGAAAGCCAAGCGCCTGAAGGAAACGGGCTAGGCGCGCGTGACGCTCCGCTTGGCATTCATGGGCACGCCGGATTTCGCGGTGCCTACGCTTGCCGAACTGGTGGCCCAGGGACACAACATTGCCTGCGTCTATTCGCAGCCACCGCGTCCGAAAGGACGGGGCCTCAGCGCCGATCCGTCGCCGGTCCACAAATTCGCGCTCAATGCCGGGCTTGCGGTGCGCACACCGCTGACGCTAAGGGACGACGCGCAGCAGGAATTGTTCCGCGCACTCGAGATCGATGCCGCAATCGTCGTGGCATACGGACTGTTGCTGCCGAAGCCGGTTCTCGAGGCGCCGAAACTCGGCTGCTTCAATCTGCATGGATCGCTTCTGCCGCGCTGGCGCGGAGCCGCCCCGATCCAGCGCGCGATCATGGCCGGCGATACCGAGACCGGCGTCATGGTCATGCGCATGGAGGAAGGTCTCGACACCGGTCCCGTACTGATGGCAGAGCGTACCCCTGTCGGCCGCAAGACCTATGGCGAGCTGCATGACGAGCTTTCGCGGCTCGGGGCCGATTTGATGGTGCGCGCGCTGTCGGCGCTGGAGCGTGGCTCCATCACCGAAACACCGCAGGCAGCCAATGGCGTCACCTACGCGAAGAAAATCCTCAAGGATGAAGCGCGCATCGACTGGACGAAATCGGCGCGAGAGATCGATTGCCTGATCCGCGGCCTCTCACCCGTGCCGGGTGCGTGGTGCCGGGTGAAGGGCGAGCGGTTGAAGATTCTTTACGCTGAACCGGTGGAGGGAAAGGGTGCGCCGGGCACAGTCCTCGACGACAGGCTCACAGTTGCGTGCGGCCAAGGTGCGTTGCGCCTCGTGCGTCTTCAGCGCGCCGGAAAGTCCACAATGATGGCGGACGAACTGCAGCGTGGGTTTTCAATCCAGAGATTGGATCAATTGGAATGAAATGGCTAAGCCTTCTGATCCCAACCGATAACGAACCCGTCTTCCAAAGTTATTCTTAAGCCGAATCTCGTGCGGGTTCTCTGATTATACTTCCAAACTTCCTTGATCTTGGTTTTGAGCACTTTTCGATCAATTTCATTTGGTTTCCCGAGCGAGTCGATGAGCTGCTCCTCGGGTTGACCGGTCCAAAACATTCGCCGCATCAACTTGTCTACAAGAGATGCATCTCCATATTTTTGCATCAACCGCCGGCGACGCATAACTCGGGCAAAGATGCTAAAAGCAATTGCACCGACTGCTATCACGACGATGATGCTGACGATGTCCATATTGTCTCCGGCCAATGCCGGCAGGATATTAGATAATTTCTTGTCTAAACCCTAACGGGAAAGCCCTGTAAATGCGCCATCGCCTCACCATCGAATATGACGGCACCCCGTTCGTCGGCTGGCAGCGGCAGGACAATGGGCCGTCGGTGCAGGGCGCGTTGGAGGAGGCGATCTTCAAGCTCTCGGGCGAAAGGGTCACCGTCACCGGTGCTGGCCGCACCGATGCAGGTGTGCATGCATTGGGACAGGTCGCCCATTTCGATCTCGTCAAGGAATTCACGCCGGACAAGATTCGCGACGCGCTCAATCATTTTCTGCGGCCGCAGCCCGCCGTCGTCATCGAGGCGCGGATTGTGGATACGGAATTTCATGCGCGTTTCTCCGCGACCGCGCGGCACTATCTCTATCGCATCCTCACGCGTCGCGCGCCGCCCGCGCTGGACGACGGTCATGTCTGGCATGTCGTGCGCGATCTCGATGCCGAAGCGATGCACCACGCAGCGCGGGCGCTGGTCGGCCAGCACGACTTCACCACGTTCCGCGCGGCGGAGTGTCAGGCGAAATCGCCGGTGAAGACGCTCGACCGGCTCGACGTCGCGCGCGTGGGCGAGGAGATCCACATCAACGCCGGCGCGCGATCCTTTCTGCACAACCAGGTGCGTTCGATGGTGGGAAGCCTGAAGCTGGTGGGCGAAGGCAAGTGGTCGCGCCGCGATCTCGAACAGGCGCTCAGCGCGTGCGAACGCAGCGCCTGCGGTCCGGTGGCGCCGCCGCAGGGGCTCTATCTCGTGCGCGTGGATTACTGATTTCTTTTCTCGTCATGGCCGCCCCGCGTGGCGGCCATCCATTTACAGTGACGGAAACAAGTAGGTTGAGGCTTCTGGAAAATGGGTCGCCGGGACAAGCCCGGCGATGACGATTTTTAAACTAACCCTGCAAATCAACGAGTTCCACACGACCGGGATCGATCGGGCTTCCAAGAAAAATCTCGCCCACGCGCGCGAAGCGGTCGGGCGCATCGGTGGCGAGGAAGCTGTGTGATGGCTTCGCGCCGCCCGTGCGATTCAGAGTTTTTTCGTGCAGGATTTTCGCGACCGCCCTCGCTGTCGTTTCCGCGCTGTCGACAAGCTGGATATCCGGTCCCACGATTTTGGCGATGGTCTTTCGGAGTGCCGGAAAATGCGTGCAACCCAGCACCAGTGCCTTCGGCCTCGGCACGGCGGCAAGCACGGGTTCGAGATAGCGGCGCGCGACGGCCTCGGCGATCTCGCCTTCCAGCAATCCTTCCTCTGCGATCGCCACGAACAGCGAGCAGGCCTGCTGAATTACCGGTATTGATCGGCCGTGATCTTCGATGGCGCGGACATAGGCGCCGCCTTTCACAGTGCCTTCGGTGGCGATGATGGCAATCGGGCCATCCGGTGCGGCCGCCACCGCGGCTTCTGCGCCCGGCACAATCACGCCGACCACAGGCACCGGCGCGAACATTTCTTCCAGTCGCGGCAGTGCGACGGCGGAGGCCGTGTTACACGCGACCACCAGCATCTTTACCCTGCGCCGCATCAGCGCGCCCGCCGCTTGCAGCGCATAGCGTGTTACGGTGTCGCCGCTCTTGGTGCCGTAGGGGAGCCGCGCCGTATCGCCGAGATAGATGAATTCTTCGTCCGGCAGACGCGCGGCAAGCGCTCGCATCACCGTTAGCCCGCCAATGCCGGAATCGAAAATGCCGATCGCCGCGTCGTTCATGCGAAATAGTGTTCGAGGATCGCCGTGTAGATGTCCGCAAGCCGCTCGATTTCCGCGACCGGAACGCATTCGTCGGTCTTGTGCATCGTGCCGCCGGGAAGGCCGAGTTCGGCGACCGGGCAATGCTCCTTGATAAAGCGCGCATCCGAGGTGCCACCGGTGGTGGAAAGCTCCGGCGCGTTGCCGGTCACGGACTTCACGGCGCGCGATACAAGGTCGGTGAACGCGCCGGGCTCGGTCAGGAAGGCGCGTGCGCCGATGACGAAGTCGAGGTCGATCTCCGCGCCGGAGGATCTCGTTAGCGATTGTGTTTCGCCCTCTATCCAGTCTTGAAGCGATTCCGCGGTATGTGTGTCGTTGAAGCGGATGTTGAGGGTCGCCCGCGCCGTGGCGGGGATGACATTGGTCGCCGGATTGCCGACATCGACGGTGGTGAAGGACAGGACCGAGGGTTCGAAATGCGCCGTTCCCTTGTCGAGCACATGCGAGGATAGAAGCGCGATCAGCGCCGCCATGACGGGAATCGGATTGAGCGCTTTGTGCGGATAGCCGACATGGCCCTGCATGCCCCGCACGGTGACATAGGCAGTCAGCGATCCGCGGCGCCCGATCTTCAGTGTATCGCCCGATTGCGCGGTCGCGGTCGGTTCGCCGACGATGCAGTGGTCGATCGTGTCGCCGCGCTCCCTGAGCCAGTCGAGCACCTTCGCGGTGCCGTCGATGGCCGCGCCTTCCTCGTCGCCGGTGATCAGAAAGCTGATCGAGCCCTTCGGCGCGTGGCCTTCAATATGGCGCGCCGCGGCGGCGGCAAAGGCTGCAACGGCGGATTTCATGTCGACTGCGCCGCGGCCATAGAGCGTGCCGCCCTTTATCTCCGCCGCAAAGGGATCGTGCCGCCACAACGCCGCGTCGCCCGGGGGCACAACGTCGGTGTGCCCGGCAAAGCAGAAATGCGGCGCCGTGTTTCCGATCCTTGCGTAAAGATTGTCGACTTCGCCGAAGCGCAGGCGGTGGCATTCGAATCCGAGCGGCGAAAGCGCCTCGCACAGCACATCCAGCGCACCCGCATCCTTCGGCGTCACCGAGGGACAGCGGATCAGCGCCTGCGCGAGTGCGACGGGGTCGAGGGCCACCATGGCTGCGTGATTACCACATCCTGTTGCGCTTTCCACGGCATCGGCAAAGATGGCGGTAAAGCAATCTGGAGAGAACACATGGCTGGGCGTCTGGACGGAAAAGTGGCGGTCATCACCGGGGCAGCGAGCGGGATCGGCCGCGGCACGGTCGATCTGTTCGTGGCGGAGGGTGCCAAAGTCATCGCCGCCGATATCCAGGACGACAAAGGCGCACGGATCGAGGAAGACCACAAAGGCAACGCCCGCTATGTGCGCTGCGACGTTTCGGTGGAAAGCGACATCGCGAATGCCGTCGCCGCGGCGACCACCCATTTCGGCCGGCTCGACGTCCTTTTCAACAATGCCGGTACCGGCGGCGCGCGCGATGGCGCCGATGGCGTGACGGGTGAGGGTTTCGACTCGGTCATGCACCTGCATGTCCGCGCGGCGCTGTTCGGCATGAAATACGCGGTTCCGGCGATGCGCGCGCAGGGCGGCGGCTCAATCATCACGACGGCGTCGGTGGCCGGATTGCAGGCCGGTTACGGTCCCGTGCTTTATTCGATCGCCAAGGCCGCGATCGTGCATATGACACATGTGACGGCGGCGCAGCTCGGCGCATCCAACATCCGCGTCAACTGCATCTGCCCGGGGCTTATCGCCACCAACATCTTCGCGCAGGGTTTGGGCATACCGAGCCAGCTTGCCGAAACCCGTATCGACGCCATCGCCGAAGCGGCGAAGAATTCGCAGCCGATCCAGCGCGGAGGCCGTCCGCGCGACATTGCGGAAGCTGCCCTCTATCTCGCAAGCGACGGCTCGGGTTTCGTCACCGGCCATGCGCTCGTGGTCGATGGCGGGCTCACGCTGGGCCCCAGCGGCATGGCGCAATTGTCGGCATTCATGCCGATTGTTCAGGCACTTGGCGTGGATGCGGATACGCTCGCCCAGCTCGCTGCCGGACGCAGCTGACGGCGCTGTTCGCGCTTGTCCCGCTGCGATAGAATGCCCGCGTTCACCTGGGGAGGGGAAACATGGGCAATATCAATCGCGGCCGCGTCGTTCTCGGCGGCGTCGTTGCGGGCATTGTCGTAAATGCGTTTGAATTCGTGCTGAACGGCGTGCTGCTTGCGAAGCAGTGGCCCGATCTCATGGCATCGATCAACCGGCCTGTGCTGGGCGTTCGTGAGATCGTCTATTTCAATATTTTCGGCTTTGCGATGGGTTTGGTGGCGGTGTGGACCTACGCCGCGATCCGGCCGCGCTTTGGCGCAGGGCCGAGGACAGCGCTCTATGCCGCGCTGCTCACCTGGGTGACCGGCTATGTTTTCGTCGACATCACGCCGACCATCATGGGCGTGTATCCGATGTCGATGGCCGGGATGCTCATCGGTGTGGGGCTTGCGGAGATCGTCGTCGCCACACTCGTGGGCGCGTGGCTCTATAAGGAATAGCGCCTTTCGGTCAGAACGCGTTCTGCGGCAACGCCAGCGGGTCGGGCCCGTAGCGATTGTCGCCGGCCGTGCCGCGCAGACAGTAAAGCTCGACAAAGGCCCAGATCGAGATCGCGAACGATATCAGGCTCAGCCCGCCTATGGCCGGATTGGTCGCCGGCATGGCGCCGCCAGCGGCACTCATCGCGGCAAATCTGTTGGCCACCACGACGATGTTGAGGATGAGGGGCAGGAGCCAGAACACCAGAAGCCACACCGCACCCTTGTCGCGGTCGTGCAGGCGCTTGACGGTCAGTGCGACACTTGCGAACAGAATAGCGATAAACAGGATGCAGGTGAGCAACATTCCGGCGCCGATGGATGCGCCGCCCGCAGCCAGGCCCCCGGGACCGCCCTTCAGCATCGCGAAGATCGAAGATCCGAACAGGATCGAAAACAGGATGAAATAGACGATGTAGATTCCGATCATGATCGGAATGAAGAGCCACAGTTTTGCGCGATTGATGCGGCCTTGAAAGCTGAAGAAGTAGCTGCCCCAATTCATCGTGTCCCCCGAACAACCAGCGGGAGATTATCGCATGAAGCTGGGCGTCCGAAAAGCGCTCAATCCCGCAGCAATTCGTTGATGGAGGTTTTGCTGCGGGTGCGTTCGTCGACGCGCTTGACAATCACGGCACAGGAGAGTGCGGGCTTGTCGGCCCCCTGCGGCAGGCTTCCCGGCACGACGACGGAATAGGGCGGCACACGGCCCCGGAAAGTCTCGCCTGTCGCGCGGTCGACGATCCGCGTTGAGGCCGTCAGGAAAACACCCATCGACAGCACCGAACCCTCGCCCACAATCACGCCTTCGGCCACTTCGGAGCGTGCGCCGATGAAACAATTGTCTTCGATGATGGTGGGCTGCGCCTGCACCGGCTCCAGCACGCCCCCGATCCCCACGCCGCCGGAGAGATGACAATTCGCACCGATCTGCGCACAGGAGCCAACGGTCGACCAGGTGTCGACCATCGTGTTCTCACCCACATGCGCGCCGACGTTCACGAAGCTCGGCATCAGCACGGCGCCTTTGGCGATGAAAGCCGAGTGGCGGACGATCGATCCCGGTACCGCGCGGAAACCGGCTTCGCGAAACCGGGCCTCCGTCCAGCCGGAAAATTTGGAATCGACCTTGTCCCACCAATTGCCGGGATGACCCTCGACAAGACGCATGTCGTTTAAACGAAACGACAGAAGCACCGCCTTCTTCAGCCACTGATGGACATGCCATTCGCCGGCGACCTTCTCGGCAACGCGTGCGCGCCCGGCATCGAGATCGGCCAATGCCTGTTCGACGGCCTCGCGCACCGGGCCGGTCGTCGAGGCCCCCAGCGTTTCGCGCGCGTCCCATGCCTGGTCGATGATGGATGCGAGATTCATCGTTCAATCCTGACCGTCGAAAGAAAGGTGCTGAGATCGGTGGTCTCATAATCGATATGATGCGGCTCGGCCACCGGATGTTCCGGTCCCTGCTTGGACCACACCGATCCGTTGTTGATCCAAACCGTGGTCATGCCGAGCGCGCGCGCGGGCACCAGATTGCGCGCGACATCCTCGAACATCGCCGCGCGCTGCGCCGCGATGCCGGAGTTCGCGAGTGTGCTTTCATAAGCTGCAGGATCGGGTTTGGGCTGAAACGCGATGGTGCGGATATCCCAGATATCGTCCATCAGGCTATCGAGGTTCAAGCGTTCGAGCACCCGCTGTGCATAGTTGCGGCATCCATTGGTGAACACGAACCGCCGGCCCGGCAGGCGCGCGATGGCCCGGTTCAGGACCGGATCGGGCGCAAGCTGGGTCAGATCGATGTCGTGCACATCGCTCAGGAACGTTTCCGGATCGATGCCGTGCACCCGCATGAGCCCGCTCAAGGTCGTGCCGTAGTCGCGGTAGTAATCCTTCTGGATTTTCCTGGCCTCGTCCTGCGTCACGTTCAGCAGGCGAGCCACATAGGCCGACATCCGCGCATCGATCAGCGCGAAGAGATCGCTGTCCGCGCGATAGAGCGTGTTGTCGAGATCGAAAATCCACGCATCGACATGGCGAAAATCGGGGCCGGTTGCGGGTTTCTCGGCGGGGTAAGCAGACATGGCGCGAACATGAGGGAAGCTTCGGGCCCGCGCAAGCGCCGGTTAATCATCTCTCAACCACGCACATTAAACACAGATTAAAGGCCGTTTACGCATTATGCCGTCCGAGGAGAGGTGCGGAAAATGGTTCGCGGCCTGTTGCGAGGTTTGCTCTTGTCCGCCGGTGCGGACAAGCGCGAGGAAGTCCTGCGTCAGCTCGAGAGGCGGGCGCGCGAGGCGCAGCACGAACTCGCGGGCTACACCGATGCGGGCGACGACGTGCTCGACTTCCTGGCACGGGAAGGCGAACCGGCGACACGGCGCGCGGTCGCGGCCAACATCGCGACCCCGGCGCTGACGAATCGCCATCTCGCGGAGGACGGAGACGACGACGTCCGCGCCGAGCTTGCACAGAAGATTGGCCGCCTCATGCCCTCGTTGTCGAAAGGCGAGGCCGACCATATTCGCGCGCTCACCATCGAGACGCTGGAGCGGCTGGCGGCGGACCAGGTGCCGCGCGTACGCGCCGTGCTGGCTGAGGAAATCAAGCGGCTCGACAATGTGCCGAAACACATTATCCAGGCGCTGGCGCGCGATGTGGAATCGATCGTGGCGGTTCCGATCATCGAATATTCTCCGCTGCTGTCCGACGCCGATCTCATGGAGATCATCGCCGAGGGTAAGGTGCACGGCGTGCTGGAGGCCGTTGCGCGTCGCCGCCCCTTGAGTGCACAGGTCTCCGATGCGGTCGTTTCCTCTCTCGATATCCCGGCGGTGTCGGCCCTTCTTGCAAACCCCAATGCGGCGGTCCGGGAACGCACCCTCGATGCGATCATCGACCAGGCGGAGCGGATCAGCGTGTGGCAGAACGCGCTGGCAGTGCGCACCGATCTTTCGGTTCGCGCCATTCGCAGGCTGGCCACGTTTGTCAGTATCGAATTGATCGAGCAGCTCGCCGCGCGCCATGGGCTGGACGATGAGACGCAGGCCCATCTCAACAGGCAGATGCGGTTACGCCTCGACGAGGCGAAAGACAGCCATCCGACCGCGCCGTCAAATGCCGCGCAAGACGATGTCGACGCGGCTGCCGAAGCCGGCACGCTCAACGACGCCTATGTCGAAGCGGCGGCGGAGAGCGGCAAGCGCGAAGTCGTCGTCCTGGCGCTCGCAAAGCTTGCGCGCTTGTCTGTCGCGACCGTGCGGCGGATGCTGCTCACCCGCTCGGCCAAGCCGATCACGTCGCTCGTCTGGCGCGCGGGTCTCAGCATGCGCGTGGCGTTCAAGATACAGCGCTTCATCATGAAGCTCCCGGCCGACGAGCTTCTGCCCGCACGCAACGGCACGCGTTATCCACTCACCGACGACGAGATGCGCTGGCACCTGAGCTATTTCGGCGTGCCCACATAGATCGCGCGCGGCGCGATCAGCCCCGTGTCGCCGACATGAGCGGTGTAGCCGCCACGCCCCTTGGTGCGCGTCTCGACAAAGCCGGCTTCGGTTTGTCCATGGCTCGCGCAGTTCGTGCGCCCCTGGATTTCGAACTCGACATTGGTGATGCAGAACTTCGCAGGGCCCGTGGCGACCGGCGTGCCATTCGGCTTTTGCGCGAGAAGGTAGATCTTGTCCGCGGTGAGAGTCTCCGAGATCAGCTTTGCACAGCCTTTGGCGGCGATCTTCCACCAGCCGCGTGATGCCCAGATCCCCTTGACCTGAAACCCGATCGCCACCCAGAGCGGCCCCGCGGTATCGTTGCAGGCCGCATAGCCTGACGGCGCGGTCGTGCGCAGCGCTTCGCTTTCCAGCGCGTCGAAGAGCGCGGTACCGTTGGAGGAGAATTTGTGGTTTTTCCGGAACACGGTGAGGGCTGCGTCCACGGCTTTGTCGGGCTTTGCATCGATCGCTCCGATCCGCGCGCCGATGTCGCGCAGCAAGCGCTTTGTTCCAGCGCGGGCCGCATCGGCCATCGAAAGGAATGCCGGTGTTTCGTCGAACGTCATCGTCCAGTTCTGCTGGCGTTTTGTGGCGATGCCGGCGAAGGGGCGCGGGAAGGTGTCCTCGTCCGGGCACCGCAAGCTCGCGACCGGCACGCGCAGCGAAAATCCCGCGTCCTTTACGCACAGCGATTGTTTTCCGCCCCAGGATCGCGACGGTCCGGCATGGGCAAGCGAGGTGCGGGCATAAACGAAATAGCCGCGGCCTGTCAGCGGTTCCTGGATCGCGGTCTCGCAGGTGCCGGAGACGATGCGCGTCCAGCCCTGCGTGATCGCGTCGATGCCGCGCACATAACCGGTCGCGGCATAGAGCACATAGGAGGTGCGGTTGCAGAGCCTGAGCCCGGCCTGAGCGTTCGATGCAAAAGCGATGATGAGCGCGCCGGCGAGCAGCGCGATCCGCCGGGATGCGGATATCATTCGGCGGTGATCAGCGTTCCCGCGCCGTGCTCGGTGAAGAGCTCGAGCAGGAGAACATGGGGAATGCGCCCGTCGAGGATGACGGCGGCTTTCACGCCCGCCTTCACGGCATCGATGGCGGTCTCGATCTTGGGGATCATGCCGCCGCGAATGGTGCCGTTCTTGATGAGAGCATGGGCCTCCGCAACGCTGAGCTTCGGAATAAGCTTGCGGTCCTGGTCGAGCACGCCTTCGACATCGGTGAGCAGGATAAGGCGCTCGGCCTGCATCGCGCTCGCCACCGCGCCCGAAACCGTATCGGCGTTGATGTTGTAGGTCTCACCCTGCTTGCCGACACCGATCGGCGCGATCACGGGAATGAGGTCGGATTGCATGATCCGTCGCAGCACTTCCGGGTTGATTTTTTCGGGCTCGCCCACAAAGCCCAGATCGACCGGCTTGGTCTCGAGCGATGCCGGATCCATCTTCATGCGTTCGAGCTTTCGCGCGATGATGAGGTTGCCATCCTTGCCGGAGATGCCGACCGCGCGGCCGCCCGCGGCATTGATGCCGCTCACGATCTGCTTGTTGATCGAGCCGGTCAGTACCATTTCGACGATGCCGATTGCCGCTTCGTCGGTGACGCGTAGCCCGTCGATGAAGGTTGTCGGGATCGACAGGCGCTTCAGCATCTCGCCGATCTGGGGCCCACCGCCGTGAACCACCACCGGCTCGATGCCGGTCTGCTTCATCAGCACGATGTCCTGCGCGAAATCCTCGGTCACGCCTTCGACCATGGCGTTGCCGCCATATTTCACGACGATGGTCTTGCTGTCGTATTGCAGGATGTAGGGAAGCGCCTCGACGAGCACCCGCGCGGTGGAACGCCAGCGCGCCATGACGCGCATGTTGCGATCCTGCGAGATGTCGTCCGTTACCGCCATTTTCCCCGTTCCGGCGAATGCCGCGCCTTATACCGCAAAGCTCAGGTTGCAGCCAGCGCCGCTATGTGGGCCTTCAACGCATCGAGCCCCAGCGACTTGAGCGCGGAGGTTGCGAATATCTCCGGATAGGCCGCGGTGTGGGTCCGACTTTCTTTCGTTATCTCGTCTTCGGCTTTCAAGCGCTCGGCGGCGGAAAGCTGGTCGATCTTCGTGAGAGCCAGAACATACGACACGGCTGCCTGGTCGAGCAGACCCATCGCTTGCTTGTCCGTATCCATCGCGCCACGCCGGGCATCGACGAGCAGGATCACGCGGCTCAGATTCGCGCGGCCTCGCAGATACGCGAAGATCAGGTTCTGCCATTCGTCCGCGAGGCTCTTGGACGCACGCGCATAACCATAGCCGGGCAGATCGGCGAGCACGAGCTTGCCGCCCAGATTGAAGAAATTGATCTGCCGTGTGCGGCCCGGTGTGTTCGACACACGCGCAAGCGTCTTGCGGCCGGTAAGCGCGTTGAGCAGGCTCGACTTGCCGGCGTTCGAACGTCCGACGAACGCGACCTCCGGCAGCGTCGCCGGCGGCAGATTATCGATCGACGTTGCACCCCAGATGAAATCGCATGGCCCGGCGAAGAGTTTTCGCGCCGCTTCCGCCGCGCCAGCGTCGTCGGAACTCATTTTGGTTCAGCCGGAGGGCTTCGCGACCCGAGCAGACCGCGCAGCCACGCAGGCGGTTTCAGGTTCTCGACGAGATGCACCTCAACGCCCTGGCGCTTCATGATGTAGTACTGCTGGGCGACCGAAAGCAGGTTGTTCCAGGTGTAATAGATCACCAGACCCGCGGCGAAATTCGCGAACATGAACGTGAAGATCAGCGGCATGTAGGCGAACATCTGCGCCTGCACCGGATCGGCAGGCGCGGGATTGAGCTTGGTCTGCAGCCACTGCGTGATGCCCATCAGGATCGGCCAGATGCCGATCGACAGGAAGCCGAGAAACGCCGGCAGGTAGGCGTGCGGATTGAACGGCAAAAGCCCGAACAGATTGATGATCGAGGTCGGATCGGGCACGGAAAGATCGTGGATCCAGCCATAGAACGGCGCCTGCCGCGCCTCGATGGTGACGTTGATCACTTTGTAGAGCGAGAAGAACACCGGAATGATCAGCAGCATCGGCAGACAGCCCGAGACCGGGTTCACCTTCTCGCGGCGATAAAGCTCCATCATCGCCTGCTGCTGCTTCTGCACGTCGTCTTTGAAGCGCTCCTTGATGCGCTCCATTTCCGGCTGGACCTTTTTCATCTTGCCCATCGATTTGTACTGGGCATTGGCGATGGGGAAGAACAGCAGCTTCACGGTCACCGTGAGGAGCAGGATCGCGATCCCGAAATTGCCGAGCCAGCGGAAATATTTGTCCAGCAGCCAGAAGATCGGCTGCGTTATGGGTCTGAACCATCCCCAATCGATGGCCAGGAGGAATCCCGAGACCCCTGATTTCTCCTGATAAGTGTTGAGTGTGTCGTAAACCTTCGCTCCCGCGAACAGACGGTGTGTCACCGACGCGGTCGCCCCACTATTCAGTTTGCGCGCGCCGAGACGATAGTCCGCCTGATAATTCTTCACCGTGTCGTGGAGGGTCTTCGCGCTGAAAGCGCCGTCGAAGGATTCGTTCTGCGGCGGGATGACCGTCGCCATCCAGTACTTGTCGGTGATGCCGATCCAGCCGCCCGTCGCGGTAAAGGTCTGGGGCGGTGTGCCCTCATCCTTGAACTTGCTGTAGGTCGGATCCTTGAGGCCGTCGCCGAAGCCGACAAAGCCTTCGTGCAGCGTGGACATGTAGCCGGCGCTCAGCGCGCTCTGCGTGGCGCCGTCGCGCGCGACATACGCGAAGGGATAAAGCGTGACTTTCGTGGGCGAAGTGTTCGCCACGCTGTCGGTCACGGTGAACATGTATTTGTCGTCGATTGCGATGCGGCGCGTGAATTTCAGTCCATGACCATTGTCCCAGGTGAGCGTCACGGGATGATCGGGCGAGAGCGCTCCGCTGCCGTCCTGCGTCCACGGTGTGGAATCGTCCGGCACGGCGGTTTTGCTGCCCGGCTGCGCTACCCAGCCGAACTGCGCGTAGTACGGATAGGCCGTGCCCTGCGGGGACAGCAGGATGATCTCCGGGCTCTTGCGATCGACGGTCTCGTGATAGTTCCTGAGACGCAGGTCGTCGATGCGCCCGCCTTTCAGCAGAAACGAGCCTTCTACCGAAGGCGTTTCGATGCGGATGCGCGTGCCGCCGCGTTCCAGCGCCTGACCGCGGGACAGAGCCGACACGGAAGGCGCGGCTCCTGGCGCCTGCGGGGCGCCATGGATGTTCTGCTGGTTCTGATGATGGATCGCGGCCTGCTTCGCCTGCTCGGCCCGCATCTGCGGACCCGCGACGAAGACCTGCCAGACTCCCAGAACGGCGACAGACAGCAGGATGGCCAGAAGAAGATTGCGATTTTCGCTCATGGAAACCTATCTGGGCGGTACGGGATCGAAACCCGACGAACCGCCGAGCCATGTGAAGGGGTGGCAGCGCGAAAGCCGTCTTGCGGTCAGCGCGATACCTTTGATGGGGCCGTGGACGTGCAGCGCATCGAGCGCATATTCCGAACAGGTCGGCTCGAACCGGCAGACAGGCGCGAACAACGGCGAAATGAGCATGCGGTAGAGATGGATCGGCGCGGCCAGCGCCATCACCGCCGCGCGTTTTATCCAGTTCGCCGGGGTCACGACTTGTCTCTCACGCTGCCTTGCTTCTGGTGGGCCGCTGCCAAAGCCTGGCCAAGGTCTTCGATCAGGCTGGAAAACTGCCGGGTAAGCGTCCCCGGCCGGGCGACCAGAACATAGTCATTGCCTGCACGGCCTGAAAGGGGAAGGACCGCCGCAGCGGCGGCGCGAAGCCTGCGTTTCGCGCGGTTGCGTTCCACGGCACCCCCAAGCTTGCGGGTCGCTGTAAAGCCCACACGCACGGCGTCCGCCGGTTCGGGGGTCAGACAGGTTTCGAGGGTTAGGGAAGGTGTCACCCGGCGGATGCCCTTTGCGGCCCGCAGGAAATCGGCACGTTTTTTCAGGCGTTCCATGGAAAGCCCCGGAACGGGGCCGGGAGCATCAGGCGGAGAGTTTCTTGCGGCCATGGGCGCGACGCCGCGCCAGGACCTTGCGGCCGCCAGCCGTCTCCATACGGGAGCGGAAGCCGTGGCGACGCTTGCGCACGATCTTGCTCGGCTGATAGGTGCGCTTCATGGCGGCAGGCTCCGGACTCTTGCAAAAGAGGGGGGGTTCTAAGCACTGGGCCCAAGCCTGTCAATTGGTGGGCAAAACCCCGTCCTGCCTTGGAAAATCGGCCACTTTGGGGCCATATACTGGACATGCTTGGCCGCATCCGCGCCGGTTTCAGCGAAGGTTGGAAGCTTGCCGCGCACTCCCTGTCGGGGCGGCTGCTGCTGCTTACCATCTTTTACGTGATGATCGGCGAGGTGCTGATCTTCCTGCCCTCGATCGGCCAGTACTACCGGGAACTCCTCGGCAACCATATCGAATCCGCCGAACTCGCGATCATGCCGTTCACGCTGCCCGGTGGCGACCAGCTTCCCGAAAGCCTGCGCGCGCGCATCCTGAACCGCGCCGGCGCCGCCGCGGTGCTGCTCAAGCGCGCAGACCAGCGCCAGCTCTTCCTCGTCGACCGCCTGCCGCAGAAGGTTGATGCGACCATCGATCTGACCAATGCGAGCTTTACGCGTTCGATGCTGGACGCGCTTTCCTGCCTGACCCATGGCGGCAACCGGATGCTGCATGTGATCGCGCCCACCCATGTGGAGGGCGCGCAGAACATCGGCATCATTCTGGGCGAGGCGCCGATCCGTGCGGCGCTGTCCTCCTATGCCAAGCGCGTGATCGAGACCGGCTTTTTCGTTTCGACGGTGACGGCGCTATTGGTGTTCACGAGCCTCTTCTTCGTGTTCGTGCGGCCGATGGAGAAGATCACGCGTGCCATGGTTCGCTTCCGCGACGATCCGGAGGACTCCTCGCGCATCATCACGCCGAGCGCGCGCCGCGACGAGATCGGTCTTGCGGAGCGGGAGCTCGCGGCGATGCAGGGTGATCTTTATGGTTCGCTGCAGCAGAAGACACGGCTCGCTGCCTTGGGCGTTGCGGTGGCGCGCATCCAGCACGATCTTCGCAACATCCTCGCCAATGCGCAGCTTGCGTCCGAGCGCCTGTCCGACATCGACGATCCGGTGGTGAAGAAGCTGACGCCGCGTCTTGTCGCCTCGCTCGACCGCGCGGTCGCATTGGCCACGCAGACCCTGCGCTACGGCCGCGCGCAGGAACGTCCGCCTGCGCGCAAGCGCATGGCGCTGAAACCGCTGATCGATGAAGCGGCCGAAACCGCACTCGAGACGAAAGCCTCGGCCAATCCGATAGCGCTGAATAACGAGGTCGGCGACACGCTGCAGATCGACGCCGATCCCGAACAGCTTTTTCGCATCGTTCTCAATCTTCTGCGCAATGCGGTCGAGGCGCTTGCCGCGAGAGAGTGTGCCGCCATCGAGATCAAGGCGGAGCGTCACGGGCGGCGCGTGAGTTTCTCTATCGCCGATAATGGACCAGGTATCTCGGCGGCGTTGCAGCCAAGGTTGTTTCAGCCCTTCGCCGCGCCGATGCGGGCCGGTGGAACGGGATTGGGCCTCGCCATCGCGCGCGATCTCGCGCGGCTGCACGGCGGCGAACTGACACTATTGTCGACGGGCCCGGAAGGCACGTCGTTCCGTATCGATATTCCCGACCGGGAGGTGGGCTGATGGCATAAATTCAACCCTCCCCTTGAGGGCCGCCTACGCTGAAGCTACGGCGGGCCAAGTGAGTATCACTTACCTCGGCGTAGCCTTTAGGCGGAGCCGGGAGGGTCGAAAAATCCGAGCGGAGCGAAAGATTTTTCGGGGAGGGGTATTGCCGGCGGCTAGCCCTACCCCTCCCCGAAATTCGCTCCACTGCGTTTCACGAATTTCGACCCTCCCTCAAGGGGAGGGTGGGGGCAAATGAGTAATCCGCACTATGTTTGTGCGGGACCAGCAACCGAAGGTGCGCGATTATGGCATGGGATCCGAAGACCTATCTGGATTTCGAGGATGAGCGCACGCGTCCCGCGGCCGAGCTGCTCGCGCGGGTGCCGAACCGGACGCCGGAGCGCGTGATCGATCTCGGCTGCGGGCCGGGCAATTCGACGGCGTTGCTCGCGCGCCGCTGGCCGAAGGCGAAGCTGGAAGGGCTCGATTCCTCCGAGCCGATGCTCGATCAGGCACGGCGCTCGGGTATCGCGGCGCAATGGATCTCCAGCGACATTCCGGGCTGGGTGCCGCAGAAGCATTATGACGTGATCTTCTCCAATGCCTGCTTTCAGTGGGTCGCGGGCCACGATGTCCTGTTGCCGCGGCTGATGTCCTATGTGGAGAAGGGCGGAGCGCTCGCGTTCCAGGTGCCGGGCAATCTCTACGAAGCCTCGCACGCCGCGATGCGCGAGGTCGCGGCCAAATACCTGCCTGCGGAGAAGCTCGCGGGCATTCGCGACATCGTGCTCGAATCGCCGGAACGATATTACGAAATCCTCGAACCGCACGCCGTGCAGATGGACATCTGGGAGACGACCTATCTTCACGTGCTGAACGGGCCGGACGCCGTCTTCCGCTGGGTGAGCGGCACGGGCTTGCGCCCGTTCCTCGATGCGCTCGAAGGGGCCGCGCGCGAGGACTTCGCCCGCGACTACAAGGCACGGCTCAACGCCGCCTATCCCATGCGCACATCCGGCAAAACCCTCTTCCCCTTCCGCCGCATCTTCGCCGTGGCGCGGCGATGAGTTGTAGGGAGACACACACTTTCACATCGGCGTTTCGACTGACGCGGTTCGAGGAGTCACAAGAATTGGCGGACGGGATTGGCCCGCCCGCCAATTCGGTCATCCAGGTCTACTGCCCGGGACAGACATTTGCCTCGTCGTTCTGGAAGCTCAGCCAGCTGTTGACCGGGCCGCTCCGTGGCGCGCCGAAATAGTCGATGAACACCAGAGACTGAAGATTGTAGGTGAATCCATTCAGCGTGTAATGGAAGCCGCCATAGTTGGCGTTGCCCTCCAGCGGGTCGCCATTCTCCATCAGGCTGTTGTCGGTGCAATTGACGGTGTTGTTCACGAACGGATCGTCCAGCCACTCGCCGATCTCGTGCGAGAGAGCGGAAACGTCCTGGGAGAACGCGCCGGCTGAATCGACATAGGTGGCATAGGAATAGGTCTGGCCGCCGGGGTTTGCGCCGTTGGCGGAATGATAACCGCCGATGCAGCAGCTTCCGGTCTGTGTCAGATAGATGTCGTAGGTCACGAATATTGGCAGCACACCCGGATTGATCTGGGCAAATCCGGCGATGAACGATTGCAGTCTGGAGTCGAAAGCGTTGATGCTCATCGTTCCAACCTTGCCGGAGCCGAACGGGTTGTTCATCACCCGGCCCTGAAGTGTGGAAACGTTGATGGTCTGTTCGCTCAGAACGGTGGGAGTTCCCAGCAGCACATGATAGCTGGAGTTCGTGCTGACCGACGACCAGAAATTTCCGCGCTGATACGCGTCTATGTACTGCGTCGTGCCGAGATTGGTTCCGCCCTGTGTGAAATTCAGATTGTTGAACAGCGGCGAGGCGGTGATGTTCTGCACGATGTTGCGACCGTTCGGCAGAATATGTCCGACCGGATCGAACGTCATGTTGCCGTTCAAGCGGCCATAAACCAACTTGATCGGAATGATATAGACCGGGACGGTCGAGGTCGTGTTGGTCGTGGCGGGATTGGTGCCCACCATGACGTAGTTGACGGTCTTGCCGGTGAGGTCTCTGAAACTGCCGTTCCATTGAACGAGCTGCGCCGCGGGCGTGGTTTCCTTCGGTGCGAGACTCATGTGATTGGGAAGCGTCACGAACATGGGACGCGCAACCTTTGCGTCCTGGGCGCTGGTATTCATCGATGTGAAGGTCGCGATGACGGCAGTCAATACGGCAAGCGATTTGAAGCGCACATGCATGAGGATGTTCCTCCAGCTGTCGCCCCAGTTGGATGAAATATCCGCAAGCACTCTAGCATTGCGAGAATCGAGCGCAAAGGTGTCCCGTGTTGAGTTTGCGCAACTCAGATGAAACTGCGACTAGCTCGCGCTGTGATCCTTTGTCAGCCCGAACTCGCGTCAATCCGGTCGACCTTCAATCCCCCAACGCCACGCCGTCGCGGCGGGGATCGCTGGCGCCGACGTAGCCGAGTGGCGTGCGTACCACGATATTGAGTCCGCTCTTCTCGACCGAAGGGCTTGCGACGGTGTGGCCCATCGCGGTCAGTTGCGGCGCGAGCGTTTCGAGCGCGGTGCCCTTCTCGATCAAGGTCGGCGTGTTGAGGTTCGCGGCATGCGGTAACGCTGCAGCGGTGGCCGGTGGGAGATTGCTGTCGAGCAGTGCGATCAGTGACTGCGCGACGTAATCGATGATCAGCGGCCCCCCGGGCGAACCGGTGGCGAGTTTGAAATTTCCTTTCGCGTCCAGAACGATGGTCGGCGACATGGCGGAGAGCGGGCGTTTGCCGGGCCCCGCCGCATTCGCAACGGGCTTTCCGTCGCGCACCGGATCGAACGAGAAATCGGTCAGCTGATTATCGAGGATGAAGCCCATCGCCATCATCTCCGATCCCATCGGCGCTTCCACCGTCGTCGTCATCGAAACGACCTGGCCGCGATTGTCGACGATCGACATGTGACTGGTGCCGGGATGTTCGGGCGAACGCTGCGGCGCGAAGGTTTCCACAGCGACCGCGCCGGGCGCGGCTGTGCCCATGTCCTTTGTGGGGTCGATCAGGAGCGAGCGCTTGGCGAGATAGGTGCGGTCGAGCAATCCCTTCACCGGCACGTTCACGAAATCCGGATCGCCCAGATATTGCGCGCGGTCGGCGAAGGCGAGGCGGCTCGCCTGTGTGAATAGATGCACACCTTTGAGCGTGTCGGGCGCGAGGTCCTTGGACGGAAAGCGCTCCAGCATTTCCAGTATCTGCAGCACCGCGATACCGCCTGAGCTCGGCGGGCCCATTGAGCAGAGGCGATAGACGCGATAGGCGCCGCACACCGGCTCACGCTCGCGCGCCTGATAATTGGCGAGATCGGAAAGTTTCATGCCGCCCGGATTGACCGGCGCGTGCCCGACCTTGTCGACGATCGCCTGTGCGACGACGCCGGAATAGAACGCCTTCGGTCCGCCCCTCGCGATCAGGCGCAGCGTGGCTGCGAGTTCGGCATTCTTGAGCGTTTCACCTTCGGCATAGGGCGTCCCGTCGGCGTGGAAGAAGTGCCGTTTGATATCGGGCATGTCCGCGAGATGCGTGTACTCGCGCAAGGTGAAGGCGAGCTTCTTTGGAACCTTGAAGCCCTTGCCGGCAAGGTCGATGGCCGGCTGGAACAGTTTCGCCCACGGAAGCCTGCCATATTTCTTATGCGCGAGATCGAGCATCGCCACCACGCCCGGCACGCCGACCGAAAGCCCGCCGGGAATCGCGTCCGATTTCGCACGCGGCTTGCCATTGGGGTCCAGGAACATCGTGGGTGTCGCCGAGGCCGGCGCGGTCTCGCGGCCGTCGAAGCTCGTCATCTTCTTTTTCGCGGGATCGAACAGCAGCATGAAGGCACCGCCGCCGATGCCGGACGATTCCGGTTCGACGAGTGTGAGCACCATCTGCGCCGCGATGGCGGCATCCACCGCCGATCCGCCCGCGCGCAGCATCTGAAGCCCGGCCTTCACGGCGTAGGGATTGGCGGCCGCAATCATATGATGGCGTGCCACGGGCTCCGCACGTGCGGGGATCGCCGTAAACAAAAAAGCCGAGAGGAACACGAAGCAAAGCTTCAACCCTCCCCTTGAGGGAGGGTCGAAATTTGCGTCGGCAAATTTCGGGGAGGGGTGATCTGGAGAAATCCGCACCGTACCCCTCCCCGAAACATCCTTCGCTTTGCTGCGGATGTTTCGACCCTCCCTCAGGGGGAGGGTAGATTCGGGGATCGAGTGGAAGCGCATTCGCATAATCGGGCTGTCTCTCTTTTCGCGGCTCGGCGCAAGGGTTAGCCTCGCATATCATGGTCAGGCCGGGCGCGCGAAATCTCATCACCGATGTGGCCGGACTGAGGATCGGTCAGGCCGAGGATGCGCGCGTGCGCACCGGCGTCACGGTGCTTTTGACGGACGAGCCGGCGCGTGCGGTGTGCGATGTGCGCGGTGGCGCGCCCAGCTCGCGTGATACTGCTGGTCTCGATCTCGTCAGTCTGGTCGAAGGTGTCGACGCGGTCACGCTCTCCGGCGGATCGTCGTTCGGCAACGATGCGCAATCCGGGGTCGCGGCTTTCCTGCGCGCGCAGGGCCGTGGTTTCGAGATCGCTCCCGGCGCACCGCGCGTGCCGATCGTTCCGGGTGCGATCCTGTTCGATCTCGCCAATGGCGGCGACAAGGAATGGGGCGACGAGCCGCCCTATCGTGCACTTGGCCGCAAGGCGGCGGAGAATGCGTCGCTGGATTTCGCGCTCGGCAATGCGGGGGCGGGCTATGGCGCGACGGCGGGGATATATAAGGGTGGTCTGGGCAGCGCATCTGCCGTCACCGATGACGGGTTCGCGGTCGGCGCCATCGTGGCGGTGAATGCGGTCGGCTCCCCGCTCATTCCCGGCACCGACGTGTTCTGGGCGTTTCCGTTCGAACAGAACGGCGAATTCGGCGGGCGGCGATTGAAAGCGGACGTGCCGCTCGATCTCGACCTTCCGCCGGACATGAAGGGCGCGCGCCCGATGCAGAACACCACAATCGCCATCGTGGCGACCGACGCGGATGTCTCGCGCGTCGAATTGCAGCGCATCGCGATCATGGCCACGGATGGCTTCGCGCGCGCGTTGCGTCCGGTCCACACACCGTTCGATGGCGACATCGCGTTCGCGGTATCGACCGCGAAACATGCGCTTTCCGCAATGCGCCCGCGCGAGATCATGCGCCTGGGAAATATCGCTGCCGATTGTCTCGCCCGCGCGATCGCGCGCGGCGTCTATCAAGCCGAAACATTGGGGACCACCAGAAGCTATCGCGAAACCTTTGGAGGAAACGATGGATAGAGACATCACACGGCGCAGCTTCGCCGCAACCGGACTGGTCACGGGCTTCACCCTAGCCGCTGGTCCACTCAATGCGGCAGCGATCGTCACCGACACCAAAGGCCTGGATGCGGGCGAGGTCAGCGTTCCCGTCAGCGATGGACAAATCCCGGCCTATCGCGCGCGCCCATCCGGCAAGACGAAAGCGCCGACCGTGCTGGTGGTGCAGGAGATCTTCGGCGTCCATGAGCACATCAAGGATCTCTGCCGCCGCCTGGCGCACCTTGGCTATTACGCGATCGCGCCTTCGCTCTATGCGCGTTTCGGCGATCCCGGCAAATACGACATGGCCCATATCCAGGGCCTCGTCACCGACATCGTCTCCAAGGTGCCGGATGACGAAGTGATGCACGATCTCGATTCCACGGTCGCGTTCGCCAGCAGCGAGGGTGCCGACACCGCGAAGCTCGCGATCACCGGGTTCTGCTGGGGCGGACGGGTGGTGTGGCTCTATGCCGAACATAGTCCAGCGCTAAAGGCTGGCGTTGCGTGGTATGGCCCGCTTGCGGGAACGCCCAATGCGCTTCGGCCGCACACCGCGACCGAACTCGTGCCGCAGCTCAATGCGCCGGTCCTGGGACTTTATGCAGGGCTCGACAAGAACATCACCGCCGCCGACATCGATGCGATGCGCGCGGCGCTGACGAAAGCCGGTAAGACGAATTCGCGGATCGATGTCTTTGCCGACGCGCAGCACGGCTTCAATGCCGATTACCGCGACACCTATAACGAGAAGGACGCGAAAGAAGGCTGGTCGCGGATGATCGCCTGGTTCAAGGCGAACGGCGTCGGTTAGCGGACGAAGACGCGCACTTCGCTGGCGGTGGCGTTCGGGTCGGTCGAGGACGCGACCGCCAGCCGCGAGGCCGGCACGCCCATTTCGGTGATGGAGCGCATCACGTCCTGGGCGTGGCGCTTCGCCGCCGTCTGCGCGAGTTGCACCGACGCAACCGTGCCGCGCGTGGGCGACACCGCGACGACAGAGAACGCCGCGGTTGGACGCGACTGCAGTGCCTGGTTCAGCGCCGCATAGAGGATCTGCTGATAATCGACATTCGGCCGGTCGAAGCGGATTACGACCAGTGGCGAGCCGTTATAAGCAACGCCAACCGGGCTCGCGGTGCTCGCGATCATGGGAGAACCGCCGAGCGCACCGCTATAGAGCTCGCCATTCTTGATCGCGCTGGCGAGCGTGGTGAGGTTGGCGCGTTCGTTTCCGGCAAAGGCGGTCTGGCGCTGTACATCGTCCGACACGTCGCGCAGCAAACGGTCGATCAGCACGATGGTCTGGTTGGTTTCGTCCTCGAGCACCGAAAGCTGGCGGTGGTCCTCATCGACCGCGCCCGACACGTTGAAGGTCGCCGTGATCTGGTCGAGTGTGAAATGCGCGGTGGAGGAATCGTTCGCGATATTGCTGCCGAGCGAGTTCATCGCGTTGATGTTGACCGAGATCTGGTCGAGCGAGGACTGCGCCGAATTCCATTCCGCCACGAGCTCCGGATTGCCGCGCGTCGTGCCGGCCTGGAGCCGTGCGGCGATGCGCGCCTTCGCGCCGTAATAGGCGGTGGACGCCGCCATGTTCTGCGCGCGCAGGGTGGCCAGTTGCTGCGCGTTCTCGGCGACATGCGACGAGATCGTGACCATCTGCGAACGCAGATTGGCGATGGTGTTGCTCACACCCGTGCCCGTGTTCGAGCCGGGATCGATCTGGACCGGCGAGATGATGGCACCGGACGGCGCAGGCGCCATGGTGCCCTGATCTGCTATCGTTCCCGGCGCTGCCTGGGTATCCGAAGGATAGGTGGAATAATCCGGTGTGGACCGGGCCGGGGCCGGCGCGGCCTGTGCGGAAGACGACAAGGTGCCAGGCGCATTTCCGCCGCCGGGTCCGCCCTGATCGGCGCCGAACAGGGCGTTATCGATGTCCGAGCAGCCCGAGAGACCAAACCCGGCAAGCAGTGCCACGACGCCGATGAGGCGGCCCGCTTTGCCCGCGCGCTCTGCCCGATATGCCCTCATGTCCCGCTCTCCGCCGTCCCTTTGCCCCAACGCCGCGCGGGGCCGCGCGTGCGCCCATGGACTTGAGCCCGAAAAAATCCACTCTGGCCCTCAGCTTGCGCCGATTCCATGCGTGCAGTCTTAACCAGCGCACAGGACGGGGGCAAGGTGCCGGACGCCGGTTTATTGGGGGTTTTCACTGACCCTGCGGGGGCTTGCGACACACCGACACGCGCGGCGCGCCAGCCGCCAAAGGCGCCCGCGCTCCATGACGAAAGCGTTACAGAGCGGTGCGCTTTGACTTGCGTTTGGGAGCGCGCGTCAATAGGTTCTCGGCCCCTAACCGCACCGGTAGCTCAGCTGGATAGAGCACCAGACTACGAATCTGGGGGTCAGGAGTTCGAATCTTCTCCGGTGCGCCATTCTAAGCCGCTACGCGGCTTTGGTGGGCCATCCTGATTGCATTCGGCGTAGGGTGTCTCCCGGAGTTCCGAAGGAGCCCAGGGAGAGTGCCGCATTGATAGTCATCTGCGATGCGCATGGCAGAGCTTAAGAACACCGACGGTTTCGCGCGCGCGGCGACGGAGCTTCGCGCGCAACGGCCGATGCGAAGCCCACGCCTGCAGAAAATCGTCGCCGCATTGCGGAACAGGGACTTCGCGTTTGCCGAAGAAGAGGCGGCCGGATACCTCGCCGAACGGGCGGACGACGCGAATGCGATCTACCTCAGGGCGCTGGCGGCCAGGGGGCTCGATCAGCATCAAAAAGCGGTGACATTGCTGGCGGCCGCTTTGGAGCTTGCGCCAGATTTTGCCGCTGCACGTTTCGACTACGCAAAATTGCTGTTTGAAACGAACAGATTCTCGGCCGCGCTGGAACAGGCTGAGCTGCTTCTGGCGAATGCCCCCAGCAATCCGCTGTTCCGGCATTTGAAAGCTACGATTCTGCAAACGGTGGGCGAGCATGTGCAAGCGCTCGCGATATTCGAACAATTGGCTGCCGAAAATCCGGCGCGCGCGCAGTCCTGGCTCGGATATGGCGATTCGCTTCGTATGGCGGGTTTTCGGGAAAAAAGCGTCGCCGCCTATCGCCGTGCCATCGCCTGTCGCCCGTCTTTCGGATCGGCGTGGTGGAGCTTGGCGAATATGAAGACCGTCGGCTTCGGTGACGCGGATATTGCAGCCATCCAGAAGCAGCTCCTGGAGCCGGACATTTCACCGGACGATCGGGTGCTCCTGCAGTTCGCTTTGGGCAAGGCCTATGAAGACAAGGGCGTCTACGACCGGTCCTGGGAGCATTACGCGAAGGCCAATGCCGCCATGCGGCTGCGCGTCGACTACGATCCGGATACGTTGTCGTCGGGCGTTGCAGCAAATAAACACGTGTTCACGGCGGAGTTTCTGCGGAGCAGAAGCGGCACGGGCTGCAGCGCAGCCGGTCCGATTTTTATCCTGGGCCGTCCGCGATCCGGCTCAACACTGGTCGAGCAGATCCTGTGCAGCCACTCGATGGTCGAAGGAACCGCCGAACTTCCCTACATAGCGGCTCTCGCGAGACAGGAAACCAGCGAAAAGGATTTTCCCGAACTCGTCGAACAACTGGGTCCCGGCACGCTTCTTGGTCTGGGCCAGGCGTACCTGGAGAGCGCGCACATCCATCGAAAACTTGGAAGGCCGTTCTTCATCGACAAGAACCCGGCCAACTATTTCTACATCGGCCTGATTCAACTGATCCTGCCAAACGCGAAGATCATCGATGTCCGGCGGAATCCGGCTGCCGCCAGCCTCTCGATATTCAAGCAGTATTACAGCAGGATCAATCTCCGCCTGAACGAGCTTGGCCGCTTCTATTGCGACTATGTCGAACTCATGGCCCATTTCGATCGCGTGATGCCGGGACGGGTGCATCGCGTGATCTATGAAGAGATGGTCTCCAATCCGGAAGCGGAAGTGCGACGATTGCTCGATCATCTCGGGCTGCCGTTCGAGGAGGCCTGTCTTCGCTTTTACGAAACCGAACGTCCGGTTCTGACACCGAGTTCCGAACAGGTGCGCAGACCGATCTCGAACGAGGCCGTCGATCACTGGCGGAACTATGAGAAATGGCTTGCACCGCTGATCAAAAGCCTTGGCCCCGTTCTTACAGAATATCCGGCAGTCCCAAACGGATATTGATCCGCCGCAATGCGCAGCGCTTCCGAGCGACAGGAGCTCCGCTTACGTCCTCATGACCGCGGATGGCTTAGGCGACGGTGTAGCTGCCCTTGGTCCAGCCTGTCTTCGGGTCGTTGCACCACTCGGTGATCTTGTCCTGATACGTGCAATAGACGCGGATGTGAGCGCCGTCGCTTGCGACCCAAACCGTGGCCGATACCTGCGATCCGGCCTGCTTGAACTGGCCTGTCGTCCAGCCGGGGCCGCCTGTGTCGCTGCAGCGCTCGGTGACGTTGTAGCCGTCGGTGGAATACACGCGGACATGCAATGCGCCAGCAGAATCGAACCAATTGACGGCGGCGGTACCAATAGGAAAACTGGGATTGTCGGCCATAATGCTTCCCCCTTTGTACGGTCGAATTTGCGCGGTGGATTTCGAGAAAAACTCTCCACAAAGTTGAGAATGGCAGAGATATGTGACGACCGCAATTCGAGCGGATTGCACCCGGGAAGCTTGAAATGCGATGGCGTCTTCATGGCCGCGTTCGTTGCTTCTCCGGTTCGTGATTGTCGGCCTCGTGCTTAAAAATGTATTGCTGGCGCAATGCCTTGATGCTGACCGCGCCGCAGCGCATAGTTGAAGCGGTTGTGGGGCGTGCCGATGCGATGTGAGAGAAAAGCCGGACCGGTTGCGGTGCGGATACTGTGTTTTGGCGCCGGTCGCGCGCGAATATCCTCGTGAACCCCGCATCTCATCCTGCAGTCCTGCATGCACCGGTTCCGCCGGCGGTGGCGCATGCGCATGCGGAATTGCTGGCGCATCAGGACCTGCAGTTCGATTTTCCCAAATTCGTGCCCCCGGTGACGCCGCAATGGATGATCGAGCTGGGCAAGCTCCTGGCGCGCCTCTGGCCTTATCTGAAATATGCCGGCTGGGCGGCGGCGGCGCTTGTGGTGCTCTATCTGATCTATCGCATCGCGCGCGAGATCGAACGCCGCGGCTGGCTGTGGGGGCGCAAGACGGATGAAACCTCGCCGTCCCAACCCGAATGGCGGCCCGCGCCGGACGTGGCACGCGACCTCCTTCGCGATGCCGATGCGCTCGCAGCGAAAGGCAAGTTCGCGGAGGCCGCGCACCTGCTGCTGCTGCGCAGCATCGAGCACATCCGCGCGCACAAGCCCGATTTCGTGAAGCCTGCGCTCACCAGCCGCGAGATCGAGACGTTCGGCCAGCTGCCCGGCCAGCCACGCACCGCCTTCGCAAGCCTGGTGCAGGTGGTCGAGCGCGTCCTGTTCGCCGGCCATGACATCGATGGCGCGGATTTCGCGCGCTGCCGCGAGGCGTATGAGCGTTTTGCGTTTCCCGCCTACTGGACTGGAGCGTTTCGATGAGCGGCGAGACGGCTCAGGTGATGTCGCCGCGCGTGGCGATCGGCCTCGTGCTGGTCAGCATGCTGTCGCTTATCGCCTATTTTGCGCTCTCGGCTTACGCGCCCGACTTCCGCAACGAGTCCGATGGCGAAGCGCATGCGCTTTCGCAATCTGCGATCGGTTTTGCAGGTTTGCGGGTCCTTCTGGACGCCTCCGGCATCTCCAACAGCGTCGATCGCGGCATCCGGCCGGCACCCAAGCCCGGGCTCATGATCCTTACGCCACAACCCGGGAGCGCCGCGAAGGACGTCGCCGATCTAGCGTTCAAAAGCCCCACGCTGATCGTCCTGCCGAAGTGGTTGCCGTTTCCGGATCCCGCCGCGCCCGGCCATGTACTCAAGGCCAGCACATGGGGTGCCGGAAGCGTGAGCAAGCCACTCACGATGTTTTCCAAAGGAACCAAGATCGACCGCCGTCCGAAACCCACGATGCCTGTGCTGGCCGCGCAAGCAGATGAACATATCACCGTGCCGGACGGCCTCGCGCAGATTGAAGACCTGCAGACGCTGTCGGGTTCGGGCTGGAATCCCGTCGTCGCGACGAAAGACGGCCGCATCGTCGTTGCGAAATTGTACGACGCCGACGTCTATGTGCTCGCCGATCCCGACCTGATGAACACGCATGGCCTTCACGATCTGCCGACGGCCGCGTTCGCGCTCGCGCTGATACAGAATCTTCGCGAGGGCGACGGTCCTGTGGTCTTCGACGTCACATTGAATGGCCTGCGCCGCGAGCCCAGCCTGTTGCGCGCGATCTTCGCGCCGCCATTCCTGGGCGCGACGCTCTGCGCGATCCTGGTTGCGGTCCTGATCGGCTTTCACGCCGCAGTGCGTTTCGGCTCGCCGCCTGCGCCTGAGCCCGTCTATGCGCGCGGCAAGCAGGCGCTCGCCGCCAATGCCGCCGACATGATCCGCCTTCTGCACCGCGAGCCGCACATGGCGACGCGCTATGTGCTCACCACGCGCAATCTGGTACTGCGCGCCTTCGGGCTCCGGCGGCAGAGCGCACTGGAAGACGGCGACGATCCGTTCCGCGCGCGCGAAAGCGAGACACCGCACAGTTACGGCGAACTGCTTGATGAGGCGCGCCGCGTCGAGAACCGCTCCGACCTTGTCGCGCTCGCGCGCAGGCTGAGCCAGTGGAGAGAGGACATGCTGCATGCACGTTAGCGAGGTCAAAACGCTTGCGGATCAGATCCGCGCACAGGTCGGCAAGGCCATTGTCGGACAGGCGGATACCGCCGATTTGCTGCTGACGGCCCTGTTCTGCGGCGGGCACATCCTGCTCGAAGGCGCCCCGGGCACGGCAAAGACGCTGATGGCGCAATGCTTCAGCGCGGCGCTCAATCTGGATTTCGGGCGCATCCAGTTCACGCCCGACCTGATGCCCGGCGACATCGTCGGCACAAATCTCTTCAACTTCCAGACCAGCACCTTCACGGTCAATCGCGGCCCGGTGTTCTGCGAAGTGCTGCTGGCCGACGAGATCAACCGCACGCCGCCCAAGACCCAGGCCGCGCTGCTGGAGGCGATGCAGGAGCGCAAAGTCACACTCGACGGCAAGGCGCATCACTTGAGCGAGCGTTTCATGGTGATCGCGACCGAAAACCCGATCGAGCAGCAGGGAACTTATCCGTTGCCCGAGGCGCAGCTCGACCGCTTCCTGTTCAAGCATGTGCTGGGCTATCCCGATGAAGCGCAGGAGCGCGCCATCGTCGCGGCCACGGGACCGACCGTGCGCATGCCCGATCCGGTGTCGCTTGGCATCACGCCGGTTGCCGACCGCGATACCATCGGCACCGCGATCGCCGCCGTATCGCAGGCGACGCTCACCGAATCGATCGTCAATTATGTCGTCGCCATCGTGCGCGCGACGCGCGCCTCGGTCGATATCTCCAACGGCGCGAGCCCGCGCAGTGCGGCGATGCTCGCCGCCGCGGCGCGCGCAAGAGCCGTGCTTGACGGCCGCGACTACGTCATTCCCGATGACGTCAAGGCGCTGGTGCTCCCGGCGCTGCGCCATCGCGTGATCCTGTCACCCGCTGCCGAGATCGACGGTCGCAAGGTGGACGACGTCATCCGCGCCATCGTCGAACGCGTGGAAGCGCCGCGTTGAACCCGTGATCTATCCCACAAGCCGCGCCGTCTTTGTCGCCGCAATCGGTATTCCGATCGCGCTGCTGCTCGCGGTGATGTCACCGCATCTCTGGCTCGTGGGTTTGAGCTGGATGGTGTTCGTCGCCGGACTGATGGGTCTGGACGCGATGGCGGCCGGCGGCCGCTCGTCGCTATCGATCGCCGCGACGCTCCCGAACGGTCTGGCCGTAGGACAGGCATCGCAGGCTTCGTTTGCGCTCCAGTTCCGCGGTGCGCTTGCGCCACGGTCCGCAGAACTCGCGCTCGACGCCAATGCCCGCCTGCAGGTGGTTCCGAACCGCCTGTCGGTGGCCGTGACGGATCGCAGAACGACCGCAGATTTTGCGCTGTCGGTGCTTAGGCGCGGCGAGGGCCGCTTCGATCGCGTGTGGGCGCGCTGGCAGGGACCGCTTGGGCTCGTCTGGCTGCAGAAGGTCGAACGGCTCGACCGTTCGATCCCGATCGTGCCCAACGTGCAGGCCGTCAAGGAAGAAGCGATCCGCCTGTTCCGCCGCGATGTGCCGCTGGGTGCGCACGTCCAGCTCAACGCCGCGCAGGGCTCGGAATTCCACGCGCTACGGGCCTTCGAGCCCGGCATGGACCGGCGCACCATCGACTGGAAGCAGTCGGCGCGGCACGGAGTCCTGTTCGCCAAGGAATTCCAGGCGGAGCAGAACCAGAGCATCGTCATGGCGCTCGACACCGGCCGGCTGATGAGCGAGCCGGTCGGCGGGCAGCCGCGTCTCGACCGCGCGCTGCAGGCGATCCTGCTGCTCTGCTATGTCGGCCTCAAGATCGGGGATCGTGTCGGGTTGTTCGCCTTCGACGAGCGCCCGCGATTGCGCAGCGGCACGGTGGCCGGTCCTGCTGCCTTCACGCAATTGCAGCGGCTGGCGGCACAACTCGACTACTCCACGGCGGAAACGAATTTCACCCTCGGGCTCACGCAGCTCGCCACCGATCTCGAGCACCGTTCCATCGTCGTGGTCTTCACCGATTTCGTGGACACGACAAGCGCGGAACTGATGCTCGAGAATGTCGGACGCCTCTTGCAACGCCATCTCGTGCTGTTCGTGGTGTTCCGCGATGTCGAGCTGGAGGACATGGTGCGCGCGAAGCCCGAGACCGCCGAGGATGTCTCCCGCGCCGTGATCGCCGATGCACTGCTGCGCGAGCGCGATATCGTCGTGGAGCGCTTGAGGCGCATGGGTGTGCAGATCGTCGATGCGCCGCTGGAGCAGATGGGCATGGGTCTACTAAACGCCTATCTCGCCGCCAAGCGGCACGACCGGTTGTGAGGCGGCGATGAGTCTTTCGCTCAAAAGCAGCCGTTTCCGCCAGGAGCGCGAGGCCGATTGGAAGCGGCTGGAGGATCTCCTCAACCGCTTCGAAAAGGGCAAGCGTGCCTCGCTCACCGACGACGAGGTGATCGCGATTCCCGTTCTTTACCGCGCCACACTGTCGTCACTGTCGATGGCGCGCGCGATCTCGCTGGACAAGAGCCTCGTCGATTATCTGGAGAGTCTCAGCGCGCGGGCCTATTTCTGCGTCTACAGCGCGCGCACGACCGTGATCGAGCGGCTGGCCCGGTTCTTCGTGAAGGATTGGCGCGAGGCGGTGCGGGCGCTCTGGGTCGAGACGCTCGTTTCCGGGGCGCTCACAATTTTGGGTGCGGTCGCGGCGTACCTTCTCACATTGCAGTCGCCGGACTGGTTTGCGTCCTTCGTTCCTATGGGACTGTCGCAGGGCCGCGACCCGGCGGCGACATTCAAGACGTTGCACGACACGCTGCACAACACGCATGGCGGAAGCGGCCTTGCTGTGTTCTCGACGTTCCTCTTCACCCACAATTCGCAGATCGCGCTTCTGGCATTTGCGCTCGGCTTTGCCTTCTGCCTGCCGACCGCGGTGCTGATGATCTATAACGGGTTGATGCTGGGCGCGTTCTTCGCGGTGTTCGCCGGGCACGGGCTTGGGGTCGAATTCGCCGCCTGGGCGCTGATCCACGGCACGACCGAACTCTTCGCCGTTACGCTCGCGGGGGCGGCCGGATTCCACATCGGCTGGAAGCTCGCTTTCCCCGGAGCGCTCAGCCGCATGCAGGCCCTGACCGAAGCCGGGAGGCGCGCTGCCGTGGTGATGGCCGGCGTTGTGGTGATGCTGGCAGTTGCGGGCCTGCTCGAAGGCTTCGGGCGGCAGCTCATCGACAATACCGTTGCGCGCTTTGCAGTCGCAGCAGGTATGGCGGCGCTGTGGGGTATCTATTTCTATTACCGGCCGAGGCAAGCATGAGCGCCGCGCCGGTTTCCGTAAGCCCGCTGGACAAGAGCACGCGCGAGCTGATCACGCCGGAAGGCATCGATCTCAGGCTCGTGCTGGCCGATGGCGGCGAGCGCGCGGCCGCGTTCCTGCTCGATCTTGCGATCATGGTGGGCCTGCTGATCGGCGCGACCATTCTCATTCTCGTGGTCTCGCTCTCGAGCAGCTATTCGCCGCGCGAGCTTTTGTTCGCGCTCTGGTTCCTGGTGTTCTTCTTCCTGCGCAATTTCTATTTCATGGCGTTCGAACTGACGCCGCGCGCGGCGACGCCCGGAAAGCGCGCGCTCGGCATCCGGGTTGCGATGCGCGATGGCGGGCCTCTCACGGCGGAAGCGATCTTCCTGCGCAATGCGACGCGGGAGCTGGAGCTGTTTCTGCCGCTCAGCGTGCTCGCCGCGCCGGGCATCGGCATCGACGCGTGGGTCGCGCTCATGGGGCTCGTCTGGTGCGGTGTGTTCGTTCTGTTTCCGCTGTTCAACAAGGACAGGCTCCGCGTCGGCGATCTGATCGGCGGAACCTGGGTGGTGCGCGCGCCCAAGCGCGTGCTCGACATCGACCTTGCCGCCAATCCCGCGGGCAGTTTCACGAACGAGGCGCTCGATGCCTATGGCGTGAAGGAACTCACCGTGCTCGAGGACGTGCTGCGCCGGAAGGATCCCGCTGTCGTCGCGGCCGTTGCCATGCGCATCCGCTCCAAGATCGGCGTGCGCGCCGATCAGCCCGATCTCGAATTCCTGCAGTCCTACTACACCGCGTTGCGCGGGCGGCTGGAGTCGCGCCTCCTGTTCGGCCGCCGCCGCAAGGACAAGTTCGACAAGGGTTAGGCGAACACCGCCGCCAGTTGCTCCGGTTCGTATCCCTCTTTCACGAGGCGCAATTCATAATAGATTGAAGCCACGCCACCGGCGAGAAGAAGGCCTAGGAAGGTTCGCACGACGCCGCTTAGTATCATGAACACAAGAACGGAGTTCCTTGTGCCACTGGTACCGAGATACGGAAGTCCGGCAAGAGGGCGCACGGAAAATCCAATTGCCAAGGTAATCACGTAGTAGATCACAAGTAGAGCGAATATCTGCGCCCTGTGGCCGTGGGTGAGTTGGGTGCTGCGGTTCAATGTCTCCGCGATGCCGGTATGCTCCATGACCCGGACCGGTGCGGCAACCGAAAACATAAGTGCCAAAACGATACCCGGCACGATGAGCACCGCAAGACCGACTATAATCGCGACCAAGCCGATGAGCGCGATCGCAGCCAGCGGCAGTGCATTTTTAAGGCCTGTTACCAAGCATTCGGCGAAGGATGACTTGCTGCCTTTCATCGACGCCATCACTCCATGGGCGACCGACGCCTCTAACAGCCTTTGAAAGACGAACGATATCACAAAGCCGCCAATCGAGTTGACAAGAGCCGCGGTCGCGTAGTCCGAAGGCAGCCAGGTCCGGATGGGAATGTGCAGATAAGCGGCTAGCAGGCTCCAGAAAACGAAAATAAATCCCGGAAGCAAGAAGATCAGCGAGAGCAGAGCAAAAGAAACCAAATTCTTTCTGATCACATAGAACATACGCCTGATCACGCGCCCGATCTCGAACTGCGCCGATCCTGCGGCAATGTCGGCAGTCATCCCCGCACTCCGACCTTTCGGCAGCACACCAGATTATTTCCGTAACCAGCAAAACGCTGCTCTCAACGTGAATCGCGTGTTTGTTGGAACAGGAAATCGTTCTACGCGAAGACCGCCGCCATCTCCTCCGGCCCAACGCCTTCCTTCACCAGCCTGAGTTCATAGTAGATGGATGCGACCCCGGCGGCGCTGATCAGCCCGAGAACGGCGCGAACCAGACCGGATATGACCATGAAGGTGATCGTGGCGTTGGCAGCCGCACCATTGCCGATCATCGAAACGCCTGAAAGCGGGCGGATTACCAGGTCGACCACAAAACTCAGCACGACGAAGATCACGAAGATGCCGAATATGGAGCCTTTGTAGCCACTGGTCAGCGATGAGCTGCGCCGGAGCGTATCCATGACGCCCGTTTGTTCGGCCACCCGCACCGGCGTGATGACAGACCACATCAAGGCCAGGATGACTCCGGGAACGACCAACAGCAGAAAGCCAAGCCCGATGCCAAGGGCTGCCAGAAGAACGATGCCCGTGAGCGGGAGAACGTTTCTGATGCCGGTCGAAAAACAATCGCCGAACGACGCTTTGCCGCCATTCAGGGACACGATCGTTCCGTGGGTGATGGCGGCCTGCAGAAGATTGGAGAAGACGAAATAAACAAGGAATCCCGCGATGGCGACCGCGACCAGGGCCGGCAGAGCTCCTGGCTGCGTCAGCGTTTCCCGCGTCACCAACGCTTGGCGGCCAACACCTAAATAGACCAAAAGCACGCTATAGAAGGTGAATATCCAATAGGGAATCGACAGCAGCAAAGAGAGCCCAAAGAACGTCACCGGATTCTTGCCGATGACGTCGAAGGTGCGGCTGACGACGCGACCGATCTCGAAATGCCCCGGCGCCGGTGTCCCGGCGATGCCCACAACCATGATGATACCCCCCGATTTCTGCAATCGAGACTACAGCATTTGCACGCAATACGATAATTGTAAAAGCGCCATGGGACGCTCGCTCAAATGCGGACGTCCCATTTTAGGTCGTTTCGATGACCGGCGAGAGGCGGGGGCGCGGCCTACCAATAATAATAGTGGTCGCGTTCCCAGCGGCGGTGCGCATAGTAGCGGCGGTGGTGGTAGTAGCCGCGGCCCGCGTGGTATTCGCGGCAGTCGTGGTCGCGCGCGACCGCATTGCCGATCAGGCCGCCGGCGACCGCACCGCCGACGATGGCAAGGCCGTTGCCGTGGCTGGCGAGACCGCCGATCAATCCACCGCCCACTGCACCGCCGACTGTTGCGCCCGTATGGGAACGCCCGCTGCAGTAATCGGCGCTGGCCGACATGGTGCCGAGGCCGAGCGCAAACGCGGCGGCTGCGGCGATCCGGAATATGTTCATCGTCATGGCTCCTTGAAAATCGAGGTACTGCTCAATGGATAACGCAGAATAGCACGGAAATTTCCCCCGCCCATGGGGACCGGCCTCAGACCAGATAGAAATCGAGCACGGCCGGGATCGTGTCGTTCAGGAGCAGGATTTTCTTGGACGCGATGAGAATGCCGCCTTCGCCCTTCTGCAGCGTGTATTCGTAGCGGCCGAAGAATACATGCTCGCGGCTGGCGCGCACGTCGTTCAGATGAACGGCGAAACTCGCGCTGACTTCAGCGGTGCTGTCATCGGCACGTTCGACCAGCACATTGGTCACGCTATGGACCGAGCGCGGCAGCACGGCTGAGGCGACCGAGAGGCCTGAGCGAATGCGCCAAACCCGCTCCTCGAGATTGCGGCGGCCGCGATAGTAAATCAGGGATAATTCCCGGTCCGGATCTTCGGTCGGCGCGGTCTCGTCGCGCCACGCCGGAACCCAGAACACCGCGTCCTCGGCATAGAGCGCGAGCCACGCGTCCCAGTCGCGGCGGTCGAGAAGCAGCGCCTCCCGGAACAGGAATTCTTCCGCCGCCGCACGATCGATCATGGCAGCGCTCTCGCCATGCGCCGCGCCCATTCGCGGTAATAGCTGTGGAACAGCGTCTCGTCGCAGAGCTGCGAATCGGCGAGCACGCTGCGCGCAGGCGTCATGCCGATCATCTCGGAATACGCGTTGCCGCCTGTGCGGCTCGCCGTCATGCCGCGGCAATAGCCCTGCAGCCACGGCTCGACGCGGCCCGCGAACCCGCGCTGGCAGTTTTCATAGGCAACGGTGTCGTCCGGCGTCGCAAGCCCGCTCGGATTGAAGAAATCCTCGTATTGCCGGATGCGCAGCCGCCGCGCATTGGCGCTCTCGCCTTTCGGTGCGAGACACCAGGTGCGCATCTCGGTCTTGTGCGCGGAGATCGGCCGGATGACGCGAAGCTGGCTCGAGGCGCTCTCGCCGATCTGCATGTTGGGAAAGATGGTGAGGTTGCGCATGTTGAAGATCCAGTCGCGCTTCGTCTCTCCCACGCGCGCGGCAATCGCCTCCGCGCTTTCGTAGAGCGGCATCGCGTCGGACACGCCCATCACGCCCCAGTTCAGCACATGGCCGTTCGCGAAGCTGTAGCTGCCGCCCTGCACGCCCTTCGAATCCTCGCTCCAGTTTCGATTGCTCTCCCACACCGAACGCGTCGCCTCAGCGCCCGCTTCGCTTTTGCGCCGGTCGATCAGTCGGATGTAGGAGGGATGGACCGAGGTGAAGTGATACGCGTCGGAACAGTTCTCGAGCTGGAGCTTCCAGTTGCCTTCATAGGTGAAGGTCACGCCGCCGGGCACGAGTTCGGGACCGTCTTCGCCCTGGTCCGCGACGAGATCGAGCAGCTTTGCCGCTTCGCCAAGATGTTCGGCGAGCGGCACGACACCACCGGTCAGGCTGCCGAACAGGAACCCACGATACTCCCCGAAGGCGGGCAGGCGGGCGAGGTCGTGGCTCTGCGCGCGGAACGCGTCGGTGTAGCAGCCTTCCGCCTCCCATTTGACCGCGCGGTTCTTCCCCGCACTGTCGAACGACCAGCTGTGATAGGCACAGACATGCAGCCGCGCGTTGCCGCACTGGCGCTGCGCGATCTGCGCGCCCCGATGTGGGCAGGAATTGACGAAAGCGCCGAGCGCGCCGTCGCCGTCGCGCATCACAAGGATGGGGACGCGGCCTATGACGGTGGTGAAGTAGTCGTGCGGCGCCGGCGCCTGCGAGGCGATCCCTAAGAACACCCAGCCGCTTTCGAAGATGTTGCGCAGTTCGAGGTCGAACACGGCGGGATCGTCGAAGATTGCGCGGTTCACGCGAAACACGCCGTCGCCCGGCCGGTCGTCGATGAGCGCCGATAGCGCGTTCATGCCCTGATCCCTTCCCAGGCCAGCGTGCCATCTTTCGCGCGCCGATGCACGGGCCGCTACTCTGCGATACCCAGCCTGCGCGCGACAAAGGGCGTGAACGGCGGCGCAAGAACGAGCGTGAGCAGGATCACCCACATGCCCACCTCCACCAGCCCGTTCACGGGCGTCGTCATGCGCGCCACCACCGTTACCAGCAGCACCGCCGGAATCGCGCCGGTCTCGCGCACGAAGGAAATAAACAGCAGCTCTCTCACGGAAAGCCCGCGCGGCCCCTCTGGAAACAGCGCGTAGATTCCAAGCATCAGGAACACCATCGCAGGCCGTAGCACGAACATGAAGATCAGCCCCGCCGCGATGCCGAGCGGCGCGTAGGCGATCAGCGCGTGGATATCGACCATCGCCCCGACGAGAAGAAAAATCACCGGCTTCGCGACACCATCGATCACCTGGTAGAAGAAGCGTTCGATTTCCGCCATGTGCTCCTCTGCATGAAACAGGAGGCCCGCGAAAAAGGCCGCGAGAAATCCGCTCCCGCCAAGCGCTGTGGAACCGACGAAGGCGATGATGGGCGCGGCCAGAAAATAAACCTGGTCCGCGCCAAAGCCCGCAACATGCCGGCGCTTGATCCGCGCCAGAATCCACAGAAGCGCAAACCCGCCAAGGCCGAAAAGAACGCCATATCCCGTTTGCCGGGCGAGGAATTGGAAATCCTCCGGCGTTGCCAGTGCCGCATAGGCGGCGGTCAGCGTCAGTGCCGCGAGTGGCAGCTTGAAGAGCGCCGCGGTCAATAATGTTCCGACTACGTCGTTCAGCGCGCTTTCCGCGATGACGATATCCTTGGCGGCGGGCCGCTTGAACCGCACATTCTCGAGCACCGGGATGATCGCCGCGGGATCGGTCGAAGCGAGTATTCCACCCAACAGGATGATGACCGCGACGGGCAGTGCGAAGCCGAGGGCCGGCCCTAGCCCGCCCAGCACCGCCGAGAATGCGTATCCGGTCACGAGCACGCCGGGCACGGCGAGCAACAGGATCTTCACCAACAGGCGCAGGAATTCGGAGAGCGGCATTTCAAGTCCGCCGCCGAAGAGGATCAGTGCCGCGCTTACCGTCACGAGCGATGAAAGCGCGGTCGTGTTGCTCACGATGGGCTGAAAGAGCGTATGCCCCGCCATGCCAAGCGCGATGGCGACGACGAAGGACGGCAGCGGCGTGCCGTGCGTGGCATAGAAGCTCCCAAAGCTGCAGAGCGCGAACAGGCAGAGCGCCGCCAGCACGGGCGCAAACGGCGTGTCGTCCATCGCGGCAAGGTGCTTCAGGATGTCTTCGCCCGCGACATTGGAGATTGCGGCCAGCAAGGCGACCGCCAGCACGAGCCAGAGATAGGGCAGGCGCGGCGATATCGGCCTGGCGATGGTATCCGTCATGGCATTTCCGTGTCTGGCGTGAATCGCGCGGAGCGTAGCGCGGCCCGGCACCCGCGATCTATGCTTGGTACATGTGGACGGTTGAGCGCAAAGAGATCGCGGGGCAGGTGGGGGAGATTCTCTCCATCACGACCGGCCAGCACCTGCTCTCTGTTAGCGAAGCCATTGTGCTATGGCGTGAGGTCGCTTCCTTCCGCGAGCTCTTTGTCGCCGCACTCGCTGCGTCGGCGTATCCGGCGTTCTTCTGGGAAATGCCGCCGCTCACGCCCGCCACGCTTTCGCATCCGTTCGAATGCGCGCTGATTTGCAGCGATGCGCTGGCGCGGATGCGCGCGAACGATAAGGACTTTGCAGAGCACCTGCGCGATGCGGACACGATTGCAGTGTTTCCCAATCTCGGCGGCGATGCGCTGCTCGTCGCGCCAAGAAAGATCGCGGACGCCGGTTGCTACGGCCACATCGCGGCGTTCCTGCGACTCGGCCCGCGCGAACAGCAGCACGCGCTGTTTCGTGCGCTGGCTCTGGAGATCGAGAAGCGGCTGGCCGCGTCACGCCGGCGCTTTTGGGTCAGCACCTCGGGTCTCGGCGTGCCGTGGGTGCACGTACGATTGGATTCGGTTCCGAAGTACTATCAGTACCGGCGCTATGCCGAGGGATGACAGGCAATCGCTGTGGACTTCAGGCCGAACGCAAGACGTCAAAAAGCTCCCGGCGCGATGCCGGGAGCTTTTTCAATGAGTCCAACAGAGTGGTGGTTTATCTGTTGCGGTTGTGATCGTCGCGCCTGTCCTGGCGGTCATTCTTCAGCTCGCGCTGGTCCTGCCTGACATCCTGGCGATCGGACCTCATCTCACGCTGGTCGTTGCGCACACCGCCGGCATTGTTTGTACGGAAGCGCGCATTGATGCGGTCGGCATTGCCGAAGCCGAAATTACGCCCGTCGCGGAACGAACCGCCATTGCGGAACACGATCGTGGCCGGCATCGGGCCGCCGCGCCATTCGTTGCGATGCCAGCGTCCGTTCACATAGAACATCCGCTCGCCGCGGCGCATCTGCCAGCGATACGGCCCATGATACCAGGCGCCGCCGATATAGATCGGATCGTAATAGTAGCTGTCGTCATAGGCGACGTAGCCGGGGCCGTAGGGCGAAATATAGCCCGGACCCGGAATGCCAATGCCGATCGAAACGCCGACCCCGGCACTGGCCGGTTGCGTGAGCGTCGCCGTCGAACCGAGAAGAACCGCAGCCGCGAAGGCCGACTTGAGAAGCATTTTCATCGCAATTCCTTTGTTTGCGGGACAATCCGCGCGGCGTCATGCCGCCCGGTTCCCGTGAATTTCGCCTTGATTGGTGCTTGTCTGCGCAGGCGGGCCGAAAAGGGCCTATTGGGCGCTCTGCAGCTGTATACGCGGGGAAATTTTGATTTCCACCGGAGTGGTAACCCTCATCTCACCGGTTTGGTTGCATGTTCGCCCGCCTGATCGCCTGGATGTCGTTTTCCAGCGCATTGAGAAAGCGCGAACGATCCCGGGGCGTGAATTCGGCATTGCGGGTGGGATTGCCCGTGGCCTCGCGCAGGTGCCGCTGGAATTCCCGCATGCCGAGCGCGGTGCCGATATTGTCCGGCGTGAACGCATCGCCGTTCGGCCTGAGAACTCGCGCGCCCTTGGACAGGCAGCGCGCGGCGAGCGGAATATCGGACGTGATCGCGATATCGCCGATCCCGATGTGATCGGCGATCCAATTGTCGGCCGCATCCGCGCCGTCGGTCACGACGATCGTCTGGATCAGAGGATGCGGTCGCGGGCGGATGCCGCCATTGCTGACGATAAAAACGTTCAGGCTGTGCCGTCCGGCAACCTTCTCCACCTCCGCCTTTACCGGGCAGGCATCGGCATCGACGTAGATATCAAGCATGCACGCAGGATACAGACGGCAATCGGAATTGCCATGGTGCGCGCTGTGACGAGATAGTGTGTGCGAGACGGGGAGATTCCTCATGCCCAAATCCGAAAACTCGGTGAGAGCGTCCACCGCCACAGGCGCCTGCGTTTGTGGCGCGGTGCGGATTGAGATCGATGTGCCGGCCTTCTGGGCCTGGCACGATCATTCGAAGGCGAGCCAGCATGCACAGGGTTGCGCCTATGCCACGTATGTCGGTTGCTGGCGGAGCAAGGTTCGTGTGGTTAGGGGTGCCAGGAGCATCACAAGTTTCGAAGACAAGGCGTCACGCACCGTCCGCAGCTTCTGCAAGAAGTGCGGAACGCCGCTTCTCCATGAGCGCTCGCATTCGCCGAAGATGGTCAATCTCCCGCGCGCGCTCTTCGAGTCCGGAACGGGCCGCGAACCGCGCTATCACATCCGCATCGAGGAATCGCCGGAATGGGAATACCGCGGCGCCAAACTCTCGCCACTGAAGGGTTATCCGGGTGTGCTGTGGGAGAGAGGCAAGAAGCGGCCGCGCGCCGCCGAGGTGTTCCCGCCGCTGTGGCCTTCCTGACTTTCCCCTTGATGTTTATTCCTCAATTGCTCCACTTGTCGCAGCTTGCAACTGACAGGGCATCTGGCCATGCTGTGAGTGATACGCGGTTTTGCATGGTCTTTCGCAGCGCGCGATACGCGAACACGTCATTGTCGGTGCAGGCAAATCTCGTTACCGCGTTCAGCACATAGTCACTGTTCGGATAACGCTTGCGATAAGCCTCCAGGCCGCTTTTCATCAGAGCGGGATCTGCTTTCGCCGCTTCCACGACATTGAAATCTCCGCGCTCCAGATTGCCGTAGGTAAGATAGAGACGGGCATAAAGAGCGGGGTCGACCTGTCCGCTGCCTGGTTCCATGGAAACTGCGAGAATAAAATTATCGACGAGCTCAGTCGATCCGCCCCAACGCGGCATCAGGCTGACGAGCATCTGACGATACGGCGGAAAATACGCCCTATATCTGGCGTTCCCTTCATCGAAGGTAGCGCGCTGATCGTCGCTGGGAATCGAAAGATCGCGATCCACGCCCAGGGAGAGGGTATACCATTCTGGCCTCCTTTCCCTGGGGTTTATAACGCGAAGACTTTCTGCCGACATTTCTGCTCGCGCGAGATACATCGCCATTGCGGTCCCGCTGACCGACGATGCAATGCCATAGCCGCGCGCGCCATATGCCCAGTCACGAAAAATCAGTGCTTCTACCAGTGAAGGTTCGGCGGAGTCCTTGACGGAACGTTTCCACAGTGCGGCGCGCCTCAATGCTTCGGTTACGGAAATCCTTCCATAAGAAAACAGCGTGTCGAGACCGGACCAAACACCCTCGTAATGCGAACTTCCGTCGGGAAGGTCGGCAAGATTTGCAGAATATTTCCGAACCTCCGCATCCAGCGCCGCGTAGTCGCCCGTCATGAACAATTGCTGGGCCAGGCAACCTTCAGCATGCCTTTGATAGGGGCCGTCACTGGTGGAATCGGTCGCGCCAACGGATTTCTCAAATGCCTGAGGTGCCTCGACGCAGGCCCACGCATGCCCGAGGACATGGCCCATCACCCAATTCACGGGTGCGTTGTCGTACAGCGGGCGCGGCATATTTCCAGCGGCAATCAGAAGCTTCAGGCGATCCATTTTCGCTTGAACAACATTTGTTTTCTGGAGGTCGTCGAGCGCTTCCTGAATGTGCTCTGGCGCGTTGTCCTGGGCGGCGATGACAGCCTTGGCCCATTCGAAGCGAAGTCTGGCAAATTCAGCGACCAAAGGAACCATCGGATTTCCTTTGTCTCCGGACCGCTCGGCCTCCTTGCCCAGTCGTGCGCTGGCGTCGTTCCAAAATGGCAGGATGTCTGTCTGGAAGCGCTTCGCCAACTCATCCTGGCTGACGGTCTGGCTTGCCGCCTGGGTTCCGAGGGTTTGCCAGAGACGCAGATTTTGCGCTTCTCCGCTCAAATACCAGCGGTGAGTCGAAGCAAATTCGTCAAGCGCCGACGAACGATATTGTAGCGCGCCTACGTACCAGAGAAGTGCAACTGCGAAACCGCTTATCGCTATTGCTGCGATCGCGCTTCGCTGGAGGGGAAGCGGATGGCGACGATCGGCTGGCCGGATCGTTGTCGCGCCGATGATCAGGCCGCCGATCAATCCCCCAATATGAGCGGCATTGTCCACATTCGGCTGCGTTGCGCCGCCGACGAGGCTGACCAGAACAAAAATGGAAGCAGGGACCCAATAGCGCAGTGCCCACAACGGAATGTCGTTCCGGAAGAAGGAAAGGAAGACGACAAGTGCCCCCAGCAATCCGAAAATCGATCCCGATGCACCGACGCTGACCTGGTCGGGAATCCATCCAATGCTCACCAGACCCGCAAAAGTGCCGGATGCGAGATAGATGAACAGTAACGAAAAGCTTCCAAAAAGCTTTTCGACAAGCCGCCCCACGCTCCACAGGACCCACATATTGATGGCGATGTGGAGGATGTTGATGTGCACAAACTGATAGGTAAGAAGACGCCACCATTGCCCAGACAGGTCCAGCGACCCCGAATTTCCACCCCAGGCGGCAAGCGTGTTTGGGTCAAAAGCCCAAATTGAGCCCGATGTTGCAGCCATTGCGACGAACACAACGACATTGATGGCGATTATCAGTACGGTCGCCCAGGTCGTAGAAGACGGAAGGCTATAGGCCTTGAGCAGCGACCCAGCCGGTAGATTTGCGCGCAAGTCACCGATTGTTTCTTGATGATCACCCATGTGCTGCCCTGCTGCTGTAATGCTGCTGCCCTAGTTCTGGACTTTACGCGTCAGGGAGAGTGCACAGTCAAATTGTTCCTTGGGTTGTGGAGTGCCGGGCCGAAAAAAGAAGGCTCGTGCGGGCCCTCCCCGGCTTCCGCTGCTGTGGTCGCCTTCGAGGCGTGCTGCGCTCGCGTTTCAGGATGACGCGCCTCCACGCAAGGTCGTTACCTTGTAGCGGTGGTTGGGTCCGGCGTGGCGGGCGTTGAAAAAAATCGCAGGACCATGTCGATTCCCGGACGCCCCATTCGTCGGTACGACACATGGCCGATGAGGCCGGTCAAACAAGGAGACAGACGATGCGTGTGATGGTGCTGGCGAAAGTCGATGAGAGCCAGATGAATCTGGAGCCCACGCCCGAGATGGTCGCGGCGTTCAGGGCGATGGACGAATTCACCGAGGAGCTGGTCAAGGCCGGCGTCTTTGTGGCGGGTGCCGGGCTCAAGCCCTCGGCCCAGTCCAAGCGTATCGTCGACGACGGCAAAACGCGCACGGTCATCGACGGGCCGTTCGCCGAAAGCCGGGAACTGGTCGTCGGGTTCTCGATCTGGGAGGTCAAGGACATGGACGAGGCCATGGCCTGGGCGATGCGCAGCCCCGCCGTGCCGGGCCAAGCCGGTGTGATGGAAATTCGGCCATTTTACGAAGTGGCGGATCTGGCCGATTTTGTGACGCCCGAGGAGCTCGCCAACCCCCGCACCGGCGAGCGCGGGAAGCTCGGTGTCGCCTGATATTGCCTGCCGCTTGCCCGCCTTGAGGCTTTGGCCGACAAGGCGGGATGGGCGAGACGCACCGGGCAATCGAGGCGATTTTTCGGATTGAGCGGGCCAGGCTCATCGCGGGTCTTGTCCGGCTGGTGCGCAATATCGACCGTGCCGAGGAACTGGCGCAGGACGCGTTGGTCATAGCCCTGTCCGAATGGCCGAAGACCGGCGTCCCGGCCAATCCCGGCGCATGGCTGATGACGACCGCCAAACGCCGCGCCATCGACCTCATCCGTCGCGACGGGATGCGCGAGCGCAAGCATGACGAGATCGCGCGCGAAATAGATGGCGCTGCAGATGAGCCGGCAATCGAAGCAGCGATGGATGACGATCTTGGTGACGAGCTGCTTGGTCTCATCTTCACAGCCTGCCATCCCGTTCTGTCGCCGGACGCCCGCGCGGCGCTCACGCTGCGTATCATCGGTGGACTGACGACGGATGAGATCGCGCGCGCGTTCCTCACCAGCGAAGCGACCATCGCCCAGCGTATCCTGCGCGCGAAGAAGACGATCGCGAAAGCCGGATTGCGTTTCGAGGTGCCGCGCGACGCCGAGCGTGTGGCGCGGCTCCCCTCGGTGCTGGAAGTCCTCTACCTCATCTTCAACGAAGGCTATGCGGCCACAGCCGGCGACGATCTTGTCCGGCCGGGGCTGTGCCTGGAGGCGCAACGTCTGGGCCGCATTCTGGCAGGTCTGATGCCTGACGACGCAGAAGTGTTCGGACTGCTCGCCCTGATGGAGATCCAGGCATCGCGCCTGCCGGCACGCGCCGGTCCGGACGGCGCATTCGTGCCGCTGCCCGAACAGAACCGCGCAGGCTGGGACCAGTTGATGATCCACCGCGGCCTCGAGGCACTGGCCCGCGCCGAAGCGCTCGGCGGTGATGGTCCTTATGTGCTGCAAGCCGCACTTGCAGCCTGCCATGCACGCGCGCGCACCGCGGACGATACCGACTGGTTCCGCATCGCCGCGCTCTATGATCGGCTCCGTATCGTGCTGCCTTCGCCGGTGGTCGACCTCAACCGGGCGATCGCCCACAGCATGGCTTTGGGCCCGGAAGCGGGTCTGCGGCTGCTGGATGAGATTGCGGACGCCGATGTATTGCGCAACTACGCGCCACTACCCGCGGCACGAGGCGATTTTCTGTTGCGGGCCGGCCGGCTGGCCGAGGCGCGCTCAGAATTCCAGGCGGCGGCCAAACTCACCCGCAACGCACGGGAGGTGGCTTTCCTCCTCGCCCGCGCGGATGCTTGTATACTTCCCGCATGAGCGCAAAACCCGTCTCCATCCGCGTGAACGACGCGAGCGTTTCGGGCCTCTGGCAGAAGCCGGCGGCCGCGAAGGCGGTGCTCGTGCTGGCGCATGGCGCGGGCGCGGGCATGGCGCACCCCTGGATGACGGCGGCGGCCGACGGCCTTGGCGCGCGCGGGATTGCGACGTTGCGGTTCAACTTTCCCTATATGGAGCGTGGCTCGAAGCGGCCCGATGCGCCGGCGCTCGCCCACGCGGCGGTTCGCGCGGCGTGCGCGGAGGCGGCCCGGCTTGGGCCCGGCCTGCCACTCTTCGCCGGCGGCAAGTCCTATGGCGGCCGGATGACGTCGCAGGCGCAGTCCGCGGAGCCGCTCGCCGGCGTGCGCGGGCTCGTGTTCTTTGGATTTCCGCTTCATCCCGCCGGTGCGCCAGGAACCGACCGCGCCAAGCATCTCGACGCGGTCAAGGTGCCGATGCTGTTCCTCCAGGGCACGAACGACGCGCTGGCCGATTTGAAGCTGTTGAAGAAGGTGGTCGCCGGGCTCGGGGCGCGCGCCACGCTCTCGCTCAGCGAGCACGCCGATCACAGCTTCCATGTCCCGGCGAAGTTCGGCGGCAACGACGCGGCCGTAATGGCGTCCGTGCTTGACGCCGCGCGCGACTGGATGATCGCGCACGCAGTAGATGGAGCAAGTCAGGGATGAGAATTCTCACTCTGACCTTGAGAATCGGTGCCACGCGAAATCTCGTCTTAGTGGGGCAAATACTTGCCGCTCGCCAATATCGGCGCCTAGAAATTGGACCATTTGCCTGAGAGACTGGTCGCTGGTTTCAACTTCCTGAACACTGCCGGCCTCAATAGTATTGCCATTGTAGAAACAATCACCGCCCCAACAGTCTGCCCGCAACAACAGAAAGCGATTCCGTGGATGCTCGATCGAGAGAGCCTTGAGCGCATCAACGATGTCACTCGGCAACTCACCTTCATCTGACGGCTTTGTCCGCGCGGTCAACCGAACGGCTATTGCGTCGATCGGCGACTCGATGCGGTTGAAATCGGCGTCCGGCCAAAGGCGTGCAAACTCACGTTCCAGATTGGTGGATGGTGAGGAAAAGGCCCCGAGGAAACAAAACATCTGGCGTTCCCTGCTTCTTGTGCAGCCTGCGCCCTGCTTGGCGTCTTAAATTCTTGGTCGCAGTCGAAATTCGCAAATAGGCTGCTCAGATAACGCCGAGCTGCTTGCCGACTTTCTCGAAGGTCTTCAGTGCGAAGTCGATCTGTGCGTCGGTGAGCGTGGCGCAGGCCTGGATGCGCAGCCGCGCGGCGCCCTCCGGCACTACGGGATAGCCGAAGCCGGTGATGAAGATGCCTTCGGCGAGAAGGGCCTGGCTCATCTTGATGGCGAACGCGGTGTCACCGACGATGATCGGCACGATCGCGCTCTCGCCTTCGAGCGGCTTGAAGCCGCGCGCCTTGAGCCCCGCGCGCAGATTGCGCGTGATCTCGTGAAGGCGGGCGACGCGTTGCGGCTCGTTGTTGAGGATGTCGATGGCCTTGCCGGCACTGGCGGCGATGGTCGCCGGAAGGGCGTTCGAGAAAAGCTGCGGACGCGACACCTGCATCAGGTAGTCGATGACCGTTTTCGATCCCGCAACATAGCCACCGGCCGCACCGCCCAGCGCCTTGCCCAGCGTGCCGGTGATGATGTCGATCTGGCCTTCGACGCCGAAATGCTCCGCCGTGCCGCGGCCATGCTTTCCCATCACGCCGGTGCCATGGGAATCATCCAGGATAATCGAGGCGCCATGCTTTTTCGCGAGCGCGATGATGTCGGGCAGGGGTGCGATGTCGCCTTCCATGCTGAAGACGCCGTCGGTGACGATGAAGGTGCGGCGTGCGCCCTTTACCGCGTCGAGCTTGGCGTCGAGATCGGCCATGTCGGCGTGCTTGTAGACGTGGCGCTTCGCCTTTGCCGCCCGGCAGCCGTCGATCAGCGAGGCGTGATTGAGTTCGTCGGAAACCAGCGCGTCGCTCTCGTTGGTGATCGCGGGGATCAGACCGGTGTTCGCGGTCCAGCATGAGACATAAGTCAGCGCTGCTTCGGTGTGCGAAAGTTTCGCCAGCGACGTCTCAATCTCCTCGTGGATCGAGAACGTGCCGCAGATGAAGCGCACCGACGCCGTGCCCGCGCCGTATTCCTTGAGCGCTTTGCGCCCCGCTTCGATCACATCGGGGTGGTCGGCAAGGCCGAGGTAATTGTTCGACGACAGCACCAGCACGGGGCCGGATTTCTCCGCCATCGTCACTTCGGTATCCATCGGCCCCGTGATGTGGCGGAAGGTCTTGAGCGTGCCCGCCTTCGCCATCGTGGCGAGATCGCCGGACAGGCTCTCGTCGAGCGCCGCCGTCACAGCTCGCTCCAGTCGAGGATGACCTTGCCCGAATTGCCCGAGCGCATCACGTCGAAGCCCTTCTGGAAATCCTTGTAGGAGTAGCGATGGGTGATGAGGCTATCGAGATCCATGCCGCTGCGGATCATCTGGGTGAGCTTGTACCAGGTCTCGCCGAACATGCGGCCATAGATGCCGCGGATGTTGAGGCCCTTGAACACCACCGCGTCCCAGTCGACGCCGGTCTCACCCGACTGGATGCCGAGCATCGCGATCTTGCCGCCATGCGCCATGGTGTCGATCATCTGGCGCAGCCCGTCGGCATTGCCCGACATCTCGAGGCCGACATCGAAGCCTTCCTGCATGCCGAGGCTCTTCATCACCTCTTTGAGGTTCTGGTTCTTCACGTTGACCGTCGCGGTCGCGCCCATCTTGTCGGCAAGGCCGAGGCGGTAATCGTTGATGTCGGTGATGACGACGAACCGTGCGCCGGCCTTGAGCGCCATCGCGACCGCTGCGACGCCGATCGGGCCCGCGCCGGTAATCAGGACGTCTTCGCCGACGAGATCGTAGGAGAGAGCAGTGTGCGCCGCGTTCCCCAGTGGATCGAAGATCGCGTAAAGCTCGAGCGGGACCTGCGGATCGCAATGCCAGATATTCGGCGCCGGCACGGCGACGTATTCCGCGAAAGCGCCGTCGCGGTTCACGCCCACGCCCAGCGTGTTGGCGCAGAGATGCCGCCGTCCGGCCAGGCAGTTGCGGCAGTGGCCGCAAACGATGTGGCCTTCGGCGCTGACGAGGTCGCCGACCTTGTGCCCGGTGACATTGCTGCCGACGGCTACGACGCGGCCGACAAATTCATGGCCGGCCACAGTGCCCGGCTTGATCGTCTTCTGGGCCCAGCTGTCCCAATTGTAGATGTGGACGTCGGTGCCGCAGATGCCGGTCTTCAGCACCTTGATCAGCACATCATCGATGCCGTAGCTCGGCTCGGGCACGTCTTCGAGCCAGATGCCGGGTTCAGCTTTGGATTTGACGAGTGCCTTCATAGCGCGCCTCCGTTGGAGGAACGCCGAATAACCCCGCTTCTTTTGGTTAGCAAGATCGGCAGGAGGCCTTGGGGACCGGCTGGCGGATTATGTCAGAAACGCCATCGCGGCACCGGCCACGATTGCGCTCATCGCAAAGATCGTGAAACGCACGCTCGGAAGCGGCCAGCCGCGTTGGACCGCGACGGTCTCGTCGTTCCAAACGTGATAGGAGGTGTCGATCGTTGCCATTGCCGTCGCCGCGTAGCCAGTCGGAGAGCAAACGTTGCAAACCGCGTGCGCGTTCCGGCGCCGAGGGTCTCGCGACGAATATTCTGGAGAGCGTGGTGAATTATCGCTGTCCGCCAAAGCCGCCGAACCCACGATTGTCTGGGGAGGGCCCTAAGCCGTTGTATTTATTTGCTAAGGGCTTGGCTTCGACGCTGGTACTATAGCCAGGACGACGCTTTTGTTCCCGGCTCGCCTATCGGCCTCTATTGCAGTGTTCCAACGCGGGAACAATTGTCGTCGATAACCGTTCATGTCGCGGGTTGTTGGGGTGCAGGGCGTTTTGTCTGTCAATCGCTGGTTATTGCTGGCCATCGTTCCGCTGTTTTTGCTCTTGGCCGTGGGCGGATATCTGTCCGTTCGCTTTGCCGCCGATGAGCGCGAGCAGCAGGCGTGGGTGGTCCACACCTATCAGGTCATCGATCGCCTTCAGAGGGTGCTCGTCGACGTTCAGGAAGCCGAAGCAGGCCAGCGCGGCTATCTGCTGACGCGGCAGGATCGCTTTCTGACGCCCTACCGCTCGGGCGTTGCAAAGGCACGCCAGGATCTCGACGTCTTTCAGAGCCTGACGACCGACAACCACGTACAGCAGCTTCGTGTCCGCCAGCTTCGCGAGCTGGTCGAGGCCAGATTCAAGGCGCTCGACACCACATTGAACGCCGCGGACGAAACGGCCGTGGCAAATCCGAAGATGCTGACCGCGATGGACGAAGGCAGGGCCCGGATGGAGCAGGTTCGCGCGGGCCTCAGCCGTGGAATGGCTGCGGAGAGCCGCCTGCTTGCGACCCGCGTCGCCGCGCGCCGCCACGCGGAGCAAAAGGAAATCCTCTACACCTCAATCGCCGCCCTGATCGCGCTCGGCGTGATGCTGGGCACCGCGATTCTCCTGGTTTTCAACAATTTCCGGCTCGCGCGCAGCGAGCGCAAGCTCGAAAACGAGTCGGCGATTCTCCAGACCACGCTCGACACCGTGCACGATGGCATCGCGATGTTCGCCTCCGATGGCGAGTTGTGCGTGTTCAACCAGAACTTCTTTACCTATCTCGATCTGCCCGAGACGCTGGCGCGCAAAGGCACGCTGCTTTCGGCACTCCTGGGAGTCGAACAGCGCCAGCAGCGCAATGCGCTTGCGACCGCGACGGCAGAGCTGGAAACACCGGTCCGAAACGTGTCGGTGAACGGCCGCGAAATCGAAATCTACAGCAGGCCTGTGCCGACCGGCGGATTCATCGTGGTCTGCGCCGACGTCACGGCCCGCATGCACGCGGAACTGGCCGCGCGCCAAGCGCAGAAGATGGAGGCGATCGGCCATCTCACCGGCGGCGTGGCGCACGACTTCAACAATCTTCTGCAGGTCATCGGCGCCAGCCTCGATCGCACCGCGCAGGACAAGGAGGGCGATCCCAAGCGCGCAGAGCGCATCCAGAATGCGCTCAATGCGGTGTCGCGCGGGGCGCGGCTGACGGCGCAACTGCTGGCATTCGCTCGCCGGCAGGCGCTCGATCCGCGCTCCACCAATGTCGGGCGCGTGATCCAGGACATGACCGACCTTCTGCGCCGGACGCTGGGCGAGCGGGTCGAGGTCGAAAGCATCGTCGCCGGTGGACTGTGGAACACGATGGTCGATCCCAGCCAGGTCGAAAACGCGATCCTGAACCTCGCCATCAATGCGCGCGACGCGATGGTGGATGGCGGCAAGCTCACGATCGAAGTGGCGAACGCGTTCCTGGATGACGCCTACGCGGCACAGCATGCCGAAGTGACGGCCGGCCAATACGTCATGATCGCGATCAGCGACACCGGTACGGGAATGCCGCGGGATGTCATCGCGCGTGCATTCGAACCGTTCTTCACGACCAAGCCGGAAGGCCGCGGTACAGGCCTTGGTCTCAGCCAGGTCTATGGTTTCGTCAAGCAGTCCGGCGGCCACATCAAGATCTACAGCGAGATCGGCCAGGGCACGACGATCAAGGTCTATCTTCCGCGCACGCGCAAGCCGCAGGAGACGATCGGTCCTGTGGCAACGGGCCCGGTCGAAGGCGGCACGGATTGCATCCTCGTTGTCGAAGATGACGCCGACGTGCGTGCCGCCACCGTCGATATGCTGAGCGACCTCGGTTACCGTGTTCTTAAGGCTGAAAATGCCGAACAGGCGCTGACCATCCTGACGAGCGGGGCCCCCGTCGATCTTCTCTTCACCGATGTCGTCATGCCCGGCCCGATCGGCGTGCGCGAAATGACGCGCCGCGCGCAGGCACTGCTGCCCGATATCGTCGTGCTTTACACGTCGGGCTATACGCAGAACGCGATCGTTCACAACGGCAAACTCGACGACGATGTGTCGCTCTTGAGCAAGCCCTATCGGCGCGAGGATCTGGCGCGTAAGATACGAGCGATGTTGAACACCAGACGCACCACGGCAACCGATACCGGGAGCGATCCCGCCCCTGCCAGCGGCGAGCGTCCGAGAGTGCTCGTGGTCGAAGACATCGTCCTCATCCGCATGACGACCGTGGACATGGTTGAAGAACTGGGCTTCCCGACTGCCGAAGCGAACGACGGCGCGGAGGCGCTGTCGATCCTGCAGACAAATCCCGACATCGGGATCCTGCTCACCGATCTCGGCCTTCCCGGCATGACCGGCCGGCAATTGATGGAAGAGGCCTTACGCCTCAATCCAAAGCTCAAGGTCATCATCGCCAGCGGCTACGCGTCCGAGCGCGACGCAGGCGGAATGCCGACGCAGGTCGCGCATCTGATGAAACCGTTCGACATCGAACAACTGCGCCGCGCGCTCGAATCGTGAATCGGAACCGTTTCCGCGCGGTGTCGAAATCGTAATCGCGGAACCTGAAACAGAGCGCATCGCACATCGTTTTCTTCTGGGGCGTACGGCTGCTGTTGTGCGCCTCCCAAGAAGGAGAAGAAAGCGATGAACCAGAACAAGAACCAGAATCAAGACCACAAGGCTCAGCAGAACTCCGACGACAATCGCAATCGCGACAAACATGCTTCGCAGGGCCATCAGGCCTCCACGCAGCATATGAACTCGGGGTCATCCGGATCGAAGACCGCGGGCGATCAGAATCGGAACCCGCAACGCTGATTCAAATCCTCTGGCGAGAGAGCCGGCGTCGCGCCGGCTCTTTTGCGTGTGGGGAACCCATCGTCACGCGCAAACGTTGATGCAGGGAACACTCTAAGAGGACGACGAGAATGGACAAGGATCGGATCAAGGGAATGGCGGACCAGGCCAAGGGCGCGGTGAAGGACGCAGCCGGTAAAGTGACCGGCGACACCAAGCTGCAGACCGAAGGCAAGATGGACAAGCTAAAAGGCAAGGTCGAAAACGCCGTTGGCGGCACGCGCGATGCCGTGCGCGAGGCCAGGAACGACTAAACCTGCTTTAGAAGAAGTTCTGCGAAGACGGAGCGTCGCAAGGCGCTCCGTTTTTGTTTGTTTGCGCACCAAGAAATTCTGTTTGCTTGCGAACAAAAAAAGCGCCCGGCTTGCACCGGGCGCTAGAGGGAGAATTCGACGGAAACGCTTACCAGTCGCGCTTCACGTTGTAGTAGGAATAGGATTGCTGGCGGATGTCGCCGATCTGGCCGTCGCTCTTGGTGAGGTCGTCGAGATTGTAGGCCGGCGCTTTTTCGAGCGTCGCCTTGGACATCGGCACGACATAGCCGCCCTTGTCGGGGCTGTAATCCAGGACCGACCACGGAACGGGATAGTATTTCTCGCCAATGCCCATCACGCCGCCGAAACCGAGCGCGGCAAACATGATGTGATCGGATTGCTTGTCGAGCACGACGTCTTCGACGTGACCGATCTTGTCGCCGGCCGTGTTGTAGACTGCGGTTCCCTTCACCTTCGAGGCGAGGATCGCGCTGGTGTGTCCGGTTGCTGTCGTCATGGAGATCTCCTTTGTGGTTGGCTCTTTAACGCCACATAGGAGCAACCGTTCCTGCTCGCGCGCGACAGCAGCACGCACGCGCCGGTTTTTCGACGTGTTCCGCTTTACTGAACGAGGCTCAGTCTTGGGGAATGTGCGTCCTGCCCCATGAGGGGTTTGTGAAAGAACAGCGCCTGACCGATCGTTGCCCGCACCGTCTCGCGTGAGAACGGCTTGGTGATGAGATAGGTCGGTTCCATCCGCTCGCCAGTCAGCAGGCATTCCGGGAACGCGGTGATGAAAATCACGGGGACATCGACACTGCTCAGAATGTCGGCGGCCGCGTCGATGCCGGAACTGCCATCGGCGAGGCGGATATCCGTCAGGATGAGATCGACTTTATGCTGAGCCGCCATGCGAACCGCTTCGTCGCGCGTCGTCGCGATCCCGACGACGGTGTGGCCAAGCCCGGTAACCAGGTCCTCGAGATCCATCGCAATCACGAGTTCGTCCTCGATGATGAGGATGCGCGATGCGAGATCGCGGTCGATTGCCCTGAGCGCGGAATTGATCGCGTCCTGGATCTCGTCTTCCTGCCAGTCGAGGATTTGTGCCGCTTCGGCATGCGTGAAACCTTCGACAGTCGTCAGCAGAAGCGCCTCGCGGTTGCTCGGCTGAAGCGCCTGCAGCCGCTGTTCGACCACCGGCCGCTTATGCGCGCCTTCCTCAGCGGGATATTGCCGGCCGGTCGCCGCCCAGAATTGGTGAAACAGGCGATAGAGCGCCAAACGCGGCGGAACGTCTTTCGTCAGTTCGGCGTTGCCTTCCAGGAACGCCTCAAGCGATGCCCGGACAAAAGCGTCCCCGCTGGTCTGCGAGCCGGTAAGGGCCCTGGCGTAACGCCGCAGATAAGGCAAATGCGGACCCAAAGTGTGCGTCGCACTCACGGGAGCTCCCCTCCAAAAAAACAGCTGTTGCCGTTTCTGGAAACGCTCCCGCTGCGCGAAAGTTCCATCGCAGCAAGGCATTGCTATCAATGCTGTCTGCCGGAACCATCCTTTGTCCGAGGGGTTCTTCTAGCGAAGCTTGTGGGACCTCGAAGAATGCTTGGTTGGGCTTTGACCTTTTTGATCTTGGCACTGGTCGCCGGATTTTTCGGATTCTTCGGTCTAGCCGGTCTGTCCGCCGGGATCGCGAAGATCTTGCTGTTCGCGTTTATCGTCCTGTTCCTGATCAGTGCGCTGTCCGGCGCGCTTCGGGGACGGGCACCGCCGATCTGATCGGCAACCGAATTTCAGAATTGCGAGCGAGTGCTTCGAAACCTCAGGAGCATTCCCCCCGCCACTGGGACCCGTCGAAGTCTCGCTCGCAAGCCTTCCTCAGATTTCCATTTCAATCCGGCAGCGCAGGCCTTCGGGGGCATAGTCGAGCGTGACGCCGCCATGATGTTCGCGAGCGACGCTCTGGCGGATCACCAGCCCTCCGAAACCCTCACTGGTCGGGGGAGCGACAGGCGGACCACCGGTCTCGATCCATTCCAGCGACAGTTTTTTTGTCTCTCCGTCGAATGTCCACTTAAGGGACACCGAACCCTCGTCGTTCGACAGCGCGCCATATTTGACGGCATTTGTTGCCAGCTCATGCAGCGCCAGCGCGATATTGGCCGCTGTCCGCTCGGCCAGCTCCACTGAGGGCCCATGCACGCGGATACGGTTGGAAGCCATTTCGAAAGGCGCAAGCGTCGTGCGCGCGATCTCGGCGAGATCCGCACGGCGTTCTACAGATGACAGCACGATCCCGCCGGTATTGAGCAGTGTCAGCAAGCGGCCCATGAAGACGTCGATATATTTGTTGGCCTCCGGCTGGTTCTTGGGCCGCGACATCCGCCCGATCGCCTGGACGACTGCAACGAGATTGCGCGCGCGGTGGCGCATTTCTTCGGCCAGCAGCTCCTTGTGCTGCTCGGCCCTCTTCTGTTCGGAGACATCGGCCGCGCTGCCCACGATCAGCAGCGGCTTTCCGTCTGCGTCGCTGGAGAGCAGTGCATCGCGGCCCAGAAACCATCGCCATTCGCCATCGCAATCGCGCAGCCGGAATTCCCAGTTGAGCGTCTGCCCCGGTTCGATGGTCCTCAGCCGTGCGCGGTGCTCTGGAAATCGCGCCGCGTCCTCGGGATGAATGAGACGCTCCCATTCGCTACCGGGACCGTCGAGTTCGCCATGACCGAGCATGTCGCTCAGCCGGCGATTCTGGAAAATGTTTATTTCGTTCTGAACGTCATACACATAAAGCACGATCGGCGCGGCGGACAGAAGCTGCTGCGCCAGTTCGGCGTCCGTCGAATTCGGTAGCACCAGCGTCGCCCAACAGCTTTCCTGCTTACCGACTATCCGGCCGCAGGCACCTTCCCACCGTATTTTTACAGCGAATCCGGCGGCTGGGAACTATCTTTTGAGGCATAGCTTTTCGTGCCGCACAAAGCGGCAAGAATGCGAAGTATTTTAATGATGGATCAGCGCTTGGGGCGCCATTTCTGCTTGCTGGTTTGGCTAGACTTTTCGCCGCGTAGCACTATCGTTTCTACGGTATGATGAAAGTGACGTAGACGATCCCCATCAGCACGGCCGCAGCAACGGTGCTGATCAGGAGCACGTATCGCACGCCCATGCCGGTCTGGGCCTGGCGGGCTTCGGTCGCGGGCAGTACCGGCTTTTCCACGAGTGCCTCTCAAAATCGCTCGAGAATGTAACGTCTGTGCTTCCCGAGGGTTGCAGAAAGCGCGGAACCCTGGTCTCGCGGGTGGTGGAATCCGCTGTGCGTCCAAGGGGTTGGTAATGCCGCCGGCTTCGTGGTCATTTACGCGAAACACCATACCGAGGCCCGGAATTTGAGCGAAGAACTGCACCTGCCCGAAAGCGGCTCGCGCGAGGACATCTATCGCGCCATCCTGCCTCAGATCGAAGCGGTGATGGCCGGTGTGGACGACCTCATCGCCAATCTGGCGAACGTCGCCGCGATCCTGAAACAGGCGTTCGATTTCCACTGGGTCGGATTCTATCGCACCACGGCGCCGAAGATGCTGATGCTCGGCCCGTTCCAGGGCCCGCTCGCTTGCGTGAGCATCCCGTTCGACAAAGGGGTGTGCGGCGCCGCGGCGACGGATCAGAAGACGGTGATCGTCGAAGACGTCGACGCCTTCCCCGGCCACATCGCCTGCAGCAGCCTGTCGAAGTCGGAGATCGTCGTGCCGCTCGTGGCGGGTGGGGAGACGAAACTGGTGCTCGATGTCGATAGCGACAAGGCCGGCGATTTCGGTGCGCTCGATCGGGAATATCTTGAGCAGATCGTCGCGCTGATCAGGCGTCAGCACTTTTCCTGATCATCCCAACCCATCACCCTCAAATCGCACAAGTTCGAACACATCGATCCCCGGCATCTCGTAGGGATGATTGTCCCGGATCGTCGCGATCACCGTCGCGAGTTCGGATTTCGGCGCCGTGAACGCGACCGCGACTTCCTCCTCGGAATGGACTTGGCCGATCTCGCCGGCCGTCGGCTGTGCGCCGGACCCCGGAATCGCGCGGTAGCGTCCCATGCCGCTCGCAAACGTGAACGACACGTTGTCGTAATTCCCGATCACGCCCACGCCGCGAGACGATAAGGATCCGATAGCCGCCAGCAGCGTGTTGACCGGATTGTCGAATACCCGCCCGTCGAGGGCGCGCGTCAAAGGCGCTACCGGAACATTGACGAAAATCTTGACGGTGTCCGCCATCAAATATGGATCGCGTGGCCGAGCGCGCGTAGCGCCGCCTCGTGATAGGCCTCGCTCAAGGTCGGATGAACGTGGATCGTGCCCGCCACGTCTTCCAGCACCGCACCCATTTCGAGCGCGTGGCTGAATTCGCCCGACAGTTCGGCGACATGCTGGCCGACGGCCTGGATGCCGAGCACGCGGTGGTCGTCCTTGCGCGCCAGAATGCGCACGAAGCCTTCGCCGGCGTCCATACTGAGCGCGCGTCCATTGGCGGCAAAGGGAAAGATCGCGGTGATGATGTTGTCGTCTTTGGCCGCTTCGTCGGAGGGCAGAAGACCGGCGCTCACGATCTCCGGCTCGGTGAAGCATACCGCCGGGATCGAAGCCGGCTCGAAGCGGCGCTTCTTGCCGGCGATGATCTCGGCGACCATCTCGCCCTGTGTCGCGGCCTTGTGTTCGAGCATCGGCTCGCCGACGAGATCGCCGACCGCCCAGACGTTCTTCATGGAGGTGCGGCACTGGTTGTCGACCTTGACGAACCGGTTGCCAGTTTCCTTGGCCATATCGAGCGCCATGTTCTCACGGCCCCAGCCTTCGGTGTTCGGCTTGCGCCCGACCGTGACAAGGATCTTGTCGGCGGGAAATGTCTCGGTCTTGCCGTCCGCCATCTCGACCACGAGGCCTTTGGCATCTTGCCCTTTCGCCTTGACGCCCAGATGCACCGTCACGCCGTTGGTCTTGAGCCATTTGGCGACGGGCGCAACCAGTTCGGCGTCATAGAGCGGCAGAATACGGTCCATCGCTTCGACGATCGTCACTTCGGCGCCGAGCTTGCGGAACGCGATGCCGAGTTCGAGGCCGATATAGCCCGCGCCCACCACCACGAGCTTCTTCGGCAGCTCGGCAAGTTCGAGCGCTTCGGCGGAGGAGATGACATTGCCGCCGAAGGGCATGAACGGCAGCTCGACCGGCTTCGAACCGTTCGCGAGGATGACGTGCTCCGCCGTGATGAGCTGATCGCCGACCTTGCAGGTCTTGGCGTCGGAGAACTCCGCCCAGCCCTGGACCACGCGCACCTTGGCGCGCTTCAGGAGCGCGGCCACGCCGGTGTTGAGTTTCTTGACGACGCCGTCCTTCCACTTCACCAGCTCCGCCATGTCGAGCGACGGCGGTGCCGAAAGCCGGATGCCATGAAGCCCGCTCGCGGAGGCCGCACGGGTCATGGTCTCGAAATAGCTGGCGGAATGGATCACCGCCTTCGATGGGATGCAGCCGACGTTCAGGCAGGTGCCGCCGAGTTTGTGGCTTTCGACCAGCGTCGTTTCGAGTCCGAGCTGTCCGCAACGGATCGCGGCCACATAACCGCCCGGCCCGCCACCGATGACGAGAACTTTGGTGTGAATGGGATCGGACATTTCAATCTCCGCTGTGCTTGTCACGGCCCGCGAATGCGGGCCGCCCAGGTGAAACGGTTCCGATCCTGCAGAAACCAGCTGGGTGGCCCGCATTCGCGGGCCATGACATGTTGTTTGTTCAATCCATAAAGAGAAGCGCCGGATGTTCCAGCAGCGCCTTGACGCGCTGGATGAACTCGGCGGCGTCGTAGCCGTCGACGACGCGGTGATCGAAGCTCGACGACAGGTTCATTATCTTGCGCACGACGATCGCCCCGTCACGCACCACCGGACGGTCGAGGATCGCATTGGGTCCGACGATCGCGACTTCGGGATGATTGATCACCGGCGTCGTGACGAGACCGCCGAGCGGTCCCAGGCTTGTGATCGTGATCGTGGAGCCGGTGAGTTCGTCCTTGGTCGCCTTGTTCTCGCGCGCCGCCGTGGACACACGCGCCACTTCCAAAGCACTCTGCCACACATCGAGCGCTTCGGCGTGATGGACCACGGGCACGATCAGGCCGTTCGCGGTCTGGGTGGCGATACCGATATGCACCGGCGCATAGCGATGCACGATTCCGGCCTCGTCATCGAAGCGCGCGTTGATCTGGGGGTAATCGGGAAGAACCTTCACCAGCGCGCGCATGATGAAGGGCAGCACGGTGAGCTTGGGCTGCTCTTTCCTCTTCGTCTTGTTCAGATGGGCGCGCAGGCTTTCCAGCTCCGTCATGTCGACCTCGTCGACATAGGCGTAATGGGGAATGCGGCGCTTGGAGTCCTGCATCTTCTCCGCGATCTTGCGGCGCAGTCCGATGACTTTCACAGCCTCGATGCCGTCGCGCGGCGCGGGTCCGGAGCGGAGCGACACGCTGCGCCCGCCGGACGCGATATAGGCGTCGAGATCGGCGTGATCGATGCGTCCCGCGGGTCCGCTACCCGGCACATATTGCAGTTCGATGCCGAGATCGCGTGCGCGCTGCCGCACCGCCGGAGAGGCGACTGGCTTTTCGCCTGCTGCACGGGTTGTGAATGCGGGTCCTGCCGCACTCCCTCTCCCCCCTTGGGGGAGAGGGCTGGGGTGAGGGGGAGACGCAGGTGCAGGTTTCGACGATGCGGGCGGTGGAGAGGCCCCCTCACCCTGACCCTCTCCCCCTGAGGGGGAGAGGGAAGATCTTTTTTCTTCCTTCTTCGCTTCCGGCTTGGCCGCCGGCGCAGATGCGCCGTTGCCTTTGACGTTGCCTGCGCCTTCCACCTCCAGCTGGACCAACGGGGCGCCGACCGGGGCCATCTCGCCGGGCTCGCCGTGCAGGGCGACGACCTTCCCGGAAACCGGTGAGGTCATCTCCACCGTTGCCTTGTCGGTCATCACGTCTACCAGGTTCTGGTCTTCCTGGATGACGTCGCCGACCTTCACGTGCCAGGCGACGATCTCGGCCTCGGCAGTGCCTTCGCCGACGTCCGGAAGCTTGAAGACATAGGTGCCCATTCAGCCCTCCATCGCGCGGCGCATCGCTTCGATAACGCGCGCCGGTCCGGGAAAGTACTGCCATTCGAAGGCGTGCGGGTAGGGCGTATCCCATCCGGTCACGCGCTCGATCGGCGCCTCCAGATGGTAGAAGCAGGTTTCCTGTACCTGGGCCGCGATTTCGGCACCGAAACCCGAGGTGCGCGTGGCTTCGTGCAGGATCACGCAGCGCCCGGTCTTCTTCACCGATGCCGCGATGGTGTCGATGTCGAGCGGGACGATGGTGCGGATATCGACGACTTCCGCGTCGATGCCACTTTCCTCGGCCGCGGCCTTCGCGACATGGACCATCGTGCCATAGGCGACGATGGTGATGTCCTTGCCTCCGCGCGCGACGGCGGCTTTGCCGAGCGGAATGACATAGTGCCCGTCGGGCACGTCGCTTTCCTTGAACTTCGACCAGGCCTGCACCGGCTGATCGTGATGGCCGTTGAACGGGCCGTTGTAGATGCGCTTGGGCTCGAGGAAGATCACCGGATCGTCGTCCTCGATGGCCGCGATCAGGAGTCCTTTGGCGTCATAGGGCGTGGACGGAATCACGGTCTTGATGCCCGCAACATGGGCGAACAGCGCCTCGGGGCTCTGGCTGTGCGTCTGGCCGCCGAAGATGCCGCCGCCATAGGGCGTTCGGATCGTGATCGGCACGGTGAAATCGCCGGCCGAGCGGTAACGGATACGTGCCGCTTCCGACACGATCTGGTCGAAGCCCGGATAGATGTAGTCGGCGAACTGCACTTCCACCACCGGGCGCAATCCGTAAGCGCCCATGCCGATGGCGACGGCCACGAGGCCGCCTTCAGCGATCGGCGCGTCAAAGCTGCGCGTGAGCCCGTGTTTCTTCTGCAGACCGTCGGTCACGCGGAACACGCCGCCGAAATAGCCAGCGTCCTCGCCGAAGGAGAGTACGTTCGCGTCCTTGGCCATCATCACGTCGAGCGCCGAATTGAGCGCCTGGATCATGTTCATCGTCGCCACGGTCAGACCCCCGCCTGCTGGCGCTGACGGCGGAGATGTTCGGGCATCTCCTTGAACACGTCCTCGAACATCGTGCTCGCGCTCGGAAGCTTGTTCTCGCCCAGCGTGCCGTAGGCCATGGCTTCCTTGTTGGCGGCGTTGACCTGCTCCAGCGCTTCCTTGCCGGCGGCTTCGTGCTGTTCCTCGCTCCACTCGCCAAGCACGATCAGATGCTGCTTCAGCCGTTCGACGGGATCGCCCAGCGGCCACGCCTTGGCTTCGTCGCTCGGGCGATAGCGGCTCGGGTCGTCGCTGGTGGAATGGCCTTCGGCACGATAGGTGAAATGCTCGATCAGCGTGGCGCCGAGGTTGGAGCGCGCGCGCTCCGCCGCCCATTGCGTCGCCGCATAGACGGCGAGGAAGTCGTTGCCGTCGACGCGCAGCGCCGGCAGGCCATAGCCAATGCCGCGCGAGGCGAAGGTCGATTCGTCGCCGCCCGCGATGCCGGAAAAGCTCGAGATCGCCCATTGATTGTTGACGATGTTGAGGATCACCGGCGCGCGGTAAACCGATGCGAAGGTGCAGCCGTAGTGGAAATCGCCTTCCGCCGTCGTGCCGTCGCCGACCCAACTCGCCGCGATCCTGTCGTCGCCCTTGTAGGCGGATGCCATCGCCCAGCCGACGGCCTGCGGAAATTGCGTGCCGAGGTTTCCGGAGATCGTGAAAAAGCCGTTCGCCTTGCTCGAATACATGATCGGCAGCTGGCGGCCCTTCAGCGGGTCGCGCGCGTTCGAGTAGATCTGGTTCATCATGTCGACCAGCGGATAGCCGCGGGCGATCAGGATGCCCTGCTGGCGATAGCTCGTGAAACACATGTCGTTTCGGTCAAGCGCATAGGCCTGCGCGACCGACACCGCCTCTTCGCCGGTCGATTTCATATAGAAAGAGGTCTTGCCCTGGCGCTGCGCGCGGAACATGCGGTCGTCGAACGCGCGGGTGAGCAGCATGGCTTTCAGGCCGCGCCGCATCGTCTCGGCGTCCAGGTTCGGCTTCCACGGACCGCTGGCGTGCCCCTTCGCGTCCAGGACGCGGACCAGCGTGAACGCCAGATCCGCCATGTCGCGGGCGGTGGAGTCGATCTCCGGCCGGCGCGCATCGCCGGGCTCAGGGATGGCGAGGCCGCTGAAATCGGGTTTGTCCCCCGGGCGGTGCTTCGGCACAGGCACCCTGAGGGTGAGCTTCGTCGTGTTGCGCAAGGGCGTTCCTCGGACGGGTTTTATCGCGGCTCCTTATATTAGAAAATTGCGCGGTTGAAGGGATGACTGCTTCGCGCAAGAAAGCGGCAGTCCTCGCGCCAGTGCCGACATTTCCGCACCGCTAGAGTGCTTGGACCGCTCAAAAATTCCGCTGCCAGACTCATGTGCTGCGATGCTTATGGTACTGAAAGTCGCTTAGCCGCGCGTTCGAAGAGGAGACACACATGGATTTGTCGCGGATACCGGTGGGCCGCCATCCGCCGAAAGACGTGAATGTCCTGATCGAGATTCCGGCGGGTGGGCTTCCGGTCAAATATGAAATGGACAAGGCGTCCGGCGCGTTGTTCGTCGACCGCTTCCTTCACACAGCGATGTTCTATCCCGGCAATTACGGGTTCATCCCGCATACCCTGTCGGAAGACGGCGACCCCATCGACGTTCTGGTCATCTCGTCCATACCGGTCATCCCTGGCGCGATCGTGCGCTGCCGTCCGGTTGGGGTGCTGGTCATGCAGGACCAGGCGGGTCCGGATGAAAAGATCATCGCGGTGCCGACCGACGACCTGCACCCGTTCCATACCAATGTGCGCAACTATCGCGATCTGCCGGACATCCTGCTCAAGCAGATCGAGCATTTCTTCCAGCACTACAAAGACCTCGAACCGAAGAAATGGACGAAGCTGGGCGATTGGGGCGGCGCGGAAGACGCCGAACGGCTGATCCAGGAAGCCATTCATCGCGCATCGGTGAAGGAATAATCAGCGTTCGCGCGGCCGTCCGAAGAACAAGACGTAACCGTCCGGATCGGTGATCTCGAAACCGCGTAGACCGTCGGAGGTGTCTTTTAGGGGTCGGCTGAACGACGCGCCGTATCCGGCAAATTCCGCCTCCAGCGCATCGGGATCGGCCGTGAAGCAATAAGCGTCCCAGCGCATCGCCGGATCGCGCTGGTGATTGGGCAGCGGGGCGACGTCTCCGGATTTGACGAACAGCATCGCGCCATCGCGCTGGACGATGGCGAAGAACGGATTTTGCTCCGGCTCGCGATAACCCACTTCGAAGCCGAGCGTGTCCACGTAGAACGCGATGGTCCGTGCGACGTCGCTGACGATGAAGAACGGAGACATCGATCCGATCGTTGGCACCATGAGCGTCGATCCTTTCGCCGCTTTTTTTGGACAGCATCTCTACTTGAAGCCGCTTATTGTCCCATCACCATCTCAGCCGGCGGGTTTGAACAAGCACAATTGGAAGCGTTGCTCAGGAGGGGGGGGAGGGGGGGAGAGGATTTTTGTTGCAAAGTCGATTTCAACAATCAAGCGCTAGCGATATTCGGCACGCGTGCCTCCAATTCTTGATGCCGCACTTGCGCGGCTCTTTGCGGGACGCAACAATGCGTGCTGACAAGCTGTCAGGTGATGCGCGATGAGCGATCTCGAAAGTTTCCGTAACGAGGCCAAAGGCTGGATCGCGGCCAATTTGCCGCCGTCGCTGAAGGGCGGTGGCGCGCGCGCGATCACCGATGAAGGCGATTCCTCCGTCTGGGGCGGCCGCCGCGCGAAATGGACCAATCCGGATTCCAAGCTGTGGCTCGAACGCATGGGCGCGAAAGGCTGGACCGCGCCGACCTGGCCGAAGCAATACGGCGGCGGCGGACTAACGGCCGCCGAAGCGCGCGTGCTCGAACAGGAGCTCGCCAAGGCCGGCGCGCCGCCGGCCTTGCTGTCCTTCGGTATCTGGATGCTCGGGCCGGTGCTGCTCGAATACGCGAACGAAGAACAGAAGCTGGAACATCTGCCCAAGATCGTGCGCGGGGAAATCCGCTGGTGCCAGGGCTATTCGGAGCCGGGCGCAGGATCGGACCTTGCGGGTCTGCGCACGCAATGCGTCGACAAGGGCGACCACTACCTGATCAACGGCTCGAAGATCTGGACGTCGTATGCGAACTATGCCGACTGGATTTTCTGTCTGGTGCGCACCGACAACACCAGGAAGCATGAAGGCATCTCGTTCATCCTGTTCGACATGAATTCGCCCGGCGTGGAAACACGGCCGATCAAGCTGATCAGCGGCAATTCGCCGTTCTGCGAGACTTTCTTCACCGATGTGAAAGTGCCCAAGGGCAATCTGGTGGGGAAGCTGAATGGCGGCTGGGAGATCGCCAAGCGCCTTCTGCAATACGAGCGCCAGAACATTTCCGCCGGCGGTTTCGGTGGCGCTGGTGGCTACGATCTGCCCGATGCGGCGAAGGAATATGTCGGTGTCGAGAACGGGAAGATCGCCGACGCCGATCTGCGCACACGGATCGCGGCGCACAAGATGGAAGCGCAAGCCTTCGCGCTGACCGTGCGGCGATTGCAGGAGGAGGCCAAAAGCCAGAAGGGCCCGAGCCCCGCGACGTCCATCGTCAAATACGCAGCCGCGAAGCTCAATCAGGACCGTACCGAATTGCTCGTCGAGGCGATGGGCAGCCAGGCCCTGGGCTGGGAAGGCGACGGTTATACGCCGGCGGAGATCATGGCGATGCGTTCGATGCTGCGTGCCAAGGCCAACTCCATCGAGGGCGGCACCAGCGAGATCAATCTCAACGTCGTTTCCAAGCGGGTGCTCGGCCTGCTCGATCATCAATAGTCTCGAAGGTATCGATCATGGCCGTGCTCACCGAAGAACAGACGATGCTGCGCGACGCCGCGAAGGCGTGGACGCAGGAGAAATCGCCCGTCACCGCATTCCGCAAACTCCGCGACAGCGGCAACGCCGATGGCTTCGACCGTGCCGTCTGGCGGGAGATGGCGGAGATGGGATGGGCCGGGATCGTGATTCCGGAGGAATATGGCGGCACCGGTCTGGGCACGCTGACGCTCGGCATCGTGCTCGAAGAGACCGGACGCACGCTGACTGCATCGCCGCTGCTCTCGACCGCTTTGATTGCCGCTAGCGCGATTGTTCTCGGTGGCAGCGACGCGCAGAAGAAGGAATGGCTACCGAAGATCGCCGATGGTTCGGTGGTCGCGGCTTTCGCCGTGGACGAAGGTCCGCACCATCACCCCGATCGCCTGGCGATGACCAAAGCGTTGTCGGGCACGAAACATTTCGTTGCCGATGGTGGCGCCGCGGACCTGATCATCGTCGCGACTCGAGACGGCGTTTTCCTGGTGCATGGAGACGCCAAAGGCCTCACGCGTCAGCGCCTCAGCAGCGTCGATTCCAGAGGTTTCGCGAACCTGACGTTCGAGAACGTCGCTGCCGAACCGCTTTCGGTGTCGCTCGATCAGGTGCTCGACCGTGCCCGCGCCGGTCTGGCGGCGGAAATGCTCGGCACCGCGACGCAGGCCTTCGAGATCACGCTCGACTATCTGAAAACCCGCACGCAATTCGGCCAACTCATCGGCACCTTCCAGGTGCTGCAGCATCGCGCGGCCAAGATGTACACCGAACTCGAGTTGACCCGCTCCTGCGTGGAGGCGGCGCTGACCGCCATCGACACCAGCGCAAACGATGTCGCCCAATTGGCCTCCCTCGCGAAAGCGAAGGCGAGCGAGACCCTGCACCTCGTCTCCAACGAGATGGTGCAGATGCATGGCGGCATCGGCATGACCGATGTCCACGATGCGGGGCTCTATCTCAAGCGCGCCCGGGTCGCGGAGGCTCTATATGGCGGCGCCTCGTTCCACCGCGACCGTTACGCGACCCTGATGAACTACTAACGCTGGGCTGCTGCACCGGTTGTAGGATTCGAGAAGGCGGTTAAGCTGGCGCAATACCCAAGCGCCGGGACGGCTTTGAATATTTCGTCATCGCGCGCCTGGATTATTCGCAAATCGGGGTTTCACGTCGGATGTCGGAATCGGGAAATATCAAGCTGCTCCACGCCGTCGAGCCGGACCGCGATCATGTGCGCGGCGCCGATCTTTCCGAGGGTGCCGTCAGCATCGTTTATTACGGCGATTTTCTCTGCCCGTACTGCCGGCGCCTGCGCGAGGTGCTGCTAAGGCTCAGGGAATCCATCGGCGCCCGGTTTTCCTATGCGTTCCGGCACTTTCCGAATGAGCGCGCGCATCCCGGCGCGGACTTTATGGCGCGCGCCGCCGAGGCGGCGGCCGAACAGGGCCGCTTCTGGGACATGTACGACGCGTTGTTCGACAAAGAGCCGCCGATCAGCGAGAACGATGCGCGCGAACTGGCCCGCAGCATCGGGCTCGACATGGCGCGCTTCGACCGCGATCTCGAAAGCGATGTTGTGCGCGCGCGGGTCGCCGAAGACCTGGCCGAAGCCGGACGTAACGGTGTTTCCGGAACACCGACGATCTTCATAGACGGCATCCGCTATGACGGCGCCTGGGACTATTATTCGTTGCTCGATGTTCTCGAACGCCCGGTGGGCGAGCGCATCCAGCGTTCGGCACGCGCGTTCGCAAGCCTTCCCGCGTCGGGCGGCCTGGCCCTGATTCTGGCCGCGGTCGCGGCGCTGACGTTGGCCAACTCGCCCTTGGCGTCGTTCTATTACACCTTCGTCCGAACACCCTTCGGGATTGGACCGAGCGGCAGCCTTATGTCGCTGACCATCGGCGAATGGTTTTCGGAAGGCTTGCTCGCCTTCTTCTTTCTTCTCGTGGGTCTTGAGATCCGCCGCGAGCTGACCGCCGGTGCGCTGACGGATCGAAAGGCAGCATCGCTGCCCGTCATTGCAGCCGTCGTGGCCTCGATCGTTCCGGCGCTGATCTACCTTCTGATCAACGGCGGCGGTGCCGTCTCAGGCTGGTCGGTGCCGACCGCAACCGACATCGCCTTTGCGCTAGGTGTCCTTGCGCTATTGGGAGATCGCGTGCCGCCCAGTCTGCGCGTCTTCGTCGCCGCTTTCGCCGTGGTCGACGACATCGTATCGGTGCTGGTGCTGGCGGTCTTCTATCCGCGCAATTTCGAGCTTGCATGGCTGATCGCCGCGCTCGCAGCCATCGCGGTGATGTTCGCGTTGAACCGGGGACGTGTCTATGCGACGTGGCCCTATGCGGTGATCGCGGTCGCGGTCTGGTTCTGCCTGCACTCGGCCGGCGTCCATGGCGCGCTCGCCGGCATTGCTCTGGCTGCGTTCCTGCCGACGAGGCCTACGCCAGCCGCGGCCCCCCTTCTTGCGCAGGCCGCGACGGCGCTGGCCGCACTCGAACATGCGCAGCGGAATGACGATGTGGACGATGATCCCGTGCTGGAATGGGCGAGCCGCAATCTCTCCGCCGCCAGCGAGCGGCTGCTCTCGCCCGCCGATCGCATCGAACGGGCCATAGCACCCTGGAGCACCTATCTGGTCCTGCCGCTTTTTGCGTTCTCGGCGACGGGCGTCGGACTGAACGTCGATCTCTCCGCGCCGGGCGCCATCCGAATCCTACTGGGTGTGATCCTGGGATTGGTTATCGGCAAGCCGCTTGGCGTGTGCATGGCCGCGTGGGCTGCAACGCGCGCGCACATCGCGCGCATGCCGGACGGCACAGGTGTTCGCGCTTTCATCGGCGCGGCCTGTCTCTGCGGCATCGGAGATACTGTGTCCTTGCTGCTGGCGGATCAGGCGTTCCCGACGGCGGCGACGGAAGCCGCGATTGCGAAGATCGGCGTGTTGATCGGATCGCTTCTGTCGGCGGCGCTCGGTGCTGCGATTATTCTGCTTGGACCCAACAGCGATGGCCGCACGGAAGCCGCGTCAGCGCCCTGATGGGCGTGGCGCGTGGGCCGTGCGCGCTTTTTCTGTTACATGAGCGGCGGAGAAACGCGGTCCGCAGTTCCATGATCGCCGGACCAATCGCGCGCGCCGTTGTCCGCATGCGGCCGCAGAGCCGATTCTCCCAACACCATCGCCGGCAAGTCCGCCGCCGCGACGGAAGAAAGGACATTGTCGACCAGATATTCAAAATCGCGGCCACCAATGCGGCCCATGCGCTGGAAGACGACGGCCCCATGCAGAGTCGACCACAGCAATTCGCCTATACGGTCGCCATCGATGTCCAATCCTATCCGGCCGGACTGTAATTTTGCATATTCTGTAAACAGCGATCGAACGTGCTGCTCCTCGTGCGTTGGCTGCGAGGCGGGACCGTTTTCAAACATCAGCTGATAGAACGCGCTCTGTTCGTGCGCGAATGTTACGTAGCATGCGACAAAGGCGTGGCTCTTCTCCGCCGCGGTTCCGTCATCGCGCAATACGCCTTCCAGCCGGTCGGCGAGCAGCGAAAATCCTTTGATCCTCACCAGCGCAAGGATCGCGTCCTTGTTGGCGAAATAGCGGTAGGGCGTCATCGCGCTCGACCCAAGGCGCTTTGCGAGATCGCGCATGGTGAAGTTGTCGTAGCCCATTTCGGCCAGGAGAACCGCCGCAACCGAACAAACGCGGTCGCGAAACGCTGCGATGTCGGATGGGCTGAGAATGCGCGGCATCGAAACCTCCAATTCCTGGGCGTCGCACGGCATTGCCCTGCGGACGCCTCCCTTCGGTTATTGGACGAAGCCCACGCCTGGTTATTCCGTGCGGCCGTAAATTTATTCCGAGGTGGGGATCAAGGGACGTTGGTGTGCGAGTAGCCTCGGGACAATTGACCCCCTATTTCACCGGGCGCAAATTCGGCTTCAGCCTCGGGATACGGTCATTTACCAAATGGATTCAGCCGCGACGGTATTCCTGCCCGATCTCGATCCCGAAGAGGTCCGGGCGCGTGTTGCATGGGCCAAAAAACGTGGCCTGCCGCGATGGCTCTGGCCGGAAATCGAACCACAGCACTGGCGCGCGGCACTTTCACAGATCGCCAGAGCGCTCACGCATATCCTTACCGATGCGCCGGGCGTTGTGCGGTTGGATGGCGATCCGCGCGTCTTGAGCCTCGCTGCTTACACATCGGGTACCGGGCCTCTTCTGGGCTATTTCATCGAGCGCGGAAAGCTGCTGGCCACGCCTCCCGTCTCCAGCATGCTCGCGGTTCATCTGTTGCACAATCGCAAGCGGATGGAATTGCTCCGTGAAGAAGCGATCGCAGCGACCCGGCTGCTCGCGGATAACGGCATCGTGGCAATCGTTCCGAAAGGCATGCACACGGCTTTTCAATATTTCCCGGAGCCCGGTTGCCGGCCGATTTCGGATATCGATCTCATCGTGAAGCCGGAAGAGCTGGCGCGCGCAGAAGGCATTTTCCGTGCGCATGGCTACGCCGGCAAAGTCCTGTCGCAAGTGCCCTATCAATGCGACTGGACACGGGCCGGAGGGCGAACGGCGCCACACTCGCTGCTTCATGTTCACGAAGACGACCCGTGGAGCGTCGATCTGCAAACGACGATCGACCGCCATCTGAGAAATGTTGGGATCGTTCCTCTGGACCGGTTTGTATCGAGAGATCGGTTGGCCGTGTGGCCGCTGTCGGATGCCCGTGTCCTGACGCAGCCTTTGTTGCTGGTAATGCTTGCGGCCCACGCGTCCCAGCATCTTATCAATCTCTCCCTTGGACGGATCGTCGAGCTTGCGCTGGTCGCACGAGCGGATCAGGCATCCGGCGCGCTCGACTGGGACGCATTCATTCGTATGGCGCGTGAAATCGGCCCCCGATACCTCTATCCCGCCCTGTTTGCTTGCGAAAAACTCGTGCCGGGCACGATCGCTTCCGCGGCTTTGAAAGTTTGCGAAGCGGATGCACCGGTCGAAATGAGGCGCCTTCTCGCCAAGCGAGACGTCGCTCTCCTGCAACCGATCGATCATCATTCCTTTGCCGAGCGCTATATGTGGTTTGGCGGTTGGTGGAACCGGTTGCGCCGGATTGTGCGGGAAATCGATCCGGGTCCCGCCGATCGCACGCCGAAGAAGGCTCTCGCCGTCTATCTGAATCGCATACGTGCGGCTCGTCACACATTTGCAAAGTAACGAAGCGTGACCGGTCGCGGGAGAACGGTTTAGGTCATCGTCCGTAAACGATCCTGCGAAACCGTATCGGCCTTTCTACCGTCCAGAAACCGGATGACCTTTCCGACGACCTCCTTTGCCGCATCGGCGCGCATATCGCCGGAGCCACCGGCGATGTGCGATGTCAGAAAGACGTTCGGAAGACGTCGCAATGGGTGATTTCGCGGCAAGGGTTCGCTCTCGAACGTATCGAGACAGGCAAAGATATCGCCCCGCCGAAGGCGTTGAAGAAGAGCGTCGGGCTCGATGAGTGCGCCACGTGCGACGTTGATGAGCAGCGTGCCAGGCCGCAACTGCGATAGCTCGGCGGCTCCTAGAAAATGCCTTGTCGCCGGTGTCAGGCCGCGGTGAAGCGAAACGATGTCGGCGGCCAAAACCTCCGCCAACGTGGTTCGTTCGGCTCCAACAATCTCAGTGTCCGTCGCATACTCCGAATAGACCCGCACCGCCGCCCCCGCTGCCGTCAACCGCGCTGCGAGCGCGCGGGCATTGGCGCTCCATCCGATCAGCCCCGCTGTGGCGCCGCGCAGCATATGCGGCACGGGCGTGATTCCGGATTTCTTCAATCTACTGCGCCACAATGCGCGCAGAGGCGGCTCCAGTCCGATTGCTTTGGCAACCGGAACGCCCGCTCGTTGCAGGCTCTGCATGAAGCTGGAGTTGCTTCCCATGCCCCAGTCGCCTCTTCGCATCGCTTCGTGGGAAGTAAAAGCGCGCCGCCGTCCAAGGACTGCCAGAGCAAACGCAAATGCGGCGACACTTTCGGCATAGGCATCGGTGGCATTGATGAGGCTGATGCCGCGGGCCAGCAAGGTTTCCGGTTGATAGGAAGCAAGCGAAAGCGCTGCCACGCCGACGACGCGTAGGTTCGGCAGCTTGCCGAGCAGAGCTTCTGGCAGCGGGGATGCGCCGCCGCCCAGAATGACAGCTTCGACATCGGGACGCGGATCGTCGAACCGCGAAATGTCGTCAATCGAGGCCAGCCGCAAATGTGGTGGCAAATCGGCGAGCGCATGTGCGAGTTGATCTGCGCGATCCACAAGCACAGTCCTGTACGTTTCGACCGAACGCGCGGATTGGTGCCGATTTTCGGGAAACGCGATTTCCCCGATGAACCCTTCCTCGATCTTCTCGGCCAGAAAAAGTGAGGGTACGAGAGACGCGATACTGTGTGCAGGCTCGCTCCCGGATTGGACCGCAGCGAGAAAGGCCCGGTGTTCCGCTTCGTATCCATCGCCTTGCGGCAACAGACCCAGCTTCGCAACCGCACCACCGGCCGCTGCGGCAAGCCCGTCATCGTCGATCGTGAAGGTCGTTCCGGGCGCATGGAAGACATAGCGCTCGACGCGCGCGCCTGCGCTGTTGTTGCAAACGAACGTGCCTTGCCGGCCGTCTCTCCACTGCATCAATGCGGAAAAGGTTTCGTCTCGCGCGAACGCGGTCAGGTGGTCGGGCAGGCCTCCCATTATGAAGATCAAGGCATCCAGCGCGTGGATACCGTTTGCGCTTAGCCAGGTACGTGCGCCAAAGGGTGGCGGCCGGCCGAGCTCCGGCTTGTGGAACGTGCTTTCGGCGTAGGTGATCCCGCCCTTTCCGGCGCGCTCTCGCACGGTGCCGAAGGATTTGAAGAAGCGGCGATTGTACCCGCCGACAGCAATCCGTCCGGCGCCTTGCGCCAGGTCCGCCAGCTCCTGGGCGTCGGCAAAGGTCGGTGCCACGGGCTTTTCGACAAACAAATGTTTGCCGGTCCGCAAAGCCTGCGAACCGAACCGCATATGCATCTGCGCGGTTCCAAAGACGTACGCGACGTCGAGGTCCGGCCGGTCCACGGCTGCCATGGCGTCGCCGCAACGGTCGCGGAAGGAGAACTTTGTCTGTGCCGATCGGGCGCGCGCATCATCGAGATCGCAGACGAGGGCAAGTTCGATTGCGCCTTCCAACTGGAGCTTCGCAAGGATCGGCAGGTGAATGAGTTGGGAGGTGACACCTGCTCCGATAACGAGAGCCCGGACCGGCCGCTTCACGGGCGCAATGTCAGACATGGGGACCGCTTTCATCTCGCGCGCTGGCAATGAGATCGCGATAGCCATCCGCGATCTTTTCCAGCGAGCGCAGCGTGCCCGCGAGTGGAGGCTGATTGAATTCGGGCCGCCGCGGTTCGGAAAGCTTCTCGATTTCCGGTACCAGTTCAATGGGATCGACGATACGCGCGCAGCCTTTAGAGATCAGGTTGCCGAACGGACCGGCCGCCTCATCGCTGAGAAAGAACGCCGGTACCCCAAAGATCGCCGCCTCACCTGCAGCGCCGGACATGAGCGAGACCAACGCGGTCATATGTGGAAGCAGCGCCGGCAATGGAAGCGTCGACGCCTGTTCGATAACGACGTTGTCGCCTCTCAGCGCGAGCAGCCGCCCGAAGGCTGCGTCCTGTTCTGCGCGCGACGCCGGATGTCGCCGGATCCACCATCGCCAATCGTTCGGCGCCGTCTCGATGATTTCCGCGAGCTGGTCCCAGCGATGTGTTTGGCCCCCGATCGGCTGGAGCGCGACAAGGATTTCTCGCGCGAATGCATGGTCTCCGGCGGCCGCGTTGAAACGCTTGTCCCACGCGCTCGTAGCGCCACAGAAGTTCATGAGCTGCGTGTTGCCACCACATAGGGCTTGATGCCATGGCGCCGAAAGCCGCTTTGTCCAGCGCTCGATATGATCCGCATCGGACCTGTTCCAGGTCCAGAACGCCGCCGGCAAAACACGGTAACCGCGGCCCGGCAGGTCCGACCACACATAGGCTTTGTGTCCGCCATCCTGCGGACAGTGCTGCAGATCGACCGACAAAATCCCCAGCCTGCGGCACGCGAGCAGAAACGCAGGGGCAAGACCCGCGTAGTACGTCACCACAAAGGCAAGCTTCGGCCGCACAATTTTCAGGATCATCGCGAAAGCATCGGCGGCCTTGGAGATGGTTGCGGCCCTGCGCTTCAGAGCAGCGCGATCGAGCGAGGGTGATTCAATCCCTTTCTCCCGGAGATAAGCTTGCACCTTCTCAAGGTCCGGCAGATCGACCGGCTCAGCATCCCAGCGCCGCGCGATGCGCGACCAGACGTCCACCAGATTGGCCGCGAAGGTCGGCCTGTGCCACGGCAGCCGGTTCAGATCGCCGGGCTGCATCACGAACGTCTTCTGACCCTGCCGTTCGAGCGCGGCGATCAGCGACTCGCCAAAGCGGTCCTGCCAGGCACCATCGACCAGATCGAGGGATACGCCGTCGCCCAAGAGAACCGCGTGGGCCCTAAAGGGTTGCACGATCCAATTCTTGAGATCGCGTCTGCTTTTCCAGGCGTTCGTGAAAGGGGTTGCCAGCAAGGCCGCAACGCGCCCAGGCGGCGCTGAAGAAGGCGGGCCCTCTTCGCCTGTGTGCCGCCGATGCATGTCCAGAAACAGATCCATGCGGGCGACCGGCCAGATGTCGAGATCGCGCTTCTTCCATTGCGCGACCCGAAAATCGCGCTCGATGCCGGCGACCAATGCGAAATAGCGATCCTGGAATGTCGTGGCCATGCTAGCCCGGAGCGTCCGGCGCAAAGACCTGGCGGATAAGGCCAACGGCCTCATGGGGTGATTTGGACAGCGTGAGCCGCCACGCCCCGCTTCCAGCCAAAAGCCGGACGGCCTCGGCGCACCGCGTGCCGTAGAACTCGTAACCCGGTTCGGGATTTGCCGTCAGCGCGGTGACCGCTTCGTCCGGCGCCATCGGTGTCAACGACAGAGTATCGCCGCTGGCGAGCACGCAGAGCGTCGCATTGTCCGCATAGCTTCGCCGCGACGTCAGCGGCAGCACCTTTTTCCATCGGCCCGACCGCAATCGCATGCCGCCCTCTGCGCCTGCCGGTGCATCGTTCTCGAAGACATGAATGGCCTCGGTTCGCGACCACAGCCGCAGTTTCGGACGAAGTTGAACGAAGACCGTGTCTTCGGAAAGCACATCCAGCCCAGCCTGCGCCGCAGCCATGGCCAGCGTGCTTTTGCCCGCGCCACTGGGGCCCGCCAGCACCACAGCAACGTCCCCCAGCATGATAGCCGCCGCGTGAACCGGTATGCGGCCGGCCTGCGCCACAAGGAACATGACCACGGTATTGATGGCCTCTGCAAAAGGCTCGCCGGACTCGCCGCCGGGCGGAAATTCGCATGTACCGTGTCCGGAAAGCGGATTTGCCCGAACCGCAACGCCCCCAAAATTCAAGTAAAGCGAAGTAGAATCAACGTGTTCTGGGTCGCCTGCCCTCGGTAGATTTACGCCGTACATCCTGAGAACGACGTAAATCGTTTGCTCTTCCGCATTTGAGAACAGCGTTTGATCTCCACGTGAAATACACTCGCCTGCGATGGCGATTGCTTCTTCCGAATTGGATTCGATTTCGACGCGAATGCCGAACAATGAGAGCGAGGCGCGATACGCGAATTCGCTTGGCATGCCGATCTCTTTTGTTATCGTCCTCTATAGCGCAAATGCGTGTTGTGTTCAGGCAGGGACAGCGTGATTCTTCTAACGCACTCATATTTCCTGCGTCACGACGCAAAGCAATCGGCGCGGATGACGCCGTATTCGCCGCTTTCGACGCTGATCTGTGCCGCGCTTCTGCGTGACGCCGGTCACGAGGTCGCGCTCTACGATCCGACGTTCGCCGGCGATCTGGCATCCTTCCAAAGCATGGTCGGCGATCTGCAGCCGTCGCTCGTGGCGATCATGGAAGACAATTTCAATTTTCTCACGAAGATGTGCACGCTCAGGCGTCGCGAAGATGCGCTCGGCATGGTGGCGATCGCGAAGCGGTTTGGCTGCCGTGTCGTGACCAATGGCCCCGATTCATCGGACGTGCCGGCGATATACCTCGACGCTGGCGTAGATGCCGTTTTGTTGGGCGAGGGCGAGGCGGCGCTTGCGGAAATCGCAACCCGTTTACGGGATCGTCCTGAGGAAACACTGCACGATATTCCCGGACTCGTGCTTTCTGCCGCAGGCCGCGCACACCACACGGCCAGGCGTCCGCACCAGCGCGGCCTGGATCAGCTGCCTCTGCCCGCTTGGGATCTTATCGATGCCGGCGCGTACCGGGAGGCGTGGAAAGCGCAACACGGCTATCTTTCCTGGAACATGGCCACGTCGCGCGGCTGTCCCTATGCCTGCAACTGGTGTGCAAAGCCGATCTTCGGCAGGGGATACGAACAGCGCTCCCCCAGTTCGGTGGCGATAGAGTTGTACGCGCTGAAGGAGCGCATAGCGCCCGATCACATCTGGTTCGCCGATGACATCTTCGGTTTGACCGCAGAATGGATCGAGGAATTTGCCGCCGACGTTACGCGTCTGAACGCAGCAACGCCGTTCACGATGCAATCGCGCGTCAACCTTATGCGTCCGGATGCCGTGGCCGCGCTTGCAAAGGCGCGCGCCAGGGAAGTTTGGCTTGGCGTCGAATCGGGATCGCAGAAAATTCTGGACGCCATGGAAAAGGGCTCGTCGGTCGAAGAGGCGGTCCAGGCCACGCGCAATCTCAGATCGGTTGGCATCCGCGTCGGCTGGTTCATCCAACTGGGCTATCCCGGCGAGGAATGGGAGGACCTGGCGCTCACGCGCGAACTGCTGGCCGCGGAACGGCCCGACGACATCGGCGTATCCGTCGCATACCCGCTGCCGGGCACGCGTTTCCATACGCTCGTGAAGGCGCAGCTTGGAGAACGGCACAACTGGAAGGATTCCAGCGACCTCGCCATGCTATTCGAGGGAACCTACGACACGGAATTCTATCGCCTGGTGCGCGACTTCCTGCACAGGGAAGTGCAAACCGGGAAACGTGATGACGTCGGATGGGCCAGGCTCCGGCACGAGGCATCGAAACATCGCTCAGAAAATCCTGTGTTGTTCGCAACCGGACCCTGAGCCGTGATCACCGAGCGCCTCAGCCCCGCCGTCAAGGCATTCGATGCCGTTGCACCAGCCTTCGATCTCCGCTTCGGAGAATGGCTCAGTGTCGAAGCGCAGCGGGCAGCGGTGCGCCGGACGTTGGTTTCCGCTTTCCCGCCGCGTGGACGAATTCTCGAACTCGGTGGCGGTACGGGCATCGATGCGGCGTGGCTTGCGACACGGGGATTCGCCGTCACGCTGACGGATGGTTCTCCAGCCATGGTCGCGATTGCGCAGGCGAAGCTCGCGCCTCTCGGTGCGCGGGCTTCTGTCGCGCCGCTCGAAGAATTGGAAGCGTTCGGCGAGGAGCACGCTTCCCGGAACGACGGGCTGTTCGACGGCGCCTTCTCCAATTTCGCGTCGCTTAACTGCGTCGAAGACCTCAGACCTGTGGGGCGCGGTCTGGCAAAGCTGCTACGGCCAGGCGCGTCCGCCATGCTGGTTCTGTTCGGAACCCTGTCGCCCGGTGAAATGCTTGTCGAAGCGCTGCGGGGCCGCCCTCACCAATCTTTCCGCCGTCTGCGCAAGGGTCCCGTGCCGGCTCGGCTGGGTGGTCAGGCGTTCCATGTGGTCTATCACCGCCGGGACGCGCTGAAGAGCGCTATGAAGCCCTGGTTCCGGCTGGTGAAGACTGTTGGGATCGGCGTTTTCGTGCCGCCCAGCGCTGCCGAGCCGTGGATTTCCAGACACCGCGGCTTGCTTCGCGTGTTGACGGCGCTGGATCGATCCACGGAGCGCGCGCTCGCGCCCTTCGCGGATCACGTGCTCTATCACTTCGAAAGAACAGACGCGGCTGCGCCATGAATGGGATCGGCGCGCAGTTCCGGGCCGAATACGCGCGCCACCGCGCCGCTGAAGGCCGTGCCTATCGCGGGGAAGCGTTGCTGGCTCTGCCGTATCTCCGTTCGGGGCCGTTTGCGCGCCAATGGGCGGTGCGGTCGCGCACCTTCGATGCTTTTGTCCACCATGTCCTCGGTCGCCTGCAGCCGAATAGCGACATTCTTGATCTTGGCGCCGGCAATGGATGGCTCTGCTATCGCGCCGCGCACAAGGGCCATCGTTGTGTCGCTCTCGATATGCGAGACGATCGTGTCGATGGGCTTGGCGCGGCGAAGGAATTCCTTGTTGAAGCCCCGGACCTGTTTCGTTGCGTGACAGCGTCTTTCGAAGACCTGCCATTCGCGCCGGAATCCTTCGACCTCACGCTTTTCAACGCATCGCTACACTATGCGCAGGATCTTGCGCGCACGCTTGCCGAAGCCAACCGCGTGACGCGGCGCGGCGGGTTTCTCGCCATCCTCGATTCCCCGTTTTATCGCAGCGCTGCGGACGGCGACGCCATGGTTGCGGAGAAAAAATCCCGTGGAGCGGCTTCGTTCGGCGCAAAGGCAGACGTGCTGCTGTCGCCAGAGTTCATCGAGTATCTGACGCCAGAGCGGCTCTCTGCCGCCCTTCCGGAATTACGCTGGACGCGCAAACGCGTGCGCTATCCGCTCTGGTACGAGCTTCGGCCTTTGCTGGCGGGGCTGAAAGGCGAGCGCAGGCCGTCGCGTTTCGATCTGTGGATCGCGGCCAAGCCATGATCCTTCTGGTCAATCCACGCGCGACGCGACCGGCCAACAGACGCTTTCCACTCTCTGTGATGGCGATCGGCGCCGCACTTCCCGCGACCGAAAATTGGGAAATCGTCGACGGCAATCTCCCGGATATCGATCCCTTGTCCCGCATCGGCAGCCATGTCGCAGCGCAAAGCGGCACCGACGATCCGGTACGCGCGATCGCCTTCACCGTGATGCCGGGACCGCAGCTTGCCAATGCCGTTCCATTGACGAAGGCCGTCAAAGCGCGCCATCCGGACATTCCAATCATCTGGGGCGGCAATTTCGGAAGCCTATATCCCGAGCCGGTTCTGAACGCGCCCTATGTCGATTGGCTGATACGCGGACAGGGGGAGCACACCTTCGCCGAACTCCTGGATGTGCTGTCGGGAAATCGCGATCCGAAAACGGTGGCGGGTTTGTGCTTCCGCAAAGCCGATGGCACGCACCATGTCGGCGTGGAACGCCGCTGGGTCGGGCCTGGCGAATTGCCAGCTCCGCCATATCACAAGATATCTGTGCCCGATTATCTTCGGCCCACCTTTCTGGGGCAGCGGTCCGGTGTCTATCAGGCGTCGATCGGCTGTCCCTATGCCTGCAATTTCTGTGGCGTCATTTCCGTGTTCGGCAGGCGGGAGCAAGTCCAGGAACCGGCCCGCACCGCCGAGCACCTCGGCTTCCTGGCCCGTGAGCACGGCATGGATTCCGTTCACTTCTACGACAACAACTTCTTTCTGAACGATGCGCACGCGCGGTCCGTCGCCGACGCTTTCGCGCCACTGGGACTGCGTTGGTGGTGCGAAGCGCGTGTCGATGCCCTGCTGCGCTTTTCGGACGACACATGGCGGCGTCTGAAGGCTGCCGGCCTCACGATGGTGTTCTGCGGAGCAGAATCGGGCAGCAATGAAGTTCTGGAAAAGATGAAGAAGGGCATCACCGCGGAGCAGACGCTCGAGGTTGCGGCGCGCACGCGCGAGCACGGGATCATTCCGGAATTCTCGTTCGTGTTCGGCGATCCCGAGGAACCGGAATCGGAAATCGAAAACACGCTGTCCTTCGTGCGCAAGCTCAAGGCGATCAACCCCGCCATGGAGCTGATCACCTATTTCTACACGCCGACGCCGCAACGCCGCGATACCTACGGCAATATCGATCCCCTGGCCGGCACGCCTTCGACTCTCGAAGAATGGGCGACGCCGGAATGGGTCAATTGGATGACCCACGAAGATCCGGAGCTGCCGTGGCTGGCACGAAGATTGAAAACACGTGTCGAGGATTTCGAGCTGGTCCTGAAAAGCCGGTTTCCTTCCGTCCATGACAAGAGAACGCGGCACTGGGGCAAAATGGCGGGACGCTGGCTTGCCGACCGGCGGTGGCATCGCGGCGATTATGAAAATCCGCGCCTGCTGCGGCTTGTGCGCAATCTGGCGCGGACAGAACCCGATGATCGCCAGCGTTACGGGCATCTCCGCTTGGAGGGAGCGTCGCAATGACGGCGCTTGCGCCGCGCGAGGCCTATCGCCTTTGGGCCCCCACTTACGCGAGCGAAACGGCCATCAGTTTCATCGAGGATGAACTGGCGCAGGAGCTTTCACCTCCGCTCGGCGGCAAACGGCTGCTCGATGCGGGATGCGGCACCGGGCGGCGCCTTTCCAACGTCGACGCATCGTTTGCTGCCGGCGTTGATGCCAGTTTTGAAATGTTGAAGGCAGGTCAAGCGGCACACGTGGCTGCCGCAGATGTGCGCAATCTTCCCTTTGCCGCGGAGACGTTCGACCTCGTCTGGTGCCGGCTTGTGCTCGGCCATCTGCAGCCTCTGCAAAGCGCCTATGACGAGTTGGCGCGCGTCTGCGTCTCCGATGGCGAGTTGCTGGTTAGTGATTTCCACGCAGCGGCCGCGAGGGCGGGGCACACGCGGAGCTTTCGGGATGCGCAGGGTGCTGTGCACGAGATCGAGCATCACGTCTATGATTGCGACGCGCATCTCGCTGCGGCTGCGCATTCGGGCTTCGCACTATCGCGCATGCGCGCGGGAATGATCGGCCCGTCTGTGGAACAGTTCTATGTGCGCGCTGGGCGTCATGATCTTTATATGAGGGATCTCGGGCTGCCGGTCGTTGCCAGCTTCCGCTTCAAGCGGCAATGAGCCGATGCGGTTCCTGATCGAGGCTGCCAATACGACAATTGCGATCGAGGACGGCCACATCGTCGAGCCATCCGGTTCCTTCGATCATGTCATTCAGGCGCCACGCGGCGAGGTGCGGCCGGGGTTGATCAATGCCCACGACCATCTTCATCGCAACCACTATGGACGGCTCGGCGCTCCGCCCTATGCCAATGCTTATGAATGGGCGCGCGATATCCAGGACCGCAACCGTAGCGAAATCGCGCGCGGTCGTGGATTGGCGCGCCGCGAGGCGCTTCTCTTCGGGGCGTGGAAGAATTTGATTGCGGGCGTAACCCATGTTTTCCATCACGACTCCTGGGAGACGGATTTCGAGAATGGATTTCCGCTGAATGTCATCCGGCTGCCGTCCGCCGACTCTCTGGGGATGACGCCATCGCTACCACCGCCCTCAAGTGGGCCGTTTGCGATTCACGTCGCCGAAGGTGTCGATGCGGGAGCGGCCGAGGAAATTCGCGAACTCGACAGGCTGGGTTTCCTGACACCGGATTTTCTCGCCGTTCACGCAGTCGGCCCGGATGACGATGGCGTGGAACGGCTTCGCCGCTCGGGCTGTACTGTGATCTGGTGTCCTTCTTCGAATTATTTTCTGTTTGGCCGGACGGCACCGCAAGCACTCCTCGCCGATGGAACCGATGTTCTTCTGGGCACGGATTCGTTGCTCACAGCGGACGGAACGATGCTGGAGGAAATGCGGATCGCGCGGCGCGATGTGCCCGATGCGCGTATTCTGGATGCCGTGGGACCACTAGCGGCGCGGCGCCTTGGCGTAACACTGCCGAATCTCGACATTGGCATACGCGCCGACATTGTCGTCTCAGACCGTCCGATCCTGGAGTCCCGGCTGGAAGATATTCTTCTGGTGATCGCGGGTGGAGTCATCCGCGTCCTGGAACCGGAACTCGCTGCCAGAATAGACCCAGCGGGCGGACACTGCCTCGAAGCCTTCGGCGTGCGACGCTGGATCAACGACGGCGCGGGTTAGAACGTGTACTGGACGGAGAACCCGACGGTTTGCACGGTGAAGTTTTCGGGCACGACACCCAGATAGGTGTTGTTGCTGATGACGGGCGCCAATCCGTTGTAGTGGAAATCGTCGACATGCTCGTAGTCGAAACGATAGAGCAGGATATAGGAGAGCGTCTGCGAGGCCTGATAGCGTGCATTCGCCTGGAACGCGTGGGAATCGAAAACGATATCGGGAAACGCGCTTCCCGCCTCGGCAGCGGTGAGAAGATTGAAGAACGCACCCGTTGACGCGAAACTGTAGCCGATCGCGCTGTCGCCATGGGTATAGATGTAATTCGTGTCCAGCGAAATCTTGCCCCAGTTCTGACGCGCTGTAAGGCCGGCCGCGATATTGTCGCTGGCAAGCTGCTCGTGCCAGGCATTCGCCAGCGGATAATCTTTGCCGCCCGCGGCGCCGTTGTCGACGGCGCCCGTCGGGTTGATGTTGGCGATGCTGCGATGGAGCGACTGGTAGCTGAAAAAGCCCGTCAGCACGGTCGCCGTCGACATCTGGTAATTGATGTCGGCATTGATGTCGAAAGAGGATGACGCGCGAAGGCCATATTGGGCATCGTAAAAGTCGCCCTTGTAATCGCCCGAAAGCTGGAAGTCCGTACGCGGTGACACGATATAGTTCGACTGTGCATGGACGATGTGCTCGGTCCGGTCACCGACGTCGAATTTTCGCAAGTTCAACAGCGTGAATGCCGGATCGCCGTCCGGCGTCGCGGGGATGTAGCCCGGCAGAGACGTCGAATAATACGGCGTGTAAGGGTTGGAGACATAGTCCGATCCGGACAAGCTTCCGAACTCGTAGGACACGCGCACGGTGCCCCAGTCAAAGCCATTGGCGTCGAGTTGCAGCCGGAAACGATTGTCGCTCGCGTCGGGTACCTCTCGCACGCTGTGCTCGATCGAATTGTGGGTATAGGACGCTTCGAGCTTGAGGTGGTTGTCGAGGCGATAATCGCCTTTCGCCGTTAGCTGCAGATTGTCGTTTGCGAAGGGCAGGTTGCGGATTTGCACGACGCTCCCGGGAGCATTCGGCTGATAGACGCCGCTGAGCGGCGGGTAAAACGGCGCGAGACCTCCGTCTATGGCGATATATCCGTACTGCCCCGTCAGCGGATTGAAGGCGAGGTAATTCGTGTGGTTCATCTCGTTGCGATCGCGAAGTTCGAAATCGAGCTTGAACTTCGATGTCACGGTGTATTGGAGCTGTGCGAACGCGTTGAAAACATCGATGGCGGCATGGGCGTGCAGCTGGCTGAGTGCGGCCGTCGTGTTCCAGTTCGCGAGATTGATCGGACCGCCCGCGCCCGGAATGATTCCCGTGCCGATCGTGGGCGACAGCAGCGCGTCGTCCTGGCGCATCAAGCCATACGACGCGCTTGCCGAGAAGCGCAGATCCGGTGACAGGATCATGCTCGCGTCGCCCTTCAGGGAGTTGAAGCTGTTGCTCGGCGGCAGGCTCAGCTGGCCTTCCGGAGGAATGTAGGAGCCGGGCTTTACCTCCGCCAAACCGGGGTTCTGCCATCTAAGCGCGCTCAGCGTGTTGTTGAAGAACGAGCCTGTGTAGATCAGGTTCGCCGCCATCGTGCCGTCCTCGCTCTTGTAGCGAGCCGTCGTGGCCACATCGAACGTCCGATAATGAATCGGTTGAATGATCTGGGTGGCGCCGTTTTCGAAAGGGTAGCCGAACGTGGCGCTTATGGGCTGCGTCCCGTCGCGCCACTCGTTGCTGAGTTGCGTAAGGATTTCCCAGCTTTTCGAGGGTGTGTATTTGAGCGAGACACCCGCTTTCTCGCGGGTGACGCTGAGTTCCGTAAGTGGGGCTGCATTGGCGACGGCGGTGACTTGCGCGGGTGTGGAGGCGCCGGGAACAAGGCCGCCGCGAAGGGTCAGATTGTCCGTTCCAGCGCCATTCCAGATGCTGCGGGCTTCGGTCGAATAGAGGTGGGGTACCGAATCGAAGAAGAGCGTGAGATTGAAGTCGCCGTAGCGCCCGCCATTGAGCTGATAATACTGGTCGTTGCGGCCGGCATTTTCGACCAACCCGGAGAGGTAATAGGCGGTGCGATGGTTCTCCAGCAGGAAGCCCGCGCTGCCGAGAAGCGGGCCGTTTGAAAACTCTCCGTAGCGGTTCAGCAGCGCCGAGTCGGCATCCGCGCCGAAGGTCCCGACATCGCCAAGCCGTATCCAACCCATGCTCCACCAATCCGGATCGGTCTTGCTCTGGGTGAGCCCGGGCAACGCATAGGGCAGGGGATAGAGAAGTCCCGTCGGCGTTCGCGTGATCTCGTCGAGTTGCGACAAGCCATCCGGATCGCGGGGAAGATCGAGCGGCTGGCCTAGAGGATTGAGCTGATTGCCGGCGCTTGCGTACCCCGTCAGCAGGCCGGTATCGGCGCGCGCGAGCGCTGGTACCGCGAGTGCGATCGCACAACCCAAACCGCGTATCAGGACCGCCGTTCTCATCGTTCGAACCGCGACCCAGAAGGATCGTTCGAACCATGGATATTGACGTGGCACGTCTGGCACGACGTCGATATCAGGCGCGGATCCGGAAACGGCCCGCCGGCGAGGTTGCCGCGCGTGAAGAGCTGCGCGGGATGCCCCACCTGCGCGTGGCATTGCTGGCACAGCATGGGACGCGGAGCCGTAAGCAGACTCTCGAAATTGGAGCCATGCGGATTGTGGCAGTTGAGGCAATTTTCCCGGACCGGCGCGTGCTCGAAGAGGAAGGGCCCACGCTTCTCGGCGTGACAGCCGTAGCAGACGTCGTTGACGCTATCGGCCTTGAGCAGGGGGTCCGTCGTCGAACCATGAGGATTGTGGCAGTCGACGCAGGTTATCTTTCCCTCCGGCAGCGGCATGTGCGAGCGCATGTGAAACTGCGCGCGCTGAATCTTGTGGCAGGAAAAGCAGGTCTCGTTGATGGACTCGCGCGCCGTCAGACCATGCGCGGCGAAATTCGTCATCGGGTTGTGGCAATCGCTGCAGGCGAGTTTGTTGTCTTCGTGAATCGAGCCGTGCCAGAAAATCCGGGCTCCGCCCTGGTGGCATGACAGGCATTGGGCGTTCTGAACAGGGATGGGCGTCTGGCTCTTGTGCGAAAAACTGATGATGGTCGAAAGATCGGACGGGTTGGCGACGTGGGCCGATCCCGGACCATGGCAGGCCTCGCAGCCGCGCGCTTCGTTCGCGTCGCGGGGATGGAGCGTAAACACCGAGGCGTGGATGGTGTGGGCCCAGTTCGCCGCTTCCTGTTGATGGCAGCCTTCGCATGTCTTCTGTCCGACATAGCTTCGCGTGTCGGCGGACGTATCGGCTTGCGCCGGCGTGGCGGATGACGATGCCATCACCTGATGGTGCGGCGACTCCGACCGGCCGGCCGGTGCGCCGCTTTGCGTTTCATTCGCAGGCCGCGCGAGATAGCGGGATATCTGGTTGGCCAGGTCGTCATGGTCGGCACTTGCGGGAACGAGGCCGCCGCTTTGTGTCATCGAGCTTCTTGCCGCAAGGCGCACAAGCGTTTCCGCGTTGACGCTGCCGCGATGGATGGCGACAAGATCCGTGTCTGGATCGGCCATGGCGGTGAGAATGGCCGGATCGACCTTTCCGCGATGGATGGCGATCACCGCAGCGCGCATCGCGGCCGCGTGTTCGGTCGCGAAACGCGAGGATGACACATCGGCCGGTACGCCCAGGACGATGCTCCAGCCCGCGAGCGCCACGAGCAGCACAACGCACAGCGCCTGGCCTGCTACGCGCGGCCGCAACAAGAACGGCAGAGATGCCATGCTTTCCCCGCGTGGACAGCAACGAAACACCGAACCCGTTTGCTGTGCGGCACACGATATCGTTCAACCGGAGGCGATCAAGCAAAAGTCTATTATTTACAGTGTCTCGCACAAAACTTAAGCCACGTCGCCAGGGGAATATTGAGGCGCGCCGACTCGTCAGCGGTAGGAACGACAACGAAAACTTTTTACGCGCTAAACCAAACGGCGGCCGCTATTCTGGCATCGGCATGCTGTTCATATCCGGAGACAAAGAGATGACCAACATTTCGCGTCGCATCATCCTGCGCAGAATAGCAACAGCAGGGCCAGCGGCTTTGCTGGCAACCACGTTGGCATCTCAGGATGCGGCTGCTTCGGGGAGTGTCCCGCAGAGTGCGGCCGGCTATCAAGACAAGCCGAACGGCGACAAGCAGTGCGATGGATGTTCGCATTTTGCGCCGCCGTCCTCCTGCAAGGTCGTCGCCGGCACGATTTCACCATCGGGTTGGTGCAAGCTCTTCGCGGCGAAATAGACCGGTTTGCTCTGCCCACTGAACGGCGGCGGAAGGACATGTCATGGCCTTCCGGCCGCTTCGCGAGCTTGCCATAGGAAAAGGCGCAAGCAATTCTCCCTGCATGGCGGCGATATCCACAAAACCGGTTCTTTCCGCGAAGCCCGTCACTGCAGCTGTCTCCACGAAAAGCCATGAGGGATTTGCGCATTCCGCATGGGCGTTCCTTTCGGATTTCGGCGGCATATCGGGCACCAAGGGTTATCTTGGGGTGCTCTATGCCCTCGGTGCCGCTCTGCTTGACGGTATCAGTATTTCTTTCCTGATCCCGCTTCTGGGCGTTCTTTTCGGCTCTTCTGCCATCCCGCGTTGGCTTGCCGCCGTCACAAAAACATTGTTTTCGTTTGCCGGCGTCCAGTCGCAACTCGGGCGGCTGGGTCTTCTGATCGCCGTGTTCGGTGTGTTGGTCGCCTTACGTGCGGTGTTCGTCGCCGCCCGCGATATGACAAGCTTCGAACTGCAGTTGCGTTTCATAGAGGAGCAGCGACTTCGCCTCACGACCGGCCTGACAGCCGCACGCTGGGACTATATCGCCCGCCTTCGCCACGCGCGAATGACGCATCTCATGAGCGGTGATATTCACCGTCTGGGGACCGGTGTCCAATATACGCTTCTCGGAGCAGGTGCAGCGATTATGCTCCTGGTTCAGTTTGCCGTAGCCGCTATTCTTTCACCGGCTCTGGCAACAGTTGTGGGGCTTCTTCTCATCTCCGCCGGCTTTGCTTCGAAGCCTGTTCTCGCGAGCGCTCGCGCTCTTGGTGGACACGTCACCGACGCAAACCTGGTTCTGCTCGACAGCACGTCCCAGTTTCTCTCGGCGATCAAAGTCGCCATCAGCCAGAATCTCACCGGCTTGTTTGTCTCGGAAACGCGAACGGCGTTGCGCCAGATCGGCGACCGTCAAATGGCATTCACCCGGCGGCGTATTCTTACGCACGCCCTGCTCAGCCTGGTCTTTGCCTGCCTCGGCGGCGGCCTAGCGTTGATGGGCGTCAGCTGGCTTCACATAGCGCCGTCCGTTCTGATCACGCTGTTGCTGATCGTGACACGGATGACCGGCCCGGCATGGCAGATCCAGAATGCGGCTCAGCAGTTTGCAACCGTCCTTTCTATCCATGAGCGCATCAAGGAGCTGGATGAAGAACTCGCGGCCGCGGCGCGCGACAATGCCGAAGAGGCTTTGCCGACGCCTGTTCCGCGCGGGCCGATCGCATTCGAAGACGTTTCCTACCTTCATGCCGGCGAAGCGGATAACGGTTTCGACTCCGACGAAAGAGGAATTCGCAGTTTCAACCTCGTTATCGCGCCGGGAGAGTTCTTGGGCATCAAGGGTCCTTCCGGATCGGGCAAAACAACGATGGCCGATCTTCTTGTTGGTCTGCTCACGCCTCAGCGGGGCCGCGTGACCGTCGGAGGTCTTACGCTCGAGGGCCGGATGCTCGCGGGGTGGCGCAATGAACTGAGCTATGTTTCGCAGGATCCGTTCCTCTTTCACGACACCGTACGGCGCAATCTCGGCGGCGCACAGATAAACGAGGAGGATATGTGGTCCGCGCTGGAATTGACCGGCGCAGCCGCGTTGGTCCGCGCAATGGAAGGTGGCCTGGATGCAATCGTCGGCGAACGCGGTGCGCTGATTTCGGGTGGCGAGCGTCAGCGTATAGCGCTGGCCAGAGCCCTTCTACGGCGGCCCCGTCTTCTTGTGCTGGATGAGGCCACGAGCGCTCTCGACTCCTCCAGCGAAGGTGCAATCTTCGAGAATCTTCGCGTGATCGCGAACAGGCCGACGATCATCGTAATCGCGCATCGCACCGAAAACCTCGACAAATGCGACCGCGTGATCGACTTTGCAGGCTAGGCTGGCCGACTGCGTTTGATCCTCTGTGCGTTAGGTGCAGCAGCTACTGATTCGACAAAACCGCCAACGATGCCGCCACGACAGCGAGCTGACTGAAGATCTGGGTCACGTCCAGAACGAGCTGTCTTGAATCATAAGGTGCGAGGTCGCGCGGCACGACAATCGTGCTTCCGGGTGGAATCGGCCGGTTTCCGATATTGAACCACGATGCCTCGACCTTTTCGGCCTTACCGTCCGGCAGAATGACGAACGTTGTGGATTCGTCGGCATACTGCGCATAGCCGCCTGCCGCGTCGAGATAGTCCTGCACGGTAGCGGATTTCTCATGGGGGAAGCTGCCCTGCTGGAGGACCTGCCCAAGAACGGTCACGGTACTCGGACGTTGCGGTATGTAAATCACATCGCCGGGTTCCAGCAGCGGATCGAGGCCCGGCTTGGCCTTCAGCAACGCCGGGTCGGCAACGACCGATATGCGCCCAAGCGGCTTCTGATTGCGCAACTGATAGACGAATGTCTGCAGGGCGCTGAAATCGTTCGGCCCAAGCCGGTTCGTGGCGCTCGTCGTCACGCGGGTCATCGCGCCGATGAGCTGGCTCTGAACCTCGTCTGCCGCGCGCTGATAGCCCTGTGCTTCGATATTCGCCTGAGAACGGCGCAGGAAAACCGTACCGTACGGATAAGCGATATCCGTCAGGCCGCCAGCTCTCGCCAGAAGCTGTGAAAGGTGCTCGCCGCGCGTGATCTGATAATCGCCTCCCGATCTGACCTCGCCCTGCAGCGTGACCGAGCCGAAATTCGCGTCCGAATAAACCTCGCGAACGTGAAATTCGTCGTGCGGCCTGACGATGTAGCTTGCAACTTGCGCCAACGCGACGGTGCCATGCGCCGTGTCCGCCGTGCCGGTTGCTTGATTGAGGCTCGTGGAAATGACGTCGATGGCACTCCCATCGGCCCAGCTGCTGGTGCCTCCAGCCGCGTCGATGAGCGTGTCCAGCGTGAGACTGGGTCCTGCGAAGTATACGCCCGGACCGCGAACCGCCCCCGATAGAACGACCGAGTGGTCCAGAAGGAAATTCGCAAACACCGTGGGCTCGACCGAAAGCTGACGGGCGGCCTGGGTGAATGTGACGGCCTCTTCGTTTGTGGGCACCTGCGTCCCGGAGATGTTTTGCTCTTCCAGATTTCCTGGCGGAACATTTGAAAGAACGCCTTGTGGAAAGTTCGGAGGCGGCGCGCTCTGAGTCCCGATGGCGCCGTTTTGCAGGCTCTGAAGTGCGCTCAAGGGTGAAACCGCACCGCCATTTGCACTGCCCGGATAGACGGGTGGGAAGCCGGCAACTCCCATATTCGCGTTGCTCTGGAAGTTTGGCGTTGGATTGGTACTTCCGCCGTTGACGGCGCCTGAATAATTCGGTGTCCCATTCGGATAGGCGGAAGAGCCCGGATAAGTCGTCGCTCCGTTGGGGTATCCGCTACCCTGATAGGCGCTTGTGGCGCCGGTTCCGTTCGGATAGCCCGGCGCGGGATAAGTGCCGGGAAGAACGCCATTGGGATTGGATGTTGTCTGGGATGGGAAGGTCGCAGCAGCCGCGCCTGGCGGTATTAGCGGAACGCCGGGAACCGGACCATTTCCGGCAGGAGGATTGGTGGCCGTCACCGCTTGCGAGTATCCGAGCTGGTCCAGAAATTCCGCGTCGGAAGGCAGCAATTCCGCGCTGGTCGCCTGTGTCGTTACCAGGCCCTGGGGATCCCGGGCCGCGTTGCGTGCAAGCATCTTGAACTGGCGAAACCGCCTCATGGAATCGCGCAGCATGTGCGCTTCCGACGTCGAGAACACGCGTACGACATCTGCAGTCTGCAACGGCATGTCTTCCGCGCCCTTCAGCACACCGGCGGGCGTGAACGGGATGAGACGGCGGATATAGGAACTCGCATCGCGACGGGAAATGATGCCGAAGGTCGTATCCGGTGAATTGCCGATGGCGCCGGGTTGCCGGATCAGATCGGAGAGCTTCATGCCGTCCGTAATCGCGTAACGGCCGGCCAGCGACATACCGCCGGCCAGTTCCGCCTGATTGGTCGTTTGTTCGGCACCCGGCTGAACCGAAAGAATTTCGCCGTCTTTCACAACGCCGCGCTCATCCACCTTCGTCAGACGCGACTGACCGTCAGACTGCTGGCGCAGCACGGATAGCCGGTACTTGCCGCGAACCTCGAAACCGCCTGCCAGCGAAGCCAGGCTGCGCACCGAGATGGAGGATGAGCCGGGCGACAACTCGAATATTCCCGGCAGCCGAACCCATCCGGAAACCGCGACCGTCCGGCCAAGCGGCGGCACGATGATGCGATCGCCGTCAGCGAGGTGAACCGTGTGTTCGTTGCCGCGCTGGGTGATGAGATTATAGAGGTCCACATTGATCGAGCGGCCGTTCCGAACGACCCGGATCGCGCGTAGACTTCCGGTTTTCCGCACGCCGCCTGAGATGACGATGGCATCGGCGGCCGTCGAAAGGCCTGTCATGATCCGCGCGCCGGGATTGTTCACCTCGCCGGTGACGAGAACGCTGATCTGGCGAAGCTGGCTGATCGACACGAACGCCTTGGTCGACAGGTAGGCGCGGCTGGCGGCATTCAGGAGATCCCGCCGAAAATCGCCGAAGGTTCGCCCAGCGGCCGGAATCGGATTGAGCGATGGCAGGATCACCCTGCCATCGCGGCCCACAGTTGCCTGATATTCCGCGTTCTGCTGCCCGCGCAGCGAGACGTCGATCTCATCGCCAGGCCCAAGAATATAGTCGTCCTGCACGGCACCCATCTGCGGAATGGAAACCGGGCGGGCAACGCCAAACTGGTCGTAGCCAAATTGCTTGAGCTTGACGCCCGCGCGCGTCGACATGACTTGTTCGAGGCGAGAGGTTGGAAGATCCGTAGCCTGCGGCGCCGTGGGCTGGAGGATGATTTCCTGCTGCGCATTGGACTGGTCGTTGCCGTTGCCGAGCAACTGCGACGCTGCTGCCGAATGACCCTGCAACATCTGCTTGATCTGATCGAAGCTGAAACCGCCGCCTTGGCTCTGCGCGGTGCCCGGTTGGACAAGAACGAGCGGGATTAGAAGTGCCGTCGCGGCGGCAGCAATCCGGCGCGCCCTGGGCGTGATTCGACCGACAAATAAAGACAAGATCATTGGCGCCCCAACCGTGTCCTGGAAAAACTTGTCGGTGAACCCCTGTACCATATTGTGCTACAGGCGGAGAGAAAAGAATAATTTATCAAACGCTTAGAGCTTATCCGGACGTCTAGGTTACGACGGATTCATGCGCGAATGTTGTTTAAGCTCTCCGGCCGGACTGGTCTAGATTGGGGCCGCGAACAGGGAGTTTGGATGTGCGGCGAGGCATCATTCTGGCGGGCGGATCGGGAACGCGCCTCTATCCGGTGACGAGGACCGTCAGCAAACAGCTGATGCCGATCTACGACAAACCATTGATCTACTATCCGCTTTCCGTGCTGATGCTGGCCGGGATCCGTGAAATCCTCATTATCACGACACCGCGTGATCGTACGGCGTTCTCGGACCTTCTCGGAGACGGCAGCGACCTGGGCCTCGATCTGCATTATGCAACCCAGCCAACCCCGGGCGGGCTGGCGCAGGCGTTTCACATCGGAAAGGACTTCGTGGCCGGGCATCGCTCCACGTTGATTCTGGGCGACAACATCTTTTACGGCCAAGGTCTCAGTGCGCTCCTCGCCAAAGCGAACGGACATGAATCCGGCGCTACGATCTTTGGCTATTCCGTTGCGGACCCTAAAGCCTATGGAGTCGTCTCCTTCGACAATTCGGGCCGCGCGTTGTCGATCGAGGAAAAGCCTGCACAGCCAAAGTCCAGCTACGCGGTCACGGGTCTGTATTTCTACGATGAGCGCGTCGTCGACTACGCGCACGCGATCCGGCCTTCGGCGCGGGGAGAACTGGAGATTACCGACGTCAATCGCCTTTATCTCGAGGCCGGCCAGTTGAATGTCGAGATCATGGGGCGCGGCTTTGCTTGGCTCGACACCGGAACGCATGCCTCGCTTGTCGATGCTGCGCTCTATGTGAAGATCATCGAAGACCGGCAGGGGTTCAAGATTTGCTGTCCGGAGGAAATTGCCTGGCGCATGGGCTTCATTTCGGCCGAACAACTCGAGCGCCTGGCCGCGCCTTTGCGCAAGGGCGGCTATGGCGAGTATCTGCTGCGTATCCTTGCGCAAGGGGAGCTGCGTGAAAGTCTTTGATACGGCGCTCCCTGGCGTAAAGCTCATAGAGCCGCGTGTGTTCGGTGACGATCGCGGGTTCTTTTTGGAGAGCTGGAATGCGCGCGCGTTCGCTGCCGCGGGGATCGATGCCGGTTTTGTCCAGGATAACCACAGCCAATCCGCAAAGGGCGTGCTGCGCGGGCTGCATTACCAGATAGGGTCGCCCCAGGGAAAACTGGTACGCGTGGTAAGCGGGGCCGTTTTCGACGTCGCGGTCGATCTGCGGCGGTCTTCCGAAACCTTCGGCCGTTGGGTGGGCTACGAGCTTTCAGCGGACAACAAGCGGCAGGCCTGGATTCCACCTGGCTTTGCGCATGGCTTTCTCAGTCTCCGGGACGGCACGGAGTTGCTCTACAAGTGCACTGACTTCTATTCGGCTGAGGCTGAGCGCTCCCTGATCTGGAACGATCCGGACATCGCGATCGCATGGCCTTTGAACGGCATGGCAAAGCCCCTGTTGTCTGACAAGGATGCAGCCGCGAAGACCTTGGCCGAAATCGAGGTCTTCGCGTGAGGTGTCTGGTGATCGGTGCCGGCGGACAGCTTGGACGTGCGCTGTTGGCGACATCGCCTGCCGAAGCCGATGTCGTCGCGCCGGCAAGATCGGACTGCGATCTGACGAATGACGATCAGATAGAACATTGGCTCAACGAGGTTCGTCCAAGTATTGTCTTGAATGCCGCTGCCTACACGGCCGTTGACGCTGCCGAAAGCGATGAGGCCAATGCCCGGCTGATCAACGCGACCGGCGTCGGCCGGCTTGCCGAAGCGGCAAAGCGCTATGGCGCGCGGCTTGTACACGTTTCGACGGATTTTGTTTTTGACGGCGAGACAAGCAGGCCCTATGCGCCGGATGACGAGCCCAGTCCGGTCAACATCTACGGCCGCACAAAGCGCGACGGCGAAGTCGCGATTTTGGACTCGGGGGCGGATGCTCTAATCGTGCGCACGGCCTGGGTCTATTTCGAACGCGGCAGGAATTTCGTGCACACCATGCTGCGTCTCATGTCCGAACGCGACGAAGTGAGAGTGGTATTGGACCAGATCGGCACACCGACCTATGCGCGCAATCTTGCTCGTGCGTTATGGACAATGGCGCAGAAGCCAGTGTCTGGTATCTATCATGTCACGGATAGCGGCGTGGCCAGCTGGTACGACTTCGCCGTTGCCATCCGGGAAGAAGCTACCGCGGGCGGACTGATCGCCAACGCGGCGCGGATCGTTCCCATTTCGACCGCGGACTATCCGAGACCTGCGCGGCGGCCGCGGTTCAGCGTGCTCGACAATTCCAACACCTGGTCTGCGCTGGGCGCGACCGGGCAGCACTGGCGCGAGGCTCTGCGCGAAATGCTGATGCGGATAAATCCGAATGGCTAGGCTTCTTGTCACTGGCGGCGCCGGATTCATCGGCGTGAACTTCGTGCGCTACTGGCGCGAGCGCCAGCCGCGCGACCATATCACGGTGCTCGATGCGCTGACCTACGCGGGCAACGCCGCGAGCCTCGAAGGGGTGCCGGACATCGAACTGGTGCCGGGCGACATCCGTGACTTCGATCTCGCGAGCCGGCTGCTGGACGAACGCGCGATCGACACGATCGTGCACTTCGCGGCGGAGAGTCACGTCGATCGGTCCATTCATGGTCCCGACGCTTTCATCGACACCAATGTCGTCGGCACGCATGTTCTGCTCAGAGCCGCCAAAGCCGCGTGGCTGGACAAGGGGACCGGAAAGCCACATCGATTCCATCACGTTTCCACCGATGAAGTGTTCGGGTCGCTGGAAGCCGATGACGCAGCCTTTTCCGAAACGACAGCCTATCGGCCGAATTCGCCTTATTCTGCCTCCAAGGCGGCAGCGGACCATCTTGTCCGCGCCTATCATCGCACTTACGGTCTGCAAGTCACGACCAGCAATTGTTCGAACAATTACGGGCCTTACCAGTTTCCGGAAAAGCTCATTCCGCTTTTCATCATCAATGCGCTGCTCGGAAAGCCTCTCCCGGTCTACGGCGATGGCGGCAACAGGCGTGATTGGCTTCACGTCGAGGATCATTGCCGCGGAATCGAACTCGTCCTGGCCAACGGCCGTGTGGGCGAGACCTACAATATCGGCGGAGGAGAAGAACTGGATAACCTCACCGTCATCGAACGGACCTGCGTGGCGCTGGACGAAGCTTTCGGGAAACGTCCTGATCTTTCAGCACGATTCAAAGATGCGCCGGCAGCCAAGGGCCTGGCGAGCCTCAGTCTGAAAACCCATGTCGAGGATCGTAAAGGCCATGACAGGCGTTACGCCATCGACGAGGCCAAAATCCGCCGGGAACTCGGTTATGCGCCAACCCGTAATCTTTCCGAAGGTCTGGTCTCGACCGTCGAATGGTATCTCGACAACGAAGCCTGGTGGCGCGCCGTGATGGACGGTTCATATCGGCAATGGATCGCAAAGAACTATTCCCTCTGAAGGAGATGATGATGATTGATCGACGGTCAGGCTCAGAAATTTCCAGGCGCGCGCTCGCTCTCGGCGCGTTGCCTGTGGCGGGTTGGATGTCATTTCCGGCTATGGTGCGCGCCCAGCAACACGGCCGTGGCGTGATGGTCACCGATCCGCCTTACGGGGCGAAGTGCGATGGCGTCTCGGATGACACTTCCGCGATTCAAAAGGCGATCGACGGCAACAAGGGCGGCACCATCATCATCCCCGGGCGCGCATTGTGTTCGGGGATTGTCCTTGATGGTTCGAGCTACAACGGCACACGCATCATCTGCAAAGGTGAAATTATCCTGACTCCGAAGCGGTCGGCGCCGGCTGGTACGTCGGCAGGATTGATGCTGAAGGACTGCGAAGGCCTCTTCCTTCAGTATCGCGGCAACGGCAATCGCACGGTCCAGCCCGACGAAGAGCACTATCACCTCGTTGCGTTGGCAGGCGTCAGGAATTTCGAATGCCCGCAGTTTTTCGCCCGCGAAATACGCGGCGATGGAATCTATATCGGCCAATCCCAAAAGACTCATCTCGCAGGGATGTCCGAAGACCTTCGCTTCGGAACCTTTCGTGTGGTCAACTCCGAAGACGACGGACGCAATGCGATGTCGATCATCTCGGGCAGGAGGATATCGATCGACCGGTTTGTGTCCCAGAAGGTTGGCGGTGTCGTCGGAGGCATTCGTGAGCCAGGCGGCTTTGATATCGAACCGAATGCCGCATACGAGGTGTGCGAAGACATTACGGTAAACACAGCCATCGTCGTATCCGCTGGGGTCCAGTGCTTCGGTGCTATCGGCGTCGATGCCGGCACGGAAGACTGGAACATCAAGCGTCTCAGGGTGGGGAAGCTGACCAGCACTTCCACTGCGCCACCGTACGGAAAACAAGGCTTCCCGGCGGCCGCCTTTCGAGGAGTCGATGGCATTGATGTCCAGGGCTCCGCGACCCATGCGTCGGTTGACAGCGGCACGGGTCTGATCGTCGACAAGGCGAAGAACGCAAAAGTTCGTATGAAGGTCGGCCGCGCGTTGGTTGGAGCAGCGATTGGTCTGGGCGGATGGGTGCGCAATTCGAGCCTGGATATCACCGTCGATTCCTATGGCACGAACGGCATCTTGGCTGGCGGGCTGACCGACACGAGCGTCACTGGAAGTGTCAGGGACGGCGAAGGTCCGGGGCCGGTGGCCGTGTTAGCGACGGGCCGCGCGCACCGGCAGGAGAATGTCCGCTATTCCGTGGCGGTCCCGCGCTCGAATCCCGCCGGCCGCGGGTACCTGAACGACCCGGCGAGCCCTGCGCAATTCGTGAACTGCTCTGTGGCTTATTCCAACTCTTGGGGCTATCCCAGCGCCCGAGAGGCCATCTCGGGTTTCGGGCCAAGCGTCAAGATCACCGGTGAAAATCCGCCATAGTTTACACACGATCCCCTAAAGGGCACGTTCCGTCGTTCGACGCGTGATCGGTTGCCACCAACTTCCGGGTCCGTCGGGGATGAATACACAAGCCATTTGAGAGTTGCGGGGCGCGGTCTACATTCGACTCCGGGCAAGCAAGGGACGCCGCAATGAGCAGTTCGCAGCACAAACGAACGCTGCTTGGCTACGACATCGACCTCGGCGCATTTTTCGCCGTTGTAAAGGCGCGCCGGCGGCTCTTTTTCTCCGTCGTTGCCGCCAGCGTTCTGGCCGCGCTCCTGTACCTTCACCTGGCGACCTACAAGTACACCGCCACGCTTATAGTCAGTCCCGTCCCCCAGTCTTCGCAGAGCGGAGGTCTGGCTGGCAAGCTCGGTGGATTGAGCAATCTGGCCTCGCTTGCTGGTATCAACATCGGCGCGGACGCCGCAAGCCAAGCCTTCATGCTGTATCAGAAGGGGCTTTATTCCCGCGACGTCGCCGATCTGCTCGCGCGGGACCCCAAAATCATGCACGCGGTGTTCTACAAGCAATGGGACGCCGACACGAAACAATGGATTCCGCCTGATCCAATCAGGCGTGCAATCATCGTGTTCGCGCAGGACGTCATTGGCATCCCGCATCGCGATTGGCAGCCTCCGGACGGTGCGCTTCTTCAGGAATACATTACAGACAATGTCAGTGTTGACGCCGAACCCGACAAGCCGGTTGTTACGATCACCTATAGCGATCAGGACCCGGAATTTGCGGTGAAGTTTCTCCATGCTCTGGATCGCGGTGTCGACAACAAGCTTCGCGATCTTGCGCTTGTCAGGTCGAACCAATACATCGGATACCTCTCCGATCAATTGACCAAAGTGACCAATTCCGACGTCCGTGATGCGCTGATGGCAACACTGACGGACCAGGAAAACACGGTGATGATGGCGAGCGTCACTGCGCCATATTCCGCGCAACCGTTCGGACCGCCCAGCGCCTCGCGCAAACAGATGATCCCGAAACCATTCCTGGTTTTGGGCGCGGCGTTGATTATCGGCGGATTCTTCGCAAGCCTTGCCGTGATCTGGCTGCCGCCACTGCGCTGGTCGAAGACGCGTTTCGCGAAGTGGTTCGGGAAACCAAGCCCTTATACTGGTCGATAACGAACGTCTCGTCGAACTCCAGTTCCATTTTTTCCCGTCCGCGCCGGCCCATTTCCGCTCGCTCGCCGACGGGAAGGTTGATGAATTTCTCCAGCGTCGAAACCAGGCTCTCGACGTCGCGGGGTTTGCAAAGATAGCCCGTCGCACCGTCGCTCACCGCATCCCGGCAGCCCGCCATATCCGTGGTGATGATCGGCCTTCCCAGCGCCGCCGCTTCCAGAAGCGATCGCGGAACACCTTCATTGTAATAGGAGGGAAGCACGATGCAGTCGGCCTCTTCCATCGCGGCACGAACGTCTTCTGCGACGCCGAGATAATCGATTGTTCCTTCCCTCACCCACGCACCGACAGCGGAACGGGACACGCCGGCCGGTCCTTCTTCGAGAGGTCCGAGCACACGAAAACGGGCGTTCGGATAGCGGGATTTCAGCTCCCTGGCCGCACCTGCAAACTCTCCGATTCCCTTTTCCCGAAGCAGGCGGCCGACGAACAGGAATTCCACGTTTTCATCGCCGCAATCGCGCACGCAATTCCGGAAGGAAAACTTTTGCAGATCGACTCCGGAGCCAGGAATGCGCCGTGCCTTGGCGGGATCGACGATTCCACGATTGACCAGAAAATGCAGATCGTCGCCGTTCTGGAAGAGGACGGCCGTCGCACGGTGAAACGCCCATTTGAATCCCATCGCCGCAAGTCCCAAGAGCCGGGAGTTCTTCGAGAAAGACCGGCCCAGTCCCGACAGGTTGGCGACGAACGTAACGGATGGATCGCTGATCGCCAGTCCGGAATAGATATTGCCCTTCGGCGTGAAACTCAGAACCGCATCGACCCTCTCCTTACGAAGCAGGCGCCGCAGATGGAGGATGCTGTGCAGAGCGCGGACCGGATTGATGCTCCTTTGATCGAGCGGGATATGGTGATGGGCAAAGCCGGCTTCGACAAGCTTGCGGCTATACGCATCTTGCGGCGCCACGGCCACGACTTCGTGGCCCTCCTGCTGCAGGGCGTCCATCAGCGTCGGTCTGAAATTGTGCAGATACCAACTGGTGTTCGCGACCAACGCGATCTTGAGACGGATGGGTGCCCTAGTGTCCAAGGCTAACTCTCGGAGGCGATGTCACAGAGTGTGAGGGAAACCTTCGGCGCAATGTGAACGCCCTGTTCTGTTGGAAGAACGCGGTGCCGGTAGGCTCACTGAAGTGCATGTTGCCCGAACATCGAAAAAACCGACCCACGGACGAAGGCGCATTCACTCGCCGCTGTCCGCGCAACGAATGCCGGGAAGACCTTTCTATTTTTAATGTGGCAACTTGATGACGGCGCTGGAAAGGTTGGTCATCGCGCCACACGGTCGAAGAGTTCCGGCCGGGCAGCGCAATAAGAACGGTTCTCAACGACAGCGCCTCCAATGCCATATCTCGCTCGGTACAACACCCTGGCACGCGGCGCCACAGCCAGCGCTGTGCCTTAAACAATACTGTGTAGATTTTCCGGCGCGCCCTGATATTGAGAAATTGTAAGGTACCGGACGGAACTTAGGGCGTAGTTCCGTTGACGCCGTCCCCGTCAGCGTAGCGGCGCACTGCCGAAACAGGCAGATCGTTCAGCGCAAGTCTGTACCCCGTAAAATATGCCCCGTGAATTTCCTCCGAACGCGGACGGAACCGATGCAGTCAGGCAGAAGCTGCTTCGAATTCCAGTTGGCGATGAGGGTGTCCCTGAAATGCTTATCTGATGGCGACGAAGAGCAGTCCCTGGATTGTCGCCTCATAAATCATCCATCCACCGGTGACGACCAGGATAACGGCAGGAACGCGGCTTTGATGCAGATCGTCAAACCGGAATGCGAAGAGCAAACACGGAAATAAAAAAGCTTCCGAAATGCGGTGTGCGAAGACCGGAATTTTCAGCAACGCGACATAGGTGATCAGGGTCCAGAAGCTTAAATAGTAGAAGAAGCCGTCTTTGCGTCTGTGCCAGGGCCTGAGGAATATCGCACTGCTCACCATAAGCGCGAACAGCAGGATGTTCTGCCCGGAAAATACATTGGGCGGCTCATTCAGAAAGGCCTGGTCGACATACTTGGCGACCAGCGGATTTGCGCCCTCAATCACGTTCATAAATTTTGAGATCAAAAGGAATCCCACGAACGCCGCCGCGGAAAAAAGCGCCGCAACGAGTACCGGCGACCGTTTGGCGACAAAGAGCACGAGCAGCGCCGCCGCAGCCAACACCAGGGCTGTTGCGTGGAAGAGCACGCCCACGAGCAGCAGAAGGAGCGCGGTGAACCGCTTGCCGTCCAGATACACGTCCATGGCCGTGAAGGTGAAAGCGAGCGCTACGGCCGTGCGAATCTGGGTGTATTCGTGCAACGGAAACAGAATCATCAGGTAAACCACGGCGGCGATGACGGGCGCCGAGGTGCGCTTCCAAAGCAGCCTGAACTTCAAGAGGAGAGAGGTGCCGGCAAGAAACATGTAGTATTGCGCAAAATCCATCCCGAGATAGAATTTGCAGAACCACGACAGGTATATGTAGCCGCGCTCGAACCGGTAGTTCGCAAACGTATCGTGCGGCATGAGAGCGTCATAGACGCCGACATAGTTGCCGTAGTCGCGGCTTTCCCCAAACCAGCCATATCCGGCAGCGGCGGCGGCAACGACCGCAAGCACCACCAGAAAAATGGCTCCAGGCCGGATGCCCGTGACCGTTGGAGAAACGTCCGTGGCCGTCACGCTTGCCTCAGCTCATCAAGGCCATGGGTACGAGCGTTGCTATCGCTATCTCGATTCAATTCCCTCTATCACGCACCACGGTTCTGGGTCCACCGGCGGGTGAGCGGCGCCAAAAGATCGAGGCGCTGAAGGTAACCGTCCTGTCCGGCTCAAATACGCATTGCAGAATCGTCCCTTAGACTGGACGACTGCCAGGCGAAACGAAGAACGGGACAAGCCGTAAAGCACTCGCGAAAAATCAGAACATCATCTCTCTGCACGAATGTGAGTGGACGGTCGACAATCTCCTCTGAATTGTCCGAAATGGCGTCGAAACGGACCTCGCTCCGGTCGCACGCAATCGACGATTGCTGGCATGATTTTATGTTGCGTGAAGAGGGAAACTTGCACATCCTTTTTGTGAATCGGTACTTGGGGGCGTGATCTTGACCAAGTTCACCAACGCTTGGGCCTCGTGGCTGAGCTTCGCCTTTCTGCTTCCCTTCGGCGGCGCACAAGGCAAGGACTTCCGCGTCCTTCACTCCTTCGCACTCAAAGATGGCATTCACCCATATGCCAGTTTGATAAGGGACAAGAACGGCAGTCTGTATGGCACGAATTCTGCCGCTGGCAGCCAAGGATATGGCACCGTGTTTCGGGTCGCCCCGGATGGTACGCTCTCAGTCCTTTACGCGTTTAAAGGCGGAGCAAACGATGGCGCCGCGCCAGCAGCAGCCGTACTCAAAGACAACACTGGCAATCTCTACGGCACCACCATAGCCGGCGGCGCGAATTCTCAAGGCACCGTGTTTCGCCTTGCGCCGGATGGAACAGAGACGGTGCTGCACAATTTTGGCGCCGGAACCGACGGTCGCAGTCCGTATGCCGTCCTAATCGCCGACAAAAAGGGACGTCTTTACGGCACAACGGCATTTGGCGGCGCGAATGACAGTGGAACCGTGTTTCGGTTGACGCCCGGCGGTAAGGAAACGGTGCTCCATAGTTTTGATGGGGACGATGGCGCCAATCCTTTTGCCGGCCTCACAAAAGCGGCCTCAGGCTCTTTCTATGGCACCACGAACAGTGGCGGTGAGTTCGGACGTGGCACGGTCTTCAAAATGGACTCTCACGGGACGGTTACTGTCATTCACAGCTTTGCGGGCGGAAGCACCGATGGCGCTGGTCCCTATGGCGCACTGGCGATCGACTCGGAGGGCAACCTCTACGGCACCACCTATCAAGGCGGCAGCGCCCGCGACACAGGCACGGTCTTCAAGATCGCGCCGGACGGTACCGAAACGGTGCTTTACGCGTTCAGCACGGCCAACGACGGGGCATACCCGGATCTCGTGCGCCCGCTTCTGGATGATGCCGGAAATATCTATGGCACCACCGGCGCAGGAGGTATGAGCGGCAATGGAATTGTTTTTAAGATCGATGCCAACGGGGTGGAAACAATCCTTCACGATTTCGGAGGCTCCGGCGATGGGGCTTCTCCGTATTCCGGCTTGATCGCGGATACTAAAGGACACCTTTACGGCACCGCTTTCAGCGGCGGTGCGGCCGGTTTCGGCAACGTATTCAGGTTGAACGAGTAGCGTGCGAGGCTTGCTCATCTGCTTGCCGCGAGCCGGCTGACGGCCGCGTCTGACACGCACAGAAAGCAGTCATTGGGAACGCCAATGTCGTGCCCGCAAATTTGCGGAAATCTGCTGGCGGAGCCGGGGGGATTCGAACCCCCGAAACGACTTTACATCGTTTAACGGTTTAGCAAACCGCCGCCTTCAGCCTCTCGGCCACAGCTCCGTGGGGCGTCCTTTTGCCTGAGAACGTCCGGGCTCTCAAGCAGGAGAGGGCCGCACGGCCGGAATTTCGTGCAAAATCAGCGGGTTTTTCGTGTTGGGTCTTTACCCTCCCGGCAAGCCCTGCCTGCGGCATCTTGTCAGCGCGGCCGGATGGGCGCAGCATTGCGGGCAAGGGAAAGACCCTTGAGGGCTTGCGGCTTGGCCAGCGCCCGCGCTTTGGGCGCTATTGTACGAGAGAGTCGGTTGAGACTGCGAAGCCCTTGAACCCGGCAGGAAGCCGGAGCGAGGAGTGACGCATATGCAGGTCAAACACATTCTCCACGAGAAGGGCTCCGAAATCATCGGCATCGCGGGCGACGCGACGCTTTCGGAAGCGGCATGCCTTCTGGCCCGCAAGCGTATCGGCGCGGTCATCGTGCGCAGCGCGAACGGCAATCTCGCGGGTATCCTCTCGGAACGCGATGTCGTGCGCGCGGTGGCGGAGGAAAGTGTGGCCGCACTCGCGCGCCCGGTGAGCGCTTACATGACGCGGGCGGTTGCGACCTGCACCGAAGCCGATTCCGTCGACGATCTGATGGAGATGATGACGCGCGGGCGCTTCCGCCATGTGCCTGTCCTGGGTAGCGAGGACAGGCTCATGGGCATCATCTCGATCGGCGACGTCGTCAAGTCGCGCATCGAGGAGACGGTGCGCGAGGTCGTGACGCTGCGCGAATATATCAGCGCGTCGGGTTAGGCTTTCTTCGCGGCTGCGATGTAGTCGTCGACGACCTTCTCCAGCACGTCCAGCGGCAGCGCGCCCGAGAGCAGCACCGTGTCGTGGAATTTGCGGATGTCGAACTTCGCGCCGAGGGCCGCCTTCGCCCTATCGCGCAGACGCAGGAACGTGAGCTTGCCCACCATGTAGGAGCAGGCCTGTCCCGGCCACACGCAATAGCGTTCGATCTCGGTGACCGCCGAGGCTTCCTGATCGCCCAGCGTGTCGACGTAGTATTTCACCGCCTGCTCGCGGCTCCACTTCATCGCATGCGTGCCGCTGTCGACGACAAGGCGCACGCCGCGGAACATCGAATCGTGAAGCTGGCCGATCTTCCCCCACGGATCGCCCTCATACATGCCCATCTCATCGGCGAGCTGTTCGGAATAAAGCGCCCAGCCTTCGATATAGGCCGTGAAGCCGCCCACTTTGCGGATGAGCGGCAAAGGCGATTCCTGGCTGATCGAGATCTGCAGATGATGGCCCGGAATGCCTTCGTGATAGGTCAGCGTCGGCAGCGTCCAGCTCGGCACCTCGGCGGTATCGCGCAGATTGATATAATACGTGCCGGGCCGCGAACCATCGAGCGAGGCGTTGTTGTAGTAGCCGCCCGGCGCACCGGCCTCGATATATTTCGGCACGCGCTTGATGATCAGGTCGGCCTTCGGCAGCACCCCGAACGTGGCCGGCAGCTTGGCGCGGATCGCCTGCACCTTCAGGTTCAGATCGGCCAGCAGCTTGTCCTTGCCGGCGTCGGTGTTCTCGTAACGGAATTTCGGATCGTTATACATCTGGCGCAGGCGCTCGCCGACCGTGCCGCCGGTCAGTCCGTTGGCCTGCATGATCGCGTCGATCTTCGCGGTATGATCCTTCACCACGTCGAGGCCGAGCTGATGGACCTCTTCCGGCTTCATCTTTGTCGTGGTCGCGGCTTCGAGCGAGGCGGCGTAATAGGCCGGGCCGTCGGGCAGGCGCCATACGCCGGCGTCGTGTACGGCCTTGGGCTGGAGGCTCTTCAGGAAAGCAATCTGGCGGTCGAGCGCGGGATAGACGCGCTGATCGAGCAACCGCGTCGCGGTCTTGGCGTAGTCGCCTTCGATCTTCTTTTCCTTCGCGCGGCGGGCGACGGAATCGGCCATCGGCGATTTGTCGGCGGGTACGCCGCGCAGCTTCGTCATCTGGTCGAGCGCGCGCGTCAGCACGAAATCCGGCGGCACGACATTCATCGCCACATCGTGCTCGGCAACTTCGCGCTCCTGATCGAGCACGGTCGCGAATTCGGAAAGGCGCGCGAGATAGGCGTCGGCATCGTCCTTCACCTCGATGCGGTGCTGGCTGTCGAGGAAGTCCGGCGCCTGCTGGTAGGAGCCGGTGAGCTGGCTGATCACATAAGGCGAGCCGATGCCGCCGCCGCCGTACTGGAAGCGCTTGTTGTCGTCTTCCTGCTGCTCAAGCCCGTACAGAACGACATCGTAATTGACGGTGTCCATGCCCGTAAGCTTGGCGCGGTTGATCGTCTTCAGCCGGCCGAGCTGATCGGTGTTCATGCGCTTGAAGAATTCGACCTGCGCCCAGGAACGGTCGCTGACCATGAACTTCTGGTAAGCTCTGTCGCCCTTGTCGATGCCGAGGCTGGTTGCGAATTCTGGCGCTTGGTCCATCACCTCATCCATGAAGGCGTCGAACATCGCGTTCATCTTGGCGGCTTCGGAATTGGCGGCTCTTGGTGCGGCTTCGGCAAGCGCGCCGCCGGTGGCGGCGAGGGCGGCGGTGGCCGCTCCGGTGAGAAGAACGGCACGACGGTCAAGCATCTGGGAATCCCCTCCAAGTTTCGAGGACATTTAGGGAGGGACCGGCCAAGTCACAAGACTAGTTGGAACTCCTAAGAGATCACCTCCTCGTGCAATGGTCGTCCATCAACTGGGGCGATTCCGGGGCAATACGGAACATCGTGGGCGTCGCGGCGTTTGGTGAAGAGCGTGGAATCGCGCACTCCAGCGGAGGAACTTCGATGAATATCGTTGCAAGGAACGCGACCTTCGCCGTGGTGTTGACCGCGCTGGGCGCGGGCGCCGCATTGACGGCAACCGCGGCCCCGACCGGCGGAACCACAAGCGGCACGTCAACGACCGGGACAACGACAACAACAGCGTCACCGGGCATGCCGCCTGCGACAGCGCCGGGTACCACGACAACAACGCCTGGCGCGACGATGCCGAATTCGAACACATATGCACCGCAAAACACGGGCGCAACCGGGATGCCGAATGCGAACACCTATTCGCCTTCGACCACCGCTCCTTCAGCATCGACACTGCCCACGCAGTCTGGTTGCCCGAGCGTAGCCGGAACGAATGGCTGCATGACGCCAACGACACCGACATCGCCGACAAGCACGACCACCTCACGCACGTCGCCCACGGCCACCTCGCCGACGGCCTGCCCGAACGGCCAGATGCCGCCTGCGGGCACGACGACTTGCCCTTAATTCGTGGGCATAACCGGAACGGTTCCGGGTCGGCTGGTGTTTCTTAGGCGTGCAACAAGGTGAGTGCTGTCGCTTGCCGAACCGAAAGGAACGGAGCCATGAATCTCAGGAACATCGCGCTTTGCAGCGCAGGCATTTTGGCCATCACTATCGGTGCGGCAACGGCCGATCCCGCCGCAGGTGATCCGTATACGCAGAATCCGACACCGCAAGAGCGTGCTCAGACTCAGCAATTAAACTCTGCTGCAAGCCAGGATGCGCAAGTGCCTGCACAGCCGATGCCGGACGATCAGGCGCAATACCAGGCGCAACAGGATCAGTATCAGTCCCAGCAGGACCGCTATCAGCACGATCAGCAGCGCTATCAGGCGCAGCAGGATCGCTATCGCGACGAGCGGGCGGAGTTCTATTACGACCGCTCGCATCCCTATACGTGGTGGCATGATCGCTACGCACGCGCTTCGCTCAACATGTTCTATGGGGTGCCGCGCGATGAGCTCGTCGATCTGCGGGTCGTGCGCGAAGACGGCTTCACGATCGGGCGAATCCATGAATTCGAACGCGCGCCGGACGGCCGTGTGGCCGCGGTGAAGATCGTCTTTCGCAATGGCGGCATCGCCTGGATCAAGGCGCGCGACCTTCGCTACGACCCCGACGACCGGATCGTTTTCACCGACCTGAGCGAGCCGGAGCTTCGCGAACTGGTGCGCAATAGCTGATCCAACGCTCCATATCGCCCGCCTCCGATCTACATGTCGGGGGCGGGCATTTTGTTAACGCTATGCGTTGACAAGTTCCCCGTGCCCTGTTTTCGCCGTGTTTGCCCATCCACAGCCGCGGCAAAGCGGCTGAAGAAAAAGCGCAAAATCGGCTGAAATTACGTTTGACAGTCCGAAGACACCCCCCTATACACCGCGCCTCGCCGCCCGCTGGGCAAGACCTTGCGGACGGCGTTTCGTCTCTGGCAGAATGGAAGTTCGCGCTTAGAGACGGCTCTTTGACATTGTGATTCGAGGAAGGGGAACGTGGGCGGCGGCTCGGCCAGCCACGCGGACGCAAGTCCGCTGACTAATCGAGCAACAACGCTGAATTGCTCGCGTTCTTCTTGCATACACTAAAGATGTTCGATCGTGCCCGGGCCTGTGACGGGACCGGCGCGATCAAACCTCGTCAAATGTGTAATGCGAACTAACGCAAATAATGAGAGCAGTTCAGCGATCGTTGTTCAGGATCATAACTTGAGAGTTTGATCCTGGCTCAGAACGAACGCTGGCGGCAGGCCTCAAACATGCAAGTCTAGGGGGCGTAGCAATACGTCACCGGCGGACGGGTGCGTAACACGTGGGAATGTACTTATTGGTTCGGAACAACTCAGGGAAACTTGAGCTAATACCGAATGTGCCCGAAAGGGGAAAGATTTATCGCCAATAAATCAGCCCGCGTCCGATTAGCTAGTTGGTGGGGTAAAGGCTCACCAAGGCGACGATCGGTAGCTGTTCTGAGAGGAAGATCAGCCACACTGGGACTGAGACACGGCCCAGACTCCTACGGGAGGCAGCAGTTGGGAATCTTGGACAATGGGGGAAACCCTGATCCAGCCATGCCGCGTGAGTGATG